>Ga0208623_100001_pt1 | contig 874051 bp, 791 predicted proteins | sample HotLakConsUCCL28_FD_184737 | JGI IMG/M metagenome (GOLD analysis project Ga0208623, IMG submission 184737) | Hypersaline microbial mat communities from Hot Lake, Washington, USA - Hot Lake Consortium UCC-L28 (SPAdes) (version 2) ...
CAAGGCTATATAAACGGTGCTACGCACCGGCCTTGACAGGTGTTCTCCGGAAACTGAAAGGCACTCAAGGGAAAAGTGAGGGAAAATATTGTAAAATTTTAGCAAAAACCTTGGTTTTCAACATAGGAGACACTCACAGCGGCAAGTAAATTAGGACTTTCCATGAAGGAGCTTATTTGCTTTTTCCTTTTCCCAGTTGAGTTGCAAAACATTCGCTTCTCTATCAAATCCATCTTTTCTCAGGAATTCTATCAATACTTCAAGCATACCCAAAAATTCTTCAGAGGAGTAATTTATATGCAGGCTAGGATAATTGCGATAAGTTAGCAGTCGGTTGTATTGATCGCTTTCCTCAAGATACCTTGCTAGCTCTACATTGGACACTAATTCTGTTAGTTGCGGATAATTAGCTTTGCCGATTTGTGGAAAATGGATGTTTAAAGGGTCATTCGTTTTGATGAAAGAAGCTCCATTTCTCTCCTCATAAAAGTTTGTGAAATATTCGTTTGGATCATGAATTTTATTGAGGCTAAATCTTTTCCTGATTAGACTAGATAGTTCTTTATGTTCTTCAAGTTCATCTTCATCGCACATCATTTCCATAAATTCCATATCAAAGCTTGATGTTCGGGGATCACTTTCATACACGGCACTAGGATTAGGAAATTGACAGCAAATAGATAGGAAATCTTTGAAGTTCCGGGCAAAAAGAACTGGCGAATACGTGTGGCCTTCAAATTCAAGACCACCTGAAGAGTAAACTACAACCGGTGATTTTGAAAGATTTATGTCTCTTTTAAAATCGGTAAGAAAAGCAAAATAAGTGCCGTCTACACCCGTAGTGGCAAAAGGAATCATGTCTATTGGTTGGGGAGAATAGGGTATCCAAGTGGTCAGAAAAAATCCTAATGCGTAAAGATCTATGCTGTTTTCTTTAGCAAACTTTTCAAGTTCTACTAATTCTTGAGGTTTTTTAAGTGAACCATAAATTACCTCTTCAGTAATAGGTGTGTTGACTATACTTACTAATTCTTCTTTGCTTTTTCCTTCCATTTGCCTAAAATATTGATTTTTAGATTTTCGTTTGTTCACATGGGGGCGCTTTCGCCCACCTAATTTTCTTCACTTGCCTGAAATTCAATATTTTTTTAATCAATCACTCTCCATAAACCCTTTTCAAAGCCTCGGTTTCTGCAATGCTTTGGTCCAGGACACGAGGTAAAACAAAAATGCTCAGAGCAAAGCAGACCATTACTAGAATAATCCCTCCTTGGAAAATGTAAAAAAATAGGGAATCGTTGCCCTGTGGTGCCTTGTATACCCATTGATAGGAATACAAACAGCATATAATTCCAAAGTTTACCAGCTGGAAAAGGTTGCTGGAGGTAGAAAAGGAGGCAAAGTTTTTAAGCCTTTGATACTTGGGCCAATAAAAACCAATGAAAGCCAATGAGGTCAAGATTAGAAAGCCGGATAAAATAAGAACCCAAGCTTTGGGATCGTTCAAAAGAACCGAAACTTGGTAAATCAAAAGTCCTAGTAGAATGGGGTATAGGATTCGATAGGAGGTAAGGAATGCGCTCATCTCTTGCCAAAAATACTTTTTGACCCGGGCATGAATGCTCTTCGTGTAAGATTCCTCTAGGGTACTGAATCCAAAAATCCCAAAACTGCTGTGAACCTTTCTGAAGGCATCTTCAAGACTTAAAGTAGGGCCTTCTTCCAAGAGCTCCTCAATTTTGCAGGCAACATGATCCAAGATTTCATACTGTACATCGATATGCACATAGCCCTTTTTGGAAATCATCTTCTTGAGCTGTTCGATTTGGACTTTGGTGAGCTTCATATGAAAGCAGCTTTGGGTTTAATAAAAAAAGGCACTACGATTAAGTTGTTTTTTTTAACTTCCAATCTAATGAAATGCGGATAAGTGTAAGGAAATGCAAGACGTGTGGAATTGCAAGAAACCAAATTAAAACCCTACCAACTTCCCCAGGATTAGAGGAATTCCAGTTGTTAATCGCTACGTAAATCAACAAGGTACCACCAAGAAAAATACCACTCATAGAAAAAATTTGATGAGAAAATGCGGTTTCGAACTGAGCAGTAAATCTCTTTGGTATAATCTTAATTTCTCCCCTTGAAGCAAACAAAGAAATAGGAAGGCCAATCAAACCAACAATCCCCATCATCAAGGTCACCCCTTCCACATCAAATAAAATATACATAGGAAGAAGGATTGATATGGCCAATGGTGTGATGTAAAAGTTAGAATTATCCGCTTTCCAGAATTTTATCATTTTCCATTGCCTCTCCTTGATTTGCTTTCCTGCCACCTTAAAGAGATTTTTCTCCATCTTCTTTACTACAGACCAGGAAAACGTCTCATTGAGCTGCTGAAAAGTAGGGTCAAATTCCTCTGCAGGCTTTTTTTCCAACTTGGTGAAATAGTGATCCCGGATCTCGTGATGGATTTCTAGATATTGGATTTTTAGGCTTTCCAGCCGCTGATCGATTAGGGTGATTTCTTGAGATGAAAGTGTTCTCATAGCAAAGCGGTTTTGGATTTGATTTTCCACACTTCCAATAAGGAAATGACATAGAGTACGAAAATTGCCGTGATGAGGGCAATAGTAGAGGGTGATGATAGAAATGAATAAATATTTTCTGGAAAAAACCCTGGAACATAAAAGATAAAATTAATTAAGGATAGAGGTAGATGGATCCTAAGAATGAATTGTTTTGAAAAAGATGATTCGATTGATACCCCATTCCCTTTGAATAGTTTCCGTATCGGCAAAATTTTCCTAAGCCATTGAACACCCAAAAAAATAAACATTGCAATTAGTAAAACAAGTGGTGAAAAAAACAGAAGTTTTAGCTCTTTTTCACTTTTGGCGAGGGATGCCACATAAAAAAGAATTGCCAAAATACCAGCTAAATACAGCCATCTGGAAAAACAAAAATATTTCTTGATGACCATCCATTGCGTTTTTCCAATATCTGTTCTTACATAGTTGTTCAACTCGAATTGAAGCCTATGGCAATATGAATAAGTGAACTTCTGATCCAGTTCCAAAAGCTGTTTTTCAAATTCTTCCTTTGGATATTCTTGCAAGTGGCTTACATAGTGATCATAGATTTCCATGATGATTTCAGCAGAAGAAAGCACCTTCTTCCGAATGGAATCTTGTATAGCTTGAAGTTCCTTATCAGTGAGTTTTCTCATTATTCGAACGTTAAAATTTCATGCAGCAGGAACTTTAAACTCCTGATGATTGATAGCCTTTGAAGCATAAGCTAAACATGCCAAAATATCCTCTTTGGTCAATTCTTTAAACTCTTCCAAAATATCCTCTATGCTATCTCCTCCTGCCAAATATTCTAAAATCGAACTCACCAATATTCTGGTTCCTCTGATGGCTGGTTTTCCGTGTACTACCTCTGGATTTAAGGTTATCCTTTCTAATAAATTGTTCATGTTTTTGAATTTTAGAGTGAAAAATCTGGCTTCAGGCCAGGGTTAATGATCCGCTGCAAATTCTCCACAAAGCTTTGGAGCTCGGACATTTTCGAATGAACTTCTTTCTGTCCATCCTTGGTCAGGCTGTAGTATTTTCTCACCCGATTATCTACTTGCTGGATTTCGGTGCTGAGTAGGCCCTCGGCTTCCAGTTTGTGCAGGGCCGGGTAAAGTGCCCCTTCGGTGATTTTGATTTCGCCTGCTGTGAGCTCCTTGACTCGTTGGGTGATCTCATAGCCATACATACGCTCGTTTTCCTCCAAAAGCTTGAGGATAATGGTCTGAAGACTTCCTTTTATCAGGTTATTGTTTGACATGGATTTTTTGATTTGTTCAAATATATAAAAAGACTATATGCATAAGAAACTGATGTATGAAAAAAATTTGGTTTTGGGAATTTTTTGGTTTTAAGCCCACGTGAGTATTTCTCACTTTCGCCCACGTGAGTGTCTTCACTCACGTGAATATTTCATCCTAGGATTTGCTGTGAGAGGGAACACTCACAGCGGCGGGGAGATGGGACCTGTCTACCGAAGGCAGGCACTCTTGCTGCCCACGTGAGTGTCTTCACTCACGTGGATTTAATTTAAAAGTGGAGACCTGTCTAACGTAGACAAAGACTAAAAGTGGCTAGGATAAAATAAAGAGACTAATACTTCCATTTCCTTAGGATATCCCCAATTTTGCTTTTATGGATTATCAAGAAATCCTCGAAGAGGTATATCATCAAGTTCAAAATCTTAATCTTAAGGGGAATGTCGCCACCTATATCCCCGAACTTGCCGACGTAGATCCTAAGCAGTTTGGGATTGCTTTGGTGGATCTGAAGGGAAACGTGTATGGGGTAGGGGACTATCAGGTGCCATTTTCGATCCAAAGTATCAGTAAAGTTCATACGCTGACCATGGTCTTTCATAAGTTTGACACCCAGCTTTGGTACCGAGTCAATGTGGAGCCCAGCGGTAATCCATTCAATTCCATCGCACAGTTGGAGTATGAAAAGGGCATCCCAAGAAACCCCTTTATCAATTCGGGTGCGCTAGTCATCACGGACGCGCTTTGCAGCAAGTTTGAAAGGCCCACGGATCAAATTTCCGATTTCATCAATGAGATATCGGGTAAAAACTGTGTAGCGATAAATCAAAGTGTCAAGGATTCTGAAAAAAGCCACGGTGAGCGCAATACGGCCTTGGCCTATTTTCTCAAGTCATACAAAAACTTCGATAATCCTGTCGAGGAGGTGTTGGACGTCTATTTTTCGCATTGTGCGATTGAGATGAACTGCGTCGATCTCGCCAAATCCTTCTCTTTTCTGGCAAATGATGGCTTTTCGGTTTTTGCGAATAGACAAATCCTCTCCGAAAGTCATGCCCGACGGGTTAATGCTATTATGCTTACCTGCGGATTTTATGACGAGGCGGGGGAATTTGCCTATCGGGTAGGAATGCCTGGTAAGAGTGGTGTGGGAGGTGGTGTAGCGGCTGTCATGCCCCATAAGTTTAGCATAGCCGTGTGGAGTCCGGAGTTAAATGAAAAAGGCAACTCCGTCAAGGCTATCAAGGCATTGGAGCTCTTGACTGATAAGCTGTCGTTCTCCTTGTTTTAGGCTGTTTCCGTCTGTTTCTAAATGTTCTGCTTGGCTATCTTGGCATGCATTTCCAAAAGCATGGGAAGAGTTGCCGAACCGTACCATTCTTTCAGTTCCATTTTTAAAACACCAGCCTGGACAGCCGGGTCGCTTTCGGTAAGCTTCTGCGCTTCTTCCAGGCTCTCCACATTGAAGAAAAACAAGCCTCTGAGGTCTTCATTTCCAAAGAAAGGTCCTGCTAGAACCATTTTTCCTTCTTCTGCCAATTTGGTGATATTGTCTAAATGTCCTCGCTGAAGTTCTGCCCGTTTTTCAGGGCTGTATTCCTGAACTCGCTCTCCCCGATACAAGAAAGCAATGACATATTTTTTCATGCCATAGTCATCTGCTCCGAGTTCTTGGGCAAGTTTCTCATCATATTGGCTGTTTTGAGCGAAAGTGCCAAAAGCAGTAGCCAGAATTAGGGCAAAGGCGAATAAAAGCTTTTTCATGGGAGAGTTGGGTTATTGAAGAATAAGTGCAACGGTATCGGATTTGGTGCGGACTTTCAGCCAGGCTAGAAGTTTGTCGGTTTCTGCCTTAGGAGGTTTCCTTCCAAATTCTGCAAAAGCCATCAACAGGGTATCAGTTTTAGCAGAATCCAAATCACTCAATACGGTTCGGTTTAAGGTGAATTTACGCAAATTGGGATGATTAACTTTAGCATCTTGGGCTATTTCTGGGCCCAAAGCTCGAATCTGCCCGTAGTTCGCGACTTCCTTTTCCAAAAGTGCGATCCGTTCGTCCTTGTTTCTGATGATTTCCTCATTTCGCTCGTAGAGGTCTTTGAGGATGTCAGAGCGAAGCAAATTCATATCCGTAGGGGAGTTGCCACTTTGTTTGATGATCACCTCTGTGTTGTCAAGATTGTATTCACTTGCCTTTTCGGTGGTGATATCCAAGATTTCTTGATTGAGTTCTTCCCCGATTAGCATGACTTCGATGGTTCGAGTCTTTGTAGAAAAATCATATTCGGCATTGAGTACCTGAGTTCTCGGGAATTTCATCTCTACTTCCACATATCGTCGGGCTTGTTCCTGCCAAATGGTGCGAACTACGATTCCATAGGCCAAGTACACGCTGGGAATGATAGTGAGTAAAGTGAAAATCGTGATATAGGTCTGAACCCGCTTCTCTTTTTTCTCGTCAAGAAACTCCTTTTTCGGGTATCGCATAAAGCGCACGATCAGATAGGTGGAAAGACTGATGAATACCGAGTTGATAAAAAAGAGGTAAAAGGCTCCGAAGAAATAGTAAAAATTTAGTGTCGCTAAGCCATAGCCTGCAGTACAGAGTGGGGGCATGAGGGCGGTAGCAATGGCCACTCCGGGAATAGCATTACTTTTTTCTTTTCGGGAGCCTGCGATGATTCCGGCAAGCCCGCCAAAGAGTGCAATCAGCACATCCCAAATGGTGGGTTCTGTGCGTGCCAAAAGTTCAGACTGAGCATTGTCGAGAGGGGTAAAGGAGAAGTAAATAGATGAGGTCAAAATGGATATAAAAACCGCTACTCCTAGGTTGCGTAAGGAGCGCTTCAGCAGCTCGAAATCGTTGATGCCGGCAGCCATCCCAATCCCCATGATTGGACCCATCAAAGGAGAGATAAGCATGGCGCCAATAACTACCGCAGTGGAGTTGACATTGAGACCTACGGAAGCCACAAAAATAGCGAATATCAGGATCCATAAATTAGCTCCCTTAAACTCTACGTTTTTACGGATATACTCGATGGTTTCCAGCTAGTCTTCCTTACCTTCCTGCAGGTCAAATCGATTTCTGAGATAGATCAAAAAGCGGATGAGTTGGTTTCGTCTCTTTGGCTTCGGCGCTACTTGCTCCATGTAGTTCAAATTAAATTCGAGCACAAAATACGGTTTATAGGAGAAATCTTTCAGGATATTTTTTATTCGAATTTTGGCCTGATCCTTGACATGGATGTAATTAGTTTCATCCAGTTTGGATAAGTTTTTTGAGAATTACTTCATTTTTTTAATTCAAGTATCACTTTTGATTATAAATCTTAAATAATTGAATTTAAATATTTTAAAATACTTTTAGACTGTTCAAAATTAATGAAGGCTAAAAAAATTAGATAAGGCTAAAAATGAAAAATTATGTTGATTTCTCTTTTTCCTTAAAAAATTCAGAATTATTTTGTCCCTACACAATTCGGATCTGCGGATCTTTTCTTTTTTCATAAAATATCACAAAGAATGCCCAAGCTTATTTTGATAGATGATGATCGAATTCAGCATTTACTTTTTAAAAAACAGCTAATGATGTACGCTCCTTCTTGGGAGTTTAACGCTTTCCTCGCCCCTACTGAAGCAATGACCTGGCTGCAAAATAATGAAGTAGATTTGATCATTTCAGATCTCAATTTGGAGGAGGAAACAGGCTGGGAAATCTTATCTAAAATCGCTAAACTTTCTCAGGCTCCAATTGTGTTTTTGACTGGACATGCCACCTCTGAAGATCGATTAAAAACAGCAGATTTTCCTCAGGTAAAAGGCCTTTTCGAAAAGCCACTTTCGGAGGAAAAATGGCAGGAAATTTTGTCTATGATTGGCGGTTGATTTGAAAAGGGATTTGATCCTTGTCACTCTGTTTTTTTCATTCAAAACTCACCTTTAATTCTTGTGCAATATCCATCCTTTTTGGGCAGTGTTTTGCATTCTTTTCTATCCCAAAAATCATCCTCGAATTAGTGATTTTATTAGCCGATAGGAAGACCATCAAAGCCGTCTTTAATCTTTGAAATTTGACATCAGGTTGGACTTTACAGATGATGGTTCTAAGAACTTTGACCTCAGCGATCAATTTCTGAATGTCATTGACAATGGATTTTCTTCGATGTTAATTATTGTCAAGACTATTCACGCTTCGTAAAAAACCAAACATTCTTACTCCCCTTGGTTAGATTTTTGTTTTCTTTGCACTACTCCTAGGAGATATTTTTGTAAAAACATATAGATTAAGCTTCCTATGGCTGGAGAAGCAAGCGACCGAAAACCATTTATTTCAAAAAAAATTGACAAATTCTTCAAGGGTCTGGCAGACGCTTGGAACTTTGTACTCCGATTTTGGAAGGAAGTATTTCTTCCTCCCTATGAATTCAAGGAGGTCCTTCATCAGTGTTATCGGATCGGAGTGGAGTCACTGCCATTGATATCTCTTACTGGATTTATCGTGGGAATCGTATTTACCAATCAATCCAGACCTTCACTTTCTGAGTTTGGCGCATCATCCTGGCTCCCTTCACTCATTTCTATAGCGGTAGTAAGGGCCATGGGGCCTTTGGTTACTGCTTTGATAGCTGCAGGTAAAGTGGGATCTAGTATCGGCGCGGAGATAGGATCTATGAAAGTAACTGAGCAGATCGATGCGATGGAAGTATCCGCCACCAATCCATTTAAATTTTTGGTGGTGACAAGGGTGCTAGCTACCACTTTTATGATTCCAATATTGGTGATGTACACGGATTTTGTGGCTTTAATCGGTTCATTTCTTAACGTAAATGCCAATGAGCTGGTAAGTCTTTCGACCTTTTTTGTCCAAGTATTTGAGTCGATTTCTTTTTTGGATATCTGGTCTTCAGTACTGAAATCACTCCTTTTCGGCTTCACGATAGGGATTGTAGGCTGTTATAAAGGTTACAACTCATCCAAGGGTACCGAAGGAGTAGGGCGCGCAGCTAACTCGGCGGTAGTAATTTCCATGTTCTTGATCTTTATAGAGGAGTTGTTGGCTCTTCAGGTTGTAAACGCAATAAGGGGAATGTAAGCATGGCAGAAAGAGTAGTACATATCCGCAATTTGCATAAAAGCTTTGGTGACTTAGATGTCCTTAAGGGAGTTGACTTGGATCTTTTCCGGGAGGAAAACGTAGTTGTGTTGGGTAGATCCGGTACCGGAAAATCCGTTTTGATCAAAATCATGGTCGGATTGCTAAGGCAGGATGAAGGAATTATGGAAGTGCTCGGCAAAGAAGTTTCGACTTTGACTGCAAGAGAGCTGAATGCCCTCCGGTTGAAAATTGGATTCTCTTTCCAAAATTCAGCACTTTATGATTCGATGACTGTGCGTGAGAATATGGAGTTTCCATTGGTAAGAAATATCAAAAACCTGACAAAGAAAGAAATCAACTACCGTATCGAGGAACTTCTTGATGCTGTAGGACTTCCTCAGACCATCAATCAGATGCCATCGGAACTTTCAGGAGGGCAGAAAAAGCGAATAGGCGTAGCCCGTACGCTCATCCTCAATCCTGAGATCATGCTTTATGATGAGCCTACGGCCGGTTTGGACCCCATCACCTGTGTCGAAATCAATAATCTCATCAACGAGGTAAGAGAGCGGTACAAGACCACTTCTATAGTGATCACGCATGATTTGACCTGTGCAAAAATGACAGGAGACCGTATGGCTGTATTGCTTGACGGTCAGTTTAGGGCTATGGGTACCTTTGACGAGGTATTTCCACGTGCTACTGACCAGCGTATTAAATCATTTTACGATTATAATTTTACTGAAACATGAGAGGCGAAAATAAGCGGTCCGTAATTGTCGGAATCTTTGTTTTTCTGGGTATCGCCATTTTGGTAACTGGCGTATTGACCCTGGGAGGACAGCAGAAGAAATTTGTTAAATCAATCCATCTGAAGGCGGTTTTCGATGATATCGGAGGACTTCAGACAGGAAATAATATTTGGTTTTCAGGGGTGAAAATCGGTACTGTTAGGAAAATTAATTTCTACGGGGACTCACAAGTGGAAATCGAAATGAATGTAGAGGAATCCGTGGCTGAATTTATCCGAAAGGACTCCAAAGCTACGATCAGCTCTGATGGATTGATTGGTAATAAGATTATCGTAATCTACGGCGGTACTACCCTTGCACCTCCCGTACAGGAGGGAGATAGACTAGAAGCAGTCATGCCGCTAGATACCGATAAGATGATGGAGACTCTGCAGGAAAACAATCAAAACCTTGTAGAAATCACGAATGACCTCAAGCTACTTACAGGAAAATTGGCACAAGGCGAAGGGATCGTAGGCGCAGTAATGACTGACAGTACTTTGGCGGAGAATTTCCGATCTATCCTGACCAATCTGGATCGGGCTAGCCGAACCAGCAATCAGATGCTCGCAGGATTGAATGATTTCACTTCTAAGATCAATCAAGAGGGAAATCTCTTCAACGATCTTGCGACAGATCAGCAAATAGCCAAAGATCTTCGTGCTACGCTTGAAAGCTTCAAGACATCAGCAGAAAATACGGAGGTTTTGACGCAGAAATTGACTGAAATCTCTGAGAAGCTAAATGATAAAGATAATTCATTAGGACTATTGCTTAATGATCCTGAGTTTGCTCAGAGCTTGAAAAGTACACTGGAAAACACAGATTCCGCTACTTACAACCTAAATAGAGGGATGGAGGCATTGGAATATACCTGGCCTTTCAGAAAGGGGTTCAAGCGAAAAGCCAAAGCAGAAGCTAAGGAAGCAGAAGGCAACTGATAAGCAAAATTGACATTTCAAGAGTTACGCCCGTTGGATATTTTCTGACGGGCTTCTTTTTTTTCATCCCCATTTGCCGAAAGGACCTAAGTTGTATTTTCGCTGGTAAGTACGGCTTTTAGCTTAATGGGAAAATGATCAGACCCTATCCCTGGAAGAACTTCCAATGCAGCTAAGCCAAAATGCTTACTCAGGAATACATGATCTAGAGGCCATCGTAAAAAAGGGATTTTCGCGTGAAAGGTATTGAAGGTTCCTCTTCCTCGTCTAGGGTCGGCCATTTCGGAGATTTTGAGAAATAATTCAGTCGTATAGCTCCATGCCACATCATTCAAATTCCCGATCACCAAGGAAGGCTTTGGATTCTTTTTTGATTTTTGCCTACAATCAGAATTTCAGCGTCCCGCTCGGTGCTTTCGTCATTTTCACCCGGGACAGGAGGTGTAGGGTGAATGGCATACAGGGTGATTAGCTTCCCGTTTTTGAGCTCCAAATCCAGCTCTAAGGATGGAATATCAGGATCTACCAAGTAGTGAATTTCTTTTCTTGCGATTGGGAGTTTACTGTAGAAAAGTAAGCCATAGGTGTTTTCTTGCGGGATTTTGATTGAATAATCATAAATCTGATCTAGCTTTTCAAGGGAATCTGCCCAGTTTTGATTTGTTTCCACGAGAAAAACGATGTCAGGGGTTTGTTTTTGAACAATGTTCAAAATCTTTTGGTATTGATTATTATCTTGATACACATTGGCAACTAGGACGTGTAAACCGCTATTTTCATCAAATTCTACAGATTCTATCATCTTTTTGCCAAAAAGTGTAAATGGCCATACTTGATAGGTCAGGTAGGCTGCAGAGATTATCAGAGCCCCTATCCAAAGCCATATTTCAGAAGATAGCTCTTTGCTCAAGGCAATCCATAGGGTGATCAGGAGTAGATGTAAAACCAACTTTTGAAGCCTTGGGTAATCAAAGACACGTATCCACCATTTCACAGACTTGAGTAGCGGCAAAAAAGTAAGGAAGATGATAAGCAAACTAAAAATTTTAAGGAGGACGCTCATTATAGATTATCGAATCATTCTGGTGAAATAGTGTTTTTTAAATTAGAATTTAAGTCTATTCCTATTTTTCCTTCATTCCAAAAGGATATCTCTTATTTTTGTCACTTGCTATCAAACCTATCATGAGACAGATTAATCCCACTCAGACCGACGCTTGGAAAAGACTTAAAGACTTATCCGAAAAATATAAAAATCTTTCCATTTCAGAGCTTTTTCTGGAACCTGAAAGGTTTGAACGATTTAGTATTTCTCTAGAAGATACCCTCGTTGATTACTCTAAAAATCGACTGAATAAGGAGATTTTTGATACGCTTTTAGACTTGGCCCGGGAGTGTGAATTACACAAGGCGATTGAGTCCATGTTTACCGGCGAGGCCATCAATGGTACCGAGGGCAGGGCTGTACTCCACACTGCCCTTAGAAATCAAAAAGGTAATCCAGTCTATGTTGATGGAGAAGATGTGATGCCGGAAATCAACCGTGTCTTAGAGAAGATGAAAGCCTTTTCCACTAAAATCCAAAAAGGAGAGTGGTTGGGCTATACCGGCAAACCTATCAAAAGCCTGGTAAATATCGGAATCGGTGGCTCAGACCTTGGTCCTGTCATGGTGACGGAGGCTTTGAAGCCCTACCAATCCGAAAACCTTGAAATCTTTTTCGTTTCCAATGTTGATGGTACTCATATCGCAGAGACGCTTCGCAAAGTAGATCCTGAGACTACCCTCTTTTTCATCGCTTCAAAGACCTTCACTACACAGGAGACCATGACCAATGCTCATACTGCACGGAATTGGTTTCTAGAACATGCAAAGGATGAGAAAGCTGTAGCAAAACATTTTGTGGCTCTTTCTACCAATCAAAAAGGCGTAGAGGCCTTTGGAATTGATCCTGAAAACATGTTTGAGTTTTGGGATTGGGTAGGAGGTAGGTACTCACTTTGGTCCGCCATTGGTTTGCCGATTGCCTGTGCGATAGGCTTTGACAACTTTGAAAAGCTTTTAGCGGGGGCCCATAGCATGGATGAGCATTTCCGTCACTCCATGTTTGATCGAAATATTCCGGTGATTTTGGCGATGATTGGGATTTGGAATACAAATTTCCTTGGGGCCACTTCGGAAGCGATTTTGCCTTATGATCAGTATTTACATCGTTTTGCTGCCTATTTCCAGCAAGGAAACATGGAGAGCAACGGCAAATATGTCACAAGAGATGGAGAGCGCGTATCCTATTCGACAGGGCCTATCATTTGGGGAGAGCCTGGGACCAATGGTCAGCATGCTTTCTATCAGCTCATTCATCAGGGAACGCACCTGATTCCTTGTGATTTTATTGCCCCTGCGATTTCACACAATCCGATCGGTGATCATCATGTGAAGCTCCTTTCCAACTTTTTTGCACAAACGGAGGCATTGATGAATGGAAAGTCATTGGAGCAAGTCCGGTCAGAAATGAATAAAGCTGGCAAATCAGTGGAGGAAATTGACAGGGTGGCAGCACATCGGGTTTTCGAAGGAAATAGACCTACCAATTCGATCTTGGTCAAGAAAATCACGCCCTACAATCTAGGAATGCTCATTGCCATGTATGAGCATAAGATTTTCGTTCAGGGTGTCATTTGGAATATCTTCAGTTTTGATCAATGGGGGGTAGAGCTTGGAAAAGTTTTGGCCAGTAGCATTTTGCCGGAATTACAATCCGATGCAGAGGTGAGCTCACATGATGGTTCGACAAATGGACTAATCAATGCCTACAAAAAAATGAGATCTTAAATTTTACTTTAAGATCTTCAGTCCAATAGCTTCTATTCCTTTGAGTTCTGCTTCACGCATATACTGAAGAAGAATGACTTGATTTGTCCCTGACTGGATTTTGAAAGGAAGGGTGTCGTAAAGGGTATAAGTACTTCCAAAGCCTTCACCCATCGGTTCTCCATCTATGTCAAATAGCGTTAGATTGATCAATTGATTCTCCAAAGTCTGTAAGGAAGAGTCTTGAGTGATCAATCTGACGTAAATATTGGCGTAGGGATAATCCTCCTTAAACCTGACTCCGATTAGATTTGGCCCAAAGCTTTCAGGCAACTCACCAATTTCAAAAATCAAACTGTCCTGTGCAGACCATCCTTGGCTGGGTAGCTTTTGAAAATCCTCATAGACCCTCTCATCCACGCAAGATGTAAAAGCCAAAAGAAGAATTAGCCCAGCAATGATGCGGTTACTCATTGTTGTTACCTTTATCATTTGGCTTTTGATTTCTCCTAGGTGGGAACTTTCGCTTAGAATTCCCGCTATTTCCACCATTCTCAGGTGATTTTTGCTGAGCTTTTGGAGCAGTATTCGCTTGATTGTTATTATCCGGTCTCGGTTTTGGCTTTCTCCTAGGATTTTTTCTTCGACCTTGTCCAGCTTGTCCACCAGGTTGATTCCCTTTATTTTGAGGAGTATTCTGAGGTTTGGAAGTTTCCTTTTGAGGGTTCGTAGCGTTACCTGATTGATTTGGATTTCTTGGACGGTTACGATTTTTCTTCTTTTTCTTCTTTTTGGTGAATTTCTTATCCAAAAGTTCAAGTTCTAAGGTGCTTTGAGCAGCCATATCCTCGAGTTCTGTGGATTCATTTACCTGAAGATTAAAAACTTTTTTACCCTGATCATTTAATTCCAAAATCTCATTTACCCGATCACAGGTGATACTGTGCCAATCATTATCATTATTGTAGCTAAACCACATCATTCTCCGGAAAATATCCGTCTTCTGCAACTTGGCAGGACCTTGTTCGGTCTGTAGCGGACGTTCTACATTTGGGATGTGTTTGATAGCTTCAATGTAGGTGTCGAGCTCATAGTTGAGGCAGCATTTCAAGCGGCCACATTGTCCGCTTAATTTGGCTGGGTTCAAACTTAATCGCTGATACCTAGCAGCTGAGGTACTTACATTTTTGAAATCAACCAACCAAGTCGAGCAACAAAGCTCCCGACCACAAACCCCGATGCCACCTAGTCTTCCGGCTTCTTGTCGAAGGCTGATTTGGCGCATTTCTACCCGGATTTTGAATTCTCCAGCCAGCAATTTGATCAACTCTCTAAAATCAACCCGCTCGTCTGCGGAATAATAGAAAGTAGCCTTGCTGTTGTCTGCCTGAAACTCAACATCGGAGAGTTTCATTTTCAAGCCTAGTTCTTGGATGATTTGTCGGCACCGATAGAGAGAGGGAACCTCCCTATTTTTGGCTTCTTCCCATTTCTCGATGTCATTTTCATTGGCAACTCGATAGATTCGGGTGATGTTGTCATCGTCCCGAATCTTCCTTTTTTGCATTTGAAGCCGTACCAGTTCACCTTGTAGGGACACATAGCCAATGTGGTGTCCACTCGGGACATCCACGACTACCGGGTCGCCGGTGTGAAGATCGAGGTAATCCACGTTTCGAAAGTACTCCTTTCTACCACCTTTGAACTTTACCTCAACTATATCAAAATTATCGACGGTCGGGATACCCATGTGGGCAAGCCAGTCGAAAGAATTCATCTTATTACAATCGCTCGTGCCGCAGCTGCCGTTATTTTGACAGCCGCCGGTACCTCCTGAGGAGGTGGAGCAGCTACTACATCCTGACATATATGTATACAGAGCCTTTAAACTCCGATTAGTTTTGGGTTTAATTGATCAATTTTAAGATATCCTGCCCGATATCTTTTCTGAAGTATTGATCCTTCCATGAGATCTTATTGACCGTTTGGAAGGTGTTTTGAAGGGATTCGTCTAAATCTTTTCCTCTTCCCGTGACAGCAATGACTCTTCCACCTTGATTGGTCAGTTCACCAGTTTCTTTCCTACCTGTACCGGCATGGAAAATAATTGCATTCTGAGCATCATCGGGAAGGCTAATTGGATGCCCTTTTTGATAGCTTCCCGGATATCCACCGCTTACCATCACTACCGTGGTAGCATAGTCAGGCGAAATCTCTAAGCTATAGTCTTTCAAGTTTTCAGTGCCTATAGCCCAAAGTAAATCTAGAAAGTCACTTTCAATACGTGGCAGGACAGCTTCCGTTTCGGGATCACCCATCCGTACATTGTATTCGATCACATAAGGTTTGCCTGCCGTATTCATCAATCCGATGAAAAGGAAGCCTTTATAAGGAATATCTTCGATTGCCAATCCTGCAATCGTGGGTTTAACGATTTGATCCTCTACCAGTGACATAAATTCCTGATCCGCAAAGATCACCGGGCTCACTGCACCCATGCCTCCTGTATTCAGTCCTGTGTCACCTTCTCCTATTCTTTTGTAGTCTTTGGCCTCCGGCAAAATTCGATAGCTTTTACCATCTGTCGCCACAAATACAGAGAGTTCGATTCCTGTCAGAAATTCTTCCACGACAACTTTTGCAGAAGCTTCGCCAAATTTTTGGTCAAGCAGCATCTCCTTTAAGGAGTCCTTAGCCTCTTCCAGTGTTTGGCAAATTAATACCCCTTTTCCGGCAGCTAATCCATCTGCCTTTAATACGATAGGAAGGTTTTGTTTTTCCAGATATGCCAGTCCTTCTTCAATTTGGTTGGCGTCAAAGGTTTCGTAGGCAGCGGTAGGAATTTGATGCCTTTGCATAAATCGCTTGGAAAAGTCCTTGCTTCCTTCGAGAGTTGCTCCCAGCTTTGAAGGGCCTACGACCGGTAGATTTCTGGTTTTTTCATCTTGAGCTAAGAAGTCCACCAGACCTTTGACCAAGGGCTCCTCGGGGCCTACCACCAGCAAGTTAATTTTATGATGAAGGACGGCCTCTTTGATTTTTTCAAAATCAGCAACTCCAATGGAAAGATTGGTAGCAATTTGGGCAGTCCCGGCATTTCCGGGTGCTACGAAAAGTTGGTCACATTTTGGGCTTTGTGCAATTTTCCATGCGAAGGCGTGTTCCCGGCCTCCGCTTCCTAGCAAGAGTATATTCATTGAGTAATGTCTAATTTAATTGGCGTGCTCCGAAATAAATTTGATTCGATAGACCCGCAGTTCGTCCTCTGCAAAGTCCTCATCCTCAAGTTCTTCAAGGGCAGGTTTTATATGATCGCTTTCTGCGGTCATAAAATAATCATGGAGAATCTCCTCACGCTCTTCGTCCATTATATGCTCGATGTAATAATCGATGTTCAGCTTGGTACCAGAGTAGATGATCTGTTCTATCTCCTGAAGCAGTTCATTCATACTGAGGTTGAGATTTTCAGCAATTTCATCTAGGTCGATTTTTCGGTCGATTTGTTGGATGATGGAGATCTTCACTTTGGACCGGGAACCGGCAGTCTTCACTACCACTTCCGAAGCTGTCTCAATCTCATTCTCTTCTACATAGTTGGCGATGAGTTTGAGAAAGGGCCCACCAAATTTAGCTACTTTTCCCATACCAACCCCGTTAATCTGCGCGAGTTCATCGCGGGTAGTAGGGTAGATGGTGGCCATTTCTTCCAAGGAAGGATCTTGGAAAATGACATAAGGTGGAAGCCCTTTGGCCCGGGCTACTTTTTTTCTTTCTGCTTTGAGCAGTTCAAATAGCTTTTCATCATAGGCAACTCCTCCCGAACTCACCTCGACTTCTGGCTGCTCGTTTTCCATTTCCTGCTCGAAATCATGGTCTTTGAAGAAATCAACGGAGTATGGCGCCTCTAGAAATGCCTTTCCTTTCTTAGAAACTTTCAGCGTTCCGTAGTTTTCGATGTCTTTTTCTAGAAAATTGAAAACCAACGCCTGTCGTAAAATGGAGGTCCAGCTCTTTGCGGTTTCTTCAGAGCCTTTTCCGTAAACGGCCAGCTTATCATGCTTGTAGCTTTGGATGTAGTCATTCATTTGACCGGTAATCACATCCACTAAGTGTTCCAAGCCAAATCGCTCTTTTGTCTGATTGGCAGCTTCCAAAGCAATTTGAAGGAATTCCATTCCCTCGAAAGTTTCGCGGTCTCGCTTACAATTGTCACAATATCCGCAGTCTTCATTTAAGGTCTCCCCGAAGTAGTTTAGGATGAATTTCCTTCTACAAACGCCAGTCTCGGCATAGGCAGCCATCTCCTGGAGAAGAATTCGGGCATTTTCTCGTTCTGTGACGGCTTTATCCTTATTGAACTTATCTAGCTTGACGATATCCTCGTAGCGATAAAACATCAAGCAGTGACCTTCCAGGCCATCTCTTCCTGCTCTACCGGTTTCCTGATAATAGCCCTCTAGTGATTTGGGAACATCATAATGGATGACATAGCGTACGTCGGGCTTGTCAATCCCCATCCCAAACGCGATGGTCGCTACGATTACATCGACCTCCTCATTTAGAAAATCATCTTGATTTTTGATCCGTACAGCTCCATCCAATCCAGCATGATAAGGGGCTGCATTGATTTGATTCACACGAAGGAGATCTGCAATTTCTTCTACTTTCTTTCTACTTAGACAGTAGATAATGCCTGATTTCCCTTTATGTGACTTGATGAATTTGATCAGCTGCTTTTTAGTCTCATTCTTTGATTTTGGACGTACTTCGTAAAAAAGATTTGTCCGATTAAATGAGGACTTGAATATATCAGCACTTTCCATCTGCAGATTTCGCTGAATATCCTGCTGTACTTTTGGAGTAGCAGTAGCAGTCAATGCGATGATGGGAAGATCGGGGGCAATCTGATAGACAATGGATTTGATTCTTCGATACTCAGGGCGGAAATCATGTCCCCACTCCGAGATACAGTGCGCTTCATCAATAGCCACGAAACTGATCTTCGCTGATTTTAGGAATTCTACATTTTCTTCCTTGGTGAGGGATTCAGGTGCGACATAGAGTAACTTGGTCTTTTCAGCCAAAACCTCTGATTTGACTCGATTGGACTCTGACTTACTAAGGGTTGAGTTTAGAAAGTGAGCATTGATTCCAATGGCATTCAACTGATCCACCTGGTTTTTCATCAAGGCTATCAGTGGAGAAATCACGATGGCAGTACCATCACGGACCACGGCAGGAAGCTGATAGCAAAGTGACTTACCAGCTCCGGTAGGCATGATGACGAAGGTATTACGATCCTTCAGGAGGTTATCTACAATTGGTTCTTGATTGCCTCTGAATTGGCTAAAACCAAATATTTCTTTTAAATCCGATTTGACTTTTTCTTCCACAGGAACGGGTGCTTTACAGTAATCTGAAAACGGGATTGATCGATTAGTTTTATACCTTTGTTCAAAATTAGTGATTAACGCAGGTAAAATTGAATTTAGCGAAAAATATTAGAAATACTGCCACGAGAGTTTTGCAAAATGAGGCAGATTCGATCAAAAACTTGATTTCTTTACTTGATCAGGATTTCGAAGCCTGTGTTTCCGCTATTTTACAATCCAAAGGTCGAGTAGTAGTCACTGGAGTCGGAAAAAGCGCCATCATTGCTAATAAAATTGTAGCGACGCTGAATTCTACCGGCACCCCAGCACTTTTTATGCATGCTGCTGATGCTATTCATGGCGACTTGGGAATGGTGCAGCGAGAAGATGTGGTGATCTGCATTTCCAAAAGCGGCAATACGCCTGAGATCAAAGTCCTTGTTCCCTTACTGAAGAAAAGAGGTTCCATTCTAGTCGCCTTGGTGAGCAATACCCAAAGCTATCTCGCTGAGCAGGCCACATTTGTCTTGAATGCAACTATCGAGGAGGAAGCTTGTCCGCTTAATTTAGCACCAACAAGTAGTACCACTGCCCATTTGGCTCTAGGAGATGCCTTGGCGGTTTGCTTGCTTGAAGCCAAAGGCTTTACCTCAGACGATTTTGCTGAATATCATCCCGGTGGAGCTTTAGGAAAGCAGCTTTATCTGAAAGTAGAAGATGTGATTCGTCAGGACGAAATTCCGGTGGTACAAGAGGGGGCCGGCATTCCGGAGGTGATCGTAGAAATATCCGGGAAAAGGCTTGGTGCTACTGCGGTAGAGGATTCTCAAGGAAAACTGGTGGGTATAATTACCGACGGAGATCTTCGAAGAATGCTTCAAAAGACCTTGAATATTCAGTCCCTGAAAGCTTCTGATATTATGACTCAGAGCCCCAAGACGATTGCTAAAGAAGAGTATGCTATTCGGGCCTTGAATGTCATGAAAGCTCATAATATTACACAGTTGGTAGCTTTAGATGGGGAAAAAATCGCAGGATTTGTTCATATTCACGAACTTATGAAAGAAGGAATCGTCTAAAATGATTGATGCACAATAAACCCTACATAGTCATTATGGCCGGGGGAATAGGTTCCCGATTTTGGCCTTATAGCCGCAGGAAGCGGCCAAAGCAATTTTTGGATATTTTGGGTACTGGAAGGACACTCCTTCAGATGACCTACGATCGGTTTAGACAGTTGGCAAGTCCCGAGCAGTTTTTTGTGATTACCTATCGGAAATACGTGGACTTGGTCAAGGAACAATTGCCCGAACTCCAAGACCATCAAATCCTCAGTGAGCCGAACCGGAAAAACACAGCACCTTGCATTGCTTATGCAGGGTATAAAATTAATTCTATCGACCCTGATGCCACGATGATCATTACTCCTTCGGATCACTTGATTCAGCAGGAGAATAAATTTTTCAAATCCATCAAAAAAGCGCTGGTAGCAGCCAAAGAGCCGGGTCGCCTAGTCACTCTTGGTATCAAACCCAATCGTCCCGAGACAGGGTATGGATACATTCAGTATATAGAGGGAAGTGGGAAAGATGCGCTTAAAGTCAAGACCTTTACCGAAAAGCCGAACCTCAAACTAGCGAAGGCATTTATTGATAGTGGTGATTTTGTCTGGAACTCAGGGATATTTATCTGGAAGTGTGGAAGCCTTATTCAGGCTATGGAAGAACACATGCCGGATCTGGCTGAGGTTTTCCAGGAAGGGGAGGAGCACTTTGGTTCGGAACGCGAAGCAGAGTTTATCACCAAGGCCTACCTGCAATTTAAAAACATCTCAGTAGACTATGGCTTAATGGAAAAATCTTCAGATGTCTACGTGATTCTCGGCGATTTTTTGTGGTCAGATTTGGGTTCCTGGCAAAGCCTGCATGAGGTCCGGGAGCAAGATGAGGACGAAAATGTCATCGAAGGTAACGTCATGCTTTACGGTACTAAAAAGAGCTATATCAAATCTGACTCCGGGAAACTAATTGTAGTCGAAGGGCTTGAAAATTACCTAGTTAGCGATACGGATAATGTGCTATTGATTTGTCCGCTTGATGGGGAAAAGCGCTTCCGTCAGTTTGTAAGTAATGCCCGGAAAAAAGGCGAAGATTACGTTTAGCCTTTGCGTTGTCGGATGACCTCGTAAATCGCTACTCCCGCAGATACGGACACGTTCAAGCTGTCAATATTCCCACTCATCGGTATTTTGACTCGCTCATCTACGATATTTAAAATCTCTTCTGAAATTCCGTTTTCTTCAGAGCCAAGAATCATTGCAACCGGTCCTGAAAAATCAGCTTCATACATTTCCTTTTCAGACTTTTCGGTGACGGCCACTAGCGAAAGTCCCATTTTTTGAAGGTCGCGGCAAGCAAAGAAAAGGTTTTTAACCCGTGCCACCGGAAGGAAATTTAAAGCTCCCGCAGAAGTTTTGACGGCCTCAGCATTGATTTGGGCGCTACCTTTCTCAGGAATAACCAAAGCATCGACTCCAGCACATTCGGCTGTCCGGGCGATAGCTCCAAAGTTTCGGACATCGGTAATTTGATCCAATACCAAAAGCAGGGGAGACTTTCCTACTGCATAGCAATTGTCAATCACATGATCCAGGGATGCGTAGGTGATCGAAGAGAGATGGGCAATTACTCCCTGATGGTTCTTTCGGGTGATGCGGTTTAGTTTACCTTCGGGTACTCTGACGATCGGGATTCCTGCCTGCTTACTTTCTTTCAAAAGCTCTTTGATCAGGTCATTATTGGACTCTTTTTGAACGAGTATCTTGTCGATTTCTCTCCCTGCATGGATTGCCTCCATCACAGCTCGAGTACCAAAAATAAAATCTTTATCGTGTTCGCCTTTTTCGATCAAAAAGCCATCTTTCCGCTTCTCCATTGGGATATATTTTTGAACCAAACCGGCTGGTAGGCACGGGATCGGTTCAGCGTGTAATAGTGTGGGGTGAGTATATTTTTTACCCGGGCAAAGGTAAAGCGAATTTTCGAACTTTCACCGATTCCCTGATAGCTCCAGATTTCACGATCCAAAGAAAAAGTAACTTCTTGTGGAGGCCCCATGACGATGTAGACCATTCCTTTGTCAGTTTTCCATCCTTCCTTGAAATCGGTGAAGAGAATATTCGCAAACTCTACCTGACGAAAGTACTCCCGGATCAATTCTTTGGCCGTTTCTGGGTTTCTAGTCAGCTTGAGCCAATATTCGTCGAGGGCCTTCTTTTTGTCGGAAGCCGCCAGTAAATCTTCGTGCTCCTTTCTAGTCGAAATATAGGTGACCATCTCTACCATTTCATCCCAATCCTTCACTTTCGGAAAGGCTTCGTGGGTAGTTTTCAACAAAAGGCCTGAAGCTTCAGCGGTATCTTGCTGAAAGAAATAATAACCTAATTGATCAAGTTGCTTTGGGACATTTTCCAGAAAATCTCCCTGATCCACTACTTCCAATTCCCTTGGTACAGGTGCCGGTTTGGTTTCCATAGGAGGGTAGGGAACATCGAAATTCCTGGGATAAAAAAACGAATGAAGAGTCGGCCCTTGGGTCGTTTTGAAAAGTAAGGCCTCTCCAGAATTCAGGTAATTTTGGTCAAAAGGAACTTCATTGGCATAGTAGGCCCCGAAGGTAGGGTGGGATTCCACAAAAGCACTTTTCAAATCGATGTGATAATAGTATTCATCGCCTTGCCGTGTGTCTAAAGCCGTGAAAAGCACCATGAGTTGCTCTTTGCCCTCATCGATCGTGATAGTCTTCTCAAAGACCCAATGTCGGTCCGTATCAAAAACCAAATCAGCCGGACCGAAAAGCTGCGTGTCCTCCGGCTCAATGGGGATGTCATAGCTATCCAAAAGTGCGTATGAGAAGCTGTAGGCATTGTATTCGGGATTTTCTTCGATTTTTTCCGCGATAAATTGCACTTTGAATTGCGTCTCGCTGATCTGTACCGGAATGATTTTCAAGCCCAACCGGGAATAGCGTGAATATCGAAGAGCTTGGTTGATATTGCTGAGGGACTTCTGTGCCAGCGATTGAATTGGGAGAGAGATAATCAGTAGAAAAAATATCCGAACAAGGAGGTTTTTCTGCATCATGGGTTCAAATTCTAGGGTTTTAAAAATTAAACTTACTTTTGCCAAAATAGTAAAATTTTACATGGCTACCTACACAACGGAAATCGCCTCAGATAAGTTGGTGAGCGACAATCCTATTCATCAACGACTACTCAAAGCATACATTGCAGCCAAGCCCTGGATTAAGGGAGATTTGCTCGAAATCGGCTGCGGAGAAGGACGAGGAGTGGAGACGCTTTTGCCTTTGGCGAACTCCTATATCGGTATAGATAAGATCGGAGAGGTAATATCAGACTTGCGTCAGCGCTTTTCAGGAGTAGATTTTCGCCAAGCAGTCATTCCTCCTTTCAAAGGATTTGGGGATGAAAGCTTCGATACGATCGTGAGTTTTCAGGTGATCGAGCATATTCAGGATGACCGACTTTTTCTTCAGGAAATCTATCGGATGCTAAAGCCCGGTGGCAAGGCAATTATTTCTACTCCGAATAACACCCATACCCTTTCCCGAAACCCCTGGCATGTCCGGGAATATGTCCCTCAGGAGCTCATCGATTTGGCAGGGAGTATTTTTGACCGGGTGGAAGCCAAAGGGATCGGTGGAAACGAAAAAGTATGGAATTATCATGAGGCCAATCGGAAGTCGGTTCAGAAAATCATGCGGTTCGATGTGCTGGACTTACAGCATAGACTTCCTGCCTGGATTCTCCGTATGCCCTATGAGATCCTCAATCGAATGAACCGAAATAAACTTCATCAGCAACAAGGGGATTCAGTCGTGCAAATCACCCATGAAGACTATCCATTGGTCGAAAATGCTTCAGAGGGATTGGATTTGTTTTATGTGCTTTGGAAGAATTTATAATTCTCATGGGTAATGAGCAATTATAGCAGAAATGTATTTTGGATGACGAATTTAGCATATTATTAATTTTACGATCAGAACCAAATTGATAAACTAAAGAGGACTCTGTTGAGTAAATTTTTCTTCAGTTTAGGGCAAAAATTAGAAAAAATTAAACAAAAAACTTGTTTCTTTCTTTCTTTCTTTCGATCATATCTAAATGTTCAACCTTAAAATTCGATCGAAATGAAAAAATTATTTATTGGAGGAATGATTGCTATCGGAATGGTATTAATGTTCAATGATCCAGGTGCTCAGGCTCAAGGATTGGGGGGAGATGAGGGAAAAAAATGTAAAAATGGAGATAGATGTCCAAGCGGTACTTACAACTACTGCGATACCGCGTCGGATGGTTATTCCTGCATTTGCTACAATTGCAATTGATTTAAACTGGAATTGAATCAAAGACTACCAATATTGAGGTAGTCTTTTTTGTGTATCAATATCAAAAAGTATGAAGATTAAAGACAAGCTCTCTAGTGTGATTAAAGACATAGTAAGTATCTATTATTGGAGATTTACTGTATACTCACTTTGCCTTTTTTTGCTTTATTCCTGTGGAGTTTTTGAACAAACTTATTTAGAAGATAATAAAGTTTCTAAAATTGAAATCGAATATGATTTTGAAAAAGTGAACCTACTAGGTGATTCATTAACACTTACCTATTATGCCAAAAGAGATATCTATACTAAGGAAAATACCGATTGGCTTTTTGGTCATAATCATGCTTTAAATTCTATCGATGTGTTTAACTTGACGAAGAGGAAATTCAGTTACAGAATTAATCTCGAGTCCGATGGTCCAAATAGCATCGAAAGAGTCTATCAATTGAAAGTAATTTCACCTGATTCGATCGCGATTCTAGATACATCTATTTCTCTCAAAATTGTTTCCTCTGAAGGTAAAGTGATCAAACGATTGGATCTTCGAGTAGCTGATCCAGAATCTGGGCAGCCGTTAGGTTATTTTTATAATTATAATGATGCTAGGATCGTTTATGAAAAGGACAAGCAATCTTTTATTCTTCATTTTTTGAATGAATCAGTAAAAGAAAGAGAGTTCAAGGCTAATGATCCACATTCAATTTTTGGAAAGGTCAATTTATCAGGTGAAGTAGAGTTTTTACCAATAACCCATCCTAAGATTATATATGATCGGAAAGGAAACGTTGACGAGCGTATGCCTAATTTCAGGGTACATGAAGATCAACTTATCTACGGCTTTAATTTTGAATCAAATATTTACACACATGATTTGTCATCTGGGGAGCAACATGTTTTTGGGGGTAAAAGCCGCTTTTCTCAAAATATTCAGGATTTTTCTTTGCCTCCTCAAGATTTTAGACTGCTGGGTACTTGGTTCAACAGTGTGGAATATGATTATTATTCTGGTCTTTTTATACGGACTCATTGGGGGAGTCAGCCAAGATTACAAATTGATTCCAGCCCAAGTACTGCGTTGACCAAGCCGGGTTACATTATGGTATTTGATAAAAGCTTTGCTGTCGTTGATGAAATAGAATTGCCGAATGAATATTGGGTAGAGGACAGCTTTGTTTTTTCAGAAGGGATGGCTTTTTGGTCAAAGGAATCGCACTTTAATGATGAAAATATTATCGAGCTTGGATTACTTCGAATTCAAAAGATAAATTGAATTCTGGATTCCTATAACGTAAAAGAGGCTGGATTTATAACCCAGCCTCTTTATTTATCTCGTCGGACGTAAGCCTCCTGATTCTTGGGGGCCTAATAAGGAGTCCATTCTGAGTTGTAATTCTTCTGCTTTTTCGTTGTATCCTCGCTCTTCCAAAAGTGGGATGAAGTAGCGAATCATTTCGATCGAGATCATCATGTCCCGGTCATAATCCCGGTTTTCTTCTAGATAAAACTCGATCATATCCAATGAGCGCTTGGAAACTTTATCCACGATATCCAATGCCTTGTCGTCTTCACCTACTTCAAAGAAAAGCGGAACGGACTGCCCACTGGAAAGATCGTAAGGGATAGCCTCATCCGGCATGACTTCAAGTCCTTTGTTGAGGACTTCGGATGCGCGATCGACTTGGTCACGGTCAAGTAGAGCCATGGCAATGCTGTTTACGGTACTTCGATGGTTGGAGGCGAATCTTCGATACTCTTCATCTAGGTAAGCATCCGGATTGTCCATGCCTCTGAAGGCAAACTTCTCCATGAAATTTTCATAAGCCAAGTCAGCATTCACCAGCTCTTCCTGTATAAAAGATGGCTTGCGGATGGGTAGCAGTCGGTAAGTCAATCCTTCCATCACCACGTGATCGGAAACATCAATGCCGATAGTGGCAAGGGAGGTATTGTTGAAGTAGACCGGACGCTCCCAATTATTGGAGGCGATTAGGTCAATCAACATCATGGTTCCTTTTGTCACATACTGACCTTTGATTTGCAAGTTGATTTGCGGGGTAAATAGCGGTTCGAATTCCTCAGGAATGATTCCTTTTTGGAACACAGCCGCACTGTCCACTTCCAAAATCAAATTTCTGGACGGCACCATATTGATCTCGCTTTTTCCTCCCGTCTGCATTTTGAGCAGATTGGAACCGGAGTTGAGGAGTTTAATGTACTCACGGGCTGAAATCGCATCGAGGCCTTCTCTTTCCATGACGTACAAGACATCATTGGTTCCTTTTTGGTAACGCTCTGGGGAAAGCGAGAAGGGGAGTGGAGCCGACTCATTAGCAGGTCGGGTCATCTGATCGACGTACCAGTCCGTATCAAAATAGCTGAGTACAATCACCCGTACATCTGTACGGAAACCTTCCACTTCCTGTACATACCATAGCGGGAAAGTATCATTGTCTCCACCTGTGAAAAGGATGGCATTCGGAGCACAGGACGCAAGAAAGTTCCTGGCTGCATCGACTGAGAAATAGCGTCCTTTTCGATTGTGATCATTCCAGTTTTCAGCAGCCATTAGTCCTGCAACCGGCAAAGTCAGCAGGGTGGCAATGATTCCGGCCGTTGCCAAGTTTTTGGTGACTTTCCCCAAACCATGAGCAATAGCTAAGACACCCATACCAGCCCAAATAGCAAATGCATAGAAACTACCCACATATATATAGTCTCGCTCCCGAGGTTCGACCGGAGGCGAATTCAGGTAGAGTACCAGGACCACTCCCATCATCAGGAAGAGCATTAGATTGACATAGAAAGATTTGGGATCAACTTTGGCTTGGAAAAACAAGCCGATGATTCCCAAAAGAAGGGGAAGCATCAGGTAATTGTTGTGCCCCTTATTTTCTTTGATATAGTCGGGAAATTTATCCGAAAAAGCATCAGTTATCCCAATCCAAGGAGCATCTGTAAAGTCACTTTCTCGTCCGGAAAAATTCCACATAAAATAGCGCCAATACATATGTCCCAGCTGATGGCTGAACATAAAGCGCAGATTGTCTCCGAAGGTTGGATCCTGTCCTTCCCGAAGTCCTAATTTTTGTCGGTAAATACGTTTGTGATTTTCCTGCGTGGAATAGATTCGAGGCAGAATGGTTGTTTTTTCTTCTTCGTAAGTGTTTACGAGTTGGTAGTCCGCTATCTCATATTTGTCTTTTCCCTTTCGGTAAATGGGATCACCTTCTACCTGATCGGTGAGCTTGGCGGTGAAATACTGCCCATGAAGTAGGGGACGGTAGCCATATTGCTCACGCTTCAGGTAAGAGACGTAGCTAATAATATCCTTGGGAGCATTTTCGTTGATGACAGGATCTTGATTTGCCCGAACGACAATCAGCGTGTAAGAACTGTAACCGATCAGGATGAAGATCAAGGAAAGCAGGATGGTATTCAGCCCCGCCATCTCTTTCTTATAAGAGTAGCGATACCCAAAATACAGGGCAGTGAAGAATGCCGCGATAAAGAAAATAATTCCAGATCCGAAGGGAAGACCAAGGCTATTAACAAAAAATATCTCCGTCGAGCCGGCTAGACTTGGAAGACCCGGGATAATGATATTATTGATAATGACCAAAGCCACTCCGCCAAGCACAAATGCGATCGCAGCACCTTTGAGATTTGGATTAGGGTATTTTTTGAAATAATAAATCAGCGCCAATGCCGGCAATGCTACCAAGTTGAGCAAGTGAACACCGATGGAAAGTCCCACCAAATAAGCGATGAAAATCATCCACTTATTTTCTTCTTTAGGGTCCTTGATGACATCCCACTTGAGGAAAGCCCAAATGACAATAGCCGTAAAAAAGGATGACATCGCGTAAACCTCCGCCTCGACAGCTGAAAACCAAAAGCTATCTGAGAAGGTGTAAATCAGGGAACCGACGATTCCAGCTCCCAGCAGGCTGATGGTCTGTCCTTTGCTCTCTTCACCGGGAATGACCCCAAACAGCTTTCTTCCAAAAAGCGTGATGGACCAAAACAAAAACAAAATAGTCAATCCGGAGAAAACTGCGGATCCCACATTCATCCAATAGGCGATTTCCAGTTCATTGCCGAAGGCCAAAAAACTAAACATCCGATACACCAACAAAAAGAAAGGCGCACCCGGAGGGTGGGGTACTTGGAGCTTATAGGAAACGGCGATAAATTCCCCCGGATCCCAAAAACTGGCCGTTTGTTCTACTGAAAGAATATAGACTAATGTCGCTATCACAAACATCACCCAGCCGGTGATATTGTTGAGTTGCTTGAAATTGAGCATCAATACAGTAATTTTAGACGGACGAAAATAGGAAATTTATTCCCAAGAGAATTTTTTTTAGCACTTTTTAAAAAAATGATGAGGAAATGCTCCTGTGATAAATATTACTGATTTGCTTTTAACCTGCCTTTACTTTTGTAGAGTAATTTAAAAACAAGCAGTCTTATGAGCGCACAACCAAAAACCTTTCAGGAACTGATAAACGGGGACACTCCCGTATTAGTAGACTTCTTTGCCACTTGGTGCGGTCCCTGCAAAATGATGCAGCCGATTCTCGAAGATACATCCCGTCAATTGGGTGACCGGATCAAAATTGTCAAAGTAGATGTGGATAGAAATCCTTTAGCTGCTTCCACTTTCCAGGTACGAGGAGTACCAACTTTGATCTTATTCCAAAAAGGAAAAGTCCTTTGGAGAGAGTCAGGTGTGGTACCAGCTCATCAACTGGTAAAAGTTATTGAATCCCATTTGATGGTAAATGCTTGATTCTGATGTGACAAAAGTCATTTAATAGGCTTTAATCACTTCTTAAATTTGATTATTATTTGATAGAAACTTAATAAATAGAACCTATGAAGATCGAACAAATCTATACCGGATGCTTGGCTCAAGGAGCCTACTACATCGAGTCAGACGGCGAAGCAGCCGTAATTGATCCCCTAAGAGAGGTACAACCTTACATTGAAAAAGCTGAGCGCCGAGGCGCAAAAATCAAGTATGTATTGGAGACTCACTTCCATGCAGACTTTGTTTCTGGGCACCAAGACCTCGCTGAAAAGACAGGTGCTAAGATCGTTTATGGTCCTACAGGAATGAAAATGGGTTTTGACGCCATTGTAGCTGAGGACAATCAGGTTTTCGAACTAGGTAAGGCAAAAATCAAAGTCATTCACACTCCCGGACACACCATGGAGTCCGTTTGCTACCTACTCATCAATGAAGAAGGTAAGGAAGAAGCTTTATTTACGGGTGATACCTTATTTATCGGAGATGTTGGCCGTCCGGACTTAGCTCAGAAAGTTGTAAAAGATTTGACGCAGGAGAAACTGGCTGCACATCTTTATGACTCTTTGAGAAATAAAATTATGCCGCTTTCTGACGATTTGATCGTCTATCCGGCACATGGTGCAGGGTCTGCCTGTGGTAAAAATATGAGTAAGGAGACTTCTGATACTTTGGGCAATCAAAAGAAGACTAATTATGCGCTTCAGGAGATGACCAAAGAAGAGTTTATCAAAGAAGTATTGACTGGATTGACTCCTCCTCCGGCATATTTCCCTCAAAATGTAATGATGAATATCCAAGGCTATGATAGCATCGATGAGGTATTAGAGCGAGGTATCAGACCTTTGAGCCCTACTGAATTTGAAGCAGCTGCCAATGAGACCGGCGCTATGATTTTGGATACTCGAGATGCTCAGGTATTTGCCAAAGGGTTTATTCCAAACTCAATCAACATCGGAATCGACGGAAGCTTTGCGGTATGGGTAGGAGCGATGATTCCTGATCTGAAGCAAGAAATACTAGTAGTGGCAGATGAAGGCCGTGAAGAGGAAGTAATTACCAGATTGGCCCGAGTAGGCTATGACTTTGCGATCGGATACCTCCAGGGAGGATTCAAAGCATGGAAAGAAAGTGGTCAGGAAGTAGATTCCATCACCTCCATTTCGGTAGACGAACTGGCGAAAATCAAGGAAGGCGATCCTAGTATCCATATTCTGGATGTAAGAAAGAATTCTGAATTCCTTTCTGAGCATGTCATCGATGCTGAAAATGCTCCTTTGGACTACATCAATGATTCCATGCTCAAAGTGAAAAAGGATGAAACCTATTATGTTCACTGTGCAGGAGGCTATCGCTCGATGATCTTCAACTCAATTTTGAAGGCAAGAGGATATGATAACTTGATCGATGTGGCAGGCGGATTTACCGCGATCAAGGAGTCGGAGAAATTTAAGGTCTCTGACTACGTTTGCCCAACTACTTTACTTTAAAAGTGGCTTAGAAATTTGCTTAATCCCAAAATGGCAGGCCGAAAGGCTTGCCATTTTTGATATAACCCGATCTGATGTGATCAAAGTCACAATTTTATGTCAAGAATGAAACGCAATTTTGCAGTGCTTTTGCTAATTGTCATGGCACTGGGAGTAAGTCCCAGTAGTGTATGGGCTCAGCATGGAAATGAAGAAGAAGAAATTCCTACAGATGAAAAGCTCTTCGGAAAAATTCTTCGAAGCGGGTCCTTTGAGTTTCACCTACGTTCTTTCTATATGAGTACAGTCAATCAGGGCGACTTGATGGACTACAGCACTTGGGGTACTGGGGCTGGGCTTGGTTATTTTAGTCCCCGTTGGAAAGGCTTTGGCCTTGGATTTAGCGGGTTCTTTGTGTTCAGACATTTTGAAAATAATATCCAAGAGCTGGACCCTATGACTGGGATGGGCAATCGCTACGAGCTACTGCTATATGATGTGCGTCATCCGGATAATAATAAGGATATGGATCGATTGGAGGAGTTTTATTTATCCTACCAAAATCATGAAGTATCCATCTGGGGAGGACGCCATCATTTTGAGAGTCCCTTGCTGAATGCATCTGATAACCGGATGCGGCCTAATCTATTCAGTGGTCTTTCTGTGGATTACACGCCTGGCAGATTTCGATTTAACGGGGCATGGTTTACCCACGTAATATCGAGAGGTACCTTGGAATGGGTGCCCGTGGAAGAATCCTTTGGCACATTCGATATTGGACGGAATCCATTACAGGTATCTGAAAGCTACCGACATCATACAGAATCAAAAGGAATCGGAGTATTCGGAGCTCAATATGAAGCCAAGCAGCTAAAGCTTGAATCTTGGAATTACTTGTCGGAAGGGGTGTTTGGCCTATCCTTTCTCCAAGGTACCGGTGCTGCAAATTTAAAATCCGGACATTCTTTAGTTTGGGGTGTTCAGACCTTTGCGCAGACCGCCATCGGTGATGGAGGTAATCCGGATCCAGAGAAAGCTTATATGTTGCCCGATGAACGGACATTCGGATTGGGGCTACAGGCAGGTCTTAAATGGCCTCATGCCCTTTTGACTGTCAACTACTTGGGAATTTCTGACTCAGGAAGATTTCTTTTTCCCCGGGAATGGGGACGAGAAAAATTCTTTGTCAGTTTGCAGCGAGAACGATTTGAAGGCTTGGGTGGTGTCAATTCATGGATGATACAATACGACCATACCTTTATCCATGACAAGCTCAAGGTGAGCACAGGAGTCTCCCACACTAAAAACCCGAATATCAATAATGTGCTTTTAAATAAATATGGAATCCCAGACTACTATCATTTCAGTGGGTTGATAGATTATCGGTTTAGTGGGTTTTTCAAAGGACTGGATCTCCAGCTATTGGTGGTCGCCAAAAAAGAAGACACTGATCAAAAAATACCGATGGAATATGTGATCAATCGAGTGAACATGGTAAACACCTCATTGATATTGGATTATAGATTTTAAATTAGACAACAAAAAACAAATATGAATCAACTTATGGAATGGATTACTCAACCTTGGCCATGGTATGTGGCTGGTCCGATGATTGGACTGACAGTGCCGGCGCTATTGATCTTAGGAAATAAAACCTTTGGAATATCGTCTTCTTTGAGGCATGTCTGTGCGGCCTGCGTGCCTGCGGGGATACCTTTCTTTTCTTACAACTGGAAGAAGGAAATGTGGAATCTTCTATTTGTGCTAGGTATATTGATAGGAGGCTTTGTGGCGACAAGTTTCTTGGCCAATCCTGACTCAATCATAGTCTCGGAAGCTACACAAGCTGATTTGATGGCGCTTGGAGTCACTGATTTTGGCAACTTATTGCCTGCAGATATTTTCTCTTGGGAGAATCTCTTCACCGCCAAAGGGCTTCTTTTCTTCGTGATTGGTGGATTTTTGGTTGGTTTCGGTACCCGCTATGCAGGAGGTTGTACTTCCGGACATGCGATCATGGGTATCAGCTCCTTGCAATGGCAGTCTGTAGTAGCCACGATTTTCTTTATGATCGGAGGCTTCTTGATGACGCACGTATTGCTTGAGCCTTTAATGAAATTGGTAGGATTTTAATAGATAAATGATGAAAGTAGCAGAAAAGCCAACAACGATACAGGATCCTCATTGTGAGGCTCCCAACTTGCGAAAGCACGAAGACAAAGGACTGGAATTGCTGAAATACTTGATTTTGGGTGTTCTTTTCGGAATCGTCTTTGTAAAAGCAGAGATTATTTCCTGGTTCCGAATCCAGGAAATGTTCAGACTCCAATCTTTCCATATGTATGGGGTGATCGGGTCAGCAGTGGTGACCGGGATTATTTCGATTCAGCTAATCAAGCGATTCAATATCAAAACTATCCATGGTGAGACTATCAATATTCCAAAAAAGGAATTTAGAAAAGGACAGGTAATCGGAGGTTTTATCTTCGGATTAGGATGGGCTCTGACTGGAGCTTGCCCAGGACCATTATTCGCTCAGATAGGTAGTGGGTATACCGTGATCTTGGTGACTTTGATTTCTGCCTTGGCGGGAACTTGGGTTTATGGAAAGTTTGCGAATAAGCTTCCAAATTAAAAATATTTTAAGATTAGAAGGCTGTTGCCCTGATAGCAACAGCCTTCTTTTGTCCAAGTAATCAGGAGGATAGGGGTATTCTCAAAAAGTAAGCTTTGTCGACCCTGAAAATTCCTGATTAAAAATGTGCAAAAGCCTTTTGCAAAATTGAGAAAGGTCTTACTTTTGCAAACCGAAACAGCGAAGTTTGTTTCAAAATAGAGGAGTGGCAGAGTGCTTCCCGATATCCATCGGGACGGCGTCTTGAAAACATCTCAGAAAATTAGAGGAGTGGCAGAGTGCTTCCCGATATCCATCGGGACGGCGTCTTGAAAACAACTCAACAAATTAGAGGAGTGGCAGAGTGGTCGATTGCGGCGGTCTTGAAAACCGTTGTACCGCGAGGTACCGGGGGTTCGAATCCCTCCTCCTCTGCATTCAAATAGCCAAGCATCCGCTTGGCTATTTTCATTTCGAGTCGTCGGGGCTATCCCGCAAGCTAACTTCCTCAAAAAAGGGGTCTACGAAGTCAATCCATCCTCCTCCGCTTAATTCTAAACCGTTTCAAAAAGTCGAGCTGTTTTTTTATCGTTTTGATTAGGGACTATGGATTGAAAAGTAAAGTTTTGAATGATTTTTCAACCCTGAACCCAATCCTTCATTTTTTGACTTCAAAGGATAGTTTAGAATCCACTACCTACCCAAGCTTTTTTAAATCAATGTGTAGATTGCTTCTTTTTGAACAAGAATTTCACTAAACTAATAAGGAAGCAATCTTAAAACCAATGTCAGCTAAACAAAAAAATCCTGAAATAGCAAAAGTATCTTTTATCTCTTTTTTTCTTTCTGCCTTTTCTAGCTCATTCACAAAATCAACCTGGAATTCCAAAGCCAAGCGGTCCCGTGGATCTGAACGATACTTCCGATTTGGTTATCTACATTATCATTCCTGCGATTATTCTGATCCTATTTCTTGTATTCCGAAAAAGAATTTTCAAAATAAAAGAAGAGAAGCAAGAAGAAAGGGAGGAGAAAGGAAATTGATATTCAATGAGTTTTGTCCCAGAGCTTAGCCTGCTTTCATCCTTTTTTGAAAAAAATGCGATCCTCTTAAACTTTTTTGATCTAACTTTTGTCTAATACCCTATAAATTCTATAGACTTTAAATAAAATTATTATGGCATTACGACTAGGAGATGAAGCTCCGAATTTTACAGCAGAAAGTACAGAGGGTACGATCAATTTTCATGAATATCTAGGCGACAGTTGGGGAGTGCTATTCTCTCACCCAGCTGATTTTACGCCGGTTTGTACCACGGAATTGGGAGCTGTCTCAAGATTGAGAGATGAATTCTCCAAGCGGAACGTGAAAGTGATCGCTTTAAGTGTAGATGGCTTGGAAAGTCATAAAAGTTGGATCGGAGATATCAACGAAACTCAAAATACGGCTTTGAACTTTCCCATAATTGCCGACGAAGACAAGAAAGTATCCACGCTCTATGATATGATTCACCCAAATGCGAATGAGAGTTTCACGGTTCGTTCGGTGTTTGTCATCGGCCCGGATAAGAAAATCAAATTGACCATCACCTATCCTGCAAGCACAGGCCGAAATTTTGATGAATTGCTTCGGGTGATTGATTCCTTGCAGTTGACCGCAAACTACAGCGTGGCAACTCCAGCTGACTGGAAAGAAGGGGAGGATGTGGTCGTTTCACCTGCGATCAAGACGGAAGACATTCCAGCTAAATTCCCGAAAGGTCATCGAGTAATCAAGCCTTATTTGAGAATGACTCCACAACCCAATAAATAATTTAGCCAAAAAAAGGATTCCATCAATAAGACAGCTCAAATTCGAGAGCTGTCTTTTTTTATCTAGGTTGGGACTGACCTGTTTTTTTAATCTTCAAAACAAATCTGTCATCGGCAGGTCAAGTCAAGGCTCAAAACCATCTTTACATTCTTTTCAGTCCCTGTAATTGTAATTTCAGTCTCAGGCCTTTTTGGATTGGTAGCCTTCGCTACAGAGCAACGAACTCGAGAGATTGGAATCCGCAAGGTCACGGGTGCTGAGGCCTCTAATATCCTGCTATCACCAGGCAAAGATTTTCTGAAGCTGGTAGGAATTGGTTTTTTTGATTGCTATCCCGCTTTCTTATTTCAGAATGACTAGTTGGCTGAAGGATATTGTCTATCAAATCGGGATATCTTGGACTACCTTCCTCCAGACTGAATTGATTGCTGGTCTAATAGCAGCGGTGAAAGTCATTAGTCAAACGATCCGTGCAGCTTCGCCCAATCCTGTGAAGAGTATCAAATCACAATAAATGAAAGTTCTGAAACCTAAAGCGAGAAAATTGGAAAAATTCAAATTGGCCCAGAAAATTTAGATCCCTGTGCTGAGCACGATAAAGGACTGAACCTCCTTGCCTGCAACGGACCATTATGTCCACAGCTCAAAGATAAAAATCGTATAAAAGTAAGTTTTGAGGCAACTTTAAGCCAAAGGGGATGGTTAGAAATTCATGCATACCATTGAACCTCATTATGGATGGAGGACTAACTACATCGCTTCAGAAGATCCCAAGTCACCTTTTTTTGGATATCAGAACAGTGAAGTCTTTTTTACAGATCAGATCTATAATTTTTTGATTCATCCCCAATGGGATAACATCGGTAGTGAGACGCTTTTTATAAAGTTGCTCTTCGTGGATTATGATGAAGGTTTTGCGATCATTGAGTTGTTTGGAGAGTGGAACGATTTACTTCAAAATGATATCATGACCCTAAAGCGCGAAGTGATCGAAGTGATGATTGCTGAAGGTGTCAATAAATTCATTTTTATTGCTGAGAATCTCTTGAATTTTCATGGCGATTTAGATGCTGAGGATTATTACTCCGAATGGCAAGACGAGCTCGAAGAGGGTTGGTTTGCTATGGTAAATGTCCGCGAGCATATTCAAGCCGAGATGAGTAAATTTTCTATAGACCAGTATTTGGTCTTGGGGGGTAAACTCAACGATTTAAGCTGGAGAACGAGACAACCCAAACAAATTTTTTTGAAAATCAATGAATTGGTATCAAGAAGATTAGGGATGTGATTCAATTTTTTAGGGTCGTTAATAGAACCACGAACCCACATCATTAGGGGGACATGAAGTATAATACCCGCCAGTTCCCAGACCTTTGGGAGGGAGTAGAGCAAACAGGCAGATGATTATAATGTCATGTCGATTAAGTTAAGAGAAGGAATTAATCTCTCTGCTGCCGAATAGGAATAGTTTACGGGGACCAAAAATTATATCCGAATCTGATCTGACTTTCTTTAAAGGGACTATATTTCGGCTGGCCTGGCTTTTTTGGTCCAGGTCAAGAGGGCGACAGTTAAAAGAATGAGGATGGTTCCGATCCAATCGATTCCTAAAAAGCTCACTTTTAGCCAAAATACTGCCGTCAAAGCTGCAGATAGGGGTTCTACGCTGCAAAGTAGACTGGCTGTAGTCGCTCCGATAATGGAAACTGATCTTAAGAAGAAGTAAAAAGAAAGTACGGTTCCGAATAAAATGATGTAGGCAAAGGCGAGTAACGTTTCTCCATCCCAAAGCCCGGAAAGACTCCAAGGTTGGGTGAAAATCGAAAAAGTAATGCCTCCGATCAGCATTCCCCAGCCTGTGATGGCTGCCGGAGAAAATAGCCTGAGAAGTCCAACTGGCTGAATCGTGTAAAAAGCCAAGGCTAAGGCTGACAAAATACCCCACAAGAGGGCGTCTTCCGAGATGACGAGCAAATCAAATGATCCGTGGGTGACTAATAAGAAAATCCCTGAAAGCGCTAGAATTAAAGCCAAATACTCTGTTAGGATGGGCCATGTTCTATTTTTTAATGCATAAAAAGCTACCACAAATACAGGCCCAATGTATTGAAGAATGGTGGCGGTGGCGGAATTGGAAAGGGAGATGCTGTAAAAGTAGGTAAACTGAACGGCCACCATGCCTACAATCCCGAATAGTAAAATTTGAAGGATATGGATGGGTTTTTTCCAAACCGAAAACGCAGCCTTCCGCTCTTGGGACAGTGAAAACAAAATCAAAATGCTCCCTCCGAGGATCAATCGCCAAGTAACCAGCCAGGCAGGATCCAGATTTTTCTCCTCAAAAAGAAACTGCGCACAGGTACCGGAAATACCCCAAAATATGGCAGAAGAAAGTGCCATCAGGATCCCCGGAACTTTCTGATAGGAGGTGGGCAGTGTCATATAAGTTAAATTCAGGCGAATATATTCAGGGTTTTCGATTTTTAATTCTAGGGCCACAAAATTCATGAATAAAAAAATGAATACTAACCAAGACTAAATCGAGGCGACTAGGAATACCAATAGGCTTATTGATAAACCGAATTCTTAAGCTAAATTCAAATTGGGAAATCAAATTTCACTCGTCGAGAGCGATTTTATATTTGAAATCGAGCATGTCGTAAAAGACACACACTGGGATGATTGTAAACCTTGCGAGATTCCATATGGCCGCTGAAATACAAATTATAAACAGATGAAATAGAACCAATTAATTTAGGCTCAGATAAAAAGCCTTCCAAGATCAATTAAATCACATTCACCTATGAAAAACTACTGGATAGCATTTGCTTTAATCAGCTTCCTTTTCCTTTCCTGCAAGTCAGAAACGGCTAGTGAAGATTCTGAGCAGGAAAACACTGCTGAAATGGCAATGAGTGAGGATGGGGTAAAAATGATTCCGATCAGCACACCTTTGGGGGAGTATAATGTATTCACGAAGCGAGTAGGGGATAATCCCGACATGAAGGTGCTTTTACTTCATGGTGGACCCGGGATGTCCCATTTGCAGTACGGTAATTTTGACCAATATTTTCCTCAGGAAGGCATTGAGTTTATCTGGTACGATCAGTTGGGTTCAGCACATTCTGATCAGCCAGATGATTCTTCGCTATGGACTATTGAGCGATTTGTTGATGAAGTAGAGCAGGTTCGTCAGGCTTTGGGGCTTAATAAAGATAATTTCTATCTCTTGGGACAATCCTGGGGTGGAATGCTATCCATGGAGTATGCTTTTCGCCATCAGGATAAACTCAAGGGTCTGATTATTTGCAATATGATGTCGAGTCTGGATGAGTATGAAAAATATGCCAAGGAGGTCTTGGGGCCACAAATGCCGGATGAGGTTTTTGCTGAATTGATGGAAATTGAGAAAAGTGGGGACTTCGAAAATCCCCGCTACATGGAACTCTTGATGGAGCATCACTATCCGGAGCATGTCCTACGCATGCCCTTGGATGAATGGCCGGCAGATGTTAATCAGACCTTGGAGCAAGTCAACCCAAATGTATATGTCTACATGCAAGGCCACAGCGAATTCGGAATCACTCCAGGGGCGAGTCTAGAAGGCTGGGATGTTCGAGATCAGTTGAAAGAGATCACGGTGCCCACTTTGGTAGTAGGAGGAACCCACGACACCATGGATCCAAATCACATGGAATGGATGTCAAAAGAGGTGGCAAATGGGAGATTTTTACTTTGCCCGAATGGTAGTCATTTAAGTCAATACGATGATCCGGAGCACTTTTTCCCGGGCGTGATCAAGTTTATCAAAGATGTGAATTCGGGTAGTTTTTAAGATTCAAGGAGAGGCTGTCTAAAAAGTTTGATGTTCCCTCATCGCGATCCCGTCCTTGTCGGATTGAGATGAGGGAAGCCTTTTGAGACAGCCGCTTTTCAATTCAAAATATTCCAGACGGCGATGAAGTGACTGACTGTCCCTCCCAAAACAAATACATGCCAAATCGCATGAAAAAACAATCGTTCGCTCTTTACATAGAAAAATACCCCAATCGTATAGCTTAAGCCTCCGGCTCCAATCCAGAAAAGTGTTTCCATTGAAAGCTTTTCCAGCAAATCATTGAAGAAAAAGACTGCCAGCCACCCCATCGTCAAGTAAAGAATGACTGATAAGGTCTTGAACCTCCCAGTAAAAAATATTTTGAAGAAGGTGCCTACCAATACCGTACCCCAAATGATGGAAAGGAAAATGATCGCTTTATCAGTGGACAGAATAGCCAAAACCATGGGGGTGTAGGAGCCCGCAATCAAAAAGTAAATCGATACATGATCGAGTATTTGAAGCCTACTCTTTTTAATAGGGTTCTTTGCAGCATGATAAGCTGTAGAAAAAGCATAGACCATTAGAATTCCTAGGCTGAAAGCTATTGCTCCAATGGTGAACTTGATGTCCTGAGTCTCTAGTGATTTTTTGACCAAGAAAGGGATTCCTACTAAACCTAATAGTAAACCAAGCCCATGAGAAAAGGTATTAGCCAATTCCTCTGATGGACTTTGTGGACGTTTGACTCGGGGAGTACTGCTTTTATGGGTCACGGTTGGTTGGATTTGCCAATAGGCATATTGTTTCGGCTCCATTCACTCCAGGAGCCGACATATAGTGCAGGAATAGCCAATCCTGCATAATCCATGGCCAACAGGGTATGGCAAGCGGAAACTCCCGATCCACAGTGCACAATTACTCGATCATGATCTTTAAGCAGTGGGGAATATTTCTGATGTAAAATGTCTTTTGAGAGAAATCGTCCCTGATCATCCATATTTTCGGTCAGTGGAATATTGATAGCCCCCGGGATATGACCTGCTATCAAATCGATAGGTTCCTGCTCTCCCCGATATCTTTCTGCTGAACGAACATCGATCACCGTGAAGTCTGGGTTTTCAGCTTTTTGAGCCACCTCTTCCAGGGAAGCAATAGGGAGTGCCCATTCAGAAGCAGGATAAGGTTCGACTGGGTTATTGGAAGATTCTCCTTTTTTCAAAGGGAAGTTTACAGCAATTGCTGCTTGAATACCTCCTTCAAGTACCTGAATTTTGCTGTGTCCTAAAGCTCGTAGCATCCACCAAAACCTTGCGGCTGAATTAGCTCCTTTTTGATCATCATAGACTACAACATGGGAATCTGGGCCAATGCCCAATTTTCCCAAAACCTTACAAAACTCCTCCACTTCCGGAAGTGGATGGCGACCTCCTTCAGCCAGGTTTTCTTTGATATCCGCCAACTCCAAGTTGGGATCTACAAAGACAGCTCCTTCCAAATGGCCATCTTCAAAAACTTTCTTTGGGTCGGCGCTATTTCTGGCATCAACCACTATGAAGTTGGGCATGGTGGACAGGGATGCTAAGTCGGTAGGGGAAAGGATAGGAGTCATGGGGTTTTACTTTTTGTAAAGCTAAAAAGACCCTGAATGAAAATAAAAAATCCCATCAAAATTTACGGGATTTTGAAAGTAATTGAATCTTTTAGTTGATTTGGTTCTGGAACTGCTCCATTTTCTGATCCACCTGGGTATCGATTGGGAAGGTCACTTTGATTGCTTCCCAAGCCATAGAAACCAAAGCGGTTTTGTTGTCATTGGCAGAGATTGTGTAGACCAAACGCTCGGTATTTCCACCTCTTTCAGTGGTAGCTTTGAAAGAGACCAGGTCATCCTTAGCCAAAGCTTCCTCATCGATTTTTCCGTCTTTCATGTAATTGTAGATCCATACACCCTTGCTGTTGATATGTACAGTCCAATCACCAGTTTCAGCAGGGGTCATAAAGATGGAATACTTTCCGGCTCGAACGTTTTTACCGGCTATTGAAACATCAGTGCTAAATTCGATGGTAGTCTGAAGATTAGCTCCTGCTCTCCAAGTCACGCCATATTTTTCAATCTCTCCAAAAATCTGTCTTCCACGCACAGCAGGTGAGGAGTAATCAATACTAATTTTAGTAAATCCAACTACCTGAGATACGGTCGCTGCAGGGCTCAAGGCTGGAGTTTGTAATTGGGCTAGAGCAGAAAAGGCGAATGCAAAAGCCAAAAAAGCTGTAAGTGTAAAGAGTTTGATGTGTTTCATTTTATTTGGGATTATGGGTTTTTTGATTTTGAAATAAACCCAAATGTAATCCAGAAGTTCGAATTGAGACAAAAAAGAAGCCGGACCTCGCGGCCCGGCTTCTTTGCTGATCAATTAAATCAATTTGGGTTGAATGTGATACCTGCGATGATAAAGGTTCCTAGATCTGAATTTTGAGGCTTAGTCAAAATGTAGATAGGCTGTTTTTCGGCACCTGAATTCTTATTCATCGGAATGGTAGCCTGGCTAAACATCACCGGCATGTTGGGGTCTTTCCTTCCAGGTCCCTGGGTGTAAGTTTCCGAACCGATAAGTTCTCCTGTAGGACTTCCCAAACGGATTTCAAAGTCTACAGGTGTTGTAATCGGCTCTTGGGAAGCCACCGTGAAGGTGACAGAACCAATACCGTTCATGTCCAGTGCAGGAAGTGCAAAATGTCCCGGCTCTGAAGGAACGGTAAGCAAGTTTCTACCGTCAAAAGCCATTGCTGCATAGCCTTCGAAATCACTAGCAAGACCGGGGTCAACAGAATTTGAGATCAGGTATACGGAATTACTTCCTGTCATCGGCTTAATATCCGGACCGCCTGCATCTGTGTAAGAGGCATTGATCATCAAGGCTCCCATAGGAGAAGGAGCTTTACCCATGGTTGGGTCAAGTGTTCCTTTAGCAGGTAAGCTTGGCTTTTGCGCTCCTTTGAGTGAAAAGATATACGCAACAATGGCATTCAAATCTGATTCTTTCAGATCTGGATTGGCTGGCATGACAGTTTCACCCCAGACGCCTCCGCCTCCATTTTTAATCTTATCCATCAGATACCCTCGATCTCGGGTTCTGTATTTAGCTGCGACGGCTGTGTAGGCAGGCCCGATGGAGGTTTCGTTTTCCTTATGGCAGGTCTTACAAGTGAGCGATTGTATTAGGGCTTTTCCGGTCATTGCCTCACTCATCACTTTATGTCCCATGTCAGCTTCAGCCTGATCAAATCCTTCAATGTAATCCGCAGCAACATACAGTTGGCTCATATCATTGGTAGCATGATCTTCATCCGTTACACTGACTTGGTAAGCAACCCGCTTGCCCGGAAAGTAGAATGATTGATTCCCTTGGACCGCGATGCTTACCTCAGGAGCACTGTTTCCAGCATATACCACAGCCTTGGGACTATCACCTGCCGAGCCTGAAGGATCGGAAGCGCTTACAGTTACTTCATACTCGCCGATTTGGTCATAGGTAGTTGTCAGATTGGGCTCAGTGGTGGTTTCTGTTTTTCCATTGCCCAAGTTCCAAGTATAAGAAATGGGGTCACCTTCCGGATCACTCGCTTTCGCAGAGAAAGAAACAGTAAGCGGTAAAACTCCAGAACTCTTATCAGCGGTAAGTTCTGTGACCACAGGAGCTCGGTTTCCTCCATTGAAATCAATTCTTGCAAGTCCGGAATCTGCATTCTTACTGAACCATCCGGTCCCGTATTCCAACAGGTACATTTTGCCATCTGGACCCATTTCCATGTCGATCAGGGAGTTGAATTTGGTTCCGGCCATGAATGGCTCCATTTTGGAGAAGTCACCGTTTTCTTCCATGGTGACCACTTTCACCCAACCTCGAATCCAATCATAGATGAAAAGTTTTCCATCAAAGTAATCCGGGAATCTTGTTTCGGCAGGGTATAAATCCGAGTAGTAAACAGGACCAGCCATGGCATTTCTTCCGCCTGTTCCTACTTGAGGGAAATCAGGGGATTTGTCATAAGGATACCAAATAAAGGCTGGTTGGGCAGCAGGCAATTCAGTAATGCCCGTATTGTGAGGAGAGTTGTTCACCGGCTTGGCAGCATCGTAAGCAGCACCGCTTTGCCCTGATTCGTAATTGAATTCAGTGTAGGGATAGTTATTTCCCACAAAGAACGGCCATCCAAAGTTTCCTGCTTTTCTCGCCTGATTCACTTCGTCATAGCCTTTAGGACCTTTGATTCCCAGGGAATCAGCACGCGCATCAGGACCTACTTCACCCCAATAGAGGAAACCATTTTTCTGATCCACAGAAATTCGATAAGGGTTTCTGTTTCCCTGTACGTAGATTTCAGGTCTAGTTCCCTCTGTTCCTGGAGCATAAAGGTTTCCTTCAGGAATGGTATAGCTTCCATCTTCTGCTACTTTGATTCTAATGATCTTACCTCTCAGGTCATTGGCATTTCCTGAACTTCTTCTGGCATCCCATTGCTTTCTGCCATCTCTAGCATCCAAAGGAGCATAACCGTTTAGCGTGTAGCGAGAATCATTTTGATTGAATGGTGTAGAATTATCGCCCAAGGAAAGGAAGAGGTTTCCATCTTTATCGAAGGCAATGGAACCTCCCGTATGGCAGCAGATATATCGGTCTGAGGGCACATCCAAAATGACTGTTTCGGAATCCATGTCCCATACGCCATCTTTGAATACAAAGCGGGACAGTCGATTGATTTCTTCGTCTCCGGCAGGAGAGTAGTACACAAATACAAAGTTGTTGGAGGCGTAATTTGGATCCTTTTGAATCCCCATCAGTCCTTCTTCCGCATTGACGCCCTGCACACCACTCTGCCAATAGACATCAAGCTTTGCCACTTCCTGAAGGCTTTGTTCAGCCTCATTCCATAATAGAATCTCACCTCTTCTCTGCGAAATCAAAATATCCAAATTTGGCAGAATCGTCAATTCAGTTGGTTCGGTAAACTCTCCAACTGCAAGCATGGTTTTGGAAAAGCGATTTTCCTCAGGAGTACGCTTTTGCTTGGCTTGTGTATAATCAAGCGCCATGTTTTCACCAATGGCATACTGAATCCCGGCAAGGAGATGTTTCAAGAAATTTTCTTCCTGAAAAGACTCTTTGGTATGTCCTCCTCCGGTGTAAAAGGCTCTTCCACCATCGAAATCATGATACCAAGCGATCGGGTGCTCACCCATATCCAACCCACCCTGATAGGATGATTCGTCCAGCATTAGCAGTTTTTTCGTGTCTGGATTGACTTTTTTGTAGGAATACCACTCATCTGTACGCTCCCAAGATTCAGGCAAAAAGTCAACAGATGGATGTTTTTCGGCAGTTTTTGTAATGACTCCCGGCTGTACATTGGGATGTGGGTCATTGATGCCTGGATGATCAGCAAAATAGCCACCGACCAATTTATTATACCAACCCCACTCATACTCAGTGTCTGCTGCGGCGTGGATACCCACATAGCCACCCCCGGATTGAATGTATCGCTCAAAATCAGCTTCCTGATAATGGTTCAATACATCGCCGGTAGTACTTAGCCAGATGACTGCAGCGTATTTTTCAAGGTTCTCTTCATTGACGTCTTCGGCATTATCGGTAGCATCTACCTCAAATCCATTCTCAGCTCCCAGTTTTTGAATAGCTGCGACCCCGTCAGGGATAGACTCATGATAGAATCCGGCAGTCTTGTGGAATACCAATACTTTTGGCGCACCCTCTCGCTTTCTGGAGCAAGAGCTAAAGAGAATTCCGCCGACCACTATTAGGGTGAATAGGGTCAATAGGTTTCTTAGGTTTTTGTTAAAATGCATGTAATCATAATTTTTTGTCAAAATAGACAATTTTGAAAATTGAAGAGCTAAATAACTGAAATTCGGTGGATTTCGGTGATGGAATGCTCTATTTATTCAAATTGATACAATAATTTTTTTCAGTTAAAAATTCATCCAAGCCCGATGCAGGGATCCGATTTTTTCAAGGATAAAAAGGGGTAAGTAGAAAATTGAAAAAAGAGGGGAAATGATTAATCACGTCCTAAAATGATATGGGCTCCGGAAGAGATTTCCACGGATATAAAAGTGGCATGTCGATTAAAGCTAGCCAGATATTCATTGTCTATTCTTTCTTGAAAATTTTTTATTTGGCTCTTCCTAATCAAATTGATGGTACAACCACCAAATCCTCCTCCCATCATTCTAGCCCCTAAAACACCCGGAAAATTCCAGGCTTTTTCTGCCAAGAAATCCAGTTCAGGACAGGAAACCTCATAGTCTCTGCTAAGGCTTCGATGAGACTCATTGATTAGCTTTCCAAATGCTTTCAAATCACCTTGTTTTAGGTAATTAGCGGCTAGCTGAACTCTTTCGCATTCGGTGATCACATGTTTGGCCTTTGGGAAAAGAGAAGAGGGGAGCAGTTTCTCGATCTCATCCAGATTCTCATTTTTCAAGTCCCTCAAAGTTTGAATATCAGGGAAATGCGCTTGGAGTAATTGAACGCTTTCTTCACAAGCAGCTCTCCGCTGATTGTAAGCCGAGTCTGCAAGAGCGTGCTTCACATTGCTATTGACCAGTAGTAGGGAATATTCACCAAGGTCAATTGGGATTTCTTGATGCTGATTGCTTCTGCAGTCTAATAAGAGGGCACGGTCTTTTTTTCCAAAGGCCGAAGCATAAGGATCCATAATCCCACAGTTTACCCCAGCATACTGGTGTTCGGAGTTTTGGGCATATTTAGAGATCGAAAGAGGATTCAAGTTAAGCTTGAATAACTCAGATAGGGCAGTTCCAATCGAAACGGATAAAGCTGCCGAGGAAGACAATCCGGCACCCACCGGAATATCGCCCCCAATCATCATGTCAAAACCTGCAATAGGATAACCTGCCTGCTTCAATTGTGCCAAAAAACCCATTACATAGGTGCTCCAGTGCCCTTTTTTTGGAGAAAAGCTCTTCCAGTCAAAGGTATATTCCTCCTCAAAATCCATGGAATACAGGCGACAGTAGGGAAGTTGATTTTTTTGAATGCCCACCCAAATTCCAAATTGAACTGCGGCTGGAAACACAAATCCTTCCTGATAATCGGTATGCTCGCCGATCAGGTTGATTCGGCCGGGGGCAAAGGCAATAATCGGCTTGCTCTCAAAAGTCTTTTTGAAAAACTCAAGTAAATTGGAGTACAAGTTTAGACGGTTTTTTGGGAAGATTTACGAGGAACCAAAGTGGTGTCCAAAACGATGGAAATAGGATCATCAGATGCCAAACCGTCCAACTGATCCAAAAGGTGACTGACAGCGAGCTTACCCATCTCATATCCAGGTTGGGACACAGTTGTCAAGGGTGGTTCCACTACAGCTGAGGTGGGGTTATTGGTAAAGCCTGCCAATGCTACCTGCTCGGGAACTTTCAAGCCAATGCTTTTCCAATAGGTCAATACATCCACGGCTACAGGGTCTATCATACAAAATACAGCATCGGGCAAGGGATCCATATCAGCAATTTCCTGAGCGATACGAATATTGTCTTTTTCGGTCAAATCTGATACTTTGACGAAGTCAGGATTTTCCTCCATTCCATACTCTTGAAGTGCTTTGAGGTATCCTTCTTTTCGTTTTTTGGAAATGTATAGATCCTCAGGACCTGAAACATACACAATGGATCGACAACCTGTCTCAAGCAAATGGTTGCTTACTTGATAGGCTCCTCCGGCATCGTTGAAAGTTACCTTTGAAACTGGGATATCCTCTTGGACTCTATCGAAAAGTACAAAAGGGATTTCTCGATTATAAAGCTCAAAAAGATGCTCGTAATGGTTGGTCTCTCGGCTGAGGGAAATCAATAAAGCGTCGACCTGGGAGGCTACCAGCGTTTTGATATTCGCAATTTCCTGATCGATGGATTCATTGGATTGACAAATCATCACATTGTATCCTCTTGAGTTAGCGTGGTCTTGAATACCGCTAATGCAGGATGCAAAAAAGTGGGAGGTGATCTCAGGTACGATGACGCCCAGGGTTTTGGTACGACTGATTCGGAGACTTTGCGCCAATAAATTTGGCTGGTAATTCATCTCCTTTGCCATTTCCACGATCTTCCGCTTGGTCTCTTCATGGAGCTCAGGAGAATCCTTTAGTGCCCGAGAGACGGTAGATACAGAAACCCCCAATTTCTTGGCAATTTCTTTCATCGTGACCTGATGCCCTTTTTTCATCTGTTTATATTTTGACTTGTATTGGTCAGATAGTCCCGAAAGCTTTCGGGATGACGATTAACCCCGAAATATCGGGGCATTTCGCTGTGTGTTTAATGATTATTTTAATCGTGTCGATTTCATGTGTTTATAATTTGACTTTAAGCGGTCACATAGCCTGTCCCGAACTTGTTTCGGGAGAATCTCACAATTATAATCATCCCTCTGTGTGCCGCTTGCGTCTTGCCTGTCTGCTTCAGGCAGGCTCGATTTCATATTCAAATGGTTTTAGGAAATCGATTTGTTCAGCAAATTAATTAGAATACTCGATTCCCTTGTGGAATGTTTGAATTTCGGCAATTCAAAGCCTTTTGCATTAGCAATATTGCAAAGATTTAGTAAAAAACTACTATTCTTGGAAAACAGTGAATAAAACCGTCTCCCCCACGGCTTGGAGTGGTTTTCTGTCAATCAAGTCCATGCTGTCCTGATGGGTGTGATGATAATGTCCAAAACCATACTGCGGAGAAAACTCAATAATGTCGATCATGGGTATCTGTGCGTATTCATTGACGAAAAGATGATCATCCATGATCTCTGGAGAGTCTTGATTGATGAAAAAGGCTGAATGTCCCAATTCTGAAGCATGATCCCATACTTTTTTGAGAATGCCGGAAGCATAGCGTCTCGAGTAGCCTTCCCGGTAGAATCGAGCTCCCTTGGCACCCACTAGATCCACCAAAATACCGTAATAGGCTGAGTAGTTTGGTGTATGTTTGTTTTTGGCCCAATGTTGAGACCCCAGACACCACCAAATCTGTGAATCATCCCTGATGCGAGAGTTTTCCGGTTCTCCATCATCTTCCCCGTCAAAAAGGATGATGTCTATGCCGACATCCGGCTTGAGATCACCGGTACCAATCACTCGGGCTATTTCCATCAAAACACCCACACCTGACCCGCCGTCGTTTGCACCATCGATAGGTTCATCGATTCGCTCGGTATCTTTGTCGGCAATTCTTCGGGTATCCCAATGGGCTGCTAGAAGAATCCGTTTGGTAGCCTGAGGATTATAGGATGCAATGATATTGCTGAGGTCCCAAGTGAGTCCATCATAGGTTTTCGCCTGAAAGTCCTGCGTCTGAACTGACCAATTCCAAGACTCAAGCTGATCGATGATCCAAGCTTTGGTATTGGCGTGTCCCGTGGTACCAGGTACTCGGGGGCCAAAACTCACCTGCTTTTCAATAAAGGCATAAGCCGAATCAGCACTAAAGGTAGGGTAGGGCTTGACTACCACCTCGGGAACTTTGGTTTCGGTAGTTTTTTCCGATGAACAAGCCCAGGCAAATGCCAACAAAAGCAAAATCCAGATTCTATTCTTCATATGCCCAGTCTATCTTGTCTTTCATATCTTTGACTACAAATCCCATAGATTTTAATCCAGCACGAATTTCATCTACTTTTTGGTAATCTCTCGCTGTTTTAGCCTCTCCATAGAGCTTCAAAAGAAGATCAAGCATAGGTTCTTGTACTTCACTTTTTTCTTCCATAAGACCCAGAATGTCCACAACGAATGTGATGAAAGTTTCCTTGAGTTTTTGGAAAACTGCTTCTCCTAGAGCTGCTGCTTTCAACTGACCCGTGAAGATGGAATTGATCTTTTTCAATAGGTTGAATAGGTGGCCGATGGCTTGAGCTGTGTTGAAGTCATCATCCATGGCTCTGTAGGCATTTGCAATACTGGATTCGATCTGCTGGATTTGCTTTTCGTCCAATTCCACTCCGTTTTCTGGCTGGAATTCAAGTATTCTGGCGATTCGAAGTCCATTGATTAGCTTTTTATAGCCTTTCTGAGCTGCCTTCAGTGCTTCATTGGAAAAGTCCAAAGTGGAGCGGTAATGAGCTGTCAGCATGAAATAGCGAATAGTCATTGGGCTATAAGCTTGCTCGAGCAAGTCATGACTTCCGCTGAAAAGCTCTTGCAGCGTGATGAAATTGCCCAAAGATTTCCCCATCTTCTGCCCGTTGATTGTAATCATGTTATTGTGCATCCAGTAGCGGGCAGGGTCCTGATGATTGCAGGCATTTCCCTGAGCGATTTCGCATTCATGATGCGGAAACATCAGGTCCATTCCACCACCGTGAATATCAAACTGATTGCCCAGATATTTGGAGCTCATCGCGGTACATTCCAGATGCCAACCCGGGAAACCGATTCCCCAAGGGGACTCCCATTTCATCAAGTGCTCGGGTGCTGCATTTTTCCAAAGTGCAAAGTCTACGGCATTCCGCTTTTCCCCCTGACCGTCCAAGTCCCGGCTTCCACTCATCAGTTCTTCTAGGACACGGCCAGAAAGCTTCCCGTATTTATAAGACTCGTTGTATTTCAGTACATCAAAATAGACCGATCCATTGACTTCGTAAGCCAAACCTTCTTTAAGAATGGCTTCCACCAAAGCGATTTGCTCGGGAATGTGCCCGGTCGCGCGAGGTTCAATGCTCGGCTTCCAGGTGTTCAAAGCAGCCATATCCCGATGGTAGGTATCCGTGTACTGCTGAGCTACTTCCATGGGTTCGAGTTGCTCCAGTTTGGCTTTTTTTGCGATTTTGTCTTCACCTTCATCCGCATCGCCAGTCAGGTGACCTACGTCTGTAATGTTGCGAACGTAGCGCACGCGGTAACCCAAATGAGTCAGGTAGCGATTGACTGTATCAAAAGTGACTGCAGGCCGGGCGTGTCCCAAATGAGCATCTCCGTAGACGGTTGGACCGCAGACATACATGCCTACAAATGGCGGGTTGATAGCTTGAAATTCTTCTTTTTCCCTGCTGAGGGTATTGTAAAGTTTGAGTTGATGCGACTTCATAAGTCTTCAAAAGTACGAATTACGAATGATCAAACACGATGTGAGGATGATCTGGTTTCAATGAAAGCGCAAAATAGCTGAAAAATGGGGGAGATTGAAGTTAGGGAGGAATCTTAGCATGTTTTATTTAAGGGTTTTAAAAATATATTTAATGATTATCCGCAATCATGCCAGTAGTTCAAAATGGCCTCATCCCGATATATCGGGACTGGCCTCCGGATTCGCGGTTAATTTTAGGAGGGGAGGAAAATGCGGCTTAGCCGCATTTTCCTCCCCTCCCCAACTTTACACAGTAACGTTCGCCGAGCGAAGTCGAGGTGAACCTAATAAAATTTGGTTACTGGTAAGAAAGCGGACATTCATAATATATTTCTTTATAGCCCTGATTTCTTCAATAGTTCAAGAAGCTTTTTCTTTTTTAAGTTTACCCTCTTGTATTTTCTTTACTTGACCTAAACTGGATTCCAATTCATTGAAAAATTCAAGAACCTCTTCTTTGTCAATGACTTCAAATTCAATTCCTTCCTTGGTAAGAAAATCCTCAATGGATTTAATTTGCTTTCTAGTTTTAGTGTATGCCTTTATCCGTATAGCTTCCATGAATTCTCTATTTTTATCCAATTTAAAAATAAAATCGGGGAATTTTGAATACTTAATTTGTGCTTTTCTAGATTCAGAGAATTATAAAAAGCTCCGATCGCATCGGAATCAGAGGTCAAATAAAACCAATGATCTTCAATCCTTTAAAAATCACAACTGAATTTTTATTGAGAAGCTAAAAGCCTTATTCATGGTATCGGTAAATGGTAGAGAAGTATTCCTGAAAGCCATATTCAGGATATCTTTCCAATTCCTTTATTAACCTACCTTGGCTATCGTAGGTATATTCAAACATTGGAGTCAATTCTCCAGCTAGGGAAGTAGGGATGGATTTGGTAATTAATTTTCCATCCTCATTATAGACATAGTGCCAATTCCGAATAGGAGAATTTGGCTGCGTGAAAACCATCCAAACCTGACGTTGAATACGACCCTGCTCGTCATAATAGAATCGATAACCTTCTTGTAATGAAATCTGGGGACCGAAAGTGATTTTTTTCAATTGATCCTGGTCGTTGTACTCATACTTGAAATAAATGGTACTTCCCCGATCCTGCTGAATCAGTCTTTTTGATCCATCATACTGGTAGGTAAATACTTCTCCAAAAACGTATTTTTCACCGTCAAATGGAAATACCTCTTTTTTAATTAACAGATCATTTTCATAAGTATAGAGAACAAGACTCGAAGTATCCAAGCTTGAGTTTCTCAGGTAGACATCAAAAAGTTCTCTTCCAGAAGCGTAATAATACTTATCATGTATTGAAAGAAGTGAGTTCAACTGGTATTTTTTAATTCGAGTTGCTTTGTCATCAAAATTCACAGCAGATCTCTGAAGTTGGGCAACTGAAATCGCGGGAAGAGTTTCTAAAAATTCTTCTTGGCCATCTTCCCCGGTGATTGAGCAAGAGCAAAGCAAAAGAAAGATTAGAAGAATGGCCTGTAATGATTCATTTTAATTCGTGAATATCAAATTTGTAAATAAAGCTTCTAAAATCTTGATTATCCGTTTAGGCAAACATCAATTTACCTTTTGGCTTTGGGATGGTCCTTCCAATTTCATTTGCTGTTTCAATCCATTCTTGAATTACAATTTCAACATTTTGAAGAGCTTCTGAATAACTAGCTCCATCGGCAGCACAGCCAGCAAGTTCTGGAACTTCTGCAATGAATGATTCATCAGCCTCGCTCCAGTAAATAATAATTTCGTATCGTGGATCAGTCTTCACTTTTTTTTATGCTTAATTGATATTTCAATATAATTAATCTTACTTGTTTTACCTGATAAGGTTTAGCCTTACCTTTTTTTTCTTGAAGATTTAGAATCTCTTCCACACCTTCTTTGCTAAATATGTGGTGACTGCCTTTTATCCTTTCCGAAAAACCAAAAATCAAAATCAAATTTCTTAATTCTGGAAAGTTAATATTAGTATCTGAGCTTCCTGAGAGGATTTTGGCTATAAGTTTTTCATACTTACCCATAGCTTAAATTAATCTATTTTTTGAATTTGGTATTCAATTTTGAAGTCGATTTCTCTAACAAAAATACCTCCGATCACTGTGGAACCGGAGGTATTTGAAATCCAGAGACAAGATCTTCGAGGTTTTTGAAACCTCAAAGGTCAGTCCATTAATGCTTAAAGTGTCTGACACCCGTCATTACCATGCTCATGCCATGCGCATCGCAGTAGTCAATGCTGTCTTGGTCCTTGATGGATCCACCTGGCTGTACCACTGCTGTGATTCCCGCTTCATTGGCAATTTCCACACAATCTGGAAAAGGGAAGAAGGCGTCTGAGGCCATTACTGCGCCCTTTAGGTCAAAGCCAAATTCACCTGCTTTGATAATTGCCTGTCTCAATGCATCTACTCGAGAAGTTTGTCCTACACCTGAAGCGAATAGTTGAGAATCGTTGCTCAACACAATCGTATTAGACTTGGTGTGCTTGCAGACTTTTGCCGCAAAAACCAAAGCATCGAGTTCTTTTTCAGAAGGAGCAACTTTGGTCACCACTTTGAAATCTTCCTTACTTTCTGTAGCCAAATCCTTGTCCTGCTCGATCACACCGTTCAATAAGGTCTTGATCATTTTGGTGCCTGGCAAAGCCATTTTTTGGCGAAGAAGAATACGGTTCTTTTTGCCTTTCAAAACGTCCAAAGCCTCCTCGGTGAATTCAGGAGCAATCAATACTTCGAAAAACAAGGAATGCATTTCCTCTGCTGCTGCTTTATCCACGGTTTGGTTGGTCACCAATACACCGCCAAAAGCAGAAGTGGTATCTGCGGCAAAGGCTTTCTGATAAGCTTCTTTCACAGAATCCGCCGTGGCACAGCCGCAGGCATTGGTGTGCTTCAAAATAGCGAAGGCTGTCTGGTCTGGGAATTCGGCAATCAAATTAACTGCAGCGTCTACATCGACCAAGTTATTGTAAGAAAGCTCTTTTCCGTTCAGTTGATCGAAAAGGTTCTCCAAATCACCGTAAAAATGAGCCGCTTGATGTGGGTTCTCTCCATAGCGAAGTGCTTTGGCCTTGCTTTCAGAAACCTTCAATGCCGGGATATTTTCGCTTTGGTTGAAGTAGTTGAAAATATGCGTGTCGTAATTGGATGACACCTGGAAAGCCTGTGCCGCGAAATATCGTCGATCTTCAATCGTGGTGCCTCCGTCCTGTGCCTCGAGCTTAGCTTCTAATTCTGCATACTGATTTTTAGAAGCGATGATGGTCACATCTTTGAAGTTTTTGGCAGCAGCTCGGATCAAAGAAATCCCTCCGATGTCGATCTTTTCGATGATATCTGCCTCTGAAGCTCCGGAAGCTACCGTTTCCTCAAAAGGATACAAATCCACGATGACCAAGTCGATGGCCGGAATGTCATATTCAGCCGCTTGGGATACATCGCCCTCATTTTCTCTTCGATATAATATCCCACCAAATACCTTTGGGTGGAGGGTTTTCACTCTTCCTCCAAAAATGGAAGGGTAGGAGGTCAATTCTTCAACCGGGATGACTTCAGCACCTTGTTCTTCGATGAATTTTTGAGTGCCACCAGTAGAGTAGATTTTCACTCCGTGTTTTTTCAGAAGGGCGATGATAGGTTCAAGATTGTCTTTGTAAAAGACTGAGATGAGGGCAGATTCGATTTTTTTGATAGCCATTTTTTGAATGGATAGATTTGGATTTCAATGAAGGGGCAAAGGTAGGAAAAATGGGCAAAAGCTCTGTGAGAAATCTCGATTAGTACAAAGGGAATCAGACTTGATACCAGCCCTCTTCTTGATAATCCTTAAATCGGGATCTCCATTCCCTATTCCAAATGATCAGATAATGATCGCTTTTTTGCATTGCCCGGTACCCGAAAAGGTGGAGGATAGGCTTGGCTAGAAATTTTGCAATTCGTAAATCCACACGCATCGAATCTTTTTCTGGCGATGCCCAGTGCACCCCGGGTAGCCAAGTGATGAGTCGGTCTAGTTTTCTTTTCCTAAGAAAGGCAGATAGGCTTAAAAATAGCTGGGGTGTTTTCCGAATCAGAAAAAATCCATCTCTTCCCTGAGCTTGATAAAGCGGCATAAAAATCTGTGTTTTTTTCGGCGAAAGCACCGCTTTTCCCTCAGAGGTGGCGAGTTTTTCTCCTTTTACTACCTGCTGAAAACTTCTGTATCCTAAATTCATTTTGAACTCGCTTTCGGGTTTAACCTCAAATCGGAAAAAGATCTCATAGAAATCCTGGAAAGAAGCATATTCCTTCTTCCAGACATTCAAACTTTCCTTAACGTTCATGTTTTTGGAGTCACAACTTCCTGCAAAAGCAAGAGAAAGCTGAATGAATCGTTCATGGTTTTTGACAGAAATAGGGTCTGTATGCTGACCTCCTTCAAAGCCAAAGGATACAAAACCCAACTCATTGATATAGGAAAGCACCGGTCCTTCGATATATTCCTCAATGCCCAAAATGAGCGGTAGGGGATACTGCTGCGCAAAAGCACGATTGATCAGACTGTCATTGACAGGGATAAAGGGGATGGACTGACTGGAAGTCGTGTGTAGGTCGAAAAAATACAAAGGACCTGATTGGTTTTGAATAATTTCCTGAATCAGGGCAAATAGCTCCGCTAATTCAATTTCATCTTCATTTACAGGTTGGAAGTTGTCTTTTGAAAGTGCTTCAATATTTTTTTTGGTCCAAAGTCGATTGAGATCTTTTTCTTCAAATCGCTTGCCCTTTTGGAGTGCCCGGAGATTTCCGGCTAGAGCTGTTACTTTTCCGTTTATGCGGATTTTTTCGTTTCGAATTTTTTGAAGCACATTTCTCAAAGCCCAAACTCCAGATGGCTCATTTCCGTGAATTCCGGCAAAGAAGATCAGGTGTGGCCCAGGTGTTTCTCCCTCTATTTGGTCTATGACGCGATCAAAGTCAAAATCGGTTTGAATAGGTGGGCTTAGCTCAGACACTTTTGATGTTTTCCAAATCCTTAGTAGTGATAATTCCGACGAGATAGCCGTTTTGAACTACCGGTAGGCATCCAATTTCTTTTTCTTTCATTAGTTCAATGGCATCCTTTATTGGGGTAGAAGGTTTTGCAACAATCACCTCGTTTACCATGATATCCTTTGCAAGTAGCTCCGAGGACGTATCATGTATTTTATCCCAAAACTGCCGAAGATGACTATAAGTAATGATCCCGACCAAGCGTTCTCTATTATCCACAATGGGCAGGTGATGAATCCTATTCCAATGCATAAATTCCAGCGTTAATTTGGCTGAATCCAAGGAATCGGCAGTTACAAGCATTGTGGTCATGATATGCCCAACTTTCCCGGCTTTAGTTTCAAAAGCTTCAAAATGATGGGTTTCTGGCCATTGGTGAACCGGCGTTTCATCTTGTTGATTCTCGTAGATGGCTTGAGTCAGGGCTACAATGGCATCATCGGTTTTGTGCTTCATTTTGAGATGTCTGAAGTTTTTGATCATCCATTGAGATCCTGTTTGCTTCTGGCATCGGTCTCGGATGATTCCCAAATACTTATCAATACTTTCTTGGGTAAGTCCCATTTTCTGCAGACCAGCAGCTGCCAAGGGAAGTAGTTCCTTTATGATTAATTCGCTAGCAGGGATGCTTTTACCCATCCAGTTTAGGCAGGTTTCATTTCCATAGCGTGCTGCCCTTACAAAATTGGATTTAGCCTCTTCAAACTCCATTTGCTCGGGTAGATTATCATATTCCTTTGGTCTTCCCTGCATCAAACCAGCCCAAAAGGCAAAGTTTGCGATCTCGTCCCTAGCAGTGGGACCTGCTGGAATGTATCGGTTTTCAATTCTCAATCCTGGCTTACCATTAAGCACCCCATAGCAGGGTCTGTTCCAGCGATAGATGGTACCATTTTGCAGATTGAGCGCTTTGAGTTTGGGGATTCTGCCTGCTTCCAATTCTTCCAAAGCATTCTGTTCGATTTCTTTGGTGAGTAGAATTCGGTAGCTAGAAAGCTGTTTTTTAAAATAATCTACGATGTTTCCCTTTTCCCAGGAGTTGCCGAATGAAACTCGCGCCTGCTTGGTAATATGTGCTTTAGAAACTTTTCGCGTATCGATGCTTTGCTGGAAAAGTGCGATTCTTGTTTCGTTCCAAAGCTCCTTTCCCAAAAGGAGTGGTGAGTTGACACAAACAGCCAAAACAGGCCCTGAAATCGCCTGAGCCCAGTTGTATGCAGATTCAAAGTCATCAGGCTGGATCTGAAGGTGCATTTGAAAACTTGTATTGCAGGCTTCAAACATGACCGAATCATGGACTATAGAAAGCTCATCGGCACCCATAAAACTCATCCGGAAATTTCCTCCACGGGCTTTCCGCATCAGGGTATTCAATGCCAAGTAGCGTGGGTTTTCAGTCATGTATTCGAGGCTCAGTTCGTCCATGGTGATGGTCGGAAGGATTCCCGTGAGCAGGACTCGGTCTCCAAATTTTTCGCTGCTTTTTTTGGCTTTCTCGAGCAATTCCAGCAACTGGGATTCCATCTTCTCAAAGCAATCGCCCTCGAAGAGGATTGGGTCCAGATTGATCTCCAGATTGTACTTGGCCAACTCGGTGGTGAAGTGTTCGTCCTGTACATCCTCCAATACAGCAGCTGCTTGATTGGAGGGACGATAATGTTCATTGATCAGGCAAAACTCCTGTTCGGCTCCGATTCGAGTGACTCCTTTTTCCAGCAGGTCTTTTTTTACGAGCTGATCCAGCGCCTGCAGGTCCTCCAGAAGATGATTGATAAAAAGATTTCTTGCCTCTGCATTATTGTCTAAACTGACCTGATGATCGCCCATGGGATAGCTATTTAAGTGAAAACTCAATCGGTAGGCGGATGTCCCTTCCTGTAAATCAAGATCATAAATGATTTGATAAAATTCAAGCAAGGATTAACTTTTGAAGATTAGGAATAATCAAATTTTGAAATAAAGGAATAGTAGTTGGATACATATCCAATTTTCAAAGGAAATTTTTTCCCTTTAGCCTTCATTGAAAAAAAGCGGAGAATGATTTCCCCGCCTTGCTGATTCCTTAATTCAGTCACGTTTAACTACCCACACGCTTGAAGGATATCACTATAAATTTTGCCTCAGTCTCGCCAATATTTTCTAATGCATGTTGGCAGGCATCATGCCAATGGATCTCACCTGCGGAAAACTTCTTGTTACTTTTTCCTTCTTTATCAGATTCGTAGGCGATTTGGTAGTCTGAAACAGAATAAATCATCCGATTGATGCCCGCATGTATCGGAATGCTTGCACCTTGGGGCAAGTTTACTTCTGTTACCTTGAACAGATCATTTTCAATTAAAACCTCGGTGTATTCAGAAGACACTGAATGCACATCATTATCCACTGAGTTTTCATCACAGTCGGGTAATTCGGCCTTTTTCTTTGTGAAAACCAACCATTCTGCGGTCGTTGTCCCCTTGTTTTTGACGGCATGATCCCCTGCTTTATGAAAGTGGACATCACCTTTTTTCCAGGACTTTTCCCCTAAGTTTTCGCCTTGCTCTTCCCATTCGATGGTATAATCATTCAAGGAGTATATTATCCGGTCTTCTCCCTTGTGTGAAGGTTGAGAAGCTTCTGGTGAAAGACTTACTTTCATGACTTTGGCAAAGTCATTTTCAAAAACAAGCTCATGGCCAAGTTCCATGGTTTCTTTGACTTCCTCTGAGACATTCTCGCTAGTGCTCGTATTTTGATTTCCACAAGCAGCTACTGATAAAGCAAGGGCTAGGACGCCCAGCTGATGATAAATTGATTTTTTCATAGTAGTAATTATTGGGTTGATTTTAAATTAAATGGTAATCTTAAACCGAAAGTAATATTTCTGCCTATCATGTTCAATCCCAGTGGCTTGGTGACTGACAAGTGGTCAATATAGGTTTCATTGCCTAGGTTGCTTCCCGCAATGAAAAGATCCAGTTCTTGTTTACCAACTCCTAGACTTGCTCCCAATCTTGCATTGAGTAAAGTATAGGCAGGGCTGCTAGCTTCATTTTGGCCGGTCCGGGACTGCTTAAAGAAATTCAACACCTCTAGGCTGAAAAAAGGCCTTATGAAAGGGCCAACTTGATTCTTTTGAAATTTCACTTCTCCGGTCAGTCTATCCTGAGGTGTAAAGGTAGGATGCTCCACGCCTTCCGCATTATTTTTGATGTCAGCCCGAATCATGCTATAACTCCCATGAACGCCCAGCCAAGTGATGGGATGAATATCTAATGCAATCTCTCCTCCATGCAGGTTTGCATCGTCTTGTACATGCTGAAATATTTTTCCACCTCCAATGGGAGCGTCTGCATCTGTCATGACTAAATAGATATAATTGTCTATGCTGTTGAAAAAGGGAGCAATGTTTAAAGTGGCCCATTGAGTGTGCAAATGATAGGTGAAATCGACCTGGTAATTGCTTTGGGCATCTAGATCTGGATCACCTCTTTCAAATCTACCTCCGTGAATTCCATTTTGTGTAAGCTCAGGAATGTTTGGTGACCTGAATCCCCTTGCAATGTTTGCTTTAAAAAACTGGTTTTCGGTAAAGTTGTAGATTAGCCCTACTGAGCCGTTGATATTGTTATAACTGTTGTCAACTTCATACCGATCCGTATTTTCTGTGGCTATTGGAAAAGATTTCATGTTTCGGTAATCATATCGCAATCCCGAAGTAAGAATGATGTTCTCTGAGAGCTGAAAATCTCCTATCGCATAGAAACCTAGGTCATTGATTTTTGCATCAGGCATGGGGATGTTTGCTTTCTCTTCATCAGCTTCATTATTGATTATTGCCCCATTTATCCCAAAAATGAAATTATTGTCACCAGAGGGCATTATAAACTTCGTGTTATACGTAAGCGTATTTAGCTGCATGGAAGTCACCGTAGGTGTTAGCAAGTCGCCTTGAGGATTAATCCCTCCAGCCACAAGCTCTCTGATATTGGACTGGTATCCCAAATCAACACTTAAGGTGTTTTTTCCTAGAAATACAGTATTGTTTGAGTTGATTGATTGGTTTTTTAGGTCTTGATACCAGACTTCATTTTTTCGGTCTTCGATCAATAAGCTTGAGGCTAAAGGGCTGGAAAAAAGATTGATTTGTGGTTGATTCTGGATTCCATACTTCGCGTCTGTAAAGTTATAGTTGAGCGTGAAAAGCCCCCGATCTGAACGGAAACCAGAATTGAAACTTAGATTTCCTTCATTTAACCTGGTATTATCTATGATATTTTTGTCTCCATCTGTGAAGTCTTTATGAGACTTAACACTTCCTCTGAATCCGAAAAAGAACTTATCCAAACCAATTCGAAGCCCTAGACTATTGAGCAATCCATCAGTATTGGAGTGATACTGGGAAATGATATCTCCATCAATGCTATTTGGCTTGGCTGGACGCTCCCTGATGACATTGATCACTCCTGCTACTGCATCTGAACCATATTGAAGCGAAGCTGGGCCCTTGAGGATTTCGATATGTGAAGCAGTATATTCATCTATTAAAAATGGATGATTGGATGAAAATTGGAAGGCTTCCTGTTTAATTCCATTGTTCAGAAGAACCAAATTGGTATTGGACAGCCCACGGATAATCGGCTGACCTCCTCCCAGTCCGAAGCTTGAAAAATACACGCCGGGTGTTCTCGAAATTGCTCTTGGAAGCGTAGGCTCACCAAAGCTCACCATTTCTTCTTTTTTTACCACTTCAATCGGATAAGGTACTTCGTCTTTTTCCTTGACAAAACCCGCCGTGACGGTGATCTCTTGCAATTCAAGGGGCGATTCTTCCATCTGCGTGTCAAGTATGAAATCAGCTTCTGCGTCTATCTTTAATTCGATAGTTTTGATTTGGGTTCTGTACCCTATATAGGAAAACTCCAGGGTAATTACTTTCAGGTTTGCCGGTACAGCTAGCCGGTAGCTGCCGTCCTCTCGGCTCACAGTACCCGTTTTGCTTTGGTACAGCAATACATTGACACCTTTCACCGGAATCCCGCTAGGGTCGGATATTTTGCCTTTTATTAGATTCTGTGCTTGCGAATGCATGGCAGCAACTAGGAATATACCGAAGATGAATGCTCTCTTGATCATTGGGTTATAGTTTGAATAAATGGAAAAAAATTTCTATTGAAATACGCAACATAGTTGCAATATAAGATTAAGGCTTCAAACCCATAATGACAAATGTCACATAAAACATAGGAGCTTTACTCTCATCCTATTCGAAAAGCCTTCGGCAAATTTTTCGAAAATTGGTAAGGCTGTGGATATGCTTTATACTTCATTTCAATCATTCAAAATGTCACTTTGAGGATGTAGCCTGCCGCGGGCTGGGGAGATGCCAAAAAGTTAAAAATGGGATTGGCTAAAAAACGCTAGAATAATCCAAAGCTATTCTTTGGAAAGATGAGCCTATTTTTACCAAAAGATTTTTTTTAGGGTTAAATCATAGAAGAGGACGAAGATTTCGTTTTTAAATAAAATAAACAAACCACCGATCCAAAGGGCCTAAAGTGATGTATTTAGGACCTAGAGTGTTTTTAAATCTCCTTTCTTCAACAAAGCAAAAATCATTTCCAAATCATTAAAAGTCTGATGAATCGGAAGCTCTTCATTCGCCTTCAAAAATTCTTTTTTTCTTTTTTTCCAATCATTCGGATCCTGTAAGATGTTATAAAAATCATTCATTTGACTTCGATTCAAAAAAATATTTCTTTTCTTTTTTTTGGGGTCGATTCCAAGGTTTTCCAGCCAGCTTCTGAGTAGGTAAACACGCTTAGAGTTCATACAGCAGATGATTTGCAGCAAGTCCAGAGCGTCCACACAATTGAGATTCTGATGTCCTTTGAGCGTGAAGAACTTGATCAAAACCGGTAATTCCTTCCATAAGGACTTGACGAGTTGATTGTCTCTTCGAAGCCGTTTGACGGTGTGATGGGGATCAGGGGAATTTGTCAAAATGCCAATAGCATCATTGATCACAAAGTACCAAGCACCGTAATCTTCGTTCCAGGCGGTTCGAATAAATCGGTCTTCTATCGGTTTTGTCCTTGTCATAAATTCAATAAAAAACTCAAATTAAAAATCTTCATATATCAAGCTATCAATGACTTCGGGATAGTATCGATGCTCCAATGCATGCACTTTTTGGGCGATATCCTCTGGAGTATCGGCAGGATTTATGGCTGTAGCTGCCTGAAAAATGATTTTTCCTTCGTCGTAGTTTTCATTGACCAGATGAATGCTGATGCCGGTTGATTCATCTCCAGCTGATTTGACCGCTTCATGCACATGCATTCCATACATTCCTTTTCCTCCGTAGTTGGGTAGGAGGGCAGGATGGATATTCACCATTCGATCAGGAAAAGCCCGAATCAAGTCTTCCGGAATTTTCAAAAGAAAACCAGCCAAAATCACCCAATCGATCTTTTCTTGTTTCAATTTCTCAAGTAGCTTTCCTTCCTGCATTTCCTTCCTTGAAAAAGTAAAGGTGGGTACCTGAAATTTTTTAGCTCGCTCTAGAACAAAAGCATCTGTTTTATTGGATGCGACCAATGCGACTGAAGCTTTTTTACTTTTTTGAAAGTGCTCCATGATTTTCTCGGCATTGGAGCCGCTACCGGAAGCGAGAATGGCTAATCTTTGCACAGTGCTGTTTTTATTTGCAGGGCTAAATTAAGAAAGGCCGCCTTAGAAAAAGAGCGGCCTTTGAAATCTTTTTGAAATTAATAAGCGGGAAATTCCTGCTGTAATCCATGAAAAGAGTCGATCATCTCCCAGGATGGACGGTAGAATTCCTGCTGTACACGACCATCGATAATGCCATCTAGGATAAATTGAAGGGCAGCATTCAGTCGGGAATCTCTGGTATCGCCCCAAGGAATATTCGGACTGTCACTGACGGAGAAATCTGCTGGGAAGCCTTCGAAATACTCGGCTTTTCCTTCTGAATTTGCTGTAGCAAAAGTGACAGGAACTAATTCTACATCATTGTCAGCCAAGGTGCGATTGTACCGGGATAGGGGAAAGGACCCGACAGGCTTGCCGAAGGTATTGTCTCCGATCAAGACCAAATCCATGTAGGGACCGAGTGCATTGATCACCAATTCGGAAGCGGAAGCAGAACCACGGCTTGTAATGAAAATAACCCGGGGTAGGTTCAGCGAACCGATTTTAGAGAAATTCTCCGACTGATTTAGCTCTGATTTATCCTCGTTCAGTTCATTGGTGTACATCACTTTCCCGGAGTTGGATGACTGGATCAAGTAATTGAGGATTTGTTCGGCGACAGCCACCGAGCCCCCGCCATTGTATCGCAGGTCGATGATCAATTCATCAATCCCCTCGCCAGTGAAGTAATTCATGGAGTTTTCCACCTCCTGACTTCGGGTAGGAGTAAGCCCAGCCGTAGCTTTGAAGCTTTGGTAGACCCAGTATCCTACTTTTTTATTTCCTATTGGGTAGACATTTTGATAGAGTACCGAATTGGATTGATATTCTGCTTTGGTATTCGTCCGAGTAGTTGTGCTACCATCGGGAAGTCGGAAGGTAAAGGTATTGCTGACTCCAGGGTCTGGAGGACCTAATTCGAAATTGTATCCACCAGAGGAAGTTTTGTAGTCGGCAAGAGGTTTTCCGTTGATCTCGATGATTTCCCATCCTCGCTGCCAGCCATCTTTCCCAGCGGGTGCTTCGTCGAATACAAAGGTCAGGAATAGACGCTCATCTTGGTCAAAAGCAAAGCCGAAACCATGTCCCGCATTTCTTCCCACAAAGGCATTCTGAAAAGCCTCTTGGGTGGTGATGTAGGAAAAGCGGTCGAGCGGCTTGAAAATCATCGCATCCAAAAACTCCTCGTTTGATTCTGTTCCATTGGTGATGACCTCTCCCGGAAGCTCCTGATTCCAGAAATACCATTCTTGCATGGTCGAGAATATTGCATCCTTCACCACGTCAGACTGTGGGTTTGGAGTTGGGTCATCCGTGTTCCGACAGGACCATATTCCGAAGACCAGCAATCCAAGAATCCATCTAATTTTTATCATATCTATTGATTTTATGGTATTTACGAAACATCCTTTGAAGCGGATGTCATTAGATCGCGATGTCGTACACTTTTACGGTTTTCCACATGGAAGAATATTTATCAATAAACTCCAAGTGCAAGGGGTCTTTTTGATAGGCTAATTGGTCCTCGAAGCTATCGAAAAAAAGCGTACAGGATACTTGCCATGAATGATCGACCACTTCACGTTTTTCAGTATCCGCTGGGGTACCGGCAATGAATTTTCCTACGGTTTTGCATTTTCCCAGCATGGGAACTGCCGCTGTTAGGAATTCTTGGGTGTCATTTTCATCATGTAACCAAAAATAAACTTGGTGGATCATAAGTTGTTTTTTCATGTTTTGTGCAATCGAGTTAATAGGTAAGAAAGCAGCTACAGAGGCTGCGGAAATAGTTTTTAAGAAATTCCTTCTGCGGTTCATAAGTTTAAAATAGGTGGAATAAGGCGAAATATAGAAAAAATTCAGAATACCATTTTTCTTCACCTCCTAGGCTTATGAACTTATTTGCTAATAGATTAAATGATTGTTAGGTTTTAATCCTGAGAATTTCGAAAAGTATTTGATTGTATTAACTTAAAATTGGAGCTAGGTATGGAAAATTAAAAATAAACCATTTTTTTATTTGAAAATCAATCATTTATATGATATATCTGTGTAACGTAGACTTATTCCTAACTCAAAATTCGTAGGTTATGAAAACTTACTTTAAGCGATTGTCTGGTTTATTTGGGGATTGCAAAGGAGCTATGGCAAAAAGATAATCAGCACTACCTCTTAAAATAGTTAATTGAGTGCAAAAATTGGAGAGAGAATATGCCTCATCGCTACCTATTAAGATTAAAGGATAAAATCTAGTTTTTTTTTAAGAAAAAGTTAAAAGGAATGAATGAAGTACGATGAAGTTGTTTCTAGGTGTTTTTTGTGAGCATTACCGACAATCATTTCCTTTGCACTTTTGTGTGAAATGTGTACTTATTCTCACAACGGAATGGTAATATGCCGGCAATGACTGGCATCTTGGCTCGACCTTAAGGATGTGGTCAATGTTAATTACACCGAATCTAATGAGAAAAACACCACTATTACTGATCCTGATAATCTTTTCCTTATCGCCTTATGCAATTGGTCAAACGTTAATCGGTAATACCAGCCTTCCCAATAAACTGCGGGTCTTTATCGATGGCTGCGAACGAAGAGATGGGGGCTGTGATATGGATTTTATCAGGACGGAAATCACGGCTGTTGACTTCTACAGGGATAATGAAATGGCCGATGTATTTCTTCTTATCAACAACAACAGATCCGGTGGGGGAGGACGACAATACCAACTCATTTTCATAGGTCAACAAAACCTTCATGCAGGACGAACAGACACCCTCTATGTAAATAACAAGCAGACGGATACTGACTTTGAAGTACGGGAAAAACTGACCCGATACATCAAATTAGGTTTGGCTCCATACGTGGCGAAGACTAAGGTCGGGGAGATAGTTGATATCAACATGAAGACTGGCTCTAGCACTCTAGAAGATACTGAGCTGGAAATGGTTGATCCCTGGGATTTCTGGGTTTTTAATATTGGTAGTGACGCCAACATTCAATTAGAGGAATTGAGCAGGCAAATCAATTATGGTGCAGACCTTAACGTCAACCGAATTACGGATGATTGGAAAATAAACATATCCGGGAGAATCAATGAAAGACTGAGAACAACGGTTCAAAAGGAACCAAGAGTTGATGATAATGGTAATCCGGTTCTTGATGAAAATGGTAACCCCATCATCGATGAAGTTGAAAGCGATTTTGATGTGTCAGAATTTAGATTTGGGCATCAGTTGGTAAAGTCTATTTCGCCCAAATGGTCATATGGATACGATCTGGATGGCCGTCAGAACACTCGCTTTAATTACCAGTTTCAAGTCAGCTTCAGGCCGGCGATCGAGTATAATTTCTTTCCGGAATCAGAGCAGAATTCCAGGTTTTTGCGATTGAACTATGGGGTTGAAGTAAGGAATAATACCTATGTCGAAGAAACCATTTACGGTGCAAATCAAGAAACTAGGGCTCTCCAAAGTCTGAGAGCCAGTCTGGGACTAACTCAGCGATGGGGAAATCTTCAAGTTGGCTATCGTCTGAGAAACTATCTTCATGATTTTAGCTTTTGGACTACCGGTTTGAATATCGGTGCAGAAGTCCGGGTAACCGGTAATTTTTCTTTTTATGTGCGAGCAGAAGGTAACTACGTAAAGGATCAGATTTACCTGGCGTCGGGAGATTTTACAGAGCAGGATATTCTGAGTGGGCGAGTAACCCTACCCTCAGCCTATACTATCGATACCAGGTTTGGGTTTAATTACCGCTTTGGCTCCAATCTCAATAACTTCGTAAATCAACGGTTTTTCGGAAGAGCGAATTTTGTGGGGAATGATTGATGGATCATTCTCCGGTTGAAAAATTAGCCTGACAGAAATAATCGTGAATTATGCCTAGTCTTTTTTCAGAAATTTATATTTTTTCTGTTTTTCTTGCCATCTTTTTGCGGCGTACTGCTGCATATCATCCACTTTATCTTTCTCGTCCATAATTTCAAATCCAAGGAGAGATTCTATAATATCTTCTAGGGTAGTAATGCCATCCATCCCTCCATACTCGTCTACTATTAATGAGATATGCTCTTTTCTCTGTAGCATTTCTTCCCAAGCATCAAATAGTGTCAAACTTTCAGGGAAGTGTATGATATCTCTTTTTATATCTTTAAGCTTCAAGTTAAATTGATCTTCGGCTAATTTTTCAAATACCAATTCCCTAAATATATAACCCGTAATATTATCCCTGTTGTCTTTAAATATGGGTATTCTAGAAAAATGTAAAAATTCTTTATTCTTTAGGAACTCTTCCAATGTCATATCCTCGTTTGCAGTAACTACTACTATACGAGGTGTCATTACTTCTTTGATTTTTAAACTTTTAAGTTTGATTAAGTTTTGAATAATCTTATTTTCCTTATCCGCAAATATTCCTTCTTGAGTTCCAATGCTGGCTAAGGCTGAAATTTCTTCTCTACTAGTTGTAAGTTCTGACTTTTCTCTGGCTAACATTTTGGTCATTATAGATGAAATCCATACCAAAGGATAGGTAATAAAAATCATCCCTTTGATGACTTTCGCCGATATTCCTACCAATTCTTTGCTGTAATTAGCGCCTAAAGTTTTTGGGATAATTTCAGTAACTACCAAAATCAAAATTGTCAATATTGCTGAAACTAATCCAAAATAAGCCTCCCCAAAAACGATGGTGGCTTGAGCTCCCACTCCTGCAGCTCCTACGGTATGGGCTACGGTATTTAAGGATAAAATGGCTGAAAGTGGCTTATCAATATCTTCTTTAAGCTTCAACATTGTCTCAGCTCTCTTATCACCACTCTCTAGTTTTGATTTTAAATAAGAAATGGGTGTGGAAAGCAAAACGGCTTCCATAATTGAACATATGAATGATGTAAATAATGCTATGAAAAGATATACCAGTAATAGTGTCATTTTAATTTTTTTTAGATACTCAGCTTGTCATTCCTCGCCACAAACCGTTTTTTTCTCCTAGCATCATCCGCTAAGGGCTTTCCGACTTGGGGCAGCGGAGGGATTTGTTAGGTAGTTAGTAGTTCGGACGGCGATAAATTTTTTCAAAGTTACTTTTAATTTAGCACTATACCCCGTATTTGCTTTTTACGATGGTGGCGGTTCCATATTTTTTAATCCAATATTGAGACATAAATGTCTAATTCAGCGTCATTCCAATCCTGACTTCTTTCATCATACACCTCAAAATCGAATCCGAATTTTCGTTGGATTTCAGAATCCCAAATTTTTTCCCAAGCTTTAGTTATACATTCCGTCATTGCTCCTTTGGCTATCACTCTTACATAGTTTTGGGAAGGAATTTCCAAAGATTCAAGGTTTTCAGGCACTTCCGGATTTTCATCTACTCTGCATCCTATGAAGTAAGAAAAAGGCTTTGTTTCGTCTTTTTCATAGTCGAAATATACGGCATATATCTCATCAATCAGCTTATTCGGAATCAGATCGAAAATTTTCTCTTTTTCAAATTTCTACCATAAATCTCCACAGTCTTTGCTTGATTGGTTATTTTCATTGCTGGTTTTTCCTTCAAGTTTTAGCCCTACTAGTTTGAAGGTAGATTTTATAATTTTTTCCATTCCTACTTTTTTTAATTTGACCTGGAAGCGGTTTTTTCAAGTATGGGTCAGCTGCTACCTGCGGGTGGGATTTTTATCACCGAATCCCATAAATGAGGGAAATTGAACCCTCGGCAGACCGGCCCAGTCGTTTTTACCACTTTTCTTTCCTTGGGAAATCAAAGCCTTGCTTTCGCAGGGGCTATCTCACTACTTAGACTTTTATTCATTCGCTTCAAATTTAAGTAATTCCATGTAAGGGTCACCCGACAAGTCAAGTGCTATGGCAAAGGCTGGCTCTGTTTTATGTCCTTGTCGTTTAAGTTTAATGATCTGTTGCCTGAAATCCTCTCCGTTTTTGATTAGCAACTTATGTTCAATGATTAAATGTCTGTATGCATACTGCTGTTTTGTCGGAATATTTTGGCCAAAAATTTCAATTTCAAAATCCTCAACATCGAAATTAGTAACAATAGTCCAAGTATCAGAATTTTGCTTTGCTCTGATTTTGAAATTCTTTTCATGACCAAACTTATCAGTCAGTACTCTTTGAAATTCCTGTTCGTCATCAAAAAAACAGATGATATCCAAGTCGCTGTTTTCGATGTCGATACGTATGGGAATGGTGCCGACTAGGATCGGGGAGTAGCCTCTGAGTTTCGAAAAAATTTGCTTATCCATCAAGGTCGAATATGCTTTTTGCTGTCGGCTGTTGCCATTTTGTAGATATCCGATATTGTCAAAGTTCATTACTCTCTGTCTTTGAATTTGTAAGGAATCGCACCTTACTTACCGACCTGGGGATGCCTGCAAGGATATTTCCCGGCGCTTCGGGTATTTATGATCCTGCGTTTTTGAAAATTATGATAAAGAATACCGAAGGGTATAGCAATTTCCATTCGGTGAATTTAGTACTTAAGGAGCCATTTATGTCGAGAAGAATATTAAAAAATTTCATTCAACACATCATTTTTTATGTTGATCAAACTGGGATCAAAGTTGAATTTACTTTTCAATAAAGTGGCATACACGCTTCTAAAATCAGTTTCAAATATCAAATCACCTTGGTCTAATTGGGCCATATTGGGATTATTGCCGATGATTTTCCCTTTGGTGTTGCCGCCGATTATCATCATGGGTCCAGCGGTGCCGTGGTCGGTGCCGTTGCCGTTTTCTTTGACCCGTCTGCCAAACTCTGAAAATACCACCAAGGTCACCCTGCTCAGCAGATTGTTGTGTTTCATATCCCTGTAGAAGGAATAAACCGCATCGTTCAGGGTGGTCAACTGTTTTTGATGCAATTGTTTTTGATTGTTGTGCGTATCAAAACCACTCAAGGAAGTATAGTAGATTTTAGAATTCAAGCCCCCTTTGATGAGTTTTGCGATCCATTCCAAGTTTCTTGACAAAGGATTCCAGACGTAACTCTCCGAGTAATTTTGGGTTCTTTCCAAGGCTTTGTTGATTTCTTCCATGCCTTCCAGGGAGGCATATTGCAGTTTTCGCACAAAATCCAATTGGGGATTGTCTGACAGTATGAGTTCATTCCCAGCGGTGTTGTAGCGTTTTATTTTATTCAAATCCTTTACTGTCAACCCGGTGTTTTTTTGTGACTTTAAGGCCAAATTATCAATGCTGTCAATGTTCAGCGAAGCCAGACTTTCATCCTTGCATTGAATGTCTAAAAACCGTCCCAGCCAACCATAGTCCACGTATTGATCGCTGTCGGATGCCGTTTGCCAGATTTCTTGACTCCTGAAATGCGAACGATTGGGATTGGGATACCCGACATTCTGAACGATGCTGAGGTTCCCTTCCTGTGAAATTTTGGCCAAATCCTTCAATGCTGGATGAAAGCCCAGCCCATTGATGGCATTGATGACTTCATTTTTGGGAATCCCTATCTTGGGCCGGTTGTGGTAATACAGGGGATCATCAAAAGGAATAAAGGTATTCAACCCATCATTTCCGCCATTGAGTTGGATGAAAATCAATACATTGTCTGCATCCTCGTTTCCCAAGACCAGATTTTGAGCCGTTAAAAACTGCGGCAGTACCAGTAAGCCACCCATTCCCGTAGCGGTAAGTTGCAAGAATTCTCTTCTTTCCATAGCTTAAATGATTTGAAATTCAGGGGACTTGGCCAGGTATTGATACACGTTCAAGATGCTTTTTTGGGCATTTACTGCTTGTGGGTCAAAATCGTATTTGAGCACTTGGTTGAGGTCTGCAACCATTTCTTCGTTCGTTTCAAAGATCATTCGTCCGGTGAGTTCCGCCAAAATGCTTTTGGCACTGCCGGCATCATGGATTTCCAGTTTTGGTTTGAGGGAAATGGTGCCTACATCAAATTTTTCTAAGCGTTTGCTTAGCACCTTTTGAAACTGCTCATTTCCATCTATGATAAAATCCACAACCTGATTTCTATCGGCATAAATCTGGGAGGTGAGCCAATCTTTTCCGCCTTTCCAACCCTTTACATTAGGCTGGTCGTAGAGGTCCATGGCTTGATTTCTCAGGAGAATTGCCAAAAGTTTGTAATTGGGACTGAGGTTTAAATCATGATGAATCTGAAGAAAAAAAGTCAGTGGATTCTTGATCTGATGGCCGCCTTTTGGATTTTTGCATTCTTCGGTAAAAAGAATGCTAAAGAAAGGCTTCAGCTCAAAATTTTGTTGTGCTAACACATCTCCGTACTTGGTGACCAGGTCTTTGGGCGGGGTATCATAGAAAAACCATTTCAGTACCTTCTCGGCTAAAAAATACGGGGTATTGGGTTGTTCAAAGATAATTTCAATCACCTCGTCTATCCTGAAATTACCCGATTTCCCAAATACCGTTTTGGTGGAATGATCCATCAAAAACCGACGGTACATGCCCTTGTCCTCACCAAAAGTAAGTCCTGCCAGAGCCCGCGCTGTATTTTTGATGTCTTGTTCGTTGTAGTGGCCCTCGCCCAAAGTGAAAAGCTCCAAAAGTTCCCTCCCCAGGTTTTCATTGATCTTTCCCTTTCGGTTTTGCTGATTGTCCAAGTATTTAATCATGGCATTGGAATACACCATTTCCTTGACCAAAGTCTTGTAATTACCCAATGAATAGGTATTGATGGTTTCGTAATGCTTAAAAATCCAGTAAGGTACTTTTACCGACTGCAGGGTAACCACAAAATGATTTTGGAAGAACAGGTTGATTTTTTCGCGTAAGGGGAAATCGGTTTGATCGTACCGTTCCAGAAGAAAGGCCTTCCAATCTAAGCTGGTTTTGATCAAATCTTTGGCGATCCTTTCGACCTGTTTCCCCCCTTTTTGAGCTGATTGCCTCAAGGCACGGAGCTCTACCAAACTTCTGGGAGAATTGGCTAAAAAAGCAGGTTCTTTCAGTAAGTTTTTTGCATTCAGTTGCCTGTGAATGAATTTATCCAGCCCCTTTGATTGAATTTCTGTGGCGGATTGGGTGGAAAAACCGAGCCGCAAGGCGTTAAGATGATCTAAATTCATATGGGGGAGATTTAGAATGCTCTCTTACAACGAAACAAGAGTGCCGAAATTTTTTCTAATCGTTCTTTTGACGGTAGATTTTTTTACTGTTGCTATTCGCTTTTTTGTGGAGCAGCGCTCTTTCTTTTCTTGTCACCACGCCATCGGCTTTGGTTCTCCTCTTCATGCGCTTGAGTTCTTTTTGGTCCTTCGCCATTGCTGCCGCTTCCCCTCTGGTGAGTTCTCCAGTTCGAACACCTTCTTTGATTCGGACGGTTTGATTTTTTTGCTTGTCGCTTACCTTCGGGGTTGCTGTCTGGGCTTGTACATAAGCAAGCGAACTAAAAAAAACACCTAGGATTACAATTGATTTTTTCATGGCAAGGTGATTTTAATGATAAATTCCAATCCTTTGACATTTGAAAATATTAAGGGTTTAAGGACTGGTATAAAAAAGAGCACTTGCTAAACTATGCGGGAACTGGGGCTGAAGCTAAGAGACTTCCCATGGCCTGCGCCAATTTTTATCGGGAGGAGCTGGTTTTGAGCACTGTAGATTGAAAGCTATGCATACGGAAAATGTGCCTGAAGTCAGACCCGCGAAGCTACTACGAACTGCAATAGGAGGATTTCTACAAGATGATATCTGCTAAGCCCATGGAAATAACATTCCTGTTAATAATGAGTGCTGATTTAATGGATCAAATCAAGCCTTTTGCCTTTTAGCAAAGTATATTTTTGCTCTAACTGGTTTTCCTTTCCAAAAAAAACGATTCGATCACATCAAATTCCCCAGATTAAACGCTAAGTCTGTACTGAGTTTCAATGATCGAAAAATGCAGATATGGATTGTCTTTTCATTGATTTAAGGGTAGATCATCTTTTTTCACAGTTCTTTCAGCTTACTTCCATCGGTTTTGAATTTGGCTTGCGTTTTTCCTCAAGACTTTGCGCCAAGACAGCTGCAATGATCTATTCTTTCGGCTCGGCTAGGTGTCGGTCAAAGTATTCGATCATCTTGCCAAAGAGGTAGCGATCATAATTCGGCTCACGGCTCCACCCATGCGTGGCGCCCGGTGCAAACGCAAAGTCGAAGTCCTTGCCATGTTTAATCAGTTCCTCAGCTAACACGGCGATCGTCTTGAATGGGACCACATGGTCCTGCATGCCGTGGATGAACAGGAGTTTATCCTCCAAATTGCCTGCATACTTGAGCGCTTTTCTTTCGAAGATCTCCGGGTGTGTCTGTGGGGTACGAACAATCGCAACGTCGTCCGTGCCAAAAAACATCGGATCCACGGCCGCCGCTGCCGCAACACCCACCTGGAATAAGCCCGGCTTCATCAACAGCGAATAAACGGAGAGTGTGCCCCCGTAACTGCTGCCCCAGATGCCGATGCGATCGGGATCCACATAATCCAGCGACTCCATGTAGGCAACGGCACTCGCATAATCCTCAATGTCTTGGTCAGCAAAGCCCAGCAAGAACTCCTCACGGAATGCTCGGCCATAACCGGTACTGCCACGTGAATCCACCTGCACGATGATATATCCTTTCTCAACCAACAGCTGCTGTACCAGGCTGTAGTTGCCGGCCCAGCGGTTCCTCGCTGTATTCGAATACACGGGCCCAAACAGCACCGGATACTTCTTGCCGGCCTGCATATTGGTAGGTTTCAGAACCCGGGCATGCAGTGTGTAATCATCTACAAGACTGGGGAAACTAACATATTCCGCAGCCGCCCAGCTTCGTTCTGTGAAGGCGGGCAAGGGCGAGTGGGTTATTTGCCTAGCGTCACCACCCTCGTTGCTTACCACGTAAAGTTCGGGGGGTGAGGTATCGTTGCTGTGCATGAACACCAGGTGCTTGCCATCCGGTGAGGGGTAGCCCACGTTTTGGCCAGAAAGATGCGTCACCTGCTCGGGATCTCCACCGGACGTATTCAGTCGATACACATGTTGTTCGTAGGGAGTAACACCATTGCCTACATAAAACAGCGCATCACCAGCTATAATTGGGGCGGAAAGCACATCGTAGGTTGGATCTGTCTGGAGCTGCGGAAGATCCCTAGATGGCGAGGCATCGATCGTATAAAGACCGTAGCGATCACCCATGTCGCTTAAGAAAACGACCTGCTGTCCATCCGGATGCCAGGTAGACCCAAAAGATGTGTACATGCGGCTCTCTCGAACACCCCGCCAAATCTCTCTGAGCTGGCTTTCTCCCGGTGCAAGGACGAACAACTTACGCTCAACCGCCGTGTCGGATGCGATATCAATCAGCAGTGCACCCTCCGGTGACCAATTGAAGTCGATGACCTGATTGGCCTGCGGGTCTGGCAAATCGAGGTACATGATGTTGCCGCTTTCTACATCGAGCAGTCCAACCCTGCGAATCTCGTTTGGATCGCCCGGGTAACTTCTTCGTACCTCATTGGGATTGGTTTCGGTCGCGAGGTAATCCGGGAACGGCACTTTTCGCATCTCGCGTCGGTCAACAACGTGAATCGCGATAGTCTTTCCATCCGGGGACCATTTGTAGGTGGGGCCACTCCAGATGCCCGGACCGATTTCGCGTTCCGCACGGCTGTAGCGCCCCTTTGCTAAGCTCGAAAGACTGGCAATGCCGATCTCGGTAAGCTGGCGATTCTGTTTGGAAGAGAAGTCAGCAAGCCACAGGTCACCCTTCTGTATATACGCCGCTTGCCTGCCGCTTGGCGAAATCGAAAGGTCTCCTGCACCTGCCTCGACGGGCATCAACTGACGATCGTCTCCCTGGCTTAGCGACGTCTGCCATAGTTGGTCACCTCGCAGGCTGAGGATGGTGTTTGCATCGGTCCAGACCAGATCGCGCACTGACGGGGATGCCGTATTGGAAATGAGGCCTACTTCCTCTCCGTCGCTTGTGGATACCCAGAGGCCACGCCCAGGATTTCCCGGTTCACTCCAGGAGAAGGCGAAGTGCTCACTGTTGGGTGCCCACACAGGCTGAGAAGGGCTTGTTCCCGTCAGTTTTGGTGTTGCGAAGATATCATCAAGCGTGAGCTCAGCTTCTTGGGCTAGGAGGGTAGCTGGCATTGCCATCAGTAAGGCTGCCAGGAGCCATGTTTGCCAAAAAGAGATCTGTTGCATTTGTTTGCTTTAGTAAAGTCTTGTAAAATAATCTTAAACGGATAAAATAGCTCGCTCGTCCTTGGAGCGTAAACTTTCTAAAGGTCTTAAAAAATGTCCGATTTTTTGGTTTTTCATTGGCTATTCGCTAATAAGGCGGTTTGGCTATGCGCATGTCCTGAAGAGCATTGCTATAGGTGTGGTTAGCGGCTTTTTTCTTTCACGATTTCAATGATGGTTTGATTAAATTTCTCAGCCTCCTCATCCGCTAATTCATGTCCTGATTTTTCAAACCAAATGTATTTTTTTTCTGGAGCTATCATTTTGTTTAAATGGTTTTCTGCCACTACACTGGGTAGGTTCCAGTCATGACGACCGCCCAAAAAATATACAGGGATCTTTAATTCTGTAATATCTGAAATGTCCGTGGTAAAGGCTACGCCATCCATACGAGCCGAGGTGTAGTTAAAGGCTTCAAACCAGTACCCTGTTTGGAATTAACTCGATAACCCACAGAAATAATCAGATCCAAATTATAGATTTTTATCTGTCGCTTTACCGTTCTTTCTCCTTCCTTTTGAACTTGTGTAATTTTTGCACAAGTTGCTCTTTCATCCAATTCAGAGGTATTATAAATATTTCGGATATGCCTGACTATTGATGTCCGATCTGTACCAAACAATTCAGAAATCTGATATTGATCCAACCAAAGGGTGTCATTTTCAAGAAGCACTTGAATAGTGGGTGCGTCTTGCCCTAACTGATAAATTACTATTTCACCTGTTTGCTTCATGAGCTAAACTTTGATTGCTGATCTTCAAGATACTTGATTTTGGTCTTTTTGAGCTCTTGAATCTCTTCAAATTCCAAGTTTAATCCTAGATAGGTAGTAGAGAGATCAATTCGGTCATGAAAAAAAAGCAACCGCATCATTCTCCTTAGTTCAACTTTGTGTGAAGGCGTTTCTAATTGGAAAAAAACTTTTACTTTATTGTCATCAGCCATAAACTCAATGAAGTTATTTACTTCTTGAGAATAAGCAGGGCCACCGTAGTACCTAATGATTGGATATATTTCAGAAAATGACAGTACAATCACTTTGTCCCGCCTGAGACAAAAAGGGTATGAATCGATGCTTTCCTATTACCTCAAAACGCAACCTACAATCCAGTGAACCGCTCCCGCATGTGCGGGAAGACCTCCCGAAAGCATTCGGGATAGGTGGTGTGAGAGGCGCAACTCGTTCCCGATTTTTCGGGAGCGAGGCCGTCTACTCGATTGTGCTTTCGTTATTTATTAGTTTTGTTTATTCATTAATCCAATAGCCATTTATTTCACCTTTTAAAAGTTTAGTACATTTTTTATCTTCTAATATTTTAAGATAACCATTGGCTATGGAACTGACCGTTTTCGCTTCTCTAGGTAAAACATGTTCAATCCAACGGTATTCTCCATTTTGAATCATGTCACTTCTGGTAAAAAAAAGTGTGTCTTTAGATGTATTTATCAAGACGGACCAACTAAAAAAATCATGTATGCTCTTTTCTGCCGGCTCATCTTCGGCTTTACAACCAATTACTTGAAGTTCATTCATGTCATATTTCTTTAGGCCTTCTTGAAATGTTGTATTGTCATCAAAAGCATTCATTAGTTTTAGTTCAATCCATAATTCAATTTGTAAAGCTCTCAAGCGTAGAGTTTGACTTACCCATCGTGAATGGATACGTCTAAAATTGTATAACCGATTGTAATATTGAAAATCTGTAAAATAATAGGCTTTTCTTTTAGCATCGGACTCTTCATCAGTATAAGGATACCATTCAAATTTGCTTGCTATGATCTTCTCGTTTTCTTCTGTCATCTTTAAAAGTGTGTTGGCACTTTCATTGATAAAACCTTCTTTTACGGCCTTCATTTCCCTCAACAAACTGATAATTTCATCATACTTGTCAGGATATAGTTTTTGATTTTCCAAAACGATGTCAAAACTATTATCCCAATTAAATTCAGAATTTACATAGAAATATAAGGGATCTCTAGTTAATCCTTTTAAAGTATTGCTTTTATAGATTGTGCTATCTTTTTTTAAAAAGCTATTCTGAACAGAATCTTTCATTTGTATTCTAACTAGTTCAAATGTGTTGTCTGCAGTGTTATAGATAAAATCAGATGCGTTTTTAAGATACGTTGTTACTTCTTGTTCCAGCTTTTTTTCTTCATTCCAATTATTGATGGATAAGGCAATTAAAATTCCAATTATGACAAGTATTATTTCGCCAAAAGCATAAAGCAGATACTTACTGAATTTGTTTTCAGTCAACAATTTTTGCCTAATTTTTCTAAAGAATTTTATCATTTTTCCAGTTCGTTTTCAATTGACCTACTTAATAAGGTAGCCTGTTTTTTAACCGATTGAAATCGTTCTAGTAGTTGTAGGTGTCTGAGGTATTGTTCTCTCAAAAGATTGCGCCCTCTCACTGAGGTTCCAAATTTGATTAAGAGGTCATTTTTAAGTTCGGAAGAAGTAATGGTCGGGAAACTATCCAATTCCTCGTCTTTAATTTCCACTACATCTTTTAATGGTTCTAATAAAAGTAGGCCATCACGCACCCTTTCTTTGTCTTCATTATTAGAATTGTTTAGAAGGTAGTTAGTGATGTCGTAATAATAAGAAAGTGCATCAAAAATTGAGTCGTATCCTTTTAAACCTGTAATTCCTGCATTTTCAATTTTTCTTAAAGTTTGGGTCTCAATGTTCCAATTAAAATAATTAGTATAAATGGCAGAATGAAGGCTATCTCCTTGTGTGGGTGTATAATCAATTCTTTGAAGAGCCCATTTTTCGATCTCTATTCGCTTCTTAACCAGTTTTATAACTCTGTTCATTCCAAGAGTATCTTTTTTTAAATCTTTTTTGAATTCCGTTAGAAAATCTTTAGAACGTTTCAATTCCTTCCTTTCTTCATTCCAATTGTTGATTTGAAGTGCAATAAGAATCCCGATAACAACAAGGATTATTTCTCCAATAGCGTAAAGCAGATACTTGCTGAACTTGTTTTCGGTCAGTAATTGTTGCCTAATTTTTCTAAAGAATTTTATCATTGTTAGCAGTTTGTCATAATGAAGCACAACGCCTAACTAAAATGAGTATGTGCCCCAATTGCTAAAAGCGCTGAAATGTCTGTTTCGCATTCTCCTTTCAGATGGCTCAGTTCGCATATTCATTTTAGTGTTTGTTACAAACTTTTACGTTCGATCCAGCGATCAATTTTTGACTCAAGTAGCGTTAAGGGCATTGCTCCATCTTTTAAAATCTCATCATGAAACTCGCGAATATCAAATTGCTCACCGAGCTCTTTTTTAGCTTTTTCTCGGAGCTGTATGATTTTCAATTCGCCAATTTTATAGCTGGTAGCCTGTCCTGGCCATACCATATAACGTTCAATGCGTTGCTCTGCAACTAGTGGTGTTACTGGCTGATTTTCCAATACATAAGCGATGGCCTCTTCACGTGTCCAGCCTTTGGCATGCATACCGGCATCCACTACCAGTCGTACTGCACGCTCCATTTCGTTGTTAAGCCTTCCCATGTACTGATATGGATCTTTGTACATGCCTAATTCCACGCCCAAACTTTCTGCATATAAAGCCCAGCCCTCGGAGTAAGCTCCGGCAAAATAGGTCTTGCGAAATTCTATAATATCAGCTTCATATTGCGTTGCTATCTGATAATGGTGACCTGGTATAGCTTCATGGATAAAAATGCCTTCCATTTCGAAAGCATTATATTTTAGCGGATCTCTCACCGTTTCATAAAATATTCCGGGACGCGATCCATCTCTTGCAGGCCTCTTATACTGAGCATTAGAGCCGGCTTCTCTGAATTTTTCAACAGCTCGCACTTCAAATTTTGTCTTTGGACGCGTGTTGAAAAGTTTCTTTAGCTGTGGTTCCATTCTAGTTTCGAAACTCCGATAACGGTCAAGTACTTCCTCTGCCGTAGTGAAAGGAAAAAATTGTTCACCTGTTCGTATAAAATTGAAAAATGCCGATAAGTCTCCTTCGAAACCGGTAATTACCCGTATGGAGTCCATTTCTTTGCGAATTCTGGCAACTTCACTTAAACCAAGTTTATACACGGAGTCTGCACTGATATTAGTAGTTGTAGATTTCCTGAGTAGGTAACTGTATTCTTCCTCACCATTGGCATTATCCAGCAAGCCTGTTGTTTCCCTAGCATTAGGTATATAAGTGTTTTCAAGAAACTCATTCATTCTTTTGTATGATGGAATCAGGTAGGTCTCCAAAGCGTGCGTATAATCACTTTCAAGCTGCGCTCTCGTGGAACTGTCCATTGCTTCCGGCATATTCTTTAGCGGACGATAGAGCGTATTTTCAGATGGTTCTTTTTCATAAAGAGGTTTTAGCTGTGCAGGTACTTTCAGCATAGCCGATCTGGGGTTTGTATTCTTAAGTTCCAGTCCGCTTTGCATATTTTCTATGGCTTGATCTGTCCACTTTGCATAAGCTTTCATTCGCTCCATAAAATTCCTGTAATCCTGCTCATTGTTAAAAGGTATGAAACTGGTACCAGAAGCCATCAATGCGAATTTCTGTGGGAAGCTGGTTACAAACTGATCAACGGGCCTGCTAATCCAAATATATTTGTTATTCAGGTACTCATTATCCATTTCCAATTTATATTGTAATAAATCGAAACTCAACTTATCGTTTTCACTTAAACTGTTATAAGAAATGACCTTTAATGTGTCCAAATACCTATTATTCAGAGCAATAGACTGTTTGATATGCTCATCACCAATGTCAATGGCCAATTGGGCATTGTAATCATTTATGCCATTAGCCGTTGCTGACAGAGGATTCAGTGCATAATTGTCTGCTGAATATTGATCAAGAATTCCATTGATATCTACTTGAACCTCCTCTTTGGCAGTTGAGCAGGATAAGGCAAATGTTAAGCAGCTTAGGATGAGTATGTTTAGGTTTTTCATAGTCTATTGTTTGTAACGGTCGGCAGCTAAGAAACGTGGGGCATTTCGAAGCGATTATCTGTCAGCCATAGCTAAAGATAGCTCGGGGAGCAAACCTTTCGAATGCCATTGGCCACCCCATGTTTTCTTAGGTGCTGTTATAGCGCGTATTTCCTTTTTCAGAGTTCAATCGAAATCTTGACCTTCCCCCCCAATCCTTTTTCTACTATTTCAAAAAGCGTTTTAAGTGTAAGGTTGCTACCGTTATTCTCCACCCTTGAAATGTAGGTTCTCTTTTTATCTACTAATTCAGCCAATTGTTCTTGGGTTAGATTCTTATCCTCTCTTGCCTTTTTTAGTAGCAATCCAATTTTGAAAGATTCAAAGTCCCTTTCTAATTCATCTCTTCGGTCAGTTCCTTTGATCCCGTATACTTCATCTTTGATTTCTTTCCAGCTCTTCGTATTCATTTCCTTTTCTTTTTTCCTTTTTGAATTTCCTTTTCAGCGTAATATTCATCCATCAGCTTCGACGCCTTTTCTATTTCTTTGATTGGGGTTTTTTGAGTTTTCTTTTGAAAGCCATTGAGAAGTATCACTAGCTTTCCTTCATCGAAAAAACAAAACACCCTCCATATGTTAGATGCCAACTGAACCCTGGCTTCATATAGTCCTTTCTTTGTTTTGATAGGTTTCAGGTAAGTCTCCGGAACTCTTTCAAAGGTTTCAATAGCCTCAATGACCTTATAGATCTTATTCTGAACTTTCACTGTTTGCTTTTTTAGAAAGTTCTCAAAGTGGTCTTGATATGCTATGACTTCCCTAACTTTATCCATAACGCAAATGTAACTTAAAAGTTACTATTTTCAAAAATGTAAAAAACGATTGTGTAACGCTTGGGGTTCTAAATATGCGCTATAACGGTCTCGGCTATGCGTAGTGCGGGATTTTAAGGCACTTCACTTTCAACCAAGCACTCCCGATAGCTATCGGGATTGATAGAAGCACAAAGCTTGATTAAACCACTGAACCGCCACTTTTGGGTAGGTGCTGTTATAGGCTGTGTTTTATTTGTTTTGTCGCAATAGTTTCAATGTATGTTCCAGTCCTTCGTTACTTGTCCAACCAAAGTGTCCGGGAATGACAAATTTCCGTTTGGGGTATTTCTTAATCACTTTCTTAATTGTCGGGGCCCATACTTTTAAGTTTGCGTCCGCAACGTTCCCTAAATTTTTGTTTTCGGTGCTTTTTACTAAACAACCGCCATAAAGAATTTTGTATTCGTCAAACCAAATAACAATGTTGTCTTTTGTGTGTCCTTCGCCTGCATAATACGTTTCAAATTTATAGTTTCCGATGTTGAACACAGTATCGTTGTCAAAATAAAATTCTGCTTGTTTTTCATTGTGTTCTTTGCACAAATCATAAGTCAGTTTAGAGCTGTAAGTTTTTACGCCTTTCTGTTTTAAAAACTCAAGTCCTGCCGTTCGGTCATCGTGGTAATGTGTTGAAACTGCTAATACAACTTTTTTGTTGTGTCTAACCGAAATACTGTCAAGAAGCGGCTGAAACTGTGTCGTGTCCCAAGGTGTGTCAAAAAGCACAACACCATTGTCGGTAACCAAATACATACTGTTTGACGGAAACATAAATCCGTTCAAGTCTTTGTAAGTTGTATAAACGTAAAAATTGTCTGTCAAATGTTCAATACGAAGTTTCTTGTTGACTTGTCCGAAGAGCAAGATGTGTCCGAAAGTTAATAGTATTGATAATGTATATTTCTTCATTTTTTTGTCATTAATTATGTCGGGTTGTGCGGTCGCTAACATTGCCTATAACGATTTGCGTGTATGAGCAGTAACCGATTTAGAAGTACAAAAGTTTAAATTAAAAATAATGTTAAATAGAAGCAGTAGCTTAAATAAACCGCATAACTCGGTTATTGCTTATACACCTTGTTATATGAATGTAAAATTAAACGGATTAATATGGAACTAAATGAGATAAAATACAGATTTGTTATTGATTTAACAAAATTTTTCGTTGGTAAATACCACGATGGAGAAATTAAAGACTTAAACTTGATTGTAAGGAACGTGAAATCTTTATCAAATTTTATTAAAGAAATGTCCTTTGTTTATGATGAATCAATCTGGTTTCCTGATAAACCTGAAACACATAAGAATTTGATTGAGTTTAAGGTTCAATTATACAGTGATTTAAGTTATCTACCTTTCAGATTGTTCATAAACAAAGGAACAAATCAAGAACCTATTTTATTGAATGGGTCAATGATGTGGGAATGGTAGTTTAATTTTATTTCATATAACGTTTTGCGTGTATGAGAAGTAGCGGATTAAAAAGCACTTCACTTTCGGTTTAGTGCAAAGATTTATTAAAATCACTGACCTTTGATTTAGCACTAAACCCGCTATTTCTTATACACGCTGTTAGCACCAGTTGTTTTCATTTCATCTGTTAGTCAATTAGTTAAATAAATTAAAATTAAATATATAAATTATGAGTAAAATTAAATTATTATTAAACAAAATCTTTGGTCTAAATAAAATCCAAAGTCAAGACGATATTTGGAAAGTTGTTCCTAATAATTATGAAAGTGAATTTTATAAGAAGAATCCAAATGGGAAGATTTATAAAATCCCACTAAATTAACCCTTTCTTATCATTAAAAACTTTCAAAGCACCTAAATGAACAATATCACTTTCAAATATTTCATTGTTTGATTCAACTTTAACTTTAAATTTTTCGTCAGTAGAATAATTATTTAATAAATGTCTCACGTCTAATTTAAAACTAAAAGTAGATTTCGGATTTATCGAATATGATTTTGTTTGTTTTAAAACGTCAGTAAAACTATCAGCGTGTTTAATAGAAATACAAATTGAGTCAATTATGAAAATTTCATCATTTTTATTTTCAATGTCAACTTGTAATAGTAATGGGGTTGTCTTTTTACCTAATAGGTTGGTGAGAGATTCCCAAGTTGCAAATGTTTTTATTTCTATTTTATCCATAATTATATTTGTTTATTAGTTACTGTTTCGTTTTTTACAATTGGTGCTAACTTATTTATTTATGCACCTTTGGTGCGTTTATTCCTCCATTTTGGCTGCATAAATGCACCTTTTTTACGTTTATCTACAAATCATCAAATGGACTCTTCACATTCTCCAAGCTCTTTTGGGATACATGGGTATAGATTTCTGTCGTTTTGCTGCTGCCATGACCCAATAGCATCTGTATGACACGAAGGTCTGTTCCACTTTCCATCAAGTGGGTAGCATAAGAATGCCTCAACCAATGGAGTGTGACAGGTTTCTTGATTTTCGCTTTCTTCACAGCCGATTTGAGTACCTTTTGGATACTTCCTTCACTGTATGCATTTCCGGGTTGGCTTCCCTCAAACAAAAATGTCCTCGGCTTCGCAGCCAGGTAATATTGTCGGAGCATCTCAATGATTCTTTCACTGATCGGAACTATCCGGTCTTTATTACCTTTTCCTTTGTTGATTCGTAGGATTTTTCTTTTTGACTCTACATCTTCTAGCTGAAGATTCAATACTTCCTCCCGCCGAAGTCCACAAGCATAGACCAAGCTGAGTATGGTTCGGTGCTTTATATTTTGGTGTGCATTTAATAGAGCCTTTACCTCTTCTTTGCTGAGTACTTGGGGAAGTCTTTTTTCCTTCTTTGGATGCTCGATGGCTAATGGATCCAGTTTTTTGTTTTTTTGAATCGCAAAAAACTTCTTGACCGCATTGATCATCCCTGACTGATAGGAAACAGAAAATTTATTTTTGAGGATATAATCTTTCTGGAAATTGTGTAGATCTTTCTGATCCACTAATTCAGGGTTTTTATTTTCTAAAAATCTGAAAAATAATGCCAATCCAGAGGAATATTGCTTGACAGTTGATTCAGAAAGTCTTCGATTTCGCATGTATTCGATAAAGATTTCCAGGTCCCTTTTCCGCTCTGGGCTTAATTTAGGAAGAAGATTGATCGGATTCGTTTCATTTTTATGAAATTGGGAATAATCCACCCAAGCTAGTCCCTTGAATGCAGTCAATAAATCATTGATAATCGTGTCTGAATAGGGTAATACCCATGCTCTCTCGCGAGAATTCCATGTGGCATTTGGAAGCAATTTGATTTTTTTGATCAAGGTCTCATCATAAACCAACTCCACAAAGACTTGATCTGTACCTTTTATTCGGACATTTTTCACAAAAATGGTTTTCATGACTAAAAATTCAACCACCTTAAATTATCAATTTTTTAATTTCAAATGGAGTTTTAGGTTAGGTTTTTTACTTTTTCGATGCTTCTGCCTCGGTTCGTGTCTCCACAAATCGGAAGTTTTTTTGCTTTCTACTTGACACCAGAAAAGACCTTCGGGGTTCTTGGAAACCCCAAAGGTCACAAAAAGACCCCAACGGTTCCCATAACCATCGGGGTCCATCTTGGTACTTGATACTAGCTTCTTGATACCAGCTACTAGATACTTATTTACGCTTCTTTCTTCCAGAATAAAAAAACAAAACACCCCAGCAAGTGATCACTGAGGTGCTTTCTAAGGTCTATGGATATTGATTCTTGTCTCTTGACTCTATTTTCTGCTTTGAGTGGATACACTCAGGGGGCTGAAGTGATTTAAAAGACCTTCGGGGTTCTTGGAAACCCCAAAGGTCACAAAAAGACCCCAACGGTTTCCATAACCATCGGGGTCCATCTTGGTACTTGATACTAGCTTCTTGATACCAGCTACTAGATACTTATTTTACGCTTCTTTCTTCCAGAATAAAAAAACAAAACACCCCAGCAAGTGATCACTGAGGTGCTTTCTAAGGTCTATGGATATTGATTCTTGTCTCTTGACTCTATTTTCTGCTTTGAGTGGAGACACTAAGGGGGCTGAAGTGATTTAAAAGACCTTCGGGGTTCTTGGAAACCCCAAAGGTCAAAAAAAGACCCCAACGGTTCCCATAACCATCGGGGTCCATCTTGGTACTTGATTCTAAGTACTTGATACTTGATACCAGCTACTAGATACTTATTTACGCTTCTTTCTTCCAGAATAAAAAAACAAAACACCCCAGCAAGTGATCACTGAGGTGCTTTCTAAGGTCTAAGGGTCTTGGTTCTTGTCTCTTGACTCTATTTTCTGCTCTTACGCTTCTTTCTTCGCCATTCTATTTCGCTCGTTCTCATCCAGATAGATTTTTCGCATACGGATACTTTTTGGCGTGATCTCCAAGTATTCATCTTTTTGGATGTACTCCATGGCTTCCTCCAAAGAGAATTTCTTTGCCGGAGCAATTCTGACGTTATCATCAGAGCCAGAAGCTCTCATGTTGGTTAGTTTTTTGCCTTTCTGCACATTAACGACAATATCACTGTCTCGGGAGTTTTCACCGATTACCTGACCTGTATAGAGCTCATCTCCCGGTTCGATAAAGAAGGTTCCTCGATCCTGCAATTTGTCAATCGCATAAGCCGTACACTGTCCGCCTTCCATAGAGATCAACGAACCGTTATTTCTTTCCGGGATAGTTCCCTTGAAGGGCTCGTAAGCCGAAAATCTGTGGTTCATGATGGCTTCACCTTGCGTGGCGGTCAAGACATTGTTTCTCAATCCAATCAATCCTCTTGAAGGAATCTTGAACTCCAAATGCTGTAAGTCGCCCTTTGGCTCCATCACGAGCAATTCACCTTTTCGTTGGGTGGCCAGTTCGATCACCTTACCTGCCGTCTCCTGCGGTACATCTACCACAAGGGTCTCGATAGGCTCGTGTTTTACCCCGTCGATTTCTTTGAAAATTACCTGAGGCTGTCCCACCTGAAGTTCGTAGCCCTCTCGTCTCATCGTCTCGATCAAGACTGACAAGTGAAGGATTCCACGTCCATAGACCAAAAACTTATCCTCGGAGTCGGTTGGTTCTACGCGAAGCGCCAAGTTTTTCTCCATTTCTTTCATCAGACGATCTCTTAGGTGACGGGAAGTCACAAATTTTCCTTCTTTGCCAAAGAAAGGGGAGTTGTTGATGGTAAAGAGCATATTCATCGTAGGCTCGTCAATAGCGATTCTTGGAAGTGCTTCCGGTTTTTCCAAGTCTGCCAGCGTATCTCCGATTTCAAAATCTTCGATTCCTGTCACCGCACAAATATCACCGGCTACGACTTCGGTAACTTTGGCTTTACCAAGACCTTCGAATACGTGAAGTTCTTTGACTTTTACTTTTTTGAAAACGCCATCTGCCTTGCAAAGTGTAAGTTGAGCGCCTTCTTTGATCGTTCCTCTTTTTACTCTTCCGATGGCGATACGGCCTACGAAATTGGAGTAATCCAATGAGGTGATTTGCATTTGCAAAGTACCTTCATCGATTTTAGGTTCTGGAATGTACTCCAAAATGGCATCCAAAAGGGGAAGAATGGAATCGGTAGGGTTTTTCCAATCGGGACCCATCCAGTTGTTTTTGGCCGAACCATAAAGCGTGTGGAATTCCAATTGCTCTTCAGTAGCATCCAAGTTGAACATCAAATCAAAAACTGATTCATGAACTTCATCTGGGCGACAGTTTTCCTTATCTACTTTGTTGACGACCACGATAGGAGTCAAGCCCAAAGCAAGGGCCTTGCCCAATACAAATCGAGTCTGTGGCATCGGTCCTTCGAAGGCATCTACTAGGAGGATTACCCCGTCAGCCATCTTCAAGACACGCTCCACCTCGCCTCCAAAGTCGGCGTGACCAGGAGTGTCAATGATATTGATTTTGGTGTCTTTGTAGCGTACGGATACGTTTTTTGAAAGAATGGTAATGCCACGCTCTCGTTCCAAGTCGTTGTTGTCCAGGATCAAATCGTCAAACTGCTGATTCTCCCGGAAGATTTTGGATGCGTGGATGATTTTGTCGACTAGGGTAGTCTTGCCGTGGTCAACGTGTGCGATAATCGCGATATTTCTGATATTCTGCATGATCTGCGTTTTTCAAGCCGCAAATGTAGGGAAAAAAGGTGGGATCAAGGTTATCTCCTTGTGAAGTTACTGAACTGAAAAAATTAATCCTAGGAAAGTGGTCTTTGAATTCCTTGCTTTAATCCATTTCCTTTGGTCGGAAAAACCGGCGATAGACGATTTGAGCTTGGAATAAATGATCTCCATAGCGATTGGATCCTACATTGCCGTCTAGGTTGTCGGTGAATGTCCAAAGCATGGTTCCTTCTCCAGCAATGTCTGAATAGGGACCGATTTTAAAGCTTAAGCCTGCTCTTACCGGCACATAGCCAGTGGTGGTTTGATGCTTGGTAGGGGTTTCATCCGGACTGAATGATTTGGTCTGCTCCGTAAAGGCATGAAGCACTCCCAATCCTGCACCGCCATATAAATTGACTTTGGAGCGATGCATATGGTTGGAAAAGCGAATGAGGTTAAAGCTTGGAATCACATCAAAATAGAAAGCAGAGCCTCTTACCGTGAAGGAAGAGAAATTGGCAAACCATTGATCTCGTAATGCGGTAGGAGGGTTACCGCCACTGCTGATGGATTGCATGCCTAAAGTTGCCCGCACATCCATGGTGGAGGTGATTTTCCGGGTCAAAGAGACGGCGACAGAGGGCTTGATCTCAAAATCAAAAGAACGGTACTGCCCACCATTGTCCAAATAGGCGAAAGAAGGACCTGCTCCAATCGTCAATATATTATTTCTTGAAATTCGCTCTTTATAAAAATTCTGGGCTTCTGCCAGAAGGGTAGAAGCTAGCATTACTGGAAGCATAAAAAGAAGTCGGCAGCTCAAATTCATCACGTTTTATCTGGAAAATCTCTGTGTTGCAAATTTGGCAACAAATATGCCAATGTCTTTGCTTGGATATCCCTAAAAACTCAAAAGTCTCAAATTTTATTGTTTGCAAGAGTGAAAATCAGGGCTCTTGAAAAGCCTTTTGAATATCTTCCTCCGTAGTACGAAGTTTTTCCTTGCAGTTTTTGACAAGTTCAGAAGCTTCCTTGACCAACTCTGAAAGTTCGTCCACACTTTTTTTTCCTTCTTCCAATTGGCTAAGGATTAGTTCCAGTCTTTCTACAGATTCCTTATACGTTTTCATTTGACTCCTTTATTTGGGTAATGGTACTTTCTATGTCTTGATTTTCCGAGATGGTTCGAAGTCGGTCTCCCACCTTCGCTTTTGTCAGGTGTATGGGGGTTCCGTCTATTTCACTTCTTGTATAGCCTCGTTTTAGAATGGACCGAGGATCCAGTTGCTCCAGCATCTTTTCCAAGCTTTCCAATCGTTGCGCATTGCTTCGAATGTGCTGATTGCTTAGGCTTTGAATGGATTTTTGCAATGAGTTTAAAAACTCCAGTTGATTCTTCGTTTGCAAATTGGCTGCCCGGATGACCCGCTCTTTTCTGCTTTCTATTCGCTCATTTTCCAATCGGATTTGAGACAAAACGAGGGACTGAATTTGCTGCGACAGCACACCCAATTGATTTTGGGCAAGTTTGAGCTGCTGATTCGTGATCCGATCAATTCGGGTGGCGAGTAGCACCATGTTTTCCTCGAAAATCCGAAAACTGGAAAGGATAAATTCCGCCACAGCAGTAGGCGTTTTGAGTTGGGAGTGGGCTACCAGGTCTGCTACAGTTTCATCCCGCTCATGTCCGATTCCGGTGATAATGGGCAGGTTACTATTGGCGATCCTGACGGCAAGTTGGTAATCATCAAAGCAATCCAAATCCAACTGAGCTCCCCCTCCGCGGATAATAATTATTGCGTCTAGCCCAAGCGTGTCTTTTTGGGATTCAGCCTCTGCGATTGCCGTTCGGATACTTGCGGCGGCCTCATTTCCCTGCATCAGTGAAGGAAAGAGGCGATGATAGATTTTGTAGGCTTGACTGTTTTGCTCCAATTGGTCCACAAAGTCTCCATAGCCTGCTGCCGTGGGACTTGAAATGATACCAATTCGCTGTATGACTTTAGGAAGATCGTGCCTGGCATTGAGGCGAAGAATTCCCTCCCGAGTCAATCGATCTATGGTTTCCTGTCTGATTCGTGCTCGTTCGCCCAAAGAAAAAGAAGCGTCTATGTCCTTGACATTCAGGCTAAATCCATAAACAGGATGAAAAGTCACCTGCACTTGAGCCAGAACTTTCATTCCATTTTTGATTCCACTTCCGGTGAGACCTTCGAATCGGGAGGCAATGGAGCGGTAGGTGAAAGCCCAGCAATTGCTACGCATCTTGGCTTGAACCTGATTCCCGCTTTTTTCCACCAATTCAAAATAAGCATGACCTGCCGCAGCTACCCGAAAGTCTGCAATCTCTCCAATCACCCAATAGGTGGGGGCCAACTCATTTTCAAGGGTGGATTTGACGAGTTGCCCGAGTTCGGAAATGGAGAGTGCATTGGTCATCAATAATCAATCTTTTCCAGGGCTGCTTTGATTTTTTGTTTGAGTTCCTCGCTAGCCTCAACTAAGGGAAGTCGAACTTCTTCACTACATAGACCCATTTCATTCAAAATCACCTTCAATCCCACGGGATTACCTTCAGCATACATAAGTGGATTGATTTCTAAAAGTGAGTAGACAGCTTCCTGCTTTTCGGTAAATCCTCCTTGGGTGAGTTTTCGGAAAGTTGTTGGAAAGGCATTTGCCAAGACTGAAATCACGCCAACTCCTCCGATACTTTGGATAGGAACGGTAAGCATATCATCGCCAGAAATCAATAGGAAATCTTCCGGTTTGTTGGCAGCGATTTCCATGCATTGGGTCAGGTCTCCAGAAGCTTCTTTGATCCCGATGATATTATCGTGCTTAGCCAGATTCAAGGTGGTTTGGGCTGTTAGATTCGAACCGGTCCGACCTGGAACATTGTAAAGAATGACTGGTACAGGGCACTTGTCTGCGATTGCTTCATAATGAGCCTGAATGCCCGCCTGCGAAGGTTTATTGTAATAGGGGCTCACAGATAGAACTGCATCAACTCCCTGAAAATTTGTGTTTTCTATCTCTTCCAAAATCGCAGAGGTATTATTGCCACCCAAACCGTAGACGACGGGAACACGCTGATCTATGAAGGACATGGAGGCTTGAAGAACTTGGCGTTTTTCAGCCTTAGAAAGTGTAGCTACCTCCCCGGTTGTACCCAAGACCACCAAGTAATCGGCACCTCCATCAATGCAATGATCAATTAGCTTGGCAAGTGCCTCCAGGTCGATGTTTTCATTTTTAGTAAAAGGAGTGACCAATGCCACACCAGTTCCGTAGAATTTAGAGTTCTTGTTGTTTTGCATATCAGATGCAAAGATAAGGGTCTAGAGGCTTTTTGAGTTACGTTGATAAAAATTTGAGAAAATCGGATTTAGGGGAATTGTAATCTAACGAGAGGAGATCTGAGAACCGAAATCTTTAAAATTAGCTATTTCTAAAAAGACTTTGTCATTGATGTTTGACATTTGAATGGCGGGAGAAAAGTTTCACAATGGGCTAAACGTCCCAACTTTACACAGTAATGATCACCGAGCGAAGTCGAGGTGAACCTAATATAATTTGGTGACTTTTAAGGAATCGGACATTCATAATTAAAGAAATTCAAAGCGAAATATGCAATCACTTTTCCCCACTCACACTTGCCAAGTTCTTTTTAAATATTCCCAAATCCCGATGTTGACTTTTTTCTCCAAGCTTGACAGCTTTTTCAAAATAGGGAATAGCTTCCTTGGTTTTGCCCAAAGCTACCAACCCATCCCCCATACTATCATAGACATTGGCTGACTCCGGATTTTGCTCCAGATTATAAGAAAACAGAACCATAGCATGCTCAGGCTGATCTCTTCTAAGCTGATCGTAACCAAGCATATTGATTTGAGGCTCTGTAAGTTTACCTTCTGGCTGATAGCTAATTAAGCCCTCTACATAATTCTGAAAATCCTCTGGACCGTAGGTTTGAGAAGCGGATATGATCTTTTTTGCAGGATCTCCAAAATATTTCGACCGAACAGACTCGGCAATTTTTTCAGGTTCCTGAAGATGGAGATAATGCATGTATTTGGATAGTATTATCATTTCGGAATCTTGTTGGCTTAGAATCAAATCGGTCAAATTTGAAATTCGGTGGCGCTGAAGCAAATTGACTACTTGCAGATAATCTACAGATAGCTTTGGCTCAAATGGATTTTTCATATAGCTTTCTTGATTGCCTCCCAGCAGAACTGCCGATGGAATTTCAGGGAAATCATAAAGCTTGGTATTGCTTTTTTCCCCTTTTGCAAACTCATACATCACTTGTGCCTCTGCCTTTATACCTGCCGGTGCTTGCTGGAATCTTTCCTTTCGCAGTTCAAAAAACTCGTTGGCGATTTTTCCTCCATCCCATCCTTCTTGATTAAAAATCGTGATCATTTTTTCAAAACTTGAAGACTCATCCACTGGATCGATATAAATCATCCCCTCAACGGACTCGGGATAGGTCATAGCAAAATCCTTGATCAGGATACTTGCCCAACCGTGACCAACCAGGATATAAGGAGGTTCTAAGTTTAATTTTTCAAGTAACTTTTTAAGTTGGCGGGTTCGATTTTCTGGCGTAGGAGATTCGTCAAATTGATCAGAATTCCCAATTCCGGCACGGTCATAGGCCAAAATTGGTACATTTTCCCCTAGGTTATTTATTACTTTATTCCAAGTGTCGAAACTTGAGGCATGATTACTTTCGAGGATGACCAAAGGTTGGCCAAAGTGCCTCTTTTCAATTTCATACAGTTCAAAGGAGATGCTTTTTCCATCAATTTTTGTCATTTGTCCCGACTCTTGACAAAAACAATTTACCGAGGAGACCAAAAACACGACTATCCAAAATGAGATTGACTTTACCATAAGGATTTGATTTAAAAGACGATACATTATTAAATAACATAAAAATTACTACTTAAAACAACTTCAACCGTCTTATTTTTAGTTAATCTTTTGATTTATCAATAGATTAAGGTAGAACAGTGGCCAGAAAATCTGTCCGAACTGGAATTGTCTTTGTAGAAAGTAAAAAGGAGATCAGTAAAAGACTTTACTTTTTGGTACTCCCTAAATTAAGCGATAAATGCGGGGAATTTCAGTTTTTAAGAATTTTTATACCACAAATCCCCAAACCAGTATTCCTCCGACTAGCCAGCCATAGGCTGCAAAAGCCAAATATTTTAATGTCTTTTCCATCACCTCACTTTTGGATGCCATCTCATGGTGAGTATGACTCTGCTCTCCTTTTTTCCAATAAAACCCCAAATAAACAAGCAGTCCAGTAGCTCCTAAAAAGGCCAGATTGAGAAAAAAGGTGTAGTCAATTTTAAAGTGGTCTTGGCTAGATAAATCTACATTCGAAGGATTTGGAAGAATACCAAGAATGTCAAACCCATATTGAAGAAGCAAAGCGGTCACTATCAGAGATGAAAACAATAGAAAAAGAATAAACAGGGACATTTTCCACCCATAATAAGTCGCATTGATCCGCAATACAGGGAATACCACCAAATCACTGAAAATGAAGGCCATCACTCCGGCAAAACTCACGCCTTTGCCGAAAAGCAAGGCTGCGAGGGGGATATTTCCCATCGACCCAATAAAAGTCAGAAATGCAGCTACCGGCCCTACAATGACATGCTGAATCAAAGTGAGAAAGGAAAAGGTCTCCTGTCCTTGACCCGTATTGATAAATAAAGCCTGAAAAAAAGAGTCCGGTACAAAGGCCGCTACAACCCCCGCAACTGTAAACCCAATCGTTACGTCTTTCCAGACCATTTCCCACTCCATCACATACTTTTTTCTGCTTTGTGGATTCTCGATTTAAAAGATTTCTCAACTTCCTTTTCATTTTTGGCCTTGCCTAAATGATTTCGTGCGGATTCGATCAATTTTTTTGGTCTAATGATTCGAACCAATATCCAGGAAAAAAGAATCAATAACATCCCCCCTACATATTCTCCAACAACAAACTGCCAGCTTTCCTTGGCGCAAGTCTCAGGACTTGTGCCTTAAATAATGAAGTCTCCTGACTGCGTTTTTAAAACCCTTCTCCGTCTTGCTGGCAAAAATGACTCTCGCCGCCGTTCGTGTCATCACGCACGGTATTTTTTCAAGGTTTTACTTTCTCTTGTTGGGACTGTAGTCCCATTTCCAAATGAAAAATTCTGGCCCAGCGCTGGGGTGGTGATTTGTACTTTTTTACCCAGCATTTCGCTTCGCTCATACTGGGCTTCTATATGTCGTGCTTTCAGCACTCTTTTTTTCCTTTCTGTAGCCGCCGTTCGTGTCATCACGCACGGCATTTTTTTAGGTTTTACTTTCTCTTGCTGGGACTGAATTCTCGTTTCCAAATCAAAGATTCTGGCCCAGCGCTGGGGTGGTGATTTGTACTTTTTTACCCAGCATTTCGCTTCGCTCATACTGGGCTTCTATATGTCGTGCTTTCAGCACTCTTTTTGTAGCCGCCGTTCGTGTCATCACGCACGGCATTTTTTCAGGTTTTACTTTCTCTTGCTGGGACTGTATTCCCGTTTCCAAATCAAAGATTCTGGCCCAGCGCTGGGATGGTGATTTGTACTTTTTTACCCAGCATTTCGCTTCGCTCATACTGGGCTTCTATATGTCGTGCTTTCAGCACTCTTTTTTTCCTTTCTGTAGCCGCCGTTCGTGTCATCACGCACGGCATTTTTTCAGGTTTTACTTTCTCTTGCTGGGACTGTATTCCCGTTTCCAAATGAAAAATTCTGGCCCAGCGCTGGGGTGGTGATTTGTACTTTTTTACCCAGCATTTCGCTTCGCTCATACTGGGCTTCTATATGTCGTGCTTTCAGCACTCTTTTTTTCCTTTCTGTAGCCGCCGTTCGTGTCATCACGCACGGCATTTTTTCAGGTTTTACTTTCTCTTGCTGGGACTGTATTCCCGTTTCCAAATCAAAGATTCTGGCCCAGCGCTGGGATGGTGATTTGTACTTTTTTACCCAGCATTTCGCTTCGCTCATACTGGGCTTCTATATGTCGTGCTTTCAGCACTCTTTTTGTAGCCGCCGTTCGTGTCATCACGCACGGCATTTTTTCAGGTTTTACTTTCTCTTGCTTGGACTGAATTCTCGTTTCCAAATCAAAGATTCTGGCCCAGCGCTGGGGTGGTGATTTGTACTTTTTTACCCAGCATTTCGCTTCGCTCATACTGGGCTTCTATATGTCGTGCTTTCAGCACTCTTTTTTTCCTTTCTGTAGCCGCCGTTCGTGTCATCACGCACGGCATTTTTTCAAGGTTTTACTTTCTCTTGTTGGGACTGTATTCCCGTTTCCAAATCAAAGATTCTGGCCCAGCGCTGGGATGGTGATTTGTACTTTTTTACCCAGCATTTCGCTTCGCTCATACTGGGCTTCTATATGTCGTACTTTCAGCACTCTTTTTGTAGCCGCCGTTCGTGTCATCACGCACGGCATTTTTTCAGGTTTTAATTTCTCTTGCTGGGACTGTATTCCCGTTTCCAAATCAAAGATTCTGGCCCAGCGCTGGGATGGTGATTTGTACTTTTTTACCCAGCATTTCGCTTCGCTCATACTGTGCTTTCATTTGTCGTGCCTTCAGCACTCTTTTTTCCTTTCTGGAATATTTCCTGCCACGTCAGGCAGGAGTGGAGCGAGCCATATTTCAATTGTATTTCGTCGCTAAATAAAAGAACCCTCAACCTTCCACCATCTTCAAAAACTCTTCCTCGGAAATCAGCGGCACCCCAATCTTTTCGGCTTTTTCTTTTTTGCTGGGACCCATGCCTTCTCCCTCGATGATGAAGTCCAGATTTTTGCTGACAGCACTGATGTATTGCCCTCCGTGCGCTTGAACAAAGTCTTTGATTTCATCGCGTTTGAAATTTTCCAGCTTCCCAGAAGCTAATATTCGCTTTCCGGCCAAAGCCTGACTTTTCGGGCTGTTTTCATCTTCCTGAATCTCAAAATGTAAGCCTCGAGCCTTCAATCGCTCAATATGCTCCAAGTTCTCCTCCTGTGCGAAAAAGTCTTGGATACTTTGGACGAGCGTTTCTCCCACGCCATTGATATCCAAAAGTTGTTCGCTTGAAGCGGCTTGGAGCTTTTCGATGCTTCCAAAATGTCTGGCCAAAAGTTGGGCGGTGTTTTCTCCGATATTTCGAATTCCCAATGCAAATAGCACCTTTTCAAATGATTGTTCTTTGGAAGCTTTGATCCCATCCAGCATATTGGTAATCACGCCTTCCTGAAAGGTATTGGCTTTTAGCTTTTTGATCCGTTCCCGCAGTTCATCCGGAAGTTCCACCCCTAGTTTGAGCAAGATGCCGTGTACTGTTCCTTCTTTTTTGCTAGCTTCCAAAATGGCCCCGAAGTCGGATCGTCTTCCCAAAAAAATATCCAAAACAACGGCTACCGGCACAAAGTCTTCCAATTTGGGCAAATCGGCATGCTCCTTCAAGGCATGGATGAGGTAATCCACCATTCCCACGTTAGAGGAGACTTTCTTTTTCCATTTTCGGATTTGTTCCTGAAATCCCCGCAGCGTGTCAAAAAGCGGAAGTTCTGCCGCCTCGGTCAAGTACTCTTGGATTTGCTTGAAAGAAATGCTTTCTGTCAAAGCGAAGAGCGCTTTTTCCAAGCTGATATACAATAAGCCGCTTCCTTCTTTTTCGTATTGATCCTGACTCATTTCCAAACCCAATAGGTCTTTTGCTTTAGCCTCCAGATCATAGATATCCGCATAACTTCGGATAAAACCCTGCTCGATCAAAGCCCGAATCCGCTCGGTTCCCATAGAGTCAATGTCCATAGCGCGTTTACTGACGAAGTGCTCGATCCGCCCCAACACCTGCGGAGGGCAGCTCGCGGCATTGGGGCAAAAGTGCTTGGCCTCGCCCTCTTTACGTTCCAGCTCAGTTCCACACTCAGGGCAGGTACTGATGTATTGAACCGGCTCAGCATCTGCTTTTCGTTTTAGAAGATTCACTCCGGTGATTTTAGGAATGATTTCTCCGCCCTTTTCCACCGATACGATATCTCCTTCATGAATCCCAAGGCGCTCGATCTCATTGGCATTGTGTAGCGATGCCCGCTTGACGGTTGTGCCTGCTAGGCTGACGGGAGAGAGGTTTGCCACCGGGGTAATGGCGCCCGTTCTACCAACCTGATAGGTGATCGAAAGCAATTGAGTTTCGGCACTCTCGGCCTTATACTTGTATGCAATGGCCCATCGAGGGTTTTTAGCGGTGAAACCCAACTCCTCTCGCTGCTGGTAGTCATTGATTTTCAAGACCACCCCATCCGTATCAAGTGGAAGTTGATGTCGCTTTTCTCTCCAGTCTTCGATGTATTCTAGGACTTCTTGGAGGGTTTTGGCCTTACTGTAGGTAGGGGAGACATTGAATCCCCATTTTTCGATCAGGTGAATAGCTTCCGAATGGGTAGCTACTGATAAGTCTTCTCCCAATAATTGATAAAAGTAGCAGTTGAGACGACGCTTGGCCACCACGCTGCTATCCTGCATTTTTACAGTTCCCGAGGCAGCATTTCTAGGATTTGCGAGTAAGGCTTCTCCGTTTTTCTCCCGCTCGGCATTGATTTTATCAAATTCCTTTCGGGGAAGAAAGATCTCTCCTCTAACTTCAAATTTATCCGGAATAGCCTCGCCTTCAATGCTTAAGGGGATGTTTCGAATCGTTTTGACATTGGCAGTGACATCATCTCCTTTGGTGCCATCTCCTCGGGTGACAGCACGTGCCAAGGTGCCATTTTCGTAGACCAAACTGATCGCAACACCGTCGAATTTGAGCTCACAAAAATACTCGTAATCACGCGTGCCCAATCCTTTTTCGACTCGCTCATCGAAGGCCTGTAGCTCTTCGATCGTGTAGGTGTTTCCGAGGGAAAGCATTTTATACTCATGAGCCAAGGTCTGAAACTCCTTGGTAATCGTCCCACCCACACGCTGACTCGGGCTATCTTCTCGAAGAAGCTCCGGAAACTCAGTTTCCAAACGAATCAGTTCCTCTAGCAATTGATCGAATTCATAATCCGATATTTCGATCCGGCTCTCCTGATAGTAGAGATGGTTGTGGTAATTGATTTCCTTGCTGAGTTGGGCGATGCGTTTTTGGGCTTCCTGCTGCGTCATAATTTTTTGAAATGATGGCTAAATTAAGCGGAAGTTGGATGCTTGTAAAGTTGTAAGGTGGAAAAGTTTGAAGAGGGGTATACCTTTGTTACTTGTTTTTGAATTAAACCCGCTATGACTCAAAAAATTAATCAGGAAGCCAAGATTATCGATGCGGCGTACAAGCTTTTTTTGGAAAAGGGCTTTCGCAGCACGACCATGGATGATATCTGTCAGTCTTTGGGGATCAGTAAAAAGACTCTGTATCGATTTTTTTCTTCCAAAACCGAACTGCTTGCCGCTGCCTTCCAAAAACTGAAAATCCGAATGACTGCAAAAGTGGAGGCCATCGTGGATAATCGCTACATCGCTTTTCCTCTCAAGCTGAAATCCAGTCTTTCGGTCATCGCAAACTATTTGGCCCCGATCAATCCTGAGCTATTTGAGGATCTCCGCGAATATGCACCTGAAGTTTGGGAGGATTTGATACTATACATTCAGGAATCTGCCTATGAACGCTTTCAGCGATTGATTCAGGAAGGGATTCAAAGTGGACAAGTTCGTCCTAATTTGAATGTAGGCTTGGTGGTCATGCTCTATGCTTCTGCGGTGCAGTCACTTCTGGATCCAAGTTTTCGAGCCAAATTCCCTTCCTCCATTCAAAAGGACCTTCAGATTCCGCCCTCTGATATTTTTGATCAGGCCATTACCATCATTTATCAGGGTATTCTTTCTGAAGAAGCCCGACAGGAATTCGATAATGCCTGATTAGGTACTAGCTTTTCCCTATCTTTGCCCCCTGAAAAACGAATATAGCTTATCACCTGATGAATAAATCCTTCAAACGCCATACCCTTACCGCAGCTTTGCCTTATGCCAATGGTCCAATCCATATCGGTCACTTAGCGGGATGTTATGTTCCCTCTGACATCTATGCGCGCTACTTGAGATCTCAGGGCAAGGATGTCCTTTTTGTTGGAGGGTCTGATGAGCATGGCGTCGCCATTACCATCAAAGCCAAAAAAGAAGGAAAAACGCCTCAGGAAGTGGTGGATTTTTATCATGAGATGATGAAAAAGAGCTTCGAGGAATTTGGAATCAGCTTCGATCATTATTCTCGAACCTCCGCCAAAATCCATCATGAGACTGCTCAGGGATTTTTCAAGGATCTCTATGAAAAAGGAGAATTTCTGGTGCAAAGTACGGAGCAGTACTTTGACGAGGAAGCCGGGCAGTTTTTGGCTGATCGCTATATCGAAGGGACCTGTCCAAAATGTGGATTTGAGCATGCTTATGGCGATCAGTGTGAGAAATGTGGCTCTTCGCTCAGTCCCACAGAATTGATCAATCCCCGCTCCAAACTCAGTGGTCGGACACCTGTCTTGAAAGAAACCAAGCATTGGTTTTTGGATTTGGCCCGCTATCAGAATTTCTTGAAAAAGTGGATTCTCGAGGATCATGCGCAAGATTGGAAAAACAATGTGCTGGGACAGTGTCGCTCGTGGCTAGAAGCCGGAGATGGCTTGCAGGCACGCTCCATGACCCGTGATTTGGATTGGGGAATAAAAGTTCCGCTACAAGACGCAGAAGGCAAGGTGCTTTATGTGTGGTTTGATGCGCCGATTGGATACATTTCCTCTACCAAAGAGTGGGCTGCTGAGCAAGGAAAAGACTGGGAGCCTTATTGGAAAGATAAAGAGACCCAACTACTCCATTTTATCGGGAAGGATAATATTGTATTTCACTGCATTATTTTTCCAGCCATTCTGAAGACCCATGGGGATTTTATTTTGCCGGATAATGTACCTGCCAATGAATTCCTGAATTTGGAAGGAGATAAAATTTCCACTTCCCGAAATTGGGCTGTTTGGCTTCATGAGTATCTGGAAGAATTTCCGAGCAAGCAGGATGTTTTGCGCTATGTTTTGACAGCCAATGCGCCCGAGACCAAGGACAATGACTTTACCTGGAAGGATTTTCAGGCACGAAATAATTCCGAATTGGTAGCCATATACGGCAACTTTATCAATCGGGCTGTGGTGTTAACCCATAAATATTTTCAGGGTAAAGTTCCCTCACGAGCTGAGTTGACGGGATATGACCAGGAAGTATTGGATCAATTGGCTGAATTTCCTGCCAAAATCATGAGTTCCATGGATCGATTCCGCTTCCGGGAAGCCTTGGGAATTATGATGGATTTGGCTCGATTGGGAAATAAATATCTCGCAGATACCGAACCTTGGAAGACGATCAAAACCGATGAGGCAAGGACTGCAACCATTCTCAATATTGCCTTGAATATTGCTTCGAATTTGGCCATTGTTTCTGAGCCTTTCTTACCATTTACAGCAGCCAAGTTGTTTGATATTTTCCATTTGGAAGATGCTAATTGGACCAAAGCCGGTAAAGGTGACTTGCTTGTCGAAGGGCAGGAAATCGGGCAAGCTGGATTGCTTTTTGAAAAAATAGAAGACGAAACAGTTGAAAAACAAGTACAAAAACTATTAGACGCTAAGAAAATGAATGAAGCTGAAAATGCACCTGTTGCTCCGATGAAGGAGATTATTACTTATGATGACTTCGCCAAATTGGATATGCGCGTGGTGACCGTTTTGGAAGCTGAAAAAATGCCGAAATCCAAAAAGCTCCTCAAGCTGAAAGTGGATACAGGAATAGGTCATCGTACGGTTTTGAGTGGTGTTTCTGAACATTTTGAGCCGGAGTTTTTGATCGGTAAGCAAGTGACCATGCTGATCAACCTTGCACCACGAAAAATGATGGGCATTGACTCAGAAGGTATGATTCTAATGGCCGAAGACAAGGATGGAAAGTTGAAACTTCTTACTCCGCATGAGGGAACGGCAAGTGGGTCGACGATCAGCTAATCCAATTGGCAATAGATAAATTTTAAATCCCGCTAGTATATCAACTAGCGGGATTTTTTTATTTTAAGTTAGTATTATGGTTTGGAAATATTTTAGTCAGATATTATTGATATTCAGTCTGTTTACATAATTCTTGGTACATTTAAAAGAGGAATTTGTAAGAACTTCGTATCTTCAACCAAAAGTATAAGCGATGATCAAAAAGAACCAGTTAATAGAAACAATTGAGAGCTTTCCCGAAGAATTTACCTTGGAAGAATTGGTGGACAAGTTGATTTTATTGGACAAAATAGAAAAGGGAAATAGCGATTCAATCGAAGATAATACCCTGAGCGAAGTTGAACTCGAAGAAGAAATGAAAAAATGGTTCAAATAAGGTGGACCCATCAGTCGGTTAAAGAACATATTCCTCGGGTTTGAAAGGTGTTTTATTCAACTGATTACAGTAAAGTTATTGAGGAAAAGTAAACATTTATATTGGGAAGTGAGGTATTAATCATTGCCCTTTGCCCATTGATTTTTTTATTTCCTTTATCTGACTAAGAAAGCTATTTTTACCCCATGCTTTCAGACCAACCCAATCTAGTACCTCAATTAGAAAAACTAGCTACTCAACTTGAAGGTAGCCTGCAATTTGATAGACTGAGTCGGACGCTTTATGCTACCGATGCTTCTGTCTATCGAGAGATGCCGCTTGCCGTTGCTTTTCCAAAAACTGAGTCTGATATTCAGAAGCTCATCCAGTTTGCTACAGAAAACGGTACCTCACTGATTCCCCGAACTGCGGGAACTTCGCTGGCTGGGCAATGTGTGGGAAATGGCATCGTGGTAGACGTGTCGAAGCACTTTACCCAAATTTTAGAATTCAACAAGGAAGAACGCTGGGTGCGGGTGCAGCCTGGGGTTGTTCGGGATGAACTCAATCGTTTCCTCAAACCTTATGGACTATTCTTCAGTCCGATTACTTCCACTGCCAATCGGGCAATGATCGGTGGGATGGTGGGGAATAATTCCTCGGGGACTACTTCTATTGTCTATGGGGTGACTCGGGACAAGGTAATTTCCCTGAATACGATTCTGAGTGATGGGAAAAAGGTTGTTTTTGGAGAAATTTCTCAAGATGATTTTGATAGAAAATGTGGGCAAAAGGATCTGGAAGGAACGATCTATCGACAGATTTTTGATGAACTCAACAATCCCGGGGTTCGGGAAGAAATCCATTCCCAATTTCCCAAAAAGTCCATTCATCGCCGGAATACGGGGTATGCAGTAGATGAATTGCTGAAAGCGGAGCTTTTCGAAGGAAAGGAAAAATTTAACTTCTGTAAACTCCTGGCCGGATCCGAGGGAACCTTGGCTTTCACCACCGAAATCAAAATTAGCCTCGATCCACTCCCTGACCCGGTGGATATTGTGGTTGCCGCACATTTTGAAAGTATTCATGAAAGCATGAAGTCTGCCCAAGTAGCGATGAAGCATCCGGCTACTGCGGTAGAGCTGATGGATAAAATCGTCTTGGATTGTACCAAGGAAAGCATCGAGTACTCCAAAAACCGCTATTTTGTCGAGGGTGATCCGGAAGCAATTTTGATGATAGAGTTTCGCGGAAAGACCCTTGAAGAAGCTATTGCAAAAGGTGAAGGCTTGATAGTCGATCTTAAGAAAGCCAATCTAGGTTATGCATATCCTATCATCGAACCTGAGAAGGTGGCTTCTGCATGGGCACTCCGAGCGGCCGGTTTGGGTTTGTTGGCAAATATCCCTGGAGATCCCAAAGCGGTGGCCTGCATCGAAGACACGGCAGTGGATATTGATGATTTGGCGGATTACATTGCTGAGTTTGATGAGATGATGGTCGCCTTCAATCAGAAGCCGGTACACTATGCCCACGCTGGGGCTGGGGAAATTCACCTCCGTCCGGTTTTGGACTTGAAGACACAGGAGGGAGTGGAGGATTTTTACAAAATATCCCTTGCTTCCGCTGAGTTGGTGAAGAAATATCAGGGATCACTTTCTGGTGAACACGGTGACGGCCGAGTGCGCGCAGCTTTTATTCCGCTGATGGTAGGGGAGAAGAATTACGAACTTTTCCGCCGAATCAAATACACCTGGGATCCAAAAAACATCTTCAATCCCGGAAAAATCGTGGATGCTGCTCCCATGAATCAATTTCTTCGCTATGAGACGGGAATGAAAACGCCTGAACACGATACAGTTTTGGACTTCTCCAATGTCGGAGGCATCCTTCGGCTGGCGGAGAAGTGTAATGGTTCGGGAGACTGTCGTAAACTTCCGGCTTCGGGCGGAACCATGTGTCCGAGTTATATGGCGACTCGGAATGAGAAGGATACTGTTCGGGGTCGTGCCAATACTCTTCGAGAATTTCTGACGCTGGATAAAAAAGAGAACGCTTTTGACCATCCCGAGATCAAGGAGGCGTTGGATCTTTGTCTCAGCTGTAAAGGCTGTACTGCAGAATGTCCCTCCAATGTGGACATGTCAAGTATGAAGGCCGAGTTTTTATACCAATACCAAAAAACCCACGGTGTTCCGCTTCGTTCTAAAGCTTTTGCCTATATCAACGAGCTCAATCAATTGGGGTCAATAGTGCCCGGCATCGCTAATTTCTTTCTCAAAAATGCTTTGACGGGAGGCATGATGAAATCGGTATTGGGTGTGGCATCTCAACGTAATTTGCCTGAAATAAGCCCAGTCAGTCTCCGAAAGTGGTATAAAAAGCACTATGCTTCCCTTCCCGGGCCTACGAAAGTGATCAAATCAGTCTATTTCTTCGTGGATGAGTTTACCAATCATAATGACACGCAGATTGGTGTCAAGGCAATTTCTCTATTGAGAAAGTTGGGCTATGAGGTCAAAATCGTGGATCATCAGGAAAGTGGTCGCTCGGCACTTTCCAAAGGACTCTTGCTGAAAGCAAAAAAGCATGCAGAGGCGAATGTTCGGATTTTTGGAAAACTGATTGATAGTGAAGCGCCGCTGATTGGCTTGGAACCGAGCGCTATTTTGAGTTTTCGGGATGAGTATCCAAGGATTGTCAGCAAGGATCTGGTCGAATCGGCCAAAAAATTGAAATTTCATGTGCATTTAATTGATGAATTTTTGGGCAAGGAAGTAGCTGCAGGAAATATTAAGCCTGAAGCCTTTTCTGCTGAGACACGAAAAGTCAAATTGCATGGTCACTGTCATCAAAAGGCGCTTTCTTCAATGATTTGGACCCAAAAGATCCTTTCATTACCGGTCAATTATTCGGTCGAGACTATCCCGAGCGGATGCTGTGGAATGGCAGGTAGTTTCGGATATGAAGCAGAGCATTATGAAGTTTCCCAGCAGGTAGGGGAGTTGGTGCTATTTCCGGCAGTGAGAAAAGCCGAGGTAGATACCCTCATAGCTGCACCGGGGACTTCCTGCCGTCATCAGATTGCTGACGGTACAGGCCGGAAGGCCATGCATCCCGTGGAGATATTGTGGGAGGCACTTGAAAAGTAATCCTATCAAACAAAAAAAGGCTGATTTTCGAAGAATCAGCCTTTTTTTTACCCTGGGAGCTTTTAATCTTTTCCCTCCGGATAGTAATGATGGACATCCTGCTGTGGAAAAGGAATCCGGATATCCGCTTTATCAAATGCCTTTTTGATATTTTCATGCATATAAGAGTGCACATCCCAGAAATTTTCAGTTTTACACCAAGGTCTCACAGCAAAGTTCACAGAGGAATTCTCCAATTCAGAAACCAAAATATCTACCGGTTGACTGTGGTCTATTAATTCACAGGATGCTGCTACTTCTTCGATTACCTTTCGAGCTTTGTCTATATCCACTCCGTAGCTGACCCGAAAAGTCATAGGTACTTTCCGTTCAGGGTTGGAAGTGAGATTTTCCAGCGGATTGGAAGAAATAGCCCCGTTTGGGATAATTATGATTCGATTATCCAGTGTGGTTAAGATGGTATTAAAAATTTGAATCTCTTTTACAGTGCCCGAATACCCATTTGTGACGATAAAATCCCCAACTCGGAATGGTCTGAAGAACAAAATCAAGATTCCTGCCGCCATATGGCTTAGGTTTCCCTGAAGTGCCAAGCCTATAGCAAAAGCAAGGGCACTGAAAATGGCAATGAATGAAGTAACCTCAATGCCAAACATGGATGCGGCACTGAGAATCACCAAAAACTTCAGCGTTAAAGTAATTACCGAATGTAAAAATGGGGCAAGAGATTTATCGATATTATTCTTTTCTAGCCCTCTTTTGATCCGGTTGGAAATTAATCCAGCAATCCAAAACCCGATTACTAGCGTGATGATTGCTCCTAAAACCTTTGGGGCATAGGCGTACGCTTGATCTAAAATCTTTGAGAAGTCAAATTCCATTTTTTAAATAGTTAAGATTGTAATTCAAGAATAATGAAAAAGCCCTTCAAATAAGTTTTTTATTTTTAGGAAGCCGTTCAAGATTTCATTCCCTGAAAAAATTGGACAGAATTCTATTCTTAACTTTCTTTTACCTAAATTTTTTGCATCCAATTCCTTTCTTCCATGTTTGCTGGCAACCTACCAAAACCGAATTGGAGAATGTTATACGCTTGCCGAGGAACGATCGGCCATGCTTGACTATCAATTAAAACCCCCACTGTGGACTGAAAATCCTATTTTTACTTTAATGTCGGGTAAATGTCGGGTCAATTCCGCCCTATTTTCGTCCCAATGTTTCTTCATTCAAAACAACTTGCCATGGTCAAACCAAAAACACATATCACAATGAAGCAACCAGAATTAGGCAAGAAAATCTCTGAATGGAGAAAAGCGAAAGGACTAACCCAAGAGGAGCTAGTCGAAAAATGTAATTTGAATGTGCGTACCATACAACGCATTGAAGCCGGTGAGGTCACGCCGAGGAGTTATACCATCAAAGCTATCATGGAGGCACTTGGAATCGAAATGGAAATCGAATCTGATGTGGTTTTCAAAAAAACGGAAATAAATGTACCCCTGCTGATCTACCTAGCGGTGGGAGGGTTCTTAGTGTATTTTTTTGCTTCCTTTTTTGAAATATCCTATGAATATGAATTGGTAGCAGGAGAAAAGAGCATAGCTCCAATAAGTCTATTTTTGATCAAAGTACTCACTTATGGAGGCTATTTGCTATTCATGTTTGGTTGGGTCAAAATGCTTGATTTCTTCCCGAACAGGCTGCTCAAAATAGGCTTGTACATCATGATTGGAGCAAATTTTGTGTTTTTGGGACTGGATGCTTTAGCGCTTTTGACCAATAGTATTGACCTCACTGAATACTATCCTGTCAAAGTAAGTGCATTTGGACTCATGTATGCCATCCTTGGAATGGGCTTTATTGTATACAAAAAATCATGGTCCAATATGGCCTTGATAGTCGGAGTATTGACAGTGATTTCCGGGGTGTTGATCTTTTCGGCAATCGGAGCAGTCCTTGGACTGATTCCATTTACGCTTGCCGAACTGGCTCAGGTCGGTCTCATGATTTATCTAATTACCAAAATCGGGGGTAAGTCTTCCCCCGATTCCTCTTCGCTCGTATCAGAATTTTAGGATAAACTCCTGAAGGTTTTCAGAACGTTCCAATTGAATTTTTTTGCGAAGCCTATATCGGGCTATCTCCACTCCCCGGATCGTGATATTCATCAGGTTGGCTATTTCTTTCGAAGAAAGATTCATCCTCAGATATGCACTCAGCTTGATTTCCTGTGGACTTAGATCTGGGAATCTCGATTTAAACCGAGACATAAAGTCACCGTGCACCTCGTCAAAATGCATTTCAAACTGCTCCCAGTCTTTGTCTCCGGCTATATTTTTTTCAATACTGGAAATAATCTTTTTGATCTCGTTTTTGACCTCCTGATTTTTACTCTTTTTGATGATGCTGTTGAGATGTGATTTTGTCTGAACGATAAAGCCATTTTTATTGATCAAGTGCATCGTAGCTGAGGCCAATTCTTTATTTTTTCCTTGAATTTCAGATTTTAGTTTTTCAGTTTTGAGGCGTTCGATTTCTTTTTGAGAATCCTGCAAATCACTCTCCTTTTGCTCGATGACTTTGGATTGAGCTGCCTGAATCTTTGCGGTGGTTTTTTTCAATTTTCGATCAGCTATTCGGAAAAGTAAGTAGAGCAAGGTGATGATCAATAATGCGTAAATGAGGTAGGCGAGTGTCGATCGATACCATGGGGGCAAGACGCTGAATCTAAACTGATCCTCCTGTCCGATTTGATCATAGATATTTTTACTGCGAACATGCAGAATATAGTTTCCTTCCCTCAAGTTGGTGTAGGATCGGTCCCTTCGAGTAGACCATTCGCTAAAGTCATCCTCAAAGCCTTCCAGCCAAAATTGATATTGAGTGGTATTTTCATTGTTTGGGACAGGGTTGCTCGCTTCAAATCTAAAATGGGCCATTTCATAAGGGACGGTTGTAACTTCCTCTTTCGCCTCTTTTGAATTTAAAGTGTCGTTGAGCCAGTAATTTCCTTCTGAAATAATGGAGTCTGATATTCCCGTAAGATATACCGATCGAATCATGGTAGGGAATACCGTCGATACTCGGTAGTTCCTATCAAGTTTATACCAAATGAACCCCTCATTGGCAGCAAATAGAACTTCATTTGGCCGAATGAGTGATATATTCTGCAAATCATCATTTAAGAAAGGCCTGATCTTATTGAAAATCTGATGGTTCTTTTGATAGGTTCCATTGATTTGTTTTTCTAAGACTCCGACCTCATCACTGCCGATATAAAAAATATTGCCTGCCGGATCTTCTACCATGCTTGTGGCTAGAAAATCATAATCGAAATAAGGTTCAAAATTAGGGTCTTTCTCCAATCGGTCTGAATCTGAATTATATCGATAAATACCATATTCAGTAGAAAAAACAACCTGATTGTTGAGCTTCCACACACTATTTAATAAAGGAGTAGGCAAGCCAGACTCTATTCCATAATAGTTGGCTTCTACTGAATCTAGGTTTTCGTTTAGCCGAAGTCGATAAATTCCTTTGTATCCATGAGCCAGCCAAATATCTCCATTGCTGTCCAGTTCGATCAGCCGGGATGATTCATCAAAACCCTTGATTTTTCTGAGGAATCGTGCTGATCCGTTTTCAAGCTCAAATAATACCAAACCATTGTAACTTCCACTAATGATTAGATTTGGATGATCTTTGAGGCTATGGAAATTCCAAATTCCTTTTGGCCCTTCTAGAGGGGATATATCTCGGTTGTTTACGCTAAATGCGCCATTATTTTGTGCTGAAAGTAGGAGGTTTTGAATTTGTGAAATCTGATATACTTGTCCGGTTCCACCAGATATTGGCTGAATTTCTGTTTCATTTCCGGAGTTTTCTTCTTTTGAAAAGAGACCGTAGTTCGTGCCAAAATAAAGTTTGTCATCCTTCAGATAAGCATCGTACCCAGTTCCGGGTAGACCTGAAAACTGATCAATCAAGCGAAACGGGAGGCTCAATTCTACCAAGGTGATCCCATTATTATGACCAATCCAAAGATTCCCGACCGTATCCTCAAAAAGGGATAGAACTGAATTATTTCTCAGTCCTTTCTCCTTGTTCATCTGCAGTAAAATGCGGCCACTTTGGTCTACGATAAAAATTCCATGTCGCTGCGTACCAAGGGCAATATTTCCGTTCCGAAGCCGAAGGGCGCGGTTGATTTGAGTTTCTGATGGGAGGTCCATTGTCCATGATTTGACTTGCCCCGAACTCATTTCAAAGATCCCCTCATTTTGAGTGAAAACTAAGTGTCGGTTCCCCGCAAGAGAGATAAAGCTTACGACTACTTTATCTCCAAAAAGTTCGCTTTTGCTCATCGAGACCAACTCTCCCGCCTCTAGCGAAAGCAAGCCTTTTTCGCGTTGATTGACTACCAGATTGTTGTTGGCAAAATGAAAGCTTTCAAACTCTGACTCTGCTTCCAGAATTTCCTCTAATTCTAGATTCTTGCTGAAAATAAAAATCTCCTCCAGTGTGCAGAAAACCACCTTGTCCCGGATGAACAAGATCTTCCAAATCTCTTCCAGGTTTCGCTTCTCAGCAGGCAGCTTTTCCAACAGTGACTGGTATTGGAGCCTTCCTTGAGAATTTGCTTTGAAGTATCCAAATTCAGCTTGTCCGGATACATAAATAGTCCCAAACTCATCAATGGCTACATCCCGTATTTTGGTACTATTCGGCAAGGAGTATCGCCTCCATTCAGTACCATCATATTCGAGCAGTCCAAAGTTATTGGCCACGTAAATCATCCCTGATGTGCTCTGGGTAAAAGCAAAGTTTTGGATGCCTCCCTGATAGTCGTTGGATGAGTAGTATTTCGAAAAAGGAAGACCGGGTACCTGAGCCTGAGCTATCGATATAGAACCTATCAGAAGGAGAATGATAAGCCGAATGATCATCTGTTATTTTGGGTTTTCGATAAATTTATAAAAAAATAGTTTGATGTAGCCTATGTAGTATCAGAAAGGAGTGTTTTTTTGATAAAAAAGTCCGTTTATCGTATCTAAGGCCAAATTTTAATTGGTTTACACTTCCGTTGTGAAAATTGATTTCGGTTGATGTTGTAAGAAATTACTCCAAAAAACTACCAAAAGGAAGCGCTCTTGAGTTTGAAGTTGTACGTATTTGAAAAGAATCTCAGAGGAGACTTTTGGAAATTTTGTCTTTGATTCGGCTAAGGATCTGCGCATTCTTGGCACTGTCACTTTCGATCTCAATGACCTTGGCTTGGCAGCTTTCTTTGTAGAAATCCTTTAGGTAAGCTGCCAATTCTTCCGAATTACTGACTAATTCATAATCAAATCCTTGTTCCTTGGCTAAATAGGAAGCATTGAGGGTTTGTTTTGTCTCGAAGTATTGCTCCAATTCCGGCTGTTGAGAAGGGCCTTCTATCAGCCTGAATATACCTCCTGCGTGATTATTCAGTAAGATGATCCGCAAGTTTGGAGTAGGATAATTGTTCCAAAAGGCATTGCGATCATAGAAAAAGGCTAAGTCTCCAGTAATCAAAGTAACAAAGCTATCATTGACCCAAGCTGCTCCAACTGCGGTACTAGTACTGCCATCGATTCCGCTCGTACCTCGGTTGCAATAGATTTCTTGGGATCTTTTTCCCAAAAAGTTTAAATATCTGACAGCCATGGAATTGGCTACCTGAATTTGTGAGTTTGCAGGAATATGTTCTAAAACCTTTTTGAAAGCAGGATATTCACCAAAATCTTCTTGGTCAAGAAGGTTGAATAAACTTTTATTGACTTTGTCTTCCAGGCCTGACCATTTTGCTTGAAAGGCTTTGTCGCTCGAAAAGCCTTGTTCCGAAAGCCATTTAAAAAAGAATATAGCATCGCAATCAAGGAACTCAGTCAGCCCATGAAAAGGATCTCGCAGCCCTTGATGAGCTTGAATATGCCAATGCTCGACTTTATTCTTTCGAAGAAAAAGCTTTAATGATTTAGAAATCACTGATTTCCCGAAACTGATAACCAAGTCTGGTACTAAATCCTTACTGATGGACTCGTTTCCGATCCAATGGTCATGCAGAGTGACGGAGCCCGGGATCTGATGATTAGAAATCGTATCCGCAACCACTACCATTTGCTGTTCTTTGCTTAGTTTCTGAAGAAGTTCAGAAATAGTAGGGTCTGGATTCTGTTGACCTGGTACGATTAGTGTTTTTTTGAAAGTATTTAGTTTGGACTTGAGGTCATCAAGATCCTCATTGGCAAGGCTTCTTTTACCTTTTCGGACTTGAATAATTGGAAGGTTGGCGGACGCCGAGAAAGTTTCTCCTTTTTTGGGATAAAATGGCTCTCGTAGCGGAATGTTGATGTGAACAGGCCCTTTAGGACCGCTGATACTTAAATTGATAGCCTCATTGACTATGCGCTGGGCATACCAAAGTTGGTCTGGGTGTTCGAAGCTATCTGGAAAGTCAAAACTCATTTTGACATGCTTCCCGTATACTTTGGTTTGATGGATAGTCTGTCCATCCCATTGATCGATCCACTCCGGCGGTCTATCTGCGGTAAGAATAAGTAAGGGGGTTTCTTGAAAAAAAGCCTCAGAAACTGCCGGGAAATAGTTTAGAGCGGCAGAACCTGAAGTGCAGACCAAGACCACAGGTTGTGCGAGTTGCTGAGCCATCCCCAAAGCAATAAATGCCGCGGATCGCTCATCAGAAATTGTCCGTGTTTGAATTTCAGGATTCCTTGCAAAAGCCAAAGTCAAAGGGGCACAGCGGGAACCGGGAGAAAGAATTGCATGCCGAATGCCTTTTTTCGCACAAATGGCCACTAAATCTACGATGGCTTGCATGGTCAACGGTTGACTGTTTGAATGAATTTTCCGATAATATTACATTTCACCTCGGTCTCTTCCCATTCTTTCTCCGGATCAGAATCTTCGGTCACCCCAGCACCTGCATAGAGAGTAATAGTATCCTGACTTAGCGAGGCCGTTCGTAGATTGACATAGATGGATGTTTTATTCTCAATGTTGACCGGTCCGATGAAGCCTGCAAAAAACTTCCTGTCAAAACCTTCATTCGCTTTTAGAAACTCATGTGCCTCTTTTCTCGGCATCCCGCAGACTGCTGAAGTAGGGTGGAGGAGTTGTAGCATGACTGATCCGAGCTGAGGAAAGTTGGTCTCTTTCATATTCACCCGAAAATCAGATCGAAGATGCAAAAGATTTCCTGCCATGACTGTTTTTGGACCATGTTCTTCGTATTCTCGAAGTCTGATTTTCTTAAAACAATCTACAATGTATCGGCTGACAAGCGCCTGTTCTTCGATTTCCTTTTGGGTCCAAGCGGCTGATTTAAGCGGATTTTCCCCTTTGGCTACCTGCGTACCGGCAAGGGACATGGTATAAAAATGATCTCCACTGGTCTCGATTAATATCTCAGGGCTAGCTCCCATCCAGGTACCTACATCGGGTAGGTGGAAGAAATTCACAAATGAATTGGGATAGGTGTGGATTAGATTGAGCAAGCTTTTTCCCAAGTCAAAATCCTCGGTCATTTCCAAGGTTTTGGTTCGGGCAGGAACCACTTTCTCCATGAATCCCATTTTGACAACTTTGATACTTTTTTGAACTAAGTCGAGAAAGTGATCCTTATCTCCTCCGTTTTTTTTGATCTCTTGAGCAGAGATTTTAGGGAAATGATCTTGAGCAAATTGAAGAGATTTATCTCCTTGTTCAGCAAACTTCTGAATCCATTCCGGTAGATTGGTTTCACTCTGATCTTTTGCGAAGGGAATTTTAAAATATTCCTTGGATTCGATAAAAAAGGCTGAGTGATCGGCTTGATCTTCAAAAGGATGAACTATAAAGCCAGATGGCACATCTTCGAGAGAAATATTGACTTTTCTTGCCCGCTTCGAATCATCGAAAACCACTTCCAACTCATTGTTTTTTGGTCTTTTCCATAGAGCAAAAGAACCTCCGAATTGGAATCCTGCATGAAGAATTTGCTGAAGAGCCTCGTACTGGGAAATGGATTTGGCTGCTATGGATTCAATCATTTTTTATCTAAAATGGCCATCGTAATTCTGCTTACGCAGCAAAGGGCCTCTTGTTCGTTGTAGATTTTTATTTCCCAAACTTGGGTACTTTTTCCTAAATGTATGGCCTTTGCAATGCCTTCTACTCTGCCTGAACGGACAGCCTTGAGGTGGTTTGCATTGATTTCCAGTCCAACACAAGTTTGACTTTTCAAATCAATGGTTAAGGAAGCTGCTACGCTTCCAAGCGTCTCTGCTAGCACTACATTCGCTCCCCCGTGTAACAAGCCCATTGGTTGTTTGGTTCTGCTATCTACGGGCATGGTTGCACTTATGAAGTCATCCCCAATTTCTGTAAAAACAATATCCAGATGGCTCACCATGGTATTTTGACCGCTTTGGTTGAGCTGTTGCAATGAAGGCTTTGTTTTAAAAACCATGAATTCTATTGGGAATTGATTTTATTTGAACTTTGACAAAAATATAGAAAATGCAGCGAAAAAAAATTTACTTAGTCAGACATGGGCAGACCGATTTCAATCTCAAAGGAGTAGTACAGGGAAGTGGCATAGATGCACCCATCAATAAAACAGGTAGATCCCAAGCAGCTGCATTTTTTGAAGCATACAAGGATGTCGAGTTTGATCAGATCTATCACACTTCGCTCATCCGTACACGACAGTCTATACAGCAATTTGTGGATAGGGGAATTCCCACCACGACGTTAGCCGAGTTGAATGAGATTTCTTGGGGGAAATATGAAGGCACTCCCATGACTCCCCAAGAAAACGAGTACTACAAGCACATGCTGCATCAGTGGCAGCAAGGCAACTTGGACTATGCGATAGCAGGAGGAGAAAGCCCCAATCAAGTGGCTGTAAGGCTACAGCGGGGAATAGATAAAATAATTGCTGGTCCGGGAGAAACGATTCTTGTGTGCATGCATGGTAGAGCCATGCGTATATTTTTGAGTTTGATTTTTCACTACGACCTGCGTTATATGGATCAATTTGAGCACAGCAATCTGTGTCTTTATTTACTGGAGCAATTAGGGAAGGATAGATTTGTGCTTCTAAAAGCAAATGACCGAAATCATCTTAAAGCTCTGTAAGTAATTTTCGACTTTTGGTTTTTGACTCTTTGATCTGTAATTGCTCACTCAGGAAGTACTCAAAAACAGATTCATTTTTGGTCAAATCATAAACCCGAAATGCAATGTCTTCGAGCTTTAAAGATTTTTTTTCTGAAACTTCTACCAAAAAGTCGCCAAGAAAGCATTCATCAAAGTCGCAGGAAGGAATTTCTATGAAAAGTGCAAGCTCAGAATTCCCTTCGTAACTTTTGGTGTCAAAAGAAGAAAATTGCTCCTCTATCTGATTTAGTGCTATTTTGTTCTGTTTGAGTTCCTGAGATTGGAATATGACCAAAAAAGTTTTGGATTCAGGCTGAATGGCCTGAACCTGAAGTCCTATAAAAGTGAATAATATGACTGCCAAAAACTTTCTCATGTTTCAATATAAACATTTAAGTCTTTGGAAAGCAAATTTGTTTGACGGTAAAAATAAACCCCAGAAATTTTTTCCGGGGTTTTGATTTGATTAGGCTTTTGCTGTACGTTTCTTTTTTGGCTTTTCTTCGACAATCTCATCTTCGACACCTGCGAGGATTCTTCCGCAATGTTCACATACGATGAGTTTTTTCTTTTCTCGAATATCTGCCTGACGCTGTGGGGGAACAGTATTGAAACAACCGCCACAAGCACCACGCTTTACCATGACTACTGCAAGACCATTTCGGGCATTTGCTCTGATTTTCTCATAAGATCTATAGAGTCTGTCATCTACTTTCTTGATAGATTTTTCTCTTTCTGATCTCAACTTATCTTCTTCAGACTCACTCTCGGAGACGATTGTAGACAATTCGTCCTTCTTTTGATCAAGATCTTTCTGTCTGTCCTTCATGACAGCATTCAAATCATCAAGATCTAATTTCTTTTGGTCGATTTTTGCGCCTGCTTCTGCAATCTTCTTTTTGGAAACTTGAATTTCAAGATCCTGAAGCTCCAATTCCTTGGTGATAGCATCGTATTCGCGGTTGTTGCGAACATTCATCTGCTGCTCCTGATATTTTTTGATCAGTTTTTCAGACTCTTTAATGTTTTCCTTGAAATTTTTGATGTCCTGTTCGTAGGCTTCAATTTCGTTTCGGAATTTTTCTAGTCTGGTTTCATAACCGGCGATTTCATCTTCGAGATCCTGAACCTCCTCAGGCAGAGCTCCCCGTACTTTGATGATCGCGTCCAGTTTAGAATCTATCAGCTGTAAATTGTGTATAGCGTCGAGTTTTTGTGCTACTGTACTTTCCATGTACTATCGGTAGGATGTGGGATTTGTAACTACTTTCGTCAAATAGAGTGCAATATTAGGAAAATTTTGCGACAATAGTTCTGATAGTAACTCTTTTGTAAAAATTTCGCTTTCATAGTGCCCGATATCGCATAGCATGAGTTGGCCTTCGGCATCAAAAAATTCATGATACTTGACGTCAGCTGTCACAAAAACATCTGCTCCCTGTCTTTTAGCATCGCCCAAAAGGAATATTCCTGCCCCGCCACAAACAGCTACTTTTTTCACAGGTTTCCAGCGAAGTGCCGTGTGTCTCACTACCTGAAGGTTCATTCGCTCTTTGAGATAGTCCAAAAAGTCTAGCTCATCCATCGGCGATTCCAATTCCCCAATCATTCCGGCGCCAACTTCCTGATTTTCGTTTTCAAGATCTTGAAGGTAGAAGGCCACTTCTTCATAGGGGTGGCTTTTTTTCATGGCATTCACCACCTTTTGGCTCAAATATTTGGGCAGAATTACTTCCGCTCGCACTTCTGCTTCGTAGGAGGGAACACCGGCTTTTCCTGAGTATGGATTGGAGGCATCGGATGGAGTAAAGGTTCCCATTCCATTGACTTGAAACGAACAGTTTTTGTATTCCCCGATTTGTCCTGCACCGGCTTGGTAGACAGCGTCTAGCACTTGGTTTTTTGCGTCTTCAGGCACAAAAAAAGTAAGCTTGCTTAATATCCCTTTTTTGGGCTTAAGAATCTTGGGGTTGAGAAGTGAAAGACGATCTGCGATCCGCTTGTTTACTCCATGGGAGACATGGTCAAGATTGGTATGAATGGCGAAAATCGCGACATCGTTTTTGATTGCTTTGATGATAGTTCGCTCCACGTAGTTTTTTCCCGTGAGGCTTTTCAGACCTTTGAAGACAATGGGATGATGGGCCACCACCAAATTAACTCCTAGCTGGACGGCTTCTTCAATTACTTCCTCGGTACAATCCAAGGAACAAAGTATACCTTTGACAGGCTGATCGGGATCTCCTGCTATCAGCCGGGCATTGTCATAGGACTCTTGGTAGGCAGGAGGTGCCAATTGATCTAAAAATGAAATGATGTCTCGGATTTTGTATTCCATGGTTTTTTGTTTCTTTGATCAAAAATAAGAATTCTTCTAGATGCGAGGGTTGCTTTTTCTGTTGTTTCCTTTTTCTGTTCTCTACGATGGTATCACCCGTCTTCGCAATGCGTTTTATGACTGGGGTGTTTTCAAAAGCACTGATTCCAAGATTCCGGCTGTGGCGGTAGGTAACTTAAGAGTGGGAGGGACCGGCAAAACTCCGATGGTTGAATTTCTGATTCGAAGCTTTCGCTCCGATTATGCTGTAGCAACCTTGTCAAGAGGTTATGGAAGAGTAACAAAAGGTTTTCGAAAAGTCAACTCAGACTCAAAAGTGGAAGAAGTAGGTGATGAACCCTACCAAATCCACCAAAAGTATGGACAAGGTATTCAAGTTTTTGTCTCTGAGAACCGTGTTTTGGGGGTAGATGAAATCTTGAAAGAGCCCAAGGTGCCAAGCTTACTGATACTGGATGACGCCTTTCAGCACAGAGCTATCCGGGCGCAGGCTTATCTTCTTTTGACTACCTGGAATGATCCTTTTTTTAAGGATTTTCTCCTGCCCGTAGGGAGACTCCGGGAAAGCCGCCATGGTGCAAAAAGAGCTGATGCGATAGTGGTGACAAAATGTCCAAGGTCTAGAACTTTTCAGGAAGAAGACGAGATGAAAAGGCAGATTCTGTCTTATTCGGGTGATACTACACTGGTATTCTTTTCTACCATCGATTATGGAAAGCCCCTAGCTTTAATCCATCAAGAGGCTTTTTCCCCACGTGTGATTCTTTTCAGCGGGTTGGCGGATTCCAGTGCCTTGAGGAAATATTGTGAGCAGAATTATCAAGTGTTGGATGTGGTAGATTTTCCAGATCATCATGCTTATTCTGAAAAGGACTTTGAGTTGCTCAAGCAAAAGGCAGCAGCGCATGGAAGCAAGAATTTGGTCTTTTTGACGACAGAGAAAGATGGGGTAAAAGTTAAATCACAGCTTAAGAAAGGTTTTTTGGGAGAAATTCCGATTTTTGTCCTACCAATTGAGGCCCAATTTGAGCAAGAGGAAGTGCTATTACAACTAATCCAACAAAAAGTCTTTGGAAAAGACCACAACGGTGAATAAATCCATACTCGCATTATTTATATTCTTTTTTTTAGGATTGATTCAGCTATCCTTTGCACAGCGTCCTATACCGCGAAATGGACGACAAGTACAAAACCCCAATCAACGTGTGCAGCAAGAGGCTTTGCAGCAGGGAGAAGGAGAAGAGGAAGAGCAAACGGGCAGAAGGACTCTTTTGGACGATAGTACCCGAATGGTCTTTGGGCCTACCACAGCCTTGTTTTTCTTTGAAAAAGATATCAAACAAAACAGCCTAACGCTTTTTCCACAGGATACTTCATTGACCAATTTTCATAATTATGATCCCCGTGCGAAGGGAGGTTGGAAATATCAGGACTTGGGGAATATTGGCTCGGCCGCCCAGCCTATTTTTTATGAAATTCCTACGGAGATAGGCACTCGTTCCGGGTTTCATGCATACGATATCTACTATCACAATCCTGAAACCAGAAAGTATTTCGATACCAAGTCTCCCTTTACCAATATGTCCGCTTTTTTTGGAGGTGGAAATCGAAATATGCTGGATTTGGAATTTGCCCGAAATGTCAATCCTCGATGGAATATTGGATTTGAATTCCATACCATTCGATCCCGAAAAACGCTAAACCCAATCGCCAGGGATGATAATATGGTGGATCAGACATCCTATTCGCTGCACACCAATTATCGTTCTGAAAATGGTCGTTATTGGTTTTTGGGGAATTTCTCCAGAATGAGGCACGTAGTCAACGAGATTGGTGGGATTATCCCGCCCGAAGAGGACTCTACCTCAGTGTACTTCACCTATGAAGATGCCAAAGTTTGGTTGCGAAACTCCCAAGCGAGAGACCTGAGACAGGATTACCATTTCTATCACGAGTATAAAGTGCGAGACGGCCTTCAGATCTATCACGTTTTCGACAGAAAGAGTCAGGATCTCAAGTTTGATGCCTTGCTGAATTCGACTGACTCTCTTTTTTATCCTTCTACAAGATTGCTGGAGCCCGACACCACGAGAAATATCCATGATTTTTCAGAGTGGAAAAATGAATTTGGATTAAAAGGAACCTTCGGAGGCTTTTTCTACAATGCCTATGCAAAGCTCCGAAATGGTAGAATGCAAAACCCTGCTTTCGAAAGCGACAATACCTTCAATGAGGTATTTATCGGCGGGCAGCTCATTGGGAAACTTTCAGAGAAGTGGTCTTTAAGTGCAGATGGGGAATACCTACTTCCAGGTGCGTTTCGGATTCATGGAGTTTTTCAATCTCCCTGGCTGGATGTAGAATATACCAAGGCGCTTTACAAGCCTAGTTCCATGCAGCAGCGATATGCCGGCAATCACTTCAACTGGGACAATGATTTCGACAATGTTGGCGTGGATCAAGTCACCGGGACGCTTAAACTAGATATCGGTAAAGCTAAAATAAGACCGGGCTTGGCTATCAACCGAGTAAATAATTACATCTATTTTGATGAAAATAGGTTCCCTGTTCAGGCAGATGGAGAAGCGTTTATGCTGATGCCCAGCGTGAAATCAGCTATCCGGGTTGGTAAAAAATTCCAATGGGATGCGGAGGTGATTTTCACAAGTGTATCCGGAGAGGCAGCTGATGCATTTCGGATTCCTGAACTTTTCGCAAACACCCGTTTTTACTTCGACAGCCCTGCATTTGATGAAAATGTATTCCTGCAGTTTGGATTGGACATTCGCTATCACTCTTCTTTTTTTGCGGATGCTTATTGGCCTTCCCATCAGCAGTTTTACCTCCAAAATACCTTTGATGTGTATGCCTATCCGGTGGTTGACGTGTTTTTGAATTTCCGAATTAACAGAACTCGTGTTTTGCTGAAATACAATCATTTGAATTCGGGGATGATGAGTCGAGATGGATATTTTGTAACGCCTGACTACACTGGAATTCGATCCTTTATTGATTTGGGAATAACCTGGTATTTATTCGATTGATGGTGTCCTGAACCTGATGGATGAATTGCTGTTTGGTTTAAAGAAATTGGAAGAAATAGATTGGTTGACTGATGAGTTGGCAAGAAAGTACGAAAGAAAAAATGCTGAATCTCCAGCTGCCCACGGATCCACGATGGGTAGGGATAGCTGAGATGCAGATTGAAGATATTTTGGTCGATCATGCTTATTGCGAGCAAAAGGCGGCTTCCTCCTGCATTTCCTTGATCATCCGATACAATGATTTGGATGAACTGGTTGATACTTTGACTCCGATCGTAGCGGAGGAGTGGGGGCATTTTGAGCGGGTCATGGAGCAGCTTCGCAAAAGAGGTATGCGATTTGGGAAGCAGCGAAAAGATGAATATGTGGCGAAGCTTTATGACTTTGTTCGCAAAGGGGGGAGCAGAAAAGATCAGTTGACAGAAGGACTACTCATGAATGCCCTGATTGAGGCGCGAAGTTGCGAAAGATTCAAGCTGCTTTCCAAGCATATTGAGGATGAAGAGCTGCGGAAATTTTACTATGAGTTGATGATCTCGGAGGCTGGCCATTATGTGACCTTTATTGATTTAGCCAGAAAATACCAAGATCCCGAAAAAGTAAATAAGCGCTGGAAAGAATGGCTGGAATTTGAGGCTGAGGTAATGAAAAATATGGAGCTTCGAGGTGATCGAATGCATTAAGCAATATTTTAGGAAGTATCTTCGTGAAATGCTTATACTTATTGGCAGAAATAAATTTTGAATAAAGAAATTGTTCTAAAAGCGGACAGAATATGAATTTGATCGAAAATATGCGTGAGGCGACCAAGTCAGTGCAGGTGAACATCCTGCGGACAATTTTGACTGGTGCCATCATTGCCATTGGGATTTCTTCCTTGGTTGGAATGTTGACAGCCATAGACGGAATCAAAGCACAGATTGCCGAAAGTTTTTCGGGATTGGGTGCCAATACTTTTGACCTGCGAAATAGAGGGTTTTCCGGTGGTAGAGCCATCCAAGAAGGGGAGAAGGAGAAGACCTATCCGATCATCACCTACAAGGAATTCATGGAGTTCAAGAATGAATATTCTGCCTATGGGATTTCCACAGTTTTCACCCGAGTGTCGGGTTCCGCTGAGGTTAAAAGGGACTCCAAAAAATCTGATCCAAATGTTCGCGTAGTGGGGGCCGATGATAATTACCTTTCTATCAAGGCCATAAAGTTGGACGCAGGGCGAAACTTTTCAAATGTCGAAATCCGCTATGGAAACAATGTCTGCATCATTGGAAAGGAGATCAAAGAGATACTATTTGAGTCTAATGAGAATCCAGTCAATGAAAAGGTAACTGTCTATGGCCGACCTTATACCGTGATTGGCGTATTGGAAGAGCAAGGAGGGGTAGGAAATGATCAAGGAGCTGATCGTCAGATATTGATTCCTGTGGAAAATGCTTCTCGACTGGATCAACGTGGTACCTTCCGATATCAGGCTACTTCCGTGGCTTCCGGGCCAGAGAGATTGGAATATGAAATGGGTCAGGCGATTGGTATTATGCGCAAAATCCGTCAAGACAGAGTAACTGAAGAGGATTCTTTTGAACTGACAAAAAGTGAGTCTGTGGCTGAGAGCTTAGAGGAAGTAGCAGGTTACTTGCGAATTGGCGGTTTTGGAATTGGCTTTATCACGCTCCTGGGAGCATCAATTGGTCTTATGAATATTATGCTCGTTTCAGTTACCGAGCGAACTCGTGAAATTGGAATCCGCAAAGCTTTGGGCGCAACTCCACTTCGGATCCGTCAGCAGTTTTTGATCGAGGCAATTGTGATTTGCCTTTTTGGGGGAGTGGTAGGCGTTTTACTAGGAATTACCATCGGAAATGTCATCGCCAATTTTATTGGCCCGGGAGGTTTTTTGGTTCCTTGGCTTTGGATGTTCATAGCATTTGTGATTTGTGTGGTAGTAGGCTTACTTTCGGGATATTTCCCCGCTTTCAAAGCGAGTAAGCTGGACCCAATTGAATCACTTCGATACGAATAATGAAATATTTGAATGTCTGCTTTCTTACCATTAACCAAAATATATTAAGTTCACCTCGACTTCGCTCGGTAAACGTTACTTCGTAAAGTTGGAGAAGGGGAGGAAAATGCGGAGTAGCCGCATTTTCCTCCCATCCTAAAGTTAGCCTCGAATCCGGAGGCCGATCGACGGTTGGTGAGCTAGTCGAACCAAGTCGAGGCCAATTTTAACTATTGGCATGATTGCGGATAACTATAATTCAAAAAAACCCGCTGGAAAATAATTCCAGCGGGTTTTTTGACTTTAATTTTTAATAATAAAAACTATCCCAACCAAGCGCCCCAAGGTATTCTGCTGAGAATAAGAAGCAAACCTACTGCGTAAAGCATGTAAATACTTCTGAATTTGGCTCGGGATGTTTGAGCCTTTTTAGCACGGCTATAGCCGATCGTAATCAGTACAATTGCCACAATGTTGATCAGAGGATGCTCTAATGCCGTCAATCTAGCAGCAGGGTCAGACATGGCTCCTCCGCCTTGAAGAAGTGAAAGACCTACTGGACTTACGAAGTAAAGAATCAATCCAATGAGCAATTGCACATGAGAAAGGATGAAGGCTATGAGGGCTATTTTTCGGTCTTTTTCAGTAAACTCTCGTCCACTGAGTGAGCCGATAAGCATTAAGAAGAACACGACTATTAGTGCGATGAGCACTAGGTAAGCCAGTCCGGAGTGTGCATGTTGTAATCCTGTGTACATAGTTCGATTTGTTTGTGTGAAAATAGCTTAAAATGGAAAAAGGTTTCCAAAAAGACCGAAAATTAGTCCACAAATAGCACTAAGCCTTTGAGGTATTCTGTCTCAGGATGGAAAATATTGATCGGATGATCTGCAGGTTGGGAAAGCTGATGAAGGATTCGAGTTCTCCTGCCAGTTTCCATGGCCGCGGCTGTGACTGTATGGGCAAAAAGGTTTTTGTCCACTACCTGAGAGCATGAAAAAGTAAATAGAATTCCCCCTTTTTTTATTCGTTTGAGAGCTTCTGCATTCAGTCGCTTGTAGGCCTGTACCGCATTGTGCCGGGCTTTGATGTTTTTGGCAAAAGCCGGTGGATCCAAAACGATGATATCATAATCGTCTCCTATTTCACGGATGTATTTGACCACATCAGCCACTTTGGATTCGTGCTTACCCTTGATCTCAGGATTGAGATTGATGTTCTCTTCTGTAAGTTCGATGGCTTTGGCCGAAATATCTACCGAATGAACTTCTTCTGCACCCTCCAGAAGAGCCAAAACTGAAAATCCACCGGAATAACAGAAGGTATTTAAAACTTTCTTCCCTTTGGAATAATTCGCCAAAAGTTTTCTGTTTTCTCGCTGATCGATGAAAAAGCCTGTTTTTTGACCTTTGTCCCAATCAATGCGGTAGGTGGCCCCATATTCTTGAACCAAATCTGTTTCCGGGCTACCAAAAACCCAATTGTTTTCATTGATTCCAAAATGCTTGGGCAGCGTTTCGGAGCTCTTATCGAAAATAGCTTTTAGCTTTTCACCATAGCAATTCTGCAGCGCTTTGCTGATGTTTTCCAGATGCTGGTGCATCCCAATTTGATGACATTGGATCACGGCTGTACCATTGTAAAAGTCTATAATAAAGCCGGGTAATAAATCACCTTCCCCGTGAATCAAACGGTATACATTGGTCTGGCTGCTATCCGTCAATCCCAAACTGTTTCGAAGTTGAAAAGCGGACTGTATTTTTTCATCCCAAAAATTCTGATCGATTTCCGACTTTTCGAAGGAAATCATCCTCACCATGATGGAACCATTGGAAAAGTGTCCGATTCCTAAGAATTCTCCTCCTCGGGAAAACACACTGACCAGCGCTCCGTTTTCCAGGTCGCTTTCTTGCTCAGCAATAGCGCCTGAGAATACCCAATGATGCCTTCTTTTAAGAGAGATTTCTTTTCCTTTTTTGAGGATGATTTTAGGATAGTTCATGGGATTGATTTTTTGATTTGGGAAATAGAAAACTTCCGATGACCATTCCCAAAATACTGCCTGCCAACCCAAATAGGTGGGCTGCCACATCGGAAGGTATAAAATTCATGAAAAGGTAAGTAAGCATTCCTGCAATTATGGACAAAAATGCTCCTCCTCGAGAGGCTTTTTTCCAATAAAGGCCTGCTGTAAGCGGTACAAACAGCGAAACCAACATCAAAATGGAAGCTCCAGCAACCAGATCGTAAATGTTTGATTTCCAACTAGCCATGATGGTAGCGATGATTGCTACTAAAACTACATTGATCCTTAGAATCCAAAGGAAGTGCCTGTCTGATAAATTTTGTCCAAAATAGGGTTTGATGATATTTTCTGAAATGATAGCAGAAGGAGCTAGCAGCCCGGAACTAGTCGTACTCATAATTGCCGAAATAAGAGCTCCGAAAAAGACAATTTGGATGGGTAATCCGCCGTGCTCGAGAATCATTCTCGGTAGCAGCATTTGATTATTGTCTAGGGATAATTCGGGATAAAGCACACGAGCACCCAAGGCAATAAACAATGGGAGCAAACCAAAAGACAAATAAAATATCCCGGCCAAGTAGGTGGACTGTACTGCCACTTTTTGACTTTTGGCAGACATCACCCGCTGATAGATATCCTGGCTGGGTATGGAACCTAAGCCCAAAATCATCCAAGCCCCTAAGTAATTGAGCCAAGCAGTAGGATTGGCCTCAGGGATAAATCGAAAGCTACCTTCAGGCGCTTGATCGATAACAGCCGTAAATCCCCCTGCCTGCTTTGCTACCATAACTGCCACCCAAACCAAACCGATTACAATGACTGTGGTCTGAATAAAATCAGTGATGGAGATGGCCCACATTCCTCCCATAAAGGTGTAAAGGACTACCACTCCCGCTGCGATCAAGATTCCCTGTAACAAGCTGAGGTCGGTAACTGCACCTAAGACTAAACTCAAAGCCACCAATTGAGCGGCAACATATCCGAAGTACGCCGGAACCATAAAAATGGAAGCGGTCAATTCTACTTTTCTCCCGAAGATTCTTCCAAATACATCCCCGATGGTCAGGACATTCATCCGATACATGGGCTTCAAATAAAAAGCGCCAAAAAGAATCAAACAGAGAGCGCCTCCAAATGGATCTTCGATTACGCCAAGAAGTCCTTCTTCTAGGTAGACCGAGGATGCTCCAAAAATTGTTTCTGACCCAAACCAAGTGGCAAACAAGGCGGATGTAGATAGAAAAAGAGGAAGAGACCTGCCTGCTAGGACAAAATCTCCTGAGTTTTTGACAAGCCGTGAGGACCAAATCCCGATCCCCACGGTGATTGCCAAATAAACGATAATGGCCGTCAGAAGCAACCCGACTAGTCTTTAGCGTACATCTTTTCCCGCAAGGCTTTTATTTCCTCACTTTCCAAATAATCATCATAGCTCGTCCGTCTGTCAATCACACCATTTGGAGTGAATTCAACTACTCTGTTGACCGTGGACTGCACAAAAGCATGGTCATAGGAGGAGATGAAGACTGTGCCTGGAAATTCAACGACGGCATTGTTGAATGCGGTGATGGACTCTAGGTCAAGGTGGTTGGTAGGTTCATCCAAAACCAGGAAGTTTGGATTTTGAAGCATCATTTTGGAAATCATGCAGCGGACTTTTTCACCTCCCGAGAGTACGGTACATTTTTTTAAAGTCTCCTCACCTGTGAAAAGCATTCGACCTAAAAAGGTTCTGACATAAGCTTCTTCCTGATTGCTGGAATATTGCCGCAGCCAGTCGATGAGGTTCAGGTCAGCGTTGAAATACTTGGAATTTTCATTCGGTAGATATGCCTTATTGATCGTAACTCCCCATTTGAATGTTCCTTTCGTAGGCAGCTGCTCTTCCATGATGGTCTCAAAGAATTTGTTGACCGCCTGCTTGGTTTTGGAGATAAAGGCGATTTTATCGCCTTTGTCCACCATTAGATTTACATCTGTGAAATAGGTTGTTCCATCTTCTACCAGCTCTAAACCTTCAGACATGAAAATCTGGTCTCCAGCTTCACGCTCTGGCTTGAAAATGATACCCGGGTATTTTCTAGAACTTGGCTCAATGTCGTCCACGTTCAGTTTTTCAAGCATTTTCTTTCTGGCGGTTGCCTGCTTGGACTTGGCCACGTTCGCAGAGAATCTTGCGATAAATTCCTGAAGTTCCTTTCGTTTTTCCTCCGCTTTTTTGTTTTGATCAGATCGCTGCTTGAGTGCAAGCTGAGACGATTCGTACCAGAAAGTATAGTTTCCGGAGTAGATTTTGATTTTGCCAAAATCTATATCCACTACATGGGTGGAAACTTCATCTAGGAAGTGACGGTCGTGAGACACGACAATGACCAGGTTCTTAAAATTGATCAAGAAATCTTCCAACCAACCGATGGTTTCTGCATCCAAGTCGTTGGTCGGTTCATCCAGAATCAGGATATCTGGATTGCCGAAAAGGGCTTGAGCGAGCAAAACCCGAACTTTTTGGTTACCAGCCAGCGCTTTCATAGGCTGATAATGTATGTCTTCGGATATGCCTAGGCCAGAAAGTAGTGCTGCTGCATCAGATTCTGCATTCCAACCATCCATTTCCGCAAATTCGGCTTCGAGCTCTGATGCACGAATGCCATCTTCCTCCGAAAAGTCCGGCTTCATGTAGATCGCATCTTTCTCCTCCATGATGGAGTAAAGTTTTTTGTGACCCATCAACACGGTCTTCAGTACCTCTATCTCATCGAATTCGAAGTGATTTTGCTTCAAAACAGCCATCCGTTGGCCGGGGGTGATATGAATACTTCCTGAGGTACTGTCGATTTCACCGGAAAGGATTTTCAAAAAAGTGGATTTCCCGGCTCCATTGGCTCCGATGACCCCATAGCAGTTACCAGGTGTAAATTTCAGATTTACATCTTCGAAGAGGGTTCGTTTTCCAAATTTGAGGGAAAGATTATCTACAGAAATCATGGTACTAGCTGTGTTTTTTTTGAAGGCGCAAAGATAGGAATAATTATTTCCTTGACTATTTATTCTCCTCCGCTAATCAATCCATTTCAGTGCTTACAAGAAGCAGATAACATTTTTCAGTCTCTATGCTTATATTGATCGGGAATTTATACTGCTGAAGCCGGATGGGAAGACTTTACCAACTCACTATATTTCTTTTAATTTTTTCTGTGTCTTATGCTGTAAAAGCTCAGGTTTCCACAGTTGGAACGGAGTTTTGGGTAGGCTTTATGGACAATAACCGGATCCCACCGAGTAATGGAGGTTCAGGTGCGCCGGATTTTGCAGTCCTGATCATCACAGCTAATGAAGACGCGGATGGAAGTATTGAATACCTTGGCAGGACGGCCAATTTCTCGTTGACTGCAGGGCAACAATACACACTTCGGGTTCCTTCGGAGGATTTGGATTTGCTACACCGTAGTTCAGCTGTCACCCAGAATAAGGGGATTTATATTTCCAGCACAGGAAAAATTGCAGTCCATGCCTACAATGAACGTTTTCGAAGTGCAGACGGAACAGTCATCTTACCAGTTTCAGCCTTGGGTACAGATTATTTTATCACCTCCCACTATGAAACGCTCACTGCCAATGTCAATTTCAACGGAAATATCAATGATGAAAGTACGCTTTTGGTCATCGCTACTGAAAATGACACGGAAGTAGAAATCACCCCTTCTGTCGGCAATATTGGTGGAGGCCCTGCTGGAGCTCCCTATACCATCCGCCTGAATCGGGGACAAAGCTATCAGCTTAAAGCAAAAGCAGACTTGACCGGTTCTCGGGTACGAGTGATCGGTGCCGATGCCAATGAATGTAAAAAGATCGCTGTATTTGGTGGAAATAAATGGACTTCAGTTGGAAATTGTGGGGAAGCAAATGATCACCTCTTTCAGCAAGCTTATCCTGTCAACACCTGGGGTAGTTCCTTTGTGCATGTAGCCCTATCAGGCCGGACTTCGGGTGAGCTAGTCAAAGTACTAGCTGCTGAAGATGGAACAGAAGTACGAGTAAATGGGGCCTTGGAAGGGACTATTGACCAAGGAGAATGGCTACCGCTTGAATTTGGGATCAATGAGCATGGCAAAATAGAAACAAGCAAGCCTGCATCCGTTTCGGTTTTTTCAAAAAGCCAAGCCTGTAACGAACCGACAGCACCTGGATCGACTACGGGAGATCCATTTATGATTACCTATAGCCCCAGCGAGCAATTTTTGAAGCAATTAACATTCATCTCTTTGGACTTGCCTTCCATTGTGAATCATTATGTCAATGTGGTGGTCCGAGCAGGTACAGAGGACGGTACCATATTGGATGGACAAAATGTAGGTGGAAGGTTCTTTCCCTTGCCTGGAGATCCTAATTTTTTGTATGCCAGAATCAATATCTCACAAGGAGTACACCGCCTGACGAATCCAGATGGATTTGCTGCGTATGCTTATGGTTTTGGTGAGTTGGAGTCTTATGGATATGCGGCAGGGGCAGCTTTGGATAATCTCAACTTCGAAACTCAGGCGAATTACGAATTTGATGTCTCAGGAGATAATGTGGCTTGTCTGAATCAACCTGGAGATTGGATCATCAACTCTGAAAATCCTGATTTTAGCTATTTTGTTTGGGACTTTGGGGATGGTAGTACCTTACAAGAGGGACAAGAGGTAAATCATACTTTTACCCAGTCTGGTGAGTATGAAGTGACTGTTTTGGCAGCTTTGAGTCCTAATTCCTGTGATCAACAAGAGGAAGTAACTTTTACAGTGACCGTATTGGATTCCTCCGGAGAGGTAGTCGGTTCTGAATCGGCCTGCCCCGAAGTGGAGGAGCTGCTTTACACCTTTGAAAACTTTGAAAATGTAGAACGGGTCGAGTTTGAAGTCGATGGGGGAGAGTTGACGGAAATCAATGAGCTTTCTGCTGTCGTCAGATGGGGTGTAGCCAATGACAATGCAAGCCTGACAGTGACGCCTATTTCCCTCAATGGCTGTCCCGGAGAGTCAATTACGTACCCTGTTGTAATCAATCAACGAATAGACGCGATACTTCCTGAAGGACCTGAGCAGGTTTGTTTTGATCCTGCTGCTTTACAAACCTACACTGTACCAAACGGACCCACAGGAAGGTCTTACACCTGGACCGTGACGGGAGGACAAATCATCAGTGGGCAGGGAAGTCCTGAAATTGAGGTAAGCTGGGATCAACCGGATATTACCGGTGAGGTTTCATATACTGTTCGAAGTTTAATTGATTCCCTTTGCGAGGGTGAATCAGGAACCTTTGATGTGCGAGTTGAATCTGAATTTTTGGTTTCAATCGAAGAGCTTATTCCTGTGAATTGTTCGGGTTTTGAAACAGGGGCTATTGACCTCGAAATCCAAGGAGGAGTAGGGCCTTATGAAATTGAATGGTCCCATGACGGCAATCTACAACAGGAGCGGGCAGGCAATTTATCAGTTGGTACCTACACGGTGAAGATCACCGATCAACTAGGCTGTGAAAGATTAATCGAAAATATTGAAATAGTAGAGCCTTTACCTCTTGAGCTTCAGTCCCAAAACCCCGTAGGTGTGTCTTGTTTTGGAAAACCTGATGGCTCAATTTCTTTAAGTATTACCGGAGGTGTTTCTCCATATACTATTGATTATGAAGGGGTAAATACTTTTTCAGGAGATCTTCAATTGAATGATTTACCACAAGGACTTTATGAATGGGAAGTAGTAGATGCAAATGGTTGCGTTTTACCAATTTCCTTTGAAATCACCTCCCCACCTGCTCTAGAGGTAGAGGTAAGGCTGGAAAAGCCTGCTTGCCCGGGTGGGAGCAATGGAGAACTATTTGCCTTCCCGGCTGGAGGCCAGGCCCCATATGTGTATGACTGGGACGGTCAAGGGAGTGGAGAACTACTGACAGGTCTCTCAAAAGGAACCTATAATGTGTCTGTGATTGATAGTCAAGGCTGTGTCAGTCTGGGGAATGGTGAGGTGATTGAGACTGCTCCGGAAGTTCGGATGCCGACTGGGTATAACCCAAGCGATGGTTCTGTTTTCGAAGGTGTTTCTAATTGCGAGGTAGATTACGAGCTATGGATTTATAATCGCTGGGGACAATTAGTGTATCAAGGGTCTACAGGTTGGGATGGTTTTCTTGAAAATGGGCAAGAAGCTCCTACCGGAAATTACTCCTATTTGGCGCGCTATTTATTCCCTCTTGAAGATCAAATTCAAACACTTGAAAAGCGAGGTGGTTTCCTTTTGGTTAGGTAAATTGGGATATGATCAGACGAGTGAGGGAGACTAGGAATGGCACAAGTAAAAGGTTGATGGCCTTGTTATTTATGCTTTTGCCATTTTTGTCCCATGCCCAAATCAGCACCATCGGTCGGGAGTTTTACATCGGCTTCATGGATAATAATCGTCGAAACTCACAGCCTGATCGTGTAGTCGTAATTATTACAGCCGTAGAGGAAGCAGCCGGAACTATTCAGACACCTCGTCAAAACATAACCTTCGACCTAGAACCGGGAGAGCAACTTATTCGCGAATTTGACGGAGATGGGGAAGGAGTCATTCACCGAGGAAGTGGAGCTGTAGATTTCAAACCTTTTAAAGTTACTAGCTCAGGAGATTTGACTGTACATGCCATCAATGGACGAGAATACAGTACAGACGGAACGGTTATTCTACCAACTACCGCTCTCAGCAGTGAGTATTTGGTCATGGCGCACTTTGATGTAGTTGATCCGAGTTTGAATCCCGGAAGTAATCAAAACTTCGAAAGCACCCTTCTGGTGGTGGCCATCGAGAATGATACGCAAGTGGAAGTAATTCCTACAGCCCCAACTGTCAATACCATTCCAGCAGGAGCACCCATTCAATTCACCCTGAATGCAGGCGAAAGCTACCAAATCAAAGCCAACGGAGATCTGACCGGGTCTCGTGTTCGAGTACTAAATGCCTCTGCAGATTCTTGCAAGCTTTTGGCAGTATTTGGAGGAAATAAGACTTCTAGTGCGGGAGATTGTGGTACCAGTGGAGATCATATTTTTCAACAGGCCTATCCACTGCAAAGCTGGGGGAAAGAATATATACACGTTCCGCTGGCAGGTAGGACTTCTGGGGAAATAGTCAAAGTTTTGGCTTCGGAGAATGATACTGAAATCCGGGTCAATGGAGTGTTAAGCGCTACTCTTGATGCACGTGAGTTTACCCGTTTTGAGTTTGCCAAGGATGAATTGGCGCTGATCGAAACTTCAAAGCCCAGCTCAGTGGCTGTCATTGCGAAAAGTGGGGCTTGTAATGAATTTGGAGTGGCGCCTTTGGGTGACCCAACACTTTTTCTTCTGAGTCCCAATTCCCAGCAGTTGGAAACCATTACCTTTTCCACAGGAAAGCTAATTGGCGGCTTTAATCAAGATATCGAGCATTTTGTTACGATTCTCGTGGAAAGCAATGCTGTCAATCAAACCATTTTAAACGGACAAGGCGTAGGAAATCAATTTCAACCAGTTTTGAATAGCGGTTTTTCCTATGCTCGAATCAAAGTTCCTTTTGGGGTGAATACGCTTTCAAATCCAGAGGGCTTCATAGGATATGTTTATGGCTCCGGGTCAATTGAGTCCTATGGTTTTGCGATTGGAGCTAGTCTGGAAAACGTACAGTTTGAAACCGAAACCACCTATGATTTTGAAGTAGTGGGAGACCGGGTGGCTTGCTTGGATCAAGAGGGTTTATGGGAAATATTCCCGGACGATTCCCGCTTTGTTGATTTTTCCTGGGACTTTGGAGATGATTCAGGTTTGAAGGATGGAAAAGCCGTCAATCATACCTTCACCGAGCCAGGAGATTATGAAGTGACTGTTTTTGCATCCACAGGAGATAGCTCTTGTGGTAGTGAAACAGAATTCAATTTTGAGGTGACCGTGGAGGCTATTGGAGCAGAGATTTCCGGTCCTACTTCGCTTTGTCCCGAGACGGCGGGAGTGCGATACTTTTTGGAAGATGAAGTGGGCGTTTTTGATGTGATTTGGGAGGTAGAAGGTGGTACTTATACTGAAGTAAATGATCTGGAAATAGTAGTTGATTGGGGAGTTGCCAACCCTGCTGCCTATGTACGAGCAATACCTGTGGGTGAAAATGGTTGTCAAGGCCAAACTTTAGAGCTAGAAATAACTTTAGATGAATCCATTACTCCTGGTTTACCAGAAGGGCAATTAGGACTATGTGGAACCAATACTGGACCCTTTGATTATGTGGTTCCTTTTCCACAAGCAGGAAAAGAGTATGAATGGTTTATTACTGGAGGAAGCATCATTGGTAATACGATTTCGGAGTCTATTCAAGTAGCGTGGGATCCAAATGCTCCGACTAGGACTTTGTTTTACGAGGAGCGATTGCCGGGTGGAGGTACATGCTTTGGGACATCTGAGGTTTTGACTGTGGATCAATTTCCCGAGTTATCGGTTGAGCTTGGTTCGGCAATTAGTCCCTCCTGTCCAGGTGATCAGGATGGTCAAATCGAACTGAATATTTCTGGAGGATCAGGCCTATTTGCTTTTGAGTGGTCTCATGATCCGGATCTAGATGAGCCTGTAGCAGAAGGTTTAGCAGCGGGAGTTTATCAGGTTTTAGTCCGGGATTTACAAGGTTGTGGCGATTTCCCTTTTGAAGTTGAAATTCAGGATCCTGCTCCCATAGAATTACTTTCCATTACCCAAAATAGGCCATTATGTAAGGCTAGTGGTGACGGACAGGTCATTTTGGAAATGATAGGAGGGACGGCTCCTTTTACTGCTATCGGAAATCCAAGCGATTGGAATTCTGGTATTTTAACTGTTTCTGGGATTTCTGAAGGAGAATTCAATTTACTTGTCCAGGATGATAATGGCTGTACCTTCCCAGTTGAGGGAATAATGGAGGCTCCAGAAGCTTTGGAAATCAGTTTTGAACAACTTAGCCCAGGATGTCCCGGCGGGGTAGATGGGGCAATCAGAGTGATTCCCACAGGAGGAACAGCCCCTTATCAGATAATTTGGGAACAAGGTGGCAATTCAGAAGTTCTCGAGTCGCTCTCATCAGGAGAGTATGGCGTCAGGGTGATAGATACAAATGGCTGTGAAGTGAGCGGGGTAGGTGTCGTTCCTGATGCTCGGCCGGCAGTACGCATGCCAACTGGTTTTGATCCACAAGATGGTCCATACCAGCCAGTTTCCAACTGCAGTATCTCTTACGAGCTGTTGATTTTTGATCGCTGGGGACAATTACTGTATTCCGGCGTCGAAGGTTGGAATGGGCTTTTCAAAGGTGAATCCATGCCTGCAGGAGTGTATACCTACTATCTCAATTATGAATATGCTTTAGAGTCGGGCCTTCAGACGGATCAAATTCGTGGGTCATTTACTTTGATTCAATAATTACATTTTTATCCATGCTTTCTCTTAGTATTTGATACTTTTGTTAAGCAATTTTTGAAAGATGAAGAAAATTTTAATTACAGGTGGAGCTGGATATATTGGCTCTCATACAGCAGTAGAGTTGATCAATTCGGGATTCGAGCCCATCATCATTGATGATTTCTCCAATTCTCAGGAAAAAGTTTTGGACAGACTGGAAGAAATTACCGGAAAAGCAATAGCCTGCTATCAAGGCGACTGTGCTGACAGAGACCTTCTGGATCAGGTGGCAAAAGACCATCATCTGAGTGGAGTGATTCATTTTGCAGCTTTCAAAGCAGTGGGAGAAAGCACCAAACTTCCCTTAAAATACTACCGAAACAATCTGGTCTCACTTATCGAGATTATGGAATTCATGCGGGATCATCAGATCCAGGATTTGGTTTTTTCTTCCTCCTGCACGGTGTATGGTCAGCCAGACGTCCTTCCTGTCACAGAAGCTACTCCCCGAAAGGATGCCGAGAGTCCCTACGGAAATACCAAAAAAGTATGCGAGGATATGTTGGTGGATTTTGTGAAAAGCAAACCCGGTATTCGAGTGATCTCTCTTCGTTACTTCAATCCTGTGGGAGCACATCCAAGCGGGAAAATCGGCGAACTTCCTCAAGGGACGCCCAGCAATCTTGTCCCATTCGTTACTCAGACAGCAGCTGGGATTCGAGAGAAACTGACTGTTTTTGGGGATGATTATGATACGCCTGATGGATCTTGTGTGAGAGACTTTATTCATGTAATGGATCTTGCAGATGCCCACGTGAAAGCCTTAGCCTATCTAGGTGAAAAAAAGAATGATTTCTATGATGTGTTTAATGTAGGTACAGGGAAGGGAGACACCGTCTTGCAGGTCATCAAAACTTTTGAAGAAGTCACCAATGTCAAGCTGAACTATGAAATCGGTCCCAGAAGGCCGGGTGATGTGGTGAAAATCTGGGCTGATACCAAAAAAATCAATGAGGTACTTGACTGGTATCCAAAGTACTCCCTTGCCGATTCTATGCGTGACAGTTGGAACTGGCAAAAAGCCTTGTAATCAATGCATTAATAACAGAAAAAAAGTCAGAGATTTATTTTTACAAGAAAGGAATTTGCATGATGAAAACTCAATTGATTTTGCAGATGATGTCTCGATATAAGCAATTATTTCTGTCGATTACATTTTTATTTATTTTAAGTAACTCCTTCGCTCAGATTTCAAAATTGGCTCTAGCAGATTCACTGGCTAAGCAGATTCTTGAATATGAAGCACTCTACACCGTTGCAAGTGGTCTCAAGCCAATGAGTACTGTCTTACAATTTGATTTTCAGATCGATACCTTAAGCCAAGAGTTTTTAGATGAAAAAGCTGTTGAAGCCAGTTTGAATAGTTTTCACAGTGCCTTGAGTCTACTCGAAAATGAGAACATAAAATTTATCATCCTTCCTTTCAAATCGATTTATGGGGATAAGCGAACCTTTCAGATTCTTGTTTTCCATCAAGAGTCTGTTGAAGAAAAGATAAAGGAGTTCTCATCTTTTTTTCTAAAAAGAGGTATTCTTCCAGAGACACCAGTCCATCAGATTCTCTCTATAGTTGAGTTTGGGGAAAAATACGAGAGATATCAGGCATATGGTTATTTTTTTGGCTATCCTGAGCATGCTGTGAATTTCTTTGTCAATGCTTCATTATCCTATGAAAAGACAAATGAGTTTGTAGAAAGGGATTTTTTTCAAATTCCAGTAGCCAGTAAGGAAGAGGGGCACTTTGTATATGCTGTACCCAAAGGATATGAACCTGCAGAGATTGATCTTAGAATCCGTCTAGATGCAAGTGAAATATTATCCAAATACAAAGAATTCAAATCTGAAGTCGATTTTGAAACTAAGAGCTATCCTTTTTTGGAATTATATTTTCAGATTTTGGACTTAACTTTTTCAGAATACAAAGAAGAAGTTTTTTTGGACTAAATCATTTAATCTGATTATTGGCTTTTCAATCAAATAGAAAAGGCGAATACTTCGGACAAGCCGAATGCTCAGATTCTGGAAGCTTCTTCCTTCATTCCTCCGCCTTCGAGCCCGATGATCAAAGTAATCTAGGCTCTAGGCAGAATTTTTCAGAAAAGTTAATACCCGGCTGCTTGACCGTCTTTTCTGGATTCGGATGCTCCGTAGTAAACTTTTCGAACGGGATCGTATTTGATGGCCTGATAGCCTCCGAAGGCTCCGACCCGGAATTCTACCCGATGTCCCATTTCTTCCAATTTTCGAATCACTTCATAAGAAAAACCACTTTCCAAATTAAGCGAGCCCCCTGAAGTCATTTTCGATCCGGTGGGTTGGGAAGAGCCTGTATGGCGCATGCGGGGAGCATCTCCTGCTTCCTGGATATTCATTCCGAAATCAATGATATTGACCAAGATCTGGGTATGCCCCTGAGGCTGCACAGCACCACCCATGAGGCCAAAACTCATAAAGGGCTCCCCATCTTTAGTCACGAAAGCTGGAATGATGGTGTGAAAAGGTCGCTTCTCTCGAGCTAACGAATTCCAATGATCCGGATCTTGTACATTGAACATTTGACCTCGGTTTTGGAGGACAAATCCAAGACCATCAGGAACCATACCTGAGCCAAATTCATCATAAATACTTTGGATAAATGAAACCATATTACCTTCTGCGTCTGCTACGGTCAAATAGGTGGTATTGCCCTTTTCCAAATCTCCAGCGTCATATTCTCGGGCAGCTTTTGAAAGATCAATGAGCTTTCTTCGCTCATCAGCATACTCCTTCGAAATCAAGTATTCGACTGGAATCTCATTAAAAGCCGGGTCAGCGTAGTATTTTGCCCGGTCTTCGTAGGCAAGTTTTTTAGCTTCTGTAAGTACATGGAGATACTCTGCACTTCCGAAGCCCATGGATTGGAGGTCAAAGCCTTCCAAGATATTGAGCATTTGCAGGGCGGCGATTCCTTGACCATTAGGAGGTAGTTCCCAGACATCATAGCCACGATAGTTAGTGCTTACTGGGTCAACCCATTCAGATGTATGATTTTTTAGATCTTCATAGCTCAAATAGCCGTCATTTTCCTTCATAAACCGATCGATGGTCCTTGCAATTTCCCCTTCATAAAAGGCTTCTCTTCCACCTTTGGCAATCATATCATAGGTCCTCGCCAAGTCAGGGTTTTTAAATACATCTCCTTTCTGAGGTGTAGTTTTTCCATTGGGCATGTAGGTCTTTCTAAATCCAGGCAAATCTTGCATTCGTGGCCAGTCGTCATTCATTTGCCAAGCAATCACTTCAGATACCGGAAAGCCATTATTCCCGTAATCAATTGCCGGTTGCAGGATTTCTTGCATGCTAAGCTTTCCAAACTTCTCGTGAAGCTCAAACCAACCATCCACGGCTCCGGGAACAGAAATGGGTAGTGGTCCAAGAAAGGGAGCATATTGTAAGCCTTTTTCTTTGAAGACTTCCATGGTCAGGCTTGCAGGTGCTCTGCCGCTTCCATTGAGTCCATAGAGCTTTTTCTCTTTGGCATTCCAAACGATGGCAAATACATCTCCGCCAATTCCACAGGCATGTGGCTCTACTAAGCCTAGCATCGCATTGGCTGCAATGGCCGCGTCCACCGCACTTCCGCCTTTTTTAAGAATATCCAGGGCAGCTTGTGTGGCTAGAGGTTGACTGGTAGCCACCATGCCATTTTGAGCCAGTACTTCTGAACGCGTCGCGAAGTTTTTGCCGCTTACCCGGTCTTGGGCTTTTAGCCCTGAGTTAATGAAAAGAATAGTAAGTAGTAGGGTGAAATATTTCATCGCTTAAATCTATTTTGAAGCGATATTACTTGAATCACTAGAGTTAGGCAAGTGATTAATTTTTAATGGAAAAAGGAAGTGTTGAAGATATTTCTCGTTGGAAGTTCTAAAAACGAAAAAAGTCCCAAATTTCTTTGGGACTTTAAGCGGAACGGACGGGACTCGAACCCGCGACCTCCTGCGTGACAGGCAGGCATTCTAACCAGCTGAACTACCGCTCCAATGTTTTTTTGATGTCCTTCTCGTTTGAAGTGATGCAAAGGTAGGTATTTCGAGTTTTTCCGCAATACCCCGGTCAAAAAAAATTTTAAATTAAATCCTATCCTGTTCTTTTTCAGGCAAATAATTTTTAAAATTTTTTCAATTATCCGATTTCCTACAAAGAGTTTTTCTCTAAAGTAGATTCCTTATCTTTGTTTTATCAAAAACCAATCAAATGGTATTAGAATTCGAAAAACCAATTGCTGATTTAGAGCAAAAACTCCAGGAAATGAAGGATTTGGCCAAGGGTAGAAATATCGATTTAAGTGCCGATATTGAATCTCTGGAAGAAAAGATCCAAAATTTGAAAAAGGAAACATTTGAGAATCTGACTAGATGGCAGCGAGTTCAGCTCAGTCGCCATGCCGACCGACCTTACGCACTTGATTATATCTATGAGATCACCAATGACTTTATTGAGTTGCATGGAGATCGCAGTGTCAAAGATGATAAAGCGATGATTGGTGGTTTGGGAGACATTGATGGCCGGACGGTGATGTTTATCGGTCAGCAGAAAGGAAGAAATACCAAGCAAAGACAGGAACGAAACTTTGGGATGGCCAATCCAGAGGGCTACAGAAAGGCACTACGCTTAATGAAAATGGCTGAGAAATTTGGTAAGCCGATCGTTACGCTAATTGATACCCCGGGAGCATTTCCAGGACTTGAGGCTGAAGAAAGAGGGCAGGGCGAAGCGATTGCAAGAAATCTCAAGGAGATGTTTATGTTGAAAGTACCCGTCATTTGTATCATTATCGGTGAGGGTGCATCAGGTGGCGCGCTTGGAATCGCAATAGGAGACCGGGTCTTTATGTTAGAAAATACTTGGTACTCAGTTATTTCTCCAGAATCATGCTCTTCTATTCTGTGGAGATCTTGGGATTATAAAGAGCAAGCAGCAGAGGCATTGAAGCTGACTGCAAACGATATGAAGGGAAATGGATTAATTGATGATATTATTCCGGAGCCCCTAGGTGGTGCACATCGCGACTTGAAAACCATGTCCGAAACGATCAAAGACACTATCTTAAAAACCTTAAAAGAACTCGATAAACAAAAACCCGAAAAACGAATCGATCAACGAATCGAGAAGTTTTGCTCGATGGGTGTGGTCGTCGAATAAATCTTCCATCCCGAACTTTCCGGTTCGGGATTTTATTTTGAAATACTATGGAACTGTACACTGTCAATACCGGATTTTTCAAACTGGACGGAGGGGCTATGTTTGGTGTAGTGCCTAAGGTTCTCTGGTCCCGTACCAATCCTGCTGACGAAAATAATCTTTGCACTTGGGCTATGCGCTGCCTTCTCGTGGTAGATGGGGACCGAGTTGTACTCATTGATAATGGAATAGGTGATAAACAGGATGCCAAGTTTTTTTCTCACTACTACTTGCATGGAGATGACTCCTTGGAGAATTCCCTGAAAGTCCTCGGAGTGGGTTTTCATCAGATTACAGATAATTTTCTGACGCACCTTCACTTTGATCATTGTGGAGGTGGCGTCAAATATGGTTCGCATGGACAATATGAAATGACTTTCCCCCGGGCAACTTACTGGAGTAACCCAGACCATTGGAAATGGGCCACCGAGCCCAATCCTAGGGAAAAGGCTTCTTTCCTCAAGGATAATATTCTTCCTATGCAGGAACTGAATCAGTTAGACTACGTGGATTTGAAAGAAAAGACCCTTTTCCCGGGTTTTGATTTTATCACTGTAGATGGTCATACAGACAAGCAAATGCTTCCAAAGCTCAGTTACAAAGGAAAAACCATCGTGTTCGTGGCTGATTTGCTTCCGTCGGTGGGCCATATTCCGATTCCTTATGTGATGGGCTATGATACCCGACCACTCTTGACGATGGATGAAAAGGCAAGATTCCTCGAGGAGGCGGTAGATAATGATTACATCCTCTTCTTTGAGCATGATCCTGTCAATGAGTGTTGTACACTAAAGCGTACCGAAAAAGGAGTGCGTGTAGATCAAACTTTCCGACTCGATGAAATCTAATTTAAAAATCGGTGTTGCCCTTTCCGGAGGAGGAGTACGTGGTATTTCTCACTTGGGAGTACTTCAAGGACTAAATGAAGCAGGAATATTCCCTACTCATGTCAGTGGCACGTCAGCAGGGGCAATTGCAGGAGCCATGTACTGCGAAGGGTATTCACCTACGGAAATCCTCAAGATTATCGTGGAGACGAATTATTTTAAGTTTCTTCGACCTGCCATTTCTTGGAAAGGCATCTTGAAAATGAGCAGTATCGAGGGACTTTTCAGGACTTATCTTGGGCACAATGATTTTTCTCAACTCAAAACCCCGCTGACAGTAGCTGCTACAGATATTAGAAAGGGTAGAGCTGTGTATTTTTCCGAAGGAGAGCTCATTGCACCTGTAATGGCATCCAGTTGTATTCCCGGGATGTTTGAGCCAATTGTGATCGGAAATCGATTCCTAATCGATGGGGGAGTGCTGAATAATCTTCCGGTGGAACCTCTCGATGGGACATGTGATTTTGTGATTGGGGTCAACTGCAATCATCTGCCTGAAGAAAGCGATATCAAAAACATGAAAAGGCTAATCGAGCGATCGGTCATTATGTCCATGAATTACAACGTGTACAGCCGTCAATCAAAATGCGATTATTTTATTGAAGCTCCTGGACTGGGGAAGTTTGGGGTGTTTGATATCAAAAAAGCCTCTGATTTATTTCAGGCTGGCTATGCGGAGACTCTTCGATACATCGAAGAAAATCCTTCCATTTTGGAATTGAAAAATTCTGGTGAAAAACCCCTATCCGCATGATGAAGTTGCTTTCAAAATTTCTGTTTTGGATTACGGGCTGGACCATGAAAAAAGCATGGCCTGAAGGTGTGAAGAAGGCTGTACTGATCGCTATTCCTCATACATCCAATTGGGACTTGCTGTATGCTCGAGCCGCATTCTTTTTGATGGATATTCCCGTGAAATATACCATCAAGAAGGAAATTATGGTTGGGCCTTTAGGGTGGCTTTTGAAAGGCTTGGGAGGTATCGCGATTGATCGAAAGCGTATTCCCGGCGGAAAAAAGCAAACCTATACGGAGGCTATGACTCAAATGCTGAAAGACTCGGATGATTTGGTCATTATGGTCACTCCTGAAGGAACCAGAAAAGCTGTAAAGCGTTGGAAAACAGGTTTTTATCATATTGCTCTAGGAGCAGGGGTACCGGTGGTAGTGGGATATCTGGACTACAAAAAGAAAGAAGCTGGAATAGGCCCAGTCATTTATCCAAATGGAGACGTAGACGGGCAAGTTGAAGTATTGAAGGCCTTTGGTAGGACTGTCACACCTAAGCACCCTGAAAATGGGATAATATAGCCTAGTGACTCTTAATAAGTATATTTAGGTAATCTTTAAGGATTCGAAATTCCTGATCATCAACTTTGCCATCAGCCCAAATTTTTTTGATCAATTCATAGAGACCGGTGTACTCTTCTTGAATCTTCCTGTTCTCCTCAAGCTCCAGGAACGTTTTGAGTTTGTAAACCTCCTGATCGTTGATGTCACCGCTGGAAAGTATTCCTTTGAATATCCCATTAATAAAAATCTGATCAGGCTTATCGATTCGCTTCGAACTGCCGATACTTTCCAAAAATTGATCGAGGGTTTCTTCGATTTCGTCAAGTTCTTCCACAGAGATTTTACCAGAATCAATTAAAGGTCTGATTTTGCAATAAAGCTTGTCAAAAGGTTCATAGCTGCGGAGGACTTCGTGCTCATTGCACCATTCTTTAAGCGCAGCATATTCGTTCCTAGTGACCACTCCATCCAGTGCTACCCCATAAATGAGTCCTGCCAGATCCTTGGCTGCGTTGTGATAATTTGGGTTATTGGGTTTTTCCATGTTAAAAAAGATTTGGTCATAATTTACACGGTATTTTTTATAAATACCTGTTCAAAAGGACTTTGCTGTTTAAATATTTTAACAAAAAAATCCTTTTGAAAGATTTAGAAAGAAGAGAATAGTGTGTAAGTTGACCAAGGATTTAATTTTAAACCTTTATTCTTCGACTATGCGCAATGGAATATTTGTTTTTTCGATCGGTTTGTTTTTGAGCGCATGTGGCGGAAATGAGGTGGAAAAATCTGAGTTTTCGGACAGCTTTACAGTTTCTCTGGACACGGTAATGGTGGATGCTGGAGAGGAGTTTTTGTATTTACAGGACAATCTCTTTTTATCAGAACTCAATGCCGAAGATGGTTATTTAATTAATTTCAATCGGCAGGAAGTAGGAGCAGAGCGGATTAATCTAGATGAGCTTAAGTTAGACTACCTGATTCCTTTCGAAAAGGAAGGGCCCAATGGAATACCTCAATATATCTCCGGGTTTTTACTGACACCCGAAGAGCATATTTTTATTTGGAATTATGGTTTCTACAAAATTTTCGATCAAAAAGGAAATCTTGTGAGAGACCTTGAATTAGATAAGCTTGCTCCAAAAGTATTAGGAGGATCGGAGGTCTATCCTTCGAGATTTTACTTAGATCCTGAAAACCCCAATCGTCTGCTAGGTCATTTTATCAAATGGGAGGAAAAGTCTTACTTCCTGATGGATTTTGATTTGGAAGCAGGTAGCTATACCGAAATCGAGCTTCCATTCTTTGAAAAAACACAGGTTTACAATACAGATATTCTACATGAAGGTAATTGGATGGGAAGTTATGGTACGGGGATTTATCCATTTTCTAATTCTGACAAAATTATTCTTTCTACCAATGTCCTTAACGAGGTACAGATTTTTGACTTCAAGCGAGATACCTTATACACCAAAGCCTGGGATACTCCGCTGCTAGGTAGTAAGAGAAGTTATTTGCCACCAAAGGAAGTGGATGGGCAAACCGACGAGATTGAGGAGATTAGGAAAATGGCAGAGTCTGATATCAGTTATGGTAGTTTTATTTATGATAGGGCGAGCAAAAAGTATTACCGATTTTCTCATAAAAGTTATTTCGGAGAAGAGAAAGATGAATATGGGAGTTACGTTCCTACACGATCCGATGTCTATCTGAGTGTTTTTGATGCTGACCTCGAATTGCTTGCAGAGGCCCTTGTTCCGGAACTAAGCCGAGAACCTAAGCGCCACTTTATCAAAGATGGTCAAATTTGGATGTATTTGAACGTAGATGATGAATTGGGATTTGTGAGGCTCAGGGTGGAGTAAAACTTCTACTTCTTATTTTTAATTGGAGCTAAATTTATACTGCTTCAAAAATCGTAACAGTTATACTCAAAAAAAAATTACAAATTTTTGAACTTTTCTTCATGCTTTTCAGTATAAAATCTATATTCGTAGAAATTATACTGAAAAATAAATTGAAGAAAAAACTAAAAGAGATAGCTTCCATTCGTTCAGGAGTATTTTTAAAACCTCGTGCTTCGGGACAAATTCTCTATTTGCAAGCCAAGGATTTTGACGAAGATGGGGTTCTTTCCAATGAAGTATTCCCTACTTTAGAAAGTTTCGAAGTTTCGGAAAAGCACTTACTTAAGAAAGGGGAAGTTCTTTTTTCTGCCAAAGGATATAAAAATTTTGCGGCAGTTTATGACAATTCTGAATTTCCTGCTGTTGCATCAACTTCTTTTTTGGTTATTTCTCTTTCTGTAGATTATATTGAACCTAGGTTCTTGGCTTGGTGGCTCAATTCTCCCGTAGTTCAGGAGTTTTTGAAAGGGATCGCCAAAGGGACTTCTATTCCATCGATTACGAAAACTCAACTTCAGGAATTGGAGGTTACGATCTTTCCCCAAGATGTACAGGATGCTTTGGTGAGATTAGCTGAGCTGAGAAAAAAAGAAAAAATGATTCTAGCCGACATTGAGCGGCTTAATGACTATAAGCTTGATTTGAGTTTGATAAAAATCATCCAACGATATGAGTAAGAAAATAACCCAAAAGGATATCAATGATGCAGTATGGAGAGCCTGTGACACGTTCCGGGGCAGTATAGATCCAAGTGTTTACAAAGATTATGTGCTGACTATGCTCTTTGTCAAGTACCTCAGCGATGTCCATGACGATAAGCTGGAGGAATACCTCAAAAAGTACAATGGCGATCAAGAGCGGGCCAAGCGTGCGATGCAGTATGAGCGATTTCTGGTACCAGAGCATAGCCATTTTAAGTATCTCTATGAAAACCGAAATGCAGTCAATATCGGGGAACTGATTGATATTGCCTTGGTCGATTTGGAAGAAGCCAATCGGGAAAAGTTGTATAGTGAAGACGGAGCGGGAATATTCAAGAATATCAGCTTCAACAGCAGCGTACTCGGTGAGCCCAAAGACAAAAACACGCGGCTAAAAAATCTGCTCCTCGATTTTAATAGGCCTGAATTGGATCTTCGTCCCTCACATCTAGCCGGAGTAGATATCATCGGCGGGGCCTATGAATACCTGATTTCCAACTTTGCCTCGGATGCGGGAAAAAAAGCGGGAGAATTTTTCACGCCAAGTGAGGTTTCCACGCTTTTGGCCAAGCTCACCAAATCAGCACCAGGTTCACGAATCTGTGATCCTACTTGTGGTTCGGGTTCCTTGCTGATCAAAGCAGGGCAGGAGGTAGGTTCTCCCAATTTTTCCCTCTATGGTCAGGAAGCTAACGGAAGTACCTGGGCTCTGGCCGTAATGAATATGTTTCTTCACGGCTTTGACAATGCTAAAATCCGCTGGGGAGATACCATCCGCAATCCTAAACTAAGGGAGGGAGATTCTTTGATGAAGTTTGACACCGTAGTCGCCAATCCCCCTTTTTCACTTGATAAGTGGGGAAAGGTCGAGGATAAAGACGGAGAGAAAACTACCATCACCTGGGATCCGGAAACGGACCGATATAATCGCTTCTGGAGAGGAATTCCGCCTAAAAGCAAAGGAGATTGGGCCTTTATTTCTCACATGATCGAGACGACCTATGAGGAAAAAGGAAAAGTCGGTGTAGTCGTACCTCACGGGGTTCTTTTCCGTGGAAGCTCTGAAGGGAAAATCCGCCAAAAAACCATCGAAGAAAACCTGCTCGAAGCGGTCATTGGACTGCCAGCCAACCTCTTTTTCGGTACCGGTATTCCTGCTGCCATCTTGGTTTTCAACAAAGGCAAAGGTGTCAGTTCGAGCGCCATCCTGTCCGGCAGGCAGGGAGTCGAGAACACGGATGTCCTCTTTATCGATGCTTCCCAACACTACGAGGCGGCCAAAAACCAAAACAAACTTCGTGAGTCGGATATCAAGCATATCGTGGAAACCTACAGGGATTTTCAGTTAGGGAAGTTCCAGCCGGGGGTAGTAGAGGATAAATACAGCTATGTGGCCACTTTCGATGAAATCCAGGAAAATGACTTCAACCTGAATATTCCCCGCTATGTGGATACTTTCGAGGAAGAACCTGAGGTGGATATCGCTGCAGTGCAGCAAGAGATTGATAAGCTTGAGGAGGAACTTAAAGCGGTACAGGCTCAGATGGACATTTATCTGAAGGAGCTTTTGGATTAAGATATGGAAAAACTTACCAGGCATAGTATTCAGTGGTTTTACAACCTTTTAGCAAAGGGAGAGTGCGAAATCCTCGACTTTAAAGAGCAATTGGAGGATAAAATTGCTTTTGGGAAGTCACTTAAAAACTATTCTCCCAAGTATGAGGAGTTGGCCAAGGACATAGTGGCTTTTTCTAATAAAAAAGGTGGGTTTATTTTTATCGGAATTGTAGATGATTCAAAAGAAATTAATTCAGATTTTGAGTATCAAGATCCCAAAGTGTTTGAGTTGATACGCCAAATCCAAGACAGGACTGTCCCCTCCATCACGCTCAAGCCTCACAAGCTAAAAGTGACTGAAACCGATCTACTAATTCTAGAAGTTCCCTTTTCACAACAACTCCACCGGACATCTAAGGGAGAATATCTGATTCGTAGTAATGACGGAAATAGGGCAATAGAACCTCATGAAATTGCTACCATCCAAGCCGAAAAAGGATTAATTGTTTACGATCAGAAAACTTGGGAATTGCCATTCGAAAGTATTGAATTCGATAAAAATGGGAATCCCATCCCAGGATGGCAGGATTTAAACCGAACCAGAGATTTGTTTATCCGAATCCAAAAGGAGAAACCATTAAGTCCCTATTTGAAGAATAATTCAACAGAATTTACCGAAACTCTTGGGCTGGTAAAAGAAGATAAGGGTCAACTTTTGCCAACCACAGCAGGAATTCTTTTTATCGGTAATCAAAAAGCATTAAAGGAATTTCCCTACAATCAGATAAAATACATTCGATACTATGAGGATGGAACTTATACCCCTTATGAATACGCCGGGAATCTGATCGAGATGGCTGATGCTTGCTTTGCTCAGCTAAAGTCCGAAATAAAGCTAAAAGAGTTTCATTTTGGCTTATTCAGAGTATATATAGAAGACTATCCGGAAGTAGTACTGCGCGAACTACTTATGAATGCTATCGCTCATAGGGATTACAGTCGTCAGCAGATTATTGAAATCAGAAAGTATCCAAACTACCTTGAATTTGAGAGCCCTGGACATTTCCCTCAGGGAATTGATGAGACTAACTTTCTTCGCAAGACCAATCCTCGAAATCCCGGGATAATGGACATACTTAGGGAAATAAATTATGCGGAGAAGGCAGGGTCCGGATTTGATAAGATTTTTACAGCCTTACTCTCCAAAGGCAAAAAGTTGCCAAATCCTATCCAAACTGAAAACTCAATTTTACTTCGTGTAAACGCGGATGTCTATTCTGAAAAACTCGCAGAGCTTAGTATCCTATATAAGCAATTGATGAAACAGGATATCGATTTGGAAAAACTGATTGTCCTGAATCATATCTACACCGGGGAGAAACTGACCTTTCATGAACTGGAAAAATCCCCATTTATCAATACCTATCAGCTTAGAAAGATTTTAAGTGAGCTACAGGATATTGAATTTATTGAGACTTCTGGCAGGACTTCTGGACTCAAATACATCATTCACCGAAGTAAACTCGAGACTACCGACGATAAAATCAGCTACGCAAAGCTCAAAAAGCAGGAAAAGGCCCGGCAAATAGAGGCCATTATCCGCTATTTGGATACTGCGGATGAAATCGACAATGAAACTGCCCGAAAAATGCTCAACATTCCGGATACCAATGCTTCTTACGTTTCGAGGCTCTTTGCAGAAATGGTTGAAAAAGAGCTAATCGAGATCGCCAATGAGGTCAAACATAACCAACGAACCTACAGATTGAAAACATGATTGCAAAGAAAAAAAGTCTCAAAATCAATCAGTTAAGCAGTTTTTCTTTGCAGGGTTCTTTGCAAAGTTTTCAACTTAGAAGAGCCTGTCAAAGAACAATTTCTCTAGCGTCTTCTTTGCAGTTATTTTGTTTCCATCTTACGATTGCAAAGAAACAACTTGATGAAAATCAAAAACTTGTATAAATACCTCTTACTAGTCTCTTTGCAGAAAAATCAACTTTAAACCACCACTTGGTAAATCAAAAAAGATAAAATGTCTGACTTCCACCGCCAACGTCTGCTTTCCGGGATTCGGGAATCCCATCAGGTTCCCATTCAAGCCGATTGGGCCTATGCTGTTCGCAAGCAGGCTAGGTTGATTCTTTTGCCTTTGTTTCGAGAGGTAATCGTGGGTTGGAGAATAGAGAAAACCGGAAAGCGGCCCATTATTACAGGTTTAGCTAGCGAGCTCTTTTTGGGTTTTTTCAAATCGGGTTCTATACATCTCTCCACACATGCTCAATTGGAAAAAGTAATTTCTAAATTCCTCGAATCTCTTTCCAAATCAGAAACTGGCATCCTTAAATTTTACTCCCTAAGCAAAGAAAGCGAAGTGGAGGAATTGATTCAGGAAGTTTTGGACCGTGATGAATCTGAAAACACTACACTAGAAGAGGATGAAAAAGAAGCTGGAAAAAGGTTCCTAGATCGAATTCAGCAGTTGGATCAGGATGAACTCATTGGATTTCTGATGGGTGAAGTAGGTGAAATAGAAAACATCCTTTCCGATTCTGATCTGGAAATGGACTTAGATACCGAAGCCATCAACCGAATTAACGAATCTTTCTCTAATTACTTGGATTTGCCTTATGGGGAGGTTTCGCTGATTCAAAAGCCGATCGAGGAGTGGAATTATTGGGAAAAGGTCTCCAAAGAAGAGCCGGAAACGGTTGGTAAGAAAGTGCATACGAAAAATGGCTTAGAGTGGGTCGAATGCTGGCTGTTTCCCAATGGTGAACTGAAGGCCAAAGGAAATCTGGAAGATCCAGAAGAGCGGGACCGGGCAACGATTCAGGTAATCAGAGAGGAGCTTTCCTCAATTCTACAAGGGATCCATGATCAATTGAAAACACGATATCATATTTTGAATAATCAGGTTCACTACACCTTTTTCACCAAAAGGAAATCCTTGGATAACATCTTGCCAAGCGAAGGGATCCAGTTTTTTATAGATCAGATCGAAGCCCATGGATCGGATGACTTCGAGCCGGGTATCAATCTGGATATCCGACGCTTACACAATAAGGCTCTGCAAGAGTGGGGAACACAGATCTCTTTGGGCATCGAAGAACGCTACTGGCTGACAGAGGATGAGGAATACGAGTTCAAGGTATGGGTATTCTCCCTAGCCGGTGAAGAAATCCCACTGGAAACCCAATTTTCCGAAGAGCAAAAAGAAGCCATCACTCAATCTATTTTAGGGCATATTCACCACACCTTCCAACTAGACTACGAAAGCAAATGATAGAGACTCAAGTAAAAAAATCAGGATTGGAGTTTGAAGTGCCGGAGGGATGGAAGGTATTCGAGCTTGGAAAGATTGTAGACTTTTTGGATGGAAAAAGAAAACCGATTAAAGATTCCGAAAGAGCAAAAATAAAGGGTATTTATCCTTACTATGGGGCCTCAGGAATAATTGACTATGTAAATGATTTTATTTTCGATGAAGAATTAATCCTTTTAGGAGAAGATGGAGCAAACATTCTAAACAGAAGCACACCTCTAGCTTTCAAGGTTTCGGGTAAAATTTGGGTAAATAATCATGCCCACGTTCTTAAACCGAAAAAAGGGTCAAATATAGATTTTTTGACAGAGTTCCTTGAAAGCATTAAGTATGATAAATACAACACTGGAACAGCTCAACCTAAGTTAAATAAAGAGGTTTGTTCCAAAATTCCAGTCCTACTCCCACCCCTTCCCGAGCAGCGAGCCATCGCCCAAGTACTGGGGACGATCGATCAGGCTATTCAGACCACCGAGCGCCTAATCACCCAAAAAGAACTCCGCAAAAAATGGTTGATGCAGCAGCTGCTGACGGGAAAGATAAGGTTAAAAGGGTTTATTGGGGAGTGGAGGGAGATGTATTTGGGAGACATGTTCACAGAACGAAAAGAAACAAGGTGTAGTGAACTGCCTTTGCTATCAATTGGTCAGAATGGCGTTTATCCGCAAGATGAGTCAATAAAAAAGGATACTTCCAATGCCGATAAATCTAAATACAAAAGAATTTGTTCTGGAGATATTGGCTACAACACGATGCGAATGTGGCAAGGAAGAAGTGCTTTATCAGAGCTTGAAGGAATCGTAAGTCCGGCGTATACTGTAGTTACTCCAAATAAAAATGCAGATTCAATTTTCTTTGCTTACCTGTTTAAGATTCCAAGAATGACCAATCTTTTTTGGCGTAATTCACAAGGATTAGTTGATGATACCTTGAATTGTAAATTTAAGGACTTCCGTATTGTGAAAATTCTTCTGCCGCCCACAAAAGAAGAACAAACTGCAATTGCAAAGGTCCTTCAAACTGCCGATCAAGAAATCAAGCTACTTAAGACCAAAGCGGAAAAGATGAGAGAACAGAAAAAAGGAATGATGCAGGTGCTGCTGACGGGAAAGGTGAGAATAAATATAAAAAATTGAAATATGCCAAATCTTAAACATTTAGCGAGAATTAAAGAGAAGTATCCAGATTTCAATAAAACCCTTTCCTCAAAAGAAACACAACTTATAATTGAGGCATTTGATCCTTCAAAAATTGAAAAGGGGTTTTCATTCAATGATGGGAAAATTCAAGAGTACATTGAATTTTTCAAGGAAAGGAAAAAGGTTGATGTTGTTCTTTTGTTTATTGACATAACCTCGTTTTCAGAAAAGTTTCAAAAAAAATCTCCTGATGAAGTAGCAAAAATTTTAGATGATTATTATTCGGTTGTAATCCCAATTATCAACTTTTGTGGAGGAGAAATAGAGAAGATCATTGGAGACGGATTAATAGCAGTTTTTGGAGAGCCTTTTTTAAAAAGCGAAAAAGTTAATTTGCACCTAAGAGCTGAAAAATGTGCAATAACAATTATTTCAAAACTCAAGGATACTGAGTACGAAAGTAAAGTAGCTCTTCATTTTGGCGAAGTTTTGTATTACCAAAATGAATCAATTGATTACTCAGACTTCACAATTGTAGGAAAAACTTTGACAGAACTTTTTCGACTTGAGAGTGTGTCTTATTCAAATTCTATAAACTTCTTCTCATCGACATATTTTGAAGAGAAAAATATTGCAGATGTTAGAAAGTCAAGTTTAAAAATCACAGAGAATGAGGCAAAGTGGTTTTTATCAGAACCTAAGAGGATAGATTTGAAGGGCGTCGATTATACCGAATTTAGATGGTTGAAATATGAACCTTAAAGAAATTATCAAAGAAATCGATGTAGACGTACAAGATGTCCTTACAACGAATTTTGTTTATTCTGCAACAAAAGAGGTCCCGAACCGAGACGATTCGGTTTTGACTTACGAACGCGGAAAGGACAAACGTGGGAAGGAAATCGAAACCTGTGTGCTTTTTGTAGATATCAGGAATTCGGTTGCACTGACTGACAAACATCAACACCAGACAATGGGAAGGGTGTATACCGCTTTTACTAAAGCTGTATTAAAAGCTGCAAGACACCATGGAGGCCATACACGAAATATTATTGGAGACAGAGTCATGGTGGTATTCCCGGTTGATAATTGTTTTAAAAACGCTATCGACTGCGCTGTTTCCATTAATCATATTGCCTCGAAAATTATCAATGCAAGATTTAAAGTTGATTTTAAGTGTGGAATCGGAATAGCATATGGCAAGCTTCGGGTGATCAAAGTTGGTATCCAAAGAAACGGAACTGAAAACGGAGAGAATAAGGGTCTAGTTTGGGTCGGAAAGCCTGCAAATTATGCTTCCAGAATCACTGATTTGGCCAATAAAAGTATTAAGGAGGAATTGATAGAGGTAAATCATAACCCCATTAATCCTCTTGCAATAAAGCCATTGTTCGGTGGATTTGCAGCTTATACTTATCCCTTTGATTTTGAAAAAAATTATGACCAAAGCCAACCTTTTTATCTAAAAAAAGAAGAGACAAAATTATATTCAAAAGAGGAATTTGTAGATCACCTGTCTAATTTGGAAAAGGGTGAAATTGCGTATTTGGGAGGTAAATTGGTAGAATTCAAAAAAGTGGTAAGGAATGTTAAGTTTCCTGCAATTCTGATCACAGAATCGGTTTTGAATGGTCTAAAAAGAGAGCATCCAGAAGATTCGACAATCAAAAAAGGTTTTTGGAAATCCCAGCCAAAAAAGTTTAAAAACATTTCTGAAAATGTCTTCGGAGCAGACCTGACTTGGATAATTTGATATGGAAAATCAAAAAGAAATAGAAGATAAGCTTTGGAAAATTTTTGCCAATGTCAATGATTGGTTAAAGGTAGCAGAAGCAAAAAATGCCATGTTAATCGGATTTAATGGAGCATGTATTTTTGCAGCCTCAAGAATTATTAACTTTACAGATTCTTTGTTTTGGTGTTATTTGGTTATTGGCTGTATTCTACTGGTCGGGTCTTTAATTATTTCATTATTAACTTTTGTTCCCAGATTGGCAGATTTACCATTTTCCTCTTATTCAAAAACAAACTCAGAAAACAGTTTCTTTTTCGAGTATTTGAAAACGCTGACAAAAGAGCAACTATTGGAAAAGCACTTTAAGAGACCCGATGAAGGATTTCCAACTGCGTTACAAGATTTAGCAGAGCAGATCATTAACAATTCCAAAATTTCAAGTCTTAAATATTCGTATTTCTCGGTAGCAATCTGGTTTACAATTGGGGGAATAGTTACTCCAATTATTGGGTTAATTGTTTTTGGATTTTGGTACTCCCACCAGATAAGAATATGACCCTCTCTTCTTCCGATACCACCCTTGCCCTTCGCATTTCCCAAGCCCTTCAGGCCTATTTTGATCGGGAGCGGATCGTTGGGCCTTTGCGCTCGAATGAGGCCTATGAGATCTTGGCAAGGCAGGGGCTGATCGAGCGGGATAGGTATCAGGGGATCAAGTTCCGGGAGTTTCTCCACCGCCTGCGAAAGGAAAATCAGCTTTACTTGATTCCACAGTGCCGATTTGAGGAAACCAGAGGAAATCAGGTGAATTGGTTTTTTGAGTCCACACCTGGAAAGGTGCCTACAGGAAGGAAGTTGGTGCCGATCGCCCAAGCGCTTCAGAAAAAGACCTTGGACTTCGAAGCTATCCGACAGGAAGTGGATCAGCTCCCCAAGCGGGATACTTCCGATTTTGGCGTGGTGGAGTTGGAGACCCGCAAGAATTATCCCAGGGCTTATGAGTATTGGAGTCCGAAGGAAGAGGAAATGCTAAAGCAAGTTTACGCAGAGATTCAGGATCCCATGGAGCTGAGTAAACTATTTAAGCGACAGCCGAGTGCAATAGAGAATCGGGTAAAGAGTAAATTGGGGGATAGGCAGTAAAGTGCTCCGGCCTTGGACAGGGTGTGTAAAATGGATGGATTATGACAACAGACGAACTTAGACAAACTCTCCTAAACCTTCGCAATCTCACAGCTGAGAATGAGGTTGTTGAGTTTAAGGAAGCTAAAATGAATTACGACTTCCAGAAGCTAGGCAAGTATTTTTCTGCTTTAAGCAATGAGGCCAATCTGAAAGGAAAGCCCTTTGCCTGGTTGGTTTTTGGCGTGGAAAATAAAAAGCATAAGATCGTAGGTAGTCAGTTTCGCCCTCAACGGAAAGATTTGGACAGCCTGAAAAGTGAAATAGCCAATAAAACCACCAACAGGATCACGTTTATTGAAATTCATGAGTTGAACGAACCTGACGGTCGTGTCATCCTGTTTCAGATTCCCGCTGCCCCCAAGGGATTTCCTATTGCCTTTGATGGTCATTACTATGGTCGAGATGATGAGGAACTCTCCCCCTTGAATTTGGAAGAAATCGAACGTATTCGTGCTCAGGCCACTACGGAAGATTGGAGCGCTGCTATCGTACCTCATGCTACTTTGGAGGACTTAGATGAGGAGGCGATAGTCTTGGCCAGAAAAAATTATAAAAATAAGTTTCCGGAGAAAGCTGCTGACGTAGATGCTTGGAGTGATATTACTTTTTTGAATAAGGCAAAAATCACCATCAAGGGAAAAATCACTCGAACAGCTATCATCCTGCTGGGTAAAGAAGAATCCGAACACTTTATCAATCCTGCTGAAGCTAAAATCAGATGGTTGCTCAAAGATGCCAATGGTAATGATAAGGACTATGCCATCATCGGGTGCCCGATGATATTGGCTGTGGATAAGGTGTATGCCAAAATCCGAAACCTAAAATACCGATACATTAAGGATGGGACACTATTTCCCGATGAAGTAAATCAGTATGAGCCTTACTCCATTCGTGAGGCATTGAATAACTGCATTGCCCACCAGGATTACACCAAGCATGGCAGAATAAATGTAGTAGAAATGGACGATCAGTTGATTTTCACCAATCTGGGCAGTTTTATTCCTGGAAGTGTAGAGAAGGTGGTGAAAGAGGACGCTCCTGAGGAGCATTACAGGAACCGTTTTTTGGCTTCCGCCATGTTTAATCTAAAAATGGTAGATACCGCAGGTGGAGGAATAAAAAAGATTTTCTATTTCCAGCGAGAACGGTTTTTTCCTATGCCTGACTATGACTTGTCAGACGGGAAAGTCAAAGTGACTATTTCGGGAAAAATTCTTGACATGGAATATGCCAGAATGCTTGCCCGTAACAAAGACCTGACTTTGGATGAGATCATTATGCTGGATAAGGTGCAGAAGAAAAAGATCTTGACTGATTTTGAAGAAAAGCATTTGAGAAGCAGGAAGTTGATTGAGGGGAGAAAGCCAAATTTCTACATAGGTATCAAGGTGGCTCAGAAGATGGGGCAAAAGGCCTCTTATTCAAAAAACAAGGCATTTGATAAGAGTTATTACTTGGATCTGATTGTAAAAGCGATTGTTGAACATGGCTCACTCAACAGAAAAGATGTGGATGAATTGCTATGGAAGAAGCTTCCCGATTGGATGACAGATAAGCAGAGGAAAATTAAAATCAATCATTTGCTATCTGAATTGAGAAGAAAAGAAAAAATCAGAAATGAGGGCAGTTTTTCAAAACCCAATTGGGTCTTGATCAATTCTTAAACTAAATGAAGCAATCATAAAGGGAGTTAGAGTATCTGTTAGAGGTATGTTAGAGAGTTTGTTAGAGCATCTGTTAGAGATTGTGTTAGAGTATTGGTTCGTTTTATAGAAATGAAGCCGATAGAATCGATTAGAAAAGGACTATCTGAATGACTGATTTTCAGGTAGAAAGGAAAAAGATGTCCAGCTAATTCTATTGGTTGGATGATCTGACTAAGATTAAAAAAAGTGAAATTATATATCTGAGATTGGCTCTAACAAGTCATTTCTAATTTAGGAAGCGATAAGAAGAAGTATTAGAAAAACTATTTTCACACTATGAACACCCCCAGTTTCAAAGAAGACCATATTTCCCAGATCCCTGCGATTCAGTTGCTTTGTAAGCTGGGTTTTGACTACCTGACCGAAAGTGAAGCGCTGAAACTGCGGGGAAGTAAAAGCCAACAGGTCATTTTGGATGAGGTTCTTCGAGAGCGTCTTCTGGTGATCAATTCGGAAAAGAAGATCAGCTCCACCCGTACCACCTACATCTCTGATGCGAATATCGAAAATGCCATTCGTACTCTTCAGGAAATCCCTTTGAATGAAGGTTATATTCATGCTTCTGAGGCTGTTTATAATTTATTAACCTTGGGGATGGCTGTGGAACAGTCGGTCGATGGAGATAAAAAAAGTTTCACATTACATTTTATTGACTGGGAAAATCCTGAAAACAATCAATTCCACGTGACGGAAGAGTACCGGGTCATGCGGAGTACTTCTAAAGATCATTATGTACCGGATTTAGTCCTGTTTATCAATGGTATTCCCATCGTCATAATTGAGTGCAAGCGCCCGGACATGAAAGATCCCATTCGTCAGGCGATCTCTCAGCATCTTCGAAATCAGCAAGAAGATGGAATTCGTAGCCTCTACATTTATTCCCAACTCCTTCTTTCATTGGCCACTCAGGAAGCAAGTTATTCCACCAATGGAACTCCAGAGAAGTTTTGGGCCAAATGGAAAGAAAAATTTGATTCTGAATCTGATGAAAAAAACTATTTAGGAAAACTCACGCAAATCAAAAACTTCAAGCTTAATCCTGAAGTGGATAAAAAGCTTTTTGGTGAACGGTTTCGATATGTTAAAGAGTATTTTGAAGCCTTAGGGCAAGAAGAAATTAAAGTCACTGAACAGGACAAATACCTATACAATCTATGTCGTCCTGAACGATTGATGGATTTAATCTACAGCTTTGTCCTCTTCGACGATGGAGATAAAAAGATTACTCGCTACCAGCAATATTTTGCGGTAAAAAAGACCCTCAATCGAATCAAGCAACCCAAAAGAGATGAGAAGGGAAGAGTCAGAAGAAAAGGAGGGGTAATCTGGCATACTCAGGGTAGTGGTAAATCTCTGACAATGGTGATGTTGGCTCAGGCGATTGCAATGGAACCTAGTATCTCCAATCCCAAGATCATTTTGGTGACAGATCGCACCGATTTGGATCGGCAGATTACCAATACTTTTAGAAAATGTGGGATGGAAGTAAGTAATGCAACTACAGGGTCTCAGTTGGTTCACTTATTGGAAAGCCCCTCGGATGCAGTGGTCACAACTATTATCAACAAGTTTGCAGCTGCTGTCAAAAAAATCAAAAAGCCGCTGGATAATCCCAATATTTTCGTTTTGATTGATGAAGGTCACAGAACCCAGCATGGTACCTTCAATGTAGAGATGCGAAAGACCTTGCCGACGGCATGTTTTATAGCGATGACCGGGACACCCCTTTTTAAAAAGGAAAAGAGTACAGTGGCCAAATTTGGTGGCATGATCGATGAGTATACTGTTGATCAAGCTGTTGAGGATGGAGCTGTAGTTCCTTTATTGTATGAGGGAAGACTTCCTCATTTAAATGTAAATTCAGACCCATTGGACCGGTTTTTTGAGATGGTTTCCGAGCCATTAAATGACAAGGAGAAGGCAGATTTTAAAAAGAAATTCAGTCGCGCTGATCAAATCAATTCTGCCGAACAGCTGGTTTACGCTGTTTGCTGGGATATTAGTCAGCATTTCAGGGATAATTGGCAAGGAACGGGTTTTAAGGCCATGTTGGTTTGTGATAAAAAGATCAATGCAATCAAGTATAAGGAGACTTTGGATGAGATCGGATTAGTAAGTTCGGAAGTGTTGATTTCTTCTGTAGATGATAGAGAGGGAGAAGATTCTGCTTATGAACAAAGCAACGATAAGGTTCAAAAATTTTGGAAAAGGATGATTCAGGAGCATGGGACTTCTAAAAAATATGAATCACAGATCATAGGTCGATTCCAAAATAAACCTGATCCGGAGATTATAATTGTGGTTGATAAGCTACTTACTGGTTTTGACGAACCAAAAACCACCGTTTTGTATTTGACACGAAATCTTCAGGATCATAAATTATTACAGGCTATTGCCCGAGTGAATAGAGTCTATCCAGGGAAAGACTTTGGCTACGTCATTGATTATTATGGAGTAATTGAAAACTTGGATAATGCATTAAAAATGTATTCTGCTTTTCAAGAATTTGATGAAAAGGATGTGGAGGGAACATTGGTAAATATTTCAGAAGAAATAAAAAAGCTTCCTCAAAAGCACTCTGAAATTTGGGATATTTTTAACGAGGTCAAAAATACACGGGATGCTGAAGCCTATCAAGAAGTATTAAGGGATATTGCCATTAGAGAGTCCTATTATGAAAAGCTTGCAAGCTTTGCAAAGTCTTTGAAATTAGCACTTTCTACTATTTCATTTCATGAGGAAACTGAACCTAAACTGATAGATCGTTATAAATCGGATTTATTGTTTTTTCTAAAACTCCGAAGTGCCGTTTCAGCCAGGTATTCAGACAAGGTTGACTACAGCCGATACGAGGGGCAAATCCAAAAATTGATCGATACCCATGTGACTGCTGAAAAGGTTGAGCTAATAACCGAACAAGTTAATATTTTTGATCAGGAGAGTTTTGCAGCTGAGGTGGAAAAGACAGTAGGTGAAGCAGCCAAAGCCGATAAAATTGCAAGTAGAACGGCAAAACATATCTCTGAAAAAATGGAAGAAGATCCTGCTTTTTACAGGAAATTTTCCCAGATGCTTTCTCAAGCCATTGCTGATTACGAAGCTAGAAGAATCTCAGAGACTCAATACCTACAAAGAGTAAAGGATATTATGAATGGCATCTTGAATCATACTGATTCGGATTTGCCTGAATCGTTGAAGCATGAACCTGTTGCTGCTGCTTTTTTTGGGTTGACTTTAGAGTTTTTGGCTGAAAAAATGAGTGATCGAAATGTTTCCAAATTGGTAAGTGAGCAGGCATCCTTAGCCATAAACGATATGGTGAAAAGAGCGGTTTTTGGGAATAGTACTAAGCCAATTGTGGATTGGCAAACAAAGGATAACATCACAAAAAAATTGATCCTTGATATTGGGGATTATCTGATAGACGAAGTTAGAGGTAAGTACGATTTAGATCTTTCTTTTTCTGAGATGGACGAATTGGCCATGAAGATTTTGGCGGTGGCAGAAAGACGATATAAGTCATGAAGGATTCATTTCAATTTGGTTCAAAAGTAATTGATTACAAGATTACTTATTCTGATCGAAAGACATTGGGAATCACAGTAACCCCCGAATCTGAGGTTCTTATCAAAGCGCCCTTGAATGCCAAAAAAGAACGGATCCAAGAGATTCTTAATAAAAGGGCACCGTGGATTCTAAAACAGCAAAGTTTTTTTCTTTCCTTTCAACCACGAGCTACGGAGCGAAGATTTGTAAGTGGAGAAACTCATTTGTATTTAGGAAGGCAGTTTAGGTTGAAAGTAATTCTTTCCAAAGATGAATCAGTAAAGTTGCTTCATGGAGAATTGGTGGTAGAATCTCCAAATTCAGCTAGAGTTAAACCTTTGGTCAAAGCTTGGTATTTAGCCAAAGCCAAGGAGAAGTTTCAAAAACTTTCGGAAAGATGGATTGAAAGATTCAAATCCGAAAGGGTAGAGCCTTCGAACTTGGTGGTAAGAGAAATGCCATTGCGGTGGGGAAGTTGCACCCCGAAAGGTAAAATCATCCTTAATCCAGAATTGATAAAAGCCCCAAAAGGTTGCATCGAATATGTGATCATTCACGAGCTATGTCACTTGGTACATCAAGATCATTCTCCAGCTTTTTTCAGGCTTCAGACCAGATATATGCCTGATTGGGAAAAGTGGAAGGACCGTTTGGAGAAGATTTTGGCCTGATGGTTTTGAGAATTTTTTCTTATTGAGTAATCAAGTTTTCAAAAAAAAAATCCAGTACCTAATGATACTGGATTTTCTTTTTCATATTTGCTTAAAATCTTCGAGGTCTTAAAGACTTCAAAGATTAACCTAATTTGGCTAGGCTTTCTTCCAAGGCTTTTATTTTCGCCTCGGCATCTGCCTGTTTTTTCTTTTCATTCTCTACTACCTGAGCGGGTGCCCCGGCTACAAATCGCTCGTTGGAGAGCTTTTTCATCACAGAGGCTAAAAAGCCTTTGGTGTATTCGATTTCTTTCTGAAGATTCGCTTTTTCCTCCTCAATATTGATCGAGTCACCCATCGGGACGAAGCATTCGTCTGCTTTGACCACGAAGCTCATTGCATTTTCTACCTTGGCTGCGAAATTCAAGGAAGATAAATTAGCCAGTTTGACTAGTACGGATTCAAAGCGCTGATACAATTCCGGCCGCTTGGTATTGATCGTCAGGTCCAAAGCCTCTTTGGGAGACATCCCTTTGGAAGCTCTCAAATTTCGGATTTGAGAAACCACCTCGAATACTTGGTTGGCATCCTCAGTGATTTTAGAGTCGAATGGTTTTGCTTCGGGCCATTTCGCCAAAATCAAGGATTCTTCCACTTTCCTATCTTGAATCTGATGCCATATTTCCTCCGAAATGAAAGGCATGAAGGGATGAAGAATCTTTAGAATATCCTCGAAAATTTCAATGGTCTTATCATAAGTCGCCTGATCAATAGGCTTCTGATATTCTGGCTTAATCATCTCCAGATACCAGGAGCAGAAGTCTCCCCAAACCAATTTATAGGTAGCCATCAGGGCATCGGAAATTCTGAATTTCTCAAAGTGATCATTGATCTCTGCCAAAGCCTGATTGAAGCGGTTTTCAAACCAATGGATGGATGAAGTATTGGCCGCACTGTCCAAATTGGAATCAATTTCCCAGCCTTTAACCAATCGGAAGGCATTCCAGATTTTGTTGGCAAAGTTTCTTCCCTGCTCTACTAGCTTGTCATCATAGGGAAGATCGTTTCCGGCAGGGGAGGAGAAAAGCATCCCTGTTCGGACCCCATCCGCACCGTACTGTGCGATCAGCTCCAGTGGATCCGGGGAATTTCCCAGAGACTTGGACATTTTTCGGCCCAGTTTATCCCGTACGATTCCAGTTAGGTACACATTTTTAAAGGGCTTTTCACCCATATATTCATAGCCAGCAATGATCATTCTTGCTACCCAGAAGAATAGAATTTCGGGAGCAGTCACCAGGTCATTGGTTGGGTAATAGTATTTCAGTTCTTCGTTTGGCTTACCAGTGGTAAAGACATCTGTGTCAAATACAGAAATCGGCCATAACCAAGAACTAAACCAAGTATCCAACACATCCTCATCTTGCTTGAGGTCATACAAGGTGTAGCTGGAATCATGCTCAGTTTGGGCAATTTTAAGAGCTTCTTCTTTGGTTTTGGCAACCACAAATTCTCCATTGGGAAGATGGTAGGCAGGAATCTGATGTCCCCACCAGAGCTGACGGGAAATACACCAGTCCCGTACATTTTCCATCCAGACCCGGTACATGTTTTTGAACTTGGGTGGATGAAGTTGGATGACATCCTCCATTACCGAGCTGAAAGCTGGTTTGGTGATTTCATCCATTTTGAGAAACCACTGCAAAGAGAGCTTGGGTTCGATTACGGCATCCGTTCTTTCGGAATGTCCTACGTTAGATTTGTAGTCTTCGACTTTTTCAAGCTGACCGGCTTCCTCTAACAATTTTCCGATTTTCTTTCGGGCGATAAATCGGTCTTCACCAACGAGAATTTGAGCCTTCTCATTGAGGGTTCCATTGTCATTGAGAATGTCGATAACTTCCAGTTTATGCTTGATTCCCAACTCATAGTCATTGATATCATGAGCAGGAGTCACTTTGAGGCAACCTGTCCCAAATTCCATGTCCACGTATTCGTCCTCGATGATGGGGATGGCTCGATTGATCAATGGAATGATCGCTTTTTTACCTTTCAAATGAGTGAAACGAGGATCATTAGGATTGATACAAATAGCGACATCGGCCATGATGGTTTCAGGACGGGTAGTAGCGATGGTCAAATATTGACCGTCAGATCCTTCGATTTGATAGTTAATATAGTATAACTTGGAAGCAATTTCTTTGGTGATTACTTCATCATCCGAAAGGGCAGTTTGGCCTTTTGGATCCCAGTTGACCATGCGGATGCCTCGGTAGATTTTTCCTTTTTTATACAAATCCACAAAAACAGAAATCACGGCATCGCTCAAGCCTTCATCCATGGTAAAGGCAGTACGATCCCAATCACAGGAAGCTCCCAGTTTTTTCAGCTGCTCTAGGATAATTCCTCCATACTTTTCTTTCCACTCCCAGGCATGAGTCAGAAACTCCTCGCGGGTAATGTCTTTTTTGTCGATACCTTTCTCTTTCAAAAGCTGCACAACCTTGGTCTCCGTAGCGATGGAGGCGTGGTCGGTACCGGGTACCCAGCAGGCATTTTTGCCCTGCATTCGGGCACGTCGAATCAAGACATCCTGAATCGTATTGTTCAGCATATGACCCATATGTAGTACCCCCGTCACATTAGGAGGAGGGATGACGATGGTATAGGGTTCCTTGTTAGGATCAATTTTAGAAGCAAAAAGTTTGTGCTCCATCCAATACTGATACCATTTGGACTCAGTAGTACTTGGATCGTATTTGCTGGCAATAGACATAGTGGTGATTTTTTTGAATGGGCAAAAATAGTGGAAAAAGGGGAAAAGGCCTTGAAGGATTCCTTTTAGGGTGAAAAGAAAAAGACCAACATTACTGTCGGTCTTTTTGCATTAGTTTATTTGATTTTTAGTCCCCTTTATATTCATCCCAGCTCAACTCAGCCTGAGGATGAGGGAACTGGGTAAAGATGGTTCCTCCGTCAAATTCGGTCGGAATTTCATCCAATCTATTGTAACGACGGGCATCGATCCATCGGTGTCCCCAAGGCTCTGCCCAAAGCGAATAGCGTCTCTGATACAAGATCTCATCAATCAATGCTTCTTGTGTGGTTGCTCCTGAATAATCTCCCAGGCCTGCAGCATTTCGGATGATATTGATTGCTTCTACAGCCTCGCCTGATTGATTTAAGTTGGCATGTGCCTCTGCTTTCAATAGGATCAATTCTTCATTTCTAATGAAAGGAATCGGAGAGGTATTTGATGCCCAACGCGCATCCTGATGGGTGCCTACCAAAGTACCTGCATCTGTGGAAACAGTTACGGGGGTCTCTCGCTCCAAGAATTTGGAAGCTACTCTCAAATCTCCCGGTGTTGCGTCTTCCAATACGGAGGGATGCACCACCACGATGGTATTCACTGCTGCATTTGGAACGTAGAAAAGCGGATTGAAAACATCCGGTGCAGCCCCATAGGGATGTGCGGGACCGGCGTTTAGGTCGCCATTCAGATCCATGAAAGAACCGTCTAATGCAGTCAATACTCCTTGCCAATCTTGACGATAGGCATTGAGTCTTGCAGTAATGGCACGGTTTACCTGTCTTAGGCCTTCGATAGTATTGAACCCGTCAAAACCTCTGGTCAAGGTGAACGGGAAAGCTCCTGAACCCGCAGAACCTAAAGCGGCATCACCTTCGTCCAAAATTGTCTTGATCGCATCTAATGCCTGTGCGTATGGTACGAAGGGTCCTGGGTTCAAAGGGTCAGATACATCAATTCGGATACCATTTTCATAGACGAAGTTGGCTGGAATCATGTACTGATATCCTTGGATTGTTTTTGCAAAACCACTTACTGCGCTTCGAGCAGAAGCAGAAATATTTTCTGTATTCTCAGAAGCAGTCACCAAGACGTTTGCTTGGTTGATGGCCTGATAAGGAGAGGCATAAGAACCCCCACCTGTATTTCCAAAACCGAAATAAGATCGATCCGGGGTACGGCCATTTTGTCCCAGCCAGTCAGTTTGGAACCGAGGATCGGATGCATTGAGATACCAGATCTCTCGGCCAAAGGTATTCCAGGCTCTAGCGACACTAACGATATAGCCCCTATGTCTTGACTCCAAACCTGTAATCAAGAATTGGATCTGTTCCCGTGTTGCATTGTCTGATACAGATCCTACCGATGGGTTGTTTGGATCTTGTATATCGTCTAATTGTAGGGGATTACATGCTGCAAGTACACCTGCAACTGCAATCACTTTACTGATATTTTTAAGTGTATTTTTCATGTTGTTGCGGGTTTAAAAGTCGATAGTTAAGTGGAAGAATACGCGACGTGGTGTAGGGTAAGGTGCGATATCCACATTGTTAGCTACTGCTTGAGCTCCGAAAGTGGAAGTCTCAGGATCGTAGCCTTCGTAGTTGGTGAATAGGAAAGCATTGTTGACAGATCCACCTACTCGGATATTCTGAACTGCGCTTCCAAACCATTCTTGAATCGTTGCTCTTGGGATGGTATAATACAAACCGATTTCACGGATCTTGACAAAAGTCGCATCTTGTACCCAGCGTGCAGCATTATTGTATGGTTCTGGTTCACGCTGACGTCCATTTGGAACTCCGTCACCGTTGTCATCGTCAAACCAACCATTCGTAGTACCACCACTATCAGTCAAGAATGAAGTCAGGTTGATATTATCTCCTCCCTGTCTCCAATCCGTCAGAATGGATAGTTCGAGACCTTTGTAAATACTAAAATTGTTGAAGAATGATAGGTTGAAATCTGGTTGTGAATCTCCCCAAATGGTAAATCCTCCTGGTGTATTTGGATCAGCAGGGGTACCAACAATAGTGGTAGGAGAAAATCCTTCAGCATACAAGAAAGTACCCAGACCGGCTCCAAATGCACCAGCTGTGTAGGTAGGGATACCTAATCTGGTCATTTCGATTTGATTTCTCCAGAAGAGAATTCTTGAGAACCATTTGAAATTTGGATTCTCTACAATATTACCGGAAAGTGCGATTTCTATCCCTTTGTTTTGAAGCTCTGCCTCATTACTTGGAGTGGTATTTACGCCGGTAGCTGGAGAAAGATTCAAGCTTTGAATGTTGTTCTGAGTGTTTTTGATGTAGTAGGTTGCTTCCAAGCTCAGTCGGTTATTGAACATACCCACATCCACACCGAATTCCAGTTCTGTCGCTGTTTCAGGGCGGATTTGTGTGTTTCCGATTTGAGTGGAAACTACAGATCCTAGCAGGCCTCCAATGTTGGTGCCGCCTAGTGGAGTAAAGGTCGCTCCAAATCCTACCGGTCCAGCGGTTTCACCATAAGCAATTCTTGGTTTTACTTGATTGAAAACTGAAGAACTCCAGAAGTCGAAATTAGCCAAGTTTACCGCCAAGGAAGCTCTCGGGAATGCATAATACTCATTTGGATTACCGTTCAACGTAGACTTATCCCAACGGATACCTACTGTACCGATCAGTTTGTCTTCGAAGTTTGCTTCCTGCTGCAAGAAAATTCCAGCTTCTTGTACTTCGGAGTTAAACTCCTGATTGATTTCTTGGATAGCAGCTTGGCCCAAGTTGGTTTGGCCTGGTACCAAGCCTCTACCTCTATTGAATAGAGCACTATTGTTAAAGTCTAGTCTTACTAGACCTGCTTGCGAGTTCATATTTACTCTTCCAAGATTCCAGTTATAGACCAAAGCCGCTTGGAAGTTGGTGTTGAAACTTTCCTGCTTGCCCTTCAATACATCACCAGGGTTTGCCTGAGCTCTCTGGAATTGTAGAAATTCAGGAAGATAAATCATTGTTCTGTTTTGGAGGAAATCCAATCCACCAGCAATGTTGGCAGTAAGAAAACTATTTTCAGTTTTCAAAAGATCGATATCCAAAGTGAATGCTTGAATGAAACGATTTACTTCTGAGTTGTTTACCGCATTGTCAGTTACTGCAACAGGATTGTCCGAGAAGTAGGGGTTGACCGGGTAAGTTCCGTCTTCATTTCTTCTCAGGTCGAAGTAGTTGGGAACGTAGGCAATACTATAGCCGATAGATGCACCGGTATTGTTCTGGTTTCCAGTGAATCCCCTGTCTGAGTTGGACTGAATGTAGTTGGAAGATACTCCGAGACGAATGGCATTACTGATCTTATGATCAATGTTTGCTCTTACGGAATAACGCTGAAAACCAGTATTTCTAACAGTTCCTTCTTCGTCAGAAATGTTACCTGAGACGAAGAATTTGGTCTTTTCATTACCTCCCGATACATTCACTCGAGTATTGAGAAGTGTAGCTTGATTGTTGTAAAAGAAGTCTTCGTAATCGATAAAATTACCAGAAGACTGCGCAGCTCGGAATCTTTCAAGCTCAAGTGGTCTTCTTGCTTCAGGATAGAAGAAATTGATTTTCTCTTCACTCCAGTCATCTACACCTAGCAGTCTTAATGGCTCAGCAAAACCGATATCCTGAGAAAGTGATACGGTAGTTCTTCCTTCAGCACCTCTTTTGGTAGTGATGATGATTACACCTGCATTGGCACGGGTACCGTAAATAGCTGCTGCGGATGGACCTTTCAATACCTCAATCGTTTCGATATCAGCTGGGTTTAAGTCAGCGAGACGGTTAGCTCCATCATCCTGATTACTTCCGCCTGCTCCAGTTACAGATGCTCGACCGGTTCGTTGGGTGGCATTGGAAATATAAACACCATCCACGATAATTAGCGGTTGAGATGCACCAGAAAGACTGGAGATTCCGCGAAGTTGAATCGACATACCACCACCTGGAGCACCGCCGTTTGATCGGATAGTCGCTCCGGCTACTTTACCATAGAGGGCCCCGTCGGTAGTTTGGATAGTCGTCGTTCCAGTGAGGTCTTTGGCAGAAACGGTAGAAACTGCGTTGGCGAGATTACTTCTTTTTACAGAAGATGCAAGACCTGTCACTACTACCTCCTCCAAATTGGTTGCATCCTGACTCAGCTGAATATTCAGATTGCTCATGGAGGAGGATACATTGATTTCTTTGGTCAAGTATCCAATGGAGGAAACCACGAGTGTCGCACCCTCCGAACTTGAAATACTGAGGGAGAAATTCCCATCAATGTCCGTGATAGTTCCCGTGGTCGTACCCTTGATTAGAATACTCGCACCGATGAGCGGCTCCGAAGTCCGCTCGTCTGTCACAGTACCCGAGACGGATATCTGTGCCCATGCCATCCCTGTGGAGAGCCACAGAAAAAGCAAAGGAAGGCTTAGTTTGTAAAATTTGTTCATAAGGTTTAAATATTTAATTATCTAATCTGAAATTACAAAAAGGGAATCAATTCGTCGATTTATTTTCAACTTATTGATAAAAAATATTATGAAAGGAAAGTAGAAAGGATGTCTTGTAAATATTATTTGGTGAAAAAATGTTTTACAAAAGAAAAGAGGGGTAGCGTCCCCTCCTTCCTGAAGGATACTGTTATTTTTCAATTATTGGTAGTAGGATTCTACTTTGGAATTTTCCTCCATGATGTATCGAGTTGGTTGCTACTACTCCCTCTGTTTCGTCGTAATTATTTCCACCAGTATTCATGTTTCTGTCAAAACGTGGGAAGTTAGAACTGGTCACTTCGATGCGGATGCGATGTCCCTTATCAAAATAATTGGACGTGCTCATCGGTGTCATTTTGATCTCATAGACTTTCCCATCCTCCATCCAGACTTCTTTATCATAACCTTCCCGGTATCGTACCCGCTGAATAGTTTCGTCTAGATTGTAAGCCTTTCCATCCGGATGTACATCGATGATTTTGATGGTAACATCGGTGTCTTTGGCATCCGAACTCAGATACAAATACGACTCGATGAAGCCCGATACTTCGACTCCTTCTTCCAGAGGCTCGGAGGTGTAAACGAGTATATCATCCCGAAGCTCCATTTCCGACTGATCAAATGCGCCTCCTTGCACCGCATTTCCGGTACAGCAGACATTTCCTCCATAGGAAGGGACAGGATCCATCGGATCATAGGAGAAAGTGTCTTGATTTTCTTTTTTAGGAGCTTTTGGCACTAGTTTGCCATCTCCATTTCTAGTATTGGCATTTCCCTCCGAATCAAGATAGAAACTCGTCATGACAGCTTCCTTGGGGGGCCATACATCTGAGGATTGCCACTCATTAGAGCCCATGGTGTAGTAGGTCACTTTTGGAAGTTCGTTGATGGTGTTGCTGTCTTCTCCTTTGAGCCACTTGTCAAACCAAGCTGTAATCACTTCATCATAGTTCCAGCGCGCATCTCCTACACTTCGCTCACCGACGATGGTATTTTCGGAAGCTCGGGTGTAGGCGCAGTGCAAAACGGGAGCAATGACCAAATACTGATTGTCTCTAGCCATTTGACTGATGGCATTTTCTCTGGCATGATTGTAAAGCGCGATGTTGGGTGAAGAGGACACATCGTACCAAGACACAAACCACATGCTTGGCTTGTCAAATGGCATATCGTCATGATAAAGGCCACCCTGATACCAGCGTGCATCATTGGGCTTTCTTGTAATCATTTCTTCATAGATTCCTTGCGGACCGTTTACATTTTTGATAATGTCCTGAACGGGCAAATGCGCTAGGCCTTCTTTCCAGTCTACTCTTGGGTATTCCGGAGCCATGTCATAGAAGCGCTGCAATCTCAATAAGTCCTCTTGAGCGATTCCTCGCTGAAGTCTTGGAGCCATCGGGTCATGCTGAGTACCATAAAGCCACGCTGTAAAAAGCATCTGTCCAGCACCTCCTCGGTACCAGTTGCCCTGCTCCACAAAGTCTCCGATTTTACCAACTCCAGCACCAAATCCTTGTGGGACCAAAGCAGCTAATGCAGGATGATTTAGTGAAGCTGCCGCCATTTGCCATTCGGCAGTGGAGGAGCAGCCCAACAATCCGATTTTGCCATTGCTCCAGGATTGGTCTTGCATCCAGTCAAAGGCATCATAGCTGTCTGTCAGTGGTGTGCCAAGTATATCCCATTCACCTTCAGAGAAAAAGCGCCCTCTTTCATTCTGCACGACATAGGCATATCCTTTTTTGACCCAGGAAAGGGCAGATTGCATCGTACGGGTACGAAGTTCACCGTCTCCATAGGTATTGAAGTTGTAAGGAGTCCTTGAGAATACGATCGGAACTGGCTCATCTGTCTTGGGCCTGTAGATGTCCGTGGCCAAGCGAATTCCGTCTCGCATCGGCATCATCACTTTCTGATCGACGATGGCGATCTCCTCCAATTGGTCCAAAATGGATTTTTCTTGTCCAAAAATCTGGATAGAGAAAAGAAAAATCAGGACAGTAAATAGTGTCGTGGGTATGATTCTGTTCATGGGCTTGTTTAAATTTATTTTCTTCAAATTACTTTTAACAATCTGATTATTCTAAAAAAATAATGATAAGAGGTATTTCTTAGGGTTTTTAGGAAAGGAACTTGAATAATTGTAGGTTGAGAGAGCTTTCGTACTATTCAGACAGGTATCAATGAAATGGTATTTGTCTTTTGTATTCATTGATAAGGTTTAAATTTGCCCTCACAAATTTTTGATCAGTAGCCAATAAATGATGAACGAGCTAAAAACGTGGGTGGAGATTCCCAAAAATTCCGATTTTACCATCTATAATCTGCCATTTGGCATTTTCAAGAATAAAAGGCTAAGTCCTCGGGTTGGAATTGCAATTGGAGACAAGATTGTTGACTTGAGTATCTTGGATCAGGAAGGATTCTTTGCTGACCTTTTTCTACCCGAGGGAATCTTTTTAAGCGAATCACTCAATGATTTGATTGCCTTGGGCAAAACCCAAACCAAAAAAATCAGAGAGCGTGTACAAGACTTGCTTCTTGCTGATAATGAAAAGCTTCGTGATCACTCTATCCGAGGGAAGGTGATGGTCAACAGAAAAGAAGCTGAAATGCTTTTACCTGTTAAAATCGGGGATTACACGGATTTCTACAGCTCTATGGAGCATGCTACCAATGTAGGAAAGATGTTCCGTGATCCAGAAAATGCACTGTTGCCAAATTGGAAACATCTACCCGTAGGCTATCATGGAAGAGCTTCGTCCATCATTCCTTCTGGTGTAAATATTCATCGCCCAAAAGGCCAATTCAAGGACCCAGATATGGAAAGCCCTTCTTTTGGTCCGAGTAGAAGAATGGACTTTGAACTGGAATTAGCTTTTATCACAGGCAAATCAACGAAGCTAGGCGATTCTGTGTCGACGGATGATGCCGAAGATTATATTTTTGGGTTTGTCTTGTTTAATGACTGGTCTGCGAGAGACATTCAGGCCTGGGAATACGTTCCTTTGGGTCCATTCTTGGGGAAAAGTTTCGCCTCCTCTATTTCACCTTGGGTAGTTACCATGGAGGCTTTGGATCAATTCCGCCTAGAGGGACCGACTCAAGACCCGGAGGTTTTGCCATACTTGAAATGTGAAACGCCACATAGTTTCGATATCAATCTGGAAGCCTATATTCAGCCTGAGGGAGTGAAACAAGCCAGTAGAGTTTGTCGATCCAATTTCAAATACATGTATTGGAATATCGCCCAGCAGTTGGCACATCATACCGTCAATGGCTGTAATATCAATGTGGGAGATATGATGGCTTCAGGAACTATTTCAGGTCCTACAGAGGACTCTTTTGGCTCCATGCTGGAGCTAAGCTGGAAAGGAAGCAAGCCTATCAAACTGGATACCGGCGAAGAGCGAAAATTCATTGAAGATGGGGATACGGTGATCCTCAAGGGATATTCAGAAAAAGAAGGTGTGCGAGTTGGCTTTGGAGAAGTTCGTTCCAAACTGCTTCCAGCCAAGTAATAGCTTCGAATAAGCGAAAAAAAATCCTGAGATATCGTTTAAGCCTTTCTCGGGATTTTTTTATTTGAATGTCCGCTATCTTACTTATCAATAACCAAATTATATTAGATTCACCTCGACTTCGCTCGGTGAACGTCACTTTGTAAGGTTGGGGAGGGGAGGGAAATGCGGCTCAACCGCATTTCCCTCCCCTCCTAAAGTTAACTGCGAATTCGGAGGCCGTGCAAAGTCGAGGCCATTTTATGCTATTGGCCATTTTCCGGTTGATCATTCTTTTTTCTTAAAAACTTACTTTCCCACCATTTCCAAAAGTGTCTCTGGCTCGTCCGTGGTGATAAAGTCAATCTGCTTATCCAGAAGAAACTGCATCACCTCCGGGTCATTTACAGTCCAGGAATTAGTAGTCAGTCCTAAATTTCTAGCCTCCTCAATCCAGTTTGGCTTCAGTTGGAGAATTTTAAAATGATAATCAAAGCCATCAAAACCAGCTTCTTTGAGTTCTTTAGGGGATTTGTCACCTGTTAGATACACCACCTTTGCGGTAGGGTCTGTAGCGATTGCTTTCAGCCCGCCTTCATAGCTAAAAGTGATATACTCAACCCAGTCTTGGGCTTGGAGTTTTTGCACCGTAAGCACAGCCAACTCTCCCACGCGTTCACTTTTTTCGGTACTGATTTCGGAAGGCTTAAATTCCAGAATCAGTTTCGTCTTCTTTTGCTTCATTCCCTCTCTTAGGTATTCTTCCAAGGTTGGGATTTTTTCTCCGTTTGGGAGTTTTTTGCTGAGTAAGGTCTCATAGGTTTCATGCTCTATGTCCAATCCTTGAAAGTCTGCATCATGGTTGATGACCAACACTTCATCCGCAGTCATCCATACATCAAATTCAGATCCTTCGCAGCCCAGTCGAATGGCTTCTCTGAGGGAGGCGATTGAATTTTGCGGAAGCTCATTCTTTTTCCAAGCGCCGCGGTGGGCGATGACTTTATTTTGGATAAAAGTGCTCTGTGCACTGAGGCTGAGACTTAGAAAACAGAGAGCTAGTGAGAGTAGAAATGCTTGCATTTTAGGATTGATTTTGGATTTCGAAAGCGGAAATTATTCCCTTTCTAGGAATTATGGCAATTTTTTTAAAAAGTTCATAGAAACTTCATTCAGGATCAGCCTTGGAATCAAGAATCTTTATCAGGTTTTTTGGGTCCTGCCATTTTGTAGAGGAGCCATCCAATACCAACCAAGAAGTGGAGGGCCAAAACTACGACTACAATGATCAAAGTGGTATTGCTTTGCATGGGTTTCTTCATTCGAAGGTTTACGGTTGAATTTAACAAAATCGATTCGTAGTAAATCAATGTTAGAAAGATCCTCACAGAGTTTCCGAATTTGAAGGTCTTTTTCGGAGTGCTTTATTTTTGGAAAAAATCAAATACACATTTCGTTTTTTAGGATAGTAAGATTAAAATCATTCGAATGCTTTCCTTTTGCCTTAAAAATAATTACCTTTTAATGCTCTGATTTTCAAATTGATAAATAGTCGTTTAGACTAGATTGTTTACGGTTCCCATTTGCTTTATTTTGGTGAGCTTTGGGATTTAGTTTTGAATATGTCCCCTTGGACACCTTTTCTCCCACATTATTTTAAATCTCAAAAAATTATGGCAAAAATTAAAAATTTAACCATCACATCGCCCATCCTTTTTGCGCTTCCTCTAAAAAGTGCTTGGGCAGTCACTCCGATTGACATCAATAGTCCGCTCTCCGCTGGAGCTTGGGATGGTGCTGGAAAGCTGAAATTCTCCCGTGGAGAGGTTTTGGCAAAAAACGATGCACAATTTCTCTATTTGGCAATTGACGTGGTGCAGGACACGGGTAATGATTCCGGTACCGGTGATTACTTCTGGCTTTCTTTTGACAGAAATAGAGACCGGGCGATCACTTCAAATTATGACATCAATTATGCGCTCCACCCAGGCCAGCCGAATAAACTTGCGCGGCAGTATTACCTCGGGCCAGCGAGGTGGACAGGTATTTTGAATGATCCGAGTAGTTCGGAAGTAGTGCAAGAATTTGGCTCCAGTGAAGCATCCTCAGCGTCCCATCGTATTTGGAAGTTCAAAATTGATTTGAAAGAAATCAATATTGCCCTTTCGTGGCCTCTGAGTCCGCCTTATTCCTATTTCGGTTTTCGGGTGAAATCCACTAGACCTGGTTTTACGACAGATTTTCCGGGCAATTTTTTCAAGGATTTCAAAAAGCTGAGACAAATAATTTTTTCCAGAAAACCTGGAATCCCAGACAAATTAGCCGGCCCTTTGATTGGAGGAATTGGCTTGATTCCGAAAACGAATATCAATCAATCCACAGGAAGGGCCACCACTGATGAGGGTTATTATAAGCACTTTGAAAATGCCGCTTTCGGAGGGACACTGAATGTGATTGGCAATCGTACCAAACTACAGCAGCTTTGGGGGCAAGGAGCTAGAAAATACCGGGTTCTCATAGACCCGCCAACAGGACCAGCTCAGAAGCTGCTTAGCAATTGGTCCAACTATCGGTGGAATGGAACTTCCTATGTGCTCCAGACCTTTTCCGCTTCGGCTTTGGGCTATTATCAGCTGGCAAATCCAGCGATAGATTATTCCATCGATGACTTACTGGTCCAATTTCCTACCATAGCCTTGCTTCCAGGTATTCACAAAATCACGGTGATATTTTACAAAGGCAATACGGAATTTGCCAAGGATGATGTAAGAATCTACGTTGATAACCATTTGCCCGGTGTGAATATCGAAAGTATCAGGCACGGAAGAAATGAGGTGTCTGCCTGTGCGATCGAAACGATTGGACCAGCACCCGATGGATTGAATTTTAGAATTACAGCGAACGATCCGCAAGGAAACCTTCGTGCAATTCAATTCAGAGCCACCTACGGTGAAAATCAAGCTACTGGAATTTTCAGTGAAAGCTATCTCCCCTCGAAAGGTAATTGGGCAGGTCATACAAATTTATTGATGCCATCTAGTGGTAATTGGCGTCCACCACAAACATGCGCCTACAGCTTTGTGCTTACAGCCTCGGCAAGAACAACCAATGGCTATGATTACATTGGGCATATTTCTACTCATAGAAATTTGACGCTGCTGTTGAAATGATTGATTATTAATGAAAAAGGCCACCTTGAAATTAAACAAGGTGGCCTTTTCTAGTAGTTTTTTCGATTAGTTAAATCCAAACTTTTTCAATCCTTCATGACTGATTTTAATGGCTTCAAGTGGATCAAGATCAAAGGTGTTGTCTTGCTCAACCAGGTAATATTCCATTCCAGATTGGTCCTTTTCCGCCAAAATTCGAGCGAAATCAATTGTGCCTGTACCCACAGGGGCAAATTCTCCCGCTTCACTCATGTCTTTGACGTGCCAAGCTTTGAACCTACCCGGATATTTTTCGAAGTAGGCTACTGGGTCAGCACCTGCTTTAGTTACCCAAAATAGGTCCATTTGATAGTTGACGTGAGCGGGGTCTGTATTTTCTAAGATATAATCTGTCAGGATAGTGCCATTTTCCATTGGCTTAAACTCAAAGTCATGGTTGTGATAAAGCAGTTGTAGGCCTGCTTCACTACACTTTTTACCAATGGTGGTCAAAATGTTTACTAATTCTTCTTTGGTTCCTTTCATTCCCATTCCATCAGGACCAAAAGTAAACATACCCATTGGGGGAACTGGAATCACAAAGTATTCAAATCCAGCTGCTTTAGTGGCGGCAATTTGCTCATCGGCATTTTCCAAAGTCACGCCACCCATGTGCGTACTTCTGGCATCCAAGCCGATAGATTCTAGATAGCTTTTGAATTCGGCGGGCTCCATCCCGTAAAACTTCCCATCAGCATAGCCTGCAGCCTCTACGTAGGCATAGCCTGCATCCGCTACTTTTTGAAGCGTGCCTTTCGGATCGGCGCCCATTGCATCACGAAGGGTGTAAAGGGCCAAGCCTCCGAAGTTTGTTGATTCCATGCTTGTCTCTTCGTTTGATTCGGTTTGTTCATTGGATTGGGGGCTGCATCCCAGGCTTAAAGCCAAAAGACCAGCAATTCCAAGATTTGATAGGAGTGTCTTCATAGTGATTTTTAATTTGACCCTAAGTTAATTCATATACATGAAAATGATCCCTTTTTTGGATAAATGGATGGAAGGAAATGAGTAGAGTATATCCCTCATTGTTAGATTCGATGGAACAATTTGTGTTCAGATCTTTTTATTAAATAGAATCAAACTGAAGTTTTTATGCCAGATAAAGTCAAAATACTAGCTATTCAAGAGCTTACACATGATGTGAAGCAGTTTAAAGTAGAAAAGCCAAGCAATTATTCTTTTGAGCCTGGCCAAGCTTGTGAAGTAGCAATCAATAAAGGGGGCTGGACAGAAGAAAAAAGACCCTTCACTTTTACATCCCTTCCAGAAGATGATCATCTGGAATTTGTGATCAAATCCTATCACGAGCATAATGGAGTGACTAAGGAAATTGACAATCTCAAAGTGGGGGACGAGTTTTTGGTCGATGAATCATGGGGAGCAATCCAATACCAAGGGAAAGGTGTATTCATCGCCGGTGGTGCTGGAGTTACACCTTTTATAGCCATTTTCAAAAGCTTGCAAGCCCAAGGGAAAGAAGACGGAAATAGCCTGCTTTTCGCGAACAAAACTTCCAAGGATGTGATTTTGGAAGATTGGTTTGAAAATACTCTCGGAAGTAATTTTATCTCCATTCTGGATCAGGAAGAAAAAGAAGGCCATGCTCACGGTCGAATTGATAAGGAGTTTTTACAGAAGCATGTTTCTGATTTCAAGCAGGAATTCTATGTCTGCGGACCCGAACCGATGATCAAAGCAGTAAGCAAAGCGCTGGAAGAACTCGGCGCCAATCCGGAGGCAATTGTATTTGAAAAGTGAGTTTTGATTTGAGCTTTTCAATAATGTAATGATATCAGGTTGAACGAAGCCGAAGTCCGTTTTTCGATTAAAACCCGGATTTCGAGCTCGCTCAAATTGACTTTCAAGTAACTTTAATATTTCTAATTGTTCCCAAATACAATAGGGAAAAGGAAAGCTACCAATCCAGCCCACACCAAATAGGCTGGTAAGAAATTGGAAATGGTTTGGCCGACCTGCTCAGTGCTTTTCTTGGACCTAACAGTCAACAAGAGGTTTTTTCCTACCCAAATCAAATGAACCATCATCAGTATATTAATTCCTAAAATCGCCGTGCGGTTAGGAGTGAATCCCCACTCGTTGATTCGGAAGATGATGGCGGACAAGGCAACAGCATTTACAAGCAGAGTAGCTAAGGCTAAAAGCAGCAAAAGCCAGTTTTGGGAAACTTGAATTTTTCCTTGGCTATTCTCTGCAATCGAGAAAAAAATCAATGCCATCACGCCAATCAAAAGCAAATTAAAGAGCAATAGAAACTCCCTGTCATTGTATGGGTCTTTGCCCGCATATACGATTGCTCCCAAGTAAACCAAGAGCATCACCAAAACAAGTGGACTGAAAATTCGAGCGATTATCGGGGGGACTTTATTGACCAATTGGGGATTGGTTTGGGTCAGGTGGGTAGCAATTAATGGGATAGAGGCCAGTCCAAAGACGGCAATGTACTCCATATAAAACTCCTCAATTCTCAAACCAATCAGGCTAAAGAGTCCAATCGTAATTGCCGAAAGAATTCCTCCCGAAAGGACCAATAATCCACCCATGATAATGGCATCACCATTGAATCGAAGGAAGCCCAATCGGCTTTCGAAACTTTTCCAATTTTCCCCTCCAAAAGAAAAGCCCAATAATCCCCAAAGTAAAATAGGCAAGTGAATACAAGCTAGAACCAGCGTGTCACTACTTTCATTGTCAGGTAGTAGATTGATGTAAAGCAGCGAAGCGAGAAAGGATAGGGTAAGAATGATGGTGCTTTTCTGTGAAAGCTTGTTTTTCCAAGCAAAATAGGCTGAAACAAAAGGGAAAACCATCAGTCCAAGATTTTTGGGATAAAAGAAATCTTCTTGGATTGGGAAAATTGTCGGAAGCTTTGCGTAAAGGCCTGCAAGCAAAGAAACCAAAATCAAGAATGTCCAATCTGATTTTTCTCCCCATTGAATGCTATCCGAAGGAGTTTGAAGTCGAGCTTTCCAAAATTCAGAAATCGGAGATTGGTTTTGAATACTTGGATAGATGTCCAAGAATGCTTTTTTGAATTCAGATTTATTCTTTCTATAAAGTTTTTCCAACTCTTCTGCCTGGTCGAGATGGGACAGGATTTGATCTTTCATATAATGTGCTGCTTTAGATTAAATTTAATGATTTTAAATTCCAATGTCCGGTAATAGCAAAGGCAGTTACCGCACTTATCCAAAGTGAAAAGAAATAGAAAATGATACTGAATATCACCGCTATTAATTTTTTATTTCCTTCGGGAAACCAGTAGAATCCCATCAAATAAAAAAATATACCTCCACCAGCACCACCCAAAGGAATGATGACTAGAGGATAATACATCCAAGATTCAAAGAGATTTTCTTTGGTAAGAATAATGAAAGCCAACCAGGCCAAAGGAAGACTTGCACCCAGTACAGCCGGGAGTAGTAAGTCTTTGGGCTTGGTGGGAAGAAAGGTTGCTTGATTTGTGTTCATGATTTTAGATTGTTATTTTAAATGAAAGTACTTTGTATTTCAAAGTGAATAGATAAATTTTTTTAGTTTTTGTTTTCTCTGATCAATTGCTCCAGAAAATTTAAGTGTTCCTGAAAGGCTTTTTTCCCTGATGCTGTAGCCGAATAATTGGTTTGCGGTTTTCTGCCCACAAAGGTCTTTTCTACGGCTATATAGCCTTGGTTTTCCAAGTATCGTAGGTGAGAAGCGAGGTTTCCATCCGTCACCTCCAGGATCTCTTTGAAGGAATTGAAGTCATATTGCTCATTGACCATCAGGATGGACATGACACGAAGTCTGACCACATTTTCAAATGCTTTATCGTAATTCCTCTTCACCTTAGCGATCGTATTTTTGGTACATCAAGGCGCCATATACCACATGTAAAATCCCGAAACCGGAAACCCAAAACCACAAGCCATAATCAGGAAAGAAGGCTGCCATTATTCCCAAAATCAACTGAAAAAAGCCTAATTTCTGTATTTCCCCTAAGGTAAAATTAGAAGCAGCAACTAGACCCAAACCATAAAAAATCAATAGGTTGGCGGGAATCAATTGGAAAGCTGCTTCATGAATCAGCGCAAAGGTGAAAAGCCCACCAACCAAGACAGGAATAAACAGCGCTTGCATAAAGCGCTTACTGGCACCATTCCAGAACACTTGGGCTTTTTGTTTGCTTTTTCGCTTGCTAAGCAGCCAGGCCGTACCTACAGCAAAAAGAAGTATAGTGCTTGCCAAAAGAAGTAATCTCGGTAATAAGGTCGAACTACTCAATCCTTGGCTTGAATCTCCCCATTTACTCTCAGGAAAGTAAAGCCAATACCAAGCAATTCCACCACCAATCAATGCATAGATTCCAGCTAATACACCGGATAGTCCGCTCAAAGAAAGGAAGCGCGTGCTTCGCTCCATCATGGACTTAATCTCGGCTAATTCTTGTTCAGGGTTTTTCATTTTAAAAGTACTTTGTGACGCAAAGTAAATGAAATTTTACAAAAAAATATTTTGCTACGTGATTTTTTTCAAATCCATGCTGGGATTTCTCCCCCATAGTTTGTTTTGCTTTAGGATAAAGCTTATTAATTACTTTATTTTTAAGTAATTAATTTACTGATTATCAATTGATTGTGTTCTTTAAAAATCTCCGTTAAGCATTGTTTACTCCAGATTTTGAAATGACTTTTTTGACCAATGGACCGATGGATAGTCCCTGAACGATGATGGAGAAAATCACAATGAGGTAGGTAATAGTCAAAAATAATTCCCGTCCCATCTGCGGTTCGAGTGAAAGTGCCAAGGCGATGGAAATGCCACCCCGGATACCTCCCCAAGTCATGATCAGATTCGTTTTGGGGATAAAGTCCAACTTCTTTTGAAATAGGGCTACTGGTCCAGAAAGGGCAACAAATCTTGACAAAAGCGAAATCACGATTCCAAACAGTCCAAAAATCACATAGGTGCTATCCAGCGAAACGATTAATAATTCTAAGCCGATCAATACAAATAGTAGTGCATTGAGTAGGACGTCGATGAGTTCCCAGAATTTATCTACATAGTTTTGGGTGTTGGGCGACCAGGCGATTTCAGGGGACTTGTTGCCAATGAAGATTCCCGCCACGACCACTGCAAGTGGTCCTGAGACATGCAGATAATGAGCCAAAGCTGATATTCCCATCACCAGAGCTAATGTGATCATTACTTCGGTCTCGAAATTATCGATCGCTTTCATCAGTCTGAAGGCCAACCAACCGGCAATCAACCCAAGAGCTATTCCTCCGATCACTTCTTCAACGAACAGCAGTCCGACATCCCCAAATGACATCGAATCCAAGCCTTGTTGGGCAATTTTGAAAATTACAATAAAAACTACGACGCCCACTCCATCATTGAAAAGTGACTCGCCGACGATCTTGGTTTCCAGTTTTTTGGGTGCATTGGCTTCTTTCAAAATCCCCAAAACGGCGATCGGGTCTGTCGGGGAAATCAAGGCCCCAAATAGCAAGCAGTAGATGTAATCAATTGGATAGCTGAATGCAAGGAACAAATAGTACATCAGCGTCCCGATCAGAAAAGTAGAAATTACCACTCCGATAGTGGCAAAGAGCGCAATAGGACCTTTCTGTCTTTTAAGAGCATCTAATTTGGTGTGAAGGGCTCCCGCAAAAAGCAAAAAACTCAGCATCACATCGAGTAGAACCGTTTCAAAATCGATGGAATTGATCAGTAAATTGGCTTCCTCCAGAATAAAAGGGTTGAAGAAACCTAGAATATAAACTGCTATAGTGAAAACGATGGCGATGATCATCAAGCCTATCGTGAAGGGAAGCTTCAGGAATTTAGTATTGATAAAAGCAAAACCAGCTGAAAGAATGGTCAGAATCGTGATGATATTGAAAATGTTCATGGCAGTTTGTATTTAAGAATTCCAAAATACAAGCATTTACTGAATGGACTTTAAAATTCGGTGGGAAAGGTGTGAACAAAAAAAGCACTGACCATTTAAGTGCCAGTGCTTTTATTACTTCATTGATTAATCTTTAGATGGATGCTTTCAATCTATTTTCCTTTTTGAGCCCGCGATTGATTTTTGGGACCGTATTTTCAAGGATATCATCCCGCTCTTCTTGAAGTTTAGACTTCATGGATTGATAGTAGTCAAATTGGAGTTTTTGGTCAGTCGTCCAAGGTCCGATATAGTCACCTATTTCAGAATACAGTGATCGGATTCGTCGGCTTAATTCTCCGTATTTCCTGCTGATTTCCTTCAGGGGTGCAGCGGTAGTTTTATCATAAGAAATTCCGTCCTTTTCCAATTTCTCGAGTTGATCATCAAGTTTACTGATGGGTGTTTGATTCTCGGATACTTCAGCATAAAGGGCTAAAACCTCCATTTGTGATGCGGTCCATTCCTTTCGGATAGCTATCGGAATATTCAATCTAGGATCATCGCTGACCTGAAACTTTTGCTCCTGAGATTTTCCATCGACTTCCAGTTTGGCAGTGTAGAGTCCGGGTAAAACATAAGGACCTGAAATTCTACCTCGTCCTGTGCCTGATGCCTCGGTTTGGTAGCGGAGATTCCACATCACGCGATGCAATCCTGCTTTAGTTGGTGTTTTGACTTCATCCACCATTTTTCCATTCGCGTCAAAAATCGTCAGTTTGATCGCATCAGAGGAGACCGAATCCCGGAGATAGAAGTCGATAGCTGCTCCGAAATCAGGATTTTCACCTCGATAGTACATATCTCCTGTATGCGCTCCATCTCGAGTATAATTAATGATTTCTGCCTCAGCGATGGAGAAGAGTGCGGCATCCTGCTTTAAGACCTCAGGAGTCATTTCCTGAAGTGCATTTACATGATCCAAAATCCAAACTCCCCGTCCGTGTGTACCCAAAACCAAATCATTATCTCGGGGATGAATTACTAAGTCATTGAATGGGAGGGTGGGCATATTGCTTTTGAGCTCTACCCAATTCTTTCCCTGATCGATACTGATGAATAGTCCAAGCTCTGTTCCCAAATAAAGTAGATTCGGGTTTTTCGGATCTTCCCGTAGTGTTCTGGCTACTCGATTTTCCGGTAAATTTCCTTCTATGGATTTCCAGGTTTTACCATAATCATCGGTTTGGTAGATGTAATTATTGAAATCATCATTCCGATAGTTATTGATGGCGACATAGGCTCTTCCGGCTTGATGGGACGATGGCTCAATGGTATTGATCCAGGTTTCCTTGGGTAATCCCGCAAGTTGGGAAGTTACATCATTCCAAGTCTGTCCATCGTCCCAAGAGACTTGAAGCAATCCGTCGTCTGTTCCGGCATACAGCATACCGGGTTTGAATAAATCTTCAGCCACAGCGGTGAGGGTGGGGTAGTAGGGGATTCCATCGTCCAATGAAGCTGTGTTTTCATCAGGCCTTTGTCCCATGATTAGGAGGTCCCGACGATTCACTTTGGTCGTCAGATCTCCCAGTGAAGTCCAGGTCGCTCCGTTGTCGGTACTTTTCCAAAGTACATTGGTACCCGCGTAGATCGTATTGGCATCATGGTGGGATAGGAAGAAGGGACCATCCCAGTTGGCAGGTGCCATGGCATTGCCAAGTTCCGGTTCCGGAATCCCAGGTCCCCAGGCATCCCAATTTCTTCTAGCGCCGATTTTCCCTTGTGGATCGCCTGGACGGATATCTTGACGTTGTCCCGTTTTCATATTGAGTCGGGAAAGTCCCAAATATTGTGATTCGGTATAGACTACATCCGGGTCATTTCGATCGACTAGGTTTAAGAAACCATCTCCGCCTCCCAGTCGTCTCCAGTCCTCATTGATAATTCCGTCAGCTCGGTAAGTTTCGCTTGGGCCAACCCAGCTGCCATTGTCCTGAAGGCCTCCGTACACATTGTATGGTTTGGCATTGTCAACTGCTATTCGATAATATTGGCTTACCGGTAAATTGCTGATAAATAGCCATTTGATTCCACGATCATAAGAAATCCCGATACCTCCATCATCACCTTTGATGACATGTCTGGAGTCCTTTGGATTCACCCAAAGAATTCGATCATCACCGTGTAAGGATTGGCGGGGAGCGATAAATGTTCTACCGCTATCACTGGAATAACTGTATTGGTTCATCATGTAAATGCGAGACTCATCGCTGGGATCGACTAGTGGTTGCGAAGCGTACATCGGTCGAGGATTCCAATCACTCATGAGCTCCCAACTTTCGCCCTTGTCTTTGCTTCGATATAGACCTGCCCGACGCTCATTGTAGGCGGTGGATGCATTGTATTGATAGCCTTGCTCTAAGGAAATATAGACTACTTCGGGATTGCTCCGGTAAATGGAGATTCCGATTCGGCCGTAGTCTCCTTCAGGAAGTCCATTTTTCAGTTCTTTCCAGGTTTTGCCTCCATCCGTAGATTTATGAAGCCCACTTCCAGGTCCTCCTCCGTGAAAACCATAGGGTTTTCTTCTTCTTTGATAGGTGGCTGCATAGAGGATGTTTGGGTCTGAAGGGTCCATGGCCACGTCGGTGACACCGGTATCTTCATTTACATAAATGATTCGCTCCCAGGTTTTGCCGCCATCTTTGGTTTGGTAAAGTCCACGCTCCTTATTGGGTCCCCATAGGTGACCGATGGCAGCGACGTATGCGATCAAGTTATCTGTGGGGTGTAAGACGATTCGACCGATATGATGGGAGTCTTTTAATCCCACATTTTCCCAAGTCTTACCGCCATCATGGGACTTGTAGACACCGTCTCCCCAAGAAGAGCTTTGGCGATTGGCCCGCTCCCCTGTACCAACCCATACGATGTTAGGATGCTTTTGGTGAAGGGCTATGGCACCTACTGAGTGAGTCCCTTCATTTTCAAAAACAGGCTCAAAGCTGACACCATTATTGCTTGTCTTCCAGACTCCACCGGTGGCAGTGGCAGCATAAAAGGTGTAAGGATCAGATTCGAGTACAGCCAGGTCTACAATTCGACCGCTCATGGTAGCTGGCCCAATATTTCGTAGTGGGAGCCCGTTTAGTAATTCGCTTGTAAGTTCTTGGCTTTGACTAGTCATCGAAAACCCTAGGCAAAGCAAGAGTAAGAGGTATTTATTTTTCATAGTAGAATATTTCTGCTCAGGGTGGAAATTAAGCAGCCTTTGCTAGAGTACAAATTCTTTTTGAAGAGTGGTGGCTTCAGAATAGTCCACAATACAAATGGTTTTCCTAAGAAACGACCTCAATACGTGTTTTCTCCAGCTAGTTGAGAATACCCTTAAAAAACTGAATTTAGGGCAAATGCCGTATTGGTGATAAACTGCTTTTAAATCAATTTTGGGCAGGATTTAAACACTATCAAAATGAAAAAACCTATTTTAAATTTGATTTGGATTCTGACGATAGGACTATTTATGTTTTCCTGTACAGAAGGTGAAGATATGGAACCCGATGATAATCAGCCGCTGACTAATGATTTGGATTTTCCTTTTACACTTTCTGGTGATGAAAGTCGGTATGTAATGGAAATTGATGGGGTAGAGGTCAGTAATTATGCTGAGATACTCAATACTCTCAATACAGACAAGTCTATTTCAGTCAATTTTTGGGGACCAAGCAACGACTTCAATTTTGGAGGGTTCAACTCCATACCCTTGGGAACCGGAACTTATGAAGCAGGGCATGATTTGGGGCCTGGTAATGGTACTTTTGGAAATAATCTTTTCATGATGGGCTTTGTGAAGAAAGAGGGAACAAAGTATTATGCTTATTCGGCGCATGAATATGGATTCTTGGAAGAAGAACGAGTTCCCGGTTCCTCTGCGACAGTAAAAATCATCACATTTGAAGGAAAACAGACGAGCTACAAATTTATGAATGGAACCTTCAGCCAATTCATAGGCACAGTGGAGGGTCAGTTTGCCGGTACCTTCAAGACCAAAGACGGAAAAGAAGTCAAGGTGACCAAGGGACAATTTAGAATTGTCCAAAAACTTCCCCCCGGAGCAGAGGAGGTTGATTAAATGGATAAATAAGAAGAAAAGCATCGTTCTTGGCGATGCTTTTCGGTTTTTAAAATATGTGATGGCTATTGAAAAAGCCTTGGGGCAAATTGACTTAGATAGACTCTCCAGTTTCTCCAAATATGGCCACCTTCGCTTTCTACATATTCATAAGGCATGTTCATGGAGTCAAGTTTGGCTCGATATTCCTTATTGGCATCGTAGAGAAAATCTGTTTTTCCAATGGCGATCCAATACAGTTTGTAGCCATTGACCATCTGCTGTTGAAGGGTTTGGTCAAAATTGCTGTAGACCTTTCCTGTAGCATCTTCCCGCGGCATAATTGCTGCCGAAAAGAGTCCCATGTAATCAAATGTGTTCGGATAATATCTTGAAATATGCAAGGTGTGATAGCCACCCATTGATAGCCCTGCAATGGCTCTGTTTTCCTTATTTGCTTTTACTCGATAATTATTTTCCACAAACTTGATGATATCCTCAAAAGCCCCTTCATAGGTTCCATCCATTGTCTTTGGGATCATAAAGGCAGGTTTGTAGAAGTTTCGGCTACCTTCTCCCGGAGCACCGTCTTGGATCACATTTCCATTTGGCATGACCACAATCATGGGTTTGGCTTTTCCCTGCGCAATCAGATTATCTAGTATCTGAGCAGTTCGACCCAAGGAAATCCAAGCTTCCTCGTCTCCACCTGCTCCGTGCAGTAAATAGAGAACAGGGTAGTCTTCGGTTGATTTTTCATAGCCAGGAGGAGTATAGACAGTGATCCTTCTATCCATCCCTAATCCCGGTGAATCATACCATCTACGAGTGACCGAGCCATGCGGGATGTCATTGGTCTTGTAAAGTTCTGCATGACCACCTCCGATAATGAAAATATTTGTAGAGCTAGCTACATCGCGGATCAAAAAGGGATTGTTGGGGTCAGTGGTTCGAAAGCCATCAATTAGAAAGGCATAATTGTACAATTCCGGTCCTAATTTTTCGGTGGTGTAGGTCCAGACGCCATTTTCATCCTTAGTCAAAGACGCTTTGTCAGGTCCGTCCATTTCACCCATGGGCGTTTCCATCTTTACCGTAGGTAAAAAGTCACCGGTAATTTCTACCGCATCAGCATTTGGTGCAAAAAGCCGGAATGTCACCGTATTGTCCTCATGAACTTCAGGTGAGATGATTTGCTGAGCATTGAATAAGGCTTCCTGAGCAGTCGAACTCAGTATGAGTGCAAAAAGGAAATTTGAGAGTAGGATTAGTTTTTTCATGGATTAAGGGATCTATTGTTTCATTTTGGAAAAATAGAAAAAACTCTTTTGAAAACCTATCTTCATAAATTTCAAAAAATGAAATTACTTAGGATTCATCATTCGATTTGAAAGACAAGGTTTTCTGAAAAGAAAGGAAGTGCTTTAGTCTGAATTCGTTCTGCGATACGATTGAGGTGATCACCCTCATAACTCTCATAAAAGTGCGGGACTTGATAGGATTCCAGCAGCTCGTGCAACTTTTTTGTGGCCTCGCTGATTCCTCGGTCTTGCAAGCCGGCATCCATACCGATCGCCTTAAGTTTCTTTAGGTTGAGGATATATTGATCCACATAATTCAGTGTTCGGTTCGCAATGATCTTATTGATTACTTCCTGGCGAGGCTCCCCATCTTTTGCCGGAAGGTCAAGGTAGAGTGGTGGATTTTGTGGGTTTGGAGCAAAAGCCGCCGAAGTGGCCAAAGCTGCTATTTCGAAGAAGGAAGTTTCTGCCAATTGATCAGGGGTAAGACTTTCGAGTTTTTTCATCAATTCTGCATTGGTTGACGCTGCTCCGTCCATGCAGCAAGGACTCAATGCGTAAATGGCCGCATAGACATCCGGATTTTTCATACCTAATCGCAAGGTGCCATAGCCTCCCATGGAGTGGCCAGCCAGTCCTCGGCTATTTTTGTCAGGGATCGTTCGGTAGTTTTTGTCCATGTAGCTGACCAACTCTTGGGTGACGAAGGTTTCCCAGTCTCCTATCGTAGCCGAACTCGCATACATACTTCCTTTGAATTTATTGTAGGCATTGGGCATGACCACAATCATTTCTTTGGAAAGTCCCTCAGCCAAAGATTGCTCGATGACATCCTGCAGATTGATCCAGTGATCTTCCCAACCAAACCATTGAGAGTCGGTATCGGTGAACCCGTGAAGCATGTATAGCACGGGAAAACGCCGGTCTGGATTAGAGGTATAAGAGGGAGGAAGGTAAACCGTGACATCTCGTTCGGCAGGATCGCCGATGAGATTGCCTTCTAGAGCTTGACTATGGATCTTGATTCGTTCTTTAGTTCCTTTTTGAGCATTTACAAAGGAGTAACTCATCATCACTAGAGCGGTGAGGAAAAGTAGTTTTTTCATGGGTTTAAGGTTGATTAAAAGTAGGTTTTATCGGGAGATTGGCAAAGGGTATTTATAAAAGATGGATTCTTTGAAATATTGCCTTCGAACTTTTTTTAAAGCAGATAAGTATATACTTTTGGTGCTACTTGATAAAAAATGAAAACACTTTCTCTAAAATTAAAAGAGTCTGTTTTTGAAGAAACAGAGGATATTTTAAAGGAAAAGGGAATTCCTAGAAATCGGTATATCAATGAAGCTTTGGATTTTTATAACCGATATCATAAGCGGAAAAAGCTTGCAAGGCAATTTGCAAAAGCTTCTGAAATGGTAGCAGATTCATCTATGGAAGTCAATGCCGAATTTGACCTTTTGATTGATGAAGAAGCAGTTTGAGATTTGGCTAGTCAATCTAAACCCTTCTAAAGGAGTTGAGCCAGGTAAGATTCGTCCTGCTGTTGTGGTTCAGACGAATCTTCTGAATCAGGTAAATCACCCATCTATCTTAATATGTCCGATTACTTCCCAGCTTTCGAAAGAGGATAATATTTTGAGGATAAGACTTGGGGTCTTAGATACTGGCCTGGATAAAAGTTCGGAAATTTTGATTGATCAAATCCGAGCCCTGGATAATCGTCGTTTTTTAGAAAAGCTTGGGGAGCTTCCTAAAGAAAAGGCCTTTGAGCTTCGTGAAAAACTGACTAGTATCTTGGATTTATAGAAAGAAATTATGGGGATCGCTTTATAAATTTTCGGTTTGTGGGACCCTTCTTTTTTTTGCTGAAATAAGCTGAAACCAAAATTGAAATCCCCCCTAAAATAGGGCCATAGGCTAAGAGAAATGAATTGCCACTAGGAATCAAGCCAGTAAAAGTCCCTAATGTCACCACCAAGCCAAAAACCGTCAGCACAACGCCTACTATAATCAAATTATCTGCATTGGAACGATTCGATTTTTCAAAGGCTCTAAGTTGAAGTACATTGTCCAATTCCTTGATTACCTCCCGAATTTCCGATTCGGGATAGTTTTCCTTTTCCAATACCTTCCTGACATGGGAGAGATCAAAGTCTTTATCGTCAATTTGGTTTAAAAAGTGGCCAATGATTTTTTCTGTTGTATCCATTTTTTGAAATTATTGATCTTAAAATTAAAATATTGGTTTAAAAATCGATAAGTCATTTACTGGATTTTTTCAGGGATAGTGTATAGCTCAAAAAGTATGATGTATCCCTTGTCCAAATCTTGTATATTCAGGAATTGTAAAATGACGCGACTCTATCCAATGAAAAAATTCATCCTCCTTTCGTTTTTTGTTATTCTGACGACTTTTCCCGCTTTTTCCCAATATCAAATTATCACAGGTGGCTGGGTTTATGATACCGAAACCAACGCTTTTAAAAAGAACTCCGCCATTTATCTAGTCAATGGATTGTTTGGGACAGGCAGTGAAAATATCACCAACTGGCAGGTCAAGAAGCTTTCAGACGATGATTATATCCTGCCGGGCTTGATCGACCTGCATGCCCACTATCGGGTAAGCTATGAAGGAAAGGCCTATGATGATACGGTAGCCATGCCAAAGATCTTTTTGGCAAATGGGGTCACGAGTACTTTTCCTGCAGGTGAGATTGAGCCTGAAAAAATGTGGGATTTGCAGAGAAAAATAGATGCTGGGCAAATGCCTGGACCAAGAATTTTACATTCAGGGCCTTATTTTGGTACTGCTGCAGCAGATTGGAACCCGGATATTTCAGAGTCTCAAATTAGGCAACGGGTAGATGAGTGGGCCGGACGGGGAGCTTATGGGTTTAAAGCCAAGGGTATAAATGCAGAGCAACTCCAAGTCTTGATTGATCAGGCTCACAAGCATGGACTGACTGTTACCGGGCATTTGAATTCAGGCTATCGAAACTCCGTCAATCCTCAAGAAGCCATAGAAATGGGAATCGATCGCATCGAGCATTTTCTTGGAGGAAGATTGTTGGCTGACTCGGTGGACGCTTATCAAAGCTTAAAGTCTCTGGATCCCTCAGACCCAAGGTTGGATGAGATTATTCAGTTGTACATTGACAATGGGGTTTATTTTGATGCCACCTTGGCTACCTATGGAGCCATTGGCATGGTTGACTCTCCGATATTCTTTGATTTTGCGATTGAGAATGAATATTTCACCCCTTTTACTCGTGAGATCATCCGATCCAAGTCAGCTTCGGCTTTTAATGAAATTTGTGCTTTGATCTATCCGGTGAAGCAGCAAACACTCAAGCGCTTTTATGATGCCGGCGGCTTAATCACCGTGGGTACTGACCGACCGCTACTTTTAGATAATTATCTGGGTGGAGGAATCGGTGGGTTTTTCATCCATCGGGAAATGGCAGCTATGGTTGAGATCGGGATTCCTGCTGGAGAGGTGATTTATTTAGCCACTCAACAAAATGCCGAGGCCCTAGGAATAGCTGACAAAGCGGGTAGCATCAGCCCCGGCAAATGGGCAGATATGATGATTATTCGTGGCAACCCTATTGAAGATATCAACCGAACCCGCAGCGTACATACGGTCGTAAAAGCCGGAAAATTTTACTCATCCCACGATCTAAAAAATGCAGCCAAAGGGAAGTTGGGTCCGCAGGAATGATATGGGTTAAAACACAATTTCCAATTTGAAATTACCCAATCTTTCTTATTCGCTGTTTCTAAAGGAGCCAAATTTTATTTTATTTCTCGAAGTATCTAGGTTGAAGCATAGGATCATCCTCCTTACTTAGCAGCTTAAATAGAATAGGGTCTCGCAAAATTTGAGTGACGGACAGCTCCATTCCATCCACCATCACTGTTTGACCCATGAGACGTATTCCATGGCTGTAATCCACATACCAATCCACGTGCCCCGCATAGACTGGCTGAATGGGTTTTCCATCCAATTGATGCCAGCCATAGATGATAACTTTATTGGATAAGTCACTGAGTTGATGGGATAGAACAATATCCTTTTTGATTCCGGCGATTAGTTGGCCGTTTTGCCCACCTGCTTCCTTTTTTTGCAATTCGATCTGGTTGTTGTGTTCGACAAATTTTTCTACGCTTTCATTTTGATTGGCCACTGGTTTGTAAAAAAATGGAGCCAATTTGATGGAGGCATGATCGTAAATATGATCGCTGATTTTTGCCGTAATCAACGATCCTCCAAATAAATCAGCAAGTTTTTGAGCTGTATGAGGATTCATGGGAATTCGGCAATAATCTTCATTTGAACCTACCGCTAAATAGTCGGGCATAGCCTGGTAAATCACTTTATGCTCTTCTCCTAATGCATCTTCAAAATCACCTCTAATTATCACTAGTTTTCTTAAAAAATCAGGCACATTACCTGAGGATAAGGCCTTATAGATTTCCTCCTCTCGCTCAGAAAGAGGCAGAGATTTGATTCGGTGCATAAACTCTGAACCCGTTTCTGCATTTGCTTTTCTTTCAGGAATTTTAAGGAAGGTTTCTTTGATTTGGCCAATAACCGAAAAGGATAAAATTAGAAAAATCAGGAGTAAAGAAAACCTTAACTGCATAGAACACTCTAAATTTTAATTAACCTACTTTATTCAATAGTTTCATTCAATCGTTTCCAAAAATCTTCTTCCATTAATTCTGTTTCAATCGAAGTATATATTTTTACTTTCCGACGGGTGTTTTCCTCAGGTGTCCAAAACTCCTCGGCTTTTGCCCATTCAGGATGAATCAGCGCCTCAATGATCGCCACATCCCACATGATCCACCGCTTTTTTTCAGGATCATCTCGGGTCCACCAGCGATTGTAACTTTCCCATCGATCTACCAAATAATCCCCCAATTCGGATTTGCCCTTGAGGTGTTGATCCACTATTTCCTTTTCAAAGACTAAATGCTGACTAGTCGTAGCGGACATAATGGTCAGATCCAAATTAGGCGTATCTAGGAGAATATTAACCGCAAGCGTATCGTTTCCTGAGTTGAATTCCTTCTTGTCAAATGTATTTTTTTCGGGATCATGCCAGATACCCAAGTAGTAAACCTTGATTTTAGGAATGATTCGGGGCTCCTGTAAAATGGCAGAAGCAACATTGGTACAGCTTCCCAAAATGACCAAATTCAATTTTTCATTCCCTTTCATTGCCAAAGCCTCCTGAATGATAAAATCAGAAGCCGGTGATCGCTGTGCTTCTGTTTTTGATCGAAGTGGGAAATTCGAACCAATGGGAAGAGGAATATCTTTTCGGTTTGCCAGCTCTACCAAGCGCTCATTGATTTCTTGGCTTTCCAAAACAGTCGAATCACTTGCAAGTGGCGAAATGTGAAATTGTGCAGAACTGATTCCTCTGATGTCCAATCTTTCCGAGCTCATAGCCCCGACCAAAGCAAACAAATCATCTACTTCATTAGCCGTGTCAGCATCGATGATTAACGGAATTTTAATCTTTTCTTGATCATTAAAGTTTATCAAAAAATAAACGCTTAAAACTAGTATTAATTGATTCATTCGGTTTGTTCTTAATTTCTCCTTCTGACTTTTCTTCCAGAAGGCGAAAATCTTTAAATTTTTCTAAATCTTACACATTTGACTTTCTTATATCTTATTCTTGCCATTTGCCATTCCCTTTTCACTCCCGTACCTTTACGGTAGAAATTAAACCCTTCAGCCGTGTCAAATAAAAACGTCAAAGTAGGCCTCGTTCAACTCAGTTGCTCTGGGGATGTGGCCGATAATATGAAGAAAAACATTGCAGGTATCCGTGAAGCAGCCAAAAAAGGCGCTCAGGTAGTGGTCTTGCAAGAGCTTTTTAGATCCCTCTACTTCTGCGATGTGGAGGATTATGAAAACTTCAAATTAGCGGAAGCCATTCCTGGACCTTCTACGGATTCCCTCGGTGCTTTGGCCAAAGAATTAGGAGTGGTGATTGTCGCTTCCCTTTTTGAAAAGCGGGCGGAAGGGCTTTATCACAATACCACAGCAGTTCTAGATGCTGACGGAACTTACCTTGGCAAATATCGAAAAATGCATATCCCGGACGATCCGGGCTATTTTGAGAAGTTTTACTTCACTCCGGGTGACTTGGGCTACAAGGTTTTTCCAACAAAGTTCGGTAAAATCGGCGTGTTGATCTGTTGGGATCAGTGGTATCCGGAGGCTGCTCGAATTACAGCCTTGAAAGGTGCGGACTTTTTGGTGTATCCTACGGCCATCGGTTGGCATAAGGATCAGGATCAACTCACTAATGATGAGCAATATGGCGCTTGGCAAACGATTCAGCGCTCTCATGCCGTCGCTAATGGAGTTCCGGTAGTATCCGTCAACCGAACAGGAGTAGAAGGCGAAATGCAGTTTTGGGGAGGATCTTTTGTAGCCAACTCTTTTGGTAGGGTGGTGTATAAAGCCCCTCATCTCGAGGAGGAAGTACATGTAGAAGAACTGGACCTGACTGGTTCGGATCGATACCGTACGCATTGGCCTTTCCTCAGAGATCGCCGCATCGATAGTTACGAACCGATTACCAAGCGTTACCTAGACGAGGAATAAAGATGGCTGATGTTTTTGAATTGGCTCGATCTGGAGCAGCAACTCCAGCCGAATTGGGCTATTATTTTCCAGCGGAATTTGCACCTCAGGAATCCATGTGGCTCTCTTGGCCCCATAAGGAAGCTAGCTGGCCGGGTAAAATTGAGAAGATTTTTGCGCCCTATTCCCAGTTTATCAAGGAAGTAGCCAAAGGCCAAAAAGTCAATATAAATGTGGCTGATGAAGCCATGAAGTCCTTTGCTTTGGCACATTTGGAAAAAGCCGGGGCGGATTTGAGCAAAGTCCAGTTTCATTTCTTTCCAACCAATGATGCCTGGTGCCGGGACCATGGTCCGGCCTTTGTGATCAATCCCAAAGCATCACAAAAAAAAGCCATTATCAAGTGGAACTACAATGCCTGGGGGGATAAGTATCCTCCTTATGATTTGGATAATCAGATTCCCATCCGAATTGCAGAAGAATTGAACCTTCCCTGCTTCAAACCGGGAATTGTCATGGAAGGGGGATCAGTGGAATTCAACGGAAAAGGAACGTTACTCACATCCACAGCCTGCCTGCTCAATGAAAACCGAAACCCTCATCTCAATCAAGCCCAAATCGAAAAATATCTCTGTGATTACTACGGGGTAAAGCATATACTTTGGGTAGGAGATGGCATCATCGGAGACGATACAGACGGGCATATCGATGACATCACCCGCTTTGTGAATGAAGACACCGTGGTGACTGTGGTGGAGGAAAATAAATTTGACGAAAATTTCCCCATTTTGGCAGAGAATTTGGAATTGTTGAAGAAAATGCGCCTCGAAAATGGCAAGCAACTCAACATCGTGGAACTGCCCATGCCCAGTCCGGTGATTTATGAGGATCAGCGTCTGCCTGCTTCCTACGCTAATTTTTACATCGGAAATGAAGTAGTGGTCGTTCCGACTTTCCAGGATAAAAACGATCAGAAAGCCCTCGATATTTTGACGGATTGCTTTCCTGGTCGACGTGTGATCGGTATCGACAGTACAGACATCATCTGGGGCTTGGGATCTTTTCATTGTCTGAGTCAGCAGGAACCAGCGGTGCAGTAGATAGTTTACATTTATCTGGGTGAAGAGGAGTCGAAGCAGGAGGAGTAAAGTGTTCCAAGTGAGTGATAGTTTGTAAATGGTAAGTAGTAAGTAGTGGGTGGGTTGAAGTGAGATAAGAGGTAAGTAGTAGGCATTGGTTTGCAGTTAACACAAATCACGATTTGTGAGCGAATTTTAAGTACAGAAGGTTAATTTTTCGGCTATTTCAGAGCGTGAATCAGAAAGCTAAATTTTTTTAAGCGGCTGATTTCTCTAGATTTTTGTGAAAAGTTATTCCCGCTAAATTTATCGTTTGACTTTTCTAAGAATTAAAAAAAAGTTAAAAATAGCTTAAATTCGATGAAATATTTTGTCATTTCAAATCACTTCAAAATAAACTGAGGATTTGGGGGGGGGTAAACTAAGAATTCAAAAGATAATTTTGAAAAATTCCGTTTTTCAGTTTGTACAATTCTAAGAATTCAAGTTTCTGAAGATGAGGGATTTGGAAGTTTGGAACTGATTCTTTAAAATCAACCATTCATTTAAATATTTCTAACAATTAACCATTAACAACTATGGAAAATTAGCGAGACTTAAAATTGGACTTGCATTTATAGCATTGATTAGTTTTACTTCTATGCCTAGTGCCGTATTTGCGCAAGGTGGACTCGAAGGTCCCGGTGGAGATTGCAAATGGAAGAGAGCTTCCTGCGGACTTTTCCAAGGAACCTATGAAGCCTGTCTTACCAATGGCGATGGTAGTCTTTGTTCTTGCGGTGACGTAACTAGAAACTGTTAAATTTTTAATAGAGTAGGGCAAACGCCTTGATCTTCTTTTGACCCATGAAAAAAAAATACCTCTTAGCCCCCGTGTTTCTTTTTGCTTTTCTTACAAGCTGCCAAAACGTAGAACAGTCCCAGCTGAACTTGACTAGCTGGGATATTTCCTCAGGTAGTTCTTCAAGTGATAAGTTATCAGAAATCATCCTTCCAGAATATTTGTTAATTCCCTTAGAGACTTCTTCAGAATCTTTAGTTTCCAAAATCGATAAGGTTGTCCTACACGAAGATAAAATTTACTTGTTGGATGGTTTTTCAGAGGCTCGTATCAAAGTGTTTGATACTACTGGGAATTTTTTGCAAACAATCGGCAAAACTGGAGAAGGACCGGGTGAGTATAGAAATCCGGTCGATTTTTTCTTGCAAGACGATTTCATCTTCATCTACGATAATCCAGACAAATTACTGAAATACAATTTGGGAGGTGATTTTGTCGATAGTGAGCGTACTGGTATTTCGGGGTTTAGGATAGAACCTAATCAAGATCATGGGTTTGCGATGATCGACGGGGGAACCTCATCAAACCTAGTGACTACGGATGAGCAGTTTGGCCAAATGCAATCATTTTTTCCTTACCGAAGTCGATTTGTTGACCAAATCATTTTATATCCACTCATTAAGACTTCAAATGGCGATTTGCTTTACAGAAGGTTTTTGAACGATACGATCTTTAAAATCGAAAAGAACGGTGTTCCGGTGCCTCATTTGTTTATAGACCATGGGGATAAGGCTTTTTCTCTGAACCAAAATTGGGGAGATAAAGCCATTAATGACGATGAGCTGGAAAATCTGACTAGTAACTATTCGGTGAATCAGCTTTACTTAGAAAATGATTCCCATCAACTGGTATTTTATTTTAGTTCCATGTCTCCCTACTTTGCATTGCGAAATAAGGAGACAAATGACTCCAAAGTCTTTGATTTTTTGAGTTTTGAGAATGATATTACCCTGACTCCAAACTTCGCTTTTACTCATGCTTCAGGTGGATACTTTATCGCAGTAGTAGATCCTGCATCCGTGTTTATGAATAAAAAAGCTGATGAGAATTATCCTGAAAAAATGAAATCAGTATTAGATCAGATAGAGGAGGGAGATAACCCCATATTGGTTTTGGCAAAGTTTAAATAATTCTTGACAGTTCATAATCGTGTTGTTAACAAAGCCAATTTGAAAAAAACTCTACGACTTAATCACCCTTCCATCCTCCATCTCGATAATCCGGCTGGTGCCTGCTGCAAATTCCGGGTCGTGGGTGACGATTAGCATGGTTTGGTTGAATTCCTCGGCGAGTTCCTTAAACTTGTTGAATACAATATCGGAGTTTTTCTTATCCAGATTACCCGTTGGTTCATCGCCCATAATCAACAAGGGATCATTGATCAAAGCTCGGGCGATGGCTACCCGTTGCTTTTGACCTCCGGAAAGTTGATAAGCTTTCTTGAGTGAATGCTCCTCCATCTCGAATATTTTCAGCTTTTCCATCGCGCGGTGTTCCAGTTCCTCTCGGGAGTATTTTCCCAGTTTAAGCCCGGGAATAAGGATGTTTTCCAGTACCGAAAATTCATTGAGGAGGTAATGAAATTGAAAGACAAAGCCGATTTTCTCATTTCGAATGCGCGCGAGGTAATCGTGAGGCTTGCCTGTAATGAGCTCTTGATCCAAGTGAAGCTTGCCTTGATAGTCCGTATCCAGGGTTCAAAACCATTTCTTCAATTGTGCTATTTATCCAGTCTTCCATCCAATGAAATGATGTTGTTTTTCAAAAAATTCAAAAAACATTTAAATTCGATGAACTATTTTGTGATTTATGAGAAAATCAGAATAAATCAACTGTTTTTTTTTTTTTAACTCAAACAAAATAATATTTTGAAAATTTTCGTTCCGAACAAAGGATTTTTCCTCGATTTCTAAGATATTGGCAATGAGTGATTTGGAAGTTTGAAACGGATTATCTAAAATCAACCATTCATTTAATTATTTTCAACTATAACCATTAACAACTATGGAGAAATTAACAAATGACCAGATGGAAAATCTGGTGGGGGGCAATACGTTCTGTGAACATGCGTATATTCTGCTCTATGGTGGCGGATTTCAGGGAACAAATGAACAGTATCTTCTTCTTTGGGATAATTACGTAGCAAACTGTCCTCAAGCCTAAGATTCCGAGTGCTAATCTGTTAATACAGATTAGCACTTTACCATTTTGTTCATTTCTAAATTAATCATTCAAAATGTAATAGTATTTAGTCTGTTTAAATATCGTTAAATTCATAAATTATGTATTTTCATTTAGTTCTAATATTTGTTCTGTTGTTTCAAAAATCTTTTGAATTGGAGGGAAAGTGGCGACTTGTGCATTTTTCTGGATTTGACACCTTTTTACAAAGTGATAGTTTTCAATATTTGACTGAGGCAGAAAAAATGAAAATTTTTGAAGGAAATGAATATGTTTTAAATAATACTAAATATTTATTTAAAGGTGATTCTGTTTTTTTTACAAATGCTACAGCTAATTTTATTTCTTCAGAACAAAAAGGTCGTTTTTTAATGAAATCTGATACTATGATTATTTTTTATGAACAAAAATTAAATCCTATGAAATTGTTTATTTCTTTTCAAAGTGATACAATATTAAAATTGAGATTTGTTAAAAATGGTGGGATTTTGGGGCCAACCGAAATGACATTTCAAAGAGCAGAATAAGGAATTAATTTCTTTTTTAAAAATATATGAAATTATTATTTGTTTTATATTGTATTTCTTTAGTTGTTTTTTACTTCTGGATAGATTATGCTATTTTAACTGATTTGGTGTTTTTTGAATTTTATTCTGATAAGTTTTCCGAATCTCGTATTTATGAGTTGTTGGATTTTCGAAAGGAATGGCTATGGATTACTTATCCTATCAAATTACTAATTCAATTGATAGTCATACAGATACCGGCCATGCTTCTATATCTTGGCTTGTATCTAGGAAAGTATGAGATTAGGTATAGACAGGTCTTTGGAGTAGTTCTTATTTCCGAGTTTATATTCTTTATTCCCTTGCTTATCAAAATTATTTGGTTTTCCTTCCATCCGGTCTCTATGGAGGCGGTTCGCTTGTTCGCTCCTTTATCATTGTTTAGTCTATTTGATGCTGAGTCACTTCAAGAGTGGTTGTTTTATCCCCTGAAAGTATTGAATATTTTTGAATTGGTTTATTGGATACTCCTTGCTTTACTATTAGCTAAATTTTTAAAAAGCTCCTTAGATTCAATGCTTAAAATAGTTTTGGGATACTATGTGAGTTTCCTGTTTTGCTGGGTGGTATTTGTCATGTTTATTTCCTTAGGAAACAGCTAGAGCTATGCGGACGAAATACCTATTCCCTTCTCTGTTAGTTGGATTGGTCATGATTGGTGCTTGGATTGGTTTCTCTAGATATACCACAAAGCAAGAATTGCATTCAGCATACAGTTCTATTCCTTCAATCATGTTGACTTCAACTGATGGAGCGCTTGTAAATTTAAAAATACAAGCCTTTAATAATCCTTCGGTATTGATCTACTTCAATTCTTCCTGTCCGATCTGTCAGTCTGAGGCTGAATTAATTGAAAGGAATTTTAAAAAGGATACGCTTACGCAATTTTTATGGGTTTCTTCTGAGTCCGTAGAAGAGATTAAAGAATTTTCTGCGCTATATAAGCTGGATAGTTTGTCGCCGCATCATTTTTATTCGGATACCCTTTACAGCCTTGCCAATACTTTTAAGCTTACGGGAGTGCCTGCCACCTTTGTCTATGATTCTGAGGGTAATCTGGTGGATTATGCCTTGGGTGTAGTCTCTATTTCTGATTTGAAAGTGTCTATTCAAAAGGCTCATGATCGCTCCAGATAAGATTCCTGTGGTCTTGCAGCAGGCGAGTTCCGACTGTGGGGTAGCTTGCTTGGCTTCGGTGATACGGTATTTTGGTGGTGAGCGGTCTATGGAGTACCTACGGCAGATCAGTGGGACTGCCGTTCAGGGAACGACGGTATTGGGTTTAGTAGAGGCTGCCCGTCAGATAGGAATGGAAGGTGATGCCTTCCGGGTGAAGGATCTTCATCACTTGGATGAGTTGGAATTCCCTGCCCTACTTCATGTGGTCATCGATCAGAAGTTTAGCCACTTCGTGGTGTGCTATGGAAAGAAGGAAAATCAGTACTTACTGATGGATCCGGCCCTTGGCAGGAAGTGGGTTTCTGAAGAGGGGCTTTTGGAGATATGGCAAAGTAGGACACTGGTTTTGGTACAGCCTGGAGCTGGATTTGAGACCTCGGAATGTAGTCGGCAGAAAAAGCGGAAATGGATTTTGGACTTGATCCGGCCCAACTTACCCATTTTGCTGATTTCAGGTTTTCTGGGTTTGGTCACCACGATCTTGGGTCTGGCTGTGGCGGTATTTTCCCAAAAGCTAATCGATGAATTTCTGCCCAATCAAGCCTGGCAAAAGCTGAGTTTGGGTCTGGTTTTGCTTTTTGTCCTGTTGATCGGTAGATCGGTGCTTAGCTACCTGCGTTCTTCCATTTTGGTAAGACAGAGCAAGGAACTGAATCTTCGGCTGATCAGTGGTTTTTTTGATCAGTTGCTGGGATTGCCTAAGGTTTTTTTTGATTCCAGAAAGTTCGGGGATATCACCTCCCGGATGAATGATTCTCGGCGGATTCAGCGGGCGGTTTCGGTATTGACTACGGAGTTGATGGTGGATTCCTTTGTGGTGATAGTGACCACGACTTCGATATTTATTTACTCTTGGCAGATTGGCTGTTTGGTTATGGGTTTTCTCCCGATTTATTTTCTGTTGATTTATCGGTATCATTTGCCCATCAAAAAGGGGCAGGAGGATCTCATGGTGCAGTATTCGGGTTCGGAGTCCGGCTTTATCGATACGCTGACAGGAATAGGCGCTATCAAGGGAGAATCCAAGTCCGCGTTATTTTTAAAAATAAATGGAAGTGCTTACCAGAAGTTTCAGGAAAGCGCTTTTTCCCTTGGACAAATCAGCAACCGCTTGGCCCTAATGTCGCAATTGGCTGGAGTGGTATTTCTGGTGGCTGTGCTAGCAGTAAGCTGCTACCTGGTGGCAGAGAAGCAGATGGAACTCGGAGTACTCGTTGCAATCAGCGGAATGCTGGGGATGCTTGTCCCTGCGGTGAATAAATTGGCGCTTTCCAACCTCCAAATCCAAGAAGCACAGATCGCCGGAGATAGACTTTATGAATTTGTACAACTGGAGCAGGAGCCAATCTCCGGAGAAATGGAACTTCCTGATGCCATAGATCAGATTCATGTGGATAACCTGAGTTTTCGCTTTCCCGGAAGAAAGCTACTCTTTGACGGGCTGAGTTTTGAATTGAAGAGAGGCAAATTGACTGTGCTATTGGGTGAATCTGGGGGAGGAAAGAGTACGCTGTTACAGGTTTTGATGGGCTTTTATCTCCCAGAATCGGGATCTATCCTGATCAATGGGGATAGATTACTGAAAGATATTTCTAAAAACGGCTGGCGACAACGAGTAGGCTACGTGCCTCAGGAGATCAAAATTTTCAACGGGAGTCTGTTCTACAACCTCAGCTTGGACTCCAACCCGGAAGGTTTTAAGGAAGTGATCCAAAGATGCCAGGACTTGGGATTGCATGAATTTTTTGAGCGAATGCCTCAGGGCTATTTTACCCTAGTGGGGGAAGAAGGAGTGAATCTATAGGGAGGTCAAAAGCAGGTGGTAGGAATTGCCATGGCTTTGCTAAAAAGGCCGAAAGCCCTATTGCTGGATGAATTCACCGGAGCCATGGATCGGATGACCGAACAAAAAATGCTTGACTTGATCCTAAAGCTAAAAGAAGTGATTCCTGTTCTGGTGGTAACTCACCGCATCCGACCTGCTTTGCTTGCAGACGAAGTGTTGATTTTGGATCAGGGTAAACTGGTGGAGGTCGGCGCTCCTGAAGTTTTGGCTCAGGGAGATAACCTGCTTTCGGAAAGCTTGAGGGATTTAATTAAAGGCTGAGCCAGTATGATCTGGTTAGGAAGTAGGTAGTGCTCAATTCATAACCTACCTATACACAACAAACAGGATAATCTCTACGACTTAATCACCCTTCCATCCTCCATCTCTATTATCCGGCTGGTGCCTGCCGCAAATTCCGGGTCATGGGTCACGATCAGCATGGTTTGATTGAATTCCTCGGCGAGTTCCTTAAACTTGTTGAATACAATATCGGAGTTTTTCTTATCCAGATTACCCGTTGGTTCATCGCCCATGATCAAGAGCGGGTCATTGATCAAAGCTCGGGCGATGGCTACCCGTTGCTTTTGACCTCCAGAAAGTTGATAAGCTTTCTTCAGTGCATGCTCCTCCATCTCGAATATTTTCAGCTTTTCCATCGCGCGGTGTTCCAATTCCTCTCGGGAGTATTTTCCCAGTTTCAGCCCGGGTATCAGGATGTTTTCCAGCACAGAAAATTCATTGAGCAGGTAATGAAACTGAAAGACAAAGCCGATTTTCTCATTTCGAATGCGTGCGAGGTAATCGTGAGGCTTGCCTGTAATGAGCTCTTGATCCAGGTGAAGCCTGCCCTGATAGTCCGTATCCATGGTGGAAAGGATATAGAGTAGGGTGGACTTTCCACAGCCTGATTTACCGACCACCGATACAAATTCCCCCCGATTGATGGTAAAGGATACGTTCTTAAGCACCTGATTTTTGACGGGGCTGTAGAAGTACTTATCGATATCCTCGGCCTGAAGTACGGATTGCGCTTTTTGATTCATTTTCCTCTGATTATATCCACCGGATCGACTCCACTTGCTTTTTTAGCGGGAAAATACCCTGCGAGATACGTGGTGATGATACTAAATATCCCTCCTATGAGGTAATATTTGGGGTTGTAATCCACCGGGAAGGTTTTGATCGTCGGAAGGGCTTCCGTCTCGAATGGAACCTGATCTATCCCCAGACAGGCCAAAAACCCAAAAAGCAAACCCAAAGTCCCGCCTACCAAGCCTATGCTCAATGCGATGGTGATGAAAATGCGGTTTACATCCGATCCGCTGAACCCAATTGCCTTCAAAATGGCAATGGTATCCAGTTTTTCATAGATCATCATATTCAGGATATTGTAAATCCCAAAGCCGGAAACGACCAAAAGGGTGATTCCCACTGCATAGCTAATCAGGGATCGGATTTCAGAACCTGTTTCAAACTGGGCATTGACTGTTTGGATATCATCAGCATCTATGGAAAAAATCTGTTCTAATTCTCTGGCCATCGCAGGTGCTAAATCCAAATCAAAAAGCTTCGCCTGAATATCTGTGATGTAGGATGGCGGTTCACCTAGCATCTTTTGGACGGTGGTGATGGAAGCAAAACTATTGGCATTGTCAAATTCGCCCAATCCAGATTCATAATAGCCAACGACACGAACTTGTACCCGATTTCCCTCTGAGGTGGTGACTTGTATGATATCACCAATATCCGCCAGCATCCGGTCTGCCAGTCCTTTGCCCAAAATAATGGTGTTGTTTTGGACCAACTCTTCCAGATTTCCGGCCGTCACATAGTCCGAAAAAGCGAATAATTGGGTTTCTTTTTCCACATCTATGCCATTGACCAAGCCGGTCAGATCGATAGTGCCTACATTGAAGAAGACCTGCGAGGAAATCTTTCTACTCACACCTAATACCCGTGGGTCCTCCTCCAAATCCTGAATGATTTTACTGGCATTGTGTATAGCTAAGCGACTCGTGGAAGGCTTGATGGATCGAATAACATTCCAGGCATCGGCAAACTCTCCCTTCTGATCAATGGGCTGATTGGGGTTGGGTTTGATTTCATTGTAAAATCGGATATGTGGAGTCCGGTTCAGAACCAATCCATCCAATAGCGTATTGAGGCCATTCATGAAACCTAAAAGGGCCACAAACATGGTGATGCTAAAAAGTACACCAACTGCTGCAATAGCGGTCTGTTTGAATCTCGCCAGCATCAAAGCGGTGGAAATCTCAAAAATCAGTGACCACTTCATCTTCATGGCTTGATGATTTCGGTGGTTTCGGTGATTCCTTCCAGAATTTGGGCAAATTGAAAATTTCGGATACCAATTTCCACAGCTACCGTATCTCCGCTTGCGAGGATCACCTGACTATCATTTATGAGGTAATTTCTTGGGATGACTAAGGCATTTTCAACAGACGAAGTCAAAATATTTGCTTCCAGACTCAGGTTGGGATAGAGGGATGGAGGTGGATTGGTGAAAGTGGCTTCTACCCTAAAGCTTTTGGTTTTTGTATCCATCAGGGGATAGATCTGAGTCACTTTCCCATCAAAAACAGAGCCCTTGTAGCTATCCATCGTGATCGCAATTTCTTGGTCGAGTTTCACCTTGGCGATATCGTATTCATCCACCTGCAGCTCCATGACAAACTCTTCTGCATCACCTAAAACGGCTACCACTGTCTGAGGGCCTACCATTTCGCCTTTTTCTTTGGGAAGGGAATAGACCCGACCATCAATTTGGCTTTTCAGTACAAAGTCACTTTCCAAGGCCCGGCTGATGGCAGCAGACTTGGCGGCACTTCGGGAGTTGAATTCAATTTCTCGCTCCACATCCTGATACCGAAGCAGTGCTGATTGGTAATTATTCTGGGAATTTTCAAAAGCAAGCTTTCGCTGCTCCAATTCCACAACCGTTCCGATATTTTGCTTCCAAAGATTCTGTTGACGGGCATAAAGTAGCGAGTCATTTTGCAACCTGCTTTTGGCAAAATCAATGGCCAACTGAAGATCCCGGAGCTTACTTTGATTCTGTTGGTAATCAGCAAAGGCCTGAGCCAATTCGGCATTTTCCCTGCTTAATCGTTCGCGTTCGTTATACACCGCCAGAATAGGTGTCCCAACTTCCACCAAGTCCCCTTCCTTGACAAAAATTTCCTGAATAGGCCCTGTTCCGTTGGCAAAAGCTTCATATTGATTTAAGGCTCTAATATTGCCTGAAGCATAGACAGATTCAGTAATGTCCCTAATGAAAGGGGTAGTGGTTTCTTCCTCAGATGACATACATGAGAAAAGGCCCCAAAATGCCAGGATGCTTAGAAGTCTGTAATAGCTCATGTGTATTTTCGAAAAGTTTATTGATCAAAGAAAGCCTGTTTTTAGGAGGCTTTCCATGATAATTGTCAACTTACTCACAAATTCAAATCAAACAAAGGATTCTAATCACGGTTCTTCCAAGATGAAAAAATATTCACCGCTTTTCTTGGCAATTTTTCTTTTCGCTATTCAGTCATGCGCTTTCAAAGGTGTGGTTCGGGAAAAGAACATTCCCTACATCGAAGCTGATAATTCCTATGAACTACCAACCAAGGAATTGAATGTCTTTTCGCCCAGAAAAGCCTCGAATCTTCCGGTTTTGATATTTATTCATGGAGGAAGTTGGAATAAGGGTCGGAAGGAGATTTATGATTTTATGGGAAATCGACTGGCTCGAAGAGATGTGGTGACGGTAATTATTGATTATCCTTTGGCGCCTGAATATCAGGTGGATGATATGGAAATGGCTACCGTTTTAGCGGTTGATTGGGTGGAGGAAAATATTTCCGACTTTGGCGGAGATCCTGATCAAATCTTTGTTTCCGGTCACTCGGCAGGAGGTCATTTGGCGGCTTTAGCTACGATCAAGAAGGAGCCTTGGGAAACCCTGCAAAAGCTCAATCCTATCAAAGGGGCCATTTTGAATGATCCGGCTGGCTTGGATTGGTATTGGTTCCTGACCGTGCGAAAAGAGAAATATGATGCGGAGGATAATTACGATGCTTTCACAGACAGTCCTGAGGTTTGGAAGGCCTACTCTCCGGTTTATTTTTTGGATGAAAATGAAGTGCCACTCTTACTGATGGAAGGAGAGAAAACCTATCCGGGAATTCGACTGACTTTGGAGCGATTTCGGGAGAAAGCTGAGGAAAATGGAGTGGATTTGAGCTATTCATTTTACCCCAAAACCAAGCATATTCCCATGGTCACGCAATACTTCTGGACATGGAGTAAAGGCTATGATGATGTGTTAAACTTCATCGAGACTCAATCGGAAGGAAGCCTGCGAACCAATTCCTCAGGAGTCAAAACGGGTAAATAATTATTGGAAAGCTTAAGGAAATCCTTGTCGGAGGTGATGATGGCTTCGATTTGATGATACTTGCAAATGGAATAATGGATGCTGTCCTCAATATCTAAATGATCCATTTCTATTGCATTGATGACATCCATTTTATCTCCGTCTAAAAAATCAAAAATTTGACAGCAAATTCGGGCGATATCTTTTGTAGTTTTAAAATCTTTTGCTTGTAATAGGTAATAAATACTAGTTTGAATCACACTAATACTGATATAACCGTGGATTTTTCCGCTTTCCAAATTTTTAAAAATTTGATTGATTATTTCTTGTTTCGGATTTCTTTCCAAGAAAAAGTCTAGAATCACATTGACATCAAAAAAGATCTTCATAGCCCCATTTTTTAGCTTTTGCTTTGTAATATTCTTCTTTCCAGTCGAAATCTTCAGGAAAATCAATTTTGGATTTTGGCAGTGACCGCATGTACTCCACCAGAGACATTCCCTCCGGGAGGCCGGTTCTGCGCCTAACGAGCTTCTCGAAATGCTCTTCTACCAAATTTGAAATACTCTTTTCCTCTTTGGCCGCGTACTGCTTGATTTTCTCAAGCAGCTTTTCGTCGATGGTGATATTCAGGCGCTTCTTCATTTCATGTGTGTATAATTTGTCTTAAAGCGGTCACATGGAATCTCGCAATTTTAATCATCCCTCTGTGTGTCGCTTGCGTAATGCTCGATTTTATCTGTTTATTTTTTGATTTTTATTGGTCAGATGGTCCCGAAATCTTTCGGGATAACGATTAACCCCGATATTTCGGGGCATTGCCCTGTGTGTTTAATGATCATTTTAATCGCGTCGATTTGATGCGTATTTATTCCTAATTATACGCATAATTTAGATTTTATACAAAAAGTTCATTTCCAGTAAGTTGCCATCCTAACTCGGGTCCACATCCACGATCCAGCGAACAGACCGGAACTCCGGACGGGCTTGTAACTCTTCAGTGATTTCAGCGAGTTTTTCCTTAAAGGTGGTTTGGGTGGCGGCAGATCGATCTAGCTTGATGAGACTTTCAAATTGATACTGGTTTTTAACTCGCCCGATGAGTGCTTTCTCAGGGCCTAGAACAATCTTTTTGACAGCGATTTGAGCCATTTCCCGATGAAGGGCGATGGCAGCTTTTTCAGCGGTTTTGAAGTCCGCATGTCGGGTGGTGATTTTCACCAGTTTGACATAGGGAGGATAGAAAAAATTGCGCCTTTCCACCATTTCCTGTTGGAAAAACGAGCCATAGTCACCTGCTATTACTTTCGCGAAAATATCCTGATCGGGATTTCGGGTTTGGATGATGACTTTTCCCTTCTCGGCCCTTCGACCGGCTCGCCCTGCTACTTGCGTGATCTGCTGGAAGGCTCGCTCTCCTGCTCTGAAGTCCGGAAAATTCAAGATTCGATCTCCATCCCAAATTCCTACCACCGTCACTCGACCAAAATCCAGTCCCTTGGTGATCATTTGCGTACCCACCAGAATATCCAACTGTCCGGAGCCAAATTCATCCAAAATGCGCTGGTACCCATATTTATTTCGGGTCGTATCCAAATCCATTCTTCCCATCCTGGCCTCGGGAAAAAGCAAACTCAAACTTTCCTCAATCCGCTCTGTCCCCATTCCCTTGGTGGAAAGCTGTGTACTTCCGCAGGCAGGGCAGGAGGTAGGGATTTTTTCTTTGTAGCCGCAGTAGTGACAGCGGAGTTCCTCGGTAAATTGATGGTAAGTCAGGCTGACGTCACATTGGACACACTCTCCGGTCCAGCCACAATCCTCGCATTGGATGTAGGGTGCATAGCCGCGACGGTTTTGAAAAATGAGCACCTGTTCATTTTTATCCAAGGCCTCCTGAATTTTTTCTCGTAAGAGTCGAGTAGAATCCAACTTGAGCAGGTTTTTACGACGATCAGCACCTAAGTCTGCTAAGAAGTAATCGGGAAGTTCGGCTTCTCCGTATCGATATTTTAACTCCACGTAGCCATATTTTCCTTGTGAGGCATTGTAAAAAGACTCAAAGGAAGGAGTGGCCGAACCCAATAAGGTCTTGGCTTGGTGGAAATAGGCTAGCATAATCGCGGCATCCCGTGCTTGAAAGCGGGGTGCTGGATCGAATTGCTTGTAACTGGACTCGTGCTCCTCATCTACAATGATCAATCCCAAGGAATCAAAAGGCAGAAAAATAGAGGAGCGAACTCCCACCACAAAAGAAAACCTTCCGCTCAAAACCCCATTCCAGACCTCTACGCGCTCATTGTCGGAATATTTGGAATGATAAACACCCATCGCCGATCCAAAGACCTCTTGTAATCGACTGACAATCTGTGTGGTTAAAGCGATTTCCGGCAAAAGCAGCAATACCTGAGATCCACTTTCCAAGACTTCCTGGATCAGTTGAATGTAAATTTCTGTTTTCCCGCTTCCTGTGATTCCGTGAAGGAGAAGAGTTTGTTTCTCTTCAAATTGAGTCTTGATTTGACTCATGGCCTCCTGCTGAGAAGGTGATAATTGGGCTGGAACCCGCTCCGGTTCTACCTCTTGGAGGCGGTTGACGGTGACTTTGAAGCTTTCAAATATTCCATTTTTGACTAGGGTCTTGAGCGAACTTTCCGAATCCCCTTCTTCCAAAATCGTCGCTTTGTCCAATCCTTTTTCATTGAGCTCTGGCTTCTGAAAAACAGGAACATCCCGAAGGTATTTCAGAAGGATGGATTCCTGCTTCTCTTTTCCTGAAAGTTGCTCAAAGATTGCCTCAAGGGCATTTTTATCCTTAGCTAAATCTTCCCGCAGGCGAATTCTTGTCTCGACCTTTGGCGTATATTTTTCCTGAACTTTTTCAAAAATCAGAATGGCTTCTTTGGCCACCAAGCTTTTCAAAATCGGCGTGACCGTTTTAATTCCGAGGATTTTCTCGCAATCCTCAAAAGTGAGCTCCTTTTGATTTTCGAGTGCATCGAGGATTTTTTCCTCTCGCTCATCAAGGGGATAGGCAGCGTTTTCCCGATCAAAATCCGGATTGGCTTGAATCTTTGACTCACTGGAAAGTCGAAGCCCCGAAGGGAGCGCGGCATGCATGACTTCTCCGATATGGCAGCAATAATAATCGGCCATCCAAGCCCAAAATCGGATCTGAAGGGGATTGACAGAGGGGCGCTCATCCAAAACCTCCAAAATAGGTTTGGCCTCGTAGGCTTGGGGTGCTTTGTTGTGAACTTTCCCGATGATTCCTGTTAGAATCTTTTTTCTTCCAAACTGAACGATTACCCGTGCACCGATTTGGATCTCCGAGGAGAGATTTCGGGGTATTTTGTAGGTAAACATCCTGGGGATGGGTACCGGTAAAATAATATCCGCAAAGGAAAAACCCGATTCATTTTGGGTGATCTCATTTTCTCCAAAAAGGCTCAGCACTAGGTCAGTTCAAATAAGGGATTTGCGATAAAGCTTCATCTACATGGCTTACCGGTCTTCGGCAGGCATGATCGAAACAAACATAAATTAAGGCATTTCCTGTCGAATCCGGAGTTTTTCCTTTCAAAATCGGGGCAGTTTCTGTCGATTTTTCTGACCAAGCCAAAGCAATATTGCTTGGCTGTTTTTGTAAAAGGTCTAGTGCCAAGAATTCTGCACCTTTTCCCACAATTCCAATCTCTGCCGTAGGGACCACTGTTTCCAAAAGCAGACTTGCCCAATTACATAGGAAACCCGGCTCTTTGAGAATGAGCTCCTTCATTTTTCGAAGCATGGAGTTGGCGATATTACCATATTGCTCTTCGTAGGTAAAAAGAGCCAATCGGTGAAGATTCCTTGCCATGATAGAGTTGGAGGCAGGGATCACATTGTCGAATAGCTCCTTTTTGTTGGCGATGAGTTTTTCGGCTTTGGGATTATTGAAATAGAAAAAGCCTTCTTTTTCATCGTAGAAGTTTTCCAGACTAAAGTCCGTCAAAGTTCTGGCAAAGTCCAGTAAATCACTTTTTCCGCTTACTTCGAAAGCCTTTAGTGCAGCTTCAATGACGGCTGCGTAATCTTCCAAGAATCCAGGCGTATAGGCTTTTCCATTTTTATAGCTTCGAAATAATACACCATCCACCATCAGTTTTTCTTGAATGAATTTCAGGTTGTTCAAAGCTAAATCCAGCATCCGCTTATCACCGGTGGCAATATAAGCCTGAACCAAGCCAGTGCTCATTAAGCCATTCCATCCTGCTAAAATCTTATCATCTTTTCCGGGGAAAATGCGCTGATTTCGATGTTCTAACAGGGTAGTCTTAATTGCTTTCAGTTTCTTGACGAGTTCCGCTTCGCTCAAATTGAATTCCTCTGCTACTTCTCGGTAGGAGGAAGTTTGGAAAAGGATATTGACTCCGTCTTCCCAGTTGCCATGAATTTTCAAATTGTAAAGCTTTCGAAGCCAAGGCATCTCATCACCCACCAGTTTTTCCAATTCGGAATAGCGCCAAGTGTAAAATTTCCCTTCCACTCCTTCACTGTCTGCATCTTGGGCAGCTTCGAAACCCCCTTCGCTAGTCAGCATCTCAGCTTCCAGCCAGTTTACGGTTTCTGTTACTTTCTCCAAAAAGAATGAATCTCCACTGACCTGATAGGCTTTGGCAAAAAGCTTTAAAAGTTGCCCATTATCATAGAGCATTTTTTCGAAGTGTGGTGCAAACCATTCCCCATCTACGGAGTACCGGGCAAATCCACCCCGAAGCTGATCGTAGATTCCACCCATTCCCATTTTTTTGAGGGTAAAGAAAACCGCTTCCTTTAGCTCATCCCTTTTGGATGTAATGGCATAATCCAAGGTGAAATCCCAAATCGCTGGCATGGGGAATTTGGGGATGCGGTTCATACCACCCCATTCCTTGTCAAACTGAGAGCTGAGTTTGGTGATCACTTCGCTTAAGTCATCCGCGCTAAAATTCTTCTCAGATTCCTTGATTCCGTACTTTTCTATCTCCGATCGGTTGAGGGAGCGTCCAAATCCTTCGGCACTTTCTGCCAACTGATCGGGATGTTTTTTGAAAGCGTCGGCAATATTCGCCAAAAGGCGGGTCCACTGCTCATTTTTAAAATAGGTGCCTCCATAAAAAGGTTTTTGGTTGGGCATCAGAAAAACATTCAGAGGCCAACCTCCCTGCAATCCCATGGCCTGCACGGCATCCATGTAGATATTATCCAGATCGGGTCGCTCTTCCCGGTCGATTTTAATGCAGACAAAGTGCTCGTTCATGAGTTCCGCAGTCAATTCATCCTCAAAACTTTCCCTTTCCATCACGTGGCACCAATGGCAGGCGGAGTAGCCAATGGAAACCAAAATCGGCTTATTTTCTTTTTCGGCTTTGTGAAGTGCTTCAGGACCCCAAGGAAACCAGTCAACGGGATTATGAGCGTGTTGAAGTAGGTAGGGGGATTGGGAATTAGCGAGGCGGTTTGGCATAGTTGGAAAGTTGAAAGGTGCTAAAGTTGAAAGGTTTACCTACAAGGGTTTTGATTCCCTTATATTTTGAGGAATTCGTAAGGGTATCAAGGATTATTAAGTCTTTCGAGTGTTCGATTTATTCACTCTATCTCTTTTGAAAAGTCGAATTCCGTACCAATTTGTTCCAGTTTGGCCCTTAAGTTCTGAAGAAATTTGCGGTGTGAGTCACATTCTTTGTTAACCCTCCGAGGGTTACATTTTATAGATATTATTTTTTAAATACTACCTTCTTGCTATTGATGGTCCCTCGGAGTGTTTTTTTCGACTATTAATTTTTTGATTCTCGGAGTGTTTTTTCTACTGATTGGATTTCTTTAGAAAAGTCGAATTCCGTACCCATTTGTTCCAGTTTGGTCCTTAAGTTTTGAAGAAATTTGTGGTGGGAGTCACTTTCGGGATTCAAAGGACGGTGAGCAAGTTCTCGATGGATTTTTTGAATTTCAGAAATTTTACCCTGTGTTTCTTTTGAAAAATAGGCTTCTGAGAATCGCTTCCAAATGTAATTTTCAGCCTCTGATGTGGGATGAATTCTATCTTCTTTATAAAACCGATAGTCCCGCAATTCGTCCATCATGATTTCATAGGCCGGGAAATAGCTTACCTGTTCAAACTTTTTTTCCAAAGCATTACTAAGCACCCTTAAGATGCTTTTGCTGAGCTGATTTTCAGGAATGCCGTCCTTGATATGACGAACCGGGCTAACAGTCAAAATGATATTCAATTTGGGAAAAACGCGGGAAAAATTACCCAATGTCACTTCCAAGTCAAGTAACATTTCATTCAGCGTAGAAAGCCTTTTTTTGAATTGCTTTTGTGGCTGTTTATGGCAATTTGCTACCGAGCCAAATTCCTGATGATCGTAAATCCAAGCTGTACCAAAAGTCAAAATCAAGTGAGTACCTGAGGCTAAATAGTCCTGGGTTTGGCGGATTCTTTTATCCCAAATCTGAATCAGCTCCTCCTTGCTCTTTCCAACCAAATGTGAATGCGCAGAATAATGAAAATACATTCCTTCCCGCTCCAATATGCCCGATTCATCTAAGGAATCTTTGAATAGAGCGTGATTCAGGAGCCGGGATAAAATGTTGGGGTGGAATATTGTGCCAAATGGATTGGTCACAACGTCAAATTTGTTGCTTTCCAGTTTGCTTCCCACCACTTGCGCAAAGCAGGACCCCATACTGAGGATTTTAGATTGGTGAGAAATCGTAGAGGAAGCATTTGGGATATCGAAAGAGGTAAACCAATTCATGACATGAATTTAAGAATTCTACAAACGATATTTTTATTTAGTTGGGTATTTTGCCTTCATCCATTCGTAGGATTGCTTGATCAGCTCCCGCAAAACGCCTTCATCCACATCGCTTAATTTGTTGATGTAAAGGCAGGAAGCGCCGGTTTTGTGTTTGCCAAGCTTTGCAAAAAGGGAATCAAAATTTTTCTCCATGCAGCCCAAAAGGTAAATGGAAAGGGAGGACTTCCGCGGAGAAAAGCCCACGTTGAGAAAGTCTCCTTCCCGACCACTTTCATATTTGTAATGGTATTGGCCAAAACCTACGATGGATTCTCCCCACATCACGGCTTTTTCACCGGTGATTTCTTCCATGATTTGCTTGATGTGAAACGCATCCTCGCGTTTTTTAGGAGATTCTACCTGGTTCAGAAAATCTTCAACAGAGGCTGTGGTAGGTTGGGTTTTGTTTTCGGCCATGATTTAGTCCATTAAATACTTTTGGAGAAATTTAGCCGTTTCTTCTGAAACCCGGATCATGTTTTCCCACTTCATCCAATGATGGGTATCACCGGGAATTAAAATAGATTCATAAGGTTTTTTCAACTCATCAAATCGACGAATCAAATTGGTGGTCTGAGACACATTGACATTTCTGTCATCGTCGGAATGGATGAATAAAACCGGTGATGTCCAAGTATCCAAGTCCGCGATAGGAGAGGATTTCCAGGCAATTTCTTTGGCTTCCTCATAGTCTGGAGCCACTTCGTAGCCTTCCGGCAAATCGTATCTTCCATCCAAGTCATGAACTCCATGGATATCCACTCCAACTTTGAAAAGCTCAGAATCTCTAGCTAGAGCCAAAGAAGTCAGATAACCTCCGTAGCTTCCTCCATAAACCCCGATTTTATCCCCATCCACCTGAGGTAGATTGGCCAAAAATTCTCCTCCGGCCTTGATGTCCTGATACTCTACCGCTCCCTGATAGTAGGCATTTGCCGGTCGGTGGAATTCATAGCCATAGCCGATTCCTAATCGGAAATTGACCGAAAGCACCACAAAGCCCATCTCGGCCAGATATTGATTGAGCATATAGGTATTGGTGTAGTAGTCCATGTAGCTCCAGCCGAGCAGCATTTGTCGCTGCGGCCCCCCGTGGATAAACACTACACCGGGCTTTTGATCTGCACCGCCTTCTTTCTCAAATAGCTGTCCATAAACCGTCGTACCATCCGGAGCGGTGAATTCGACTTGCATTGGAGTGACCAATTGCTTTTGGGGAAATTCACTCGGGATCAAATCTTCCTGTAGTGTTTGAGTTTGGTCTCCCTTTTTTACCGTCACCAAATGGGGTCGCTGAGGAGTGGCAGAAAAGTAAGCGAGTTGCCCATCCGCCAAAGCCACCGGGTAGGCTTCAATCCCTTCTCCAGTAGTTTCCCAAGTCAGCTTTTTACGCTTCAAATCCACCGAACCGATGTGTCTTCGGTCTTTATCTTCTTCTTGAGGACCATCATTGGCAGAGAAGAGGATTCGGCCTCGATTTGGACTGAGTTTGATTTGCTCCACCATGTAATCACCGGGAGTGAGCAGCGATTCTTTTTTGTTTTCAATATCCAAGGCATACAAATGCTGCCATCCGTCGTGATAGGATTCGAACACGAGCTCATTTTCATTGGGATAAGAGAAAAAGAAATACCGATGAGAACCTCTCAAAGTCTCAGGAGCTTTCCAAAGCATTTCGGCTTCTCCACTAGCCACATCAGCATGCCAGATTTCCCAAGGAGCATGTCTCGGCTCCAAAAGGGGAAAAGCAGCGCCTGTGCCGCCCAAGGTTTTGATAAAAGCGATTTTGCTCCCATCGGGTGACCACTTGGGTTGGGAATAGCGGTGAAAAGATGGGGAGATAAATTGGATGGGTGTGTCAGCATCCCGATAGATTCCGATTAATTGATGCCCACCGCGATTGACGGTAAAGGCTATGCTTTTTCCGTCAGGAGAATATTCCATCGAGTTGACGGTTCCCTTGATGTCAAATAATGGAGATGGCTCCAGCCCATTTTCCAGATCGATGGTCCATATTTTTCCACTTTTCAAAAAAGCCAATTTTGAGTCAGGTCCCATTACCAAGTCATCCCCCTCTCCGATAATGCTTGCCGCCTGGGTAGTGAGATTGATTTTCCAAATTTCTACTTTGGGAGGAGTGGGGAGGTTGTCAGCATTGACAGTAGAGGAGTAAAGGTAGCCACCATGGTCTCCACCACGCACGAAGACCAGCCAATTTCCGTCATTGGAAAAGTGTAAGCCCGTGATTTCCTGCCCATCATCCTTGTCAAAAGCTGTCAATTTTTGAGGTTCGAATCTAGGGGCTTCTGCATAATACACATTCCGCTTTCCTTGCTTATACATAGCCCAGGCAAGTTGAGTGCCTGATTGGTCTGCGGTGAGTTCAGAGGGAAAAGTGAATTTTCCTATCTCTTCCATCGTGAATGTTTGGGAGACGGCAGGGCAGGAGATGAGTACAAAAAGGATAAAGATTAGGCGGATTTTCATAGTTTAATTGTTAGTAAGATGGCGTTCGAGTTCTTTTGCTAATTCCTCCTTATTTGGGAGGTAAAGCTGGTATTTGCTGACAAAAAGCTGATTATTGATATTATCCGTGGCGTATTCGACCAGAATATGATCTTTGTAGGCTCCCAAAACAATTCCTATCGGAGGATTATCGCCTTCGACATTTTCTTCTTTTCTAAAATAATTGAGATAAAGGTTCATCTGACCAATATCTTGATGGTCTATTTCGCCTCGCTTTAGATCAATGAGAACAAAGCATTTTAAGATTCTATGGTAAAAAACCAAATCCACATAAAAATGTCTATTGGCCAAACTGATTCGATATTGTTGGCCTATAAAAGCAAAGCCTTTGCCTAGTTCCATTAGAAAATCTTGGAGATTTTGGATCAATTGAGTTTCTAGCTCACCTTCCGAGTAGGTAGGTTGGTTTTGAAGACCCAAAAACTCAAAGACATAGGGATCTTTGATCAGGTCTTTTGGATGCTGTAATTCAGCTCCTTTTTGGGATAGTTGTAGAATCTCATCTTTTTCCTTACTCAAAGCCAATCTGTGAAAAAGCATACTCTTTTTTTGCCGCTTGAGCTCTCGTACAGACCAGTTTTCGTTTTCACATTGTTTTACATAAAAGCTGATTTCTAAAGGTTCATCTGATTTGAGAATTTCAAAATAATGGCTCCAACTCAATTTGTGAGACAGTGTCTCACTATTTGGGAAGCTTATAAAAAATTTTCTCATGTAGATTAAGTTTGATCTACTAAAACCTTTCCCAAATTCCAAACTAAGATCCTTCGAAAGTCTCTCTAAAAGATTGGAACCATATTCTGATTTGGCATCTCCTCCCTGTTCAAACTCTACGATGTGTCTACCGATTTGCCAGTAAGTCTGAACCAAAATGGTATTAACGGCCCGTCCCGCTTTTGCTCTTCCTTCAATCAGAAGTTGGCTGATTTCCTTTTTAAGCGATGAATAGCTTGTGTTTTTAGGTTTTTTTTCCATATCAGTATCGGTCATGAATATGATATAGCACTTTTTCCAATTCTGCTTTCAGTTCACTGGAAGGTATCTGATAATTATTCATTAAAGCTGAAAAGTGGAGGATTTTTCCACTTTTGGTGATGAGGTAGCCACTAAGTGCACTGGACATGCTTAGCGTCCCCGTCTTGGCATAGATGTAAGGAGGCTGTCCTTCATCAGCAGGATACCAGTTTCGGATGGTTCCTGACTCTCCACCTGCAGGAAAGTAAGCTTTGATTTTTTCCAGGGGTACTTCTGCTCTGATCTTTCCTAAGAGTGCGATAACTGACCGGGGAGTAAACATATTCCGGGAAGAAAGCCCTGACCCATCGTACCACATGGGTTCGTCAGGCAAGTCATTCAATAGATTTTCTTTGGCATATTCTATTGCCTCTCGGGTGCTTAGTCGGTTGTTCAGTTGATCTGAAACCAAAAGCATCAGCTGCTCTGCCAGAAAATTATCACTGATTTTCATCATCTGAGCATAGATGCTATCGGCAGGAGCCGTTTGAAGTTTTTTAGGGTCAAGCTTTAGGTAGTGGTCGTCAGAGATGAGGCTGACTTTTTTATTTAATTTTTCGCTTAAAAGCTGAGCAGCAAATTTTGCCGAAGTGATAAAAGGAATATCCCGCTCAAAGGTCTTGCTTGATTCAGGTGTGAAATAGGTATATTCATTTTTTAACCGATTTCTCTGAAAACTCAGATAGGTGGAGGGAGCGGGTGCAGGAAAAAGCCATTGCTCGAAGTAGTTCGGGTAAGTATCGAATCCAGCTTGGGTAGAATCTTTGGAAAAACGCGCCACATTCCCATAAATCGGTAAAGCTGAACGTTCGGTGGCATAGTAGGCATTGTACCAATCCCAAGACCATCCCGGGCCAAAAGCATCGATTTGATCAAAGTTGTCAATAAGGAAAAGTTGCTTTTCTGATTTTTGGAGAAACTCTATGACTGTGCTATCCTCTAAATCAGGATGAAGTAAACTCGGATCACCTGTTCCCCAGAAAATCAAGGAATCCCCTCGCTCCAAGTAGTTCAGTCCATTTACCTTTTCATCTCCCAATACGGTGTAGGAGGTATAGAAAGTAAACAGCTTGGTATTCGATGCAGGAATGAAATACTTGTCTTCATTGATGGCTACCAAGGGTTTTTCTTTTGAAGGATCCGTGAGCATAAATCCCAGATGCCCTTTGTCGAAAACATCCGATTTGGTCAGGGATTTATTTATTTTTTGAACCGTGCAGGAAGAGAGGACAATCAAGACCCCCAAAAGCATTTTTTTCATCCCCTAAAATAGAAAAAGCCATCCAGAATTCTGAATGGCTTTTCGAAAGAACGGGTTGATCGTTTATTTGGAGATAGTTACGGTCTCCGTTTCTGTCTTTTTCCCATCTACCATTTTAATTTCTTTTTTTACCTCGATTACTTTAGCATCTGCCATTTCGCCATGAGAATCATGAGAGGATAAAAGCGGTGCAATTACTAATCCCACCAAACAAGTTAATTTGATCAAGATATTCATGGATGGACCAGAGGTGTCTTTAAACGGATCTCCAACAGTATCTCCAGTTACAGCTGCTTTGTGTGCGTCTGAACCTTTGAAGGTCATTTCTCCATCGATCATCACACCTGCTTCAAATGATTTCTTGGCGTTGTCCCAAGCACCACCTGCGTTGTTTTGGAAGATGGCCCACATCACACCAGAAACTGTAACACCCGCCATATATCCACCGAGAACCTCAGCAGCCAATAGGGTGTCTCCGGTAAACAACTGTGTCAAAAAGGCAATCAAGATTGGTGAAACAATCGTCAGCAATCCTGGGAGCATCATCTCCTTCAAAGAAGCGTTTGTAGAGATTTCCACACATTTGTCATACTCAGGTTCTGCGGTACCTTCCATGATACCAGGAATCTCTTTGAACTGACGTCTTACCTCTTTAACCATAGCCATGGCAGCTTTACCAACTGAACTCATAGCTAATGCAGAGAATACTACAGGAATCATCGCACCAACAAAAAGCGCTGCAAGAACTGGTGCTTTGAAAATGTTGATGCCATCGATACCTGTAAATGTTACATAAGCTGCAAAAAGGGCAAGCGCTGTCAAGGCTGCAGAAGCAATTGCAAAACCTTTACCAATAGCAGCAGTCGTGTTACCAACAGAATCAAGAATATCTGTACGCTCACGTACTTCTTTTGGCAATTCGCTCATTTCCGCGATACCACCAGCATTGTCAGCAATTGGACCGAAGGCATCGATCGCCAACTGCATCGCTGTGGTAGCCATCATGGCCGAAGCGGCAATCGCCACACCATAGAAACCTGCGAAAGCATAAGCTCCCCAGATGGCAGCAGCGAAAAGCAATACCGGAGCAAATGTGGACATCATACCTTGAGAAAGGCCCGCGATGATATTGGTTGCAGCTCCGGTAGATGAATTTTGAATGATGGTCATTACTGGCTTCTTACCCATACCAGTGTAGTACTCTGTAAAGTAGCTAATCAAACCTCCTACAGCCAAACCGATCAATACGGCAGCAAAAACGTTGAACGAGGTTACAGTTTGCAAACCTTTACCGAAGAATGTCATTTGCATTTCTGCAGGTAGCATCCAGTCAATAATGAAATAAGAGGCAATACCCGTTAAGATGATCGATCCCCAGTTACCTCTGTTTAATGCAGCCTGTACCTGCGGCTCTTTGGCATTGTTGTCACTAATCTTGATGAACCAAGACCCTACGATCGAGAAAATAATCCCGATGCCGGCAATCAAAACTGGTAATAATATTGGACCCATTCCGCCAAAGGCGTCATTCATAGCAGTGCCATTGTTGATGTCATTGATCAGATAGTTACCCAATACCATCGCCGCCAACATGGTGGCGACATAAGACCCGAAAAGGTCAGCACCCATACCTGCAACATCACCGACATTATCACCTACGTTATCTGCAATGGTAGCAGGGTTACGAGGATCGTCTTCTGGAATTCCAGCTTCCACTTTTCCTACAAGATCAGCGCCTACGTCTGCAGCTTTAGTATAAATACCTCCACCCACACGTGCAAAAAGTGCAATAGACTCGGCTCCAAGAGAAAAGCCAGCAAGCGTTTCAAGAACGATGGTCATTTCCATGTAGAATGACTGCTCTCCTGTAATGAAAAACTGGACGAGAAGGGCAAGTAATAATGAAAGACCGAATACGGCCAATCCAGCAACACCTAGACCCATAACAGTACCACCTCTAAAAGAAACTTGGAGAGCTTTTGGCAGGCTGGTTCTTGCAGCTTGCGTGGTTCTTACGTTAGCGTCTGTGGCGATCCGCATCCCGATATTTCCTGCAATAGCTGAGAAAACAGCTCCTATAACAAATGCAACAACAATGAACCAGTGGGTGGTTTCAACCAACATTGAAACGACACCTAAAAGAGCTCCGGCAATGACCACGAAGACCGCCAACATTCTGTACTCGGCTGCTAAGAATGCCATTGCGCCTTCTTTTATGTAGCCGGCAAGCTTCTTCATATTTTCTTCGCCTTGATCTTGCTTGTTCACCCATGTTCTCAGATAAAACATGTATGCTAATCCGACCAACCCAAAGGCTGGTAAAATGTAGATTAAGTTTTCCATTTATTTTTTTTCTTTAGACTGCTTGGTTAAATAATTGGGCAAATATAGAACTTCTAGCTTTCCAGCCAACAGGTAAAAAATTTTCTATTTTGTGATTATTGTTAGGTGTTTTTTGAAAAACAGGCAATGTTTCGATTCGAAAGCCCTATTTTTTTTAGAGATTGGAAAATAAAATTGAAAATCAAATAAAACGATCAACCTAATGACCGTCAGAGAATTCAAAAATTTAGAACAACCGCTGCCAAGTTTTTCACCAGAGCTATGCTCACTTTGGTGGGATTTCAAAGGAAATTGGGACATGGCCCATGCTGAAGTGGATCAACTGCCGGGCAAGTCAGCAGCAAAGGTCCATGCCTATCTCCACCGGAAGGAGGGAGATGATTGGAATGCAGAGTATTGGTATAGAAGGGCAGGAGTCAGTCGACCCTCAGTTTCGCTGGATGATGAGTGGGAGAATTTGCTTCTTGATTTTCTTCAAACATCCTAACTATTAGTAAGTTGTATAATCATGAGTCTAATTTGGAGTGTTTTTCTTATGGTAGTTTTGAGTAGTAATCCGTCTTTGAGCTTAGAAGATTTTAGATGGAAGAACAGGCTGCTAGTGATTTTTGGAGAAGAAGCAATTGATAAAAATCTTCTCGAGACTCAGTTAGATGAGATTCAAGAACGGAAACTGATCATCATGCGATTTCAAAATGAAGAATTGGTTTTTTCGACAGATACATTGGATATAAATGTTGAATCATTCTTGAAGTTAAAATCAAGAAATCCCCGAGCTGATTGGGTGCTCATAGGGCTCGATGGAGGAGTAAAATCTTCAGGTAAATCTAGGGATTTGGATTTATTGAAAACTTTTAAACGAATAGATTCTATGCCGATGAGACAGAGTGAAATGAGAAAAGATCGAGAAAATTCATAAAAAAAGGGTGAAAAATACCCATTTTAGGGGATGTTTTGGTGTTTTTATGTTTCGTATTTTGGGGCCGACTATAAGGAGCAAAATAAGTGTCCTCAAAATTTTACCGATTATGAAATTCTTTTATTTGTCAAACACCCCCAATAAAGACAATATGCTTGAGATACATGAGCGGGAATGCAGCAACATTCCTGATTCTTTGGATCGAGATTATTTAGGTCCATTTAACAATGGAGCGGAGGCTATTCGGAAAGCGAAGATGATTAGTGAAAATGTCACTTTGTGTGTTCATTGCTGTAAAGTTTCTACGAGTTCGGTTCTTTTCAAGAAAAAGAGTTAATGCTGGGGTTTATAATCTTGGGAATTTTTTGAATTTGAAATGGATATTTTGGCTGAAAACTTTACATTTGCCCACCGATTAAGGGATTCATCTAGGATTCTAAATTCGTAAATCGGGGTGTGGCGCAGTCCGGTTAGCGTACACGTCTGGGGGGCGTGTGGTCGCAGGTTCAAATCCTGTCACCCCGACAGAAAGTAATTTTAAAAATATCAAAATCCTTGTAAATAATTGATTTACAAGGATTTCTTGTTTTTAGGGTAGTAAAAAAAGAAACTCAATCGGTGTTTTTTCTTTTGGTTGATAAATAGTTGTGATTAAAGTTTTTTGAATAGAGTGAAAGTCTCTTTTTTCAGGTTCTACCCTTAAGTTAGTGAGGATATAAGTTATATTGATTTTAAAGAATCTTAAAATGGTCGAAGAGAACGTAAATACCTATGAAGATAAATATTATACCCGACGCATATCCTTTAAAATTGATGGCTCCGTCATCATATTTAAAAGGATGTCTAACCATTTTATAAAGTATCAGAGCACCAAGAATCAAACTAATTATTCCTAAGAATAGCATATGTCTTATTTTTTTCGATTTTGAAAAGCAGGCACTATTAGATGATTAGTAATCTCCAAACTTGTATTTTGGGTTCCTCTCAATATGTATTGCCCAGTTGAATTAACCACACTTCCCTCAAGGCTTTTTATTCCTGCACTTCCGAATGAACCGACTGAAAGTAACGCGCCATCCGTAAAAGCTGCCCCTATATTTCCTTGACTTAAATTTAGCGCAGCACTGGCTGTTCCAGAAACAGCAGAAAATGTTTCACCTATTGTTATCAACCCAGCACCAAGAGGCGGGACAAAAGGAACAACAACTAGCCCAGTCACGGTAGCCGCGGTTCCCACTTTTCCCGTGACGTCTTTTGTCACTCCAAGAGCAGCGGTAGCAAATTCTCTTCTTGCTTTATAAACCCCGTCCTGAACTGGGTTGGGAGAGGATACTGTAAATTCGGGTAAACTCCTAATTCCTTCTGTTGTACTTCCATCGGAATTGTACACCACGGTATTCCCTGTTTGTTCGTCTATCCCTGTCCCGGATTTACCCAGATAAGTTTCATCAGTCTTTGTGGTTGCCTGGGAAGTTGCATTTTCATCCCAATACACTTCTCCCTCCCTATTGGCAACCCAGTCTAGCCTTCCATCAGGATCGATCCTGTTGAGAGGGTTGTTTTGAACAAAGTTATAGGGTGATACCCAACTTCTCTGGTCTGCTAACGGATCGACAACAAACCACCTCCTCCCGATAGCTATCGGGACGGGATCGTAAAGCCGTGCCCCGTAATCATAAATATTCACTCCAAAGTGGCCGTTTGCCTCCCGCCCTGCATGCCGGCCCTTCGCTAGATTAGCCCACTGGGCTAATCATTAACGCTCAGTCCTCATTATAAAGATACGGGTTTACCTTGATTCCTCCATACTGATAACCTAGCCCTCCTAGTTCCACTCCCCAAGGATCGTAGTGCGTTTCCTGTACGATCAGCGGACCGGTGCTTTGAATACGGAATTGATCGAACCTGCCTTTGCCGGCAGGCAGGCCATACGTTTTCACTCGTCTCGTTGACAAGGAACGTTTCAATACTTGTGCGCCGTGGCGTATATCCATCTTTCTTTATCGCCAACTTCTGGATTAGTTCCTCGTGCTTGTTTCGGGCTTTTTTGGATAGAACGACTTTTCCCTGCTCATATAGATTACTATCTGCATCATATAGCGCATAGCCCATATAGGCCTCAGGTGCAGCCCCGATAGCTATCGGGGTGTTGCACTTCTGACATTACCAAGGCAATCACATTCGCTATGGCAAATTCATTAGGGGAAGCAGCGAGGTTTTGACCGTATTCTCCAAGTGTTCGGATGATTTTCTGATCCAAGCCTGTTCGTGCAAAAGTCGCTGGACTGAGTCGGATTTTCTTGGGATCGATTCCCGATGTATCGGGATCCCAAATACATTCAACTCAATACTGTTTCCTTCCTGTACTTCCTGTGATCGGGAAGGTCCCAGGATTCTTCCTCTGTCTGCAATTAGCCAAGCGGTGGCATAGCCTCCCGGAGTCTTGTTATGTTCTCCGGCTCCTTGTCCTACTATCCATATCAATTTGGAATTTATTCATTTAAATTTCAACCTACATTTTAAGCAAATTAAAAATTTGTTCAGATAGAAAGGCGTAGTTACAAACCTACGCCTAGTCCTAATCATGATTCTACTACTCCCAGAGGAAGATAAAACAAAACCCAGACGAAGCTGGGTTAGTATTCACTTTTTTACCTGTTTCATTGTTACAATTCCTATCTTCAATTTCTTATCACTGAGAACTATGACTTCCATCTCTCTATCAGTCAAATAGCCACTCGATAATTGTGCTTCAAGGGGTTCTTCATCACACTTTAACAACAACGTATCTCCATTTAATTCCCATTTACCATTGCACATGGATCGAGAATGATAAGATTGTCTTTCAAAAGCGAATGAGTTGTCTGAGTTAACTTTTAGATTATACCTATAATCCTTTGTTATTTTGGCGTATTCCCCAGGCAAACCGTTGTAAGCTTGACAAGAAGTCAGAACTATTAAAACAACTATCAGCAATGTGTTTTTCATGAATTATCTCTTCTTGTAATAAACCCCCGGAATTGATTTAAGTGAATAGTTCGCTGGCATGCCCCTGAGCTTTCCTGCCTGATGTGGGTAAGCTCTTATTAGCCCATCTCTTGTCGAATTAATATTTACAGGTGCTACACCCGTATTTGCTGTACCCCCAGGAGCATACGGTAGGTTACCATCTGATTCTCTAATACCCTGAACCCATTTTGCCGTAATACCTCCAAATGAATTTGCTACTCCTGCTGTTGATGATAAGCCAGAAACCGATGAAGGATCATAAGCAAACTGTGCTTTATAACCAGCGATTTCATCTTGTATATCTTGACCAAGAGTTTGACCGGTGCTTGAAAATGCTATATCACCTGTTTCAAACTGTCCAGCATGAGTAATTTCATGAACAAAATTGGCAGTATTACCATATCTGATATCTATTACGTTGGTTCCCGTATTCAAAGATACACCTCCTTTGTTACCAGATGCTGCTCTTGACAAGCTGTAAACTTGTACACTACTTTCAAGAGTCCCCATTGTTGCAAGACTACCATTTAAGCTTGATATTCTCTCTGATAAATTTCCAACCTTGGAAGCAAGTTTTTCAGCACTCCATCCTTTATCCGCTGCTTTCGCATTCAATTTATCAATCCTTCCTTGCAGTTTATCCATTCTGTTCTGCACATACCTTTTTTGTTTTTCCCATTCCTTTTTGCTTCCATCCTCGATGACCATTCCCGTCGGATCAGTAAATCGTATTGGGTTATTGGCGGTCCAACTGTAAGGGGAAAGAGAGTAAAACATTTCTGACATAGGATCTTGCTGCCAAGTACGGCCTATTGTAGCGTCATAACCTCTAGCATGAAAGTCATAAAGATTAAAACCATGAATATTTTCAAACTCTTTACCTTGATAAAGATAAGGATTCACCTTGATTCCTCCATATTGGTAACCAAGTCCTGAAAGCTCTACACCCCAAGGATCATAATGGGTTTCCTGCACGATGAGCGGACCGGTGCTTTGAATGCGGAATTGATCAAACCAAACATTCTCACTGGTTTCGTTGACCAAGAAAGTCTCGATATATCCATCTTTCTTTATCGCCAACTTCTGGATTAGTTCCTCGTGCTTGTTTCTTGCCTTCTTGGAAAGAACAACCTTACCTTGTTCGTATAAAACGGAATCCGAGTCGTACAAAGCATAACCCATATAGGCCTCAGGAGCTGGCTTTTGTTGAAGTTCAGTAATGACTAAAGCAATCACGTTAGCGATAGCTAGTTCATTTGGAGCAGCTGCGAGGTTTTGACCGTATTCGCCCAGCGTTCGGATGATTTTCTGATCCAGTCCTGTTCGTGCAAAAGTCGCGGGACTGAGTCGGATTTTCTTCGGATCCACGTATTTTCCGAAGACGTTCAATTCAATACTGTCTCCTTCCTGTACTTCCTGTGATCGGGAAGGGCCCAGGATTCTTCCCCTTTCTGCATTTAGCCAAGCGGTGGCATAGCCTCCCGGGGTTTTGTTATGCTCTCCGGCCCCTTGGCGGGTTTCTTTGATATTTTGGAACAGTTCTTCTTCCTCGGCTGCCTTCTCCGGCTCCATGGTGGCAATCCGGAAAGCAGATACTGGAGCACGTACCACTTGCCTTACATTACCCAAATGATCCTTGATAAAGAACTCGTATTGGAAAGCACCACTCTCAAAGGCTGCCCGCCCTTCCTCGTGCAGGATATAGCTCATCGCGCTCCCTTCAAGGACAAACTCCCCGATGTAGTTCAGTGTCGTGACCGTACTGCCATCGCGGTTGATTTGCTGTACCTTCATCCCCTCCGCATTGTACTGGTATTCGATCCTGCGGTTGCTTCCTGTAAAAGTGATGACTTTGGGAAGGTTCAGGTGATTGTAGGTGATGCTGTTGATTTCCTTATCCAGATTCTGGGTCAGGTTTCCATTTGTATCATAGGTGTAGGGGGTTCCATCCCGCTCCTTGAAGTCTTTGGATTGATAGGTTGTTGAAGTATACGAATCGGTTACCTGCGTCAGCTTATTTCCGTTTCCGGGATAGTCATAGGTGAGCACATCCACCAAACCGTAGGAAGTTCCACTTCGAAGGTTGTTTCTGTTTAGGGTTTTGAGGTTTCCATTATGGTCATAGGTCATATTGTTGACCGTGTATCGGCCGGATTCTCCCGGGGTGGTATAAGCAGCGGAGACTAGACGCTGGCCCTTGTCGTAAGCGAACGTGTAGGTCCGCTTGACATCGTCCTTACCTCTCCATTCAACTTTAGAAATATTGCCGTTCCTGTTGATTAAGGTATGCCCCCCTGCGAACACAGTCCAGCACAACCTTTTTCATATTGGCCAGGTACTTGACCGTCGTATTGTGACTGCATTTGCGAACAGACTTAAACCAATATTCATAATCGGCTATAAACTCATAATCCAGCTTTTTGATCTCCAGGTCTTCCTTGTCGTATTTCCAGCGGATGTAATCCCGGGTATGGCTCAAGGAGGTTTTATACCGCTCCAAGGTCTTGGGAGCAAATTCCGAACCCAGCAGTGACTCCATATGCTCATTGTGCCGCTGAAAGATTTCCAGCAGAAACTGGTTTTCCTCGCTTTCACCCAGCAAAAGATTTCGAATGGCTTGCACGGTCAGCTCCTTTCCCTCATCCATGAGCTTTTGTCTGGCCTGCATCACTTTCATTTTGACCGAATGCAAGTAAGCATTGAGCTGCAAAGCGTCCTTCTTGTTGCCGATAGCCATACCCAGTTTGGGGCTCCAGCGTTTTTTGGGCCAGTCCACTTTGGTAGAAAGCTCTTTTTGCTCTCCATTGACTGTAATTCTTAAAAAGATGTAATAAAGATTGTTTGAGGTGTTTTTCCGGGCTTTCAGAAAAAACGTGATTCGGAAGGTCTTTTCCATCATGACAGATCGATTTTGGTTAAGATTTTTACAACTAGCACAAAATCAATCGGATAAAATCACCAGTCAGCGACCACTCCATATTTTTTTAGGACAGCCTAAAAAAAACGCATCATTTATCTCCTTAGTTTGAGACGCGTAGGTTGACGCGTTTTTTATCTGCATTTCTTTGTATTTGAATGGATTTAGCCTATGAATTTAATCTCAAACCTAAACTTAAATTCATTCATTTTACCCAATCTATTACTAATTAATTAAATTACACAAATATCCGTAATTCAATTATTTATAAAGTTTTTTTAGATCAAAATGCAGTAAAAACAAAAAACCCAACAAATTAATTTTGTTGGGTTTTGAATTAGTTTGAAAACCAATTTTGCAGAGAGTGGGGGATTGGCTTCGCCTTTCCCGAGGCGAAGGAGGATTGCAAATCAAGCCTATTCACTTCGTTTGTTTTGTTCTTTTTGCTTATTAGCCACTCAAGCAAGCTTGGTGTCCAAAAAGCAAAAAGCCCTTCCGCTTCGCGGAAAGGCTTGCTTTGCAGAGAGTGGGGGATTGCTCGTACGCGCTAGCATGCCGCACAGCCTCTCGCGAATCTCCCTCCGGTCGATTTCGAACCTCAGGGTTCTCATCCCCTAATTCATTATTGAAGGTGGCGTAAAATAAAAAAGCGCCTAAAAATTTAAATTTAGACGCTTTGCAGAGAGTGGGGGATTCGAACCCCCGGTACGGTTTGACCCGTACGACAGTTTAGCAAACTGCTGGTTTAAGCCACTCACCCAACTCTCTTCATATCATTATTTAAGGGTTCGTACGCCAGTTTATCCGCCGCGGCGGATGGTATAAGCCACTCACCCAACTCTCTTTCTGTTTTACTTTGCCAGAACCTTCAACCCAATTTTGCAATTCTTTATTCGATTGACTAGCTCTGACACTCCAACAAAGCCCTTTTAGCTTGTTAGCGGTTGCAAATATAATTCAATTGAAAAGACTTTCACAAGTTTATTTTAAGGGGAAATATCCCTAAAACAAGAATTATTTCACACTTAGATTCAGGGTGCTTGGAAATCTGACACTTATCTTCACAATAAATTAAAAATACCCACTTTATGGTATTTTTTTCACTTAGCCGGTTTTTTATATTTGATCAAATTATTTTCAATGATTATACAAACAAACAAAGCTGAGTACTTGATTTCAGGCTTACCCGAAAGAAAAGATTTCATTTCTATCAAATCTAATAACCGTGCGGAGTTAGCCAGACTTTTTGGATCTGAAAAGGTGAAACAATCTCAGGAGGTTCAGTGGAGATTTGAGGTTTATTCCTGCAGGCAGGAATTTGCCAATTCTTTAATCTTGCTTGTAAAGGAGATTGACTACATTGATTTCCATGAATTGGAAAAATTTATCTAAAAAAAATCACTTTTTTTTCAGAACTCATTTTTTTGACAAAAAGCATTTTTAGTAAGAGTTCTTACTTTTTCTTTTATTGAAATGAATAAGCTTTTGATAATCAGTCTTTTTCAAAATTTTGTTTACAAAAAGCTCTGTTTTTTTTATAAAAATTTTTATTCACTTTCGGGTATATTTTCTGAATTCAACACCCCAAAAAATTGGTAAGCCTGACCACAAATAGTAGTTTAATCCCTGATTTCATCAAAAAATCAGACTTCTTTTTCTGCACTATTCTCGATGTGGACGGAAGAATTTCTGACTTAAATCCAGCGATTGAAAATCATGGAATTGCCAGAAATAGCCTTCTCTCGGGCTATTTAAGAGATGATTCTTCGGAGGCACTTTTGGAGACATTGAATGCCTTGATGGCAAATCCGAAACGGAAGAAATCCATTATTCTTTTTTGGAAGGATGAAAAAATTCAACCAATCCGTTGGGAGTTTTCCATGCTTATAGATGATCAAAATGATCCTATCGGATTGGTAGGCTTGGGGGTTTCATTGAACCTGCATCATTCTAATTTATCATTATTCAATCTTCTGGATTTACTGAATTCGGTAAAGATTACGCTTTCAGAAGATTTTGAAATTGTAGAAGTCGAAGGATCAATTGATGATGCCTTTGGCGTGTATCAAACTGACCTGGAAGGGAATTGCCTATTTGACTATTTTGATTTTTCAGATGAAATAATCAATTCTATTCAAGCTGAAAAATGGGATAGCCCATGGAAGGTGTTCAAGCTTTCAAATAATTTAAGTTTGATCTTCTTGAAGCTAAATGACACTGTAGTTCTATTCATGCAGGCTAATAGTCTTTCAAGGGTTGATAGCTCGAGAAATGAATCTTGGGATAGGGATTTATTGGAATTGATGCCAGGGCCAGTATGGTTGGTAGACGAGGGCCTAAATCTTGTTCAATTAAATAGTGAGGCGGAAGACCTAATTTCTATCAGCACGGGAAGAAAGCCAAAAATTGGAGAATTGATCGATTGGTCGCAAAAACCCGTTTTTTATGAAAAATTCCATAAGAAATTATCTCAGGGATTAGATTCTCAAATTGATTGGGTTATTGAGGTAGATGACAAACAACTTTTTTATCAATTGCGAATAAAAGCATTTCATCGATCAGGGATCTTTTTGGTTCAGGGCTTTGAGTTAAGCAAAATGCGTAAACAGATTCAACTTTTACAGGAAGAGAATAAACTTCTTCGTGAGTTGGTCTTGAAGCCTTCCCATATTCTCAGATCCCCACTTTCGTCCATGTTGGGGCTATTGGATTTGATTGATGAGGAAAAACTTGACTCCGAAAACAAAAAGTACTTTTCTTACATGAAGCCTTTGGCCAGAGAATTGGACCATGAGATTCGGGTTTCTGCAGAAAGAGCCTCTAAGTTTGATTAATAAAGATTTTCTACACCAAGGATAGACAGGCGTGGTGGAATGTCGTAAATACCCGCAAGAGTAACTCTCTCTGAACTATACCAGGTATTTCCGTCCTCTCTAAAGGCAATTCCTTCGGTCAGACCCATGGGAAAAATTTCAATCTGTATTCTTTTGAAGTCTTTTCTAAGCCCATTTTCTTCAAATCCATCAACTAGCCATACAAACCCTTCAAGCGGTATTTTATAGCCAATAAAGATGATTTTTCCGTTTTGAGGATGAATGCTAGCCCCTGTGAGTAGGCCATCTGTCGGTAAAGTTTCAATCAATTCAGTAGCGTAATCTCCCGGGCTAGCCGGTATCCGATGATAATCGGAGTCATCGGTTCCCCTGTTTTTGGTAAAAATGTGCAACTGATTATTCGCAAAAAAGAAAGCCTCGCAATCAAAACGGTGATTTTCCCGAGGACTAAAATCCTGTTGATTGGGGTAATTGAATGTGATTCTTTCAGCTGCTGCAGATTCTTTGTTTAGAACATCCTCCCATTTCACACGATAAATGGTCAAATTCTTTCTAGTGCCTAGATTATTCCCAAAATCCCCAATGAAAAGGTTTTCTTCACTCTGAGCTAAACTTTCCCAATCCACATTAGTGGCATTCTCTATAGTGATTTTTCGAAGAATTTCCCCCGATGATGGATTCAATTCGAGGATTTGATTTGGATTGTCTCCATCGTTGATGGCAAAAAGTCGATTCTGATGCAAAGCTAAGCCTGAAATTTCGTCGAGTTCTTCATCAAGGGTGTTGAGTGGTGTAGGAATGAGGGACCAAGGGAAGCCATCCGTGTTTAATTTGATTTTTCTTTCGTACAAACCCGGGGCTGAGACCGGGTATTCGAGGGAGTAATTTTCTGAAGATTCCGCCTTGTGAAATTGAATCATGTGGTCAATTGAACCGGGCAAAGGAACTTTGATTTTTAATAGCTCTTCGGAATTCAAATAGGCTTGAAAGCTGCCATCAAAGGAGAATAGGTTTCTTTCAAAGGGGGCAATTATCTGTGGAGCAGCTAAGTCAAAGTTTGCATTCACCCTGACTTGCTCACTGAGCCCCGTTGCTTGTAAACTGATAGTTTCTGTAGGGTTTTTTAATTCAAATTCGCCCAGCATATCCACCGGAAGAAGCTCGGAGAATTCAGGGATTTCTGCTGATCGATAGGTGTAACTGTATTTGCCGAAAGGGAGTGAAATAGGGGAGGAAATAGGCGATTCATTTGGGGACAAAGTGATGGTTTGAGAAGTCTGATTTTCAAGGTTTTTGATTTCCAATTCCCATGTTTCTTCAAACTTTTGTTTTCCCGAATATTGGCCATTCGATAGATCAATTCCTTCAAAGGATACTAAGGATTGATCTTCTTCAATCGGAGGATTGGGGTTAGGATTTGGATCTTCTTTAGGATTACAAGCCCAAAAAACAAAATTAAATAGAATTAAAAACTGCTTGATTTTCATATAGATACCGTGGAACAATAAATCTTAAATGCTAAAGTACGAATTCTAAACAATGCGATTCAACAGTAAGTTGATGAAGAAATTCCAAAACAATGAAAGAGCTTCTAGAAAATATCAAAAGAAACGGTAATGGGAATGGTCGGGGAGAGAGTTCTTTGGAAAAAGAGAAACCCCTTTTGATTAAAGACGCCCTCTTTGTGCGCCAAGAAGGCACTTTAGTGAAAGTTAAACATGAGGACATCTTGTGGCTGAAAGGTGACGGAAACTACACGACCCTTGTCACCAGAAATTTTGTGATTTCTGTACGCAACATCCTCAAAGACTTCGAAGATGCTTTGCCAAAAGAACAGTTTATGCGTGTTCATAAAAGCTATATAGTTCGCTTAGATGAAATATCTGTAATTTCTACCCGGGAGGTGAAAATTGAAGAGGATATGGTTCCGGTAGGCCGAACTTATTATCAGCGTTTGATTGATGGAATTCAGCGTCTTTCGAGTGAATAATTATTTATTTATTGATCCAAAGCAAACTACTATCTCCATAACTCAAAAAGCGATAATCATTATCTAAAGCTTCCTGATAGACTTTTTTCCAATCATCGCCTATTAAAGAGCCGATCAATAGCATCAAAGTGGTCCCTGGTTGATGGAAATTCGTGATCAATCCGTCAATCATTTGAAACTGATATCCGGGGAAAATGAAAATTTCTGTTTCTCCCATGATTTCTACTTTTTCTTCTGCCTCCATTTGATTCAAAACTGCTTGAAGGGATTCATTCTTTGAAGGCAGACTCTCTCTGGAATCATAGGGAATCAACTTAGCGACTTTAAAAGCAGTGCCCTTGTTTTCTAGAAGTTGTACTCCATGCCAATACAGACTTTCCAGTGTACGGACTGAGGTGGTACCAACAGCCACGATTGGGCCTTCCTGATTCAAAAGCTTTTCAATGGTTGATTTCTGAAGGTGAATTTGCTCACTGTGCATAGGGTGGGCAGTCACATCATCCACTTTGATGGGCTGAAAGGTCCCCGCACTCACGTGTAAGGTCACTTGAGCTTCCTCTATTCCCTTTTTGGGAAGCTTTTCAAATACTTCCTCGGTAAAGTGAAGACCAGCAGTAGGCGCTGCTACGGCCCCTTCCTTTTCAGAATAAACTGTTTGATAGCGGTCCTTGTCACTTTCTTCCGCTTTTCGATTGAGATATGGAGGCAGGGGAACCTCCCCGCTTGATTCGACGATATCTACGAAAGGCACGCTTTCACTATTCCAATTGAACTCTACCCATTTATTCTCTTTGTCCACCAATCTGGCTTCCAAGACCACTTTTTGGCCTTGGATTTCTATCACACCTTTTAGAATCTCATCGCTTTTCCATTTTTTGGCATTGCCTATCATGGTTTGCCAGGTGACTGGCTGTGTCGAAAGCATGATCTCAGGAATTACCGTGGTCGGCTGGACGGGGTTCAGAAGAAATATTTCTATCCGAGCTCCTGTCTCCCGCTGAAAGATCAGTCGTGCCGGTATCACCTTGGTATCATTGTAAACAAGCAAGGTGCCCTTCTCCAAAAAATCGGGTAGATCAAAAAAATGATGATGGGAAATCTTTCCTGATTGGTAATGAAGTAGCTTGGAAGAATCCCGTTTTTCAAGGGGATACTTTGCGATTCGCTGTTCAGGAAGCGTATATTCGTATTCTTGGAGGTTGACTTTTTGCACGATCTCAATCAATTTGGCCGCAAATATAGTTCATACTTTCAAACTCATTTAATACCCATTCGTTTCCATGATTTTAAAATTTCAGCTCGTACCCCGCACTTTGAATTTTCGTTTTGACGCAGGTACCTCCCGAGGGGTACTGAAGACCCGTTCTATTTGGTGGATCAAGGCTGTAAACTCAAAGAACTCCCGAATAGGCTGGGGAGAGGCTGCTCCACTGGTAAGGCTGAGTGTTGATGATAGACCGGATTTTGAGTCAAAGGTGCAGGATTTCTTAAATGAGTTCTCAACCTATGATTTTCCTGAGGAGCAAGATTCCTTGTTGGATTTCATCAAATATATCGTTCCCTCCGACTTTCCTTCTCTTCGGTTTGCCTTGGAGATGGCTATCATGGACCTTTTGCAGGATGGGGAAAAGCGGTTTTTCCCAAACAACTTCTACGATGAGCAAAAGCCGATTCCGATCAACGGCTTGATTTGGATGGGAGATAGAGAGTTTATGCGAGAGCAAATCGATGCTAAAATCAGTCAAGGTTTCACTTGTATCAAAATGAAAATCGGAGCGATCGATTTCGAGCAGGAATTGGAATTACTTCGCTATATCCGGGAGCGATTCTCTGAGGATGAATTGACTCTCCGAGGGGATGCAAATGGGGCTTTTAGTACCATGGAGGCTCTTTCCAAACTCGAACGATTGGCTGAGCTAGGAATCCATAGCATAGAGCAACCAATCGCAGCAGGACAATGGGCCGAAATGTCAAAGCTTTGCGCCAAGACCCCACTACCCATAGCACTTGATGAGGAATTGATAGGGATTCGAGATAAAGGATTGCTTTTAGACCATATTAAACCACAGCATATCATTTTAAAACCAACTCTGATTGGTGGCTTTTTGGAGTCGGAAGAGTGGATAAAAGAGGCCGAAAAACGAGCGATTGGTTGGTGGATGACCTCGGCTTTGGAAAGCAATATTGGACTGAATGCGATCGCACAATTAGCATCAAAATTCAACCCGACGGTTCCTCAGGGCCTAGGTACCGGTCAGCTTTACCACAATAATCTAAACTCACCGCTGGTAATTTCTGCTGGTCATATCCGCTACCAAAAGGATTTGAATTGGGAAGAGCCTCGTTAATTTTCTAGTGAAAATAAATATACCGGCTTTGGCGCTGATACTTGAATAGAGGTAGGAGTGAGGATGCCATTTTCGATATTTCGCTCGAACACAACGACATCTTCTGAGGCCTGATGCGCCACCAAAAGGTATTTTTCATCATCGGTCAGTGAAAAGTTTCTGGGCATATTCCCCCCACTTGAAATATGCTGCACCGTTTCAAATGGACCTTCTTCAGTCTTTGCAAAGACAGAAATTGTATTCGCATCACCACGGTTGGAGGCGTAGATGAATTTTCCGTTTTTTGAAACCCGAACTTCCGCTGCTCCCACCGCTCCTTCAAAATCAGGCTCCAAAAGTGACAGCCTTTGCTGACTAATGAGGTTTCCATCCTGAAAAGCAAAAACCTCTAAAGTGGCGGTCAGTTCTTGAACCACATAAACTTCATCCCCATTTGGTGAAAATGCCAAGTGTCGAGGACCATCTCCAGGAGTCATGGCCGTTTGGGATAGGAGGCTGACTGGCTCCGAACTATTTCTGTCAATTTGATACGTATAAATGTGATCGGTTCCCAAATCAGCAACTACCAAAAATCTGCCGTCAGGGCTGAAATTTGCACTATGAACATGAGCAGATTCCTGTCGGGCTTCGTTGATACTGTTACCAGTGTGTTGGACCGATTGAAGGTATTCTAGCCGGCCTTTGGGAGCCAGTCGGTAAATGGAAAAATTCCCCCCACTATAATTACTAACTACCAAAAGCCCATCTTTCTCAGCAATATGACAGGGATTGGCTCCATTGCTGAATACGCTGTCGATTTGAAAAAGCTGCGATTTTTCTTCGTTCCAGCTGAAGGATTTTAATGCCCCTTTATCATTTTCTTCCACAGAAAAAACAAATTCCCCTGATTCAAGAACAAAGGAAGGGTTGCTAACTCCCGGTGCAATTACCTTATATGCTATTTCTTGACCTTCGGGATTGAAGGTCAGTAGTCCGATCCCTTCCTCGGGACTATCTGTATAACTGCCTACCAGAAAGTTATATTTCATGCTTGTTTCATTTTCGATGTTAGATTTTTCTGCGCAGGAAAAAGTCGCTAAGAATAAGAAGGCCACTAAGATATTTTTCATGTGTCGATAATTGATTTTTAAAGGTCACATGGAATCTCGCCTGTCGGATAGTCATACAATAGTGTGACTTTTTAGTCATGCTCGATTTCATCTGGGAAAGTACGAAAAAAGTCAATAATCGAAAGGAGCTTTGCTCGGCTGATTAATGCTAAATAAATCGACTTTGTAATTGATGAATTGGTAAAAATTTAGCCAAAAAGCAGAAAAATTCGTAATTTGAGCAAGCTTTATAAACCAAATAATATGCATACACCCTACGAGACTGAAGTAGCTAAGCGATTTACTATTTACAATTCACTTTTTCTAGACCTTCCTTTTGATCATATTTTTCGAACAGGCACGATGCTTCCCTTATTGGCAACTTCCTGTACGAAAGGTTTTGAAGAAGGTAATTCTCCCCGAGCAATCATAGAGGGATTTTTCAACGAGATGATGCCAAACAATTCTGAGAAGGAACGCAGTGATCTCCTATTCCAAATGATTCAGTACGTAGAGCGACAGGTGGTTTTATTTGATTCCATCGAGGATGCCGCCTATGAGAAAATCAATGATTTGGGCGGGAGAGGGTCGATTAAAGCTTTGATTACCAGGGCAGAGGGCGACCGGAAGAAAGAGGCTTTGATTGAAAAGCTGAAGACCTTTTCGGTGCGTTTGACTTTGACAGCTCACCCAACTCAGTTTTACCCCGGAAATGTTCTGGGAATTATCACGGATTTAGAAGATGCCATCCGTCATGATGATATTGGTCGGATCAATTTGCTTCTACAGCAGCTAGGAAAAACAGGCTTTATCAATCGGGAAAAGCCATCTCCTTTTGATGAAGCAGTGAGCTTGATTTGGTATCTGGAAAACGTCTTTTACCAAAGCATTTCAGATATCATGATTCGTCTGCTAAAAAGCCTGGATCAACCCCTGCATACTTGGGAAAACCCAGGCTTATTGAAAATTGGATTTTGGCCGGGAGGCGATCGGGATGGGAATCCATTTGTGACCCATGAGACTACGCTCAAAGTAGCCGAAAGACTAAAAAAATGGATTCTCCGCTGCTATTATCGAGATCTTAGAAAACTGAGACGCCGTCTAACTTTCAAACATGTGGAGGAGGTGATGCTCCGCGTAGAGCGCGGTATTTATGTGACCTTATTTGAGGAAAAACCGATATATAACAGTGCCGAAGAGCTTTTAGGAGAATTGCTGACTGCAAGAGAAGCGCTGATCAAATATCATGATGGGCTATTCTTAGAGCTTCTAGACGAATTCATCTTGAAGGTTCGGATTTTTGGCTTTCACTTTTCATACATGGATATGCGGCAGGATAGCCGGAAACATGATGGGCTTTGGGATGAGCTTTTGCAGATAGAGGGTGAATCTTGGAAGGAAGATGAAAAGGATCAAATTGACCAAATTCTATCATTAAAATCCCTGCCACAAGTTGAGAAGTTCAAAGATGAATTTCATCAGGAAATGCTTCGGTCCATTCAGAGTATTGGCACTATTCAGGACAGAAATGGCCCTGATGCCTTGCACCGATACATCATTTCTAACTGTCAATCTGTAAAACATCTGTTGGAGGTTTTTCAACTGACTAAACTTAGTCTTGACCCAGATGATAAAGGGATGAATTTGGATATTGTGCCACTTTTTGAAACAGTCGATGACTTAGCAGCGGCACCGGAAATCATGACTTTCCTTTATAAACTTCCTGTCTATCAAAAACACCTTCAACACAGAGGAAATAAGCAAACGATCATGTTGGGCTTTTCGGACGGAACCAAAGACGGTGGCTATCTCAAGGCCAATTGGTCCATCTTGAGAGCAAAAGAGGAAATGACTCGGGTTTCCCGGGAAAATGGCATCGAAGTAGTCTTTTTTGACGGTCGTGGTGGACCGCCAGCTCGAGGAGGTGGTAATATGCATAATTTCTACGCTTCCCTTGGAGAGCGGGTAGAAAATGCTGAAATCCAAGTGACGATTCAGGGTCAAACCATCTCGGCCAACTATGGAAAGCAGGCCTCTTGTGTCTATAATTTTGAGCAGTTACTAAGTGCCGGTCTTGAAAATCACCTGTACTCAGATGAAGAGCGAAACCTTTCAGAAAGCCAACGTGTGCTCATTTCAGAGCTGGCTGATCGGGGCTATGAAGCCTATAAGCAGTTCAAAAACCATCCTAAGTTTGTGCCCTATTTAGAGCATGTGACCCCTTTGAAGTTTTTTGGAATGACCAATATTGGTTCAAGGCCTTTGAAGCGAGGCAAATCAGATGGATTGAAGTTTGAAGACCTTAGAGCTATTCCTTTTGTGGGATCTTGGGCTCAGATGAAGCAGAATATTCCAGGATTCTACGGTGTAGGAGCGGCGATTTCTGAATTAGAAAGTCAAGGAAGAATTGATGAGCTCAGAGATTTATATCAGCGCAGTTTATTCTTCAGGACTTTGCTCGGTAACTCTATGCAATCTCTGAACAAATGCTTCTATCCAGCTACCGCTTACCTTAAAAACAATAAGGATTATGGTGAATTTTGGGAGCTCATGTACGAGGAATATCAGCGGTCTATAGCTGCGATCAAGCAGGTGTCAGAGATGGAAGAGCTGATGAGAGACAATCCGGTTAGCCGCACATCGATTTCCATTAGGGAGCGAATAGTATTACCTCTAATCACCATTCAGCAATATGCGATTCAGACCATGCTCGAAGAGGGCAAGGATGATAAAACCTTGCAAAAGTTGATTTTGCGAAGCATGTTTGGAATCATTAATGCAGCTAGAAATGCCGCCTGATAAAGCAAAAAAGCTCCCAAATTTGGGAGCTTTTTTTAGGCTTCTAGTTTTCTATTCTACTATTATGCCATCCTTGATGAGTTGCTTGACAATGGAGTTGGCAAATGCTGTCGAAAAATCTTCAAGTGATGTAGGATTTGTGGTCTCAGATTGAGTAGACCAAATTAATTCCTCCGTATTGGCATCGTATAGATTTGCTTCTAAATAATAATTTTTGTCGGTGGTGTAATAGCCCGGTTCGTACATGAGTGGGCTATACGTGTTGTAGTAAGGCCAAAAACGTCCATAATATCCGTATCTCATAGGAGTGTACATGGTCGTACCCGGTACATAGCGTGTTTCATTAGTCTGATCTAGAAGTGTGACCGTAAGAATGGTTTCACTGCCCAGGTCCCGGATTTTATTCAGTACTTCTTCTTTTCTTGCCTCACTTGCTTTAAACCCGGGGGGAATTACCTCAAAACTGCCGACGACTTTTATTCCCTTGGAATTGAGCAATTGCTCTAGATCATTCTCTACCGCCTGCCTAGCCAATACATTCTTTGTCAATGCAGTGACAAAAACGCTCTCGTATCCTGTGGTAGGTTTGGAGGGGTTTGTCCATGAGCCTAAAATTCGTACGCTCGTACCGCATGCACTGATGAGTAGAGTAATCAAGATGATGGGTAAAAGAGATCTTTTCATAATGAGTTTTTTGATTGGTGGTTTTTAATATTTTTTTTCGCATTCTTTCGAGAAGGAGTAAAGAAGGGCCTAAAAAAGGAATGTTGTCCAATTTCTGCAAGTTTCAGGTTTCCCTATTTCCTACGGGAAAGCGAAGAAAATCAGCACACTGTTTTCGTTGTCAACAATCATAAATACTTTCAGTATTCGTCAATGAAAGGCAATTCTTGCTGAATTGAGTTTCTAATGGTATTGTGGATATAATCATCCAATTGAAGAAACTTTGCTGCATCTCTTGCTGAGGTAGCTTTTTTGAATCGCTTAAAATACCTAGCGTGAAGCTTTGCAAGTGCGGCGTCATTTTTCAGGATTCCATTTGCGAGTGTATTAGCAAGCTCGTCGGTGATGGAATCATAGTTTTCCAGGTAATTATTGATGATCAAAAGTCTTTCTCTGCTTAAAAGCTGTCGCTCGGCTTCGTATTCTTGGTAGACAGTCCAAAAAAGCGGAGCTACTGACTCGGGAAGATCCATGACTGCATCTACAAGTTGTCTTTTTCCCATTCCAAATTCTGCTTGGATGAGGGTGATTTCATCATCGACTGATTGGGCTAGAATGCTTGCGGAATAAAACAATCCAACTGTCAAAAAGAATATTAACTTTTTCATAATAGAGGGTATTAAATAAGTGAAATTAAAATTAGATTATGGAATCCGGAATACGAGCCCTCCTTCGAGACCAAATTGATACTTGGTCGAATAGGTATTGAGTCCGGCACTGGAACCGCCCGTCCCGAAATAAAAACCACCTCCTACACTTTCTACGGCCGAAAACAAGGATGCCTGCAGTCTGATGGCTGCCTTCGGTGAAAGCCAAAAGTTTGATCCACCGCGAACATTCCAGGAGAATTTGGTAGAAGTTCGCTGATTATTATTGTCTGGATTTTTGATCGAAAAGATTCCTAGCCCTACTCCAACTCCTCCGAATGGCTCGATTTTTTCATTGACTACAAAATACCGTGTGCCATTAAGCATGATCCAATTTAGCCCTAAGTCAAAGTCTGTTAATTGCAGCTCGCCATTGAAAATATTCCCACTTTGATAAATAGTAGGAGCATTGGTATCCTGCCGTAAGTACTGGAGTTCGAGCCCTCCTTTATCAGGAATGACGTATTCAAAACCTAAGCCCCATCGAAAGCCATCTTGGATGACGCCATCATAGAAAGAAGAGGATGAAAAATAGGAGTCTACTTGATCCTTGAAAATGTATCCCCCATAAGTATTTACTCGGATTTCCTGCGATTGAGCCGCATGACTCAAAGATCCAAGAAGGATTAGAAATATGATTAGTCTTCTCATTTGAAAGAAATTTAAGTAAAAGTCCGTTAATTTTTTATTCATTCAAAAAAGTTACTAGAAACAAAAAGGGTGAATTTGTTCAACATTATAAATTAAATCACAATTCTGAACAGATTATAGATTAAAAAAGAAAGCTCCCGAAGGAGCTTTCTACACCATGTCTTGATCAACTAAACTATAAGAAAAGCCTTACTCTCCGTATGAGCAGCAAAACCTTAATGCGACATAGTAACATCAGATACTACAGAAAACAGTTTTGGGTTCCGGCTTTTGGGGTTTTTATGATTTCAGGGTTTTTTTCCTGTCCATCGGTCTAATTTCAGGATTAAAAAAATACTCAATTTCGAACAGAAATGGCTTTTGTAGCCGATACGAACAGTATTTTTTGGCTCGTATTTTTAGATTTTTTTGAAAAGGCGAAATGTTAAATCGTCTTCTCTCCCAAAGGAGATCGAATATTTTGTATTTTTCAATTTCTGAATACGAAGCCCATGAATCATCTCGAAACAAGTTACCAATCTCCAGATGGAGTGAAACTTTATCTTCAAGCCTGGATGCCAGATCAACCCAAAGCGGCTCTACTTCTCATTCATGGTCTTGGTGAGCACAGCGGAAGATATGAATCCTTGGTAAATGGGCTAGGGGAGTTAGATGTGGCAGTCTTTACTTTTGATGGGCGAGGACATGGAAAGTCAGACCTCCCCAATCCCAGTGCGTATTATGATTCGTATCAGACTTATTTGGAAGATATTCACGCCTTGTATGGAAAAGTGAAAGCCTATGTACCCGATGTTCCAACTTTTATATTTGGGCATAGCATGGGTGGGGGATTGGCGGCAGCCTATGCGCTGAAGTTTAAACCCGAGACAAGCGGCATTATTCTATCGGCTCCAGCTATCAAAGAAGCTGCCGGTACCTCGCCGCTTTTGGTAGCGATTTCTGGAATTCTAAATAAAATCGCCCCAAAATTGAAAGCCTTGGCATTAGATATTGAGGGAGTTTCCCGGATTCCTGACGAAGTGGAGAAGTACAAAAACGATCCCTTGGTTTACCAGGACAAAATCCCGGTGCGAACCGGATATGAACTCCTACAGATGATGCGATTTATACAAACCAAGGCGAGTGAATTCGATTTTCCTTTTTTGATTATGCATGGGACAGCAGACCGGCTGACCAACCCTGAGGGTTCTCAATTGCTCTTTGACCGCTCGCCTGCTAGCGATAAGACCATGCGGACTTTTGAAGGCGCTTATCATGAGCTATTAAATGATTTGGACAGAGAAGAGGTCTTGAAGTTGATCTTGGAGTGGGTGAGAAATAGGATATAGGAAGTTTAGCCACAGTCGCAGATTTAACTTTTAAAATAAATCAATTAAAAAATTTGACAGAAAATTTTTTGCTTTATGTTAGTGTCATAATACACTATGACACTAATACACTGCTTATGATTCAGGTACAAAATTTGGATTTTTCCTATCCAAAGAAGCCTCAACTCTTTTCCCAGTTAAATTGGGAAAGCAGCACAGGGAATATTATCGGGATGCTTGGTAAAAATGGCGCAGGCAAGTCCAGCTTTCTTCGAATTCTGGCCGGCTTATTATTTCCAGACAATGGCCAACTGTCTGTTTTGGGTTTTTCTCCCGAGGAAAGGGCGAGTGCTTTTTTACAGGAGGTATTTTTCGTTCCCGATGAAAATTATCTTCCCGGCCACCTATCTGCTGAGCGGTATCAGCAAATTTTACAACCTTTTTATCCCCGATTTGATGGGGAGACTTTTTCACGGTTGCTAGATCGATTTGAAGTCAATTCTCAGGAAAAGATTAAAAACCTATCCTTCGGTCAGCAGAAAAAAGCTGGATTGGCAATGGCCTTGAGTTCGGGTTGCTCCCTGATTCTCTTGGATGAGCCAACCAATGGACTGGATATTTCGGGTAAATCTGCATTCCGTAAGGAACTGATTTCAGTGCTTAGGGAAGATCAGACAGTAGTAATTGCGACGCACTTGATTCGGGATTTGGAGAATACACTGGATCGGGTGATGATTTTGGACCAAGGCCAAATCAAACTGGATGCAGACCTTAGCGATCTGGCGGATTCGCTTCATTTTGGAATCAGTCAATCAGCGGTTCCCGATGCGATTTTTTCTCAATCTTCAGCCTTGGGTGTCCAATTCATTCAGGAGCGAACTACTCAAGCCCAAACGGTGGTGAACCTAGAATTACTCTTCGAAGGGGTCACCTCAGGGATTTCAATAGCTTCTTTTCTTTCAAATACTAATTCCTTGACGGCATGAAATCGAGCATTTCCGAGTCGAGACACACTGGGATGATTGTAAAGCATGCGAGATTCCATGTGGCCACTAAAAAACAAATTATATACACATGAAAACAGCTAACAAAATCAGCTTGACCAGAATGGGCTGGCTACTCAGGTATAGTTGGAAGTTAAATAAGGGGCATTATTTAGCTTTTATTCTAAGCATATTTCTGATTATTAGCATTCTGTTTGGAGTCATTCTATTTTCAAATGCTGGCATGCTGAATATGTTTAAGGAACCATACAGAACTTCAAATATATTTGGCTATGCTCATGGACTATTTCTCAGTGGGTATTCTGTCATTTGTTTGCTTTGGGTGGGACAAAGCTTCCTAGCTCTGCGAAATGCTCAAAATGCAAAAAGCTATTTGATGCTGCCGGCAAGCAATGAAGAGAAATATATAGTCGAGCTTTCAATTAAGATGGCCGGCTTGTTCATCATTTATCCCATTATTTTTTGGGTAGCTTCTAATTTAGGTTTGGGCTTATTCCAATTGTTTGGTCCGCTTTTCTTTACAAATGTCACCATAGATTATATAGGGATTTTGGAATGGAAGGAGTTCTGGCTGATAGAAGATTTCGGAGAGCAGTTATTCTTTATAAAGCTGATTCTATTAGGTCTTTTTGCTCTGATTCCATCTTTGATTTGGGCGGGAAGCTTGATTTTTGGAAAGTATAATTTTATCGGGATGCCATTCAGCTTTATTGTGGTCTACTTGGCAATCAGTGCGACTTCTATCGCACTATCATGGATTATGTTTCCAGAAACTATAACCGTCAATGAGCAGGTGAAATTTGAAATCCTCAATGTTGATAAGCCTGAAATACTTCCTGAAACTCCTTTGATTATCATCATGGCTGCTATCTGGATATGGTTAGCGGTGATTTTATCCTATGTGGTGGCCTATTTCAAACTGACCGAAAAGCAGGTATAAGATGGACTTCAGTGAACATAAAAATATCTTTCTGCAGATCCGGGATTGGATGGTGGATCAGATACTCACCGGTAATTTACAACCTGGAGACAAAATTCCATCTGTTCGGGAACTGGCTGCAGATATCGAGGTGAATCGAAACACGGTCATGCGTAGCTATGCGCTGATGGAGGAGGAGGGGATTCTGGAGAATAAGCGTGGCATAGGCTTTTTTGTATCTACGGGAGCCAAATCAACTCTGCTGAGCATTCAGCGAAAAGAATTCTTTTCGGAGGTTCTACCTCCCATTATTCATCAGATTCAAGTCTTAAATCTTAATTCAGAAGATCTAGAATCACTTCTTGCAGTTATCCACTTAAATGATACTAAAAATGAAAAGGAGCAATAAATTAATCTTCGGGTATCTCAGTTTTTTATGGGTTACCTTGATAATCACCCTGGTTATTTCTTTCGCTATGACGCCCCAAGGTGGCATTTCATTCGGAGGTGAAGTTCGGTCTGAGAAATTTGAAATAGATGATATTTCTGTAGTGAAAATAAAGAACACAAGCTACTTAAGAATAGTAAAAGCAGATTCAAGCTACTTGGAGTATTTTTCGATACATGGCGGCGATGTAAAGCCTCCCAAAACGGCACCTGTTCAAAACTACAGGGTTAGCCAAGATACCCTGTACATCGATCAGCTGCAGCAAGCATCCAATGGGAGTTTTATGCTGAAAGTGAGAAACCTCAGTCAGATTCTAGTCATGGATGAGAGTGAGGTGATCTTGGAGAATCTGACTATGGATTCTTTGGCTTTTCAAAGCCCTGAGCACGAATTGCGCTTAAGTAAACTCGATCAGGTGACGATAGATTTTCGTAATGGACAGCTATTTCTCAAGGGAACGATCGGAGAACTGACGGGAAGTATCAAAGATCGGGCTTGGCTGAGCATTCCGAGTAAAATCGGTAACATCAATCTTGAAAAAGGGGAAAAAGCAACAGTATTCGTAGAGTAGGAGTCAATTCTTTTTGATCGATAATTTGTTATTTCTCGATCGTAATCGAAGAATTATATGTTTATTTTCGGTTACGATCGATAAAATGCATATTTTTGATTCATGATCCATCGAATCATTGAGACAGAACTGCTCAAACGAATCCATCAAGGAAAGCTTTTACTGGTCGTGGGTCCACGTCAAGTTGGGAAAACTACGCTCATGCGTCAACTTTTAAAACAGCTGAACATAGCAGATTTGTGGTTGAATTGCGATAATCCAGACGACCGGCTGAGTTTGCAGGAGGCGACGATGACTTCCCTTCAATCTTTGATCGGAGATCGGAAGCTTGTATTTATTGATGAAGCCCAGCGAGTTCGAAATATTGGACTAACCTTAAAATTGCTCACCGACAATTTTCCGGAAGTGCAGGTGATCGCATCCGGTTCCTCTGCTTTGGACCTAGCCAATACGATCAATGAACCGCTCACTGGACGAAAGCGAGAATTTCAGCTGTATCCATTTTCCACGGAAGAATTGTGCAGACATACTTCCGAGCGTGAGGAAAAACGGCTTTTAGAAGATCGACTTATCTATGGGTTTTATCCGGAGGTGATCAATTATCCTGCCGATGCGCAAGAGGCTTTGGGAGAGATTACTAGCAGTTACTTGTACAAAGATTTGCTGAGTCTGGAAGAGGTTCGAAAACCCGCAATTCTTCAAAAGCTACTGCTCGCCTTGGCTTTGCAAGTGGGCTCGGAGGTCACCTACAATGACTTGGGGAATACCATCGGGATTGATAAGGAAACCGCCGAAAAGTACTTGGACTTGCTGGAAAAGGCATTTGTGATCTTTCGATTGAATTCGTTCAGCCGGAACATGCGAAGGGAAATCAAGAAAAGCCGTAAGATTTACTTTTGGGATAATGGCATCCGAAATGCCATTATTAATAATTTCAATTCGGTAGCACTTCGTGCGGATGTGGGAGCACTTTGGGAAAACTTCATCATAAGCGAGCGTATGAAGTATTTGGCCTATCACCGAATATTCACCAATGTGTATTTCTGGAGGACTACAACGGGAAAGGAATTGGACTGGCTGGAAGAAAGGGGAGGGAAACTTTATGCTTTTGAGGCAAAATGGAACCCTGAACGAAGGGCAAGGCTTCCCTTGGGTTTTGCTGAAGCCTATCCTGAAACAGAATTTCAGGTGGTTCATCGAGAAAACTATCTTGAATGCCTAATCCAAAAGTGACTTTTCTCGATCGTAATCGAAAATTTGCATGTTTATTTTCGGTTATAATCGAGGATTTAGACTTTTTGGATTTGGCTGAGTGATATTTTACAATTTAGGAATCAGGTTCCTAAACTGTAAAAATCCCCATGCCTTGATTGATAAATTACAAATCCTTTTTCACACCTCCATCCCATTAAAAGGATTAAACCGCCGTCTTCCTACACCCATGGCGACAGCCCGGCAGACGGTTTTGTCGCCGTACTTGACATTGAGCCGGTCTAGGGCTTGGTAGAGGTTGATCTGCTCTTGGCTGTCTTCGAAGAGCTTGATTTGATAATTGCCATAGACCAGGCTACTGAAGCGCACTCCGATCAGTCGGATGAGCAGTCGGCGGCTGTAGAGTTTGCGGAAAAGCTCCTTCACCACAGGCAGGATGCTATGATCTGCCGACGTGTAGGGAATCCGCTGCTGCATGGTATGGGTCTCAAAGTCTGAATAGCGGATCTTTACACTCACGCAGGCGGTGAGTTGGCTTTTTTGGCGGAGTTTGGAGGCGAGTTGCTCGGTCATCGCTACGAGGGTCGCTTCCAGTAGTTGAACATCGATGGTATCTTCTTCGAAGGTATTTTCGGAGGAAACCGACTTGGCCTCGGAGTAGGGGGTAACCGGGTTTCGATCGATGCCATTCGCTTTTTCCCAGATCATCTTCCCGTTTTTTCCAAAAGTCGCTTCCAAGAGTTGGGAAGGCATCTGCTGCAGGGTATGGACTTTTTTGACGCCCATGTTGTAGAGGGTTTGGGAGGTTTTTTCCCCGATCATCGGGATTTTCCGAACGGATAGGGGAGCGAGAAATGGCTTTTCCTGCCCGTTGGGCACCTGTTTTTCATTATTGGGTTTGGCCTCGCCGGTAGCCACTTTGGAGACGGTTTTGTTTTCCGACAGTCCCATGGAAATGTTCAGCCCACTCTCTCGGATGATACGCTGCCGGAGCTCCTGGGCGAGTTTGAAGCAACCGAAAAACCGATCCATCCCCGTCAGGTCGATGTAAAATTCATCGATGGATGACTTTTCAAAAAGCGGTACCGACTCTTGGATGATTCCGGTGACTTCATGTGATTTTTGGCTGTATTTCTCAAAATCCCCCTTGACGATGATGGCCTCGGGGCAGAGTTGCCTTGCTGTCCGCATAGGCATGGCCGAGTGCACCCCAAACTTCCTCGCCTCATAGCTGCAGGAGGCGACCACTCCCCGGTCACTCGAGCCTCCGATCAGTATGGGTTTTCCATTGAGCCTGCTGTCAAAAAGCCGCTCCACCGACACGAAAAACGTATCCAAATCCATATGCGCAATACTTCGCTTCCCCTCCATGACTTTTTGTTAATATTATTGACATTTTAATGTTTATAATTTAATCATTTTTGTTAGATTTGGGGAAGGGGATTAGAGAAAGTGTCGGGAGTTGTCAGAGTATAGGAAAGGAAATACGCTTTGCGAAATACAGTTGAAATATACCTTCCTTCGGTCGGTGAAATACGGTGGAAATAGGTCTCGTTACGCTCGACGAAATAAAATACAAATAGGCTTCGCCTTGCCCAGCGAAATACAACAAAAAAAAGCTGATTGTCATAAAGTTAATTCGTTTATGGAAGGTAAAAAGAAATTTATTCCAGTTCATGAATTGGAAGTCTACAGATTAGCTAGAAAGTTGTCATCCATGGCTTGGAATATCTATGAACGGCTGACATTCCAACAGCGTAAGGTATGGGGTGATCAGATGCTTGAGTCCATAGATTCCGTAGGAGCAAATATTGTTGAGGGCTATGCCCGGTTTCACTATCTAGAGAAAAATCGGTTTTATTATATTTCCAGGGCTTCCTTATCCGAAGCTGTGGATCATTGGGTTGATTTAGGGTTCGAACGAGGAATAATTCCTGATTTCGAATTTGAATCATTTAATCAACTCAAGCGTGATATACAGGTTAAACTAAACAACATGATTAAAGCCACTTATTCGGCTAAAAACCAATTCAAAAATGATGGCTAAATCAATATTTCGCCCCGCCTGCGGGGCCTATTTCAAATGTATTTCCAACATATTTCATATCTGAAATTGGAAAATAATTATAGGGTATTCTTCTATTTCGTCCCGCTTGCGGGGCTTATTTCAATGATATTTCCACTGTATTTCTATGATATTAAATTCTAACCTCAAATTCCTCCGAAAAAACAAAAACCTTACCCAAGAATCTCTTGCCCAGGCTTTGGGGATTTCTAGATCCAAACTGGCGGGGTACGAACTCACCATTACTCCTCCTTTGGATATTTTGGTGAAAATCGCTGAATACTTCAACGTTTCTCTCGATATCCTGATCAAGGAGGACCTCAACTCCTATTCCGAATACAAGCTCCGGGAATTACTGGAAACAGATAAATTTCTTCGTGGGCGAAAACTTCGAATCCTGTCGACAACAGTGGATGCGGAGGGACGCGAACTCATTGAAGTGGTTTCCCAGCGGGCTAAGGCCAGTTATCTGGCGGGCTTTGCAGATCCTGAGTTTATCTCAGAGCTTCCCCGCTTTTCCCTACCTTTTCTTCCCATGGACAAAAAGCACCGGGTCTTTCAGGTGGATGGAGATTCTATGCTGCCGATTCCCGATGGAGCTTGGATTGTCTGCGAATACGTAGATGACTGGTTTGGGATCAAAGACGGGGAACGCTATGTAATTGTGACTGAGCAGGATGGTGTGACCTTTAAAATTGCTTACAATCGTATTCAGTCTGATCAAAAGCTTCTGCTTTGTTCCTCCAATCCCATCTATCCACCCTTCGATGTAGAGATAGAGCAAGTTCGGGAGGTGTGGCGATATCGCTTGGTCATGAGTGAGTGATACTTTAATGAATTTTGCTTAGGAGCTCAAAATAATTTTCACTATCCAAATCTTCAATATTTTTCAAATTTTTATCTTGAATTTTAATGACCATAGGTTGATTATGTTTAAAGTCAAAATCTAAAAAATTTCCTTCTCTATCTATTATAGTGTTGGTATGTTCGAAAAGTTCATCACCATATTGAATTTTTTTCGATTTTAGGGATAAAAAATTATATAGAATCAATTTATTGTTATTCAAGATATCGGGATTAGTTGAAATATATTCTAAAGTAGCATGAATACATGTGTTGCACGCATCAAATGGTAGAATGACGATTGAAAAACTTTCTTTATAATTTAGATCAACTTTTGTTTTGATATAATCTTTTATAGAGTTTTTATCTGATGTGCAATTAGTTATCATGCAGGTCAGAAATAGAAAAAGACTTAATTGATAATATATTTTCATCTTGATTAGATTTAAGAAATGGAATTAATAAGTTGTCTTTTTTTGAGAAGATGAAATCCTCCATATTGGATACAAGTAAAATTTCCCCTTTTTTTGTAGGGTTTTTAAAGTACCGTTTTCCTAGAATTTCACCACTTTTTGAATAAATATATATTGTAAAATTTCTTGCTTTAGAAAAGGCCTTTTCAGCTTTATGTATATATATTCTTGCAATATAGTTGTCAGTTAAAATAATTGAGGTGTATCTATTTAGTAATTTATGTGAATCTAATATATTGATAACTCTTTCAGGTTCAATGTTTAAGTATCTCAGATCATTAAATAATGGATTATAATGATCTCTAAAATCGTGATCAATGTTTGAATTATTTAATTTTATGAGGGTATTATCATCTAAATTATATTGATAAACGGAGTTTGCTAGTGGAAATGAAATGTAAATTGAATTTGTGAAAGAGTCGAAATCATACCAAAAGTCTGTTACATCACTTTCTAAAAGATTATTGATTTCGTATGGTTGGTTTATAACTTCTTCAGTTTTAGAAGATTTTATATTGAATATACCTAGTCTACCCTCAGAGCCAATTATGTGTTCAGTAGGATAAAAGATTCTGTTATTTTTAAAAATAAAATTTTTATTGTTGCTAATTGGTAAATACCCATAAATCCCCTCATATTCTCTTTTTTTACTCTTTATTTCTCCAATGTTATAACTATTTTTAATGATTCCTTTATTGTTGATTAATTTAATGTTGCTTCCGAAGTCTATAATGAATATTGAGTCTTTATTGTGAAAATAAAATCTTGTAGGATTTAATATTTGATTTTTTTCATTAATATTTATCGGTATTTTATCTACTATTTCTCCTTTGTCAAAATTAAAGATATTTATATTATTTTTTATTGCATCCAGGGTTAATAAAAGACTTTTTTCTTCTATTATTTGAATACTTAGTAGTTCGAAAGAACTTTCTGAATCCAGTTTTATTAAATGTTCACTTTTTTCTTCAATTGAAATTACACTATGTTGGTTATTGTTTTTTGTTGTGCAAAAAACTAAAGTAATTGAGAATAAGGCAATTATTCTAATATTTTTCGTCAATTGAATAAATGTCGTATGAAATGTATTCGTCATTATTAGGAATTTTTTTAATATAAATTAAATTGTTTTTATTGAAAATCTCTGAATATTCATAAATTCCAATTTGATATTCATCAGGAATTACTGGTGTTTTACCTAGTATTTTTAGATTTTCATCATAAATGATAATTTCTACTTTACTTTTCCAAAACCTAATAGGTTTGGGAAAGGAGTTAAAAAGCTCTGGTTCTATAGGTTTTTTTAATATTCTATAGTATAATTTATCTTTTTTATTAAATAAGAGATTTGAATAATGATAATTATTGTATATTCTTGATATTAAATTTTCTAATTCATTTCCTGAATAGATTTCTTTAGTGTTTTTATTGATATGATTTTTGATTGGAAATTTGAATTTATTTTCTATGATTTTTTGTTCTTTTGATTTTATGTTTAAAATTCTAAGATCATGAGAGATTGGATGTCCATATATCATTGTGGAATCATTTATCATAACGTGACTTAGATAGTCATACCAACCTCCTTCTAATAAATTCTCATTTTTTCTATACAATTCAGGATATTTACTAAAGGAATCTTTTTCTCCGTTTATTAAATTTATTTTGTAAAATATATTATCCTCAAAATTTCGTTGATATTTAGTGTATATCACCTCATTTCCTATAATGTAGAAAGGGTATCTGTTATCTATTTTAATATCATTATTTGAATCTTTGGTTGGTAGGTTATAATTAGCAGTATATTCCCCAGTTTGGCTGTTTATAAGTAATAAATCTGAATAGTAATTCATTATATATAATGAATCTTCACCTTTAAGGTAGAATCCCGTTATTCCTGATCCTTTTTCAAAATAAGGCATCAAATTATTCATGTTGAGTTTTACTTCCTTAATTTCCTTCTGTTTTTCAATAGAATAGATTGAAATACTTTTGTATCCATAGTTACTTCGAATAATCTCCAAATCATCTTTTTTTTCTCTTACTTGGTAATTGCTTATTGCTAGACCATTTGGATTTAACTTTATTTCAATTCTTCCTTTTTTGGATATATTGAAATTTTCTTCAATATTTATTTCTTCGTTATCTTGGCAAGATATTGCAATATAACAAAGAAAGGGGAAATAAATTTTCCCCATTTTAAATTTATCCCATCCCGGGAGGTAGTATGTCATTCTTTTTAAATAGACACCTACCTGGAGAGTTTTCAGTTGGTTTTTCAACGCAAGTTTTTTTAACACCTCCATTAGCTTGTTGTTCTTCATCACAATATCCGTTTGAGTGAGTTGTATTGCAGTCAGAGTATCCAAGAATGCTTAAAGCAAATATAAATACTGTTGTTATTAATAGTCTTACTTTTTTCATGGCGCTATTGTTGATTGTGCCTGACAACTATCAGAATTACATCCTGTTAAACTACATTGTAAATTACATTTTCTCATTGGTGATTCAAATTTTGGTCCACATACGTAGCCGAACCAATAATTGTAACTACAATAAGACGGAGACGGTATATTATCGCAATCCCAGCAATCAGCATTTGATTTTTCGGGAAAAGTAATCATAAATAGAAATAGTACACCTACTCCTATTTTAAACAAATTTTTTGTTTTCATAATTTTATTTTTTTTGATTGTTAAAGATTACGTTAAATTACTTCAATATTTTCCAGTTTAACAAAACTTAATTGAAAGTTCCTTTAATATTTATATTTTGAATAAATCTTATTTCAATAGATAAATTTAAATTCAATTTAAATTCAATTTAAATTCAATTATTTCCAAAGAACATTTGGTCAAATTTAAAATTATTTAATAAAAAAAATATTACCGTATATTCTAGGTCTTGTTATTTTTATATTTTTTGCTGAGTATTATCAATTAGTTTCATATAAATTTATATTTAGTTTTAATATTCCAGTACTGAATTAAAGTATTTTGATAAAAATTGGTTTTTTTTGACGTATTATCTAGTCATTTTATCTTATTTTTCAAATTCCTTTTTTTGGTTCATGGCTTTTACGAGGGCATGTGTATCTTCAAGACTCAATGAACCTAAAAACCTGCTTTCATGAATTTTAGTCGTTTTTCAGGATGTTTGGTCCTGCTTGGATTGCTTTGGAATTGCTCCCCAAAAGATGTTGACCCTTTTGCTAACGTCAAACCTGACGAGACTCGCTTTATTAAAGTGACTTTGGTCGAAAAGCTCAACGAACCGATGGAGCTTGAAGTCCTGGACAATGGAGATGTCCTTTTCATCGAGCGGGCTGGTTTGCTGAAATTATACGAAGCTGCCACGGCGGAGACTACTGTAGTGGGTGAGCTGGACGTGTATATCGAAGGAGAAGACGGGCTTTTGGGTTTGGCCAAGGATCCTAACTTCAATCAAAATCATTGGATTTATTTGTATTACGCTCCCAATGATTACAGCCCTGATGTCAACCGGCTTTCACGATTTGATTTTGTAGAAAATCGGCTTGACCTAAGTTCCGAAAAAATAATGCTTGAAATCCCTGTCTTTCGGGGATGCTGTCACTCGGGAGGTTCCATTGAGTTTGATGCCAATGGACTACTTTTCTTGTCTACCGGTGACGATACGACCCCTTTTGAGTCAGATAATTACAATCCAATCGATGAGCGTCAAGACCGTCCTGAAAATGTAGATGCCCAGAAAACTTCAGCAAACACCAATGATCTTCGGGGAAAAATCCTTCGCATCAAACCTGAAGCCGATGGAACTTACAGTATTCCTGAAGGCAATCTTTTCCCTCCCGGCACACCCAATACCCGACCTGAAATCTATGTGATGGGTAATCGGAATCCCTATCGGATTTCTGTCGATCAGCATACTGGAAATCTTTTCTGGGGTGAAGTGGGACCGGATGCATCCGTGGATTCGGCTCGTCGTGGTCCCAAAGGTCATGATGAAATCAACTTAGCTACAAAGGCTGGGTTTTACGGTTGGCCGTATTTTGTAGGGAATAATAAGCCTTACTGGAAATACGATTTTGAAACTCAGGAAAGTCTTTTTGAATTCGACCCGGCTGCTCCTGTCAATACCAGTCCGAATACTACTGGCATAGAACAATTACCTCCTGCTCAGCCAGCTTTGATTTGGTATCCTTACGATGAATCGGAGGAGTTTCCCATGCTCGCCACAGGTGGTAGAAATGCCATGGCAGGCCCTGTCTATCATCGCGAGGATTATGAAAACTCAGCTGTTCGATTCCCGGGCTATTATAATGACAAGCTTTTTATCTATGACTGGATGCGGAATTGGATTTTCACTGTTTCGCTGACCGAGAATTTCGAATACGATACCATGGAGCGCTTTATGCCCTCAACCGTTTTTGACAAGCCAGTGGATATGCAGTTTGCCAAAGATGGTTCGCTTTATGTGCTGGAATATGGAACTTACTGGCGGGCTCAGAACGATGATTCGGGTTTGTACCGCATTGAGTTTGCTCCAGGGAATCGTGAACCTGTTGCCAAAGCCAAGGCGAATCAGCAAACTGGCGCAGCCCCTCTTGAGGTAAATTTCTCTGCTGAAGGATCGATGGATTTTGACCCAGAGGATCAGCTGACCTATTCTTGGGATTTTGGGGATGGTAGCTCGACTAGTACTACTCCAAATCCTTCCCACACTTTCGAAAAACCGGGAATTTATCCGGTGACATTAACGGTCACTGATACGGAGGGAGAAAAAGCTTCCACCAAGCTTGAGATACAGGTAGGAAATGAACGTCCTCAGGTATTTATCGAATGGGCTGGAAATACAAGTTTTTACTTTGAAGGGCAGCCTGTGGACTATTCAGTGCAAGTTGTGGATCGGGAAGATGGTGAAATAGATTCCGAAACGGTTGATTTTTCTATTGATTACATCTCGGGGGGCTTTGATCTGATTCAGGCTGGCCATCAAGAGGAGCAGGTTTCTGTGGGTGAAAATTTCATCACGCAGGCAGGTTGCAAAGCTTGTCATGCCATAGCCAATGAGTCGGTTGGGCCGACCTATCAGGAAGTTTCTGCCAAATACAAAGGTCAATCCGATGCCAAAGAATACCTTATCGACAAGATCCGGAATGGCGGTGGGGGCGTTTGGGGAGGAGAGCGTATCATGCCTGGGCATACTCACTTGCCGGAAGAGCAAGTAGGGCAGATGGTCGATTTTATCCTGGCTTTGGAAGATCCTGATTATGGAAAAGTCAACTGGCCTTTAGAGGGAAAGTTTTCCCCGGAACAATCTGATAATCCGGAAGGATATTATTTGGTTCAAGCAAGCTATACGGACCAAGGCGCCAATGGAATAGCACCACTCCGGGAAAATACCCAGCTGATTCTTCGACATCCCGAAGTCAAAGCGGTGACGGCGGATCGCTTTGAAAATACGGCAAAAGCCAATGCCAATGGATTAAATTTTGTCCGATATACCGCAAAAGATTCTTGGATGGCCATGAATCAAGTGGACCTTTCAGGGATAGAGGGATTAGAGTTTTGGGTCAATCCTGGAGGTATTAAGGGGAAATTGGAGGTTCGGGCGGATAGTTCTGAAGGTAGTCTTTTAGGTCAAACTGAAATGCTGTCTCAAGATGGACGCAATGGATACTTTCCCGTCAAAATACCAATCCAATCCACCGACGAAAGCGTAGATCTTTATTTTGTTCTTAAGACAGATTCGGGGATTTCTATTTGGAATACCTTTAATCTAGATCTGGTGAGGTTTAGGCATTAAGTGTTATTGCCACAGATTTGATTTTGATTTAATCGATTTAGGTCGTTTTGATTAATTTATTTGGTATCTAATTAGATACTTTTTTACCTTTGTACTATGCCTACAATCGATCGATTTGATGGGATTAAAGTAAATATTTATAATGGGGATCATAGGCCGCCTCATATTCATGTTTTGTATAATGAATTTGAAGCGTTACTGACCATTGAATCAATAGAAGTTTATGCTGGGGAATTGCCGACCAAGCAACTCAAAAAAGCAATGGACTGGCTCGCTGGTAATTCTGATTGGGCGCTGGAAGTATTTTATGAATTAAATGAAAATTTGAGATGAGAAAGACGCTTAAAGTTCCTAGAATATTGAAAATCAATAAAATAGAAAATAATTTCGTCAGTGTTACTTTCAATAACGGTGAGGTTAGAATCATTGATTTCCCGAAAATTTTAAAAAATTTTGGCGTAAATGAAAGCTCACCTGCCTTTATTCTTTTTGATGAAAAAGAGTTGAAAAAGGTAAAGCTTAAAAATCACACTCTCTCTTTTGATAATGTAGAGCAATATATCTCTACAAGAGACGGGAAAAAAGTCATGGTACCTTTTGAGATAGGGGCAGATGTTTTATTTGAATTCAGTTCTCCAGAAAAGTCAGAATCGAGTTTTGAATTGGGGAAATCAATACGCGAATCAAGAATCAAGGCTGGTCTCACCCAGCAAGAACTAGCCTTGATGAGTGGGACATCGCGCACTTATATTTCTCGTATAGAAAATGACAAATCCGATATTGAATTGTCAACATTGAGAAAAATTATTGAAGTTGGGTTGGGAAAGCAATTAGAAATAAAAATCAAATAATAATTTGATTTGACATAACTCATGGATTGGGAACTTTCGGGTTCCCTTTTTTATTTCCATTTCTAATCAATCAAGAGATCATGAAAGAGTTTTGGGATGAGCGATATGCCGCTGATGAATACGTGTACGGGAAAGAAGCTAATCTATTTTTACAGTCGAAATTAGTCGGGATAGAGCCAGGTAAGGCACTTTTTCCGGCAGAGGGAGAAGGAAGAAATGCCGTCTTTGCTGCAACTCTTAGCTGGGATGTGACGGCTTTTGACATCAGTTCATCCGCTAAAATTAAAGCAGATAAACTGGCTCAAGAAAAAGAAGTTTCCATTGATTACCGAGTCGGATTTCTAGATCAACAAGGCTTCAAGGAGAACTCTTTTGATCTGATCGTTTTGATTTTTGCGCATTTTCCTGCCTCTCTTCGATCATCTATTCATCAATCATTGAAAAAACTATTGAAACCTGGAGGGCAAATCATCCTCGAGGCTTTTTCCAAGGAACATTTGGAGTACAATTCCAAAAACCCGAAAGCAGGAGGGCCCAAAGATGCCAGCATGTTATTTTCAAAAGAAGAGTTGGAAGAGGATTTTGAAGATCTGGAGTGGTTGTTTTTTGAGAAAAAAGTACTGGAGATCAAGGAAGGAGCGTTTCATGACGGATTGTCTTCCGTGATTCGTTTAGTCGCAAAGCGATAGTTTTCAAGGTTTTTCTTGATTTTTTAAACTAATCATCTAAATTCAGGTAAATTTTTTAGATGCAATGGAAAAGAAAACCTGTCTTAATTGTGGAGCGCCTGTACAGGGGAGGGCTGATAAAAAGTTCTGCGACGATCAGTGTAGAAATAATTACAACTACAAGCAGTACGCAGACAACAGCAATTTCATGCGTCGCATCAATCATCGCTTGAAAAAGAACCGAAACATTCTCGAGTCATTGATTCCTTCTGGTGAGGATATGACTAAAACGCCTAAAGATCGCTTGATGCGGGAGGGTTTTGATTTTGTCTATTTCACTCATACCTATGAAACCAAAAAAGGGGCTGTCTATCACTTTTGCTATGACTATGGCTATCTTGCCCTAGAAGGGGATTGGTATTTGATTGTGAAGCGAAAGGAAAGTTAATTTTTAGCTTTCTTCAAAAAGTCCACCGTAGCTTCAATGAGTCTTCCGTGTCCGACTGGCAAACTATGCAGTCTTAAATGCGGTACTTTGGATGAAAATCGGGCTAGGTTCTGCTCCGTAACCATCCGATCGTATTTTCCAATGAAAAGCTCAACAGGGGTTTTATTCTTTCGGAGTTGGCGAATGATTTTCCCCAAATGCAATTGAATCCTACCAAAGACTCTCCAAGTGAAATAGACTTGGGCCCGTTTGGATCGAGTTTCCATCTGGGTCTGTACAAATTTGACAATGCTGCTTTCAAGCAAACCTGCTGAATTTAATCCGTCCATCAAGCCAAAGAATAGTCTAGGCTTGAAAACAACTCCCTTAAAAACACCTTGAAATGAGCCCGGGTAACTGCTGATACTATACCAAAGACCGGTTTTAATGCCGTCCGGAGCGAGTAGGGTAAGACTTTTGACCTTTTTATCAAAAAGCTCATAAGTCAACAAGGCAAATTTCCCACCCATGCTGTATCCAATCAGGTGAAATTCATGAAAGTCCTCCTTCTTCATCAAATGCTCAATAAAGATCTTCCAAGTGTTTTTGGTCAAAGGTGTCGCAGAATCAAACCAATGGCTTTTGCCATGATAAAAAATATCAACGAGGATATACTTTGACCCATTTTGGCGCAACTCTAAAAATTTAGCCATATCCTCTTGGGTTTGTCCAAATCCATGAAATAGGATAAAAGTTTTGTCGCCTTCTCCATGGGTGAGGTAGGAGAGCTTTCCAAGTTTGGTTTCGATAGATCGAGTCATGGATTAAAACTTTATTATTTTATTCAAACTACAAATTTTTATAGATGAACGTGATTGATTCTACAAAATTATATATCAAAAATATGCAAAAATGTTCGTGAACGAACAGTTTGTAAAAAGAATATTGATAAACACCCAAATATAATTTTAGAAAAAACTCTGGAAACTTTGAACTTTCCTATCGTTTCCATAGTTTCGCAACTCGAACACCTATAAGGATGCATGAGATGCGAGAGAAGATATTAGATGCGGCGGTAGATGAATTTTCTAGGTTCGGAGTTCGCAGTGTGACCATGGATGATATTGCCAGGCACTTGGGAATTTCGAAAAAGACGCTGTATCAGGAGTTTTCAGACAAGAAGGAACTGGTTAAATCTGCCTTTGAGCGAATTTTGAATGAAGATCAGTGCAAGCTAGACGAGATTATGAATAGTTCCGATGACCAGGTCATTGAAACTTTAGTAAGTATATCCCGAATGATGAGGCATCGCTTGCAATCCATCAATCCGATTACGATTCATGAAGTACAAAAGTACTTTCCGGAAGCTTGGTCTGTTTTTGTCAGGCATAAGGAAGAAATCATTTTGCATGAATTAATTGAAATTATTGAACGAGGGAAAAAAATGGGCTATTTCCGTTCCGAAATAGAAGCTCCCATTCTAGCACGTATTCGAGTGGATCAAATCACCAATGCAATGGAGTCGGCTAATTTTCAAGATAAGGAATATGATATCGTCAAAGTTCAACTCGAAATGATGGATCATTTTCTTCATGGCATTTTCACCGAAAAAGGACGAGAAGCCTATAAATCCCAGCAAGAAAAATCTGTTTCAAACCCTGAAAAATGAGAAAACCAGCTATTATTTTCTTTTTATTATTCAATTTTATCTTCAAAGTAGAAGCACAGGAAATCGTTGAATTGACTCTCGAAGAGGCACTTCAGTATACTTTGGAAAATAATGTGAATGTAAAAAATGCACAATTGGAAACTTTGATTTCCAAAGCAACTGTCAAGGAAACAACCGCCTCGGGTCTCCCTCAGATCAACGGTAACTTTGATTTGAATTACAACCCGGCAATTCCTGTTGTTTTTCTACCTAATGAACCGCCATTTGGAGATCCGAATATTCCCTCGGATGTCATTCCTGCCAGATTTGGAGTGAGTTATCAGTCTAACTTGGGAGCAAATCTCAGACAAATGATTTTTGATGGTTCGTTTTTCGTAGGACTTCGAGCAGCAAAGACTTACAAGCAGCTGACCGATCTAGATCTGATCAAGACCGAAAATGATGCCATAGAGGCAGTGAAGAAAGCTTATTTTGGAGTTTTGGTCAATCAGGAAAGAATTCGTTTGGCAGAAGCAAACTTGGCTCGGATCGATACTTTACTTTCTGAAACTCAGGCATTGAATCAGGCTGGTTTTGCGGAAAAGATCGATGTATCCCGTATTCAAGTGCAGCGAAATAATACCTATTCTCAGGTAGAGCGAGCTAGAACTTCCCTAGAAGTAAGTGAGCAAATATTAAAACTTCAGATGGGGCTTCCCATGGAGTATGATGTTCGTCCAAACGAAACGCTTGCAGAGTTAAACCCCATCGAAGAGCTCAATGCCTTGTTGATTGATGAAGGTGTGGAGCGGATTGAGGTTGCTCAGCTAAATACGAATATCGAACTGATCGGCTTGGACTTGAAAAACAATCAATCGCAATACATGCCTACTATTGATTTTGTGGCTAATGCTCAGCGATCCGGTGCAGGAAATACATTTGACACTGTATATGACAAACAGAATTGGTTTGGAAGCTCCTTGTTAGGTGTCAGCATGCAGATTCCTATTTTCGATGGTTTGCTTAAAAGTGCCCGAATTCAGAAAAACAGAATTCAAATTCAGCAACTAGAGAACCAACGAAGTTTCTTAAGAGAAAGCATAAAAAATGAGGTTTTCACAGCAAAATCAACTTTAGAGAATGACCTGCTCATCTTGACGGTGCAACGGGAAAATCTGGATTTAGCCCGTGAAGTCTACGATATAGCCAAAATCAAATATCAAGAAGGTGTCGGGTCAAATCTCGAAGTAGTCGAAGCAGATGCCGCTCTGGTAGAAGCCGAATTCAATTACCTCTCAGCGCTTTACGATGGCTTGATTGCAAAAGTCGATTTAGAAAAAGCATTAGGAATTCTTAAAAATGACATTATCAACTAAACCAACTCCCAGTCTTGGGACTCAATTCCGAAAAAATAATATGAAAGCGATATACAAATTTTTATTTCTGAGTCTAACTGCCGTGGTTTTATACAGCTGCGGAGCAGAACAATCAGAACTGGAAACCAAGAAAGCCGAACTGGAAAGTCTGCAGGAAGAGGCATCCGGAATTCAGACCAAAATCCTTGAGCTAGAATCTGAAATTGCCACCTTGGATCCTGAATTTGCTTCAAAAAACAAGAAGTCTGTATTGATCACCACAGCGAGTGCTCGGAAAGCCAATTTTGAGCACTTTGTAGAAGTGACGGGATCTGTTGTTTCTAAGAAAAACGTAGTCATCTCGGCTGAAACAGGTGGTAGAATCCTGGAGATTCCAGCTATTGAGGGAATGCGTGTGCAGCGGGGTACTATTCTCGCTCGGATTGATTCTGAGTCGATCCAACGGAATATCGAGGAATTGGAGACATCACTGGACTTGGCTACCATGCTTTTTGAAAAGCAAAAAAGACTTTGGGACCAGGAAATCGGTACAGAAGTCCAATTTTTGGAAGCAAAAAACCGGAAAGAAGGACTGGAAAGAAATTTGGCTTCGCTGAAGACTCAACTGGATAAGACTGTCATCAGAGCGCCATTTACAGGTACCATTGAATCTGTCGATGTCAGACTTGGTGAATTGGTGCAGCCGGGAATGCCCATGTTTCAGTTTGTGGGTGAAAGTGATCTTTTTATAGAGGCTGATGTATCAGAGTCCTATGTCGGTGTACTCAGCAAAGGGGACAGCGTTCAGATTTCTTTTCCTTCCATCGGTGAAAGTCTGAAGACGAGAGTGAGTTCGGTAGGGGCAATTATCAATCCCAACAACCGAACCTTCAAGGTCGAGGTGTTTCTTCCCAATATGAAAATGGTGAAGCCCAACATGTTGACGGTTATGAAAATCAAAGACTATGAGAATGATGATTCAGTGATTGTTCCTAATCATTTGATTCTTAGCGACAATAAAGGTGACTACGTGTATATCGTTCAGGACGGTGTAGCGAAGAAGACCTATGTCAAGCGTGGTAAAACATTCAATGACAATGCAGAGATTTTAGAGGGTCTTCAAGGAAATGAGACCTTGGTAGACAAGGGTTTCAGAGAAGTAGGAGACAATTTCAACGTAAATATTGCACAAGGTTAAATCATGTCAGATCAACAAAAATTGAAAACCACTCGGGAATTTGGACTATCCAGTCTCAGTGTCGACAATTCCACCTCGGTGGTGATTTTGACACTGATTATTACCGTGCTTGGCCTGAGTGCTTATCGCAACATGCCTAAGGAAAGTTTTCCAGAGATAGTTATTCCAACGGTCTATGTGGGTACTCCTTATCCAGGTAATTCGCCTGTGGATATGGAAAACCTGATCACTCGACCCATCGAAAAGGAGCTGAAGTCCCTCAATGATGTGAAGGATATCAAATCCACTTCCGTACAGGATTTTTCTTCCATTGTTATTGAGTTCAATCCTGGAATTGAAATATCAAAGGCCATTCAGGATGTAAAGGATGCAGTAGATAAGGCAAAAAGTGAGTTACCAACTGACCTCGATCAGGATCCAAATGTGGTGGAGGTGAATACCTCGGACTTTCCGATCATGAATGTCAATATCTCTGGAGATTATTCAGAGACTGAGCTCAAGAAATTTGGAGAATACCTGGAAGACGAAATCGAGAAGTTACCAGAGATTTCCAAAGCAGATCTTGCCGGTACGGTTGAGCGTGAGATTCAAATCAACGCAGACCCCTACAAAATGGAAGCGACTGGGGTTACTTTCAACGATATTTCTGGGGCGGTGCAGTCTGAAAACGTGACTGTTTCAGGAGGAAATATCCGTTCAGGAGACTTTACCCGTACGCTTCGTGTTGATGGAGAGTTTTCAGATCCTCAGGATTTGCTAAACATTATCGTCAAAACAGACAATCAAAAGATCGTTTACCTTCGGGATGTAGCAAAGGTGGAAGACACATACAAAGAGCGCTCTTCATACGCCCGCAGCAAGAATCTCCCGGTAGTAACTATCAATGTGACCAAGCGATCAGGTGAAAACCTGCTCAATGCAGCTGATAAAATCAAGGTAATTATAGATGATGCAAAAGCTGATCGATTTCCACAGGACCTGGAAATCACCATCACCAATGATCAATCCAAGCAGACACGACTTCAAGTAAGTGATTTGGAAAACTCCATCATCTTCGGGGTGATTCTGGTGGTTTTGGTTTTGATGTTTTTCCTAGGCTTTAGAAATGCCTTGTTTGTGGGGGTGGCTATTCCCCTTTCCATGTTTATCTCCTTTTTGGTGCTAAACTCATTTGGAATTACGCTAAACCTAATGGTGCTTTTCTCCTTGATTCTTGCCCTAGGTATGCTAGTGGATAATGGAATCGTGGTTGTAGAAAATATCTACCGACTGATGTCTGAGGGAAAAAATCCAATTCGTGCAGCGAAAGAAGGAGTAGGGGAGGTTGCTTGGCCAATTATCACCTCAACAGCCACTACCTTGGCGGCCTTTTTGCCTTTGGCCTTTTGGGATGATATCGTCGGTGAGTTTATGAAATACTTGCCCATCACTCTGATTATCGTTTTATCCTCCTCACTATTTGTTGCCTTAGTAATAAACCCTGTGTTAACCTCCTTGTACATGAAGGTGGAGGATATCAACGTGGTGAAGAAAAAGCAAAAGCCGATTATCATAGCTGGTATCTTTTTGGTATTGTCCATCATATTTTACCTTCTAGGTTGGACGGCCTTTGGATCTTTGGCGCTTGTAGCGAGTGTACTGACCATCTTTAATGTTTTTGTGCTTCGAAAAGCTATCAGATGGTTTCAGACAGTCTTTTTAGTTAATCTGGAAAATAATTATGAAAAGACTCTCAAGTTCGCTCTCAGAGGTTGGAATCCTTATTTCTTCTTTGCTGGTGTAAATCTATTGTTGATTCTTTCGCTAGCCCTCTTAGTTGTTAGATCTCCGAAAATTCTATTCTTCCCAGACAATCAGCCTCAATTGGTCAATGTATTCGTGGAATTCCCAATCGGAACGGATATCGAAGCCACTGATGAATTTGTAGATAGGATGGAAGATGAAGTCTATCAGGCCTTGGATGAATTTCACCCAATCATCGAATCTTTCATCACTCAAGTCGGCGAGGGTACAGGAGACCCCACCGAAGGCCCAAGTAATGAGACTACGCCACACAAGGCAAAAATCACCATAGGTTTTGTGGATTACATCGATCGTCAAGGCGTGAATACCAATAAAGCCATGGAAGTGATCAGGAATCTTGCAGAAAAGTATCCCGGTGTGCTCATTACAGTCGATAAGCAGCGAAATGGACCTCCTGTAGGAAAGGCAGTAAATATTGAATTCATTGGAGAAAACTACGAGCAATTAATAGACTACGTAGGTAAAGCCAAAGATTACCTTGAAGAACAGAATATTCCTGGATTAGAGGAATTGAAAACTGACCTTTCTCTCGGTAGTCCTGAGGTGATCCTGGATATTGATCGAGAGAAAGCGCGAAGATTTGGCCTTTCAACATCCTCCATCGCAACGGAACTCAGAACAGCACTATTTGGACTAGAGGTTTCGAAATATAAAGAAGGAGAGGACGACTATCCGATCCAACTTCGATTGATGGATGACTATCGGTACGACATCAATACACTTGTCAATAAGAAGATTGGCTTCCGAGATAAGTTTGGTACAAAGAGAGAGGTTCCTATCTCAGCAGTAGCCGACATTCAATATGGCTCTACCTATGGATCTGTCAAGCGTAAGGATTTGGAGAAAGTCATTACCATGTATTCCAACGTACTGGATGGCTACAATCCTACTGAGATCAATCAAAAGATCAAGACCTTGATGGCTAGCTATGAAGTACCGGATCGTATTCAGGTCAAATTCACCGGCGAGCAGGAAGAACAAGCCAAATCACAGGAATTCTTGACTCGTGCACTGGGAATTGCTATTTCACTGATCTTCCTAATCATTGTGGCTCAGTTTAATTCTGTGACTACTCCATTTATCATTATGGCATCAGTCGTATTGAGTACGATCGGTGTATTCTTGGGGCTGGTCATTTTCAATATGGACTTTGTGGTAATCATGACAGGTATCGGGATCATCTCCCTAGCCGGAGTCGTGGTCAACAATGCCATCGTATTGATTGATTACACCAATCTGGTCAGAGAGCGAAGAAGGGAAGAACTCGGTGTCGATAAAGGGGCATTCTTAAGCTACGAAGACTTGATTGGAAGTATTATAGAATCTGGCAGAACCCGTCTTCGACCTGTGCTTTTGACAGCGATCACTACCGTACTAGGATTGATTCCGCTAGCTATTGGGATGAATATCAATTTTGGTAGCCTTTTGAGTTCTTTTGATCCTCAGTTCTACATCGGTGGGGATAATGCAGACTTCTGGGGTCCTATGGCTTGGACAGTAATATTTGGCCTAACCTTCGCGACTTTCCTTACGTTAGTAATTGTACCAGTTATGTACTTGCTGGCTGATAAGCTAAATATGGCTATACGCAAGGTAAAGGCATGATTGATTTAAGGTTGGTGGTTTTTTTATGACAAAACCCCCGCGGACAATGTCCGGGGGGTTTTTACTTTTTGAGAAAAATTGAAAGTTTTTCGAGTTAAATTCTGGATTTAACATATTTTAAAAGGGGAGGTCTGCTTCCTCTTTTTCGGCTTCTGAAGGTTGATTTTTACTGCCTCCAATGAACATAAAGTCATGGACAAGGATCTCAGTCTGATAGCGCTTTACGCCATCTTTGTCAGTGTAGCTACGGTTAGTGATTTTACCTTCGACTGCAAGTTCGGATCCTTTGGAAGTGTACTTAGCAATGATCTCGGCGGACTTGCCCCAAATGACCAAATTGTGCCAGGTGGTTTCAGTGACCTTTTCTCCCTGTTGGTTTTTGTAAGTTTCGTTGGTAGCCAAGCTCACCTTGCCCAATACCTTTCCAGACTCAAGAGTTTTTACTTCTACATTGTCACCTAGGCGACCGATCAATTGTACTTTGTTTCTTAGCGTGTTCATGATTACGTGTGTTTTGGTTAGAAATTTTGTTTTTGGTTTTCGCTAGAGGAAAACTTGATGATCCAAAGTTGCATTGGAGCCGGTTCATTACTCGGTAAGCAGTCGTTTGTATCCGTTTGTATCCGATAGTAGTCGTTTGCTGTCGGATAATATCCATTTATGGCTATTTAAAGCACTTTTTTCAAAAAGGATTATTAATAAAAAATATGGCTTATTAATCAGTTAATTGGTTTGGAAGTCCATTTTGAATAACTAATTCTAGCGGTTTCCTGACTTTTTCCACTAAAATAAAAACCGAAATAGATTGAATTAGCGGGTTGGGAAGGGTAATTTTGAAACAAAAATTTATGCGGAAAATACTATCCATTTCCTTTCTCCTTTTTCTGATCATAGGGAAGGTTTTTTCTCAAGACAGTACCAAAAATTATGTGATCTTGATTTCCTTGGATGGATTTCGTTACGATTATGTTGAGCGATTTAAGCCGGAAAATTTAAGTAAGTTTATTTCAGAAGGAACCGCTGCAGAAGCATTGATTCCTTCCTTTCCTACCAAGACTTTTCCCAATCACTATACCATAGCCACGGGACTGAAGCCTGAGCATCATGGTATCGTCGATAATAACTTTTGGAACCCAGAAAAGGAATTACGTTATTCTATTTCCAATCGAGCGGTGGTGACCGATGGATCTTGGTATGGAGGGACGCCACTTTGGGTCCTGGCTGAGCAAAATGAAATGACTGCCGCGAGTTACTTTTTTGTAGGGAGTGAGGCAGATATTCAGGGAGTGAGGCCATCTTACTATTATGACTATGATGGAAGAGTGCCAAATCTCCAGCGTATATCGAAAGTTTTCGAGTGGCTCCAGCTTCCTGAGGATGAGCGACCTCAGTTGATTACCATGTACTTTTCGGATATGGATGATACGGGACATCGATACGGTCCTGACAATGATGAGCAGCTGAGCAAGACTTTGAAAAGATTGGATCGGGAGTTGGGGGCTCTTTTTGAAGGGTTGAAAAGTTTGGATTTGCCAATAAACATTGTCTTGGTGTCGGACCATGGAATGCAGGCTGTACCAAAGGAAAAACTCATCAACCTGGCCCCTTTGGTAGAAGGCATTAATGCCCGAGTGGTCAACTCAGGAGCTTTGGTTCATTTGCATTTGGAAGACCCGTCGGAAAAGAATAAAGTCATCGAGACTATCGAAGCACGTGGAGAGCACATTCATGTAGTGGATGTGGAGGATAGGGAGTACTATCAGGATTTGAGCTTGCATCGTGACCTACTTGGTGATTTATTGATTATTCCTGATTTGGGATACTATTTGACTGATGATCGCGGAATTTTTCGCTACCAAAATCGTTCAGCGACTATGAAGACGGATGTTTTTGGAGAGCACGGATATAGCCCTGATTATAAGTCTATGCATGGAATTTTCTACGCTAAAGGACCTCAAATTAAGGAGGGTTTGGTTATTGAGCCTTTCGAAAATGTTCATATCTATCCATTGATCTGCAAAATTTTGGGTCTTCCTATTCCATCTAATATTGATGGAAAACTTGAGGTACTTGAACCCGTACTTAAAGATTGATGGAGCTTCGAAAGGAAATAGAAAGTCGAAAGGATGTGGATTTTTTGGTTCGTAGATTCTACGAAAAAGTTCGGAAGCATGAGCATCTAGGTCCGGTGTTCAATCATGTGGTCTCGGACTGGGATCATCATCTTGTACACCTAAGTGATTTCTGGGAAATGATCCTTTTGAATACGGGGCCGGGCAAAGGAAAATTCAATCCTGCTAAAGTTCATCGGGAAGTGGATGCAAAAGTAGACTATCGGGTCGACCAAGTTCATTTTGGGAATTGGCTGGAATTGTGGTTTCAGACTATTGACCGCTATTTCGTTGGAGAACAAGCCAACTATGCCAAAGAACACGCTCGAAGGATGGCGCATATGCTTTTTATGCGTATTTGGGAAGCTAGACCTCGCTAGGCTTTTTTATACTAAAACCTTGAAAATCAAGTGTTTTTTCCTAGATTAATTGAAGTTTAACGAGACAACCATATCTTATGACTTATTCAGTAGCTAGGGTAAATATTTTACGCCTCCTTTTTTCATTGGCTCTGATTTTTACTGCTTCAAAATCCTTTTCGCAGGAACTTCTATTTGACTCTAATGAAATCATCGATATCAAGATGGCTTTTTCAATCAAGGAACTTCGAAGCATCACAAATGACAGCACATTCACCGATGAATTGGTTTGGGTGAAGTCCCCGCAGGATGAGTGGGAAGAAATGCCTATCAAACTTCGGGTAAGAGGTAATTTTCGTCTCAAAAACTGCTATTATCCACCACTCCGAAAGAAGATTAAAAAGAAAAATCGGAAGGGGACTATGTTCGAAGAAAACAAGAACATCAAAATCGTTTTTCCATGCTCACGCTCAAAAACAGCAGATGCTTATTTGGCGAAGGAGTTTATGGCTTATCAATTATTTGAAGAGGTTAGCGAGTATGTTTTTAAAACTCGAATGATGCGGGTCACCTTCATCAATGAGGATAAAAAGGACGAGGAAGAAGAGATCATAGGATTTTTATTGGAAGATGATGATGATGTGGCAGATCGCTTTGATGGCGAAATTGTAAAAGATAAAAGGATTTTGGGAACACTTCTGGAAGACTTGCCAGCAGTCAGGCATGATTTCTTTCAGATGATGATTGGCAATACGGACTTTTCGGGCCTTTTCAAGCATAATTCTAAAACGCTCATGCTGCCCGGAGAGAAACTAGTCCCACTTGCCTATGATTTTGACATGACCGGCTTGGTGGATCCCCCTTATGCACAAGTGAGTGATTTGGTTGATATTGAAAATGTGACTGATCGATTATATCGAGGCTTTTGTAGGGAAAAGGAGGTTTTCTATGGGGTAAGGGACGAGTTTTTGCAAAAGGAAGAGCGAATTTTTGAGGTGGTGTCCAATTATGAAGAATACATGACTTCAAGTCAGTACCGAGAGTCTGTCCGCTTTTTGAAGAATTTTTTCGATATCCTTAAAAATGAAAGAGTATTTGAAAACCAAATTGTCCTAGCCTGCAGAAATTACTAGTTAGGTAATTTTCAGTGGAATGCTTTTTCCTGTGAATGGATATCTTGGAGAAAAATAGAATACTCTTATAAAAATTAGATCGTCAAATCGACAAGTCTTCCAAAAAAAAGACAATCGGTGCCAAAAGTCTTGGAGATATTCCAGCTCATTTTTTGGCTTATCCTATTGGATTCTTTTTGGTAGTCCTGCGGGCAAAGCATCCTTTTTACGGAGCAGAACTGCTTTATTGACTTCGCCTGTCCTCAACAAGATGCGGTCAATTAGCAGGATGCTGCTGCTGTGGTGCTTTCGGACTTGCTAGTTTGTAATCAAATTCATTTTTTGGCCTATCTGGCATTTCAATCCACAACCCTTTTGGGAAATGCCCTTTATAGATCAATTTTCGTTGCTTTTTTGAAATACCGTGCATTTATATTTAACATTGGAAACAAAAGTTCAGAAAGAAGAAATCACAAAAGTATGAAACGGATATTTTTTTTTATTTCAATGATTTGTCTCTCTCTATCCTCTGCTTGCAATGCTCAAGATCAAAGCGGAAAATCTCTTAACATTGAATGGAAGCTTATTGAAAATAAGCTTTCTGAGCCCTTTTCCCATCAGGCTAAATTTATAATCGAAAATCAGAGTGAGGAAGCTATTCAGCCAGGATGGAAGTTGTATTTCAACAGCGTATTTTTCGATTTGAACTCTCAACTCAAATCCCCTGACTTTGAGATCAAGCATTTGGCTGGGGATTTTTTTGTTTTAAGCTGCCAAGAGCGTGGGGGGATGATTCCTGCTGGTGAAAAGCTTGAAATCGAATACCTGAGTCGTAATCCTCATTTCAAAAATAGCCATGCGCCGGATGGACTAATTTTTACATTATCAGATGGAAGTATTGCTAGTAATCTGAGGTATCAAAAACACGAAATGAGTGTTTGGGACCTTGAAAAATATGCTGCAGGAAGTCCATTGCCTGTTCCCACCCCAGCTATTTTATTTTCTCAAAACGAATCGCTCAAGGAGCATTCTATCGATGAGATTCCTCCTTTTATTCCTACGCCTCGCTCTTGGACTACTCAGGGCCAAGCTGTTCAGGTTACTCAAGCAGGTTTGGCTGTGGTGGGGGATAAGGTTTTTGCTGAAACGGCCACTTACCTTACAAAGCAAATAAAAGCTCACTACAACCCTGAAGTTGACCGCGCAGAGAAACCGGTTCAGATTCGAATTTCGAGGAAGGAAGGCTTTCCATCAGAGGGTTATTCCTTGGAGATCCGGGACAGAAGAGTGTTAATCCTTGCTTCTGACGAAAAAGGCGCTTTCTATGGCGTCCAATCTTTTTTAGCATTGCAGTCAGCGGATTTCTGGGATGGACTTTCCAATCAATTGACTTTACCGCAGATTAGTATTTCTGATCATCCTGCTTATTCCTATCGGGGATTCTTCTTGGATGTAGGTCGTAATTTTATGCCCAAAGATGAGATTTTCCGGCTACTGGATTTGATGACTTTGTACAAGCTAAATACCTTCCACTTTCACTTGGCAAATGATGAGGGGTGGAGACTTGAGGTCAAAGCACTTCCTGAATTGACTGAATATGCATCTCAACGTGGTTTTTCTGAGAATGAAACCGGCTTTTTGTGGCCATTTTATGCATCTGGAGTAGAGAAAGGGCAATCACCCGGTTCCGGTTTTTATACCCAAGAGGAATTCAGAGAAATCCTTCTTTATGCTGCCGAAAGAAAGATTGAAGTGATTCCTGAAATTGGCTTTCCTGCTCATTCTCGAGCGGCTATTAAAGCGATGGAGAAGCGATACGAGCGATTTAGTCAGCTTGGAAAAATTGAAAAAGCTGAGGAATTTCGCTTGATTGACCCTAATGACAACTCACCTTATCTATCTGCCCAGAATTTTCGAGATAATACCATTTGTGTGTGTGGAGAATCTGTTTACAAATTTTTTGAAACGGTAGTTTCCGAAATTAAAGCGGTCTACGAAGATGCAGGACTTAGCTTGAAAACCTTCCATACGGGAGGAGATGAGGTGCCTCATGGAGTTTGGGAAAATTCTCCGCTTTGCGAGCAGTTTTTGAAAGAGAACAAGTCTATGTCTAAGGCGGGCTTGGGAGATTATTTTCGATCTCGAATTGGATATTTTTTGAAGCGTGAAGGTATCCAACAAGCCGGTTGGGAAGAGATAGGACAAAAGCTTGAAGACGGGGAAGTTATCCCTAATCCTGATTTTTCGGATCGCTCTTGGCAGCTGTATGCTTGGAATGCCGTTGCCGGTTGGGGAGGGGAAGATATGGCCTATCGATTGGCTAATGCGGGGTATCCTGTCGTGATCTCCTCCAGCGCCAATTACTATTTTGACCTTTCATCAAGTTGGGATCCTCGAGACCCAGGGCATACCTGGTCTGGAGTTACGAGCTTGTTCAATACTTGGCAAACTGTCCCGGGAAAATTCTACCTATCTCACGACGAGACCGTGGAAGGTAAGCCTTGGGATTGGGAAGTAGCGGAGCAATCATTTGAAAAACTCACCGAAAGGGGAAAAGAAAATATTCTAGGGATTCAAGGACAGATTTGGACGGAGACAGTAAAAAGCCCAGAAATGCTTGAATCATACCTTTTACCTCGTTTCTTGGCACTTGCCGAACGTGCATGGGTCGGAGATCCAGATTGGTCGGATGCAAGCACTACTCGGGAAAAATTAGAAAAGCGCGAATTGGAGTGGAATAGCTTCGTCCACCGAGTCGGTCGAATGGAAATTCCTAAGCTGGAAAAAATTAATGGAGGATATGAAATAACCATTTCACCACCTGGGCTTCAGCTGCGTGATGGAATGGTACATGCTAATGCTGAATTACCTGGATTGAGTATCCGTTACACCACAGATGGTTCTGAACCTACAGCAGAAAGCTCTCTCTATTCAGAACCTATTCCTTTTTCAGAAAAACTCCGATTTAGAGCATTTACAAAAAGTGGCCAGGGTAGTCATGTGAGTTGGTTGGAAGATTAAAGCGGAGGAACTTGGCCCTTGTATTTCTCCAAAAGGCTGTCATTATACTTTTCTCCCTCTTCGGTATTGGCACTGATGAAAAGTTCTGGAATCGTGCCAGCTTTGACTAAGCTCTCCACAGCCTGAGCCATGATGGCTTGAAGCAGTGCTGCTCCTACCACAGTGGAAGTAGCTCCTACTTTTCCGGGAATTCCTGAAATCTCAACTGCGGCATCACCGATTTCACCCTGATTGTCTAAAACCAAATCGCTCACTTGGTAAAGCTTCAAACCGGAACTATGTCGTGATGTCACGGATCGACTATGAGCAAGGTTGGTAATACAAATTACCTTTGCTCCTTGATTTTGGAATGCTTGAGCAAGTTCAATCGTTACAGCATTTCTCCCTGAATTTGAAGCGATTATAAGGATGTCCTTTGAACTTAAGTTTATTTCACTCAGGATTTTATAGGCATAGCCTTCTTCCCGCTCGAGAAGAGAACTAGTAGACGCGCTTTCATGAAGCATCAAGGGTGGATCTAATATTGGGTAAACCCTTGCAAATCCCCCTGCCCGATAAAAAATTTCTTCTGCCAAGAGATGAGAATGGCCTGTTCCGGCAGTGAAAATCCATCCTTCATTTTGAATAGTGCTTGCGACCCATTCTGAAGCTTGAAGTATCTCTTGCTCCTGTGAGAAAGCTCCTTCGAGTTTAGAGAGGATGAGTTGCTGAAATCGTTCAAATGCTTTTTCCATGGTTTCAGTTCAAAAGAATCTCATCGACAAATACCCATCCTTTGGCTCCTGCTCCGGGATGCCAAGGTGGAAGTGATTGGATGGGGTAGAGCTTGACTTGGATTTTATCAAAATCAGCATCCTTCAAAGAATAGGAAAGAAGTTCGGATCTGATTTCTCCTATTTTTTCGGACTGTTCTGGTTTTGCAGAATGAATAATGGTGCTTTTTCCATTCTTCCAACCAATGATTTCTACCCGAGTAGGAGGAAAAATATAAGCTGATTCATTGTATAATAAACTAATCGCCAATTCTGAAATTGACTGACTTTCATCCAGCATCAATTCAGCTGCAAATGGATCCTCGCTGTAGCCGAGCCATTCCCCGGAAGTGTGATTATTTTCACCTTTGATTTGGTCGAAAAGCGTCTCTTCAAGATCGCCCTGATATCTTGGGTTTGGATCTGTCAATAGGCGATATTTTGCCGGTTTGATTCCGGATTTCATAAATACGGAGCTGACTTCCTGTGATCCAATCCAACCTTTTGCAAAAGCTTTTGCCCTAATTTTCCCGGAGCTAACCACTGAGATGGGTGAATCATAAACCGGACTTGATAAGCTGTCTGGTTTGGTTCCATCAATGCTGTATCGGATTTCAACACTCGGAATAGGGTGAATGAGTTCTATTTCCAGCTTTTCTGTGAATAAAGTGCGCTCCTGTTTGATTCTTGGAGGATTGAGGGGAATAATGACATCCGCTCCATCAAAGCCATAGTCAATTTCGGTATTTGGTAACTCCGCTTTTAAATTGGTTTTTTGCTCTGCAGATAATCCTGTCTGCCAGAGAAAAAGCTTTTGAAGGTTTTTCAACTCCGAAATTCTCTCCAAAGCAGTTTGTGAAAGTTGAATTCCGGAAAGGGAAAGTTCTTTCAAGCTCTCAACCTTCGGAAAGCGCTCCAATTGATCCTCATCAAACTCTGCAAAATTCAAGGATAGCTTTTCAAGATTTGGAAAGTCATTTAGAAAATCCAGAGATGCATTACCAAGAGGCATTTTGTCCAAATTCAAGGAAATCAATTGAGTACTAATCTCCTGTAAGTCAGAAAGTGAATTTGGGTCAAAAGCAGCAATTCCAAAGTAGGAGAGTTCCAATGCAGGGGACTCAGGATAGATGGGATTTACTTTTCTGAAGAATGTATTCAGTTCTTTAAGCTTTTCATCAGACACTGAATCAAAATCGTATTCCGGCTTATTATCGAAGGTATTAGACGCAAATTGAAATAATTCATGCTCTTCAGGAAGATCAGCGACTTTTTGATCAAAACTAGCTCCAGAATTGACCCAAGCAGTCAAAATATTCATTTCCTCTTCGGTGAGCTGAGTCTTATTCTTAGGAGGCATATGCTCTTCCTCTTCCAAGGGCAGATTGATTCGTTGAATTAAAAGGGAGTTGTCAAGGTCGCCAGCTAGGACAAAAGGTCCTGATTTGCCACCTTTTTGCAAGCCTTCTACAATATCCATTCGAAGCTCCCCTTTTACTTTTCCATCTCGATGGCAGCTTTCGCACTTGCTCTTTAGAATCGGTCGGACTAGGTGCTCAAAAACTTCCGCCTCAGCTAGAGTGGCCTCAGGTTCAGCTGTTTTGAGTGGAGCAAGTAAGAAATCCTCCCCATGCGTGATGGCAGCTCCCCAATGTCCTGTCAAAACAATACAAAGCATCAAAAGGACAGAAGGAATTTGAAGGGCTTTTTGCTTTCTTTTTTGAAAAAAATAGAAAAAACTTCCTCCCCAAAAGGTGATCATACCGGCCCACTGATGCCAAAAGAGCGCATCGCCTTCGTATCCTTCACTGGATATAACCAAGCCTGCGATGACCGTGATCCCGGAGAAATTTGCGCCCAAAAGCAAAAGAAAAGGAGCAATCTGTGCGTATGCTTCATTTTTGTAAGACCTTGGTAAAATCCAAAACAACAATCCTCCCATCACCAAAACTATGGGGAAGTGTAAAAGTAGGGGGTGAGCTCTTCCCAATACTTGAAGAAAAGGTGGAATACTTGCGATTTCTATTCCGACTAAAAGAATCGCGGAAAAGCCAAACCAAACGAAAAGTAGGTTTTCTAGAATTGCTGATACGTTAACGCGGGATCGGGCCATTTAGACTAAAATATCTTTGACTACATGACCGGAAACATCTGTCAGCCTGTACCTTCTTCCAAGATGTTTATAAGTAAGCCTTTCGTGATCTATTCCCATCAAATGAAGAATGGTCGCTTGGAAATCATGGACATGAACCGGGTTTTCGGTGATGTTGTAACCAAACTCATCCGTTTCTCCATACACCATTCCCGACTTCACCCCGCCACCGGCCATCCAAATGGAGAAAGCTCGAGGGTGATGATCTCTTCCGTAGTTTTCAAGCGTTATTTTTCCCTGGCAGTAATTAGTCCTTCCAAATTCCCCACCCCAAATTACAAGTGTCTCATCCAAAAGTCCTCGCTGTTTCAAGTCTGTAATCAGTGCAGCAGATGCTTGATCTACATCCTTAGCCTGCATAGCCATTTGACTGGGGAGATTATCATGCTGATCCCAGCCTTGGTGATACAATTGAACAAAGCGAACGCCGCTTTCAGATAATTTTCGTGCAAGTAGGCAGTTGGCAGCATAGGTGCCCGGTACGAGGCAATCTGGTCCATAAAGCTTCACGATGGAATCAGGCTCTTTGGAGACATCGGTGATTTCCGGTACAGCAGTCTGCATTCGAAAAGCCATCTCGTATTGCTGGACTTTTGCAGTGATAGCCGGATCGTTGAATTCCTTGAAGCTCAAATCATTCATGGCGGCTATGTGATCTAGCATTTTTCTCCGTTCATTTCTACTCATGGAATGAGGGTCCCGGAGATAAAGCACTGGATCCTCTGAATTTGAGAACTGTACACCTTGATGCGTGGCATCCAAAAAACCATTGCTCCAAAGTTTACTGTAAACACCCTGACCATTTCCTCTGCCGCGGCTTAGAAGCACGCAAAAGGCCGGTAGGTTGTTGTTTTCACTTCCTAGCCCATAGCTTAGCCAAGAACCCATGCTAGGTCGGTTTCCTACCTGAGCTCCTGTTTGAAAGAAGGTCAAAGCAGGATCATGGTTGATGGCCTCCGTATGCATGGATTTGATGATACAGATGTCATCTACTACTTTGGCGGTGTAGGGGAAAATGGAGGAAATCCACGCTCTGCTTTCTCCATATTGATTGAAGTCATAGTAGGAGCCAACTAAAGGAAACTTATCCTGTCCGGCGGTCATACCCGTCAATCGCTGTCCCATCCGGATAGATTCAGGTAAATCCATCCCGTAGTTTTTCTGCAAAAGTGGTTTGTAATCAAAGGACTCAAGCTGGGAGGGAGCCCCATTTTGAAAAAGGTAAATAACTCGCTTGGCTTTGGGAGCAAAGTGTGGCAAAGCGGCCATGATAGCATCTTCTGCTTCTGATTTACCTGAAAAAAGGTCTGGAATCAATAGAGATCCTAAGGCGGCACTGCCTAGTCCCAGACTTAATCTGGAAAGGAATTTCCTTCTGTTCAGACTTAATCCATGCTCCAAAAACTCCTTCTCCATCGCTATATCTTAGTTATTGTTTCTTCTAAATTGTACAGACTGACAATCACCTGCATCAGCGCAGCAGTTCTGGGATTAATATCCTCCTCTCGGAGTGGATATTCTCCCACGTCGAGGGTGGGCTGGATGGTCTCCGGTTCTGATTCAAATCGCTCCAACTGATCTTCTAAATAGTCAGAAATCAAGGAGGCTTCCGAGGCTTTCATCGGTCTACAGAGTATGCGTTTGAAAGCTTCTTCAATGGCTGCTTCAGCATCTGAATGTTTATCGTTCAGCTCACTCGCCAGGACACGAGCAGCTTCCAAAACCATGGGGTCATTGAGCATGACAAGAGCCTGAAGGGGCGTGTTGGTTCTTCCTCTGCCTACTTCGCATCGATCTCGATTACTAGCGTCGAAGATGATTGCTTTTGGAGGTGGGACAGTCAGTTTGATAAAATTGTAAATTCCTCTTCGATAAAGGCTTTCTCCAGTATCCTGCTCATATTTTGCCAATTCTCCCCGGCCCGAGGTTGCTGCTTCCCAAATACCATCAGGCTGATAAGGCTTTACGCTAGGCCCTCCGACTTTTTGCACCAGAAGACCACTACTTGCCAATACCAAGTCCTGGATATTTTCAGCCGGTAATCTCAATCTCGGAGCTCGAGCCAAATACACGTTTTCCGGATCGGTTTTGAGATGTCTGTCTGTGATTTGAGCAGATTGTCGATAGGTGGCCGAAGAAAGGATTTGTTTTAGAAGGCGTTTGATGTCCCAACCGTTTTCCATAAAGTCTACAGCAAGCCAATCCAGCAGTTCGGGATGGGAGGGAAGGTCCCCTTGCATACCAAAGTCCCCCGCCGATTTTACGATGCCTGTTCCGAAGATTTCTTGCCAAATCAAATTAACAAATACTCTGGCAGTCAAAGGGTTGTCTTTATTGGTTGCCCATTGAGCCAGTCCCAGTCGATTTTTGGGGAGATCATCCGAAAACTCTAGGATGGATGCTGGTGTGGATGGATTTACAGGGTCGGTGGGAGCGTCATATACGCCACGATCCAAGATGTAAGTTGTACGGGCTTCTTGCTCATCTAACTCACCCATCACGGAAATACTCAGTTTAGTAGTGTCCGAGTGATTGATAAAATCCAGAATTCCTCCCAAGTCTTCCTGCTCTACCCAAAGAATGGGGGTTTTGGCGGGCTTTGAGATGCTGACATCTCCTTCAAAACCTTTTTCCCGACTATTATTGAAAAAGGCGAAAAGTTCAAAATATTCCTTCTGTGAAAAAGGATCGTACTTGTGGTCGTGACATTGTGCGCACTCCATGGTAATGCCGAGTACCCCTGTGCTGAAGGTGTTGGTTTTATCCAAAACATATTCGATGCGGTATTCTTCATCTATCACGCCTCCCTCTTCGGTGTATTTGTGATTTCTGTTGAAAGCTGTGGCCAAAATGGTTTCCTTGGTCGGATTGGGAAGTAGATCCCCGGCCAGTTGCCAAGTGATGAATTGATCGTAGGATAAATTATTATTGAAGGCATGAATGAGCCAATCCCGATACGGCCATTGGGTTCGGATATTGTCATCTTGATAGCCATAGCTGTCCGAGTATCTTGAAATATCCAACCAAAGGATCGCTAGCTTTTCTCCGAAGCTTTGCTCTGAAAGAAGATTATTCAATAAATCTTCGTAGGTGTTTTCTCCTTCGAAACCCTGATATCGCTCCAAGATTTCCGGACTAGGAGGAAGGCCAGTCAGATCCAAACTTGCTCGCTTGATCAATTCATAATCTTCGGCCTCTGGGTTGGGTTCTAGCCCTTTTTCCTTCATCTTCTTCCAGGTGAAATGATCAATTTCATTTCTAGCCCAGTCAGAAGTTTCAGGGATTTGTTTTTTTTCTGGCTTGACAAAAGCCCAATGAGGTTCGTATGCAGCTCCTTGCTCAATCCATTTTTTGATCAGCTCAATCTCTGAATCCAAAAGCTTCAAGTTGGACTCAGGAGGTGGCATTTGTTCGGATGGGTCCTCCGATGTAATTCTATGATAGACTTCTGATGCATTTGGATCTCCAGCTACCAGAGCGAATTTACCCGGGTTTTCTTTCAGGGCTTCGAAGGCTCCTGTTTCGGTATCCAGTCTTAATCCAGCTTCCCGCTTATTGGCGTCGGGTCCATGGCAGGCGAAGCATTTATCAGAAAGGATGGGGCGAATATGAAAGTTGTAGCTGATTTGATCTACAGCTACCAACTCAGGAGAATTAGATGTGGTGCCTGTACATCCCCATCCGAATAAACCCGTGAGTAATAGCGTATAAAACGAATATTTTGCCGACAATTTCAAAAGCTGAATTGGATTATTTTGGAAAAGTAAGTTAAACAAAAATTTTCAAAAAGTTTTTCTCTTTTTTTAAAAAAAGAGGTTTATCAAGACTTGAAAAAAAATCACGATCTCGTGTTTAGGAGACAAAAAGGATGATTTGAAGGCAAAAAAAAAGCCCAGACCTAAGTCTGAGCTTTGTGCACTCGGAAGGATTCGAACCCTCAACCCTCGGAGCCGAAATCCGATATTCTATCCAGTTGAACTACGAGTGCCTATTCCGATTTAGCTTTGAAGTACTCCTTGTACTTTTTCAGCTGCTTCTTTCAATGTAATTGCTGAGAAGACCTTCAATCCTGATTCATCGATAATCTTGGCACCTTCTTCCGCATTGGTACCTTGGAGTCTCACGATAATTGGAACGCGAATATCGCCAATAGATTTGTAAGCTTCAACAACTCCGCTAGCAATTCTATCACATCTTACGATTCCTCCAAATACGTTGATCAAAATTGCCTTAACATTAGGATCCTGAAGGATAATTCTGAATCCGGCTTCGACTGTAGTCGCGTTAGCACCTCCACCTACATCCAGGAAGTTTGCAGGCTCACCACCGGACAATTTGATCATATCCATGGTTGCCATCGCTAGTCCGGCTCCATTTACCATGCAACCTACGTTTCCGTCAAGCTTCACGTAGTTTAGACCAGATTTGCCAGCTTCCACTTCCAATGGATCCTCTTCAGAGATATCGCGAAGCTCAGCAAGGTTTTTCTGACGATACAATGCATTGTCGTCCAGGTTTACCTTAGCGTCTACAGCTAGGATTTTGTCATCTGAAGTCTTCAATACGGGATTGATCTCAAACTGAGAGGAGTCAGTTCCTTCGTATGCCTTGTAAAGAGCAGCGATGAATTTGACCATTTCTTTGAAAGCATTTCCGCTCAGGCCAAGCTTGAAAGCAACCTTTCTTACCTGAAAGCCTTGCAATCCTACTTTCGGATCGATCCACTCTTTGATGATTTTCTCAGGAGATTTTTCTGCAACCTCTTCGATATCCATTCCGCCTTCTGTAGAAGCCATGATTACGTTGCAACCTTTGGCTCTATCTAGGAGGATAGATAGATAATATTCCTTTGGTTCTGAATCGCCCGGATAGTAAACGTCCTCAGCGATCAAAACTTTGCTCACTTTCTTGCCTTCTTGACCCGTCTGATGAGTTACAAGTGTCCCGCCAAGGATATTCTTAGCTTTTTCACCTACTTCCTCAAGTTTTTTGGCCAAAACCACGCCATTTGAACCGGTTTCTTGGATTTTACCTTTTCCTCGACCACCAGCGTGGATTTGAGCTTTGATCACATACCAAGAGGTACCTGTTTCCGCGTTCAACTTAACTGCAGCTTCGTGGGCAGCTTCTGGACTGTCTGCTACGATTCCATTTTGAATTCGGACACCATAGCCTTTCAATACTTCTTTCGCCTGATACTCGTGTATGTTCATTGCTCAAAATTTTTGGCGAAGTTAAGCCCTTCAGCTTTATAAATCAAACCTGAAAAAATCCTTTTTTATCAAAAAAAAGCCTTTAATTCCCATTTTCTAAAAATATCCAACTTGCTAATCCTTTTGAAAAAAATCTATAATGCTGACTGCCAGAGAGATTCATAAGTCCTACGGAAACCTTCATGTTTTGAAAGGAGTAAACCTTGTAATTTCATCTTCGGAGATTGTTTCCATCGTGGGTTCCTCCGGTGCTGGAAAAAGTACGCTTTTACACATCTTGGGCATTTTAGATGAGCCTGATTCCGGTGAGGTTTTGATTGAAGGGAAAAATATCTTCGCCCTGAACCGAGATAAGCTAGCCACCTTTCGCAATCAGACGGTAGGCTTCATTTTTCAGTTTCACAATCTTTTGCCGGAGTTTACGGCCTTAGAAAACATTCTGATCCCAGGATTTATCCAAGGGCAATCCGAGTCTAAGTTGAAAAAAAGAGCATCAGAACTAGCGGAAATCCTATCCATCAGTCATCGATTGGATCATAAGCCTTCTGCACTTTCGGGAGGGGAGCAACAGCGAGTGGCTGTGGCCAGAGCTTTGATCAATGATCCCAAAATTATCTTCGCAGATGAGCCAAGTGGAAACTTGGATACGCAAAATGCCCATCAGCTTCATGAGCTTTTTTTTAAGCTTAGGGATGAACTAGGACAGGCATTTGTCATCGTCACTCACAATGAAGAACTTGCAGCCATGGCAGATCGAAAGCTGGAAATGAAGGATGGAGTGATGGTCTAGCCTACTTTTTCAACTTTTTCAGCATGGCCTCGATATGCTTTTTTGATTCAAACATATCCTGAAATACTCCGGCAATTTTCATGTCAGAATCGATGAAATAGGTGATTCGCTTGGGCATTTTGATGAGTGGAATGAGCGCGTCGTATGCTTTGCAAACTTTTCCGGATTCATCTGACAAAAGTTCAAATGGAAGTTTATGTGTTTTTTTAAACTTCTCATGTGTTTCGATAGAATCTCTACTTACTCCAAAGACAGGAATATCCAAATCCCGAAAAGCCTCAAATTGATCTCTAAACTCACAAGCCTCCGCGGTACAGCCGGGGGTGAAGTCCTTCGGATAAAAGTATAATACAAAGCTTCTCCCAGATAGGTCTTGGTGTAGATTCAATGTAAGTTTAGAGGTTCCTTTTACAGAAAAGTCTGGTGCTTGGGTTCCGATTTTTAATGCCATGAGTTTGAAACTGTATTTAAAACTGATTGTTAGCTTAAACTGAAAACAAAGAAAAATGATTCTTTCTTTCTTACTTACTTGCTCCAACTGATTAAAAAAATACCCCGACCTTGAAACTATCCGGCGTGCAGTCCATGATTTTGGCAGGAATATTCTTTGCCTTGATGAATGTGTCTGTCAAGTTTATTCCTCATATTCCGGCGATAGAAATTATCCTTTTTCGCTCCATTTTTAGTCTTATTTTCAGTTATGCTTTTCTGAGAAGTCAGGGCGTGTATGTGTTTGGAAATAACAAAAAACTACTGGTAATCAGGGGTGTAGTTGGTTCGATCGGACTGATTACCTTTTTCTACACACTTCAGAAAATCCCATTGGCAAGTGCGGTGACCATTCAATACCTTTCGCCGATTTTCACTACGATCTTGGGTATATTTCTGGTTAAAGAACGGGTCCGAACCATTCAATTTTTCTATTTTGGTTTGGCTTTTATCGGAGTGATCGTGGTGCAAGGTTTCGATCCGAGAGTGGATTTGCTCTATGCCGGTATAGGAATTATTTCTGCACTTTTTTCGGGCTTAGCTTACAATGTGATCCGTAAATTGAAAAACACAGAGCATCCTTTGGTGATTATTTTTTATTTTCCTCTGGTGACCTTACCCATTGCCTCGGTGATTGTGTTATTCAATTGGGTGAATCCAGTGGGTTGGGATTGGCTGATTTTGCTCTGGATCGGAATTTGTACCCAAGCAGCGCAATACTTCCTGACTTTGGCATATCAAAACTCAAATGTGTCTAAAGTATCAAGCCTAACATATTTGGGAATGATTTATGCGTTGTTTTTTGGGTATGTATTTTTCGAAGAGACATTTACACTTGGGTCATATGTAGGTATGGGTTTGGTTGTACTGGGAATATTATTGAATTTAAGAGAAAAATAAGATGAGTCGATTACATTTTTACTTCGGACGGCGACTAAAAGAAAAACTAAACGTCATGGGCCCTAATTCAATATTTTCTTGGACACTTTTCGCAGTGCTCATTTTTTCGGTTTTTTCCTGTTTTCAAGAAACAGAAGATCCGGCCAATCAAGTTGGAGATTCACAGTTCACTTTTGATTGTGATCAGTTGGCTTACTCTGATACGATTTATTATATCAGCGCCACTCAGGCAGTTACTATTAGTCCAGAGAATCTCCTTCAAGGTGCCTTCGAGGCTAGTCCATCAGGCCTTGCGATCGATCCCAATACGGGAGTAATTGATGTCAATGCCAGTGAGACTGGCCTTAAATATAAGATTTCTTTCACTCCAACGGGAGGTACTGAAGCTTGTGAAACTTTTGTCACGATCGGTGGTGTCAATTACCTTGATGGCGTATATGTCCTTGATCAAAATCAGACTTTTGTACCTCCCATTTACAACGGTGTACCCGGACTGACATTGCCTTGTCCCGATGATGACGATGACGACGATGACGATGACGACGATGGGGATGACGACGATGGGGATGACGACGACGGAGATGATGATGACGATAGTTGTGATTTTGATACGGATAATCCTACCGGGCAGCTGTTGGCCGATTTGGGATTTGAAATTTCAAGTCAAGGGGTATTTGATCTTCAGGAGACAATAGAAAACGGGACTTTTGGTTCCACTCCAGTAAATGGGGAAGTGTTGGATGTGGAGTTGTTTTATCGTTTATCCGATTTGAGCGATGAAGCTTTAAATTCTATTCCGCTGCGCTTCTTTTATTATGAAACTGTTGCTGATATTCCCCAGGCGCTTTTAGACGATATTGATGAAAAAAGTGATCTAATCAATGAGCTTAGATCGGGAAAATCGCCTAATTTCAGGTTAGCAAATGAAACCAGGCCCCGAAGAGTGCCTAGGCCACCTTTCATTGTGATCGTGGCAAATCTACAATAGGGGCATTAATAGCCCTTAGTCGTGTCGAACCTTTGGAGTCGTTTTTTATACTTTTGTCTAATTTTTCTACCTCTTTTTGTCCATGGGCAAGAGGGAAATCAATTAATTCAAAAAGCCGACTCTCTTTATTTTTTGCCATATCCAGCGGAGACTGATGATAGGATGGCCATGGAAATCTATTCCAAGATTTTAGATGAAGTTCCTGAACCTGCTGTAATCGATGATTTCATTAGGGCTGCTGAGCACCTTGGAAATCTTCAAGTTATCTATGGTCAGCAGGCAGAAGCTGCTATATCCTATCGCAAGGCTTTATTTTTCGCAAGGGCTTTTCAGCAGCCAGATACCTTAGTTTACGATATAAATCTCTTCTTAGGAGAAGTGCTTTTTAGGATGAGTAGATTAGATAGCGCTATTTTTCATCTTAAAGAAGCTGAGCGTATTCAAAGTGAAATATCATTGGAAGTATCTCCGGAGCGTCTATTTAATGCACTTGGGGTTTATTACTTCGAGACAGGAAACTACCTACAAAGTATTCGATACTTTACGCAAGCAGAATCATATTTGGACGCTGCATCAGGAGATTATGTGCAATTTGCACGTTATAGTTTCTTGAGTAATAAAGCATCGGCCCTTTACCATTTAGAGCAGTATGATAGTGCGCGTAGGATTTATTCCCAACTTCTTGAATGGAATATCAACTCAGACCAAGTTCGAATCAATCTGGCCAATACTTTTCTTAAGGAAAACAGAGCTGAAGAAGCCTTACAAACCCTGAGTCAGGTAGGAGATGTAAAAGGTAGGAATTTCCTATCCTTCCTCAATCTTCAAACAAAGGGCTATCTGATTCAAAATGATCTTACAAGATCAGACAGCTTGCTTCAGCTTACAGAATCTGCGTTTGATAGTCTTTTGATTTCCTCTAAAGACTATCAACGAGGGATTTACTTGTCTAATTATGGGAATTTTAAAAGAAAGAAAAACAGTTTTCAAGAAGCCATCAAGTACTACCACTTGTCGGTTGTGGAGCTTCATCCGAGCTTTAATTCAGATGATATTTTTGAAAATCCCAAAGAGCTTTCTTTGGGCATGGGGGCTGTTACTCTTTTTGAAAGCTTAGTTTCAAAAGCGGAAATTTCCTGGGATTATTTCAAAAAAAGCCAAAACAATGAGTATCTCGAACTAGGTTGGGATTCGTATGAATCGGCTTTTGAATTGGCTGAATTTATTTCTGCAAATTTTGATAATGATGAAGCCCGGATATTTTTGGGAGATCGGGCTTTGAAGGCTTATCAGCTAGCAATTGGTCAGCTGATTGATTTCTATCAAACCCAGCAGAAGGACAGTATCAAAAATCAAGTATTTCTGTGGGCAGAACAAAGTAAATCAACTGCCTTGCGTCTAGGGGTTTTAGAATCAAAAAAGCGAAAGAACTCCGGTATTCCTTCGACGCTTCTAGATGAGGAGCAAGCTGTCTTGCAACAATTAGCCAGAAACTATCGGGATCAATATGAGAATCCAGACGAATCTCGGCTAGAAGCCCTCAATTCCGAATACACTGATCTGCAAGTAAGGCTGTCCCGCCTTCGAGATGAAATCAAGACTTTTTCGAAAAATGAAGAAAATACGGCTTCTCTTAGTATCAAGGCCATTCAATCAAGGTTGCCTCAGGGGGTCCTACTAATCTCATTTTTTGAAGGGACTGATTATTTGACACTATTTTTATTGAATAATGAATCATTGGAATGGCAAGTGCTCGATTGGGATAGGGAGGATCACTATCAAGTGCTTGAATGGAAAGATCAAATTCGATCCTGGAGAACAGGAATGAGCTATCAATCTCCTCTAATTATTTCTCAATTAAGCAACCTGTTTTTTGAAGAATGGAAGTCCGTTATTTCTGATGCCTCATTGCTTATGATTGTTCCACATGGTGTTTTCTCTGGGGTTTCCTTTGATGAGTTCTTAGTTGATGGACAAATGCTTATAGAGAAACTACCAATCAGCTATCAATTTTCGGCTCTAAATATTCAGAAAAAAGATCTTTCAACTTGGGACCAATCAGAAATGGTAAGCTTCGCACCTTTTGACCAAAAGACAGGACCCGAAGGTTTAGAATTACCAGCCTTACCTGGTTCGTCCGAAGAGATTCAGGATTTACCAGGGTTAAAGCTTCAAGGGCCAAGGGCTTCTCTGGAAAACTTTTTAAAAATGGCTAACCAAAAGCGAATCATTCATTTGGCGACGCATGCCGTAGCTTCTGATGAAGATAGAGAAGCCTCTTTTGTAGCATTTTATCCAGATGGAGACTTTCGTTTGTTTGAAAATGAATTGAAGTTTCAGGCTTTTGATCAGGTTGAATTAGTGTTTTTGAGCGCTTGTGAGACGGCTTCGGGTAAATTCAGTGAATCAGAAGGTCTTGTCAGTCTGGCTCGGGCTTTTTCTTTTGCCGGCGCTGATAATCTTGTCTCCACTCTTTGGCTCACCGAAGACCGGGTAGCTACCTATATGTCTAAGGAATTCTATAAGGGGCTTGGCGAAGGACTGACGTATGCAGAGGCCTTGAGAGCGGCCAAATTAACCTTACTCCATGATCCTAAAATGGCTCAGTTTCGTGATGCGCCTTATTGGACTAATTTAATTTTTGTAGGGGAGATTCAAGAGAAGTCTTATTGGGATTTTTTCCTCCAATTTTTCCTGGTAGGGGCTTTTGCCTTGATTTTAATTGGATTGATTTACTGGTTTTTGATCTTAAGGTTCAAATAAAAAAAGACGTTTATTTGCTTTAAATCAATGAGTTAATCTATATTTTCTACAGGGTTTTCAAAGGTTTGAATAATCACCTAACCCCCTCCTTATTTCAAAAAAAATCCGGCAGAATGCTCTGCCGGATCGTATCGAAGGAATAGGTGCCCTAGTCCAATTCCAACTCGATATCCAAAGAATCTTCGATTCTATCTAAGATCCTTTCATAGATTCGTTGATTTCTATTTTTTGAAATTACCAAAACTCCATCGGTGAGTTCTGCATCGTCTAAGTCGTCAGAGGATACCGCAAGAAACCAGCCTGCAGCGTCTATTTCCATCAAGGCAAATGGGTTATTGCTTCCATCAAAAAAGAAAAGCTCGTCATAATCTCCTTCTAATTCTAGCTCGAAGTCTAGGTCGTCATCGTCATCTCCAAACACTTCCAGACGAAGCGGCACCGAGCTTCCATCTCTTTTTTCAAGAGTTCCTTCAATGTAGATGCTTGGTTCGCTTCGGTGATCTATCAAATCAACCTCGAATTCGATCTCTTCGTAGGAGCCGGATTCAATGTTTAGGAAAAAATCAGCATCGGAAGAAAACTGGTCAAAATTTATCTTTTTTATCTCAGGGAATGAGTAATTGATTTCACGCTCAAAATCCCCATTTTGATTACTTCCCTCTACCTCAAGCTCTATTTCTTTCACCTGAATAAATCCTGAATTAATCCGAACTCCCTCATTCAACATTCTGGAGTTTGAGTTAGAAGAATTGGCTAATTTCACCCCAACCCCCATCTGCACATCTCCGTTTCCTATTGCTATCGGTTCGTTTTCATCTGTGCATGAGCTAAAGCCTATTAAGCTGGCAAGTGCGAATAATTGATATTTTTTCATGGCTTAATTTGTTTGTTTTATTATTAGTCGCGATCGACCCGGTATTTGTAACCTTGATTTTCAGTTTATTTTTAAAAAGTATATTTTTTATTTTTTCAATTTTTCAATTCTAGGATTTTGATTTTCATGGCATCCCAGCGATTGACATTTTGGTAATATTTGTGGCGGGTGTTTGATCGGATTTTTTCGATTTGATTTTGGGCAAGGTTATAATCTCCATTCATGAGGTAGGCACGAAAGAGGTAGTAATCAGTTTCTTCTACATATAGTTTGATAGAGCTTGACTCATTGATCTTCTCAATTATTTGTAGTTCATCCACGGCCTCTTTTCCTTTTCCTAATTCGAGATATGCCATTCCTAGCAGAAATCTGCTATCCAGATCCAGTTCACTGTCTAGAGCTGCCATTTCGATTACTTCCTGATAATCTTCGCTTTGATAGGCTTTCTTGATTCTACTCTCTATCTCGGCACTCCCTCGCATCACCGGTACTTGGTAGCTTAGAAAATGCTGATCTAAAGATTCCGGGCTTGTTTTTATAAATATAAATGTGGCTAATCCAACAAGGATTATGGAAGCTGATGCTGCAATTCTTAAATACCAGTTTGGCTTAGAATTTTGCGTCGGCGATGAATCGATAGATCGAATCTTTCGTGTATCTAGGTACGCTTCTTGCGTTTTGGCTATATCTGTTTTCCATCCATGCATCTCGATCGCCTCTCTAGCAAGCATGAGCGCTTGTACTTCTGCCTCTAGTTCTGAATCAGTGGTCAGTAGCTTTTCAATTTCTAGCCTTTGGTCAAGACTTAGTTTGCCATCCAGGTAATCTTCTAGAAGTGGTAGCTCAAGTTTATTTTTCATTTCTTAAAATTTTTTGAAGTGTTTTACTTATCCCCGGTGAGGCTTTTACAGAATCAGTGAGTGACTTGAGACATTTATATTTCTTATTTCGCAACACCTGCTCTGAACTGAATTCAAGTTGTTCACAGATTTCTTTCATGGCTAGTTCTTCGTAGTAGAAGAGCTGTAATATCCTGCGGCAGGTATCTCCCAATTTCTCGAATAAGGCCATCACATACTTCAGGTTTTCCTGATTTGCAATTGCTTCACTGACATCTGGACTATACTCATCTTCCTCCAAATGATATGACTCATGCCGGTTTTGAGTGCTTTTTTGCTTTCGTATTTCCGAGATCCATTTGTTTTTTGCGATACTGTACAATATTGATTTGATGGAAGCTTCACCTCTGAATTTCTCGGATTTGATCATCTGGACCAACACAAGCATAGAATCTTGTATAACATCAGCAGCATCATCCTCCGTCCCATTATTTTGTAAAACCAATTTTTCCAACAGACCATAGTGCTGCTCGTATAGCTGCGCAATGGCTATATTTTGATCTTTTTTCATTCGGATCATTTCGGAAATTTCCCGATCGCTAGCGTGTTTGTTCAGCTTCATCTATGTATTCATCAATTAGTCGTGGTACCCATTAAAAATGTAACCAAAGTAGCCAAAAAAAATCCCTTGATAAGAAGATTGCCTAACATTGAAATGAAAAAAATCCTCGAATAGTGTGAGATCAAGACCTTAGTCACTTAATTTTGATTGAAAGTACTAGCTTATGAAAATCACCAAGGATCTCTATCAAAGCAGTTTGGCTTTGCTCACCGACTTTTACCAACTCACCATGGCCTATGCCTATTGGAAAGCGGGGAAGGGAGATCAGGAAGCCGTTTTTAATCTTTTTTTTAGAAAGCACCCTTTTAATGGTGGTTTTACCGTGGCTGCCGGATTGGAATACGTAGTAGATTATTGTAGAAATTTCCGATTCGAAAAAAAGGATATAGATTATCTAAAAGGGATGAAAGCGCCTGACGGTTCTCCCCAATTCGAAAAGGGTTTTTTGGATTACCTCAGTGAGATGCGTTTTTCCTGTGATATCGAGGCAGTGGAAGAGGGGACAGTTGTTTTCCCCAATGCTCCCATGCTTCGAGTGAAAGGTCCCCTGATTCAGTGTCAATTACTCGAAACCCCACTACTTAATATCCTGAACTTTCAGACTTTGATCGCAACCAAGGCAGCTAGAATTACATTGGCAGCAAAGGGAGATCCTGTTTTGGAATTTGGTCTTCGGAGAGCCCAAGGTATTGACGGAGCGCTAGCCGCAAGTCGGGCGGCCTTTATCGGGGGTTGTACTTCTACGAGCAATGTAATGGCCGGCAGATTATTCGGGATTCCTGTTTCTGGCACTCATGCTCACAGCTGGATTATGTCCTTTGAGACGGAGTTGGAAGCATTTGAAGCTTACGCTGATGCGTTTCCTGATCAGTCTGTCTTCTTGGTGGATACCTATGATACAATTCAGGGAGTGAAAAATGCTATCAAAGTTGGAGAAAAGCTTCGAAGCATGGGAAAGGAACTCATCGGAATCCGAATCGATAGCGGTGATTTGGCTTACTTTTCCAATCAAGCCCGTGAACTCCTGGATCAAGCAGGCTTTCCCAATGCGAAAATCGTAGCCTCCAATGATTTGGATGAATACCTGATCTCTTCGCTGAAAACCCAAGAAGCCTCCATCAATGTATGGGGAGTGGGAACGAAATTGGTCACAGCTTTTGATCAGCCGGCACTGGGGGCAGTGTATAAACTTTCGGCTATCAAAAGTCAAAAGGGTGAGTGGATTCCAAAAATCAAAGTTTCCCAGCAATCACTGAAAATCAATATTCCAGGAGTGCATAATATACGAAGGTATTTTTCAGGCGGGAAAGCTGTCGCAGATATGATTTATCTGGAAGGCCAGTCTATTAACTCCAAAGGTACTGTCATTATCGATCCTATTGATGCCACTCGAAGAAAGCGGATTATGCCTGCTTTTTATCAAAGTGAGGAATTGCTAAAGCCGATTTTTGAAAAAGGGAAAAAAGTCTATAAATGTCCGGATATTCAGTCCATCAGGAAGCGGACTCAGGATCAATTGAAGACTTTTGACAAAACCCATAAGCGACTGGTCAATCCGCATGTCTATCCAGTAGGTTTGGAAGAAAATCTGCACCATTTGCGCATGGACTTGGTTTTAAAAGCTAAAGAAATCGAAGATGAATCTAACTGATAAGGACGCATTAATTATAGTTGACGTACAATATGATTTCCTACCTGGCGGAGCATTGGAGGTTAGGGAAGGAGATCAAATCATCCCGCTAATCAATTCCATTCAGCCTTTTTTTTCTTGTGTAGTCGCTACGCAAGATTGGCACCCGGAAGATCATTTAAGCTTCGCAGCAAATCACAGTGGCAAAAAGCCCGGTGAACAGGTTGATTTAGATGGCATCGATCAGATACTTTGGCCAGTTCACTGCGTACAAGGTGAACATTGGTCAGAATTCCATGAAGACCTGAATCCTAGTAATTGGGAAGCAGTATTTCAAAAAGGTACCAACCCTCGAGTAGATTCTTACTCCGGGTTTTTTGATAATGCCCGCAGAGGAGATACTGGTTTGGGAGATTATTTGAAGGAAAGAGGAATTGAAAGGATCTTTGTATGCGGCTTAGCCCAGGATTATTGTGTGAAATTTACCGCCTTGGATGGCTTATCTTTGGGCTTTGAAACCTATCTCCTTCAGGATGTGACCAGGGCAGTGAATCTAAATCCAGAAGATGGCAAGTTGGCCTTGGAAGAAATGGAGGAGAAAGGAGTGAAGTTGATTGAATCAAAAGAACTGATTGATTAAGCCCATGTTTGAATACGACGCTGAAAAACACTATCCCAAAGAAACAGAAAGTAGAGTGGTCATCCGATTTCAGGATTGTGATCCACTTCGGCATTTGAATAATGCCAAGTACTTCGACTACTTTTTCAATGCCCGTGAGGATCAGGTCCCTAAGCTCTATGGATTAGAGGTGATCGATTTGATTCGTAAATACAAAGCTGCTTGGGTGGTTTACAATCACAATATCAGCTACGTCAAGCCTGCCATGGTCGGAGAGTGGGTTCGAATTATGAGCCGCATACTATGGCATAATGAAAATACCATCTTGGTCGAGTATTACATGACCGATGACAGCAAGACCCAGCTCAAAACAGTTCTTTGGTCCACGATGCGATATGTGACTCTGGCAGAAGGAAAGTCTACCAACCATGAAGGTGCAGTAGTTGATTTTCTCGAAGCAACCTCTCTAAAACGCGATGATATCTGGGATTTCAGCATCAAGGAGCGAGTTAAGCAGCTCAGTATGGAATTGAAAAAATCTTGATCTAATCAAATAATGTGTTGAATCGAACAAAGGCTGTACACTAGCGTACAGCTTTTTTTGCTTTTGGCATGGCCATTTCTGAGCTGGAGAATTTTTTGAAAATTATTTTTTCTTAACAGGCATACTAAGATGCAACCTGTTAAAATCTCAAAAATCGCTTAAAGTGTTCGCTTTCGAGTCAAACGAACATGCAAGTGTTCACATTCTTTACAGGTTTTGTTAATTTTTTGAGAAGAAAACCAAATTTAATTCCGTGTAAATCTTAATAATTTTAAAAAATTCTGATTTCCTCAACTGATTCAAAAATTAGAAAATAGCTATTGGTACGGCCTTGGCAATAAGGATAGCACAACAACACTAAACCAAAACATTATGAAAACGCTATTCACATTCGCACTTGCTGGACTACTTGCTACAAGTACTCTTGCAGCAAACTCCAATGAAGACCTTTTAGCAGACACAGACGCTAGGGCAAAATTCAAAAAAGTAAATATCCTTCTAAATGAGGGAGTTGGAAAGGCTAAGGTTGCCATTCTTGATGAGGAAGGAAAGGTCCTCCATCAGCGAAAAGTAAATGTAGGTGATGAGAAAGTCATCGTACCTTACGACTTGAATAATATGCCTTGTGGAGAATATCAAGTAAAAATCACGACCGAGGATGAAGAGGTAATCTACAAGGTGGAGACTTTTGACAAGAAGCCTGAAATAGGAGAACTACCGCTGATGGCTTATGGTAAAATTATCGATGATGAGACTGTGAATATTGCAGTGATCGGGCTATCAGAACCGGGAGTAGAAGTAACCGTTCGATACACGGACTCAAACAAAATCATTCACACAGAGACTGTGGATCACCCTGATGGATTCCTTAAAGACTACAAATTGAAAGGAGTAAACCCGGAAGATGTTTACTTCCAGTTGACAGACAACTTGGGTAGAATAAAGACGCTATACTTCTAAATTAAACCACCCACAATGAAACCCCTTTTCGAAAGAATTGGGGTTTTTTTATGGTTTGACCAAATGGTCGCCAAGCTGCTGACCTATGGATATTAAGTCTATTCCCAACTTTTCCTTTGCTACTTCAATGACCTGCTCTCGCTCTTTTTTAGGAAGTTTTTCAAATCCGAAATAAGCTCCCAAAATTCCTCCTGCTAAGGCTGCTGTGGTATCATTATCCCGTCCATAATTCGTCAGAAAAATCAGTGTATTCATAAAGTCAAAGTCTGCATATATCATCGCCGTGATTGTCTGCAAATAAATCTCACCAGCGTGAAAAGGCATATCCTGAATCCGCTCATCCAGCTGCTCAAAGGCATAGGCAAGTGAGGGACTATCCGCATCCATGAAATTCAAAGAATCCAGTTTTTTCGCCTCTTCATTGATTTTCAGCGCTTCCTGAAGGATGCGATAGGCCGTCCTTCCCACGAGTCTACTTTGGAAATACTGTTTTGGGTCGACTCGCAAGGAAGCGAGCAAACTATCCGGATTGCTGCCTTTTTTCATACCTGAAGCGGTCAATGCTGCACTCAGAGCTGTGAGATCTTTAGCATATCCCAAATCGTAAAGTGAAAGCTTGTATGCTTCGGAATAGGCTTTCTCAGGATCACCGGGGAAAAAGCCTCCTAAAATCGGAGCATAAAGCAAACCTGCACAAACCATTTCCCCACCATAAAATTTCCCCAAAGAATCAGCGTAGCCTACCAGATTATTTTCGATGAAGGGGCGACTTACTTTTGCCCATTCCTGTAGCCATCCCACTTTCAGCATAGCATTTTCATAGGGCTCAATATCCTCACTGTTGATTTGTTTGATTCCTTCCAAGTAGCTTTGATATCGTTCCTCTATGATTCTTGCAAAATCCGAAGGATCTAGCTCCTCGTAATGTTGAGTTAGCAAATATTCGGATGTCAGGACCTTCCATCTTGTATCATCCGTAGTGCCTCCTGCCGGCAAATTTGGAACCCATATTCCCTCAGGGGAAGCCTCTCGAATCATCGAATCCAAGTCTTTGACAAACCCATATTCTAGTTTGATGGATTCTCTCGGCCACATTTCGGTTGGTGCGCCCATGGCATCTCCAATGGCACTGCCGACAAGTATTCCCAAGATTCTGTCTTTCAGTTCCTCTTCTGAAAGTCCAGATTTGGAAAGCTTCTCTTCCAAGGATATCGAATCGTCTGACTCCTGATGACTGCAGGAGAAAAGGATTAAAGAGGCAGCTAGAATTAAATTCAGGTATTTTCTCATGGGTTCATGATCATTTCTTTAGCTCTTTCGAGCAAAACTTCTTTTTGACCGAGATTCAACTTTAAGGGCAATTGGGCAATTCCAATTAGTCTACGCATGATTTCCACTCCTCGGTAGCCTTGTACAAGCTTAGAATCAATGTCCTGCGAATAGTACTTCGCTAGTGCCCGTTCCACTTGAGTACTTATTTCTGCAAAATCAGCGTGTGCTAGAAATACCCCAAGATCAAATTCCCGATCTCCTACAAAGGCGAATTCCGGATCGATAATCTTGATACCGGAATTTCCACTCATCCAACTTCCGGGATAAAAATCTCCATGTAAAAGTGAACTTCCCGGAGCTAAATATCGCTTTCCCAAATCATGGATTTTTTGCTTCAAAGAATCATCCTTCTTATATCTTAGACTGAGTTCTTGAAGGCCCTTTTGGATTGTATTCAAGTCAAATCCGTTTTCAATTTCAAATGGAAAATTAAAGATATGCTCATGGTTAAGTACTCTCATTTCGAGATTGTCTGGGAAATTTTCAGGAGCTAATCGATGTAGATAATTCAGATAGTCGATCAAAGACTTGATTTCAGAATCACCGATTTGTTTTTCGCCAGAATAGAGTCCGCTAAAATCACCGACTCCACCCAAATCTTCTGTAATCAATAAATAATCCTTTGGTAACCAGCTGATTATTTTTGGGCTGTATTGATTTAAAAATTCTGATTCCTGAACAGTCTCATAAAATTTTTTTTCAGTCTCAATTCGCTGAATAGGAGCTGGGATTTGTGGAAATTTTCGAACAAAATCTCTGGACTGTTTCGCTATGACCGTTCGCTGATTGGTGTGGATTCGGATTACCTGATTCATATTGCTATCAGGCAATTCTGAAGTTTTGAGTACTTTTTCCTTAGGCTGCCAGAAGTTGAGTGATTGTAGATCTTCGAGTGAGTTGTTGTTGGTTAGTTCAAATTTCATGCTTCAATAATTCCAATTCGATTTCAAACATAGGGCAATGAAAATTAATTTCTTTTATAAAAATGTCTAACGGATGACTAATCCTTTATCAAAAAGGGGGCGTTTCTATCCATTGTAATTTTTATTTTTACACTGAAAAAAATATAAACCCAATGTTTGGACTACCACGAAAACTGTTTAACGAAGAACACGAATTATTCCGGCAAAGCGTCCGGGATTTTATTGCCGCAGAGATCACACCCTACAATGCAGAATGGGAAAAACAAAAGATGGTTTCCCGAGAATCTTGGAAAAAATTGGGGGAAAATGGATTTCTAGGTATTCAGGCTCCCGAAGAACTGGGAGGAATGAATATTCAAGATTTCCGATACAATGCGATCTTGATCGAAGAGCTTGGACTTAGCGGTTGCTCAGGGCCTGCGATTGGCTATCCGCTCCACTCTGATATTGTGATGCCTTATATCCTGCATTACGGAACTCTCGAAGCCAAGCAGAAATATATCCCTGGCATGGTTTCAGGAGACTTGATTGGTGCAGTGGCGATGACCGAACCTGGAGCTGGATCTGACTTGCAGGGAATGAGAACTTCCGCGGTGGACCAAGGTGATCATTACTTGGTAAACGGCTCTAAAACCTTTATTACCAATGGCTACCTGAGTAATGTAGTGGTTGTAGCGGTCAAAACTGACCCTACTAAAGGCGCCAAAGGAATTTCATTGGTTTTGATAGATGCTAAAATGGAAGGTTTCTCGAAAGGAAAGCCTTTTGAAAAAGTCGGTCTTCATGCGCAAGATACCTGTGAATTATTTTTTGAAGATGTAAAAGTGCCAAAAGAAAACCTGCTTGGAAAAGAAGGTGAGGGCTTTAAATATCTGATGACCGAATTGGCTCAGGAAAGACTGGTCGTAGCCCTTGCTGCAGTCGCCCTAGGTGAGTACATGCTCGATAGTACGCTTAGCTACGTCAAGGAACGAAAAGCTTTCAATAAAAGTCTTTCAGATTTTCAGAATACTCGATTTAAGCTCGCAGAAATGACCGCTGCGCTGGAGCAGGGAAGGATTTATTGTGATTATTTGGTGCAACTTCACAATGAGGGAGAGTTAGACCCTGCAATGGCTTCTGCTGCTAAGTACAATATGACCGAACTGCAGTGCAAAGTTGCTGATGAATGCGTTCAGTTGCATGGTGGCTATGGATATATGTGGGAGTATGGAGTGGCTAGAGCTTATGCAGATGCGAGAGTTCAGCGGATTTATGCCGGCACAAATGAAATCATGAAGGAATTAATCGCTCGAAAAATATTGAAATAAGTTTATATTCAAGGCTTAAAATCAATTATCAATTCACCCAAACGATTCCTTTTATGACAGATTTCCCTTGGTTTAAGCATTACCCAGCCTCGGTAGATAAAGAAATTGATTACAAAGCCTATTTGAGCATCAGTGATTTGTTTGATGAAAGTGTCAAGAAATATGGTGATGCGGTGGCTTATGAATGTATGGGTAAAACCATTTCATTTAATGATTTGGAAAGATTGAGTGCCCAATTCGCCAATTACCTGACACATACGCTAAAGCTTCCGAAAGGATGCAGAGTGGCCATTCAAATGCCCAATATTCTACAATATCCAGTAGTCATGTTTGGTGTGTTGAGAGCTGGGATGGTGGTAGTGAATACCAACCCGCTTTATACAGCCGCAGAAATGCGCCATCAGTTTAATGATTCGGGTGCCGATGTAGTCGTGATCGTGGCCAACTTTGCCCATAATCTGGAGAAAATCAAAAATGAAATTCCGGCTAAGCATGTGATCGTAACCGAACTTGGTGATTTGCTAGGTGGATTGAAAGGCACTATTGTCAACTTGGTCGTCAAGCATGTGAAAAAGATGGTTCCTGCATTTTCCATTCCGGGAGCGGTCAATCTGAAATCTGCCCTTTCCCAGGGGGCGAAACAATCTTTCAGCAAAACAGCTCTTTCCTTAGAAGACACTGCTTTCCTTCAGTACACAGGAGGTACTACTGGAGTATCTAAAGGTGCTGAACTTACCCATGGAAACATTGTGGCGAATATGCAGCAGATTTCTGCTTGGATGAAACCCAAGTTGAAAGAGCGAGAGGAAATAGTGGTGACTGCTTTGCCATTGTACCATATTTTCGCCTTGACGGTGAATTGTCTTGCTATGCTTAAAATTGGTGCGCATAACTTGCTTGTCACCAATCCAAGGGATATGAAAGCCTTTATCAAGGATCTTTCAAAACATCAATTTACCGTCTTTACCGGTGTGAACACCTTATTTAATGGCTTGCTTAATCAAGATGATTTCAAATCGTTGAATTTCAGTAAGTTAAAAATAGCAGTAGGAGGTGGTATGGCTGTACAGAAGGCCACTGCTGAGAAATGGAAATCTGTCACTGGTGTCCCACTTGCAGAAGGGTACGGATTGACAGAAACAGCCCCTGTTGCGACTTGTAACCCAATTGATGGAACAGAGCGGATCGGAACCATTGGTTTGCCATTACCAAATACAGAAGTAATGGTGGCTGATGATGATGGAAATCCACTTCCTATCGGTGAAAGAGGAGAGATTTGCATTAAAGGTCCTCAAGTGATGCGCGGCTACTGGCAAAGACCAGAGGAAACAGAAAATGTCATGCACGGAGATTGGTTTAAGTCTGGAGATATTGGCGTGATGGATGAGGATGGATTTTTCAAGATTGTAGACCGTAAGAAAGAAATGATCTTGGTTTCCGGATTCAATGTCTATCCAAACGAGGTGGAAGATTGCATCGCAAGTTGTCCGGGAGTACTGGAAGTAGGGGTAATCGGTATGCCGGATCCTAAATCCACCGAGAAGGTAGTCGCTTATGTAGTGCCCAAGGAGAGTTCACTTACCGCAGAGGAAGTAATCAAGCATTGCAAGGAGTCTCTCACCAATTATAAGGTTCCTCGTGAAGTTTATTTTACAGACGAACTTCCAAAATCAAACGTGGGCAAAATTCTAAGGAGAAAAATTAAAGAAGCGCACATTGAAAAAATAAATGCGTAGAAGATCCTTGATCAAGATTTGAAAGACCTCAAAAATTACTTTTTGGGGTCTTTTATTTTTGCCTGCTCTGCATACCCAAATACACTTTGAAGTAGGGGACTTGTCCTAGCGCCGATTTTTTCTCGGATTTCCACTTCTTCTTTGGCTATCTCTACAAAAAGCCCTTCAATAGCTTTGTCCGTCACATATTTTGTCAGATCGGTTTCCACTGGTTTTACAAATGGTAACTTATTGTAATTTTCCATAGCTGACTCCCAGATTTTCGTAGCATCAGTTTTCGATAAACTCTGGTCTATTTTTGGAGAAAACTTTACGGCAAGGGAATCAGAAGTTGTTTTTTGGAAATAGTTGGTGGCTGCATTTTGCTCACCCAAGAGAATTTGTTGAACATCTTTAAGGGTCATGCTTTTGATAGCATCGGTGAAAATAGGCTTTGCTTCTTTAGCGGCATCTTCTGCAGCACGATTGAGGCTAGTGATGACATCATCTGCCACATTTCCAAGTCCGATTTTGCGGAGCGTACTTTCTACTTTCCTTGCCTCTGGAGGAAAAAGTATTTTGATGTCTGGATTTTGCAAAAAGCCATTTTCCAGAGAAAGTCGCTCCACCGTCAAATCGGTGGCCTTTTCCAAAGCCTCTTTAATGCCCGATTGGATTTGTTCCTCGCTTGGCTTGGAGCCTAATTTTCCCAAAAGCTCATTGATTTGAGCTTGAGAAACTTGGTGAAAAAGAAGCAAAATGAAGGTGAATAGAAGCTTAGACGAAGCTTGAGATATAGAGAATCGCATAGGGCTTGTTAACGAATCGAAAAGTAAAAAGATTTGGGTTTTCAATAAGTTTAATTTATCAGGAATGAAGTGGATTTTCCTTGAAAGTCCTTTGAAGGAAAGTTGTCTTCGAAATGAAAAATATCCTGACAATGCTTTCGAGTATTCTTGTCCCTTTCCAAAGAATATTTGGTTTCATTAATTAATCTAATTATTAGAAGATTTTAGCTTCCCTGACAGGAATAACCTTGACGATTATGTTTTTTTAATTGATTAAGCTTATTATCTTAGAAATTATTAGCAATACGCCTTTTTTATTGAAAAAAGCTCAACATGAATCTTCGTATCAACTCTGAATATGGAACGCTTCGGGCGGTATTGATGCATCGGCCTGGCAAGGAAATCGATCGCCTTACACCTTACAACAAGGAATTTTTACTATTTGAAGATGTGCCTTATTTGGAGGCTTTGCAAAAGGAACACGATGCCTTCTCCAATCTGATCAAGGAATCCACCGGAGCGCACGTGTATCAGTTGCGGGAGTTGCTGATTCGGGTGTTGTACGATAAGGAAATCCTGTTCAACCTGTTGCAGGAATCCTTGAAAAGATCCACCCATACTCACCTGGCAGAGGATATTTTGGAGCGCTATTCCACGGCAGAATGTGCGGGTATTCTGACGGCGGGTCTGAAGGTGCATGAACTTCGAAGAAAGATGCCCAAACTCGATGCCGGTGAACTCATGGAGTATGCTTTTTTGATCAGCCCCTGTCCCAATCTGTATTTTCAGCGCGATCCCATGGCATTGACTCCCGGAGGAATTATTTTTTCATCCATGAAAATGGAAGGTAGGCAGCGGGAAGCCGACTTGCTTCGAACAATCTTCGAAAATCATCCCGAATTTAAGGATCACGTAAATCCATTGTATCCAAATAATGGTCAGGCAATTCCACCAAGCATAGAGGGAGGAGATGTCATTATTCTCTCTCATGAGGCGGTGGCGATCGGAAATTCAGAGCGAACGGATGAAAAAGCCATTTACCAAGCAGCCAAATCCTTACTGGGTGAGGGGACAGTGCAGCGGGTATATGAGGTCCATCTTCCTGAAAAAAGAAACTACATGCATTTGGATACCGTCTTTACCATCTTGGATGAAAATCTAGTGCTCACTTATCCGGATGCCATGAATGCAGTGCTGAAAACCTCCTGCTACACCCTCAAAGAAATCCAAGGGGACAAGGTTCATATTAAGCGAGAAGTACTGAAAGAATCACTTTTGACCGTTTTGGAGCGGGAAATTCCACATTTAGAGGTTTTGGCAACTGCGGATGGGAATCCGGATTATTCCTTGCGAGAGCAGTGGTTTGATGGGGCAAATGTCTTTGCCATAGGACCCAGAAGGGTTATTTCTTATAACCGAAATCTTCACACTAATCGTGCCCTCCGAAATATGGGCGTGGAAGTTTTGGAGATTCCTTCATCCGAGCTTTCCAGAGGGCTGGGAGGTCCGCGATGTATGACCATGCCATTGAGTAGAGCTAGAGTCTAGGCGGTTTTTTCTTTTCAATTACACCTACTCCGATTATCGAAATATTCTATCAATTTGCCGTCATTTCTGCTAATTTTGCACATTCAAAATCAATAGCATCACTGCATTCACACCTTCATGGAAGCAAAGCAAATCAGAACTACCTTCATTGAGTTTTTTCAATCCAAAGCACATCAATTTGTCCCTTCTTCACCCATCGTGGTCAAAAATGATCCGACCCTGATGTTTACCAATGCCGGGATGAATCAATTTAAAGATGCCTTTTTGGGAAATGAAACCCCGAAGTTTTCTCGGGTAGCCAATTCCCAAAAATGTCTTCGCGTAAGCGGAAAGCATAATGATCTGGAAGAAGTGGGCGTGGATACTTATCACCACACCATGTTTGAGATGTTGGGTAACTGGTCTTTTGGAGACTATTTCAAAAAAGAAGCGATCGAATGGGCATGGGAATTACTCACAGAAGTATATCGGTTGCCAAAAGATCGACTCTATGTTTCGGTCTTTGAAGGGGATAGTTCGGACAAGCTAGGATTGGATCAGGAGGCCTTTGACTTTTGGAAGAAAATCGTTCCTGAAGATAGAATCATCATGGGTTCTAAGAAGGATAACTTCTGGGAAATGGGAGATACCGGACCTTGCGGCCCTTGTTCGGAGATTCACATTGACCTGCGGACAGATGAAGAAATTGCAAAGGCTCCGGGAAGATCATTGGTCAACCAAGATCATCCTCAGGTGATTGAGATTTGGAATCTGGTATTTATGCAATTCAACCGACTTGCAGACGGAAGTCTGAAGGAGCTTCCAGCCAAGCACGTCGATACCGGAATGGGCTTTGAGCGTTTGGTAAGAGCCATTCAACAAAAATCCTCCAATTACGATACGGATATTTTTACGCCTTTCATTTCCTATTTGGAGCAAAAATCCGGTAAAAAATATGGTCAGGACGAGCAGACAGATATTGCTTTTCGGGTAATTGCCGATCATATCCGAGCCATTTCTTTCACCATAGCAGATGGTCAACTGCCATCAAATAATAAAGCTGGTTATGTGATTCGACGCATTCTTCGTCGGGCAGTTCGCTACGGTTATACCTTCCTAGACTTTCAATCACCTTTCCTTTATGAATTGTGCCCTTTGATGGCTTCACAGTTTGGAGAGATTTTCCCTGAGATCAGAGAGCAGCAGGATTTTATCGCTAAGGTGATTCAGGAAGAGGAGACTTCCTTCCTTCGTACGCTTGACAACGGACTGAAAATGCTGGGCAGCATCAAGTCAGAGATGAAAGAAAATGGCGAAAAAGTTTTGTCAGGCAAAGTTGCTTTCGAATTGTATGATACCTACGGGTTTCCTTTGGATTTGACTTCATTGATTGCTCGGGAAAGCGGCTTTTCTCTCGATGAAAAGAGTTTTCAGGCAGAAATGGAAAAGCAAAAAACTCGTTCCAGAGCGGCCTCGGAATCCGAAACAGGAGACTGGGTACAGGTTGAGGAAGAAAGCTCGGTAGAGTTTTTGGGCTATGATCAGCTTGAATCCCAATCTAAAATCATTAAGTACCGAACCGTCAAGGAGAAAAAAGGTGAAAAATATCAATTGGTTTTGGATCGTACTCCTTTCTATGCCGAAAGCGGTGGACAGGTTGGAGATACCGGCTGGTTGATTTCTGATTCTGAAAAAATCCGTGTAGTAGATACCAAAAAAGAAAACGACCTCATTGTTCATTTTGTAGAAAAGCTGCCACAGGATCCCTCTGCTTTATTCACGGCAAGCGTAGATCGCCAAAAGCGCAGCTTGACCATGAATAATCATACAGCTACGCACTTGATGCATTCAGCACTGCGAGAAGTCCTAGGCGATCATGTGCAGCAGCGTGGTTCTTTGGTCAATGAGCGACTACTTCGATTTGACTTTTCTCATTTCTCCAAGATGACTGAGGAGGAAATCGAGCAAGTTGAAAAATTGGTCAATGAAAAGATTCGGGAAAACATACCACTTCTTGAAAGAAGAAATGTTCCCATAGCAGAAGCCAAAAACATGGGTGCAACAGCACTTTTTGGAGAAAAATATGGAGACTTTGTGCGTGTAATCACTTTCGATCCTGATTTTTCAGTAGAGCTTTGTGGAGGTACCCATGTTCCTTTTACCGGTCAAATTGGCTTTTTCAAGATTACTTCTGAAGGGTCTGTTGCTTCAGGTGTCCGACGCATCGAGGCAATCACCTCTGTTGAGGCTGAGAATTACTTCCGTCAGCAGGAAGACTTGCTCAAGGAAGTTCAGGATATTCTTAAGAATCCAAAGGATGTTAAAAAAGCTATTGAGGCCTTGCTTTCGGAGCGAAACGAACTGAAAAAGGAATTGGACGTATTGCATCTAGAAAAGGCAGCTCAAGTGAAGGGACAGCTGATCTCTCAATTCGAAGAAAAGGATGATCACAAAGTTCTGATTGCTCAGGTGAGCCTTCCAAATGCAGATGCCCTCAAAAAGCTGGCTTATGAGCTCAAAAATGAAGTGGAGAAGTCCTTGATTGTACTAGCTGCTGATATAGATGGCAAGCCGCAAATCGCTGTAATCATTGACGAGACTTTGATCGCTGAGAAAGGATACAATGCAGGACAAATCGTCCGCGAGCTCGCCAAAGAAATTCAAGGTGGCGGTGGGGGACAGCCATTCTTTGCGACAGCAGGAGGGAAGAATCTGGGAGGGCTACCGCAAGCCGTCAGTAAGGCACGAGGGCTTTTTCTCGGATAACTAGGCTATCTCAAAAGATGAAAGAAGAAATAAAAAGCAAATATCAACTCGTAGTCGGACTGGAAGTTCACGCACAGCTTTTGACAAAAAGTAAGATGTTTGCGGCTGATTCTACTGCCTATGGCAACCTTCCCAATACGCAGATTTCAGTGATCACTTTAGGGCATCCGGGGACTTTGCCGAAAGTCAATAAAAAAGCCATCGAGTATGCTGTTAAAATGGGTTTGGCCTGCAATTGTGAGATTACCCGAACCAATATTTTCTCTCGGAAAAATTATTTTTATCCAGATCTGCCAAAAGGCTACCAAATCACCCAAGACAGAGGGCCTATCTGTGTGGGAGGTGAAGTACCTGTCATCCTTTCGGATGGCACTGAAAGAACTGTCCCACTGAATCGAATCCACCTAGAAGAAGATGCAGGAAAGTCTATGCATTTGGCTGAGGAAGAAGATACCTTGGTGGATTTTAACCGGGCCGGGACACCTTTGATCGAAATCGTGACTGAGCCGGCTATTCATACGGCTGAGGAGGCTTATGTTTTCCTCCATGAAATCAAAAAACTGGTCAGATACCTTGATATCTGCGATGGAAATATGGAGGAAGGCTCGCTTCGCTGTGATGCCAATATTTCTGTGATGCTAAAGGGCTCGACCACCCTGGGCAAAAAGGTTGAGGTAAAGAATATGAATTCTTTCCGCAATGTGGTTCGCGCCATTGAGCATGAGCAGGAGCGAATTATCGGGATTTTGGAGCGGGGAGAGGAAGTGATTTCGGAGACTCGGACTTTTGATGCCGGTACTGGAACTACTGCAAGTATGCGTACCAAGGAGGAATTGAACGACTATCGGTATTTTCCAGAGCCTGACTTGAGTCCGGTGGTGATTTCTGAAGAATGGCTCCGATCGATCCAAAGCGACATGCCTGCTTTGCCACGGGAACTGAGGAAGAAGTTTGTGGATCAATACGGTCTTCCTGATTATGATGCAGGAGTTTTGACTGATTCGAAGGAGATGGCACTTTGGTTTGAAAAGCTTTGTCAAAAAACATCCAATTACAAGGCGGCATCCAACTGGCTAATGGGTCCCATCAAGTCGACCTTGAATGAGTCGGCTTGGCATATTTCGGAATTTCCGATTTCCACTCAGACCTTGGCAGATTTAATTAGTTTAGTGGATGATGGAAAGGTGAGCTTTTCTACAGCTTCTCAAAAACTTTATCCGGAGTTGCTACAAGCTCCCAAAGAAGGAGCACTTCAGACTGCTCAGCGCCTTAATTTGATTCAGGAAAGTGATGAATCTTCCTTGATCCCGGTTATTCAGGAGGTTTTGAATGAAAATCAGGCGAAGGTGAAAGAATATAAATCAGGTCGAAAAGGTTTGATTGGCATGTTTATGGGTAAGGTAATGCAAAAGTCAAATGGTAAGGCTGACCCAAAAGTAGCCACCAAGTTGTTAAAAGAATTATTAGAAAATTGATATGAATAAAAAGATGATGACAGGACTCTGGATTTTAAGTGTATTTGCGCTTTTCTCCTGTGGAGAATCAGAGTCGCAAAACGATGGAAAAGTAGAAATCAGCGGTAAAATCATTAATGCTCCAAGCGGACAGGTGGTTTTATCCCAATTTACGGATAACCGTCCCAAGGTATTGGACACGCTTGAGTTGAATGCTGATGGAGAGTTTTCCTATGAACTGGAGGTAGAAACTCCGACTTTCTACGACTTAAATCTCTACGGGCAGCGATCCGTCCGCTTGGCTTTGCTAGACGAAGATATAGAAGTAAATTATGATTTCAATCAGCCAGAGGCAATTGAGATTTTGGGATCGAAGGATTCTCAAGAGATGCTCAAATTGGAAACCTTGATGAATCAATATCAAAGTGATGTCAATGCGCTTAATGAAGCTTATTACGAAGCCATGAGCAATAAGAATACCGAGCAAATCAAGGATATTCAAATGAAGGCTCTGGAGCTTGAGGCTAATCAAGCGGAGCGGGTTAAGGAAACCATTACCAGTATGGGTGATAGTTTTGCGGCGCTTGCGGCTATTGGTCTTCTCAATCCTAAAAATGATTTCCCCTTCCTGGATGAACTCATCCAGCGATTGGATCAAAAATATCCGAATACGGTAACGATTATCCAGTTGAAGCAGCAACTCGAAGAACTTCGCGCTTTGGCGATTGGTGCTGAAGCTCCTGATATCGCGCTTCCGAATCCAAATGGAGAAATCAAAAAGCTTTCTGATTTAAGAGGTAAATATGTTTTGATTGATTTTTGGGCTGCATGGTGCAAGCCTTGCCGTGAAGAAAACCCTAATGTGGTCAGGCTTTACAATAAATATAATGATAAGGGTTTTGAAGTTTTTGGCGTATCTCTTGATCGTGAACGCGATGCCTGGGTAAAAGCCATTGCTGATGACCAACTCGCATGGACTCAAGTTTCTGACCTCAAATACTTCAATTCAGCTGCTGCTGAACTGTATCAGATTCAGGCAATTCCAGCAACCTACATGGTAGATCCTGAAGGAAAAATCATTGCCAAAGACCTGAGAGGACCCACTTTGGAAAGAAAGCTGCAAGAGCTTTTTGATTAATGCCTTAGAAAAATATGGAAAATAGAAGAGGCTGCTTTAACTAAAGCAGCCTCTTTTTCATTTGGACTTCTAGATGTTGATTAGTTTAGAATCAATGGGAAGGTGATATCCAAATCAGACTCGCCACCTGCTTGTACAAAGTTCTCGAAGTTAGGATTGTCAGCACCTGGAAAGCTCTTGTCCAAATCGTGACGCAATACAACTCGCATTTGAGCATTGTTAAGACCCGGAGAGGCGGAGACAGTCACGGTTCCGCGCAAGCCGATCAATTCACCTGATGCATCATCATACGTATAGCTAAGCGGAGCAGATGCTCCTCCTACGAATGCAGATCCCAGAAAATAGAACTGATGCTCATCTGCCTCCTCGAGGATTTCCTCAGTGATGTCTTCATTTTCGATACTGTTAAAGACCTCAATTTCCATACGGTAAGTCTTTCCAGCTTCTAGCTCCACGGTTTCGATTGTAGGCGCACCACCTACTTCAATTCCCTCCGGGTCAGCCGCTGTAAATTCAAATGCCGAACCGACAGGATTGCCTGATTCGTCCAATTCTGTAAATGCCAGCGTGACATCAGTAATCACTTCTCCTTCATTCTCGATGACAGGATCTTCACTTTCACAGGAAGCAAAAGCAAAAAGCCCCACAAATAGTAGATAAAGAGGTAGTTTTTGTAAATTTTTCATAGTTTGTTTTGTTTAGAATTGATAGTTGATTTTGATTAATAAATTTCTTCCCATATCCGCGGTGAAATAGCGGAATCGATTCATGTATTCTTTAAATTCTGTGTTGAATAAGTTTTGAACCTGTAAGCCTATGTTTAATCGATTGCCTTGGAAAGGCAATTCATATCGATAACCTACATTGAAAAGGGCGTAGGCTGGAGGAGCAGGGGCCAAATCAAAGACCGGTTCTCGTTTTTGCCTGGCAACTAGCATATTGGATAGGTTAAAGTGATGAGTTTTAGTACCTGTAGCCAGTTGATAGCTAAGTCCCCAATCCATTCTGTCAGAAGGAATGAATGGGAAAAATTCATCGGTTTCTGTATTTCTAGCCCGGATGATGGAGCCTTTCGCATAGGCTTGAAGCTTGCTAGTCAATTCATAGCTTCCTGAAAAATCTACACCCCAGAAAAAAGCATTAGCTTGGAGGTATTCATAGACATTAAAGGTCCCACGGAGACTTACAAATGTCTCTCCAGTTGGATTGAGATAGATATAGTCTCGAATCTGATTGGCATAGAAAGTCAACTCTCCGGTGGATTTATTGCCTTCAAACTCCAGAGAGTTTACCCATTTCAAACTTTTCTCAGAATCCAAGTCAGCATCTCCGATCTCCACGGCAGCAGCTCCATGGTGTAGTCCCTGCGAAAAAAGCTCGTTTACATTTGGAGGTCTCCAAGCCGATCCAAGATTGGATCGAAAAGCCAACTGAGGGGTGATTTGATAGTAAGTGCCAAAAAAGGCCGTGAAGTTGTTGTATTGCAAATCAGATTCTTGGAGCTCACTTCCTATGAATCTTGCTGTGCTGATCATTCGATAGTCATATCTCAGTCCACCTTCCAGTTCCAATGGTCCTTTGGAATACTTCTCTATCAAATATAAACCAGCATTGAGCATGTCATAATTAGGAATCAATGGTGTGACTCCTGTTCCAGGAACATTGGAATTGGCCTGTTGGATAATATTGATTCCCCAAGTACCGCTTAATGCATTTTCATGGGTATGGTCCACAAATAGGTCGAGCGTATTGGTGAAAAGCTCTAAGTCCAAACTTGCCCTTTCATTCAAATCACCTCTTCTCCTGTCATACTCTTGACGTTGGTTCAGCTGAAAACCATACTGAAGATTCGCCTTCCATTTACTATTCAGGTGATAGTGAGTTTTGAGTTTGGCTAAGTGATGCTGTACCACCTGTTTTGGATTATTGATGGTATGTGTAAAATCAGGATTTGTAAAAGGTCTGCCGTTGGCGATGATTTCTTCCAGGTCTGAGAGGTTACCAGTATGTGCATCTCTTAAAATTCCCAATTCAGTATTGAAATAAGAGTAATATAGCTCTGTACCTAGTTTGGAATTTGAATAGCCTGTAGCACCGGAAAAGTTGATCTCGCTCATACCGGTATTCCCCTGAAAATATTCAGGAGACCGTACATTTCCAGCTCTTTTGACTGAACCCTGAACTCGATATCCGAGACCTTTGACCTTCTCAGATCCGCCAGTATGGCTAAGAGACAAATTTCCCATTCGGCCATTGGTCCCACCAACAAGGTATAGGTCTGTTTTATTCTTTTTTTCTGTAGGCAGTTCACCAGGGTTGACCATGATTACTCCACCCATTGCTTCAGGACCAAATCGCACGGTTTCAGCACCTTTGATCACTGAAATTTCTTCCGCCAAAAATGGATCAATTTCAGGAGCATGCTCTGCTCCCCACTGCTGTCCTTCCAGTCTGATACCATTATTGAGAATCATGATTCGATTGGAATGCAAGCCATGAATCACAGGTTTTGCGATGGTGTTTCCAGTCGAAAAAGTGGTAACTCCGGCAATTCGTTTAAGACTTTCTCCTAGATTTTCCCCTCGGGCTTCCAGTAATTCAGAGCCGTAAAGGGCATTTACTGCAGTGGTTGTCTGAATTGCATCGCGGTGACCATGAACTTCCACTCCACCCAATTCAGTGGGAAGCTCTTCCATTCGAAAGGTTTTATTGAAAGAAGAGTTAGTGAGTGTGACCTCCTCAATAATATCCTTATGTCCTAAAAACTGGATTTTGATTGTGTAATCGCCTGGGCAAAGATTTCTAAAAATGAAATTCCCTGAGTCGTCTGTGACCGCACCAGCCTTGACCTCCTCAATCCAAATATAGGCACCGGGGATGGTTTGGTTATTTTCTAAGTGAATAACCTTCCCCCTTATTACCAGCTTGCAGTCTTGAGACAGTGCCTCAAACCCGCTGATAATCAATAATAAAACCAAAATCAATCTCGCGCCTTGCAATTTCACTCTGCAAAAATAGTTTACATTTTATCTAATAACCAGAAAAAATGAAACAAAGTTGCAAAAATGGATAAGCGGTAAATTCCTTAGATCTTAGCGACTGATTTTTTCCAAATCCGACAACTTGTAATTGGGCGAGCCACCTTGTTGAGAAGCTACAAATGCACCGAGCTTGCAGGCAAATTCCAAAGTTTCCGGAATGGGTTTCTTTTCCAAATAGCTTTTCACAAATCCGCTTAGAAAAGCATCTCCTGCCCCGATGGTATCCTTTACTTTCACTTGAAAGCCAGCATCTTGAAACAACTCTCCCTGATGAAAAACCATGGCTCCTTTTGATCCTAAAGTGATGCAGATGGTTTTGACAGGAAAGTGGTGGCTCATAAACTGGCAAATGCTTTCAGGATTGGGCTTGATATCGAAATAATCCTCAAAGGCAACCAGTTCATCTTCATTGATCTTGAGCACCTCTGTCATTCCCAAAAGCTTTTCAATTACTTCAAAGTCGTAGTAAGGGGGCCTCAGGTTTGCATCGAAGATCCTCAGTTTGGCATGTGGTAGCAATTCGAGGAGAGTTTGAAGGCTTTGGGAATGTCTCACTCCCAAGGTTCCGAATACAAGTGCATCGGATGATTTGACGGAGTCTTGCAGCGTGTCTGAACTCTTCACAAAATCCCAAGCTGCAGGGGAGAGGATGTCATATTTGACGTTTTCTATATCCGTATTGTCCACTATGACTCTTGAGGTAGGATATTCATTTATTTGGATCAAGTCATCCGCTGCACCAAAGCTTCGGTAATGGTTCAGAAGCTTTTCACCCAAGATGTCGTCACCTACAGCCGAAATCAAGTGACTATCAAATCCCAAATGATGCAAGTGTAGGGCTACATTCATAGATGCGCCTCCGGGGACATCTCCCTCTGGAAGACAATCCCAGAGCATTTCCCCAAAAACAAGGACTTTATGCGACATAGTCTTTATGTAAATCTTTTTGAATCTCTTCCAAGGAACGACCCTTGGTTTCTGGCATTTTAAATCTCACCCAAAGTAGCTGCAAAAACATCATGAAAGCAAAAAAGCTAAAAATATAGCCCGGACCGTAGGCGTTGGCGAAGAAGGGAAAGACATTGGCAATCACAGCTGCTAAAATCCAATGCGTGAAAGAACCTAAAGATTGGCCATAGGCTCGAAGTTCATTCGGAAACATTTCAGAAATAAAGACCCAAATCACCGATCCTTGACCAATTGCATGCGATAGAATAAATCCGAAAACAAAGATGGGCAACCAAATGGTGGGGATTCCAGGGCCAAGGAAGTTGTATGCCATCAGGCTCAATGAAATCAGATAACCAAAGGAACCGATGTACATTAAAATCTTTCTTCCTAATCGATCGATTAAGTAGAGCCCTAAAAAGGTGCCGAGAAGATTGACTATTCCAATTCCAATGGTCGAAATCAAAGCTGATTCGGTGGATATTCCGGCCATTTCAAATATTCTTGGCGCAAAATAAATGATGGCATTAATCCCGGAGACTTGATTGAAGAAGGCGATTAAAACGGCTAAAAAGGTGCTGGCGAGATATTTTTTATTGAAGAGCGTAGCAAAACCAGTAGTAGATTTTTCTTGCTTTTCCTCTTCGATAGCCTGACGGATGGCAGCTTCTACTCCTTCAGGGTCGGTACGTTGTAAAATAGCCCTTGCTTCCTCCTGGGCATTGCGCTTGGCGATCAACCAGCGTGGGCTTTCCGGGATTCGGAAAATCATAACACTGTATATCAATGCTGGAATAGCTTCAACTCCCAACATCCAGCGCCAGTCCTCGGGGAGTTCGGCTGTTCCGATCAAAAAGTTTGATAAATAGGCCACTACTATACCGAATACAATATTAAACTGATAGAGTGCGACTAATAATCCCCGGTTTTTGGCAGGGGCTATTTCAGAAATATACATGGGCGCCACGACAGATGAGGCTCCGACACCCAATCCACCCAAGAATCGGAAAAGAGTGAAGCTCTCCACATTCCAAGCCATGGCCGAGCCAAAGGCAGAAATAAAGTAGAATAGGCCGATCCAAAGCAGGGATTTTTTGCGGCCAAAGCGATCTGCAGGAATTCCTCCGAAAAGTGCTCCGATTACCGTTCCATAAAGCGCGGAAGCGATAGCTAGGCCGTGAACCCAATCGCTGAGTTGCCAAATCTCCTGTATGGCCCGCTCACCTCCCGAAATGACAGCCGTATCAAAACCAAATAAGAATCCACCCAAAGCCGCAGTGATGGAAATGAAAAAGACGTATCGGTTGGAATTCATGGTGATTTATGAAAATGGAATCCACGAAACTAATGAGAAGCCTCTTATTTTAAAATCCATCGAAAAAATATGTTGTACTTCGATCTTGTCAATAGGAAATTTGGATAGTTTTCTAAGGAAGAAATATTATTTGATTTAAAATTTTATTAAGAAAAAATAAATCTAGTAGCGTTTATTCTCTGTATTTCTAAAAACACCTCAAGAATTCAGAATTTTGTTTCGTTGCTGAAATAATCATGCAGTATAAGCTCCGCCAAATTCCTTATATTCGCAGACGTAAAAAAGGCTTTCTAACTCAATCTTTTTCAAGGTTTAGGGAGTTTTGATACTATAAACCCAAATTCATGTCAGCAACTACCGAAATCTACAAACCAAAGAATCATATCCGAATTGTAACGGCTGCCTCACTTTTTGATGGGCATGATGCTGCGATCAATATCATGCGTCGTATCATTCAGTCCACCGGTTGTGAGGTTATCCATTTAGGGCATAATCGGTCCGTGCAAGAGATCGTAGAATGTGCCATACAAGAGGATGTTCAAGCTATAGCTATTACCTCTTATCAAGGTGGGCATACGGAGTTTTTTAAATACATGTATGATCTCCTTCAGGAAAAGGGAGCTGGGCATATCAAGCTTTTTGGAGGAGGAGGAGGAACCATCCTTCCGGAGGAAATCAAGGAACTTCATGAATACGGTATCTCTAGAATTTATTCTCCGGATGATGGTCGTGCCATGGGTCTTCAGGGGATGATCAATGACTTGGTCAAGAAATGCGATTTTCCGATTGGGGATGAAATTTCTGAAGGTTTTGACTTGAAAGCCTCTGAAAAATTCCACGTAGCCAGAGCAATATCTGCTTTTGAAAATTTTCCTGAGAATGCATCCAAACTACTTGATCGGATTCGGAAGACAAGCGAATTGAGTAAAACTCCTGTTTTGGGAATTACCGGTACCGGTGGAGCTGGGAAATCCTCATTGGTAGATGAATTGGTTCGAAGGTTTTTAATTGATTTTGAGGATAAAACACTGGCTATTATTTCTGTAGATCCCTCCAAGCGGAAAACTGGTGGAGCGCTACTAGGTGATAGGATTCGAATGAATTCCATCAATCACCCACGGGTTTTCATGAGATCTTTGGCTACTCGACAGTCTAATTTGGCACTGTCAAAATACGTGCAAGATGCAGTAGACACAGTGAAAGCAGCCGGATTTGATTTGGTGATATTGGAAACTTCCGGTATCGGGCAGTCAGATACAGAAATCATTGAGCACTCAGATCTTTCGCTCTATGTGATGACTCCGGAATACGGCGCAGCATCTCAGTTGGAGAAGATTGACATGTTGGACTTTGCCGATGTCATTGCCCTCAATAAGTTTGACAAACGAGGCGCGCTCGATGCGATTCGCGATGTCAAAAAACAATACAAGCGAAATCATAACCTTTGGGAAACTCCCGAAGAAGAAATCCCGGTATTTGGCACCATTGCCTCTCAATTCAATGATCCCGGAATGAATCAGCTTTATCGGGCGATCGTGAGACGGATCAATGAGAAATTTGGAGGCTTAGAAAGTAGCTTCGAATTGACTGCCGGTCAAAGTGAAAAGATATATATCATTCCTCCTGCTAGAACGCGCTATCTGAGTGAAATCACGGAAAACAACCGTAATTATGATTCTTGGGTAGAAGAGCAAAAGGAGGTAGCGCAGAAGCTTTATTCTATTCAGAAATCAATGGATGCCATTCGGGAAACCAAGGTGGATGACAAGGATAGGCTATTGAAAGAATTGCAGGAGGTCTACGAGCAAGTTGAGTTAGAGCTTGACCCGAAAAATAAAAAATGGTTGGAAGAATGGCCGGCTGAGGCAGAGCGCTACCGAGATGATTACTATGTCTTCAAAGTGCGAGATAAAGAGATAAAAATTAAGACTTATAATACCTCTTTGTCAGAGTCCCGGATTCCAAAAGTTTCCCTTCCAAAATATGAAGCTTGGGGTGAGCTGCTCAAATGGGGGCTTCGGGAGAATGTTCCAGGAAAGTTTCCTTATACCGCTGGAGTTTTCCCTTTCAAGCGAGAGGGAGAAGATCCCACCCGGATGTTTGCCGGGGAGGGTGGTCCCGAGCGGACGAATAAGCGATTTCATTATGTCTCCAAGGACATGCCTGCTAAGCGTCTTTCTACGGCTTTCGATTCGGTAACTTTGTATGGGGAGGATCCTGATTATCGACCTGATATTTACGGAAAGATCGGTAACTCAGGAGTAAATGTTTGTTGCTTGGATGATGCCAAGAAATTGTATTCGGGCTTCAATCTAGTAGATCCTATGACTTCCGTATCCATGACCATCAATGGACCTGCTGCTACTATGACAGCATTTTTTATGAATGCGGCAATTGATCAGCAGTGCGAAGTCTACATTAAAGCAAACGGTCTAGAAGAAGAGGTAGAAGCCAAAATCAATCAGATTTACGAAGAAAAAGGTTTGCTCCGGCCAAAATATAATGCTTCAGTTCCGGCAGGAAATGATGGCTTAGGCTTGATACTTTTGGGAGTATCGGGTGACCAAGTTCTTCCTGCCGAAGTGTATGCTAAAATAAAAGCAGACACTATTTCAAAGGTTCGAGGAACTGTTCAAGCAGACATCCTAAAAGAAGATCAGGCTCAAAATACCTGTATTTTCTCCACTGAGTTTTCACTTCGATTGATGGGGGATGTGCAGCAATATTTCATCGATCATAAGATCCGAAACTTCTATTCAGTCAGCATTTCTGGCTATCATATTGCGGAAGCCGGTGCCAATCCAATCACACAATTGGCGCTTACGCTTTCCAATGGTTTTACTTATGTGGAGTACTACGTTTCCAGAGGAATGAATGTCAATGATTTCGCTCCAAACCTTTCATTTTTCTTTTCCAACGGAATCGATCCAGAGTACGCTGTAATCGGCCGGGTAGCTCGGAGAATTTGGGCAAAGGCGATGAAGTTGAAATATGGGGCTAATGAGCGTTCTCAAATGCTTAAATACCATATTCAGACTTCAGGTCGTTCGCTTCACGCTCAAGAGATTGATTTCAATGATATTCGGACCACGCTGCAGGCACTGTATGCGATTTATGACAATTGCAACTCGCTCCACACCAATGCATACGATGAGGCTATTACGACACCAACTGAAGCTTCTGTACGTAGGGCAATGGCGATCCAATTGATCATTAACAAGGAGTTGGGACTTGCCAAAAATGAAAACCCACTTCAGGGTTCCTTTATCATCGAGGAATTGACCGATTTGGTAGAAGAGGCTGTTTATTTGGAATTTGACCGAATCACTGAGCGCGGAGGTGTCTTGGGAGCGATGGAAACCATGTATCAGCGTGGAAAAATTCAGGAAGAAAGTATGCATTATGAAATGCTGAAGCATACAGGCGAATATCCTATCATTGGTGTAAATACCTTCCTGTCCTCTGAGGGTTCTCCCACCATCGTACCAGGAGAAGTGATCCGGGCTACTAAAGAGGAAAAGGAAAGTCAAATTGCTACATTAAACAACCTTCATCAGCGAAATGAAGCAGAGGCTGAAAAGCATTTGAATGCTCTAAAAAAAGCTGCAGTGGCAAATGAAAATGTGTTCGAAAAACTGATGGAGGCTGTGAAATACTGCTCTTTGGGTCAAATCACTCAAGCGCTCTATCAAGTAGGCGGGCAGTATCGGAGAAATATGTAATCTTTGCTCCCTTAATACTTTATCCAAAACTTAAATTCCCAAATCAAAGATATGGCACATCATAGACAAGTCACAGTCCGAATGAAAGCGGATTATGAATATGAAGCAACGAATCAACAGGGCAATACCGTGCAAATTGACATGTATGATGCTCCTGCAAAAAAGGCTCAATCTCCCATGGATATGCTGCTTTCTGCTTTGGGAGGATGTGCTTCAGTGGATGCCGTTTTGATGATGAAGAAGAAGCGTAGAAATATTGCAGATTTCTATGTCGAAGTGAATGGTGAGCGAAATGATGGTGTCCCCGCGTTTTACACCGATATTAATCTACATTTTGTCATAGTATCTCCAGATGCCAAGGTTGAGGAGTTTGCCAAAGTGGTGGCCTTATCTGTAGACAAATATTGCTCTGTGGCTTCTTCATTGAAAAGTCGAATTACTTACAGTTCAGAAGTAAAAAGACCAGCATGAGAATCGTAAAGGAGTTTTCCAAAGAGGAAATCCGCGTCAGTATTTTTTCATGGAACAATAAGTACCTGATCAAATTTGAGTTGGGCCCCATGGAGCAAACCTTCAAAGTAAGCGAAATGGATGTCCTTGAAGAGGAGGACTTGAATTCTTTTTGTGAAGGGGAATTTTTTGAGGCAGTCAAACTACGTTTCGAAGAAATGGGGAAAAATTTACGGAAGCAGCTCGAAAATCTTTAAATTTCCCCGATGAGCGGGAACAGATTGAGATCTCTTATTTTGCTAGGTTTGCTTGGGCTATTATCCAAGTGTAATAAATCCTTGGAAGATAGGAAAATCCAAGATCAGGTTCTATTAGCCGAAATGATTAAGACTCTAGAATTTCAGGGTGATTCCCTGACTAGGGAAATCACTTCTTTAGCTGAATTTTTGGACTCACTTGTAGATCAAAAAGCAGAGATTCTTGCCCAAGACCTGCCTGACCCATACCGCATGGTGGGAAATTTCTCCTCCTTGCCTACACTCGAAGACTCTACAAAAAGTACAGTTGTCATTTTAAGTACTACCGAAGATTACGAGGCCGCAATCGATGAAATAAAGTTTACTAATTTCCTGGATTCGGCCTTTTACCATTTGGTGAATAAGTATGATATCATCGCTCAAGTATACTTAAACACCAGCAATCAATATTCTCGAGTCTACCCTGCGTATGATGCCAAAAACATCATGGATCCGAATATTGATGTGAAAAAATTCAACTTTTTTTATGAGGCCGATCTGGAGCATAATCCTCTCAAAGGACCCGTGCGGATTCCTGACCCCTATGTTGACCCAGCAGGAAAAGGTTGGATATTATCTTTAATTCATCCCGTTTATGACGATGAGCGATTGTTTGGAGTGCTGGGAATAGATATTACGGTAGATGAGATTATCCAAAACTTTATCGATGACTATGAAGGGAGCTTTCTGATTCTCAATAAAAACGGAGACATCGTGGCAGGTTCTTCCTCAGCCATAGAGTCATTGAGTATGCCTCCATTGAAAAATCATGTATATCGGGAGACTATTCAATCGGATTATTTTCGGATTTCTGATTTCAACCTATTCAATTCCAAGAGTAGGGAAGTAAGAAAAATGGCTAAAAGCTTTATCCTGGAAGGAAATGATCATTTTCTTTTTGAAGAGGAAGCTTACCTCGAAGATGCTGTTTGTTTTTCATTTGAAGTGATTGATTGGTATATGATCAAGATAAACCCAAGGGTTCAATGAAAGCCCCAAGATCTTATTTTAGAAACTTTTGGGTGAGTTTCGTGGTCGGGACGCTCCTGGTAATCCTGATCATGGTTCTGGGAATAGGCTTTTTCAATGCGATTTATGATGCGCAAATCGAATCAAGGAGAGATTTTCTCACCAAGCAATCCGAATTGGCTGCTCGGGGTCTGGAATTGGAAATCCGTCGGTTTGAAGAAGAATCAAAGGATCTGATCAATTATCTCGAGGACCCCAATCATGAAATCGATGATTATGACGAGGAGTTTACCTATGCGGTCCGAAGACTTTTCAATGCGTTCCCTCAATTGATTGATTCCGCATGGGTAGATATGCAGGACTCGGTTTTGACATTTACTTTTAATGAACGCAATGACTTCTTTAGAAAGGCGGTGGATAAGGGATTTCCGGAGTCTTCATCCAAGCCGTATGCTAATCTTGTCATTGGGAAAAAAGGCTTTCGGGTGCTTTACAGTTTAAAATTTCTAGATTTTGCGAAGGAATTTGCAGAAAACTACTATCTCAATCCCACCGGGGCCAAGTACCTAATTTTTGAAGACAAACTTTTTTCCTTGAATAAATCTGAAATTAGACTGCCAGCAAGTGAATTGGATTTTATCAAAAAAGACTTGACTGAGGGCGTTAAAGGTATTTATACAATTAATAGTAAGGTAGGAGAAGATGATTTTACCGGCGTGGCTGCGCAATATCCTTTTCGGTTTCATGTAGCAAATCGGGTAGGGGCTGTGGTCTTTGTTGTTCCTGTGGAAAGTCTTTATTCGGGTATTTACCGAACCTATTTTCTCTCATTTTTCGGGTTTATGATTTTGCTGATTTTTGCTGTAAGTTTCTTTGTGATTTCTCTTAAAAACAGCTTCGAGTTTCAGCGTATTCAAGAGAGTAATATCCAAGAAATCAAGAAACTGTTTGATCAGCAAAATCTACTCTTACAGGAGTTGCGAGGTTTTGTGTTCTTCCATAATCATCGAGGTGAAATCACTCGAGTCAGTCCGGAAGTGGAGCAGGTATTAGGACATAGTCCGGAAGAATTTGAATCAGCTTTTGCTGCTGATTCAAATCATTTGGAAGCCAATTTGGTCAAAAAACAAGTGATGGATCTGATAGCCCAAAAGCAGGATGTATTGGATCTTGAGTACGATTTTGTCCGTCCGGATGGTCAAGAGATTCGTGTAAGAGTTTTTGAAAAATTGATTTTTGACGAAGAAGGCAACTTTAAAGGTGGTATGGGCTTAGGTACTGATATTTCACTTCAATATGAGTCTCAAGAGCAACTCCGAGAAAGTGAAAACCGTCTGAGAAATCTGATTCGTAGTATTCCGGATATCATTTTTATTTATGACAATTCAGGTAAGATTTTAGATTTCCATATTCCTTCAGATGCAGCTGAAATGATGCCGCCGGAGGATGTGAAAGGTAAAAATCTTAAGGATTTGTTTGATGGTCCAGATGGAGAAGGAGTTTTGCAAACCTTCTTAAATGCACTTCAATCACGGAAAATCCACTCCTTAGAACAGAAAATCCCAACAAAGTCCGGTATCAAGCATTTTGAAACCCGTTTTTTCCCATTGGATCAGCAGCAGATGATATCAATTTCCAAAAATATCACTGGGCAGAAAATTTGGGAAAAAGGACTCATGGAAGCTATGGAAGCGGCTGATAAGGCAAGTCGTGCCAAGTCGGAGTTCTTGGCAAATATGAGTCATGAGATTCGTACCCCAATGAATGGCCTTTTGGGTATCATAGACCTCCTTGAACAGACCAAGCTTGATAAGGTACAAAAACAGTATGCCGATATTATCAAAAATAGTGGGAATATGCTGCTGGGGATAATCAAGGATATTCTCGACTACTCCAAAATTGAGGCTGGAAAAATCGAAATTATCAAAGAGGTCTATGATGCCAATGCCGAACTGGAGAATCAAGCAAAAATCCTTTCAGGACTGGCATCAAAAAAAGAGATAAAATTCACCTTTCAGCGAGCTGATGAAGAAGACTTGTTTATAGAAGCGGATAAGGTTAAGATCAATCAGATTTTTCTCAATTTGGCAGGAAATGCCATCAAATTTACTCCTGAAGGTGGAGAAGTTGATATTCGTCTCGAATACGACCCACTGGGTGAAGCACAGGGCTTTTTGACCTGTATATTAAAGGATTCGGGAATTGGGATTTCTTCGGACCACTTACATCATTTGAGTGAGCCTTTTTATCAAATTGATAGCTCTAAAACGCGGTCTCATCAAGGTACAGGCTTGGGATTGGCTATAGCCAAAAAGCTTACAGAGCTTCTGGGTGGAAGTTTTGAGGTAGAAAGCCAGCTTGGTGAAGGTTCCACTTTCCAGTTTTCGGTTTTGGTTAAAAGAGTGTCCTCACCTGAGGCTACTGATCCAAAAAGCAAAACGAGCTGGAAAGATATTAAAAAGTCTACGGGGAAATATCCGATAAAAGTCTTATTGGCTGAAGATAATGAGCTTAATATTCAACTAATGGGAATGATGTTGAATCAGCTAGGCTTCTCTTACGAAATTGCTAAAAATGGATTGGAAGCGGTCCAAATGGTAGAGAAAAATGGATATGATATGGTCCTAATGGATGTTCAAATGCCAGTGATGAATGGTCTTGAAGCTACTCAAGCTATCCGAAAACTAGCACTTAGTAAACAGCCTGCGATCATTGGACTTTCTGCGAATGTGTTTGATGAGGACCATATTTCTGCTATCGAGGCAGGAATGGATGATTACTTAACCAAACCAATACGTCTCGGAGTATTAGGAGAGCGGCTCGAATATTTTTTTCAGAAAATAGTTCAGGAAAGCGAATAGGATTGAATTATTTCTTGGAAGTTACTGCTCTATCAGTTCTTTTTTGTCTTTTGAACTAATTCTGCCAATGACCATGGGTATCAAAAGGCAGATGATGGCCATGATGGATATCCATGTAGTTTCGTTGAGGAAATTCATCCCAATCAGGAAAATCCCGCAAAGAATAAAAATGGTTTGAATTAGCTTTTTGTCCCAGAACAATCCAGTATAAATGTAAGCCATACCGATCAGGGAAAACATGGTTGCACTTATCATTGTATTGATCTCTGAGTTGAAATCCAGAAACCAATTCATGACTTTTGCGACCAACACTATTGCTATTAAGAAAAAGAATAGCTTGTGGAGTAAAGAATTAAGTTCCATGACTTTATAACTTAAAACGCGAAACTAAAATATTAGATTTTTTATAAGTTCAAAACTCCATCTTTAAAAATCAGCCTACTATCAATTTCACAATTTTTCAGCCAATGCCAAAAAAAAATATGCTTCTAACAAACTGACCGGGGTCTTTTTCTCTAATTGAATTAAAGAAATTTTAAAGTCCCTAAAACTTCATCACCCATCCATGCGCATCTTCCTTGGTTCCGTACTTGATACCATCCAACTCAGCAAGTACTCGATGAGAGAAGGCATCTGAAGGTTTTTCTGGAAGTTCGTAGTCTTTTCCTTCGATATGAATCAAGCGGATATGGGCGATGGTTGCTGCGGTTCCGGTTCCGAATGCTTCTTCAATAGTTCCATTCTCGAAAGCACTTTTCAATTCGGATACACTTAAAAATCGCTCTTCTAATTCTTCTCCCCAGTCTTTTGCCAATTTCAATACGGAGTCTCTGGTGATTCCCTTCAAGATGGTATCGCTATGAACCGGGGCTGTGATGATTTTTCCACTGATTTTAAACATCACATTCATGGTGCCACTTTCCTCGATAAACTGATGGGTTTTTCCATCGGTCCAAAGCAATTGATCATAACCAGCCTTCTGTGCTTGAAGGGCAGGGTAGAGGGAAGCGGCGTAGTTACCTGCTGTCTTTGCAGAACCAGTGCCTCCTTCGGTGGCTCGGGTAAATTTTGTTTCCACCTTTACGCTTACTGGCTTGGAATAATAATTACCAACCGGGCAGGTGAAAATGATGAATTTGTAGGTATCAGACGGTTTTACACCGATGTAATCATCCGTAGCAAACATATAAGGACGGATATAAAGGGAAGAACCCTTTGCAGTAGGAATCCAATCCCGATCTAGATCAATCAACTGAGATAATCCTTCCATAAAAACTTCCTCTGGAATCTCCGGCATACACATTCTCACCGCTGATTCATTCATTCTTTTCCAGTTGGAATCTGCACGAAAAATCAAGGCTTCTCCAGCTTCATTTTTGTAAGCTTTCAAGCCTTCGAAAATTGACTGTCCATAGTGAAGGGCAGCATTCGATGGGTTTAATTGCAAAGGACCATAAGGAACTATTCTCAAGTCAGTCCACTCACCATTTTTATAATCTGCCACAAACATGTGGTCAGAGATGGTTTTCCCAAAAACTAAATTAGAAAAGTCAGTTTCAGCTAATTTGGACTTCTGAACCTTGGTAACGGGTATGGCTAGTGATGTCTTCATGTTCTTCTATACTAAAAGCTATTGCAATTTTATTTTCTCTTTTCTTTGGTGCAAGTCTCCCAACATTTTCGTACGGGGAGGCTTTTGCATTTTATAAATTAGGTTTTTAACAACCTACTTAATTTATCTACGTCTTGCTGGCGAATATAATTCTTTTCCAAATTAAGGTTTTAAGGCCAGCGCTGGTTTTCAAGGATACTTTAGAACCCTGGGTTACACCCAGGGCTACGCCAAGGCGCACAGGTATTCATAATTTGACTCCTTCAGAGTCTTTTTCTGTTAGATGTTCCTAAAACCAGAACAGCGAACTTTGAACTTTTTAAATTTATTTTAAAACTCTACTTCCCTCTTCCTACTCCCAACTCCCCACTCTAAAGATAGCTTCGTCGCGCATCAAGGAGAATCAGATGACTTTAATTACCCTATGCGCTTCTCGCTATGACGCTGGCTCCCCACTTCCCTCTTTCTACTTCCAACTCCCTACTTCCCCTCAACTCTCGGTCTCCAAGTCACCTCTTCAATCTCCAGTTCCTGGGCCATTTTTCTACCTAATACAAAGAAATAATCCGAAAGTCGATTGAGGTATTTCATGACCAGTTGATTGACTTCTTCATAGGAAGCCAGCTCTACGACCAAACGCTCTGTTCGACGACAGACTGTCCGGGCTAAGTGGCAAAAAGAAACGGATTGATGTCCTCCCGGAAGAATAAAGGCAGTTAATGGAGGTAACTGCTCTTCCATTTGATCCATCTCCTTTTCCAGCAGATCTATGTCAGATTCGTGCAAGTCTGGTTTTTTGACCTTGTCTTTGCCAGGACTGGTAGCAAGGTCTGCACCGATTGTGAAAAGTCTATCCTGAATTTCTTTTAAGATAGCTCCTCTTTCCTTGTTTACTTCTTGATCTCGAAGCAGGCCTACATAGGAATTGAGTTCATCGACTGTGCCATAGGCATCGATTCTCAAATCAGATTTTGGTACTCGAATACCTCCTAATAGTGAGGTGATCCCTTCGTCTCCGGTCTTTGTGTAAATTTTCATTCTACTCCCTGCTTTGATCGCACAAAATTAAGAATCTATTTTGAAAAGGGCAGGGTTTAGACTGCTTCGCTTACTCCGCGAGTAGGGTTGGGGTTGACTGTGTCGGACTCAACCAATCCATCCCGAAGTCTGACAATTCGGTGAGCATAGTGAGCAATATCATCCTCGTGTGTGACCATGATGATCGTATTTCCTCTGCTGTGCAGTTCATGGAAAAGCTCCATGATATCGTAAGATGTTTTGGAATCTAGGTTACCGGTAGGTTCATCGGCAAGAATGATACTCGGGTCATTGACCAAGGCTCTTGCAATGGCAACACGCTGACGCTGACCACCGGAAAGTTCGTTTGGGCGGTGTTTAGTTCGATCGCCCAAACCTACATTGTCCAATGCTTTGAAAGCCATTTTTTCCCGCTCTTCCCGATTAAATCCTGCATAAACAAGCGGCAAGGCCACATTCTCCAGGCAGGAAGCTCTCGGAAGTAGATTAAATGTCTGGAAGACAAAACCAATTTCTTTATTTCTGATTTCTGCCAACTCATTTTCACTCATGGAGCTGACGTCCTTATTATTCAAAATATAGGAACCTGAAGTAGGAGTGTCGAGGCAACCGATGATATTCATCAAAGTGGATTTACCCGAACCGGAAGGTCCCATGAATGCAACATACTCTCCACGATCCACGGTAATGGATACTGATTTGAGAGCCTGAATGGTTTCTGCTCCCATTTTATAGGTTTTGTTGATTTCGTTGGTTTCTATGACTCGACTCATGTGGTGTAGGTTTAGTTCGCTTAAAGTTAGGTTCATTTATGAGAAAAACCGAAACCAACTATCAAAATTTGCGCATTTGAAGCTGATAAAGTGTCTCTTGGTCAATCCATTTCGACATTTCTCCCAAGGCATCGGTAGCATAGTTGCTCAAGCCCAGCTCTCGGGCTGCTTGCACTTTCCGCATCCAAAGCACCGGATCTCGGTTAAATTCTGTCGCTCCATTCAGTATTTCGTATCGATCGAGGGCATCACTTTGAATGGCTTGTGCTGACCAAATCAAAGGACTATGATAGGGGTTACCGGTAAGTTCATCGGGTTTTCCAAGCCATTCTAAAAAGCTATTGATAGATTTCGAATCTTGAAAATCCGGGTTTTTAGCGAAGCTTGATAGAGCGGTATTTTTACCTTGTACTTTTTGAATAAAATCGGCCAATTCCTGGATATTACTTTTGTTTAAGTCATGGGATTTGCTTTTCAATAGGCGAATGCCAAAATCCGCCTTGAATCGCTCATCTTCCATTTCCCTCCAGGCTTCCAGCAGTGTATTGGCTAAGCTTTCATGCAGACGTTCAATCCAAAACAGGTATTGGGACTCTTCAGAATCAGGATTCTCATACCAGTTTCTAGGTTCCAATTCGTAGGCTAATCTTAGTTGCTCGGCCTCTTCATAGTATCCCCCTAAAATTAAAATCTCCCAATGATGGTTTTTGAAAGCTTGGAAGCCTTTATCCTTTGCCGCCAATAATTCCTTTCCTGCTTTTTTGAAGTCAAGTTCAGAGGCTAAAACCATGGCCGAAAGATGAAGGAAATATCCAGCGTCTCCAGGATTTCGGAAGGCTAGCCCATTTAAATTTTTGATAGCCTCACCGATTCGATCTGCCGCCAAACTCCGAATAACGGCGGTTTCCTGCAAAGGCATAATATAGGTTTCCATTTCAGGCTGCTGCCAAAGACTATCCAACAGTACAAGGTCCGCTTCAGGAGATTCTTGGGTCCACAAAGAGTACACATTTCGCAAGCCGGCTTGCTTCAAAAGAGGAGAAGTAGACTTTAATGATTCTTCTCGAAGGCTTTTTACCAACTCTTCGGCAGGAATATTTCCCAAAGCATTCTGATAAGCAAGTGCATTGATTTTGTTAGGTAAATCTACGGCTTCGGCATTTTCAATATTGAAGTTTCCGCTTTTCAACCGAGAAGCCAGAAGATTGCTTTTTGTCACCTTTTGCTCAAGAGGAGCATCGATCAAAAGTTGGATGGCTTCTTCCGCTCGATTGGTTTTGAGATAAAGCAAGGCTAGATTATTTCGAATAGCTTCGCTTTGCTTAAAAATTTCCAATCCATTTTCCAATAATGAGATAGCTTGGAAAAGTTTGTTTTCCTGGTGAAATCGCTCTGCTAAAAGTACAAAATTGTCCTCCTGCGGTGCTTCATACACGCTTTGTTCCAAGTGGCTTTTTGCAAGCGTTGGCTGTTTCAGTTCAAAGAGCAAATGGGCCAAAGCATTTTTGGCTTTCGGATTTTTCCTGTAGCGAAACCAGGAATTTTCATATAAGATACTCGCATTGAGTCTTTGATCGGTCGCATAGTAGTAATCACCCAAGACATGATTGCTCATGGCATTAACCTGAGCACCTACGATTCCATTGGCGTAGGCTGTGATTACCAACATGGCAATCAACCCTCCGAGACGAAGGTGATAATAGGGAAGAGAAAAAGGTTTGAAAAGGACTCGCTCCACGTTCTTTCCAGTATTCATGATGGAAAGAAAATTGGAATAAAGATAGATGATGAAAAAGGCTGAAATGCCTAATTGAGAATAAGTAAAGAGGTGCTTGAGCAATTCTTCTCCGGGTTGGTTGCCGGTCGCTTTCAATTTCCAAACTAACCACAAGACCAAGGCAAAACCTATTAAGTGCAGGGATTTTAGCACTTTGGGGGGAGCGATTAAATCGAGATCGGTGTTTCCCTTGACCTCGATTACGAAATAGCCCAAAACCCCTACGGGAATCAATAAATACAGCGGATCAAAAGAGGGAAGCCAAGAAAGAGGGTTTCCTGTTAGGTCTAATAAAATATTGAAAATCAGCAATAAGTAGACGATAGATAGAATTAAAAGTTGAATTGAAATCTTTACTTCTAAATTTCGGCTTGCTCGTGTAAGTAAGATGTAAATACCGGATATCATGGAATGTCCATTCCAGAAAACCCAAGCAATGCTGAGGCAAAAGACCGGAATCAGGGCATGTTCTGCAAGGAAGATGTCCGCCTGCTCTACGGTACTTCCCTGAATCAAAACCCAAGCTGAAATTCCTACAAATAGTAAGCTGACAACATAGCGAACTGGATAGTATTCGAATTTTCCGGATACATGGAAAAAGACAGGAGCCGCCAAACTTCCTGCAATCGCTACAATCAAGGGTAGGTTAGTGCTAAGCCCTTCAAAATTGAGCCCATTGAGATTGCTTAGAGTTAAGATCAGAATCCAGGCTGCACCCGCAATGAGGAAATAGAGCTTTTTGAAAGAAGGTATCCAAGCCAAAAAGGCTGAAATTAAAATAACAGAAAGCACTCCAAATGTCCGAATTTCAAGCAATGAAAAACTGGGTCTTAGAGATTTGAATTCTTGGAAAACCAGAAAATTATCTACTTCAATCGGAAAAGTCACTGGCCCAATCGCAGCAATGTCAAAAGGAATGGGCAGTCGGTCCAGAAAGTAGCCAGGAATGAGTTCCCGGTAAGGCATACGATCGAAGCCCACGAAATAGATCAATAAAAAAGCCCCGATTACGATCAAGGCAATGAGGATAAAGGAGCCGATGGCTGGAAGGGTTTGACGCATTATTATTCCAAAACTTTTGGTACCCGAAAATAATCTGAATCCCGCTTGGGAGCATTTTTCAGTCCTGCTTCATGATCCAAGTGGTTTCCAACCTTATCTTCACGCATATCATTGACTTCAGAGGACATCGTGGTCAGTGGTTCTATTCCCTCTGTATCGAGTTCATTTAGTTTTTCCACCCAGTCTAAAATCTGACTCATGTCTTTTGACATTTTTTCGGCACTGGATTCATCAAATTCCAAGCGTGCCAAGTGAGCGATTTTCTTAATGGATTCTTTGTCTATCTTCATTTGAACTTAGCTCAGTTTAATTACCAATCTTCCTATAAACGCCATTATCAAGTTGCAATTGCCTTTCGATGACTTCAAAGCATCTGTTTTTCAAACTTTCCTCCGTGGCTCCTTCTTCAGGAAAGATTGCCTCATGCAGGACCATTTTTGCCCGGTGAAAGTCAAGCAAAAACTTACCGTCCTCTGGCAAAATTAGATGATTAAACGACAATGTGACAGGAATGATGGGTATTTGTTTGTCCAAAGCAAGTTTGAAAGCCCCATTTTTGAAAGGTACCATATGTGGTGGCTGAGACGTGTAAATGCCTCCCTCAGGAAAAATCACGATGCCGCTGCCTTCATCCAAAGCAATAGCAGCTCGACGCATAGTTTCCGCCCTGCTTTTTAACCGGGAGCGATCGACTGCGATATGGAGACTTTTGAAGAAATAGCCAAAAAGTGGGGCTTTTCGAATTGATGCTTTTCCGATGAATTGCACGTCTCCGGGAATGAAACCCATCATGGGAATATCGAGGTATGAGAAATGGTTGGCTGCAAAAATGTAGGCTTGGCCAGGGTTGATTTTGCCTCGAATTTCTAGATGAACTGGTTTGAAAATCAGGGTGAAATAAATTTTAGCCCAATATTGATTGATTCTTCTGCCATAAGGTTTCCAACCCGGTATCCAAATACAAACCAGGAAAAAAGGAAAAATCAATAAAAAACTAATCACAAAAAGCAGTGCAGCATAGATGGAATATATTCTTCGAAGAAGCTTAATCATGGTTGATCATGTGATTTGCGACTTTGATGAAGTAATTCATCATCAATTCCCTGACTTCTTGATCAAGCTGTATTTTATCCATTGCTTCAAGCATAGCATTCAGCCAATGATTCCTCATTTTGGGATCAATTTGCCACTGCATGTGTCTGAGTCTCAACCGTGGATGACCACGCTCTTCTGAGTAAGTTTGAGGCCCTCCAAACACTTGAACTAAAAATAAAAACAGCCTACGTTCAGCAGGTTTTAAATCTTCTTCAGGGTAAAGTTTCCGGAGTTCTAGGTTTCTTTCCACCCCTTGGTAAAAATGATGGACCAGTTCCTGTATTTTTTCTTCACCTACTGCCTCGTAGATGCTCTGAAATGGATTCATAGAGCAAACTTAGAAAAAAAGTAGAATTAGGCTTCGTACTTTTTGACCTTCAGAGAAGTTCCTTCCGTAGAAATGACGATAATTTTTTCGTCCTGATCAATAAAGTCTCCGCGGGAGTAGGCATCGAAGATTTCTCCGTCGATTTCGACGCGTCCACTGGGGCGAAGTCGGGAATGGACCTTCCCAACTTTGCCTTTGAGTTCATCAGAATAAAAAGAAGAAGTGTATCCTTCAGCCCTATTTTGAGTTGTGGCAAGTGTGATGGTGCTAAATGCCTTCCAAGAATTCACCTTTGGAGTCAACCAAAATATCAGAAAAACCGCTGCTATGGCTGCCAATATGACGGTGAGTAAAGAGACGAAGAGTTGCTCTGCAGGCACAAAAGAAAAGTCAAAATTTTCATTGGGCAGCATTCCCAAGACCAGGCCTGAGAGGATGAAAACTATACCTATAATACCAAATATTCCAAAACCGGGTATGACAAATAGCTCCACCGCCAGCAATATGACACCTAAAACAAAGACAATCACTTCCCAATTTTCAGCCAGGCCGTTGAGATAATAAGGAATGAAATAGAGGATGGTTGCAAGAATGGCTGCAGCCAAAGGAAAACCAACTCCCGGTGTCTGTAACTCAAAGTATATTCCCCCGATGATAATTAAAATTAGGATTCCTGAAATAGCAGGGTTTAGAAAGAAGGAAATGATTTGCTCTGTACTGGAGATTTCATATTCGATAATTTCGGCCTCAGCTATTCCCTGATAGGCAAGAATGGCATCAATCGAAGGATATTCTCCTTCACAAAAACCAAATTTGATGGCCTCAGAAACTGAAAGTGTTACTACTGAGCCTTCCTCCGTCACACCATCAATGGCAATTTTTTCATCCACCATAGCCTCTGCGATTTTTGGATCTCTGCCACTTGCCTCGGCAGTACTTCGCATCATGGATCGCATGTAAGATTGGTATTTGTCAGGTGCAGCGCTACCATCCGCACCACTTACCACGGTGGCTGCTCCGATACTTGCACCCGGTGCCATGTAAATACTGTCACTGGCGATAGAGATCAAGGCTCCGGCAGACGCAGCATCTTTGTTGATAAAAGTGTAGACCGGAATTGGAGCTTCCAAAATCATAGTTCTAATATCATCGGCATCATTCACAGCGCCGCCATAAGTATCCATTTCAATAATGATCAAATCAGCTTCCTTTTCTTCCGCAGATTCCAAAGCGAGTTTTACCCGGCGATTCATGGCAGGATCAATGTCCCGATCAATTTTGAAAGTGAAAATCCGTTCTATCTTTTTATCCTGCGCAGGGAGCTGCTGTGGGAAAAAAGAAATAATCATGAAAAGGAAAGGAAGAAGAAGTCTACTCATAGAAGCAAGATACTTTTTTCAGTCTAATATTGATTCGATTCGAGATCAAAAAAGCCAAATATCATATGTAGAGAATGAGGGAGTTGATTAATTGTTCAAAATCGCTCTATTTAGCATAATTCTTGTTCAAGTGTAATTGTTTGAAGTATCCAAACAACCCTTAACCTAAATTTAAGCATGCGATTCAACAAATTTCTTACTCTCGGTTTAATTTTTTCAGCTTTTGCAGGAAGTGCTCAAGCTGTTTCTGTCTTGGATTCCTTACGTACAGAAAAAAGAGGAGGGAAGTCATTTATTGTTCATCAAGTAGAAGCAAAGGAGACGCTTTTTGCTATTTCACGTCGCTACCAAACCCCCGTTGGTGAGATTGTTAAATCCAATGAATCCCTAAAATCAGGCTTGAAAACAGGTCAGGAAATCTATGTTCCTTTCATTGGTGAAGAGTCGATACCGGAAGGTTCGGATCTGCATAAAGTAGCTTCAGGAGAGACGCTTTATTCGATATCCAAAAAGTATAATGTTTCTGTTGATGAGTTGAAAACCTGGAATTCCCTGCGTGGAAATGACCTTAGCGTCGGTCAGGCACTGATGATTAAAGGTCAAGCTGAAACTCCTCAGCCTGCTAAGGCAGAAGTTGAGGAGGAGGAAGTAAAGCCTCAGCCAAGCCAGCCTACTAGCGTAAAGGCTGTAGCTGTCAGCACCGAAGTGGTTAAGGTAGAAGAGCCAGCTTCCAAAAAAGTAGAAAAAGCGGAGAAGAAAGCAGAGAAAATCGAAGAAACAGTCGAGCCTGTAGCTGAGCTGCCAAAAGCACCGGCCGAGGCTGTAGCCGTAGTTCCCGGTGATTGGATTTCCCATGAAGTAAAATCAGGAGAGACACTCTTCTCGATTTCTAAACAGTACAATGCCAAGGTGGAGGAGGTCATCCGATGGAATGGCCTCAGCTCAAATAATCTGAAAGTAGGTCAAGTTATTAAAGTAGGAAGAGCAGAACCTGCCCCTTCCCAAGTGCCGATTGTGGGGCAACCGAAAGTGGTCACTGATGTGGAAGAAATGCATGAAGCGCCAGATGGAGCAAGTTCAGGTGGGTTTAAAAATATTTCTGAAATGGGTCAGGCTGAAGTGATTCCTGGCACAGGTGGTCATAAAAAATACTTGGTGCTTCATCGCACAGCTCCCGTGGGAACGATCATGCGAGTTAGAAATGAGGAGAATGACGTGACCATTTTTGCTAGGGTAGTTGGGGTTTTGCCAGAAACTGGTGATAATTCCAAATTGGTCATCAAACTATCACAAGCGGCCTACGATCAACTCAAAGCAGTCAATCCACGCTTTCCAGTAGAAGTAGCGTATTAACTGATTATAAATATTTTAACGATCAAAGCCCATCTGTCTTCTATCAGGTGGGCTTTGACGTGAAATAGGGTGGTCTTTTGGCTGTTTTTTTATTTGCATCTAGGTCCTGCTGGCACTCAATTTTTATTTCTATTTCGCCGCCGTTCGTGCCTACCTTCGGTAGACAGGTCATCACGCACGGCCTTTATTCCTGATTTTTATGTCCTCTTGCTGGTACTTAGTGTTCGTTTACATTTTAAGATCAAGGGCCAGCGCTGGGAGGATGGTTGATTTTTCTACCCGGGGTTAAAACCCCGGGCTATTCAAGGTTTGACCCTTTCAGGGTCTAATGTACTACTTTAGTTTTACCTAGAATTTCGTGTCTCAAAAAGTCATGTTAGGCCTATATTTCACCGAACGAAGTGAGGTGTATTTCACGAAGTGAATTTCGCCAAAGGCATATTTCACCGAAGGTGTATTTCACAAAGTTTATTTCACCGAAGGTGTATTTCTTAATATTTTTTCTATACAGGAGTAAAAAACATTACCCGTCGCGTCTTAGGGAATAGAAAAACAATCACAATTTCCCCTAGTTTTACATTCATGCAATCTAAAACAGCCTTTTTCCTTTTGATATTTTTCGCAGCTTGTTTCTTTGCCAATGAATTGATGGCACAGCATCAGGAGTTAGATCTCTTTAATACCACCCGAACAGATTACAATCGGAAGGGTATGGTCATTTTAGGTTCATGGGCGGTTGGAAATATGCTTTGGGGAGGAATCGCGGCATCCCAAACTACCGGTTCCGATAAGGCTTTTCATCAAATGAATCTCTATTGGAATTCGGTCAATCTGATCATTGCAGGATTCGGATACTGGCAGGCAAGCAAAAGCCCGGAAGCCATGAGCCTTTGGGAGACTATAGAGGCTCAGCAGGGGATTGAAAAGGTTCTTTTGGTTAATGCAGCTTTGGACCTTGGCTATATGGCAGGAGGTCTTTATTTGAAGGAGCGTGGCCTGAGAAAAAGTAACGAACGACTGCAGGGCTTTGGGAAATCAATCATTCTCCAAGGTGCATTTTTATTAACCTTTGACGCGATTATGTATGGTTTTCATAGCCATCATGCGCAGGCTTTACCGGAATTTGTAAATCAACTTAGTTTAGGTCCTACGGGTTTTTCCCTCCGGATTCCTCTTCAATAGTCATTTGTCAATCCCAAGCTTCTAAGGTAACTTTGCATCCTACCACAGAAGTATGAACAAAATTCAACTCTTTTTTCATTACCTATTCCGATTTATCTGGAATTTGATATTTGTGATCAGCTATCCAATTCTTGCTAGTTTTGGCTTGCTCTTCATCGGTGTCACTTGGATTTTTTCAAAGCTTTCACAATTGCTTGCTCGTATTCGACCTGAGGGTAAAAAAGTGACCATCAAAGCTTCAGATTGGGAGACCTTGCCCCATACCAATGAGCTAATTGAGGCTCTGGAAGTCAAATCGATCATGTTTGGTCCTTCAGGGTTTAAGCTTCGAAGAGTGGATGGTGTTCCTTCCATTTTATCCGATTATGTATTTGGTAATAAAGTGCGGGTGATCGAGGAAGGCTTGATTTTGGAGAAGTGGAATAGCACTGATGCCAAAGAGCTTCCTGATTTTGATATTTGTCTATACAATCCGGATGAAGATAGCCTGAGACCACTTACCAATATCAAATGTTTTGACTGGCATGTGTCTGAGAGAGGAGAACGGGAGTTGTTTTTTAAATGGTTTGATGGAACCCAAGGAGGAGAGGTAAAGGTCGCTCTTTAAGCCAATGCAAGATCTGAAGGGTTTTTTGGATGAAAAGGTTGAGCAATACAATCAACCGGGATTTATTACTTACGATCCAATATCCATCCCACATTTTTTCAAGAAAAGACAAGATATCGAAATCTCCGGTTTTTTTGCATCTATTCTTGCATGGGGACAGCGTAAAACCATAATTTCCAAATGCTTGGAGCTTTTTCGACTAATGGATAATGCCCCGCATGACTTTTTGTTAAATCATCAAGAGAAGGATTTAAAGCCCTTTTTACTCTTCAAGCATAGAACATTCAATGACATAGACACGCTATATTTTATTCATTTTCTTGCCTGGTTTTATAGGCAGCATGACACGCTTGAAGAAGCTTTTCTTATCGGCCAAAATCACTCTATCGATGGAATGGAAAGCATGCTGAAGGCTTTTCACGAGTTCTTCTTTTCCTTGCCAGATGCTCCTAGCCGTACGAGAAAGCATATCGCGACTCCTGCACGAAAATCAGCCTGCAAGCGAATGAATATGTATCTTCGCTGGATGGTTAGACAAGATGACAAAGGAGTGGATTTTGGGATATGGAAAGGGATACAGCCCGCTCAGTTGATCTGTCCTTGCGATCTGCATGTGGATCGCGTTGCCAGAAAGTTGGGATTGATCACCCGAAAGCAAACCGACTGGCAGACTGCTATCGAACTTACAGAAAGACTGCGGGAAATGGATCCAAATGACCCCGTCAAATACGACTTTGCCCTTTTTGGTCTTGGGGTGGAGGAGAAGTTTTAGAAAGCAGAATTAATGAAACTTTTTCACCTCGGGTGCAGCGGCAGATGTCGAGAAATCCCGAGTCAATCGATCTGCATAATCATCCAAAAGCGCCAGAACCTTATCCCGATTTTTTGATCGTACAATCAATCCTGCATGGTATTCCAGTGGAACTCTAAAGTACACCTCCGGGTCATCAAAGCTGCTTAAATCAGGATTTTGGAATTTGGAAAGTGTGAGTACAATTCCAGCATATTGCTTGACGCTTTTGGGGAGTTTATACTCCTTTCCTCTGGCAAGAGAATCTTCGATTTTGGCCCATTCAGTCCAGAGATTGATGGATGTAGCTGCTTCCACCATTTCTGCCAAATGAGCTCCTCCCACGCGTGAAGAGGTTTCTAAAAAGTAGATTTCCCCATCTTCATGACACTTGATGAATTCGGTATGAGTGGCTCCTGACTGTAGGCCAAAGGCCTTCATGATATCTTTATTGACTTTTTTGATGGCCTTTTCATCGTCAGAACCGTACTCCAAATTGGCTGATCGGAAAATCCCACCTCCTTGAGATATTTCCATTGGGGTTGCCAAGTACTTGGAAACGGTCAAAAAGATGTTTTTTCCGTCTAGCATAAGACCGTCCGCATGATAGACATCACCCGGCTTAAACTGCTCCACGAGGTAATAAAGGCGATTGTCTCCTAGTTCATGGATATGTTTCCAGAGTTCCTCCTTGTTGTGCACCTTAATGATACCGTGGGCTGAGGCTTCGGAGCGAGGCTTCAGTACCCAAGGGGCTGGAATATGATCCGCATATTGGTTGATATCCTCGTCATTGAATAGGGGAGAAAAGGCAGGTACATTGATTCCTGCATCTTGCGCTTTGATCCGCATGGCAAGCTTGTCGCGGAAGTATCGACCGGTAGTTTGCCCCATACCTGAGATCCGCAAGTTTTCTCGAAGGAAAGTTGCTTTTTCTACATCATAATCATCCAAAGCAACGATGGCGTCGATCTTATTCTCCTTCATCAGCCCTCCAACTCCTTGCAGGAGTAAATTCAAATCCCAATCCAAATCTTGGCCCGGCATGTAGAAAACTTCATCGATGTAATCAAAAGCCCAAGGATGCTCTTTGAGATTTTCTGATGTCACCAAAAAGACCCGATTTCCTTGTTTCTTGAGAGATATTAAAAATGCATTTCCTTTGAAGTAGTTGGAGATGCAGAGAAAAGTTTTGCCCGAAGTATCCATTTTAAAGAAGATTTTCGATCAAATTAAGCAATAAATTGACACCATAGGATGTGCCGGATTTGGTTTTTGCAAACTCACTATCTCCGAAGGCTACACCGGCAATATCCAAATGAGCCCAGGATGGGTGTTCATCGGTGAAAGCCTGCAAAAATGTAGCTGCGGTAATAGCTCCTGCTAGCGGTTTCCCATGGTAGTTTCGAATGTCAGCAATCTCACTGTCCATTTCTTTGGCATATTCCTTCCAGATGGGAAGGGGCCAGGATTTTTCCCCGATTCCAAAACCTGAATCCTGAATTTGCTTGGACAGGGACTCATCGTTTGAGAACAAAGCAGCGCATTCATACCCAAAAGTTCCGACAGCAGATCCAGTCAATGTTGCAAAATCAAGGACATGGTCCGTTTGGTAGTTTTTGACCAAATAAGCCAAACCATCCGCTAAAATCAATCGTCCTTCTGCATCGGTATCGACGATTTCTATGCTTTTACCTGAGTAGCTTTCAATGACTTCGGAAGGTAGATAGGCATCCTTGTCAATGGCATTTTCCACCGTTGGCACAATGCAAGTCAGATTGATTGGGACTTGGAGGGAAGCGATGAGTTGGGTTGCTGCCAAAACCGCCGCTGCACCGCCCATGTCTGATTTCATGTAATGCATCCCCTGAGTCTTCACATTCAGGCCTCCGGTATCAAAAGTGACTCCTTTTCCGACTAGTCCGATGTGTTTTTTGGCTTTAGGCTGTCGGTATTCCAAAATGATGAATTGGGGTTCTTTAGCAGAACCTCGTGCCACCGCCAAAAAAGCCTCAAGGCCCTCTGATTTTGCCTTTTTCCGATCAAATATTTTTGCTTTTAGGCTTAGCGTTTTGGATGTCTTTTTTGCCCAATCCGCCAAATACTTGGGTGTAAGTACGTTGGGTGGAAGATCAACCATCAGTAAGGCCTCCAGCTTGGCATCCAAGATTTTCGCTGCACGCAACAACGTCTTTTTGGCTTCGGACGAACTAGAGCGGATGGCAACTTTCAGTTTTTGAAATTGTTCTTTCCGCTCCTTTTTGAAAAAATCTAAATGGTAAGCTCCTAATCCTAAGCCAATTATGCTTGCTTCCATCAAATCCGCTTGGTCAATTTGACTGAAGTTCAATTCCATGTTTTCTTTCACCCAATCTCCCTGCTTGGCCAATACTCTTCGGAAAGCATTCTCAACTGATTTATAGCTTGGACTATCGCCTAAACCTAGTAGAAGAATGATTTGACTTTCATTCGAGAAAGCATAATGCGTATTTTCCTTCCCGCTGAAAAGCAGTTCTGATATACTTTGTTGCGGAAAGTTTTGGCTTAAAAAATCGGAAACCTGACCGCTTTTGAGAGGAAAAATTTTCAGGGAAGTCTGTGATTTTGACTTTGGATTCAGTTGAAATTGCATATTGATTTAGTCAGGTTTGTCACTAAAGAAAAGCCATTCAATGGCTTTTGGGAACTCATCGCTCCAGTATCTTTCATTGTGTTTTCCTTCCATATTGATGGAAAGGCGCACTTTCATTTTTCCTTGAAGGCTTTCTCGCCTTAGTAATCGCTTTCGGAATTTGGTCACATGCTTGACCATGGTTTCGCTTTCGTCTCCGCCTGCATAGAGGTAAAGTCTAGTTTCCTGCGGTTCAAAAATATCCAGAAAGCCAAGCTTGATCTTGGGTATGACCCAAAGCGAGGGAGAGAAGACCATCAACTTTCCGAATACCTCCGGATAGATCAATCCTGAAAAAATACTCACTAGACCTCCCATGGAACTTCCACCAATACCTGTGAATTCACGCTCAGCTTTGGTGCGGAAAGTTTTATCCACAAAAGGCTTCAAAGTGTCGGTGATGAAGCGGATGTATTTTTTTCCGTGACCTGCACCAAGTAGGGTTCGCCCTACATTGTATTCCTGAATGCGCTCTGATTCTGCATGCTCGATGGCAATGACGATAATCTTCCCAATTCCGTAGTCCGACATGACCGCCAGCTTCTTGTCTATCTGCCAGTTGAATTCGGACTTTTCGTTGAAGAGGTTTTGAGCGTCCTGTAGGTAGAGAACCGGGTAATGCTCATCACTGGTGTCGTAATCATTGGGGAGGAGTGCCCAGATTTTTCGGGTTTTATTGAGTTGGGGAATTTCAAATTCCTCCGAGATCAAATGTACCTTTGGCAATTGACTTGGGCGGTAAGGAAGCCAGTTGTGACGCCATTTAGCTACTTTTTCGACTCGCTCGAGTTGATCATCATTCCAGTGCCGATTGGGAGTTTTATTTCCGTATCGATCAATTTCGACTTCCGACCAGTCTCCTTTTGTGAATTTGTAGATCAGTTCTCCTTCAAACTCTTCACCTTCCGGAAATTCAAATTCATAGCGCCCCTCTTCAATTTTTTCCATGCGGAAATTATAGTCCTGAGTCGCCCAATTATTGAAATTACCCGAAATATATACGGGTCTATTATCATCATTCGGAGTGAGTAGAATGATTTTTTTGGTATGGGTGACAGTGGACTTTACAGGAGGCTCTTGTGAATTCATCAGCAGGTAGCAAGCGATGGCTTAGCCTTGCAAAAATAGCTTATACCGCTTCAAAATGAAATGTAATTGAAAATGATTATTCAGAATGTGAAAAAGAGGTTTTTCTGTCAGACTCTTTCATGAGGTCTAAAGCGGATTTCCTCCGGGTAGGGGAATGCATGAATGAGTTCACCGCTTTTTATTCTTTTTTGAATTTTTTGCCAATGCAGCGGGTCGAAAAGGTTTTTGTGATAATTAAGGAAATGCTCTTTTAAATCTTCTCTGCCAATCATCCAGCGCCGAAAATCTTCTGGAAAGACGTCATTTTTGGCAATATCATACCAAGGCTCGGAGGCATAGATCTGCTCGTATGTTTCCGCTTTTGGTTTCACTCGGAAGTTCATATCTGTCAAAAACTCAATCTCATCGTAATCATAGAAAATGACTCTTTTTTGACGGGTGAGTCCAAAGTTTTTGGTCATCATATCACCTGGGAAAATATTCGCCTGCGCTAATTGTAATATGGCTCTACCATAATCCTCTGCCGCTTCCAAACCATCCTCTGTGGTGCAATCATCCAAGTAAAGGTTGAGTGGTATCATCTTGCGCTCGGTGTACAGGTGTTTGATAATCAATTCATTGTTTTCAATTTTCAAGAGCGAGTTGCAGGTATTTCTCAACTCTTTCATCAGTTCCGAACTAATGCGATCAAGTGGAAGGTGAAAGTATTCGAATTCATGGGTGTCTGCCATCCTACCAACGCGATCATGCAATGAAACCAACTTGTATTTTTCCCTTACTTCTTGCCGGGTCATGCTTTTTGGTGGTTCGAAATGATCCTTTACCAGCTTGAAAACCACATCTAAAGAGGGGGAGGTGAACACAGTCATCACCATGCCTTTGACTCCAGGTGCAGGAATAAACTCATCCGAAGATTGATTTACATGGTCCAGAAAGTCGCGGTAGAATAGCGTCTTTCCATGTTTGTTGAACCCGATTGCGTTATAGAGTTCGTGTGTCTTTTTATGAGAAATGACTGAGCTTAGAAAACCGACCACTTGCGATGGGACATCAGCTTCGACCATAAAATAGGAGCGGGTAAAGCTGAATAAATGACTCATAATCTGCCGATCAAAAATCAGAGTATCCACGAAAACACCTTTCTCTCCATGAAGCATAGGTATAATAAATGGCATCCACTTTTCACCAACGAAAGTCCTTCCGATCAGGTAGGCAGCCTTGTTTCGATAAAAGACCGATTTGAGTATTTCTGTGGTAGTTTCTGGGCCCGGATTGTACCTGGTGAGAATGACATCTTTGACACTTTGAATTAAAAACTGGATATCCTGCTCCTTATTCAGGTAGGGAACTCCCATATCAAAATCATCCAAAATCTTTCGTATGATTGGCTCAAGTCCCATCTGACTGGGATAGACATGGATCATATCGCTATCTCTACTCCATTCACAAGATTCATGGCCCTCCGTCAGGTACATCAATTCAGCATCTATTGACATGCCCGGAAAAGCTTTGCGGATGACTGAGTTGAAAAAAGTTTCGGCCAACTCCACATCTGGCCTTCCCAATATCAAGCTTTGGTAATCTTTCCTAATAGAAGACCAAATGCCTCTGTCGGAAGCATTCTCTCCAAGCTTTTCATGAAATTCATCCGCTAGTTGGAATAGAAGATCCTTGTACAATCTCAACCTTTGTCTATGGTTGATTTGCATATTTTGCCAATTTCGTTCCCTGAAATATCTTGGAGCGAGTCGTGTATAGGTATTGAAGCTTCGGATGTAGCTTTCAAATCCATCAAAGATTCTTTTGGCCAATGATTGGGGACTGTGGGGCATCGCTAGGCTTGGTATTTTTTTTGAAAATACAGAAAAAATAAGACCCTTCAGGACTGCAATGAAAAAGTGAAAATTTATGCAGACGATTGCATAAAACTTTGATTAAAAATAGATAGAATGTTATTAAAATTTTTTTTGGAAAAGATTTCTGTCTTTAGGCTTGATTTTAAATGATTTAGGTCAAAAATTATCTGGAAAATAAAATTTTGAAAATCTTTCGCAATCGATTGTTTGGAGTAATAGAAAACATTTTCTACTTTTCGACAGTATTCATAATCGAATATCTACAATAGGTTTAATAGGTTTGAGAGCAGGAAAAGGTCGGGTATTAGCCCGGCCTTTTTTGTGTTTAAATGTGCCCTTTTTTTGGAATGTCTTGTTGGAAGTCTCTTATCTTGCATAGGACATGAATCATGATGAATTAATCGTTTTTTTGAAGGATCGGCTTCGTCATCCATTACCGGGGAAAGAAGCCCATTTACAAATGGCTCCTCAACCCATCGATTTGCGTCGCTTTGACCCTAGGGTTCCGGACTATCATCGAAAAGGTGCCGTTTTGCTTGTTTTTTATCCCGGGGAATCTCAGGTTCTTTTTCCGCTGATCAAAAGACCTGTATACAAGGGAGTTCATAGTGGACAAATTGCCCTTCCGGGAGGAAAGATGGACCCGGGGGATACAGATATCTTCCATACCGCTTTGAGGGAGGCGCAGGAAGAGGTTGCTGTGAATGCCGAGAGGGTTCAGATCATCGGAAGGCTTACCGATCTGTATATTCCGACGTCCAATTTTCTCGTGACGCCTGTGATTGGTGCCATCCATGAAGTTCCTGAATTTGTTCCTGAAATCAGGGAAGTCGATATGATCCTCCCCACGCAACTCGATTTTATTCTCAATTCGGAAAGAAGGCAACGGACGATTTTGAAAATCAGTCAAGAATTAGAATTAGACACGCCATACTTCGATCTTCACGGAGAAATCGTCTGGGGAGCCACAGCCATGATATTGAGTGAGTTGGCACATTTGCTTGCAGAAGGCTGATCTATTTCTATTGGGCTTTTGACCTTTTGTTGGTATTGTTGTAAAAACTAACCAGAATAGCATGGAAGGACAGGAACCTCTAATTACCAATGATGCCATTGTTTTTGGCATTTTGCTGGCCATTTTAGCCTTAGTTTTCAGTACAGCCTCTAGCCAAAACCGGATTCTTCAGAAGTTTTATCGGGTGGTGCCGACGGTATTGCTCTGCTACTTTATTCCAGCGGTGCTCAATTCCATGGGAATAATCTCCGGAGAATATTCGAATCTTTATTTTGTTGCCAGCCGCTATTTCCTTCCTGCATCTTTGGTGCTATTTACCTTGAGCATAGACCTGAAAGGTATCCTAAAGCTAGGGCCGAAAGCACTTACCATGTTTCTGGCAGGTACGCTCGGGATCATGCTGGGAGGTCCATTGGCATTGCTTACCGTAGGCACATTTTACCCTGAGGTATTGGGAGGAGAAGGCTCTATGGAAATCTGGCGTGGACTTGCTACGATTGCCGGCTCGTGGATAGGTGGAGGGGCTAATCAAACTGCCATGCTGGAAGTATTTGGTGCAGATGCGGATCTTTTCGCCCAAATGATTGCTGTGGATGTATTGGTCGCCAATCTATGGATGGCATTTTTGCTTTATTGGGCAGCCAAGCCAGAGAAAATCGATCATTTCTTCAAAGCAGATACCTCTGCTATTTATGAACTACGGGATAAGATTGCTGATTTTAGGTCCAAAATCATGCGGATTCCTACGCTTTCTGATAGTATGGTGATTCTCGGTATCGCATTTGGAATCACCGGTGTTTCTCACTTGCTGGCGGATAACCTTGCACCCTATATTGGAGAAAATTATCCGCAGCTTAAGGATTATTCCTTGGATTCGACTTTCTTCTGGATCGTGGTTGTAGCTACTACTGCTGGCTTGGCTTTGTCATTTACCCGAGCAAGAAACCTCGAAGGTGCTGGTGCCTCTCGCTATGGGTCAGTTTTTTTATACATTCTAGTTGCCACCATCGGTATGCAAATGGATTTGGGCGCTGTCTTAGATAACCCTATCTTATTTGTCATAGGAATTCTTTGGATGTTCTTCCACATTTTGATCATGCTTCTGGTAGCATGGTTGATCAAAGCTCCTTTCTTTTATGTAGCAGTGGGCTCTCAGGCCAATGTAGGAGGCGCTGCATCCGCACCAATTGTAGCAGGAGCTTTTGATGCATCATTGGCTCCGGTAGGCGTGCTTTTGGCAGTGCTCGGCTACGCTGTGGGTACATATGGTGCTTACCTTTCCGGCCTGATGATGCAGGCTGTTTCGGGTATGTGATTTAACTTATATGAGGTACAAACGTGAATTGATTTTTGTATGTACAGGTTCGGACTGTAAAAAGGCAGGAGCAAAAGGCCTGTGCCAAGAGCTTAAAGAATCATTTAAAAAGTCGCCCTTGAAAGGAAACTGTAAGTTGATCAAAACCAAATGTATAGACCATTGTAAGTCAGCTCCTGTGGTTATATTGAATGATCATTTTTACAAGAAGACTAATTCGGATCAACTATTGAAAGAACTGGAAAAGAAGCTGAAGTAGCAGACTCATGAAAAATACGAGCAAACGGAATTCCAGTGATTGCTTAATTTTCTTAACTCAAAGGACAGGAAGCTGGAAGAATGGAGATTGAAGCATGAAAAATCTAAACCTCTGACCTAACTCCAGCCGATAATTTTTTACCGGAAAGGTAACGGCTTGTCACACAAAAAATCCCGCAAAGCCGGGATTTTTTGTGTGGTGAAGTAAAGCTTAAAGTTTTTCTATTTTGACTGCCGTTCCACATGCGGTTACCATCAGCATACCATCACGGATAGTCTCATAGTCCAGATCGATACCGATGATAGCGTTGGCACCAAAACTTCTCGCTTGCATTTCCATTTCAGTCATCGCAGTGGCTTTTGCTTCCCTTAAAACCCGTTCGTATGAACCTGAGCGACCTCCTACAATATCTGTAATGCTTGCAAAAAAATCTTTGAAAACATTGGCACCGATGATGGTCTCGCCGGATACGATTCCTAGATAGTGTGTGACTTTGTGCCCTTCCAGGCTGTTGGTAGTTGATATGATCATGGTGTTAGTATTAAAATTGAACCTCATTAATCACGCAAACTAAAATAATTTGTTCTGATTTGCATGTCAGCGATTAATTTGGGTCATAATTTATAATTAGCAAAGGTAGCCTTGATAAATTATCGGCTAGAATATCTATCTTGAGCTATGGATTTGGGGAATATTATTTACATCATTGCGATTATCATCTACTTCATCTATCAGGCCACAAGTGGTAAAAAGAAGGCAAAGAACCCTGAAATGCCTGATAATCAATCTCCCGAAGATGAAAGCAAGCCGGTCACTTTTGAAGATTTGCTAAAAGAAATCCGGGATATTCAAGAAGGTAAGCCCAAGGAGGAAGCCAAGCCAAAGCCCAAACCTCAAACCCCACCAAAAAGAAGAGAATCCTTCGAGCCTATCAAGGCTGAAAAAGTTCCTACTTCTTCCTACAAACCTCTGGAAGAGCAGGATGATGAAATACAGTATTACAAGGGCGCTTTCGAAAATTTAGACCCAAAATCAGTCAAAACCTCTGAAGGAATTCCTGAAATTCCATCCTCTTCCAGCGGTGAGCGTCTTATCAAATATCGAAGTAAGCAAAAAGTAAACCCTTACGCCAAATTGGTGAAAAATAAAGATTCTTTAAAGAACGCCATTGTCCTCAAAGAGATCCTCGATAGAAGGCATTTTTAGGCTCTAAAAAACATTTTAAATCCACAAAGGCTTTTGTTCTCGTATATCCAACGAAACATTAGCTATCATGAAAACAATTCAAGTAAAATCGGGGAATCTGACAAATTCCCGCAGAGCTTTTCTGGAAAAATCCGGTTCTGTACTCGCTATGTCCGTCTTTGGACTTTCTTTTTTTACCAGTTGCTCAGATGAAGGAGATACCACTCCTCAGACTCCCCCTACAGGCGGAGGAAGCGGAATTACTGTAGCAGGAAATACGATTACTATTGATCTAAATCAGCAAACTGGGCTAGCCAATAGTGGAGGCTGGTTGCTTATCATCGAAGCTCAAACTCTTGTGGTAAATGTGGGAGGAAGCTACAGCGCTTTGACTTCTGTGTGTACCCATTCTGCCTGTGACAGAAACTGGAGTTATTCAGGCAATCGATTCACTTGCTCATGCCATGGATCACAGTTTGACACAGAAGGAAACGTTCTTCAAGGTCCTGCTAATCGACCGCTTGAGCGATTTGACACCAGTATCAGCAATGATATTTTGACCATCACCAAGTGATGAGAAGGCTTGTTTTATTCGTATTCTTTTCTGCGTTCAGTTTTTTGACCTACAGTCAAAACTTTGTCACAGAGGACGGAAAAGCTGTTTTCACTTCCAAAGCTCCTTTGAATGAGTTCGATGGTGTATCTCAGAAGCTCCATGGATTGGTCGACCTGGACAAAAACTTGGTGGATTTCTACTTGGACCTGAATACCCTCGATACCGGAATAGGACTACGGGATCGTCACATGCGTGAAAATTATCTGGAGACAGATAAATACCCCTTTGCAGAGTTTACAGGAAAAATGCTGACTGTACCTGACCTAGATTCTGGTGATTGGGTAGCTGTCGAGGTAGAAGGTATTTTCAAAATTCATGGAAAAGAGAAACAAATTCAAATTCCGGGAATGCTGAAAAAAGAGGAGAAAGGCCTTGTGAAATTACAGGCAGACTTCGAAGTGCTTTTAGGAGACTTTGATATAGAAATCCCAAAATTGGTCTTCTATGAATTGGCTGAAAAGCAGTTGGTTCATATTGAGGCAGATCTAAAACTACAGAACTGATGCAAAAGCTATTTACTTTAATATTGATTGGCAGCTTGATTTCCTTTACTGCGAAGGGACAATTAGAGCGAAAACTGGTCAATGAAAATCAACCGGTGGATCTGATTTTTCATGCTCCCAGGCATATCAATCTGCTTACTGTAGAGCCCTTGGACAAAAAGACCATGCACTTTGCCATCATGCATACTTTTGGTACGCTGAATGGAGGTGTTGAGAACCTGTTTGGCTTGGATAATGGTGCAAATATTCAGTTTAGTTTTGAGTTTGCGCTTTCTGAGAAGTTTTCGGCTGGAGTTTCGAGAAGTAGCCGGGATAAGGTTTACCAGGTATTTGGTCGATATCATTTGCTTGAGCAGCGCTTAAATGAGTCTATGCCAGTCAGTGTCAGTCTTGCAGGTGGATTGGGAGTGAATACCAGTAATTATGATTTTCTCCCTGAAAATGCTCCCAACTTCTCAGAGCGAAGCAATTACTTCGCTCAGGTGATGATTGCCAGAAAGTTCACTGATAGAATCAGCCTGCAGCTGAGTCCAATGATGGCTTATTTTGTAGACCCTAGGCCTGTTTATCAAATTGAAGGAAGCGAAAATTTCTATCTTGCTCTCGGTTTTAGCGGGAAGTTTAAAGTCGGAGAGCGCTCTTCGCTGACTTTGCAATACATCCCAAATTTGAATACAGATCTTCGAAGCAATTTTGGAATAGGTTGGGACGTGGAGGCTGGTGGACACGTGTTTCAAATGTATTTTGTGACTTCTCAGGCGTTAAACGAACCCTATTTGCTAGCCGGAGGCAATGGAGTACCCGGTGAAGAATTTAGACTTGGATTCAATGTGAATCGGGTATTTGCGATTGGTCAGAAGAAGAGATAGAATGTCGATTTGAAAGTTATTCTACAAAGCATTGTCCTGTTGAAGTGGAACCATTAATTATATAGGCCTTTAAACGGTCTTAAAAAATTAATCCCTTCTTCTATAAACTTGAATTTCAATCTGACCATCTACTTGACCTTCCTGCATTTGGTAGGAAGGTTCGAGTAGGCTTCCCAACGGTCTAATATCCTCTTCCTCTTGAGGATAAGCGTGCTGGTAATACTTGTAGATAAAGACCCGAATTTCTTCCGGAGCGGTTCGTATCAAAGAATCAGCACTTTCTATAGGAATAAGTTTTTTATCAGTTAAACCTTGTTCTGGTATGAGTACTTCTCTGCTGAAATAAATGAAGTTGTTTACTAGTATAGGTGTTTGATTTTCAGGAGATAATAGCTCCTTATTTAACGATTTAATTAAATTTTGATAATCTTTTAAGCCTTTTTGATACTGAATAGCCAAGATAGCTGGACCTATGAGGACTAAGCTAAATGCTGCAAGTTGCCAGCTTGATTTTGGAAGGAAAAGTAGGACTGCAAGAACCCCCTGAAAAGCCGCAGTTTTCCAGTCATTTTGAAATACACTGATGGTGACACCTAGAATCATTAAGGACATTATTGTCCATTTCATTTTAGGGTTAGTCTTCCAAGTTTTCCAACCACTGCCAATTAAAAATGCCATTATCGGAACGATCACGATCAGGTGACGTGGGTTCAGGTAAATGGGATTGTAGAGTTCGAGGGTAGAACTCATAAACCAAAAACCGATTAAGAGCGACAGGAAAGCCAAAGAAAACTCAAGATCTATTGGTTTTTTTGTCTTTAAAGCATTCCAAATTCCAGGAATAGCAAAGACTATCCAAGGCCAATAAATGCGTTCTACAAAGGTGGTGATTGGCAAATAGCTCAATCGTCTCCATATACTTTTCCAGCCTTTGTCTGCGTAGGTAAATTCAGAAACGTAATGCCCTGCATTGATAGAGGAAACCCGGTAGAAAGGATCTCCAAACTTCCACCAGAAATAAGCCAAATAAAGAAGTATGACGGATAAGCCCAAAGCAATCAAATAGCCTAGAAAGGATAAATTCATTTTTTTTGACCTCCAGTCAAAATATAAAATTAGAATGGGAAAAGTACCCAATAAGACCATGGTTTCTTTGGTAACCATTCCCACGAAAAAGCCAATAATGATTCCTAAAGCTGCCAAAAAGGGCTTTTGAAAGCGAAAGGTCGATGCGAAAACCACAAAAGCAACGCATAGTACCAATAAAGCATCAGGATATACCTTGGTCAAAAAGTGCAGCAAATATACCTGCGTGAGCATCCAAATGCTAAAAACCAACTTTCCTTCTTTTCCTGATTGCAGGCGAATGAGCAATAGAAATGTAATCAGGTAGGCTAAGAGTGATATTGCCGATGCCCAATGGGGATTCATCCCAAACCAATGCACAATTAATCCTGCGGGTATGTAAGCGCCCCAGCGACTAGAAAAGTGATAATCGTTTGTGGCCATTTTTCCCTCCCAAAAATCTCTTCCTGCAAGCAGGTAATACACATCATCGCTGAAAGTAATCCCGTCAAAACCAAAAAACCAGTAGCCAAAAAGAAAGATCGATCCTCCCCATAAAACAACAGAAGGCCAATTCCTTGAAAACACAGCGCTTTCATTCCTATGCATACTTCCAAAATTAGGCGATTTCAATTCCCTTTTTGAAAAGAAGAAATAATTTATTCACGACAATTACTGACAAAAAAGTCAATAATTACTTTCAAAGTGATAGTTTAGGGTCCTTTTTTAATTCAAAAAGATCCGAATATGGCAGCATCAGGAAAAGTAGAGCAGCAAAAAATTCTCCGTGTTTTCAAATTAATCAATCTTCTTAGAGGGAATATTGGGAAGCCGGTACATCGATTGGCAGAACTGTTAGAAACTGATGTTCGGACAATCTACCGATATTTTAAACTTCTAGAATCCTTGGGTTTTAAGGTGGAAAAGGAGTTTAGCAAGTACAAATTAGCGGAGTATCCCGGGAGTATGGATACAATGAATTTTTCTACTTTTTCTGCTGAAGAAAGTCAATGGCTAAGAGAAATCATCGAAAGTAAAGGGAAAAAGAACCTGCTTCGGGATTCGGTTTTACAAAAGCTTCAGCTTCGATCGGAGCTGCGAGAGAGCACGGAGGAGCTATTTCGTGCAAACTTGGGTCGAATTATCGACGAAATTGGGAAAGGAATTCAGGAAGAGCGACAAATCTGGCTTCGTGACTACTATTCCTTGCACAGTGATTCTGTCAGTGATCGCTTGGTGGAGCCGGTCGCATTTTCAAAGAACTATGAATTTATCCATGCTTTCGAACCGGAAAGTGGCTCGATGAAGGTTTTCAAAATTGAGCGAATCGGAGAGGTGATCGTATCCAATGAAGCATGGAAAAATAAAAAGAAGCATGAAATTCCTGAGGAATCCTTTTTTGGATATACTGGGAAAAAGCGGTTTCATGTCAGACTTCGGATGAGCAAAAAGGCCTACCAACTTATGCTCGAGGAATATCCAAATGCTCGCCCTTCGCTGAAAACTGAAAATCGTAATCAGTTTATTTTCGAAGGTAATGTGCCTCAGCTTCCTGGATTGGGTCGATTTATCCTGGGATTACCCGGTGAAATAAAAGTAGAGGAAGGTGATGAGATGAAGGAATACCTTTCCGCCCAAATTCTCCGTGCCAATTATTTTTAGAGATAGCTTTGTAATTTTTTATCGGAAAACGTAAATTCCTGATAGTCAAAACCAAAACCTTTTTAAAATGAGAAAAACCATGAAGTATTTTTCAGGGCTTCTATTTTTAGCCCTGATAGTTCAGTCCTGTTCTCAGGAGGAATCGCCACAGGTCTCCCCAAGTTCGGAGTTATCCCAAAGTCAAGAAGTCATCCCTCAAACTCAGATCAATGAGTTGATTTTTAAATCCCTTCAAGAAACCGGGGATTTCAAATGGGAAGAGCAAAGTGATTTGCTGATTTGGTCCGCTATGATGCATGCAGATTCCATCTTGACGATAGGGTATAAGCCAAGCATGGAAAGCCAGCCTAATTCAAGAATTGGTCTCGAAAAAGTTACCGATCCTCAATGGCAGGCCGCCGCTCAGAAAATTGTTCAAACAATTGAGGAGACGCTTGATCGTAACCAAAGCCCCAAATATCGTTTGGCGGATGAAAATGCATTGATCCATCCAGATTTGCCGTTCTTGGAGGTAAAATTCACGGATTTATCTATGATTCAGACACTTCGAAGTATGGGAGAAGTCCGTTACATAGAGCCTAGATCGTATGAGTTTGATTATGCCTTACTTCAGGAAGACGACCCAGATGCCCGTATCTTGAGCGATGCAGGCTGCGAAAATAGCCCTGGAAATGTTCCCTCTTCAGACTTTTCACTAATTAGCCCATCGGCTAAATCTTCCTGGAATTATGAGGATATGGGAATTGATCAAGCTTGGGCCCAAAGTACAGGAGCAGGTATTACAGTTGGAGTAATAGATACCGGGCTTTCCCCTGACCAACCGATGTTAAATGGATTATTCAATTCTGGAGAATCATCTGGAAGACAAGTGCTTCGCTTTGGTACACATAAGACCGGATGGTGGTTTTGGAAGCGATACGATGGACCTGATGATCAATGCGGTCATGGTACGGCAATGTCAGGTGTGATTGCATCGCCTCGTAATACTGTTGGAAACGCCGTCGGTGTCGCTTACAACAGTAATTTGATTTCAGTTCGGGGTACTTCGGATGTGATTGTTAATTCAGGAAATGAAAAAGACGGTGTTGCTGAGGCTTTGGTGCTATTAGGCAATCGATCTGATGTGCGAATTATTTCCATGTCTATTGGCGACGTTTTTTCAAATTCTAAAGTGGCTGATGCTGTTCGGTACGCCTACAATCGCGGAAAACTGATTTTTGCAGCAGCAGGAACCTCCACCAGTTTCACCAATTGGGTAGGAGTGATTTTCCCTGCTAATATGCCCGAGACTGTTGCCGTAACTGGAGTAAAGGAAGGTTCAGGCTACCAGCGTTGTGATACTTGCCATTCTGGCTCGCAGGTTGAGTTTACTGTTGTAATGGAGCGCTCAGGAAGCAATAATAAACCATTGACTACGGCCAACTTTGGAAATGATCCAGCGACTGTCGGAGGTTCATCAGTAGCTACTGCCACGACCTCCGGTATTGCAGCTTTGGTATGGTCAAAAAATCCAAATTGGACAAGAGATCAAGTACTGCAAAGAATGCGTGAGAGTTCAGACTTGTTTCCTAATAAAAGTTCTCAGTACGGCTACGGTAATTTGAATGCTGCTGCAGCCGTGAGTGGGGTGTACTAAATTTCAGGATATACTTAAAATCAAAGAATCCCTGACCGAAAAGCCAGGGATTCTTATTTTTCAATCATTTGAAAGCTCTTTATCAGAGCATTTCGGCTAGATTTTCAATTTTGCTTGCAAGATCCAATATGGCTGCAGCATAGCGCTCGTCCCATTCATCGAGTTTTTCGGTTCGATTGATAGCAACCTCATACTGAATACCAGGCAAAATCCAGGAAGCATAGCCAGAAAATGGGTCATTACAGACATAAAGTGACTTGTACCAGTCTCCGTAATACATGCCCTGAGGATCGATCCAACTCTTTTCCAAACCAATCAAACCCTGATTGATTTGGATCTGCTTCGCTTCATCAAGAGTCCCTAAATTCATGGCTTGATTTAGTTTTTGCTGATAGTCGGCAGAGCTTCTTTCCAGTCTTACCAATGCCTCTCTCACGAGTTGGAAATCTTCAAACTCCGGAGCAATTTCTTTCACATTTTTCACAGCCTGATCAAAATGCCCTTTCAAATCTTGTGCATAACGTGGTACATCGTAAGGGATAACATTCGCATTGGCCATTCGAAGCGTCACCAATCCGAAAAGTTGTGCGACAGCACCACCCATTTTGAAGGTAGGATCTACAAATTTGCTGTAGTAATTGAAGTTGTCATAATTTGAGTGATAAGCAGTCACTCCTCCGGTACCACCACTTAGGCTAGGAATTCCTACATGCATGTAGAAACCAATGTGATCCGATCCGCCTCCAAGGTTCCGAATGCTTGGCTCGGGATTATTTCCTGCCCAAATTTCAAACACCGTTTTCGTCGAATCCGGATATATGATTTCCTGAGATGCATCGATGATCAGCTTCTTGAGGGTAGGGGCAGCGGCTGCGCCAAAATTTCTTCCAGAAACCCCAGCGTCAAAATTCATGTACGTAATGGCTTTCGCAGAAAGTTCGTCGCGAAGTTGCTCCACCCATTCCGTAGAGCCTAAGATTCCCTGTTCTTCTGCATCCCAATGCCCAATCATGATGGACCGGTCTGGTCGCATTCCTTTTTTGGCAAGTTCACCCAACGCTTCAGCTAGGGTCAGTAGCATAGCCGTTCCTGAGTTTGGATCTGTAGCACCAAAGCTCCAGGCATCAAAGTGGGAACCTAGAATGATCCACTCATCGGGGTATTTTGCTCCCTCGAAGGTTCCGATCACATTATTGACACGTACAAAATCTACGGGTTGGTCTACCATCACCCGTACTTTCAGGTCAGCGCCTCCCTCGATTTTATAATCAAAAGGAAGGGCTCCTTGCCATCCTTCTGGAACAGGCTGACCGTTCATTCTCGATAAAATCTCCTCTGCAGCTCCGTATCCGATAGGAGTCACGGGTATAGTGTGAAATGCCACATCTTTGGGATCTAACCTGTCTACTTGCACAGGTCCATCCAAGGGAAGTGCTGGCTCGTAGGGAGTCAAAGGGTCTCCTGTCCAGTCTAGGGTAAGCATGGATCCACGCTGAATGGTAGTTTCATTGTAGTAAGGTCCTTTCGGGTAAACATCCCCTTTGGTGAAGCCATTATCGATGGGATCCGTATAGACGATGAGACCAATTGCACCTGCCTGTTCGGCGAATTTTGCCTTAAATCCTCTGAAATTCCCTCCATACCGAGCTATCACAACTTTTCCGGTCAAGTCTATTCCCATCGCTTCCAACTTCTGGAAATCCTCTCTTCTTCCATAGTTGACATAAACGACTTCGGCTGTCACGTCGCCACTTCCTGAGTAGGCATTGAATCCTAGGTGAAGCCGATCGTCTTTGGTGAATGGATCTTCTTCAAGGACTTTCTCCTGTTGGGAAAGCTTCATTTGTACCGGTGATACGATTTCCAATTCTGATTTGCCGGGATCATTGGGAAGGTAGACATCGTATGGATAAAGCTGCACATCCATTCCCGCTTCTTCCATGATCTTTTTCATGTATTGCTGTACCAGCTCATTTTCTGCTGTACCGGCGATATGCGGGTTTTTGGTGAGTTCCTGATGGTGAATTTTGAATCGGCTAAAATCCACTGATTTCAAAAACTCCTGTTCGACACGCAGTCTTTCGGCTTGATTTTTTTCAAAAAAGCCATCCTGCGCAAAAGCAGCGCACAGTGAAAAGGCTGTCAAAGCCAAGGATGCTGTGCTTGTTTTAAATAAAAACTTCATAATTAATTAGGTTGGATAATCTCAGAGACGGAAAGTACCCCCTCAGATTTTTGGTTGACAATTCGCTTGGTTCTTAAATATCGATTGAGCTCATATTCATCATAATTGGGACTGGCTGGATCAAAACTTGAAACTCGTACCCGCCCTCTGGAATGGATAAATTCATTGTTTCCTATCCACATACCCACATGCACCACCCGTTCTTTTCGATCATCGGTAGCTTTCTCCCCAAAAAAGAGAAGATCTCCCACTTGCAGGTTTTTCCAGTTTTTTTCTGTGTCCACCTCTTCCCCTTCGTTGATCTGTTGCGATGCATCCCTTGGAATGACCTTTCCGTTGAGGTAAAAAATAGTTTTGGTAAAACCACTGCAATCCATTCCTTTTATAGAGGTGCCTCCCCAGAGGTAGGGGACTCCAAGCATGGATTTGGCAGTGGAAATCAGATTGTCCACAGATGTTTCTCTACTGCTGATCCAATCTTCCCAAGGCATCAAGAGGGCAGATTCTACCCAACCCTCGCGACCATCCGGAAGTTGTACTTTCACCCAGTTTCCATCACTTGCTAAGCCTGTCAAAATATCTCCTGCAACCAGATCGGAGACCATTTCTTTTTGGTCTTTTCCCGTCCAGACATGACCCGTCAAAGGAGTAAATACCACTTTTGGAGCTTCATACCACTTCTCTAATTCTGCCTCAGTCATTAATTGAATCCCAGCCTGATCTACCCAAGAAATGTACTGATCCGGCGTTTGCACCATGTACCAACTGCCATCGCCTTTTAGCACCGTGAGGGGAGTGCCCATGAGTGCTTGGGTTGCTAGTTCGGCGGAATGTCTCGGTTGGCTTCGGATATTGGCTACCGAGATAGTTACTACAGCCTTGGTTTTACCTTCCAAATCCGCATCAGGCAAGCGCTTGACAACATTAGTGAATTGAATTCCTTGCTCATTTAGCTCAGAGATAAGCTCATCCAAAGCGGTCAAACGATCCGTTTCTCCTTTTAAAGAATCATTTTCAAAACTTAGATTCCAAATTGCCACCCGCTTGTCCGGTGCTGTGGTAGATCGGAAGCTTTCAATTAGCTGATTGACTGATTGAGTATCATCGGGTGTAGCGCATGATGCCAGGTAAAATACCAATAAAGCGGGCCATGCCGATAGTAATTTCTTCATAGCATTAAATATAATACAAAAGAAAACCACAAGGACTCCTTTATCAAGGGGGCCTTGTGGTTTCTGATAGGGTAAGGTTGAATTAATTCGCGTTCAAATCAGGAGAGCGCTCCAAAAACTCTTGGTATAATCTGATATGTCTATTGCTTAGAGGAATGCGATATCCATTGATGAAAACATGCATGATTTGAGATCGTGTTTCGAATGGATCTTCAGTGGCCACGATGAGGTTGGCAACTTTTCCTGCTTCAATAGATCCTAACTGATCGCCCAAACCAAAAATCTCAGCTGGATTGATGGTTACGGCTTTCCATGCCTCCTCTTTCCCCATGCCATAGGCGGCTGCAAATGCAGCGTGGAAAGGAAGATTTCTGACATTCTCTGTTTCATTGGTTCTTAGCGCTACTTTTACTCCAGCTTTGGCAAGTTTGCCAGCATTGGTATAAGCTGCATCATATCGGTCAGATTGACGAGAAGGAAGATCTTGAACTGGACCAGTAATAACAGGGATACCTGCTTCAGCAATTTCATCAGCAACTCTCCAGCCTTCTTTCACACCTGAGAAAATTACACGGATATCCATGTCTTTGACCCACTTGATGGCGTTTTGAATATCTGTAGCAGCATTCACTTCGATCATTAGCGGAAGCTCTTTAGAAATGACCTTTGCCAATTGCTCGATTTCTGGGTAGTACTCAAGTTCTGCACCATTGCTGCTCAGGTCATGATACTGCTTGGCTTTTTCCATCAGCTCGTTGGCATCTTTCAGAGCTTTCTCACTATCCTTCTTGATGTCTGCATCTGATCTTCGGTCATATCGCCCTCTTCTCGCTGAGCTAGGGAAGTTCATAGCTACCGCCTTAAAACCAGCATACATTTGATCAGGAGTATAACCTACCAAATTGATAAGCGCAGCTGTTCCGGGGAATAGTCCACCACTAGGCTTTGCAATTACAGTAGTAACTCCAGAAACTCGTGTAACCGGGATGGCCTCTGAATTTGGATTGACAGCTGTAAGTGCTTGCATATTCGGCGTTACATTTCCGATCTCTTGATAATCAACTGTTTCAGCTACTGAACTTACCTCAGCTAGACCCAGTGTCGTACCACTATCGATCATGCCTGGGTAGATCACCATTCCACTACAGTCAATTACTTCAGCTCCATCCGCTGAAACATTGGAGCCAACTTGTACTATTTTTCCATTTTCTATCAAAACAGAAGCACCAGAGAGCACACCTTTGGTGATGGTGTGAACGGTTGCATTCTGCAATAGGAATTTTCCTGATCGGGGTTTAATAAATTCCCCGTCAATTTGCGCCATGGCCATCATTGGCAGTAGGGCAATCAGGAAGGTCAGAAAGGTTTTATTTATTCTTTTCATGTCTTCGATGTTGAGGGGATTATTGATTCATTTGGAATAAGGCACTGGCAGTCTCAAAAAGGTGCTCAGTGTCCTGCATACAACGATGGTTGTGCTCAGTGAGTAAAATAGGCTCTACGGTCTCTGTAGGACTTACCTGCTGACGCTGATCATCTTGGTCCTCCTTGATATCAAAGTACTTGACTCCATCCACAAAGGTCATTTGAGGAATCGCATAGGAAGAAAGTGGATGGCCTTCGAAAATCGCCACGTCTCCGTGCTTTCCTTCTTCGAGTGAACCTACCTTATCACCAATACCCAACTGACGGGCAGGGTTGATAGTAATCATAGCCAATGCCTCATCATCAGTGAGATTGCCATATCGCTGAGTTTTAGCAGCTTCGTGGTACAAATGACGGATCAATTCAGCGGAGTCAGAATTGATAGAGGTGAGCGCCCCGTTTTTTTGCAAAATGGCTGCGTTGAAAGCCGTGGAGTAGTAAACCTCAAATTTGTAAGCCCACCAATCAGCAAATACCGAAGCACCCATGGTATACTCAGCAATCTCGGGAGCAACCTTGAACCCTTCGTTGGTATGTTGGAATACCAGCTTTTTAATGCCAAAATCTTTTGCCACATTGATGAGCATGTAGATTTCGTCAGCGCGGTAGGAGTGACAGTGAATGATGATTTTACCATCTAAAATGTCTACCAGTGTCTGTAGTCGCTCATTGTATTCAGGAGCTACAGCGTTACTTCCTTTTTGACTTTTAGCTTTATTGAAATCTTCCCAAGCTTTTTTGTACTGAAGTGCTTCGCTGAAACCATTTCTCAAAATGGCTTCTACTCCCATCCGGCTTCTTGGTTGGATGCCATTTCCTCTACCGTGTACTCTTGTTGGGTTTTCTCCCAAAGCAAACTTGATCGTACGAGGTGCATCCTGCATGATGATGTCTTCAGGATTACTTGATCCCCATCTGTGCTTAAGTGTGGCATTTTGACCACCGACTACGTTTGCCGAGCCGTGCATGGCATGTGAAATAGTCACACCACCTGCCAAGGCTCTGTAGATTCCGATTTCATATGGATTGACTACATCTTTCATTCTGACCTCAGCTACAATAGGAGCAGTGGCTTCGTTGACTACATCCAATGCCACGTGTGAGTGTGCATCGATAATACCCGGCATCACATATTTACCGGTAGCATCTACTGTGGTTACCCCGGAAGGAGCATTTAGATCTTTCCCGATTTTCTTGATTACGCCATCCTGAATTAGGACATCGGTATTTTCATAAGTACCATTTGTGACGGTTAGTACCGTCCCATTTTTAATTAACACGCTCCCTTTGGGAGATTGTGCCCAAGAAAATGACAAGCATAGACTCAGACAAAGTGCGAGTAGTATATTGATTTTCTTCATTTCCTTAGTTGTTTGAAATAAAATTTGGATTACGGGTTGCAGAGATTGGGAAAGAACCAAACTGTGCGATGTTCATAGATCCGTCCATTGAGTTTCCAGAAATTTCTCCAGAAACACTTACAGAAATTGCCATACCACCTGCGCTGACTTCAAAAGAGAAGCTCAACTGTGAACCCGAAATACTTACATCAGAAATGGGAGAGGTAGCCGTTCCATTTCCTGAAGGATCGTCATACGTAATGGTTCCTGAATAATCATCTCCATCTTTTTCGATAGTAAGCTTTCCGCCAGAGCTTCCTGCAGGAGTCTCGGAAGTGTAGTCCCAAGTTCCAGCGACTTCTACAGTTGCTTCCCCGTTACCATTCTTCATCTTGGTTTTAATTTCGTAATCGAAAATGCTTCCATCTGCGACCACATGCTTTATCTGAGAATCTTCACTGAAAATTGGACCGGTGGTGATTACCAGATTGGCAAGTTTTCCTTGCTCCACCGTTCCAGCGATTCGATTCATTCCAATCATACTAGCAGCGTTGGTAGTCAAAGCAGCCATAGCCGCTGACTCAGTAAGTCCTGCTTCGATCATTGCACGAAGAGACTTCATCGCATCGCTTGGCTTGGCATCGATTGTAGAAAATGCGAATGGTACACCCGCTTCTGCTAATTTACCGGCTTGTGCAATGGTACGATCGTAGGATTCTTTTACTCTATCATATTGAGCTTGAACCGCTTCATCCACATCATTTTTTTGATTTTTGATAGCCTTATCCGCAGGGGTATCTAGCTTTAGAATGACGCCCGTACCACTTGATTTCAGCAAATCAATCACTTTGTCATATTGCTCAAGTCCATAAACCACCAATTTAAAACCCAGTTCTTTCTGAAGGCTGATTGCTCTCCGTACTTCCAAGTCATTTTCAACCTCGAAAAAAACAGGAATTTGGCCATTGACAACTTCAGTCATCGCTGAGTATGTCGGGTTGATTTCGGGCCGGCTTACTCCTGAATTGGAAGCAAATGCTGCCATTCTGTCCTGAGTCAGACTGGTGTTTTTGTACACATCTCTAAACTTAGCCATGACGCCTACCGTGGTCCCCGGATACATTCCTCTAGATCCATTCAGACTTGCCGCAAGTGCTGTATTTGCTTTGATTAGGTTGGTTGAGCCTTTGGTTCCCAGTACCATGATCGTACTTTTTCCCGCTATCATTCCTCCATCAGGAAGTAAATGTGCCATGGTGAAACCAGCTTTTCTCAGTTCATCTACCTGTGAAGAGCTGATGTCAAATTGATCCGTAGCTGATCTCCAAGGGGTGATACCTGCGATCTCATCTGGTGGATTTGACGATACAAAATCGCTTGGCCTTTCCGGATCTTCCGGCTTTGTGATGCCAGCTTGAGAAGCAGCATCGATAAATCCCGGATAGATATAAAGCGAGTCCCCTGCAATTACTTTTGCAGCTGCAGGAATAGTGACTCCAGATCCTACACTTATAATTACACCGTCTTTGACAACGATGGTAGCTTTTTGTCCTTCACTTCCAGGGGAAGCATGGACTGTGGCATTGGTGAATGCATAGGTTTGGGTGATAGGTTTCTGACCGGTGGGGTCACTTTGTGCGAACAAAGTCCCACTGCCAAAAAGCCCCCATGCGCACAGACCCAAGAGGCCGGTTTTCCAAAGTGGTTTTTTCATGTGTGTGTTAATTTGATTGATAAAATCCTTTCCTGGATTCTTAGGAATTGGCAAAGAAATAGTCCTAATTATTCGGAGTTTTTTCTTAGTCGCAAAATGCCCGTTTGATTGATGGTTTATTTAAATGGTAAGCTAATAAAAGGAATTAGGTAATCCTGCTAGATTTTTTTTTGAAGGCAATTTTTTTGATCAATGGCAATTAACTGCTTTTTGTAGTAGCTATTTTGTTCTTTTATGATTGTTATAAAAAATCCTATCTATCTGCAAGGGTTATAATTATTGGTATTTCCATTAAGTCATTATCTTTATTGGTCAAATGACCCAAAAAATGAAGAAAATCCTGATTATAGAGGATGATTTATTGATCAGTAGTCTTGTTGATTTCCGACTCAAAAAGGAAGGGTATATTACTAAGTTAGTTGTAGATGGGAATGAAGGTGTTGAAGCTATTCAGGAATTCATACCCGATTTGATAATTACTGATGTAATGATGCCTTTCAAAAGCGGGATAGAGCTGATCCACTACGCTAAAAAAGAATTTCCTGATATACCCATCATCGTCTTGAGTTCATTAGGAGAAGAGGAGGGAGTTGTTTTGGAGGCTTTTCATCTTGGGGTAAGTGACTTTATTCCTAAGCCATTCAATCCCAACGAATTAGCTCTTCGTGTCAAGCGCGTACTAAATTAGCATGCTTAAAAAAATACCAGCACTACTTGCTCTGATCTTATTCTTTCAGATGGCTTCTGCTCAATCCTTGGATACTCTTTTTAAAGGTAAAGAGGATTTATTGGTTGATTTGAGTAAGCAAAGAGAAGTCAATTCGCTTGAATTTCAGTTTTTTTTACCGGATAGTATCCTTAGTCAAGAGTGGATTAATAGTTCGGATTTAAATCTGCAAGCTGTTAATGGAGGTTTTCTTACAAAAACCTATGACGACTGGTCTAAGTATGATTCCCTTCAAAGCATATTTCCACAAGCTAATTCCATTTTTTTATTGTACGGAGAGCCTACAAACTATGAGGGGGTCATTTCCTACCTGAATACACTTTACGCAACGGGGGATTTTTTACCGGCAAGTTTGCAGGAGCAAACCAACGAATCTCTTATTCTGGCGGCAGTCAAAAGTATTTATGAGCCTTATGATACACTATCTACTTGGTTGGTATTTGATTGGAAGTTGATCTGGATTCTCGTGATTCTATCCTTATTTTTGATTTTAGCTTTGGGACTTATTTTGGCTTTGGTCATTTTCAAAGCCCGTAGAAATCAACGGGAGGAACTTCGAAAAGCCTATGACAAGGATATTATTGATCCTTTGACCACCATACTTTTCACACAAAGTCTGGATGAATTAAAAGAAATGAAACCGGAAGAATTAAGGGAGGTTTTTCCGGCGCAGCTCTTTCCAAAGCCTTTATTCAAGGAGGTTTTGATCGAACGAATCATTGGGCTCAATAAAAAAATGAAAGGGGAGTTCAAGGGTAAATTGAAAGAACTCTACAAAAAACTGGATCTAATTAAAATCACAGAGAAAAATCTGATGAGTAAAAAATGGTCCTATGTCACCACAGGGCTAGTACAGGTGAATGAAATGGATCTCTCAGAGCTTTTGCCGGAGGTAAAAAAGCACACCAATTCAAAAAACTTTCATGTTCGCAGTAGTGCAGGAGCCACACTTCTCAACTTATCACAAGAAGCAGACCTATCATTTCTTAAAAATCAAGACTATCCGCTTTCGGATTGGCAGCAGATGAATTACCTGCGAATCATCAAGTATGTACACCCTACCAAAAAACTGATGATTCATGAACTTTTCCAGTCGCCGAATGAAAGTGTTCGGATTTTTGCCATCAAGCTTGTAGCCTTTTTGGGTAGATTTGATTTGATCGAACAAATCAAAATATTGGTTCCTAGCGCTCAAAACAGCGAAAAAATAGAAATCCTTCAAACCTACTTGACATTGGGTGCACACATGGAGGCTGAATTTATCAATGCAAATATTACCTCAGAAGACGAGGATGTCCAGAAAATGGCCATCAAGGTAGCTGGTCAATTGGGTGATGAGACCTCTGAAAAAATTTTACTTCAGCTGTTGGAGGAGACATCGGATAGGGCAAAAAGACTTCTGATCTTAGAGAGCCTGAAGGAATTGAATGAAACGACATTTGAAAACTACTTTGATGAGCATTCAAGCCCAGAAAATCTTCAAATGAAAGGACAGCTTCTAGACCCCTTATTACAAAATGTATAATTTTCTATTCTACCTTTTAATTGATGTTTTTGGGGTCATTTTTATGATTCTCAGTTTTTCTGTGGTCACACTCTATCTGCTGATCATGATCCTGAGTGCATTGGAAATGCGAGATTTCCGAAGGAAAAATCGATTTGCAGATTATCAGGATATTATCACGAGCCCAATTGCCCCCGGAGTTTCAATTTTGGCACCAGCCTTTAACGAGGAGTCGAATATTGTACAAAACGTTAAAAGCCTATTGGCCCTTCACTATGGGAAGTTTGAAGTCGTGATTATCAATGACGGTTCAAAGGATCAAACACTCAATCGTCTCATTGAGGCTTTTGAATTGAAAAAGACCTCTTTCTTTTATCAATCACAGATCGAAACTGCTCCTGTAAGAGGTATATATCGCTCTGAAAATAAATCCTTTAGAAGGCTTTGGGTAATTGATAAGGAGAATGGTGGGAAGGCGGATGCTTTAAATGCCGGAATCAATATTTCTACCATGGAAATCCTGGCTTGTATTGATGTGGATTGCATCTTGGCAAGTGACTCTATTACCCGGATGGTACGACCATTTATGGAGGAAACCAATAAGAAGGTAGTAGCAGTCGGTGGGGCGATAGGAATCGCCAATAATTGTGATGTCAAAGATGGAACTGTAACCAAGTATCGGGTACCAAAATCGAGAATCGGTAAATTTCAAGTGGTAGAGTACTGTAGGGCTTTTTTGATGGGTAGGATGGCTTGGTCCCGGATCAATGGTCTGATGCTGATTTCGGGAGCCTTTGGCTTTTTCAAAAAAGACCTTGTGATGGCAGTGGGAGGGTATTTCCCAAAGACTGTCGGTGAAGATATGGAGCTAGTCGTCCGTCTGCGACGCTACCTAGAAGAGCGCGATATCCCTTATCGGGTGGCTTTTGTTCCCGATCCGCTTTGCTGGACAGAAGTACCTGAGGATGAAGAAGTCTTGGGCCGACAGCGAAATAGGTGGATGCGTGGGACGATTGAAACCCTGCAGCTTCATAATAAAGTTGGATATAATTCTCGTTTTCGGGTATTGGGCTTAGTGTCTTATCCCTTTTGGTCTATTTTCGAAAAAATGGGGCCGATTTTAGAAATATCTGGCTTGATCTACACACTTATCCTCTTGTTGATAGGTGATTTTTCAGCTGTATATTTCTTCTCCTTAATATTAATGATCTATTTCCTTTCCCTGCTTGTCTCTGCATTTAGCATTCTCTATGAGCAGATTGCTTACAATAATTACAAGGATAAAAATGACCTAAGAAGTCTGATCAGGACCATTTTACTTGAGCCACTTTTTATTCACCCAAAGGTGGTCTTTTGGGGATTGAAAGGTCATATAGACTTCATTGCCGGCCGGGGAGGCTGGGGTAAGATGATTCGGGCAGGATTTAAAACTGCCGAGGAACGTAAGAACCTTGACACCCAATCCACTACATCATGAGAAAAGCTGCTCTTTTTCTGTCTTTCTTCTTAGCGACTCAATGGCTTGTGGCACAGCAAAGTCAGAACCCTGATCAACTCCTCCTGGATGCCCGCGAATTAATTTTTGATGGAAAATATCAAGAGGGTAGAAAAATTGCCTTCCGGGCACTGGAGATTTCTCCCACCTACGCGGATATTCTGATTTTGGTGGGTAGGAGTTATGCCTGGGAAGGAAAAAATGATTCTGCAAGTATTTTCCTTGAGCGAGCAATCGCCGCTTCTCCGAAATATGCTGATGGGTATTCGGCCTATCTGGATAATCTTAGCTGGGCTGGAGATTATCAAAAAGCTGGTGAGATTTTGAAAAGGGCAGAGAGCAATCTTGGTGATCCTTTGCCAGATGCTGTCGCCTACCGAAAATCAAGGCTTTTATATTATGAGGAAGAATACAATGAAGCCTATGATATTGCCCAGGCTTTGTTTGACTCTGGGTTCAAACAAGAAGGTATTCTAGGCTATTTGCAAAATCTCCAACGTTTGAGAAGAAACTCGGCAATAGGAGCCACCTATGACTACGATACTTTTTTTGGAGATATCAGCCCATGGCATACTTGGTCGGTCTATGGCCGGGCACAGACCAAGTTAACGGGTTCTTTGATTGCCCGAGTCACGCAAAGCCATCGATTTGATGGATTTGGTACCCAATATGAGCTGGATGCGTATCCCTCACTTGGTGAAAACTCCTACGCATACCTAAACATTGGTGGCTCAGGAGCTGGATTTTTTCCAAAATTAAGATTAGGAGCCTCAGTATTTTTCAATCTTCCAAAAGCTTGGGAAGTGGAAGGGGGGTATCGTTACCTCGGATTTACTGAAGTAACCCATATTGCTACCGCTTCCCTTGGGAAGTATGTAGGTAATTGGTGGTTGAATTTTAGGGCAAATGTCATTCCTAGCGGTAATAATAACGGTGTGAGTACTTCCGGTAATTTTCAGGCTAGGTATTACTTCAAGACTGCTGAGGACTTTTTTAGTGTTCAACTCAGTTCGGGTGTTTCTCCTGATGAAGAAAATAGGGATCAATCCCAACTGCTTAATTCCTACCGAATTCGGCTTGGCTACCAACAACTCATTTCTCCAAGGTTTATGATATTTGGGTTTACAGGGTATAGCCGTGATGAGTTATCAGCAGATCGGTTCCGAAATAATTTAAACCTTTCTTTTGGTAGTGAATACCGGTTTTAAGTGATATCTATGAAGGAAGAACTCAAACTCTATTTCAGGCGGCTTTCTTTCTTTATTGTGCTTTTGGTTGTATTTCCAGGGATTAGTTTTGGAATATGGTGGTTGAAGGCCGATAAGAATTCCGCGATTTTGATACTTGATAAGACTGTCCCAAATAAGGATTTTAGAGAACATTTGGGGATTTTTTGGGCGATGGAATACGATAAGTTTGTCAATCCCGAAACAGGTAAATTCTATGAGCTTGACCGGGACTACTTTGGATATTTCCCTTCGGAAGACGAAGAAGGGAAGTATGGCTATGTCAAGGACTTCTCGGATTACTCCGACTCTGAGTTGAATCGGTTGGCGGAGTCGAGTGATATTATTTATTACGCGGATACTTACGGCGTTTACAGAAATGATTTTGAAAATGAGGGAGATGCAGACGAACCTAGTAAGAAGGTCTATGGTGGATTGAATAGTAAGGAGGTCAAGTTGATAGAATTGACTCAAGAAAAGCAAAAAACGGTGGTTTTGGAGTATAATTCCATGGCCTCACCCACCACGAAAGGTCTCCGGTCTCAGATGGAAAATACTATTGGTGTTCGATGGACAGGTTGGGTTGCTCGATATTTTGATGAGCTAGATACAGCAATAAATAAAGGTCTTCCAGATTGGCTCATTTCTAACTATCTGAATCAACATGATCAATCATGGCCACACCAAGGCCCAGGTTTGGTTTTTGTAAAAGAAAGCGGAGAGATTGAAATTTTTGAAGACCAAAAAGATTACCAAAACACCATCCCATTTATCCGGACTCCCGGTAGGAATAAAGCAAACTTCCGATTACCTGAGATTGTGCCTTATCCAGACTGGTTTGATGTGGTTTTAGTGCAGCGGGAGTTTCAGGTGATATCTTATTACGATATCGAGCCCACCAATGAAGGTTTGGAAAGGCTCCGTGCTATGGGGCTGCCTAGGTTCTTTCCAGCAGTAGTCTTTCGACCTAATGGAAAGGGGCGTTCTTATTATATTGCAGGGGATTTTGCAGATGCGAAGCTCAACCTTGGATCAGCCAAATTTGCGGGACTACCCACCCTTTGGAGGGGATTTTATAGTGTTGCAAATCATCGCGATCGCCATGGGTTTTTTTGGAACTATTATCAGCCACTGATCAGTCAGATTTTCTCAGAGGCACATCGGTCCAAATAGTTTTATTGAGGGGGAAGAAGCCTCCTCGTTTGAACCATGTAGCTGTTCTTATTTTTAAATTCCTCAAATTCACCAATCATCCGATTTAGATCATTGGGGCTCGTGATTGGGTCAATGTTCAAGCCTCGAGAAATCTGAAATATTTGTCCATCTGAAAGGAAAATGTCCCCATGTATGTAATCGATCAACTGATTTTTATTTCTCATCAGTGGCATGGCTATTCTAGACTGGAATGTCTGAGCTGTGTCCAATACCTGACCCTGCCAGGTGACCACTTCTGGAAGTTGGATATCTATCTGTGCTTCTAAAAATGAAAGAATCGATGGGGTAATTTCATAGTGACTACTTATTCCCTCAAAATATTCGGGTCTTTTTATGAGTGGAGAATAAATTATCAAAGGCACATGAAATCTGTCTATCCTGGACGACATCGGTACTTCAGGCAATCGGTGGTCTCCCGTAATGATGAAAATGCTGTTTTGAAACTCAGGCCGCTTTTGATAATCCTCAAAAAACACACGTAGCGCATCGTCTGCATACAATACGGTCATATAGATATCTCGGTAGCTTCTATAATCTGATTTTTGACCTTCGTTCAGATTTAAATAGTTGCTGAGATGATTTTCGAATTTCTGGATATACTTTTCCCGCTCTGGTACCAAATATGGATCATGCGAAGTTTGAGTCTGAAAGACCAGAATTTGAGGAGATTCAAAGCTTCTGGGAAGTTTTTCCAGTCCATTTTTAAACAACTCCTTATCCGCATAACCCCATGAAAAATTACCGGTGGAAGGAGACTTGGAATATTTAGGATCAAATAATCTTTCATCAACAAATTGAACAGGCTGTTGATATTCAATAAAGCTTCCTACATGATCAAATTTTTTATCCGCGCCAATAAAATAGCGTGTTTCGTAGCCGTTTTTCCTTAAGATGCTAAGGAGCGTTTCATGATAGGGAAACTCCTGATATAATTCCAAGAAACCTTTCTCTCCAAAAGGAAGCCCCCCAAAGACTCCCGGTTGTAAGCCGAATGTTCGACCAGTAGAGGACAAGGCATGCATCCATACCAAGCTGTGTTGTTCCAAGCTGTCAAGAAATGGGGTGAAACTTCCCAAATAGGCATCTTTTCCTGAATAGGCTTTACCAAAGCTTTCCAGAAAAATAAATACCAAATTTGGCGCCTGCTCCAAGGAGTCGAAGAAAGGACTCAGCACATCCGGATAGTCGGCTTTATGTGCAAAAGGGTAGGTGTCATCTACAAACTCCTTTTCGACGATAAGATCCTCAGTTCCTGAGCGGAGATAAAAATCAAAATAATATTCACCGCCATACATGAGATAGTCAAAGCTCTCTTCTGTCAGGTACCTAGACTTGTTGCGGGTGACATTAGTTTCCACTTCTGTAGCTGAATTATCAACCAAATCAGGCAAAAGAATCACTGTAACTACTGATAAAATAAATAAGCCCGTGAGAAATAACATGGCTTTGAGTGGAAATCGGAAAAATCTAGTACCCAGATGCATCATGAATCCAACCAGCACAAAGGAGAATAAAAGTATGGACACACTGAAGACGTTAAGTTGCCCCGAGGCTTGAACAGTCAAGAGTAAGTCCTCGGTACTGTAGGCGAATAAATCTTTCCCTAAAGGGAGAAGCGTTTTGAAAAAATAAAAAACCAATGCAGCCTGTACAAGTACCAAAATGGTCAGAAATAAAAGGAGCAGCCATTTGGCAAGTGGGCTAGAAATCAAAACCACTACCAGATAGCAGGTAAATAAAAGTCCTAATAAATAAGCCAACCAGGTCAAATCTTGAATAAAAATGTCTTTCAGAATATCTCCGACCGCGAAAGGAAGCACATGATTTGAAAACACTAGGTAAAGCTCTAAGGCTCTCAGCATTATCATCAAGAATATGAATATCAAAGACATACCCCAGAAATTCTGCAGAATTACCTTGATTCTACCTGGTAGTGTAGATCGGATGGCTGCTTTTTTTGACATTGACGACTGCTTAGATTCGTTGCAATTTTAAAGAAAATAGGTCAAAATAAACTATCTTCGAGGTTTGATATAGACAATATGGGCAAATCGAACTTACTAATTGAATTATATAGTAACCTTAGCACTACAGGAGCATTGACTTTTAGCTCAAAGGCACTGGTCAAAAAAATGGTCACCCAAGTGGACTTGAAAGATGCTAATCTAATCGTCGAATTGGGAGGAGGAGATGGGAGTATTACCCAAGGGATTATTAACCAAATGGGTCCACAAACCAAATTACTCGTCTTTGAAATCAACTCATCGTTTTGTGAGGAGATGAGGAAGCAATTTGACAATCCCAATGTGCAAATTATCAATGACTCGGCAGATCAAATTGAAAACTACTTAAATGGAGAAAAGGTGGATTTCATCCTTTCCTCTTTGCCTTTTTCCTTCATTTCTAAAGAAATAACGGATTCCATTTTAAGCCAATCCCGCTCGGTTCTCAACCAAGGAGGAGCATTCATACAGATTTGCTATTCCTATCTTTTGAAAAACCTTTTCAAGAAGTACTTTCCTGAAGTCAATGTGAGTTTTACCCTAAAAAACCTGCCACCTGCCTTTGTAATGGTATGCCAAAGCTAAGAGTGCATGGATATTTTGCGAATAGCGATTTTGGAATTTTGCAGACAGCGGCCTGATACCTCTTTTTGTCCATCTGAGGTAGTTCGGAGGATGTACCCCGAATCATGGCGTGAGTTTTTACCAGATATCCGCCAAAAGGCCTTTGAAATGTATCAAGAGGGTGAAATTCTAATCACTCAAAAAGGAAAACTGCTTGATAAGGAAGCACTTCCAGTAGGACCGATAAGGATTTCGAAACTAAAGTGACTATTCCTCGGTTTGAATCCCAAATACTCAATATGGATACGAATCAATCATTACCAACTACTTCAGTCACAATTCCAGAAGGAGAATCTGTCATCACTTTAGGTGCAGGCTGTTTTTGGTGTACCGAGGCAGTTTTTCAGCGCTTAGAGGGTGTCAAAAATGTAGTCTCAGGTTACTCAGGTGGTTTTGTCGAAAATCCAAGTTATCGTGCAGTTTGCAGTGCTACCACAGGTCATGCCGAAGTGATTCAAGTTTTCTATGATCCCAAAGTGATCAGCTTGGAGCGATTATTAGAGGTTTTTTGGTCGACTCATGATCCGACTACACTCAATCGGCAGGGAGCTGACGTCGGCCCTCAGTATAGATCTGCTATATTTTTTCACACCGAAGAGCAAGGTGAAATTGCCAAAAACCTGAAGAGAGAAATGAACGAAAAGAAGGTCTTTTCGCAACCAATTGTTACCGAAATTACTCCTTTTAGCAATTTCTATCCTGCTGAAAATCAGCATCAAAATTATTACAACGACAATGGCTATCAACCCTATTGCCAGTTTGTGATTAAACCAAAGGTAGACAAGCTTGAGGAGTATTTTTCAGAGCTTCTTGCTAAAAATTAAATCATATTTTCATAAAGGAGTTTTCATAGATCAGGCAAAAACAGGCCTATATTTGCATTGTTTTTAGATTAATTATGATGAAAAGGAATAGAGCCCAAGAATCAAGAGCCGCCATTGAGCGACTTTATATCACGATGAGACATCTTTTTACCCGAGGTACCTACAAGCCGATGGGAGTCTCTGGTGAGAGTTTGGTTCAGGCTTTGCGGGTATTAAGTCCAGAAATTTACGGAACCATCACAGACCCCGAAAAGGTAGAATTAGACGGCCTTCTTTATGTGATGGAGCGTCTTCCGAGAGGAATCGAACAATGTCGCTACATTCGTTTGATTAGTCGGGAAGGTCTTGAGACTTCGCATTTGGAACCGATCGTTCCGCCGAAAAGAAGAAGAAATTGCTACAGACTCGATGAACAAGTCATGTATGTGGAAATGACACGGGGAAGATCAGATATCTATGATATTCTTACCCACCTGACATTTTTATATATCGAGAGCAGCAAAATATATCAAAACAGTACAGATCCTAAAGGTAAGATTTCCGTCAACTGGAAGATGCTGGAGGAATTTGTGAAAAAGGAAGAAAGCGGGGAGCTGTTTGATCGAGAAGCGGCTTCTGCCTACCTCAGCCATTTGATCGGTAGGACTTTTGAAGAGACCTCTAAGGCTGTCAACAAGTTTGAGAAGAGTTCGAATTCAAATAGTCTATTTTCCATCATATATCACCTGGGTAAGCTTGCCATGGAGGAGATTCGGGAAGGAAATGATCGGGAGATTTCATTTTCAGCCACCTTGAGGGAGCGAATCGGACATCATGTCTATGGTGAGCAATGGGCTGGAAAAATCATGCAGAAGCTGGATGAATTAGACTTATTAGAAAGGCCTATTCATATTATTTCGGCCAATCTTCACTCGGTTTTGAATACCATCTATGCTCCTCAAGTGCTAGACTCAAAGAGCTTCGAGGATATTGAGCAAATAGCCTCCTCCATTGCGATGGGAGAGAAGAATAATGCTGGTAAAAAGATTTATGCCTATGCTTTGAAGCATGGCTTTGTGGATATTCCTGATCAGTCTGGCACCAATATCGGGACACAAATCATCGATACTGCAAAGTTGGAAAAGCCTGAATTGCTACCGGGATTATTATTGCCTGAAGAATCGCACCAAAGGCCGGTTTTTGTGGTCATGGATTATGCCTTTGGGGAGCAGGCCTTTGAGTGTATGGATGAGCTTTTGAAGCCATTTAAGAAAGATGGGAGAGAATTCCAACTTAATATCGTTTCGGTTTCCATCATGGGCAAAGCCGGAATTCTCTATGGAGGAAAAGGCGATTTGATGATTCCCGATGCTCATGTCTTTGAAGGTACAGCCGATAATTATCCATTTAAGAATGAATTAAAAGCTACTGACTTTGAAGGGTTTGGGCTTGGAGTGTATTCTGGAAGTATGGTCACAGTTTTAGGAACTTCCCTACAGAACAAGGATATTCTTCGGTATTTCATGGAGTCCTCCTGGAATGCAATTGGACTGGAAATGGAAGGAGCACACTACCAGAAAGCCATTCAATCAGCCTCTAGAATCCGAAAAAGCATCCGATCTAATGTGAAAGTCCTTTACGCCTACTATGCATCGGATAACCCTCTCGAAACAGGTAGTACCTTGGCTTCAGGAGCTTTGGGAATGGAAGGGGTGAGACCTACTTACCTGATCACTTACAAAATATTGGAGCGATTATTCGGGAAATAATCAGTAGGACTTCAAATCATTCAGTAGCATCCGCTGCAATAAATGGTTTCATTTCCTCAGCAATCTGGGCTCTTAGATCATTCAGTTTTATTGCATAGGATTCGAGATTCTTTTCGCGTTCGGTTTTTGGAATCCACTTCTTGGTAGGAGTGGGGTTTCCATTATCATCCACTGCCACAAAGACAATCACACAATGGGTTTTCTTTTCGTAGTTTGGATCGGTGACTTTTTTTGAAAAGACGTCTACGGCAATATGAATACTGGTTTTCCCGGTGTATATAACAGAAGCATCTATTTTGACCAAGTCGCCAATATTGATGGGTTTGTAAAAGCGAATTCCACCAACATAGACGGTAACGCAGTAACTTTCAGACCAACTGCTTGCACAGGCATAGGCAGTTTGATCGATCCATTTCATCACAGCCCCTCCATGAACTTTCCCTCCAAAATTGACATCTGTGGGTTCTGATATAAACTGAAAGGTGGTTTTATTGGTCATTGTTCTAATTTTAAATCCAATCTTGTTTGACTGTAAGTGCTATTCATTGACTCTAGTAGAATGAAGCATATCCAGTCGCCAACCATTCTTTGTTTTGATAGCTGTAGCACTTTCGAGCCAATGGATTTCCATCACAACGGCGCCGTCTTTTTTGAAGGTTGCGTAGTTTTGATAGGCGATCCAAGCGCGATTTCCTTCAATGGTGGTTTTGATAAATTCAAAGCGATTCAAACGAGTAGCTCGGTCAGGATCACTTTTAGCATTGACAAAGTAAGATTGGATCATTTCCAAGTCCCAAACCTCCCCTTGCTCCAATAGGATAAAGTCTTCGGTATAAAAATCTGAGACCTTTTCTGCGTTGAATTCAGAAAATAACTCATCAAATGAATTTTGAATCAAGTCCTGAATAGCCTTCTCATCCGATTTCGTTTGGGCATGGCCAAAATTGACAAGGTTTAAGAGAATTAGCGTGAGAAAAATATTTCGAAAATACATGGCTTAGACTGTTAGGGTAAAATAGCTCGGGACAATGCTGTCCCGAGCATGAAAATATTATTGGAGATTGGAATTGATAGGGGGAGGCCCATCAGGGACAAAGCCCTTGTAGACATAGTCGCCTTTTTTCTCCTTGAATTCAATCTTGACACTTTCAACCAGTTCTGGATTTTCAAAAAGATCCACCATAGTCATGGAAAGTGCCTTTGCAGCGTAGGCCATGCCCTTGTGGCCAATGGACATTCCACTTGAAGCCACTACCGCCCAAGAATGCCAAGGAGTGCCATTGGGTGCTGTGGTTGCAGATAGTCGAATAGTGGGGACCACCCAGCTCACATCTCCTACATCCGTGCTACCGCCCATGCTATGTTCGGCCGTTTCTTCCATAGGTTCAATCTTAGAAACCAGTCCGATTTGAGGCTTACCGGTAGCTTCCTGAATTTTCTTGGCGAAGTCTTGTTCTTCCTCTGTGTAACTAATGGGACCTAAGCTTTCCAGGTTTTTCTGAAGTGCCGCAGAACCAGTTCTATTCACCAATACCTCATGAACACCAGAGATAAGGCTGACCTTGTAGTCTACATTGGCCATGATCGCCGCACCTTCTGCCATGGCTTCTACTCTTTTCCAAACAGGAATTAAACCTTCCCGGCTAGAATCTCTCACTCGCACCCAAATTCTGGAATAATCAGGAACCACATTCACGACTTTTCCAGCATCTTGAATGTGGTAATGAATCCGAACGGTAGGCTTGATATGCTCTCGATAATAATTGATCCCCGTGGTGTAAAGCTCTAGGGCATCCCCTGTACTTCTACCATTCCAAGGATCAGAGGAAGCATGGGCAGCCTGTCCATAAAATTCCACTTGGAAATCCACCAATGCTAAGCCCTTTTGAACGGCAGTCTTTGTCTCAGCAGAAGGATGCCAATCCATCACCACATCAACATCATCAAATAAACCAGCCCGAACCATCCATAGCTTTCCGAAAAACTTTTCTTCGGCCGGAGTTCCGTAGAACCGTACGGTTCCTTTGATTTCACCTGATTCAATCAGGTCCTTGATCGCTGCTGCAGCTCCTAAAGAAGCTACGCCAAAGAGGTTATGGCCGCAGCCATGTCCAGGTGCATTTTCATTAAGGGGGCTTTTGTATGGAACTTTGTTTTGAGAAAGTCCGGGTAGGGCATCAAATTCTCCTAAAATTCCAATGATTGGCTGACCGGAGCCATATTCCGCCACAAATGCGGTAGGTATTTCTGCTACCCCACGGGTGACTTTAAAACCCAACTGCTCTGCATAATCCGACAAAGCGGCTGCAGATTGAGTTTCTTGAAAAGCAATCTCTTCAAAAGACCAAATTCGGTCACTGAGATCTGTGAGTGATTCGAATCGCTGATCGACCGAAGCGACCACGGCTTCTTTGAGTGGGTTAGGCTTTGCTTTTCGCTGCGCAAATGAAACCTGGCTTAGCAAGACTAGCAAAAGCGTAAAGGTGGAAAGTTGATAGCTGTTCTTCATATTATTTGGTTTGATAAGGTTCTGTTTCAATTACCAGGCGATTCCGTAATCATCTCCGTAGTTCGCACTTCCACCCCACATGCTGCCATGCTTCCAGTCAAACCAAATTGCATTGATAGGTCCGGAAGTACGTGGCCAAAAATCCATGATGTAGCCTTTCTTGACCAACTCGGACCTGATCCATACGGGGGTATCCTCTCTGAGAATCATGTGTCCGGGTTTAATCTCGTGAGCACCAAAGGAGCTTTGCATTTGCAGGGAATTCATATTCGCAGCTTCGGCTGCTTCCTGCACATTCATACCAAATTCGACCACATTCAGAAAATACTGCAACAAATTTTGATCCTGAGAATCACCTCCCTGCACCGCAAAGGATAAAAACGGCTTACCGTCCTTCAGCGCTAAACTTGGTGTCAAAGTAACTCTAGGTCTTTTTCCCGGCTCAGGGAGATTGTATGGATTTAGCTTTTCATCCAGTACAAAGCTCTGCATACGCTGACTCAAGCCTACTCCGGTGCGACCTGCGATTACAGCCGGTACCCAACCGCCACTTGGAGTCACGGACACAACCCAACCGTCCTTATCTGCTGCCTGAATGGAGGTGGTGCCACTGAAAAATGCTTCAAAATATGGATCATCTGTACCTGACAGTTCAGCGAGGTGAATTTGCTCTTCAGTAGTTTCGCCTTGTAGGCTAAGCATATTTTTGAAAGGATTACTTCCTCCTTGATAAGGGTAAGGATCTCCTGCGCCCATTTCGGGATCGTTGATGTCTTTAATTAGTTTCGCTCGATCTTTTGCATATTCCTTTGATAAAAGGCCTTGAATCGGGCTTTTTGGCTCAAAAGCAGGATCAGAGTAATAAAAGTCCCGATCAGCAAAAGCCAAATTCATGGCCTGATACACTGTGTGTAGATACTCGGCACTGTTATAGCCCATTTTCTGCAAATCAAAATTTTCCAGAATATTCAATGATTGAAGCAAAGCCGGGCCTTGAGTCCACTCTTGAAGCTTGTAGACCTGAATTCCTTTGTAATCGACCATCAAGGGCTCTTCAATTTTCACTTCCCAGTTAGCTAGATCTTCTTCTGTAAAAAGACCACCTTGCTCCTGGGTACCGCGCACGATTTCTTTGGCAATATCACCTCTGTAAAATCGCTCATTGGCGGCGTAGATTGCTTCTTCTCTGGATTTTCCTGCGGCTAGGGCTTCCTTTTCGGTCTCCACCAATTTCCTCAAAGTCTCATACAAGTCCTTTTGAACAAAAATCTCACCGGGTGCTGGTGCCTCTCGCTCCTCACCAAGGTGGGGAAGGAAAACTTCTTTGGAGTAGGGCCATTCTTTGATTCTCTCTTTAGCGCCTTCGATGGAATTGGCTGTCTGCGCTTCGATGGGATAGCCTTGGGCGAGTTGCATGGCAGGAGCGAGCACCTGCTCAAGAGAAAGGGTGCCGTATTCAGCTAGCATGGTCATCAATCCACCGGGAGTGCCGGGTGTTGTGGCTGCCAAAGGACCAAAGGCTGGCGGGTATTCCATTCCCTGAGATTTGTAAAACTCGACTGTCGCACCTGTAGGTGCATAGCCAAGTGCATTGATAGCAATGACTTTCTTGAGTTCAGGATGGTAAATCAAAGCCTGTGTTTCACCTCCCCAAGAGAGTACATCCCACATGGTGGCTGTAGCAGCAAGCATCGCGCAAGCTGCATCTACTGCATTCCCTCCTTGGTTAAAAATAGTGGCACCGGCTGTGGCTGCAAGTGGCTTTCCGGTAATTGCCATCCAATTCTTACCATGTAAGATGGGTTTTTCTGTTGGGGTTTGTCCGGGGGCTAGCCCGGGTAGGTTTTGACCAAAGGTCAAAAAGGAGCATGAAAGCAGGGTGACAAGGGTAAAGATTTTTTTCATCGTAGAATAATTAGGGTTGGTCTACTTCATCAAGTAGCTGATTGATAATAGGTTGAAATCCAGGAAACTTGGAGTTGTAATGGGTGAATATTTGAAAAATAGCACTGGGGTCTTTTACATTAAAGCTATTTTCTGAAGTATAAGCTTCTATTTCTTCAGCTTTGCCTCCAAAAATTTGAAAAAACTTCTTTCGCTTTTTTGGGATTTCTATGATGTTTTTGCCCTCTAGGTAGTAATAGGTATTCCGCTTTAGAATTTTGTCATTCCGCTCTCCGACCATCAGGGCAGTATTATAATTGGATTCTTTGAGATAGGCTGTGGTCCGTCTCATCAATGGAAGCTCGCCATCTACCAGCACTTCAAAAAATCCTGCAATAGGTGCACCTTCGTCTTGAAAGTCCATTCCATTTACAAAATATCGTGGGACTTGGTAGGTCGAATCTATCCACACGATATTTTGGATCCGTAGACCTGGCATAACAGAGACCAGGTTGTTCTCTGGTTCCATCAGCTCAAACATATTGGATACAATGTTATAGCGCGCACGGAATCCTTCAAGCATTTGCTGATCTCGATAGAGTAGGATAGATGCCCGATTCCATTTGCTGTCCAGATAGTTATTTCCTTCTAATTTTTTGGGTTCCGGTGGAATTCCGTACACCATATTTCCTCCAATAAAATTGGGGCGCTCATTGAGAAGGCGAATGATATTATCGGCTCGAATGGTCTTTTGCAGGGCTTGTCCACTTCCTTCAGCACCAATTCGCACTAGTGCGATAGCGCCCAAATCCAAATCTTCTTTGAGTCTAATGTTCCGCTCTAGTCGATTGTACCCATTATAATTGACCGCAAGTACATATTTGTCTTTTGGGAGATTTTTGAATTCAAAATTGCCGCCTGCCACCGAGGTAGTTCCATAAGCAGTGCCGCGAAGTGTGACGCTGACTCCATCAATATATTCCCCGGATTCCGAATCGACAATTTTCCCCGAAATGGAAAAGTTTTGAGCTTGCACGAGGCCTGATAAAAACAGGAGCAGGAAAATTGAAATTTGAGTAAGGGTTTTTGACATAAATGGGCGATCAAATAAGACTGAAGAAAGATAGTCAAATCAGAACGTTATTTCAATTGAACTGTCGATGAAGGACTTTATCGCTTGCAGATTGGCTTTCAAGCCGAATTCGAGTTATATTTGATGAGCTTCATTAAGCTTTTTATCACTTTAATTATCCCATTTTGGATTTCTCAGTATTTAATTTTGAATCCAGTCTTCAAGAAGGACTGGATGCTATGGGCTTTGAAAAGCCTACCCCCATTCAGGAAAAAGCCATACCGGTTATCATTCAAAATAGAGACCTGATTGCTTGTGCGCAAACTGGTACAGGAAAGACAGCTGCCTTCATTCTCCCGGTCTTAAATAAAATTTCGAAATCAGGTAGTTCCTCTCTCAACACGTTGATTTTAGCACCGACCCGAGAACTAGCCATACAGATCGATCAACAGATACAAGGCTTTGCGTATTTCTTGGGAATCAGTTCCATCCCGGTCTATGGCGGCGGAGACGGGATCGTTTGGGAGCAACAGAAAAAGGCGCTCGAGACAGGAGCAGAAATCGTCGTTGCAACACCAGGAAGATTGATTGCCTTGCTGGCCGGAGGGAAAATAGACCTCAGTTCACTCGAGCACCTAATTCTTGACGAGGCTGACCGCATGCTCGACATGGGCTTTTCTGATGATATATTGAAAATCATCAATTACCTCCCGAAAAATCGGCAGACTGTTCTTTTTTCTGCTACCATGCCGCCAAAAATCCGGCAGTTTAGCATGAAAATCCTCCAAAATCCAGAGGAGATTTCCATTGCTCTTGGTAAAACAGCAGAAGGGGTGACGCAGTCTTTTTACTCTGTCTATGATGGCCAAAAGGAGGAACTGGTAATCAATATCCTTTCGCAAAAAGATTACGAAGCTGTGATCATTTTCGCCTCCACCAAGGAAAAGGTCAAGTCGCTTCATAAAGTACTCCGAAAGAAGTTTGAAGTAGAAGCTTTTCACTCTGACTTAGAGCAAGTTGAGCGTGAAAAAATCATGTCCAACTTCAAGAATAAGACATTAAAAATTTTGGTTGGTACCGATATTATTTCGAGGGGAATTGATGTGGTGGGAATTGAACTGGTGATCAATTTTGATACGCCGGGAGATCCGGAGGATTATGTGCATCGAGTGGGTCGAACGGCAAGAGCTGATATGGAAGGTGAGGCGATCACTTTTGTAAATCCCAAGGATCAGCCCAAATTCCGAAGAATCGAAGAATTGATCGGGATGGAAATCAACCAATTGGAATTGCCGGAAGGTTTTGAAAAAGGTCCAGGCTACAGTCGGGAGGAAAAAAAATCCAGGCATGAAAAGCCCAAATTCCAAAAGAAAAAAAGCGGTTCGAAATTCAAAAAGCGCGAGTCAGATTTTTCCAAAAAAACTAATCCTTCTGAGAAGTTTCAGCGGAAATCCTCGCAAAATGAATCCCAATCCAACGAACCAAAACCAAACCAACCTGCTTCTGGTAAATTCTCAAATAGGAAAAACGTTATTGATTAAGGTGCTTTGATTTTTGGGCGAATAAACAGGCTATTCTCCGCTCAGACATTTTTAGAAGCTTGTTTTCATCATTCTGCCTATCTTCGAGTATGATTCAATTGATCGAATGTCCACGGGATGCCATGCAGGGAATTCCGGATTTCATAGATACTTCTATTAAGGCTGCTTACATCAATCAACTTTTGGAAGTTGGTTTTCATACCATTGATTTTGGAAGTTTTGTAAGCCCAAAAGCTATTCCTCAAATGCGGGATACTGCTGAGGTATTGGAAATGCTTGATCTACATAAGGCTCAATCCAAGCTTTTGGCTATTGTGGCGAATATAAGAGGGGCGGAGGATGCCTTGCAGTTTGAAGAAATCGATTACCTCGGTTTTCCACTTTCTGTCTCTGAGACCTTTCAACAAAGAAATACCAAGGCAAGCATTGCCCAAGCTTTAGAGACTGTCGAGTCGATTCAAAACATTTGTGAAGTCAAGGGAAAAGAACAGGTAGTTTACCTGAGCATGGGATTTGGGAATCCTTATGGCGATCCATATTCACCGGAGTTGGTGGCAGAATTTGTAGAAAAACTCGATCAGTTGGATGTAAAGACCATTTCCCTGAGTGATACCATTGGAGTGGCTGATACGGATTTGATCACAGAGCTTTTTGAAGTGCAAATCAACTCTTTTCCACACCTTACTTTTGGAGCTCACCTGCATAGTCGTCGGGAATCTATCCAGGTAAAGGTACTCGCTGCACTCAAAGGAGGCTGTAGAAGATTTGATGGAGCCCTGAAAGGTTTTGGAGGATGTCCGATGGCCAAGGATGACTTAGTTGGAAATATGGCTACAGAAGTGATGATTGAGGCATTGGAAGGAGAGGGCTTTGACCTGCAACTAAATAAGGCTGAGCTTGTAGAAGCCATGAAGATTGCCAATTCTGTCTTTGATTGATTATGAGTAGCTCCAAAATCCAGCATAAAGTCAAGGCTACCCGAAACTACCGCTATTTGCATAAATGGCTGGGATTGCCTTTGCTGATTTTCTTTTTTCTGATCGGGATTACATCCATTCTGTTGGCTTGGAAAAAGAAAGTCGAATTGCTTCCACCGACGCTAAAAACACAAGTTGAAAATCGAAACTGGATCCTACCTTCTGAAATGACTCGGATTGGGGAGGAGGAGATGAAAAAACTGGGTAGAGATGAAGCAGTCGATAGAATCGATATTCGCCCGGATAAAGGAATTGCCAAAGTGACTTTTAAAACTCATTTTACCGAAGTGCAGCTGGATGGATTTTCTGGAGAGGTTTTATCAATAGAAACGCGCCATTCCGATTGGATCGAAAAAGTGCATGACGGTAGTATTTTGGACTATTATTTTACTGATGGGGAAGGTTCGAAGCTAACTTATTCCACCTTGACTTCACTGGGATTGATTCTGATGGGAATCAGTGGCTTTTATCTTTGGTACTATCCGAAGTTGATCAGGAGGTTGAAAAAGTAATTAGACCAAAAGCTTAAATTTTTTACCTGGAAGAGACTTGACTATTCCTTCGAATTCTAGCGATAGCAACTTTGAGGATAAAGTGCCTAGCGGAATCTCAGTCGCATAGCAAATCTGGTCAATTTCGGATTCTCCCTTTAGCTGTAAATGGGTGAGAATAGCTAACTCCTCTTTCTCCCGATTTGAAAAATCCAATTTTGGTTTTGAGAGCTTCTCTTCCCCAGGTTTTGTCCAAAAGAGCGCTTCTGCAATATCATTTGGACCAGTGTAAATTGAGGCTTTCATTTTCTTGATCAGATTGTTGCATCCTTCCGAAAAGTTGGACTGGAGATTTCCCGGTACCGCAAATACTTCCTTGTCATAGCTGTAAGCAATTTCTGCGGTGATAAGCGCTCCTCCTTTAGCCGCGGCTTCTACCACGATCAGTACATCAGACAGACCGGCAATGATTCGATTTCGCGCGGGGAAGTTACCCGGCATCATTTTGCTGCCTGGGGCATATTCACTTAGAAGAGCTCCGGTTTCCTGGAGTTGTTCGGCGGTTTTTCTATGCACGGCCGGATAAATCTGATCAATAGGGGAGCCCATAATAGCCACGGTAGGAAGTCCTGCTTGAATAGCTGCTCGATGTGCCTCGATATCAATCCCATAGGCCAATCCAGAAATAATCGCTGGCTGATAGACCGCAAGGTCTTCAATGATTCTTTTGGTAGCTGATTTCCCATACGAAGTGGCACTTCTAGTACCCACAATTCCGACAGTTCGTTCGAAATTCAGATCAGCTTTTCCTTTCAAAAAGAGTAAGACAGGCCCATCCTCCTGCGCTTTTAGGCGTTGGGGGAATTTTGGCTCTAGATGGGTATGGATTTCAAAGCCTTTTTTTTCAGAAGTCGCTATTAAATCATCCGCTTTTCGAAGGAGTTCGTCTTTGCTTTCGCGAATTGCTAAAAGTTTGGGTCCTACTTTTGGGATTTTAGCTGCCTTGCCTTTAGGTATATCAAAAAAAGCCTTAGGGGATCCCGCATAGGCTAAAATCGCTTTGAAAAGGCTTGGCCCAATCTTGGGAGCCAAAGCCAAAGCAATAAAATGCCGGATATGTTCATGATCCGGATTTTGCATGGAATTCATCGCGAATGGTCGCTAAAAACTCTTTAATCTCCTGAAGCTTCTGAATAGCTGCTACCTTGTCAAAGCCTTGTTCCTGCCCCTGAGCAATCACCTCACGCGCTCCATCCAATGTATATCCCTTTTCTTTGACCAAATGATAGACATAGCGGATTTTTTGAATATCATCCTTGGTAAATCTACGGTTACCACGTTTGTCCTTTTTTGGCTTGATGATGTCAAATTCCCCTTCCCAAAAACGGATCAATGAGGGAGCTACTTTAAACATCTCGGCAACTTCACCGATTGAATGGTATTTTTTCTCTATGATTTTCTCTTTGTACGGCACAGCTTTGGGAATTATTTTAAACAATAAACTAAAATACAAAATCAATTGATGACTTCAAGAATGACTTGAAGTGATTTTCACAAAAATCAACAGGTTAACGATTTAATATCTGCAACATCTGTACAGCAGCGAGTCCAGCAGTTTCGGTTCGAAGTCTACTTTTGCCCAAAGAGATAGGTTCGAAACCCTTTGAAATCGCCAGCTTGATTTCTTCAAGGTCAAAATCTCCTTCCGGCCCAATTAAAATAAGGTAGTCTCGGGCGGGTTTGGCTACGTCCAAAAGATGATTTTGGTGGTTTTCATCCACATAGGCAATAAACTTTTGAAAACCCGAAAATGCGGGATCCGCTATCAAATCAGAAAAGCTGATGTCTGAATGGACTTTGGGTTTAAAGTATTGCTTGCTCTGCTTACAAGCAGAAATGATTTTCTTTTCGAGTCTGTCGGTTTTCAAATAGGTTCTTTCCGAATTTTGACTCTTCATCAGGTAGATTTCATGAAAACCGATCTCTGTAATTTTCTCTACCATCCATTCCATACGGTCAGGACTTTTGGTAGGGGCAATGGCTAGATGAATTCGAAAATTATCTTCCGGAGTTTTTTCAACATCGATTACCAGAAGGCTAGTCTTCTTGGGATTAGCATCTTGAATCCTGCAATGATACAAATTGCCATTTCCATCTGTCAGATCTACCGAATCACCTGTTTTTTTCCTTAAAACGCGAATCAGATGTTTGGATTCTTCAGGTTCGAGGTGTATTTCAGGAGGCTGAATATTTTCTTGAAAAAAAAGCGGCATGGTTGATTTTTGATACAAAAAAAGCACATTTCCCGAAAGAAATGTGCTTTAACCAAATTAACCTTAACCTATAATCAACCTTTTGAAATTTCCATATTTACGGATTTCCCTTTGATGGTGTTTTGCTTCATGATGCGAATTACATGATCTGCATCTTTCTGCGGTACGTCCACAAAGGAGAAGTTGTCGAAGATGTCAATTCCACCGATGCTTCGTCCAGGGATTCCTGCTTCGCCGGCGATTGCACCTACGATGTCATTGGGACGGATACGGTCACGCTTTCCAAGGTTGAGGAAAAGTCTGGCCATATTGGCTTCAGTAGCTCTTCCGCCACCTCTACGCTCTCGACCGCCTTCTCTTCGCTCGCCACGACGTGCACCATCGCGATCTCTTCCGCCACGCTCAAATCGTCCGCCTCTATCTCCGCGATCATTTCTTTCTCTTCTTCTGTCCTGGAAGGAAGGAAGGGAGAAATCCTGATCTCTAAGTTCTTTAACAGCCTCACCCATGGTCATCTTGATTAGACCTAGCGCAATTTGCTCTGGGGTAAGTCCTTCAGTAAGTAATTGACCCAAAGTTTCTTCGAAGATCTGATTGTCTTCTTCTTTGGCCAAGGTGCGATGCACATCTTTCACCAACTGAGCTTTCTTCATGTCAATCAGTTCGTTGACAGAAGGAGGATCCATTTTATTAATTGAAGCCTTCGTGAATCGTTCAAGATCCTTAATCTTCATCGTATCTCTACGACCGGTCACGAAGTTGACAGCTACACCGGATTTACCTGCACGGCCTGTTCTTCCGATTCTGTGTACGTAGTATTCTTCGTCCAAAGGAAGATCGAAATTGAATACTGCCTCTACATTGTCCACGTCGATTCCTCGAGCAGCCACATCGGTAGCTACCAAGACATTACAGATTCCCTTGCGGAATTTACCCATCACCTTGTCTCGCTGAGCCTGTGAAAGGTCACCGTGCAATGCTTCTGCGACGATTCCTCTTGATCCGAGAGATTCAGTTACCTCATCAGTCATTCGCTTCGTGTTACAGAATACTACAGAAAGGTTGTAATTATTTACGGTCATCAATCGAACCATCAATTCCATTTTAAGTGAAGGCTTCACTTCGTAGAAGATTTGCTCGATACGATCTACTGTCAGTTCTTTTTTCGCAACTTTGATGATGTGCGGGTCATTCTGATACTTTCTGGTCAAATCCATGATGGGCTTGGCCATAGTAGCAGAGAAGAAGACGGTTTGTCTTTCTTCAGGCATTTCTTGAAGGATAGCTTCGATATCATCTCTAAAGCCCATATCCAACATTTCATCCGCCTCATCCAATACGATGATTCCAGCATCTTCAAGTTTCAAGGTACCTCTGTTGATGTGATCTTGAACTCGACCTGGCGTACCTACTACGATTTGTACGCCTTTCTTCAGTGTTCGAATCTGCTTGTCGATTGATTCTCCACCGTAGATAGCTACAGAAGTGATTTTGCGATGGTACTTGGATAGTTTTTGGAATTCACCTTCTACTTGTACTGCTAGCTCGCGAGTAGGGCAAAGAATGATAGCCTGAGGTTTGTTGAATTCGGGGTCGACCAAATCAATGATCGGAATAGCGAATGCTGCTGTTTTACCTGTACCCGTTTGGGCTTGACCGATTACGTCATGTCCTTCGAGTACGTAAGGGATAGCTTGCTCTTGAATTGGGGAAGGTTGGGTATAGCCCATCTCTTCCACTGCCTGTAGAATTTCTTTCGAAATCCCCAGGTCTGAGAATTTTGTGTTGTTTTCCATGATGTTTCCTTACTTTTTCTTGCCATGTTCCTTGATCCCAGACAAGCGACAGTAAGGAAATCACGGCTCGAAAAAATTATTCTATGTCAAAATTGACGGTGCAAAAGTATGTATAAATATTTTGTAAAACAAGAATAGGCTTGAATGTTTTAGAATAATGTTTAAAAAATCGAGAGATTTATAAAAAATAATTTGGTAGACCCTCGTAGAGATTGCTTTTAAAGGAAGGTTCTATCTGAGGAGGCTTCTTTCATCATTTTTTCTGCCAAGTCTTTTCCCAGATAGCGATCGATCAGCCCATGTCCAAGATAGAGCAGGGGAGTAAGTAGAATTGCAACTGAAAATTTGTAGACATAGTTGATGATTCCCACTGCGATCACTTGGCTTAGTTCCCAATTTCCGAAGATGTAGAATGCTATTCCCAAGACCACAAATGAATCGAAAAACTGACTGACCAAGGTGGAGCCTGTGGCACGCAACCAGATCATTTTTGATCCGGTGACGGCTCGTAGTTTTTGGAATACAAAAACATCTACTAACTGCCCCAAGAGAAAGGCGGTGAGTGAACCGATGATGATTCCCAATCCCTGTCTGAATATGGTATTGAATGCATAGGAAATATCAAAGGAATCTCCCGAAGGTGTTTGTGCATTGACATCCAGCCAAAAATCAGCTGGTACCAAAATGGTCACGACGCTGATAACAACAAATACATAGGCAATCAATCCTGCCGTCAGAAAACTGATCTTACGAACGCCCTTCTTTCCAAAATACTCATTAATGATATCCGTGGTCACAAAGACAATCGGCCAAATAACGGCGCCTGCGGTCAAATTGAAGTCCAGGATATATTCCCCAAAAAACTTCCAATTGACAGGCTCAAAACCAAAAGTTCGCTCCGCTGAAAATATTTTCACTCCAATAATCTCCGCCAAGATGGCATTGGTCAGAAATATTGAACCCAAAATGATGAAGAGGTTGGTCTTTTTGGAAGATTCGTTGCGTGTCATAGTTGATAAGTTTCTCCCTCTACACTCAGTTCAACATTTTCGAATATCGGTTTGGCTTCCTCTAGCATGGGATTCAGATCCTTATATCTAGACGAGAAATGGCCTAAAATCAGTTTTTTTACGGAAGCTGCTGCCGCTATGGATGCTGCCTGACCTGCTGTGCTATGCATGGTAAGCTCTGCTCTTTCTTTCTCTGCATCCAAGAAAGTAGACTCATGATACAGTAAATCGACCTCGGCGATGTATTCTTTTAATTCGGGCCAATAAATGGTGTCCGAACAATAGGCATAAGTCCGTGTAGGTTCTTGTGGGTAGCAGTATTCTCTCACCGGATAGAATGAACCATCCACGCCGATATAGTCCATTCCTTTCCGAAGGGATTTAATAGCTTCAACGGGTAGCTTTTCGGCTTCCAATTTCGATTTGATCAGATTACGAAGACCTGCTTTTTCTTTGATCAAAAAACCTGTGGTAGGAAGACGGTGGCGAAGCGGGAAGCTATAAACCATCAATTGTGGGGTGTTTACCAATAGATTTAATCCATCATCAGTAGTAATATGAAAATCAATTGAATATGTCAATTGAGTATTACTCCATCTAAAATGAGTACTGATGATTTCATCTAGACCTTTTGGTCCAAAAATAGTCAAGGGATTGCTTCTCCTAGCCAAATGAAAACTGGATAATAATCCAATCAAGCCCAGGTAGTGATCCCCGTGAAGATGGGAAATAAAAATGTAGTCCAACTTGGAATACTTCAGCCGAAACCTGCGAAGTTGCATTTGTGTGCCTTCTCCACAGTCGATTAGCATCAATTCACTTCCCAGCTTTACGAGTTGGGAGGTGTGATTGCGACCATGTACAGGAATCGATGAAGTATTCCCCAGTATCGTTACCTCAAATTCTGGTCTCAATCCTCTTCTTCCTCGTCCTCTTCTACTGACCCGTTTTCAATTTCATGCATGAAGACCGCTTCTCCAGCCTCTTCCAAGTCATTGACTAGATTAAGCTTTTTGTCCAGCATGGAGATTTTCAAAAGCTTCAGCACATGATCCTGCACACCGGAGATCAAAAACAAGCCTCCATTGTTTCCATATTCACGATCTCCAACCAATAAGGCGCTAAGCCCTGAGGAATCTACATACTTTACATGGCTCATGTCTAGTACAAGCTTTTCGTAACCTTCTGCATGCACGGTCAAAAGCTCAGATTTCAACTTTGGTGCTAGCGTGGAGTCCAATTTTTCCTCCATAGGAGTGAAAATCACGTATTGTTCTTTTTTGTCAATGCTATACTTCATATTAATTGTGTTTTGCCCATCCTTCGAAATGAAAGGGTGAATCTTGCTCGGAAATTAAATCAAAAACTAATTTACCTCCCTGCTTGATATTTGTTGATTTTAGTTTTCGTTTAGATACTTTTTTATTGCTTCTTCGATGCGGGTTTCGATGGCATCGGTTTCAGCTTTTACAAATTTTTCTCCGGTGATTTTTTCGAAAAGCTCAATATAGCGATCCGAAATGCTTTGTACAATTTCATCAGTCATTTCAGGCACCACTTGGCCATCTTTTCCCTGAAAGCCATTTTCAATCAGCCATTGTCTCACAAATTCCTTCGATAATTGGCGCTGAGGCTTTTCCTCCTTTTGGTTCTGCTCGTATCCATCCGCATAGAAATATCGACTGGAATCCGGTGTGTGAATTTCGTCAATTAGGTAGATTTCTCCCTCGTACTTCCCAAATTCATATTTGGTGTCCACCAGGATCAACCCCTTTTCTTTCGCCATCTCCTGTCCGCGTTTGAATAAGGCTCTTGTATACTTTTCCAAGACTTCATAATCCTCCTTGCTGACGATTCCTTTCGCTAAGATGTCCTCTTTGGAAATATCCTCATCATGTCCTTCGGAAGCTTTGGTAGTGGGTGTAATAATGGGGGTGGGAAAAGCATCATTTTCCTTCATTCCTTCTGGCATCGGGACACCACAGATCACTCGCTTTCCGGCTTTATACTCGCGAGCGGCATGTCCAGACAGGTAGCCACGGATTACCATTTCTACCTTGAATGGCTCGCATCGTTTTCCTACTGTGACATTGGGATCGGGAGTGGCAGTGACCCAATTTGGTACTAAGTCAGAGGTAGCTTCAAGGAATTTGGCTGCGATTTGATTTAATACCTGGCCTTTGAAAGGAATAGGGCGTGGAAGCACCGCATCGAAGGCAGATATCCGATCGGAAGCCACAACCACAAGTTCTTTGTCGAAAATATAGACATCTCTTACCTTTCCTTTGTAAAAGTCAATTTGTGCAGGAAATTGGAAGTTGGTCTCTTTGATTGCGTGGCTCATGATTCAGATGTTTTGGCAAAAATAGGAAAGCTTTTTTTCAATTAAAGAGAATGATTAGTAATCAATCTTTTTTCTAATCGATTCTTTTTTCTCGGTTCGGATCAGCTCGCCTGATTCATCGTAATACTCCCAAGTGCCAGTAGGAATTCCCCGCTGGTAAAAGCGAACTTCCTCGACTGAGCCATCTTCCCGAAATACTTGCACTTCACCGGATTCAAGTCCTTGAAGGAAAGTGACTTCCATTTTCAATTGTCCATTTGGGTGATAATGGAGCTCTCTACTGGCTAGATCAGATCTGGGAGAAAACTCTCGGATCAAAGCTTTCTTTCCATCTGGATGAAAGGTTTCAAGAGGGCTGGTTGGGATTCCGTTTTTAAAAGTGATTTTTTGACGCAGTTTTCCATTTTCATAGAATTCTTTCGACTCACCGGTAATTGTCCCATTTTTATAAGTGGCCTGTTTTTGGATACTTCCATCCGGAAAATATTCCAGGTATTCACCATCTAAGAATCCCTTCTTATAATTGGCTACGATAGCTTTGCTACCATCTTCATGGAAAGTAAGTTCTTCTCCTTCTAGCTCCCCATCTTGGTAAGTTGCTCTCCGTTTGATTTTACCAGTTGGGTAATACTCTTCATATGGCCCCTGAAGCCTGCCTGCTTCAAAATGGATAATTTGCTGCACAGCACCATCTCGGAAAAAGCGTTCACTTTTTCCATTGGGGACATTGTTCGAAAATTTAGTCCTGTCCTGAAGCTGACCATCTTCAAAGTAAGTCTTTACGGTTCCTTCGATTTGGTCATTTTCGTATCGGAGCTCTTGTCTGATTGTGCCGTCCAGAAAAAAGGTCTGACTCACTCCATGCTTCAGATTATTTTGAAAAGGAATCGTCCGCAGGGTGTCGCCTGTATCCGGGTTCAATTCTACGAAAAGTCCCTCACGCTGATCGGCTTTGAGGTTTCCGAGTAGAATCAATTTGCCCTCTTCATTAAATCGCTTCAGGGTACCTTCCGCCTTGCCATTGACAGTGGGGTAGATCTCTTTGAGTATGGTTTGCTGCTCGTCATAAAATACCCGAACCATTTCCTGTCCATAGACGGGACTGAGGCTGATCAGAAGTAGAATGAAGGGTGCAAAACGTTTCATAAAAAAATCCGCGACAGAATATGCCGCGGATAGTTTGTGGGTTTGATTATAATTTTTCGATGACCATGGCAGAAGCACCGCCTCCTCCATTACATATTCCGGCTACACCGATGGAGCCGGATTGCTGATGAAGGACTGAATTCAAGGTAGAAATAATTCTAGCACCTGATGCTCCCAGTGGATGTCCAAGAGAAACAGCTCCACCATAGACATTTAGCTTGGCTGGGTCTAATTTCAATTCTTTTTGATTGGCTAAAGCAACCGCTGAGAAGGCTTCATTGATTTCATAGAAATCGACCTCATCGGCACTGATACCCGCATGCTGAATGGCTTTTGGGATAGCCAAGGCCGGAGCAGTGGTAAACCAAAGCGGGTCTGTAGCGGCATCTGCAAAGCCTCGGATTTTGGCTAGTGGCTTAAGTTCCAATTCATCTGCTTTTTCCTTGCTAACCAAGACCAAAGCAGAAGCTCCATCATTCATGGTAGATGCGTTGGCTGCTGTGACTGTGCCTTCCTTATCAAATACCGGACGGAGACTTGGGATTTTTTCAAACATGACGTTTTTGTACTCCTCATCTTCATCGATCAGAATGGTTTCGCCTTTTCTGCCCTTCATTTCTACAGGAACTACCTCATCTTTGAAGTATCCTTTTGCCCAAGCATCAGCTGCACGCTGGTAGGATTGAATGGCATAGGCATCTTGTTCCTCTCTGGAGATGTTCATTTCTTTGGCAGTGTTGTCGGCGCAGTTGCCCATCGGGAATTTATAATACACCTCAAAAAGTCCATCTTTTACAAGGCCATCTACAAACTCCGCATTGCCGTATTTGTAGCCAAAACGAGCTTTAGGCACATAAAAAGGAACATTGGACATGCTTTCCATACCTCCAGCCACAACTACATCGTTGATGCCAAGCATGATGCTTTGAGCTCCAAACATGACCGATTTCATACCTGATGCACAAACCTTATTTACCGTGGTACAAGGAACTTGATATCCTATTCCCGCTCCAATCGCGGCCTGTCTTGCGGGTGCTTGACCTAAGTTGGCCGAAATGACATTTCCCATAAAAACTTCTTGGACAGCCTCGGCTTTTACGCCCGACTTTTCCAAGGCGCCTTTGATGGCAGTAGTTCCTAGCTCTACTGCTGTTAGTCCTGAAAGTTTTCCACCGAAACTACCAAGTGGAGTCCGGACGGCTGACACGATGTATACTTCTTTGAACATGTTTATTTGGGTTTTTCTGATAAAATATTTCGCTTTTGGGTTTACCAGTCAGGAATTCCCCGCTTGGGTCGCTGAGTGGCCTTTTTTCGATTCTGTTGAATGTAGCGGAGCTCTGCGGCATTCATACTCTCAAGAATCTGTGCAGCTTGCTCAGACGTCAAGTTCATCGCTTTTAGCTTTTCTTTGAATTCTTCTAAAGCCTTTTGACGCTCAGCAAGGTTGGCGTCCATTTGATCGTTAGCGTTTTCACTGGCCGGATCTTGGCTTTTTTCCTGAGGATCTCCGGATTCAGATTCTTTTGCCTGATCCTGCTCTGTTTTTTCTCCCTGCTCTTGATTTTGCTGCTGTTCGCCCTGCTCTCCCTGACTTTGTTGGTTCTCTTGGTTTTGCTGTTCTTGGTTTTCTTGATTTTGCTGCTCTTGATTTTGATTTTGCTCTTCTTCTTGCTCTTGTTCAAGCTTCTCTTTCAATGCTTGCAGTTTGTTATCTCCCGGAAATTTACTCAAGCCATCATTCACGGTTTGGAGTGCTTGTTCCTTTTCAGTTTTGACGTAGGAGCGAGCAGCTTTATTAAAAAAGTCACCGGCTGTCTGTGCATAGGACGCCAGTGAAAAGGTGAAAATGATTGCTGAAAGTAGTATTAACTTATTTTTCATTGATCTCTGTGACTTCTTGAAGAGTGGTGATGAATTGCTGGTAAGCTGCCACGGTTTGATCCTGAGCTAGCGCTTCATTCATAAGGTTTAACGCATCTCGGAACCGGAATTGTTCAACCAATCGATCAGCTTCTGCTTTTTTTCGCTTGGCAAAGTCTGATGGATCGGGAGGATTCTCCTCTTGATTTTTCCGTTCTTCGTCTCGCTTCATCCATCTGGCAAGCAATTCATAATTATATCTTGCGACTTCATTCAATGGATCCTTGATTAAGGCAGTTTTGAATTTACTAAGCGCAGCTTCGTATTCTTTTTTGTTTCCAAGTAAAACACCTCCTTGGTTGTAAGCGAATGAAGAGAGAATCATATCCGCGCTTGTACTTGCTTTGTCATAGTAACCTGCTGCCTCATCAAGCTTCTCCGAATACTGAGCACTGAGACCTAGGTTAAAATCCAACTCACTGTAGTTTACACCGAAGCGTTCTTGCAAGGCAAGATGATCCTGGTAGGATTGTTCATATTCTCCATTGGCAAAACTCTCCCCAGCCACATCAATCGCAGCATTCAATTCCGAATCACGCATCCATGAGGAAGGAATGAGTAAAAGAAGACCGATGATTAGTTTTCCTCCGTTCATGCTCAAAGTTTAATGGTTTTGATTGGAAGAATCATATCCAAAACTGAAAGGATCAATCCTGCAAGCAGAAAATAGAAATATTTATTGGAAGAGGCTTCTACCTGTCGGGTACCGATGGTGCCGCCTTCCAATCGCTCTAGATTACCGATCAAATCACTGACTTCCTGAGAAACGTCCGATATTTCGAAATACCTGCCGCCTGTTTCAATGGCGATTTTCTGAAGCGCATCCCGGTCTAGCCTTGTTTCGGCAGGTCTCCCTGTATTGGGATCAATCACCACGCCATTTCCGCGAGGAATAGAGCTTCCGGCATCTGTACCGATTCCTAAAGAAAACACCTTGATGCCAGCTTCAGCGAGCGAAGCGGCTACATCCTCATATTCTCCTCCGAAGTCCTCTCCATCTGAGATCAAAACCACTGATTTGGATTTGACTTCTGGAGAAACATCGCTAATAAATCGATCTAAGGCCATTCTAAGTGGACCACTTAGGTCAGTGCCAGCATTAGGAACCAAGCCGGTATTGAGTCCATCCAGGTAAAGCTGAACGACATTTTGGTCAAAAGTCAATGGACATTGCATGTAAGCTTCTGAGGAAAAAATAATCAGGCCAATTCGATCAGAAGGAAAATTTTTGATCAATTCCTTCAATTCAAATTTAATCCTTTGTAGACGGCTAGGGCCGATATCTGTCGCATTCATGGACTGAGATAGGTCAATGGCTAGGAAAATATCCTTGCCTTCCTCTTTGACTTCCTTGGTCGATGTGCCAATAGAAGGTCCTGCAAATGCGATAAGAAAAAGAATAAAGTAGCTTGTTCGCAGAATGAGTTTAGTAAGCAATCGTCGTTTTTCGACTTTAAGTCGGCGATTGATCAACCAGAATCTGGAGATGTAAAATAAGTACCCCAAAGCAAAAGCTCCGGCTAGAATGATTAAAAGTTTGAAATCAGGATATGCCCAAATCATGGCCTGAAATTATAAAATAATTAGCAAGGAAATAACCTTTGGGATGAATGGTAAGTTTAGATTTGTGACTCCATTTGAAAATTAACAAACATTAAGCCGCCTAGGCCGTGTACTTGAAAGCTGAATTATATCCTACCTGATGTCCAAAGCCATTTTTTTCAAAATTCTAATTCTATTAATAAGCTTACTTCCTCTTCGTTCTATCGCTCAAGAGCAGCTGATAAAGGGTGTTGTGATTGACGTGGATAATTCATTTCCTCTTCCGGGCGCGAATATCTACTGGGAAGGAAATAAAACGGCCGGGGTGGTTTCTAACCTTGAGGGTGAATTTGAGATCAGTGTGGTTGATCTTCCTGCTAACCTGACTATCTCATTTGTTGGTTATCAGACATCTATTCGTGCCATCACGGAAAAAGATGTCAACAAAACCGTCAAAATATTTCTTCGCCCTGATGAGTTATCACTTGACGAGGTGTTGATTCAGGAATTGCGTCCTGATCAGAATATCAGAAGTCTGGAAACCGGAAAAAACAGCGTTCCGATTCAGACGATCAAAAATATTCCCGCCTTATTTGGAGAAGTTGACTTGCTTCGGAGTTTGCAGTTGTTGCCTGGTGTACAGACAGCAGGAGAAGGGACCACGGGTCTTTTTGTAAGAGGAGGATCGGCTGATCAAAACCTAGTCCAAATAGATGGAGCCCCAGTTTATAATCCTTCCCACTTTTTTGGATTCTTTTCGGTCTTTAATCCAGATGCGCTTAGTGGAGTAGAACTTTATAAGGGAAATATGCCCGCTTCTTTTGGAGGTAGGCTTTCCTCGCTAATAGATGTATCCCTCAAAGAAGGAAATAACCAACAAATCCACGGAGAAGGCGGGATAGGAACTATTTCATCCCGATTAACCGTAGATGGGCCACTCTTTTCCGAAAACTCTACCTTCATAGTTTCTGGACGTAGAACCTATGCTGATGTATTTTTGGGCTTTGCAAGAGATGAAGAAATTCGAAATAACAAGCTGAATTTTCACGACCTCAGTGGTAAAGCTGTATTTCGAATCGGTGACCGTGACCGCTTAAGTGTAAGTACCTATCAAGGGAGGGATTTTTTGGGGCTTGACGATCAGTTTGGCTTGGGCTGGACTAATTGGGTGAGTGCTGCCACCTGGTCTAGAAATATCAGTGACGATACCTTTTTCGACTTGAATGCCTACCATTCGCGCTATCGGTATTCGATCGACTTCGACGATCCGGAGAATGGCTTTGAATGGGGCAATAACCTTTCTGAATCAGGTGTAAAAGGAACTTGGCAAGTCAATCGAAAAGGAATCAATACCTATTGGGGCTTTCACTCTCAATATTATCGATTTGCGCCCATTGAGTTTACTCCTGCCCCTGGAAGTAATATTCAAGGTATATCCACCAATTCAAAAAATGGGCTGCTCAACAATATTTTTGCAGGCACTTCTCTGGATATCACGAGTAAGCTTAGTGTGGAAGCTGGACTTCGATGGGGTTTATACAATCAGCTCGGAAATGGGGTCAAGTATGAGTATGAAGGAGGTATTCCCGGTCCTGAAGCAGAAGTGATAGATTCGGTTCGCTACGATCGCTTCCAAAATATCCAATTTTATCAAGGTTTGGAGCCACGCTTAGCTTTCCGATATCTTTTCAATGATAAGTTTTCGGTCAAGTCTGCCTACAATCGAAATTTCCAATACGTGCAGATCGCTTCCAACAGCTCGGCAGGTCTTCCTATTGACCGCTGGATTTTGGCGGATAGTTATGTCAACCCGATTAGAAGCGATCAGTTTTCTTTGGGTTTCTTCAGAAATTTTGAAGAAAACAAATGGGAGCTGTCTGTGGAAGGATATTATAAAACACTGGAGGGAATCATTGATTTGAGAAATGGGGCTCAGGTTCTATTCACAGATAATGTAGAAACTGAAATCCTTTCCGGAAGAGGATGGAGCTATGGCGTGGAGTTTTTACTTCGAAAAAATATAGGAAAAACTACTGGATGGCTAGCTTATACCTGGTCTCGAGCTTGGAGAGAAATTGAAGGTATCAGTCAAGGGCAGGCCTACAATCCGCGATTCGATCGGCCACATGATGTCACTTTGGTACTGAACCATAAGTTTTCTCCGAAGTGGTCTGCCGGATTGACCTTTATTTATACTACTGGTCAGGCGGTCACTTTCCCGATAGGCACCTATCTCGCCGATAATCAGCAATTGCCTTTGTTCTCACCATTTAGAAATGAGGACAGATTTCCTGACTATCACCGGATGGACGCTTCTGTCACTTGGAAAAACTCCAATAAGGGCAAGCGATGGAGGGGAAGCTGGAATTTCAGTATTTACAATCTGTACGGCCGTAAAAATCCATTTGCCTACGAGTTTAGAGAGATATACAACGACGATATTACCGTCAGTCCTTCCGATGGGCCTGTAGAATCTTCCCGACGGGGTATTGTGATGACTTACTTATTCACTTTTCTTCCATCTATCACCTATAACTTCCAGTTTTGATGAAGCGGTTACTTAGCATATTGTTAGCAATTAGTTTTTTTTCCTGCCAAGAGGAAGTGGAACTGCCATTAGCTACTATTGACGGCTTGATTCCTGTTATAGAAGGTAGCTGGACGGATAATCCTAGTTTCAATCAAGTGCGAATTTCATTAGCCCAGGATTACTTTGATAATTCTGATGAACTTTTGATTCAGGATGCGGAAGTATCTATTCGAAATCTAGAGACTGATGAAACAACAAGGTTTGAGTTTTTACCTCAGTTTGGATTCTACAAGCCTTTTGACCCTAGGTCAGTAGCTCGAATAGGAGAGAGCTATGAATTGCTCGTGAAATGGAATGAACAAGAATATCGATCCCAAGGGACGATGTTGGAGCCACCGGTATTGGATAGTTTGACTTTCGAATTTCGTGAGGAGCGCGTATTCAGAGAGGAGGGATACTATATCAAAGCTTATGGAAAGATTCCATTTGATGAGGATAATTACTATCGGATTCGAGTGATTGAAAATGATACACTCAAAAACGATCGGGGGGATTATTTACTTTTCGATGACACCTTCGGAGTAGAGTTTTTTACTCAGGGTTTAGAGTTGAATTATTCTTTTGAAAAAGGAGATCAGGTTCGTTTGGAGCTTTTCCGTATGAACCGCGATGTATATGAATACTTTAACCAACTCGTTGGTCTACTATTTAATGATGGCGGACTCTTCAGTCCACCGCCTCAAAACCCTGATACCAATATCCAAATCACTCAAGGAAGCGGTGAGATTCTAGGTTATTTCTTTGTAGGTCCTGTTTTGACCGAATCCATTGAAATAGTAGAAGAGGAATAGTTTTTTTCCTCTAATTATATCAAATTCAAGAATTTACTTCCAATTTATTGAATGGAGTCCTCTCTTTTTTCAGGACTTTTTCAAGAAGATATTTGAATTAATCGCAATTCAGCTTTTGATTATTGAAGGCTTTTAATAAATTGTTACTAGTTAATATGAATCGTAGAAATACGAAAAATAAGTTGTATGTTTAATTAATTAATCTTACTATTGAGTTATGAAAGAGATTTCAGCAAATGAAGAACGCATGATGCGGGTACTTTGGAGAATTGGGCAAGGCTTGGTTCGAGATATTTTGAATGAGCTTGATGAGCCCAAACCGCCCTATACGACGATTGCTTCCACGGTACGCCTTTTGGAAAGCAAAGGATATCTGACGCACAAGGTTTATGGAAATACACACATGTATATTCCATTGATTTCTCAGGAGGAGTATTCCAAGGGTAAAATCAATCACATGGTATCTAATTTCTTCCAAGGTTCTGTGAGCAACTTTCTATCCTTCATGGTAAATGAGAAAAAAATCTCCAAAAATGAGATTAAAGATCTGCAGAAGCTGATAGATGATGCAGAAAAAAGCGCTAAGAAATGAAATGGCTGATTGATTTATGGATTGAAGGAAGTCTGATTCTGGCCATTGGCTTGTTGTTCTACAAGCTAACGCTGGAGAAACTCACCTTCTTCGAATGGAATAGGGGATTTTTGATAGTCCTTCTAGTTCTATCCATTGGATTGCCTTTTCTATCTTTTGAGTTTTCTAACCCAGAAAATGCATTGGCAGAGTATACCTTGCCTGCCTTTGAATTGGGTCAAGGGGTGGTTACCGAAGAAGTTTCTTTTGGCTGGATGGACCTAATGCTAACAGTATATGTGATCGGTTTTTCGATTGCCTTGCTGAAGGTTATTTTGGGATTGGTTAAACCGTTCTTCCAGCTTCAATTGGTTGAAAAGTTCAGTTACCAAGATCTGAAAATAGCTGTCAACCCAAGCTTTGAACCGGCTTCCTATTTTGGATATGTTCTTTTGCCCTATTTCGAGCCGGAGGAGGAAGATCAGCGTCAGATCTTACTTCATGAGTCGGTTCATGTGTCCAAAGGTCATTCATGGGATTTGCTGTTCACGCACTTGTTCAAGGCTGTATTCTGGTTTAATCCGCTAGCTTATCTCTATGAGAAGTTATTGCGAGAGATTCACGAGTTTCAAGCTGATCAGGGAGTGACGAAATCTTTTTCTCAATTCGACTATTCTCGGCTGCTTCTCAGGCTGATTGTGAAAGATCAAAGCTGGCAGCTTACCAATAGCTTTAATCAGTTTCAAACAAAAAAAAGAATTCTTATGATGAATCGAGAAAAGTCAAGAAGCACTGCCAAAAGCCGCTTTCTTATGGTGATTCCTTTGGTTTCGCTCATGGTTTTAGTATTTGCCTGTGATCAAAATCTTGCAGATGATGAATCAATCAAACCTGAAAACGTGGTTGAAATTCAAGATGCGGATGGCACCGTTCAATTAAAGGAAATGGTCAATGGAAAGCTTGTAGAGATCGAAGCGGATGAAATTTTTGATGTGGTTGAGACTCCGCCTACACCTTCAGGCGGTATGGCTGCATGGAATAATTACCTAAGTGAAAATCTAAAATATCCTGCCCAGGCGAAAGAAATGGGTGTCGAGGGTACAGTGATCGCGGTGTTCGTGATCAATACAGATGGATCCATCACAGATGTGGAATTGCTCCGTGGGATCGGTGCAGGCTGTGATGAGGAGGCAGTACGAGTGATTCAGAATGCACCCAACTGGGAGCCGGGCAAGCAACGAGGTCAAGCAGTTCGAACTCGCATGCGACTTCCGATTCGGTTTAAGTTGAGTTAGTAATTTGTTAAAAATTCTTCCCTACATTTGGAATTTGGAAACTAGTTCATAAATTAAGGTTAGTTTTTAATTACTAACCTTTAAATTATTAAATATGAAAATCCCCCCCCTCCCCCCCCCCACACACACACCGCAAATCAAAGGCTAGCTAGACTTGTCCCTGTTGGCCTTTTTGCTTTACTATTCAGCATGGTACTATTCCTTCCCTCCTGTATCGATGAACCTGAGGCTCCAAGCCTTCCACTCAATGAGGGTGGGCAATTGGCTCAAGTCCGAGACTGGTTTGAAGCCAATAAGACCAATCTTCGGCTTCCCGATCGGGGAACTAATTACCGAACAGAATCTCAGGAGCTGATCCTCCCATTTTTCGAAAAAGAACCCGATTGGGAGCAATTTCATCATTATTTCTTTCCGGATGGACGTGAAGTTTTTGAAGTGAGTTTGGAGAATGCTACCAAGTACTTCCCCACCAGTATGCTAGACAGCTTCCCCGATAAAAATGTAGAAGACCTGGTCATTCAAAATATTATGTTTATCAGTCATCCTACCGAGCAACGCTTCGATCCGGTAATCGCTAGATACTATCCCGATGGAGAAGGCTCGATAGAAGATTTTGAAGGAATCTATTACGATGGCATCCCCCATGATTGGTCCGGTGTGGTAGATATCTGGACCTATGATGAGCGGCACTTTATTGGATTTACATTTGAGAATGGTGAAGTGGTAGGCCATTTCAAATATAGTCCATTAACCTCGACAGGAGAACAAGCTCGAATAGCCGGAGATTGTATACAAATAACACGGGAAATCTCAAATAATTATACAGATTCAAATGGTATTGTAGTTGTTGTACCACCTACTATAGTTGTCCAAACTTTTTGTTCTGGTTCTGGCGGTTATACTCCAGGAGGAGGCTCAGGAGATGGAAGAGACTACCATGACTATCAGCGTCCCCCATGCTGCGATGATCCAGTGACGGCTCCGCCACGTGATACTCCATCATAAGAGCCGCCTTTGCTTCCTTCTCCCAAGACAATCATCATGCAACTGACCAACCCCTGCGCTGCAGATATCTTTAAGGAACTATCAAAAGGTAGTGCTTATCTCACTGATATGACAGGGCTGGGCAGCTTGGATATCTTTCCGGGAATGCTGGATCTATTTGAACAAAGTGGACAATTTGATTACCGGATTCGGAATGGTAATCTTTCGGGAAAAAATGCAACAACAGATAGGGTCAAAGGTGTCAACATAATAACCTTAGACAATGACTACCTAAAAAATGCCACATCATTAAGTATTGCAAGAAGTATAATACACGAAACGGTGCATGCCTATTTACTGGAAAATACCTATGATAGGCATTTAAGGTCAAATTACAATACTTTTGAATTGATTGAACAATATATAACAAAATATCCAAATTCTTCGAACGGTACGCACCATGCAGCTATGGCCGACTTTATTTTGGGTATGGCTGTCTCACTATACAATTGGGATAAAAAATATGGATCTACAGGTGGTAGTTTAGGCTTTGATTATTATTACAAGATGGCCTTTGGAGGATTGGTCAATCCATCTGATCCTACCCAATTAATCGATGAAGCAAAATCGTACATTCCATCAGGAAGCAGCTGGGAGGAAATCAATCAAATTCTAAACAATGAGAAAAATGGAAACTTTGAGGCAAAAGGCACAAAATGCAACTAAAATCGTATTCATATTAACTATATTTCTTGTTTTTATACCTCGAAAAATAAAATCGCAAGTATCTAGTAGTTTAACATGTGAACAACACTCCATTATATCAAGTGTTTTTAGGGAGTCAAATGAGGATCCAATATTTGTTTATTTTATGACAATTAGGTATGAAAAATGGATGAGTTTGGTTTGGGACAAAGATTTCATGCATGAAGATGGAATAGCATTTTGCAATTTCGATGTCCCTGAGCTAAAAGAAGCTTTTAAGGAGCTGAGGTATAAGCTTGAAGGGCTATATATAAAGTCAATGAGTAGAAATATGTTGGACAACAAATTTAAATTAAGAAGGAATTCAAAGAGAAAAGATGTTTTGTTTATTTCCGAGCCCTTAATAATTGGTAAATACTCTTTTGTGTTTTATAGGGTAAATAGTGAAAAAGGTTTGTGGGTTCAGAAGGTTGATAATGGAATATGGAATTACGAATGTGCAGTTCCACTTGAATTTGAATTGCATTGACTTTTGAAAACTAAGCCATCCCAATTTGGGGGTGGCTTTACCTTTATGCGTCAAACCCTCATAATAGAAAAATAGATGAAATAAGTCGGGATGAATTCTTTATAATTGGGATAAAAAATATGGACCTACAGGTGGTAGTTTAGGCTTTGACTACTATTACAAGATGGCTTTTGGTGGATTAGTAAAAAATGGTACGAGAGAATTGATACTGGAAGCGAAACCATATCTTCCTGATGGAGTCAGCTGGGATGAAATACGTAAATTATTAGAGAACGAAGCAACTGGAAACTATCAAGCAAATGGCGAGAAGTGTGATTAAAACTTATTTAAACCTCGGGTTAATTCTTTTCCTTTCCTTGGGTTTTCAAAATGTGTATTCCCAAAAAGTCACAGAACTTAATTTGGAGCAGCACCGAATAATTAATAGTATTTACAAATACTCTCCTGAAAAACAGATTAAGTTATACAAGAGAACTCTTGAATACGAGTCGTGGATGGGGTTTATTAAGACTACTAATTTTGAAGATCTAGAGGTCATTGGCTATTGTTCGATCAAGGATTCTGAATTTGAGAAAGAGTTTAATGAATTCAAAAATGTAATGGTAAACCTTGGTTCAAAAAAGATTAATTCGAATGATCTTGATTCTAAATTCAAGGTCAAAATAATTTCTAGCAAGAATGTATTAGCTCTTTCTGAGCCAATGATTATTAATGAATATTCTTTTCAATTTATAAAATCATTTTACGGGAGGTCGTTGAATGTTCAAAAGAAAAATGACCATGGAAACTGGGATTATGCCTGTGGAATATATTTCCCTATAGATTTGCAATAAGCTTGTAATCCTGAGAAAAGCTGGTACTTAAGTAGTATCAGCCTTTCTTAGTTTCCATAGCTGTTCTTTTATAATTGGGATAAGAAGTATGGCCCCACAGGTGGCAGGTTAGGTTTTGACTACTATTACAAGATGGCTTTTGGAGGACTCTTGAAAGACGGAACTGAATATCCATTGGATGAAGTAAAAAACTTAATTCCTTCTGGAAGCAGTTGGAGTGAGATAAGTAAAATATTAGAGAACGAAGCGACCGGAAATTATAATGCAAATGGAGAAAAGTGTAATTAAAATATGTTTATTCTTCCTATTTCTCTTAATATTTCAAAATGAGAGCTTCGGCCAAAGAAAGGCAGAGTTGACAGAGGAACAATATAATGTCTTGGAAAATACTTATAGAAAGGCAAAAGAAAAGACCGTTGATGTTTATTATCATACCATACCGTTTGAATCTTGGATGCAATCGTTATGGAATGAAGATAATTACTCAGATATAGGAGTCGGTTTTTGTTCATTCAAAGAACCGGATATTAAACTAGCTTTTTCTGAATTAAAAAAACAAGTTTTTGACTTGAAAGAAAAAGAAATCAATAGGAAAAAACTTTCGGGTAAAATTAAAACTTCGAAGAGAAAAAAAAGATCAAAAGTTAGTTTTCTTTCTGAGCCAATAATCATGGGCGATTATTCTTTTGTTTTTAGTAGAAGTGTAGATCAAAAAAGTGTTCATGTTCTAAAAAAAGTCACATTGGGAAAATGGAAATACGAATGTGCAGTTCCGCTTGAATTTGAATTGCATTGACTTTTGAAAACTAAGCCATCCCAATTTGGGGGTGGCTTTTATCATTGTATATGAAATGAATAAATTGAACAATTCGAAAAAGTTAATCGATTAGAGAAATTATTCATCTTGATAAAAAAATACCAGTAGTGCTGAATCCTCTGAGTGGGAGGTCAAGAAAATAAGGGAGGTTTAACCTTAAGAAAAGCTTTCTCTATCCAGAAAGCCTTTCTTTTTGATGTTTGAGAATTAGAAATCCGTGGATTGCCCATCCAAGTTCAGCGGTTTGATCCAGATGTTTCTGTAAAATACATCGTGTCCTTCCGCCTGCAGTTTCAATCCGCCAGGACGGTCTGTAATTCCTTTTCCTCCATCATTTCCGCCATCGATGCCGGAGTTTGGACCACCCCAAACCTGCTGGATACTCACATCCTCATGAATTTTTTTGCCATTGAAGTAAATCGTCACCCGAGCCTTTTCTGTAAGTGTTCCATTCTCAAAGCGGGCTGCTTTGAAGACAATATCATAGGCATTCCATTTTCCAAGACCATTGTAGGCTTCTTCCTTTGGTAGATGTTCGTTGATTACCGCGGCCAAGCCATGTAGGCCATAGTCTCCGTCTAGGATTTGGATTTCATATCGATTTTGGAGATAGACTCCACTATTTCCTCCCTCATTTTTGATCAAAAATTCCACATGGGCTCTAAAATCCCGATATTCTTTTTTAGTTACAATATCAGCTGCACCATATTTTCCGCCTGCTGCTGCAGGATCATTGCTACTGATCGCCTTTCCTCCATCTACTGGGTCTTTCACTTCCATCCATTTGATGGGAGGCTCAGCCGAGAAGCGAGGTCCCTGCCAATATTGCCATTTTTCTAAAAGCATTTCTTTGCTTCCATCTAGCATCAATTCAGCTCCATCAATCGGAGCTGTGCCAACTCCAACTTGGGCCTTTGCTACAGCAGTGCCCATAAAAATTAAGGCTAAAGCAATAATCCAGTGAATAGAGAGATTTTTGGTTTTCATAGGTTTACTATTTTGGGTTGTGTTGAATGCATGTAATTTGGTTATTTTTATGAAAGCTGGAAAGTTTCTCATGGAATTTAGGGCTTTCATACTGTTTTTTTATCAATCTAAATCAATAGCAAATGAAATGGGAAGGTCGTAGACGCAGTAGCAATATAGAAGACCGAAGAGGGCAACGCGGTCCAAGCGGTGGCGGGGGAATTAACCCAATGTTGCTTGCACCTTTGCTTCGAATGCTTTTCTCGAAAACCGGTCTCGTGATCGTCGCAGTCTTTATCGGGGGCTCAATCTTGCTTGGAGTGAATCCACTTTCCTTGATCGGTGGCTTTTTGGGTGGAGGTCAAGGATTTACCACTGAGGTAAATTACCAATCCAGTCCTGAAGATGATCGCTTAGCTGAGTTTTGCTCCGTGATATTAGCTGATACTGAGACTGTTTGGAATCAATTGATCGAAAATTACCGGGAACCAACTCTGGTGCTTTTTTCTGGTGCTGTTTCCTCTGCCTGTGGAAATGCAAGTGCTGCGACGGGGCCTTTTTACTGTCCGGCAGATGAAAAACTATACATTGATTTAAGCTTTTTTCAGGAGATGGAGCAGCGACTCAATGCTCCGGGAGATTTTGCGCAAGCCTATGTCATTGCGCATGAGGTAGGCCATCATATCCAAAAAATCATGGGAATTACCGACGAAGTACAGAAGCTTCGGGGAAAGATTTCAGATCGGGAATACAATCAATATTCGGTGCGATTGGAACTTCAGGCTGACTTTCTGGCTGGAGTTTGGGCTCATCATTCACAGCGAGTAAGTGGGATGATGGAAGCAGGAGACCTCGAAGAGGGCCTGAATGCCGCTAATGCCATTGGGGATGACCGACTACAAAAACAGGCTACCGGACGGGTAGTGCCAGACTCTTTCACCCATGGTACCTCAGCTCAGCGAATGCGCTGGTTTAAAAAGGGATTCGATACAGGAGATCTGTCTCAGGGAGATACTTTTAGTGCTGAAATGCTTTAGATTTCTAAGATGTAATCTAGAATTCCTGCATTTTTTCCTTTTGGTCTAGTGACCAAGAGGGGCAGGGTATCATTGAACTGAATCAAACGCTCGGCCATACTTCCAATGAATAATGCTGTGGCGGCGGTCCGCCCTTTTGCACCGATCACGATACCGTCAGCTCCGATTTCCAAGGCCTTGTCAATGATTTCCTGTACAGGATCATCATTGTCATCTTGTGTGTAAACAGGCGTGATTTTGATGTTTTTCGTATCAATTTTTCGGATAAACTTCTTGTAATTTATCTCGGCATGCATCAGCATGATTTGGGTAAATTCTTCGTAAGTTTTTCCTGTAAAATGATAACCTGAAGGGACATTGAATACATTCTGACAAACAATTTCAGCGTTACCATGCTTTGCTGCGATCATAATTGCCTCTTCCATGGCATCTTTGGAATATTCAGAAAAGTCTGAGGGCACAAGGATTTTTTGGACCTTTGGAACGGTAGTTTCAGGAATGATCAATAGGGAACAGCTCGCTCTTCTGGCTAGTCTCAAAGCAGCGACCCCTGTGCCTGGAAGGGTGGTTTTTCTACCAATGATGATCATATCCACTGACTTTTCCTCAGAAAGCTTCAGGATCTTTTTTGATAGGTTTCCTTCCTTTACCACATAGTTTAGCGAGATGTCTTTTTGATTCCCAAAAACCTCTGAAACAGTTTTTTGCATTGCATTCTGCCTTTCAGTGATCATATTCTCTATGAGGTTTGGAAATTCCTCCAGGACTTCCTTAGGAACCGAAAGGTTTTTGATCACATTGACAAAAAATATCTTCTTGGTTTGATTGACTCTGGCAATAAATTGTGCGAATTCGACCAAGGTTTTGTCTAAGCTGGACTGATCCAGGCAAACAATCATTTTCTTAATCAAGTACATGGGCATGCAAAATTTGACAATACAAAGTTAAAGGCTTCTTGATAGATTTTTAATGGAATTGAAATAAAATTCTGAACCTAATATGTTTATTTGTTCTGTACAGATTGAATTTCAGGTTTTAAGGAATTTTTCAAAATAAGCTCCTGAATTTTATTCTCCGGGATATGCTTTTCTTCATGCTTAAAGTTAATTAGAGAAAAGAGAATTACGAATTATCCGCTCCCTAATTTAACCCGTCGATGTAATATCCGTATATTTGTCAAAGCCCAGGCCGCTGACATGTTCAAACTTCACAATTAACAACTATACCGAGTGAAGCCCTTTCCAAAAACAGGCCTCACCCTGTCCCGATAGCTATCGGGATCGGGGCCTCGCACAAAACGCAGGATAACAGTGGAAGTTTGCGGATTTAAGGCAGCTCAAATCTTGTCTATAAGGAGGTTTGTAACACTCTAAGGCTTGGGCTTTTTAATTTTTTCTCTGATCCATTCCCATTCTTCTTTTCCGACCCAGCCCAGCATTGCCAATCCAAGAAAGAAAGAAACTAAGATTATGCTTTGGAGCACAAAATCCAACCAGTAGTTTTCAAATGTAGGTAAGCCCATAAACAGTAGAAAAAGGGCTATTCCCAAAATCAAAATTTTTAATGTTTCCGGGCTAAAAGGGTTCATTTGTAATCGGTATTTCAAAAAGAAGAACTTAACCATATTAAAAAGTAACATTACCAAGGCTGATGCAATGGCTGCCCCGGAAATGCCAAATTGCGGGATGAGCAGATAATTCAACAGAATGATCATGATACTCATCAGGATGGTTGCGAAGAGGTTGAATTTAAAGTATTTGGAAAAGACCAAAATTTCAGAGTTGGCAGAAAAGAGGGCATCAATGACTTTTCCTAAACCAATCCAAAAAACCACCCATTTTCCTGCCTCATAGAGGCTACTGTTTGGAATCAAACGGTAGATGAAATCAATATTGATCCAAATCCCCAGAAAAATCAGAAGGCTGATATAAAATTGACGGTTGGAAACTTGAGTGTAGATTTTTTGAATCGCAGGATGATTTTCTTTGGAAAAATGATCAGCGATCACAGGCATAATCACCTGAGAAATAGCCCGTCTTGGCATTTCTATTACGATAGCCATACTAAATGCGATCGTGTAAATAGCATTCGCCTCAAGGCTAATAAGTGAACTGACCATGATGGAATCGATCTTTAAAATCAAGGTAGAAGCAGCAGTAGCCAGAAAGGTAATTAGGCTGAATTGGATAAAAGCGGTTCGAAAACCCTTTGGAAATTTAGACCAGGAAAAGTCCAATTTGAGGACACGAAGATAGCTCAGGTATACCACCATTCCGATTAGCGGAAGGCCATAGACTCCAATTAAGCCAGCCATCATCTGATCAAAATCTATCCATTTGATAAGGTAAAAGATCATCCAAATTCCAGTCAGCAGCCTCAGGAAAACCTCTCTGAAGAATGTTGGTATGGAGACTTTTAAATAGGATCGACTATAGGCGTCGAGTATGGAATTGGCTAAGGCTAAAAAGGTGATAAAAAGGACAATCCATAGGTATCTGATGACTTCGGGGGAATTTTTGGCGAAAAGTCCAACGATTTCATCCTGAAAGAGCCAAAACAAGGAAGCAGCTAAAATAAAGCCCAGAAAAGCTATCAAAAGGCTAAAACTCAAAAAAGAGCTTTGGTTGCTTTGTAACTTTGGGAAATACCTCGTGATTCCGTTTCCTAGCCCCAATTGGGCAAAAGGGACAATCAGCAGTGCAAGATCTTGAATGGTGCGAAATGTACCCAATTCTGCAGCTTCTAATGCATAGGGGTAAAGCCAAAGGACATTAAAGTAGCCAATGACTACTCCCAGATAGGAAAAAATGGCAGTGCGGAAACTTTGATTGGCGACTTTGCCCATGGGCTGAAAATATCAAAAAATCAGGAGAACCACATCGATTGGCTTCAATCGATTTTTTGGCACTTGTCACAACCGGCCTTTTCTGTCGGTTTTCCAAAAAACCGTTGCCAAAGGTAGGCTAAGGCTCCCAATCCAATAATCGCTATGATGATTTCTTGCAACATCTTAAGAGAAGATATTATAGGTCAATAAAGCAGCAAAATATGCCAGTGCTGTCATATATACTGTTTGGATCAACGGCCATTTCCAACCTTTAGTTTCCCTGTAGACAATAGCAAGAGTACTCATGCATTGCATGGCAAAGACATAAAAGACCATCAGCGAAAAGGCTGTAGGCTTATTGAATGTCTTTTCTCCGGTATTTGAATTGATCTGCGTATCAAGCTTTTCCCGAATAGTAAGGTCATCCTCCACGTCTCCACCAATACTGTAAATAGTTGCAATGGTCGATACAAATACCTCTCTTGCGGCAAAGGATGCAATCAATGCAATTCCGATTTTCCAATCGTAGCCAAGTGGCTTGATGACTGGCTCAATTCCTCGCCCTAAAATCCCGATGAATGAGTTTTCAAGTAATAGAGAGGAGGTTTCAGCTTCAATTTCAGCTATTTGCTCTTCAGAGGATGCAGCGGCAAGTTTTTCTTCTTGAATTTCCCTTACTGCGTCCATTTGAGATGGAGGCCCATAAGAACCCAGAATCCATAGGATAATCGAGATGGCCAAGATCACTTTTCCTGCCTCAGTTACAAATGTGCGAGACTTGTAATACATGGTGAGAAGGACATCTTTCCATCTGGGGGTCCGATAGGAAGGTAGCTCAACCATCAGGAATGACTTTTCTTCTGTTTTCAGCATGGATTTTAATCCAAAAGCCGTCACCAAAACGCCAATTACGCCGAGTAAATAAAGGGCTAGAAGTGTTAAGGCCTGTAGGTTGAATATTCCAAGAATCGCTTCATCCGGCACGACCAATCCGATCAAAATAATATATACCGGCAACCTTGCCGAGCAACTCATCAAGGGAGTCACCATAATGGTGATTATTTTTTCCTTCCAATTGCCAATGTTTCGAGCTGCCATCACTCCAGGAATGGCACAAGCAACTCCTGAAACCAAGGGTACAATGCTTTTTCCATGCAAGCCAAAAGGCCGCATCCAGCGATCCATCAAAAACACGACGCGGGACATGTATCCGGTATCTTCCAGAATGGCTAGGAAGCCAAATAAAAGAGCGATCTGAGGAATGAAAATAACAACTCCCCCAATTCCCGGGATTACCCCTTCGGAAAGCAAATCTGAAATAGGTCCAGCTGGCAACGTACTGCTTAACCAAGCTCCCAAATCTGCAAAAAAACCATCAATCAAATCCATGGGGACGGATGCCCAGGCAAAAATTGCCTGAAATATCAGTAAGAGGATTCCTCCAAAAACTAGGTAGCCTAAAACAGGGTGTAGAAAAATCTTATCGAGTGGGGCAGACCCTACCTCTTGATGGGATTTTTTAACCAATACTTTTTCGATGACCTCGGTGATCCGCTTATATCGGATTTTGGTTTCTTCCAGTTGAGCAGCTTCTAGATTGATAGTAAGTGTCTCTAGTTTTTTTCGTATCCAGCTTCTTTTTTCCTCTGAAAGCCCCTTGTCTTTTAGCCCAAATCGAAGAATCTGGTAAGCTTGATAATCGTTACTCAGTTCAAAATATTCCTTGACATCCTGAAGCTGGGAATTATCCAAGAATTCCTTTGCCTCTATAAAAGGACCTGGATTCGTGAAATTTTGCTGATGGATCAATTCTTTTATTTGATCCATTCCTTTTAGATGCCGAGCGTCTGTCTGAAGAATAGGCACTCCGAGTTGCTTGAACAACTCATAAGTTTTTATCTCAAGCTGGCTTTTCTCAGCCATATCAGCCATGTTCAGAGCGATGGCTAGATTGAGGCCAAGATCGATCAGTTGGGTAGCTAAAAATAATCCTCTCGAAAGTTGAACCGAATCTATAATCATCAGTGCGAAATCTGGTTTTTCGATTTCGCTAAGCTGGTTCAATACCCGATGAGCGATGATTTCATCCTCTGAATTTGGGTAAAGCGAGTAAGTTCCAGGAAGATCAATGATGTAATAAACTTGATCTTGGTAGATCATCGCTCCGGTTTTTTTGTCCACCGTCACACCGGGATAATTACCGATTTTTTGGTTTAATCCAGTCAACTGATTGAAAATAGTCGTTTTACCTACATTGGGATTTCCAATGAGCGCTATTTTCAGCGGTTTGGTCAGAGAGGGTGGCTGTGTTTGGGCCATGAATTAGGAGATAATTTTGACTTGAAGTAAGGCCGCTTCTTGTTTGCGTAGTGCTAGGAGGGTGTTTTCTATAAGGAAAGCCAAGGGACCGTTACTTGGAGCTTTGAACTGTAGGGTGATTTTTTTCCCCGGCAGAAAACCCAATTCCATTAAATTCACTTTAAGGGGTGAATCGATTAGGTCTTCGATAATTGCACTGTGGGAGATCTTTAGTTGATCTGCTGTCATACGTACTGCCTTTGAATCAATCTTGCAAAAGTAACTTATTTGGAATGAATCTAAGGAAAAAATCAGGGTATTTTCTCAGGAAAAATTCAAAACTCATCGAATGCTGAGGATTTCATTCTGCAAATTAAACTCCAAACCTCCTTCTAGCATGATTCGCATGCTGAATTCTAGCTGAACTTCTTTTCCTGGATTCTTTGTGAAAACCAACTTGAAGAGGTCTTCACGAAATAGTGACAGTCCATTTTCTAAAAAATCAGGTATGGATCTCGATTGCTCCGAGAAAAAATAATTCATTTCGAAAAAATCACTAATGTCCTGACCTACCTGAAAAATCTCTCCATCTGCAAATTCCACCTCTTTAGAATTAATAATCTGGATTCCAATCATTTTTTCTTGGGACTGGGGCGAAGGAGGACTACAAGCGAAAGCTATTCCTGGTATTGAATTTTTGCTATCCTCAAAATAGGCCACATTCTGTGTTTCTTTTATTCGGAAAGACTTGGTGATAAAATCGTAAGGAAGAGAGGTAGAAGGACTTACTTGTTGGCCTTCGGTAGTTAAAGAAAGGGTCTCGAAAGATTGAACTCGAAAGTCAATAACTTCAAAAACAGGCCCACAACCGCAAGGATTATTGCAAAATTCAGAACAAGCAATAGGAAGCATTGCAAGTGTGATGAATAGGGCACTGGTGGAAATGAGCTTTTTCAATTTGATGATGATTTACACTCCTTAAACTGGAAGAAGGTCTTTTTGGTTTATCAAAAAAGCCCGGATTTGGATCTCCGGGCTTTCAATTTTAAGCTTTTCCTCTCAGCATTAGATTCCAATACATAAATGGCAAACCGTATTTTTTCAGCAGCCACATGCTGTACTGCTCTTTGCTAGTATCCACAAATTTTGAAATCAGCGGATCAGAATCACGGACATTGTCGTATTTAAATTCCGCTAAGACCATTTTTCCGTATCCAGTCACTAGAGGACAGGAGGAGTAACCTTCATAAGATTCGTGACCAACTTGGTGGGTTTTCATCAATTTGAGGAGATTTTCCACCAAAACTGGGGCTTGCTTACGAATAGCTGCGCCGGTTTTTGCTGTAGGCAAATGGGCGACATCTCCCAAAGAAAAAACATTAGGGAATCGCTTATGCTGAAGGGTATGGATATCTACATCTACCCAACCTTTGCCGGGACCTTCCTGAATTGATATCTCTGAATCTTGAATGAATTGAGGAGCTGCTTGCGGTGGAGCAAGATGGAGCATATCAAAGTGAATTTTGATTTCGGTAGCTCCAGTAAGCTCTTCTCCTATCACGTTTCCTTCCATCACCGTACAATTGCTTTCTCCCGGCTTAGAATACTGAAAGTAGATGTCCTGATTTTCTACGTCGATTCGGACAGGAGCATAGAAAGGCTTGAAGATGATATCTCTATCGTGAATAATTTTATTCAGTGTACGAGCAAAATCCGGTACTCCAAAAATAACCGTTCCCGGAGTTGCAAAAATCACATTGACTTTGTCTCTGATTCCCTCTTTTCTGAAATAGTCTTCTGCCAGATACATGATTTTTTGAGGGGCTCCTCCACATTTGATCGGTGTGGTAGGCTGGGTGAAAACTGCGTTTCCTCCTTTGAAATTCTTTAAAGTTTCCCAAGTATGTTCTGGGTCGGTATAGTTGGAGCAAACGATACCTTTCTCCATTGCTTCAGGAAGTCCTGGCAACAAATCAGGTCTCATGACGAGGCCTGGAGCTACCACTAAATAGTCATAGCCAACATCACCTGAATTTTCTGTTCCTACTTTGTTTGATTTTGGATCTATAGTGGTTGCTTTATCCTTAATCCAGGTAACGCCTTTTGGTATGTAGTCAGCTTCTTCTCGTTCGGTATCTTTAAAATCAAAGGTACCAGCACCTACCAAAGTCCAGGCAGGCTGATAATAATGTTTTTCTGAGGGCTCAATAATCGCAATCTTTAGCGATTTGTCCTTTCTCATAAGTTGTGCTGCCACAGTTATGCCGGCAGTTCCTCCTCCGATAATAACTATTTGATAATGTTCCATGATTGGGTTTTTTGTGGGTTTCTTAAAAGTACTAAAAGGAGTAATCTAATTTCGTGACATTTATCATGTTAAAATCTGATTTCAGCTAAAGTTCTTTCTTTTTACAATTAATTAAGATGAATAACGATGATTTATAGCAGTCAAAATGTGATATCAGTCACAAAAGCAGGTGGGGCTTCCCTGTAGTTTCGTTTTTAAAATCTGGTAAAAAAATATACTTTCACCCATCGGATTTTTATCACATCAATCAAAACATGACCGTAGAAGAATTAAAAAACAGCTTACCTGGGTTTACAGACCCAAAATTACTTGAGAAGCTTATCGAGAAGGGGCAAATCATGCAGCTTGAGCCCGGGAAAGTTTTAATGGAGCCCGGTAAGTTTGTCAAGATGGTTCCTATAGTACTGGAGGGGTCAATTAAAATCATGCGGATGGATGAGGATGGGAAAGAGCTTTTCTTGTACTACTTGGATGCAGGGGAGACTTGTGCACTTTCGCTGACTTGCTGCTCAGCTGCCCGCCCGAGCGAAATCAAGGCAGTTGTTGAGGAACCCACTGTCCTGCTCGGGGTACCGATCAATGTCCATGAACAGTTGACAGATGAATTCAAGCAATGGAAAGACTTTGTTTCTTCTACTTATCAAAGTAGATTTCAGGAGCTCCTCATTGCTTTGGATGCGGTAGCGTTCCGAAGAATGGATGAGCGTCTGATGCGCTACATCGTTACAAAAATGAAGCAGCATAAGACTAATGAACTGCAAACGACTCATCAGGAAATCGCAAATGAATTGGGTACTTCAAGAGAAGTGATCTCAAGGCTGCTCAAGCAATTGGAAAAGAAAAAATGGATTGAACTAGGTAGGAATGTAATTTACATCCGAGATGACTTCGAAGAGTTGATTAGTAAATAAATCAAACCATCACCAAGAGCGGCACTCGAACCTGGTAAGCCATTTCGATAGATTTTCTTTTACCCAAAAGTTGATCCCAGATTGATTTTTGAGTGTGGCACATCGCCAATATGGATTCTGGATTCTTTTCCAAGAATGTTTTGATTCCTGAAATTACATTTTCAGATTCCAATTGGTGTATGGTGGGTGTGTAGCCTATTTCTTTTTCGAAGTAACTCTTCAATCCGTTAAGGGCCATTTCCTTTACAAATGACCTTGACTTCATGATATGGATAATCTGAATTTTTAAGCCCCAAATACTGGCGTAGCTATTCACTTTTTCTATAAACTTTTCCTCATGATCTGCTACTTCCAATGCAAAGCTTAGATTTTTTATCTGTTCGGTGGAAGATTCTTCAGGAACCAGTAATACGGGAATGGTGGTCTCTCGGATCACATTTACAGCTGTGGAACCTACAAGAATTTTTTTAAGGCCTCCCATACCATGTGTGCCCATGATGATCAAGTCTGCGTCCAATTCTTCTGCCAGTCGGGTGACATTGATAGAGGGAGTACCTTCAATAATCTCTGAATGTATTTCAATTGGCCCTATGCTGTATTTATCCACCATTTCCTCCAAAAGCTTCCTAGCGTCAGAATGCATATTATCGAGTGCTAGGGCTGTTTGAGAGGCAAAATCATAGATCATCTCTACCACGTGGCACAATACAATGCTGGTTTTGCTTCCACGATGGAGTCCAAGCGCAAATTCTAAGGCCTTGACTGAGTTGGTGGAAAAATCAATCGGAACAATGATTTTCATAGTATTAAGATTTTTAACGAATATAAAGCCCTTTCGACACAAAAAACATGAAAAAAATCATTCCGAAAGCAGATTTAACTTTAACTTAAAACGAATTCTTTTGAATAGCCTAAATGTTTTAATGTAACTTTTGTTACTGCTTACCCCTGTGGCTGCAGCTTACTTTTGAGGCTTAATTCAAAAATGAAAATCAATGGATATTATAATTATTTTAGGATATGCAGCAGCCATCTTGATCGGTGTTAGTTTAGGACTGATTGGTGGGGGAGGGTCGATATTGACCGTTCCGGTTCTGGTCTATATTCTGCATATCGATCCGGTTTTAGCCACGGCTTATTCCTTATTCGTGGTGGGTACGACCTCTCTTGTAGGGGCTGGAAATTACATGAAAAGCGGATTAGTGGATTATAAGACGGCAGTAGTATTCGCTATTCCTTCATTTATTGCGGTGTTTTTAACCAGAAAATTTTTGGTTCCTTGGCTTCCTGACCCATTATTTTCCATGGGCGGGATTGAAATATCCAAAAGCGTGGGAATCATGGTTTTCTTTGCGCTGATCATGCTTGCGGCTTCTTATTCCATGATCAAAGAAAAGAAAAAAAGTGGTGAGGATGAAAACGGCGAAGTGAAATTCAATATTCCTTTGATCGCTTTGGAAGGATCGATAGTAGGCATGATTACCGGTATAGTCGGAGCAGGGGGAGGATTTTTGATTATCCCTGCTTTAGTTCTTTTGGCAAGATTGCCCATGAAGTTAGCTGTAGGTACTTCATTATTGATTATCGCTGCTAAATCTTTGATAGGGTTTTTGGGAGATATCTCCACGCAAACTATCGACTGGCAAATGCTGTTAATCTTTACCGGATTATCCGTAGTAGGTATATTTATCGGTAGCGCACTTTCTAAAAAGATCAATGATAAAGCATTGAAGAAAGGTTTTGGCTGGTTTGTACTTGTGATGGGTATTTACATCATCGGAAAAGAATTATTGAATCTATAAGAAGGCATGGTGGAGAAGTATTTCAAAATATTCCTTGACGGATATTATGGATATTGGAATTATTTGAAAAGTGAGATTCTGTATCCTTCCTGGCAAAATTACTTTTACTGGTTAGTTGGCCTTTCTCTTTTAGTATGGCTACTGGAAATCGTATTTCCTTGGAGAAAGAATCAGCCGATTATTCGTAAAGACTTCTGGTTGGATGCGTTCTATATGTTCTTCAACTTCTTCCTCTTTTCATTGATCGTATACAATTCGCTCAGCAATGTTTTTGTTGAGGCTTTCAATGACTTCCTTGGCTTGTTTGGAATTACCAACCTGGTAGCTATTGAAGTGAATTCCTGGCCTATTTGGGGGCAATTTCTATTGATGTTTTTGGTAGCGGATTTCATTCAATGGAATACGCATCGACTATTGCATCGAGTGCCTTGGCTTTGGGAGTTTCACAAAGTGCATCATTCTGTGGAGCAAATGGGCTTTGCAGCACATCTTCGTTATCATTGGATGGAAACGATCGTCTACAAATCTATCCAATATGTTCCTTTGGCAATGATTGGCTTTGGATTGGATGACTTTTTCATCCTGCACATTTTCACCATTGCTATTGGCCATTTGAACCATGCGAATATTAGATTGACCTACGGACCATTGAAGTATATTCTCAATAATCCAGTCATGCATTTGTGGCATCATGCCAAGCACCTTCCCGAAGGAAGTCACGGTGTCAATTACGGTATTTCCCTTAGTATTTGGGATTATCTTTTTGGTACGGCATATATTCCTAATGAAGGAAGAGATGAGCCGCTTGGCTTCGAAAAAGTAGAGGAATTTCCAAAGACCTTTTGGTCACAAATATTTTACCCATGGCTGCGCAAAAAGAGCTAAGTACTACCAATCCATTCAATAATTGGCGAACAGTTATCATTTTGACTTTGACCTTGGGATTAGCCCCATTTGTTCCCGAGCCTCACTTCTTCGGAAAGATTCGTTGGGTTTTGGGTGGTGCCAATGGCATGCAGCTGATCGATTGGGGAGACCTCCTGTTTCATGGTTTGCCTTGGATTTTGCTAGTTAGGCTTTCCGTGATTTCACTTAGAAGAAAGCTGGTAAAAGCGTCATAATGTGATTTTTATTACTGTTTTGAGGGATAAGGTCAGATACTTTTGTATCAATCTTTAACAATGAAACACGAAAATTATGTTTGACTTCTTTAAATCAACACCTAAAGCTTACGAAGATATATCTGTAGGAGAATTTCACGACTTGATGCTGCAAAAGGATGCGGTCATTATCGATGTACGCACAGCGGGAGAGTTCGCTGGAGGCAAACTTCGGGGAGCAAGAAATATTGACATCATGTCTAGAAACTTCACCCAGCAAATTGAAAATCTTCCAAAAGACAAGACCTATTTGCTCTACTGCAGAAGCGGCAACAGAAGTGGACAAGCCTGTCAAATAATGACTGAAATGGGCTTCAAAAATGTAAAAAATATGGCTAGAGGGATTATGTCCTGGCCATTTGAAACAGTATAAAAAAGCGGGTTCCAGCCCGCTTTTTTTTATCTCTTTGCGATTTTATTATCGCTGATAGTTTTTTGACGAGTACTCTTGAATCTGCTGAGGGTGCTATCCATTTTTTTGATATGCTTGGTGCTTCGTCCCTGGACCCGTTTCCTCCACATTCGAAAGCTACTCTCTTTCATATTTTTTCGCATCAACTTGATGACTTCTGACTCACTGACGCCAAATTGCTGCTCAATAGCGTCAAAGGGAGATCGATCTTCCCAAGCCATTTCTATGATGCGATCTATTTCCCGCTCGCTTAGTGATATTTTTTTACTCATACCTTCCAAACCATCACATGGCCTAGTGGTTTACTGATTGTGCAAAAAATTTCCATAGTCTGGTTAAAAAGAGACTTACGTTTACGCGACCATCCTCCGCTGTTGGAAGCCTTTCGGGCCGGGTATCCCATTCTCCTTTTGTATGCATTTGAGCCATCGCTAATTGCTGCGGCCCAGAGTGATACAAGACATTGGCGGTTTGTATGGGAAAGCTTGGAGGACTTAAATAGCCAATTGAAAGAATTTCAAGCTAAGGTTAACATTCTGCATGCTGAGGTTTTGGATATTTTCAAGGTTTTGCAGCAGGAATATATCATTCAAGCGGTCTATTCACACCAAGAGACTGGAATTGCTGTTACTTATCAGAGAGATCAAGCCGTAGCTAGCTATCTTAAAGCACACAAAATTCCTTGGAAAGAATTCAATCAGCAGGGAGTCAAGCGAGGGAGAAAGGATCGAAAAGGGTGGAGAGAAGCTTGGTTTGCTTACGCAAAAGCGACTTTTGAAGAAATCCCTTTAGAAAAGATTCAGTTTGTTTCTCTTTCTAAAAAATTCCTAGCAACTGAAAACTTCCTTCCCATGGACCCGGCATGGAGCCAGCCGAACCCAAAAATGCAGAAAGGAGGGGAAAAATTGGCTTGGAGATATCTCAAGAGCTTTGTCGAAGACAGAGTCAAAAACTATAATAGACACATCTCAAAACCAGAGTTAAGCCGAACTGGTTGCAGTAGACTTTCGCCTTATTTGGCTTGGGGCTGTCTTTCCATTCGTCAGGTTTATCAGGTATCCGAGTTGAAGAAGAAGTCAGGTTTTCAGGTTCGAAATTTCACAAATTTTCAATCACGTCTGAGATGGCACTGTCATTTCATCCAAAAGTTTGAAATGGAGTCCCGAATGGAGTTTGAACCAATCAATAAGGGCTTTTTGGAATTTTACCCAAAAGTGAATCATGATTGGATTCAGGCTTGGAAGGAGGGAAAGACTGGCTATCCATTGGTGGATGCTTGCATGCGTTGTGTGAAAGAAACGGGTTATTTGAATTTCAGAATGCGGGCGATGGTCGTATCCTTTTTGACTCATCACCTTGGCCAAAACTGGAAAGCAGGAGCCGATCATCTGGGGAAATGCTTTTTGGATTTTGAGCCAGGAATCCATTATCCACAGCTTCAAATGCAGGCTGGGGTGACAGGAATCAATACGGTTCGAATTTATAATCCCGTAAAGCAGTCACAAGATCATGATTCGGAAGGTGTTTTTATCAAAAAATGGGTGCCTGAACTTTCCAAAATTCCCGCTCCTCAGATTCATGAGCCTTGGAAGATTCCACCATTGGAATTGCATGTTTTTGGGATGGAACTAGGAAAGGACTATCCATTTCCAATAGTAGATCTGGAAAAGTCAGGAAAAGCAGCACGGGATAAAATCTGGGATGCTCAGAAACTCCCTGAGGTAAAAAAAGAGGCCAATCGGATCCTTGAAAGGCATACTTTACCAAATAGATGGGCTTAGCATGAAAAAAGAATATTTGCCAACGAAAATCTGTCCGGTCTGCAAGCGCCCTTTCACTTGGCGGAAAAAGTGGGAAAAAAACTGGGAAAATGTCAAATACTGTTCAAAAAGATGTGCAAGTTCAAGGCAGAAGAACACTACCGATAGACCATGATATACCAGACCAGGTAAATCGCCAGTGGGAAAAAGTACCCTAGCAAAATCACCCAAATAGATTCGGAAATACTTCTTCTGCTGATCGAAAGAAAGCCAAAAACCCAGGCAGCTCCGTAGATTATTTCAAAAATATTGATGGTAGCCAATGGGTATAGATATTTCTTCTCTACTTGATCAAATCCAACAAAACTCAACATGGAAAAGGGTCTGTTCAATTCGATTTCGAGATAGCTTGCGGCTTGGGAGGGATTGAGATAAATCAGGAATCGAAGGAGCTCAGGAAGTAGAAATATCGTTTCAGCAACCAAGGCAAATTTCCATAGCTCCTTGTATGGAACTTTGTATCCAAGTGCAAAGGATGCGATCCAAATCAAAAACGAAATCAAGGTAAACTTGAAAAGGAGCAAAATAGGAGTAGCCAAATACCCAAGTGAATTGAAAATATAGAAATAGGTGAGTGCTCCCGAATTTCCTAAATTTTGTGAATCGGGAATTGCTTCTATAATCAATGTGTTGGTCAGATACTGGATTAGTATAAAAAGTAAGACAAGCAATAAAAAATAAAGGCGTTTGTCAAAATCTAATAATGCTTGAATTCGTTGAGCTAGTGGATTTGCTGATGAGGTCATAGGAAAATTAGGAATGGAGAAAGATAGCATAAATCTAACTTTTAGCGATAATTTTGTGCGCATGAAGCGTCAATGGTATTGGTCAGTATGGTGGGTAGTAGGTGGAGTGCTATTTTCTGTTTTACCGTTTTTGACTCATGGTCAATCGGAACCAGGGGATAGTTTGATGGAGGTAAAAAAATCGCCCTACCTACTCTTAGACAGGGGGCTGCAATACCGGATTACGAAGTCAATTAATAGTATGTATAATTTTGACTTTGAGACGGCGGAGCATGACTTTCAAGTAATTGCCTATCAATATCCCAACCATCCCCTTCCGGATTTTTTGATGGCGCTGAGTTATTGGTGGCGGATAGAAGTGGATATCACCAATGAATCTTATGATGATATTTTCTTGGCTTACATAGAACGAGCGAATGAAAAAGCCGAGACCCTTTTTGATGAAGATCCAACCAATAAAGAAGCAGCTTTCTTTTTAGCTGCCGGATATGGATTTGAAGGTAGATTGAAGGCCGAGCGGAAAAGTTGGACTGGAGCAGCCTGGGCTGGTAAAAATGCCTTAAAGTACATGGAACTAAGCAGGGGAGAAGAGGAGTTTAATCCCGAACTTTTGCTAGGAGACGCACTCTTTAATTATTTTTCTGTCTGGATTCCGGATAATTATCCCTTGCTCAAACCAGTTATGGCTCTTTTTCCAAAAGGGGACAAAGATTTAGGTTTGGAGCAACTTGAGCAGGTGGCAACTAATGCTTTCTATACACGAATTGAGGCGATGTATTTTTTATTTCGACTCTATGCATCTCAGGAGAAGAAGCCTTACGAAGCACTCAGGATTTCTTCCTATCTCCATGAGAAATTTCCAAATAATCCTTACTTCCATCGGTCCTACGCACGTCACCTTTATACTGTAGGTCGCTGGTCAGAAGCGGTAGAGGAGTCTGGAGAGATTCTGAAAAGGATAGAAACAGGAATGACAGGCTATGAATCCAATAGCGGTCGATATGCTGCTTTCTACATGGCTCAATATTATGAACGCATCGGGAATCGAGATGAGGCGAAATACTTTTATCTCAAGACACTTTCCTATGGAGAGGAATCCGAATCTCAGGAAAGTGGGTATTATTTACATTCTCTGGTTCAATTGGGACAAATCGCTTTGGAGGAAAATCAGAAGGCTTTGGCCAAGGATTATTTCAAAAAAGTGAAGAAATACGCGAAGCGGAAACATCCCGCTCATCAAGCTGCAAGAGATTTTATCAAAAAGAATAAACTTTAACTCGGGAGTTTACGTTTTTTGCTTCATACGCAGGAGATAATTTGAATTTTGGAGTTTAAAAAAGTGATTTTGAAAGCTTTGTTTGCCGAAAAGTCCCGATTAATAAATAAAATTTCGAATTTGTCCCTTTAAAAAAGTTTTATTCACTTTAAAACTTTCCTTAATTATTCTAACTTTGTACGATATTATATTTTGTATATGCAAGAGAACGTAGATAGTAACATCCGAATCAAATTTGACAAGGTAGACCGGAAGATTCTTGAAATTCTTCAGGGTAATGCCAAGATCACCAATGCACAGCTTTCTAAGGACATTGGTCTTTCCCCAGCTCCTACATTGGAGCGCGTGAAAAAATTAGAGCAGTCAGGCATCATCAAAAGCTATCACGCAAAGCTTGATCCTGAAAAGATTGGTCTAGGGGTTAGTACTTTTGTTTTGGTTAGTCTAATCGGCCACAATAAAGCTAATATTGATGCTTTCATGAAGGAAATCAATGGTATTCAAGAGGTGATCGAATGTCATCACATCACAGGTACCGGTGATTTTATCCTTAAGATCATCGCAAAGGATATCACAGCTTACCAAAAGCTCATGTTGGAAAAAGTTTCTGAGATTAAGGAAGTCGATTCCATGCAATCCATGGTTATTCTTTCGACCTTTAAGGATTCAAAAGTATTGCCAATTCCCGTCTAAATTAAAAGACCTAATCGAACATAGGGGTGGCAAAAAGTCACCCTTTTTTTGTGTATGGAAAATCCCTGGAAAACCCTATCGCTTAAAAGAATCTACGAAAACCCTTGGATTAGCGTAGAAGAACATGATATTCTGAACCCTGCAGGTAATCCCGGTATCTATGGTAAGGTCCATTTTAAAAACAAGGCCTTGGGAATAATACCTATTGATCAATTTGGGAATACTTGGCTGGTCGGGCAGTTTCGCTATACCCTAAATGAATACTCATGGGAAATCCCTATGGGTGGCGGGCCTATCGGACAAGATATCCTAGAAAGTGCCCAGCGTGAACTCAAGGAAGAAACTGGGTTGACAGCAAAGAAATGGACGGAAGTTCTGCGTATCCACACTTCCAATTCGGTGACGGATGAAGAGGGATTTGTATTTCTAGCTGAGGACTTGGAAGAAGGGGAACCCGAATTTGAAGAAACAGAGGTAATCAAAATTCAAAAGCTTCCTTTTGAGGAGGCTGTACAATGGGTAATGGAAGGGAAAATTACCGACGGAATCAGCATAGCGGGAATTTTGAAGGTGAGTAAACTACTTGCGAAGTAGGCCATATGAATATCAAGAATCACTTTTCGATTACTTTTAATCTTGCCTATCCGGTTATCCTAAGTCAATTAGGTCAAGTGATGGTCGGAGTGGCAGACTCGATGATGGTCGGGCAATTGGGTGCCTTACCCTTGGCAGCAGCATCACTTGCCAATTCCATCTTTTTCGTATTGATGATGTTTGGGATGGGAGTTTCGATGGGGATCACGCCGCTCATTTCTATTGCCGAAGGGAAAGGAAAAGCTTTGCGAATCGGAAAGCTCTTTAGACATGGGCTATGGATCAATATTTTTGTCGCACTGATCCTTACAGGGATCATTTTGGGACTATCAACTGGCCTATCTTTCTTGGACCAGCCGGAGGAAGTAGTCAAAGCAGCTGTTCCTTACCTATGGGTAATTACAGCTTCCCTATTTCCTTTCATGATTTTTCAGACTTTCAAGCAGTTTGCCGAAGGCCTAAGCCAAACCCGTCAGGCGATGTATGTGACTATTTTTTCCAATCTGGTCAATGTCTTTCTTAATTGGGTGTTGATTTTTGGAAAGTTGGGTTTTCCAGCCATGGGCTTGATGGGTGCAGGCTGGGCGACCTTGATTTCGCGAGTGGTGATGGCGCTATTGATGGGAGCGTATGTATTGAGTTCACGGCGTTATAAGGGCTTTGATTTAGGCTTGAAAATCAGACAATTCAGTGCACCACTTTTATCGAGAATACTTAAAATTGGAATACCTACCGGTTTCCAGTTCATTTTTGAAGTTAGTGCCTTTGGCTCTGCAGCGATTATGATGGGTTGGATAGGAGTCACTGCCCTGGCCAGTCATCAGATTGCGATCAATCTTGCTTCTATCAGCTACATGATGGCAGCCGGCTTGGGGACAGCAGGGATGGTTCGTGTCAGTAATCAGATCGGAAAAAATGATTTCCAAACTATGCGCGAGGCTGGAATGATGGTTTTTGCGATGGTGATTGCCTTTATGAGCGTATCAGCCGTCCTATTCATTCTTTTCAGAAATATGCTCCCATCTTTATACATCGATGATCCGGAGGTAATTGCTACTTCGGCGACTCTTTTGATTATCGCAGGTATGTTCCAATTATCCGATGGTATACAGGTGGTGGGCTTGGGAGTACTTCGAGGGATGGAAGATGTCCGTTTTCCAACTTGGCTGACTTTTGTGGCCTATTGGATCCTTGGATTACCACTAGGATACTTTTTTGCATTTGGATTGGAGATGGGAGAGCGGGGTATATGGTTTGGTTTGCTGATTGGACTTAGTATTACTGCAGTGGTTTTGTTCTATCGGTTTTATCGATTGAGCAATAAGGCTATTTTGCAGGAGAAGTTGTAAAACTTGTTTCCTAAATCAACTGAATATTCTAGCTTAGCCATAGCAACCATTCACCAACCCAATGAAAAGATTATTACTTGCCCTGCTAGTCAGCATTATCCTTGTTTTCCCGGCCCTTTCGCAGCAACCTGCAGTCTTGCCTTTGAAGGCCCAGGCAGAACTGATCGATTCCTGGCTAGACTATCGAATCGAAAATATGCTTCCTGATTTAATGACAGAAACAGGTATTGATATGTGGATTGTCATCTCCCGTGAGTACAATGAAGATCCGGTGATCCGTACCCTTTTGCCAGCAACATGGATGGCAGCGAGGCGGCGAACCATTTTGGTTATGTATCAGCCAGAAAAAGGTGGAAAGGTGGAGACTTTTGCAATCGCCAGGTATGATGTAGGAAAGTCCTTTAAGCGTGCATGGGATCCTGAAAGTCAGCCAGATCAGTGGGAAGCATTGATGGACTTGATAAAAGAGAAAAATCCAAAGAAGATCGGTCTGAATATGGCCAAAGACTATGGCCATGCTGATGGCTTGACAAAAACGGAATATGATTTTTTCATGGAGTACCTTCCTGATGCGATGCATGAAAATGTAGTTTCAGCACAAACACTCGCAGTAAGATGGCTTGAGACGAGGACTGAGCCCGAGATGGCCAGCTACCGTCATGTGCAGCAGCTTGCGAATTACATTATCCAAGAAGGATTGTCTGAGCGTGTCATTACCCCGGGCAAAACAACCACCGAAGACGTAGTTTGGTGGTATAGAGAGAAAATCAAAGGAATGAAGTTAGATACCTGGTTTCATCCCTCAGTAGATATTCAGCGAGCAGACCCTGATTCTGATGGTGCAAGCCGGTCTTTTTCTTCCCGCCCTTCAGAGATGACCATCATGCCTGGTGATCTGTTGCATATAGATTTTGGGATCACCTACCTTCGACTCAATACGGATACGCAGCAGCTTGCCTATGTTTTGAAACCTGGTGAATTTGAAGTGCCTGAGTTTTTGAATAAAGCTTTCGAAGCAGGTAATCGGGTTCAGGATATTCTGACAGAAAATTATGTTGCGGGACGGACTGGAAATGAGATTCTTTGGGCTACTCGCAATCAAATGGACCGAGAGGGTATTCGTGGTAGTATTTACACACATCCCTTAGGGTTTTATGGGCATTCCGCTGGTCCTACCATTGGGATGTGGGATAATCAAGGCGATACTCCGGGAGCAGGGGATCATCCACTTTATGCAAATACGGGCTATGCTATCGAGCTAAATGCCGTGGTTTTTGTGAAAGAATGGAATAAGGATGTGCGAATAATGCTCGAAGAGGGAGCCCTTTTTGATGGAGAAAAAGTGACCTATTACAATGGAAGGCAGCGTAAAATCTTGGCTATTCCTCGACAAACCAATTATTTGAATAATTAATCAAGAGGGGGCTTAATTGGCCCCTTCTTCTTTTTTCAGAGGTTTGTAATTCGAGGATCTGATGAAAAGTAAAAATACCAAGGCAGAAGCAGCCATAGCGGCACTCACTAGGAAAACCAAGGAGAAATTTTCTGCTTTATTGGCATAGAGAAATCCCGAAACAATGGCCCCAATACCTATACCGGCTTCCAGAAAAATGTACATGGTAGCGAGGGCTCTCCCGCGGAATGCATCTAAAGAAAGATCTATCACCCAGGCAGCGGTTGTAGGACTGTTCATTCCGACTGCCGATCCGAAAAGTACTCCTGCACCGAAAAGCATCCATTTACTTTCTGCGAAAGCAATCGCCAACATGGCTAATATCATCATGATGGATGCAGCCCGAAGTACAGGAACTCTACCATAACGATCAGAGGCTTTTCCAGCTATTAACCTGATTCCCAATGAGGAAAGCGTGAAAATGGCAAAAAATAAGCCTTTGTTTTCAATCCCAAGATGATTGCTCAGATCCGGGATAATTGTCAAAACCACTCCAAAAGAGAATACGCTTAGAAATAAGATCGTAGATGGAATCAAAACCCGCTTCTCGATGATTTCATTCTTTTTGAGCTTGAGTAGGGAAAAGCCCATTCGTTCGGGCTCTTCCAACGTTTCCTTAAGTCTGACTAAGATTAAAATCGAAAAAATGGCTGTAGCAGCAGAAGTGTAGAATATGTAATTCAATGGCCAAAAGGTAGCTAGCCATCCTCCAAGTGCGGGTCCTGCTGCCATTCCCAATGAACCGAAAAGGGATTGAATACCCATCGCTTCTCCCCGCTGGTAGAAAGGTACGATATCAGCGACGTAAGCGGAGGTGCCGGTAGGAGTGAAGCCTGCCGAAAATCCATGCACAAACCGCAAGAACAAAAATCCGCCAATAAAGCTCAGTACCGGGTAAAGCAAACTCACGACAAAGCAAACCACAGCCCCCACAATCATCACAGGGATTCTACCGATTTTATCAGCCAGTTTTCCTGAGAAGGGTCTCGATAGACCGGCCGACAGTGTAAAGAGTGAAATTATCAAGCCCTTGTAATCTTCTCCTCCCAAAGATGAGAGATAGTTAGGCAACTCAGGAATGATCATATTGAAGGATGAGAAAAAGAGGAAGGAACTCAGGCAGAGCAGCAAAAAGTCAATCGTGAAAAAAGAAGGAAGGATGGATTTTTGCATAAAACATTAAAAAAAGCCGGATTAACCGGCTTTAAAATTACTCTCTGTTTGCTTCTTCCTCGCTTTGAGCGAGTAAGAATGCCTTCATAAATTCATTTAAGCCACCATCCAAAACATACTGTGTATCAGAGGTTTCGTACCCAGTTCTATTGTCCTTTACCAATTTGTATGGATGCAGTACATAGTTTCGGATCTGTGAACCAAAATCTACCCGAAGTTTGGAAGCTTCAATTTTTGCAATTTCGGCATTCCGCTTCTCCAGTTCCATCTGATAGAGGCGGGACTTCAGCATTTGCATAGCCTTTTCCCGGTTGGCGAGCTGAGATCGTTCGATTTGACAGACCACCACGATACCGGTAGGTTTGTGTGTCAGTTGGACTTTGGTCTCCACCTTGTTGACGTTTTGTCCACCTGCACCGCCTGATCGGGAAGTTTGCAACTCAATATCAGCCGGATTGATCTCGATTTCTATCGAATCATCGACCTCGGGATAAGCATACACTGAGGCAAAAGAGGTATGCCGTCTTCCTCCCGAATCAAATGGGGAGATTCGTACCAGTCGATGCACACCTGATTCTGATTTCAAAAACCCGTATGCCAAGGGGCCTTCAAATTCCAAAGTAGCGGATTTGATTCCTGCCACTTCCCCAGGTTGGACATCTACTTCCCGAACTTTGTATCCATTTTTTTCACCCCACATGATATACATCCGCATGAGGATGGAAGCCCAATCGTTACTCTCTGTACCTCCTGCGCCAGGATTGATTTCCAGTACGGCATTGAGTTGGTCCTCTTCCGAGGAAAGCATCTTTTTCAGTTCGAGTTCCTCGACTGTCTTTCTAGCTTTCTCGTATTCAGTTTTAATTTCTTCTTCACCAACCTCACCGGCACTGTAGAATTCATATAGCACTTCTAAATCCTGAATGATTTGATCCAAGTCCTCATAAGAACTTGTCCAACCTTTTCGGATCTGGATTTGCTTCATTGTTTTTTCAGCCTCGTCCGGATTGTTCCAAAAATCTGGCTGTGAGGACACTGCCTCAAGATCTTCTATTTCTGCTTTCTTCCGATCGTAGTCAAAGATACCTCCTCAAAGCCGTGGTGCGAGCTTTCAAGTCTTTCAGTTGTTCTGAAGTCATTTTTCTAAGTTTAAATTATAAAGCTGCAAAAGTCTCAAAAAATTCTGCCTTTGCCAAGTAAAAATGTTCAGTTCATCCGCATTTGAATGATTTGAATTCGATTTCTACCCGTATGTCTGAATGTCTTGTAACGGACGGGTAGGAGTGCTAGGCCAGTTCCGACTAGAATACCTCCAACAATACTAACCCCTCGATCAATTGTGAGTTCGCCCTGCTGATATAAGGAATTGACTCCATCTACTGTGAAAAGTAAGACCCCAGAACCCAAAAGTAGGTAATTCAGCCCGCCTAAGGTCTTGTTTCTCCGGTCTTTATTCCTAATGTCAACCTCCAATATGTCCTCTGTAGAGATTATATTTTCGGATAGATAGATGTAGTCTGCTGTGAATTCCTTGATCACATCGGTGACATAGTAGCCAAGTTTGGCACTCTTGTAGGTTATTTGTTCTCCAACGTGGTATTTTATTTGGGATTTACTGTTGTTTCCTCGCTTCAAAAGTAAGAAGTCGCTGGATTGAGCCAAGCTGTTGAAAGTTATAAATAAAAATAACCCCAAGGCAAAAAGCAGTTTTTGGCAAAGGAGAGGGGAATTGGAAAAGTATCTTGATCTCATCAATCGAAAATTACATCAATCCCGCTAAATCCTGCAAAAAATAAATGAAAATCTTTTAGTCTAAAATAAAAAAGCCCGCTTGAACGGGCTTGAAGTATTAGGTAGATAGAATTTTGGCAACCCGAAAGTCATCATCATCTACCGATTTGTCATCTACGATTGCTTTTTTGATCGGGGTAAAAACAACCCGGTTGTTGATTAGACCTGCCATCACATCGTATTTTCCTTGCAATAGTCCTTCAATAGCTGCAACACCCAGCTTTGATGCAAGAAGACGATCAAAGGATGAAGGAGCTCCACCACGTTGCAAATGACCCAAAATGGTCACTTTAATATCATAATAGGGTAGGTGCTTTTTAACTTTTTCGGCTATTTCGGCGGCACCACCACTTTTTCCACCTTCTGCTACGATGACGATATTAGATGACTTTTTCGCTTTGGTTCGAATTCTTAGTTTTTCTACCAAGTCCTCGATAGGCATTTTTTTCTCAGGAATCAAAATGGCTGCTGCTGCTGAACCTATCCCCGCATTGATGGCAATGAATCCTGCATCTCTACCCATCACCTCTACGAAAAAGAGACGATCATGGGAAGTGGCAGTATCTCTGATTTTGTCGATAGCCTGGATTGCTGTATTACATGCAGTATCAAATCCAATGGTTGAATCAGTCCCTGAAAGATCATTGTCAATGGTACCGGGAAGACCAATCGCTGGAATCCCGAACTCTTTGTAAAACAAATGAGCACCGGTCAATGAACCATCTCCACCAATTACTACCAGCGCATCGATTCCATGAGAACGAAGATTATCATAGGCTTTTTTCCTTCCTTCTGTCGTGCGAAATTCTTCACTCCGTGCGGATTTTAAGAAGGTTCCACCTCGTTCCAAGACATGGGTGATGTTTTTGGAATCAAGCTTTTTGATATCATTCAGGATCATACCTTCATATCCACGGTATATCCCATACATTTCCAGATTGTAATAAAATCCAGCTCGCACAGCCGCCCGAATGGCCGCATTCATCCCCGGCGAGTCTCCCCCCGAAGTCAAAACTCCGATTTTTTTAATGACTTTAGTTTCCATTAGGCTTGAGTTAGCGCTTTAAACATGAGTTCAGCCGATGCGGGGTTTGTGGCTAGCGGGATATTATGTACATCACAGATTCTCATCAGCATTTGTACATCAGGTTCGTGAGGGTGTTTATCCAGTGGGTCTCTAAAGAAAATGACCATGTTGAGTTCCTTTTGCGCAGCCATAGCGGCGATTTGAGCATCGCCACCTATTGGACCTGATAATAATCGCTGTACCTCAAAACCGGCTTTCTGAATATGTGAGCCTGTGGTACCCGTAGCTACTAATTCTACATCTGCCTGATGTAAAATATCTTTGAAGCCACTTAAAAAATGGACCATGTCGGCTTTTTTGCCATCATGTGCTATGAGCGCAATTTTCATGAATTAAGTTTAATAGGTTGGGTCAAAGTTAGAAAAAAATCTCTTTTCCTATCTTTTGCCAGTTCAATAAACTGTTAAGTCGATTGAGGGAATTATTTTCTTTTCTTATCTGCAAGCATTACCAGAAAAGCATATTCCATAGCTAGTTCCTTCAGGGCCTGAAATCTACCCGAAGCACCTCCATGACCAGCCTCCATATTGGTGTGAAGCAGGAGTAGATTTTCGTCAGTTTTCAAGTCTCTCAGCTTTGCCACCCACTTCGTCGGTTCCCAATATTGTACCTGAGAATCATGTAATCCAGAAGTGACCAGAATATTTGGATAGGCCTTGGATTCGACCTGGTCGTAGGGAGAATAGCTGAGCATGTAATGATAATACTCTTCAAACTTGGGATTGCCCCACTCTTGGAACTCTCCAGTAGTCAATGGAATACTTTCATCCAGCATAGTCGTCACCACATCCACAAAAGGTACGGCTGCAATCACCCCGTCAAATAAATCCGGTCGCATATTGATTACAGCACCAATTAGTAATCCGCCGGCACTTCCTCCCATCCCGTACAAACGGTCTGCCCGCGTATAATTCTCATCAATCAAGTGCTTTGCACAAGCAATAAAATCTGTGAAGGTGTTTCGCTTTTTTAGGAGTTTGCCATCTTCATACCATTTCCTGCCCAGATCTTCTCCACCTCTTACATGCGCTATCGCAAAAACAAATCCTCGATCCAAAAGACTTAAGCGATTACTGGAAAAATAAGCGTCCGAACTGTAGCCATAGGAGCCATATGCATACAGTAACAACGGATTGCTTCCATCTGGTTGAAAGCTTGACTTTTTATAAACCAGGGAGATCGGCACCATGACCCCATCTTCCGCCTGAGCCCAAATTCTGGCTGATTCATAAAGTGTAGAATCATAGCCGCCTACGACTTCTTGTTGTTTCAGGAGTTTTTTCTCCCGAGTGACCATGTGATAGTCGAATATAGAGGCAGGAGTGACCAGCGAGTTGAAGCCAAATCGTAGGATTTCAGTATCAAATTCTGGGTTGTGTCCAATCCAGGCGGTGTAGGCTTCTTCTCCAAAGTCCAAAGCATGCCCTGGACTTCCATCCCAAGGTTTGATCAATAATTGGGTAAGTCCGTTGCTTCGCTCCTGTGAGACAAAAAAGCCTGAAAAAAGATCAAAATCCTCGATCAAGACATCCTCTCTGTGAGGAATGAAATCTTCCCAATTCTCCAATCTTGGGTTGTCAACCGGAGCTTTTACTACCTTGAAATTTTGGGCTTGGTGATTCGTTCTGATCCAAAAATGGTCTTCATAGTGGTCGGCAGCATACTCGAGGTGAGGAATTCTGGTTTGAAGAACCTTCCAATCACCCAACGGTTGGCTAGCATCGACAAATCGGATTTCGGATGAAATCGTGCTTTCTGAATGAATCAGTAGGAAGGCCTCTGATTTGGTTTTCAGTACATGGCAGGAAAATTCCTCGTCTTTTTCCTCAAAGATCAACTGGTCGTTTTCTGAATTAGAATACAATTCATGTCTAAAAATTTTATGAGCTCGAAGGGTTTCAGGGTCTTGTTTTGAATAAAAAAGGTGCTGATCATCTGCTGCCCAAGTGATATTACCGGTCGTATTGGGAATGGTTAAGCTAGAAGTTTCCCCTGTTTCTAGGTCTTTGAAAAATACCTCATAGATTCTTCTGCCTACCACATCCAATCCATAGGCTAGATATCGCTGATTATGACTTACCGCCAATCCACTCACTTGACAATAAGGCTTTCCCTCGGCAAGCTCATTCACATTCAGTAAAATCTCTTCATTAGCCTTCAAAGACCCTTTCTTTCGGCAGTAAATTGGGTACTCACAGCCTTGTTCATATCTCGAATACCAGTAGTAGCCCTTCTTGAAATAGGGTACACTTTGGTCATCTTCTTTGATCCGAGATTTCATCTCTTGGAAAAGTTGATCTTGTAGTCCTTCTGTTTCCTTTAATACTTCCTTTAAGTAGCTATTTTCTTCTTTTAAATAGTTAATCACTTCAGGGTTTTCGCGATCTCGCATCCAATAGTATGGATCGGTTCGTTCGTGGTCATGTGTTTTTATAATGTGATTTATCTTTTTGGCGATTGGTGCCTTCATATTTTTGAGATTTTGGGTTGTAAAGCAAATCAAAATGAAGGAGGAAGGTTCATTTTTTATTAAAATTCTGAGGTATTTTAATTTGGCTATTGTGAAAATTGAAAAAAAGAAAGTTATTAACTCTCTAATTATTAATCATCAACCTTAATCCAACGCTTATGGGAATGCTCAAAGAGTTTAAAGAATTTGCCATGAAAGGCAATGTGGTCGATCTTGCTGTCGGTGTGATCATCGGTGGAGCCTTTGGCAAGATCGTATCATCTTTTGTAAATGATGTTATCATGCCTCCAATTGGTCTAATGATCGGTGGAGTCAATTTTAAGAATTTATCCTATCCTCTCAAAGAAGCCGAGCTCGATGCAGCAGGGGAGGTTCTTACGCCTGCAGTCACCATAAACTACGGAATGTTTATCCAGAATGTGGTGGACTTTATAATTGTAGCTTTTGTCATCTTCTTGGCAGTAAAAGCCATCAATCGGATGAATCGCAAGGAAGAAAAGAAAGAGGCAGCAGCACCGCCGCCGCCAAAATCTGAAGTACTACTTGAGGAAATTCGTGATCTCCTTAAAAAACAATAAAAAAAGCTCCATTTGGAGCTTTTTTTATGGATTACGATTTTGTCTTTGCCTTTGGTAAATGCTTCTGGCAAATTCCCGATTGATGGAATTCAGCTGTAAAATTTGCTGGTAAGAGATTACCGTGGCTGCTTTCTGGACAAAGGCTTCTTCGTCCTCGATCAGTTTGCGCTGAAGCTCAAATCTCTTTTGAATTCGAGAAAGCGCATCTTCCTTTGACATCAAATTTGTACTTGTGCTGGGATTTAAGTCAGCAATCTCTTTTAATTTTTCTTCTCTTTGCTCATTGAACTCATTGAAAATTGGCCAAAAATTTTGTGCTTGCTCAGGACTAAGATCCAGCCTTGTCGTAATGAAGGCAATTCGAGCTGCTTCCAGTCTTTCACGATCAATTCCACGGCGTTGAGCCTGTACCGAAAGTATAATCAAGAAGTTAAGGATCAGGAATATTCCAAACTTTTTCATTGTTGCTGAGGTGATAGGTTTTCTTCTTCCAAAAACTTTTCGAAAATAGTCATCTCTTCTTCGAAAAGCTCATCGAGTAATTCATTTGGGTCTTCGCTCATTGCCAAAATATCCTCTGCTGTCCAATATTCCGAATCAATATACAAGTTGATATTTTCATCCAAAGCCACAGCAGGTGATGGGCTTTCAGAATTAGGTAGTAAGAAATAAATGGATATCGAAGCAAAAAACACAAATACTGCCGCCCATTTCAAGTATGAATAATCCGAACGGGATTTTGTCTTCGACAGGATTTGATCCGGTAGTCCTTCGAAATAGCCATCGGGTGCTTTGAATTCAGGTAATTTTGGTAATTTTTCCATTTCAATTTATTTGACTCTGCGAGAAGGGGAAGGTTTATTCAGATTTTAAATATTCTTCAATTTTTTTGACTGCATGATGATAGCTCGCCTTCAATGCCCCGATACTTGTTCCTGTCACTTCGGCCATTTGTTCGTAAGTCATTTCCTCTTGATATTTCAAATGAAAGACTAGACGCTGCTTTTCGGGCAGAGTCAGCAGAGCTTTAGCCAGCTTTTTTTCGATTTCATTTCCATCAAGACTTCCTTGCTGGTCAATGTAGGTTTCCAACTTTTCCTGATGATCGTCCACAGAGAAGAAAAAGCGCTTTTTCTTTTTTTCCAGAAAACTCAGGGTTTCATTCACAGCTATCCGATAGATCCACGTATACAGCCCGGAGTCTTCCCGGAATTTTTCCAAATGTCTGTATGCTTTGATGAAAGTATTCTGAGTCAGATCATCTGCATCCTCATGAATTAAAACCATGCGGCGGATGACTTGATAAGTACGACGCTGATACTGCTCAATCAAAATCCTAAAACCACGATCTTTGGTTTCAGGCTTACGAATAAGCCGAAGAATATCTTGGTCGTCAATTTGAATCATTGAATTTTAGACTTGACTTTTCATCTGTGGTTTACTCAGCTCACAAATTTTTATAAAAAATCCCATCCCAAAACTGAGGCGATCGAACGCATTCCCAAAACCAGGGTGAACAAAACGATCAGGTAAGAGAGAATCAGGTAGCTTTTTTGGCTTTTCGACTTACCCATGACAGCAGTTCGACTTGCCATCCATACGATCCAAACACTAACAAAAGGAAGAAGCACCCCGTTGGCTAACTGTGCAAAGGAGATCAACTGTACAGGTTTAATTCCCAAGGATGCAAAGATCAACCCCAAGCCCATCACGAGTAAAATAGAAAGGCGCATGGGTTTGGATTGTGTTTCTTGACTTTTTCCCAAAACACCACAAATGACCAAGGCAGCTGCCAAAGGTGCTGTGATTGAGGAGGTCAGACCTGCTGCTAGAAGCCCGAAACCCATCAAATAGGTCCCCATTTTCCCAAAAACAGCTTGTAAGCCATTTGCCACGGATTGGGCGTCCTGAATTTGCTCGCTCATATTGAATGTCCCGACGATCAAGATGGCCATGGACACTAAGCCGCCTAAAACAACGGCCAGGCCGATATCCCACCGCATCCAATGAAAGGCTTTTCGATCCTTCCACTTGTTTTTGCTCAAGGATGCATAGAGAAATAGGTTGTATGGAACCACCGTCGTCCCAATCAATGCAACCACATTGGTGAGATTATCAGAATTAAGTCTTGGGATAAAACCACTAGCCACTTTTGACCAATCTGGTGCCAAAGCAATAGCCGTCCAGATAAATGAAATGGACATCAAAATCACTAGGAAAACCAAGAATCGCTCAATGGATCGATATTTGGCAAACCAAAGCATAGCAAAGGCAAGCGATCCTATAAAAAGATTACCCAAGTCCAAGGATAGTCCAGCTAGATCAACTTTTGGCAAAGAAATAAATACTTCCAAGCCTAATCTAGCACCGGTGATATTTCCGGATTCGTAGGCGATGTTTCCCAACACAATCGCAGAAAAAATCAATAAGATTTGGATCGATTTATAAATGAAGGGACCTGTACTTTCCCTGACAAGCTCGCCCAGATCTCTTTGCGTAGCAATCCCAATTCTTCCTGAGGTCTCTTGAAGGACAATGGTAATCAATACGGATAAACCCAAAGCCCAAAGTAATTCAAAACCGAAATTGAAGCCAGCAAGTGTACAGACCATGACTGTTCCTGGTCCGATGAATGCTGCAGCTACAAGTGGTCCGGGACCGATATTTTGTAGGAGTTTTTTGATGGGTGACAATTTTCCTTTTCGGAAAAATAGCCTTTTGGGTAGAATTTTTGTTATAGATTCATAAAATTCTTATTTACTCGATATTTCTATGAATTGGTTGAAAATTAGCTTCAAAATCGTTGCTGTCATTTTCTTGTCCTTTGTTTTTTTTCTGCTCCTTCTTTTTAGGAATGATATTCCAAAGGATGAAATTGTGGCGAAGTATAGTCTTCCGGAGTCCCATTTCATAGAAGTGGATGGAATAAATCTGCATGTTCGTTTTCTTGGAGAAGGTATTCCTGTTTTTTTGATTCATGGTAGTTTTTCTTCCTTACACACATGGGATCAATGGCAGCAAGAGCTCAGTCCCTATTTCATGACTATTTCCGTGGATCTTCCAGGGCATGGATTGACAGGGCCTGATGAATTGCAGCGGTACTCCATCATGGATTACAGCGAACTGATCCTTCTACTCGCAGATAAATTGAATCTTCCGAAGTTTCATATAGCAGGAAACTCAATGGGAGGAGCCGTAGCCATGCAAGTGGCGAGTACTAGGCCGGATCGGGTACTTTCTTTGAATCTTATCGACGCATCAGGAGCACCCAGACCTGAGCCGAGAAATATTGGATCAGGTTCAGATGCTAATTCAAGTCGAGGTGGTGGAGCTTGGATTTTTCAGTTAGCGGGTCATCCGGTTTTTTCTAAAGTCTTATTGAAATGCACCCCCAAGTTTCTTTTTGCGATGAACCTAAAACAAGTCTATGGGGATGAAGAAAAAATCCCCAAAGAAGCCGTAGATCGATATTTTGAGCTGATGCTTTCGGAGGGAAATCGGCAGGCAACACTGGATAGACTTCGATCTCCGCGGAATTCTGATATTGATTTTAAGCGCCTTACCATGCCTACATTGATCATTTGGGGCAAAAAGGATACTTGGATTCCCGTAACCCAAGCATATCTTCTGGAAAAAGCCATTCCAGGATCTTCTCTGGTAATCTTTGATGAGGCTGGCCATGTGCCTATGGAAGAAATCCCGACAGAGACTGTCTCAAAATACCTTTCCTTTTTGGGAGTTGAGATCAGGCCCAAGTACCTTGATGAGCCAAATATCCTCACTTATGCCTACTGATTATTTATTGATCCTTGTTCTTCTTTTTCAACTTCTAATTTTCATTTTTTTGATCTGGTCGCGTTATTCAGGCTCGAAAAATGACGTCTTTCGACAGCTAAAAGAAGAGGTGAATCAAAGCCTTTTGGAAGGAAGAAAAGAAAATCGGCAAGATCTACTTGCCCAATTTAGATTGGTATTTGATTCACTTAGGTCGACTTCCCGAGATCAACAGGAATCGATCAAAAATTTTGCGGAGGTTTTCAGGCAAAATATCAAAGACCTGAATGCATTACAAAAGGAAAAGTTGGAATCCATCCATCAGCGACAGGAAGAATTGCAAAAAAGCACAGAATTGAAACTTGAGAGAATCCGTGAAACTGTGGATGAAAAACTTCAAAAGACATTGGAAGCCCGGCTTGGGCATTCTTTTGAATTGGTGTCAAAGCAGCTTCAGGCGGTTCAAAAAGGACTTGGCGAGATGCAGCATTTAGCAAATGGAGTAGGAGACCTGAAGCGGGTGCTAAGTAATGTCAAAAGCCGTGGAGTGCTGGGAGAGTATCAACTTCAAGCTTTATTGGAAAATATGCTTTCACCAGAGCAGTATCTGAACAATGCTTCACTGGGAAAAGGTAATCGGGAGCGGGTCGAGTTTGCGGTGAAGATGCCTGGAAATGAGGAACCGGTTTTACTCCCAATTGATGCTAAATTTCCTCAGGAATCCTATCTGCGATTAGTGGATGCATACGATAGTGGCAATGTTTCTGAAGTAGAGTATTATCGTGCTGAATTGGTCAGAGCGATTAAGAAATCGGCTTTGGACATTAAATCCAAGTATTTAAATCCACCTTACACGACTGATTTTGCTATTTTATTTCTCCCTGTGGAGAGTCTTTATGCAGAAGTGCTCAGACATCCCGGTCTCGCACAAGAAATCCAACAAGAGTACAAAGTTTTGGTGACAGGTCCTACCACGCTCTCAGCCATTTTGAATAGTCTGCAGATGGGTTTCAAGACTTTGGCTATTCAACAGCGAAGTTCCGAGGTTTGGCAGATTTTGGGTGCTGTGAAAACTGAATTCTCCAAGTTTGGAACACTCATCGAGCGCACGCAGAAGAAACTTCAGGAGGCGAATGATGATTTGGATAAGCTAGTCGGAGTTCGGACCCGTGTGATTCAGCGGAAACTCAAGGATGTACAAGAGATACCGCAGGAGGATAGTAACAGGCTATTAAAAGAATCAGAATAGTTTACCTATTTCAGTTTATTTCGCTCTATAGTCCAATTCTTCAAATTTTTCTCCTATTTCCTGATTACCATGTAGAAAGCTATTAACTTTGCCGTCAGTTTTATCACCAGAACCAATTCTATGGGGATGCACATCGTCATTGCTGGAGCGGGGGACATGGGTTACCACCTTGCCGAGCAATTGAGTTATGACAATAAGGATATCACACTGATTGATACAGAGCGAGAAGTACTGGATTATGTTTCTTCGAAGCTTGATGTCTTGACGGTGATGGGGGATGCGACCTCTATTGATGTTCTTCAACGAGCCAATGTCTCGAATGCCAGCATGCTTTTGGCAGTCACTACTTCGGAAAAAACGAATATCGTAGCCGCTGTTTTAGCAAAGCAACTAGGAGCCAAAATGGTCATGGCTAGAGTAAGAAATCACTCTTACCAAAGCAGCGAGAATATTCAATTTTTTCATAATCTAGGAATAGACAACCTGATTTCTCCTACCATGCTTTGCAGTAAGGAGATCTTCAATATGATTCAGAACTCCAGTTTTACGGAGGTCTTTGACTTTGAAGGTGGAAAGCTAAATATCGTAGGTGTAACATTGGATGAATCTAATCCGCTTGTAAATCAGCGGATTATGGATATGAGTTCCAATCCGATTTTTGAGGATATTCGGATTATTGCCATTCTTCGAGATCAGAAAACTATCATCCCGCGGGGAAGTAATATCATCCGGAATCATGATCACGTGTTTTTTATTTCTACCAAAAAACACACCGAGAGTATCCTTGAGCTGATCGGTCAAAAGAAAAGAGAAGTCAAGAATATCATGATTATCGGTGGGGATGATATGGCTTTGACCACCGCCCTGCGGCTTGAAGATCATTTTAGAGTTACCCTGGTCAATAGAGATAAGGAACGGTGCAAGTGGCTAGCAGAGCAACTTCCCAATACGCTGATAATCAATGGTGATTATAAAAATATTGAATTGCTGATCGAAGAAGGCTTGGAGCAGATGGATGCTTTTTTGGCTTTGACTGAGTCTTCTGAGACTAATATTATCACCAGTCTTTCTGCAAAGAATCATGGCGTGTATAAGACTATCGCTCACGTCGATACTCGGGAGTATATTCATATTTCGCATAGCATTGGAGTTGATTCTTTGATCAATAAAAAATTGGTAGCTGCAAATGAGATATCCCGATACCTCAGAAAAGGAACCGTTGAAGCTGTTTCGGGGATTTATGGAGTAGATGCTGAGTTTATTCAGTATTCAGTTTCTAAAATCAACCGCTTGACCAAATATCCACTGAAAGATCTTCATTTTCCGAATACGGCAATCGTTGCAGGAGTTATTCGAGGAGAAGAGGTATTTATTCCAGATGGTGAATTTCAACTGCAATTAAATGATAAAGCAATCGTATTGGCACTTCCACAAGCGAAGAATTCATTAGAAAAACTTTTTCACTAGTATGATTCATCATCGGGAAATTGCCAAAATCATGGGAGCTTTATTGGTGCTTATTGCGCTCTTGATGCTTCCTGCGGTTGGTTTTTCATGGTATTATGATGAAAATCCTTGGCCACTCCTTATTTCCTTGGGGATTTCAGGATTCGTCGGAGCTGTTCTGTTTTTGTCCTTTTCCAAGCAAGATCAAAATATCAGAAAGCGAGAGGGTTACCTGATTGTGGCCCTGAGTTGGATATTTATGAGTCTTTTTGGGATGTTGCCTTACATTCTGAGTCATCAAATACCGACTTTTGAAGATGCGATTTTTGAAACGGTTTCGGGTCTGACGACTACTGGGGCCACTATTTTGACTGATATCGAAGTCATGCCCAAAGGGATTCTCTTCTGGCGGAGTATGACACAGTGGATTGGTGGATTGGGCATCATCGTATTGACGGTAGCCATTTTCCCGCTTTTGGGAATCGGTGGGATTGAGCTATTTGTAGCTGAATCACCTGGACCCACTTCTGATAAAGTGCACCCAAGAATTTCTGAAACGGCAAAGAGGCTTTGGTATGTGTATGTTGGCTTGACTTTGGCTGCTACCTTGTTGTACTGGGTTGGGGGAATGACCTTTTTTGACGCGATTAATCATGGGCTGACTACACTTGCCACAGGTGGTTTTTCGACCAAAAATGCCTCGATGGCTCATTTTGATTCAGCTTTCATTCAATATGTGGCCATATTCTTTATGTTTTTGGCAGGAACCAACTTTACGGTAATTTATTTTGGTTTGATGGGTAAACTGCGTCGTGTCTTGGGAAGTGATGAATTTAAGGCGTATGCCATCGCTTTGGTAGGACTTGCGATTATTCTTTTTTACCCAATTTCAGCAAGTACTGGAATAGATTATGAATTAGCTTTTCGAAAGTCTCTTTTTCAAGTCGTTTCGCTGGTGACTACCACCGGCTATGTGACTGACGATTATACACAGTATGGTCAAGGGACAACATTTATTTTCTTTATGCTCCTTTTTCTGGGCGGTTCAGCCGGTTCTACTGCTGGTGGGATTAAGTTTGTCCGACACCTTACGTTTATTAAAAATTCCTGGTTGGAATTTAAAAGACTGATCCACCCGCGGGCAGTGGTACCACTCGTTATTAATGGAGATCGTGTAACGGGTAGGATTATCACTCATATCATGAACTTCCTATTGATCTATCTTTTGACTTTCGTACTAGGTTCTTTAGCACTTTCGCTGATGGGTTATGATTTGGCAACCTCTCTTGGTGCAGTAGCTACAAGTCTTGGAAATGTAGGACCTGCAATCGGTAATGTCGGGCCTGTAGATAATTTTGCCTTTTTCTCACCTTTGGCAAAAGTCTTTTTAGCATTCATCATGCTTTTGGGGAGGCTTGAACTTTTTACTATCCTAATTTTATTTACCCCCTTTTTCTGGAGAACGAATTAATCCTGAATTTCGAATTGCGCTTGAATTTTAGCGATTCGATCTTCCAAACTTTCTGAGGAGAGAGTGGTACGACTGAGCCGATCCACCATGATGGGAAAGGAAAAGGGCGTAAACTGTACAGGACAGCGAATGTCGATTCTTTTGCGGTTGATTTTTTGGATGGCCTTCACAAACTTTTCCTGCTCCATTTGCTGATTCAAAGCCTCTTTTTGAGCCTGCTTGAGAAGTAAGTTCTCCGGATCATATTGCTCAAAAACCTGAAAAAGTAAGCTGGAATTAGACTGAATATGCTTGAAAGTAGCTTGCTTGCCAGGGAAACCCTGAAAGACCAGGCCTGATATTCCTGCTATTTCCCGAAATTTCCTTCGCGACATTTCACTTTCATTGACACATAGCAAGGCATCCTCTTCCAGGTTTTTCAAGGTAAAAATATCCTCTTCCAAAATCTCTTCAATCGCGATGGGGCTATCACTGAGTAGCTCAAATCCATAGTCATTCATGGCCATATTGAAGGTGACAGGATAGCTGATGGAAATTCGATAGGCGATCATCGCACTCATCAACTCATGGATCATTCGTCCTTCAAACGGGTAGAAAAATAGGTGGTAACCCTGTTTACTCTGAAAAGACTCAATCAATAAAGTATCCGGGTCTGGAACTACAGAAAGCTTGCTTTGCAGATCGAGAATAGGGGCTATCTGCCGGACTTCCTCTGATTTCATCAGTCCTCGATTGTATTCTTGAAGGATTTGAAGGATTTGATCGGCTAGCATGGAGGAAAGCGACATTCGAGCACCCATCCAACTCACCACATTCGTAGTCTTCTTCTCCGATACTTTTACAGTGGCAGTCAGATCTTTGATTTTCAATAATTCAAGTGACCTTCCTGCAAAAAAGAATCGATCGCCGATTTTCATTTTGGTGATAAAATACTCTTCGACCGTACCGAGGTAAGCACCATTTTTAAATTTGATTTTGATCATGGGTTCGGATACGATTGTTCCCATCGAAAGCCGATGCTTCATGGCTATCCGCTTATTTTTTACTTTGTAAAGCCCATCCTCATCAAGGATTACTTTCAAAAAATCTTCATAGCTGCTGAGTGAATCGCCTCCCTGTGTAATAAACCGGATGACCCATTCCATTTCCTCCGAACTCAAATCTTTGAAAGAGAACGTGTTTTTCACCATGGGATAAACGTCTTCCTTTCGGAATCCCACACCGACTGCAAGCGTCACCAAAAACTGGATTAAAACGTCGTAAGGCATTTCCGGAGGGAATTGAGATTCCAAACTTTCAGACTCGATAGCATTTCTCAAGGCAGCTGCCTCAATCAATTCCAGTGAATTTGTTGGGACAAAAAAGATTTCCGAAGGGAGCCCTGGCTGATGTCCAGCTCTTCCGGCGCGCTGAATAAACCTTGCCACACCCTTAGGGCTACCCACCTGAATGACCCGATCTACCGGCCTAAAATCGACCCCTAAGTCTAAACTTGAGGTACAAACGACCAACTTCAACCGACCTTCATGGAGGGAGTCTTCTACCCAAGCCCGGACTTTCATGTCTAGCGAACCGTGGTGCATAGCGATCCATCCAGCCCAATCGGGTCTGGCCTCTAAAAGCTTTTGATACCAAATCTCGGTTTGTGATCGGGTATTGGTGAATAGCAAAACCGTCCGTCCTGCTTCAATGATGGGAATGACCTGCTCCATCATCCGAATGCCCAAATGTCCTGACCAAGGATATTTCTCGATTTCTGGAGGAAATATCGAGTTCAGAATAATGGGTTTATCGATTTCAGCTTTTACCAAATGAATGGGAAGCTTAGTACCCAAAAGTGCTTTGGCAGCTTCCTCCATATTTCCAATAGTGGCCGAAATGCCCCAGCGTCGAAAAGTATGCTTACAAATGGATTGGATGTACTCCAGACCTAATTGAACCTGGACGCCACGTTTATTTCCAACCAACTCATGCCATTCATCCACCACCACGCTCTGAAGGTTTTTGAAAAGCTTTTCATGATCCTTTTGAGCAATCAGGATATGTAGGGTCTCGGGAGTAGTGATCAATACTTCCGGTGGTTTCCGCTTGAGTGCAGCTCGGGTTTTGGCATCGGTATCTCCATTCCTCACAGCTACCTGCCAAGGTAAATCCATCGCATAGCAGACCTCCTGCATGGCTTTTTGGATATCTTGAGACAAAGCGCGGAGTGGAGTCATCCAAATGAGTTGAAGCCCATTGTTCCTTTTGCTTTTCCAGTCCTTAGGGTTCTTTCGGATGAAATCCAAAATGACAGCAAACCAAAGTGCAAAAGTTTTACCTGACCCTGTAGGCGCATTGAGTAGACCCGATTTGCCATCGAGGTAGTCCTTCCAGGTCGTTTTCTGGAATTCAAAGGCTTCCCAATTTTTAGCTCGGAAGTATGCTAATGCTGGTTCTAGGTTTTTATCCTCCATATAGGTCAAGTAGGGATCGGAGTTCTTGTAGTGTGTTGGCCTCTTCTTTTGATTTGTCTTTTCTCCACCTCAAAATTCGTGGAAACCGAAGTGCAATCCCGCTTTTGTGACGGGGACTGTCCTGAATTCCTTCGAAAGCAATTTCAAATACCAATTCCGGTTTGACCGTACGCACCGGGCCAAAGCGCTCTTTGGTGTTCTTTTTTACAAATTGATCCACTTCCCGCATTTCGGCGTCAGTTAACCCTGAGTAGGCTTTGGCAAAGGGGACTAATTGATCTCCATCCCAAACTGCAAAGGTATAATCACTGTATAAATCAGCTCTTCTTCCATGACCTTTTTGGGCATAAATCATCACCCCGTCAATGGTGAGCGGATCGATTTTCCACTTCCACCAATTACCTCGCTTTCGACCGGTCTCGTAGGGACTGTTTTTGTGCTTAAGCATCAGTCCTTCTGCGAAATGCGCACGAGAGTCTTCACGGATGATGGCTAATTTTTCCCAAGACTCAGTAGTCAAAGGGGCGGATAGTTCAAAATGACTGTGATCAACTTGAGCAAACAAAGATTCCAGCTTACTCCTTCTTGTTGACAGTGGCTTCTCTCGAAAATCTTTGCCTTCCCACTCCAAAAGGTCATAAGCCAAAAAGCTCACCGGTGCATCTTTCAAGATTTTCTTGGAGACATTTTTCCTTCCGATTCGAGTTTGAAGTAGAGAAAACGGTAGTGGTTGTCCCGATTGGAAAGCCAATATCTCTCCATCCAACACGGTTCCGCTTGGAAGTTGAAGGGCAAATTCTACCAACTCGGGAAATTTTTCATTGACCAGCTCCTCGCCCCGGCTCCAAATGAAAACTTCACCGTCTCGAGAGATGATCTGACCACGGATTCCATCCCATTTCCATTCAGCCTGCCATTCATCCAAAGATCCAAGTTCTTGAGGTTCTGATTCGAGTGGATGAGCTAAGAAAAATGGATAGGGTTTGGATAAATCCTGTTGATTTTGGCTTTGGTCAAAAAGCTCCTGGAAGCTGATTTTCTCCGGATCCCAATTCCCCATTAGGGCATAAGCAATTTCGGATTTTTTCCGGTTGAGGTAATTTGCCAGCGCTTGCGTGATTAGGTTTTGGCTGACGCCGATTCGGAAACCTCCGGTGATAATTTTATTGAAAACAAAGCGCTCTATTCGATCCAGCCGACTCCAAGAGTCGATTAGAAATGCTTTTTTATCTTCATCATCGAGTCCTTTAAGATTCTGTAGTTTTTGAATCCAGGCACTCAGGTCCAGCTCATGGGTCTGGGTAGGAAGGGGGAGTAAGAGTGATATCGTTTCGGCTAGATCTCCAACAGTATGATAGCATTCTTCGAAAAGCCAATCCGGGATTGCAGACATTTCCATGCACCATTCGCGGAGCTGCTTGGTGGCGATTTGCCTTTTAGGTCTTCGATGCGTGAAAATCGCAATGGCCCAAACTTTGTCTGAATCCGAAGCGGTGTGAAAAAATTGACTCAATGCAGCCAATTTATCCTTGGTCTTATTGGATTGGTCTAGGTGGGTGATCAAGCTGGCAAAATGCTTCATTCTTTACAGAACTGTATTTTAGTGACTTAAGGCACAAGAGAAAAGGTGAAAATCGATAATTTTATTTCGAAAATGAACAGGTTTTGTAAATCTGACGTTTTAGCCATGAAAACTGAACAAGCATGAAAAAGTTACTTCTGAGTATAATGATAATAGGTTTGGGCTTTGCCTGTAGTGATCCCGAGCCAGATACCTACACGGGAAAAGTCGCTGAATACGAATTATATAAGTCTTCAGACTTTGATTTTAATGGCACCTTGACCGTCAAAGAACTGGTAGGAGGAAAGCTGGAACTGAGTATTATCCTAGATGGTGCAAATAGCGATTCCAATGTAAGTTACCCCGCACACCTTCATTTCGGAAACTATCAATTGCAGGATGCTCCGATTGCCTTTGTACTGAATTCTGTCCCTGCAAATTCACTTCAAAGCGTGACCGTTCTTGAGCAATTATCTGATGGATCTAGATTGAGTTTTGAGGATTTTGCGCTATTCGATGGGCATGTAAAAATCCACTTAGCGAATGATGGACCAGATTATGAAGTTATCTTGGTAGCGGGTGATATTGGTTTAGCTGCTGAGCAGTCTGTATTCGATCCCTCCAAAATGGCCGTATGCGGTAAGGATTTTTAATAGTGTCAATGACATTTTGAAAAGCACCTCAAAAGGGTGCTTTTTTTATTTTAATGAAAATCTCATCCTATGGAAAATCTGGGATGAATTTATAGGATTTATGTTTTTTAAATCGCCTTCCGAACCACCACATGAGTGTAGGAGTTGAGGTTCGAACCGATTGATTTTCTGAGAATTCCCGCTCTTCGGAATTAGCAATCCCAAAGCTGTATCCTAGGATCTTCGATCCAAATTTCCCGATCTTCAGCAAGACCAAGAAGCTTGATGTAGTCTAATAGGCTCGCAAAAAAGAATCCCATGCTCAAGGGTTTCACCTTCTTTTTGTCCTTTTGGCTTAGCCCAAAAGAACGAAAAGCCCAAGGCATGGATCTTTTTTATCATTCTTGGGAATGATTTTTTGTCACTTGCTTCGCCCTAAAAATAAGTGGATCTCCGAGCAAAGCTCGCAGCTAACTTATTTTCATAACGGGCTCCACTCGCTCCAAAAACCAAAAATATCAGATGCCGGACTCCAAGCGATATCCTGTCCTCATTTTGCAGTGCCTTGGGGTACGAATTATCCCTAGACCGGGGTTTCAACTCCTTCTAGCTGTAGAATTACATGGTTAAGACTAGGCGTAGGTGTAACTATAAGGCAGTCAGCTTTTCCAATTTATCGGAATATGCCTTTAATCAAACGCAGTCTAAGAAAGAAGATGCTATGTCTGAGGTGAGTTTAAAAAAAATTCAAAATCGAAATTTGTGGTGCATGAAAAACAATTGCTTTGCTCCTAAAACCTTGCACCAGCTGAGAAAAATCCTTAAGAAAAAAATAGGCTCATCTTTCATAGTAATAGTTTTTGAACAATTATAGCGGTTTTCAGCAAGCCCTATTTAGAAATACTTTCCTGATACTCCAAGGGGGTCATTTGATAGGATTCTTTGAAGCATTTGATGAAATAAGAAGGAGAGTTAAATCCCACAGAATAAGCGATTTCAGCTACCGTTTCATCAGTTTTTTCAAGTTTTTGAATCGCTTTGCGAAGACGTTGATCCCGGATAAATGCCGAAGTAGACAATCCTGTCAATGCAGTAAGTTTTCGGTGAAGTTGCATTCGGCTCATGCCTAGCTTTTGACAGAAATCATCGACCGAGAAGTCTGTTTCCATAAAATCTGAATCGACGATTTCCTGGATTTTTTCGAGAAACTTTTCATCTGTGGAACTGACTGCTATTTCCTTTGGAGAAATGAAGGCTCCCTGCGAATAGCGGATTCTTAGTCGGTTTCGTAGCTCGATCAGTTTTTCGATTCGGATTGCCAATTGACGGGATGAAAAGGGCTTTTGGATGTAATCGTCCGCTCCCAATTCTAAACCCATAAGTTGAGTTTCTTCTTCGATTTTCGCGGTCAACAGAATGATGGGGATATGGGAGGTTTTCTCGTTTGTTTTAAGCTCCTTGCAGAGCGCGAGCCCATCCACCTCTGGCATCATGATGTCGGATAAAATCAAGTCGGGGATATGCTTGTAAGCTTCATAAATGCCCTCTTTGCCATCGGCAGCTTCGACGATGCGGTAGGAATGACTGAGTTCTTTTACCAGGAAATTCCGCAGACTTTTATTGTCTTCTACGATCAGAATTTTTGGTGCCTGATCATCCAGCTTGTATTCGGTCTCGGCAGTTTTGATTCCTTCCGTTTCCCATTCCTCTTCATCTACCACTTCGGAGGGATGAAAGGAGTATTTGTCGAGGGAAAATTCCATTTCCATGCTATGGATTCCATTTTTCCCATGGCCGAAGCTAAATGAGCCATGGTGAGAAAGAATCAGTTTTTCGATCAATTTTAGTTTCAAATCAGGATCCGAAACTTCATTTTCAGAGGCTTGGTTTTCTTTCTTTCTTAGGTTGGTCAAAAGACTAGTGGATCTTTTGGGAGTATAACTGACATGAAACTTTACTCCTTGATTTTTGGGTATCGCGTCAAAACCAATCCTACTATTGGGCGATGCTTCCTGAATTACAAAGTGAATCAAGTTTTCGAGAATTCGCTCCATTTGATCCGAATCAAACCAAACCTCAGTAATCAGCGGAATGGTGGATTGAATCGTGAGATTTTTCTTGGTGCTGAGGTAATAAAAATTGACCAGGACCGATTGGATTAAAAGCCCGAGATTACTTTTTCTGATTTTGAGGGATGTTTTTTCTGCAGTGATTTTACGAATAGAAAGGATTTTGTCGATAACGACCAAAAGCTTTTTAGCATTGTCTTGAATCAGATTCAACTGGGATTTTTGGATAGGGTTTTCACACTCCTGAATTAACCGTTCGGTTGGTCCCATGATCAAGGTTAGCGGAGTCCGCAATTCGTGGGAAATATTACTGAAAAATGCCGATTTTAACTGGTCGATTTCCTTGAGCCGTAGTGCCTCATGGTTTTTTATTTCCAATTTGTAGTTCATCGCCCAGCGCCATTTGAGGTATTGATAAACCAGGATAGAAAGTCCAGCGAAAAGAAGTAAATAACCAATTTTTGCCACTAGAGATTGATACCAGGCAGGCGAAATCGAAAATGCGTAAGTGATTGGTGTTTCATTCCAAATGCCATCATAATTGCTCCCTTTGAATTGAAATTCATAGTCTCCGGGGTCCAAATTGGTATAGGTCACCGCATTATTTCCCAATTGGGTTTTCCATTCTTCCTGATAGCCGAGAAGCCGATATTGATATTGGTTTTTTTTGGGATCTGAGAAAATTAAACTCGAAAAATGAAAAGTCAAATTGTTTTCAGAAGGTCGAAAATGTTTATCGGTTTCTGGTGTATAATCTATCTTGCCATTAGAGATTTTGGTGAGTGCCACTTTTGGTACGCTCGGATTTTTCCGGATTTCTTCTCCTTTGAAATGAAGTATCCGATCAAAACCTCCGAAGAATATTCCAAGGGTGGGGTCTGAGGTAAATGCCCCCGGATTAAAGGGAGAAGATAAATCCTCAGATTTGGTGTAATTTAAAATAGAAATGGAATTTTTTGGTTCTAGTTCAATAGAAGTAATTCCTCGGTCTGAGCTAATCCAAATCTTACCCGCTTGATCCGCAGTAATTCCATGAATTTGAACATCTTCAAACTCACTCAATTCAGGGGCTTTTATCCAGGTATTGTTGGCTAGGTTCAGTAGCTTAATCCCTTGATTACTCGTTCCCACCCAAAGGTTTTGGGTTTCATCCTTATACAAAGTGGTTATTCTTTTGGGTGCTGAGATCGAATCATGCAGCGCTTCGAATTCATCAGTGGCAGTATTTAGCTCAATCAATCCTTTGGTCTTGGTAGCCACTATAAATTTATCCTTGCTTAATTGGACCAAGTCGATGATATGATTGTCAGGAAATGGCTTTGGGACATTTCCGCGATGCTTATATGATTTTACTATCCCGGTGTTGGAGTCAAACTGAATCAGACCTTCGTTTCGAGTGCATAACCAAAAGCGCCTCTGTTCGTCTTTGAAGATGCGAAGAATCTGACTTGGCGGTAGCGCTGGCTGAGAATTTTCGTCAAAATGCCGAATTGTGTTTTCTTTAATATTAAAAACGCTCAGTCCGTTATTTTGATAGCCAATCCAGATTTCATCTTCGATTCCCCCAAGACTTAACACTCTATCTTCTTTTAATTTTACGGGGCTGTCAGAAGATGAAGTGTAGGTATTCCAACTTTTGGAAAACATTTCATGAAGAATTAAGCCATTTCCCGCACTTCCCATCCAGAGCCTTTTTTTAGGATCTACATATACTGCCCGGATATTTTCTAGGTGAATGAAATCCGGTGCCTCATCATTGGATATCACCTGAAATTTGTCTAGGTAAGGATCAAAGTAATTCAATCCCGCTCCAAGTGTCCCCAGCCAAGTCGTACCAGAGTAATCATGGTACAAGGACGCAATGTCATTTGCTTTGATAGAATTGGTATCGGTTTTTTCATGACGGAAGTATTCTAATTTTTCCTGAGTTAAGTCATACCTGAATACCCCCAAACCATAAGTAGTGACCCAAAGCTTGTTTTTCTTATTTAATTTAAGGTCCAGAACTGGAGAGTTTATTTTAACTTTTGAGGTCAATGAACCGACAGGTTTTAAGGTCTCTGATGAATCAAAAGTAAAAACGCCATCTTGGAACGTCCCGATCCAAAGCCGGCCTTCCGGATCTATGGATGCCGTGCTAAAGACAAATGAATCTGCTTCGGACTGTGTATATAAAGACTTGAATTCCTTACTGTCTATATTGATTTTTCCAATTTGACCTTTGAATAGAATGAAAAATTCTTGGGGCTTTTTTGGATTTTTGAAAAGGCCGATAATTTCCTGATCAGGTCTTGCCAAAATCAATTCCTTGGTTTTTTCATCCGGATGATAACTAAAAAGCTGACCACTTAATGTACCAAAGAGGATATTTCCCGATGGAGTTTCTGCCATGGAAGTGACCGAATTGATATTGGGTATGGTGATGAATTGATTTTTTTCTTTATCGAAGAAATTGGGGTGAAGGGATCCTGCGATGGTCCAAATCCCATTTTTTGAATCGATCATCAAACTGCTTTTGAGAAAAAGATCGCGATCGAGAAGGAAGTTGAATTGGTAGGGATAGGTTTTGATTTCATAGCCGTCGTACCGGCTTAATCCTTTTTCAGTGATGATCCAGAGAAATCCATCCTGATCTTGCTCCAGGTCCAAAATCCGGTTGTTGGTCATCCCATCAGGCATCCAAACCTGATGAAATTTTGGGTTTTCCTGAGAATAAACAGGGTAAAAATGGAGGCTCCCAACAAAAATAAGAAAGCAGATAAAAGCTATTTTTTTCATGGTTTTCTAGTTCATGAAAATGAAATTATCATTTGATCTGATCTGAGATTGGATATGTATCAGATTCTTTGTAATCGGCTGTTTTTGGTTTAAGCCAAATAATGATTGCTTTTTTAGGAAAAAAATTATGTAATCTTTGTTTTAAACTTCTCTATTTTAGATAAATAACTGTATTTTAGATTTTCCTTTTCAGCTTATTGTTTAGATAAATCAGTATTTTATGATTAGAGTTGCCATTTTGGATGATGAATCAAAATCTATCCGATCGCTAGTTTATGAGTTGGAACAGTTTGAAGACCGGGTGGAGATCGTCGCCCAATATACCTCGGTTGAGGAGGCTTTTGAGCAGCTGTCAGATAATCAACTGGACTGTCTTTTTTTGGATATCGAAATGCCCGGAATGGATGGTTTCCGATTTTTGGAGAAATTGCCAGCCAAGACCTTTGAAATCGTTTTTGTGACGGCCTATTCAGAATATGCGATTCAGGCCATACGGGAGCGGGCTTTTGATTATTTGCTCAAACCTGTCGATGGGGAGGATTTGGATCGAGTATTGACCAAATTGGAATTCCAAAAATCAAGTTTGATTGCATCCCCAAATAAGAATAGAGTGATATTAAATACTGATCAGGAAATGCATGTAGTAGATCCTGACGAAATCTTATTTTGTCAAAGTGAAGGGAGTTATTCTTGGGTAGTTGCCCAGTCTGGTAATCGGATTTTAGTCTCCAAAAATCTCAAACATCTCGAAGGAATTCTTCCGGATCGGCAATTTTTTAGAATTCATCACAGCTACCTGGTCAATGTCCGCCGGATCACAGTACTGGATAAGTCCCACTCCAATGTAATCTTGGATTCCGGGGAGAGTTTGCCGCTTTCCCGACTTCGGAAAAAGGGATTTATGGAAACACTAAAATCCACTGAAAAATCAGGCTGATGGATGTGATCATTAGCTTTTTGCAGGATAGCAATTACAATGGATTGGGATTTAGCATCATTTCCATTTTATTCTATTTATCCATTTATCATTTTGTCCTGTACCTCAAAAACAAGGACAAATTTTATCTCTTTTACAGTACCTATGCCTTTACCAATGTCCTGATATTGGTGCCCATTCCTTACAATGTCTTTTTGCAGGATATCTTTTTGGCATTTCCGGAGTTTTTCATTCAGCTGGATTCTCCTTTGAAATTTGCCAGCTATATTTTATTCTCCTATTTCGTAATCGAAGTCTTACATCTGAAAAATCATTTGCCTCGATTTGTCCGTTTTTTCAATTATTTCACGTTGTCCGGAGTAGGAATTTATTTGGTTTTGGGAGCCCTAGAGTTTTTCAAACCTGAATTAAATCTCCTTCAAACCTTCTTTTATTTCATCTTCTTGCCCATTTACTTTTTTGTAATGATCTATGGCTCGATTCTGATTATCCGAATCGATGAAAAGGTCAAAGGGTATATTCTGACAGGTTCTTTGTTTTTGGGAGTAGGAGCGATTCTTTCTGCGATCTTGACCGTGGGCCAACCTGCCGAAGTGATTGATCAAAATTTTTATGTGTATTACATCGGAGTCTTAGTTGAGAATCTTCTTTTTACGTACGCATTGGCCATAAAACAGCGAGAAGTGTATAAAGACAAGCTCAAGTTTCAGGAGGAATTAGTCCTTAAATTAAAGGAAAATGAGGAGCTGAGGGAGAAGCTTAATCAGCGGCTTCAGAGTGAATTGGACCTGAAAGAAAGACAGATTGTAACTTTGGCGGCAGATGCCGAAAGTGAACGAATGGCACGGGTGAAGGCGAATTATGAGCGGGAAATTACCGAGCTGCATTTGCGTTCGCTTCGGAGTCAGATGAATCCGCATTTTATATTCAATGCGTTGAATTCAATCAAGGTTTTTCTGATAGAAAATGACAAAGATCGGGCGATTCTGTATTTGAATCGCTTTTCCAAATTGATCCGATTGGTACTGGAGAGTTCCCGGAAAACGAAGATTTCACTCGGAGAGGAGTTGGAGATAGCCCAACTCTACACAACCTTGGAATCGATTCGTTTTGAAGATGGGATTGAGCTCAAAATGGAGATAGGAGAGGATGTCCGCCTCAATCAAATTGAAGTCCCGCCATTACTGTTACAGCCATTTTTTGAAAATGCCATTTGGCATGGATTGATGAATAAAGCTGGGGAGAAATGGGTAAAGGTAGTACTGAAAAAACAGGAAGACGGCCATATTCTCTCGATCAGAGACAATGGAATTGGACGAAAGGCATCTCAAGAGATCAATTCCAAACGAACGATGAAAAAGGAGTCGATCGGAATGAGTCTATCCAAGGATAGGCTGGCACTCTTCAATAAAAATGAATCTGTCAATTATCACTTTGAGATTGTAGATTATTCTCTTCCGGAGGATTCGGGAACAGAAATTATTTTTTGGCTCTAGATGAAAGGTTAAATGAATGGCTTGATTAGTGATTTGATGGTTTTTTTTGAAGACAGTAATCGGAATGGACTGGCTTTGATGGCTATTTCAATTCTTTTTTACCTCGCCGCTTTTCACTTTATCCTCTTTATCAAAAACAAAGAAAAGTACTTTTTGCATTATAGCATTTTTGCCTTTGTGAATGCTGTTGCTTTGATTGGGAGGCCATACCACAGTTTTTTGAAGGATTTTTATTTTACTTTTCCCGAATTTTTCAGACAGAGCATTACTCCGCTCCAGTTTATCAGCTTTATCGTTTTCTCCTATTTCCTGATTGAGATTTTACGATTGAAAAGCTACTATCCCAAGTTTATAAAATTCTACCTCCGATATACAGTTTTCATTTCCTTGGTGTACACGGTTTTTTTTCTGGGTGTTTTTATCTGGGATGGTTATGATCTAATGAGACAGTTTTACTTCTTTGGATTTATGCCGATCACTTTTGTATTTATGCTGATCGGGATTTTCCTGATTATCAAAACGGATGAAAAAGTAAAAGGCCCTATTTTATGCGGGTTTTTGGCAATCGGGATAGCTTCTTTTTTATTTGGGTTTTTAGCCGCAGGCAGAGGGACTGTTCTTACGGATAAGTATTACTACATATTCTATTTAGGGGTCTTGATCGAGAATTTTTTCTTTACCTACGCTCTGGCACTAAAGCAACGAGTGATTTTTGACGAAAAAATAAAATTTCAAGATGAATTAGTGCTTCGGTTAAAAGAAAATGATGACTTGCGGACTCTTTTAAACCGCCAACTTCAGCATGAAATCGTACAGAAGGAGGAAAAAATCTTTGAGCTTGAGTCAGATGCAGAATCCGAGCGGATGAGCCGAATCAAGGCATTATACGAGCGGGAAATCACCGAACTGCATTTGCGGTCACTCCGGAGTCAGATGAATCCCCACTTTATATTCAATGCACTGAATTCGATTAAGGTTTTTCTCATTGACCAAGAAAAGAATAAGGCGATTCTGTACCTGAATCGTTTTTCCAAATTGATCCGGTTGGTACTGGAGAACTCCCGGAAAACCAAGATTTCGCTCGGAGAGGAATTGGAGATTGCCAAGCTTTATTTGACATTGGAATCGATTCGTTTTGAAGAAGGAATAGATGTGAAAATGGAAGTGGCGGAAAACATCCGCTTAGATGAAATCCAAATACCTCCCTTACTTCTTCAGCCATTTTTTGAAAATGCCATTTGGCATGGTCTGATGAATAAGTCAGGGGAAAAGTGGATTCATGTTTCGCTGACAAAAAAGGAAGGAGGGCATCTCCTGTCCATCCGTGATAATGGCATTGGTCGGAAAGCCGCTCAGGAGATTAACTCAAAGCGAACGATGAAGAAGGAATCGATCGGAATGCGTCTTTCAGAAGACAGACTGGAATTGTTTAATCAAAATGAATCAGTGCAGTATAAGTTTAAGGTGATCGACCATGAAGAGGATCAGCTGGGTTTGTCTGGAACTGAAGTGATTTTTTATTTGGAGACTCCACGATAAACGTGATTTTCCGCATTTTGGGATCAAAAAATGCTTGAATTTCCGCATTTGTTACACCAGTAGGATCATTTGTTACAAGAGTTTTATTCCGATTTTTTTTGGACGGTTACCTTGCCTGTCACATTTACACAAAACTCACGACTGCAATGAAAGCGAGGCAACTAATTAATTATACCTATTTTATCTTTTTGATTTTTTTCTCCTGTGAGGAAAGCAAAACCGCAAATAATGCCGAGAAACCGGAGAATGTTTTGACCTCCGGCAATGCGGAATCCCAGAATACAAAGACCTGGCTGATGAAGCTAATGGAAAAGCAGCCTCTCTCGGAGGATGAGTATTTGGCATTGGTTCCCGAGACCCTCCAGGGATTTCCACTTCAGCTCAAGGAGCCCAAATCGGGTTTGAATGGTTTTATCGCCTTTTACAGTCATAAGGAAGGTAGCGAACACCCGGGATTGAGACTGGAAGTGATCGATGGGGCAGGGAATAATCAATTTCAGCATGTTAATGCAGTTTATAAAATGCTTGAAAGCGTTCGAAATGAATCCGGAGAGGATTTTCAATCCGAAATCAAAGACCACCAAGGCGAGCGGGTTCTTTTCGTCAGTAAAACCAAAAAAGACAGAAAGGACTTTCAACTCGAATACATTCAAAATCAACGCTATCACGTGGGAATTTTGGGAAATCGGGTTGGGCCAGATGAAATCTATGGGGCTTTTGATGAGCTCCAAAACAAACAATTTCCAAAATAGAAAAAAATGAAAACGCCCAGCTATCTACACTTAATTCTCGGAATCGCGCTCACCGGTTTACTGGCATGTGAGGCGAATGAAAATTCAACCCATGAATCCTTGAAAGCTTCTTCAGAGCAGGCAAGTTCGGAATCAAAAGCTAAGGAAAACTCGCCTTCGACAAATTCAGGCCCTGTTTCTAAAAGCAATCTCTTGGATTGGCTACCCATGAATCATGCAGGTTTTACCCGTGACCAGGATCCTTCTGCAGATTATGGAGATCTTTCGAGAGTACAAGTGAGGTATGTTCACGATGAAAATCCTCAGAAGCAATTTACACTTGAAGTTTTGGACGGGAAAGGTCCTTTGGTAGTGGCCCTGAATGGACTGATCAATGCAAATCTTGGAGAGGAGTATGATGAGCCTTTGCTGGACGGATATGCCAAAGTCTATGTTAATAACGGCATTAAAGCTTTTGAGAGGCATACTCCTGCAGACGGAAAAGCATTTTTGAATTATGCTGTGGATCAGCGTTTTTACTTTGATTTTCAGGGAGAACAGGTCAGCCCGGAAGTTTTTTGGGAGTTTCAAAAAATTTTAGATCCCTCATCCCTTTCCCTATGAAACGATATTTTCTCAGGGCGTTTTTGATTTTTTCTGCTGTTTGGCTGGGATTTGCCTGCCAGCGGACGGAGCGTTTTATGGATCGAATAGAACCTCCGGTTAAGGTGATCAATGAACCTCAAAGCCGACGGGATTCCGGTGGAAATCTAACAGTCACTGAAGGGATACCCCTAGGCGAAAAAATACCGATTTCCAAAGAAGTTTTGAAAACATGGGTTCCGGAGACGGTAGGTGACTTTTATCGAATCCAATTACTATCTGGTCATCGGGAGGACTCTGGAATAGTTTCGGTTTTGGCCGAATACCAACATGATGAATTGAAGGATTGGGGCATAAAAGTGGAGATTATGGATGGAGCAGGCCAAAATGGTTCCATTTTGATTCAGGCAGCGCAAGATCGACTCAAGCTGGATATTGAAGAAAACAAATCGGGTGTACAAACTCGGATTTATCTCCGTGATGGACTTCGAGTACGGGAATCGGAAAACAGAAAGCAGCAGTTTGCCGAGATCGAATTTGTGGATCAAAATCGATATCTATTTCAAATCAAAGGTTTCGGGCTTAGTTTGTCTCAGCTTTGGGAGTTTTCATCAATGGCAAGTTTTAAGCAACCTTAATTAATAAAAACCATGAAAAAACAACTAGTATTAATCGCATTGCTTTTGGGATCCTATTCCCTTGTTGCTCAATCGCTGGAGGGCAGAATCCGCGTTGAGGGATTTCGAAGTGGTCAAGTGCTCCGGGAATCAGTGCCCGTAGATTTGTTTAAAAGTTTTAAACAGGATAAGTATAAAATCCAATTTTCCTATAAAGCTGATCAAGTGGGGAAGCGGGGAATTGTACTTTTCGACATGAAAACCACACTGATCAAAGATGGCAAAACAATTCATCAAAGTTCTCGGAAAAATTGGCCGTGGCTTCCTGGAGATATGTATGTGCCGGTTGAGGCATTTGATTTGATTTCTGCTTTACAAAAAGTAGCTTACTCCGATATGGGTCGTCGGTTGGATTTTGGGGGTCTGGAAAAAAATCTGTCCTCTGGAAATTACAAGATCAAATTAGAAATGGTTCCTGTGGGAGAAATCCGAGGCCGGATAATTCCAGCTGAATTTTCATTTCGAATAGAATAATTCAATTCTCCATTAAAAAGCTCAGTTTAAAAACTGGGCTTTTTTTATAGAAGAATCTCAGATTGTATCGGTGATTAAACTTTTTTGATAAAAAACTGCCGATAAATCGGCTAAAAAACACGGATTCGGCCTTTGTTACGATTTTGATATCATTTGATACATCATTGATATCCCATTTTTAGATCAACAGAGAACTTTATCCCATCAAAATCTAAACGACTATGAAAAAATCAATTTTAATCCTTTTAACGCTGGTGTGCAGTATTCCGATGGCGGAGGCTCAGTTTTTAAAAAATCTGAAGAAGCGAGTAGAGGAGCGGACCAAAGAAGTCATCGAATACAAAACAGCCGATAAAGCCGGTCAAATGACCGAAAATGCAATGGAAAAAATCCTTAATCCAAATCTGGGAGGATTGATGAAAGATGGCGGAAAGGGAATGTCCGTCGATGCATCCGAGTTGCCTGATACTTATTTTTTCGAATACCGATATGCAATGAAGATGTCCACCTCTGCAGGTGAAATCCAATTCGATTATTTTCTAAATCCCAATGAATCCTATCTAGGCTACAAAATGGACATGGGAATGGATCTTTTTTCGATCATCGATGAAGAAAGAAAAGTCATTGTGAACTACATCGACGGCAATCCTATTGCCACCTCCATGGATATTGCGGAGGATGGGGAAAGTTTGGATTACGAAGACGAAATCGATTATGAAAGCTTTACACTGACTGAATTGCCCAATCGGGAATTTTTAGGCTACGATTGTATGGGTCGGCAAATGGAAAATGAACAGTTCAAATTCATAGTCTATTTCGCCACCGATATGCCGGCCAATTTTGACAATGTCTTTAAAAATACCCAAAGTAATCTTCCTCCCGAGTTTCAGCGACTGGTCGATGAGAATCAGGGCAGTTTGATGATGTTTATGGAGATGGAGGACAAAGAAAATAAAGGCAAAAAGAACGGAAGTGCCACAATGGAGTGTGTCGCTTTTGAACCCTATGAATACACAATTTCTAATCGATAAAACCATGAACTACAAAAACAAATTCTTACTCTTAATAATCAGCGTAATCGCATTTTCATGTCAAAAAGATGATGACATGGAGCCTTTTGACTATGAATACTTTTCGGTGGATATCACAGGTGATGTATCTGGAAATATCGTCTATGATGAATCCAAATATGTGGGCACTGAGGGGGAAACGCTGTTAACCGATGATTTTGATACCTATCTGATGGTGACTGCTACGGAATTTGAACGGACGATGACGCTGAATTTTTACCCACCGGATGATAATCCCAGAGCGGGAGATGTGCTTTCGGTGACAATCAAAGCACCCGAAGTCAAGCCGTGGACGCAGTCCAATGAATATATTACTGCATACATCAATCAATTACAACAATACGATAGCTATGCCATAGTCAGCTATTGGAATGATGTCGAAGAGCGGGATTATGTTTCATATTACCGCTTTGAAAATACCAGTAATTCGGTCCTTATCGAAACTGACGGTGATATGCTGACAGGAGAGGTGACAAATATGACTTTGGCTACGTTTAACGGCTCTCATCAAATCACCATTAGAGACTTCACCTTTCGAATGAGACCTGGGGATGAAGGATGGACAATGGAATAATTCAAAAAGCTATGCAAGAATCTAAAGAAAATCTATCGATAACCTCCGCTCCTGAAGGAAAAACCGAGGCAATCATTGCTTACATCACCGTGATTGGATTGATCATCGCATTTGTGATGAACAATGAAAAAAAATACCCTTTTGCAAAATATCACATTAAGCAGTCCTTGGGTATGGTTGTAGTCGGATTGGTACTGGTCCTGATAAGCCTAATCCCAGTACTGGGATGGATTATTTATTTACTGGGTTTGGTGTTCATGATCTATATGTGGATCATGGGCTTGATCCATGCGGTCAATGGACGGATGGAACCGGTGCCCATTTTAGGCGATCGCTTTGAGGAATGGTTTAAGAATTTTTAATCTCAATTTTTAAAGGATGTCTTATTCATCAGATCGAAGAGAATTTTTCAAAAAGTTAGCACTTTTTAGCTTGGTGTCATCTACAGGGGGCTGGTTGGTCTCCTGTGATGATGCCGAACTTTCACCTGAAAATCTGGAAGGTGGTGTTTTTCAGGTTTGGAAAGAAATGCAGGAGCTGCTCCGAACAAGTCCTGAGCACTTGGGGCAACACTATTTAAGCGTAAAGGAAAGTAAAGACCCAGAAAAGATGTTGGAATTTGTAAGAGATTCCTTCTTTCTGACCCCAGCCAATGCATCTTCATTACGAGGGATGGGAACTGCCATGCGCTATGGAGTGAGAGGTGCTTTGCGTGATGGTTTTGCCACACCAAGAGAAAAGGCAGAACTTCTCCGTCAGCTTTTTGAAGATTCGGGGATCAAGGCAGAGGTAGTTTTTGAGCGGACTGATTTTGATGAGCAAAAAGTCAAATCCCTTTTCTTTAGACCGAAAGAAGAACAGGTTCTTGCTGATTTGACCGATAGTCAAGTAGAAAGGTGGATGAAGATGCTCAATGTATCAGAGTCAGAGCTTCAGGAAATTACCTATATCAATTCTGGGGAAAAAGAGTCTGAAAAACTGGCAGGTCAGCTTTGGCAAATTTTACCGGATAAAGAAAAAATTCGGTATCATGATTTTGATTTCAGATGGGATAATTCCCGCTGTCCTGCAGTCAAATTTCAATGGGAAAACCAAGAGAAAATTGCCCACCTTTTTGACCCTTCAGTTCCTTTTGGTCAGGCTGCCAATCCTAATGGATCAATTAGAAATGCCGAGCCGCCAGAATATGTATTGGACCAAATCCAATTTAGCCTAAGCTATCGAGATAATATCGAGCCAGCTAAAGAAAAAACGCTACTAACCAAGAGCTATGAAGCTCAAGACTTGGTTGGGAGGCAATTGCATTTGGGATTTTACCATGGCTTGGATTTGAAAGCACAGGCAAGCACATCCTTTAATCAGGTCCGGATTTTTACACCTGGTTTAAGTTTGGAAAGTTCTGATCTTTCTGAAAAAGAGCAAATTAAAAATGCTGCTATAGGGGAAACAATCACCTTAGAAGGACAGGAAATCAAGGTGGATGAAAAAAACAAGACTATCCACGTGGATGGTTTTCCGATTGCTTGGGTAGAAGAGTCTGAAAAAGCAAAAGAAGTATCGGAATTAAAATTAAAAATCACGGCAGGCCTTCCTGCATTGGTTAAAGTGGAAGTTTGGCCGATAGATCAGGAGGGAAAGTTTGTCGAAGGTTTAATGGCTTCGGACTTTTCCTTTTATGAAAATTCAAAGCCCATTTCTCCATTGATGGAGGCTAATGAATTGGCTCCAAAAGTCCTCATACTATACGATACTTCACTCAGTATGCCCTTGGAATATCGGAAAGAGGGAATGAAAGCTTTTTTGGAAAGTTTGGAAAATGGAATCCGAAAGAGCTTTTCCAAAGCATCCATCACCAGTTGGGAAACTGACTCATCCCTGTATAAATGGCTTCGAAAAGCCAGTCAAACTTCATTTGATCTAATCCTTTTTGCCACAGATGGAGACAATAAAGATGAATTAAAAGAGGATGATTTGGAGGTGTTTTCGGCAGGTCCTCCGGTGATCGTTTTGGATGTGTACAATTCAACCCGGGCACGTAGTCGAGAGGTTTTTGAGCATCTTTCGGTATCGAGTGGGGGCATTATCATCAATTCAACGGATCAGGAAAAAGCCCAAATCGAAATAATCCGGCAAGTAGCGGCCTTGGAGTTGCCACCCTATGTTTTTACCTTTTACGGATCCCTTTCAGCCGATCAAAACGAGCTTAAAGTTTCAGTAGACTCAGAAAGAATAGGGGAGACTGAGACCTATTCCTTCAAATTTCGGGAAAAAACCGAATCCATCGGCCCCAAAATCATTGGACTTTACTTGACTATAACTATTGGAAATCAAACGATCAATCGCGTTTTGGCTGGTTGGAATCCTGCAATCGAGAAGGAAGATAGCATTGGCAAATCACATGCTGATGAGGTAAGGAACTTGATTTTTGGTTCCATTATCCTAGGCATAGAAGGACAAGGTCCTACTTATGCTTTAGCCTTGGATGAGCTTTTGGATTTTAGGCTCCAAAATCAAGCTTGGTTGGAAGCAGTTGAAGCAGAAAAGGTGGATTTGGCTATTGAGGAAACCGAAAAGGTCCCTTTTGCATATGAACCCATGATGATTCACTTACTGGCACCGATACCTGATCAGGTGACTTCGGATTCCTTGACATTTGCCAGTGGAACAAGGATGGTAATCGTCAAACGGACTGTGGGGATCAATCAAGAATTTTCTGAGGATTCGGTAGACTTTTTGCCCACTGCGGATTTTGTAACGATTTCCAATAGTAAGGAAGAAAGCTTTCGGATCAACTTAAAAAAGACTGCGCATCTTGCTTTTGTAGAGCAGGCATTTTTTGAAGAAAGTTCCGTCAGTCTGCTGGCAGATGCCAATTTGATCACTACAGATGAAGCCAAGCAGGAAGATTGGTTTAAAGATCAATTGCGGGATGGCTCCCATTCGAATTTCATCCGAGAATATTGGAATCGGATTGGGCAGGCATTTCACCTATTTGGAAAGGAGCTGGACTCCTTGGCCTATTGGCAAATTGACAAGGAGACTGGAGAGCTTCTTGGGATTTTGCCCGACCAGACGGGAGGCGGTAAACGAAAGGTTTTCACGCAGTTTGATGACTTAAATGATGTAATGAAAGCCTACAGCCGTACTCTAAGTTTTACATCAATGGGTGGCTTGGGGTTCATAGGTTTTCATGTTGCGCTAATCCGATTATATGCAATAGCATCTCACGCCATCAAAACGATGGATACCCGAAATCTAGAGCAAGAGGTGCTAAAAGCTCTTCAAATGCGAGCCTGCGATGCCGCCTGGTATATCCACAGCGGGCTTACTGGGCATCCCCAAAAAATTATGGGTGGATTGGCGAAACTGATCAGTATGATGGATAAGACAAGTGATGATTTTCCCTGTGAATAAACTTTAACCTAAAAATATATGAAAAAGCTAGTTGGAATTTTAGTTATGGGATTAATGGCAATGGCTCCACTAAACGAGGAAGCTGTTACCGGAACCATTGAAGGATTTGAAAAATTTTCGGATATGAGTCTGGTCTTATTTACCCTGGGAGCAGACTATCCGATAGAAATCGGATCAGTGGCCAAGGGAGGGGCGTTTTCGATTGACCTTACTGTTGCAGACCTACCAGAGGATATGCCCGAGGAAGATATGGGGATGTTTTTTGGGAATTTGAGTCAATCATTTGACGGCTCCTTTCCTAAAGAAGATTTTGGATTGCTTGCGGAAATTATGGCTTTAAAGAATCGCTACATTTCTATCATGGATAAGAAAAACCGTTGGGCAGGAAATGTATTTCCTGTAACCAGTGAAGAAATCAAAGAGTGGATGGAAGACGAGGCATATAATAATGCCGTTCCTGGCTCGTATCTGAATATTGTCTTTTTGGAGGAGCCCGTCACCTTGCAATTCCCCGTCACTGGGCAGATGCCCTATGAGGGAGAAGATATCCCGGTGGAGTATGAGTTTGACTTGACTTTGGAACCGGGATTCAACTGGGTTCAATACGACATTGAGGAAGTTTTTGAAACCGACATCAAAAAACGGGGTCATTTTCCTACTAAGATTACCATTCGGAATTTGGAAGATCCCAGTCAGTTTCGCTGGATCGGGAAGTTTTTTTAAAGTTTTTAAATACTCAAAAAATGATTGAATTCAAATTAAAAAAAATCTGGTTGGTTTTTACATTGGGCTTTTTGATTTCTTGTTCGGGTTCTTCCTCAGAGGGAAAAGAGCAGGGAAATGATGATCAAGAATCGATAAAATCAGAAAGAATGAAGGAGATGGAGGGTTATCCCTACTATATCCGAGCCAAAGTGGATGGAGAGCTGAGGGAGTTTAACAACCCGGATATGCTGTATATCATGGTAGGGAGTTATGTCCCAGGAATCTTCGAGGCAAGTATCATAGGTGGAGAGGTCAATGAAGAGGATAATGGAAGCAAAGAAGGATTCAATATTGCCATCAAAGACGAGGAAGAAATTCGGGTGGGTAGGTATGATTTCTTAGAACCGTTCGAATCTACTGGATACGGACTTCGGGGGGCGAGTTTAGGCTATTACACACGAAGTAATGATAAAGCCTATGTTTCCGATGTGGATGAAGAAGATCCTACTTTTGAATTAACCGAACTTACTGAAAAAGAGGCAAAAGGAACTTTCTCGGGTCGGGTATATGATATGATTACCAAAGAATCAGTTATGATTACCGAAGGCGAATTTTATTTGGAGCGGATTAATTGAAAATCTACTTTACCAAATGAAACCTTTTAAAACCTGCGTAGAAGACCCTCTTTTACGCAGTTTTTTTATCTACCAAATAGAGCAGAAATCCAATACACAACAGACCCAAGCCGGCGAGGCTTTCCATGGGCCTTTCATTTATGAGGTAAACTGAAATGATCAGACTGCTGAGGATATAAAGGATCTGTGGCAGTGGCTTCCATGGGGTAGAGAAACCTATCGGTTGTTTGATTTTTAATGAGGAGTAAACCGTAATCGTGCCCATAAGCTGCAACACGAATCCCGCATAGAGCATAATTTGCTCAAAGGAACCCGATATAAAAAGAATCAAACTAATGAAGGTATTTAGAATAATGGCCCGAACAGGAATTCCTTGTGCATTAGTCTTGGAGAGGGGACGCCAAAGTTTAAAATCCTTAGCCATCGCATAAGTTACTCTAGGACCAATCCATGCATAGCCGGAAATCGTGGCGATTAACTGGATAGCGATGAAAAAGCTGATCCAAAGTACGCCTTGAGGTCCTAAAATATTTGCAAATGCGATGCTGGTTACTTCTAATTTACCGGTGAGTTGGGCCAAACTTCCGTGTTTTACCAAAACCAGCTGAAACAAAAGGTAAACAACCATCACAAAAGCGGTAGCAATAATTAACGCTTTGGGGAGAGACTTTTGAGGATTTCTGACTTCCTCAATGATATAGGCTGCCGAATTCCAACCGGTGTAAGCATAAAAGACATAGATCAGCGAAACTGCAAATCCCGGTAGAAAAATCTCATTCTTCCAAGAGGAACTTAAATTCAACGCAGATTCATCTACTCTCGGGCCTAGGTATAACCCGAGTCCGATTAGGCTGAGAATAAAAATAACTTTGATCAGAGTAAGTAGGTCCTGGAGTTTTGCTGACTTTACCACACTCACCATATGACCCATGGGTAAAATGAACAGGATGATTAATCCAGGTAAAACCGTCTCCCCAAAAAAGGGTCGGAGGTAATCATTCATGGCCATGGCAGCAATGGCAATAGGGGCGGAAAATCCTACTGTCAGCGAAACCCAGGCATAGAGATAGCCCACTGCTGGATGGATCGTCTCGGATAAAAATATGTAATCTCCACCGGTTTTTCGGAAGTGAGTACCCAGTTCGGCATAAATCAGAGCCCCCATTAGGGCCATGGCTCCACCGATGATCCAAAGCAGCAAAATAGACCAGGTATTTTGAACCGACACCAATTGAAAACCCAAACTGGTGAAGACACCGGTTCCGATGATATTGGCAATCACAAGGCCTGCAGCAGTTTTCCAGCCGATTTTTTGGCTTTCCTTGATCAATGAATGGGAGGGTTGGGACATAAAAAAAGCATCCGTAAAATCACGGATGCTTTAAATATAGGGCAATCTGAATTAATCCTTTTTTAATCCTTCAAAAAGATCCAATTCAGTGCTTTTGACCTTTTCTTCGAAAGCTTTCCAGTCTCCATTTAAGAATTCTTCCAGAACATCAATAGCCTCTGCAGCAGCTTCTTTCGCATGGGTTAGCGTTCGCTGTTCGGTGGGTCCGGGAGCTGTGTAGGAGCTGCCAGCATAGCGTCTAGGTACAAATTGAAGGGTCATGGTAGATGGGTAAAGGTTTCTTACGATACCCTGTCCTTCTCGAGTAGGTCCGTTGAAGGCTTCTTTGACTGTCTCCAGTTTCTTCTTGATCTCTTTAGCAGCATCAGCCAGTGCTTTTGCTTCCTCAGAGTCTAGGTCTTTGGTCATGTCCTGCACTTTCTTGATGGTCTTTTCAGCTTCATCCATTTGATGATTGGCTTTGTTCATTTTGCTTTGCAAAGCTTCCATTTCCTTCATGAATGCATCTTTTGCCTGAAGATCAGCAATCTTTGCTTCGATTCTTGGATCTGAATGAACAGTGATCATGGTTTCAGCTTTTTCCTCCCCGTAGACAAATTCTACTTTGTAGGTGCCAGGAATGACATTTCCTCCAGAAGGCTCAAAGAATCTGTTTCTATTGGTTCGCTCACCATAATATTCAGCAGTGGATTTTCTGTCGAGATTCCAATTTATTCGATTGACTCCTTTCTTTGGGGTAGTCTTGAGCGTGCGGATTTGCTCGCCAGCCTGATTGTAGATATTGACGGTGACAGTATCAAGTTTTTCTTGGTCATCGTTGAGAATGAAACTCAAGCGACCGCCTGTCTCACGATTTTCGCCTGCATATTTTCCATCTGCCGGAAAGCGCTCCCCATGTGGTTGTTGAATTTCCACTAGATAAGCATCTGGAGCGGGAACGGCAGTGATTTTGGCAGCTGGAAGGCTTCCATTATTTGCAGCGAAAATGCGCAATGGCCGAATGTCATCGAGTACCCACATGGATCGCCCGAATGTTCCGATCACTAGGTCTGCTTCGCGCTCTTGAATGGCCATGTCATAAGTAGAAACGGCCTTTGGATAGCCATGCTCCCACTTATTCCAGGTTTTTGCCTTGTCAAAAGAAACATACAAACCGTATTCGGTGCCCAAGAAAACCAGGTTTGGTTCTTCAGGGTCCTGCTTGATCGAAAGCGTATATCCCCAGACCTTGGAGTCGTCTGCTATGCGTGTAAAGGTTTTTCCGAAATCGGAGCTGTGATAAGCATAAGCGGTAAAGTCATTGTTTCGGTAGTTATTGGCGATCACCCAAACCTCACCCGCAGCATACTCAGAAGCTTGAATCTGTGGTATCCAGCTAGCCTTTGGAAGCCCGGAAAGCTTAGAGGCTACATTGGTCCAAGTTTGTCCGCCATCTTGTGTGACCTGAACGTTGCCGTCGTCTGTGCCCACCCAAATCACATTCGGATCAACTGGACTTGGTGCAATGGCGATAATTGTGGTATGGTTTTCTGCACCGGTGATATCGAAAGTGAGACCTCCGGTTTGCTGTTGGCGTTGTTTCGTGGAATCATTGGTCGTCAAGTCAGGAGAGATGATTTCCCAAGTTTCTCCGCTGTCGGTGGACTTGTGCAAGAACTGTGATCCGTAGTAAACACCATTTACGTTGTGAGGATCTTCTGCAATGGCTGCATTCCAATTGAACCGAAGGAATACATCCTTGTCCGGATGAGTCGGACGGATAAAGCGGTTGTGCCCGGTGAGTTTGTCAAAGCGAGAAAGATTTCCCCCCTGGGACATCGTGTATCCAAATCGTGAATTGGCCGGATGCGGCACCACGTCGAATCCATCACCGAAAGATATTTCCTGCCAATAGGTATTGCGGATACCATCTCTTCTCCAGACATAAGCCGGACCTACCCAAGACCCGTTGTCCTGCATCCCTCCATAGATATTGTAGGGGAGTTCATTGTCTAGATTGACATGATAAAACTGCCCAACTGGTATTTTTTCTGCGAAATACCAGGTTTTGCCACCATCTCGGGTGATGTTTAGTCCGCCGTCATTTCCGTCGATCATGAGCTTGGGATCATTGGGATTGATGTACCAGGCATGGTGATCGGGGTGAACGCCCGCATATTGTAGGATTTGGGTAAATGACTTTCCGCCGTCTTCACTCATTCCAACACGAGAGTAGAGTGTGTAGATGCGGTTTTCATTTTTTGGATCTGCGTGGATTTCGAAATAGTAGAATGGTCGGTCACCAATTTCCGGCTTGTTATTGACCATTCTGAAGTTTTCTCCTCCATTTTCAGAGACGTAGAGCGCATTCTTTTTAGACTCCACCAGGGCATATACTTTGTCACTGTTGGCAGCAGATATGGCAAGTCCCATGCGACCGTAGTCGCTTTTTGGAAGTCCGTTTTTATCGTCAAGCTTTTTCCAGTTTTCGCCTCCATCGTTGGTCACATACAATCCAGAAGAAGCTCCCCCTGATTCAAAAAACCAAGGATATCTGCGATGCTGCCACATATTGACGAATAGCTTGTTTGGATTATTGGGATCCATAATCATTTCGCCCACACCGGTTTTTTCGTCGATATACAGGATTTTATTCCAAGTCTTCCCGCCGTCTGTGGTTTTGTAAACACCCCGCTCTTCTTGTTCTCCCCATGGCGATCCGATTGCTCCGACATAGACAGTATTGGGATCATCAGGATGAACAATGATTCGGTGAATGGCCCGAGTTTTTTCCAACCCCATTAATTCCCATGTTTTACCTGCATCTAGAGATCGGTAAACACCGTAACCAAGATTTAATGAATTTCTTGGATTACCTTCTCCGGTTCCCACCCAGATAACAGAAGGATTTTTTTGATAAATGGAAATAGCCCCGATGGAGTGGACAACCTGCTCATCGAAGATTGGCTCCCAATGGACACCGCCTGATGTAGATTTCCAAAGTCCACCAGATGCAGAACCAGCATAGATGATGGAAGGATTGTCATCCACAGCATCAATAGCCGTGATTCTTCCACTCATCCCTGCGGGTCCCACATTTCTTGTTTTCATGGATTTGAATAGATCCATGTCCACTTCTTGTGCAATGACTGCTGTGCCCAAAAGGAGCATCAGCCAGAGGGTAAAGAGTTTTCTCATAGAATTGGTGATTTTTTTATAAATAAAATAAAACTATTCCCGGTATTTTTAATTTTTATGCCAGTGGAAAGAAAATGTGCTGAACAGGAAGTTAGTCCTAAAAATTGATTATCGGTTTGGTGGGTCAGGGCATTTTTCCCTTTCTTTAAGAAAAAATTAAAAATCTATGTCGTATCGTTTTCAAAAGCCTGTTTTGGGGCTTTTTCTATTCCTTTTTGGTTCGGTAGCCTGGGCCCAAACCGGTCGTTTCCAGCAAGCGGTGGATTATCAGATGGAGGTATCCATGGATGTGAACACCAATCAATACCAGGGTACTCAGCGCTTGGTTTATTCCAACAATTCGCCTGACACGCTGCATCGAGTTTTTTATCACTTGTATTACAATGCTTTCCAGCCGGGAAGTATGATGGATGTGCGTTCTCGAACCATTGCTGATCCAGACCGCCGGGTAGGAGATCGGATTTCAAAGCTTTCTCCTGATGAGATCGGATATCTGCATGTAAAAAACCTGAAAGTTAACGGGAAAACTGCCGAAGCGAATGAGGTGGGTACCATCCTTGAAGTGGACCTTCCTGAACCGATTTTGCCGAATTCCCAGGCCGTTTTGGAATTAGAATTTGATGGGCAAGTCCCAGTTCAGATCAGAAGATCCGGTCGTGATTCTGAGGAAGGTGTCCGCTATTCCATGTCTCAATGGTATCCCAAATTGGCTAACTATGATGAGCAAGGCTGGCATGCCAATCCTTACATCGGACGGGAATTTTATGGAATATGGGGAGACTTTGATGTCAAAATCACCATCGATAAGGAATATACTATCGGAGGTACGGGATACTTACAGAACCCGAATGAAATTGGTCATGGCTATGAAGACGAAGGAGTGGATGTACCAAGTCCTAAGGGGAATACACTTACTTGGCACTTCAAAGCCCCAATGGTCCATGACTTCATGTGGGGGGCAGATCCCAAATATCAGCATGATAAGGTGGTGATGGATAATGGTATTACGGTTCACCATTTCTTCATTCCTGGGGAAAAAACTTCTGAGAATTGGGAGAAACTGAAAGAATTCACCCCAAAAGCCATCGAATACATGTCCGAGCATTTTGGTCAATATCCTTATAAGCAGTTTTCTGTAGTGCAAGGTGGAGATGGAGGAATGGAATATGCCATGTCTACTCTAATTACCGGAGAGCGAAGCTTGCCTTCTTTAGTAGGGGTGATGGTTCACGAATTAGCACATAGCTGGTATCATGGGGTCTTGGCTACCAATGAGTCTTTGTATCCATGGATGGATGAAGGTTTTACCTCCTATGCGACAAATTTGACTATGGGAGAAATCATGTCACGTGGCAGATCTAATGTGCATGCTGGTAGTTACCGTGGGTATTTCGGCTTGGTGGCATCTGGACTGGAAGAACCTTTAGCAACTCACTCTGACCACTATCATACAAACCGTGCCTATGGTGCTGCAGCTTATTCCAAGGGTGCTGTGTTCATGGAGCAGATGGGCTATGTGATTGGAGCAGAAGTAAGGGACCGTGGACTACTTCGATACTTCAATGAGTGGCAGTTCAAGCATCCAAACGTGAATGATTTAATCCGAATCATGGAAAAAGAAAGTGGCTTGGAGCTCGACTGGTACAAGGAATATTTTGTCTTTACCACCAAGACTATTGATTATGCGATCAAGGAAGTTAAGCCAAACGGAGATAAAACAGCGCTTACGCTTCAGCGAGTAGGTCTGATGCCTATGCCTGTGGATTTGGTCATTACGTATAAAGATGGCTCTCAGGAGTCAATCTATTTACCTATGGTCATCATGAGAGGAGAGAAAGCTCAGGAGGAAGGAACTCCTACACGGATTCATACCGAAAAATGGGCTTGGGTTGATCTAGAAAAGACACTTGTCATCGATAGAAATCTAGAGACCATTAAATCAATTGAAATTGATCCAACCAAGCGAATGGCGGATGTACAGCCAGAAAATAATAAAGTAGAGTTTTAAGACTCTACTTTTTAGGCATAAAAAAAGGTGACCATTTGGTCACCTTTTTTATTTTCAGTGGGATCAACCAGCGTTCTTCATATCTTGTACTTCTTTACGGATATCTTGCGCTAGGTTTTTCAAGTCTTGCATGCCTTTACGAACACGTGTACCAGCTGCCTGATTTCCTTTAGAATAGAACTTATCGAAATCTGCTTCGAGGTCCATTACAAGATTTTTTACTTCGTCAAATCTGCTCATAGTAAAAGTAGTTTTTTTAGGTTGATGATAATTTTATAGGGTCAATATAGCCCAAATACTTACTATTTCAATCCTAATGGCCTTTTTTTTGAAAATTTTTTACTCACCAAATGTAATGGCAAGTTCGGAATTCCTGTATTGACCACTAGTCAGTTTTTCTTTCACTGCTGCAAAAGCTTTTACAGTTTCATTTACATCTTCTAAAGTATGAACTGCCGTCGGGATTAACCTCAAGATAATCATGCCTTTAGGTACTACAGGGTAAATCACTACTGAACAAAAGATGTTGTAATTCTCTCTCAAATCATGCGAAAGGGACGCAGCTTCACCCACAGTACCATTAAGCACCACAGGAGTCACAGGAGAATTTGATTTTCCGGTGCTGAAACCTTCATCATGTAGTCCTTTTCGAAGGGCGTTGACGATTTTCCAAAGATTATCCTTAAGCTCAGGTCGAGTTCTTAGTAGCTCCAATCGCTTCAAACCACCCTCTACCAAGATCATTGGAAGTGATTTGGCGAAGATTTGAGAACGCATATTAAAGCGTAGGTAGTGAATTACTTTTTCATCACCAGCGATGAAAGCTCCGATAGAAGCCATAGACTTGGCAAAAGTAGAGAAGTACAAATCCACTTCATCAATTACTCCTTGCTCCTCATGTGTACCAGCACCTGTTTTACCCAAAGTGCCAAAACCATGTGCATCATCCACTAGAAGACGGAATTGAAACTTTTTCTTCAGATCACAAATCTCTTTCAACTTGCCTTGATCACCAGTCATTCCGAAAACACCTTCCGTAATGAAAAGGATTCCTCCGCCTGTTTCTGCTGCAAGCTTGGTCGCTCTTTCCAATTGCTTTTCTGCATTTTCGATATCATTATGCGGATATACATATCGCTTACCCATGTGCATTCTTAGAGCATCGATGATACAGGCGTGGCATTCTGAATCGTATACTACGACGTCCTTACGATCAAGTAGTGCGTCGATTACCGACATGATACCTTGATAGCCGTAGTTTAGTAGGTATGCTTTTTCTTTTCCTACAAATTCAGCGAGCTCACTTTCAAGCTGCTCGTGAAGGGTAGTCTGTCCCGACATCATTCGAGCGCCCATTGGATAGGCAGCTCCCCACTTAGCAGCTGCATCAGCGTCAGCTTTACGAACTTCAGGGTGATTGGCAAGTCCTAGGTAGTTATTCAGCGACCAGGTCAAGACCTCTCGACCTTGAAACATCATGCGGGGTGCAATCTCTCCTTCTAGCTTTGGAAACATGTAGTACCCGTCTGACCAAGCTGAATGTTTGCCTAGTGGACCTAGGTTGGTTTGTAGTTTTGCAAATAAATCCAAGGTGATATTATTTATGATTAAGCAATAATTTTTCGGTTTTAAAATTCGCCAAAAATACAACTTATATGCCTACCAAGCAAAAAAGCAAATTGGCTTGGCCTAATCTTTATTTTAAGTCAAATATATTTGTTTTCTTCGCTTTTTAGATTCGATAGACCCAAACCCAACTTTAGAACATGAGAAAAATTCAAAAGCTCCTTGTTGCCAACCGAGGTGAAATTGCCCTTCGTATCATGCGCTCTGCAAAAGAGCTTGGGATAAAAACAGTTGCCGTTTACAGTGAAGCTGATCGGCTTTCCCCTCATGTCAAATACGCAGATGAGGCAGTTTGCTTGGGTCCACCACCTTCATCCGAATCTTATTTGTTGGGTGACAAAATCATCGAAGTTTGTAAAGAACTTAAGGTAGATGCAATTCATCCAGGCTACGGTTTTTTGTCCGAGAATGCAGTTTTTGCAAAGAAAGTGACCGATGCGGGATTGCTTTTCGTCGGACCTTCGCCAGAGTCCATTGAAGTAATGGGAAGTAAACTGGCCGCAAAACAGGCAGTTTCCACCTACGATATTCCTTTGGTGCCTGGTACAGAAGAAGCCATTTCTGATATTCCTGCTGCGAAAGAGCGAGCTGCAGAAATCGGCTATCCGATCCTGATCAAAGCTTCAGCCGGAGGTGGGGGAAAGGGAATGCGAATAGTTGAATCGGAAGCAGATTTTGAAGAGCAAATGCAACGCGCTGTCAGCGAGGCGCAATCTGCCTTTGGGGATGGTGCAGTTTTTATTGAAAAGTTTATCACTTCCCCTCGTCATATTGAAATACAGGTCTTGGGAGATGAGCATGGAAATGTCGTTTATCTCTTTGAGCGGGAGTGCTCGATTCAGCGAAGACATCAAAAGGTAATCGAAGAAGCTCCTTCAGCCGTAGTGAGCCCTGAAATGCGCAAAGCAATGGGAGAAGCGGCCGTTGGTGTGGCCAAAGCCTGTAATTATTTTGGAGCCGGGACAGTGGAATTTATCGTTGACGGAGATTTGAATTTCTACTTCTTAGAAATGAATACCCGCTTGCAAGTGGAGCATCCTGTCACCGAAATGATCACGGGGAAAGATCTGGTCAAAGAACAGATTTGGATTGCAGAAGGTCGGGAATTACAGTTTACTCAAGAGGATTTGACAATCAATGGGCATTCGGTTGAAGTCCGTGTATACGCTGAAGATCCAAAAAATAATTTCCTTCCAGATATTGGGAAGCTTCAAACTTACCAGAGACCACAAGGGCCGGGAATTCGGGTAGATGATGGTTTCGAGGAAGGGATGCAAATTCCGATTTATTATGACCCGATGATTTCAAAGCTGATTACACATGCTGAGAATAGGGAAGCGGCGATTTCAAGAATGATCCGAGCCATCGATGATTATCAAATCACTGGAATTCAGACTACTTTATCATTTTGCCGCTTTGCTTTGCAGCATGAGGCTTTTGTGAGCGGAGATTTTGATACCAAGTTTGTAGAGAAATATTTTACTCCGGATGTACTGGATGATTCGCTTTCTGAAGAAGAGGAGTCACTTATTGCGGCTTTGGCCGTAGAGTTTTTTGAAAAAGAAAAACAGGCAACTCAAGTGTCAGGCGAAAGTGCGAAAAGTAATCAGAACTCTGCTTGGAGAAAAAGATTGAAAATCGATGGCTGAAATTCTTCCACTTCGAGCATGGCGATATGCTGACACTTTCAATTCCAAAATAGAAGAACTTACCGCGCCACTTTTCGATGTTGTTTCTTCCAAGCAACGGGAGCTGTTGTATGAAAATCCCTTAAACAGCATTCATCTTTCTGTTCCGAAGGGCACTAATCCGGGAAAGGAGGCTTTTGAAACACTTCAGAAGTGGAAATCAGAAGGAATACTTCATCAGGATTACCTGCCTGGAATCTATGTTTACTATCAATATTTCAGACTTCCCGGAGAGACCATGGAGCGCTGTCGAAAGGGTTTCATAGCACAAATCAAAGCTTATGACTGGGAAGAAAAGCAAATCTTACGGCATGAAAACACCATCGTTTCTGCTGTAAATGATCGGGTAGATCTTCTTAAAAAAGCAAAAATTCAAGCGTCTCCAACCCATGGATTATACGATGATCCTGAATTCAAACTGGAGCAATGGATGGATGAAGCCATTCAAAGCCCCCTCTATGAATTGGAAGATTATCAGGGAGTTAGGGAGGTTCTGGCAGTGATTCATGATCGGTGTGTGATTTCTGCATTTTTGGATTTGCTGGCGCAAAAGCAGGTTGTCTTGGCAGATGGTCATCACCGGATTGAGGGAAGTATTGCTTTGAGGCATGAAATGAAAAATGAGTATTCTGACAGGAAGTGGAAAGCTCATGATTTCCACCTGATGTATTTGACAAATGCCGCTTCAGATGATCTTAAAATCCTGCCAACCCACAGACTATTTTATGGATTGACCGAAAGTCAAGATTCGTTTATAGAAAAATTAACGGAATGGTTCGTGGTCAAGAAATTTGGGGATGCTGAAGAAATCGGGAATTATGCCCTGCACAAGCCATTTTCTTTTGGTTTGCTACTAGGAGAGGAGGGATATGTACTCGAATTAATTCCAGAGAAGTACAAGACTATCAATCATGATTTACCGGAAGTGATTCGAAAGCTGGACCTTGCTGTTTTACATGAGGTGGTTTTCAATCAAATCTTGGGAATCAATCGGGAAGAACAACGAAATTCATCACAGATTGCCTATGAGCGGAATTTTGCTCGCTGTCTCAGGCAGGTCAGATCGGGTCAGGCTAGTTTTGCTTTGATCACCCGAGAACTTTCAATGCGAACTGTCATGGAAGTTTGTCAATCGGGACATTTGATGCCGCAAAAATCTACGTACTTTTATCCTAAGGCTTTGAGCGGACTACTTTTTGCCAGCATAGAACAAAGTGAATTTGAATTCAATTATGATGCGTTTTTTAGAAAATCTGAAGGATAAGAAAATCATTTTAGCATCCAATTCACCTCGTCGGCAGGAATTGCTTCGAGGCCTGGAGATGGAGTTTGAGATCAAATCCAGTCCGGTGGATGAATCCATTCCTTCAGATATTCCTGCCGAATACGTTGCCGCTTACCTTTCTAAATTGAAATCAGAATCCTTTCCCGATGAACTTTTGGAAAATGAGATTTTGATTACTTCTGATACCGTGGTGATTGAAAATGGGCATGTTTTAGGTAAGCCCCAATCCGATCAGGAGGCCTTTGATATGATCAAAAGTCTCTCTGGAGCTACTCACACCGTGATGACTGCTGTGACCATCAAGGACCGTTTGAAAAGAATCACCTTGGAGGATGAAACCTTGGTCACTTTTCGATTTTTGGAGGAAGAGGAGATTTGGCATTATATCAAGAAATACAAGCCATTTGATAAAGCTGGTGCCTATGGCATTCAGGAATGGATAGGTTTCATCGGTGTTTCCCGCATTGAAGGTTCTTATTTCAATGTCATGGGATTCCCGCTTCATTTGGTCTATGAGCAATTGAAAAAGTGGTGATTTTATTTCGCCAATTTCAAAATCCGCCAAGCTCCCAAACTCACCAAAACGAATACGAATGCCCCGATGATCAAATCTGGTAGGGAGGAATCTAGCCAAAGAACCATCAAGCCGGCAAGGATTACTCCTGCATTGATCAGGATATCATTGGAGGTGAAAATCATACTTGCCTTCATATGGGCTTGCTGACTTTTTGATTTTTGCAAAAGGTAAAGACACCAAGCATTTGCAATCAATGCCAAAATCGAAATAATGATCATCCACTGGTAATCAGGCCGTTCATCCACATTCAAAAATCGTCTGACCACTTCATAAAAACCTCCGGCTGCCAATAAAAGCTGAAAAACACCTGCTATTCCAGCTACTTGTTTTTGTCTCGTGATGCTGCTTCCGACTGCAATCAAACTGAGTGCATAGACCATTGAATCAGCGAGCATATCCAAGCTGTCCGCAACTAATCCCATGGATTCAGCTAGCCAACCGAAAATCATTTCGATCAGGAAAAATGAAAAATTTATGAGCAGAACTGTCCACAGGAGCTTTTTCTGAATATCATTCTCCGACTTTTCAAATTTCTCAATCTCAGTAGTTTGTACAAATTTACTTCCAAGGTTCAACTCCTCCAGTGCAGCCGAGATTTCCTTCACATCTCCTTCATGTGAGACATCCAAAACCCTTTTCTCCAAGTCAAATGAAAGTCCGGCTATTCCCTCTACGTTTTGAAGTTTCATCCGAATCATGGTTTCTTCGGATGGGCAATCCATTTGAGAAATTGAAAAAGTAGACTTGTTCATTTTAGTAATTAAGCACCTGTTGCAAGCTGACTCGAAGGATTTGTCCCATATTTTGGCAACTCATAAACTTCTGATTCTTGTAATGCCGGGCCAGTTCCCTCCTCAGACTATCGATATTTTCTAACGGTGAAATATGATCATTTTCCATTGCTAAGAGTATAGCTTCAATTTCCTGCTTAGAAGACTTTAACCGGGTAGCAATCAAAGCTCGCTCTTCCCGCTGATATTGGCGCATGGATTCCGGAGTGATGTATTTCATTCCCAGTTGGATAAGGACATTGTTTTCCTTGAAATATTGGGGTAGGTAGATAGACTTTTTTCCCTCATAGGATTGCTGATCAAAGTCAATAGCCCGGATCCGATAATTGGTTTCCTCAAAGTCTGGAGTCACATCGATTACAAAATTTGAAGAATGCATGTCGCCTAGCAATCTTACAAAGCAGCGCTCATTGAATTTCACAAACTCTTTCGCCAATCGAATGGGATTCAGGTGAGAATCCTGCATGTGCAGTCGCATAAATTTATCTCCAGGAATTCCTGCGATATGCTCCTCAATCAGGGTGTTTCGATGTACGAGGTAGCTGATTCTGTTGGGAGAAAGTAAATGTTCCAGCTCTAGCCCGTAAACCCTTGAGGCGTCCGCATTTTTGATATAGAAATAGTCAAAATTATCATTGATCCGGTTTACGATCCGAATTCGGAAAGGCTGTGTATTCCCATAAATGCAGAGATCAATTCGATCGATGTAAAGGTGCTCCATGACAGACATGTCACCTCCGGCTTTTAGGATTGCATAGATTCGCTTGACATTGTAATGAATCTCTTCACGGTCACTCTGTTCATAAAAAACAGTTTCCCATAGCGTGTCCTGCTCTTTGGAGTCATACAGCGCGATTGAATCTTTATATCGAAGGAGCTCATCATAGTGGATTGGGATATCCACTTCCCTTCCATGATTGATCAGGTAATCTCTTAGCCCTTCACTGATTGGGTAGACTTGTTTTTTTTTACTGATCAAAGCCATGGCAATTAAAAATCTACTTGCTGACTCTTTCGTAGATTACGATCAAAAATAAACGGTCCAAAGGGAAGCACAGACGCAATTAATGCAAAGAGCGTCCGACTAAAATCCCATTTCAGTTTGGAAGCGGTAGGAAATACCACATAGATATAGATTACAAATAATACCCCGTGAATCCATCCAACCACGGTGACTGCCATTGGGAGTTCATAGATATATTTGAGCGGCATAGCAATGAAGAGGAGTACCAAAAAAGATATTCCTTCGATTAAGCTTATCCATTTGAAGCGCTTGGCCCATTTTACTTGTTCGGTATTCATTTAGCTGATATTAAATAGGGTTTGAAGGTTTTCCCAGAGCTTCTTTTTCAGTGCTCTATCCATGCTAATTTGTGTAAGAGAATCAGCAAAGAGGTATTCGGTTTCCTCCTCGGTTTTGATTTGATAGGAAGGTATCGGCAGGGCGTTGATAGGGTGTGAGATTTTTCCAAACTTAATGACCTTGTGAGCATTGATTGCCTGAAAATCCTCCAAACTTTTACCCTTCAATTCTTCACTGCTCAAAAGCCCCACATCACTCATGGAATGATTTACGGCCGAAACCATCTTCGACAGCATGTCCATCACTTCATCTGCAAGCTCGTCTTCTTCATGAAGGATCAAAATCCCTTTGGCAAATTGCCCTCGAACGATTGGAGGAATAGGTTCTTTTACCTCATCTGCGACACTGGAATCATCCACTGGTGGAGCTTGGTCGTAGGTAGGAGTTGTTTCTTTTTTAACCTCTTTTCTTGGCTCTGTTTTTTCAGGGGATAAAATTTGATCAATCTCCTCTGGAACCAAGTATAAATCTTCGTTCAGGAGTAATTTCAGACTATGTAGTGAGTCACTTTCCATGCTTGAAAATTGCTTAAAAATTGGTCGCCTCCCAAAAAAAAAGGAGACTTTGTTAGTCTCCTGATCGAATTATTGCGGAATGTCCAAATTGAAGATGGATTTAAGCTCAACGGCATCCTCAGGTTTCATCCTTTTTGCCAAGACTAGGCGTAATTGTCGTCTTCTGAGTGCTCCCTCGTAAAGCTCAATTTCTTCTTTCGTTTCCGGCACCACCTCAGGCACTTCTATCGGTTTGCCGTTTTGATCAACTGCTACAAATGTGAAAAATGCACGGTGAGTGACAGTTTTCTTGTTAGCAGGAATATCCTCGGCCGTGACTTCGATGTGTACCTCCATGGAAGAGTTGAAAGCTCTAGTGACCTGAGCAGCTAAGGTCACCACATTTCCCAAAGCAATTGGCTGTTTGAAGGAAATGCTATCAGCAGAGGCTGTGACTACGATTCGATTGGAGTGCTTCTGTGCAGCAATGGCAGCCACCACATCCAACCAATGCATCAAGCGACCACCCATCAGGTTATTCAAGGTATTGGTATCGTTGGGCAATACCATTTCTGTCATGATAGTTGCCGAATCTTTAGCAAATTTTTTCTTAGCCATATTTCAATGATTTGAGACAAAAATAAAAATTATATTCTAAACAATGGCTTGAATTTATTTTGAAACAAAATTTTATTCTGATTCAATTTCTATTACCGCCAGCCATCTTTTCCCAAAAGAGGGACAAAAGCGAAATAGTCATATTCTTCAGAAGTATATTTGCCACCTTTTTGTTTGGTGATTTTGAGCATTTTTTGACGGCTTCGGTCACCTACTGGGATTACTAGAATTCCTCCCGGCACCAACTGCTCAATAAGTGCATCAGGAACGACAGGAGCTCCGGCAGTTACCAAAATCCGGTCAAATGGCGCATGACTTGCCAAGCCTTGGGATCCATCCCCGTAAAAAAGCTTCATATCAGTGATGCCCAGCCTATTTAAGAATTTTTTGGTCCCCTCGAAAAGCTTCTTTTGATATTCAATCGTGTATACTTCTGCTCCCATCAAGTGGAGAATACTTGCCTGATAGCCTGAACCTGTTCCGATTTCTAGTATTTTTTGACCGGGTTTTACGTCCAAGAGCTGAGTTTGAAAGGCAACCGTGTATGGTTGGGAGATGGTCTGACCCTCTCCAATCGGGAAAGCCTTGTCTTCATACGCATGGGAAACTAGAGCAGAGTCAAAGAAAAAATGTCTGGGCAGGGTATTGATCGCTTCTAGGACACGCTCGTCAGAGATTCCCTTTTGTTTGATCTCCCGGACGAGGGCTTTTCTTTTTCCCTTGTGAAGGTAAGTATCTTCGAGCTTGAGGAGTGGCATATTTTATTTGGATTCCGGTCGAAGATAAGTGATTATTTGGCTTAATTTGAAACCCTTTAGGGCATTTTGTACTTAATCATTGAAACTCAATCAAAAAGAAATCACGCATGTTCACTGGTATCATCGAATCGTTTGGCACGGTAAAAGAAATCGTAAGGGAAGGCTCAAATGCACATTTTTTATTGGAGTCCAATTTAGCTCCTGAACTGAAGGTCGACCAATCGCTTGCGCATGATGGGGTTTGCCTGACCGTTGTTGAAACCACTCCCCAGACCTACAAAGTCACAGCAATTGATGAGACGATTCAAAAGACCAATCTCTCAGAATGGACAGTTGGTAAAAAAGTAAATTTAGAGCGGTGCATGTCTGCAAACGGACGCTTTGATGGACATATTGTTCAAGGTCATGTCGATCAAGTAGCAAGAATTACGGGAATAAAGGATGAAAACGGTTCCTGGATTTTTGATTTTGAATATGATTCAAGCCTTGGGAATGTCACCGTAGAGAAGGGATCAATCACGATTAACGGGACTAGTTTGACCTGCTTTAATTCCGGACCGGGGGTGTTTTCTGTTGCTATTATTCCATATACCTACGAACACACCAATTTCCACCAATTGAAAGTTGGGGATACTGTCAATTTGGAGTTTGATATCGTAGGAAAGTATATCAAGCGAATCCTTAAAGGTTATCAATAAAGAAGGAGGCTGTCTCAAAAAACGTTTTTTTGTCAGCCTGAGCGGAGTCGAAGGCTATTTCCAGTATTCTGGAGAACATTTCGACTTCGCTCAATGTGACAAACTTTACTTTTGAGAAAGCTTCTAGAACTTTCAAATTCAATTTTATTTAAGCGTAAGATTCTTGTTTTCAGGGTCCTTTACCAGTCTAAAGCCGACATTGGAAGTTCCTGAATCATAAGCTTGACCTTGTCTAGCTGAAGGACGATAGTTTACACAGTAATTGGCAGCACAGAGGTAGGAGCCTCCTTTGATGACTCGTTCTTTAGCGAATGGATTATCGGGGTTGTAGCAAGGGTTCATTCCTGCATCCAGCTTGGGCGCTTCTCCTGCAAGTCTAGCATACTTCAGGGCATCAAACCAATCACTTGTCAATTCCCAAACGTTTCCAATCATATCATAAAGTCCAAATGTGTTTGGAGCAAATGATTTCACGGGACTTGTCCCTACAAAACCATCCATTGCGGTGTTTTCATTGGGAAAATTTCCTTGAAATGTATTTGCTAGATATTGTCCGTTTGGAGTGAGCTCATCACCCCATGCAAATCTTTTTCCGTTCATTCCACCTCGTGCAGCAAACTCCCATTCGATCTCGGTAGGCAGGCGCTTCCCAACCCATTCTGCGAAGGCTACTGCATCATCATAGGCAATATGGACTACGGGGTGATTTTCTCGACCGTCTAGGTTGGAATCAGGACCTTCGGGATGTCTCCATGAAGCTCCATTGACCCAAGTCCACCACAGCGAGATATCCTGAAGAGGAACTTGGGAGGCTGGAGGGGTAAAAACCAAGGAGCCTGGAACTAGCAAAGAATCATCAGGTTTTGGAGTCCCAGGAGGAAGTTGTTTCTTTAATTCTTCCCATTCGACAGGACGTTCGGCCATGGTGACATAGCCTGTTTGCTCAACGAATTCAGCAAATTCAGCATTCGTAACCTCATGGGTATCCATCCAAAAGCCTTCTACTTTCAGTCGAACTGCAGGCTTTTCAGCAGCATAGGCGTCAGCCTCGTTCGTCCCCATCGTAAATTCACCTCCTGGAATCCATGCCATCCCTTCAGGAGTATCTTTGGTAGGCTTTGGTGTGTCGTAGACTATTTGAGCTTCGGATTCAGGGTCTTGCGTCTCAGATTTTTCCGAACAGGAAAATCCTATCACCGCTAGGATGAGCAAATTAACTTTGGTTCTGATGAATCCTTTGGCTATACTATTTTTCATACTTTAAATTAAAAACAAAATCTTGATTCTAGAACTCCGTACTCCAAAGTATACTCTAAATCTTCTGCTTTCTCGTTAAAAATTGATTAAACCTGCATAAAAAAAAGCGATAGAAGTACTTCCATCGCTTTTTTGAAAATCGGTAACATACAATTTATGCATCACCTGCATGGGCCGATGCGTGCAGCTTACCCAATTCTTGGTCTATGGTCCATAGGCCTACTCCCTCTTCTCCAATGATGTCGAATAGCTCAAGTGCACGACGAGACATGGTCTCTTCTTCTCGCTGTTCGGTTACATACCATTGCATGAAACTGAATGTTGCAAAATCCTTTACGGAGAAAGCATGGTCTACAATATTATTGATTGATTTAGTGACTTTGATTTCATGCTCAAGAATCAACTCAAATACTTCGCGGAGTGAATTGAAATTATGTCTGATTCCATTGATTTCGGGCTGAATCGCATGACCACCTGCCTCATTTACATATTGGAAGAGCTTCATCATGTGCATGCGCTCCTCGTCAGAATGGGTGTAAAGATATTTGGCAGCATTCTCATACCCCATCATATGGCACCAGGAAGCCATGGAGAGGTAATATGCTGAGCTTTTACCTTCCATTTCAATTTGCTGGTTTAACAGCCGTTCGGTGTCGTGCAGCAAAGACCGCTGCAATGTGACTATTTCTCTTTCCTTCATGTCTAATGTTATTTAACGCAAATAAAACCAAACCATGATAAAGTAGTTTCAATTATTAATAAGTATTCCAAAATTTAGAATTGATATAATTAAAAATGAGATAAAATCTTGGCTGTTTTAATCGAAATGATAAGGGTTCAGAATTGGTAAGGTAAATGTGTTCTTCCGACGTTTTTTTAGAGGTTTGATTTGATTTTTAGATAAGAGCAAAATAAAAATTCAAGCTCAATAAGGATGGTTTTGATCTTAATCCTAAATTTATCCAGCAGAGACACGAAATTAAATCTTGTACTGAATGGATAATTTTAATTTGCCAAAGAAAGGCGAATACCCCGCTTATTATGATCGATATTTAGGATTGGTTGAAAATCAAAACTATTGTGAACTAATCGAAAAGCAGGTAAATGACTTGATGGTTTTATTCAAGTCCAAATCAGAAGAATGGCCAAATCAACCCTATCAGGAAGGAAAATGGTCTCCAAAAGAGGTGCTGGGTCATGTAATAGATACTGAACGCATCATGACTTTCCGTGGGCTCTGCTTTGCAAGAGGAGAGCGCTCTGCTTTACCGGGTTTTGATCAAGACCCCTATGTGCTGAATGCACGCTTTGGTGCTGTACCTACAAAATTGCTTTTGGAGGATTTTTCAGCTTCCCGAAAAGCTTTGGTTTCTCTGATTCGGACCTTATCGGATGAAATGCTTGATTTTCCAGGTCAGGTGAATGGAAATCAAATGACCCCAAGGGCTTTATTTTGGATTATCCCCGGACATTTTATTCATCATTTGGATATATTAAAAACCCGCTATTAAAATGAGATTAGAAATAGGCGTAGTTGATGCATTTACCGAAAAGCCCTTTTCCGGGAATCCAGCGGCTGTTTGTTTGTTGGAACATGACCTTTCCGATGAATTGCGGCAAAATATAGCCATGGAAATGAACCTCAGCGAAACAGCCTTTGTGCAGCGAACTGATCGAGAAGGTCATTTTAATCTGCGTTGGTTTACCCCCACCTTGGAGATTGATCTTTGCGGGCATGCAACCCTCGCATCCTCATTTTGGATGCTTCGTAAAGGTTGGGCTAAAGAAAATGTGCCTATTCATTTCCACACCATGAGTGGAGAGCTGATTGTAAACGGAAGTCATGATGGCTTGGAGATGAATTTTCCTTTGATTCCCACTGTCGAAGATCAACACCCATATTTTCAAAAGGAGCTATTTGGGAAGAAAATAGTCAAAGCCGCTCAATTGAATAAAAACTGGATTTTCGAATTGGAAAATGAGGATTCTATTCGGTCTCTTGAACCGGATTTTATGCTAATTTCAAAGCATAGTGACGAGGGCTTTATTGTGACGTCTACCGGTCAGCAATATGATATTGTTTCTAGATTTTTCGGTCCCAATGTAGGTGTTCCCGAGGATCCCGTGACTGGTTTCGCGCACTGCGCTCTGATGGATTATTGGTATCAAAAAACCGGAAAGATGCAATTAAGGGCTTATCAAGCTAGTAGAAGAGGAGGGGAATTACATTTAGAAAAACATGATGATCGCGTGCTCATCAAAGGGAAGGCAGTTGTCGTTTATCAAGCTGAAATGGAATTGAAAAATGACTGATCAAATACAATCCACTCGACGACCCATAAAAAGGTATTTCAGGCATTTCACAGACTATTGGCTGACAGATGCTAGTTTCAGCATATTACTTTTGGTTCTTTTATTCACCGTTTTTGTCTTACCAATATTAATCGAGTACGGTCATATCGACATGCTCTATGTAAACCTTGTCTTTCTTTTTTTATTTTTTACTGGAATCTGGTCTTCAAAAAAAAGGGTATTCATTTTTATCACTTCTGGCCTTTTCTTTACCCAATTGGGATTAAGACTTTTGCGTTTTAGTGATTTTCCTGTAGAATTCTATCTCCTAGAAAGAATTGTAGGTATACTTAATATGATGATATTTATTTTATTGAATATCAGCTTATTGTTTCGTGACAGAGAAGTCAATCTATATCGTGTAATCGGAGCTATTAATGTTTATTTAAGTGTAGCAATTTTAGGAGCTTTCGTATTTGAAATTATTCATCTAACAACCGGCTCTAGTATAGCAGGGGGCGACAGAGCTCTATTAGGTTTGGATGATGATTTTGCCGAATATATTTACTTCAGCATGGTTTCCTTGACTACAGTAGGCTTTGGTGATCTTTACCCAATCAACATCATGTCAAAAATGCTTTCTGTCTTTCTTTCCACTGTCGGCATCTTGTATCCTGCCGTGGTGATTGCGAAGTTGGTTGGGGAATCAAGACGATAGTTTCCATTAGTGTAAAAATGAATTTGCAATAAAAGATCAATCCTTATTTTGAGGTTCAAATGACCTATTTATGAAAAAACAATTACTCATAATCCTTTTTGCATCCATTTGCCACATTGGCTGGGCGCAAGAAATTCGTAAACTACCTGTAGAAACGAAAGTTGAGAAGCAGGCCGAGGTGACCATCAAAGGAAAGCGTGTTCCTTATAAATCAACAGCTGGAACACAGCCTGTCTGGGATGAAAACGGTGATCCGATTGCTTCATTATTCTACACTTTTTATGAAAGAACGGATGTCAGTGATAAGTCCAAGCGTCCCCTAGTAATCTCCTTTAATGGAGGTCCTGGTTCTGCATCGATTTGGATGCACTTGGCTTATACTGGGCCTGTTTTACTTAAAATTGATGATGAAGGGTACCCAGTTCAACCTTACGGGACTAAGTCAAACCCTCATTCCATTCTGGATGTAGCTGATATCGTCTATGTAGACCCTGTGAATACCGGTTATTCTAGAATTCTAAACGAAGAAACTCCACGATCAACCTTCTTTGGTATTAATTCCGACATCAAATATCTAGCAGATTGGGTCAATACTTTTGTTACCAGACAAAATCGCTGGGCTTCGCCAAAATATCTAATTGGAGAAAGTTATGGTACCACGCGAGTTGCTGGTCTGGTTTCACAGCTTCAGAATTCACACTGGATGTATTTCAACGGGGTGATTTTGGTTTCACCAACCGATATGGGAATTGAAAGAGGTGGACCGGTGAAAATGGCGAACTACTTCCCTTATTATGCGGCGACCGCTTGGTATCATGGACAGCTTCCATCTGATTTGCAAAGCAAGGATTTGGATGAAATCATTCCAGAAGTGGAGAAATTTGCCGTTGAGGAGGCTCTTCCAGCCATGGTCAAAGGAGGAAGCCTTTCTGTATCAGAAAAGGATGCAATGGCTACTAAAATGGCTCGGTATTCCGGTCTTGATAAAGAGGTTTTTCTTTCCAATAACTTAATGGTTGGAACAAGCCTATTCTGGAAAGAACTTCTACGCGATGAAGGTATGACGGTGGGTCGTCTGGACAGCCGCTACAAAGGTTTCGATCGAATGGAGGCAGGAGTTCGATATGATTTCGATCCAGCATTGACTAGCTGGAATCATGCTTTTGCTCCGGCTTTTAATCATTATGCTAAAAACGTCTTGGGCTTCGAAACTGACCTAACCTACAATCTATTTGGACCTGTTCATCCTTGGGATCGTTCGAATGAGACCACGGGATATGATTTGGGGCAGGCAATGCGTCAAAATCCTTACTTGCACTTGATGGTTCAGTCAGGATACTTTGATGGAGGTACTGACTTCTTCAATGCTAAATATAGCCTTTGGCACATCGATCCAAATGGAAAAATGGCGGATCGAATATCATTCAAAGGTTACCGATCAGGCCATATGATGTATTTGAGAGCTGAAGACTTGGCAACATCCAATGAGGATATTCGGCAGTTTATTCAAAACTCCATGGTTGAGGAAGGCATCCCAGCCAAATACGATTAAATTGATTTTAATACTGCAAATTATGAGCTTGAGTGCTAGTCAAAGTTGATTTAAGCACTCAAGCTTTTTTTATTCAAACCTTTTCAAAAAGCTAATGCTGCCTTAAACTCATCAAAGTTTCTAATAGGCTTTTCTACTTGCATCATTTTTCCCAGTAAGTGATAAACTTCTTCCAGACTTTTCCCGCTCTTTCGCAAGAATTGGATGGAAGTAGATCCATCTGACTTTGCAAGTTTCTTTCCATCTGGACCCTTTAGAATGGGATGATGATAAAAACTCACTTTTTCAAAAGCTGCATCCTTCAGGCTTTTGGCCAAAAAGACCTGTGCTAAACTGGAATTGTAAAGATCTTTTCCTCTTACGATAAGGTCAACACCATAATGTGTATCATCAATAACCGATGTCAATTGATAGGCGGGCATTTCGTCCTTTTTTCGAACGATGAAAAAAGCCACATCTTCAGGCAGAACCTCCTCTTTTGATTTCCCATGGATATCCTGAATCTTAACCAGTTCATCTTCAAAGGTATTAATTCGCCATGCAGCTTCCTTTTTGGTTTTGGAGATATTTCTATCCAAGCAATGTCCCAGATAGTAGCCTGAAGAGTTCATTTGGGAGATTTTCTTGCGAGAACAGGTACAAGAAAAAAGGCAGCCTTCGGTCCAAAGCTTTTCCAGAGCTTCTCGATACAAATCAAGACGGTTTAGCTGTGTCCAATTGACCAAAAAATCCTCAGGTCCTTTGGGCCCCAAATCGTAGCTGATTTCCAAAAAGTCCAAAGTCTCAAAAATATCAGCCAGATATTCCATTCGAAATCGCTCTCGATCCAAATCATCTATTCGAAGAAGGATTTTCGCACCTGATTTTTCTGCCAAAGCTTTGGTCACCAAAAAAGAATAAGCATTGCCAAGGTGAAGATAACCGCTGGGAGTGGGAGCGATACGGGTGAGTTTGAAATTCATGAGGTAAAAATACGTACCTTAAAACAAAAAATGCGTGCATTAATTTGTCTTTGTACAGTTTTGATTTTTTCATGCTCTTCGCGACAAAACGACGAATGGACAGGCCCGCAGCTGATTCAAAAGTCCATTCAATTTCATGACCCAGCAGGAAATTGGGCTAAATTCAAAGGGACATTGGAAATCGAGGATAGTCTTCCGGCAGATCGTCCACCACGGAAGTATGCAGTTTCTTTTGACAACGAGCTTTCAAAGGTTATCTACCGAAAAGATGATCTTCATTTTATTGTTTGGAATGATTCAGTCCAAGTTTTCGAGGGGGAAATAGATCAAGACCGGGCTATCATGCTTCGAAATTATTACTCCTATCTGTGGGGGCTTCCCATGAAACTTCAGGATCCAAATACCATAATCGAAAAAGAAATAAAAACCGAGGTTTTGAATGGAGTAGACTATTGGGTAGTAAGGGTGCCTTATGAAAAAGATGTTTGGTATTTCTATTTGGACAAAGAAAGTTTTGAGATGAAAGCTTACAAGTTTTACCAAGATGAGGCTGCCCAAAAAGGAGAAATTATCTATCTAGATGGCCTTTTAGAAGTTTCAGACATGAAAATCCCAAAAGCGCGAGCTTGGTATAGAACTGAGAAAAATGAGTTTCTTGGGACTGATATTTTGGTGAAGGCCTCAGAAGGAGCTTAAGTTCTTTTAACGGAGATTATTTTATGATAGTCTGAGCTAGGCTTATTTTCGTTGGTGATTCGTTTTATCTTTTTTCTTTTCGCCTATTTCCTAGTGCTTTCTTCCTTGGCACAGCGCACCTATTCTGGCAATATCATCGATAGTCAGGACAAAGGTTTCTTGGAGGGAGTGAAGGTGCAATCTGTAAGTTCTGGCGAAGAAGTATTGAGTAATAGCAGAGGTTATTTTTCTATTTCCGCATTTCTGGGTGATACCTTGGTTTTTTCCTTTCCCGGATTTATTTCACAGCGTCAAGCTTTAAGCTCTGAGTTCTTTTTGATGATAGAATTGCAAGACAAAGCTCGATTTCTTCCCACTTTTGAAGTAAAGGGGAGTAATTACTCGTATAGCTTTAAAGACGGTAGGCTAATAATCCTAGATGAAAATAGAGCCAAAACTCCTTCCCGGAAAGGGGAGGTCATCGCTACTCCGATGGATAATGGCGATGGCATAGGAGGGATGGTGATCAGCGGTCCGATATCTTATTTTACCAGAAAGGCTCGCCGCGCTCGAGCGTATGAACGAAAAAAACAATGGCTGGAGAGAAGAGCCGGGTACTACGAGGTGATAGATTCTGATACGACACGTATCCAATTGATGGAAAAGTATGAATTAAGCCGTGAAGACTGGGATCAACTAGTCATTCGCTTTAATCAATTCCATCAACAACATGAATTTTTGGATTGGCCGGAAAGCCGGGTCCGAAAAAGCCTAGAGGAATTTATTCAGATCGAAAGGTCGTTCTTTGATTAGCTTTTGCGCTTGAAGGACCAGGTCACATAGAATCTAGCGACCACTTCTCCTGACTCAGAAGTTCCAGTAGAAATCATAGTCAGTTGTGCAGTATCATTCACATTTAGTGAATCAATGAGCTGAAAAAGCTCCCTGCCTTGATCACAAGAAAAAGTGATTTTCTGATTCGCTTTTTTATGGTATTCAGCACGAAAATCAACTACCAGCATACTGAATTTACCTTTTCCAGCAAGTGCCAATTGACATAAAGCACCGGTACTCAACTCTGCTGCACCAGCCAAAGCTGCAAAATAAATTGATTTGAATGGGTTTTGAGATCGCCAGAAATAAGGAATGGTTACTTGACATTTTTCCCCAGTCAACTCCCTGATTCTTAATCTCCAAAAGACTGCAGATGGAAGTTTTGCTAACATCGCAAACCAGAATATCAGCGGACTTCGCATCTTCTTTTGATAATCTTTCGCTTTCTCGTTAAGGATGATTTCTTGCGTCTGAGTTTCCATTTTTGAAATTTTTCTGAAGTTAATAAAATTTGAAATGCTTGGTAATCTTGGTATCTTTTTTGAGTTTTATCATAAAAAAATGTTTCTATGAAGCGAATTATTGCAGTCCTTCTGACAGGACTATTTTTCTATGCTTGTGCTACTGTACCCTTGACGGGCCGAAAGCAACTTGCAGTGGTTTCCAGTGAAGAAATCCAGCCTCTTGTCAATGAACAATACGATGCGACAAAAAAAGAGTCGAAAGTTCTCACGAATACTCCTGATGGCCAAAAAGTAGTGCGTGTTGGAGAGAGGATAGCAAGGGCTGTGGAATCTTATCTTATCGAAAAGGGTTATTCGGGTATAGTTGAGACATTTGATTGGGAATTCAACTTGCTTGAATCTGAGCAGGTAAATGCTTGGTGTATGCCTGGTGGGAAAGTTGCTTTCTACACGGGAATTATGCCGATTTGCGAGGACGAAACGGGCATAGCCGTAGTCATGGGCCACGAGGTAGCACATGCTGTTGCTTCTCACTCTAGAGAGCGGATGTCTAATGGGATGTTGCAGCAATTTGGAATGAGTGTTCTTTCCACAGCTTTGAGTCAAAATCCCACACTTACCAATCAATTATTACTTCAATCAGTAGGAATGGGTTCAGAAGTGGGGATGCTTGCTTTTTCCAGGAAACATGAATTGGAAGCGGATGAGTTGGGTTTGATTTTTATGGCTTTAGCAGGTTATGACCCGCGAGAGGCTCCTGTATTTTGGGAGCGAATGAGCGCAGCAGGAGGAGAAGCTCCACCGGAATTTTTATCAACACACCCTGGTCCAGATCGAAGAATCGAACAACTTCAAGCAAACATGCCAAAGGCAATGGAGTACTACGAGGCAAGTCAAAAGCAGTAGTCAAAAAACAAAAAAGCCGATTTCATTAAGAAATCGGCTTTTTTGTTTTATCGTGACCCAAATCCCCTCAGCTTGACTTGAGTAAGCTTGCGTTTGGTATCGAGCGGGAAGTCTCCGCGCATCATCCAGTCATAATATCCGGGTTCTTCCTTGAGTACCTGCTCGACGGTTTTCCCTTTATGCTTTCCGAAATTGAAGATTTCTATCCCTTCCGAATTGAAAATAAACCGACCCGCCAAATCAACCATTTTTTCATTGACCAGGTCATGGATTTTCTTCATGTCGTTTTCAAAAATACCAAGTTTATTGCCCTGAAGGTCTTCGACTTCCTCACCTGCATACCGAACAACCTGCGAACGGAAAACTTCCAAGGTAGCCAAAGTGTCTGCCTCAGCGCTGTGAGCATTTTCAAGGGTTTTACCACAGTAAAACTTATACGCTGCTGAGAGATTTCGCTTTTCCATCAGATGGAAAATCTTTTGTGCATCTAGTAGATTTCTTTTGTCCAGGTCAAAGTCAATTCCGGAGCGAAGAAACTCTTCAACCAAAAGTGGGATATCGTATTTCAATACATTGAAACCTGCCAAATCAGCACCTCCAATAAATTGTTGTACATCCTTTGCAATGTCCTTGAAATATGGCTTATCCTTGACATCCGCATCATAAATTCCATGAATCAAAGAAGACTCCAGCGGAATGGGAATAGTAGGATGGACGCGCTGTGTATAAATCTCTTTTTGATCATCCGGAAAGAGTTTTACCAAGGAAATTTCTACAATTCGGTCTGTCCCTACATTTGTTCCTGTTGCTTCCAGGTCAAAAAATACAATGGGATTTTTAAGATTTAAGGTCATGATTCTTTAAATTTTTTCTCAAGAGCCGGAAGATCGAGATTATTATAATTTCCTGAGCTCATCATTAATAGGTTGGTGTCTTTGTAATCCTTTTCAATAAGATAATCAAACAGCTTTTGACTTTGTGTAAAAACCTTTAAGTCACTTCTCTCAAAGCCTTCTCTAAGAGTTTCTTCATCCAGAACTTCCAGCTTTTTGAGGGCTGCTGCATGTGGGTTTAGGTAGATGATAGCTTCATCTGCTTCATCCATCGTATGTGCATAGTTAGGTAGAAAATCCCGATTGAGCGAGGAATAAGTGTGTAATTCTTGAACAGCAACCAGCTTTCTATCTGGAAATTGTCGCTTTACAGCTTCGACGGTGGCTTTCAGCTTCGAAGGCGCATGGGCAAAATCACGGTACATCACACCGTCGCTTTTTTCCGTCAGAAGCTCCAATCTCTTAGCCGCACCTTTGAAGGTCTGGATTGACTGATAGAACTGTTCTTTACTCAAGCCCAGCTCCAGACAAACCTTCATCGCCCCGTTGAGATTTTGGAGATTGTGGTCTCCGAATAGGTGGATAGGGATTTCACCCTGATCAGTAATCAGGTACGTTTTCCCATTTTTGATCACAGCCGGGTGTGTAGGGTAGGGAACTCTTTTCCCGTCGATTGATTCTGTCTCAGCAATTTGTTTCACTAAGGGATCCTCCTCGCAATAAATCAGAGTTCCAGATTCTGGAGTCATTTTCATCAAGTTTGCAAAAAGCCCTTTGTATTCGTCGAAGTCAGGAAAAACATTAAAATGATCCCAGGCTATTCCTGAGACAAGTGCAATGTCGTGCTTGTAGTGGTAGAATTTTGGCCGTCTATCCAAGGGGGAAGTCAAATATTCATCTCCCTCGATGATGATGACAGGAGCATCAGATAAGCCAACCATCAAATCAAAACCCTCAATCTGCGCTCCCACTAGATAGTCAAACTGGACTTTTTGATCTCTCAGGACATGAAGAATGATGGAGGTAATGGAAGTTTTTCCATGCGAACCTGCTATGACTACCCGCTTTTTATCCTGGCTTTGATTGAAAACAAATTCAGGGAAGGAATAAATAGGAATCCCAAGCTCTTTGGCTTTGATCAGCTCCGGATTATCAATGCGGGCATGCATACCTAAAATAATGCCATCTAGACCTTCATGAATCTTTTCAGGATACCAGCCAAATTTCTCAGGTAAAATACCCGCCTTTTCCAGTCTACTTCGCGAAGGCTCATAGATTTCATCATCCGAACCACTCACCTGATGTCCTTTTTTTGCTAAGGCAAGAGCCAAATTATGCATGATTGCTCCGCCAATGGCTATAAAATGATAGCTATTCATTTGGGTTGTTTTAGTTTTCGATATAAAGTTAAATCTTTGCGGAAGCCTAACGAATCATTATCAAACTATTTCACCAAAATTAATGGACTGAGAAAATATGCTGGATGACAAATATGCATACCTGATTCTTTCTTTATTCTATCTACTGGCTTGGTTTGTAGTATTTTTTAAAAGTCCCTGGAAGAGCGGAATGATCAAAGTGGGGATTATTGGTGGGCTAATGGGAATCATTGCAGAAGTTTGGTATTTCCACGATTATTGGAGACCCCCGATGATTTGGAAAACCGGTTGGCCGGGAATTGAGGATTTTATTATTGGCTTTGCGATGTTTGGAGTTGGTGGATATATCCACTCTTCTTTTACTAAAAAGGAGATAGACTTCGAAAGACAAACAGCCGCCAAAAACCGTGATTTTTTTATTTTATGGTTGATTGGATGTGCTAGCTTGACAGTTTTCAGTCTGATTCTGGATATTCACTCTGGATATGTCACATTCCTGACTTTTATGGGCTTAGCGACTTATATCTGGATTCAAAGGCCCGATTTGATCAAGCTTTCGCTGATTTCTGGTTTTGCTACTTTGGCCATCGTTATGGTCATTTATTATATCACCTTTGGCCTGCTCTATCCTGATTTCTGGGATAAATATGGAATGCTGAATGATGAGCCCATTTTGGGTTATAAAATTATCGGCATTCCAGTCTCTGAAATGCTTTGGCATTTTGGTTGGGCGGTGCTTTGCTCCATGTTCCGTGGGTATAGAAATGGAGTGTATTACAAGGAAGCTTCCCCGATCGGGGCTTAATTTTTGTGGACAAGTTCTGGAAAACTTGTTTAAAAATACCCGCAGAAAGAAAATACATTTGTTAAATGAGTGAACAGCCAGCCAACCCACGTAATTCCCGTAAAAAACCCACTTACGAAAACCCGAACAACCTAGGTAAACTTCCGCCGCAAGCCACTGACTTGGAAGAGGCAGTCCTTGGTGCTCTTATGCTTGAAAAAGATGCATTGACGCAGGTCATTGATATCTTAAAGGTTGAGAGTTTTTACAAGGATTCGCATCAGGCGATTTTTCAGGCGATTCTTGATTTGTTTTCCGAATCGCAACCAATCGATCTACTCACAGTAACCTCTCAACTCCGGAAAAATGGAAAGCTGGAGATAGCTGGAGGGGCTTTTTATATCACAGAACTGACTTCCAAAGTCTCTTCTGCTGCCAATATCGAATTTCACGCTCGAATTATCACGGAGCAAGCCATCAAGCGAGAGTTGATCAGAATTTCCTCAGAGATCCAAAAGAATGCATTTGAGGAAACGACCGATGTTTTCGAGTTGCTGGATGAGATGGAGCAGTCACTTTTTGAAATATCTGAGAAAAACATCCGGAAAAATTACGCCGATATGCGATCCATCATGCGGGAAGCTATCGCAGAGATGGAGGCTAAAAAGGATCAAAAAGATGGTTTGACTGGAGTTCCTTCAGGATTTACCGATTTGGACCGGGTAACTTCAGGTTGGCAAAAATCAGATTTGGTAATCATCGCGGCCCGTCCTGCCATGGGTAAGACGGCTTTCGTGCTTTCTGTACTTCGGAATGCTGCTGTGGACCATGAGCGACCAGTGGCGATATTCTCTCTGGAAATGTCATCTATTCAATTGGTGAATCGATTGATTTCCTCAGAAGCTGAACTTGATTCAGAAAAAATCAAAAAAGGAAGTTTGTTGGAGCATGAATGGGCTCAGTTAGTTCACAAAACTGCCAAGCTTTCCAAGGCATCGCTTTTCGTCGATGATACGCCCGCCTTGTCGATTTTGGAGCTTCGGGCAAAAGCCAGAAAGCTAAAGGCCCAGCACAATATTCAAATGATCGTAATCGATTACCTGCAGCTGATGTCCGGCGATACCAAAGGCGGGGGAGGAGGAAACCGAGAGCAGGAGATTGCAAGTATTTCCCGTGCTTTGAAAAAGATCGCAAAAGAGCTTGAGATCCCGGTGATTGCCCTTTCCCAGCTTTCCCGAGCGGTGGAAACCCGAGGAGGAGATAAAAGACCACAACTTTCTGACCTTCGGGAATCCGGTGCTATCGAGCAGGATGCTGATATGGTTATGTTCCTTTATCGTCCGGAATACTATGGAATTACAGAGGATGAAGGAATGAGTACACAGGGAGTAGGAGAGGTGATTATTGCGAAGCACCGAAATGGATCCCTTGGCACTGTCAAACTTCGATTTATTGGCAAATACACCAAGTTTACAGATTTGGATAGTTTGGGAGGTTATCAGCAGAATCAATCGACCGAGCCTCTTTACGGAAATAAATTCTCCTCTCAATCCAGCGGAGCGTCCAGTTTCGATTCCTCTCAAACCATCAATCTTCCTAGTCGGGCAAATGATGATTCGGATGACCTTTTAAATAGTGACACAGAAAGCCCATTTTAATCATGCTAGGAATTGTTTTAGATAGAAATCTTACCGATAAAATTGAGTTGAGAGAGGTGAGCATTGCTTCACTCATGTCAAATCAGGTGAAAGTAAAAATCAAGGCCGCTGCGCTAAATCATCGGGATGAATGGTGTAGACAAGGGCTCTACCCAAATATTTCCGATGGAGTGATTTTGGGTTCTGATGGAGCTGGAATTATTGAAGAAGTGGGCTCAGAAATTACCTCTTGGAAAGTAGGTCAAGAGGTCATCATAAATCCGTCTCTGCATTGGGGAGAGGATCAAAAGGCCCAATCCAATGATTTTCAAATCTTGGGGATGCCAGCGCATGGGACCCTTTCAGAGTATGTCATTGTATCAGCTGACCGACTTCATTTGAAGCCTTCCCATTTGAATTGGGAGGAAGCTGCAGCGCTGCCTTTGGCAGGTTTGACCGCTTTTAGAGCTTTGGTATATCAGGGAAAAGTCACACCAAGCGATCAGGTCCTGATTACAGGTTTTGGAGGTGGAGTTGCACAGTTTGCAGCGCAATTTTCAAAAGCTTTAGGCACTAATGTATATGTATCTAGTAGTCAGGAGTCTAAAATTCAAAAAGCTCTCGAAATTGGGCTAGATGGAGGCTTCAATTATCGAGATGAAGATTGGACTAAGAAAGCCCTAAACGAAACAGGTGGATTTGATTTAATCATTGATGGGGCTTCAGGTGATGGGTTGAATGACTTGATCAAAGTTTCTCGCCCGGGGGCTAGGATAGTCATTTATGGAGCAACTCAGGGAAACCCTGGTAAATTGGAAGCGAGACGGATTTTTTGGAATCAGCTAAAAATCATGGGCAGCACCATGGGTTCGGATAATGACTTCTCTGAAATGCTGAAGTTGGTGGGAGAAAAGGAAATCAAGCCTTTGGTAGATCAAGTCTTTCCTTTTGAAAATGCCGTAGCTGCTTTTGACAGGATGCGGGATGGAAAACAGTTGGGGAAGATTATTCTCAAGCCTTAATTGCTTTGTAGGTTTCTTCAAACTCCTTTTTGGCAATTCGGTAAATTTCTGAAAAATCCAGTGGGCATACCAGGAAGTCACCTTCTTTGACTACCATGCTTTCACCCCAAGGAGCTATAAAAGTAAGCTCCTCATCACTTTTGAAGTGCTCTAGGTCTTGGGCATTGACTTGAATTGCATTGATTTTACCGATCGGATGGTAGCTGGCCCAGCCTTTTGACAAGCTTTGATGGATTTGGTATTTACTTTCGAAGACCTCCTTGCCAACCAGATATTGCTCACCTGAACTGGTTTGATTTTCAACCAAAAAATCACCTTCCTTCGCCGTGTTTTGGGTTTCTACACCATCTGATGTCCGGGTAATTACTTTTTCCCCCGGCTTTGCTTTTTTAGCAGTCACCAGCGTTTTCTTTTCGTAGGTTTTACCCTTTTCTTCAATTCTCGGAATAAAGTATTTGAGCATTTCTTTCTGTGTAACTGCCATAAAAATTTCTGGTTTTTTAACTAGCTGAATTTCAATTTACTAAATTGTATAAAAATGTTTTTCTCCAAAAATCCAAAATCACTTTTATGAAGACTTTAGCCGAAAAATTTGATGCAAAGACTGGAAACAAACGAATTCTTGCCCTAGATGGCGGGGGTATTCGAGGTGCATTGACACTTGGGTATTTGAAGCATATTGAAGACATCGTTCGAAAACAGCACTCGAAACCAGACATGTTGCTTTGTGAATACTTTGACATGATAGGAGGGACAAGTACCGGGTCTATCATTGCTGCGGCCTTGGCCAAAGGAATGTCTGTGGATGAAATCCGGGATAAATACTTTGAGCTAGGCACCAAAATCTTTGGCAAGAAATATAGATGGTACCGGATTTTCGAGATTGATGATCTTCTGAAGGCCAAATATGACGATAAGGCCTTGATCTCTGAGCTGAAAAACGTATTCGGGGATACTTTGCTCGGGGATCAGAAAGAAATCAAAACTGCCCTAGTCATCGTGGCCAAGCGTGCAGATACCAACTCCGTCTGGCCCTTGAATAATCATCCCAAAGGCAAATTTTATGACTCAGAACATGGAAACAATAAAGCCATTCCCGTCTGGGAATGTGTCCGGGCGAGCGCAGCGGCTCCGACTTATTTTCTGCCTCAAAGTATCCATGTGGGGGGAAAAGACAGCTTTGCCGCCTTCGTAGACGGCGGAGTAAGTATGGCCAATAATCCTGCCCTACAGATGTTGATGGTGGCTACGCTGAAGGGATTCCCCTACCACTGGGAAATGGGTGAGGATAAATTGATGGTAGTGTCTGTAGGAACCGGAATGACCCGCTGGAAAAAGCTTCCTCGGCGAATCAGTAAAAGTCACCTTCTGAATTGGGCATCCAATCTTCCCGAAATGTTTATGCAAGATGCCAGTTGGCAAAATCAACAAATCATGCAGTGGCTATCTCGTTCACCCACAGCAATTCAAATAGATAGTGAGGTGACGGCTTTGGAGGATGATATTCTTTCGGATGAACCAGGAAGAAAAAAAGGATTGATTCACTACCTGCGCTACAATGTGATTCTTGACGTGGAAGATCTAAATGAGCGGTTTAAACCATCCAAACCATATACTCAAAAGCAGGTGGATAGCCTAGCTGCGATGGATAATGCCAAAAACTGCCGGAAATTATACGATTTAGGCCACATGGCAGGAGCGCAAGAGGTCAAGCAGGAGCATTTTCCGGCAAGCTTCAAAGTATGACTTAGTCCAGGTCATTTTCGAATAGAAAGTTTTGATAGGCATTTTGCAGTTCATGGAGTGGTTTTGATTCCTTGAGTTGCTTGGCCAGCTCAATTCCTGATTCGAAAGTTTCCTGAGCTTCTTGGATCAGTTCGTGCTCGGCGAAAAAGTGCGCAGATGGAAAATATACCGGCAAGTATTCGGGAAAATCCTTGAGAACTTTCCTAAAATAAAAAAGAGCTTGATCAGGTTGACTATTTTCAGTTTCCAGTGCCAATGCGTACCAGTTAAATGGGTTATTGGGTTCTTCTCGTGCAAACTCCTCCAAAAGTCTTAGTCGCTCTAAATTGGCCATGAATTGTTTTTTTAATTAAGGTCTTACTGTTATTTTCACGACAAATAAATCTAAAATAATCAAATTCTAAACCAATGAAGATTCTTGTATGTATCACCAACGTGCCAGATACGACGTCAAAGATTCAATTCACTGACAATAATACCAAGTTTGACACCACAGGGGTTCAGTTTATTATCGGACCTTACGACGACTATGCACTAGCTCGTGCTGTAGAGTTGAGAGATCAAACAGGAGGTAAACTGACCGTTTTAAATGTAGGACTTGCGGAAAGCGACCCAACACTTCGTAAGGCATTGGCCATCGGGGCAGATGAAGCTATTCGAGTGAATGCCGAGCCAAAAGATTCGTTCTTTGTAGCTTCTCAAATCGCACATTATGCCAAAGAAGGTGCCTTTGACCTGATTCTGATGGGTAGAGAATCCATTGACTTCAACGGAGGAATGGTGCACGGTATGGTCGGAGAAATCTTAGGTATGCCATCCTTTTCTCCAGTGATGAAGCTGGATTTGGAAGGGAGCACTGTGAAAATGGCCCGTGAAATTGAAGGAGGAAAGGAAATGCTTGAAGCTAATCTTCCTTTGATCGCTGGATGTCAGGAGCCCATCGCAGAGTGGAAAATACCTAACATGCGTGGAATTATGTCTGCCCGAACAAAACCTTTGAACGTAGTGGAAGCCGTTTCTGAGGAAACACAAGCAGAAGCTACCCAATACCAGCTTCCTCCAGCAAAAGGTGCTGTGAAGCTCATTGATAAGGACAATGTTGGAGAGCTAGTGAAGCTTTTGAAAAACGAAGCTAAAGTCCTTTAATTCAATCAAATAAAGAATTTAAAATCAAGAAAATATGGCAATTTTAGTATATATAGAACACGCTGGAGGTAAGGTAAAAAAGACAAGTCTTGAGGCAGTGTCTTTTGCCAATGCTTTGGCAGCTAAAACCAACGAAGGAGAAGTAGTCGCTGTAGCATTAGGTGCTATCGGAGATGACGAGTTAGCTTCTGTGGGTTCTGCCGGTGCTGCAAAAGTATTGCATGCATCAGATGACAGGCTTTCTGCGGGAGTAATTCAGGCACATGCATCAGCGGTTGCTCAGGCATTCGAGAAGGTAGGAGCAAAGACGGTAGTTTTAGCAAAGTCATCTTTGGGTGATGCTGTAGCTGCCCGATTGGCAATTAAAATTAAAGCGGGACTTGTTTCAAACGTAGTCGAATTGCCCGATACAAGTTCAGGATATCAAGTGAAAAGAAGTATTTATACCGGAAAGGCTTTTGCCATGACGGCAGTAGAAACTGAAAATAAAATCTTGGCGATCAAAAAGAATGCTGTTGACTTGAAAACGGATGGTGCTCCAGCAAGTGTGGAATCCTTTGAAGTTAGCTTGGCTGATTCTGATTTTGCTTCGAAAATCACATCTACTGAGCAGGCTACAGGTGAAATTTTACTTCCTGAAGCTGACATCGTAGTATCAGGCGGACGCGGAATGAAAGGTCCTGAAAACTGGGGAATGATCGAAGACTTGGCCAAAACCTTGGGAGCTGCAACAGGCTGTTCAAAGCCAGTTTCTGACATCGGTTGGAGACCTCATCACGAGCACGTAGGCCAAACTGGTGTAAAAGTTGCACCAACTTTATACGTAGCAATAGGAATTTCAGGCGCTATTCAGCATCTTGCGGGCGTAAACTCTTCAAAATATATCGTCGTGATCAATAAAGATCCGGAAGCTCCATTTTTCAAAGCTGCGGATTATGGGATTGTAGGAGATGCTTTTGAAGTTGTTCCTAAGTTGAACGAAGCGCTTAAAGCTGAACTCTAATTTTTGTGGAAAAAGTTATTGAACTGGAAATTTTAGGTCTTTCTTCTAACCATTCTCAGTCAGGATCTTTTACTTTGGTACTGGGAGAGGTTGGAGGAATCCGCCGTCTACCCATCGTCATTGGGATGTTTGAAGCTCAGGCAATTGCCTTGGAGATAGAAAAAATCATTCCTAATCGTCCGATGACGCATGACTTATTCAAATCATTCGCTACAGGATTCAATTATGATATCGATCGAGTAGTGATTACTGATATGAAAGAAGGTGTGTATTACGCCAAAATTCAATGTCGTAGTGATCAGGTCGATGCAGAAATTGATTCCAGACCATCTGATGCTATTGCCATTGCAATTCGCTTCGGTTGTCCGATATTCTGTAGCGAAAAGGTGATGTCGGAAGGTGGCGTGGAGCATTTCGATGTAGAAGAGCCCCAAACCAAAAGTACCAAGTCAACTTCTTCACAAAAATTTACCGCGAAGAAAGAACCATCTTTGAAGGATTTTAGCTTGGATAAACTCAACCAACTGCTGGATAAGGCAATCGCTGATGAGGACTATGAAAAAGCTGCGCGGATCAGAGATGAAATTAATAAACGAAACTAGGACTTCGAAAAAAGCCTGAGAGATCAGGCTTTTTTATTGCTTCCTATTCTCTAATTTTGAGGCTTCTGCTTCAACAGGAATTTTATGGATTATATCAGAGGTATCATTGGTTTGCTTGTCATCGTGGCAATTGCATACATTTTTTCTGCAAACCGACGAAAAGTAGATTGGAGATTAGTACTCATCGGAATCGGTCTCCAACTGGTTTTTGGTATTCTCATCACCAAAGTACCGATTGTAGCATCAGGCTTTTCGGCCTTATCGAATGCCTTTGTGAAGTTTTTGAGCTTTAGCGAGGCCGGAGCAATTTTTATTTTCGGCGATCTCGCAGGGGATAGTTTCGGATTCATATTCGCTTTTAAAGTTTTACCGACGATTATTTTCTTTTCCACTGTTTCTGCGGGACTTTACTATTTAGGAATTCTTCAGAAAGTAGTATTTGGAATCGCCTGGATTATGGCACGAACGATGCGGCTTTCCGGTCCGGAAAGTCTTTCTGCGGCAGGGAATATTTTCTTGGGACAGACCGAAGCCCCGCTTTTGGTTCGTCCATTTATTCCCAACATGACCAAGTCCGAACTCATGTGCTTGATGACCGGTGGAATGGCGACGATTGCAGGAGGTGTTTTGGCGGGGTATGTGGCTTTTCTGGGAGGAGATAGTCTGGAGGAACAGAGTAAGTTTGCTGCCTACCTGTTGGGAGCAAGTATTATGAATGCACCTGCCGCGATTGTGCTTTCCAAGATTTTCATCCCTGAAGTGGAAAAAGAACGCATTGATGAAAAGCTGGAAGTGAGTAAGGAAAGTATGGGGGTCAACCTGATCGACGCGATGTCTATCGGTGCTTCCGAAGGTTTAAAACTTGCCCTCAACGTAGGTGCGATGCTCTTGGCATTCATAGCGGTGATTGCTGCCGTCAATTACTTCTTAAACGATTTGATCGGAGAAGTGACAGGCATCAATGGCTTTGTAGTAAGTACTACCGGAGGGCAGTTTGATGGGTTTTCCCTGGAATATATTTTTGGGCAGGTATTCCGAGTCTTTGCCTGGGTCATCGGGGTAGAGTGGTCGGATACTTTGCAAGTGGGGAGTCTTTTGGGTCAAAAGACGGTGATCAATGAATTTGTCGCATATCTGAGTCTATCAGAAATGAAAGCTATGGATTCCCTTGCTCCCAAATCAATCGTGATTGCAACCTATGCACTTTGCGGCTTTTCTAATTTCAGTTCAATTGCCATCCAATTGGGAGGAATCAGCATAATCGCTCCAAATAAACAAGGAACGCTCAGTAAACTCGGTTTGATTTCCCTTTTTGCTGCTTCGCTTGCTTGTATGATGACAGCTACGATAGCGGGAATGTTATTTTAGTAGCAAGTATCTAGTAGCAGGTCTCAAGAAGTAAGTACTCAGTAGCAGCGAGCTCGAAAAAGACTTCACCTTGATAAAGTTTTAAAACTGATAAAATAAAAAACCCGGAGATGATTCATATCCCCGGGTTGGTAATTTTAAGAATTTATCAATTACTGATCTCCGTAAAGCGCTTTGCTAGCTTCTTCGTATTTGTCACCGGCAACCCATTTTGGCTTGGACGGATCGTTGGCGATCAACTCCGCCGCACGGATATACGACTTCCAGTATTTCACTGCATAGTCCAGATCAAAGTTGTCCACCTGATCTCCAGGCTTGTGATAATACTTATTGATCTCATCATCAAAGGCTCTGAAGCCTAGTGAAAACGTAGGCGCTGGGATTCCTTTTCTGGCAAAGTTGACATTATCAGAGCGATCATAAAGCCCTTGCTCAGGTGAAGGATCTGCAATTGCCTCCAATCCAAACTCTGCCACGGCCTGGCTGATCAGTGGATCACTACTAGTTCTTCCCAAACCAATGACGGTAATTACTTCTGTGTCATTGTATCCACCGTTGTCAATATTCAGATTGTAGATGATCTGATTCAGGGGAACCAATGGGTTTTCAGCGAAATAGGCCGAACCCAAAAGTCCTTTTTCCTCTGCGGTCCAAAGTGCTAGGATGATGGATCGTTTCGGTGGATTTTTTGCAAAATACTTGGCAGCATTCATAACCGCTACAGTTCCTACAGCATTGTCTCTTGCGCCATTGTAAATAGAATCTCCTTCTGCATCAGGAGTTCCCACACCCACATGATCATAATGAGCCGAAAGAAGTAAATATTCATCCTTAAGCTCAGGATCAGTTCCCTCGATCCAAGCCATCACATTTTTTCCTTCGATCTGGGTATTCACCTTTCCTTCTACATTCAGTTGAATGTTTTTTACTTTGCCTTCACTGATACCTTTACTCAGGGTATTTTCTACATCTTTCACCCATAGGTAGGGTAGATTGGAGCTTTCACCCTGATCGATACCCAATGTCGGTCGATTGAGGTAATTAGATACCAATTGCCATGGAACGGATGGGATATTAAATCGCTCGACTAGGGCAACCGCTCCAGCTTTTTGCGCTCTGGCAGTCTTTGATCTTCCTAGGGAAAAAAGTGCCGCCGGGCTCATTTGATCCGGTGCGCCTACGTTGGTGACAACGACTTTTCCTTTGACGTCTTTGCCTGCAAAGTCCTCTTCCAGTCCAAAGCCTAAGTCTACCACTTCATAACTTCCGGATAACGCCTCTCCTTCCAAAACCAAGAGTTCCTCACCTTGTGTGTATTTTGAATCACCCATCATCAATTCTCCTGTTTTGGGAGGTTGGGAAAGTCGAAATGGAATATTTTGGAAGTAGCCGTCCGCTCTAGGGATAGGTTGCGCCTTATATTTTTTGAGATATTTTGCAATGTAATCGTAGGCTAAGGCCATCTCAGGACGGGCAGGATCTCTTCCCATCAATTCGTCAGAAGCCAAATATGTAAAATGGCCTATCGCTTCTTTCTCTTTAAATCGTTTTTCGATCGTCTCTTGCTGTGCAGTAGCAAGGCCTGAAAGTGAGACTAACAGGGCCAAGCTTAAAATCTTTTTGTTCATCTGATTGGGTTTAATTGCCTGAAAATACAAGAAATAGAAATAGTGTTTAACTCATATTTGAAACTTCTTCCTCTTTAATCCCTAGATCCATTAAAATTGCCCGAAAATGTACAGGTAATTCTGCTTTAATTCGGATTACCTCATTTTCAATCGGGTGGGTGAACTCCAGAGTATGGGCATGAAGCAGCATCTTTTGAAGCTTGAATTGTGACTCAAAAAACTTGTTTTGTTTATTATCTCCGTGCTTTTTATCTCCGATGATGTAATGTCTGGCTTGTGCTAAATGCCTTCTAATCTGATGTGTTCGGCCAGTTTCAGGAGAAAGCTCAAGTAAAGCGTAGCGACTGCTCGGATAACGTCCCGTGGTATCGAAAGGGATTTCTGCTGAACTAAGGAATTTAAAGCGTGTAATTGCCTCCTGAAGTCTTTTGCTTCGCTCACTTTCAAGCGGTCGATCAAAAGTACCCACAGCTTCTCTCGGTACACCCCGCACCAGGGCTAGGTAAGTTTTTTTCACCCTTCGCTCAGCAAATTCCTTTTCAATCAGTGGAATCAATTCTCGATTCTTAGTGAAAAGTAAAACTCCGGATGTGGCTCTGTCTAATCGATGAACGGGATGGACGTGGACACCAATTTGATCCCGAAGCATTTGGATGGCAAACTCATGCTGCTCCTCTGCTGCTATTCTTGTTCGGTGCACCAAAAGACCAGCCGGCTTATTAATGGCAATTAGCCCAGCATCTTCATAAAGAATCTCCAGCATTTGATTCAGATTCAATAAATAGTACCTGAGCCAATGCACTCTTCACCTTGATACCAGGCTACAAATTGACCTGAGGCTATCCCTTTTTGGGCTTGATCAAAGATGATGTACAGACCATTTTCGCGCTGCAAAAGAGTCGCTCCTGAAAGTGCCTGTCTATATCGAATTCTTGCTTCATATCGGGCGCTTTCACCAGGCCGAAGCTTCAAATCCTCACGGATCCAATGGATTTGATCATTTTTTACAAAAAGAGCATGTCTCAAGAGGCCTGGATGACTTTCTCCAAGTCCTACGTAGATGACATTTTCTTTGGTATCCGTAGCGATCACAAAAAGCGGTTTGCCAGTTCCCCCTACATTCAAGCCTTTTCGCTGTCCCACCGTAAAATAATGGGCACCACGATGTTCGCCGACTTTTTTTCCTTCAGCTACTTGATAGGATAGGGGAAAGGCTAGATCATGCAGCGTCTCCTCCTCGTAATCTTCAGGATCCAGATTGGCAGGTACTTGGTATTTTTTCAGTTTGCCCAAATCTGCCGGAATTTCGATGATTGGGCCTGTTTTCGGCTTCAATTGCTGCTGTAGAAAATCAGGAAGTCTCACTTTTCCGATAAAGCAAAGTCCCTGAGAATCTTTCTTTTCTGCCGTAATCAAGTCTAGTTTTTTAGCAATAGCTCTCACCTCTGACTTTTGCAGATGGCCGATGGGAAACAGAGCTTTTGAAAATTGACTTTGGGTCAATTGACATAAGAAATAGCTTTGGTCTTTATTGGGATCAGCTCCGGCTAGAAGTTGGTATACGGATTTTCCATCAACTTCTATTTCGCCTTTTTGGCAGTAGTGACCTGTAGCCACAAAATCAGCTTTTAGCTTTTGTGCCGCTTTTAGGAAAATGTCAAACTTGATTTCCCGGTTGCAAAGGATATCCGGATTGGGTGTTCTGCCTGCCTCATATTCAGCAAACATATAATCTACGATCCGTTCGCGGTATTCTTCACTGAGATCGATTGCTTGGAAAGGAATTCCAAGTTTCTCGGCCACCAACATGGCGTCGGTAGAGTCCTCCATCCAGGGACATTCATTGGAGATGGTGACAGATTCATCGTGCCAGTTTTTCATAAACATGCCGATGACTTCGTAGCCTTGTTCCAGCAAAAGGTGGGCAGCTACAGAGCTATCCACACCACCGGATAGCCCGACTACAACTCTTGGTTTTTTATTGGTCATGATTCAGGGATGGATTAAAGGTCCATTGAATTTCACTTGTAAACCCGCATTTTTTTCAAGGGGTTCAATTTCTTGGCAAAGTTCGGTAAAATGAGTGGCAAGACCATCCAAAAGATATTTTTCCCATAGTGCGCTGAAGGTTTAAGATTCTCTAATTTTGTCTGAGTTTTTTTGGATTGAAACTATGAACTTCCAACTATTAAAAGATGCCATCGCAGGTAAGGAGCAAGACTTTACGAAGCTTTCGCTGAAGACTGCAATTTTTGTATTGGCCGTGCCGATGATTTTGGAGATGATGATGGAGTCTCTCTTTGCGGTAGTGGATATCTTTTTTGTAGCCAAATTGGGAGAAAAGGCCATTGCTACGGTGGGTTTGACTGAGTCTGTAATCGTGCTTGTTTATGCAGTTGGTTTTGGTATCAGTATGGCTGCTACAGCCTTGATTTCTAGGAGGTTTGGAGAAAAGAACTATCATCAAGCAGGATCCCTAGCCTTTCAATTGCTTTTGGTGGGAGGAGCTATATCGCTTATTTTCAGTGTTTTGGGGATATTCTTTGCTTCTGATATTCTCCTTCTCATGGGAGCTGAGGAAGAAGTCATTGTGACGGGATCGAAGTTTACCCAAATAATATTTGCAGGGAATGCCGCTATTCTACTGCTCTTTTTGATTAACGGTGCTTTCCGAGGAGCGGGTCAGGCTCATCATGCGATGCGATCACTTTGGATTGCTAATGGATTTAATATAATCCTAGATCCTTTGTTGATTTTTGGGCTGGGTAGCTTTGAAGGTTTTGGGCTGGAAGGAGCTGCCTTGGCTACTACAGTTGGCCGTGGAACCGGGGTTTTATACCAACTCTACCACCTTTTTAATGGAAAACACCGACTGCAGATCACCGCTGCTAATCTGATTGTCAAGTGGAAGACTATCCGTAAGATCATGGATATCGCCCTTGGAGGTATGGGCCAATTCTTAATTGACTCTGTCTCTTGGGTTGCTTTGACCCGGATGAATGCGGAATTTGGATCCACTGCACTTGCCGGTTATACTATTGCTATGCGGGTCTTGATTTTCACCATCTTACCGGCTTGGGGTATATCCGGTGCTGCTGCCACTTTGGTTGGACAGAATCTGGGTGCAAAGGAAGTAGGAAGGGCAGAAGAATCTGTTTGGCTCACTGCCAAATACTGCATGATTTTTATGGCATCTGTCACAGGGATTTATCTTTTCTATTCAGATGAATTGGCGGGAATTTTCACAGATAATCAGGAAGTGAAGGATATTGCAGCTCAAGGTCTTTGGGTGATTGCCTTGGGTTATGTGTTTTTTGCGATCGGGATGGTTTTAACTCAAGCCTTCAATGGAGCAGGAGATACCAAAACTCCTGCTTGGATCAATGTAGCTGTATTATTGGCATTTGAAATTCCGCTTGCCTGGGTCTTGGCTTTTACCTTTGATTTAAAATATCTCGGAATATTTATAGCCATAGCCGTTGCACATTCATTTCATGCCGTCGTAGCATATGTGTTTTTCAAAAAGGGCAAATGGAAACGAATAGCCGTATAAAATATCAGCAAGCTGCATGACAACTTGCTGATTATAAGCTTATAATTAAGTTTGAAAAATATTTGGAATGATACTGTTTATGCTATTTCCATTGTCTAACTAGCTGCGATCGTGAAGTCGGAAGCGTGAATCTTTTGGTTTTCTCCTTCGACAATGTTTGCTTGCTCTGTCTTGCTGGCACCAAAATTAAATGATCATTTCAAAAATCAATGGCCAGTGCTGGGAAGATGTGGTTTGCCAAAAACTTCAAATTGCGTTTCGGAAGGTATCTCCGCGTAAATTAATTCAGAGATACAAACTTGCTGTCTACCGTTTCGTTGATGAAGTATATTTTTTTCCCACCAAATGTTTGACTTTCGCTATTGTATGCAGCTACTTGGACGATTCCCTGTGAAGTAGCACGAAGTCCGCTGATCTCAGATGCCGTGAAAGTCATGCTGGTAGATCTAGCCTCTTTGGTGACCACTTCACGTCCATCTGAAATCACCCAAAGAATATTATCAACATTGGAAGGGACGTTCTGAATGCTTAGGGTGACCTCAGCACCCAAGGCGATTTGGTCACTTACATTGGATTGGAATCGGACCACCCCGGGCATCGGCTTAGCAGTGGTGTGCGAAAAACCATCAAATCCATTTCCACCAGAAACTGTCCAATCATTGGCTTGTCCTTCGTTGATTCCCAAGGTGATATCAGTGAAATTGTTAACATAAGTTCCATTGACATTTTGCATGGCAAAGGCATTGATACTGACATCTCCCGCATTGACCAGACTGCTATTGATACCAGAAGAATAGAAATTTGCATTGGCTACATCAATCAAAATATCAGTCATGCCGGGCACGGATGGTGTGCCTTCTGGTAGATTTGACTTTGCTTTGATAGCTGCAAGTACACCATCGGCATCACTTGGACTCGGTAATGGATTAGTTTGTGTGGTTTGTTCCGGATCTTCCGAATCTGAATCACAGGAAGCCGCAATGCCCAACAGAATGGCAAAAGATAGAATTCGATAAAAGTTTGAAATTTTCATGGCTTTGAATGGTTTTTTGTTTTTCCAAAGCTCATGGTTTATCGGAGCCGACTCAATACGGCATTTTACCTATTTATTTGTTACTAAAGCATTGTACATTAATGAAATAAGGCATGTTGTAAAAACTCTTTTCTGGATAAATGGCACATCCTGTAGCCATCTGATTCAGGCGTGGATTGAGCAGGTTGGCTCGATGACCGGGGGAGTCTATCCAAAGTTGGACAATCTCCTTTGCATAGGAAATATAGCTATGATAGGGGACTGATTCAGGTTTCTTTCCCTGATAGATATACTCTCCGGGGCTTGTGGGAGGATAAATTCTTTTTCCGTATTCGTAATCTATCCCTGCAGTTGCACTGATGTTTTCTGCAATGAGCGGAGGGTTCAATCCTACAATTTGAAAACGATCCCTAAGATTCCGCTTATTTCTGATTTTACTTTGATGCCCATAAAAATCATGCTTGACCATGTCATGAGCGTGATCGGCTGCCAGCTTCTCTATTTTGTAGGAATACCGAAAAGTCGGAAGGCCTTGTTTTGCCCGATATTCATTGCTTACATAAAAGACCGCTGCATGGAGCAGCGGGTAATCAATATCCGAAGGATCCAAAACCTGATAGGCTGGCTCATATCTGTAAAATGCCTCCCAAGTGAAATGCTCATAATCAGCAAATGCCCAATTTTGGGCTTTTGCATCTATGAGAATCATTGATAGTAGGAATACAAGAATAAGTCTGCTCATGATCAAATCTCAATCTTATTTGAGATTTCTACGATGCAACAGACCTATTTAGTATGCAAGAAAAAAAAATTAATTGTTTTGAGGCATTTCCAGAAATAGGGCAATCAGCTCCTTGGGTGTACAAGCTCTTTGGAGCATCTCTTCCTTAAGATAAACTTTCAGCTGGAACTCTAACTCGAAAATAAGACCGTTTATGAAAACCGGGTCCATATTCAAGTTTTGGATAAAGTGATCATTTTTTCGAGCACCGTTTAGCATGATTCCGTAGGAGTGGAAAACTTCTACAGCTTTTTTTAGCAGTGAAAATTGTTGGTTCATGTCTTTTTCAATGAGAATTTGTGGTAGTATGAGCTATTCACTTTTAGTGAATTACGTAAGCAGTCATTGAAAAGGTTTTAAAAGGTGTTAAAATTCCATGTATTGGTATTTTTTGAAAAAAGTCAAAAAAAACATGCGTTGTAAACAATTATTTTTTGTCGCTATTTTCGGATTTCAGTTGCTCAGAGTCCCATGCATAATCGTTCAGAGAGAATTTTTTGCTCAATTCCCCGGATAAAATACTTTCCTGTTGCTCAATGTGTTGCTTAGCTGTCGAGAGGTACTCTTTCTGATCATTTTTGAAATTCACCAAGATCTTTAAAGATTCTTCATCATATTTTTTGAATTGAGCTGCCAGTCGATGCATGGTGTGCGCTCGGAAACCAAGTTTTTTCAAAACATCTTCTCCCATACGAATGGAGGTGTCAAGCTGCTCCCGATAGATATTTTGAATATCTTTTTCCAGCAATTCATATGCGTCACTGCGGGTCTTGGCACGGACCAAAAGATCTAAATGAGGAAAATGTTCTTTGCAGATCTCCGCGACCAGGATGTTTTGATTTGGATCGTCTAAGGTTGAAATTAAGATTTTGGCTTCCGAAGCTCCAGCCGTTTCCAGTACATTTATCTGTGTACCATCTCCAAAGTAGACTCGAAAGCCCAGTTTTCTTAAAAATTCTATTCGTTCGGGGTCGTAATCTAAAATAGTGGCTTCCACTCCATTGGCTCGAAGAAATCTTCCGACTGTTGATCCGAAATTTCCAAAGCCTAAAAGAATCACCTGATTTTTCTCATGGATGTCATCCATTTTCTGATCCGAATCAATTACCTCTTGTTCTAATTTGCCAACCACAAGTTTATCCATCAGTACTGATAAGATGGGAGTAAACGCCATGGTCAGAGCGGTGATAGCCATCAGCAAATCAGAAAGCTCCTGATCAATGACATCAAATTGAATAGCAAAGGAATAGGTCACGAAGGAAAATTCGGAAACCTGCGCCAGACCAAGAGCGAAACTCAAGTTTTGACCAAGGTTTAATTTTTTGAATTTCCCCAGTCCGAAAAGCACCAAACCTTTGATCAGGATAATTCCGAGGGCTATGGAAATGATATTTATCGGCTGCTTTTGAATCAGTTCAAAATTAATTGTGGCGCCCACAGCCATAAAAAAGAGTCCCAAAAGCAAACCTTTAAATGGTTCTAAATCAGATTCCAATGCATGCCGATAGGGAGAATTGGCTAAGATGACCCCGGCGATAAATGCTCCGAGTGCTGGACTCAAACCGACTAGTTGCATCAGCCAAGAAATACCAAATACGATCAGTAATGCGGATGCGGTAAATAGTTCTCTTAGGTGCGTTTTAGAAACCCATTTTAAAAGTGGGCCAAAGCCAAACCTACCGATTAATACGACCAATCCGATTGCTAGAAAAATGGATAAAGTTTGTGCCCAAGTAGGTAATGTCTCTATAAAACTATCTGCTCCATGAGCATCTGCCGAGGAAATTTCTCCACCTGTGATAGCGAGAAGTGGGATTACAGCCAATATTGGGATCACCGCAATATCTTGCATGAGCAAAACTCCAAAGGACATTTTTCCCACAGGACTACCCATTTGATTTTTTTCCTTCAGCGAAGAAAGCACGATGGCAGTCGATGAAAGAGCCATGGAAAGAGATACAGCAACTGCAATATTCCAAGAAATTCCCAGTGCTAGCATAATGGCAAAAATCAAAGCCGCAGTGACCAAAATCTGAGTCAAGCCAATCCGGAAAATCAGATCTCTCATCTTCCACAGGTTTTTTGGCTCCAGTTCCATTCCGATCAAGAAAAGCATGATTACCACGCCAAACTCAGTGGTATGCATGATGTCCTGTCCCTGATTTCCTGATTCGATGAAACCAAAGATATAAGGTCCGATCACTATGCCAGCGATCAAATAGCCTAATACGGAACCCATCCCAAGTTTTTTGGCTAGCGGGACAAATAGAATCGCGGCAGAAATAAAGACAATGGCGGAGAATAAAAATCCAGTCATGGCTTTTGGATAAAGGGTTCTTCAATAGGTTCATCCCGCAGTTTCAGAAGGAAGTTTCGGTATTCCATCGCTTTGCGATCGAGCTCTTCTTTTGGGATATTATGGGTGCCCGCAAGGTGAAATGGTTTTAGATACCGCATATTGCAGAGGTAGGCCGTTTGCTCGAATGGCCTTAAAAATTCTTCCAATGTGTATCTATTCCTGCCTGTAGTTGAATATACTTCTGCTGAGCCTCCCGAGCTCACGGCATTGAAAATATACTTGTCTTTGAGGTAAATCCCTGATTTGCCGTAGGCCCATCCAAACTCAAGGACAAGATCAATCCATTGCTTGAGAAGTGGAGGGCAGGAGTACCAATAGATGGGATGCTGCCAAACTAGCACATCTGCTTCAAAGATTGCCTCCTGTTCTTTTTGTACATCAATCTGAAAATCAGGATATAATTCGTACAAATCCCTGACTAGGATATTTTCTAATCCAGCGATGGAAGCCAAAAGTCTTGCCTGAATATCAGAGTGCTCAAATTTGGGATGAGCAAAAAGGATCAAAATTTTTTTCATGGTGAAAATTATCCCTTAAAGGCTATCTTTTTCTGGGGGCCATCATAGAAAGGTTTGTTGTAGCTATGTCCGAAAGGACAAAAAGCGGGGACATTCTGTATCATCTTGGTGCTGCGGTCTAAAAATTGCATCCTCAGGATACCATGTACCATCAAGAGTCCAATTGGGGTTACGTTCACTGATTGTTCAGCATCTTGATTTCTGTCAGTTGAGTTTTCTTTCTCACAATAATAGTCACAAGCGATGGTCACTTCTCCGATGCTGTATTCTTTTTTCAAAGGTATTTTTTCCATCCTTCAATTTTAAAAATATAAGTAAGCAAAAATTTACCGAAAAATGAGTTTGGCAGTATTTTCGAATCATAATTTCTTTAAGCAGGCTTTTCCATTAATTTTGGTTTTTTATTTTCCAGTATACAATTTCTTCTCTGTATGAAAGGCATCATTTTGGCCGGAGGCTCCGGCACTAGACTTTATCCGCTTACCATCGCAGTCAGCAAGCAGCTCATGCCTGTCTATGATAAGCCCATGATTTATTATCCATTATCCGTTTTGATGATGGCGGGAATACGTGAGATTCTGATCATTACTACTCCTGAGGACTCAGAGTCCTTTCAGAAATTATTGGGTGACGGTTCGCAAGTCGGGTGTCATTTCGAGTATGCGGTGCAACCTTCACCAGATGGTTTGGCCCAGGCTTTTATCATCGGGGAGGAGTTTATCGGCAATGATAAGGTTGCCCTGATTCTCGGGGATAATATCTTCTACGGATCGGGTTTAGCCAAAACTCTCCAAGAAAATACCGATCCAAAGGGTGGGGTGGTCTTCGCCTATCACGTGACCGATCCGGAAAGGTATGGGGTAGTAGAATTCAATGATGAGCAGAAAGCCATCAGCATTGAGGAAAAGCCAAAAAAACCAAAGTCAAGTTATGCCGTGCCCGGGCTCTATTTTTATGACAATCGGGTGATCGATATAGCCAAAAACATCAAGCCTAGTCCAAGAGGAGAGCTTGAAATCACCGATGTGAATAATGAGTATCTGAAAATGGATGAGTTGCAGGTGGCAATACTCAATAGAGGAACAGCTTGGCTGGATACCGGAACTCATCAGTCTCTGCTCCAGGCGGCTCAGTTTGTAGAGGTAATTGAAGAAAGACAGGGACTGAAGATCGGCTGTATCGAAGAGATTGCTTTTAGAAGTGGCTTTATCGCTAAAGAAGAGCTTCTTCAGGCAGCTGAAAAACTCGGAAAAAGCGGTTATGGCACATATTTAAAGCATCTGATCAAAGAATAATTAAATCCAGAAATCCTCTTCCCACATTCTAAAACCTCCCAAAAATGCGTTTTGGTTAGTTCCTAAGCGACATCCTTCGGGTACTTCGGTCAATAGTTTGGAATTTCCGCCTCCCAAGACGATATCATCAGGCTGCAAAGCATCAGAAAGAATGGAAACGGTATTTTTCACGTGCTTTTCCCAGCGCTTTTGACCGCTTTTGAATAAGTAAGCTTTGCCTACGTAATTCTCAAAAGTAGATTTCTTGTAAGGCAGATGTCCCCCTTCAATTGGGATAATGGTACCATTCATGACCATCGCCGTCCCCAAACCTGTACCTAAACCAAGAAACAAAAGCTTTTTGCCTTCATAGCTACCCAATGCCTGCATCGCTGCATCATTTAGTATTTTGATAGGCAAATCGAAGGCTGAATGAAAGTCAAACTCAGTCCATCCGGAACCCATATTTACAGGGTCACTGATGATTTGATTATGCTTAACCACTCCGGGAAAACCCATGGTAATGTGATCATATTCCCAATTGGCAGCATGCTCTCTTACAAGTGGTACTAGTTGCTCTGGCGAAAAATCAGCTCCAGATGGGATTTTGATACGGTCTTTTTGGCCTGTAGCCAAGATTTTGACATTGGAACCTCCGATGTCGATTACCAGAATTTTCTTTTTTGGTTTCTTCATTTCTTGAACTTCCTTTCCCTTTGGAATGGCTAAGTTTAGATTATAGATTGTATAGCCCGAAACTATGAAAAATCAGGGAAAAGACGATAAGACCAAGTCGATTTTGGTTAAAATGATAACCTAAACGGGCGAATGCCCATTTAGGCTGATATCAGTTTGAAGTGATATTGACTGTTTTGACTTTTGTTTACAGCGATTTCTCTTTCTAGGTGATAAAAGGCTTCCAAGAGTGCTGCATTTTCAAACTTTCCGGCATCGATCGCTTTGAACCCAATAAATTCGATAAGCCTCTTGACACGGATTTTTTCTGGCACATCTTCTCCACAATAGTAGGTCTCTTTGATCACACCCAGGTTATCAGACATTGGATAGTCAATCCCTAAGTTGTTGAAAGCCTTGAAAAGGTGAGCTTTCGGAGCTGCCTTCTTCAATAGTCTGATATGTGAATTTTTGATCCGATCATCATATACCGTATTGGTACAGTCGATGATCAGCTTATCTTCTGTATCCGTGTTTTTAAGTGACATCCAGATTTCAGGAAGGTATCCTGTATCTGCACAGATAAGAACGAATTCGGACTGAATGATTGCAGATTCGTAAGGACAGATCCGATGATGGAGCCGATTAAGCATTTTCCACTCAGGCTCTTGGGTATCAAAGTCCGGACGAACGCCAAAAACTACATCAAGGCCTGCCTCGATAAATTTTTTCCCAAGGGTTTTTGCAAGGGATGTACCCCCCAATATTCCAATTTTCATAAGGTGATTTGTTTATAATTGATAAAAGGGTGAAAGGAGATCTTGCTCCTATTAATCATATAAACTGCTGAAAATTAGCATAGTTCAATCGAAAAATAAAATAATATTTTGAAAAAAATTGATTTACAATATATTATTCACTTTTATGAATATCAAAAGCAAAAAGCATGGGGTGAATTTCTTACCCAAAGTATAATTTTTTTTAGAAATGCTAAAGTGTTGAAGTTCAGGCCAAAAAAACCTTGCTTTAGTTAGCCAAAATTTTTTCTATACTTTTGAAAAAACCCATTGGAATGAAGAAAATACTGTCTGCCTTTTGCTCAATTTGTCTCCTGGTCCAGCTTGGATTCGCACAGAATGAATTAATCCATGCTCGCCCGTCTCAATTAGGAATGGATGAAGCTTTTATTAAGCAAAAAGTGGACTCCATCATGCAAATGGGAATGGATAGTTTGGCCTTTCCCGGTGCACAAGTGTTGGTGGCAAAGAACGATACGGTCATTTTTCATCAGGCCTATGGCTTTCATACTTACGAGCGAGTGCAGGCCGTGGCTTTAGACGATTTATATGATTTGGCGTCGGTAACAAAAATCTCCGGTCCGCTGCCGGCTTTGATGAAGCTGGTAGATGAAGGCAAGCTGGATTTGGACCAAGCTTTCAGTAACTATTGGAAACCCTGGAAAAAGCGGAAGGACAAAAGGGATTTGACTTTGCGTGAAATTTTGGCGCATCAGGCTGGTTTGGTCCCATACATTGTGTTTTTGCAGAAAGTGATCAAGAAAAATGGCAAAATCAAAAAGCGCTTTGTCCATGATTCTCCTTCCAACCGGTTTCAGGGGCAGGTCTATGATGGGTTTTTTATCAATGATCGCTTTGAGCGAAAAATGAACCGAATCATCAAGCGGTCAAAAGTTTCGACAGATAAAAAATACCTGTATTCTGGTCTGAGTTTTTTAATTTTTCCAAGTCTGATTGAGCAGCTAACGGGTACGGACTATGAAAGCTATTTGGAGGAAAACTTCTACAAACCCATAGGCTGCCACACGCTTGTCTATAATCCTAGGGATAAAAACTTGGAAAATGCGATTGTTCCAACCGAAGTAGATTCCCTATTTCGGAAAACGCTGGTAAAAGGTTGGGTGCATGATGAAAATGCAGCGCTGAAAGCAGGCGTTTCTGGAAATGCAGGTTTGTTTGGGACAGCTGAAGACCTAGCGAAACTGATGCTCTTCTATCAGAACTATGGAAATGTAAATGGCAAACAGCTCATTTCTGCGAAAACCGTTCGGGAATTTACTCAAGTCCAATTTCCAGAGAATGAAAATCGAAGAGGTTTAGGTTTTGATAAGCCATTGCTCGATAATGCAGCGCATTCTCTTGAGGAGGCGTATCCTTCCCCATTGGTAAGTCCTGAGAGTTTTGGTCACTCAGGCTTTACAGGCACCTTTGTTTGGGCTGACCCGGTGCATCAACTCACCTTTATTTTTCTCTCCAATCGGGTTAATCCCACAAGAGATCATCGGAAACTGTACAGCTTGGGAATTCGGGAAGCCTTGCAGGATGTTTTTTATCGGGCTGGGGAATGAGTTGGAATGGGTTAGGGGGTGAGGGGATTGGATCACTCCCCAATACAAAACTTCGATAAAATATTGGCTAAAAGGTCATCGGTTTTGATTTCCCCTAAGAAATGAAGAGATCGACGAATATCCGTCGCAAGGAAATCATTGGTGACTTCCTGATCTAAACCACCCAATACATCAAGCAGGGATTCTCTGGTTTTGGTCAGGCTTGGTCATAATGCCGAATATTGGATGCGACGGTATTTCCGGTTTTAAATAAATGCACAAATAATTCATACTCTTTGAATTATCTCAAACAGTCTTTTTAAGCTTTTCAGAAATGAAAACCTTAATCACACTTTGCCTGGTTATCCCTAGATTCCTAGCCACTTTATCCAATTCTTGAACCATCCACTCTGGAAAGTCTACACTTACTCTTCTTGGTTTTTGACCAGGTCTGGTATTTTTTTCCAAATCAAGAAATTCAATGAGATTTTCATTATCGTCAAATTTCTTGTCAAATTCAGCCGCTGGAATAGATTTCTTTTTCATTTTCTCTGGATCTTTTTACCGATATAATTCTTTTTGAATCTGAGCGAACTGTGTAAATGGTTGACCAAATAGCCCCATTAAGTTCGGCAATCATCATAAATCGCTGTTCATCAATTGTACGTGCTTCAATTATGATCCTATTCGGATCGTCCCATAATTTTATGGATTCTTCAAAATCAATTCCATGTTTGATTTTATTAGCCTTACTTTTTGATGGATCAAATTCAAACATAAATCTGACTTACCTAGAAAAGACTTCTAATTTAACCATATTTGTAAAAATGGCTCAATAATTACATAAAAAGTAATCAGAAAAGGAGTCTTTTCCTCCAAATAGTCTTACTTCCCGATACAATATCTTTTCAATACCTGTATATCAATTAGTTACGGTTTATTAGCAACAGATTAGCAACAAGAAGTGTTGACATTAGGCTAATTAAAGACTAAAGAAGGGAAAAATAAATTCAGCTCTTGTCATTGATATTCATAATGTTCTCATCATTTCCACACATGGCCTCCTGAAAATTGATAAGCAATAACTTGCCAGAATAGGGCTAACACTATTTACCAAAGGCTTGAGAAGGCCATTTATATAACAGGTAAAACCATAGGATACCGGATAACCCGACCGATAAAAAGGTTACCCAATGAGGGGATTGCACTATAGTATTCGCCCATAAATGCAGTGTAATAGGCACCACAAGGGATTTGCTTCTTTCTGTTGAATATCCAAGAAGAAAAGATAGTGCAATTGTAACGAGAAGAAAAGGTGCAGTTTTAAGTAGTGCGGTGATTCGGTTCTCATCAATCCACAGAAATCGAAGATGCCATATTTCCCACATAAGCCCGATAAATAACCAACGCCAAACCCTTGGAATTGATTTTAATGCATCTTCAAGGAAGCCACGCCAGCCAAGTTCTTCACCGAGTGTAAACACAAATGAAACAGGAATAAGAACGAGAAAATTTTTAGGCGCATATTGCTCGCTTACAGGGTAGAATAGATTAAGAATAAAAAATACTGACCAAGGAACAATAAAGAATAGCAGACTATGAACCCATTTTTTGCCAAATAATGAAATTTTGCGTGTGATTGATTTTCTGAATATAAAATAGCAGAGCAGCGCAGCTAAGCCAGGTCCCCACATAATGATGAGGAAAGGATTGATTACCTGAACACCTATGGGTTTCAACAACTCCTGAAAATAGGACATGTTCAGAAAAATAGGCCAGGCAATAGCGCAGGCAATCGTGTAATAAAGTAAAGCGTGAAGGAAAATTTTCCTTTTCATTTTTTCTTTTTTGGTGGAATTATCAGTTTAGAAATACAGTCGGTAAAAGATGGTAGGAAAGAACCCAATCTGATAAATCGTAGTGATTCTGTTTTCAATCGAATCAAACTGTTGCGTAAAGGCGTTTTTCCGATTCGTTATGTTTCGGAGATCAACCGCCCATTCCTGCATGGCCTTCTTTCCATTGCTCCGGTAGGTTACTTTCAAATCAAGCCGGTAATAACTTCGAAATTGCTTGCTGAAGGGGGTGTGGTTTTCAAACACAGCTTCACCGGTAGCCTGAGATAGCTCCAAATCGATGGGAGTATACCTTCTGCCTCCGGCCCATGTATGCTGAACATCTATGGCGATGAGGTCTCTACCCTTCAATTTAAACTGCTTCCCCAATAGCAAGTTGCTTTGAAAGTTTGTGTTGAAGGCGGTGTTGTGCCAACTATCGGCAAAGTCTTGATACTTGGAATCAAAGACGGACGTAGTGGACAGAAAATAATACCCATCTTTAAAGCTTCGTTCTACGGACAAGTCTATTCCTACATTTCGGCCCTGACCTTTGTTGATGAGGCTTTCTTCTGCTGAGATCCCAAACTCAGCACCGGCATTAATCGCGCTGTATGAAGATGTTCTGCTAACCGGGATGGAAAACAAATTTTGGTAATATGCTTCAAGAACGAATCTCCAAGGTTTATCCATTTGGAATTCATAGGCTACTATGTAATGATCGGATTTGGAAAAGCCCAGGTTCCTGTTCGTAAGCTCATTTGGAAATAAGCCGGCAGGATCTTGATAAAAATGTAAATTCAGAGGTTGCCGCTGAGAGTGTCTCCCATATCCAAATTTTAAAAAGTGGCCTGAATAAAACTCCCAACTGATGTTTGCGCGAGGTTCAATATTGACCTGTTTGTTAAGCGCAAAAAACAGGCTGTGAAGCCCAAAACTAGCAACCAAGTTTTCAGTGAAATAGTGTTTCCATTGAGTGTGCAGTTGTACCTGGTGTGTATTCCCCCTGCTATTGATTCTATCCATCAGGCTATTCTGATACCGGATGCTGTCCGATAGGTTAAAGTGGATATTGGATGCTACTAATCCCGTACGGAAGTAGTTGCGATGATTAATCTTTTTATTCAGTGTCCAATGCAGACTGGTTCTTACTTCGGATAATTTTTCTCTGAAAATGGGAGCCTGTGAGTTGAAACTCCAATTGACGCTATCGATTCGCGAAAACTGATCTGAGTAAGCAACACCTAAAGAAATACTGCTAGCCCAGTCGTTTTGTAGAAGAATTTTATGATTGAAACCAAGTACCGCAATGTTTGAACCGGAGGATATGTCAGAACCTATGGGCGATAAACTATCGGGCGGATCAGCCTTGAAGTTGATCTGGCTGGTACCTCCTATGCCGAAGAGTTTAAATGTACCTGCTTTTTTTGTGGGTAAATTAACGTTGAATGAGATATCCTGATACTTTGGAATTGCCCCATCTGTACCGAAGTCTATCCCCAGCATTCCAAGAAGTTCAACGGTGGAATACCGGTAATTAGCCAGGTAGCTGCCACCATTTTTCCCTATTGGTCCTTCCATGCCTAGTTCGAGACCATTAAAACCAACCTGAAAAGTATGCTCTCTGTCCTCATTGTTACCGTCTCTAAGACTTAAATCAAATACACCTGAAAGTGCATTACCATATTCTGAAGGGAAGGCTCCGATTATGAAGTCTGACTTGCTAAGCACATTGATGTTTAACAAGCTGACCGGACCGCCTGTATTTCCCATAGAGGCGAAGTGGTTTGGGTTCGGAATGTCGAGGCCTTCTATGCGCCATAATAGGCCTGAGGGCGAATTCCCTCTAATGATTATGTCGTTGCGAAAGTCATTGGCAGAGCTTACCCCGGCCAAACTTGTAGCCATACGTGATGGGTCATTTAAGCTACCTGCAAATCTTCTGGTATCATCGGGATTGAATCCTCGGCCACTGATTAACACCATTTGATTATCAGGTTGATTAGGATTCTGATTCGGCTTAACAACCACTTCACTAAGCGTAGCTATGGACTCTTTCATTTTGATGGCCATTATTTCGTCTTTACCGGAAATGAGTGTTACCTCAATTACCTCAGGTAGGAAGCCGATATGTTGGAAGTGTAGTGAATAGGTTCCGGGAGCTAAACCATCAAACTTAAAATGCCCGCTTGAATCGGAAATAGTGTGTAATATGCCGTCACCGTCTTTGACTAAGCTAATGGCAACAAATGCAAGGGGCTTTTCAGTATGAGCTTCAGTAATTGATCCCTGGATATTGGTTTGAGCGCAGATGCTTTTACCTGACAATATTATCAGAGAAAAAGTAAGGAATCTGATATAGATCAAATACCTATCCATTTCTCCAGAATTTCGTTTTACTGAATGAACTAATAAATAAACAAGAGCCCCTGCCGCCCCCGCAATGAGTACACCTATACCTCCTCTGACAGGTCCGATGGAATCAACATCAAGAAAATCAGCAAGAATCGAAGGATTTAGGATGAGTGCAGATAAAAGAGACAATAGGGCAATTAAGATTAAAATAAATGAAGTCCTTTTCATAACAGCTTATTGTTTGAGTGTTTTAGTCTAAAAAGACACTGCCATATTTTTCGCTTATGGCACCTATTTTATCAGGATTTTGAGCCATCTCACGGAACATGCGTTCAACACCTGCCGGAGAAAAAAGAAACAATACGTGGCTTGGTGTTTCTGATGCAGGCATCCAACGATGCCATTCGCCCTTTGGGATTTTTAGAAGTGCGCCTTGTTCAAGAAGGTTTTGTTTGTCCAGAGCATCTACCCGTAAGGCACCTGAAATGACCAAAATCCACTCATCTTCATTGGTGTGGAGGTGCCAGGGCGTGCCCGGATCATTGGCTGGAATATTGGAAGTAGCCAAAAAGAAACGTCCATTTGTGGTTTCTGTGGTTTCGTGGTAACTAAGGCCAAAATGTGTTTCCATGATAAAGCGTATTTGTTATTTGATTTCGCGTTCGTTGTCCAAAAGCATTGACTCTAGAATCGTTGCCAGTTCATTAGGATGCGATAGCATTGGCAAATGGCCCGAGCTGAGTTCTTTTACCGAATGAGGCTGAAAATTGGAGATTGAAAGCTCTTGAGCGCTTAGAGGATACGCCTTGTCAGAAAGCAGCTTCACGTATCCTCTGTAAATACCAGCAAGATCATATTGAATTTTTGAAGCATACAGATGATAGGATTCATCTGAATAGGCATTCACTATTTTGTCTGCTATAGACGCATCAAGACCTATACAAAGGCTATTGCGTATGATCTTAGCCGGAGGCTTGGTACCCGTTAATCGGATGATCCAAGGCATCAAAAACCTTTGTGATGCAGGAAGCGTGGAGAAGAAATGGCGGCTTGAGTGAGGCACAGAGGCTCCGACTCCGATAATACCTTTTATCTTTCCTCGTAGGCTTTTAGTGATCCGGAGACCAACTATTGCAGAAATTGAATGACAAATAAGAACTACTTTACGATCTGGTGAATGCTTAAGAATGGTATCGCCAACAGACTGACAATAATCTTCTAAAGTAATTTTTCTTTTGAAGGCCTGATTGGATTCACGTAAAGGGAATGGAGCGCAAATGCTTCCGGGGAAGTATTGCTGGGAAAAATCTTCCCATATATATGAGGAAAGACCTGCACCATGAAGAAATACTACGTTTTTATCTGCTGACATAATCCTTAATTACTCTTCATCTTTGTCAAAAGGATTTTTTATTACACCACCAACAGGTATCGTTTCCGCTCCCAAGCCAGATGTTTCTTCAATAAATGGCATGGCTTCTGCAATGATGGATTTTATCTCCGGAAGTTGGAGGGATGCGCTATGTACCTCTTTCGAAGTCCATATCTCGGTTACCCAGATAATATCCTTGTTCTTGACTTCCTGGGCAATGATATATTGAATACATCCCTCAAAACCTTCAAGTACTTTTGATGCTTCGATTAGCAATTGTGCGAGTTGATTGCCTTTACCTTCTTTGGCAGTTTGGTTACCTATAAGACCATAGTATTGCATATGTATTTTATATTTTTCTTTAAAAGACAAAGGAAAGGGTATTGGAATATCTCTAATTGTATAAAACCGACAAGCATAAGTTAGGATTAAGCCCAAGAGCTTACTCGTTAAGTAAGTCTTTAACAACCCTTCCTTCAGAATCCAATACTTGTATTACAGGAGTATCATTTTTATCTACCATCAACAAAATCCTATCTCTTCCTTTGGTGTCTCGCAGTATGATAACAGCATCTTTGTTGTCATTGGCCATGATAACTCGAGGAGTACCACCACTGCCTTTGGTTTCAAACTCTTCTGAACTGTTTTTATCAAACAGAACCATACCCGTGCGCCATGTGGAGTCGGTTTGCTGTTTGAAAATGCTAAACGCATCTGTGTTGTCGTAGTCCATAGTAAACATGCTCTGCTTCATATCTATTTTGGGCTGCACAAGGCCACCTACTTCATTTCCATCATTGTCGAAGTAGAGCATCCCCGATGTTTGGAAAATCCGAGGCACTTCTTTCCCGTTTACAATCGGGTCTGGCAAACTGTCTGAAAAAATTAATACCAGTTTACCTGTTTCCCTGTTGATCACTTTTAAGGTGTGCACGGTCAGCTCTTGCTTAGTAGCAGGTTCATTGCCAATATTTACTATAAAATAAATCAATAAAAAGCAAATGACACTCAATAATACTATAATAGCGGGCATGTTATATTTTGACATATGAGTGTTTTTAATTTTATTTCTATTTCATGGATTTTAAGCAAACCAACTCGGTGTTTGACCTATAAAATTCTATATCCTCAGAGTCCTTATCGCAACCAGGCTCTTCCTCCATCCGCTGAAACGTCAGTGCAATTAGTTCTTTCTTATCCTGCCAATTATGAATCGTATGTGCCAGGTAGGTTCCGGCAGGGATAATATACTCCTGAAGTGATTCTCGTGATACTGATAGTTTATTTGGACTATCACAGCCGGCTAGATATTGCTGACCATCAAAAACCCCATAGAACTTTATCCCCGCTCGTTCAGAAATATAACTCTCAAGTTCCAACCATGCCTTTGAAATACCCGCGGGGAAAGGATATTGGGTTATGAAGTAGATATGCACGGGAGCTTTAATTTTCTTAACTGTGAACATATTTTATTTTAATGGATGTTTATGCAAAAGTGGGATAATGTTGTGAGGAATAATTGTATAAAACCGACAGGGAGAAAAAAGTCAAAGACTATCTATCTATTATTCGCAGAAGAATGATTTTTCTTCGTCTTTCGAATCAGAAATGCCCCAACGCTAGTTGTCACTCCTCCAAACAGGCCTATCCAGAGGAAGGGGTATTGTACCGAGAGCAGTCGAATTGAAATCTCACTAAAAAAGGCGGCATATAGGCCAACAACACTCCAACACATGATTTCCAAATGTTGTATCTCCCAATTTTTTAGCCTTTTCCGAAATAGTATAGTATAGATGCCCCCGATAATGGCAAATGAACTTAGAAGAGCAAAAAAGTGGAATACCCCAAAACCTCCAAATAGTTCATAAATACTGAAGGCTGTAATGTTCACCGCGACCATACAGAAGAGGTAAGCATATCCCATTCTTTTGTGCAAAGAAGTGCCCTTTTTTGACAATAGAATGTAGGTACCCGTGAATAGGGCGCCAATAGCTGAGGTTATATGAATGATACCCATAGTCAATATTGAGATGGTCGAATTTTCAAGAATGCTCTCGTTGACAAAGAAATGAGCCTATGCTTTAAGGAAATTGTAAAAATTCGACATGACCGATGGTCACTCTTTCGGATAAGCCCTCTTCCCTTTTGATTTAATTAAGTACGCCCTTGGTGTTACGCCTGCAAAAGCCTTAAAGTCGCGAATAAAGTGGGACTGATCTGCATAGCCTGCGCGGTAACCTAGTCCGGTCAGAGTGTCAAATTCGTTTTGGTGTATCAGATTTAGTGCAAAATTGAATCGGTGAATACGTTTATACATTACCGGTGATACGCCCAGTTCTTGCTGGAAAGAACGCTCCAGGGTACGTTCTGATACCTTTAACTCACGCTGAATATTGTAAAGCGGTAACCCTTCATCGTATAGCGATATAGTATCGCGAAGGCGCACTAAACCGGTGCTTAATTTGGGCTTTAATTGACATAAAAATGAAACAATGGCATTAATTTTATACCCTAACCCATTATTACACATTAATTGATCTAAAAGTCTCTCACAATTTACCAAATCCGATAAGGGCAGTGCGGAGTCAGTTAGTTCATTGGCATCGATACCAAAAAGTGCTTTTAAGGCATAGGGTTTAAGAACTATACCAATATTTTTATAAGGTGGTTTCGCTAGGGTGGATGACCATCGGGTCTTTTGACCGTAAATCATGAGTTGAGGTAGTTTGGAAAAACCATTTATAGTAACAGAACCTGGTATTTCATGAAATATGATTCCTGGCTCTCCATCTGCTATTAGATTGTATTCCATTGCTGGGAAATTGGCATCCGTGCAGGCATCAAACCAAAAGAGGGATGCATATTCCAGCAAAAAAGGAGGAGCCGGAAACTCCTGATATTGCATTGAAGAATTATGAACCAGATATGTACCTGTTAGTTTTTCCACGTTTTAATTATCAAATAAACAATAATTCGGTCTAATTTCAATTAGTCTCATTTGTATAGAAATCATAGGCAGCTTTTGCAATTTCCGCTATAATTTTTTCGTTCGTATCGAAATTCTCTCTTGATTCAGTGATAAAAATACTTAGAATGAAATATTCATTATTCGGTAGAAAAACGATACCTACATCGTTTAATGCAGCCGTAATTCCCGTTTCCTTATTCGTCCCAGACCAACCTGTTTTGTGAGCAACAATTGTTTCAATAGGCAATAGTCCTTTGATCCGATTTTTCCCTGTTGTTGTTTCTTTCATTGTTTTCCAAAAGAAATCATAGCTGACTTTTGAAAGCAAGGCGGATTTATTCTCATAAAACAATTTAAGTGTTTCACTTGCCGCATTTGGGGTAGTCCAGTTATGGTACATATTTTCCCATTTGGACTGCATTTTTTCTTCATTAAATTCAATTTGTAAGTCTTCAACCCCGGTCTTTTTAATGAAACTTTCAACTGTTTTCGGCCCACCAATTAACTGTATTAAAATGTCACAGGCCGAATTGTCACTATGAGAGACACAATATTGAATCAATATCTCAACTGAGAAAATCCCCCCATTAGGATACGCATCTCTAAGCGGGCTCCAAAAGTCTTTTGGCAAAAACTCATCTTTTTCTATCTCAATTTTCTGGTCTATTGAAATGTTTCCTTGATCAATTTCACCTAATACAGCTAATGCCACCTGAAATTTAAATACGCTTTGCATTGGAAATCGCATGTTTCCGTGCAACGAAAGCGTATCTTTCCCATTATTTCCGATTATTGAAACTCCAACTATTGCATCTTTGTCTGAGACGATTTGTTCAATTTGTGTTAGCAGCCATTCTCTTTTGCTTATTTGTTTAGTGCTATCCGTGAGAAACAGTGAAATAAGAATTAAATAAATCATTGAGTTTATCATATTATTTTAATTTTGACATTATCCGTGTGACTACTCTGCCTAATTTTGAGTTGAATTCCTTTCTTGAAAAGGCATTAAGGATTTCGAATTAATGGCTGTCCCTTCTACCAAAAAGCCCTCAACCAGTAGATAAGTCTTTCGCCTCACAACCACGTCAATGAGTAGATCATAATCAGCGCCCGCTTGGTGTAAGGCATCATCTATAGCATCACCAAGAGAAGCGCCCTCACCAAATAGACCCAAGCTTTTTCCCTTTACCCTTTTTTTGGGCTGTTCAAAGTCCTGAATGGTATGCAGTTTTGTACTGGCAATAGTAAGGTCGGCTATTCGGTAAGAACAACCTGAAACAAAGAGTATAAGAATCGCCAATACAGTTCGGGATGTCCATTTTTTCAGGTATTTCATAACATTGCGTTTTTATCATGATTTGATGTAAAACAGCGCCAGGTGAGCAATACCGGAAGCATTATCAAAGTGAATGACGGTATATTGATGAAATAGACGTTGAAATCTGCACCGTAATAAAAAGACAAGCTACTATCCAAAATGAACCATGTCGTCATGGCAAGGGCTATGGCGTTACGCGCCCACTTCTCTTTACGTGCAAATGGATACTTGGCGATGTACACGATCAAAGTGTGAAAGCCTACAATGGTGGCCCCGATAATGCCGAATAACCAGTTTTTGAAAGCCATCATCTTTTCAGAAGGGGCATTTCCATCAAAGAAGGTGTGGTAGGTTCCTTCGTTATGTATTTCAAACAATAAGCTATTACCCGCAAAAGCAATAAGCAGTCCAATGCCTATAGTAATTAGATTAACGGCCATGAGCCAGTTTTTCCAAAAGATAAAGTTTTTCATGACAACTGTTTCTTGATTATATAGCGATACCAAACCAGTCTTAGCAATCCGATTATTGTTCCAATTGGAATCAAAACGAGTACTTTATAGAAAAAATTGGGGACTAGTTCTTTTAACCAGATTCCATTTATGACGGACAGACTGAACAGCATGAAAATGATAATCGATAGCCTGTCTAGTATAATCAGGCCATTTAATTGCATAAGAATTACGGTCAGTAAGCACAGAGCCGCAGAAAGCAAAATGGTTAAATGGATATATTGAAAAGGTAAGGATATGAAGTTTAAGATTATTAAAAGGACTATGATATGAACAATTTTCTTTGGATACTGATCTTCATTTTTTCTTAGCATGTAACTAATGAAAGATTGATCAAGTCCATGTTTTGAAAAAATAACATACTCTTTGTAGACTTCTAGAATTGTTATTCCTAGAAGGATGACATTTATTATCGGAGTAGCGCCAAAGCCTGCGACCAAGGTGAAAATGAAAATGCTTGTCGTGAGTGGTAGCAATACCAACAAACCTGCACCTGCATAGCGAAGTGAAAGTATTAGTGTGCCGGCCAAAATTTGAAGAAAGGCCATTGTGTAAAACAAATAAAGAACTTCAATCGGAAATAAGTCATCTGGTAATTTTGAAGGGCCGATAACATTACCAATATAGTCAGGTGCAAATTTACTGAAGCCTGCTGATAGGTAGACAAATCCCAATATTAACCGAAAAAACAGGGAAACGATATTTCTGTTGGAAAGTGGCATATCAGTAGTTTTTTTTATTTGTGCTTTTCACTTTATCATTTAAGTACTGTAATACTATTCTGCCTCGCGGAGATACTTCGTAGCCAGAATTAAAGCTAATGGTAAGCCCTATGTTTTTGAGTTTTCGGATGTTTACTTTGAGCCATTCTTTCTCAAACCCTGAGGCCCGGGCTAAGTCAGCGGCCTTGTGATGCGGGTTTTCAGCAATTAGGTTAAGTACTTCCGATGTCCAGGGGCCTACTTTACTAAACTTATCATAGCGGGCTAGCTTAAGACAGATGTCTTGCAGCTCTTGATCCGATAAATTGGCCTTATTTCTGAGCTCAATTCTCGGATCGGGTCCTGAGAAGTTCAGTTCGATACGATATACATCGCCTTTGCCTTGATGGTAAAAGGATTTCTGCAGTTCCTCCATAGATGAATAACCTGCTAGCTTGATATCTTCTTTCTTTATATCAGTCAGCTTCACCTGAGATACCTGGCTAATCTCAATTTGACCGACCGCGGTATTGATCAGAGATCCTGTTTTTACGCGTGGAAGCATCCACCTGCGAAAGGCGAGTTCGATCTCACCCTTTTTTATTTTTTCTAAGACATCTCGCGTGAAGAGCATGATTACAGACCCTTTAAATATCGATGTAGCATCGTTGGTTTTCTCTCCAGTAACTCCTCTAAGGTGTTCGTGACCAAGGCAAACTCATCCTTTTGTATGCCTGCCGCCATGCTCGATAAGAACTCAGTTGTAGGCTCAGGTATCTGATACTGTCTGAGGGTGTCGTGGTATTCGCCTATGGAAATATCCAAGTATTTAAAGGTGCGGGGTTTTACCTTTTGAAGCTGATCCGCAAGTTCACTAAAGGTAAAAGATTGATTCCCCGTGATTTCATAGGCCTGATTCTTATGCTCTTCGGGATGTATAGCCACCATCGCCATGGCCTCAGCAATATCTGCTCTCGACACAAAGCTTATCCGTCCATTCCCCGCAGGATAGGGCAAAATGCCTTTTTCCAGGCATGTAGGATCAACCAAACTCGGAATCACTTCCATATAGAGGCTGTTCCGAAAAAAGGTGTAGGGTATTTGACTCAATTTTATTTCACTTTCGGTAGAGTAGGCTTGCGTTGCACCTTGAAACTGATGGTTCAGCGAAGGAGCCAGAGAACTCGTATAGATAATGTGTTCGACTCCATTTACCTTTGCCGCACTTACCACATTCATTTCCTCCTTAATCCCTTGCTCACCCACACTTGTAGTGGAAATTTGAATCAAGACTTTCACGCCTTCAAGAGCTTTCAAATAGGAGCGCAGATCAGCGTAATTAGCTACTCTTACCTCCATTCCTTTTTTTTTGAATGGCAGACCTTTAACCTGATCGCGAACAATGGGTAGAATTGTGCCAGGGGAAATTGATTGGAGGAGATGATCGATGATTAATGACCCTAAGTGGCCGTTGGCTCCTGTTATTGCTATCATATTGTTTTTTGTTCAAAAATCGATCTGTTCGCTTTTAGAAAATTGTACGTAACCGACATCCGACAAAGTCATATCGAAGCTCTGAGCGCATCATAGCGGTATACCCAGTCCATTTTCTTTTTTTCCAGCTTAATAAAGTGACGAAGAAGCATATCGCGAAAGAAAACGACAATTGGATTCGGCTTGGACTTACTTTTACCCACCTTTCGGGCTTGTTGGATGATTTTCTTCACCCTTGGTTTGCGATGGTTTTGATAGCTAGCAAAAGCTTCTTCTGGAGAATTTCCAGATTTTAGACAGCGATAAAGTATGGCTGCATCTTCTAATGCCAGGGATGCTCCTTGTCCAATATGTGGTGAGGTAGCGTGCGCGGCATCGCCAATAAGGCACACATGAGATGTATACCATTTTTCCAGCTCAGGCATGTCATACACGGGATAAGCGAAAATATCTGTGCTATATTGGATAAGATCCTGAATGGGTGGAGGATCCTTTTCATGAAGCTTTAGCAGGTTTTCTTTTATTTCTTTTTGAAGCTTTGTTTTTATTTCTTCCCTTGTCGGCTCTTCAGCGCGGTAATAATTGTTAAACCACCAAACCTCGTTAGTATTAGAGGTTGTATATCCAAAAAAAGCGCGAGCTCCAAATGTCATAGACACAGGCTTTGAATTGAAGCGCCATCCCTCCATCGAAATAATTGAGCCGGTGGATAGTTGTTGGGTGTATTTTGGCTTATTAGCAAAAGGAAAAATTAACCTTCGACACCGGGAATGAATACCATCTGCACCGATTACTAAATCTACAGGAGCTAAATTGCCTGAATTAGTAACTGGTGTTATCTGACCAGTTTTTTCGGATAGAGCTACGATCGATGTGCCATAATAAATAGGAATATTATTCCGCTTCAATTCTTGATGCAAAAGCTTGCTAATGGCCGCTCGTTTTACTTGGATGGACTCAAAACCATATTTAGGTTTCTGATAGTTTGATTCTAGTTCAGCAATCAGTTGCCCTTTAGAATTGTAAAACTCAATGGCACCGGGCGCATATTCTTGATATAACTCATTAAGGTCGATGAGGTCCGAAAGGACTTTTAGTCCATTTGGTGAAATCCCCATAAAGAGCCCCTCATCCAATTCGTCAGCATTTCTTGCCTCCAGTAGTTCTACCATAGCCCCCAAACGATGGCAATACAAGGCTATAGCAGGACCGGCTATACCACCACCTGCAATTAGCACCTTTTTATTTGTCATCATGATTTCTTTTCTCTTTTGATTTCAGCATGCCGAACCCAATTAGCACGGCTAGGACTGCAGCAAAAATTAGTTCTGTTTTCATAGTTATCTATAATTGATTGATGTAGGCTTTAATTAATTCAATTCCTTCTTCGTGTTTTAAAGTAGTGCCAATTTTAGGCATTACTTCATCCTCCCAATCACTCTCCATTCTTTCAGGTATGTGATACCGAAGTGGTTGAATACCCGTTTGATTATATGGTGTGGAATACCTTAAGTCTAGAGACCATTCGGATGCCACTCCCGCTGGATTGTGGCAATGCGCACAGTTAACATCCAGATAAGCTCGCGCACGTGGAGAAAGTAAGTGATTGGGATTGTCCCACTGCGGTAATTTAGGTAGTTCATCAAGAGAAGAACCGTTGAGATACCCTTTGTTAATCCAAGACTGAATTTGAGAATTATTGGAGCCTTCCCAGTGAGGAACATTAAGGTTGGACACCTTCGGTCCAATAGGGTTTACCTTACTATTTTTGTTATGGCAAGTGGTGCAATCTGAATTAGAGGGTATTACATAGGTAAATCGTTCAGCTTTTCCGTTTGGTAAAATCTGCTCCATCCTTACCTCAGCTCCATTTTCGATCAGGTATGCTTCGGTCTGACTGTCATTCCATTTGTATACACCTACATTCCACTGCCCTTTTTCCAGTATCAGCAAGCGAGTCTCCAATATTTTGCGAGTTTGATTATTGGGTTGTTGATTTTCAGGGTAAAAAAAGGTTTTGGCGATAATAGTACCATCAGGAAAATCAATTGCAGATTTGTTTCTGACATCAAGTTTTTGGCCTTTAGGCAACTTTATGATGCGTTGTTTGGAAGCGTAGTCAGTAAATAAAGCGGTGTTTAACTCGTAAACAAATGCATTTGTGTCCGGTGTTAGTTCTGCAAGTGGAATTTGATATAGGTCATAATCTGAAAGATTATACTTTAACACTAAATTGTTTTCAATTGGCTCAATAAACCACTCGTCTTCGCAAGCATGAAGAAGGACAAAGAGACAAACCACCATAGGAGTTACAAAGATTTTACGCATTAACAGTTTCTTTTTGATTCGACCACAGTAGCTGAGCAAAGCCCATATTGATTAAGAAGAAAAGAGCCACCCTTAAATAATTTAGATTTCGCCATTGAGCAGCTTTTTCCAGTAAAACTGGATCTGTCATGGGTTTTACATTCATTGCTTGGAACTCCATGATGATAGGAGCGAAGTACAGCAGCGTCCAAACCCTTACACTTATGTGGGCCACAAGTAGTAATAACATGAAATTTCGTCTCTTTTTGAAACGCCAGTTGAAAATGAGCGCGATCAAGAGAAACATTTCATGAGAAGAGTGCACGATGATCCAGAAATTTTTGAAATCAAGTCCATAAGTTCCTTTGAAAAAGAGGAGGGATTCCGGAGGAGCTGCGGTCCAAGCGGGAACCATAATTGCCGTTTCCCATAGTTGTGCGCCATTCATTAAAAAATATGCGGCTGTGGCGATGAAAAGCCAGAGATTTGCTTTGTAATATTTAGTGGAAGTCTTCATATTTTGTGACATGTTTAGAGCTTGCCTTGATGGGATGCAATATATTTATATAGCAAAGTATCTTTGCCACAAAGATAAAATCAATAAGTTGAAATGAACAAGAAAAAAGAAGATAGAAGTACTTTGATTCAGAATATCAATACATTAAGTAGAAAATTTTCAACTCATACCATATTGATGCACCAAGCCATCGCAGAAAAGGCCGGATTGTCCGGCACGGATCACAAGTACATCGATTTGCTTTTGGAACATGGTTCGATGACCGCCGGTAAGTTTGCGGAATTAAGCGGGTTGACTACAGGGGCAGCAACCGGGATGATTGATCGATTAGAGAAAATTGATCTTGTAAGAAGGGAAAGAGACCCTAATGACAGAAGAAAAGTAGTGGTGGTTCTAAATCGAGAAAAGGCTTTTGAACGCATTGGGCCCACTTTTTCTCAAATGCAAAACGACTTGAAGGAATTCTACACGGCATTTACGGTTGCCGAATTGATAACCGTAGAAAAATACTTGCGCACAGTCAATGAATTTACCAAAGAGCAAATCCGAAAATTGAATGAAAGTGAATGATCTTTCCGGTCAGCAATTAAAATCTTAAAGAGGTTTTCAAATTTACTTCCCGATACAAAACTTCGAAAAGATATTCGCCAGCAAATCATCTGTGGTGATTTCACCGGTGATCTCTCCGAGGAAATGTAGGGATCGACGGATATCCATGGCTTGGAAATCATTTGTGACTTTTGACTTTAGTCAAGTCAATACTTTTTTGATTTGTTCATATTTATTATTTGTTCACGTAACATGAACATGTTACATTTGTTAACAATGAAGAATGAACTAATTCAAACAGCTATCGAAAACCTTCAAAAGGAAATACCGATCAGCATCGAATTGAAAGGTACTGTACCAGTGGATGAAACACTGGTGGTGAAATGGGATGGCCATCAAATTCAATTGTTGCCATGGGTCAGAAATGAGATCCGAACCCAATTCTATCCACAACTAGCTGAGAGGTTCAAGAATCAAAAGGACCTTATTCTAGTAGCCAATAAAATTTATCCTAAAGTAAAAGAACTGCTACGGGCGGATGGTATTCCCTACATAGAGACGGCAGGAAATATTTTTTTGAATCGAAATGGGATATATATATTACTCGAGCATGCAAAGGCCACAAGTAATCGGGCCCCATTAAAAAATAAGGCTTTTACAAAAAGCGGCCTCCGGGTAGTGTATCAATTTTTAACTTATCCTGAAATACTAAATGAACCCTATCGAACCATTGCTGAAAAGGCCGGTGTGGCACTTGGAAATATTCCTGCTGTCATCGACAGCTTAAAGGATGCCGGATTCTTATTACGAAAAGATAAGCAGAACCTCATGCTTGATCGGAAGAAAGAGCTCCTGGAAAAGTGGATTGATGCATACAGCCTGAGGCTCAAACCAAGTCTTAAGATTGGGGAATTTAGACCAAAAAATGACAATGATTGGACGATGGTAAAGTTAGATTCCCTTGATTCTACCTGGGGCGGTGAAGCTGCTGGGGAGTTTTATACCAAGTATCTACGGCCTGAACGCGGCACAATCTATACTCGACTGGGAAAAGCTGAATTGATCAAAAAATATGGATTGATTCCTCAAAAAAATGGTCCAATAGAAGTGTTGGAGGTGTTTTGGGAAAATTTACCGATAGAAGATCCGGAATTCAATGTAAAGCTTCCTTATGTGAGTGCCATTTTAGCATATGCTGATCTGATACAAACAGGGGATAAACGCTGTATGGATACGGCCCAAAGGATTTTTGATGAATACATCCAATCAAAGTTATAAAAAGCTAGCGATCCCATATTTTAAGGAAGTTTTTGATCTGATCGATCAAGCCTTCCGAAATCATGGAATCGATTATTATTTGGTTGGAGCTAATGCAATTGCTCTTCAGATTTTGAAGGATAGTAGTATCAAGCCACCTCGAGGAACAAAGGATATTGACTTTGCTATTATGGTTCCTACGATCGCTTCCTTTGATGAAATCATGGATTATTTGGTTTCTTTAGGATTTGTTCGGGTTAAAAATGCCGCCAATACCCTCGTTTATAATAGGGGTGAAGCTGTTGTTGATATTTTACCCTTTGGGAAAATCGAAGAAGAATTTACCGAAAGATTTGATCAGCGAGTACTTGATTTACACATCTTGGGTTATTCGGAAATCCTTTCAGATGCAGAACAAATCATGATTGAGGACCAAATGGTGAACGTTCCGCCACTTCCCGGAATGATCCTATTGAAGCTGATTTCCTTTAATGACCGACCTGAAGAAAGACAAAATGATTTATATGATATTCTATTCGTCATAGAACACTATTACAAGCTCAAAGAAGAAGAGATTTTAGAACATCATTTTGATATAATTGAAAGGCTTGTAGAATATGACCCAATTCTAATTGCTGCTGAGGTTTTGGGAAGGAAATCGGGTAAATACCTAAAAATCAATGAAAAACTTAAAGAACGGATTTTTGGGTTTATGGAATCAGAAATTAAAAATGCAGAAAATTCGAGAATGGCTTTAGATTGGACTAGGAGAAAGGATTGGCAATTAAATTATACTGTATCGATTCTTCAGGCATTGTTTTATGGGATTAAGGAAAGCCAAGAATGATTTAATAGGTTATGAGCTAACCGAGAAACAGAAAGTTTTGATCAAGCAGTAGAATTGGCTTTAACTTGAGGCTCTATTCAAACAAATTCAGACATTTTCAATCTCATCACTTCCCGATACAAAACTTCGAAAAGATATTCGCCAGCAAATCATCTGTGGTGATTTCACCGGTGATCTCTCCGAGGAAATGTAGGGATCGACGGATATCCATGGCTAGGAAATCATTGGTGACTTCCTGATCCAAACCACCCAATACATCTAGCAGGGATTCTCTAGTTTTGGTCAGGCTGTCATAATGCCGAATATTGGTCACTACTGTGTTTCCGGTTTTGAATTTATCCAAATTGACAAGCTCAAGGATTCTGGCTTTTAGTGATTCAAGGTTCTCTTTTTTGCCAGCTGAAATAAAAATAGTATCCGGATGCTTCTCAGTTAACTCATTGATAATATTTGGTTTAGCCTTATCGGTTTTATTGGCTACTTTCAAAAAGGGGACGCCCAGGTTCTCCAACTTATTGATATCCCGGTTGATTTCGATCAAGTCAGTATCGCTCAAGTCAAACAGGTAAAGGATCAAGGAAGCAGTTTTCATTTTTTCCTGTGTCCTGCTTACCCCAATCTTCTCGATAGCATCCGTGGTCTCACGAAGTCCAGCTGTATCGATAAATCGGAAAATCACTCCGCCTATATTGATTTCGTCTTCGATAAAGTCTCGGGTTGTCCCTGCAATATCCGAGACAATGGCTTTTTCCTCATTCAAAAGGGCATTGAGCAGGGTAGACTTGCCTGCATTTGGTTTGCCCGCAATCACTGTCGGAACGCCATTTTTGATCACATTTCCCAGATCAAAGCTTAAAATCAGTTCCTCCACCACTCGTAAAAGCCGCTCTACTAACACCCGCAAATCATCCCGACTGGCAAACTCCACATCCTCTTCGGTGAAGTCAAGCTCGAGCTCAATCATGGAAGCAAAATGGATGAGTTGGGCACGAAGTTCCTGAATCTCCGATGAAAAGCCCCCTCTCATTTGATTGAGTGCAGCTGCATGGGATGCTTCTGAGTCCGCGTGAATCAGGTCTGCTACTGCCTCGGCTTGCGCAAGGTCAAACTGACCGTGTAAGAATGCCCGTTGGGTAAATTCCCCGGGTTTGGCTGGTCTTGCCCCGAGTTTGATAAATAATCGGATGACCTGATTGATGATATAAGAAGATCCATGAGTGGAAATCTCCACCACGTTTTCTTTGGTAAATGATTTTGGAGCGATGAAAATCGAAACCAGCACTTCATCAATTACCCGGTCCCCATCCCGGATAGTGCCAAAATGAATGGTATGACTTGCTTGTTTTTCAAGGTTTTTCCCGTGAAAAACCTGATTTGTCAATGAAATGGCGTTTTTGCCTGAAAGGCGAATAACCGCAATGGCACCTACTCCCTGCGGGGTAGCTAAGGCAATGATGGTATCATCGCGTTCTGCTAGTGAAAAACTCATAGTTTGGGGCGGAATGCCTTTTCAATCAGCTCGTTGATTCCTTCTAGAAATGCATCTGCCGGTCTATAACCCGGAAGTTGGGCGATATTCTGAAGGGTAGGCTCAATGACCACAAAATTAGGGTAGGAGCGAACGCGCATAGCCGCAGCGAGTTGAGCTTCGCTAAACTTTTTTCCCATAAAGTCGAAGGTCCGCTTAGTATCCTCCGCATTTAATTTGACCGCGTAAAAATTTTCGTTGACGTATTTGACTACTTCAGGATCAGTGAAAGTCTCCTTGTCCATTTTTTTACACCAACCACACCAATCCGTGTAGACATCCACCAAAAGCATTTTTGGGTCAGATTGATTGGCAGCTACTGCTTCCTCAAATTTGAGCCAGGTAATTTGATCTTGTGAGAAACCGATGGAAGCAAAAAACAGCAATCCAAGGGTGAGAATTAACTTTTGCATATTACGAACTAAACGGCTGTGTTTCTTTTTGGGTTCCCAAGGTGAATTTAAACTTTTTGTGAGTGAAAATTACAGATAAAAAGAAGATTATACCTGCTACGGTCACCATCATACCTGCTATCGAGGAATCGAATAGGAAGGCCAAGTAATAGCCAATCACCGAAACCATCACTCCGGTAAGTATGGTCAATTGGATCAATGGGCGTAAATCCCTGGTCCAAAGGTAGGCAGTAGCAGGTGGTACTACCAATAGTGCTACGACAAGAATTGCTCCCACTGCTTCGAAGCTACTGACTGTCGTATAGGATACCATACTCATCAATCCCAGATTGATTGCTGAGGCAGGAATACCGATGACGATTCCGAATTTTTCATCAAAGCTTGTAATCTTTAACTCTTTGTAAAACAATGTGATAAATCCCCCTACTAAAAGTAAATTTAGAATAGCTAGCCACATGATTCTAGGCCCAAAACTTTGCCCGCTGCTGTTAATCCAAAGGTCGATCGGCAGGTAAGCTATCTCTCCATAAAGGACACATTCTTGGTCGAGGTCAACCCGATAGGCAAAGACGCTAATTAGAATAATTCCGATGGCGAATAGGAGGGTGAAGGTAATGCCGATGGAAGCATCAAGCTGAACACGGGCCTTTTTGCGCAGCCAATCGATCATCAGGGTGGCAAGGATTCCTAGGATTCCTGCACCAATGATTACTTCCAACCCTCTTTGAGTTCCGGATACTAGATAACCGATGACGATTCCGGGAAGCACTGCATGCGATATCGCATCTCCTGTCATAGACATTTTGCGAAGCATCATAAATACCCCGAGTAAGCCACAGGAAATAGCAATCATCGAAGCGGTGATGATGATCAAAAAAGCGTTTTGGTCAAAGCTCATCATGGTCTCTCGGGATTTGTTCTTGGTGAGGATCGAGTTTCGGGAAGTTCAACCGGCTTTCCAGCATGGCTTCTAGGTCAGGAGTGAGCAAATGCTCGAGTTTTTCAGCGGATTCATGTACGTGATCGGGCGCAATATTCATGTATTCATTCAGATAGGATTCCCAAAGTCTATGAAGCCGAACTACTCGCTTGGCTTGATACTTTCCGGGATCTGTTAGTTTTATTAATGATTGATTTACAAATAATAAACCTTCTTTTTCTAAACTCCTGATTGAATTTTTTATAGATTTTTGCTGATGCGGGTAGAGACTTAGAAGTTCTGCTCGAGTTAGCCCTTCCTGTCCTAGTTCTCGGGCTTTGAAAATACTTTTCAGAACGTGGTCCCGCTGTGTTTTCTGAACGTAAGATCTTCGATGAAAATAGCGGGAAACCATTCCTTTCTTAGGAGCAAAGAGAAAGGAAATCAGTGCAATACTAGAAAGAATCACCACTACCCAAGGTCCTGTGGGCATTTGGGGAAGTAAGTATGAAATGTAGGTTCCGAAGATTCCGGAGAGGATAGCAAAAATGGAAGCTAATCCAAGCAGGATATTCAACTTATCTGTCCAAAATCGCGCTGCTGTACCCGGAGTGATCAGCAAAGCAGCCATCAATACTACTCCAATAGCTTGGATCCCAATGACCACTGACAAGATCAGCAGTACATCAAATACGAATCGAATCATATTCATCGGAAGTCCAACTGCCTTTCCGAATTCCGGATTGAAAACAAGAATTTGAAATTCCTTGAGCATAAAGCCTATGACCCCAATAATCAGGACAGATAGGCTTCCATAGACCCATAGGTCTCGCTCTACTATGCCGATTGCATTTCCAAAAATAAATTGATTAAGACCAGCCATTTCAGGATTTCCTGATTTTTGAATTACGGTCAAAAAGACAATTCCGATCCCAAAAAAGACGGAAAGGATCACGGCAATGATGGTATCGTCACTTAGTTTGGTATTTGATTTCAGCCAAGAACTCAGAAAAGTTGCCAAAGCCCCGGACAAGAAAGCGCCTCCGACGATGTAAAAGGGGTTTTTCTCTCCAGCAAGCATAAAGCCCAGACAGATTCCCGGAAATACCGCATGAGAGATTGCATCTCCTAAAAGGGCTTTATTGTCCAAGAAGGAAAAGGTGCCTACAAAAGCAGAACCTATTCCCAAAAGCGTAATCCCCATCACTACAAAGGCAATGGAAGAATCTTGAAATGAAAAGAAGTAGAGAAAATCGCTCATCAGCCTTTCAATGGATTAAATTCTTTCTGCCGGATCAATTCAGATACTTTGGAAAGTAAGTTGAGTTTTCCGCCGTAAGTTTTTCGAAGCAGTTCTTCTGTCACTACCTCGTTTTTTGGGCCTGAAGCGACCAAGTGAAGGTTTAGCATGATAAACCAATCGAAGTAATTAACGGCTGAGTAAATGTCATGGTGAACCACAACGACTGTTTTTCCAGCGGCGCTCATCTCCTGTAAAAGTTGGAAAATCGCCGCCTCTGTATTCATATCTACGCCTGCAAAGGGCTCATCCATCAGATACAAGTCAGCCTCTTGTGCCAGCGCTCTCGCAATAAATACGCGCTGCTGCTGTCCTCCTGAGAGTTCGGATATTTGACGATGAACAAATGCGGTCATGCCGACTTTTTCCAGGCAATCAAGCGCTAAGGTTTTTTCTTTTTTCCCCGGACGGCGGAATAAGCCTAATTTCCCGTAGGTCCCCATTAAAACTACATCGAGAACCGAAGCAGGGAAATTCCAGTCCACCGATTCCCGTTGGGGAACGTAGCTGATTCGGCTGCGGACCTCGTCTAGCGTTTGGTCGAAAAGCTTCACATAGCCACTGCTTGGCTCCACCAAGCCCATGACTGATTTAATCAAAGTAGATTTTCCAGCTCCATTAGGGCCTAAAATACCGATCAATTTGCCGGCAGGAAGTGACAGGTCTACATTCCAAAGCACGGGGCTTTGATCATAACTCACCGTCAGATCATGGATTTCCAGTATGGGGTTTTCTACTTGCTTGATCATGAGACAAGTGCTTGATAAATGATTTCCAAATTAGTTTTAATCATGCCGAGATAGGTTCCGGCAGGAGTATTTGCTGCGTCGAGACTATCTGTAAATAAGGGGCCTGCCAACTCGATCTGATGACCTTTTTGCTCACAGGCTTCTACCAGGGCCTTCAATGCTCTCGGTGATATCGTCTGCTCTGCAAAAACTGCTTTGATGTTTCGATCAATGATGAATTGAGCCAAATCTCCCAAGTCCCGAAGCCCTGGTTCACTAAGTGTGGAAAGTCCTTGAAGGCCTCTCACTTCAAACCCATAAGCCTCTCCAAAATAAGCAAAGGCATCATGGGCAGTTACCAGCGCCATTCCTTTAGCATGAAGTTCTGAAACCTTCTCCTGAATTTCCTGGTCGGCAGCGAGAAGGTCTTTTTGATAAGTTGACCAATTTCCTTGAATATAGTCCTTCCACTCAGGCTTCCAGGCAATCAATTCTTTGGCACTGTATTCCATTGCTAGCGTCCACAACTTCACATCAAACCAAATATGCGGATCTACGCTGTGAGCTTCCGGTCCAGATCGGAGGAGTTTTTCTTTAGGTAGCTCTTCGGAAATATTGATTAACCGCTGACTGAATTCAAGCTTTTCGAAGATTTCAGTCATTTTTCCTTCCAAGTACAACCCATGATAAATCACCAGATCTGCTTCAGTAAGTAGGTCCAGATCTCGTACGGAAGCCTTGTATAAATGAGGGTCGACCCCTGCAGGCATTAGCGCCCGGACATCGGCAGAATCTCCTATTATGACAGAAATAGCATCTGCCAGAATGCTGGTAGTAGCCACGATCAAAGGTTTGGATCGCGTGTCGGGGCTATCCCATTTGCAAGCCTGCAAAAGCAAGCAGAACGAAACTAAGATGAAAAGCTTTCTCATGACTGAATGGCCAAAATATTTGCAGCAACATCCTTCGACATAAAGACATTCTTCTTCTGATCTACCAGAATTTCAACTGAACCGTCGAATTCTACCTTGTCTAGGATTTTCACCCGAGCACCGATATATGCACCCACCTTATCCATGTATCGCAGGAAAGCAGCAGAGCTGTCTTTGACGGCCACGATTTGTCCACTTTGATTGACTTCCATTTCATTGATCGGCACTCTTGGTCTTGCTTTGACATCTCCAAATTCGTCAGGAATCGGATCGCCATGCGGGTCAAACTTGGGGTAGTTCAAATAGGCATCAAGACGCTGAATGAGTAGGGGAGACTGAATGTGCTCCAACTCCTCGGCTACTTCATGAACTTCATCCCAGGCAAAGTTTAATTTTTCAACCAAGAAGACCTCCCAGAGTCGATGCTTTCGGACAGTTTGAAGCGCTAGCTTTTTTCCCTCGGGAGTGATGTTCACCCCGTAATATTTCCGATAGCTGATTACTTCTTTTTCGCTCAGCTTCCGAAGCATGTCAGAGACAGAGGCAGGCTTGGTTTTAATCTCAGCTGCGATGTCATTTGTCGAGACAGATTTGGTTCCTTCCTCTGAGAGGTGATAGATGGCTTTCAGATAGTTTTCCTCGGCTACAGTCAAATTCATATTACAATGCTTTGAAACAAAGGTAAAAATTAATTTAGAAATGGCTAAAAATATTTTTTATAAAAGCTAAATTGTGTGTGGATAAGCCCAAATTTGATGTGGGTTTGATTTTAGATGTGTCTAAAATAAAATTAAGTATGGTTGTAAAAATTGATTAAAATATTAATAAACAGCTATTTATATATTATTTTAGCTACAAAAATCTTCTATGATAAGGTCTGGCGCCAAGTTTCCATTTTTGAATTTTCGGTTTCCAAACAGGCGTATAAGGTGGATAAGTGTGGAAAGTTTTCCACCTCATTTGGGATTAGGAGGATAGGGAATCTAGAACCGAAAGAAGTTTCTCCCCTTCAGTTTTCCAGTGAAAAACTTCCGGAATTTTCTCCAGAAAAAAGTCTTGATCCAGACCTGAAATAAATTCCTTAACTGCTTCCTGAGTATTCTGAAAATCTACCGAAAGTCCCATTTTATGGGATGAGACAAAGTCAGTCCATGTAGGATTTTCTTGAATAATAACGGCTGTATTTAATGCTCCTGCTTCAAAAAGTTTACTCGGAATTTTCCGAGCTAAAGCCTTATGATTTTGGTAGGGCAACAGCAAAAAATCAGTCCCATAAATGGCATCCAAAACCTCGGTATAAGGGATAGGATCAGAAGACAATTCAAGAGAAATCTGGGGATGATTCTTGTATTGATCAAGAAGAATTTTCTGGAAATATTCCAAGGTGACATGGCCGAAAACCCGCAATTTGCTTTGGGGAAAACGCTCCAAAATTTGGAGGAAAAATTGAATTCCTTTTTCCGTTCCGTAAGCCGGTGTAATGGTCCCCGTCAAGAGAAATTCAAAGGCTTCCTTTTCCTTAAAAACTATTGTAGGCTTGGGATGGTATTTGGGTCCACTGTACATATTCTCCAAGATGACAAATGGTTTTTTACTTGGCATTTCATCTTGATAGCATTTTTCAGCCAGGAGAAAGTAATCGATTCTATTATTGTCCTCAGATTTTTCAATTAGCCACTTGGCCAGCTTTACTTTCCAAGTTGATCTGTTTGGAATCAAGTTTAGATTTGCAAGGTAGTTTTCCTGCACATCGTAAATGATTCGAAAGCCCAAGTAGGGTTTGAGTATTTTTGCAGGAATCAAATACTCCCAAGTACAGCAAATCAGGATTTTTGGCTTGACGATTAGGCAGTATTTGAAAAACCTAAAAATGGAAACAATTCGCTCCAATCGAGATTTTGTATTAGTAATCGAAATAAAAAATCGGTCATTTTGAGGATTTAAGACCGCTTTTGATGAAAAACCTATGAAGTTTAGATCGTATTTATTTGTTTCACGCAGCGTTTGACCCAATCTCCAAAAAGCCCTCGCATCTTTCGCAGGTTTGAGCGAAGAAGCGATTAGGACAGGGATTTTCTGGGAAAAACCTTTAGACATAATCGAAACTAACCAAAAATATGGAACTGAAAACCATCATCGAAAAAGCTTGGGAAAATAGAGAGCTTTTGAAAGAAAAGGACACCGAAATTGCTATCAAGACTGTCATCGCTGATTTGGATGCGGGAAGTCTTCGAGTAGCAGAACCACTGGAGGATGGAAACTGGCAAGTGAATGACTGGGTTAAGAAAGCAGTCATCTTGTATTTCCCAATTCAAAAGATGCAGACGATAGAAGTGGGGCCTTTTGAGTTTCATGATAAAATGGCTCTCAAGACCAATTATGCGAAACAAGGTGTCCGAGTAGTACCTCATGCGGTAGCTCGATATGGTGCGCATTTGGCATCTGGAGTGGTCATGATGCCAAGTTATGTTAATATCGGCGCTTTTGTGGATAGTGGCACGATGGTTGATACTTGGGCGACGGTCGGATCCTGTGCTCAGGTCGGCAAAAACGTTCATTTGAGTGGTGGAGTGGGACTTGGAGGAGTTTTAGAACCGGTGCAGGCTGCTCCCGTGATCGTGGAAGATGGTGCATTCATAGGATCCAGAGCTATCGTGGTAGAAGGTGTCCGAATAGGAAAGGAAGCCGTACTTGGAGCAGGAGTGACGCTTACGGCTAGTTCTAAGATCATTGATGTCACGGGTGATAAGCCGGTAGAGTACAAGGGCTATGTTCCACCAAGATCTGTGGTGATCCCTGGATCCATTCCAAAAGAATTTGCAGCGGGAACTTTTCAAGTGCCATGCGCTTTAATTATTGGTCAGAGAAAAGCTTCTACAGATTTGAAAACATCACTCAATGATGCGTTAAGAGAAAACAACGTAGCAGTGTAAACCAACTAGTATGAATAGCATTTATCGAGTAGGAATAGTCGTGCTTTTGAGTTCGGCTATTTTTGCATGTGGTGGAAAAAATGGAAACCAAGGCGATGTTGCCTTTAACCAAGGAGCCTACGAAGAGGCAGTGGAAGAGTATTCCAAGGATCTGAAGTACAACCCAAAAAATGTGGTTTTGCTTTATAACCGGGGAAGAGCTCATGAAGAACAAGGTCAATTGGACTCTGCACTTGCAGACTTTGAATCTGCTTTGGAGATTGATCCGAATAACTTCCAGGTCCTTTTGGCGATTTCAAATTTCCACTATACCCAAAACAATTATGAAAAAGCGATGCTTTTTGCTTCCAGAGCAGAGGAAATATCCGGTGCTCCAGCATCAGCATCCTTTATGAAAGGTCGGGCAATGCACCAATTGGGTTATACGGAAGACGCCTTGAAGGCTTATGGCAATGCCATTAAATTGGATAAAAATTATGCTCCTGCTTACTTTAACAGAGGCATGTTAAAGTTAGCTTTGAAAAGAAAACGGAGCGCTTGTGAAGATTTTCAATTGGCAAAGGGTCTTGAATATGAAGCAGCCAATGATGCAATCTTAAAATATTGTAAATGATAGAAAAAAGCTGATTGGATTTCAATCAGCTTTTTTTGTGCTTTAATTTTCACTTTTTGATTCCGCATGATCATGCTCATGTTCTTTATGATCACAGATTGCATCAGAGGCAATTTTCCCAAACCCCAAGCAAGTTTTGCATTCGCTGATCTCCTTTAGTGAACCCTTACAAGTAGGACATTCCAGCCTTCCTTTTCCATTGCAGCGATCACATTCATAATATTCTATGATATTGAAAATATTTCTTTTGGTGATCATGCCGGTGGCAGCGCATCGGCTACAACCTACGACTCCTGCACCTCTACAGTAGCTACAGTCCTGTTCAGTATTTTTAGCTCCTTGGCAGGTTTCGCATAGCTCGTATCTGTAACCCTTCGTATCGCAGAGATTACATGCTCTGATGGCTTGTAAGGGTTCTTTAAGTTGCCCCTGAAGGTTTTTTGCCAATTCATAATTTTGACCTTTGAAGCCATTCAGATCAAAATATTTGTCCAAAAAACTGGCAGAATTATCATACTGCCCTAGTTCGAAAAGTGTCAATGCAAAGAAATAGGGCATCTCTTCCGGTAAAGGCAGCCCCGAATCAATCAAGTTCCGGAAAATGGAGTTTGCAGTTTCGTAATCCTCACGCTCCATGGCTGCTAATGCTCCGGTCATCCAGCGGTCAGTTTGTCCCAAATTTGGAATAGCTTGGGCCTTAAGAATTGAGGGGGTAGCGAGAATAGAAACTACGATCAGAAATTGGAGAGTGATTTTCACCTAGGGAAGCCTTTTTAAATTGAATTTTAAATATCTCACTCTAAATCGAATTTTGAAATTAATGTTTCCTAAATGGTTTTAATAACATTTGTCTTTTTCCGTTTCACAAACAAAAAATTGTATTTATTTTGAAAAAAATTATGTTGCCGTAAGGCATATGTTTAATCTCAAAATTATTTTAAAATGGGAAAACCAATTGACTCAATCGAAGGTATCGGACCAGCATACAAGGCTAAGCTGGCAGAAGCTGGCGTAAAATCTGTAGAAGGTCTACTTGACGCTGGAGCTTCTAAATCTGGCAGACAAAAACTTGCCGAGCAGACAGGTTTAGATGCCAGTCAAATTTTGAAGTGGGTAAATATGGCTGATCTTTTCCGAATCAATGGAATTGGGGGACAGTTTGCCGAGTTATTGAAAGCAGCTGGTGTTGATACTGTAAAGGAGCTTAGAAACCGAAACGCTGAAAACCTACATGCAGCTTTGACAAAAACCCAGGAAGAAAAAGGATTGACTAAAGTTGTTCCCAATGCAGATAAAGTAGCCGGTTTTATTGAGCAGGCTAAGTCTTTGGAGCCTAAAGTCACCTACTAATCAATCACAAATTTGGCTTAGATAAAGACCTTTTTGCCTGCGCAAAAAGGTTTTTTTGTAGTTTTAGATTTTTAAAAAATTTTAAATAATGAGTAAGAGAGATAGCTTTGTTGATGTTTTGACTGAGGGTCAAATATACAAAAAGGATTTTATCACCTTGGGCACAGGAATTCTAGACGGAGAAGCCATCACAGAGGCTAATGTCAAAGTTCCACTTAAAACCATGAACAGGCATGGGTTGATTGCCGGAGCTACCGGTACAGGAAAGACCAAAACGCTTCAAGTGATTGCCGAGCAACTTTCTTTGAAAGGTGTTCCCTCTGTCCTGATGGACCTCAAGGGAGACTTATCAGGCCTCGCCAAACCAGGAGAAGCAAAGGATTTTATCATTAGCCGGTCCGAAAAAATTGGGGTGGATTATAATCCCCAAGGTCTTCCGGTAGAGCTGATGTCCATTTCGGATGAAAAAGGTGTCAAGCTCAAGGCAACCGTCTCCGAATTTGGTCCGGTTCTCATGTCTCAAATTTTGGAATTGAACGATACGCAGCGTGGAGTAATGGCACTTGTGTTTAGATATTGTGACCTGCATCATTTGCCGCTTTTAGATTTGAAGGATCTGAAGCGCGTTCTGCAGTTTATCATCAATGAAGGCAAAGAGCAGATCAAAGCGGAATTTGGGCAGGTTTCATCCGCTTCGGTAAATACCATCATGCGTAAAATCATCGAATTGGAGCAGCAGGGTGCGGATAAGTTTTTTGGAGAACGATCCTTTGAAGTCAATGATTTTGTACGAACTGAAGATGGAAAAGGGGTGATTTCAATCATTCGCCTGACCGATATTCAAAGCAAGCCGAAGCTATTCTCGACCTTTATGCTCAGCCTCCTTTCAGAAGTCTACGAGACATTTCCTGAGCAAGGAGATGCGGATCAGCCCAAACTATGTATTTTCATCGATGAGGCTCATTTGGTCTTTTCAACTGCATCGAAAGATCTCTTGGAAAAGATAGAAGCCATCGTCAAACTCATTCGATCCAAAGGAGTGGGTGTTTATTTCTGCACACAAACTCCCACTGATGTTCCGGATTCAGTTTTGGGTCAGTTGGGTTTGAAAGTGCAACATGCACTGCGGGCTTTCACGGCAAAAGATCGAAAAGCTATCACAAAAACTGCTGAAAATTATCCCATTACTGAGTTTTATGATACAGCCGAAACCCTGACTTCTATGGGAATCGGAGAGGCTCTAATTACTGCTTTGAGCGAAAAAGGTATCCCAACGCCTTTGGCGCATACCTTGGTCAGAGCTCCAATTTCGAGAATGGATATTCTCAGCACCTCCGAGATTGATGATTTGGTAAGCAATTCGAGCTTGACTGCGAAATACAATGTTCACTTAGACAGAGAGTCAGCCTTCGAGATGTTGAATTCAAAGCTTGATGAAGTCGAAAAAGAGCAGGAAAAAGCAACCTTACCCGGACCAAAACCTAGGACAACAACTCGCACAACGCAGGACGAATCTTTGATTGAAGAACTGAGTAAAAATACCATGGTCAGGCAAATCGGTCGAACGATCTTTCGAGAATTGACCCGAGGAATTCTTGGATCATTCTCTAGAAGAAGGTAGCGCATTTAAAATATTGTAAATCAGTATAATAAATTGAAAATAATTATTGTCGGTGGGGGAGCTGCTGGCTTTTTTGCTGCAATCCATGCCGCATCAAAAGGCCGGGAGGTTTATATTTTGGAAAAGAGTCCAAAGCTTTTATCCAAAGTGAAAATCTCGGGCGGTGGCCGATGCAACGTGACTCATCGGCTGATGCCCAATAGCCAACTGGTCAAAAACTATCCCAGAGGTGAAAAATTCTTGAAAAAGGCTTTCACGCACTTTTCTATTCCCGATACCTGGACTTGGTTTGAAAGTCGGGGAGTAAAGCTTAAAACGGAGTCCGACGGACGCGTATTTCCCCAATCAGATAGCAGCCAAAGCATCATAGATGCATTGATGAGGGCATCTGCAGATGCAGGTGTCAAAATTGAAACCCGACAAGCTGTTGAGTCTATCAAAGAGCAAAATGGCAAGTATATTTTATCGGTGAGTGGAAATGAAATCACAGCTGATAAATTAATTATTGCCTCAGGAGGAAGTCCTAGCAGTTCTGGTTATTCCTTTTTATCAAACTTAAATCATAAAATCAATCCGCCGATTCCTTCCCTTTTTACCTTTAATACACCCAGAAATCCCATTCGGGAATTGATGGGTTTATCCGTGCCTCAGGCGCATATTCGCCTTGCTGGGACAAAGCTTTCTTATCAAGGGCCTCTTTTAATTACCCACTGGGGAGTGAGTGGGCCTGCTGTACTCAAACTTTCAGCCTTTGGGGCTAAATGGCTTTTTGATCAGCATTATCGGGCTGAAGCCATTATAAATTGGGATGTGGGCATGAGTGAGCAGGGCTGGGAAGCGATTATTAGAGGTTTCAAGGAAAAGCATCCTGCAAGGAAAGTCAGGAATTATCCCTTAAATGAATTACCCAATAGACTTTGGGAGTTTTTAATCAGTGAATCCGGTATTGATTCGGAAACTGATTTTGGAAATCTGTCCAAAAAACAGATTAACCGATTGGTTCAAAATCTTTTTTGCTTTATTTTGACCATCGAAGGAAAGACTACTTACAAGGAGGAATTCGTCACCTCTGGAGGAATCGATCTGAAAGAAGTCAATCCACACACCATGGAAAGTATTTATCACCCAAATATTTTCTTTGCGGGAGAAGTTCTGGATCTAGACGGCATCACTGGAGGTTTTAACTTTCAGGCTGCTTGGACTACAGGATATCTTGCAGGAAAGTCTACCCATTAAAGCCCTCTCATGAAATTAGATTCCACGGTATTATCTCAAAAGATATTAGAAATGTCTGAAGGAGACGAGGATTTCAAAATTGAACTCACTTCAGCCATTCATTCCGGCCTACTGGAGCTCAGACAGCAATATTCTTTGGGAAAAGAAAATGCCGACCTAGAGATCATTCAGCAGATTAGGCACAAAGTCAAACCGACCTTGGCGATGTTTGACTTTGATGAACTTTCAGAATCTTTGCAGGAGGGAAAATCTATATTAGAAAGTGAGGGATTTGGGAAGAATTTTGAAGCTCATTTCGAAGACTTCAGGTCAAAGCTTGATGGAGTTATAGAGGAAGTATCCGTATTAAAGGATACGATGAATTGATCTTTTTTCATTAAAAAATCGAGTGCTTAAAAAAAATGGAGCAACCACTCGGAGCTCCAATTTTTAGTGACCCTATGAAATACATTTACATTGGCAAAAGTATCGCTTGAATGTGTTTTGAATTTGATCTCAATATCAACAACTTGTGATGTTTTTTATTGACTTACTTTCATGCCTGTCAAACCAACTACTTACCAAGGACCTCCTTTTTATCTCTTTAATGGACATTTAGAAACCATTATTCCAAGTCTTTATAGAAAGATTGATGGTTTGAACTATCTGAGAGAAAAAATTCCTACTCCAGATAATGATTTTCTGAATCTGGATTGGTCCAAAGTAGGTTCCCCACGACTTCTAATCATTTCCCATGGCTTGGAAGGAGACTCTGAGCGGCATTATGTAAGAGGCTTAGCAAAGCTTTTCAATAATAAACAAATTGACGTCCTCGCTTGGAATAATCGCAGTTGCGGTGGAGAAATGAACCTGCAGCCGGTTCTCTATCATCATGGAGCAGATTATGATTTGAAGACCGTGATTTCCCATGTGGTGGACAAATATGATTATGAGGAGATCTTCCTCACAGGTATCAGTATGGGTGGTGCACAGACCCTAAACTACCTGGGAAAAAATAGTGATGACTTGCCTGCTCAAATCAAAAAAGCAGCTGTTTATTCTACTCCTTGCAATCTGCCTTCCAGTGCAGCGACATTGAAGAGTCGAAGAAATGTTTTCTACAAAAAGCGCTTTTTGGGCAAATTGAAGAATAAAATGCGTCGTAAAGCGCTTCAATACCCTGATTTGATTGACTTGGATTTACTGGAACAGGTCCAGGATTTTGATTCATTTGACACCCTTTTCACAGCCAAATTACATGGTTTTGAAGATGCTAGGGATTTTTATCAGTCTGCGAGCCCTGAGCCTTGGATTGAAAAGGTTTCAATCCCGACATTGATCGTCAATGCATTGAATGATCCCCTTTTGGGTAGGGAATGCTATCCAGTAAAATTAGCTGAACGAAAGTCAGAAATCATTTTAGAAATGCCCAAAAGGGGCGGGCATACAGGCTTTATACTTTCCAAAGATGAATTTACTTGGGCAGAATATCGCTTTTTAAGATTCTTTTTGGAAGAATAGTAGCCGATTTATTTAAATTGGAATTTAGAACCCAAAATTGAATTAGAGAAGGATTAGCCTCTTGTTATCCCTCCGTAAATTACTTTAATCATGAGAAAACTATTTTTCTTTTCCATTCTAGTATTTTTCTTCCTCACACTTTTTTTGATGTGGTATTATTCCTTTCGGGATTTCAGTTTGGGATATTTTGTTTTAGGCATTTTAGGCGTTTTGACGGCCCTTGGCATCTATGATTCCCTACAATCCAAGCATGCAATACTTAAGAATTTTCCTGTAGTCGGACACTTTCGTTATCTCTTGGAATCCATTAGTCCGGAGATTCAGCAATATTTCATTGAAAGCAACACTGACGGAAAGCCATTTAATAGGAATCTCCGCTCTCTTGCCTATCGCAGGTCAAAAAGTGTCAATGACACCCATCCATTCGGAACTCAGCGAGACTTGGATGGAGAAGATTATTTGGCATTGAGACATTCCATTTATGCAGTTCACCCAAAGGAAGAAGATCTTCGGGTTACCATCGGTTCAGAGTTTTGCAAACAGCCCTATTCAGCTTCTATTTTCAATATTTCTGCCATGAGTTTTGGTTCGCTTTCTTCCAATGCGATTAAAGCTTTGAATCTAGGTGCTAAAAAGGGCAAGTTCTTTCACAATACAGGGGAGGGAGGAATTTCTCCCTACCATCTGCAAGGTGGAGATATTTGTTGGCAAATAGGTACAGGTTATTTTGGTTGCCGGGATGAAGAGGGGAATTTCAATCCGGATATGTTTCAGGAAAAAGCAAAACTTCCTGAGGTCAAACTCATAGAAATCAAAATTTCCCAAGGTGCCAAACCAGGCCATGGAGGAGTTTTACCAGGTGTAAAAAACACCCCGGAAATCGCCTACATTCGGGGACTAAAAGCCGGAACAACGGTCTTATCACCACCATCACATTCTGCTTTCTCAGACCCAAAAAGCCTGATTCAGTTTGTCGAGAAATTAAGAAATTTATCAGAAGGGAAACCAATCGGTATTAAACTCTGCATCGGTAGGACAGAGGAATTCATCGAAATCTGCAAGGAAATGGTGGCTCAAAACTGCTGGCCGGATTTTATTACCATTGACGGTGCTGAAGGTGGGACAGGTGCTGCACCTCTTGAGTTTTCGGATAGTGTGGGCCTACCGCTGGAGCCAGCCTTGATTTTTGTACGAGCAACACTCGAAAAGTACAACCTCCGTGAAAAGGTCAAAATCATTGCTTCTGGTAAGATTTTGAGTGCTTTTTCTATAATAAAAAATATTGCCTTGGGAGCGGATGCTTGTAATTCTGCCCGCGGATTTATGTTCAGCTTGGGATGTATCCAAGCCTTGCGCTGCAATACGAATGAATGTCCAACGGGAGTAGCTACTCAGCGCCGGGGATTAGTAAAAGGCCTGGTCGTCAATGATAAATCCGAGCGGGTTTACAATTTTCATAAAAACTCTGTCAAGGCAGTCAGCGAACTTTTAGGCGCAGCAGGTCACTATCATACCGAGGAGCTAAGCGTGCATGATTTGGTCAAAGGTGATGAAATGATCAAGCTCGCAAACCGCTATTTCCCGGATACGGTTAACACCCAAGTTTAGTCAAACCGCTTTAAAGCCATTTCTGCCACTGTTCCACCGATGGAGAGTGAACTCGTAGCTGCTGGGGAAGGGGCATTCAATACATTGATCGCATGGGCAGACTCACGAATGGCAAAATCATCCAAAAGTCCTCCAGTTCGATCACAAGCTTGAGCACGAACCCCCGCACCACCATCGACTAGGTCAGATTCTTGGATTTCAGGAATCAATTCCTGCAAGGCTTTGGTGAAGGCCGATTTTGAAAAAGATCGATAAAGTTCCCCAAAACCGGTTTTCCAGTATTTGGCTGCTACTTTTTGAAAGCCGGGCCAAGCTAAGGTTTCGGTAAGCTCAGGAAGGGAAATCTGTGATTTATTGTATCCTTCCCGTTTAAAGGCCAGTACCGCATTGGGTCCTGCTTCAACACCTCCTTTTTTCATTCGGGTAAAATGCACTCCCAAGAAGGGGAAATTGGGGTCAGGAACCGGGTAAATCAGATTTTTGACGAGGTATTCTTTATCCTGCTTTAGTTTGTAGTATTCTCCGCGGAAAGGGATGATTTTCACATCCTTGATCTGCTCATCAGTCAGTTTGGCAACCTTATCTGAGTAGAGGCCGGCACAGTTGATGACTAATTTAGCTTCAAATTTTCCTTTTGAAGTTTCAATGTGATTGATAGCTTCCTTCGAATTGATTTCCATCACTTTATGACCAAGAAATATTTCTCCACCCTTTTGAAGAATTTTTCTTCCATAAGCCAAAGCAACTTGATAATAATCCACGATTCCTGTTTGAGGCACGTGCAATGCCGCTACTCCTGCACAGTGAGGCTCATATTCTTTCAGCTCTTCTAAAGTGATCTTCCGAGTACCTGTAAGCCCGTTTGCTAGGCCTCTTTCTAGCAGGACATTCAGTAAAGGCTTCTGTTCTTCTCGGGTTGCTACGACTACTTTCCCGGTGATTTCGAAGGGGATTTTTTCTGCTTTGCAAAAATCAATTAATTCATGGTAGCCTCTGATACAATTGGTGGCTTTCAATGATCCCGGCTTGTAATACAATCCAGAGTGAATCACCCCAGAATTGTTGCCAGTCTGATGCTTAGCCAGCTGGTCTTCCTTCTCAAACAAAGCAATTTTCAACTCGGGTCGCTCATTTAGGATTTTCAATCCTGTAGCAAGTCCCACTATTCCTCCTCCTATGATAGCAATGTCGTAAAGCATTTCTTCCTGTTTTGAACCCCAAATATAGGGTAGGGACTTTTAACTTTTCCAGTACAACCCAAGGAATGATTTGGTCGTTTTTGGAAAAATTCACGTTTCTACTCCGAGAAACCGCTCAAAATGAATTTAATTTGCCATCCTTAAGTTTCAGGGAAAACCTATTTGATGAACCGAGTTTCACTTTTCTTTTTACTGTTTTTGATTTCCCAGTTTTCCTACGGACAGTTCCGGATCAAGGGAAAAGTTACTGATGCAGAAACAGGAGACCCCATTCCCTTCGCAGCGGTATTAATCAAAGGCACTGGAACTGGGATGAATACGGATTTTGAGGGTTTTTATGATTTGGAAATAAAAGCGGCCGCAGACAGCATTCAGGTTAGCTACCTAGGCTATATCACCCAAGTCAAGCCCATTGCCAATTCCCCTGAGCAAACCATCAATTTCCAACTTCGGCCATCTGATTTTGAATTAGAAGCTTTTGTCTTTGAGGCTGGAGAAAATCCCGCTTTTGAAATCATCCGGAAAGCAGTGGAGAGAAGAAAGGACTTTGATAAACGAAGTCTGGAGGCCTACGAAACGAAGAATTACACCAAAATCGAGATTGATATTGATCAGGTTTCCGAGGAATTCCGACAGCGGAAAACCGTGCAGAAAGTTACTTCGGTGCTGGACAGCATTCGCCAATTGACCAATGATGAGGGAGAAAAGATTCTGCCGGTTTTCTTTTCGGAGACAGTCAGTAGATTTTATTTTCGAAATAATCCACTGTTAAGAAAGGAAGTCGTTGAAAAATCCAAAGTCACCGGGGTAGGTATCACCGACGGTTCCACAACTTCTCAGATTACCGGTTCGGCTTTTCAGGAGTATAATTTTTACAGAAACTGGCTGACTATTCTAGAGAAGGAATTTGTATCGCCTATAGCTGATGGTTGGAAGACCTTTTACGACTATGATTTGATGGATTCGGTTTTGGTGGGTCAGGACACTTGCTATCAGCTTCAGGTCTATCCAAGGCGGGAACAGGACTTGGCTTTTTCCGGTACTATTTGGATCAAAAAGGAAGATTACTCGCTCAAGCAGGTGGATTTGACCGTGCCCAATTCTGCCAATCTCAATTTCATCGAGCGAATTAAAATCCAACAAGAACTGGAGCCGACAGAAAAAGGTCCACTAATTCCAAAACGAACACGGGTTCAAATCAAAATCGGACAGGTGACGCAAAATACAGCAGGTCTTTTGGCAAAGTTTTATACCGCCACAGACAGTGTCAAATTAAGTGAACCCAAGGCAACAAAATTTTTCAACAATGCCGTGGAGCTTAAACCTGATTTTGGCGAGGCGAGTGAAGAATTTTGGGTGGCAAATCGCATGGATCCGCTTTCTTCTGAGGAGTTAGCCGTTTTGCAAATGGTAGATACGCTGAAGAAGATTCCCGTCATTCGCTTTTATTCGGAAGGATTAAAGTTTTTTGCCACGGGCTTTTTGCCAGTTGGAAAAATCGATTTGGGACCTTGGACAGAATTTGGAAACTACAACAATGTCGAAGGGCTGCGGGGTGGTTTTGGACTTCGGACGAATTATAAATTCTCTAAAAAATGGGCTTTTCAAGGTTATTTGGCTTATGGCTTCACAGATCAGCGATTTAAATACTCCGTTTCTGCCAAAAATATCCTAGATCGAAAACATTGGACGACGCTCGAATTGAAATCCACTCGGGAAATCGACCAGGTGGGATTGGAGATGGAATCCTTGGAGGGAAATTCCATATTCCTGGCAGCAAGCCGATTTGGGACACTGAGAAGGCCCTTTATCAGTACCTCGCAGCAGTTGAATTTTGATCGGGAGTTTTTCAAGGGATTTCTTTTTCGTACCGGAATTAGAAGAGCTCAGTTTGATCCGCTTTTTGATTTTAACTTTATAGAAAAGGGCACGGGCGAACTGAAGTCTGATTTCCAAACGACCGAGTGGAGAGCAAGCCTTCGCTACGGTCGGGATGAGATTATTTTGATCAACGACAATGAGCGCTCCTCTTTGGGTCCATCCAAATGGCCCATCTTGGAATTGAATTATGCCCGAGGCTTTGATTGGCTAGGAGGGGAGATCGATTATCAAAAACTGAGCTTTTACCTCTATCAGCGATTGAATATGGGACTTTTTGGGGTTTCGCGCTATGAATTGGATGCGGGGAAAGTATTTGGTGAGGTGCCTTATCCCATCTTGAAAAACCATCTGGGAAATGAGACCCTTTTCTACACGACTGCGGCTTTTAATACGATGAATTTCAACGAATTCGCTTCTGATCAATTTATCAGTTTGCGCTACAGACATTTTTTCGAAGGCTTTCTGCTCAACCGAATCCCACTGATGCGGCGACTAAAATGGCGGGCGGTTGCCAATGCCAATTTCCTCATGGGATCGGTTTCTGACCAAAACATCAATAATATTCCTGCTTTTGGACCTGATGGGACAGCCTTAGAAAGCTTTGGAAGATTAGATCCCACCCGACCTTACATCGAACTGGGCTATGGGATAGAAAACATCTTTAAATTTTTCAGAGTAGATTTTTTTCACCGCATGACCTATTTGGATATGCCTGAGGCTAGGCCTTTTGTGGTCAAAGTGAGTGCGCAGATTATTTTGTAATTGAATATTGAGTCTCTTCAAATTTTTCCTTTGCATGCACTTATTGCATATTTGCATCTTAAACCAAATGCCTGTTTGTAAAGGCTTACCTATTTTATGTCACAACAAATTAAAATTACCCTTCCGGACGGTTCGGAGAGGGCGTATGAAAAAGGTACTACCGGACTACAGATTGCTGCCAGTATCAGCGAGGGTTTAGCTCGGAATGTCCTAGCCGCAAAAGTCAACGGTCAGGTATGGGATGCTACCCGTCCGATTGAAGAAGACGCCAAGCTTCAATTGTTGACTTGGAATGATGAAGAAGGTAAAAATACCTTCTGGCACTCCTCTGCCCACTTATTAGCTGAGGCTCTGGAAGCCCTCTATCCGGGGATCAAATTTGGAATTGGACCTCCGATTGAGACAGGTTTTTATTACGATGTGGATTTTGGAGATCACAAACTGGAAGGAGAGGAGCTAGAAAAAATTGAGCAAAAGATGGTCGAACTGGCTCGGGAGAAGAATGAGTATATCCGAAAGGCCATTTCAAAGAAAGATGCAATTGCTTACTATCAGGAAAAAGGCGATGAGTATAAGCTGGATCTTTTGGAAGGTCTGGAAGACGGTTCGATTACTTTCTACGAGCAGGGAAGTTTTACGGATCTCTGTCGTGGCCCACACATTCCCAATACCGGTTTTATAAAAGCAGTCAAGCTGACCAATATCGCCGGCGCTTATTGGCGTGGAGATGAAAGTCGTAAAATGCTGACTCGAATCTATGGCGTGACTTTCCCCAAAGCAAAAGAGCTTCAGGAATACCTTACTTTATTGGAAGAAGCGAAAAAGCGGGATCACCGGAAGATCGGGCGGGAATTGGAGTTGTTTACTTTTTCAGAAAAAGTAGGTCAGGGGCTACCGCTTTGGTTGCCGAAGGGTACACTTTTGCGGGAGCGATTGGTTGCTTTTATGAAAAAAGCCCAGGATAAATCGGGTTATGAGCAAGTGACTACACCCCATATTGGCCATAAGGCACTCTACGAAACCTCCGGTCACTATGAAAAGTACGGGAAAGATTCATTTCAGCCCATTGCTACTCCTCATGAAGGGGAAGAGTTTTTGTTGAAACCGATGAACTGCCCCCATCACTGCGAGATATATAAGCATAAGCCTAGATCCTATAAAGATCTGCCGATTCGCTATGCTGAGTTTGGTACCGTTTATCGATACGAGCAAAGTGGTGAGTTGCACGGTTTGACCCGCGTTCGAGGCTTTACTCAAGATGATGCACACATTTTCTGTCGCCCTGAGCAGGTCAAGGAAGAGTTTATCAAAGTAATTGACTTGGTGTTGTATGTCTTCAAAGCCTTAGGTTTTGAGGATTACACCGCGCAGGTATCCCTTCGTGACCCAGAAAACAAGCAAAAATATATCGGTACAGATGAAGCTTGGGAAAAGGCGGAAGCGGCTATTATCGAAGCCGCCGCTGAGAAAGGACTGGAAACAGTTACTGAATTAGGAGAGGCTGCTTTCTACGGTCCAAAGCTTGACTTCATGGTGAAGGATGCCTTAGGCAGAAAGTGGCAGTTGGGAACCATTCAGGTAGATTATAACCTTCCGGAGCGTTTTGAGCTTGAATACATTGGTTCGGATAATTCAAAGCATAGACCTGTGATGATTCACCGGGCGCCATTTGGCTCTTTGGAGCGATTTGTCGCGGTCTTGATTGAGCATTGTGCCGGTAATTTCCCACTTTGGTTAGCGCCAGAGCAATTGATTATCTTACCTATTTCTGAGAAATTTAAGGACTATGCCGAGCAGGTCAAAGCGGAGCTTGATGATGCCGGGATCACCGGAAGTATAGATAATCGTGATGAGAAAATAGGGCGTAAGATTCGGGATGCCGAAGTGAAGAAAGTGCCTTTCATGCTTATCGTGGGCGAAAAAGAGGCTGCTGAAGGAAGGCTATCTGTCAGAAAGCATGGCGAGGGAGACCTTGGTAGCCATACGGTAGATGGATTTATCCAGTATTTTCAAGGGATCATCGCAGAATCATTAAGCAAATAATAATTTCGTAAAATATTCTTCTGCTTTTTTGAATTGGAAATAATTCCGATATTTGCAGTCGATTTCATTAAAATAAACTAAGTAATTTGAGAAACAACAGACAACCAAACCGAGGTCGGAGAGAAGAACCATACAAGGTAAATGAAAGAATACGAGCTAGAGAAGTTCGTGTCGTAGGAGAATTCATCGAGGGTGGAAACGCTCTGATGGCTACTGACAAGGCTTTAAGATTAGCGAGAGAAAATGACCTGGATTTGGTGGAGATATCCCCGAATGTGGATCCTCCTGTTTGTAAAATTTTGGATTACGCCAAGTTTAAGTACGAGCAGAAGAAGAAGCAGAAAGAAATCAAAGCCAATGCTGCGAAGGTAGTTTTGAAAGAAATCCGATTCGGTCCGAATACCGATGATCATGATTTTAATTTCAAGCTAAAGCATGCAATCAACTTCCTAAAAGAAGGAGCAAAGGTCAAAGCCTATGTGCACTTCGTGGGTAGAAGTATTGTATTTAAGGAGCGGGGAGAAATGCTTCTTTTGAAGTTTGCCCAAGCACTGGAAGATTACGGTGCAGTAGAGCAGCTTCCCAAGCTCGAAGGAAAGCGAATGAATATTTTCATCGCGCCCAAGAATAAAAAATAATTTCAACCAACTAAAAATAGCTAAAATGCCTAAAGTAAAAACCAAATCTTCCGCTAAGAAGCGATTCGCTTTGACCGGAACAGGAAAAATCAAAAGGAAGCACGCTTATAAAAGCCACATCCTGACTAAGAAAGCCACCAAGAGAAAGCGTAATCTGACCAAAACTGGTTTGGTTCACGAGTCTGATGAGGGCCGAGTACGTGACATGTTGAGAATCTGATCAGCCTGTCTATCAATTAATTAAGGTTTATTTATTCACCAGATGCTTCGGTAAAAAAGATCTCGAGAATTCGGGGCACCGAGTGTCAAAAAACAAAAAGTTATGCCAAGATCAGTAAACGCGGTAGCGTCAAGAGCAAGAAGAAAAAAAGTGCTTAAAGCCACAAAGGGTTACTTCGGAAGAGGTAAAAATGTGTGGACAGTAGCCAAAAACAAGTACGAGAAAGGACTTCAGTACGCGTACAGAGATAGAAAAGTGAAGAAGCGTGAGTTTCGTGCACTTTGGATCCAGCGTATCAATGCCGGTGCAAGACAGCATGGTATTTCCTACTCACAATTCATGGGTATGTTGAAAAAAGCTGACATCGAGCTAAACCGAAAGGTTTTGGCTGATTTGGCAATGAATCATCCCGAGGCATTTAAAGCAGTTGTTGAAAAAGTAAAGTAAGCGTTAGCACCTTACTTGACGGAAAGCCTTCCCATTTGGGAGGGCTTTTTTTATGCCTTGTTGAGAATAAATGAATTTTAGAATCAGGTTAGAAGTCATCCCTGTATACATCTTACCGGTTGAGTGAGAGAAAAGTATGTATACTACGTGTTCTTCCATCTTGGAAAATAAAAAAGGCTTCCGTTTCCGAAAGCATTCGGGAGGAGTTGAACCTGTCTGACTCCAGGCAGGCCCGTGTCCGCCGCGCCCGTGCGCCGTGGCGTAGCGGATATGAATCCTGATTATCATTTATAAAGTCTTAGTACACGGTTTTTGATCCAATCCCGACCTTTTCCCGACTTTAATTCCTTTTCTCTTTTCAGAGCTTCTTTTTTAGCTTGAAAGAACTCGACATGGATTACTATCCAGGGTCGATACCTGATAGTGTAACCTTTTGTCGATTTGGAATTGTGAAAATGAAATCGCGTAATCAGGTCAGAAGTCATTCCTATATACGTTTTACCAGTTGAAGGTGAGAAAAGTATGTATACTACGTATTCTTCCATCTTCGAAAATAAAAAAAGGCTTCCGTTTCCGAAAGCCTTTGTAGCGAGGACGGGAGTTGAACCCGTGACCTCAGGGTTATGAATCCTGCGCTCTAACCAACTGAGCTACCTCGCCAGAATTAAATTACTTATTACTTCAAATTACTTCGAGAGTTGAACTCCGTGTCCGCCGCGCCCGTGCGCCGTGGCGTAGCGGATATGAATCCTGCTCCCGATAACTATCGGGATACCTCGCCAGAATTAAATTACTTATTACTTCAAATTACTTCAGGAGTTGAACTCCGTGTCCGCCGCGCCCGTGCGCCGTGGCGTAGCGGATATGAATCCTGCTCCCGATAACTATCGGGATACCTCGCCAGAATTAAATTACTTATTACTTCAAATTACTTCGGGAGTTGAACTCCGTGTCCGCCGCGCCTGTGCGCCGTGGCGTAGCGGATATGAATCCTGCTCCCGATAACTATCGGGATACCTCGCCAGAATTAAATTACTTATTACTTCAAATTAATTCGGGAGTTGAACTCCGTGTCCGCCGCGCCTGTGCGCCGTGGCGTAGCGGATATGAATCCTGCTCCCGATAACTGTCGGGATACCTCGCCAGAATTACTTTAATTCAATATTTCAATTTGTAGAGAGATGCTCCTGTCTGACGCCAGGCAGGCCTGTGTCAGCCGCACCTTTGCGCCATTGCGTAGCGGAACTGAATCCTGCTCACGATAACTATCGGGATACCTCGCCAGAATCACTTAACTTTTTTTAGTGTTTATATTTCAAATTAATGCCTATATTAAAGCACTTCAGATTCTAAAACACTGAGGTCGAAAACGTGTTTTCCAACCAAGAAGATCTCCCTGTCAAATGGGAATGCAAATATGAGGTCTTGCATTGTTAAATGCAAGCTGACGTTCTTTAAAAAAGTAAAAAAAATAGACCTAAAAAGCCTGAAATCATGGTTAAAAATAAATTTGTTGCTGATTATCAAATCAATGCCTCCAAAAAAATTCTTTTCCAATACATCAGCACTGCTAGTGGATTAGAGGAGTGGTTTGCCGATGAGGTAAAGATCAATAAGGACAAGGTTTTTATTTTCGATTTTGATAATGATGAGCATCATGCCAAAATCGCCTCTATCAGAAATAATTCTCATGTAAAATTTGAGTTTTTTGATCCTACCAATCCAGAAGAAAAAGACCATTCATACATCGAGTTTAAGCTTGAGGAAAATGAATTGACTCAAACTTTATTTCTAAAAATCATTGATTATTCCGATGGTTATGATGACGAAGAACTCGAGGCGATTTGGGAAGGACTTGTAGGGAAACTAAAAGAAATTGTTGGTGGTTAATTTGTCGGAATTCACCAATTTTGACACGTAATTAATTTTGCTTTCCTCTAATTCTATGGAATAAGGGTAAGGACAGGCATGAAAAAACTAGATAAACTGATTATAGGGTCTTTTATAGGCCCATTTTTATTGACTTTTGTAGTGGTTGACTTCATTTTGTTGATCGTCAACATGCTGAAGTATTTCGATGAGATTTTTGGAAAAGGACTCAGCTTTTGGATTTATGCGGAGTTGATCGGGTATTTTGTCGTCAGTATTTCTCCTATGGCTTTGCCGCTGGCAGTTTTGCTGTCAAGCTTGATGACCTTTGGCAATCTTGGAGAGCACTTCGAACTCACCGCTATAAAAAGTAGTGGAATTTCCCTTTTGAGAGCCTTGAGACCTATTGCAGTTTTTACTGTTTTCTTGGTGATTCTGGCATTTTTATCCAATAACTTCCTAGTACCAAAGGTCAATCTTAAAACCTTCAGTCTTCTGTATGATATCAGAATGAAATCTCCGGCTTTAGACATTCGGGAAGGGATTTTTTACGCAGGTATTCCCGGATATAGTATCAAAGTCAATCAAAAAATAGGGGATAACGACCTACGGGATATTATTATTTACAATCATAATGATGCCTTAGGCAATCTTGACGTGACTATCGCCGATTCGGGTAGGATGGAGAAGTTTTTCAATGAAAACTACATGCGCCTAACACTCTATAATGGTATCAACTATCGGGAAGCGCGGGCCACACGAGGAATCAGTGAAAAACCAGTAGAATTCAGAAGAAGTACCTTCGACGAAAATGTGATTATTTTCGATATGGATGAGTTTCAGCTCAGCCGCACCCCAGAAGATCTTTGGTCTACCAACCGGGCCATCAAGAATATTTCACAGATCAAAGCAGGTTTAGATTCAATCTACACACTTGTCAATGATCAGCGCTTTCAAAATTACCAAACTGCATCGGGTATTTATCCTTTTTTTACCAGAGAGCGGACTTTGGAGCCTCTTCCTGCTATTGCAAAACGCAAAGCTCAGGATGATACGCTAAGAGCTGAAAAAGCTCGAAAATTAAGAGCTGAACAGGATTCAATCCTTGAAGCGAAAAATCTGTTGAAGAGAGACAGCACCGAAAAAGTGGTTGAAGCTCCTGAAAACAAAATCAAAGTAGGAGGAAGAGACTCAATTCTATCTGTTAAATCAGTGAAGTCTGTTTCGAAAAGTGATTCAATTTTTTCTGCGAAAAAAGCAAATCGAATTAAAAATCAAGAAGTCCTTGATGAGGAAGAGTTGGTTGAAAATCCTCAAGAGGATATTGTAGAAGAGAAAAAGGGTAAAGTGGACCGAACAGAACTACTTTCTGAAGAGGAAAAATCCAAAATTGATTCGATCGTATTTAAAAGAGGTTATCGATCTAATTCTCTGACGATGGCATTAAACAATGCACGCAACCTTAAGAATAATTTTAATGTGAAGCGAAGTCAAATCGAAAACTATGAACGGGAGTACCGGCGCTTTCAAATTGCCTGGCATCAGAAATATACACAAGCCTTTGCATGTTTCGTCATGTTCCTGATAGGTGCTCCATTAGGTGCAATTATTAAGAAGGGGGGATTAGGAATGCCAGTTTTGGTTTCGATTATTTTCTTTATTGTCTATTACATGCTGACCATTACTGGTGAAAAATGGGCAAAGGAGGGAGTAACCGATCCGATTATCGGGACTTGGTTTAGCTGCGTCATGCTATTGCCTTTTGGACTTTTCTTTTTAAAACAAGCAAGAAAAGACGCTAGACTATTCGAGCCAGACTTCTACATTCAGTGGTGGAAAGGGGTAAAAGCTAAGTGGATCAGCAAGGATTGATTCCAAAAGGATATTTTATTTTCAAATTAATCCCCTTACCTTTGTGACTGTTTTAATTAATTTAGCTAAACATGTATTTAACATCAGAGAAAAAACAAGAGTTGTTTAAGAATCATGGACGGTTAAAATCTGAAACTGATACAGGATCACCTGAATCTCAGATTGCCCTCTTCACTCATCGAATCAAGCATTTGACTGAGCATTTGAAAAGCAACAAAAAGGATCACTCATCTAGATTAGGTCTTTTGAAGTTGGTAGGTAAGCGAAGAAGCTTGCTAGACTACCTTTCAAAGAAAGACATCGAGCGATATAGAAGTATTATCGCCGAGCTAGGAATCAGAAAATAATCCTAAGTAAGGTTCTCCACATCGAGAACCTTACTTTTTTCTTTTTTAGCTGGACGCGCTTACTTTTAAGACAAAGAAAAAATCATCAAAAAAAATTTATGTTACCAAATTTAATTACAAAGACTATCACCCTACAGGATGGTCGTGAAATCTCTATTGAGACCGGTGCCCTTGCCAAGCAGGCAGACGGTTCGGTTGTTGTGCGGATGGGAAAGGCAATGCTTCTTGCCACGGTCGTTTCAAAAAAAGAGGCTGGAGAAGGTGTTGACTTTTTACCGATGTCGGTAGATTACCAAGAGAAATTTGCTGCTTCAGGAAAAATACCTGGAGGATTTTTGAAGAGAGAGGGCAGGCTATCAGATTATGAGATTCTAATTAGCCGAATAGTTGATCGAGCTATCCGACCTATTTTTCCGGATGATTACCATGCTGATACTCAGATTGCAATTACATTGATGTCTTCAGATGAGGATGTATTGCCGGATGCATTAGCTGGCTTAGCAGCTTCTGCGGCTTTGGCAGTTTCAGATATTCCTTTCAATGGACCAATTTCAGAAGTCAGAGTTGCTAAGATTGATGGCCAATTAGTAATCAATCCTAGTCCTTCTGATCTCGAAAAAGCCACTTTAGAGTTTATCGTCGCGGGATCTCTTGACTATATCCTAATGGTAGAGGGAGAAGCTGACGAAATTTCAGAAGATGAAATGGTTGAAGCCCTACAGTTTGCTCACGAGGAGATTGTTCGTCACTGTCAAATTCAAGTAGAGCTTACCAAAGCAGTAGGGAAAGAACAAAAGCGTGAGTACAATCACGAGAAAACAGATCCGGCACTTTTTGACAAAATGAAAGCCGAATTATACGATAAGCTTTATGATGTCGTCAGTAAGCAAATAGCTAATAAAACTGAGCGCTCAGAATTGGTAAAAGCTATCAAGGACGAGTTTATCGAAAGCTTGGGCGAAGAGCATGGATTTGAAGCAAGTTTGATCGGTCCATACTTCCATAAGATTCACAAGGAAGCTGCCCGTAATTTGACTTTGAATGAAAAAAAGCGTCTTGACGGTAGAAAATTAGATGAAGTAAGACCAATTTGGTCTGTTGTTGATTATTTGCCTTCTGCGCACGGTTCGGCTGTATTTACAAGAGGAGAAACACAATCTGTGACCACTTGTACGCTAGGAACTAAAATGGATGAGCAAATGGTAGACGGAGCTGTGCTTTCCGGATACAATAAGTTTTTCCTTCATTATAATTTCCCGGGATTCTCTACAGGAGAAGTAAAACCAAACAGAGGACCTGGCCGACGTGAAGTAGGTCATGGCAACTTGGCCATGAGGGCTTTGAAGAAGGTACTTCCTTCTGAGAATGAAAATCCATATACCATTCGAATCGTATCTGATATTCTGGAGTCTAATGGTTCATCTTCCATGGCGACAGTTTGTGCAGGATCATTGGCATTGATGGATGCAGGTATCCAAATCAAAGCTCCGGTTACAGGAATCGCGATGGGGATGATTTCAGATGCTAAGACTGGTAATTATTCCATCTTGAGTGATATTCTTGGAGATGAAGATCATCTTGGCGATATGGACTTCAAGGTTACCGGTACAGAGAAAGGTATCACTGCTTGCCAAATGGATCTTAAAGTAGAAGGCTTGGATTACAGTGTATTGAAAGAAGCTCTTTATCAAGCAAAAGAAGGTCGTCTTCATATTTTGAATGAAATCACCAAGACTCTTGCTGCACCAAAAGCTGATCTTAAGCCACATACTCCGCGTTCTTATGTGATGTTTATTCCTAAGGAATTGATTGGTGCTGTTATCGGTCCTGGTGGAAAAGTCATTCAGGAAATCCAAAAGGATACAGCCACTACTATTGTGATTGAAGAGATTGATAATCAGGGTAAAATAAATATTTTCTCTGCTAACCAAGATAACTTGAATCAGGCATTGGCAAGAATCAAATCCATTGTAGCTCAGCCTGAAATTGGTGAAACTTACACTGGCAAGGTGAAGAATATTCAGCCTTTTGGAGCATTCGTGGAATTTATGCCAGGTAAAGATGGTTTACTACATATATCCGAAATCAAGTGGGAGCGTGTAGAAAGCATGGACGGTGTACTTGAGCCAGGAGAGGAAATCATGGTTAAGTTGATTGATATTGACAAGAAGACAGGTAAATTTAAGTTGTCCAGAAAGGCTCTTTTACCAAAACCTGAAAAGCCAAAATCAGATCAGCCTTCATAAACCTGATTTAAAATATTATCATTAACTTCATAAGAATCAACCAATACAATACTGAATGAGGCAGCTGAAGATTAGTAAGCAGATTACCAATCGGGAGAGTCAGTCTCTCGATAAGTACCTTCAAGAGATCGGAAAAGTGGATCTTTTGACTGCAGACGAGGAAGTAGTTCTTGCTAAGCGAATTCGCGAAGGAGATCAATTAGCTTTAGAGAAATTGACCAAGGCAAACCTGCGTTTCGTAGTGTCTGTAGCCAAGCAATATCAAAATCAGGGTCTTTCTTTAGGTGACTTGATCAATGAGGGTAATCTTGGTTTGATCAAAGCAGCACAGCGATTTGACGAAACCCGTGGTTTTAAGTTTATCTCTTATGCTGTTTGGTGGATTAGACAGTCCATTCTTCAGGCCCTTGCTGAGCAGTCACGTATTGTTCGTCTTCCTCTAAACCGAGTAGGATCTTTGAATAAAATTTCAAAAACTTTCAGCGAGTTGGAGCAGAAGTTCGAACGTGAACCATCGCCAGAAGAACTAGCGGAGGTTTTAGAAGTCACAGCTTCCGAAGTAGTCGATACGATGAAAATCTCCGGGCGTCACGTATCCATGGATGCTCCATTCGTTCAAGGTGAAGAAAATAGCCTTTTGGATGTGTTGGAGAATGATGGTGATGAGAAGCCGGATGACGGCTTGATGACTGATTCCCTTCGAAAAGAAGTACAGCGAGCACTTTCTACGCTTACACAGCGTGAAGCAGACGTGATCACCTTGTATTTCGGTTTGAATGGTCAGCATGCCATGACTCTTGAAGAGATAGGAGAGAAGTTTAATCTTACTCGTGAGCGGGTAAGACAGATTAAGGAGAAAGCGATCCGAAGACTCAGACATACCTCGAGAAGTAAGACGCTCAAACCATACTTAGGCTAACATAAAAAGGGGTTTCGGCCCCTTTCTTTTTTACCTTTTTTCACTTTTTTAAATGATTTGAGTCACATTTGGGAACTTTAACATGTCCTAACTTTGTGGCTTAAACAGATTTGCAAAAATTTGCCGTATTTAATTTCAAATTAGATGAATCAAGAAATAGAAAAAGTTAAAGTATTGATCGTAGGATCAGGGCCTGCTGGATATACAGCAGCCATTTATGCTGCACGAGCAGGTTTGAGCCCTATTCTTTATACAGGTGGTCAGCCTGGTGGACAATTGACAATTACTACAGATGTAGAGAATTACCCTGGCTATCCAGATGGAATCATGGGGCCTGAAATGATGGAGGATTTTCGAAAGCAAGCTGAGCGCTTTGGAACCAAAGTTCGCTATGGTCTTGTGACAGCTGTAGATTTCTCCCAAAAACCCCATTTGGTTACCGTAGATGATCAAATCCAGCTACAAGCAGACACAGTCATCATATCTACAGGTGCCTCTGCTAAATGGCTCGGTCTTGACAGTGAGACTCGATTGAATGGTAAGGGTGTCTCAGCCTGTGCCGTTTGTGATGGGTTTTTCTTCCGAGGTCAGGATGTAGCAATTGTAGGGGCAGGGGATACTGCCTGCGAGGAAGCTTCCTATTTAGCAAATATTACCAATAAAGTCTACATGCTGATAAGAAGAGACGAAATGCGTGCTTCTCAAATCATGCAAAAGCGTGTCTTGAATAATCCTAAAATTGAGGTTCTCTGGAATACCGAAACGGATGAGATCTTAGGAGAGGATGAGGTGACTGGCGTGCGTGTTTTAAATAATATAACAGGAGAAAAACGGGAATTGAAAATTTCTGGCTTCTTTGTTGCTATTGGTCATCAGCCAAACACAGAAGTATTCAAGGATTTCATCCATATGGATGAAGCAGGCTATATCAAAACTATTCCCGGGACGACAAAAACAAACGTAGAAGGGGTATTTGCCTGTGGAGATGCCCAAGACAATGTGTACCGACAAGCTGTCACAGCAGCTGGTACAGGATGTATGGCTGCTTTGGATGCTGAACGCTATCTGGCAGAGTCAGAAACCCATTAATTAAATGCATGAAGTATCTTCGGTTGATACTGATTCTAGGAACTATACTGAGCATTGGAATAGAACATTCCAATGCTCAAATTTTTCCTAAGATCATAAAAAAAGATAAATCAGAAACCCAATTTGAAGCAAAGGAGCGTCCTAATATCGAATTGAGAGGATTTGACCAAGAGTCATATCTACGAACCCTCTCATCGATCACAGATTCTATCCTTTTTCAAAATAATGTCAATTTGGGAAAGGTTAGATCTATTGTTTCCGAAGATCAGGACTATATGATTTGGGCTCCCACCAACCGGTTGGCAAAGGTGTCAGAGCAAATTTTGATTGATAGTATATGGGTAACCGCCTATGAATACTATTCGTCCTGGGATTCCAAGAAAATTGATATTTACAATTTCGATGTTGACCAATTTCAGGACACGGTAAAAGTAAGGCTCTACGATACATTTTTTGGCTACGATTGGAAGCTACCTCTCGATGAAACTCCTGTCACTTCTCGATTTGGATATAGATGGAGAAGATGGCACTATGGCACTGATTTGGATTTGATTACCGGCGATCCAGTTTATGCAGCCTTTGATGGGATTGTACGAATAAGGTCTTACGACCGCTATGGCTATGGGTATTACGTAGTAGTCAGACACAAAAATGGGTTAGAGACAGTCTACGGTCACCTCTCCAAAATTCTAGTCGATGTAGGACAGGAAGTCAAAGCGGGAGATATTATTGCTAAAGGTGGAAATACTGGAAGAAGTACAGGTTCACACCTTCACTATGAGCTTCGCTATCGGGGCCTTGCCTTTGATCCAGAAATCGTCTATGATTTCAGCGCACCAAAAATCTTGAGTCAGGAACTTTTTATATCCCCAGCCACTTTTTCTCACATTGCCAAAGCCCGACAGCGTGTCTATCACCGTGTCAGGAGTGGTGAAAACCTAGGAGTCATAGCCAGGCGATATGGCGTTTCAGTAAGCAGTATCGCTAGAATGAATGGAATATCGACACGTAGTATTTTGCGAATAGGACAAAACTTGAGAATTAGATAAAATGTTGAAGCTGGATATATTAGTGATTGCTGCGCATCCTGATGATGCAGAACTGGGTTGTTCAGGAACTATTGCCGCACATGTGGCAAAAGGTCATAAAGTCGGTATCGTTGATCTCACCAAGGGTGAAATGGGTACTAGAGGCACTCCTGAACTTCGGTTGGAAGAGGCCGATAAAGCTTCAAAAATTTTAGGATTAGCTGCCCGAGAAAATATGGGCTTCAAGGATGTGTACTTTCAGGATGATATTGCCCACCAGCTTGAGTTGATCAAAGTAATTCGGAAATATCAGCCAGACATCGTATTGGCAAATGCACCTTCAGATAGACATCCTGATCATGGTAAAGGCTCCTCTTTAGCCACAAATGCTTGTTTCATGAGTGGCTTGCACAAAATTGAAACAGAAGTGGATGGACAAAAGCAAAAAGCTTGGAGGCCGAAATTTGTCTACCACTTTATTCAAAACAATTACATCGAGCCAGATTTTGTAGTAGATATCACAGAATATTGGGATACCAAAGTAGCCAGTATTTTGGCTTATCAGTCTCAATTTTATGATCCAAACAGTAAAGAGCCTGAAAGTTTTATTTCTGATCCTGAATTTTTACCATTTATAGAGGCACGCTCTAGGGAAATGGGGCATAAAATTATGGCCAAGTACGGAGAGGGATTCACCGTAGAGCGAATGATTGGGGTAAATGACCTTTTTGATTTGAAATAATCAAGGAGCAAGTCTGCTGATAGTCCAAGCGCCTGCTTCATTTTTTTCATACAAAATACGATCATGAAGCCGACTAGGTCTTCCCTGCCAAAATTCAATCTTGTGTGGCAGTACCCGGTATCCACCCCAGTGCGGCGGTCGAACTAATTTCTCTTCCTCAAATCGTAGCTGCATCTCTTTGAGTCGCTCTTCTAGCACTTCTCGAGATCTGATTTTATGGCTTTGTGGAGAAGCCCAAGCCCCGATTTGAGAACCTTTAGGACGACTTAGGAAATACTCATCGGATTGACTTTCACTTATTTTTTCTACGGTTCCCATGACTCTGACTTGTCTTTCTAGCTCAGGCCAAAAGAAGGTCAAGGAAGCTTTCGGGTGATTTTCTAATTCTTGACCTTTTTCACTTTGGTAGTTGCTGAAAAATACAAAACCATAGTCCAATTCTTTTAATAAAACCACCCGTCCATTTGGATAGCCATCTGCATGCAAGGTAGAGAGAGTCATTGCATTGACTTCCAGTGCTTCAGCACTGATCGCCTCTCGTAGCCATTGGTGAAATTGCTCAAATGGGCTATTATTTACATCGCTGATATCCAGGGATTTGAGTGTATAGTCTTTACGAATTGATGAAATATCCATGCTTGATTAATCTCCTATTAAATTTATCAATAAAAGTACGATCGCTATTGCATTTATAAAATTTCGACCTATATTTTTCCTTTCATTAATCTGAAAAAATCAATGGAATGAAAAACCAAAGTGCTGAAAATCCGCAAGCCGGAGATCTTTTGATTTCTGAGCCCTTTTTGCAGGATGAGAATTTTTCTAGATCTGTAGTTCTTCTTTGTGAGCATAATGAAGAAGGAAGTTTTGGTTTGGTTCTAAACAAGCCTTCCATACTCAGGCTCAATGAAATCGTTGAGGGAATGGATTTTTTGGACGCTGAAGTGTATGTAGGTGGACCTGTAGAACAAAATACCCTACACTTTGTCTATGTAGGAGAAAAAAAGATAGAAGGAAGTATCAAAATCGGGAAACAGCTTTGGTGGGGAGGTGATTTTCAGGAATTAGTCGAGGCATTGCGCCTTGGTCTTATTCAAGTCGAAACTATTCGGTTCTTTTTAGGTTATTCCGGTTGGGCTCCTGATCAATTGCAGGAAGAGTTGAGTGAAAATGTCTGGATTATCTGTCAATCCGAAATTAATCCTGATACCCTCGCCAATACTCCTGAGGAGCTTTGGAGAAGTCTTTTAAAAAATATGGGAGGCGAATTCAAGGTTATTGCAAATTATCCACCGGACCCAAGATTAAATTAGCCAAAATCCATACATTTGCCCATATAGTATTGAAATAGTAACGATTTTATGACTGATCATAGCAAGGATTCGTCCGAAAAGGACAAGGTGACTCAAGCTGGAGAAACTTCACCAGCAAAGGGTAAAAATGAAGAAATTGAAAACGTTGCTGAAACTTCTGAAGAGGTCAAGCCAGCGGAAGATGTGACTCCTGAAAAAATAGAGGACGAAGTTTCCAATACGGTGGAAGATGTTGCTGAGGAAATATCTACTGTAGAGGCTACCACAAGCGAGTCTCAGGCTGCAGAGGCAAACGCTGAATCTAAAGAAGAGAATCAGGAAGAAAATTCAGAAACTGAGGGTGATTCTAAAGACGAGACTGAAAGTGCTGCTTCAGATGATGAATCTGAGGAAGATTCTGAAGAGGAGGAGCATGAAGAAGAGATCGATCTAGAGGGACTCAGCAAAGCAGCTTTGATCAAGTTACTCAAGGAGAAAACGGCCGATGCGCCGAATCCTTCTAAAATTGAAAAACTGGTCACCAATATCAAATCCGCTTTTGATGAATATACATCTAAAGAGCGCGAGGAAGCGTTTGAAAAATTCAAAAGCGATGGCGGTGCGGAAGATGACTTTGACTTTAGACCTTCTGATGAGGAGAAAGAATTCAGTCGGGTATTTTTTGAGTTTAGAGCAAAAGTAAACTCTATCCGAAAAGAAGCAGAGCGACAAAAGGAGAAAAATCTAGAATCAAAAAATCAAATTCTAGATAGGCTTCGTGAACTAGTGGACGGTGAGGAGACGACTTTAAGCATCAATGCTATCAAAGCTATTCAAGAGGAATGGAAGTCTATTGGTCCGGTTCCTTCTTCGCAAAATAGAAGCCTTTGGGCAAGCTATAATGCGCTGATGGATCGATTCTATGATAATCGAAGTATTTATTTTGAGCTAAAGGAACTAGATCGTAAGAAGAATTTAGAAGCAAAGCTTGAGCTTTGTGACAAGGCAGAAGCCTTGAAAGATCATGCAAACCTTCAGGAGGCTATTAAAGAGTTGAATGAATTGCATGAGGAATTTAAGCATATCGGGCCAGTGCCAAGAGAGGAACAAGAGCCCCTTTGGCAGCGGTTCAAGGCTGCTTCTGATGCGGTCTACGACAGACGAAAGGCCTTCTACGAAAGCCAGAAGGAAGTATTCAAAAAGAATCAGGAAGAAAAAGAACAATTAGTAGAAAAGCTAAAGGACTTTTTGGATTTCAAAGCTGATCGAATCAAGGAGTGGAATGCGAAAACCAAAGAAATCCTAGAAATCCAAAAGCAATGGGAGAAAATAGGGCAGGTGCCTCGCGAAGCTGCTCGTGAAATCAATCGTGCTTTCTGGGGATCCTTTAAGCAGTTCTTTAGCCATAAAAACCAATTCTTTAAAGAACTGGATGAAGTGCGCGCTACCAATGCGGCTAAGGCTGAGGAATTGATTCAAAAAGCAGATGCTATAAAAGAATCTACAGATTGGCAGGCCACGGCAAATGAAATGATCAAGCTTCAACAGGACTGGAAGAAGCTCGGACCGATGCCTGAGAAGAACAGAGACGGCCTGTACAAGCGTTTTAAAAGTGCTTGTGACTTCTTCTTTGATCAACGTCGAAATGCCAACAAACAAGCTAATTCCGAATACGAGGAAAACCTCAAAAAGAAAAAGGAAATCTGTGCTAAAATTTTGAAGGCAGCTAAGTCCAATCCAACTGAGGAGCAAATCACTGAATTTGTAAAAGAATTCAACGACTTGGGCTTTGTTCCGCGAAAGAATATGAAGGAAATCCAGGCTGAGTTTAAAGCTGCTGTAGATAGCTATCTAGAGCATATGGAGCAGGACTTTGATCGTGATGATTTCTTGTTCCGATTAAACTTGAACAGAATTCAGGGAGATCCGAATGCCAACAAGACCTTCAACAAGAAAGAGCACGGTATCAGAAAACAAATTTCAGATCTTGAGAATAATATTACACTCTGGAAAAATAACTTAGAATTCTTCGCCGCATCCAAAACAGCTGATAAATTGAAGAACCAATTTGATGCTAAAATTCAAAAAGCAGAAGAAGAGATTGAGAAATTAAAGAAGAAGCTCTCTATACTTAGAGAATTTTAAAATTTTTTCTCCTCATTATTAGCGAGATAGCAAAAGGTGAAAAAAAAATCCTTCTGCTGTACTTGGAGCGAAAATCTTGAAAGTATATATTTGCACCACCTTAAAGAAAGCCTCTTTAGCTCAGCTGGTAGAGCAACTGACTTGTAATCAGTAGGTCGCTGGTTCGATCCCGGCAAGGGGCTCTTAAGTTAATTGCACCTAGATTTTGTCTAGGTGCTTTTTTTATGCCTATTTTTCAGCTTTAAAGCTACATTTTCTGAAATATCTCTCTTAACAAGGTTTAGAATGTAAAAAGGGGAAATACAGGGAAATAATGATTTCTGTATTAAATTCAATAGCAATCTCAATAGCGCTATTTCACTCCAAAACCATAATCAATTCAAATATGGTCACTTTAATCTTTTGGTTACAATCAAGAAAAAGAAAAGGCAATACCCAACCTGTAGAAGTTAGACTAAAAACTTTTCTTAGGTGTAGATTGAGCGATTAACTTGGCTTAGTATTTAACCACATCTATTTATCATTACAATGCCGATGGCTATCGGATTGTAATTGAGTTGAATCGTTGAAATCGCTCTAGCTCCAAGGATACAAAAAGTTTGAATAGTAAATTCACTTAGACAAGGAAGATTTAACTGCAATTAGGCATAGCTAAGGGATGAAAATCCTACCCAAGAGTAATCGTAAAGGTTGAGCCCTTATTTTCTTCACTCGCTACTTCTAAGTGGGCCCCCATGCTTTCAGCAAATTCCTTGCATAGTAATAATCCAATGCCTGAACCCTTTTCTCCTGCTGTCCCAATGGAAGGCCCCAAACCCTGTTGAAAAAGAGACTCGAGTTTCTTCTTACTCATACCTATTCCGTTGTCCGAAATATAGATTTTACCATTTCCTGTAGACTTAAATGAAACTTCAATTTGCCCATTAGGATTGGTAAACTTCAGAGCGTTTGAAACTAGGTTACGAATGATGAAATTTAGCCTATTACCATCAGTTTTAATGATTAGATTTTCAGGTATACTATTTAAAATGGCAATGTTTTTACCTTCGGCTGTTGGAATTGCAAATTTAATGGATTCATCTACCAACACCTTCAATTTGGTTTCTGTTAGTTGAATATTGTTATACTTCATCTGCGTCTGAGCCCATTGCAGAAGGTTTTTTAGTAGCTCTTGGACAGTTTTTGTCTGTTTAGCAATTCTAGGTACTAGGCTAGCTAAATCTTCATTACTTAGGATTTTTTGATCCCAGTATTCTAAAAGAACCTGAAGGGAGGAGAGGGGAGCTTTTACATCATGTGATACCACAGACAACAACTTTTCCCGAATAGAATTTGCCTCTTTGAGTTCAGAATTCGCCTGACTCAGAAGTACTGACTGTTTTTCTACTTGGTCGTTTTTTTCGGTCAATTGAGCCAAGGTTATGTCTAGCTTTTTCTTGGCTAGTTCTAGTTGATTGTTCTTCTTGCGTTGATATATCCCAAGCCCAATCAAACCAACCAAAATTAACAATGCAGCAATCAAAAGTTCATTTTTTCGCTGTAGGTTTAAATCTAAAAATCGTTGTTCCTCCAGGAGTTTTTGATTTTCCAATTCCTTTTTCTCAGACTCGTATTGGATCAGTAAATCATCTTGGATTTTTTGTTTGCTTTCATTAAACAGTAAGGCATCAGCTTCTAATTTTTGTTTTGCAATTTCCAATGCATTTCGATAATCTCCATTTTCTTGATATGCATTTAACAGATAATTTGCAGTATTTGAAATCATGTAGTTTGAATTCATTCTTTCGGCAAGTTCAAAAGCACTTTTTGCATAATTTAAAGCTTGATTTCTGTCTCCTACCTCTAGATTGAATTGAGAAAGTTGCGTCAATACTGAAATTTGAAGCTCTGTATCATTGATTCCTTCGGACACCTTCAAACTCCTTTTCAGGTAATTCTCAGCAAGCATAAATTGCTTTTCACTTTGAGCTAATTCGGAAAGCTGATTCAGTGTATGAATAAGTCCACTTACATCTTTTAAGCTGGTTTTGATTTCTAAAGATTGGGATAGGAAAGCTTTTGCTGAGTCCAAATCTTCTTTTTCATTAGTAGAAATCCATCTATCCCGGTAGTAACTCCCCAAATTGTTGTATAGCAGACTCAATCCTCGTTGACTATTGGCCATCTTGGCATATGACAAAGCTTTTTTATATCGCTCTGCCGCTTCGAAACTTTCACCGGTTCGATACAGAATATTTCCGATGTTAAGGTGAGACTCCACTAGTCCAAGCGTATCCTGTATGCTTTCTCTGATTCTCAATGCATCCACATTCAGCTTCATTGAAGTTTCAAAATCAGATTTAATCAGATAAGCTACAGCTTTGATATTGATGGCATTTCCTTGCATTTTAGGCAAATCAGCCATTTCTCCAAAATAAATGGATGAATCTGCATAAGAAATGGCTAAATCCTGATCCGAACCGTAGTAGTGTTTAGCTAAGGAATAATAAAGTGAGGCTTTCGTGCCAGGATTTTCTGTTTTTTGAAGCTCCAATGTCAAGCTATCACTTATAGGATCAGCAGAATTGAAAATCAATAAGAGAAATAATACTAAATTGAACATTGAATAATTTATGAAACTGATTTTAAATTTATGTCAGCTTGGGCTAATTATCATATCCCAAGAAGAGAACAGCTAAATTTTAGCCTTTAAAGATAAATAAACGATATTTTATTCATAAGTCTTACTACTGATTTTTTTGAATTAGATTAATGCAAAAAACTGTATGTATAAAGATTATGTTATTATTTTAAATGTGTTTAAAGTGTTAGAATAATTCATAGGACATTGAAAATCAGTTAAATGATGAGCTTTCCTCATACTTAGCTTGAGCACTAAAAATTCAGAAGCTTTTACATAAATGGTTTTTATTTTAGTAATTGAGACTTAAAAGAATCGAATACTTAAAATAGCTTCCTGTTTTTGGTTTAAACATTATATTTTAAAGAATTAATTTACTATTAAAGATATAGATTTTAAAATAAAGCACATTGAAATTTGGAGTAAGAAATTTATTAGATTTATTTTATTCAAATTTGAAGAGATAATTTACCTATTTAAATTTAATCCCTCATAAATTAATTTTAGGAAAGGTGTTTTTTCAATCATTTAGATTGGTTAAATTCTGAAAAATTTAACCCTTTACATCAATGAAAAAATTATCCTCCTTATTGCTAGTCCTGCTTGTGGCTATGGGCTCACTGGTCACCTTATCCAGTTTTACTTCCTCTCCTGAGTACTTCGAAGGAAAGTGGGCCGTGACGGTTTACGATACCCCAGAAGGAACGGCGACTATTCCTATGCGATTTGAAACTGTTGACGGCAAAACCATGGGCTATTTCGTGGAAGATGTATCCGGTACAGAAAAGGAAATGTCCTCTGTAAATATTACAGATGGCGTTCTGACTGCTTATTTCAATATCACTGGTTATGATGTTTACTTGAGTCTGAAAAAAGTGGATAATGAAAGTGCTTCTGGATCGCTGATGGATATGTTTGTGACAGAAGCGAAAAAGGTAAAGTAAGTAGGAAGACAGAAGCTGGAATTAGGAAGGTCGAAGTTTTTCTCTGTGTCTTACGTGGAAATAAACCACCAAGAGCACAACGAACACTAAGCTTTTTCTTACCTATCCTTTCCCGATGCTCGGGACAAGCTATGCCCCTTGTGTCCTTAGTGATTCATCTTCTTCGTGCCTTTCGTGTCCTTTGTGTTTCAAAAACTCCTTTGTGTGCTCTGTGGTGAAAAAATCAAAAAATAAGGCCTGGAAATTTTCCAGGCCTTTTTGGTTTTATTTGCTGATAGTAAATTCAGGTAGATATTTGATTTTTCCTCCTTCCATGGCAGATTCATGGGCCAAAATTCCCACGCAGGTAATATTGGCTGATTGTCGTGCATCCGGGTAAGGAGCCCTGCCTTCCGTGAGTGCATTTAAGAACTCATCGACCAAATGCGGATGGGAACCGCCATGACCAGAACCTTGGGTAAAGGATAAATGCTGGTTTTCATCTGAGTCATATACCCCTTGGGTTGTGAATTTTTGAATTTCCTCAGGTAGCAAATGAGCATAATCTGGGATTTTGACCTTTTCTGGAACTTCACCGGTATGAATCACCGAGTCTTCATGTTCGATAAGTGTCCATTCAAAGGACTTCTTGGAACCGTACACATCAAAGCTTTCCCGGTACTGTCTCGCTGTATTGAAAAGTGAACGTGTGACTTCTGCTGCGAGATCAGAATCTTTTAACTTGATGTGGCAAGTTTCAATAGCAAAAGGAGAACCGTACTTTGGGATCAGATTTTCATCTATCCGACCCGAACCGAGGCAAGAAACATACTCAGCTTGACCTTTTGGCAAAGCCAACACAGGACCTACGCAATGAGTCGCATAGTGCATCGGAGGGAGGCCCTCCCAGTATCCGGGCCACCCAGCCATTTCCTGCTGATGCGAGGCTCTTAGGAATTGAATTTTCCCCAACTCTCCCTTCTCATACATTTCCTTCACAAAAAGAAATTCCCTGCTGTAAATGACTGTTTCCATCATCATATAGGTCAAACCCGTCTCTTCACAGAGTTCGACGATCTGACGGCATTCATCTACGGCCGTTGCCATGGGAACCGTACAGGCTACATGTTTTCCCGCTTTTAGTGCTTTGATGGATTGTTCCGCGTGATTTTGAATGGGGGTATTAATATGAACTGCGTCGATATTTGGATCCTTTAGCAGCTCGTCATAGTCTGTGTAGACTTTTTCGATGCCAAAAGCTTTCCCGATTTCTTCGGCTTTTTCTTTATTTCTTTGGCAAACGGCATACATGTTTGCCAAGGGGTGCTTCTGATAGATAGGAATAAACTCAGCACCAAATCCAAGGCCGATGATGGCAATATTGATTGGTTTTTGGCTCATAGATATGTTGTTTTTGGGTTTAAAAGAATAAAATATTTTCGGATGTCAGATGTTGTTTAGTGTTGTTTTGATACTTGCGTCTTGATACTTTTGTCTATTCTGCTGCCCATTTTTTCAAGAATTCAAGCCCCTCTTTGGCGAATCCATCCTGAGATGGTACCAAAGGCTTCCAAATACAAACTGCTCCGGCCAGTTCTTTTACATTCGGTGTAAAGCTTTCGATGGAAATGGCACCTTGGTAATTGATCTTTTCCAAGCCTCTTTTCCATGCAGACCAATTTGTCTGTCCAGTACCCGGAGTTCCTCTGTAGTTCTCTGAGACTTGGACGTGGATTAATTTGTCCCCAACAGCTGCAATGGCATCTTCAATGCTTGGTTCTTCAATGCTCATATGAAAGCCATCCAAAAGTGCTTTAGCCTGAGGTTCGTTGATATCAGCGATTAATTGCTTGAGTTCTGCAGCAGTGTTAATTAGATCTGTTTCGAATCGATTCAAGGTTTCCAGAGCGATCTCCAACCCGAATTCTCCAGCTCGTTTGCTCACCTTCTGAAGATTAGTGACCGCACGATCCCAATCGACTTTTCGTTGCTCGGGAGATACCAAGCGGGCCTTGCCTACTGCAGAGTACATGGGGCCTCCCACAAAGCCTGCTCCCAATTCGGAAGCAATTTCAAAGCAAGCATCCAAGTAATCGAAGCAAGTCTGATGGAATTTGGGATCCTCATGAGTCAAATCCCGGGTAGGCCCGAAAGCCCCGCAGATGATAGGTTTGAGAGCATGTTCTGCGAGCGCTTTCTTGACCCGGTCAATGTCAATCAATTCTGGATCTTCAACCGGTATTTCTACCGCATCGTATCCGAAGGATTTGATTTTCTCAAAAAGAGAAATGGTTTCTGAACTAAAGGGTGAAGTCCAAAGCCAGGTACTTACACCAAATTTTACATCTAAAGCCATCCTTATTCCACAATCATAATTCCATTCATAATTCTCCAGTGACCCGGTACGGTACAGACAAAGGGATATTCTCCGGGTTCGGTAGGAGCTACAAAAACCAGTGATTCCCGTCCTTCTGGATCGACCAATCGAGTGGCGGCTAGGACTTGCGGTATTCTAGGCACATAATTTTGTTCGGCTCCTTTTGGGTCACGAGCTAAGGCATCTGCCGCTTCTCCGATCGTTTCCATGGATCCTTTTTGGCCGATGACCAAGTTGTGCTGCATGAAGTCCGGGTTTTCAAAATCGATAGTCACCTGTGAACCAGCCTTTACGGTAAAGGTGGTCTTGTCATATTTCATCTCGTGCGGAATGACGGCCAGCTTCACAATCGAACTTCCATTGGCTGAAACGGTGGCAACGTTATCTGAATCTTCAGCGAGATCCGTTCCTGGCTTTTTCAAGGCCAAGGTAGATTTGTTGCTTATTCTTCCAGAGAACATCCAGCCTCCCACATATTTTCCAACTTGATTTCTAGAATCATTTTGGCCTACACGAACCCTTCTAGGAGAAAGTTCTGCCGTGAATAGACCTTTGGTTTTGGCTTTGCCAATTTCTTCACCGTTAATTTTCAAACTCATGCTTCCATCTTCCACCAAGGTGGCATCAATAATGAATTGCTCCTCAGGAAGTGGTTTTTTGGTACTGATGATTGTCAATTTTTCATCCTGTGCTACTGCAAAGTGAAGCGCATCCTCAAAGATGTACAAACTGTAGCCATTCGTGTTGTTGCCAGAAGCTACCAAAATTCCATCCATTGGATTATTGCCTTTGGAAACGATCATTCGAATTGAAATCTCTTTTCCAGCTATGTCCGGAGGAAAGAGGATGGAGTTTCTAGAATCCAATGGATACTGCTCTGCTACCAAACTTCGGCTGATTCGGTCTGCAAGAGAAAGCTCTCCATCACCTGAAGCTTGAAGTGCCGCTGTATTATCCCGCTTGGCAAATTCAGTAGGATGGGAGAGGACAGCCGCAAACAATGCCTGAGGCAAAAACGGATCCTGACCATTTTCAGCTTTTTCAGCAGTCTGAAGCAAAGTTTTAGCTGCATCCTCTGAGAAAGGCATTTCAGAAAGAGCCAAGAAAGCAAATTTTCTGGTAGCCAAGTCTGAATCATCCAAAATACCAGACCCCAAGATCGCTCTCAAGCTTTCTTGATTGGATGGTAAAACCCGTAAGGCATTTTTGCGGACAGCGGCTGAAGGATGACGAAGAGCCTTTTCCACCAGCATACTTGCCTCTTTATTACTTCCATCGAGTTGACCCAATCCATGAAGTGTCCACAAGGCATTGACTGCAGGAGCATTTAGGCCGATATTATCGACTGATTGGTCAGTGATTATCTTGTATAGGTCAGGGATTACTTCGGTATATTGCTGCTCTACAATCAGACGCTGAGCAGTCAATCTCCAGAACATGTTCTCACTTTTAAGCGCCTCAATCAGTTCGGAATTACTCGCGTCCTTGAGATCTAAGGTTTTGGAGTCTTTTCCTCCTTTGTAACTGATGCGGTAGATTCTTCCATGCTGACTGTCCCTTAGCGGGTTGATGTAGGCATTTCCAGCTCCATTTTCGAAGCCTCTTGGCGTTGGATTATGCTGAATAATGAAGTTGTACCAATCCGCCACCCAAAGGGCTCCATCCGGTCCTACTTCCGCATGAACAGGGGAGAACCATTCGTCCGAACTAGCCAAAATATTGAATCCATTCTTTTCGGTATATCCAGAACCATCTGATTCGATGATGGCATTGTGAAGGACTCGGCCGGTAGGTTCAGCTACGAAAGCAATTCGATTCCAGAATTTCTCCGGAAAGCTTCTTGCCGTGTAGAAATAATGTCCTGCAGCGGCTGTGTAGCCTCCATGCCAATCCACTTGACGAAGGAAAGGGGTCAGGTGAGGCATATCGTAGTGACTGTCGATGCCATGAACGGTATTGGCTGAACCTTGAAAGACTGGACGCTTGACGTATTTGTTTTCCATAGAAAAATACACACTGTGCTGTCCGTTGGCAGTGGAAATAAAGGTTTCAAAGTCTTCTGTGAAAGCCAAACCCCAGGTATTGTTAGAAGTATTGCCTAGGTATTCCAGATTTTCCCCATTCGGCTTAAAGCGGTAAACACCCTGCCCGAAAGAATGCTCCTCTCCGCTGACAGTACCTCTAAATCCAGAGTATCCTAAAACACCCCAAATTTTATTATCAAATCCATATTTGAGATTGGATGGACCTGCGTGCGTATCGCTTTTTCCCCAGCCGGTCATGATGACTTCCCGCACATCAGCTACATCGTCTCCATCGGTATCTTTTAGAAAAACAAAATCAGGAGCCATGGATATTAAAATCCCTCCATTGACAGCCATGATTGAAGTTGGGATGTTCAAATTATCTGCGAAAACGGTCACCTTATCCGCTTTTCCGTCTCCATCAGTATCTTCCAGAATTTTGATTTTGTCATTTCCTCCTTCAGTTCTGACCTCATTCGGATAATCGACTGTTTCAATTACATAAAGCCTACCACTTTCATCCCAAGTCATAGACATGGGATTGATGATCATCGGTTCAGAAGCAAAAAGTGTCATTTCGAACCCTACAGGAAGCTGTACGGTTTTCATGCTTTCCTCGGGAGATAGCGGTAGCTGATAGCGTGGTGCGGGATCCTTTCGCTCATAGTTTGGAATTTCTGCATCCCGGAATTCCGGCTGAGGAATTTCATAAGCTGCCAAAAGTGCATTTACCTCATCACCCACAGCCCACAAAATCCCATTTGCTACGAGTTCTTGAAATTCCGGCTGCTTCCAAGTCTCTTCATTGTGTCCATAAGCGGTGTAGAAAACTCTACCTTTTCCTTCTTCCAAGGTCCAGGTATAAGGCTCCCGGTGGTCTCCATCCACTCGCTCCATTAGAACATGCATATCTGGATTGAGTTGAGAATGGACATAAGTCTCATCCCAAGTTTCGAATTCCTCGATCCCGTTCATGATGGGGTGATCCGCATCGACAATCGTAGCTGTGAAATCGCCTTCTCCATGAGATTCGAATTGGCCACCTACAGTATTGATATACCAATCAGAGTTTCGGAAACACCAAGAAGCACTATGGATGGGAATTAAGGCTTTTCCGCTTTGTACATAGTCTTTGAGTGCATTTTCCTGTTCAGAGGTGATATCATCATGATTTGCATAAATCATCAAGCCATCATAATTGTAGAGCATATCCTCATTCAGATCATTTGGATCAGCTGTGTAAGTCAGGTTGATGCCTTTTTGGAACAAAGGAATTCCAAGATGCTGCATGAATTTCTCGGAATTATGATGCTCGCTTTCGTGGCCAAGCACTAGAATCTCCACTCTTCTTGGCTCTGTCATAGAGAGAAAAACTTCCTTTTTGCTTTGGCTACAGCTTGCTATCACCAAAAGTATTAGCGCCAAAAAGCTAATGCCTGTTTTATTCAGATTCATGATTATTTGGGTTTGGGCAAAATCGATTAGCTATATTCCATATAATTGATGAATACTTCTTCCTATTTTTTGGTAATTTCTGACTGTATTTTGCTTATTTGGATCACTTAATGGTAAAATTGAGTCAATAAGCAGTGAGAAAGCCCTTAAAAAAGTCAAGAATTCCCGAAAACAAAGCCCTTTTGATTAAGGACTTGGTAGCCCCATATTTTGATGTCAATTGGCACTTTCATTCCGAATATCAGTTGTTTACTGTTTTGAAGGGTAGGGGAACCCGTTTCGTCGGGGATAATATTCAGGCTTTTAGGGAAGGGGATATGGTCTTGACGGGGCCTAATCTTCCGCATCTTTGGAGAAATGATCCAGCTTATTTTCGTAGTGAAAATCAATTGGAAACTCGTGGCGTGGTGATTTATTTCCCTGAGAATTTCCTGAATGATTCACCCTTTGTTTTTGAAGAGTTTGAGCCCATTTCTGTTTTACTGGAGCAATCGAAGTTTGGAATTGAAATAGGGGGAGAGACCAATCTTCAGGTCAAAAAGCTGATGCTGGACATGCTTCAAAGTTCCGGTCCAAGCCAAGTCATTCATTTGTTGAAGATCTTGGAGACAATTGCTCATTCCAACGAAAAGAAATTGATCGCTAATCCCGGTTATATCAACTCACACAAAGAATCAGAAGAGGATAGAATGGGTAAAGTGCATGATTATGTCATGAATCATTTCCAAGGAAAGGTATCACTTGAAGATGCAGCTGATCTGGCCAATTTGTCGGTTTCAGCTTTCAGTCGCTTTTTCAAATCCCGCATGAACCGCTCTTTTTCAGATTTTTTGACCGAGGTTCGAATAGCTCATGCCTGCAAGCTTTTACACGATACGGATTTGAATGTCAGCGAAGTAGCCTTCAGTTCAGGCTTCCATACACTCTCTAATTTCAATCGGCTTTTTCGACAGCGAACCCAAAAAACACCCTTAGAATATCGAAAGGAATACCAGCTTCATTTCTAGGCTTTAATTTCAATTTCCAACTGTCTACCTTCTTCTTGTGCCTTTTTATCCATTCCTGAACCTATTGCCAAACCAATGGATAAGCCGATGGGAATTCCAATTGCAAAGAAGGCCATATTCCCTAAGGTAAGCCCAAAAACCACTCCGAATGGAATCCCGAAGGTTGCCATTCCAAGAGCCATCCACATGGTTTGGAAATGCCCTTTTGGAACTAAACCAAGCTCTTTTTTGATGAGGGAAAGAATCAGCGATTGGGAATTTCGGACCTGCTTTAGCAGTTCTTTATCCGAACCTGAAAAGCCGTTTAACTTATCAATTTCCTGATCGATAGCATTCACTATTGCTGTCGGGATCTCTCTTTTTCTCAATTCTGACAAGAGATTCTTTAACTGAGAATAAGCAGCTTTCAGTTTGCTATTCTGTTCAATTTCGGGGCTTTCGATTAATCCGTTGATCTCCATAGGTCTATTTTTTCTACTCGATTTTAATTTTGGTCATGACTTCATCAGAATAAGTAGAACTCACGGGGACGGTAAACTTTCCAAGTCGCAACTGATGCTTTTCGGCGACTTTAATTTGATTTTTATTGGCAAGGAAAGAACGGTGCGTGCGGATAAAGTAGGCGGGAAGTAGTCGCTCAGCTTCCTGAAGCGTCATCCGACTTTGATACTTTTCCTCACTGTTTTGAAAAATCACATAATTCCCCTGCGATTCGCAGTACAATAAGTCCGAAAAGTCTATTCGCACCTGACCTTCCTGTGTTTTGATGAAAGTCCAGGAATCATCCGTGTTTCCCAATATACGGGTTCGGGCTTTTTCACAGGCCTTTACAAAGCGGGTAAGATTGAAAGGCTTCAAGAGATAGTCCAAAGCTTCCAAATCAAAGCCTTTTACCGCAAACTCCGAATAAGCTGTAGTAAAAATCACTTCCGTGCCAGCAGGAAGTAATTCTACCAAATCAATTCCCGAAATATCCGGCATATTGATATCTAGAAATACCAGTGGGATATCATGATTTTTTAGGTATTCCAATCCTTGCATGGCATCGGTAAAACTTGCCTGAATCTCTAAAAAAGGCACTTTCGAAGCATGGGATTTGATCACTTCTAATGCAAAACCCTCATCATCGATGGCAATAGCTTTGATCATAGATTAACGAATTTGCACTGAAAAATGTACAAAGAAATCCGAGTCATTGGACACAATATTTAATTGATGCCTGTTGGGATAAACCAAGTTGAGACGCTTTTTCACATTTTCCAAACCTATTCCGGAAGTTTCATTCGATCTTTCAGTAGCCTTGACTGGATGAACACTATTGACCAAGTCGAGATGAACCGAACCAGAGATGCATCGCAGATTCATCCGAATCCAGGACTTTTCCTTCGCCGAAATCCCGTGTTTGAAGGCATTTTCCACAAAAGGAATCAATAACATGGGAGCAATCTGACCCTGACAGCCATCCGTATTAATTTGAAAATCCACGTCCAGATTTTCCTGCGAACCAAAACGAAGCATCTGCAAGTCGAGGTAATTTCGGAGGTAGTCTATTTCCCGAGAAAGGGAGATTTTCGGCTGTTGATTTTCATGAAGCATAAAGCGCATCATATCACCGAGCTTTTGGATGCCGTCAGATGTCTTTTCTGCATTTTCCATCAAGGCACTCGCATAAAGTGTGTTTAGGGCATTAAAAAGGAAGTGCGGATTGATCTGAGAGCGAAGAAAATCAAGATTTGCCTGTCCTTGCCCAACCTCTGTGCTGAGGTTGAAAATTTTACCTGTCAGGGTTTCGTATTTTTTGAAAATAAGATTTGATAAAGGATTAATTATCAATAAAATAATTCCATTGATCAAGAATCCGATTAAAATGATTTCTTCCTGATTATTCCCTGCAGCTATCGCAAAAAATACGAAGAATACAATAACCAACAGGAGCGCCAAATACCAATTGGCCTGTTTGTTTTTTCCTGCTTTTCGATTGCCATAGACCAGGTAATAATTGTACAAGACCAAAGAAAATAAGACAGGAAAAATCATGATAAAAAGAATCAATACCCCTTCATTGATGACGGAATTTTGACCTAATAGTAGGAAGAAAATGAGCACAATAAAGGTCAAAATCATCCGGCTGAGATTGTAAAAATAATAGGAAGAAAGCCGGGGAGGTGTCAACATATTTCTCAAAACTAAAGCCCCACCTTGATGGCTGATATAGAGGAAGATAACCCCCATAAAGAGCTGAAAAAGCTTTTCGAAAGAGTGACCAAAACTTACAGTAAGTATAGAAGAAAAGAGGAATGCCAGACCAAAAGTAAGGATGCCCCAGCCGACCAAAGGACCGATTTTCCGGTTCTTCAGATAGGTCGGGATCAATAGCATATGAAAAATATAAAATACCACATACAGTGCGGTCGGTACAAATATACGGTCATAAGGCGCGATCGAACTACTGCGATTAGTGGTGATGGCAATCAAATTAAACAGCACAATACTGACGAAAACCAAAGTGGTAATCCACCATTCGATCTGTCTAAAATCAAAACTTCTTTCCTTCATAATGTTGGGGTTAAATCAAGTTTACTAGTTGGAAGAGATAACAAACAAGGGCGAGCAGCAATAGAAAATAAATTCCCTTATGCCTTTTTACTTTTTCTTGGATTGGATTGCCTGCCTTCATGGATACAAGAATCGCAAATCCTTAGTTAGACATCAAAAAGTTGGGATGAATAGTGGGTTTATTGGGATGGAATGAGGGGAAAAGGTGAATTGAAAGTAGTTTGGGAGTTGGGACGATGGGTAGTTAAGAAGTAAGAATAGGATGTTTATCGTCATGGCGAGGCTTAACATTTGGGATAACGCACAAAACGAGATCACGTTTTGATTTGACCAGTTTTGTTTATTGAAATGCCGTAGGCATGAATCATTGACTAGCCAGCCATTTCAATGGCTGGAAAGTGTAAGCTACAGATTTCATGAAATGCCGTAGGCATGACCGACAAATATTCCGTAAACGACTGGTCTGAATTAGGAAATTTCCCAACTCGTCATCGGTAGAAGCTGATTTCAAAATCTTAATTTGATCAAATATCAAGTTGCGACGAAGCCATCTCCTTAAGAATTGGAAAGGTTAAAATCTTGCAAGGTTATTTTTATCTGAGTTTGGGAAAAATCAAAAAGGATAAATCTCCAGATCGATATTCCAAAGTACGGGAAGGAGGAAATACACTAACAAACTGACTATCAGTATGGAGAAAATATTTAGCCAAAACCCTGCTTTCACCATATCTTTCATCTGGAGAAAACCTGAACCAAATACCACCGCATTGGGCGGAGTAGCCACTGGAAGCATAAATGCACAGCTTGCCGCTAGGGTAGCGCCTACCATTAAGCCAAATGGATGAAGATCCAGCTTAAGGGCAACAGAGGCTAAGATCGGGAGTAACATGGAGGCTGTGGCCACATTGGATGTAACTTCCGTAAGGAAATTGACAGCGGTGATGATTATGATCAGCAGCAGGAAGAAAGAAATCCCATCAATGAGCGTAAATCGCTGACCTATCCATTCGGCTAAACCGGTTTCTTTAAACCCTTCCGCTAGAGCCAAACCACCTCCAAAAAGTATCAAAATACCCCAGGGAATGCGCTCAGCAGTTTTCCAATCCAGAATTCTTTTAGTTTTAGTTGAATCGGGGAGGAGAAATAAAGCCAAAACTCCTGTCAAAACGATAATGGTATCATCGATGCCTGGAATAAACTTAGCCAGAAAAAAGCTTCTTGAAATCCAAGAGAAGCAGACTAGGCCAAAGACAATTAATACATTTTTTTCTTCATAGGAGATTCTCCCAAGTTGGGTAAGTTGCTCTTTTACAATATGTTTCGCATTATGTAGCTTAAAGTTTTTGGGTAGGGGATTTGCATAAGTCACTAAATACCACCAGCATACAAGGATTAGAAATACAGCAAGGGGAAAGCCAAAAAGCATCCATTCATTGAATCCAATCTCATAATCGTACAAATCGCTCACAACAGAAGCCAAAATAATATTAGTAGGTGTGCCGATCAGCGTGGCTACGCCGCCAATCGATGCGCTATAGGCTATGCCGAGCATGATATTTTTGCCTAAACGATCGCTGAGTTGGGATTGATTGGCTCCAAATTGCTCTTGGAACTGCTTTACAACTGCTAATCCAATAGGAAGCATCATCAGGGAAGTTGCCGAATTGGAAATCCACATAGAAAGGAAACCGGTAGCTACAATAAAGCCCAAGACGATAGTTCTCAAGTCAGTTCCAATCAATTGAATAATTGATAGGGCGATCCTCCGGTGTAAATTCCATTTTTCAATTCCTGTAGCCATTAGAAATCCACCCATGTATAGCATCACCGTAGGATGCATGTAGTTTGATGAAACAGATTTTATCGGAAGAATTCCCAGGGTGGGCATTAGAATTAAGGGCAAGAATGCAGTAGCCGCAATAGGTAGCGCTTCAGTAATCCACCAGATCGCCATCCAACTTGCCAATGCCAGCATAGCCAAGGCTTCTTGATTTAAATCGGGAGACTTTACGCCATATAGGATGAGAAAAAATGAAAGCGGGCCTAGAATTAAACCTAAGCTGGTAAAAGAAATCTTCATCAGGGTGGTGGACTTAAAGACAGGGCCTAAGTTAAAAATATTTCAGAATGTGTTGGTGCTAAAATTCTTTACTTAACATAATATAAATTATGTAACAAAAGAGCCATATCTCAATTATCAACCGAATCACAGAACGATTTTTAGTAGCTACTCAAACCCTGTGAAGTTCCAAATCTTGACAAATTGCCTTTCAAATCGGTCAATGAGTATGATTTTGAAATTTTGTAGTTGTCCAATGAAAGAAATGACGTAGTACTCATCCTTGCTAAATCAGTCTTAAATGGAGTACTTACCAATGTTTTGAAACAAGATTATTTCATTAATAGTCGTAATCAATTTACAATTAAGCCCAATGAAAATTTCTACCTTTTTAATTCTCGTCTGCATTCTTATCCCTAAAATCCTTTATTCTCAAAACTCTCAAGTTGAGCTGATTCGTGATGAGCAAGGAATGAAGCTTTTGGTTGAAGGAGAAAATTTTATGGTCAACGGTATGAACTGGGATTATTTTCCAAGAGGTACCAATTTCGACTATAGTCTTTGGGAGCAATCGGATGAATTCATCATGCAAGCTCTTGAAGATGAAATGTCACTTTTAAAAGACATGGGTGTCAATTCAGTCCGAATTTACACTGGCATCCCTCCAAGATGGATCACCTATATCTATAGGAATTTCGGGATTTATACCATGCTCAATCACGCTTTTGGTCGATATGGATTAGACCTAAAGGATGGTTGGATGGAAAATACAGAATATTCTGACCGAAGAGTAAGGAAAAAATTACTGAAGGAAGTCGTAGAGATGGTAAAGGAGTACCAAGGGACAGAAGGCCTCCTACTCTACCTGCTTGGTAATGAAAACAACTATGGATTATTCTGGGAAGGCGCTGAAACAGAGGATATTCCAGAGGAGAGCGAGGAATCTATCATCAGAGCTACCGCCATGTACAAATTATTTAATGAGGCGACTGTCGCTATGAAAAAAATTGACAGGACTGTGCCCATAGCTATTTGTAATGGTGATTTACTCTTTCTAGATATCATCAAGGAAGAGTGTCAGGACATAGATATTTTCGGAACGAATATGTACCGCGGTTCATCCTTTGGAGATGCTTTTGAGCGCGTTAAAAATGAACTGAATAAGCCCATTCTTTTTACAGAATTTGGAGCAGATGCTTTTAATGCCATTACCAAAACGGAGGACCAAAAGTCTCAGGCATTTTACATGGTTGAAAATTGGAAAGAAATCTATGCAAATGCTGCAGGCTTGGGTAAATCCGGAAATTCCTTGGGAGGATTTACATTTCAATTCAGTGATGGTTGGTGGAAAACCGGTCAAACCATAGAACTGGATATTCACAACAATGAAGCATCTTGGGCAAATGGTGGATATGAATTTGACTATAAAAAAGGAGAGAAAAACATGAATGAGGAGTGGTTTGGGATCACTTCAAAAGGTGAAACAAGCCCGGAAGGTTACTATAAACTCTATCCAAGAGCCGCGTATTTTGCCCTGAAAAAAGCACATGAAATAAATCCCTTTTCACCAGGAATGACCCTAGAAAAAATTGAAAAACACTTTTCAGCTATTGATTTAGCCGAATCCGTTCAATTAGCCAATAAGAATAAGTGAACCTCAACCAAAGTCTATGAAGTACTGAAAAAGAAAAACGTCAAGGAGATTCAAGTTCTCAGCGAAGAATAACAAAGAAATTGATCTCCTATATCGTTTGGTGAAGCAGGTAGCTCTAGTTGAAAGTCTTTATTAATAGTCTTAAAAAATTTTATATGCCAAAAAGCATCAGTGAAAACGAAGGAAACCAACCAATAAATCTTGAAACCAAGGTCATTGACTCCGAGGTATTTTTAAAAATATCAAATTCTGATCAAATGCTCCCCTTTTTTATGAGCATTATTAGCCCCTATAACCATTGGTTGTTTATAGGAAGCAATGGAGGGCTAAGTGCTGGTAGAAAGGATCCCGAAAATGCACTTTTTCCTTATTACACGGACGATAAAATCATCGAGTCATCAGAAGTAACCGGCTCGAAATCAATCATTCGTGTTCAGAAAAACAACCAAAGCCATGTTTGGGAGCCATTTTCGATCCATTTCGCCAATGAGTATCGGTTGAAAAGGAATCTATATAAGAGTGTTTTTGGTAATAGAATCCTATTTGAAGAGGAAAATCTGGATTTGGAGCTATGCTTTCGATATGAATGGACCACAAGTGATAATTACGGTTTTGTCAAGTCCAGTTCTATTTCAAATAATGGAAAAAGCACACTTAACATATCGATTTTGGATGGTATTCAGAATATCATGCCTTATGGTGTGGGAAGTGCCCTTCAAACTATGCGAAGTAATCTGGTGGATGCCTATAAAAGGAATGAACTTGACCGAGAAAGCGGTATTGGAATTTTTGCGCTGAGCGCAATCATTGTGGACAAAGCCGAGCCAAGTGAAGCGCTTAAAGCAACAATTGCTTGGTCACTGGGCTTGGAAAATGCCAAGCGACTCCTCTCCTCTTCTCAACTAAAATCATTTCGAGAGGGTTTTTCCATTCAGGAAGAAAATGACATAAAAGCTCAAAGGGGTGCTTACTTTGTTAATTTCGATTCAGAATTGCATCCGGGAGCTAGTAAAGAGTGGATGATTTTGGCTGATATCAATCAGAATGTCTCCCAAATTCGCGCCCTCTCCAAAGAAATAAAAACCGAGCCGAACTTAATCAATAAAGTTAAAGCAGATATTCAGCGTGGAACAGAGGAGCTAATTAAGCTGGATGCTGCCTCGGATGGATTACAACTTACAGCAGATTCCTTCAAAGATACCCGACACTTTGCCAATGTGATGTTTAACATTATGCGGGGTGGGATTTTTGATAAAAATTATCAAATCGAAAAGGAAGACCTGGAGAACTCTATTCAAAATGCAAATCGAGAGGTTTTCTTGAAGCAGAAAAGCAAAATAGATTCGCTGCCAGAAATATTCTCCTTTGCTCAGCTCAAAGAATTGGCAGAAAATTCTGGAGACAACCATTTTGAGCGTCTTTGCTTGGAGTATTTACCTCTGAAATTCAGCCGACGCCACGGTGATCCAAGCCGTCCTTGGAATAATTTTTCTATCAATACCAGAAACGAAGACGGATCCAAAGTCTTGGACTATGCAGGTAATTGGCGGGATATTTTTCAGAATTGGGAAGCCTTGGCTCTCGCCTATCCCGACTTCATTGAAAGCATGATCCTGAAGTTCTTAAATGCCTCTACATTTGATGGTTATAATCCGTACCGAATCACAAAAAATGGAATAGACTGGGAAAGAATTGAAGCCGATGACCCCTGGTCTTACATCGGATATTGGGGTGATCATCAGATCATTTACTTGTTGAAGTTTCTGGAATTTGCTGAGAATTATGCACCTGGGAGGTTGGTGAAATTCTTCAAGGAGGATTTTTTCGTGTATGCCAATGTCCCCTACAAAATCAAGGCTTACAATGAGATCCTGAAAAACCCTAAAGACACGATTGATTTTGATCATCAATTAGATCAGCAAATCCAAAAGCGATGGACTTCAATCGGCTCAGATGCTGCCTTGCTTCAAGATCAATCTGGTGGGATTTATCAGGTAAATTTCATCGAGAAAATACTCGCGACAGTTCTTGCGAAAGTTTCCAATTTCATTCCAGAAGGAGGAATTTGGATGAATACGCAAAGACCTGAATGGAACGACGCCAACAATGCGCTAGTCGGAAATGGTGTTTCCATGGTCACATTGTATTATTTGAGCAGGTTTCTGAATTTTTTCACGCAGATATTGAAGCAAAGTACTGAGCATGAAATTCCAGTTTCGGAAGATCTACTGACATTTTTCAATAAAACTTTAGCTACCCTCAATTCTCATCAGCATTTGCTTTTGGGTAGTTTTAGCGGTAAAGACCGTAAAAATGTATTGGATGCTTTGGGGTCGGCAGGGAGTGATTTTAGAATGAAAATCTATGCTGATTCTTTTAGCGGTGTCAAAAAGGGCCTTTCGATCGATGAGCTTCTAGGGTTCTCAAGCATTTGCCAAAGCTACCTTGAACATACCATTAGAGCCAATAAACGTGAGGACAACTTGTATCATGCATACAACCTGATGAGTGTCGAAAATGAAGAGGAAGTCGCTATTGAATACCTCAGCGAAATGCTGGAGGGTCAGGTTGCTGCTTTAAGTTCCGGCTACTTGAGTTCGGAGGAAGCTTTGCATACTTTGGACTCCCTTCGAAAAAGCAAGCTCTACCGCGCAGATCAACACAGCTATTTACTGTATCCTAATAAGGAGCTGCCTGGATTCTTGGAAAGAAATACAATTCCAAAAGAAGATTTCGAACGGTCAACACTCTTCAAAAGCTTGCTTGAAAAAGGCAATAAAAAGATCGTTGAGCAGGATGTGGATGGAAACTACCATTTCAACGGTAACTTCAAAAATGCCTCTGACTTGTCCAAAGCGCTGGAAAACTTAGACCCTGCTCAGTTTGAATTAACTGAATCTGCCAAAAGAGAAACCTTGCAAATTTTTGAAAAGGTTTTTAATCACAAGGCTTTCACAGGTCGTTCAGGGACCTTTTATGGATATGAAGGTCTGGGATCCATCTATTGGCATATGGTTTCTAAACTCCAATTGGCTGTATGGGAATGCTGTATTAGAGCCAAAGAAGAAAAAGCTTCATCGGAGATTCTAGATCAATTGATACACCACTATTACGAAATTAATGAAGGAATTGGGGTGCATAAATCGCCTGTTGAATATGGAGCTTTTCCTACCGATCCTTATTCCCATACCCCTGCCGGAAAAGGAGCTCAACAGCCCGGTATGACCGGACAGGTTAAGGAGGATATCATCTGCCGATTTGGGGAATTAGGAGTATTTATCCGGCATGGTAAATTATTTTTTGATCCGTTTATGCTACAGAAATCAGAGTTTTTGACCAAAAGTCAAACTTTGCCTTTTATTGACGTAAATGGGGAGAAAAACGAAATACTTGTTGGAGAAAAATCACTTTGTTTTTCCTTTTGCCAGGTTCCAATCGTCTATCAATTGGACTCTAAAGACGTCATTGAAATATCTTATGGAAATGAATTCAAAACAGTTGCAGAGAATAGTTTGCAATTAGACGAAGAGTTGAGCCAGAAGATATTCAAACGAACGGGAGAGATCAAACAAATTCTTGTAAGGGTAAATGAAGCCTTATTTAACTAATTAGATACTTTTTAAAAATCGATGACATTCAAACTCAAACCTGACCAAGAGCAAAAAGTTGAGGATTTGATTTCTCAGATGACTTTGGAAGAAAAGATCGGACAGATGTCTCAGGTTCGACATTTTGACGATGTCACTCTTGAGGATATTAAATCCAAATTTATTGGTTCGGTGATTCATACCCAGGGACCAGTTCCAGGATCTACAGCTGCGGAATGGCAGGACAAATTTTCAGAATTCCAAAAGCAGGCCTTAGATACACGATTAAAAATTCCTCTGTTATTTGGAGTGGATGCCATACACGGCCAAAACACCTTCGAAGGAGCTACCATTTTCCCTCATAATATTGGTTTAGGAGCTGCAGGAAATCCTGAAATAGTTGAGAGAGCAGCAGCGATTACGGCCATCGAGTCCAAGGCTACAGGCTTCAATTGGGTTTTTTCACCCTGCGTTGCCATTCCTTTTAATGAAAAGTGGGGACGGGTCTATGAGGCTTTTTCCGAAAGCACAGAGCTCACTGCGAAATTGACTCAAGCCTCTGTCAAAGGACATCAAGGATCAAATGGTAATGATGGGGTTTTGGCTACAGCCAAGCATTTTATCGGAGAGGGAGCTACAGATTTTGGAGTAGAGGGAGGAAACACCTCGCTTACAAAGGTAGAGCTAATCGAGCGCTTACTCCCACCCTATCAGGCAGCAGTTGATTCGGGGGTTGCCTCGGTAATGGCTTCCTTCAATACTTTGAATGAAGTTCCCATGCATGCCCACAAGGCTATGATTACGGATTTACTGAAGTATCAGCTGAAGTTTGACGGAATTGTGGTGTCTGATTGGAAGGCTTACTCCCGATTTGGGCAAAATGAAATCATCAATGCAGGCATTGATATGGTGATGGCCGTGGATGGGGATTTAGATGGATTTCAAGAAGGAGTCAAAGCTGGGGTTTTGAATGGTTCTATTTCAGAAGAACGAATCAATGATGCTGTAAGAAGGATTCTGCGTCAGAAATTCCGTTTTGAACTTTTTCAAAATCCCTTTCCTGACAAAGGCTTGATCCAAAAAATTGGAACTCCTAAGCATAGGGCCATTGCACGACAGGCAGTTCGGAAGTCCCTGGTTTTATTAAAAAATCAAAATCAGGCTTTACCTCTAAAGCGAACTTCCAGAATTGTGGTTGTTGGCAAATTTGCAGACAATTCTGGATTACAGTCCGGGGGTTGGACGGTCAACTGGCAAGGAATGACGGAAAACTATTCAGGTGCTACCACCATTTTGGAAGGCATTAGAAAGTTTGCCTTGCATGAGGTAAAATATGATCCTGATGGCACGGCAGCAATTGAGGATGTAGATGTGGCAGTCATTGTAGTGGGAGAAAACCCCTACGCAGAATTCTTTGGGGATGTAGGTGGCGAAATGAATCTTTTTCAGCTTACCCTTACCGAAGAACATCAGCTGTTGGTACAGTCTTATTCGCAAAAGGGTATCAAAACAGTGCTTGTATTGATATCTGGTAGACCACTAGTCATTACACCCCAATTGGAACTTAGTGATGCTTTTGTGGCTGCTTGGTTACCGGGTTCGGAAGGAGATGGAATAGCCGAAGTTCTATTTGGCTTTTTTGATTTTAAGGGGAAACTCCCCCACTCTTGGCCCAAATCAGTGGAAGATTTCAATGGAAAATATGGTCCAAACTATTGGGAAAGCTCCATTGAACCGCTTTTTCCGATAGGTTTTGGACTTTGTTATCATCTAGAAAAATAATCGAATGCTATACTGGATATTCAAAATCAAATGACTATGAAATCAAGGCTTAAATTACTTTTAATAAGTGTTGCCCTGACAGCAAGCTTTTCTTGTAGTGAAAAATCAACAGATGTGGAAACAACTAAAAATAAAGAAGTGACAGCAAAAATAATATTAGGAAATCCAGCTTACCAAGCTATATGCTTCGGAGGATACAGAGAGCGTTCAAGAGATATACAACCAACCGTCAATCAACTCAAAGAAGACGTAAAAATCCTCTCAGCAATGGGAATCAAAATTCTTCGAACCTACAATGTCCAGTTGCCACATGCAACTACTTTATTGAAGGCCATTCGAGAATTAAAAAACGAAGATCCGAATTTTGAAATGTATGTGATGCTTGGGGCATGGATTGATTGCAAAAATGCCTGGACAGACCTGGAACCTGACCACAATGTAGAAAGCGGGCAAAATGAAGGTGAAATCGAGCGAGCAGTGGACTTGGTCAATCAGTATCCAGATATTGTTAAAATCCTTGCGGTCGGTAATGAAGCCATGGTCAGATGGGCGACCAGCTATTTTGTACAGCCTTGGGTGATTTTGAAATGGGTCAATCACCTACAAGAACTCAAAGCAGCAGGTAAACTTCCCAAGGATCTATGGATAACCAGTTCGGATGATTTTTCCTCATGGGGAGGTGGCGATGCCAGTTACCATACGGAAGATTTGGAGAAGTTGGCCAATGCTGTCGATTACATTTCTATCCATACCTACCCTTATCACAACTCGCATTATAATCCCGATTTCTGGAGAGTACCTATTGAGGAATCCAAGCTATCTGAACTTGAAAAAGTAGAGGCAGCCATGCTCCGAGCCCGGGATTTTGCCAAATCTCAATATGATTCAGTGGCCTCCTACATGGAAAGTATAGGAGTCGATAAGCCCATTCACATTGGAGAAACAGGCTGGGCAAGTGTTTCTGACGGCTTTTACGGTCCTGAGGGTTCGCATGCGGCTGACGAATACAAACAAGGTCTCTACTACAAGCACATGCGCGAGTGGACTAATGAAGCTGGGATTTCTATGTTTTACTTCGAAGCTTTCAATGAGCAATGGAAAGACGCTGCAAATCCCATTGGATCGGAAAACCACTTTGGCCTTTTTAGTCTAAAAGGGGAAGCAAAATATCCTGTTTGGGAATTAGTCGATCAGGGTATTTTTGAAGGACTTACCCGAGATGGAAACCCAATCATTAAGACTTACAATGGAGAAATTGACAGCCTTCTTACGAAGGTATCCGCTCCTCCTGCCAACTATTAAATTATAACCCACTTTTGAAATTATCACTTTAAACTACTGACCACCAAACCCTAATAACCATGTCAACCACAGCCAAAACAGTTCCGATGGGGCAAAAGATTGCCTTCGGTGTGGGTATGTTAGCAAATCAAATGTTTCCAGCTTCCCTAGGTATATTTATGGTTGTGCTGGTCCAAAACCTAGGGTTCCCCGGATGGATGTGGGGAATTGTCTACTTTCTGCCTCGTGTACTCGATGCGGTGACTGACCCAATCATGGGCTTTATCTCCGACAATACCAAATCTGTATGGGGAAGGCGTAGGCAATACGTTTTCCTGGGTGCCATTGTGATGGGAATTACGTTTTCGGTGATGTGGCAGCTCTATGCAGACAATAGTGTCTCATATAACTTCACCTATTTCCTCTTGGGTTCATTTGCCTTTTATATAGGGCTTACGATTTTCAGTGTGCCTTACGTCGCCATGGGTTACGAAATGAGTGAGGACTTCCATGAACGTACACAAATCATGGCTATTGCACAGTGGATTGGACAGTGGGCATGGGTAATTGCTCCTTGGTTTTGGGTGATTATGTACGATCCCTCTTGGTTTCCGAGCCCAGAAGCTGCTACCCGTCAATTGGCCGTTTGGGTGGGTGTGATATTTGCGATTTGTGCAATGGTCCCTGCTATTTTCATCAAAAGTAAATCAACTTTAAATGAGAAGTTCTCACCATTGACTTTTGATGCAATTGGAAACAGCCTTTCGAAAATTATTCAAGGATTCAAGGAGGCATTTGCATCCAGACCTTTCCGCAAGCTTTGTATTTCGACTTTCTTTATTTTCAATGCATTCAATACAGTGGCTGGTTTTGTGTTTTTTATCGTGGTGTGGCATCTGTTCAGCGGAGACGCAGGAGCTGCGGGGTATTGGACACCGATTTTCGGAAGTGTGGGGGCACTGGTGACTACCTTTATTGTGATTCCGATAGTGGCAGCTATGTCAAAAAGGATAGGCAAAAAAAATGCATTCATGGTATCACAAAGTATTGCATTAGTAGGCTATGCTTCCTTGTGGTTCCTTTTCGTTCCGGGTAAGCCTTGGATGTTTATTTTTTCTCTCCCCTTCCATTCCTTTGGGATCGGTAGTCTTTTCGTCCTAATGATGTCCATGACAGCGGATGTAATCGATTTAGACGAATTGAATTATGGGGTTCGCCGGGAAGGTGTATTTGGAGCTATTTATTGGTACATGGTGAAGTTTGGTTTCGCAATAGCAGGTGGTCTGAGTGGATTGATTCTGACCGTAGTAGGTTTTGATGGGAATGCGGCTGTACAACCTGAAGGAGCTGTGGATGGACTTCGACTTTTCTTCTCTGGACTACCCATGCTGGGTACAATAGTAGCTATGTATCTCATGCACGATTATGACGTGGATGAAGCAAGAGCAAATGAAATCCGTGAAGAACTTAAGAAAAGAAAAGAAACAAAGCTAAATCCAGAAGTCCCCTACTCAGACTATCAAATAGAAAATTCCTTTACACTATCGGATGCAGATCGGCTTGCTATTTCTACCATACAGGGCAAATTCCACGATAAGTCTAAGGCAGAAATAAAAGCCATGTTCTCTAAATTTTTTAGTACAGGTTTCCATGGATTATGCTTTAGCCCATATTTGGAAGGTCAAAATATTGGGGATATTCTTAGTGAAGAGCAGATTAGGAGAAGAATGGAAATTATCGCTCCTCATACCCAATGGGTTCGATCGTTTTCTTGTACAGATGGAAATGAATTAATCCCAAAAATCGCCAAGGAAAAGGGTTTGAAAACCATGGTCGGAGCTTGGCTTGGAACTGACAAGACTAAAAATGAGGCTGAAATAGCTCAACTGATCCGACTGGCTAAAGAAGGTCTGGTAGACATTGCCGTCGTAGGAAATGAGGTCCTGCTAAGAAACGAATTGACAGAAGAGGAAATCTTAGAATATCTAATAAGTGTGAAAAAAGAACTTCCTGATCAAATCGTGAGCTACATAGATACCTATTATCAACTATCCAATCGCCCACAGGTCTTAGCTAATTGCGATGTAATACTAGCTAATTGCTATCCTTTCTGGGAAGGCTGCAATGCTGATGAAGCCCCTGTGTATCTCCAAAAAATGTACGAATTGGTCAAAGAAGCTGCTGCTGGTGAAAAGGAAGTTATGATTACCGAAACGGGCTGGCCGGATTCTGGAGAAAAAATGCAAGCTGCGGTACCTTCACCTGAAAACACGATGAAATACCTTATAGAATCTAATGAATGGGCCCGAAAAGAAAAGATCGCATTATTCACATTCGCATCATTTGACGAGCCATGGAAGGTACATCATGAGGGAGAAGTCGGCCAAAGCTGGGGAATTTGGGATAAAAACGAAAAATTAAAATACTAAGAATTATGTCATTTAATGCAGAGAAAGTGTTGGCACTTGCAGGAAGAGATCTGCAGGGATTATCAAAAGAAGAACTTGCAAAATCATTCAGAGAATTGCTTCAAGATGGGCTTTACGGTTTCTGTATAAGTCCCTATGAAGAGGGCCAAAAACCAGGTGATACCTTAACTGAAAAGCAGATAAGAAGAAGATTGGAAATTCTGAGACCGTTTACAAAATGGATTCGAACTTTTTCTTGTACAGAAGGCAACGAGCTCATTCCCGTTATCGCAAAAGAAATGGGAATGAAGACTTTGGTCGGTGCGTGGTTAGGAACAGATGACCAAATCAATCAAGCCGAAGTCGATGGCTTGATCAGATTGGCAAAAGAAGGCTATGTGGATATTGCTGCGGTAGGAAATGAGGTTATGTATCGCAAAGATTTGACAGAAGATCAACTACTAGCTTTTATTAGGAAAGTGAAAGCTGAAATTCCCAAAATTCCGGTAGGCTATGTAGATGCTTATTATGAATTTGAGCTCAAACCAAGAATCACTGATTTATGCGATGTCATTCTTGCTAATTGCTATCCATACTGGGAAGGATGTGCATTGGACTATTCCCTACTTTACATAAAGGATATGTACAATCGTGCCAAAAAAGCAGGAAATGGAAAGCCGGTGCTCATTACGGAGACGGGTTGGCCAAGTCAAGGCAGCCCACTCTATGGAGCTATTCCCACCGATGAAAACTTTTTGAAATACTTTATCAACATCCAAACCTGGTCAAAGTTGGATAATATTCCAGTCTTTTATTTCTCTTCCTTTGATGAGTCTTGGAAGGTTGGAACGGAAGGGGACGTCGGAGCCTATTGGGGTATCTGGGACAAAGATGAAAAGTTGAAATACTAAAACTCAAAGAGCTACTCGATTTCCGGGTAGCTTTTTTTGAATAAGTTGTAGCATCTCTAAAACCTGAAATATGCTTACCACAGGATCTAAAGCATAATTTGATTTTTAGTAGAAAGCTCAATTACTCCAATTCTCTCATCTTTTCTTGAAAGTCATATTGCAAGTCTTCATGAAGTCCTGATATCAACTTCTCAGCTTTTTTGATTTGAATTTCATATAGATTTTGGATCACAGGATGGCAATGAGCGAGATAGCCGTTCGCTTTTAATCGCTCGCAAAAGAATAAAATCAACTCTGCCTGCTCTTCCTTCTTCTTATTCAATTTCAAAAGCTTGTTCATTTTTCTACGAATAGCCTGAGCCGATTTTTTGGCATAGTAGCCATGTTGAGTATTTGCTTTTTGAAATTCCAATTCCAACTCTTCTTTTGCCATTTCTAAGAATAGGCCGGGATTATCTTTTTCATGAAGTTTAAAAAACAGGTAAGCTTTATTATCTCTACTGAATTTACTAAGCTCAGCGATCAGCTCAATAAGCTCTTTTTCAGAGTGATAAGCTAGTTCTTTCTTCAATTGTGATAAGGATGGGAATTTCATTTTCTTGATTTATTAATTGTTGAAAGAACAATAAAAGGTAAATCGAATATTGTCCTAGATCAATTATTAAGTCCATTTGATCAAGTCTTGTTGAACAAACTTCAGGAAATAGCTATTTTTAAAATACAATAGTAAAAGTATGGAGTCCTACGGTAAAATATTATTAATCGCAATGCCAGCTTTTTTTGTACTGGTATTGTTTGAAAAATTCTGGGGAGTTTGGAAAGGCAATGACACAGTCCCTGTAAATGACATGATTTCCAGCCTAAGCTCTGGCATCACTAATGTGACCAAAGATGTGCTTGGACTCAGCATCGTTATCATTTCCTATGATTGGTTATTTTCCAAGTTTGCCATATTTCAAATCGAAGCAACTTGGCTTGTCTATGTAATTGCCTTTTTTGCTTTGGATTTTGCAGGTTATTGGACGCATAGAATTGCCCATGAGTATAATTTGTTTTGGAACAATCACATCATCCATCACAGCTCAGAGGAATTCAACTTGGCATGTGCTCTCCGACAAAGTATTTCTTCCATCGTAAAGATTTTCGCTGTTTTCTTGATTCCTGCTGCCTTTTTTGGAGTTCCTCCTCAAGTCATCGCCATTGTAGCACCCCTACATTTATTTGCTCAGTTTTGGTATCATACCCGCCATATCGGCAAAATGGGTTTCTTGGAAAAAATCATCGTAACCCCCTCCCACCACCGGGTTCATCACGCCATCAATCCCGAGTATTTGGATAAAAACTACGGACAGATATTTATCTTCTGGGACAGATGGTTTGGTACTTATCAGGAAGAGCAAGATGATATTCCTGCCGTTTACGGAGTTACTAGACCTGTAAGAACCTGGAACCCTATTAAAATCAACTTCATGCACCTTTGGCTTCTGATCAAAGACGCCTGGCGCACCAAAAACTGGGCTGATAAATTCAAAATTTGGTTTATGCCCTTGGGATGGCGTCCTGAAGACGTAGCTGAAAAGTACCCTGTCAACAAAATCAGTGACGTCTATAACTTTGAAAAGTACAATCCCTTTCTATCCAAGGGCATGTTGGTTTGGAGCTTTGCACAACTGATTGTTTTGCTGCTTTTATTAAGTTATTTATTTGGAAATATTTCTTCAATTGGTGCACCTGACATATTCTTTTATGGTGGTTTTGTATTCTTAACTGTCTTCGCCTACACCGAGTTGATGGATCGCAATCCCAATGCTTGGGCATGGGAACTATTAAAGTCTGCTTATGCCTTTTACTTCATTTTTACAACCGGAGATTGGTTTGGATTGAATCAGTTCTTACCTGGCTCGCTTTATGTTTTTGCCGCCTACTTAGTAGTTTCCAGCTTATTTTCGATTTGGTTTTCCTTCAAAAAGGAAAGTCTTCAACTCGCTAACTGACCCGAAGGGTACATATGAAAGAATTCAAACAAATAGTTGAAGCATACGAAAATTGTAAGCAATTAGGAAAAAAGGCTGCCCTAGCCACTGTGGTACAGGTTATCGGCTCTGCTTATCGTCGTCCTGGCGCGAGAATGCTGGTTACTGAGGACGGAACCCTAACAGGAGCCATCAGTGGTGGTTGTCTAGAAGGTGACGCTCTACGAAAAGCTCAGATGGTCATTTTCCAGCAAAAGTCCATGCTGGTGACTTACGATACTACCGATGAAGATGATCAAAAGTTTGGTGTAGGTTTAGGTTGCAATGGGATTATTCATGTTCTCATTGAGCCTTTGGATTTTCAGGATCAATCGAATCCTGTGGAGCTGATCAAAGAAGCTGTCAAAGGAAGAGAAACTTCCCTCTTGTTGACACTTTTTTCAGTTCCAAACTCACGCTCAGAGCAAATAGGGACTGTTTTTTTACAAAAAGGGAATCATCAACACGGAAATACTGAGAAAATCCATTCTCAGCTTTGGCTCAAATTGAAGCATGAGATTCAGGCTTTTGACCAAAATACAAGTCAAATCCATGCCTATCCAGAGTTTGAGGATTTGTCTGTTTTCTTCGAGTTGGTAAGGCCCTCGGTTCGTGTATTGCTTTTTGGTGCAGGTAACGATACGATTCCGGTCGCTAGATTGGCAGATCTACTCGGTTTTGAATTGATTCTGATTGATGGTCGTAAAAACATGGCCACAGCTTCTCGCTTTCCATCAGCTAAAGAAATTATCGTCTCTCCTGCTGATGAACTGGATGGGAAAATTGATTGTGATTTGAATACTTTAGCCCTTTTGATGACTCATAATTTTGAATATGAGGTCTCTGTTTTGGCGGATCTACAGAAATATATGATTCCATATATTGGCATTTTAGGGCCTAAGAAAAAGACCGAAAAGCTAATCGACCGCCTTCAAAACCTAGGAATGAATGTCAATCGAGATAACCTTTATGCGCCGATTGGTTTGGAGATCGGGGCAGAAACTTCGGAGGAAATTGCACTTTCAATTTTTGCGGAAATCAAGGCTGTCTTGAATAAAAAGCAACCGATTTTTTTACGGGATAAGCAAGGCCCCATTCATGAAAAAAGCTGATGAAGACGGGATTGATTATCTTGGCAGCAGGTTCATCCTCCCGTTTAGGTAGACCAAAGCAATTAATCGAAATTCAAGGAAAAACATTAATTCATAGAGCTGTAGAATACGCTGTTACAAGTAAAGCTGACTCATTGGTTGTCGTATTGGGATGGAATCCTGAACTGATTCAAAGTGGTTTTGACTCCACTCAAACACCTAGTGTAATCAATGAAAATTGGGAAGAAGGAATGGGATCCAGTATGCAAGTTGGACTTCGTTTTTTGATGGAAAAGGAACAACCGGACCAAGTAATCCTAATGTTATGCGATCAGCCTTTTGTAGATACCAAACTTTTGGATCAGTTGATTTTAGCCAAGAAAGAGAGCGGTAAAGGTATTGTAGCCTGTGCTTATTCTGACACCTTGGGAGTACCTGCACTTTTTGATCAAAAGTACTTCGAAGTAATGCTTGCTTTAAAAGGTTCAGAAGGAGCTAAAAAGGTGATTTTGAAGAATAGAAAAGATGTTTTTACGGTGGATTTTCCACTTGGGGAAATCGATTTGGATACGGAGGCTGATATTAAAAGATTTTAGGATTTGAAGATTTCAATTTCCCATTTCATTTATACTTAATCGACACCCTCGAAAAAGGCCTTTAAATCCAAAGAAAACCCCTTGATTACAGCAGATTCTACCACATCTCCCGAAGTCATCATTCGGGAGGTCACATACCTTTTATCTATGAGGGTATTGATAGTAAAAGTTTGATTTTCAGGTGAAACGATCCAATATTCTTTCACTCCCTGAGACTCGTAAAGATCGAATTTGTATCGTAATTCTGTTTCATTATTGCTAGGCGATAGGATTTCTACAATCAAATCCGGAGCACCCAAACAACCTCTGTCGTCCAACTTATCCAAATCACAAATCACGCAAATATCAGGTTGAACGACGTCGAATATTTGACTGTCTTCTTTAGATTTCTTTGGAAATCGAACATCAAAGGGAGCAGAATAAACCTGACATTTTTGACTTTTTAAAAAATTACCAATTTGTAAGAATAATTCTCCTGAGATCCTTTGATGAATTCGCTTAGGGGCAGCCGCAGCTTTTTTGAAGATCTTTCCTTTAATCAGTTCAACTACCTCATCAAATTGCCAGGTTAAATAATCTGCATAAGAATAGCGACCGTATTCGACATCAGGTTTTTTTGCTATAAGTTGTTTCTTATTCTCCATACTCTAAAGATACTGATTTCAAGCATTTTACTTAAGATGAAATGACTGTCCTCAAGTCATGGATAACGGATTTTACCCAATTAAGTGTCTGATCAATGTCTGTTTCAGTAGTATTTTTCCCGAGACTAAAACGAATCGAAGCCCTCCCTAAATCCGAATCTAATCCCATCGCAGCTAATACATGACTTGGCTTAGGAGAAATAGAGGTACAGGCAGAGCCGGAACTAACCGCTACTTTTTGATTGATTCTTTTGAGCAACTCCTCTCCTTCCACTCCAGCAAATGCAATATTACTTACATGCGGCAAGCGGTTATCTTGACTTCCGTTCAAACATGTTTCATTAATCTCCAAAAGACCCTTTTCCAATTGATCACGCAAGGCTTTAAGTCTATTTCCCTCCAATTCCTTTTCTTTCATTCGAAGTTCTGCTGCTTTTCCAAAGCCTACAATTCCGGGCACATTGAGCGTTCCGCTTCTTAGTCCTTTTTCATGCCCTCCCCCATGAATTTGAGCCAAAGGTTTGGGCAAATCATGGTTGTGACGAACGTACAATGCTCCTACTCCTTTAGGACCATATAGCTTATGCGCCGAGATGGCCACCAAATGAATTCCTTTTGTGAAAACGGGGATTTTTCCCACTGCCTGAACAGCATCGCTCATCAAAATAATATCCTTTGAAGCCGCTAATTGGGCAATTTTATCCATGGGATGAATTAATCCCGTCTCATTATTGGCCCACATCAGACAGATCATTTTGGTATGAGGGAGAATGGATTTTTCCAATTCCTCAAGGTCAATATTTCCCTGAGAATCAACGGCTAAATAAGTGACCTCTCCTCCCCTTTTCTCAATTTCAGCAAAGGTGTCCAAGACTGCTTTATGCTCTGTCTGAGCAGTGATATAGTGCTGTTTTTTCTCTGAGTAAGCTTCAAAAACCCCTTTAATTCCAAGGTTAATTGCTTCGGTAGCTCCTGAGGTAAAAATGATTTCCTTTGCCCGAGCACCTATCAAATTTGCCACTTTTTCCCGTGCTTCTTCTACCGCATTCTCAGCGATCCAGCCGTAGGGATGGCTTTTGCTGGCTGCATTTCCAAAGTGATCTTGAAAATATGGAAGCATGGCTTCCACAACCTCAGGCGCACAAGGAGTGGTAGCATTATAATCGAGGTAAATAGGGTAGTTCATTCCCTGAAATTAAAAAATTCCATTCGCTATTAAATACCTACACCAAAACAAGTCTTTATCCTTTCCAGGTTTTTAATTCTCCTTGATAAAGAGATTGATTGGCTAAGGCTACCAATTTGGCTGTATTTCCGGCGTTTTCAACATTACAAAGCGGAGTAGCTTTTTCCTCCAAACATCGATAATAATCCTCCAAGGCATAAATGGTCCCATCCTTGGTCGGTTCATCCACTAATTTGATCCCGTTGCGATTTTCCGTCCAAGTGATGGGGGTAGCACCGGAAACACCATCTACTTCTTGGAGTTTTGCTTTTGCTTCAGGCTCTGGATAAAAAACTCCATCATTGGTGAGTAAAGAGATCGTTCCTTCTGTCCCTTTGATTTTGAATGCATAGCCTTCGTATTGATTGCCACAGGTAGCTCCAAAATTTCCAATCATCCCTGCCTGATCGTAACGTAGGGTTACCTGTACATTGTCAAAAGTCTCTCTTCCATCTTTGTAATAATCAATACCTCCCGTGCCGTAAATGCGATCTGGTACGGTATCAAAAGCCCAATTGATGAAATCCATTTGGTGAGACAGGAGCTCAGCTACTAATCCACCAGAGTATTCTTTATACATCCTCCAATTGACTTGACGCTCATATTCTGGGGAAGGAACAGGTCTTCTCCAGCTGGCATTCCGGTCCCATCGAGCAGAAACCTGAGTAATTTTACCTAGCCAGCCTTTCTGGATATAATCTTTGACTTTAAAATAAAGCGGAGAGTAGCGATACTGATGACCAACTTGAATAGTTTGATTAGGATAATTTCTAACCAATTCCTGAAAAGCCTGAATTTCTTCCAGTTTGAACAGCATGGTCTTTTCGAGATAAAGGTTTTTCCCTGCTTCTAAGACTGCTTTTGCATGTTCAAAATGAGCATTTAAAGGGGTAGAAACTACTACAGTATTAATTTCAGCACTATCCAAAAGCTTTCTGTAATCTTGATGCACTTTCAAGTCAGGGTATTGTTTTGCAGCTGGTTGAGCTCGGAAAGGAAGCACTTCGGCGATGGCTTTGACCGAAAATTTGTCAGTCATTCTGCTCATGACACGATGTAATCCTGAACCTCGGTCACCATAGCCAATGATTCCCACATGATAGATTTTCTTTCGCTTTTGGTTTAAAATGCTGGCGCCGACACCCAGTGGAAGGCTAGAAACTGCTGCTGCAACTCCGGCTTTTTGGATAAAATCTCTTCGTTTCAATTCAATTAAATTTTGGCCTGATATTAAGTTTTTATCTGTAAAAAAGTAAGGAAATAATGACTATTGGTTAAATAAATCACGAAATCGATTTTTCTAGACATTCAATAGAAGAGGCTTTCATTCAGTTGCAATTCACTTCTTTTAAAGTAATTTTGACTTTCAATTTTCTATGATGAAAGAAACAGCAGAATCACTCAATTTTATAGAACATATAATCGAGGAAGACTTGAAAAATGGTTTTCCTAAGGATAAACTTCGATTTCGCTTTCCTCCAGAACCTAATGGTTACCTACACATCGGTCATGCAGCATCGATTTGTCTGAATTTTGGTTTGGGTGAGAAATACAATGCTCCGGTCAACCTTCGATTTGATGACACCAATCCTGCGAAAGAAGAGCAGGAGTATGTCGATGCCATCAAGCGGGATATTGCTTGGTTGGGATTTCAGTGGGCCAATGAGTGCTATTCATCCGATTACTTTCAGCAGTTGTATGATTGGGCGATCCAACTGATCAAGGAAGGAAAGGCCTACGTAGATCAACAATCATCCGAGGAAATTGCTGCGCAAAAAGGTACTCCTACTACTGTAGGAACCGATTCTCCCTTCCGGAATAGGCCGATTGCCGAAAGCCTAGACTTGTTTGAGCGAATGAAAAATGGCGAATTTCCGGCAGGATCTTACTTGCTACGTGCCAAAATTGACATGGCTTCGCCCAATATGCATATGCGTGATCCGATTTTGTATCGAATTATCAATAAAGCCCATCATCGCACAGGCTCGGATTGGTGTATTTATCCCATGTACGATTGGGCACATGGCCAGTCGGATTATGTCGAGCAGGTCTCCCACTCGCTCTGTACCTTGGAATTTAAGGCGCATAGAGAGCTCTATGATTGGTATTTGGATCAGATTTATGACTCAAGCTTATTGAGACCTAAGCAGCGCGAATTTGCACGTCGCAACTTGAGCTATACCGTGATGAGCAAGCGCAAGCTTCTGGAGCTAGTGCAAAAAAATATTGTGGCTGGCTGGGATGACCCTAGAATGCCTACCATTTCCGGTCTAAGAAGACGAGGTTACACCCCAGAATCTATTCGGAAATTCAGTGATTTAGCAGGTATTTCAAAGCGGGATAATGTCACAGATGTGTCATTGCTTGAGTTTTGCATTCGGGAAGATTTGAATAAAATTGCTACCCGGGTAATGGGTGTTTTGAATCCTGTAAAACTGGTAATTACCAATTATCCGAAAGGTCAATCGGAGATTCTTCAGATGGAAAATAATCCTGAGCAGGTTGATTCTGGTACGCATGATGTTCCTTTTTCTAGAGAACTATACATTGAGCGGGAAGATTTCAAAGAAGACGGCGGGAAGAAGTTCTTTAGGCTTTCCTTGGGAAATGAGGTTCGCTTGAAAAGTGCATATATCATTAAGGCTGAGTCAGTTGTAAAAGATGAATCAGGAGTTATTCAGGAGATTCATTGTTCTTACGATCCGGAATCAAGATCAGGGAGCGGTACAGAAGCTAGTCAACGAAAAGTGAAGGGAACCTTGCATTGGGTTTCTATCGAGCATGCTATTCAGGCTGAAGTTCGAGAGTACGATCGCTTGTTTCTAGACGAAGCACCGGATAGTCATGAGGATAAAGGATTCTTGGATTTCATCAATCCTGAGTCATTAAAGGTTATATCCAATGCGTATCTGGAACCCCATTTGGCCCATGCTACGATGGAAGATAAATATCAATTCCAACGTTTAGGCTACTTCACCTTAGACCCAGACTCCAAGGAGGATAAACTCATTTTCAATAAAACCGTGGGACTGAAGGATACTTGGGCAAAGCAAAATACCCCTCCTACTACAGCTAATCAGCCTACGCAAAATCAAAAGTCTTCTTCTCAAGGTCAGAAAAAGCCTTTGAACGAGATTCAACAAATCAGTAAAAAGTTGACCAACTTCTCTGGAGATAAGTTGGAAACCGCCTTGTCTTCCATCGCTTCCCTTGCAGAGGAAATCTCTTACGATGAATTAGAACCATTATTCAATACCGCAGCAAAGAAGGTTGGAACTCGAATTGGAGTGATGGTTGCCTTACGGGTTTTACTTGAAAAAGGTCAAGAGAAAACTTCAGCAGCTGCTGAATTCATTGCAAATGGAAAGGCTGATGATAATGAGATTTTGAGAGCAGAAGCGGAGAATATTGGTTGAAAAATTTGAAAATTAATAATATGAATGACAGCTTTTATACCAGTAACCAATTTTATTAGGTTCACCTCGACTTCGCTCGGCGAACGTTTCTGTGTAATGTTGGGGAGGGGAGGAATATGCGGTGCTGCCGCATTTTCCTCCCCTCCTAAAATTAACGGCGAATTCGGAGGCCAGTCCCGATGTATCGGGACGAGGCCATTTTTGAAGTACTGGCACGATTGTAGAAAATTATATTGAAAAAATTAGCTCAGCAAGCTTGTAAAATACAGGTATAGCATTAACAGAAACAAAAAGCCTCTAAAATGATTTTAGAGGCTTTTCTTGCTGTCCTGCTTCTCCAGAAGCTGGACTCCCACGACTTATATTAATCTTAATTTAGACCGAAAGGCAAAGCCTAAGAATTAGAAAAAAAGCTGCTTCAGGAGAAGCAGCTTAACAATTAAGTTATTTTCAAATATTCCAATCTTTCAATCTTAAGATCTTCGAATTTCTAGTTTCACATCGGAAAATTCCTTTTGCTCGATGAATGGCTGACTTCGAAGTCTTCTGCCTGTCGCTGCAAATATCGCATTGGCGATGGCACCGCCTGTAGGCGGAAGAGCCGGCTCTCCTAGACCAGTAGGATCATATCCCGTATCCAAGAAATGAGTCTCAATTTCCGGAACTTCCTTCATTCGGATCAGTCGATAAGAATCATAATTGGTTTGCTTCGGAGTTCCATTATCAAAGGTGAGATTTGTGAACATGGCATGCCCCATTCCATCTACGATTCCACCTCGGACCTGATGATTTGCTCCCGTAGGATTTACGACCATCCCACAATCCGTCACAGCCGTAATCTTCTTCAATACCGGTGATCCACCTTCCATCTCAATATTTGCTACTTGAGCCACATAGGATCTGTGTGAGAAATAAACGCTAAAGCCTTGCTTGACATTTGGATTTTTACCCCAATTGGATTTTTCAGCAGCAGTTTTAACCACTCCTATCATTCTGTCAACATCGTAGCCAAGACTTCCTACCGGATTATTTTTGGCTCGATCAAGCAATTCCAATCGAAACGTAACCGGATCCTTTCCTGCTTCCAACGCCACTTCATCTAAGAAGCTTTGCTCTGCGTACGCCAGGAAGTTGGTGATGGGAGCTCGCCAGGCATTCGTGGTGATGCTTGACTCGTAATTGATATTCTCAATCAGAAGATTGTCTACAGCTCCGGAAGGGAAATTATTTTCCCGAGTGGAATTACCGGCATTCATCCCTACTCCACGGAGCTTGTACCCAATCATGGTTCCGCCTTCATCCAATGCTGCCTCGAATCGATATCTAACAGCTGGTCTATAAGCTCCTCCAGTGAGTTCATCTTCTCTACTCCAGGTAAGTTTCACTGGAGCATTGATGGTTTTAGAAATATGTACCGCCTCTTCCACAAAGTCTGCACGAAGTCTTCGGCCAAATCCACCTCCCAAACGGGTAATTTCTACCGTTACATTTTCGGCAGGAATTCCGAGAATTTGGGCAGCTGTTTGTCTTGCCCGATCTGGAGTTTGCGTAGGGCCAATCAGCTCGCAGCGATCTCCTTGCACATGTGCAAAGAAGTTTTCCGGCTCCATGGGTGAATGTGCTAGAAAAGGGCATTGATATTCTGCACTCACCACTTTGGCAGCGTTTGCAAATGCTGTTTTAACATTTCCATCTTCTCTCTTTACTTCCGCTTTGCCACTGGCTATTAAATCTTGGAATATTCGATCATGGTCAGCAGTACTTTCTACCGTTCCATCAGGCTCATACTCAACTCGCAGTAGCTTTTTAGCTTTCAATAGAGGCCAAGTAGAATCACCCACCGCAGCTACCGAATTATTGAACCTGAAGACATCCGTCACTCCTGCCACAGCTCTTGCAGCGCCATCTTCCACAGATTTGATTTTCATACCAAAAGGTGCACGCTGAACCATGGCGTTCTTCATTCCCTCTCGATAGAAATCCAATCCAAAGAGTGGTTTTCCTGTATAAATTTCACGAGCATCCACGTTTTTCACTGGAGTGCCTATGATTTTAAAATCCTTTTTATCCTTTAAAGTCACCTCTTCAGGTGTCTCCATCTGAGCAGCCTTTCCTACAAACTCCCCGAAATGGCCAGATTTTCCTGAACCCTTATGCGAAATGATTCCATTCTCGACACTAATCTCCTCAGCGGGTACATTCCAGGCTTTCGCAGCAGCCGCTACCAAAACATACTTGGCTGTTGCACCTGCTTTTCTAAGCCTTTCCCAGCTATGAGGCATGGCTCCTGATCCACCCGTAAGTTGGCGATCGTATTTTTCAGTATCCAGATTGGCCTGCAAAACTCTGACTTTTGACCAGTCTGCATCGAGCTCCTCTGCTACGACCATAGGAAAAGAGGTTTTTATATTTTGTCCCAATTCAGGATTAGGGGAATAAATCACCACATCTCCGGATGGAGCTATGGAAAGATATGCATTGAAATTTTTGGCATTGGCAAGTACCTGCTCGGTACTCAAAACCTCGACTTTTGGGCTATCACAGCTAGACCAGTTGAATCCTATAAATAATCCACCAGCAGTTAAGCCAGCAGCTTTTAAGAAGTTTCTTCTACTTTCTCTTTTTACAGTTTTCATAATTACATGTTTTTGGCTGCCTCTGCTACTGCTTCGCGAATCTTGTGATAGGTACCACAGCGACAAATATTTCTGTTCATCGCATTGTCAATTTCCTCCATACTGGGATTGGGATTTTGCTTCAAAAAAGCCGCCGCTTGCATAATTTGTCCTCCTTGACAGTAGCCACATTGTGCTACATCTACTTCCTCCCATGCTTTTTGTACGGGATGATCACCGTTTTCTGAAAGCCCCTCAATAGTCGTTACTTCAGAGTTACCCACACTTGAGATGGGTGTCACACATGAAAAAGTAGGATTGCCATTCAGATGAACAGTGCAAGCACCACACTGAGCGATACCACATGAAAATTTTGTACCTACAAGTCCCAGGTGATCACGAAGCACCCACAACAAAGGAGTGTCATCTTCTACATCCACCTGATGACTCTTTCCATTTACTTTAAGATTGAAACTGGCCATGGTTCTTTTTTTAGGTAAGTTACAAAAAATCAAGTAGCTGAAAATGCCATTGATGGAATTATACGCTGAAAAAGATCGGTAAAACTTCTTTCCTCACTTTCGGTTTATGAGACTAATCTATATGGGATTTATTTGGTGGTAAAATCGGTTTAACATTTGCCCGTCAATTAAATCTCTTCAATCCAAAAGAAAAGTGATTCGAAATATTATTCTAATTCCCGCAGGCTTTGTTTTTAGCCTAATTCTTTTTCTAGCGCTTTTTCTCAATCTTAATCCACAGTTTGGAGCTAATCCAAGCAAAGAACAAGTCCAAGAATTCGAAAAGCTTCCGCATTACAGTGATGGGAAATTTCAAAATCTGATTCCTACTGAAATGAGTATGGGTTTTTCCAAAGCCATCAAACTCTTACCTGAATTCTTCAAGACAGATCCTTCCCGTCAACCGGATTTTGAATTACCTGTTCAAAAGGTAGATTCTTTGGATTTAATAAACTCCCAACAATCTCGACTTATTTGGTTTGGGCATTCGGCCTTTTTGCTTCAGCTAGCCGGTAAAAATATTTTGTTGGACCCGATGTTTGGAGATGTTCCAGCTCCACATCCATGGCTTGGAAATGAGCGATTCTATGATGAATTGCCCATTGAGGTAGAGCAATTGCCGATTATCGACATGGTGTTTTTTTCTCATGATCATTACGATCATTTGGATTATGAATCTATACAACGTCTGATCCCTAAAACCAAAATGTTTTATGTCCCCTTGGGAGTTGGCGCGCATCTGGAACGATGGGGTGTACCTCGTGAAAACATCGAGGAACTAGATTGGTGGGAGGAGGATTCCTATGAAGGAGTTTCAGTAGCATTTACTCCAAGTAGACACTTTTCAGGCCGGGGCTTGTCCAATCGATTTAGTACGCTCTGGGGATCTTGGGTGATTTCTACAGCTTCAGAAAGCATTTATTTCAGTGGAGACGGTGGCTATGGACCCCACTTTCAGGAAATCGGTGATAAATACGGGCCTTTTGATTTGGCCCTTTTAGAATGTGGCCAATACAATGAAAACTGGAAAGAAATCCACATGATGCCTGAGGAGACCGCACAGGCTGGTCAGGATTTGCGTGCCAAACAAATCATGCCAATTCACTGGGGAGCATTTCGACTAGCTATGCACAGTTGGACGGATCCCATCGACCGTCTATTACCAAAAGCCGAGGAGCTTAATGTAAAAGTCCGAACGCCAATGATCGGCTCATTCCTTTATTTCAATGAGGAACAATCTCAAAACAGCAAATGGTGGCAAAAGCCTTCTAAGTAAAAGATATTCGACCTGTTTCGTTATCAGCTAACAAAAGCCAAGATCAAGCTTGAAGATAAATGAATACACTTGTTTGTTCGATTATTAAGCATTTTTCCTAATTTGAAACTTTGTTTAACATCAAATAAAACCTAAAAACCTATGTCTCAAAAAATCAATGCAGCCATCGTCGGAACAGGATTTATCGGTCCGGCCCACTTGGAGGCACTAAGAAGAATTCCAAATATTGAAGTAATTGGCCTAGTTGAGGTGACTCAAGAGTTAGCCGATGAAAAAGCAGCTTTATTGGGAATTCCTAAAGCTTACACTTTTGAAGAGATGCTGAAAGATTCGGATATCGATGTAGTCCATATCTGTACTCCTAATTTTCTTCATTATCCACAAACCAAGGCTGTATTAGAAGCAGGCAAGCATGTGATTTGCGAAAAGCCTTTGGCGGTAAAAATTGATGAAGCAGAAGAGTTAGTAGCACTTGCTGCTGAGAAAGGACTGGTTAATGCCGTGCATTTCAATCTCCGATACTACCCTATGGTCAGACAAATGAAGACCATGCGAGAGAAAGGAGAATTGGGTGAAGTTTACAGCATTATGGGATCCTATCTCCAAGATTGGCTGTTTTTAAAGACAGACTACAACTGGAGATTAGAACCTGACAAATCAGGCGATTCGCGAGCTATTGCCGACATTGGCTCACATTTGCTGGATATCACAGAATATGTAACAGGACTGAAAATCACAGAAGTATTAGCTGACTTCTCTACGGTTCATAAAACCCGATTGAAGCCTCTTAAAGCCATTGAAACCTATTCTGGCAAAATGCTGACCATGGATGATTATGAAGAAGTCCCAATCAATACTGAGGACCATGCTACCGTCCTATTGCGTTTTGATAATGGATCGAAAGGCTCTATCACTGTATCGCAGGTCAATGCAGGACGAAAGAACCGTTTAAACATCGAAATTGCAGGTTCTAAGTCAAATTTCGAATTCAATTCAGAGCGGCCTAATGAGCTTTGGATCGGAAAAAGAGAGACAGCTAATGGTCAGTTGATGAAAGATCCGGCATTGTTTCACCCAGAAGCTTCTGCCTTAATTTCTTTCCCAGGAGGGCATAATGAAGGCTTCCCTGATACTTCCAAACAAATGTTTAAGGAGGTATATGCAGCTGTTCAAGAAGGAAAACAGCCTGATTCGCCATCATTCCCAAGCTTTGCGGATGGTTTAAGGGAGCTAATCATCGGTGAACGCATTATTGAAAGTAACAAGTCCCAATCGTGGATTAAGGTTTAGCAATAATATGTTTGGGGAATTGATTGATTCCCCAAACTTTTTTTATAAATGTCAGTAATAAGACATAGATATAGCATTTCAACCCTTTAATTTTAAATCACTAAATCAAATAAACCATGAATCTCAAAAAAATCATTTTCGCTGCTCTCTTGATGGGCGTATTTGTTTTTGCCGCACAGGCACAAGAAAAACCTAGTCCCGCCCGAACCGCTGAAGGAACTGTAGGAGATGCAAAAATCACTATCAACTATTCCTCTCCTGCTGTAAAGGGCCGTATGATCTGGGGAGATTTGGTTCCTCTAGGCCAAGTTTGGAGAGCTGGAGCCAATGAGGCGACCACTTTCACCACGGATAAAGACATCATGGTTGAAGGTCAGACGCTTCCTGCTGGAACCTATGCTTTCTTTATCATCCCAGGTGAGTACGAGTCTACATTCATTTTCAATACCGAAGCTAAGCAATGGGGAGCCTTCAATTATGATTCCTCAAAAGACGCCCTTCGAGTAAATGTCCCTTCACAGCAAACCTCCTCAATGGAGGAGCGATTGGTTTATGAAGTGACCGGAGAAGGATTTGAGATTCGTTGGGAATACGGAAAAGCAGAAGCAAAACTTTCTGCTCAATAATCCAATTCTAAAAAGTCAAAAACCACTTCAGATCAATTTGAAGTGGTTTTTTCTTTTTGGTAAAAGATTTTTCCCACTCGATTTATATGTTCGATTAGGTCTAAGTTTGAAATTTGATGAAACAAAGACAAGTCTAGTTTGTAAGGTAAATAAAGCTCATCAATCTCAAGTTCAATTTTTTGTAGCTTTTTAAGGTCCAGATTTTCTCCAAAAAGAGTCAAATCAATATCAGAACCTTCTCTGAAATTACCTTTTGCGCGGGACCCATAAATAACAACTTTATTTACTTCACGAAATGACTCAAACACTTCTTGAAGCTTTTTTATAACTGATGAAGACAATCCAAAATCCATTTTAAAACAGTTTTCCTTGTGATCCACTCCTGATTTCTTCCATGGTGTCTCGGAAGTTTTCGAAAAGCGGGTGATAATCATGTATGATACTCAAAAAAATACTGTCTGCCGTTTCTTCATTGTAGGTATGGGAGGTTTTATTCCTACTCTTGATCATGTCCATCCATGTTTCTCCTTTCGAAATTAAACCAGCCGAAAATGCTTCCTTTGTTGCATCTTTAGAACCCATAGTTGTAATACCACCAACCTCTTTCATGTAATCCTTCATCACATTCCAGGCAAGCTCATGGGTATATTCGAAACGTTGAATAATTCCTTCTTTGATGATATTATCTAAAAACTCATCTGAGCTAATTTTCCCATCTTCCTCCAGCCTATATACGGATTTTATTTTTTCGATCGCTTGGTCTAGTTTCTCAAAAGCTTTCACATAATTTGAAAAACGCTGGATCCAACGAATATCTTTATTAGCATTCATAGTCTGAGATTCTACCGGTTAAAGTTCTGATTTTAATCTAAAGAATTTTAAAAACCTGAAATAATTTTCCTCTTTTTTGATGCTGATCTACATAAAAAGTAGTCATTCAATATCTTTGATGCATGATTATTCTTAATCCCGATTCCTTCGACCTTCCTGTATCTGAAATCATCCCTGAGGTCAAAAATCATCTATCCAAAGCCAATTCCCTGATCATTCAAGCTCCTCCTGGTGCGGGAAAGAGTACGCTTTTACCATTAGCCCTCCTCGAAGAAGAGTGGCTCAAAGGAAAGAAAATCTTGATGCTCGAACCTAGACGTCTAGCCACCAAATCCATTGCAACTAGAATGGCTGATATGATTGGTGAAAAAGTGGGTGAAACGGTGGGCTATCGAATTAGATTTGAATCAGCGATTTCAGAAAAAACACGTTTGGAAGTCATCACGGAGGGAATTCTAACCAGAATGATGCATCAAGACAATGCATTGGAGGAAATCGGCTTGTTGATATTTGATGAATTCCATGAGCGGAATCTCTTTTCTGAAGTAGGACTTGCGCTAGCAAGAGAGATTCAAGAGATACTTAGACCGGATTTGAGGATTCTCCTGATGTCTGCGACCATCGATACGAAGGAACTTTCCTCTTTACTCCATGCGAATGTACTTGAAAGTAAGGGAAGGCAGTTTCCTGTGGAAGTTAATTATTTGAACCCGATCGATGAATATGCAATTGGAGAGGATACCGCTCGACAAATCATTCCTTTGACTGAAAAGCATGAAGGAGATTTTTTGGTTTTCTTACCCGGACAGGGGGAAATAAGAAAGGCCCAATCCATTCTTAGACAGGCTTTGCCCAATGACCTTATTTTACCACTTTATGGACAGCTACCTCCTGCCGATCAGCAAAGAGCTATTTTACCCAATCCACAAGGAAAAAGGAAAATAGTCTTGTCCACGGATATTGCTGAGACCTCACTTACCATAGAAGGCATTAGTGTGGTAGTGGATTCAGGATTTGCCAAATCAAATAAATTTGACCCGCGTTCAGGCCTTTCTCGTTTGGTTTTGCATCGAATCAGTAAGGATTCAGCAGATCAAAGAAGTGGAAGAGCCGGAAGGCTTTCTTCAGGCCACTCCTACCGGCTTTGGAATAAAGGTATTCAGAGTCAATTGGCAGATTTTAGAACTCCTGAGCTGTTGGAGGCTGACCTGACCGGAATGGTATTGGACATGATAGCCTGGGGAAAGGATAATATTCAAGAAATGGCTTGGCTTACTCCCCCTCCAAAAGCTAGCATAGCACAATCTGAAAAGGTGTTGGAGGCGATCGAAGCGATTGAAAATGGTCAGATTACAGCCCATGGAAAAGCCATTCAAACCTTACCCCTACAGCCAAGAATAGCCCATATGTTGCTCTATGCGAAAGAAAATGGACAGTTGGAATTAGCCACTGATGTGGCTGCTATCCTGGAGGAGCGAGATCCTTTGGGAGCTGATGCGGGAGTAGATATCAATTTGCGCGTGGAAGCCTTGAGAAGATTTAGAGATCGTGGAGTAAGCATATCCAGAATCAAAAAAATAGAAAAGGTAGCTGCACAATACAGGAAAATCTTTCAGGTTACGCCAGAAAATTCGCCGGTAGATCCTTGGGTAACCGGACTATTGCTAGCCTATGCCTACCCAGAACGGATTGCCGCAGCACGTCCCGGAAACAATGCTCAGTTTCAATTGGCGAATGGTAAAATTGCTCAAATCGGTCACCGAGATGACTTGGCTCATGAATCTTGGCTAGCCGTGGCACAGGTGGATGCGAGAGAAGGAATGGGCAAAATATGGTTAGCCGCTCCCTTGAACCCAAAAGATCTTGCACCCATGCTTAAGACTCGAGAGGTCTTGGAATGGGACCGAAAAAAGGGTGGGCTTATTGCGGAGACCGAAGTCCGAATTGGGGCGATTATTTTGGGAAAAAGACCACTCAAAGCATTCAATCCCGAATTAGCCAAGGAAGCAATTGTTAGGGCTATTCAGGAAGATGGCCAGTATTTATTGGATTGGAATGAGGAAACCCTACAGCTAATTTACCGGGTACAATCGATTAGAAATTGGAATAATGATCCATCTTGGCCGGATTGGTCGGTTCAAAATCTCTGTGAAAATTCACCTGATTGGCTATCTCCCTATTTGATGGATATATCGAAAAATGAGGACTTCAAAAAGCTTAATTTAAAAGATATACTACTCCATTCTCTTTCCTTTGAGCAGCAGCAAATGCTAGTACAACTTGCTCCAGAAAAAATAGAAGTGCCCTCAGGAAGCAAGGTTAAAATTGAATACCAAGAAGAAGGTATGCAACCTCGACTATCTGTAAGATTGCAGGAGCTTTTTGGTTTGATAGATACTCCAAGGATAAATCAGGGTAAAAATGCTTTACTTCTTGAAATGCTTTCACCGGGCTTTAAGCCAGTGCAATTGACTCAAGACTTAAATAGCTTTTGGTCCAATGGCTATTTTGAAGTCAGAAAAGAACTAAAAAGAAGGTATCCCAAACACGAGTGGCCTGAAAATCCATTAGAAGCAGAGGCAGTAAGAGGTGTGAAAAAGAAAAGGGATTAATCCTCTAAATGGTCCAAGTAATCCAAAAGCTGCAGGAATGAAGCAATAGTAAATGGAGTCATGCCCGTTTTTTTCTTTATTTCTTGTAAATAAATATTTCGTAGAAGAGGATAATCACCTAGATTATAAATTCTGGCTAAGGTGACACCTCTAAAAACATAATAGACAAAGTTTTGAGTTCTGAATACTTTTTCTTTTCTGTCTGCAAAGGCCTTCTCGAGATTTTCTGGGATAATCATTTCATCCATCCAGCGAAAGCCATACCCAACAAAAAACTTCTCTGCAGCCATAATTGATTGAGCCAGCTGTGAATTTGAGTTTAAGACAAAACGCTTTGGAAGCTCCTTCCCAATTTTGTCAGGACTTTGGATAAGAGTAATGATCTACGGGAATAATCACTTAAACTTGGGAGAAATCTATGGATGATTTCTTCAACTTCATGAATTCTTACCCCGAGATTATATTCTAAATAGCTGACATCTGGATATTCAGAATAATGAATAAATACCACTTGCTGCCCATGATCAAAATCTTTGAAAAACAGCATGTGGTTAGGATGAAATTTAAAGCCAAAATCGCTCAGAAATTGATTATGAAATCCAATGACGTCTAGCTTTCTCATATGAATATTAACTTCAAAAAGATTCAAAAGTTGTACTCAATCAGAAAATAATTCTCTCATTTCCAATAACATAGGCTCAACCTCAGATTTTTTAATGGAAAGACTATCAGGATCTTCCGGGTTGTGGAGGTAGTGATTCCAGTGCTTCTCTGCTTTTCGAATGGTTCTTGGCGAAATATCGAATTCCACGCTATCCAAATATTCCTTTGCCAAACTGGAAGCCTTGAAATTTCCAAATAAGTACACTCGGAAAACATCAACAAAACGCTGGCTCAGATCGAATTCTTCTAAAATCTGCACAAAAGCTCCCTGCTGCTGCTTATTTTTTCGATCATGGATAGCCTTAAAAACCGCATCCAGTGATTCCTCATTCCAATGCGTTTTAGACAAGGCTCTACAAGCCAGATAGGCAGCTTCCCAATCATCAGAAAGCACTAATTCGATCAACTTATCTTTGACTTCTTCGGTAGCTTTAAGCCCAAGTTTATCAGCAAAATTATAAGCCTCTGCTTCCTCGGGGTCAAGCATTCGCTGAAAGAGTTTTTCTATTTCTTCGTCCATAGTTATTTGTTTATTTGCAGAAATCCTTTTCTGGATCTAATTGTATGCATATTCCCAATACCCAAAATATTGATTTTACGACTTTTGAGGAGCTATTGAAAAAGTCCAAAAAGGAAAATCTGGATCTTCAATACAATCAAAAAAAGCACCAACTCGAGTTGGGGATGCAAAATAACTGGTTTGCCAAGATATTTCTTCCTTGGGATCACAATTGGCAAAATGACCAACTCGTTTTTCAATCCAAATCAGCCATAGCATTGGTTGGAATAAGAGCCGGGCAAGCATTTACAGGGCTAATTGAAAATCGTCATTTGATTGATCACAAAATATTTAGAGCCTATATGGTTCGGAAAAAACAAGGTAAATCACAGGTTAAACATTTGAAAACCAAGGGTAAGTCTAGAGCAGGATCAAAAATCAGATTAGCTGAAACAGAGCGTTTTTTCAATGAAATTAATGAAAGGCTAAAAGTCTATGCAGGTCAGGTAGCCGTAGATCGATGGGGAATAGCCTGTGGAAAAACCCTTTGGCCCTACCTCTTTGATGCGGAGGTTACTCCCCCATTTTCAAAAAAAGAATCCAACCTTGTTCAGCTTCCCTTCCACGTGCAGCAAGCATCGTTTGAGGAATTACAAGCAATTTCAGAACTATTGATGGGCTATCATCTTTTGCTTTCCGATGAAGGGAAGGACTTTTTTGAAGAAATATTTCAAAAACCCAAAAATGATTTGAGTACCGAAGATGACTGGTAACAAAAAAGCCCCGAAAAATCGGGGCTCTTGCTAGTGGTTAGTGAATTTCAATTTATGAGTTTCCGCCATTTCCATCGATAGGAGAAGGATATTGATTGGAAAGCATTGCCAAGGTTTCATGCGCCATCTTGACGTTGTATTCATAGGCTAGGCTCTTGTAGTTGACCAAATCCACGATCGTACCGATGAAGCACAATCCGACAGTCAAAATATATAGAATACCAAGGCCGATTTGACCCAAAATGAATCGGTGTAAACCTGCAAATCCAAAGAAACCGATCAAGGTCAAGATTAGGATCATTTGAGCATCTTTTCTTCTCGCGCGATAAACCTGTGCAAAAAGAGACGCCTGATCGTCATCCATATTTTTCAACAGTCCTTGAATGTAGCCCAATTCCATTCCTTCGAGTTCGGGCAGGTGTCTTAATACATTAGCCATAGTTGTGTGTTGTTTTTAAGTTGCTTATCAAATTCCAAATTCTAGAAATAATCACCAGATACGCCAAAGCTGCCAAGGGATGCATTTCCCAAGATGCCTGAAATTCTCCTCGTGCCAGTAGGTTCATGGCCCGCCCCAAACCGCAACCAGGACACCAACTGAACCCGAGATTTTCCAGCGGACAGAGCGAAAAGTGATTCGCTGCCCAAGGGTCAATCGTGAGAATTGCAAGCAAACTTCCGATCCAAAAGATCAGCTCCAATGGAAGCTTCTGAAGTTTCAGGATGATTGCTTTCATGCCAGTAAGAATACGAAAAGGGTGCCAATGCCCAAAATGCATGTTTTTCGTCAAAAAGAGGGGGTTGGACGATTAAAATGATTGATAAACGTACAAAAATGTGTCCGATTATGAACGGACAACTTGAGGTAAGTTCAGTTTTATGACTTCACCAAATTGTTCTTTTTGTTGAATTTCCATCATTCTGCGAAAGCCTTCATAGCTTTTCTTCGAGCCGTAATTTTTCCATCCCGAAAAGCGAAAAACAAGATCCACCAAATTTCCAGGAAGTGCATTTGTGCTTTTAATTCCAAGTGCATTGGAGGCTTCTTTTCCCAAGAAAAAATAAAATAATCCATCAACTTGCTGCCGGATGAGGGCATCAGGAATGTTTCCCTTATAGTAGCCACCTAGAGCAGCTATCAAGGTTTTTCCTGCTTCTGTGCTTTTTAGATGTCTTTTCCGGATCAATCGATCCAACTCAAACGCTTCCTTGGAATTTTCAGGCCAAAACTTAGTATCCACTCCTATCAACTCCCCTATCCATTTCCAATACTGCAAAACAGCCTCAAAATCGGATTCTGAGATATTCCTGCCCATTTTGATCATTCCACGAAGCACGATCAGACTAAATGCCAGATTAGTTCCGAGCATATCCTCTTGATTGATGGCTTTTCCAAATTTTGGGTCCCAGTCCCGTGCATATTTTTGGATAAAAAACCTGCTAAAAGCATGAATCAACCGGACTTTTGCGCAAGTTAAGTAGGCCCGAGAATCAGAAATAAATGCATTAGGCCGGAAAATATCCATCACAAAAACACCTGTCTCTGCCAGCCGCTTTCCGATATCCTGTACGATACGCTTTGACCTGACTAGCACTTCTGCACCATCTCCAAAAGCATAGCAGTAGGGCAAGGAATAAAAGCCCAATAGGCCTAAGTAGATATCCCCGTTTTTAGCAAAAAAATCCTGTCCATTTTGAAGAACTGAAATTTCTTCAAGTGATTGTTTATCAAAATAAAACTGAAGGAAATTTCTCACTCTCGGACTGAAATCAGGGCTTAATTGATCAGGAATCAAATCCCAGGAATTGATTACATCAATCAAGTTTGGATTTGCTATCAAGTCCTCAACTACCTGATCTGCAAGGGGATCTTGTCTTTGTCGGAGTTGATCAAAATTCTGATTGGTGTAAAGCTTCAATTTGTCCACAGCAATCTAACCTTGATTTTGTATTTTGGTTGCACAAACCAATCATTTATGCTGAAGAAGATTACTGTCAATCTCTGTTTTCTGTTCCTATTTTCTTTGCCGCTATTTGCGCAGGGAAGCTTTGATTTGATTCGAGTGGATACCAAAGGAAAGGGTAAAAACCTTGAAATTCTCGCAGAAACAGCTAAACCATTAACAGATAGAGTTGGCTATGACAATCAACCAAATTTCATCAATGATCAGGAATTGGTTTTTTCGGCAGCTGATGATCAAGGAAATCACGACATTATTCTCTATAATTTTTCAACGAAGAACTTCACCAATCTTACCAAAACTGCTGATCGAAGCGAATATTCCCCATCCATTACGGACTGTAAGCAATACATAGCTGCGGTCGTAGTCGAACCCGGGGGTGCTCAGCGGCTTTGGCTTTATCCTATCAATCTAGGGGAGCCCGAACTACTCTATGACGATATTGAGCCTGTGGGCTATTATGACTGGTATGACAACAAGGCGGCGATGTTTGTTTTGGGAGAGCCAAATTCATTGACTTATGCTAGAGGTCGAGGAGATCTCGTATCAATGGATCAGAATATCGGCAGATCAGTAAAGCGAAGGCCAAAAACCTCAGAAATCACTTACCTTTCCAAGGAGGATGTGCAGACAAAACCGGATGGTGTTGCCTTGGAATTACGGGCTTTTGACTTAAAAACTAATCGAAAATCCGAACTGGGGCTTGGCTTAGCTGGCTCAGAAGATTTCATCTGGGTGGATAAAAAATCTATTTTGATGGCACGAGGAAATGAGATTTTCATTAGGAGAATAAATGAAAACACTTGGTCCAAGCTAGCTGAAATCAGCCTATTATCCCATCAAAATATTTCACGGATGGCTTACAGTGAAGACCTAGAAGTGCTAATTTTAGTAATGGAGAGAAACCAATAAACCTATGATCAATAAAAAATTACTACTCGCTCTGGTAGCGGGTATTTTATCCCAAACAGCTATGTCGCAAATTGAAGATAAAAAAGGAATCATCGTCAAAGGTGCCGAACTGGTAAAAGTCCAAGATGGATTTTCCTTTACCGAAGGACCCGCAGTCAGTCGCGTGGGCGATGTGTATTTCACAGACCAACCCAATGACCGTATCCATGTCTGGAACGCGATTTCTGGAGAAGTGTCAGTTTTTAAAGAAAATGCCGGTCGATCCAATGGCATGTATTTCAAGCTAGACGGGACACTCATTTCTTGCGCAGATGAGCAAAACCAGCTTTGGGCTTTGGATTCAAAGGGAAATGAAATGGTTTTGGTCGAAAACTTCCGAGGCAAAAAATTAAATGGTCCAAATGATGTCTGGGTGCGTCCAAAGGGAGGAATGTATTTTACGGATCCTTTATATGTACGCCCTTATTGGGAAGGAATCCGAGGCAATGAATTGGAACAAGATGGAGAGCATGTCTATTTCTTGTCTGAGGATGGAGCGGAGTTTTTCCGAGTAGCCGAGGACTTAGTCAAGCCAAATGGCATCATTGGTACACCTGACGGGAAATATCTCTATGTGGCAGATATCGGAGATAGCAAAACATATCGCTATGAAATCAGAGAAGATGGTTATTTGATCAATAAGGAGCTTTTCTGCGAAATGGGATCAGATGGAATGACGATCGATAATCGAGGAAATGTCTACCTCACAGGAGACGGAGTGACTGTTTTTAGTTCGAAAGGCGAAAAAATCGCCCACATCCCGGTTCCTGCAAAATGGACAGCCAATGTCACCTTTGCCGCCTTGGATAGAAAAACTTTGTTTATCACCGCAATGGATGCAGTGTATACGCTTCAGATGAAAACTCGTGGAGTATGGTAAAAAAGTTTGGAGTGGGAAGCTAGAAGCCGGAAGAAATCTTCCTACTTCAAGCTTCCTGCTTCCATCTCTAGTTAGCAATTCCCGTCTATATCACAGCTTTCCCCGTTTTCAGCTGTTTTGATTTCTAAGACAGGGTTATTTTTTGCAAATTCAGACCATGCTTTTTCAAGGGTTTCCTCAAATACTTCGTCAGGCTGTGCTCCAGAAATCCCGAATTTTCGATCTAAAACGAAAAAAGGAACTCCTCTAACACCGATTAATCGGGATTCATAAATATCCTGATCCACAGCATCATCAAATTGATTGGACGCTAGCATAGATTTAATTTCGGATTCATTCAACCCGATTTCTGCTCCAAGCTTTATCAACGTATTCGGATCATCCACATTTTCCCCATCACTGAAATAGGCTTTTAGTAAGCGTTCCTTCATTTCTCCACCTTTCCCCTGCTTTTTTGCAAAATGAATGAGTCGGTGAGCATTTTTGGTATTGGCCACCTTTGCCTTCTCAAAGTCAAATTCCAATCCATGCTCTTTGGCCATTTCGACCACATTTGAGGTGATTTCTTTGGTTTGATCCATGGACCATCCCTTTGACTGCGCCAAATGCTCTAAAGTATTAATCGATGGATTGGTTTTCTCTTCCGGATTTAGTTGGAAACTCTTCCATTCGATTTCTACCTGATCTTTCAAAGGAAATTTATCCAATGCTTTTTCAAGTTTTCGCTTGCCGATGTAGCAAAAAGGACAAACTACATCCGACCAAATTTCAATTTTCATAGACTTTTGATTTACTTATGGGAGAAATGATCAAATCATAAAAAGAGTTCACAGAATTTTGAAAACCAAAGAATGTCCATCCTGTGCCATGGAAATTGATGCCAAGGCAGCTATTTGCCCCATTTGCAAATATGAATTTCCGAAACGCTCACCTTGGATCACCTGGGTGGCTATTTTGCTTTTGATCGTTTGGGTTTTAACCTATATCCTTTGATGCCATGAACAAAAGAACATTTATCAAAGCACTCGCAAGCCTTGGCTTTGGAACCTTAGCAGCACCGCTCAAAAGTCAAGCTCAAGCCGATTATTTATCAGGTATTGACTTTGACTCCGATGATATTTGGGAGCAAATCCGAAAGGGATACAAACTCAAACCAGATTACATCAATTTAGAAAATGGATACTATTGTTTCTTGCCCCAGGAAACCCTCGAGAAATACATAGAACACATCCGCGAAGTGAATTATCAAGGTTCTTATTACATGCGGACGGTACAATGGGATAATAAGGCAAAATCGGCTGCAAAACTGGCCGAATTGGTTGGAGCAGATCCGGAGGAAATAGCCATCACTCGGAATACTACCGAATCATTAGATCTTATTATTGCTGGCTATCCGTGGAATCGCGGAGATGAGGCTATCATGTCAAATCAAGATTATGGCAGCATGCTGACCATGTTTGAGCTGGCTCATCGAAGGCATGGTGTCCATCTCAAAAAGATAGATATTCCAATGCATCCACAGTCAGATGAGGAGATTGTAGCAGTCTACGAAAATGCCATTACTAGCAAAACTCGGCTGATCATGGTTCCTCATATTGTCAATATCACTGGCCACATTCTCCCAGTTCGGAAAATCTGTGATATGGCTCATCAATATGGAGTAGAAGTCATGGTGGATGGTGCGCATGCGGTGGGACATTTCACCTTCAATATGAAAGAATTGGATTGTGATTATTATGGATCAAGCCTACATAAGTGGCTGAGTGTACCGCTTGGTGCTGGATTATTGTATGTCAAAAAGGGAAAAGCAGATCAAATTCGTCCCCTACTCGCGCCTTATCAATTAGACCGGCCTGGTATTTACAATCTCAACCATACAGGGACACATCCGGTAGCTACCGACCTTGCAGTGATGAATGCCATTGAATTTCATGAAAAAATCGGTGCAAAGCGGAAGGAAGACCGGCTACGGTTTATTCAGCGCTATTGGTCAGATCAGGTCAGAGATATTGAAGGAATTAATATTAATACACCCATCGAGCCTTTTCGATCCTGTGCCATCGCCAATGTTGGTTTGGAAAAAGTAAAACCCGGTGAAATGGCCAAACGCTTGATGGATGAATTTAAAATCTTCACCGTTGCAATCGATGGAAATGGTGTTCATGGCTGCAGAATCACTCCAAACATCTACACCACCACGGATGAATTGGATCAATTTGTCAATGCTTTGAAAAAAATGAGTGAGAAGGCCTGATATAGCTCAAAATAAAATTCGGTTTATTTTACGAATTCTAATTTTTTTAACTGTTTGGTTAAATTTTTTTCAGCGAAAAGCCTGAAATGATTAATTTTTGTGAATTTATTTTGGAATATCTTTTTCAAGGTTACAATTTTACATGCTAAAATGAATTCCTTCAATAACATAATGATATCCGAAGCCAACCTGACAGCTTTTGTTGTGGCAGGATGTCCTGCTGTTAATTTTTCTCCAGTTAGGAGGCGAAGGTACTTTTTTAGGGTTTGACCCTGCCATATTTTCAATTTCCCTATGCGGGAGATTTCCTTTTGTCCTTTCCTTTCCTGAATTATTCATTTCTGCAACGCAGTTATTCATTTCTCCACCTATTATGGAAGAAATCACCTTTAAAATATTAGTGGCTGATGCCAGTCACAAATCATTTGCTCAGCAAATCACCGATGAGATGGCCAACTCGGCCAAAGCTCGAGGCACCGGAATTGCCAAACGTAGCATCGAATACGTCCAAACCAAAATAGAAGAGGGAAAGGCTATCATCGCTTTGACAGGAGATGGCCGCTGGGCAGGCTTTTGCTACATTGAAGCTTGGGGACATGGAAAATATGTGGCCAATTCTGGTTTGATCGTTTCCCCAGAATTCCGGAAGTATGGTTTGGCAAGAAAAATCAAGCAGGAGATATTCAAACTCAGTAGGCTTAAATATCCTGATTCGAAAATATTTGGCTTAACCACAGGTCCTGCTGTGATGAAAATCAACTCTGAACTGGGTTATATCCCGGTTTCTTATGCGGATCTTACCGACGACAATGAATTTTGGAAGGGGTGCCAAAGCTGTGTCAATTATGAAATCTTGATGTCCAAAAGCAGACAAAATTGCATTTGTACAGCGATGCTTTATGATCCTAACGCACCCAAAAACAAATTGTCCGAAATGGCCCTTCGAAAAGACTTTGATAAGCGTATCAAGCTGTTTGATCGATGGGTTCGATTGAAAAAATTCGTGTTTCTTAAACTTGGCAAATCCTCCAAATCCATTCTCAGTTTCTTTATTTAAATTCAAGAATAGATGCAAAAAGTTGTTTTAGCCTACAGTGGCGGCCTGGATACCACCTTTTGTGCACTCCATTTATCCAAAGATTTGGGTTATGAAGTCCACGCCGTTTTAATCAATACAGGAGGCTTTTCCCAAGAAGAGTTAAAATCCATCGAGTCCCGAGCAAAAGGTCTGGGAATCGCATCTTTTACCATTTTGGATGTGGTAGAAACATATTATCAACAGGTTTTGAAATACCTGACTTTTGGCAATGTCTTGAAAAACGGGACCTATCCCCTTTCGGTATCTGCTGAGCGTATTCTTCAGGCTAAAGCCCTAGCTGACTATGCCAAATCCATTGGTGCCAAAGCCGTTGCCCACGGTTCTACCGGTGCAGGGAATGATCAGGTCCGATTCGATATGATTTTTCAGACCATCATTCCGGATATTGAAATTATCACCCCTATTCGTGATTTGAAGCTCTCACGACAGGACGAGATCGAATATCTCAAAAAGCATGGGGTGGAAATGAACTTCGAAAAGGCCGCATATTCCATTAACAAAGGAATCTGGGGTACTTCTGTGGGTGGAAAAGAGACACTTTCTTCATTGGGATACCTTCCAGAAGAAGCTTGGCCTACTCAGATAACTGAGAAAGATGCCAAAGAAGTTAAATTGACCTTTGTTCAAGGAGAATTGAAAGGTATTGATAATGAGGTTTTTGATAATCCGGTAGATGCCATTAAAAAGCTTCAGGAGATCGCCGGCCCGTTTGGAATCGGTCGGGATATTCACGTCGGAGATACGATCATCGGTATCAAAGGACGAGTGGGTTTTGAAGCCGCAGCACCCATCATCATCATCAAAGCCCATCAACTACTCGAAAAGCATACACTTACCAAGTGGCAGCTATTCTGGAAAAATCAACAAGCTGAATTCTACGGAAATCACCTGCATGAGGGGCATTACCTAGATCCAGTGATGCGAAATCTAGAAGCTTTCCTACAATCCACTCAGGAGTATGTAACAGGTGATGTCTTCGTGAGACTGGATGTTAAGCACTTTACCCTTTTGGGTATTGCTTCAACGCATGATTTGATGGCATCGAAATTTGGAAGCTATGGCGAAATGAACAAAGGTTATACGGCCGAAGATGTCAAGGGCTTTACTCGAATTTTAGGAAATCAAACATCCATTTTCCATCAGGTCAATCAACAAGAAAATGATTAAAACAGCTATCATTGGTGCGGCAGGCTACACAGGAGGTGAATTAATCCGTCTTTTGGTTCATCACCCATACTGTGAACTGGTCTATATCCATTCCAACAGTCAAGTAGGAAAGCATGTAAGCGAGGTACATCCTGACTTGATCGGAGATTGTGACTTGTATTTTACCGATCAGGTAGAAACTTCCGGTTTAGATGCAGTTTTTTTAGGCTTGCCTCATGGACAAACACGCTCTTTTTTAGATCAGCATTCTTTTGATCCCAAAACAGTCATCATTGACCTTTCCACGGATTTCAGGGATGAATCAGATGGATTCATTTATGGGCTTCCTGAGGTCAATCGAGAGAAGATTAAAAACGCTAAAAGAATTGCCAATCCCGGTTGCTTTGCGACAGGGATTCAATTGGCGCTTTTGCCAGCCGTATTACATGGCTTGGTGAAGGATTCCATTCATATCAATGGAATTACCGGGAGTACTGGTGCAGGAAAGAAACTGGCCGATACCTCCCATTTCAGCTACAGATTAAGCAATATTTCGGTTTACAAACTCTTCACACATCAGCATCTCAAGGAAATCAAACAAACCTTTGCGCAGACAAATGCTGATTTCGATTCAGATCTGCTGTTTGTTCCCTATCGCGGCAATTTTGCCCGGGGAATCTGGATTACTGCCTATTTCCCTTTTGAGGGTAGTTTGAAAGAAGCAAAAGCCTTGTATCAGGAATTTTACAAAAATGCTGCTTTCACCCATGTCGCAGACCATGACATTGACCTAAAGCAAGTGGTCAATACCAATAAATGTCTGGTTTATTTACAAAAAGAGGCCGGACAATTGGTTATTTATTCAGCGATCGACAATTTATTGAAAGGCGCCTCAGGACAAGCCGTTCAAAACTATAATCTAGCTTTTGGTCTGGATGAAAAGACTGGGTTGAATCTTAAGTCAATTGCATTTTAACTTCTTGAATCGAATTTCAAAAACCGATCTCATCACCCTTTAAAATTTTGAAATAAAAATGAAGCTATTTGATGTATATCCCTTGATTCCCATCACTATTCAGAAGGCAGAAGGATGTAAACTTTGGGATGATCAAGGTCGGGAATACTTCGATCTCTACGGTGGTCATGCAGTGATTTCAATTGGGCATACTCATCCGCATTTTGTCAAGCGAATCAAAGATCAGCTTGATTCTATTGCATTTTACTCCAACTCGGTTCAGATCCCCATACAGAAAGAATACGCAAATAAACTGGGTGAACTTTCCTGTTTGCATAATTACCAGCTTTTCCTTTGCAATTCAGGTGCTGAAGCAAATGAAAACGCCATCAAAATGGCATCATTTGCAACGGGAAGACCTGGTTTCATCGCGTACCAAGGAGCATTTCATGGCAGGACTTCCGGTGCAGTAGCCTTGACTGATAATCCAAAGATCATCGCCCCTTCTAATGCCCGATCGGATTTCCATATCCTTCCCTTCGGTGATTTGGCAGAAACGGAAAAAGTACTCGCCAAAGGACAAATAGCAGGAGTCATCATCGAGGGAATACAAGGTGTGGGAGGTATTCAGGTGCCGGATGCAGGATTTCTGTTAGGCTTGGAAAAGCTTTGCAAAAAGTACGGAACCAAACTTATCCTTGATGAAGTGCAATCAGGTTTTAGTAGGACAGGAAGATTTTTTGCACATCAATGGGTAGATGGCTTAAAGCCGGATTTGATTACCATGGCCAAAGGCATGGGGAATGGTTTTCCCATTGGAGGACTTCTGATATCCCCTGATTTTGAGGCGAGTTATGGACTATTGGGAACCACTTTTGGGGGAAATCATTTGGCTTGTGCTGCCGGATTGGCCGTTTTGGAAGTGCTTGAAAAAGAGAAGCTTCAACAGCATGCAAGCGAACTCGGGGAACGCCTAATTTCAGAGCTTCGAACTATTCCACAAATTCAGGAAGTACGCGGAAAAGGGCTTATGATCGGGATAGATCTTGACCGAGAAGCGGGGCCAGTTCGTTCGGAATTAGTAAACAAATACCAAATATTCACAGGTTCTGCAGCAAAAAAGCAGACGATTCGTTTGCTTCCTCCCTTGTCTGTTGAATGGAATCAATTAAATTCGTTTATCACAGCAATTCAAGAAATTTTGGCCAAATAAGGCCTTTCAGACTATGAAGAATTTTACTCAATTTGAGTCTCTAGCACTTGGACAAGAACTCATTGATTTGGCAAAAAGCTATAAACAGGGTCCGCGAAAGGATATTAATAAAGGAATTGGCAAGCGAGTTGGTTGTATTTTTCTAAATCCATCTCTTCGTACTCGTGTCAGTACCCAAATCGCCGCCCAAAATCTCGGTATGGAGGCGATTGTGTTGAATATGGACAAGGAGGGATGGGCATTGGAAATGAAAGAAGGTGAAGTAATGAACAAAGGCACCGTAGAGCATATCAAGGATGCGGCCGGTGTATTGGGAACCTATTTTGATGTTTTGGCCATCAGAGCTTTCCCAACTTTAACCCAAAAAAATGAGGATACTGAGGACTTTGTATTGAATCAATTCATCCGTCATTCCGGTATTCCAATCGTTAGCCTGGAGTCAGCTATCCGTCATCCGCTTCAGAGTCTGGCAGATATGATTACCATGGAAGAAAATACCCCATCCGGTAAGAGACCAAAAGTCGTTTTGACCTGGGCTCCCCACATTAAAGCTATTCCCCATGCAGTTGCCAATAGCTTCTCCGAATGGGCTTTGGGAATGGAGTATGACTTGACTATTACCCATCCGGAAGGCTATGAGTTGGATGAGAAATTCACAAGAGGTGCCACATTAGAATATGATCAAAGTAAGGCGCTTCAAGATGCTGATTTTGTGTATGTTAAGAACTGGTCATCTTTTAATGATTACGGAAAAATCCACTCTACAGATCCCAGTTGGATGCTGACCGAAGCTCACCTCAGCAAAGCACCTGATGCGAAAGTAATGCATTGCTTGCCAGTGCGAAGGAACTTAGAATTATCAGACGAAATACTGGATAGTGACCGATCGCTAGTACAGCGGCAGGCAGAAAACAGAATCTACGCAGCACAAGCTGTCTTAAGCAAACTCATTGGATGATTTTTAAATCATAGATATAATGAAAATTTCCGTGATAAAAATTGGGGGAAATGTCATTGACCACCCTGAAAATCTGGAAGAATTTTTGGACCAATTTGCCAAATTCACTGGTAAAAAAATCCTCGTTCACGGAGGTGGTGTGATGGCTTCTAAATTTGGTGAATCACTTGGAGTCATGCCGGAAATGGTCGATGGACGTAGAATCACCGACCAAGATACCTTGGACATTGTGACCATGGTCTACGCCGGGCTAATCAATAAAAATATTGTCGCCAAGCTTCAAGCTCGAGGTGTTAACTCAATGGGAATGACCGGGGCTGACGGGAATGCAATCCAGTCCGAAAAACGACCAGCCAAAGAGATAGATTATGGTTTCGTAGGAGACATAAAAGAAGTAAACTCTCACCTGCTTTCTTATCTACTTCAGGAAGACATCGTACCCGTTTTCTGTGCCATTACACATGATAAAACGGGACAATTATTGAATACCAACGCGGATAGCATTGCTTCTGCCATCGCTACAAATTTGGCTAAAAAGCATCAAGTCAACCTGTACTACTGCTTCAACAAAAGCGGGGTTTTGGTCGATGAGCGAAATGAAAATTCCATCATACCGCTAATCAATGAGGATATTTATGCTGAACTCAGGAAAGAGAATGTCATCCACTCCGGCATGATTCCCAAACTTGACAATGCTTTTGAAGCGCTACAGAAAGGAGTTCACCATGTCTGGATAGGAAAGGCTGAAAATCTTATCCTTTCTACCAAAGGAAAGCTCTCTGGGACCATAATTGAAAAACATCGTTACGATTTATACTAAAGTTTATGAAGTACAATGAAGAGATTGTTTCCGACTGCATTGATCTGTTGAAGGAGCTAATTGCTACCCCTTCCATTTCCAAGCAGGAAGAAGAAACGGCAACTATTTTGAGCCGATTTTTAATTCAAAATGGAGCAGATATCAACCGTTTTGGTAATAATATCGTGGTCTATCAGGAAAATTACGACCCCCAAAAACCTGATATTTGGCTAAATTCTCACCATGATACCGTTTATCCAAATAATGGTTATACCCGGAAACCATTTTCCCCAGATATAGAAGACGGAAAACTTTATGGTCTGGGATCAAATGATGCAGGTGGCTGCTTGGTAAGCTTACTAGCAACCTTTCTCCATCTCTGGAAAGAGGAACTGCCGTTCAATTTAGTTTTTATTGCTTCTGCTGAAGAGGAGATATCAGGTAAGAAGGGGATGGAACTGGTGGTCAAAAACCTAAAACCTGCCGATCTCGCTATTGTGGGTGAACCTACCCAGATGAAAATGGCTTTGGCAGAAAAGGGATTGGTCGTAATAGATGCAGAAGTAACCGGTAAACCAGGCCATGCTGCCCGAGACGAAGGGGTTAATGCCATTTATCTCGCGATGGAAGATATTTTGAAAATCAGAGATTTTAAATTTAAAAAGCAATCTCAATACTTAGGAAAAACCAAAGTTTCTGCCACAATTATTTCCGCAGGAAAACAACATAATGTTGTCCCAGATAAGTGTACCTATACACTCGATGTGCGGGTGACTGATGCCTATACTTTGGAGGAAGCCATAGAGGAGCTTCAAGTGGGATTGCATGCCAAACTCACACCCCGATCACTTCGATTGAATAGCACACGTCCTTTGGACGGTCATCCGATTATGAAAGCCGCAATTAAATGCGGTATAGAAACTTTTGGAAGTCCCACCCTTTCGGATCAGGCACTTATCCCCTATCCATCCATCAAAATCGGACCCGGTGATTCTGCAAGATCTCACTCTGCAGATGAGTTCATTTACATCGAGGAGATAGAAAAAGGAGTGTTAGGTTACTTGCTTCTTTTAGAAAAATACGTACAGCTTATAAAAGAAACAGCAAAATGAAGATTTGGCAAAAAGCCAGTGGCAATAAAAAGGAAGTGGAAGAATTTACGATCGGTAGAGATCCGGAATTCGATTTGATTTTGGCTCCCTTTGATGTGCTTGGATCCATGGCTCACGCCAAAATGCTCTTCAAAATCGGCTTGATTACTGAGGAAGAAAATAAGCAGTTACAAGAGGGCCTGAAAACAATCTATTTGGAAATTGAGCAAGGCAAATTTTCCATCGATTCGGGAATCGAAGATGTTCATTCTCAGGTGGAGTTTCTATTGACTCAGCGACTTGGAGATGTTGGTAAAAAGCTTCATTCTGGCCGAAGCCGAAATGACCAGGTTCTCATTGATTTAAAGCTCTATTATCGAGCAGCAATCCGGGAGCTAGTTGAATCCATCGAGGAATTGGGGAAACTCCTGGCACATCTTTCTGACAAACATCACGAAGACCTAATGCCGGGATACACGCACACCCAATTGGCTATGCCCTCAAGCTTTGGACTTTGGTTTTCATCCATTTTAGAAGGGTTGAGCGAAGATTTAGCATTACTGAAAGCTGCCTTCGATCTCTGTGATAAGAATCCACTGGGTTCGGCTGCGGGCTATGGCTCAAGTTTCCCTCTGGACAGAACCTATACGACAGAGCTTCTAGGGTTTTCGGATTTGCATCACAATGTGATCAATGCGCAAAATAGTCGTGGAAAAACAGAAAGAACCCTATCCTACGCCTTAGCAGGAATAGCGGCTACTTTAAACCGCCTGGCAGATGACGTCTGTCTATTTATGAATCAGCACTTTGGGTTTATTAGTTTTCCGGATGAGCTCACCACCGGGTCGAGTATTATGCCTCATAAGAAAAATCCGGATGTTTTTGAACTGATTCGTGCCAAAACAAACCAAATTCAATCTATTCCACAGACTATTTCAATGATCCTGACCAATTCAACGACGGGTTATCATCGGGACTTGCAGTTGTTGAAGGAGGAAATTTTTCCGGGTCTAGCGAGTACGAAAAGTTGTGTGGAAATGTCCACATTCATGCTAAAAGATATTCGAATCAAAAAAGATGTCCTGAATGATAAGTTTTATCAGCATGTATTCTCCGTGGAGGTTGTCAATGATTTAGTATTAAGTGGAATGCCATTTAGAGATGCCTATAAAAAGGTCGGTTTGGATATAGAATCCGGTAATTTTGCACCTGATCAAAGTACGGTTTCCCATTCCCATGAGGGAAGTATTGGCAACTTATGCCTAGAAGAAATACAGGGCAAATTTGACAAGGGGATTCAAACTTTTGATTTTTCCCGAATAGATCGGGCTGTTAAAAATTTATTGAATCCCAGTTGAGTTAGCAAAACATTTTTGATTAAAATAAATTACATTTACCATAAATGTTTTTTATTACATCAATTAATCAATGAAGCAAATCCTAACAAAAGAGACTTTGAAAAGTGACTTAAAGGCCTCCTTGGTTGTATTTTTGGTTGCCTTACCATTATGTCTGGGAATTGCTATAGCAAGCGGCGCACCCCCCATGTCAGGTTTGATTGCAGGTATTGTCGGGGGAATCATAATCGGCATTTTATCCGGATCGCATGTGAGTGTCAGTGGACCGGCAGCTGGTCTGACGGTGATTGTTTTGGATTCAATTTCCACTCTTGGGACTTTCGAATTGTTTCTTGGTACCGTAGTGCTTGCCGGTGTCATCCAAGTGATTTTTGGTTTGGCGAAAGGCGGCGTTTTAGGATACTATTTTCCGCATTCTGTGATAAAAGGGATGCTGACTGCGATAGGTTTGATTTTGATTTTGAAGCAGATTCCACATGCACTGGGATGGGATAAAGATGCTATGGGAGATATGAATTTTGTGCAGGTGGACGATGCAAACACTTTCTCGGAGATATGGTATGCCATTCAGTATTTTAGTCCGGGTGCCATCCCGATCACGCTACTTGCTCTTTTGATTATTTTCATTTTCGAACGTCCCAAAGTGAAGGCTCACCCATTGGCAGGACTAATTCCCGGTGCACTTTGGGCGGTTGTCTTAGGTATCTTGATGAATAAAATTTATCAAAAATTTTTTCCTGATTGGGTTTTGAGCGAGGAGCATTTGGTCAATATTCCCAAAGCGGAGAATCTTTCCGACTTGCTCGGACTTTTGACTTTTCCGGATTTTTCAGGAATAGGTTCGGGGGATTTTTGGGTGATAGCCGTGACTATAGCGGTGATTGCAAGTATTGAAACGCTTCTCAGCATAGAGGCTGGAGATAAAATGGATCCCAAAAAACGACTCACCCCTACCTCTAAGGAATTGATTGCACAAGGAGTGGGCAATTCGGTCTCTGGATTGATTGGGGGTCTTCCTGTCACTGCGGTGATTGTCAGGACATCTGCAAATATTGCCTCGGGAGCTAAATCAAAGTTATCAGCAGTTTTTCACGGAATTCTGCTTTTGATTTTGGTACTAAGCATCCCGACCTTACTCAACCAAATCCCCCTTAGCTGCTTGGCAGCGGTACTTTTCATGGTAGGATACAAATTAGCCAAACCCGCTATTTTCATTCAAGAATATCAAAAAGGATGGAATCAATTTATCCCCTTTTTGATCACCGTGCTGGCCATTCTGTTTACCGATTTATTGGTAGGAATTGGGATTGGTTTGGTCGTGGGCATTTTCTTTGTCATCCGAGCCAACTACCGTAAATCAATAGCAGTTACCGAATACAATGGCCTGTATCTGGTCAAGCTCCAAAAAGATGTCTCTTTTCTAAACAAAGCACCTCTCATGAAATCTCTGAGCACTATTCCGGATGGCAGTGAGGTTGTCATCAATGCTACCCGTGCCCAATTTATCGATCAGGATATCCAAGATTTGTTAAACGATTTCATTGAATCTGCCCCTGATAAATCTATCGAAGTGACGATAGAAGGATTTAAATACAACCTAAAAGAACTACTATGAACGACTACGAGAAACTATTACTCCAAAACAAGGCTTGGTCAGAGGAGAAGAATGAATTAGATCATGATTTTTTTGAAAGATTGGCTAGACAGCAAAAGCCCAAATTCCTCTGGATTGGCTGCTCGGATAGCCGGGTGCCGGCAAATGAAATCACGGGCACTGATCCCGGCGAAATTTTTGTTCACCGAAACATCGCCAATATGGTTGTACATACTGATCTCAATTTACTGGCAGTGCTGCAATATTCGGTCGAGGTATTGCATGTAGAGCACATTATTGTGTGTGGACACTACGGCTGTGGAGGCGTGGAAGCAGCCCTCTCCAATAAGCACCTGGGCCTGATCAATAAGTGGCTTCGCAATATCAAAGAAGTCTATCGACTCTATCGGGACGAAATAAATATGGTAGAGTCTCACGAAGGCAAACTCGATAAGCTCGTCGAATACAATGTCATCGAACAATGCCAAGACCTTATAAAAACTTCCATTATTCAAAAATCTTGGATGGATCGAAAAATCCCTCATATCCACGGGTGGGTATATGGACTCAAAAATGGCTTGGTCAAAGAATTGGTTTCCATTCCTGCTTCGCTTGAAAACATCGACCCCATCTTCCGCTACAGCGAAGAGCAACTTAAAATCCTACATTAATTATTCAAAACATTTTGAAATCTTAAAACTCAGCGTTTACTTTGCTGTATCCTTATACTTTTTGAGTGTGGGGATTTATAAAGAAGAGGCGAGAGACAGGCTCATTGACCCTCTGGCAACCTTCCAAAGTGGAAAGGTGCCAATTCCTGCCGACTGGGGTATTCTCATTCGGAAATATAAATTCTTCGCAAATGATTACACAAAACACCTTACCTCCCATTTCATCACTTTCTTTTAAAATCGCTTTACGCGAGCAGGATTGCTATTAGCAATCCTGAATAATATGTAAATCATAACCCTCTAAACCCTATAAATTATGTCTGCTAACTATCATTTTGAAACTCTTCAGTTACATGCTGGTCAAGAACCTGACCCAACAACCAATTCAAGGGCTGTTCCCATTTATCAAACCACCTCCTACACTTTCAATTCCGCTGAGCACGGAGCCAATCTTTTTGGATTGAAAGAATTTGGGAATATCTACACCCGAATCATGAATCCGACCAACGATGTCTTTGAGAAGCGGGTGGCAGCACTTGAAGGCGGGGTAGCTGCTTTGGCAACATCCTCTGGTCAAGCAGCTCAGTTTTTGGCTTTAAACAACATTCTCCAATCAGGGGACAATTTTGTATCCACATCTTATCTCTACGGTGGCACTTACAATCAATTTAAAGTTGCTTTTAAGCGCATTGGTATTGAAGCTCGATTTGCAAAAGGAAATGCTCCTGAAAACTTCGAGGAATTGATCGATGAAAAAACAAAAGCGATTTATCTAGAAACAATTGGTAACCCGGAATTTAACATTCCAGATTTTGAAGCTATTGCCCAGGTGGCAAAGAAGCATGACATTCCTTTGATTGTTGACAATACCTTCGGAGCTGGAGGCTTTCTGTGCAGACCACTCGACCATGGAGCAAATATCGTTACCGAATCCGCTACCAAGTGGATTGGCGGACATGGCACCTCAGTCGGTGGCGTCATAGTGGATGGTGGTAACTTCAATTGGGGAAATGGTAAGTTTCCGCAATTTTCTGAGCCTTCTGAGGGCTATCACGGACTCAATTTCTGGGAAGTATTTGGTGAAGGAAATCCACTGGGATTACCCAACATAGCTTTTGCTATTCGTGCACGAGTTGAGGGACTCCGGGATTTTGGACCTTCACAGAGCCCGTTCAACTCTTTCTTGCTCTTGCAAGGTCTGGAAACTTTGTCTTTACGTGTCGAGCGAACTACTCAAAACGCACTGGCTCTTGCAGAATGGCTTGAAAATCATCCCCAGGTGAAGAAAGTGAATTATCCCGGCCTAAAATCTTCCCCTTATCATGACTTGGCGAAAAAGTACTTGAGAAATGGATTTGGTGGAGTGCTAAGTTTTGAAGTGGCAGGCGATAAGGAGAAAGCTACTAAAGTCATCGATTCTTTGCAGCTGATCTCCCATCTAGCCAACGTGGGAGATGCTAAAACCCTCATCATTCAACCCTCAGCTACTACGCATCAGCAGCTCAGCGATGAAGAACAACTAGCTGCCGGGGTAACGCCGAGTTTGTTGAGACTATCGGTTGGTTTCGAACACATTGATGACCTAAAGGCAGATTTGCAGCAGGCTTTTGACCAAATATAAAATGACTGAAAAGTTGACAATACCTTCTATTGAAATGCGCACGGAATCCTTTTCATCCCAGACTCCTTTTGAATTGGAGTCTGGGAAAGTGCTCCCTGAGCTCGAATTGACCTACACTACCTACGGGAGTCTGAATGCAGAGCAAAACAATGTAGTTTGGGTAGTTCATGCCTTGACTGGAGATTCCAAGGTAGGCGAATGGTGGAAGGGTATGGTGGGTGAAGATCAATTTTACGATCCCGCAAATTACTTTATCATTTGTGTCAATTTACCGGGTTCCTGCTATGGCTCAACGAATCCGCTTTCCATCAACTCACAGTCTGGTGATGCCTATTATTATGATTTTCCTTTCCTTACCACAAGGGATATGGCTCAAGCCTTAGATTTGGTCAGAAAAGGACTGGGAATCAGGTCAATCCACACGCTTCTTGGAGGCTCGCTTGGAGGGCAGGTAGCATTGGAATGGGCGTATTTACTAGAAGAGAACTTGAAAAACCTGGTCATTCTTGCATCTACTGCCAAATCCTCTCCTTGGGTAATTGGATTCAACGAAACACAAAGAATGGCTATTGAGTCGGATTGTACTTGGGGTGAGAAATCTCCTGAAGCAGGAAGGGCTGGACTGGAAACTGCAAGAGCAATTGCGATGCTTAGCTATCGGCATCCATCGGATTTTGAGCGAAAACAGCAGAGTCCTGAAGGAACGGTCGACGGATTTCGAGCCGCTACTTATTTAAGATACCAAGGTCAAAAGCTAGGGAAAAGGTTTACAGCTCTCTCCTATTGGGTGCTGAGCAAAGCCATGGATAGCCATGATTTGGGTAGAGGAAGGGAAAGTCTAGAAAATGCATTGCAAAAAATAAAGGCCCGTACTCTGGCAGTTGGCGTCGATTCGGATTTGCTTTTTTTACCACAAGAATCACAATTTATCGCCAATCACATTCCAAAAGGAAGCTATCGCGAGATCAAATCCACAGCAGGTCATGATGCCTTTCTGATTGAATTTGAGCAGCTGCAATATATTCTGCGCTCCTTTTACCTGAATGCTGATTGAATTAGGGCTTTTCTGCACGGGTCCACTCGACTGTGCGACCGATCCATGAGAATCCCATAAAGCCAGTTACTTCCAAAGTATCCATAGAAAGCAGCTTGAGTTCACATGAATAGGTATTTCCAGACATGGGATCGTAAATTTTGCCACCTTTCCAGAGTCCATTTTTGTACCTTAACCCTTCCAAGATGGTCAAGCCCATAAGTGGCCTGTTTTTCAATTTATCATTGTCATTTTGCTCGTCCATGGCCGGAACACCATTTTTTTCCGGTTCGAGGAGCCAAGAGATTTTTCCCATAAACTTATCACCACTTTTCGAAATGATCACCTTGGCTGTTTTCTCGGTATTGTACCAAACCCCTAAAATATCATTTTCACTTTGAGCCCAAACTTGAGAGGATAAAAAGGCTAAAATAAGAATTGAAGCAAATTGACGGACTTTCATAAAATTGAACAGATCGTTATTAAAAATCATTTTAGCTTTGAGCGCTAAGTAAAAATAACCATTTCCATGAAATCTAGGTGGTTGAAGTAAAAAGGAATTTGTAATCGATGCAAATAATACATAATCATTGTGTTTTAGAGCTTTTGAAGGAACGTGCTATTTGGTGGGAACAAAAGCGCATTCTGTTTATTTCGGATCTTCATTATGGCAAGGCAGCGCATTTTAGAAAGTCCGGAATTCCGATACCAGAACCCATTCATGAGAAGGATTTAATGAGACTGGGACAGCTTTTCTCCAAGTATCTCCCCAGCGAGGTGTATTTTTTAGGCGATCTTTTTCACAGCGATTGGAATTTGAGTTGGGATGAATTGATGAATTTTTTGAAAGGATATCCTTCCATCAATTTTCACCTGGTGAAAGGAAATCATGATGTGTTGCCAAGTTTTCGCTATGAAAACTTCCCCATTCAATTGGATCATCAACCCGTTTTTATCGATTCCCTCGTTCTATCGCATGAGCCTTTAGTATCTATAGAAGAAGGCTTTTTGAATCTCTGCGGGCACATTCATCCGGGTGTAAGGCTAAGAGGAATGGGGCGTCAATCCCTTCGCGTACCTTGTTTCTACAAAATTGAAAATCAATTAATCCTCCCGGCATTTGGAGAATTTACCGGACTTGCTCTCATGCAAAGTCAAAGTGGCACCGAAATCTATGGAGTAACTCCCAGCAAGGTAATTCCTATCCTTTCTTAAAATGATTGGCAAAATCCTTGGGGATGTTTAGCTTTGATCAGAAATTCATCGTAGATGGCAACTTACCCTAGGAAAAAGAAGAGACTCGGACAGTTTAAATTTGGAAGTGTGCTGTTCAGTACCACACTTTCTTTATTTATAGTCGGTCTTTTTGGAGTGATCTTGATTCAGGCCAAAGGTCTGACTAGCATGATTCGTGAGAACATAGAAATGCAGGTTTTTCTTGACAAAAACTTGAGTGAGGCCGAATTGGAAGCGCTGGAAACCAATCTGAAAAGTCGGCCTTTTGTACTAAGAAAGGCGGATTCTGTGGTCTTTCGATTTATTTCAGATGAAGAGGCCGCCCAAACTTTCATAGAAAGTACCGGAGAAGATTTTACGCAGTTTTTAGAAGACAATCCCCTGAGAGACAGCTTTGTGTTCACTCTGGCAGAGGAATTCCAGACTTCGGAGCAAATTGAGGAGATCAGCCAAGAAATCCAATCTGCTCCCGGAGTATTCGAGGTTTCCTATATGACTGACTTGGTGGATTCGATCAACAAGAATCTATTGAAAATCAGCTTGGTCATGGGAGGTTTCATTCTCATCTTGGTGATCACGGTAGTCATGCTGATTAATAATACCATCCGACTGGCGCTTTTCTCCCAGCGATTCTTGATTCGATCCATGCAATTGGTTGGTGCCACTCGAGGCTTTATCCGGAAGCCTTTCCTTATCCGTGCATGGGTATTCGGGATGATTGCCGGATTGGTAGCTTCCTTGATATTATTCGGATTGATCTCCTACACTCGGACTGCAATAGAGGGTTTTGCCCTTCTGCAGAATGAAGAGCTTCTCCTGATTCTTTTTGGAGTCTTGATCGTATCAGGAGGTATTCTTTCCTTTTTCAGCACACTTCGTGCTGTTAATAAATACTTAAACATGTCTTTGGACGAATTGTACTAAACTATGAGCAAAGCAGCCTTCCCCTTTTCCAGAAAAAATTACAAGTTGATGTTCATCGGCATCGGTTTAATCATTTTGGGTTTTGTATTGATTGGTCTTGACCCAGAGCCACATGGAAATGGGGTATTGGGACTTATCATCGGACCTATTGTAACCTTAGCTGGATTTATTTTTGAAATCTACGCCATTCTGGCAAAATCAGAATCCAACAAAGCCAGTTAATCAAATAATCATGCAAGAAACACCTTATGGTGAAGTTTTTTTGGTGGATAAGCCGCTAGAATGGACCTCTTTTGACGCGGTCAAAAAAATCAGAAATGCCCTTAAAATCAAAAAAGTAGGCCATGCAGGGACATTGGATCCATTGGCAACGGGGCTTTTGATTATCTGCGCTGGTAAAATGACCAAGCAAATCGAAAACTTCATGGGGCAGGAAAAGGAATACACCGGAACTTTTGTTTTGGGTAAAACCACCGAGTCCTTTGATCTCGAAAAGCCCATCGAAAAGGTAAAAGATCCCTCAAACATTAGCAAAGAAGAACTTCTTGAAGCAGTAAAAAAACTCACAGGGAGTATAGAGCAAATCCCTCCGATTCATTCGGCAATAAAAGTAGATGGAAAGCGAGTTTATGAAGCTGCACGCGCCGGAAAAACAGTTGAAATCAAAGCTAGAACGGTGGAAGTTCGGGAATTTGAGATAACCCGGTTTGACAATCCTGAAGTAGATTTTCGAATCTCCTGCTCCAAAGGCACCTACATCCGAAGTCTTGCTAGAGACCTTGGTGAACTGCTTGGTGTCGGCGCTTATCTCAAAAATCTCAGGAGAACCCGAATCGGTGACCACCGGATAGAAAATGCCGAAAATCTTTTGGAACTTGTAGCAAAAATCAAAGCCCGAAGAGAAAATGAAAATCTATGAGGGACTGAGCCAATTTGAAAATGTGCCTAATCCCGTGGTCACAAGCGGGACCTTTGATGGGGTGCATCTCGGTCATCAGAAAATTTTACAACGTATCCGAGAAATCGCCAAATCCATCAATGGGGAAACCATTCTTCTCACTTTTTGGCCACACCCTAGGCTAGTACTTTATCCCAAAGAACATAATCTCCGGCTACTATCCACCTTTGAGGAAAAGGCCAAACTTCTCCGTCAGTTTGGAATTGATCATTTGATCAGTATCCCTTTTACGAGGGAATTTTCCCAATTGACATCGCAAGAATTTATCCAATCCATCTTGGTGGACAAGATCAAAACCAAAAAACTGGTGATCGGCTATGATCACCGATTTGGCAAAAACCGTGAGGGCTCTTTTGAATATCTTCAGCAGCATTCGGGTGAATTTGGTTTTGATTTGGAAGAAATCAGCCGACAAGACGTGGACGAAATAGGCGTATCCAGCACCAAAATTCGGAATGCGCTCGAGTCAGGCGATATTATCACTGCCAATAATTTCCTGGGCAGACCTTATGAACTCAACGGTTTGGTAATCAAAGGACAGCAGATCGGTAGGTCTATTGGATTTCCCACAGCCAATGTCCATATTCCAAACAGTTACAAACTGATTCCAAAAGATGGCGTTTATGCTGTAGAAGCCTCTGTCAATGGAAGTTTGTATAAAGCCATGCTGAATATTGGCAACCGTCCCACAGTGGATGGGAGCAGTAAAAGTGTAGAGACGCATTTATTTGATTTTGAAGGCGATCTTTACGATAAACAGATCACTATTTACTTGAGAGATTATCTACGGGAGGAGCAAAAATTCGAAAGTTTGGAAGCCTTAAAGTCACAGCTGCTGATCGATCAGCAAAGAGCCAAAATGATACTATAAACCCAAAATCATGATAAATAAAACTGTAAAAGATGCGAATGAAGCCGTCAGGGATATTGCCAGCGGTGCTTTTTTGATGATGGGAGGATTTGGATTGAGCGGAATCCCTGAAAACTGTATTTCCGCTCTACTCCATCGTGATATCAAGGACCTCACCATCGTATCCAATAATGCCGGAGTGGATGACTTCGGAATCGGCTTGCTTTTGCAAAAACGCATGGTAAAAAAAATGATCTCCAGCTATGTGGGCGAAAATGCCGAGTTTGAGCGTCAGTTGCTTAGTGGAGAACTAGAGGTTGATCTGATCCCACAAGGAACGCTAGCAGAACGCGTCCGAGCTGGAGGTGCAGGAATCCCGGCATTCTTTACTCCTGCCGGAGTGGGTACTGAAGTAGCAGAAGGAAAGGAAATACGCGAATTTGATGGAAAGCTATACCTGATGGAACGTTGGTTGCGATCGGATTTTTCTTTGGTAAAGGCTTGGAAAGGTGATACAGCCGGGAATTTGATTTTCAAAGGTACTGCCAGAAACTTCAATCCCATGATGGCTGCAGCCGGCAAAATCACGATAGCCGAGGTAGAAGAATTAGTGCCTGCCGGTGAATTGGATCCGAATCAGATTCATACGCCCGGAATATATGTTCAACGGATTTTCGAAGGAAAAAACTACGAAAAGCGTATCGAGCAGCGAACTGTAAGATCCTGATTTGTACAAACCCAAAGACCTGAAAAATGCTTACCAAACAACAAATAGCCCAACGAATAGCCAAAGAAGTCAAAAATGGCCAATACATCAACCTCGGAATAGGAATTCCTACCTTGGTTGCAAATTATATTTCGGAGGATTTGGAAATTGTACTTCAATCTGAAAATGGACTTTTGGGGATAGGCCCCTTCCCTACCGAGGAGCAAATTGACCCGGACTTAATCAATGCAGGGAAGCAAACCATCACCATGGTGAAAGGTTCGGTGCTTTTCAATTCGGCTGAGTCCTTTGCGATGATCCGAGGAGGACATGTGCATTTGACCATTCTAGGAGCAATGGAAGTCTCTGAGAATGGGGATATCGCCAACTGGAAGATCCCCGGGAAAATGGTGAAAGGAATGGGTGGAGCGATGGATTTGGTGGCTTCTGCCGAAAATATCATTGTCGCCATGCAACACTGCTCAAGAAGTGGAGAATCCAAACTTTTGAAATCCTGCTCCCTACCGATTACTGGAATTCGCTGTGTAAAAAAGATCGTGACGGATATGGCTGTTTTAGAAATTGATCCTGAGGGCGGATTTATCTTAAAAGAGCGTGCTCCAGGAGTAAGCGTGGAAGATATTAAGTCCAAAACCGAGGGAAAAATAATTGTAAATGGTGAAATCCCTGAAATGGAGTTTTAAAATGGAACCTGCAAAGGTCAAAGTCGGTTGTTGCCCAAAATAAAAATTATGAAAAAGTCAGAAATCAATTTTCAAGTCAATCTAGACGATCAAAACCTTCCTCAAGAAATTCTCTGGAGTGCTACAGATAAAGAGGATGAAGGAATGGAATCCACCAAAAGCATTAGTGTTAATGTTTGGGATAATCTAAATCAAAGTACCCTTAGAATTGACTTATGGACTGATGAAATGTCAATAGTTGAAATGAAAAGATTTTATATAGATGTCATTGGAGGAATGGCCCAGACTATACTTAACAGTACAGGTGATGAGTATATGTCAGAGGAGATGAAAGATCTCTGCGATAGACTTGTCAGGCATGTCAATGAAGAAAATGCCAAAAACAAGTGATGAAATTTAGAAAGTCTGAAATAAATCAGACTTTTTTTTGTGCCTATTGGAATTTAAGATTTTCTAATAAAAAACGACTCTTTTTTTCAAATCACTAATTTTCAATTCGATTAGTTAACTGATTATTGAATTAGCTTACAAGTTTCCTGATTATCCAATATATTTTCCACTTAAGAGGCAAATGTTTTTCTTTTCAATTTGATTGAATATTCACTTTTTACTATAAATTTCGAGTAGAAAAACAGTTCTCACCCAAAGGCTGTAAGCTTTATTCACTAAATCCAAAATCGCCTATGAGCAATTTTACCAAAAATCTCGGGAGAAGCATGCTGACATGTTTCTTATTGGTTTCCCTAGGGGTAGGCTCAGTTTTTGCCCAGACGACCATTTCAGGAACGGTCATCGACGCAGATACAAAAGAAACCCTTGTAGGGGTAAACATTATCGTCAAAGGAAAAGTGATCGGTACGATCTCTGACTTGGATGGTAATTTTACGCTAAATGTAAACCAAGATCCTCCTTTTACCCTCATATTTTCTATGGTAGGCTACAGTAGTCAAGAAATAGAAATTACCGGTGGGGTCAGTAAATTAGAAGTTGAACTTGCTGAATCGACAGTTCTCGGTCAGGAAGTAGTAATCTCCGCCTCCAGAGTCGAGGAAAGTGAAATGAAGTCTCCTGTTTCTGTAGAAAAGATGGATATCATCGCCATACGGGAGGCTCCTCAGGCTAGTTTCTACGATGCATTGAACAACCTGAAAGGCGTGGAGATGAGTACTCAGTCTCTAACCTTTAAATCATTCAACACGCGTGGCTTCAACGCCAATGGTAACGTCCGAACCGTCCAAATGATTGACGGGATGGACAATCAGGCTCCGGGCTTAAATTTCGCGGTAGGTAATATTGTAGGTATTTCAGAATTGGATTTGGAGAGTGTCGAACTACTTCCAGGTGCATCATCTGCTCTCTACGGACCGAATGCTATCAATGGTATTCTGTTGATGAATTCAAAAAACCCATTCCAGTATCAGGGGCTCTCAGCAAGTGTACGTACCGGTATCATGGATGAAGGTAGTCGTTCTAACCCTGCTACAGGTTTTTATGATTTCTCAGCGCGATACGCAAAAGCATTCAACGATAAAATAGCATTCAAAGTAAACGTACAATACCTTAAAGCGGATGACTGGCAGGCCAATGACTTCCGAGATCAATCTTTATTGAATGGCTTTGATATTGCTAATGGAACCCGGGAGAATAATCCTGGATATAATGGCGTAAACTCTTACGGTGACGAAACCAGTGTAAGTATGTTCTCAGTGGCCCAAGGAATGGTAGCTGCCGGTGCATTGCCAGAAGCAGCTTTGGGAATCATCCCAACTGATGTTTCTGTTTCTCGAACTGGATACTTGGAACGTGAAGTTGCTGATTATGGAACTACTTCTCTTAAATTAAACGCTGCTTTACATTGGAGAATCAATGACCGTGTGGAAGCAATCTTGCAAGGTAATTATGGTTTCGGTACTACGGTATACACCGGTGCAGACCGTTATTCAATTGCTAATTTCAACTTGGGTCAGTATAAAGCAGAGCTCCGAGGATCCAATTGGTACTTGCGTGCTTATACGACTCAAGAGCGGTCAGGAGACTCTTATGCAGTAGGTATTGCTGCTCAGGGTATCAATGAAGCTTGGAAGCCATCTGAACTTTGGTTCCCTCAGTATGTAGGAGCTTATGCCCAAGCGATTCAAGGTGGACTTTCTCCGGACCAAGCGCATGGAGCCGCTAGAGCTTTTGCAGATCAAGGTAGATTCATGCCTGGCTCTCCTGAGTTTAGACAGGCTTTGGCTGACGTCACATCAAGACCAATTCCTGGTAATGCTTCCGGAGTTGGGGCACAATTCGTAGATAAAACAAACCTGTATCATGTAGAGGGTTCTTACAATCTATCCGAGGATATCAAATTCGCAGAGTTTGTCGTAGGTGCCAACTACCGTATTTATCAACTTAACTCCGAGGGAACCCTTTTCGCCACTGACGAGAATGGCAATGAATTCAATATCCGGGAATTTGGTGGATACATCCAAGGATCTAAGAACCTATTTGATGATCGATTCAAATTGACTGCATCCCTTCGATATGATAAAAACGAAAATTTTGATGGGCAGTGGTCCCCAAGAGTATCGGGAGTTTATTCGGTAGGCAATCACAACTTCAGAGCTTCTTATCAGACTGGATTCCGAATTCCTACTACGCAGGATCAGTACATTGATCTCTTGACCCCGCAAGCGAGACTATTGGGTGGTCTTCCATTATTCAGAGACCGGTACAACTTCAATACAAACCCGGTTTATTCTCTTGCCACAGTTACCCAGTTTGGTGCTGGTGTAGCAGCTGACGTGACCAATCCTGCTATCATCTCAGCGGCTACCGATCAGGCCACACAAATCGTACTTGATCAAGTAGCGGCAGGACAAATTCCTAATGATCCTGCAGCAATAGCAGCGGCCGTCCAGGCTTTAACTCCTCAATTGGTGCCAGTGGTGGCATCTCAAAATAATTTGGGAGACCTTCAACCATTTGAATTGACTCAATTCCAACCTGAAAGAGTAAAATCATTTGAAGTTGGTTACAAAGGTTTATTTGGCAATAGATTACTAGTAGATACTTATGCTTATTTCAACCGTTTTGAAAACTTTATTGGAGGACAGGTATTGGTTCAGGATGGAGACGCAGCTTCTGGATCCCAAGGTCCTAACCCATTAACCGGTTTGAATCTAATAGGCGTAGGTCCCGGAGGTAGAAATGTATTCTCTATTCCTACTAACAGATCCGAGATCATCAATTCTTGGGGATGGGCATTGGGACTAGACTACAAATTACCAAAAGGATACACTTTGGGTGGTAACGTGTCCTACAATACTCTTTCTAACTTGGACGAACTAGCTGAAACAGGCTTCCAGCCTTCCTTCAATACTCCTGAGTACCGTTATGTATTCAACTTTGCAAACAGAGAGGTCGTCGACAATCTTGGTTTTGCTTTAGCTTACAGATGGCAAGGAGAATTTGTATGGCAGTCCTCTTTCGTAGGACCAGCAGTTTCTTCTCAGCAGCTTTCGGTGATGCCGGCATTTGGAACCTTCGATGCACAGATCAGCTACAAGTTGAAAAGCTTAAAGTCCATCTTGAAAGTAGGCGGATCCAACCTATTCAGCAATGGCTATCGCCAAGCCTGGGGCAACCCAACTGTTGGAACCATGTACTTCGTAAGCTTGACTTTCGATGAGTTCTTAAACTAATAACCAAACAACCACCAACCAGAGAAAGGCTATCAAAATTGATAGCCTTTCTTATTTTACCTGACGGAAATATTCTCTTCCGAAAACTCTCGAGTAAATCCAAACAGGAACTTGATCATGATAAGGCATGAGGTCCTTTAAAACCTCTTTTTGACTTTCATGTACATACATTGCCTTCAATACCGTTGAGAATTCCTTTTGGGTATTAATTGAAAAATCAGGGATTGGCAATCCTTCACCCTTTCCTTTTGGATAATTTCTCTTAAACCCTTCTGAAAGCTTCAGCGCTACTTCAATCTGTTTGGAGCAAAGAGTCACTTGATAAAGTGCTGAAGGAGAAAAATTGCTTTCATTCTTTCTTGACAAATATAAATTCTCCATTGCCTGTCCAGTTAATCGATGGTCATCATGACCATAAAGACCGACTTTTGAGTCATAAGAGACCAGAATATCAGGATTGAATTCATTGATCCAATGATTGGCAATATTGATCAAACTGTCCAGACCCAGATCCTTTAATCCACTATCAGGATACTTTAATAGATGCAATGTAACTCCAATTAAGTCAGCTGATTTTTGAAGTTCCCTGCTTCGTATTTCTGCAAGTTCCTCCTTGTCAAACTTGCCAAACGCATTTCCTGATTCTCCTCTAGTCAGGCAAACCAAGTGTACAGCATGACCTTCACTTACTAATTGATGAAGTGTGCCTGCCACAGTAATTTCATCATCTGGATGAGGAAAAAAAGCCAGAATCACTTGTTTGTTTTTCGCAGGAATCAATCGTGCTTTTTCTGGAATACCTGAATCATGAAGCAACTGGTTTCCAATGACAATCAATAAAAAAGGGGCTAGCAATAGAAAAACCCCTATCGCTAGCCCCAACTTTAAAACAGTTTTCATTCCACTCGATTCAAGGTAGAAAGAAAGCTTACCAAATCTCTAATTTCACGCTTATTGAGCATTTCCGCCATGGAAGGCATACTGGAAGGGGCTAACTTTTTTTCCTTTATCTCAGTCTTGGAGTAGCTTTTTATTTCACCTTGACCATTTTTGAGGGAGACGCCTTCCGCCGAATCGTTTTCAAGGGTTCCGCTTACCGTTTCCCCGTTCTCAAGTTCCAATGTCACAAATCCATAACCCGGCGCAAGTCGCGCGTTCGGGTCTACGAGGGCTATTAGAAGTTCCTCTCGGGAAAGCTGACGAGCAATCCCATTTAATCTGGGACCGGCGTTTCCTCCCATATCATCATATGCATGGCACCGGATACATTGAGCGGCTTGATTTTGGAAGAAAATGGTGCGGCCTTCCCGGACATTTCCTTCTGCTAAGGCTCCTTGGAATAACCTCCAATTTTCATCTCCGGCTTTTTCTTTAAGTAATTCCTGGAATTGTGCGATCAAAGTTTCTGAACCCGTTTTATCGATCGCTTCTTCCAATTCTATCCAAATTGGAGAGGAGATTCTATCGGCTTTAAAATCTGCCAGAATCGTTTCCCAGCCTTCAAAAGCAGCGCTATTCTCCAGAGAAGAAAGCGTCAATAATGCTTGGCGTTTTTCCTCATTGGATTGATTTCTGATGATGGTCAAGAGTAGTTCCTGCTTCTGATCCAAGGGAAGTGCTGATTGCGAAAGCAAGGAAAGCCCAGCAACTCTTACTGCTTGATTAGAGTCCTTCATCGCAATCGGAATGGTCTCAGCAAGATCGTCAGTTTGCAACCGATCTAGTGCCTGAAGTGCAGCCACCTTCATATCCGAGTCAGAAGAGCTTTTGACCAAGCCTAAGAGCGAGGAAGAAGCCTCCACTATCCCGGCTTTTCCAATAGCCTGTACAGCCTCTAGTCGGGCATCAGCTTGATTGCTTGTAAGTAATGATAAGAAGACCGGTCTAGCCTTTTCTCGTAGCAAAGTAGGGTCTCTTTCCACTTCTCCCCGATACCTTCCATCCACACGGTCTACTAAGGAAGGTTTGGACCAAGTACCTAAAGCAGCTATAGCCTCAGTTTTCATCGCTTGAGGGATATCATTTCGACTGACATAGGCTAATAAATCATTTAATTGCTGCTCTCCTCCCAATCGTTGATTGGCACTGATGATCCTTCGAACCAATGGTTCAAAGTCAGATTTTGTGGTGGCAATTAAAGCTGCCAAATCAGGTAATGAGGCTTCGACAGAAAAATCATCATGAATAGCTCTCGCCGCCTCAGCTAAAATCAATTCTTCAGAATCAGCTAAGAATTTGGAAAGTCCTGGGCTTTCAAGTCTTCTTAATGCAATCACTGCTCCCATTCTGACAGCCTTTGATGGATGCGTATAAAGTTGGGTGATTTTCTCCTCCTCGTCGATTCTGGCAAGTGCCAGACTCGCAGCGTGGCGGATGTAAGCATCTTCATCGTCATTATTTTCCAAAAGATCCACCAGGCCGTCAAAAGCTTCTTGATGACCTGCTCTTCCCAAAGCCTCAGCGGCAAAAAATCTAGCCCGAGCATTTTCATCCTGAAGGTTTTGAATTAATTGACTGCTGGCTTGGTCATACCGAATGTCTCCGAGCCATTTGGCAGCTTGGGCACGGATTTCTGCATCCTCATCTTGAAGGTATGGGACTATTTCGTTAGCATATTTTCGATCATCCAATCTTGCCAGTTGACTTAATCCAACGATGGCGTGAATTCTAGCCAGTTGATTGCTTTTATCAGCTAGTACCTGCTCAAAAACAGCGGCCCCCTTCGCTCCTCGCTTGGCTAATTCAAATTGTGCTTTGCGCCTTACGCGCAGATCTTCATGATAAAGCTTCGATTTGAGCTCATCCTCGGCAATAGTTTTGTAATCCGCCTGAAGTTCCTGTTTGGTTTGCTGTTGAAGTTCCCAGTTTTCTGCACTTTCATCTTCAAGCTTCCAAATTCGACCATAATTTTTGGTTCCCCATCCATCGATCCAATCTGCAAAATACAGTGCTCCATCCGGTCCAAAATCCATTCCCGTAGGTAATACTCCCGAAGCAATTCGCTCAGTTGACTTCAGTTCAAAAGTTGCTCCTTTTGGTTCTAAAGTAAAGGCATGTATCCCAGAGTTAGCGGCATTGCCTACAAACTCAACAACAAAAAAGTGATCCTTCCACCTTGGACCTAGACCAGCTCCCGGGTTATAAACCATTCCTGTAGGACCAGATACATAGTTGGCTATCGGAGGAGTAATGAAAGCAGCTTGTTTCTCCCATCGAGGGGTAAAAAAGCGTTCGTCCATCCAAACCTTGTAACGATTATTGTCTGGGTCTCGGTATTTCCCGAATTGCCAATTGATTCGCCATCCGGTATCACTCCCATTGGTGATGTAGACCAATCGTTCCTTTTCACCGGCATGATCGCCGTCATTATCTACAGAAATCAGATTGGTATGTTCGTCGAAAACAAATTCATGCGTATTTCTAAGCCCCATGGCATAAATTTCAAAGTCAGAGCCATCGGGATTTGCTCGAGCGATGACGCCTCTATTGGGATATTTCCACTCTTTGCCATCAGGACCTTTTCCATTAAAACCGATGTCTCCTATTCCCCAGTAAACTCTACCATCAGGTCCCATTTCCAAGCCTGACATGCCGTGCGCACCAAACCCAATATGTATGGCGTAGCCATGTGATATAGACTCCTTTTCGTCCATGATTCCATCTCCATTGGTATCCATCATGCGCCACATATCAGGGCCCACTCCAACAAAAAGGGCGTCCTCCCCTTTCATCACAGCTCCGGCAACGTCTGTAACCTCATCGTTGAAATCCTCAACGATCATCTGGTATTGATCAGCATATCCATCCTGATCCGTATCATCCACACGAAATACCTGCTCCTTTTCCACCGTCAAATCCCTCCAATCGTGAGATCCGTCGCCATTGAGATCTTTCAGCCAAGAATTGATTTCACTTCGCTCAGGAGAAAGTTCTTCACGTAAGAATTTCCGCTTATCCTCAATATTCTGAAGGCTAATGGAGCGAATTTCCCAATCCTGATGACCTCGAATATCAAACTCAGAGTTTTTCTGCCGATTGGTACGGGTGTAATAAAGCGAGCCATCATCAGTGATATGGATGGAGATTGGATCAAAAATCAATGAATCCACCGCCCAAACATCCAATTTCAACCCATCTTTCAGACTTGGACTTACCTGGGTTTTGGCAGCTGCTACCTGGTTTTGGATTTCTTGTTTGCTAAGCGATTTGATTCTCAAATCAACAGGCTCTTTTTTATCACAAGCCAATAGGATAAAACTTCCAATCAGTGGGACTGAAAGCGTCTTTAGGAATTTTGTGAGGTACATATTTCAGGTTTATGGTTTGCAAACCCAAAATAGCAAAAAGATAAAGTAATTCATTTCCGACTATAAAAAACAAAATCCCGATCATTGACCGGGATTTGTCATCTTTAACCACTAACAACCATAAAATAAAAAGTGTAAATGTCTCGGGTGATTGAGATCTAAGTAGTCCGTACGGGAATCGAACCCGTGTTTCATCCGTGAAAGGGATGCGTCCTAACCCCTAGACGAACGGACCATATCAATGGTAAAAAAAAATAGAGGGCTTGCTTGTAGTCCGTACGGGAATCGAACCCGTGTTTCATCCGTGAAAGGGATGCGTCCTAACCCCTAGACGAACGGACCATTTTGGGATTATCAAGCCCTCTTTTTAAAAGGTTGTGCAAATATAGAAGTCTGTTTTTAGAATAACAAAGTGCCCTAAAAAAAATCTGGTAATTTCTTATAAAGCCCTGATCATTAGGCTGAAAAATTTTACCCTAAAAAAGTGCTGAGAATGCCTAATTTTGAAGAACAAAGAAAAGCCAGAATATACCCAATGAACAAGAAAATTAGAGTTGCTATCAATGGATTTGGAAGAATAGGGAGATACACCACCAAGCTCTTGATGGATAAAGACAATATTGAATTGGTGGCTATCAATGATTTAGCCAATAATGAATCGATCTTGCACCTGCTGAAATATGATTCTATCCATAGGAAGTTTGATAGGAAAATCAGTCTTGAAGGAAATTTTTTAATCTCTGAAGGCAATAAAATCCGGCTTTTAGAGCAATCCAAACCGGAATTGTTGCCTTGGGGTGAAATGGATATCGATTTGGTGATCGAGTGTACCGGGAGATTTACATCAAGAGATTCTGCCGCGCTTCACCTGGACGCTGGCGCAAAGAAAGTTTTGATATCCGCTCCTTCTCCTGACGAAAGCATCAAAATGATTGTATTGGGAGTAAACGAGAGCATTTTGACAGGTGAAGAAAAAATCATTAGTAATGCCTCCTGTACTACCAATTGCCTTGCCCCGATGGTACAAATTCTCGATCAAAACTTTGGATTGGTGAAAGGCTACGCATCTACGGTTCACTCCTACACTAATGATCAGAACCTTCATGATGCGCCGCACCGGGACCTTAGAAGAGCAAGAGCTGCGGCTTATTCAATTATTCCGACTACTACCAATGCAGGCAAAGCTTTGGACAGAGTCCTCCCAAGTTTAAATGGAAGAATAGAAGCTTCTGCTATGCGGGTACCTGTGCCCAACGGTTCTCTCACGGATTTGATCGTCGAAATTGAAAAGGAAGCAAGTGTAGAAGAAATTAATCAAGCTTTTGAAAATGCTTCAAAAAATCAACTTAAGGGAATTCTTCAGGTAGAAAGTGATCCGATCGTTTCCATGGATATCATCGGAAATCCTCACTCCTGCATCATTGACAAAGAACTGACCTCAAGCAAGGGAAATATGGTCAAGCTAGTGGGTTGGTATGATAATGAAGCCGGATACTCCAATCGACTAGTAGACTTAATAGAAGTTATTTCCGAAAAAAAGTAGGGAAGGAATTAGGATTACATTTTTAACTGGCCCGATAGCTAGCTATGCTTTAGTATGCGATAGTATTTCTCACGGATTTCCATTGGATCTCTGTTTTGCAAAAAGTCTTTGAATGCGATCAAATTGGCCCATTGAACCCTTAGCCAACTATTATTTTCATATTTCCTTGCAGAAACTCTGATGGACTTCGGAATAATATAAAATTGATACTTGTTTTTTAGTCTTTTGACCAATTCAAAATCTTCCATGATACAAAACTGCTCATTGAAGCCACCCATTTCTTCAAATATTTCTTTCTTGATAAAAAGGGTTTGATCACCTCCTCCCGATAAAAGTCCATTGAAACGGGTAAACCAAGCATTAATTTTCAAGAGGAGTTGATTAGAATCAAAACGGTATCGATAGCATCCGGCTATCTTCCCATCGGCTATCGCCATTCTGATATCTTCATAAAATCCAGGTCTAGGCCGGGTATCAGCGTGGACAAAATAGAGCGTATCACCATGGGCCAACTCAGCCCCCCTATTCATCTGAACAGCCCTACTTGACCTTTCAACTCGGATGAAAGTTACTGCATGTTTTTGGCAAATCTCCTCACTGAAATCCTTGCTAGTGGCATCCACCACGATGATTTCATAGTCATGCTCCGCCAATTCCTTTTTCAACAAAGGGACCAAAGCTTGCAGGTTTGCTTCTTCATTAATGCAGGGAATGATCACAGATAGTTTCATGAAAACGGGCGGCTATTTTTCAATTACATAATTCTAAATCGGATTTTGAATCCCAACCTTTGTAAATAGCTGCCATGAAAGATGGAGCGTAAATAATGAATACCCCTTTCCAGAATTGTTCACTTTCATTCTTTCGGATCACTATCAAATTTAATCATCTTTCAAGTCGTCGATATAGCTTCGATACTTTTGCCAATCTTCAAGGGTATCAATATCAGACCGAATTCCTAACTCTCCGTAAGATACTCCAATCGATTCGATATTGGATTTAGTCTGATCAATCACTTCAGAGGTACTCCAATTTATATCTAGGAAAAGCTGAGGATAATACTGACTCATACCGAGCAGATAATAACCACCGTCTTCTGCCGGACCTATCACCACATCCCGCTGATTCAGTATCTCGAAAGCCTCCAAAAACAAGTCGGGACTTATCTCTGCACAATCAGTCCCAATTATCAGAATCTTCTGATATCCGGCGTAAAATATATCTGAAAAGGCATTTGACATTCGCGCTCCCAGTCCAATCCCAGTTTGAACTTTGAAATGATAGGATGCATACCGAGGCTTATCTTCAGGAAGAAAATTGGAATAATAGAGAAACTTATCTACCGGCACTTGGCTACAAATATGGTGGGTTAAGGCACAAAGCCGGTCGTAAATTTTAAGTGCAGTTTGATCGCCTAGGTCATTGGCCAGCCGGGTTTTGACCTTGCCTAATTCAGCATTTTTCTGGAAGATGATGATTGCAGATTTCTCCATTATACAATTGCTTCTCCGCAGCCAAATCGTGGATTCTCATAGAATACCACCCGGAAGTCTTTGATTAATTCATCCGAAAATGGCATCTGATATTTTCGGGTTTTATTTTGCTCACTAGGATAAAAAAACGTTTTCATAATTTTAACTACGGTGTCATTAGGTGTTTTGGTTTTTAGAAAGCTTAAAAAAGCATTAATGATTGACCAAATGGATATTTTGCAATTTGGAAAAAGCCGAAATAAACATGAATCAATACTAATTTTAGATTGATTAGGGTCTTATTAGAACCAAGTTTTCCGTGCGAGTCAATGAATTTCAGATGTGATGTGAAATTTGGATTCAAAAATCAATTATTGATTAGCCTTTATATCCTGAATCCAGCTTATCACCGAGCTGACAGAGGATGATATTTTTGAATATTCACCCTTCGCAATCCAGTCTTTTCTCATCAATTGTGATCCCATGCCTACACAGAGGACGCCTGCGTCAAACCAAGGTTTGATACTTACCAAGTTGGGTTCTACTCCTCCCGTCGGGATAATTTCTACCTTGGGCAGAACAGCATGAATAGCTGGTACAATATCAGGACCTAGAATATTTGCAGGATAAATCTTAACCAATTCGGCTCCAAGTTCCGTAGCCTGAAAAACTTCCGTAACCGTAGCACATCCAGGTACCCAGGGCACATCCACTTTGAGGCAATATTCACCAAGCTTTGCATTCATGACAGGAGCAACAATAAACACTGCTCCCATATCAATAAACTCTTCGGCTTGCCAGGGATGATAGATAGTTCCTACTCCCAAGGACAGTCCAGGAAGGGACTCGGCAAGCTTTTTCAAAGCTGGAAATACATGGGTCGCTTTATCCCCTCTATTTACTAATTCGATCACTCGGATACCACCCTCATAGGCAGTTTCCAAAAGCTTCAGGCATACGCTTTCATCTGGATGATAAAATATGGGCATTACCCCAGCTTTATCCATTTTCCTGATAAACTCACTTTCTTGATTTCTCATTTATCGCTTGATTGCTCCGGATTTGCCCTCCAGAATTTCCTTTATTTCCTCCTCAGATCCGATCAATACATCTCCTGGAATGCTATGTTTTAAAACGGCTGCACCCAATCCAAAGTCCAAGGATTCTTGGATGGACTTCCCGTTTATTAGTCCAAAGACTAAGCCGCTAGCAAATGCATCTCCAGTCCCAACTCGGTCTATAATATTTTGAATTTCAATTGAATTGGTGCTTATAGATGAATTTTTGGTGTAGACATTTGCCGACAAGGTATTGTGAGAAGCAGAATGTACGATTCGTTGGGTATTTATTATCATTTGGAGATTTTGATAATGCTCAAATGCAAAAGTTATCACTTCTTCTGAAGCGTGAAAACTATGATTTAAGCACTGATTGAAATCACGTGCTCCACCAATTATATGGGTCGTAAGTTCCATCAATGGAGGCATGATTTCATCTGGTCTTTTTCCATATTTCCATAGATTGGACCGATAATTTAGGTCGCCTGACACAGGGATAGCAGATTTATTTGCAGCCTCCAGAATCCTCCGGGTAAGATCGGCTGATTCTTGGGAAAGAGCCGGCGTAATGCCCGACCAATGCACCCAATCAAATTCCTTGAGTACCTCCTCCCAATTTTCATCGCTTCCATCATAGTTGGAGAAACTGCTGTTTGCACGGTCATAGACGATTTTGGAGCTTCTAAGACCAGAACCCTGCTCCAAAAAATATACTCCCAACCTTCCTGGAAGAAATTTGACATAGGTGGTATCGATTCCATTTTTTCTAAGATTGGATTTAGCAGCCTCCCCTAAATCATGCTCAGGAAAAGCAGTGACATGTGCTACCTCCATTCCAAAATTGGCCAAACCTGCCGCCACATTTGCCTCAGATCCTCCAAAAACCATATTAAATGAACTTGTTTGTGCTAATCGCTGATTATCAGGCGGACTCAAGCGCAGCATTATTTCACCCAGGGTCAATACTTTTTTCATAGCAATTGGAAAAAAGAAAAATAGGCCTTTAAAGTGCTAAATCCAATCTTGCCATCATAATCTTGCGAAACCGATTCCAATAAAAAAGCCTTCTCTAAACGAGAAGGCTTCCAGAAATGAATTGATTTGGGTGTTTAAAATCTTAAAGAGGCTTTGACTATTGTCCCCCCTTTTCCGGTAATTGGGTTAAACTTTCCCTCTACAATACCTTCTCCCGATACACCTCTGAATCTTCCTGTTCCTCCTATGATTTCTACTTCAGCAACAAAAACAGTCAATGTCTCTCTGATTGGAGTAGCTGTATTCTCGAGACTTTTGAAAAATATTGCATTTCCTCTTCTGTCAACAGTCACCGAACTTACTTCATCAGGAATTTTCTTCAAACCTAATTTTGCTAATTCCTCCCCATAAAACTGAGTAACCGGAGCACCAATAGAAGTAGTTTCGCTGGTGGCTACTTGATTAATATAGGAGGTCGCCCTTCCCATGAAACGTGCTACACCTTTGCCTGTACCCGGCAAGAAAGTCAATTGATCCACACGAATGTTAGGGTTTTCATTGGGAACAACAATTGGAGTGATTTGATTTGAGAATACCTCAATATACTTAAAGGTCCGTCCCCTTCGGAGGTTTTCCGATTCTGGGATTTCAGAGATTTCTTCCTCTGGCAATTCAGAAACCTGCACTTCTTCAACTTCTTCAAGTCCTGTCATACAAGAAGAAGCGAGGAAAATGAGACATAATAATGCCATCAATTTTCCTGTCTAATGGAATTTTTTCATTTTGATTTTTTTTAGGGTGATTGAATAATTTGGTGATTTAATAAGTACAATGAACAATCAGAAAATGAAATTTTCTATTTCGGAATCGGATTATTGCATCTTATACCAATAAAAATGCCAAAAATTCAACTTTCCACAAGAAAAAATTTTGCCTGTGCAGCAGATTCCCTAATTTCCTTAGCAGCTTGATATTCCTTAGAATAATACCATTCTCTTGCAGTTTCTTTATCTGCAAACTCCAACATTACCAAGCGATCATGGTCCCAGCTCCCTTCTAATGCTTCGACTGGATTACCTCGAAGTACAAATTTCCCCCCGAAAGCTTTGACAGTATCAGGGGTAAGTTTTTTGTAAGCTTCATATTGCTGTGGATCAGAAATATCCACTTGAACTATAATGTAGGCAGGCATAGTTTAATAAAGTTTATTCAAATCCAAATCCAGCAGCATAGCGAACTTTCGCATAGGATATTTTTCGCTTGGCAGCCAATCCATTCAAGGTAATTTTAGCATCAAAAACAGACACTTCCCGTGCGTTTACCAGAAACAAGCTACTCTCACCCATTTCAAATCTACGGAGTTCGGCATTCAGTAAGCGCTCTAAGTTGAATACATTTTCTCTCAAGGTACTTACCTGCTGATTGATCACATTCCAAGAATTGATTTCTCCTTCCAGTTTGGTACGTAGCTGCAGTTCTTTCAAATCCCTGGAGTTTTGTTTGAAGTCAATCTTAGCTTTCGCAAGTCCCAGGGATCCTCTGGCTTTTCTCCATAGAATGGGCGTGTAGACCGATACACCGAACTTATAGTTATTCTCAAAGAATGGAGATTGCTCAAATCCACCGAGTTCTTCTACTAGAAAGTTATATTTTAACTTAACGACTGGCAGTAAAGACTGGCCTTTCAGCTGTCTTTCTACATCCAAACTTGCCAATTCGAAATCTGCAATTCGAAGATCCGGATGGATATTTACGTTTTCCCGAAGTTCCGAAGGGTCGATCGCATATTGATCATCCTCGACGAGTGGCTCCGGAACGACTGATGGGTTTAAAAGCATAGGTTGCTCTTCTTCATTCCAGAGAAACGCGCTGAGCATTTGTGTATCGACAAAGAATTGATTTTGTAAGCCTTGTAGTCTATACTGACGACTCAAAAGCTGGGTGTAAGCTTCTACTGTATCAATGGCGGCTACATCTCCCTGTTCGAAACTTCGTTTTACTGCACCATATCGGATTTCAGTTAATCGAACTGCCTCTTCAAAAGCCTTCATATTGGCATAGCTCTCTGACCATTTCCAATACATCTCTACACCTCCTAAATACAGCTCATTCAGAATGGCTATTCGCTCAGCCTCTGTCGATTGCTGATAAAGCTTCGCTTGTCTGAGCATAGCTCGTCTTTCATCCAGAATAAGCCCTTGTCCTAAGTTTACTGCAGCACCTGCAGCTAGAAGGCCTCCAGAAGGTACAGTTGCTTCTGGGTTAAGAAATTGGCCGGTATTCTGCTCAAAAGTTCCCATGAGCTCGACTCCTGCTAATGTCGGAACAGTAATCCCGGCTTCTCGGCGATCGTAGTACTCTGTATCCTTGAAAGTCTTTTGATCCAAATTACCAAATAGCAAAGGGTCAAATGCACCACGGGCAGTCCTAACCTCCATCGCCCCCATCTCAAGGGTAATATCCGCCTGACGAGCTACCGGATGGTAAGATCTAACCCAATCCAGGAAACTCTCCAATCGAAGGGTATCCATTTCTTGGCTCCAAGCAGTCTGAAAGAAAATAAACAGTAAGGATGAAAGAATTAGTTTTTTCATTATTTCTCTTTCGCGATTGCATCTTTTTGTTCTTGGGTATAGTAGTCTGCCGGGAAGCCATTAAGCTGTCGCCAGATTTCATACCAAACGGGAACATCGTTCAACAAGGCAATACCATCTGCTCCAGAACCAATTCGCAGCATTTCTGGCCAAGGTTCTTCTTCCGGATCCTGCACCACCACCACTCTGTACTGATTATTGTTTCCAGCAAACTGATCAATCGCCGTGACCACTCCACCGAAAGTACCATTAGAAATCTGCGGCCATCCTGAAAATACAATTGCTGGCCAACCATCAAAAATAAGGCGAACCTTATTTCCAACTTTAATCAGAGGTAGATCAACGGGCTGAACATACATCTCAACTGCCAATTCAGCATTGGCTGGCACGATATTCAAAATCGCATCACCTTCTTTAATGGTCTCACCTAGTCCCACTTGTATGGCTTTAGCCAAAAATCCATCCTGAGGGGCAAGGATATGTCTGAAATTAGTCCGAGCCTCATAATTGGAATATTGGTTTTGAAGTTTCGTCACTGTAGCTTCGGCATCAAACTGAGAGGACATCGCCGTGAACTTCTCAGACTCAGCCTTGGCAAGTTTGTCCTGAAATTCAGTCCGAATTGCATCCAGTTCAATTTGAGCAGTAATCAATTCATTCTGACTGCTCAGATAGTCGTTTTCTGCTGAGACCACTTTTGCTTGCACATCCTGAAAGCTCAGTCTTCTGGATTCCAAATCAGTGAGAGAGCGCAGACCTTCTTGGTATAAAGATTCCCATCGGTCAAGTCGCTCCTTTCCGATTTCAAAGTTGATCTTTGCCTGCTGAAACTTAATGCTGTCCGACTGGACTTTCAGTTCTGACATGCGAAGCTTATTTTCAGCTTGCTGCAGCTTGAGCACGTTGTTTTTCTTCATCGCCTCGATCTGCATTTCCAGGGCATTGACCTTGTCTCGATAAGACACCGCGGATTGGCTTTTGGCATTCACTTGCAATTGTGTTCGAGGCAAAAGAAGTGAATCAAAGTACTCATCCTTGACCTCTGAAATGGTAAGGATTGTGTCTCCCTTTGCTACAAAGGCACCTTCAGTGACATACCACTTTTCTATTTGGCCTGCGATGACAGAATGAATCGTTTGAGGTCTTTGATCCGGCCTTAGGGCAGTTACATAGCCTTTGCTTCGAATATTCTGAGTCCATGGGACAAAGAGAATCAGAAAGAACACCATCATAACACTTGTCAGGATTCTGATTCGCTTTTGACTTTCTTTCAGCGGTAAGGTCATGACCAAACTCTTAGCACCACTGAATGGAATCGATTCTTTGATTCTTACTTTAGATATATTAAGCATGGTTAATTTCCTTTTTTCAATTGAACGTATCCAGAATAATCCCCCTGATAGATTACACTTCCTCTGTCCATGAGTATTACTTCATCCATTCTTTGAAGGATCGAGTCATCTTGAGTCACCGCTATTAGGGTCCAATCACCCTTTAGCAAGTACTGAGTAACTTGTTCTTTCACTTCATCAGTCAAATAACTGAGTGCATTTTCCATAACCATCGCTTTCGGTTTGCCAAGAAGAGCACGAGAAAGCAAGATGCTTTGCATCATTCGCTTGGAAAGCCCTTTTCCCTCCGGTTGCAATTCTGTATTCAGGTCGTCCGGCAACTGATAGATAGATGACTTCAATCCTGTTAGTTCCAATATTTCAGTCAATTGATTCTGATCATACTCTCTACCTACGGTAATATTTTCTAGAATGGTCCCGTGAAAGATCTGTTCCATTTCCAGAAAATCCCCTACCATGGACCGATATTTCTCTTTGTTGATCATTTCCAGCGAAAGATTATTGACAGTCACAGTACCTTGATAATTTTCATAAAGCCCAGACAAAATCATCAACAAGGCACTTTTACCACTACCGCTTTCTCCCGTCACGGCCACCTTTTTTCCGGCCCTGATTTGAAGTGAAACACTCTTTAAAGTCGCCTCTACAGAGTTTTTGGGTTGAAATGTTACCTTATCCATTCCAAACATCAACCCGGATTCAAAAGCTTGAATTACCTTTTCATTTCCTTTTGAATCTTCAAGTTCCAGGTCCATGACATGGCCAAGTTTCTCGGTAGCCACCAAGGTATCATATACAGTTTCCAACGAAAGAATCAGCTTTTCTACAGAGTTTACTACCAGGATGATGATTACCTCAGCTGCAACGAACTGACCGATGCTTATTTGGTCTTCGATCAAAAGCAAACTACCCGCTATCAACAAACTCGTTACGATCAAAACCTTAAAGGCAATCATGATTTTGTATTGGAATATCAAAACCCCGAAGTGCTTGGACCGGAAATCCACATAATGTTGGAGCAATTTGTCCGCACGAAGAATGGGTAAACGGGTGTATCCCACCAATTTGAAAGAGTTCATCGTACGACCTATCTCTTCCAACCAATATGCTGTTTTATACTTATAAGTAGACTCCTTGAGTGCTGTCTCCATTCCCTGCGGACCAGTGAAGTAAAAGATCAGGATAAGCAGTGCGATCAAAACCAAACCGAAGATGATAAAGGTCGGATGGTAAAAAGATAAAAGCAACAAACCAAAAATCACCTGCAACAGCGCTGTGGAAAAATCAATCAGAATTTTGGAAAGCCCTTTTTGCAAATTGACTGTATCAAAAAACCGGTTGACTATCTCAGGCGCATAATCCCCCTGAACTGCTTCTGGTCTTACTCTTGGAAGTCTGTAGGCTAGCGAAAGCCCTGATTTGCTAAAAACTCGCTGCTGAAGTTTCTCCGTGATTTGCAATTGGGAAATCTGAAGAAAACCACCAAAAGCAACGCCTGCAGCCACGATAATGACCAATATTACCCAGGATGTCGATATTCTCCCTCCCAAAATGAAGTTCAAAATCTCCTGAATCCCCAGTGGAAGTGTCAGTGTGATCAATCCGTTGAGGATCGCATAGAAATAAATCGAATATACTTGGCTTTTCTCCTCTTTCAGAAGGCTGAAGAACCGGCCAATAGGTGTGATGCCTGAATTAGTTTTCATTTTGAATGGTTTTTACGACCAATTGATGGAAAAACTTATAACGCTCTAGTTTATTGAAGGAATTTTCAGTCATCCCAGGGAGATGCTTTGAATTAAAATTTTGAAGTAAACTTGACTCTAGGACAGTATAGACTAGGGTTTTTGGGAATTTATAATCAGGATTGAGTTCTGAAATAATATCCGCTATACGCTCACCAAACTTATATACTTGAGCGAATACGCCTGCTTCATGCTCATTATCCACTTCCTTTGTCAAAAAACCTTTCAGAGATTCATTGATAACAATTTCTCGAAGGCTAACGGGATTAAGGTAGTCATTCTTTTGAAATATGGGGCCATCGGAAAGAAGTCTTATGGCCACAGAAAGGCGCTCTGCCGGATCATTCAGATTTGCGGTACCAAATACCAGATTATGCTCCATCCAACCCCAATACCAAGCGGTGAGATACAAAAGAAGCTTGTGCTTATTTTCAAAATAGCGATAAATGGCCGCTTCTGTACTCCCGATTTCTTGGGACAATTTCTTGAATGTAAAATTCTCCAAACCCAACTCCTGAATCAATCTGGCACTTTCTTGCACGATCGAAACCCCTAAACTGGAGCTGAAGGGCTCTTTTTGATAAAGGTTGGGATTGACCTCAACCTTCATTTTACTGAGTATCGCCTCCATTTGCTGATTGTTGTTTCAGCCGTTGTAACGAGGCTTACTTCGATTTGGTTTAGTAAAAGTTCGATTTTTGTTAGTAATATTTACAAAAGGCGAATTAACACTATCAAAAGTCACGGTAAATCCATGCCCAAAGCATCAAAAGAGGATGTATAATCACTAGTCTTACCCAGCCCACCCATGCCTGAGCACAAAGACCATCTGGAATACAACCTCCAATCTGAATGAAATAGACATGACTTGGAATAAAAGCTATCAACATTAAAAGGATTCCGTAAACGGCAAGTTTGCGAGTTTTGCGAATTAGTAATCCTCCAGCTAAAATAAGCTCTGCCAACCCTGCCAGCGTATTAATCAGACTTTTATCTCCCAAATAATCAGGAATTAATGGAATGTAAAATTCAGGGTTGATAAAATGATTGATCCCTCCTAGTCCGTAAAAAACCACTAAGAGATAAAAACCTGCCTTATAAATTTTTGATTGCATGATTCGCTATTGAGGTTGAAAAGAATTTGCCTTAGCCAAAATTAACCCTTTCTTGCAAGCTACTGCAAAAATTGGATTGATCCTTCATGCCCGATTGGTTAAAAAAATATCTTCCTGTCAGAAAATCAGTATTCTGGCCACCGGTTTTATTATTGGTTTTTGCATTGGGCTTGAGCACTTTTTACCCGGATGTATTTCTGGGTCAAATCAAGGAAATTCAGGCTTGGATACTACATAATTTCTCGCTTCCCATCAGCTATTTATCGCTTATCATGGTTGCCCTGATTATTTGGGTGCTCTTTTCTCCTTTGGGGAATTATAAAATCGGTGGACCGAAAGCAAAACCTAGACTTCATTTCTTTTCCTGGTTTGCCATTGTCCTTTGTACCACTATCGCCGTCGGAATCTTATTCTGGGGAAGTGCCGAGCCGCTTTCACATTTTCTTTCTCCTCCCAAATATCTTAACAGTGAATCAGGCAGTGAAAAAAGCAAAATCTTCGCGTTAGGTGCCTTATACTTTCATTGGGGTATTACTCCGTATTCTATCTATGCTGTACCGGCACTTTTGTTTGGATTGATCTATTATGCGAAGAAGAATCGCTTTCGATTAAGCTTAATGCTTGTCCCCCTTTATCCAGTCCGATCCAATAGCATAGGTTCCAAGCTTGTAGATATGGTAAGCCTTTTTGCCCTTGTTACGGGTATGGCTGCTTCTTTGGGAGCAGGCATTTTAAGTTTGTCAAGTGCTATCCGGGGCAGCTTTCCCGAAGCCAATTTCCAGTTGGTGACGCTACTGGTGATGGGATTGATCGTAGCCACATTCGTTATATCAGCTAGCACCGGAATAGACCGAGGGATTCGAAGATTGTCACTTTTCAACTTATGGTTTTTTGCTCTTTTTGCGCTGCTCTTTATCTACATCGCATGGGACTTGCAACCTCTCTCCCACTTTCTGCCTGGCTTGAAGACCTATGCTTCTTGGTTTCCGGATCTGAGTCTGCAACTATCAGGAAAAGGAGCTCAATGGACTTTTGATTGGACTACCTTTAATTTGGCTGTTTGGATGGCCTGGGCACCTATTACAGCTTTGTTTCTTGGAAAGATCGCTATTGGTCGAACGGTCAGAGAATTTATCTTGGTCAACCTGTTCCTTCCGGCTTCTTTTTGTGTGGCTTGGATGGGGATTTTTGGAGGCACTACACTGGATCTAGCAGCGAATGATCCAGAATCATATCAAACCGCTCTGCAAAGTTTAGGACCCGAATCAATTATTTATCAGGTTTTTGGAGATTTAGGCCATCTCAAGGCATTTTCTATCTTTTTTGGGGTTGGAATGTTTATCTCCTATGTGACAGCGGCCGACTCCAGTACAGAAGCTATGGCCAGTCTCAGCATAAGAGGAAAAGTCACGGATGAATTCCAAGTAAACTCGGGCCTGAAGATTTTCTGGGGAGTTTTGCTTGGCCTGATTTCATGGGTAATGATCAATTACTCTGGAATAGAAGGAGTCCGGATTCTTTCTGTAATAGGCGGTTTACCGGCTTTTTTCTTCCTTTCACTGGCAAGCCTCAGCCTTTTCATTTTGAGCCTAAAGCCCAATAAATTTCTATGACTGGTCTCCTCGGTACTTCAGCTTGCCCAATCCATAGAGATAAAGCACCTTGGAATAGCGAAGCATCAGAGGCATCAAAAGTGAATTCAAGACCACAATAGTTCCCAGATATGTCCAAATGGTCGGTTTTTCGACCAACACAGTGACAGCAACAAATACCGTAATAAATAATGCTACCGAAAAAGCATAACTGATATACATGGCCCCATCATAGAAGCTCGGCTCTGGCTGGAAGTTCGCATCACACACAGAACACTTTTTATTCATGGTGGTCAATTTTCGGTAACTGAACATCGGTACCGGAAAAAGATTACCCTCTCTACATCGTGGACATTTACCTCCTAGTATTGCTCCTCCTACTCCTTTTGCCATGTATTTTTCTAAAATTTCCGCAAAAATAAATACTCCACTTTTCTGAAATGTGACTGTTCACACAAAAGAAAAGTGGAGTTTGACTAATTTATCTTAATTCTTCTATATCATAATCTTTTCCCTTACCCCAACGAAGCAGTTCTTCAATAGTGTAAAGTTCAAGAGTATCTAAATCCTTTACTTTAAAATTATCCCCATTTAATCGGGCCATAATCTCGAGTTGACGGACTTCACCTTGATTGATAAGCAGATATCGTCTTCCAACGCGAAGATTATCTAAAGCTATGGGCATCAGGCTTTGTCCATGATTACGACTCCAGTAGCTTCGAAAGTGATCTCTTTCTTAGGAGCTACGATTGCGTCGATCTCTTCCTGACTCTTTCCCTGATCTTCTGCAAAATGCTTGAGCGTCTCCACATCGGTTTCTGTAAAAGTGGCTACACCATCCAATACAATTGGAAAACCTTGGGAATTGGTTGGAACAAAGAAGCCATAATCTTTGAAAGTAACGCGCATACTTTCACCACTTGGCAAGTCCATGGTCAACCAGCAACCTTTTTTGGTACAAACTTCCTTGATCTCTCCTATGATTTTTCCTTCATAAGTTCCTTTTTCTTCTACAACCGGTACTAAGTCAGCAAGAACAATAGCATCTGATTCAGCGATAGCTGCACCATACATGCCAGGAACTACCTCTGCCACACCAATGACAGCTTCAGCAGATTCCTCAGCTTCATGATGCATTTCCTCACCGTGATGCCCTTCAGAATCATGATGGGATTCTGAGTTTTCACTTTTCTGACAAGAATAAAAAGAAACTGAAACGGCTAGAATGCCTACAAGCAATGATTTCTTCATCATGTTTTAATTGATTTTTTTCAAAAATACAGCCTATTCCTGAGCTAGTGAAATAATTTTTGTATCAATAGTCACTATCAACAGAAAGAATGACCTTTAGATTGCTAATTGATTGCAAAATTGGTGACAGCAAAAATGTTTTGGAACATTTTCGGTAATAAACATTCTCATTTTTTGACAATCTCTTAATTTTACCCAAGATTTAAGAAAAAACCAGCACATGCCTCAGACCAAAAAATTCATCATCGATTTTGACAGTACATTTACTCAAGTGGAAGCCCTCGATATTTTAGGTGAAATCTCACTTGCAGGTGACCCAAATTCCAATGATAAGCTTCAAGCTATCAAGGATATAACTGATCGAGGCATGGAAGGATCGGTTAATTTCAGGGAAAGTTTGGAGCAGCGTCTAGACATTTTGAAAGCCAACCGTCAACAAATCGGTGATTTGATCACGGCCCTGAAAAAGAAAGTATCCAAGTCATTTGAGAGAAACCGTGAGTTTCTTCAGGAAAACGCCGAAGACATTTTTATCATTTCCAATGGCTTTAAAGATTTTATTATCCCCATCGTTGCAGACTATGGAATCACCAAGGAAAATGTCTTTGCCAATGAGTTTGTCTATGATGAAAATGGGCAGATTGTGGATTTCAATCGAGACAATCCCCTATCTAAAAACAACGGAAAGGCTGAAACCATCAAAAATCTGAATCTATCGGGAGATATTTATGTGATTGGGGACGGATATACCGATTATGAAATCAAAGCCTCCGGTCTAGCCAATAAATTCTATGCATTCACTGAGAATGTCCATCGTCCAAAGGTCACTTCCAAAGCAGACCATGTGGCACCCAGTTTCGACGAAATCCTTTACATCAACAAATTGAATACGAAATTCTCTTATCCCAAAAGCCGAATCAAGGTTCTTCTACTCGAAAATGTCCATCCTATCGGTGTTGAACTCCTTCGGGAAGAAGGCTACCAAGTGGAAGTGGTGAGTTCGGCCATGAGCGAAGATGAGCTCTGCGAAAAAATCAAAAATGTATCCATCCTAGGTATCCGCTCAAAGACCAATGTTACCAAGCGCGTTCTGGAAAATGCCAATCGGCTGATTTCCATCGGAGCTTTTTGTATCGGTACCAATCAGATAGACCTAGAAACCTGTCAGGAAAAAGGAATTGCCGTTTTCAATGCTCCTTTTAGCAATACCCGCTCCGTTGTAGAAATGGCGATCGCAGAGATTATTTTCTTGATGCGAAACTTCTTCGATAAGTCGGTGTCCATGCATCAGGGAAAATGGGATAAATCTGCCACAGGATCTTTTGAAATCCGAGGTAAAAAACTGGGAATCGTTGGCTATGGAAATATTGGTGCTCAATTGTCGGTTTTGGCAGAAAATATGGGGCTAAATGTCTTTTATTATGACATTGTAGAAAAGCTGGCTTTGGGTAATGCCACCAAAATCAATTCGCTGGAAGAATTGCTTCAAACCTGCGACATCATTTCTCTTCACGTAGACGGACGCAAGGAAAATAAATGTTTGATTGATGCCGAAAAGATCAAAATGATGAAAAAAGGAGCGATTTTAGTGAATCTAAGTCGCGGACATGTAGTAGAAATCCCAGCCTTAAAAGAGGCTTTGGAAAGCGGATATCTTGCCGGCTGTGCGGTAGATGTATTTCCTGAAGAACCAAAAAATAACAGTGAACCTTTTGTATCCGAATTGATTGGATTACCCAATACCATTTTGACACCGCACATCGGTGGAAGCACCTTGGAAGCACAAGAAAACATCGCCCGCTTTGTGCCCGGTAAAATCATGGAGTATATCAATACCGGAAACACCTTCAATTCGGTCAACTTCCCCAATATCCAACTCCCGTTTCTTCAAAATGCGCATAGACTCATTCACGTTCATCAAAATGAACCGGGGATCCTTGCAAAGATTAACAAGATTTTGGCGGATTATGAGATCAATATCGTGGGGCAATACCTCAAGACCAATGAGAAAATTGGATACGTAATCACCGATATCGATAAGGCTTACACCGAGAAAGCTATTCAGGCACTCAAAGCCATACCGGGAACGATTCGGTTTAGGATTTTGTATTAAGTCCGAGCTCCTACGCTTTATTTTTCTCCCTCATTTCACTCGTGATTTGGGGGAGTTTTTTATTAAATCAATTTAATTGAAACCTTACTGGCATAATGATCTGACTAGCAACAGCTACCCCGTCAATAGTTTTGGGAGAAAATTTACCTGAATAGTTCATCACCACACGAAGTGCTTCTTTCGCTAGTGGCTCGAAAACTTCCTCCGGATTTACAACCTCTACGTCTTTCATTTCCCCAGTAGTGGTTACGGTAAACGCCACCAATACAACCCCTGACTTCCCCATTCTTCTAGCTGATACGGGATACCCTAAATTTTCCCATATATACTCATGCCAAGCATCAATTCCCCCTATAAAATCTGCATCTATGATAACTGGCTTTGATATCGAATCACCGTCTTCCGAGAAATATTCTTCCAAATGTATTTCACCCGCATGCTGCTCTACTTTACTTTTAACAGCTCCAGACTCGTAATAATCTACCTGATAAGCTTTTGAAGTATTAGCATCAAACTGCAATACTTTTTTTCGTTTTCCGGATTCAAAATACCAAATCTCCGTATTGGAGAATTCTTGGTTTAAATCAAAACGAGTCGAGCGCTTTTCGTAACGAAGGATAGTATCTAGCGAGTATGTTTTAACTGAAAGATTAAGGCTATCTCCGGAAGTGATCCTAAAAAAAGATGGCTCATATTTTTTTGTATTGATAATTGGAACGGAAAATTCATTCAAATACTCTAAAACCTGCGCCTTTCCTGAAAAAGATATCAGACAAATGATCAATAGGGAGAAAATACTTTTCATTTAAAGTTGAAATATTCTTTTTGTAAATTTCAACTAATATGAATGGAATTCTTCAAAATCAAAACACTTCCTTCGCAATTTTATAGGTCGCTTCAGCCTTACTCATCGTGTAAAAATGAAGGCTGGGCACTCCGGCTTTGACCAGTTCCTTGCTTTGCTGAATCGCCCATTCAATCCCTATTTCTTTCACCTCCGCATTCGTTTTACACTTCAGCAACTCATCTGTCAAGGCATCAGGAAGATCCAAGAAGAAGGTTCGTGGAAGCATGGTAATCTGAGATAGCGTGGTGATCGGCTTCAAACCTGGAATAATCGGCACATCAATCCCTGAAGCACGAACATTCCGCTCAAATTCAAAGAATTTTTCATTGTCAAAAAACATCTGAGTAACGATATATTCAGCTCCCCGATCTACTTTTTCCTTCAGGTACTTGAGGTCAAACTTCATACTCGGAGCCTCAAAATGCTTTTCCGGATAGCCAGCGACTCCCACACAGAAATCAGTATGAAAGCTTGCCTCCATCTCCTCATGGAGGTATTTCCCCTGATTCATGCGAATGATTTGATCTACCAATTCACTGGCAAAATGATGCCCATTTTTCTCTGCGATAAACTTCCCTTCCGTTTTCGGAGCATCCCCACGCAAGGCAAGGACATTTTCCACCCCAATGAAATTGAGGTCTATAAGGGCATTTTCTGTTTCTTCTTTGGAAAATCCCCCACAAAGCAAGTGAGGAACCGCATCCACTTGGAATCGATTCATGATCGCTGCGCAAATTCCTACCGTCCCCGGCCGCTTCTTGGTACTTACTTTCTCCAAAAGACCACTGGGATGCTTTTTATAGATATATTCTTCCCGATGGTAAGTCACGTCTACGAAAGGAGGCTTAAACTCCATCAAGGGCTCAATACCCTCCAATAATTCTTTCAGACTTTGTCCTTTCAATGGAGGTAGGATTTCAAAAGAAAACAGCGTGGATTTCGCGTTTTTCAGGTGATCGGTAATCTTCATACAGTTTGATTCACTAATAATGTGGATGGCGTGTAGGCCAAATTGGGTGAAAGTAAACGCTCCGCTTGCTCCAGGGTGATCCCTTTTCGTTCCGCATAGGATGCCACTTGATCTTCAGCGATTTTTCCTAAGCCAAAATATTTGGAATCAGGATGGGCAAAATAAAATCCTGAAACCGAGCTCGTCGGATACATGGCATAACTGGAAGTCAAGGTAATTCCAATGCTTCGTTCTAAATCCAAAAGACGGGAAATTGTTTCCTTCTCGGAATGTTCTGGACAAGCAGGATAGCCTGGAGCAGGTCTGATTCCCAAATATTCCTCACGGATCAAGGAATCATTATCCAAATGTTCTTCATTGGCATAGCCCCAATAATCCTTTCGAACCAACTCGTGAACATATTCCGCAGCTGCTTCCGCTAATCGATCAGCCAAAGCCTTAAACAAAATGTCATTGTAATCATCTCCAGCTTCCTGAAATTCAGCCAATTTTGATTCCATTCCCAAACCTGCCGTCACCGCAAAACATCCCAAGTAATCTTGCTTTTCCGGGTGTAGGTAATCTGCCAGCGAGCGGTTCGGAACGCCTCTTCCTTTTTTCCCTTGCTGACGCAAAAAGTGGAATTGACCCAAAGTCAAGCTTTCATTCTTGGGATCAAAAGCCACCGCATCATCTCCTTCTCGTCTGACTGGCAATAAGCTAAAGACTGCCTTTGCAGAAAGCCATTTCTCAGCAATGATCTGATCCAGCATGGCTTGAGCATCAGCATAGAGTTTCTTGGCCTCTGACCCCACAATAGGGTCTTCAAGAATTTTGGGAAATCGACCACTGAGCATCCAGGTACTGAAGAATGGGGTCCAGTCGATGTATTTTATCAGAGTGGACAGATCTAAATCTTCCAAAACGGTTTTGCCAAGTACCTTAGGCTTGACAGGCTCATAGTCAGCCCAATCAATAGCCACCGGATTAGCTTTCGCTTCTTCGTATGAAATTAATTGCTTCACGGACTGCTTGGCTTCATGCTCCTCCCGCAATTGTTGATAAGTTTCCTTGATCTGTCGATGATACGCTTCTTTGGTCTCCTCGGAAATAGCTTCTCCGGCAATCGGCACTGATTTACTCGCATCGGTGACATGCACCACCGTACCGGAATAGACCGGGTCAATTTTTACAGCCGTATGAATTCTTGAGGTCGTAGCACCACCGATCAGAAGCGGAATTTTCAATCCTTGTCGCTCCATTTCAGAAGCTACATTGACCATTTCATCCAAGGAAGGCGTAATCAGACCACTTAATCCGATAATATCCACCTTATTTTTTACCGCTTCATCAATGATCTTTTGGGCATCTACCATGACGCCAAGATCGATGATTTGATAACTATTGCAGGCCAAAACCACTCCCACGATATTCTTTCCGATATCATGCACATCGCCTTTTACGGTCGCCAAAAGGATCTTTTTCAAAGAGGATTCCTCCTGTCCTTCCTCTGGCAGTGGCATAAAAGGTTCGAGATAAGCGACAGCCTTTTTCATCACACGGGCTGATTTGACCACCTGGGGAAGGAACATTTTACCTTCTCCGAATAAGTCCCCAACCACATTCATTCCATCCATCAAAGGACCTTCAATCACTTTCAGCGGATTGACAAGTTCCTGACGCGCTGCTTCAGTATCTTCTACGATGTAATCCAAAATACCTTTCACCAAGGCATGTTCTATCCTTTTTCCAACAGGGTCAGAGCGCCAAGCCTCGTTCACAGCCTCTTTCTTACCGGAAGACTTGACTGTCTCTGCGAAATCCAAAAGCCGCTCTGTAGCATCTGACCTTCGGTCAAAAAGTACATCCTCCACCCGCTCAAGTAGGTCTTTAGGAATATCGTCATAGACTTCCAGCATGGTAGGATTGACAATTCCCAAATCCATTCCATGGTGAATGGCATGATAAAGAAATGCTGCATGCATGGCTTCCCGGACGGGATTGTTTCCACGGAAAGAAAAGGACACATTGCTGACTCCACCACTGACTTTGGCTCCGGGAAGGTTTTCTTTGATCCATTTCGTCGCCAAAAAGAAGTCCAAGGCATTCTTCCTATGCTCCTCCATTCCTGTGGCAACAGGGAATATATTCGGGTCAAAAATGATATCCTGGGGATTGAATTTGACCTGATCGACTAGAATCCTGTAGCTGCGCTCGCAGATTTCAATTCTTCGTTCGAAGGAATCGGCTTGACCATCTTCATCAAAAGCCATTACAACGACGGCAGCTCCAAACTTCTTGATGGTTTTTGCTTGCTGGATAAACTCCTCTTCCCCGTTTTTCAGGGAGATGGAATTGACGATGCCCTTGCCTTGCACACATTTCAATCCAGCCAAAATGATGCTCCACTTAGAGCTATCGATCATAATGGGAATTCGGCTGATTTCAGGCTCAGAAGCGATTAGATTGAGGAATTTCACCATGGCTGCCTCGCCATCAAGCATCCCTTCATCCATACAGACATCGAGTATTTGCGCACCACCGCGCACCTGATCAAGGGCTACTTCAAGCGCTTCATCGTATTGTCCATTCAAGATCAGACGGGCAAATTTCTTCGAGCCTGTGACGTTTGTTCGCTCACCAACATTGACGAAGTTGATATTGGGTGAAAAGACTAGCGGCTCTAGTCCGGATAATTTCAAATAGTCTTGATTAGGCATTGTTTTCCTCCTCTTCTAATTCCTCTTCGACTTTTCTAGGTTGATACTTGGCAGCTAAGGTGGCCATGGCCCGGATGTGGTCGGGAGTTGTTCCGCAGCAACCTCCCAGAATATTGAGCATTCCTTCCTGAAGGAACTCCCCTACCTGACTGGCCATTTCCTCTGCGCCTTGATCATAGGCTCCAAACTCATTGGGTAGTCCTGCATTGGGATAGGCGGATACATAAAAAGGAGCTTTCTGAGAAAGTACTTTCAGATAAGGTCTGAGTTCCTTTGCTCCAAGTGCACAATTCAAACCGACGGAAAGCAAAGGCACGTGAGAAATAGAAATCAGGAAAGCCTCTGTTGTCTGTCCCGAAAGTGTTCTCCCCGAAGCATCGGTAATCGTACCTGAAATCATAATTGGAATTCCTCCTTCCTTTGGATCCAAAGGAATTCCTCTTTCTTCAAATACATCCTGAATGGCATAAAGCGCAGCTTTGGCATTCAGCGTATCAAATATGGTCTCAACCAATAAAATATCTGCTCCTCCATCCAAAAGGCCTCTCACCTGCTCTGCATAAGCTTCTGCCAACTGATCAAAAGTAATGGCTCGATAACCCGGATCATTTACATCAGGAGAAATCGACGCGGTTCGGTTGGTCGGCCCCATGGCACCTGCAACGAAACGGGGTTTATCAGGATTCTTCTTAGTAAATTCTTCGGCAACCTCTCTTGCAAGTTTGGCTGACTGAAAATTGATTTCATAAGCCAAATGTGAAAGTTGATAATCTTCCTGTGCGATCGATGTTCCCGAAAAGGTATTCGTTTCGACAATATCTGCTCCAGCTTCCAGATATTCAGCGTGAATTGCCTTGATGATATCCGGACGGCTAAGAGACAATAAGTCGTTATTTCCCTTCAAAGCTTTGGGGTGATTCGCCAACTCAGGCGTGCGAAAATCTTCCTCCTCCAGTTTATAGCGCTGAATCATGGTTCCCATGGCACCATCTAGGATTAGGATTCTGTTTTTAATTGCTTGAAGGAGTAATTCCGTTCTGTTTTGCATAGATTTTTTGGTTCAAAAAGCTTATCGAGCAAAACACGGAGAAAAATACGGGTGGTAAATTTTTCCGCTCATCTTCTTCCGGCGATTCCAGAATGGGAATTAGCACCTTGTTTTCAGGTTGCTAAGACGTCGTAGGGCCCTTCCCTCAGTCTTTCTCGATAAGCATCCCAAATGTAAGTCCTATTTGGAAAAAATACTAGTTAGCATAGCTTTAATTAAAAACTAAGTATCAAGGCCGCATCAAGGACGAATACCGAAGCCAAATGATACATAAGGCGCAGTCATAAAGCCCGCCATATCCAATTCCGCGAGTCGATAATTTGCCAAGGCCAACTCATAACCTATAGAGGTGGTAAATACCAAATCAATCAACTTCCGCTTGGTGATTGGGTAGGCATATTCAAAAGAAAGCTCGGGTTTGGCCATCAAGCCACTGTTTTTCAAATACCCATCATAATCCCGCTGCTGAAAAAGCTCTGGAAAATCGGGCTTTTCATCCGTGGACAGAGTATAGCGAATATTCCCATAGCCAATACCCCCCATGCCATGAATGGCCATATTCCGGTATTCAATTAATTTCCAACCGCCATTAGCATAAATCCGAAGACTGTTCAGTGAATGGGATTTCAAAGAATTAGCGTCTCCATCCATGGCCAAATTGAAGACTTCCACCCCATAGAGCAGCTTTTCATTTTCGCCAGTAATCTTCAAACCCAGATTTCTTGGCATGCCTTCCAATGGTTCTAAGCCTGCTTCAACAAGCTGTGAATTAAAAGTGTTGGGTTTGGTGAAATGAATCCCTGATACCAACTGAAAGCTCATGCTGGCATCCTTGTAAAAAAAGTTACGGTCAGGAATGGTCAGGCCCGCTCCCACTCTCAGAAAAGCACCACTTTGCGCATTTTGGAATGACATCCCACTCATCGTCCATTTTCCCTCGATTGGACTGAAGGCATATCCCAATTTCGCAATCACAGCCAAGGCTTCTTTTCTCCCGGGAAGATCAAAATCATAACTGAGTTGAAAGCCGATTTCGGTCAAAAAGTCACCATAGCGCATAGTTCCTCGTTGGATGTCATTTTCTCTCAGGATAAATCCCCGCTCTGGATTGGTAAGAAAATCCGGGAGGTTTTGCACTTCAGTTTCTTTAAGCATCTGAAAATTCAAAAACCCAACTCCCAAAGACATGTAGTGAATGAGCTGAAATCGTGATTCTTCGGTAAAGGCATAGCCAACATTTAGCAAAAAACGGGAAGATCGATGCCCTAATCTATAGCTGTCCAAGTCCGATTGATTACTTCGGTTATGGTAAAGCTCGGCTCCAAAGACAAAATCATTCAGTCTGTTTTGATAGCCAAGCCCAAGCGTGTGGTAGCGATTTCGAAGCGGAGACAGGCCCCGATCGCTGAGCATCCGGTTAAATTGATTGAGCTCAGCACCACTGGTACCGATCACGGCATAGAGGGTGGTTCGCTTGGACACCAAGCCTTGGGCAAGAATCAAAAACGGCTGAAAAACCAATAGAATCAGAATGGAGCTTCTGAAAAAATTGCGCATAGATTGGGACTTTTTCTAAAGACGAAGGTAAATCCTTTGAAGGCAAAATGCATGCTAATCAGAAGCAGGTTTCCTTTTTCTCTCAAATTTTGAGATTTTTTCGTACAAAAGATCAGGCGTAAATGGCTTTGGAACGTAATCATCAAAGCCAATTTTGCCCAGCTCTTCCTTGATTTCCTCCAGTGAAGTTGCCGTCAATGCTAAAATGGGAATCTGTGATTTTTTGGCATCTGAGTGACTTCTGATGGCTCTTGCTACTGAAAACCCATCCAAAACCGGCATTTGTAAATCCAAAAGTATCAAGTCAAAATTTCCCTTCTCGAATAATTCTAGGGCTTGCTGCCCATCATTAGCCAATTCCAAATGACCCGTATTCCACTTATTCAAAAACTTCTTAATCAACAACTGATTGACCATATTGTCCTCTGCCACCAAGATCGAATAGTTTTCTAAACTTCTTAGCGAAGTAAAACCTGGGCTAGTTGACCTATCTTCTTTCTTCTCTTTTACCTGAAGAGCAATCTCGAATTCAAATACACTGCCTCCCGATGGATTAGGAGCGAAATGAATCTCCCCACCATACATTTCTACCAAGCGCTTGACAATCGCCAAACCCAATCCAGTACCTCCATATTTCCGGGTTGTCTCTGAGGATGCTTGGGTGAAAGCCTCAAAAATATTCCCGATTTTCTCTTGAGGAATTCCAATCCCGGTATCCTCAAAGCGGAATAAAATGCGGCTTCCCACTTTTGGATCCCGCTCTTTTTCTTGAAGACTGATTTTTACCGAACCTTTTTCTGTAAACTTAATAGCATTACTCACCAGGTTGTTGATGATTTGACCCAGTCGGATTTGATCACCAATCACTAATTGGGGTATGGATTCATCAATCTCACAGGAGATCTTCAAGCCTTTCTCATGAGCTTGGAAGCTGTGAGAGTGGATAATTCTATGCAATAGATTGCGAAGGTCAAGCGGGAGCAATTCCAACTCTACCTTACCCGAGTCAATCTTATTGTAATCCAAAATATCATTGATCAGCGCCATCAAGCTTTCTGCAGAAAACTGCAAGGTCTTGAGGTTTTCGAGCTGATCAGGCCTAGGATCATCTTCCATCAAAAAGTGGGAAAGTCCAATCACCGCATTCATCGGTGTTCGAATTTCATGGCTCATCACAGACAGGAACTGGGATTTTATCCGCGATGCTTCTTCTGCATTTTCCTTAGCCTTGAGAAGCTCTACTTGAGCCTGTTTTAGCTTGGAAATATCCCGAACTACGCCTGTATAGAAGCGAGATTTCCCATCTTTATCCAGGATCGTTCTACCGTTTGAGTTGAAGATTCGAACCTCGCCATTTTTATGCGGAAGGCGGAATTCCAAGAACTGGTGTTCGGCCAGGAAGTCCTTGGACTCGGATAGCATTCCCTGAAATGTCTGATAGTCCTCCGGATGTAGAAATTCAAAAATACTTTTGCCCAAAACCTCCTCGACATCATAGCCCAAATACTGCTTGATGTTCGGAGAGATATAATTGATGATAAATGAATCTGTCAGGGAAAAAATAATCTCCGTGGACTCTTCCACCAAGGTCCTGTATTTTTCTTCAGACTCTTCCAACTGTTTTTTAGCCAAAAACTCTTCATTGACATCTCGAATGATGCTCAGCGCATATTCTATTTTCCCTCCTTCAAGAATAGGCCGGATGGTTCGATGATATTTTCGGCCCTTATATTCAAATTCGGTTTCGACGACCTCCTGATTCTGATACACTTGATCCAGGACAAGGTTAACTGTGGTCTGATCTGTAAGGGAGATCTCAGAAAGCAGCTTACCCTCGAAATCTGATCGAGATATTCCCCAAAAGTCGAAGTTGGTGCCCTCTGCCAAAATATATCTCCTATCTCTGTCCAATAGGAAAATATTGGTTCCGGGAATATTCGAAGCAAGCATGCGATACTGCTTGTCTTTTTCTTCCTTAAACTGTTCGAAATTTTTCCGCTCGGTGATATCTTGGAAGATTCCTTGATGTAAGGAAATATTGCCTTCTGCATTTAAGACATCAGAGGTTTTATCTTCCACCCAGATGGTTTTTCCTGAAGAACAAAGAATTCTATACTCTCCTGAAAATGATTGGATGCCAGATTTTGACTTTCCTTTTTCTTTCAAGGAAAGAACATATTCCTGATCCTCTGGGTGAATCAATTCCAGAAAAGAGGCTTTTCGAGCCATCAACTCAGAACTGTCGTATCCGAATTGATTAATATTTTCTGAAATGTATTTGATTTGATAATCAGCATTTGGATCGACCTGAAAAAGGACCGCGGGACTATTTTCGGCGATCATTCTCGCCTGAGAGGCAAGCCGTTCACTTTCTCGCTTTTCGCTCAGATTTCTCAAAACGATACTAAACCCGATTTTGTCCTGATTGGGAGAATAAATCTCTTGAATAGACACATCAAACGGAGAAAATTTGGTGTGCTTTGTTTGGAAATCCAATTCGCCTCTCCAGGAAGTTTTTTCTCCCAAGCTATGGATGATTTCTGAAAGCTGAGGCGCTCCCTTCAGGAGGTCATCGACAGAACCTTTGAAAGTAGCCGCAGTATTTGCACAGCAGAGAAGTAAGGCTGCTTCATTGAGGTAAATCACCTCCATTTCCAAGTTGATCACCACGATGGGATCACTTACTTGGGCTAGAATTTGGGATTGAAGCTTGAGGTTCTCTACACTTGCGCGCTTATGGGTGACATCTGTACAAAAGCCCGTCACCTCAATTCCTTGATTCAGGAAGTTTTCTTGGCTTTCGATTTCAAACTCGATGTAAATGGTATCTCCGGAAGCATTAATCAGCGTAAATTCTCCTGATTCCTGACTTTTTTCTCGGATGCTTCTTTTGAGTTTTTTGACAAAATCTCCCCGGGTGGACTTATCTATTTTATAGATCAAAGTGGTAAACTCGGCGGTAAGAGGCTGGTCCCCCAAGCCGAACAAATAAGCCAAACCACCGGATATGTAGAACAATTCCTTCTGGGTGCTATACTTCCAGGAGCCAGACTTCGCTAGTCGCTCTGTGGTAGCTAGAAGATTGGCATTCCGCTCAATTTGCTTTGCAAGAATACTTCCTGAATAGCCTGCTGCCAAAATATCCCCCAATTGCCTAAAAATCTGAAGCTGTTTCTCTTCAAATTCCAGATTTTTGGTAGGGATCTCGAATGCAATCACCCCTCGAAGCTTATTGACCAAGATCATCGGAATAAGTAGAAGCGCGGCATTCTCACCAACTTCCTGAGATTCAGAAAGCAGCTTCACCATTCCTTTTTCCAACCGGTTTTTTCGGCCTTTGATCTCCTCCTCTACCTTCATGGAAAGGCTTTTGGCCTGCTCGTCCTTTTTCCAACTATTCAGTAAAACATATTTTTCATTTTCTGAATTGATGATCCATATTTTGGCATTTTCAGCTTTCAGAAAATGACCAAACTTTTCCAATACCAGCTGAAACTCCTTCTCAGGATTATTCAGCTTGGAATTGATCAACAGGGAACTGACTTGATTGATCAGATTTTCGATTTCATAGCGCTGCTGAAGCGAACGATCCATGGAAATGAAATCCGTAATATCCCTACTAGAAAATAGAATTCCTTTGATCTCAGGATGGTGAAGAAGGTTTTTGGCAAAGCTTTCCAGATAAATCCGTTCACCCGAAGCACGATTGATCCAAAAATCCACAGCCACCTCATCCTGAGAGTGAAGAGCCTCATTGAAACTACCCTTTACCAGCTCAATGACTCCCGCTTCAACGAAATCCTTGAAGTTTTTACCCACAATAGCATCCACCGGAAAACCCAACTTCTCACTCACCGAAGGAGAAATAAATTTATAATTCCCATGCTCACCCAGGATTGCAATCAAATCATGGCTGTTATTCAGAATACTCTGCATGTAGCTGAGTTCTTCCATCGCTTTTGAGTTGCTATCCAGCAAAAAGTTTTCCTCTGTATTCGCTCCAAAGTAGCGAATAGGGTTTGCTTTGGCGATTAAGAATCTGGAAGTGTAAGTGGATGGTAAATTGGTAAAAGACCACTCAAATCGCTGCAAATGGCCTTCTTGGGTTTGCAAAGACTTAAACCATCGGCTTTCAGGAACTTCACCTGATTCAAAGAATTTTGCCAATTGAGCTAGGAGTTCCTCCTGCTGAATCCAGGATTTATAGTCCTCCGGGAGATTGGAGAAATTCTCTTTCGAATAGCGATTCCAAAATATAATTTCGTCGGAATCAAATAAAAACAAAGGTTCCTGAATCTCATTCAGGAAATCTGAAATATCAAATTGTTTAAAATCACCCATTTAAAAAAGTTGCCTCTTTTCTGATCACCTGCCAATATCTGAAAAAGTACGTTTAAAACACAAGTTTTGGATTTAAAATACCTTGATATCGGTCAAAAAGATCTCAGAAAAATTATGACCACAGAGGGCTGGGAGAAATTCACATTCGGATTTACATTAACTACGAAAGGAACAAAGTACTCCAAGAATATCTCTTCATTCTCTCTGTGTCCTCCTGTGGTTAATTTGTTCGAGGTTCGAGGTTCCAGGTTTTGTCGAATTGGAGAACTGAGGAATTGATGAATTGGGGAATTGAGTGGTTCGAGGTTCTGAGGTGGTCAAATTATGAATGAGGAATATGGCATGGGGGGAAGGTTTTGGGTTTTGGGTTCTACGTTCGTTCATCATTTGCGGGTATTCAAGATAAGCCAACCATTCATTGAAAAAATCTTGGTACTTGATACTTGGTACTTCGTACTTAGTACAATAAATCACCACTTACTACTCACTATTTACTACTTATCACTCACACTTCCTCTGTGTTCTCTGTGGTAAATTTTTAACCCAGACCTTTTTGGTAAAATCCCAACCTATTCCTTCACACAACAGAATTTGATTTTTTTTGCCAATTCCATCCTTTCCAGCTATTTTGAAAGCTTAATCGTAAGGAGTTTTTTGGATGCTACTTAGTAAACTGGAAATCAAAGGGTTCAAAAGTTTTGGCGACCGCATGGTCATCAACTTTGATAAGGGTATCACCGGCGTAGTCGGACCCAATGGCTGTGGAAAGTCCAATGTGGTCGATGCCATTCGTTGGGTATTGGGTGAGCAAAAAACCCGTATGCTCCGCTCCGATAAGATGGAAAATGTCATCTTCAACGGTACCAAAAACCGAAAACCCTCCAACCTGGCTGAGGTTTCCCTGACTTTCGAAAACACCAAAAACCTCCTCCCTACCGAGTACACCCACGTCACCATCACCCGACGCTACTACCGCTCCGGGGAAAGCGAATACCAAATCAACGGGGTTACCTGCCGACTCAAGGACATCACCAATCTCTTTATGGATACAGGAATCAACTCGAATTCCTACGCCATCATTGAGCTGAAAATGATCGACGAGTTGCTCAACGACAAAAACAACTCCCGTCGGGAACTCTTCGAAGAAGCAGCTGGAATATCCAAGTTCAAAACCCGTAAAAAGGAAACCCTCCGCAAACTCGAAGATACCGATGCCGACTTGGATCGGGTGGAAGACTTGCTTTACGAAATCGAGAAAAACCTCAAATCCCTTGAAAAACAAGCTCGGCAAGCTGCCAAATACTTTGAGATCAAAAAGGATTACAAGGCAGCATCTATCAACTTGGCCAAAAAGAGCATCGAAAAACAAACGCAGTCCCTGCTCGATGCCAACCGAAAAATCCAGGATGAATCCGATCGCAAACTGGAAATCCAAACTCAAATTGCGGATCAGGAAGCCCTCTTGGCAGAGCTAAAAGCCGAACTGGTCAGCAAGGAAAAGCTTCTCGCCTCCCGGCAAAAGACACTCAACGAGCATGTCAATAAAATCCGCTCCTTCGAGTCGGAAAAGAAAATCAAAAACGAACGGCTCCGATTTTTGGAGGACCGTTCCCAAAAACTCCGGGAGCAAATCGATACCGACCGAAAATCCAATGACCGGGCCGGTTTCTCCATTCGCTCTCTGCAGCAGGAAAAGGAATCTGCCGATAAAATCCTCGCCGAAAAAGAACTCATCGTCTCCGAACTTCGGGAGGCTTACGATTCCCAAAAACTCATTCAAACCGAAAAGCAGCAAAAGCAAAAAAGTCTGCAAACTCAGTACGAACAGCTGAAGGAGCGAGTATACCAACTCAACAAGGATCTGGAAATCAAACAGATCCAACTCTCTACCCTCAAGCAGGAATTGGAGAGGACATCCTCCGATGATTCCAGTCAGGAAGCTTCCCTCGTGGATTTCGAAGCCAAAATGGTGGACCTGAAAGTGGAACTCGATCGGGAGACGGATTCATTTGATGATCTTAAAAGAAAGCAGGAGGATCATGATCAAAAGATCGAGGAATCCAACCGCCTGATCGAGATGATTCGGGAGGAGTTGACTACGACCTCGCGGAAACTGGACTCCAAACAAAACGAATACAACCTCACCAAATCTTTGGTCGAAAACCTGGAAGGTTTTCCGGAGGCCATCAAATTTCTAAAGAAAAACTCCTCTTGGGCCAAGGATGTGCCCCTACTCTCTGACTTGTTGACGACGGATGAGAAGTACCGGGTGACTATTGAAAACTACCTCGAGGGATATATGAATTACTACGTGGTGGATACCGAGGCTCAGGCCATCGCCGCCATTCAGTTGCTTTCGGATGCCTCCCGAGGAAAGGCCAATTTCTTTGTTCTAGAGCACTTTGAGCGGTTTAAGTCCAGCGCAACCAAGCTTTTTTCCAATGCCATCGCAGCCACTGAGATCATCGAATTTGATGTCAAGTACAGCCGCTTGATCAATTTCATCCTGGACAATGTCTACATCGTGCAGGGTGATTACAAGGATTTTCCGGAGGATAGCGAGGCCGTCTTTATCTCAGAAAGCGGCAAGTACACCAAGCGTAAATTCTCCATGTCCGGAGGTTCGGTGGGACTATTCGAAGGAAAACGAATCGGTCGGGCCAAAAATCTGGAAAAGCTGGACAAGGAGATCAAGGAACTGAATAAAAAGGTCTCTGCCACCCGGGCCAACCTGGACAAGAATCTATCCGAACTCTCCAAACTGAAGGAAATTTCCTTCAAAAAAGAACTGGAAGAAAAGCAGGCCCAAATCAATGAACTCAATCAGTCTTACGTATCCGTTCGCACGAAAAAGGAGCAACTTGCCGAGCTGCTTTCCTCCAATGCCAATAAGCGGGAGGATATTCTGGATCGAATCGCCGAACTGGAAGAGAGCCTGACCGAGATCCAACCTACCCTGATCGAAGAGCGGGGGGAATTTGAATCCTTGGGACAGGACCTGGAGATCCTGACCGAGGAAGTGGAGCAAGAATCCCAAGTGCTCTCCGAAAAGTCTCAGGCCTACAATCAGGAAAATATTCTCTACCATCAGCAACTCAACCGGGTCAATAGCTTGGATCAGGAAATTGAGTTTAAGCAAAATGCCTACGAATCCTCCAAGGAGCGAATCGAGAAATCCCAAGCGGAGCTTTCCCAACTCGATACCGAAATCAAGAGCCTGCTCGAAAACAATGAGGTGAAGGATGAGGAACTCATCGAGTTGTATGCCGAAAAGGAAGGAATCGAAGGCGGAGTGACCGAGGCAGAAAAGGATTACTACAGCAGCCGTGGCTTGATCGATGAGACCGACCAAAAGATCCGAAGTCTTCAAAAGTCCAAGGAGAGCCATGACCTCCTACTGCAGGAGCTACAGCAAAGCATCAATGAGATCAAGCTGAAGATGACTTCCATGAAGGAGCGCCTGAGCGTGGAGTTTGAACTGGATCTGGATCAACTGATGGAGGAAAATCCAGCCTTGGATGAAGAATTTGTGGATTTTGTAGAGGAGGATCTGCGGGCCTTGGTGCAAAAGCAAAAAGAAAAGCTGGAAAAAATCGGTCCTATCAATCCCATGGCCATGGAAGCCTACGATGAGATCAAGGAGCGGCATGGCTTTATCCAAGGACAGAAGGAAGATCTGGTCAAGGCCAAGGAATCCCTGCTCACGACGATTTCCGAGATCGATCAGGTCGCCAAGGAGACCTTCCTGGATGCCTTCGACAAGATCAAGGAGAACTTCGTCAAGGTATTCCGCAGCCTCTTTACGGAGCAGGACGATTGCGATGTAAAGCTCACCGATCCGGATAATCCCCTGGAGTCCAGCATCGAGATTATGGCTAAGCCCAAGGGCAAGCGTCCGCTGACTATCAACCAACTTTCCGGTGGGGAAAAGACCCTGACCGCCACTTCCCTACTCTTCTCCATCTACCTGCTGAAGCCGGCACCTTTCTGTATTTTCGATGAGGTGGACGCCCCGCTGGACGATGCCAATATTGACAAGTTCAACCAGATTATTCAGAAGTTTAGCCAAGAGAGTCAGTTTATCATCGTGACGCATAATAAGCGCACCATGGCGAGTACCGATATTATCTATGGGATTACGATGATTGAGGCGGGAGTTTCGAGGGTGGTTCCGGTGGATTTAAGGGAGTTGGCGTAGCTTGCAATTCAGAAAGTAAAAGTTAAAATTCTGAAAAAGTAGGCAGTCGCAGTAGGAAGAGAAGTCCGAAGACTAGCGTGAAAAGGTCGAAAATTCGAAATGAGAGAGAAGAAGGCAAGGTGTAAGCCTGGTCTAGGGAGATAAATCAGGATATTGGATACAAGTCAGAAGACCTTTCGACTGAGATACTGTGTTGTCGGATTGAAAATCCTACGATATAGCCTCGGAATTACAAATTCCGAGGAGCAAATTGAGGCGGGAGTTTCGAGGGTGGTTCTGGTGGATTTAAGGGAATTGGCTTGATGTTAATGTGAGCGAGGCACGAACGAACCAATCCCTGTCATTGCGAGGAGCGTAAAGACGAAGCAATCTCCTAAAGATAAGAAGTTTGAGACTTGAAATTTGGAGTTCAGAGTTTAGAATTCGATATTGAAATCATAGGATAAAAAACGATTCTAGACCTTAATCATTTTAAGTTCAATTTTTTACAAAAACACTTTTATGGCAAAGGGCAAGAAAATATCGGTACAAGGAACGGAGGTAACCATTCTCTATTCAAAACAAGACGATTATATCTCACTTACTGACTTGGCGAGGTATAAAGATTCATCTCATACAGATACGATAATTCAAAATTGGCTGAGAAATAGAAATACGATCGAATTATTGGGAATTTGGGAGCATCTCTATAATCCAGATTTTAAACCCATCGAATTCGAGGGGTTTAAAAAACAGGCCGGGTTAAACAGCTTTGTTCTTACTCCAAAAAGATGGATTGAAGCCACAAATGCCATTGGTATTACCTCTAAGCAAGGAAGATACGGAGGTACTTTTGCACATAAAGATATTGCGCTAGAATTTGCCTCTTGGATATCTATTGAATTCAAACTTTATCTTCTTAAAGAATTCCAACGACTCAAAGAAGATGAAAGCGATCGGAACAAACTGGAATGGAACTTCCAACGAACCTTGGCCAAAGTCAATTACCATATCCACACCGATGCGATCAAAGAGAATTTAATTCCGGATGAACTATCCAAGGCACAAGCTTCCCTCATTTATGCAAATGAAGCCGATGTCCTGAATATGGCCTTGTTTGGAAAAACTGCGAAACAACGGCGAGAAGAAAATCCAGAAAAATCAGGAAATATCAGAGATTATGCCAGTATCGAGCAATTGGTTGTTCTGTCAAATATGGAGAGCACCAATGCACTTCTGATTCACCAAGGCCTCTCCCAACCAGAACGCTTACTGCAACTCAATCAGATGGCAATAGCTCAAATGAAATCGCTTATCAAACATAGGAAAGGATTGGAAAAATTAAATAACTGAAAAATCAGGAAAGGCTTATTTTAGCAAAAAAGCCAACGCACCATAGCCAGAACGGATATTATCTATGAGATTACGATGATTGAGGCAGGAGTTTCGAGGGTGGTTCCGGTGGATTTAAGGGAGTTGGCGTAAATGGAGACTTTTAGATGCAAGAGGGTAGAATCAAGATTTGGCAAAGAATGGTGCTTTAGCCCATTCAAGAAGAAAAATATATAGTCCTGGAGGCTTTAGCCAAAGTCTCGGTGGTTGGAGAGGATTCAAATAAAAAGTCAAGAAAAATAATTTCTATGGAACAGGGTATTTACGAATCATTGATTTCCAAACTGATCCAATCCAAACTCGATGAACTCGATCAAGAGGTATTTTTTGTAGACCAAAAACCTATCGATAAAAATGAGGCAAAAGATGTTTTATCTCAGTATTTCTCAATCGTCCTTAAAAGAGCTCTAGCCTACTTTTCAAAAGAAGATCAGGTCATCCACCAAATTCAGCTCGTGAATCAATTAATCCTTCTTTTGAAAGAAGAGCTACAAGATGAGGAATTTGAACAAGATCTCTTAGCACTCAACACCTCATTCCTGACTGCCATTTTCTCCAAATCAGACCTCGGTGTGGCTGATGTCCACTCTTTCCTCAAAAGCATTACCCCCGAATCAAGATTGATTTTTAGCTCCCTTATCACAGGAGGTGGTGGACCTAAAAAAATTCAACTTGACGGTGAACTACAAAAAGAAATCAGTTCGTCCGATCGAATCGACTTCTTGGTTTCTTTCATTAAATGGGCAGGACTAAGATTATTGATGCCTCAACTTGAAGCTTTTACTCAAAAGGGTGGAAAGCTTCGTTTAATCACCACAACGTACGTTGGAGCCACTGATGCAAAATGTATCGAGTTCCTCGCCAATCTGCCCAATACGGAAGTGAAAGTCTCCTATAACACCAAAAATGAACGAGTACATGTCAAAGCCTACCTCTTTTATAGAAATTCCGGATTTCATACAGCTTACATCGGCTCCTCCAATATTTCAAAAACTGCCTTGACAAAAGGACTAGAATGGAATGTAAAGCTTAACAATACAGAGATCCCCCACGTCATCAATACAGCCCAACAAACCTTCGAAACGTATTGGAACAGTCGGGATTTCGAAACATATGATCCTAAAATGCATTCTGAAAAACTTAGAATTGCACTCAAGGAAGGACGATTTGGAAGTAATGATCCCGGAGAAGTAAACTTGGGTTACTTTGATTTGAAACCTTATAAGTTTCAGGAAGAAATTCTTGAGAAACTGGAAGTTGAGCGGACTATCCATGGAAGATTCAAAAATTTAGTTGTCGCTGCAACCGGCACTGGAAAAACAGTAATTTCAGCTTTTGATTTTCGGAGATTCTACGAGAAAAACCAAGGCGCCAAGTTGCTTTTTGTGGCCCACCGAAAAGAAATATTACAGCAGTCTCTCGGCACCTTCAGAGGAATATTGAAAGATCATAATTTTGGCGAACTCTGGGTCGATGGGGAAGAACCTAACGAGTATCATCATCTGTTTGCCTCTGTTCAGACTCTTAACAATCGACTCGAGAGATTGGACTTATCCACCAATTATTTTGATTTCATTATCATCGATGAGGTTCATCATATTTCAGCCGAAAGTTACCGTCCAATTATCCATAGATTCTCACCACAAATCCTTGTAGGGCTTACTGCCACCCCAGAGCGAATGGATGGGGCAGATATTCTTTCTGATTTCTGTGATCATATTGCAGCAGAAATTAGACTTCCTGAGGCCCTTAATCAAAAGCTGCTTTGCCCCTTTAATTATTTTGGGATTTCAGATTCCGTTGATATTTCGCAAGTATCTTGGTCTAAAGGAAGGTATATGCCTTCTGAATTAAGTAAACTATATACCAGCAATGACCAACGAGTAGCTACTATTATTAAGTCCTTGGATAAATATGTGACCGATATTCAAGAAGTCCGTGCCTTAGGATTTTGTGTCACGCAGGAGCATGCCCAATACATGGCTGAAAAATTTGCTCTAGCTGGTTTAAAAGCCGATTATCTTGTCAGTGGTCGTACGGAAAATCGAGCGGAAATTCGTAATAGGCTTCGCAAAAAGAAGATCAATTATTTATTTGTAGTAGACATTTTTAACGAGGGCGTTGACATCCCCGAAATTGATACTGTACTATTTTTAAGGCCAACAGAAAGTTTGACGGTGTTTTTACAGCAATTAGGACGTGGATTAAGGCTTGCTGATCACAAGGATTGCCTGACTGTTTTAGATTTTGTAGGAAATGCTCGATCAGAATATGATTTCGAAGGAAAGTTCCGAGCTATGATTGGTAAAACCAATACCTCTATTGCAAGCGAACTAGAGCATAATTTTCAACATGTTCCACTTGGTTGTTCCATAATCCTAGAAAAGCAGGCTAGAGAAACTATCCTGAAAAATATCAAGGCATCTATTAGTCCAAATAAAATTCAATTAATTCAAAAGATTAGAAATTTTAGGCATCAAAGTGATTTGCCACTAACTCTAAAAAACTTTGTCACTCTTTATCAATTTCCTTTAGAAATTATTTATAGACGAGGAACCTGGGCCAGACTCCTCTATGAAGCAGGGGTTTCAAATGAACCAGACCACATTTATGAAAAAGAGTGGCTGAGTTGTGTTTCTAAAAAGTGGCTTTCCACCGAGTCCTACTCCTATTTTGGTTTTATTCTTCGCTTAGCAAAAGATAAATTTCAAACTAATTTGAAATCTTTGACAAAGCAAGAACAGCAAATGTGCCTTATGCTTCATTATGATTTTTGGCAAAACCCAGGTGGATTTAAAGACTTAGAATCCAGTATAAAAGCAATCGGAAAAAATCAGGATTTGGTAAATGAAATCATTGAAGTCCTAGAGTTCAAAATAGATCAAATAGGATTTAAGGAATTGGAAATAGACCTTCCATATGATCAGCCACTAAAGCTACACAGCAGATATACAAGAGATCAAATCTTGGCAGCCTTTGGATTTAGTTCTTTTCAAACCAAATCTTCTAATCGAGAAGGAGTCGCTGAACGGCCAGATATTAAGACCGAAATTCTATTTATAGATCTCAACAAATCAGACGAGCATTACTCTCCTACCACCATGTATGAAGATTATGCGCTTAACGAAACATTATTCCATTGGCAATCTCAAAACTCAGCAAGACCTGATTCTGGGAAAGGGTTGAGTTATATCAAGCATCAAGAAAGTGGTAAGCGAATCCTACTTTTCATAAGAGAGGAAAAACAAAACCAGTTTAAAAATACTATGGGTTACGTTTTTATAGGAGAAGGGAAATTTCGAGAATATTATGGGTCAAAACCGATGAGCATTAATTGGGAGTTAAATGAACCCATTCCAGCCTTCCTTTATCAGGCCTCAGCCAAATTGAATGCTGGTTAATCATGACCTTGACGCAAATTGACGCTGTATTTTCAAAGGCTTAAAAATCGCATAAGGTTATTTTTAAACTTTGACCATGAACAAACTCATTACCATTTCCACTGAATACCTACGCCCCTCTCGAACTATCGAAATCATTAATTTGGTCCGATATGAGGAAAGTAGATTAGTATATGTTTACAACTATGAAGGAACCCATTATCGAGTATTCTTTGATCTGAAAAGCCTGATTCAATTTTTCGAGAGTGCTGCAGAAAGCAAGATTTCTTTTGATTCCGAAGAGGATTTAGACGGATTTTTAGAAGCCTTTCCTATCCATTATTCTGGAACGGTATTTAATCTCAAGCTCAATTACCGATACCGAGACGGTGCCAATTACAAGCAATTTGGATCTGTGATCTTTAAAAATGAAGCCCTTATCACTCCCCAAAAAGCCTCCCGTCTTATTAAGGAAAAGTTGATTTCTACCGAATTCTTTGTTCCCCAAGATTGGAATCTACCTAGGCTTCAAAAGTATCCTTATGAACCTGAAATTGATCATGAATGGCACGAATTTGAAAGTTTTGAGTGGACTGATGAAGATGTGACGGATAATCGTGACATTTTAAGCTTCTTAAATGAGATTCAAAAAGGATATGAGCTTTAGATATGTTTTGAATATTTTCCCGCTGATTTACGCGGATTGGTTGCGCTGATTTACGCTGATCTTTCTATTCTTATTGTGAATTAATCTGCGAACATCTGCGTCTTTCTCTGCGGGAATCTGCGGGAGAAATGAATTCCCGGTTGGATTTAATGGTGTCTATTGGTTTTTTCTCTTTCAACTAGTTTAAAAAAAAAAGGAAAACAGATATTGAATACCAGGACCTTCCTTATGCCGGCAGCAAATCATTCAAATCATACTTTTCGTAGGTTTTTCGAGAGGATCGTTTGGCTTCGGTGAGTTCATTTTTTACCTGAACTTCCAGAAAGATTTCGGCTGGAATGCGAAATAGTTGCTCAAATTTCAGTGCATGGTCAATGGTGAATTTTCTTTCTCCACTGAAATACTTACTGATGTTTTTCGGAGAAATATCAATGTACTCCGCAAAATCCCCCTTTTTGACATTTAACTGATCTAGGACCTTTTTTAAAAATTCGCCAAGTAACTTGATTTCAGTGGAATCTTGAGTACCTAAATAGTTCATCAGGGAAAAGCGAAAACCCATTAAAATATCGTTTATGCGGTCTTCTTCTGATCGGTCCTGTAAAATCCTTTTACGGTGGATTTTGATTAATTCTTGATCATCCTTAGTTAAGCTTATTTTATCCTGAGAACCTATTTCCTCATCAAATTCTATATTTTCTTTTCTAGGATTCATAACTAATTGATTTGGTTTTAATTCTGTCAATTCTCGTTTCTGAACAAATACTCCTCTAATAAATTACGGCTTGGATCCGGATAAATTTCCATAAAACCAAGTGGGTTCATCATAGCTCCGTACTTTCTTCTATAATAATCTTCAAGCTTTGTATGAGAATCCTTCTCTTTCCCCATCGCCTTGAAAGTTAGTATTCCTTTATCCTCATTTTCCCCTCTCTCAAAACTCAGACCACAGGCGTATGCTATTAGACATCCTGAGATTCGTTTATACTTTCCAGCTTTCCCCTTGTTATGCGGTGCTACTTCCAACAAATCCAAGAATGGCCCCAGGACTTCATGAATCGAAAATATAATGCAGCCTTCGAGGATGCTTGGAGAATCTTCCTTTACCAAAACATAAGCCGATTTACCTTTTTCCTTTGATTTTTTGGCAAAGTTGAAATCCCAATTTTGGAGGTGAGAGGGAAGTTCAGAAAGCATTCTCCTTCGAATTAATGCTTTTACCGACTGAGCTGTTTTCACTTCTAAGATCAAAACCTTCATTCAGTGACCTTTTTTCAATAAATGAAAATACAAAAATTTTCCGTCAAAATTGTATGAATTTGAAAAATTTCACCTTTTATTAATGCTCGTTTTAAGCCGTATTTCAAACTAGGTTTAAAATGGCATGGATTCCATCCAAAGACTGGTTCTGCTTGTAAATTTCTTTATTGATTCTGATTTAAAACCTTTAAACGATTGATGACATTTTTCAAACAAACCCCCAACTCTCCCTTTACTTCAAAATCCCAAAACCTGAGGACTGTCCAGCCTTTGGACCGGTAAAACGCATTGATTTCCTGATCTCGCTCCCTATTCCGTTCGATCTTGGCGATCCAGAATTCCCGGTTGGATTTAATGGTGTTTTTTCGGTTTTCCCAATCGTAACCATGCCAGAAAGCACCGTCCACAAAAATGACTAGTTTGTATTTCTTAAGGCTGATATCTGGGTTGCCTGGGAGTTTCTTTTTGGGAGATTTATGTCGTATGCCAGCATGCCATAGGGCTTTCTTCAGGAGTTTTTCCGGTTGGGTTCCCTTCGACCGGATTTTGGACATGTTGGAAGAACGGCTGGCTGTAGTATAAAAACCATTTGCCTCCGAGAATTGGGGAACTGCGGTTTTTGGCCTTATGTAGGGAATCGGCTTCAATTATTTAATGGGTAATAAAACTGGAATCATATTCGTCAAATAGGGATTTTTGGTACGCGCCTCCTTTAATCTTATTCATAAGTTCCCGTATGAATTCGTAATGTTTGACATAAGGATTGGGAATCACAATGCTGGCAATTCCTTTAGATTGAAGGAGCAGCATTTTAATTTTATCAGATTCAATTCGCTTTTTGTTTCTGTAATGTTCTGTGCCGTTGATTTCAAAGACAATCTTTGGCGTCCTACCTTGATAAATTACCCCATCGAATTCCTTTTTATTGACTGATAGATTGTTGATTTCTTCCGGGAATACATCTACCACTTTTACATTTCGTTCAAACCGGCTGCCTTGCACCGAGCAATAGTGGCTCATCGTTTTGTAAAATTCGTCTTCAAATTTTGAATCATTCGAAAACCCGATAGTAAAACGATTTGCAGTGCTTTGCGGGATCTGTGTGGTACCGTTCTTTTGAACGTATTCAACCAAAGCATATAGATCATCATCCTTTTTAGAAAGCGTTTCTATCGCCTTTTTATCGGCAACAACAATTAAGTTTTCCTGCGCCCTTGTGACCCCCACATTGATCAATTGGCTGTTATTTTTAATCCAATCGTAGGTCCTCGGAGAGGTATTTCTTGATATGGAAGTAGATACGATGATCGTTTTGTTTTCTTGTCCTTGAATTTTGTGAATCGTACCACAACTTACTGATCCGTCTATTTTGTTTTTGGATTTTTCTGTTTCTAATAATTTATTCAAAACGGCTTCTTGATTGCGGAAGGGGGTGATGATGAAGACATCCTTTAATTGTTGGTCTACAATGTATTTTACGATCTCCATTGCTTCTTCAATGTTGGCATTTCTGCCCTGTTGATTTACATTGTTCACATCAATCAGTTTCAGGTCCCCTTTTGACTTAATCTTCGAAAGATTCAGCTTATTCTCGTAAAACCGCATGTTTGAATAGTTGATAATCTTCTTTCCACAGCGATAATGATAGCTAAGCAAAATGTCTCTGGAAATATTATCAATCCTTTTATACACGGATAGGATTGAATTCGTGTGATAATCATAAATCTTGTCCATACCAAACAACCGCATCAGCTTTTGGCCTACACTCTCGTCAAAAACGACAATTGGCTGTAGCTGATTTGTGTCGCCAATCAAAACCATGTTTCGGCACTTTGAAATAGGAATCAAACTTGTGGAAACCTCACATTGACCTGCTTCATCTATAACCAATAAATCGAATTTATATTTACGTCCCAGTTTACGGCTCGAAATATTGGTGGTCAGTATAATAGGAAATACTTTGGTGAGTTTTTGAAGGTTCTCATCCATTGCAAGCCATTTATTGAATTCTCTTACTTGTTTTTCAGATTCTTCAATTTCAAGAATTTCTACCAGTTGAGTATAATCTTTGGACCGGAGACGCTTAAGATACCTTAAGGATTCATAATAGAAAAATTGCAAAAGCTGGGGATTGTCTTTAATGACTTCATATAAATTGTCCAGATCATAGGTATTGGCATCCGGTATCTGCCTAAGCTTTTCTTCTATGATCAATTTTTCTTTTTCCAGTAAGTGATTTCCGGCTTTTGAGAGCAAACTGTTTACAAACTCTAGGTTTTGCAACTGTTCAATTCTGGTTTCATGATTTTTTATTTTCTCAAGTAATTTTTTGTTTTTCTCTTTCGACTTTTCTTTAAGATTATACAGCAGTTTTTCCTTAGGAACATCCTTGGTTTCAAAGGCATACCATTCCTTGATTACCTGAATAGCCTTTGCTACGCGCTCGTTGTTCCCAAGCCTTAGTACCGGGAGCATTATTTCCTTGTTTCGGTATTTACCTAGATATAATTTTTCATTAATTCCGTCAATGGGCACATTGTTATTGGATGAGATCAAAAGTGTTTTGCCATTGGTGAGGCAATTGACAATGATATTTAATATGGTTTGGGTTTTACCCGTTCCGGGAGGACCCTGCACATAAGTGATCGGGAATTTCAGAGCATTATAGATAGTTTGAATCTGATCAACATTTATATTCTGATCATACAGCACAATATGAGGTTCCTTTCGGTTTTTCCTATCGAGCAATGAGAGTTTTTGAAAGAATGCTTTTAAGGGGACTTCCAGTTCACCTTTCTCATATTCTGCATGTATGTTTTCATAAATCCCAGCAATATCTATCTGCGCATATCCCAAAACAATAAGTTCCGGTCTTGTGTTGATCAATTCGCCTGTTTTGAAATTGTCCCTCAACAAGTCTATAGCTTCAGATTGATTATTTGTGTAAATCGTCTCAAAATCTGAAGGATTTAAATCCGTGTAATAAGCCAAAGAGTGTTTTACATCTTTTATATAGAAATTGGAGTTGAACTGAGTTTTGCTCCCCACATATAGTTTTTTGTTGACCGGATCAAGGGTGAGTTTTCGGTAGGCAATTACAAATTTGCCCTTAGAAGGTAAGTCAATGGAAAACTCACTGATGGCCAGCTCATATTCATAATACTTTCGGTAATCGCTATGATAGATTTCTTTTATGATCTGTTTCAGTTGAGCGATCTTTAAGGGGAAGGGGTTTTCCTTTACTAATTCCGTCAAATCCACTCCCTGAATTAAATGTGATTTGTGCAGGAAGGGATCTTTATTGGCTTTGTAGCATTCCAGATAGTAATTCAATATGTTGTTATCATACCGGTCAAATTCATAAACCTGCAAACTTTCATCCTCCTCCAGTTTTTTGATCAGTTTGTCTGAAGATTCAAAATGCGAAAACTTCAGGATTTCGGCAGACTGAATAGCTGAGATAGATATTTTAGCATTTAAAATTGGAGGATCCTTGGTTACATTAAACATGTTTACCCACAGTTCATCTTTCGCGCTGATGTCGAGGATGCTGATCCAAAAAGGGGTGATCTCACTTTTCTTATTTTTGTAGGTAATATTTAAGTATTTCCCTTCCCGGATGGCTTTTCCAATAAGTGAAGTGATTTTTTTGTCAATCATTTCGTGAGCATTTTAAATTTCATGACTTCGAAAACTCATCCAGCGATACTTTTATGCATTCCAAACCTTTCAAATTAAGTATTTTTTCACCAACAGTCGGAAATATGGGTTGCAAAATGTTAAAGCTGAAGCTACTATGAAAAATATATTTTAGAATAGGCCAACCTTAAAACTAACAATCTAAACATCCAATGTTAGCTAAAATCCTGCCTTACTTATTACTGAATATTAATTCTTAGATTAAATTGAGTTGACAGTCTTTATTCCTTATTTTCAGTGGTTTTTAATTTCATCCTTGGGGCCAAAAAACAAGCTCTCATTCCCCCTCTCCATTTGAAAAACAGTTGTTTTCAATTTTTCTGGAACTCTCTCTCCAAAACAGAACATATAATCTTCCGAAAACTCCGGTACGGCTATCTTTGGACGCTTGTACTCCTTCTCTCCCAATCCCAAATCTAGGTCTTTTTAAATTCCTTATTCTTCAAACTGATTTAATTTAACTTCCAAACAGCCGACTTTTAGGGAAGCTTACACTACCAATTCAACTATACTTATTTTATGAAAAATTTAAACTTCGGAAAAAACAGGAAGAGGATTGACAGTAAACAATTGAAAATTAAACAGATCAGCGATTACTGATCTTTCTAAGAGAAATTTTGAGTTTAAAAATCTTAATTAAGGTGTCTATTTGCTCTTTGAAAACTCCCTGATTCTATCTATTTTCAACTTAATATTTAAATATCAGAGATGAATAGAGTTGAAGAATTAATCTCTTTTGACATTTTGGACACTGATCCGGAAATCGAAATGGATGAAATAGCCGAGATGGCAAAGGCATTGTTTGGTGCCCCAGTTTCGGTAGTTTCTTTCATAGATGGAAAAAGACAGTGGTACAAATCCAAAGTTGGAGTAGATTGGTCTGAAGTCCCCCTTGAAGACACTTTTTGCAAATTCACACTGGACAAACCAGATGAAATACTCCTGATAATAGAGCCAGAAAAAGATGAAAGAGTTGCGAACACCCCCTATGTGATTGGGGAAGAAGGTATCAAATTTTATGTAAGTGCTCCCATTGTATCAGCTAAGGGAAATGTATTAGGGACAGTATGCGTTTGGGATCAAAAAAAGCATGAGGTGGAAGAATCTCAATTACAAGCACTAAAAATCCTTGCGAAAAGGGTAATGATCTCATTAGAAACAAGAAAACTCCTTCGTAAACAAAAAATAAACATCGAACTCGCCGGTGAAAGACTCAAGAAGTTAACTGATTTTTCCCCAGGTGCATTATTCAAGTTCAAAGCTGACCCCAAAAAGAAAAAACTGGAAGTCGAATTTATCAGTGAAGGGATCAAAAGGTTGATCCCAGGAGTTTCTAAAGACAAGATCAAAAGAAATCCCAAGGAATTAATCGAAAAAATAAGACCTCCTTACCGGACTAGATTACTGAGAAATTTTCTTGAATCTAATGGCAAGACATCGGCTTTCGAACTAGACATTCCCATAAAAACCAAGGAAAACAAAACAGAATGGTTTTGGGTGAAAGCTAGGCCAGAAAAATCAGGTAGTCTAATTGAGTGGTATGGTACTATTCAAGAAATAGATCAAAAAACTGCTCATGTAGAATCCCTAAAGAACATGTTGTTTGACATTTCTCATAAAATGAGAGCACCTTTAGCCAAAATCAAAGGCATAATAAACATCATCAAAGATGATTATCCCAAATCTGATGATACAGAAAAATTATTTGACTACCTCCAAGATGGGACGGAAGAGTTAGACTCATGCCTCCGTAGTCTAAATGACGAGTATCAAAAAAAGATTGTAAAGCTTACAAAGATCAATTAAGAAAGTTGTCACCCGACAAACTGATAAACCATCTCGATATGCTCAATGCCATCTTCATCGTATACATCACCTTCCTCCTGGAAACCTAGGGATTGGTAAAACTTCAAGGCATAGGTCTGAGCGCCCAAGCGGATGGGGACTGGACCATAGAGCTTTTCACAAGCAGCAATAGCTTCTTCCATCACTTTTCGACCAAGGCCTTTTCCTCGATAAGCCGGAGCAGAAACCACCCGACCAATGGCTACCTCCTGATAAGAGAGCCCCGCAGGTACGATTCTGCAATAGGCAAGTAATTCTTCCCCTTGATAGATGCTGAGATGGTGACATTTTTGATCTTTATTATCCAAATCCAAAAAAACACAGTCCTGCTCCACCACAAATACTTCACTTCGAAGTCGAAGTATTTGATAGAGTTCTTCATTGCTAAGTTGGTCAAAAGTTCGGAGCCGGGTTTCAAGATTCATTATTATAGCCTTGTTTTAGGTTTTGATTTTAAACCAACGAATATAAATCAAATCTCCCATGGATAAATCCACTTTCCTCTGAAGGAAAGATTTTGAGGATTTTTAGAATTTCAATTGAAAACCAGCAAAGCTAAAACAAAGACAATCCCAATATCGATCCTGCACCAAGGAAAAGAGAAAACCGGTTTTGGAAGGAAAGAAAAAGGTTTGCCCTATGGCAAAGCAGTTAGGTTTTCAAATTGCCTGGGGAAAAGACTAACTATTCGAGCCCGAACTTAACAGTGTTATCCTCACTTCCCAATCATTCGATCGAATGTGAGAGGCAGAAGCACCTAACTTGGCCCGAACAATAAAAAATGCTTGATCCATAAATTCTCTTAATCCATATCATCTAAAGATTTTCCAAGTATTTTCCTGTCAGAAGTCATTAAAGATGAACGTAGGTGGTGAGATTGCGTAAAAACTGAAATCTATCTCAATAAAACCATGCGCAAATCCTTTTCCCTAGCACTACTTGTAATCGGTCTTTTTTGCATGACTTCTTGTGAAGATCTCGAAAAAAAGGTGGAACAAAAGGTGAATTCCATCAATGAAAAAGTTTTGAAATTAGACTCGTTGGTTAATAAGGAGTTTGAGAAAGTGGATGCCTTGGATTCCCTGATTGAAAAAGAGAAGGGCAAGTTGCAAAAATTGGATTCCTTGGTAAATTCCACTACCAATCAAGTCGATTCCCTAGTGCAAAACAAGGTTGATCGAATGAACCGAATAATAAATTAACTCAGCGACGTTTGTGATTGCCTTCAATCACCACACTAAGTTCCAAATTGGATATCGCAGCTTAGGTAGTATTTAGAAAAAACCATGCAGCCTGGATCCTTGGGGTAAGAAAGTGTATTCAATAAAACTTCAAGTAATCGATCCAAATCTCAAAGCTTCCCTCCTGCTTATCGGCTAATATAAAGCCAATACGCTTTATCCCGTCGAGTTCTTCAGGATCAATTCCTTTAGCCATGGTATTTCCCATTCGGCTGATTTCCAGATCTCTCAGGGGAATTTTCAAGGTTTGCCAGTCTTCGCTCTTTTCCCCAAATTTTTTCCGGTATTTTGGAAGATAAAAAGGAGTTTCCTTCTCAATCAGCAATTCAAATTTGCGGTCAGTGTCAGATTTGTATCGAATCTCGCAGAAAGAAAAATCAGATAAATCATAATTTCCCAAAGGGCTTCGAAGGGAAACAAATCCTCCGTTATTTTTCAAAGAAACTGTTCCGGAAAACAGTATTGCATCACTGCTAAGCTCGGCTTTGGATTCGGAGAGTCCACCCATTACGCCATCATTGATAATTGACCAGCGGCCAAAATCCTTTCCTTCACCAAAATCGAATACTAGGGGTTCTTTCATTTGAATTGCATTAAAATAAAAGGAAATGGAAGCAATGAAAATATGTAAATACATAAAATCTAAATCCCTTGTGGTAGAATTTGTTTTAAGATTACATCGACAAAATCCGAAATTCTTAAAAATAAATAGACAGAAATAGTAAAATTCATTTTTCTTTCATACCTTTGAGGCATCTGAGAATAAACTTGCTAAAAGCAGCAAGATGTCTCAAGTAAATGTATCGGTAATTATCCTGCCACAAGTAGCAAATCAAGAGTTTTTCCCACGGTCTTTCTTCTTTTCTTCTACTTTTTGATTCCCCCCTCTAGCACAAAAGCTAATTGAAGAATTAAACGCCGCAGATTGATTTGAAAGTAAAATTTAGAAGTATCCTTAGTACCATTAACACCCTTATTTATCAAAACCATTCGATTTTCGGAATCAGCTCTTTCTGATTTCTCTCTCACTCTACGCAGTCGCGTCAATAACTATTTCAAAGAACAGCAAACTCACAAGCATGGCAATACTGAAATGGTCATCAAGACTATCTTCATGTTGTCGCTTTATTTTGTTCCGATCACTCTGGTCAGTACAGGATTATTGACCGAGACCTGGCAGCTATTTACAGCCTTTATTCTAAGTGGATTTGGAATGGCTGGCATCGGAATGGGTATCATGCATGATGCCATACACGGCACTTACTCCTCCAACCCCAAGATCAATAAAATCCTGAGCTACACACTCAACATGGTTGGGGCAAATGCTAGCGTTTGGCGTATTCAGCACAATGTACTCCATCATAGCTTTACCAATATCCATGAAGGCGACGATGATATCAATGCTCCGTTTTTCTTACGTTTCTCACCAAACGTAAAGAAAAATAAACTTCACCCGTACCAATCTTGGTACACCTGGTTTTTCTATGGCCTATCCACTCTGTCTTGGGTGACCACCAAGGATTTCATCAGGCTTACTCGCTATCATAAGATGGGATTGGTCAAAGGCAAAAATGCCTACAGAAATACCTTCCTGAAAATTATGGCTTGGAAGGTAGTTTACTTCGCATTTACACTCGGAATTCCAATTATCTTCTCACCATTCGGCGTGGGGCAGATTCTTCTGGCTTTTCTTGTATTGCACTTCATCACAGGCTTATCGATTTCATTGGTGTTTCAGACGGCTCACATTATGCCTGATGTGGTCTTTCCAGTAATGGACGAAAATGGTACTGTAGAAGGTGAGCGAATGATTCATCAATTGGTGACAACCTGCAATTATTCACCAAAAAGTAGAGTTTTCTCTTGGATGATAGGCGGGCTGAATTATCAAGTAGAGCATCACTTGTTTCCGGATATCTGTCACGTACATTATCGGAAAATTGCACCGATCGTCAAGCAGACGGCAGAGGAGTTCAAACTCCCCTACTATTCCAAAAAGACATTTTTACATGCTTTGAAGGCACATTTCCAGATGCTCCATCACTTGGGGACGGTAGAAACAATCCCTGTAAAAAGCTAAACCACTATTCATGCAAACTTCAAAAAGAAATAATCGGCCAAATCCTTCCAGCCGAGGCTCGCAAGCGCCCAAAGGAAGGAGACCAGCCAAAGCAAAACCAGTCTCTAATCTTGACCCAAACTTGCTTCGGAAATCAGCTAAGCCCCTGCTTGCTGAACAGAAGCAGGAGAATAGTCAACGATTCAATGAGCTGAAGCTTGACAATAAAATTCAGCAAAACATCACCGCGAAAGGGTATGAGTTTTTGACTCCCATCCAAGAGCAGGCTATTCCCGTTTTGCTTCAGGGCAAAGACATGCTCGCCATTTCCCGGACAGGTTCCGGCAAGACCGCGGCCTTTCTGATCCCATTAATTGTCCGATTGATGCAAAAGCCTTTGGCTACCTCTCTTCTGATTGTCACCCCTACTCGGGAGCTCGCACTTCAAATTGGTGAAGAGTTCAAAGGACTAAGCAGAGGATTGAACCTTCGCTTTGCCACCTTTATCGGCGGAACGAATATCAATACTGACCTTAAGAATCTGGGACAAAAGCCACAGGTAATCATCGGTACACCGGGAAGACTATTGGATCTATCCAATCAGCGGGCACTTCGATTAAACCATATCAACACCTTGGTTTTGGATGAATTTGACCGAATGCTAGATATGGGCTTTGTCCATGATGTGAAGCGACTGGTGGAATTGATCGGAAAGCGCGAACAAACCCTTTTGTTTTCCGCGACTTTGGATAAAAATCAGCGAAAGCTAATCGATGGGCTTCTTCATCAACCAAAAGAAATCCATGTAGATCCGGGAACTGCAGCCAACGAGCATATCGAGCAGGAAACTATTCGAGTACCTGAAGGCAAAGACAAGTTTGAGATGCTACAGGATTTGTTTAGTGATAAAGATTTGAAAAAAGTCATTCTCTTCACGGAGACCAAAAGACTGGCAGATCGACTTTGTAAGAAACTCAATCAAAACGGCATCAAATCCGGACAGATTCACGGGAATAAATCGCAGAACTTTAGAAATAAGGTTTTGGATGAATTCAAAAATGAATCAATCCGGGTCCTGGTTGCGACGGATGTGGCAGCTAGGGGAATTGACGTGCAGGATGTCACGCATGTCATCAACTACCAACTGCCTATGACGATGGATTCTTATATCCACCGAATTGGACGGACGGGGCGGGCCGGAAAGACCGGTCGCGCGATCACCTTTATTAACTAAACCACGCAATATGGCCAAAAACCAAAATGCTTTTATGAAAAAGCAACGCGCTGAACTCAAACGCCGCAAGAAAAAGGAAAAATTTGAGGAAAAGCTGCAGCGTAAATCACAACCCAAAGACGGAAGTCTTGAAAATATGACGGTATATGTAGACGAATTCGGAAATCTTTCCGAAACACCACCTGAGCCGCCAACTACAAAAAAACAATTAAATCAAAACAATTACCGCAGTAATTCTGCTGCACAAAACAAGTAAAACTATGAACGAAGGAACAGTAAAATTCTTTAATGAGTCCAAAGGCTTTGGATTCATCACGCCATCAGACAACACTGAAGACGTATTTGTACACATCAGTGGTCTCGTACACGAGATTCGTGAGCACGACAAAGTTAGCTTTGACACAACTCAAGGTAAAAAAGGTATCAATGCAGTCAATGTGAAAGTAATCGGTTAATCCCGATTACTTGACTTGACCGGGCTCTCAAGCCCATCAATTCAAAAAATTATGAACGAAGGAACAGTAAAATTCTTTAATGAATCCAAAGGATTTGGATTTATTACTCCAGCAGACAATTCTGAGGACGTATTTGTACACATCAGTGGACTAGTACACGAAATCCGTGAAAACGATAAGGTAACCTATGATACCGTTCAAGGTAAAAAAGGAATCAACGCAGTCAATGTGAAAGTGGTCGGTTAATCCACCCTTATTGATTCAAAAGAAAAGCGGAGTATCTACTTCGCTTTTTTTTTTATGCCTTTTCCGATAATTAGAATTCTTCAATTCCCTTTAAAAAAGAATCAATAAGCGTATACTATCAGAGTCTTTTCGACACAATGCCTAAATCGATATTCATCAGATATTTTTTAACTTAACATTCTAAACCTCAACATTATGAAGAATCTAAAGTATCTCTCTTTTTTATTGATGCTGATTGCCTTATCCTGCGTAAATCGCTCCAAAAAGGAATTGGGTGAAAAATTAACCGAAACCAAGTCTATAGCCGGCGTAACCAAGATTAATCTTACAGGAGCATTTAATGTCCACATTCATCAAGGGGATGAAGAATTAATGGAGATTGAAGGCTATCTGAAAACCATAGACCAGCTTACGGTTTCTCAAGAAAATGAATCCTTACAAATCAAGTTTGGATCAAAAGAGATGGAATTTGAAGAAGGGTTTACCCCAGAAATTCACCTGACACTAGCCAACTTAGAAGAACTATCCTTTGACGGTGCAGGGAATATCGAGTCTGAGGGTAAATTGGAACTCAATAGTCTCCTTATCAAAGGAAATGGTGCTGCCAACTTAGAATTGGATTTCGACGCAGCCGAATTGGATGCAAGACTCAATATGATGGGAAATACGAATCTCAGAGGAAGTGCTGAAAATGCAAAAATCCTATTTGAAGGAATGGGAAATTTAGATGCAGAAGATCTGCTGACAACTAATCTGGATCTAAGGTCAAGTGGTATGGGAAGGGTGACTGTTTATTGTACTGGTGAACTTTCTCTCCAAGCAGAAGGCATGGGAGTAGTCAGCTACAAAGGCAATCCGACGGTAATCAAAGAGGAAGTAAATGGCCTGGGAATTGTGAATAGAAATTAAAAAGTAATATTCATCTGAATGAAAATGCGAGCCATTGTAAAGCTCGCATTTTTTCTTTTTTCAACTGTCTACTGTGCTAAGTATCCCCCATCTACAGGATAATAAGAACCTGTAACAAAGGAAGACTTCGAGGACCCTAACCAAAGAATCAATTCTGCCACTTCCTCGGAAGTGCCAAGACGACCGATTGGGTGTAGACCTTCTATCATTTTGAGCGTATCTTCATCCAAATTATTGGTCAGTAAAGGTGTGAGAATATACCCAGGTCCTACCGAGTTAATTCTTATATTTTTAGCTGCGTAGGCTAAGGCTGAAGCTTTCGTCAATCCTACCAAACCGTGTTTGGCGGCAACGTATGCAGGTGACATCGGAGTACCTACATCTCCAAGGATAGATGCAATGTTGACAATGACACCTTTCCCAACTTTTTCCATTGCTTGCAATTGATAATGCATACCGTAAAAAACGCCTGATAAGTTGGTGTTAATTACATTCTGCCAACCGTCTAGAGGATATTCAGCTGTGGGAGCCAACGGCCCTCCGATACCAGCATTATTTACTGCAATGTCCAGCTTCCCATATTCTTGAATGGCCGCGTCAACCAGCTTTTGATTATCTTCTGCTGAGGAAATATCTGCTTTGAAAAACATAGCCTCACCTCCGGCTTTCTTGATTTCGTCTGTTACTTCATTTCCTTGCTTCTCATCGACGTCAGAAACCACTACCTTGGCTCCTTCTTGAGCATAAAGTAAAGCAGCAGCCCGTCCGATACCCGAAGCAGCACCTGTGATAATTGCAACCTGATCTTTTAGCATTTTCATAGTAAAATGGGTTTAGAGATTTAAAATATTGTCCGTTTGAGATTACTTACAACTTTATAAACGTAAAGCATTGATTGAAAGCTTAAAAAGATCACCTTTTTAAAGCTAAACTGATAAAAATCATATTGGGATTTAACCCAGTTACTCTTTGCAATAATTTTTTGGAATCAAAATCATCACTTGCATTTATGATTTTTTTAGAATTTTATTATTCTATTAAGAAACAATATCGCTCATAGAAAAATTATATTCTGAATATTTTCAATTCCAACAACTCTGATGAACAGTCGACGTATATATGTTAACTAAACCAATAAAATAAATAAAAATGAAAACTTTAAATCCGTTTACGAAGAAAATTTGGGCTGTTGCAGCACTTCTGTTTTTGGGCCTTGGAACGCTTCAGGCGGAGACCAATTCCCATGAGACAAATCTAGAAAGACCCTTGAAGGTTGAAGAAATTTCAATTGAGATTTCCGAACGAATTCCTACCATCATTTTGGTAGATAAAAATCTAGAGATTGTCGCTCAATTTTATGGAAATACCGAGGAAGTAAAGCTGAAGTTCAGAGACACCTTCCAAAAGAGTGAGAAATTAATCGAACATAATGGACAGAAAATATATCTATTGACAAACTAATCAAGTCAATAAAAAGTAATTGAAATCAGCGGCATACCCATGTCGCTGATTTTTTTATTTCTTATTATTCTGAAAATTTCTTTATCGATTTCAAATCCCAACAGAAAGGTTTCTTTTTGTCATTTTCCCAGAGTGATCGATCTCGGAAAACTCATTATTTTTATTAAAATCCTACCAATCATGAACCTACAGGAAATCCAAGGAGAACTGCAAGAGCTAGAACTGCAGATGAACAAGATTTCACTATCATTTTCAGATCTTCTAAGTCAAATTCATCCAGAAAACAGGATTTCTGCAGAGAATCTACTTCACTACCTAGTTTTGAGGAGCAATGACATTCAAAACCTTCAAAATGAACTGCATGCAGTGGGATTATCATCGCTTGCATCCTGCGAAAGTCATACACTTCATCAAATCCAAGTGACTTTGGAGCGATTGGGTATAAAATCCGAAACAGTAGCAAAAAGCACTTCGGAATTTGGAGAGAACAAAATCAAAAATTCCAGTAAGCACTTATTTGGGAAACCACAAAAAAAGTGGTTGTCCGCAGTGATGGTCACTTTTGATTCCTCATTTCTTTCTCAGCCAGAGTTGATTGAAGAACTACTAAAAAGCGGAATGAGTGTAGCAAGAATTAATTGTGCACATGATCAGGAGTCCGTTTGGCGCTCAATGATTCAGGCGATCCGAAAAGCAGAGCAAAATACGGGACTTTCCTGCAAGATTCATCTTGACTTAGCCGGTCCAAAAATCCGTACTCTTCTACTTAAGAAAGGTAGAAAAAAAGGCAAGGTTGAATTAAAAATCGGACAAAAGTTCTGGCTGAGCGAGACTGAGAATGGTTTTGAAAAAGATGATTTGGTTGTAAGTCCAAATGAATCAAAAATTATTGAATCATTGAAAATAGGAGAAAGAGTTCTCTTTGATGATGGTATGATTTTGTGTTTGGTCAAGAGTACTGATGATAATAAGGCACTTTTAGAAGTTGTCAGGATTTCTTCAAAAAAACCATATTTAAAGGCCGAAAAGGGGATAAATTTCCCCGACACGAAATTAAATACCCCTTCACTTACAGCTTATGATCGCACGTGTCTGCCTTTTGTTGTATCCGAAGCAGATACGGTGGGTTTTTCATTTGTTCGTTCACCGGAAGATATACAACAGCTTCGAGCTGAGATGAGTCAAATTTCCAATTCTTATCCTTCAGTCATCTTAAAAATTGAAACGGCTGAATCTGTCAGAAACTTCCCATCCCTCCTTCTTGAAGGTATGAAGGATTTAAGTTTTGGAGTTATGATTGCGAGAGGTGACCTAGCGGTAGAAATCGGGTTTGAACGATTGGTTGAAATTCAAGAAGAAATATCTTGGCTCTGTGAAGCCGCACATGTTCCGGTAATTTGGGCCACTCAGGTACTAGAAAGTTTACACAAATCGGGTTTGGCTACACGGGCAGAAATAACTGATGCCGGGCGAGCAGCGATGGCCGAATGCATAATGGTGAATAAAGGTGCTCATACTTTGGAAGTTTTAAAATCCTTAAGGGAAATCGCGAAAAGAAGTCAAGGCCATCGCAGAAAAAATAGATTGCTATTCAGGCCATTGGGAATTGCAAAGTCCTTTTTCAATGTGGAATAAATTAGGACTAAGTGGATTACTGATCCTTATTCAAAATTACAGGAAGAATTTTCAGCTTTCCAGATAAGCGTTTGGTTCATCAACTCACTTGAGGGAATTCCACCTTCACCTGTGCCCAAATAACCCAATTCATTTCCATTGCAGTCATAGACTAAAAAAACTGAAAGGCAAAAAGGACAGCAGTTTCCGAAAATAAATGCTTTGCCTCCTTGGTAGTCCGCTGCTAAAACGTATTGATATTGAGCAAACTCCCCTTCTCCACCGAATTCCTTTATTTTCTCTTTAAACCAAGGAAGGTCTGAAATCTCATCATTTCCACAGACTGGAAATCTATCCTCACCTTGACAAGCGCCGAGCACCAATATGATCAATAAGGACAAGAATAGTAGTTTTTTCATGGATAGAATATAGCTAGTAATCAAAAGTGATTTGACATCGAGACGAATCAACATTTCAAATAGCTACAAATAAGAAAAAAGATTTGCCAAAGATTTCAGGGAAGTAGCCATTCTTCAACTCCTAATTTGAAGAAGAAAATTTGTTTTCTCTTTTTTTAAATGGATTTTTGGAGCGATGAACCCAAGCCACGACCTAGACGCAGTCGCGTTAAATTTCTCTCCAAACGACCTGTTATTACTGAATCTAGCTCTTGCTTTGATTATGTATGGGGTTGCTTTAGACTTGAGGGTTGAGGATTTCAAATATTTAATCAAAAACCCAAAAGCCTTTTTTCTGGGTGTCTTTGCCCAATTCCTTTTACTTCCGGCGCTTACGTTATTGCTCAATTATGTAATGAGGCCTCCTGCTTCTGTATCTCTGGGGATGTTTCTGGTAGCTGCATGTCCGGGAGGGAATGTCTCCAATTTCCTAAGTAATCTAGCGAAAGGAAATACGGCCTTATCGGTCAGCCTAACAGGGTTCTCTACGATTGGCTCTATTTTTCTTACCCCTATAAACTTTGCGCTTTGGGCTGGTTTTTATGGTCCTACACGAGAGTTGCTTCGAGAAATCAGTCTTGATATTTCAGAAGTATTCCTGACCGTATCCTTGATATTGGGGATACCTCTTGTGCTGGGAATTTTGACACGAAACTTCTATCCCAAACTGGCAGATCGCGCAAAAAAGATCCTTCAGCCCTTGAGTATTTTGATATTTGCTGCCTTTGTGGTTGTGGCATTTATGGGAAATCTGGACATTTTTCTTGAATACATTTCGGTCATCTTCCTTTGGGTTCTTGCTCACAATGCAGTGGCGCTTTCAGCCGGTTTTTTTACTGGTTTTTTTGGAAAACTTCCATTTCCAGACATAAAAACACTAAGTATCGAAACAGGTATACAAAATTCCGGCTTGGGCTTAGTTTTAATTTTCACTTACTTTGACGGACTCGGAGGAATGGCCATTATCACAGCACTTTGGGGTATTTGGCATTTGATTTCCGGAATGGCCTTGGCCTTAAGTTTGAAAAATATCAAATGAAGAACCTGTTTAACTGGATCCTTCGGCTTTTAGTCAAAATTGCTCTCCACCTTTTTTACAGGAGAATTTATGTGAGGGGAAAGGAAAATATTCCTAAAAACCGTCCAATCATCCTTGTAGCCAATCATCAAAATGCACTGATTGACCCTCTACTCCTTGCCACACATACCAGATTGAACCCTTGGTTTTTGACCCGGGCATCAGTTTTCAAAAAAGCACTCATAGCCAAAATTCTTCACTTTATCCGCATGCTTCCCGTGTATCGGGTTCGGGACGGTTTTTCTACCATTCAGCAAAATCAAAAAACATTCGAGGCAACTTTTGAAGTACTCCGAAGAAATGGAACCGTCATCATTTTTGCAGAAGGTACGCATAGCCATGTGCGCAACTTAAGACCACTAAGCAAGGGTTTCACCCGGATGGCATTTGGACTGAAGGAGAAGTATCCTGAATCAGAGCCGGTCATTTTGCCCGTGGCGATGGAATTTAGCGCTCATAAGCGAAGTGGCTCAAGGGTGAGAATAACCTTTGGAAATCCCATTCCCGTAGATCTTCCTCCATCCAAGTCCGGCCTTCTTACCAAGAAAGTGGAGCAAACACTTCGGGAGATGGTTGTATTGATTCCTGAAGATAATTATGAGAAAAACCTTCAAAATCTTATCGATGCAGAGGTAGATCTTACTATTAAAAAAGGAGTTAATGATTATTTGGAAAAAGGTATAATCGACTTTCAATACGAAAACCCTTCCGGCCTTCGCAATAAATTGATGAAACTCTTCCACTTGCCTTTGTACTGGATTTGGCTATGGATAAAGCCTAAAATAGATGACCATGTTTTTTATGCCACTTTCAAGTTTTTAATAGGCTTCTTTTTGGGGCCTTTATGGTACTTTTTGATGATTTGGGCGATTTTCGAAAGTGGTCAAGCAGCTTGGGCTTTGACTTTTTTCATTATGGCTATTATCAGTTTGTTCTGGAATAAAACCCCTCAAGAATAAGCCTTTCCTTACCAAATAAAATTTGGCAGGAATGTGTAACTTTGAGCAAAGAATAGGAAACCCAAAATATAATAACCATGACAGAAGATTTCTTGCCAATCAATGGCACCGACTATGTCGAACTTTATGTGGGAAATGCTAAGCAGTCTGCTCTTTTCTACCAATATGCCTTCGGATTCGAACTTATCGCCTATGCTGGACCGGAGACAGGGATTCGAGACCGTGCTTCGTACGTATTGAAGCAGGATAAAATCAGACTTGTACTCACTTCTCCTATGGTAGCAGACCATCCAATCTCGCAGCACATACAAAAGCATGGGGACGGAGTAAAAGTCCTGGCTCTTTGGGTAGATGATGCTGCTAAGTCTTGGTATGAAACTACTTCAAGAGGTGCAGAATCAGTAGCTGAGCCCAAAACCATCACCGATGAGTTTGGTGAGGTAAATGTAGCTTCCATCAAAACTTATGGTGATACCATCCATACATTCGTAGAGCGAAAAAATTATAAGGGAATATTCCTTCCAGGCTACAAGCCCAGAAAAAGCACTTATAACTCAACCTCCATTGGCCTCAAATATATCGACCACTGCGTAGGCAATGTGGAATTGGGTGAAATGAATAAATGGGTTGATTTTTATGAAAATGTGATGGGCTTCAAATTGCTGATCACTTTTGATGATAAGGATATCTCCACAGAATACTCTGCTTTGATGTCCAAGGTAGTCTCCAATGGAAATGGCTACATCAAGTTTCCAATCAACGAGCCTGCTGAAGGAAAGAAAAAGTCACAAATCGAAGAATACCTTGATTTCTACAATGGAGCTGGCGTACAGCACATGGCCATCGCCACGGATGATATCATCCACACAGTGGGTGAGCTGAGAAAGCGGGGAGTTGAATTTCTTGAGGTTCCTTCCACCTACTATGATGATTTACTCGATCGCGTAGGTACCATAGATGAAGACCTTCAACCCTTGAAGGACCTCAATATTCTTGTAGATCGAGATGATGAAGGTTACCTCCTTCAGATATTTACCAAGCCACTTCAGGATAGGCCTACCCTATTCATTGAGATCATTCAGCGAAAAGGTGCCACATCTTTTGGAAAAGGGAATTTCAAAGCACTCTTCGAGGCTATCGAGCGAGAACAGGAACTGAGAGGCAATCTCTAATCAACTCAAATCCCGGCTATCACAGTCGGGATTTTTTTAATTTGAAAATTCAAAAGTAAGACTAAGGGATTGCCCTCTTTTCTCTAGGGATCCAGTTTCTGTTTGATCTCTTCCGTACGAGTCTTCTAGCAAAAAGGATAATTCCTTATTTTCTTTTGTGCGAAAATCATCAACATTGTTTGAAGCATTCCATTTCATACTAATTCCCGCTTCCGATGCTTGGATAGTCAGTTTAACCTTGTCGAAATTGAGCTTTAATTGATTGAATGCAAAAATATTGACGATTCTTTGGTCCCCACTATTGGACGAAGCTGACCAATTTCCAAAGTCCGAACCACTCCAGCTGCTTTCCACCAATTGCTTTTCCGGCAAATTAAAGGCCAAACCTATTGGATACTGCTCGGGGATTTGGCCTTCCACTGAAAGCTTCAAAAGCCCCGAAGGAAGAATGGTCCATCGGAGTTGGTTGGGCCAAGGCGAGTAAAAAGAACTTACCTGAATACTCCCATCCGGAAGTCTTTTCCAGGAAAACTTTTGATATTCAGAGTTGACACCCACAATTTCCTGAACTTGCGAAAGCTCTAGGACATGCATACCTACCTTCACTTTTTCCAAGCCTCCATTTGCCTTTGTAAAAACAAAAATCTTGTCTTCGACCCGAATTTGTAGATCAATCGTCGATTCCCTAACGACAACTTCAGTCGTTTCTTTAGTAAAGAAAGTATCGGAAAGTGGAATAAACAGGATTCCTTTCCACAGAATCAAAACAGTAATAATAAAATTTATCAGCATTATGGGGGAAATGAGAATGCTAAAGTACTTTTTTCTTGATGAATTAGAAACCAAAATGGCTTGCAACAATAACCGGACCTCTAGAAAATCGATTTGGAAGAAGAAGGTTTATTTTAGGAATGGATTTAAGGAGATTAAATGGCATTTTTTGACATTTTACATATCTTAGAATCGCACAAACAATTTTTAAAGAAATGACTACGATAGACCCTGCAATCTTAGTAAAAGCCCAAAGCTGGCTTCAAGGAAATGTTGATGAAGAAACCAAATCAGCCATACGAAAACTTCAGGACGAAGACCCTAAAGAATTTATAGACTCTTTTTATCAGGATCTGGAATTTGGGACCGGTGGACTCCGTGGATTGATGGGCGTCGGCACCAATCGAATGAATGTCTACACCGTAGCTATGGCCACACAAGGACTTGCTAATTACCTTTTAGCCTCCTTTCCCCATGACTCCATCAGCGCGGCCATCACTCACGACAGCCGAATCAATAACACTCTTTTTGCAAAAACCACGGCGGATGTGTTCACTGCCAATGGCATTAAGGTATATTACTTCCGCGAAATGCGACCTACTCCCATGCTTTCATTTGCAGTAAGGCATTTTGGATGCAAAAGTGGTGTCATGATCACTGCCTCGCACAATCCCAAGGAGTACAATGGATACAAAGCCTACTGGGAAGATGGAGCTCAGGTAGTTGCGCCGCATGACAAAAACATCATCGCTGAGGTACAAAAAATCACCTCTTTTGATCTCGTTAATTGGGATAAAAATGATGACTTGATCGAGTACATCGAAGAAGATTTCGATCAAATCTATTTGGAAAAAGTAAAAGGTCTCAGCTTGGAGCCAGCTGCAATTCAAAAGCAGAAGGATATGCCAATTGTGTTTTCCCCTATCCATGGAGCTTCTGGCAAAATGGTACCTGAAGCTTTGGAGGCATTTGGTTTTGAAAATATCCATGTTGTAAAGGAACAAGCAGAGCCAGATGGCACCTTTCCAACCGTGATCTACCCAAATCCAGAAGAAGCTGAGGCACTGGCAATGTCAATCGAATTAGGAAAAAAAGTAAATGCAGAACTGATTTTGGCATGTGACCCGGATGGTGATCGCTACGCAGCCGTTGTCCCAAATGAAAAAGGTGAGTTTGAATTGCTAAATGGAAATCAAACAGGCACCCTTCTCACTTATTATCTCCTCAGCAAATGGAAAGAAGCAGGAAAGTTGAACGGAAAGCAGTTTATGGTCAATACCATCGTAACTACTGAGCTAATCAATCGCATTGCAGAAGGATTTGGAGTGAAATGCTTCAATGTATTGACCGGATTTAAAAACATCGCAGCAATCATCCGTGATTTGGAGGGAAAAGAAACCTTCATTGGAGGCGGAGAGGAATCCTATGGTTATTTGGTGGGCGATTTTGTCCGTGACAAAGACGGCGTAAGTGCTTGTGCTATGGTCGCAGAGGCAATTGCCTATTACAAAACGCAGGGAAAACCCGTTTTTGAAGTCTTGGGGGAAGTTTATCAGCAATTCGGTTTTTACAAAGAATCATTGATTTCTATCACCAAGAAGGGTAAAGACGGCGCAGAACAGATTCAGGCTTTGATGATGGACTTCAGAACCAATCCTCCAACAACCATGGATGGAATAGCCGTAGAAACCATCTATGATGTCAAGGAAAGCACGATTCAGCATGTCAAGAGCGGTAAAAAAGAAAAACTTGATTTGGACTCTTCGAATGTCATGCAATTCTATCTTGAGGATGGTAGTAAGATTTCTGCAAGACCTTCCGGAACAGAGCCAAAAATCAAATACTATTTCTCAGTCAGTGCACCTTTAGAAAATGTATCTGACTATCGGAAAGTGGAGCAGGAATTGACCAAAAGGCTTGAAGGACTGAAACAGTATTTTTCATAAAAATGAAAAAGCAGGACTTCAAAATCCTGCTTTTTTTATACCCTTTGCCAAAGGACATCAGTAAAGTAATCTTCCGTATCATTAAAAAATTCAACAACCTTAAAACCAGCATTTGCTGCAAGAGACTCAATTTCACTGATTCCATACTTCCTACTTGTCTCTGTCCAAATGGGTTCAAAAGCCTCAAAAGAAATGATTTTTCCAGCTTCAGAGAAGGTAACCTGCTGATTTTTTAAGGAGACTAAATAGCTGCGACATTCTCCGGTAATCGGGTTGTAAGTCGGCCAGTGCTTAAAGTTATTTCGATCAAAGTTTGCAGACAACTCCCGATTGATTCGATCCAAAAGATTGAAATTAAATTCCTTCGTCACTCCGTGAGAGTCATTGTAAGCCTTCAAGATTATTTCCGGGTCTTTCTTTAAGTCGATACCCAGTAATACCCAATCGTGCGTTTGACACCCAGCAGCAATTTGGTTCAGAATATCCTTTGCTTCTTCCAAATCAAAATTCCCGATATTCGATCCCAAAAAAAGTATTAACGTGGGCTTACCATTCTCCCAAGGCCTCAGTTTCATTGCCTCTCTGTAAGAAGATTGAAGAGGTTTTATATCGATCCCGGGAAGCTCTCGAATTGTCTTTTCTTCTAATTCCATGAGTACCGAACCGGAAAAATCAACCGGAAAGTAAGTGAAATTGACATCAGGTTTAGATTTGAGGTATCGGAGCAAAATCCGAGTTTTCAATCCATCACCTGCACCCAGTTCCACCAAATTAAAATCATGTGTCACTTTGAGAATTGCTGAAAAAATGACTTCATGCTGTCTTTCCAAAATTTCAAACTCCTTTCTGGTCAGGTAATATTCCGGAAGGGACATGATTTTTTGAAAGAGCTTATCCCCTTTTTCATCATAGAAGTATTTGGAAGAGAGCCGCTTTGGATATTGATTAAGCCCTGAAAGTACTTCGCTCAGGAATGCATTTTTCTTAGAATCGGAATTGGTCATTTTTTAAAGGGATTTGGCAAGGCGAATGCCCATAAACTGCCATCTAAAATGTGGATGAAAAAAATTTCTGTAGGTAGGTCGAGAGTGATTCTCAGAAGTGGCAACAGATGCTCCGCGTAAAACCATCTGGTTCACCATAAATTTACCATTATATTCTCCCAAAGCACCTGGGGCTATACTAAATCCTGGATAAGGCAAGTAGGCCGAACTCGTCCATTCCCAGCGTCTCCCCCAAGAAAATTTGGACTGAGCTACTTCCCATTCAAACTCCGTCGGTAGTCTCGCTCCCTTCCATGCAGCAAAAGCGGATGCTTCATAAAAGTTGACATGTGCTAAGCTTGCTTCAAGGTCAAGGTCTCTGCGACCTGCAAGAGTGTAATAAGTCCATTTTCCATCGACTTCTTCCCAATAAAGAGGAGCTTTTTGGGATTGATTTTGAATCCATGACCATCCTTCATCATGCCAAAACCTAGATTCTTCATAACCTCCAGAATCCATAAATTCCAAATATTCTCCGTTGGTAACTAAGGAAGAGGCGATTGAAAAGGGTTCTAAGAATACCCGATGCGCTTTTAGCTCATTGTCAAAGCAAAAACCATTTCCCCGAAATCCTATTTCATAGATGCCATCTTGTATTTCGATCCAATTACTTTGATTCTCGGCACTGTACTCCTGAATATCAATCACTGCAGGATCAAGGGGATTGTGCCAAAGCGAAAATTTTAAATCCGTGATCAGAAGTTCCTGATGCTGCTGCTCATGATTGAGTCCCAAGCTGATGAGATTCACCACCTCTTCGTTAGCATCCTGGATTAATTGAGACATGGCTTCATCTACATAAGCTCGGTATTCGAAGACTTCACTCACAGCAGGTCTAGTCATGAGACCGCGCTGATTTCTTGCGGTCCGTCTACCCATTGAATTGTAGTAGGAATTGAAAAGGAAATTAAACTGTGGGTGTTTTACCTGGTATCCTTTTAGATAATTAACCAAAATAAACTGCTCAAAAAACCATGTGGTGTGAGCGAGATGCCATTTCGGAGGGCTTACTTCCTCTGATGCCTGCAGGCTAAAATCTTCAATAAGGAGGTTTTTACATAGATTTACAGAACGGGAGCGTACCGATTGATACTGCTTCAAAAGACTCATGAATCAAAAATTAGTAAGTCTTAAATTTATAAAATCATCCCTCCTTTCCCAAATGAATAAGAGCCTCTCCCACGTTAATTACTGGTAAATTATTTAAGCCAATTATATGGCCATCAGAAGGAGCTTTGACTGGGATTTTAATTTGGCCGTAAGGATCGGTTATTCTTGCTAATATCTGTCCCTTTTTTACCTGATCTCCTGCTTTCACTGAAGCATTAAAAATTCCTGACGATTTTGCTCTGATCCAAGAAGATTCCTTCAGAACGATGGTGTCTCTCCTTTCGGAGTTTTCCTCAATCATACCAAGATGATGAAGGATTCGTTTTGTACCAGCAACACCCTCATCCGTCGATAATTCGTCGATTCGCATCGACTCCCCTCCTTCGAATAAAATCAATTGCTTTCCGGCTAAATAAGCGGTTTTCCGAAAAGACTTATCGATCAATTTCGAATTGACTACGTAATAAGTCCCGAATACCTCAGCTAATTTTCGTGCCTTTTTATCTTTGAAATCCACACGAACTTGTGGTTGGTTGGCAAGCATTCGGCCTCCCGTATGAAAATCTATTCCCAAATCGATCTGCGGAATAATCTCCTCACTTAAAATATAGGCAATTTGTCCTGCAAGGGATCCTTTTTTGCTTCCAGGGAAGCTTCTGTTTAGATCTCGTCCATCAGGAAAAGTTCTGCTATTTGATAGAAAACCATAAATATTGACCAAGGGAATGATGATGACAGTACCCAAAAGCAATTCCAGTCCGGCATCAATTTCATCCAAAATCCTTCTGGCAGTCACTATCCCATTGATCTCGTCACCATGTACTCCACCCGTGATCAAAACCACAGGACCAGGCTCTTTCGCAGCCCTTATAAAGATCGGAAGATCAATCAGCGTATGCGTAGGAAGCTTAGCAATTGGGATTTCTATGTTGACAGATTGGCCAGGTCGGATCTTGACTCCGTTAATACTTAATTCTTTCATAAATCCTCTTGGGAATTCGGTTCTATTTTCAGTAAAAAACTTTTTCTTTGCAGAGATACAGCCCATGAATATACAAGAAAACACGTCGCTAAAACCATACAATACTTTTGGTATAGACGCAAAAGCAAGATTTTTTACAAAAGTCTCAGGACTTAAGGAATTAAAAGAGGCCCTTCTATTTGCAGAGGCTCAGACTATCCCCATTCTTATCCTTGGCGGAGGAAGTAATATCCTTCTGACACAGGACTTTTTGGGATTGGTGATCAAGTTGGAGCTTAAAGGTATTAAGGTGCTTCAAGAGGATTCGGAAAAAGTACTTGTATCAGTTGGTGCTGGTGAAAACTGGCATGAATTTGTTCTTTTTGCAATTGCTCAAAATTGGGCAGGAATAGAAAATCTTTCGCTCATTCCGGGAACAGTAGGCGCCTCTCCGATGCAAAATATCGGTGCTTACGGCGTTGAAATCCAACAAGTGTTTGATCACCTAAAAGCCTTAAATCGAAAAACCTTAGAACTGGAAACCTTTTCTGCAGAAGAATGTCAATTTGGCTATCGGGAAAGTGTTTTCAAGCATAAACTTAAAGACAAGTACATTATTTGTGAGGTCGTCTTTCAGCTTTCGAAAATTCCTTTGATCAATATCAGCTATGGAGCTATAAAGGATACTTTGGCAGAAATGAAAGCTGAGAATCCTGGAATTAAGGAAGTATCTGATGCAGTTATTGCCATTCGTCAGTCCAAACTTCCCAATCCAGCTGAAATAGGCAATGCAGGATCGTTTTTTAAAAACCCCACTATTTCGGAATCTACTTTTGAAAAGCTAAAAAATCAATTCCCCGAAATTCCGGGCTATAAGGTGGATGAGGGCATTAAAGTCCCCGCTGCTTGGCTCATCGATCAGGCTGGTTGGAAAGGCTTTAGGCGAAATGACATTGGTGTCCACAACAAACAAGCTTTGGTTTTGGTCAATTTTGGAAAAGGGAAAGGGAAAGAAATTCAAGAGCTCTCCCAGGAGATTCAACAAAGTGTGGAAGAAAAGTTCGGAATTAAATTAAGCCCTGAAGTCAATTTCATTTAAATCAGAGGATCATGCACCTCTAATTCCTTATGATAACGGTCCACCTGAACACCAAACTTTCGTAAAAAGTCCACGCCTTCATCACTTCCAATTCCCTTGTATTCTGCGTAGGAAAAGAGGTAAACCACTTTAGCTATTCCCATAGAAAAAATAATCCTCGCACATGGAAGGCATGGAGCTAGAGTCACATAAAGTGTCGAACCTTCAACTGTTGTATTATTTTTTACTGCGTATAAAATTGCATTTTGCTCTGCATGTAGGGCAAGGGAACAGCTCCCTTTGCTGTCTCGTGCGCATCCGGTCTCGGGAAATTCCAAATCACAATTGTGTGTGCCTGCAGGAGGCCCATTGTATCCAATAGAAATAATTCTCGTATCTTTTGTCAAGACAGCACCCACATGCTTTTTGATGCAATGAGAACGCTTTGCCAAGTTGACGGCCAACTCCATAAAAATATCATCAAAATCAGGTCTGCTCATGTCGCGAATTTTCTCCAAAATTAGTTATACATTTTAGGTAGGAAAATAGGATTTCAAATTCCTTACATAAAATGCCAAAATTGGTTTAGGATTTGTGATTTGATTGAAAGGTAAAAATACTCTGAAATGCTTAAAGGAAAATATTCAATTGGTTGGACTATCCTTTTGATGGTGGTCATACAATCGTGTAGTAGCATAGAAATTTTTAAAGAAAACACGGAGCTTCCACTATCAGCAGAATACAATTCTTTCGTGATCGTCAATGCTGAGGTGAATATGAATGGCTTTTCGGCCCAGTTTTTAGATGCGAAAGTCCAAGACAAAATTCGCGAGTCTCTCGAAAATCATGGACTAACCTACGATCGGGTCAAACCTGACCTGGTCATTCGCTATGGTTCTAATGAAGACTTGAGGCAGCGAGAAATCAACAGTTTTAACAACCCTTACCCATTATGGGGAATGCGGGTTTGGGATCCTTGGATGTTCAATCCTTATTCACCTTATATGGATCCGCCACGTACGGACAACTACGAGCTCCTTCAGATAATCATAGATTTTATTGATCCGGAAAAAGACAAATATTTAATGACCCTAACCGGCGTGACGGAAGTCAGCAGTCCCAAATACAAAGAGAAAAAAGTATTAAAAACCACTGAAAAAGTTGTTGAACGCTTTGTTTCAGAAATTGATTTCTTAGAGAATTAGAAAATAGTTACATCAATTATTGAGATACTCCTACTCTTTCATTGGAAGGGTGTGAAAATTCACTAAATATTACAAAGTAATTTGGCAGGTAATTTGCTAAAATAAAAGAAGATTGTATTTTTGTATTATATTTATTGTAATTCAGCACCTCAATTTTGCATTTTAATGTTAACTATTGTTCTCATAGACGACGATCCTATCAGCACATTTGTGACTGAAAAACTCATATCTAAGAATGTCAGACAAGATTGTCGCTTCTTCAAATATCAAAGTGCAAAGGAAGCCCTTCAGGAAATAGCAAGCATCAATCCCAATTATCTTTTTTTAGATTTGAATATGCCTGAAATGAATGGATGGGATTTTTTGGACCGGTTCAACCCAAGCGATACAAAAGCTGAAATTTACATTTTGAGCAGTTCGGTAGATGAACGCGATATCAATAAGGCCAGTCAATACCAGTTTGTCAAAGACTACCTCTCCAAGCCTCTGGTGAAAAAGTATATTCAAAATATTTTCAATTAAAATTGACGAATTCCCGGATGGGAATTTTTTTTGGCTTTTTAGAAAATCTTTTTGAGAGATCGGAACATTCGTTTTCAGGATTGGTTTTATTTTTATCAAAACAAGTAAAAATTATGAGACCAATTCAACCCGAATTAATTGGAGCAATCGAGCGGACGGCCAAGAAACTTAAAGATGGAGGATCAAGCTATCAATGGGGACACATGGGCGCATGCAACTGCGGAAATCTTGCTCAGGAACTTACACCTTTTTCAAAAGCAGAAATTCACCGATATGCAATGGAGCGCTCTGGTGATTGGAATGATCAAATATTAGAGTTTTGCCCTACAAGTGGTTATCCCATCGACCTTGTTATTCAGCGGATGTTGGATTTTGGTTTGACCTTAGATGATCTCGGACATTTAGAGACACTTTCTGCACCAGAAGTATTAGATCGTATTTCATTCGAAAGAAAGCAATCACTTAGCCAAAACAAGCGAGAGGATGTGGTATTTTATCTAGAAACTTGGGCTAGGGTACTTCGTGAAAAATGGGAAAAACAACAGTCATCCGAAATTTTGGAAAGAGTTGAGAAAAATTCAATTCCGGTGTATTGAGCAATTTGTTTTTTTAATTTATTTGCATCGTTTTCACTTAAACCACAATCTTATGGAAGATTTCGAAGATGATTTTGATGAAATGGATGACTTTGATTCCGAAGACGATTTTGACTCTGAATTTGAGGACGAGTACGATCTAGACGAAGAATCAGAGTTTATCGATGACAACATCATGGACTTTGATGAGGATGAGGATGACTTTGAAGAAGAAGACGAGGACCTTGACGACGAATTTTAAATGACAAGGCCCAAGAACTTGTTGGTATTTTGGGCCTAGTCTTTTATCTTCGAGCCTTGAATAAAACATCAAAAATCTAGCTCATGATTCTATTGGATATTTTCAGTTCACCTATCGCGTCCGGCGCTCAGCTATTCTTACTGATTGTTGTAATTTTGATAGGACTAGGCGCAGGTCTTTCAGCAGTAGATGCACGTAAAACCTTCTCAAAGGGCAAAAAATAATCTTAACAAAAGGGCTTCTGCCCTTTTTTGATTTATGGACAAAAAACAAGATTTCTCTAATCACGCTCGGTATTTTCCTTTTCATCATTTTATCCTTGCACCCTTATCCTTAGCTTTTTTCATCTGGACTTTAGTAGATTTAGATTTCTCAAGTTCTGAAGAAATTTCAGAAAGTGTAAAATCTTTGATTTTAGCAATCATGGTTCTGTCACTTCCCATGTTGGCTAGGATCTATGCACTCAAAAACCAAAATCGGATCATTTTTGCGGAAATGAGAGCTCGCTATGCCGAACTTACCGGCAAGGCTTTTCGCGAAAAAGAGGAAAAACTTAAAGGAGGTCAAATAATTGCCCTACGATTTGCCAGCGATGAAGAATTGATTCCCCTGATTGAAGAGACAATCGAAAAAAACTACACCCCGAAGGAAATCAAAATGAAAATCAAGAATTGGAAAGGTGACTATCAGAGAGTCTAAATAGTCAATTTCTTTTCTAAGGTAAGCTTCAGATTTTCAGCTGCTTTTTTCTTAAAGTCTATTCGAGAAAAATCTAATTCTGGTAATTTCATAACAGATTCAAATCCAAAATCTTGACCATCCTCACCTGAAGTAACAAGGTAGCATGGCTTTTGGTATTTCTTGCATATCTGTAGCAATTCAAAACACCCTTTTCCTTCTTTAGATTGTTGATCAAACCTACCTTCTCCCGTCAAAACGACATCGGATGACTGAACCTCTTTTTCCATAGCCACTTGATCAAAAAAATAGGAGGCTCCAAATTTGATATCGGTGGGAAAAAATGCATTTAACCCCAAGGCTATTCCACCGGCTGCGCCAAACCCCATAGAATCCTTAAATGGCTTTTTTGCCTTTTGGTAAAGTAGATGGATGATTCGGGATGTATCTTCTGAATAGGAATCCATTTGATCCGATTTAAGGCCTTTTTGCGGTCCAAATATTGGGATCGCACCTGCATCTCCGAAAAAAGTATTTCTCACATCGCAGAGACAGGTAAAAGTAAGTTTTGAAAGCTTTGGCTTAGACTGCACGTAAGCCAACTTTTTCAACAAATGATCTGAGAAAGGAACAATCTCCTTCCCTAGGGGATCTAAAAACACAAATCCCAAGCCCTGTAGGATTCCCAATCCCAAATCTATACTGGCACTTCCTCCAAGCCCAAGAATTACGTGCTCTGCCCCCATTTCTACACCTTTTCGGATCAGTGTTCCTGTTCCGAATGTGGAAGCCACACGAGGATTTAATTCGGTACTATCCAATAGGCCGATTCCACTGACAGTAGAAACGTCCAAGTAGATTGTTTTTGATTGAAAATCATAGCCAAAGGAACCAAGAGCCGGTCTTCCAAATGGATCTAGGGACCAAGTATTTACTTTTTTAAGCCCCAAATACTCGGTCAAAAGCTCACACGTGCCATCTCCCCCATCCGCAATCGGTATCTTTTTGACCTGAGAGTTTGGATACTTGCTGGCTACTATTTGCTCGATAATCTCGGCTGCATGGCTTGCCGAGATAGTTCCTTTGAAAGCATTCGGAGCTATTAAGACTTTCATTTCAAGGCATTCATCCGCTCAAAATAATCCTTGTAAGCAGCCTTGACTTTTGGTGCTAGATATATGGTAGAAATCATGGTAGGTATTGCCATGATCGCATACATTCCGTCTACTAAACTAATCACTACTTCGAGAGAAGCCACAGCTCCAGCTACAATGGTGATTAAATAGAAATAATTGTAGAAATCAGCTCTTTTGGCCCCAAATAGATAATTGAAACACTTATGGCCATAATAAGAATAGGTAAACATGGTAGATAGTGCAAAGATTAAAACAGCTGCCATCAGGAGGTATTTTCCAATACCCGGCAGGGCTGTTTCAAAAGCATTCAAGGTCAATATTACACCATCGTCTACAGAAGACTGCCATACTCCCGTCACCAAGATCACAAAAGCCGTAAGCGTACATACCACAATTGTATCGATAAATGGACCCAACATGGCTATTAGACCTTCTCGTATCGGTTCCCGGTTTTTAGATGCTCCATGCACCATGGGAGCGGTACCAATTCCTGCTTCGTTAGAGAAAGCTGCTCTTCTAGCACCTGTTACGATTACAGCACCTACTACTCCACCAGCAGCGGCTTTTCCTGTAAATGCATCAGAAATTATCAACCAAAACATTTCTGGCACTTCTACATAATTCTTTCCCACTATGATCAAAACGGTAACAAAGTAAAGGGCTACCATAAAGGGTACGAGACGGGATGCCACTCCTGCAATTCGCTTAATCCCTCCCAAAATGACAAAAGCCACCAAAACCATCATAGAGATACCTATTATCCATCGAACAGTGTCTGTTGATTCGATCCCGGCAGGTTCTAACATTACAGCTCTGAAAACGGCAGAAAGTTGATTTGCCTGAAAAATTGCCAATAGCCCTAAAATCCCTGCAACAGAGAAAATCACAGAAAGAAACTTGAATTTTTTACCCATTCCCTCTTCGATCACGTACATGGGACCACCCTGTACCGTACCTGCGGAATCTTTGCCTCGAAACATGATGGCCAAGGAGCAACTATAATATTTTGTAGCCATGCCCACGAAAGCGGAAATCCACATCCAGAAAACAGCCCCGGGGCCACCCATATTGATGGCTATAGCCACTCCACTAATATTCCCGAGTCCTACCGTTGCAGCAATAGCGGCAGACAATGCCTGATAAGAAGTAATCTGTCCAGGTGCCAGATCATCATCATATTTCCCTCTGAGGAGACTGATAGCATGACCGATTTTTCGAAATGGAACAAAACCCGAATGGAATAAAAGTATGAGTCCACCTCCCATCAACAGAACAAGCATCGGTGTACCCCAAATCCAATTCGCAAATGAAACAATAATGTCTCCCATAGTTCAGCTACTTTTTGATATGTATTCTAAATAAGCCACCATATTACCTCCAAATTCCTCAAAAATCAAAGATTTGAGAAAGGCATACAAAGAAAATCCCAGCTGAGATAGCCGGGATTTTAAGCCTTTTGCCTGATTACCAAGCTACTTTGGGAGATTTATAAAATTGAATTCCTTGAACATCCCAACTTTCTCCAAGTTGGGCAATACGACCTTTAAAACTTTCCCAATCTCTCGATGAACCTGGTGACCAAGCTACTTCAGCCAAGGCAGCCAGTCTAGGAAAGGTTAAATATTCAATATCAGCTCGGTTTTCCACCGTCTCCGTCCAGAGAGGAGCTTCGACGCCCAAAATATCAGACTTCTGAATGGATGGAGAATAAGTAGCAGGATCCCAGAGGTATGCAGAATCTAACTCAATGTAGGCAGCCCAATGCAAGCCAATCCGGCTGGTTGAATCATACTGCATATCAAGATAGGCTTTCTTGGCCGGTGACATTAAAATCTGATTTCCCTGTTCTACGGCTAATGCAGCATTATCTTCCATTGCCCAAAACTGGGCGATGTTTCCAGGTAATAGATTGGCAGTAGCCACCTCATCCCATCCAATACTGATCTTTCCATGTTTCTGGACAATATCCTGAACCCGCTCTACGAATTTGATATAGTCTTCTTTGCGAGTCACATGGGATTCGTCGCCACCAATATGAAAATAAGGTCCTGGGGTAATTTCAGATAGTTCTCTGACTACATCATCCACGAGCTGATATGTCAATTCCAGATCAGTATCGAAGGTACTGAAACCGACTTCCATCCCTGTATAAAGTTCAGCCGGCTGCCGGATAATCATTTTAGAGTTAAAATCAATTTCTGATCCTTTCATAGGATTGTTGACCGTGCTCAGATCGCCATCAGGCAAATTGATTCCGGGATTCAATTCTCCATAGGCGGCCAAGGCAGCATTCGTATGACCCGGCATGTCTATCTCTGGGACGATCGTAATAAATCGCTCTTGTGCATAGCGTACGAGTTCCTTGTAATCCTCTTGTGTAAAAAAGCCTCCTTCGCCGCCGCCTACTTCAGTCTTCCCCCCTATCTCAGTGAGCTTTGGCCATGATTTGATCTCTATTCGCCATCCTTGGTCATCGGTCAAATGAAGATGTAGGTAGTTCAATTTTAATCTTGCCATTTGATCAATGTAATGCTTTACATCCTCCATCCCGATGAAATGTCTGGCGACGTCTAGCATCGAGCCTCTATATGCATATTCTGGATCATCTTGGATTTTTCCTGCCGGGGCAATCCAATTTACATTTTGCGCCATAGGGGCAAAAATTTGACTCGGAAAAGCTTGAAGCAAGGTTTGAATGCCATAAAATATTCCAGCGGGTGAATCTGCAGAAATTTTTGCCTGACTTGAGGTTATTTCTAATTCATAGGATTCGTCATCCAAAGCCCCACCATATAGTTCTAAAATGATTTGACCTTCTCCCTCACCCACTTCCAGCTCAAAACCAGTTGCCTGTTTGATGGTTTGATTAAAATATTGGGCTAAGGGTTGTAAACTAGCCTGATCTCCAATAAGCTGAATGGATGCTGCTGATGTGAGTTCAAAGGAACCATTGGAACTACTTACCGATTTGGGGAGAGGAATCAAACCTCTCTCATCCAGTGAGGGGCCTTTCGGTCCGCAAGAGAACACCAAAGCGGTCAAAAAGAGTACGATAATTGACTTTTGATAGGTCATAGTGTCTGATTTGTTTGGTTAAACTTAATTTAAATTTTTTCAAATGTCCGATCCTTTATAAAATTTCTTTCCAAAACCCTCAAATGAGATTTCAACGGTAACGGCCGTAAAAAAACTCAACCACTCAGCCTTCCGAAATCGAATAATCTCAAAATATTCGAAGGAAAAAGCGATTATTTTGAATATTTTGAAAACTGAAATTCAATAGAAAATAAAATAATATGAAGGAAAACAAAAATGGCTCGGATACTTCAAGGAGGAATTTTATAAAAAGCTCAGCTTTGGCGCTTTCAGGATTTTATATTGTTCCACGGCATGTTTTAGGGGGTCAGGGTTTTGTTGCCCCAAGTGATAAACTTCGGGTGGCAGGTATTGGAGTTGGAGGAATGGGCTTCAATGACGTAAGTGGAGTCTTCAGAAGTGGTAAAGCCGATATCGTGGCACTTTGTGATGTCGATGACACCCGGGCTAAGCGAAGCCGGGATGCACATCCTAAGGCAGCTTATTACAAAGATTACCGAAAAATGCTCGAAGCTGAGCAAGACAACATTGATGCAGTGACGGTATCTACTCCCGATCACATGCATGCTGTGCAGGCGATGATGGCTATGAAAATGGGGAAGCACGTGTATGTGCAAAAACCACTAAGCCATGATATTTACGAAGCAAGAATGCTTACAGAGGCTGCAGAGAAATATAAAGTAGTCACCCAAATGGGAAATCAAGGATCCTCAGGTGATGGAGTCAGAAAAATGGTGGAATGGTACAACGCAGGACTTATCGGAGAAGCGACAAAAGTGTATTCTTGGACCGATAGACCAGTTTGGCCACAAGGAATTCCCTGGCCGAGTGAGGGAGTAACTCCACCGGCTGATTTAGACTGGGATTTATGGCTAGGTACTGCCCCTTACCGCGATTATGTCGGAAATCTAGTTCCCTTCAATTGGCGAGGATGGTGGGATTATGGAACAGGAGCCTTAGGAGATATGGCTTGCCACATCATGGAGCCTCCTTTCAGGGTCTTAGGTCTTGGGTATCCAAAATCTGCTGAATGCTCTGTGGGTTCTGTTTATGTAGGAGAATTCCAACGTGGATATTTCCCTGATAGCTGCCCTCCTTCTTCTCACATCACCCTTCGCTTTGATATGCCGGGTGGAAAAGAACTGGAATTTCACTGGATGGATGGCGGTATTCAGCCTACAAGACCTGCAGAACTCGAGCCTAACGAAATCATGGGCGATGGAGGAAATGGAGTAATCATCGAAGGTACTGCCGGCAAAATGATGTGTGCAACCTACGGTCGAGATCCCAAACTCCTGCCAACATCTAAAAATCAGTATATCAACGTCCCCGAAACCGAGTATCGTGTACCTGGCGGAGACAGTGGTCACTACAACAACTGGGTAGAGGCTTGTATTGCAGGCTTTGGATCAGAGGAGTATAAAAAGTTGAGTTCGCCTTTCAGTGTGGCAGGACCACTTACTGAATCAGTACTGATGGGAAATCTTGCCATTAGAAGCTACGACTATCGCGTTCCTAGACCAAATGGAAATGCCAATCAGTTCGACTATCCAGGTAGAGGAATCAAATTGGTATGGGATGGACCAAATATGAAAATTACCAATTTCGATCCAGCCAACCAGTTTGTCAGACGAAACTACCGAGAAGGTTACAGCTTATAATCATAATAAAGCGGTCCTAAATGGACCGCTTTTTTAATCTTCAATTGTCAATTCTACACGACGATTTTTACTTCTTCCAGCCTCTGTTGCATTAGAGGCTATTGGCCTGGTGCCGCCCCATCCAGAGATACGTAGTCTCTCAAAGTCTACACCTTGATCAACCAAATAGTCCCTAACAGCTCCAGCTCGATCTAGAGAAAGGGCTTTGTTTAATCCAGGATCACCCGAACTATCTGTATGACCACTTATCCTAATTTTCAAATCTGGGTTTTCACTCAAAAAGCCTACAATCTGATCTAAGAAGTCAAAAGTATCTCCCTCTTCCAGATCTGCAGTCCCTCGTTTAAAATTGACTTTGTCCAATAGTAAACTGTTGCCAGTTTCTGCTTTCGTCATCAAAATCACATTGGGTTCCTTTGTCTTTAATTCAGCCAAAGAAATCGAGGCAGGGAAAAATTGAGCAGCTTCAAAACGAAGGAGTTGAACGCCGGAGGCTTTGAGATCACTTATTTTTTGATTTTGGATGGGAATTTCCTTCCACTCCTCGCCGTTTTTGGCCATTAGCCTAAAGTTCTCCACTCGAATCTTGTTCTTCTGATCAATCACCAGCCATCTCAAGGATTCTTCTTCTGTTTCAACAGACTTTTCCTTCACTTTCACTTCCGGTATCCCTACAGCACTGGAAGGGTAAATCGGTGTTAGCTCGGTCACTGTAGTCACATTTTCGGATTGGTTTTGTTGAGAAACGGCAACTGTCTCAGGTGCCTTAAATTCATTTGGGATTTCTAGAGGAGTAATTTCTTCATACGTAACCAAATCTGCGAATCCATCACTATTTTGGGTGGTAGTCCAAACCACCTCCGTCGGCGAAATAAACGTGACGGCACTTTCTGAGCCAGGGCTGCTCAATTGAACCCATTTCTGTGGAGCACTCCATTCGGCGAAGTCTTCTGACAACGCTTTTGCAATGAAAATATCCTTCCCTTGGGCCCCCAAATGAAGATTTGAAGAAAAATAAAGAAGTCCTGAACTAGGGTCAAAATAGGGTGAAGTCTCTTGACCAGGAGTATTGATAACTGATCCCAAGCTTTTTGGCTCGGACCATTGAACAGGGCCAATCTTTTCGCTCACATAAATGTCCTCATTTCCTCGGCTATCTGAGCGATTTCCGGAAAGAAAAATATAATTGCCTCCCTTCGAAACTGATCCAGTGACAGAGCCTTGAAATTTTTCGATCTCAGGCATGGATACCGGACGTAAAAAATTCCATTCCTGACCGAATTTTGAATATTGAAATACCCCAAAACGATCCGAGCCTGAATGAAAGACCAACAGCGTTAGAATATCTTCCAAACCTAAAGCCAAATCATATCCAGCGGTACTCAGATCCTTCCGATGAATAGCCTCTGACCATTGGCCATCAGAATTTTTTTTGGTCATCCAAATATCCCCCGGGTCATTGATTCCTCCTACATTCTGAAAATGATTGGCACGGGTGAAGAGCAGAACGCCATCCCCTATCCAAACCGGGTTCATGTCATCTTGGGGCGTATTTGCCCCTGACAGATTTTTGATTTGTTGAGAAAATACCGATAGAGAAACAAAAAAGGCAAGCAGAAATAAGCTGCCTGCCCGTAAATTAAACTGAGGTTTATACATTTTATTATTGGTCGAGTACGATCGCAAAGACTAGCGGAGCTACTATGGTAGCATCTGACTCAATGATAAATTTTGGTGTATCAAGTCCTAGCTTACCCCAAGTGATTTTCTCATTTGGAACTGCACCAGAATATGATCCATAAGATGTAGTCGAATCAGATATCTGACAGAAGTATCCCCAAAGTGGTACATTATCACGCTGCAAGTCTTGATGAAGCATAGGCACCACACAGATAGGAAAGTCTCCTGCAATTCCCCCGCCAATTTGGAAAAATCCAACTTTACTGTCTTCGGTAGCATTTTCTGTATACCATTCTGCCAAAAACATCATATACTCAATCCCACTTCTGACAGTGTGAACGTTTTTAACATCTCCAGCGATCACATGGCCTGCAAACATATTGCCGAGTGTTGAATCCTCCCATCCTGGGACGATGATGGGGAGATTCTTTTTAGCAGCTTCCAAAAGCCAGGAATTTTTAGGATCAATCTGAAAAGAATCATCCAGTTTACCAGAAAGCAAGATTTTATAAAAGAACTCATGAGGGAAATAGGCCTCTCCAGCCTGATCAGCTTTCATCCATTCCTCCAAAATCACATCTTCGATCCTACGCATGGCTTCCATCTCCGGGATGCAAGTATCCGTCACACGGTTCATATGACGGTCCAAAAGATCCTGCTCCTGCTCGGGAGATAAGTCCCGATAGTTAGGGATACGCTCATAATAATCATGAGCAACCAAGTTGAAAACATCTTCCTCCAGATTGGCTCCGGTGCAGGTGATGATTTGGACTTTATCCTGTCGAATCATCTCAGCGAGAGAAATTCCCAGCTCGGCTGTAGACATGGCACCAGCTAAGGTGACCATCATTTTCCCCCCTCCATCCAAATGTGTCTTATAACCTTCAGCTGCATCGATGAGTGCCGCAGCATTGAAATGCCTGTAATGATGCTTCAAAAATTCGGTGATCTTCATAATTTCGATTTTTTAACTTGAGCTGTAAAATTACCCAAATTCAAACATAAAAAAACCCGGACTAGCCGGGTTTCCATAGATTCGATATTATTTATTGCGCAGCAGGCTTTTCGCTAGCATACTCTTGGTTGAGATTTTCAACCACCTTATCTGTCAGGTCTAGGGCATCTTTACCGTACCAGAGAGCTCCACCACGCGTGTAGCTGAGGATCAGATCCAGATCATTTTCTTCTGCATACTTTTTCAAATAAGCCTGAACCTTATCATACACCTCACTATACAGGGTGCTTTCATCACCGGCTAATTCCTGCATCAGATTGTCACGATAAGTCATCAGATTCTGCTCCTTTTTGACAAGTTCTTCTTGCTTGGCTCGCTGCTGATTGGGAGTCATATTTCCGCCAGTTTGCTGGAAATTAGCAACTTCCTGCTCAAAACCTCTCGCTCGACCCTGAAGATCTGATTCAAACTTCTTTCCTTTTTCCTGAAGTTCTGCAGACTTGGTCTTAAAGTACTCATACCTATTGATCACACTATCGGTAAGCACAAAAGCCACTTTCAGGTCGGAAAATTCTACAGAAGACTCACTTTGGGAGGTGGTTTCTGCTGTTTGTTCCGTTTTTGGCTGACAGGATAACATTACCGCAAAGGCAGAAACCAAGGAAAATAGAGGTAAAACTTTTTTCATTTTATTAAGAATTAATTTAGGCTTCATGAAAATGGAGGAGTAAGCGTATTTTGATTATCACTCGCTGCTTACCAAATTCAAGGTGGATTTTTACATGCTTGACAAGGGCGCAAATATAAAGAAAGAATTGACTTGACAAGCCCCACAATCGAACTGTGTCCATAAAATATCCCAATCAAAAATAGATTTCCTGCGCCAAACGGTAGACTTGGGCGTGGGCATCGATTATTTGGCTGATTTTCGGACTGTAACCTCCCCCCATACAGCACATGATCGGCAGGTTATTCTTTTTGGCTGTAGAAAGTACCTTCCGGTCTCTCTCTTGGATTCCTTGAATACTCATTCCCAGTCGACCCAATTTGTCAGAAGAAAGAACGTCCACTCCACATTGATAAATCAAAAAATCAGGTTCAAAGTCTTCAATCAACTTTTTTAAGTTTTTGTCCAAGATAGAAAGGTATTCCTCATCGGCAGTCCCATCTGCTAATTCAATATCCAAGTCAGACTTTTCTTTTCGATGTGGATAATTCTTGGCTCCATGCATACTGAATGTGTACACTCGAGGCTCATTTCTAAAAATAGCAGCTGTACCATTCCCTTGATGTACATCCAGATCTACGACCAAAATTCGTTTGGCCTTTTGAGAATTTAAAAGGTGAAAACTTGTCAGCGCAATATCATTCAATAGGCAGAAACCCTCCCCTCGGTCCCTAAAAGCATGATGCGTCCCTCCAGCGATATTTAGAGCGATCCCATACTTGATTGCATATTCAGCGGCTTGCACCGAGCCTCCAGCAATTAGAATTTCACGCTTTACTAACGCCTCACTCAATGGAAATCCTGTAGCTCGCTCCTCAGATCGGCTTAGGTTGAGGTTTTTTAGCTTTTCCCAATAAGAAATATCATGGGCTTGGCCAATAAGTAATTCATCGACCACTTCTGGCTTAAAAAAATTAATTTCAGTAACAGTCCCTTCATACAGCAATTGCTCCGGTAGCAATTCGTATTTCTCCATCGGAAAACGATGTCCGGGAGGCAATGGATGGCAATATTCGGGTGACCAGGCTATTTTTAGCATAAAAAAAACGCTTGCATTCTAACAAGCGTCCATGCAAAGTGTTTCAATCATTCATTCAGACGTCCTCTTCTTCCGACTGAAAGGAGTAAAGAGTCTCATCCAGTGAAATTGTGTCTTCGTTGTATTCGAGAATAAACTTCCGGATAGTAGAATCGTCGATATGTTCAAGGTTAAGGGCTGCATCCAATCCAATTCCGAAATCATGATTGGTATCAATATCGATGAATTCCTGAACCTTGACAGTTTCTTCTTCTTCGATCTCCATGATCATTTCGGTAATGAACCAACCAATCTCTTCTTCCTCGCTAGATAAAGGCAACAAATTTCCATTTTCATCCTCTTCGTAGCGAATTCCGTTGAAATCAGGAAACTTCTTGGCAGCCTCATGTTCGGCAAGCTCATAGACCTCACTGGCATGATGAAGTCTCAAAGTGTATAGAGCAGCATCATAGATGACCTCTTTGCCTTCATACATTCCGATAAAGTAAAAATTCACATACTCATCGGAATTTTCGGCATCTTCTACTAGTTGATAGGGTTTACCAATCCTTTTAAGTTTAGCTTTCAGGTTTGCGATTTCTTCTGGTGAAAATCCTGGGTTATTCTGAGGATTCATGTTCAAACAAAATTAGAGTCAAAGCGGAAAGTTAACTTTCTAGATTGAAATAAAAAGAAAATAGAAAAATTTTATCAATGGATAAAGCCAAAATTGAAAAGTTTGATGAGGAATCGATGAACTATATTCTAAAATCAAAGGAAAACCAGTCATTTGATCGAAAACAAAAGATCACCTCAAAAAAGAAAATTGCCAAGACCATTGCTGCCTTTGCCAATACAAATGGAGGAGAAATTGTGGTTGGTATCTCTGATCAAAATCAAGTAATCGGCATAGATCCAGAAGAAGAAAAGTATATGATTGAATCGGCCAACGAATTGCATTGTCATCCAAAAGCAGAGTTGACATTTAAAAAACTAAGTTACCTAGACAATGATCCAAGTCCCTATGAATCAGCTGATAAAATATTACTTTTGGTACAGGTAAGAAAGGCTCCTTCTCCCGGAGTCTTTTGGAGGGAAAGTGAAAATTCTGAGGATAAATTTTATATCAGGCAGGGAGATCGAAGTATCTCAATCTCCTGAGCCCATGTTGTTTCCAAACAGCGAATTGATGATACTGAGAACGATCGCAAATAGCAATGCCCACCAAAATCCATCTACAGAAAAACCCGGAATGATGTAGTCTGCAATCAAGATCGCAAAGGCATTGATTACCAATAAAAACAATCCTAAAGTGATAATGGTAAGAGGCAAAGTCAATATAATCATCAAAGGCTTGATCGTAATATTTATTAAAATCAATAACCCTGCTAGCAGAAAACCTGTTGTCCAAGTATCGATATAGACGCCGGGTATAAAAAATTCTGCTATTAAGACGGAGATTCCTCCGATCAGTATTTTCACTAAGAAATTTGGAGTTTTATTTTCCTTAGGCATGTTTTCAAAAGTTCGGTTGAGTGCAGAAACTAATATCGAAAAATAATTGAGTAATCTGGAAATTCGAGTTCAGATATTCAAAATTCATGGGTTATATTTGTTCAGTATTAATTAATAGTTTATTGTGATTATCATTATTTTCTTCCTCCTTCACTGGTACTTCTCTCTCTTCTGCCAAAGTTTCTTTCTTCACAGATACGCAGCTCACCAAATGTTTGAAATGAACAAGTTTTGGGAGCGATTCTTCTACATCTTTACATGGATATGGCAGGGCAGTTCTTACCTTTCACCTAGAGCCTACGCGGTACTTCACAGAATGCACCATGCCTACAGTGATACTCCCAAAGATCCGCACTCCCCTCATCATACAGAAAATCTATTCACCATGATGTGGAAGACCAAAAACATCTACAATGAGTATTTTTCTTTCCGACTCAAGCCTGAAGAAAGATTTTCTAAAGATATCCCCGACTGGTTGACTTTTGACAAGTTTGCCGACAGCATGGGAGTGCGAGTGGCTTGGGGTTTACTCTATGTACTGATCTATGTGCTTTGTATTACAGTCTTTGAACTACCCGGGACGCATTGGTGGATGTACTTCTTATTGCCAATACACTTCTTAATGGGACCTGTGCATGGTGCTATTGTAAACTGGAGCGGTCACAAGTATGGCTATTCTAACTTTGACAACAATGATAAGTCTAAAAATAGCCTTTTACTCGATGTTTTGATGCTTGGAGAGCTTTTCCAAAACAATCATCATAAATTACCAAATCGTCCCAACTTTGCTGTAAAGTGGTATGAATTTGATCCGACTTACCCGATAGTGAAACTATTGCACGCATCGAAGATCATTAAACTTCGAACAGTCTAAAAAATGAAAGGGACAAAAATTTGTCCCTTTTTTATTTCATTGATTTTCAGTGCTTTAAATATTTTTCAACTAAATAGTAATACTAATTTTTGTATTTTTCTTGGATTTAAGAAACTAAACGAATAATTTACCTTCGTTTTAAAACTTAACACCAAAAACTTATGAAACCATTAACCAGAGCGGAAGAGGAGATTATGCAAATCCTCTGGGATATCGAGCGAGGATTCGTGAAAGATATTCTTCTTCCAATGCCAGAGCCAAAGCCGGCTTACAACACTGTATCGACGATCGTCAGAATCCTTGAAAGAAAAGGATTTGTAAGTCACAAATCTTATGGCAAAAGCCATGAGTATTTTCCAATCGTCTCTAAAGACGAGTACCGTACATTTATCATCAAGCGTATGCTTGAGGGATATTTCGACAGTTCTTTTGCAAAACTTACAAAGTTCTTCAAAGGTGAAGAGTCTTTGAACAACAAGAACTATCAATAAGATACGGCGAAATTTTGGGTAAGCATTTAAAAAAGGCTGTCAGAATTATCTGACAGCCTTTTTCTTTTTTATTGAACGTCTTTCAAAAGCTCCTCGACCGCTTTCTCCAGTTGCTGATCAAAGCCTTTGTCTATCTTTCCAGGCATATTTTTCACTTCAAATTGAGGCTTGGTTTCGTTATTTTCTAGCCATTCCCCAGCTTGGTTTTTAGCTGAAATTGGTACTACTCCCCATCTTACGCCATTTGGTAAACCTTCCCATCCGGCAAAAGAACAAGTCCCCGGGGTAGGCATACCTACTGTTTTACCGATTTCTAAATCAGTATATCCACAGGCGAAACAATGACCATCTGAATAATTAGCTTCATTAAACATCGCCAAGGTAGGCTTAGTCCAGCGAGCAGTGGGCTCATACCCTACTTCCTTAGCCTCCGTCGCATAAGTTAAAAAGCGCTCTCCAGTGAAAAACATCGCCAAATCAGCTACCAAGTCACCCCCACCATTGAAGCGAGTATCGACAATGACTCCCTCTGTATCATGATACTTACCCATCATTTCCTCATAAACATTTCTGTACGGACCGTCACTCATTCCAGGAATATGAACATAGCCCAACTTACCACCGCTTAGTTCAGCTACTTCTTCTTGGTTCTTCTTGACCCATCGTCTATAAAGCAAGCCATTTTCCTCACGAAGTGATATCGGCTTGATAGTCAGTTGCTGTGCATTTTGTCCATTGGCATCGGTCAATTCTATCAAGGTGAACTTATCAGCTTTGCGGTTGAGTAGCTTCGCAAAATCCATATCAGCTGAAATAGCGATCCCATCAATAGATCGAATGATCATTCCGGCACTCACATTCAGATCGGCTTTGTCCAAAGGACCTCCTGGTATGACCTCTGTGATTTTAATACCATCTCCCTCAAAGCCGTAATCCCAAAACACTCCCAATGAAGCTGTCTGATCAGGCATGGAAATACTTCTTGAATATCTTGCTCCAGCATGAGAGACATTGAGCTCGCCTAGCATTTCGGATAGCATTTCAGCAAATTCATAGTTATTCCCGATATGTGGCAAATATTTCTGGTAATCGACTTTGGTCTTTTCCCAATCCACTCCATGCATATCAGGTGTGTAGAAAATGCCCTGCGTCCGCTGCCATACGTGATCAAAAAGATGATCAAGCTCCGCAGTTCGGTCATAAGTCATCTCACCGCTTATTTTGATAGACTCTCGCTTCATAGAGCTAGGATTGATTTTAGAAATTGAGCCATTGCTAAGCAGGAAAAGGGCTTCTTGATCCTTGTCCCACATAAGGTTACCATAGCTGGCATCCAGCTTCAATTCCTGTTTGGTTTCCTTGGTTCGGATATTGGTCGACCAGAGGTTGTATCCTTTCTCAAATCGAGCCAGGTAATACAGTTTTTCTCCATCCTTGCTCAAAACCGCGTCTCCTAAGCTACTACTATGGATAGTCAGCCTAGCCTTTCGCTCTTCAATTCCTTCCCAGTCAAAATTGAGCGGACTTATTTCTTTTTTATCCTTGCTCTTATCCTCTTTCTCAGAATCTTTCTTTTCGCCGTCTTTCTTAGCTTTTTCCAGCTCTTTCATGAGTTTAAACTCATCTTCGCTCAGATTGAACTTATCCCAGGCACCTTTGTCAAAGAAAAGGGTGTAGACATCTCGCTCACTTCTGCCAGACGTAGCATAGCTTCTTAGACCATCTCTATTGGAGAACCAAAGCATTTGCTTTCCACCATTCACCCATACAGCACTTCCATCATCATAGCCATTCTTGGTAAGGTTGCGGAAAGGTTCTTTACCACTTGCATCCAAGAGAACTACCTCACCATTGACCATGGTTGGATTGTAAGAAGCAAGTAGCCATTTACTATCCGGACTCCAGGTGAAATACTGATCCCCATCACGCATGTGGTAGAGATCATCCGGAGAAAGCAGCATGACTTTTTCCTTTGATGCCAAATCCATGACCATAATAGATCGGCGATCCTCGACATAAGCTAATTTCTTTCCGTCGGGTGAAAGCTTGGGCAAGTAGGCATCTACTTCCAATTCCAACATCGGTGATTCCTTAATAAGCGTTGATGCAAAGAAAAATGGCTCTTCGCTCCGAACTTTCTCAGCTTTAAAAATCTGCCAACGGCCATCACGTTCACTTGAGTAAAGAATGGACTTTCCATCTGGAGCAAATTCTACAAAACGCTCTTGTTCGGCTGTTTCCGTAATGCGCTTGGTCAAGCTTCCATCCACAGCCGTCACAAATACCTCTCCCCGCGCTATGAAAGCAATCTCTTTTCCATCCGGTGAAAGACTCATTTCGCTTACTCCTCCGTTGATAGAAATAAAATTATCAGGATTAGTAATAGCTTGGGTAGCTAAGCTTATTTCAACTTTTTGCGGTGCTTCTCCTGACTTTAGCGTATAAAGTTCCCCATCAAAGCTAAAGCTCATCAGCCCATTTTTGGAAATCGTCAGAAAACGAACCGGAAAGCCCTTCAAATCAGTTAAAGCCTTTGAACTCGAAGGATCAGAAACCGACATGGAAAAGACATTGAAATCTCCATTCTGCTCACTCAGATAATAAATTTCTTCTTCATTCGGAGAGAATACGGGGTTTCTATCTTCGCCATAAAAAGTAGTCAACATCTGATGCGTGTCTGTATTCGCATCATACATCCAAATATCCCGGGCAATTCCAGACTCATGATGCTTTCTCCATTCATTTTCGCCGCCTTTTTTATCATGATAGATCATTTTTGATCCATCGGCATTATTCTGAACATACTCAGCCGGGATAGTCCAAATTTGATCCACTCTCCCGCCCGTCACAGGTACTTGGTAGAGCTCAGGTTGGGAACCAGTAGGATATTGTCTGTGAGACACGATATCCATTCGCTGTGCTCCGAAAATCACCTTTGATCCGTCAGCAGTAAAATCAAAAGGTATTTCATCATTTGAATGGAAAGTGAGCCTAGACGCGGGTCCACCGGAGGCACTCATGATGAATATGTCAAAATTACCATACCGATCCGATGCAAAAGCAAGCTGCTTTCCATCCTTGCTCCATACGGCTTTGTAGTCATGGGCTTCGTGAAAGGTCAGTTGTTTGGCTTCACCACCTGCACTAGGCACTAGGTATAGATCTCCCTTGTAGGTAAATACAATTTGACTACCATCGGGAGAAATGGCGGGATACCTCACCCACTTTGGATCATCTTGGCTCCAGGAGAAATGACAAATCAAGAATGTAAAAAGGACGAAGCTGAATTTCTTTATCATGAATTTGAATTTTTGAGGCTTGAAAGTAAGAAAAATTGCAATAGTATTGCAGAAAAGATATTTATTCAGCGCTTTTTGAAATTCCTGTGGTAGTTTTCTTTCCTTCCCTTAATGGATCGGCCTATATTTGCGGCTCAATTAGGAAAAGCTGCACATGAATTCATTTATAGAAGAACTACGCTGGAGAGGAATGCTCCAGGACATGACACCCGAAATCGAAGAGCATCTGAATAAAGGAATGGCTTCTGCCTATCTGGGATTTGACCCCACTGCAGATTCACTTCATATCGGGCATTTGGTAGGTGTTATGACGCTATTACACTTTCAGCGCGCAGGACATAAGCCATTTGCATTGGTCGGAGGTGCTACAGGAATGATCGGTGATCCTTCCTTCAAGTCAGCCGAGCGAAATCTTCTAGACAAAGAGACTTTAGATTATAATGTCAAGTCTATCCAAAATCAGCTGGCTAAATTCCTTGACTTCAGCAGTGGCACCGAAAACAAAGCCGAACTAGTCAATAATTACGACTGGATGTCAAAATTCTCCTTTCTTGAGTTTATCCGAGATGTAGGAAAACACATCACTGTTAACTATATGATGGCAAAGGATAGTGTCAAAAGAAGACTAGAGGACGGAAATGGCCTGTCCTTCACGGAGTTTTCTTACCAGCTTATTCAAGGCTATGATTTTTACCATCTATGGAAAAACAACAATTGCACCGTGCAGCTCGGCGGTTCGGATCAATGGGGAAATATCGTCACCGGTACCGAGCTCATCCGAAGAATGGGTGGAGGATCAGCCTATGCATTGACGGTTCCTCTTATCACCAAAGCGGACGGAAGTAAATTTGGAAAGACTGAAAGCGGTTCGGTATGGCTGGATTCGGAAAAAACATCTCCTTATGCATTCTACCAGTTTTGGATGAATGTATCAGACGAAGATGCTTCCAAATACATTCGAATCTTCACCGTCTTAAACCAAAAAACAATAGAAGACCTCGAAAAAGCGCATCAAGAAGCTCCTCACCTTCGATTGCTTCAGCAAGAAATCGCCAAGCAGGTCACTACCATGGTGCATAGCGAGGAAGAATATGAGCTTGCAGTCAAAGCTTCGCAAATACTTTTTGGGAAATCCTCTACGGAAGATTTATCCAAATTAGACGAGAGAACCTTCCTACAGGTATTTGAAGGGGTTCCACAAGTAGAGATTTCCAAGGCTGAATTTGAGCGGCTGGAGTCAAACTTGGATCTTTTTGGCGAAATGACGCAAGGGGTGATCTTTGGCTCGAAGGGTGAAGCCCGCAAGCTCATCCAAGGCGGTGGCCTTAGTATCAACAAGGAAAAAATTTCCGATCCCAATGGAAAGTTTGAATCGAAGCTTTTGCAGGGAAAATATCTTTTGGTCCAAAAAGGCAAAAAGAATTACTTCATCGTCAAAGTAGAGGCCTGATAGTTTGATAAAAAATGGTCAAAATTAAATTTTGGCCATTTTTTGTCTTTTTCTTTTTACTGCTCTTCTGTTTTTTGACCCAGGTTTAATAAATTCACTTTTGAATTCCATTTTAGCTCAAGCAATCCATGCCTAAAGAAAAGAATAAAGAAAAACTCATTTTGGATGCCGCCATCCGACTCTTCACTTCCAAGGGTTATCAGGCTACCAGAATGAGTGATATTTCCCAAGAGGTAGGAATGAGCAAAGGCCTCACCTACTTTTATTATAAAAATAAGGAAGATCTTTTCATGGCTTTGACCAAGAAGGCCTTTGATCAGTTTAAGGATGAATTTCGGGAAGTTTATTTGAGCAAAGGAAAAACCGGATTGGAAAAAATCACCGATTTGGTCATCCGAGTGGTAGACTTTGCCAGCAAAAATCAAATCCTCTACGATGCCATTATCAATTTTATGGATTTGGTCAAAAAGTACAATCAGGAAGAGAGCAGAAAAGAAATTGATCCGCTAATCCTAGAAAGTCAGCACTTCCAAAAACTCCTGGAAATCCACCATGAGCCAGCCAAATTTGGCGTGATGATGGTCAGTCAGGGAATCAAAGATGGTAGTATCCGACCGGAACTCCAGCCTGAGATCACTTTTTACACGATTTGGAGTATGATCATCGGTTTTGAAAAAATGCTCGGCCCGGTAGGTTATGATGGAAAAGAAATAAAAATCAATCCTGAGAGTTTGCAACCGGGATTCCTCAAACTCCTGCAGGATATGCTGAAAGGAACCATACAGGCAAGTAAGCCTGCCACAGTTCAAACCAGTCTATTTTAAATAAAAGCCCTTAGCAAATTTGCTACAGACTCAAAAAATAAAAAAGGCTATCAGATCGATAGCCTTTTTCCATTTATTCCTGTGAGTAATCTTAATGAACGTTACCCATCATTTTTCGAATCATCGGTCTCAGAATGAATAGCAAGGCCGCAGAACCAATCACTGTATAAACGATCAACATGTACTGATCCGGCATTTGAGCCAAAGCCTCTTCGGTACCACCACTCGCTTCACCTGCAATCAATCCTGCAAAGAGGTTTCCTAGTGAAACTGACAGGAACCAGATTCCCATCATTTGACCTCCATAGCCTTTTGGAGCTAGTTTGGTTACCAAACTCAAACCAACCGGTGAAAGTGCCAGCTCACCGAATGTGTGAAGCATATAAGTGAATATCAGCCAGGTAGGTGCTGCTAGCTCACCAGAAGCTGCGATTTTGGCGGCGAAATACATCACTAAAAAGCCCATACCCAACATAAATAAGCCAAGGGTGAATTTCATTGGAGAACTAGGCTCAAGATTTCTTCTTCCCAACCATACCCATAGACCACCAAAGATCGGCGCGAAAATGATGATGAACATGGAATTGATCGATTGGAAATAGCCTGTTGGAATCTCAAAACCAAGAACCGAACGATCTGTAAATCGCTCTGCGAAAAGATTCAAGGTAGACCCAGCCTGTTCGAAGCCTGACCAAAACATCGCAGAGAATAAAAATAGAATGGCAATTACCCCAACTTTATTTCTATCAGACTTGTCTAAGCCACCGAACAGAATCACATAGCCCAGGTATGCAAAAGCAACCAAGGCAATGATAGTACCAGATGCCCCTGCAATAGCTACCACATCGATAGGAACGATGCCAGTAAACATAATTCCTATCAGTCCAACCAAGACAATACCTATCCAGGTAACTGCTGATTTCAATTTATTTTGCTTGGCCTGCTCAAAGTCATCTGACACAATTGGCGCATCCCCGTACCCTTCTAGAGAGCTACCTGTCAATTTGTATTGAATCAATCCAAGCACCATTCCAAATCCAGCTAAGCCAAAACCAAGGTGCCAATCGTATTCTGCTAAGGTGCTACAAGCAATTGGAGCAATCAGAGCACCAAGATTGATTCCCATGTAAAAGATTGAAAATCCTGCATCTCGCTTTGAGCTTCCTTCTGGGTAAAGCTGGCCTACGATCGAGCTGATATTCGGCTTTAAAAGTCCAGTACCGAATACGATCAGAATGAGTCCAAGAAAGAATGAAGTGGTATCGAGCGTACTTAATGCTGTCTTAGAAGCATAATCACCCGATGAAAAGATGCCTGGTAGAGCCATCGTAAAGTGCCCCATTGCGATGATGATACCACCGTACCAAACTGATTTTTTTAGACCGAAAAGCCTATCAGCCAGCCATCCTCCCGGCAGTGCCAAAAGATAGACTCCCATAGTATAAAGTCCATAGATGGCTCCTGAAGTTTTGTCATCGAAGCCAAGTCCTCCTTCGGTGATAGCCGCCGTCATAAATAAAATCAACAGTGCCCGCATTCCGTAGTAGCTAAATCGCTCCCACATTTCGGTAAAAAAGAGCGTCATCAGCCCTTTTGGATGGCCAAAAATGGATGGCCCTTCGAATTCCGGATTATTAGGTGTTTCCAAGGATAATTTCTTTTGGTTGGATAGATTTTTACAATGATAAGAGAATTCTGGACTTCGTTCCAAAAAAAGCTTTCCTCAGAATAATAAATTTCACTTCAAACTATGACAAAAGTCAGCGAACAAATTGCTTTAATACTACATTTTTGAAAGGTCACCAAATAATTTATTGAAAATCTTTCGTAATCGATTGAATGATCAAAAAAAGCAGATTTTTTGATTTTCTATCGGCTATTTTTATTTAATTTTGACCAAGATATTTTCAGAATATAAACCCAAATTTTATGCAGGATTTAGCGCTGGATGCCCAGACTTCTCCTTTGGATTTTCTAGATCTCCACACGACTGGAAAAATCCACTACAACCTTCCACCTGCCGAACTTGTAGAGCACGCATTGGCAAGGAATGAAGGATCACTCACCTCAACCGGGGCCTTGATGGCGGACACGGGAAAATTTACCGGAAGATCTCCCAAGGATCGCTACATCGTCAAGGATGGTAAGACTGCCGACTCGGTCTGGTGGGGAGACATCAATATTCCTTTTGAGGAAGAAAAGTTTGATCAGTTGCTTGAAAAGATGAAGCAATTTCTAGCAGACAAAGATCTTTTTGTAAGAGATGCCTATGCTGGTGCTGATCCAGAGTACCGATTAAATATCCGAGTTGTAAATACTTGGGCATGGCACAATCTCTTCTGCAACAATATGTTTTTGAGACCGAGTGCTGAAGAATTAGAAAACTTTAAAAACGACTTTACGATCATCTGCGCTCCAGGCTTTCAAGCGGACCCAGAGGTAGATGGTACCAAAAGCTCCAATTTTGCGATTTTGAATCTAAGCAAACGGATGATTCTGATTGGAGGGACAGGATATGCAGGAGAAATGAAAAAAGGTATTTTCTCCGTATTAAATTATCTCCTACCTCATGAGCATCAGACGCTCTCTATGCACTGCTCTGCCAATGTGGGAAAAGACGATGACACGGCTATTTTCTTTGGCCTCTCTGGAACAGGAAAGACCACCCTATCCGCAGATCCAAATCGATCTTTGATTGGTGATGATGAGCACGGATGGACTGAGAATGGCGTTTTCAATTTTGAAGGTGGCTGTTACGCTAAAGTCATTGACTTGACTAGGGAAAAAGAACCTGAGATTTGGGATGCGATCAGATTCGGTTCTATTGTAGAAAACACCCGTTTTAAGGCAAGCTCAAGAGAAGTGGATTTTGCAAATAAGTCTGTTACTGAAAATACCCGTACAGCTTATCCCATCAATTTTATTCCAAATGCAAAGGAGCCGTCTATAGCTCCTGTACCGAAGAATATCTTTTTCTTGACTGCAGATGCCTTTGGAGTGATTCCTCCTATTTCCAGATTGAACAAAAGTCAGGCGATGTATCATTTTATTTCAGGATACACGGCAAAGGTAGCGGGGACTGAAATGGGAATTACTGAGCCAAAATTGACATTTTCTGCTTGTTTTGGAGCGGCATTCTTACCGCTACACCCCACAGCTTATGCTACGCTATTTGGCGAAAAAATGGAAAAGTACCAGACTAATGTTTGGCTAATCAATACTGGCTGGACTGGAGGCCCTTATGGAGTTGGCTCTAGGATGAAGCTAAGTTACACACGTGCGATGATCACTGCAGCTTTGGAAGGAAAGCTTGATTCAGTGGAGTTTAAGTCCCACCGATATTTTGGATTTGATGTTCCACAAACTTGTCCAGAAGTACCTAGTGAAGTCCTCAATCCGCGGAAAACTTGGAAAAACCCTGAGGATTATGATCTCCAAGCTTCAAAGCTAGCCAAGTCCTTTATCGAAAATTTCGAACAATTTGAAGACTATGCCTCCGAGGATATTCTCAAAGGGGCTCCAAACTTCTAAAACATTCAATAACCCAAATGTGACCGAAGCCCGCATCATTTTGAGCGGGCTTTTTCTATAGATTATTAATTTTTATGCTACGAATTAATATTCTACGTTTATTTTTATGCCATTAATTATTAGAAAAATGAAAACAGCAGAGATTATTACGGAGAAAGGAACCATGAAAGTGGAATTTTTCGAGAAGGATGCCCCTAACACTGTCAAAAATTTTGTGGATTTATCCGAAAAAGGATTCTACGATGGACTTACTTTCCATCGGGTAATTCCCAATTTTGTGATCCAGGGAGGTTGTCCTGAAGGTACAGGAAGAGGAGGACCGGGCTATCAGATTGATTGTGAGTTGAAAGGAGACAATCAATATCATGACCGAGGAGTACTTTCCATGGCCCACGCTGGAAGAAATACGGGAGGTTCCCAGTTTTTCATTTGTCATAGTCGAGATAATACCTCACATCTAGATCGAAATCACACCTGCTTTGGAAAAGTAACAGAGGGCTTGGATGTCATAGACGATATTCGAGCTGGTGATAAAATTGAAAAAATCATTATCCACCAAGATTAAATTTTAAATCCCCATTATTGGGGATTTTTTTATGTCATCGTTTTCCAAATAAGCAAATATCCATTTGGAGAATTATCAAACACTAGCCTTATGGATTGCCAATTATTCTAAAACACTATAACCAAATGCCTCAGGTAAGCAATTTGGAATAAAATTTGGAACAGCGGAGGCTATGCGCATATATTTCCACCAAAAACTAACTTTCTTTGTATTTTTAGTATCATTGATCAGCTTTTCACACGCTACCAAGGCTCAACGATATGGCACCGCACTAGGCCTTCGTGTAGGAAATTCAGACCTTAGCCGAACGGTGGGACTAACTTTTGAGCAACGAATTCAAAAGCGTATTTCAGCAGAATTGATTCTTCAGTCAGACTTCTCGAGAAACACCACTTTTTCTGCTTTGGCAAAATTCCATAGGCCCATTATTTCAAAGCGGTTCAATTACTATCTGGGTGCAGGACCAGCCATTGGAAATGAGGAAAGCTTTCGAAAAATACCCGAAACACGGCAGATCGTGCACTCATACGGTAACTCAACTTTTGGACTTGATATGATTGCAGGATTGGAATTGACCGTAGCGAATGCAGTGATTTCACTTGATTACAAACCAAACATCAATATTGCCGGACGGGAAGAGTTTTTTAGAGGTCAAGTCGGGATATCAGCCAGAACCGTATTGGTAAAGAGCAAAGAACAAAAAAAACGGGCAAAGCGGCGTCAAAAAGCCAAAAAGGCAAATAGCTCAGAAAAAAATAGCTTTTGGGAAAAATTGAAGATTGGACCGGCTTACTAATTTCCTTTCAAATTCTCCAAATACATTTTCTCATGAAGATCTGATCGCTTCACAATACTGCGATACCACTTTAGCCTAAGCAAGTTTTTTTCATCCTCCTTTAGGTGAAAATCCGGAATATCAAGCTTCTGCGTTTTCTGAATCAGATCGAAAAGAAAAATGGACGCTGAAACAGAAATATTGAAGCTTTCTGTAAAGCCTAGCATGGGAATATGAATCAATCCATCGACTTTTCCCTGAACTTCTGAAGAGATTCCTTCATGCTCATTTCCAAAAACCAAAGCAATTTTCTCATCGGCCTTTAATTCCGAAATCGGAATTGAATTTGCATTAGGGCTTGTACCAAGGATCTTATAACCCTGACCCCGAAGTTGATCAAAACACATGTCCACCGAAGAGCCTTCAGGATTATAGTATTTATGCAAATCCACCCACTGAGATGCCCCTCTGGTTACATACGGATTGATTTTGTAAGCATTGGTCTTCTCAATGACATGCAAATCTTGGATACCAAAGCAGTCACAGGTTCTAATTACAGCACTGGCATTATGAGGTTTGTAGATATCTTCCAGGACGACGGTAAAATGGCGGGTGCGCTTGCCAAGAACCTCCTCGATTACCTTTTTCTTATGATCAGTAACATACTGTCCCAAGTAATCGAGAAGCCCCTTATCAAAATCCGATTCAATATCACCCATGGATGTGCATTTATTGCATCAAAACAAGCCTAATTGCTCTTCGTCACTATCCTTTTTGGGTGAAAGATCCACCGTACTTCCAATCTCTATCTCGTCGGAATCTTCATCCTTTCCTTCCTCCTTTAAGGATTGCTTTTCTTCTTTCTTCTGAGCAATTAACTCCAAGCTTTTTATCGGGTAAGAACTCAATTTATTACCCATAGCCTTCCAGCCCTTCACATCAATGATCATATCCAAGTCGTAGACTTGTTCTTCTTCTTCCTTTCCTTTTGTGACAATAGCTTTCACTTGAGGCTGTTTTTCGGAAGAGATCAACTTAAGAGCTGAAGAACGATGATCCGTGATGAAATTAAATTTCTTATTCAGCGTAGTTGTTTCAATTTGGAATCGCTTGACGAAATAATTTTTGCTCCCGCCATCATAATAGACAGCAGATAGGACCTTCTCGGGGTCAAATTTTTCGATCAGCAATACATCATTTGGCTCATAGCGATTAGTCAGTTCAAAATTTGTCAACTCGTAATCACCTGATTTATAGCAAACCAAAATCCGATCCTCTCCTAAGAAATTACCGATCAAATTACCTCGTTCATCAGTATTCAAACGACCAACAACCGGGTCGTAATAGATATCCAAACCACCAAGCGTGGAGACCCCTTCCATCTTCAGCTGAACTTTACGGACTGGATACCTTGTCAAGATATTACCCCCTGCTCCTCTTCCCTTGATGTCAAGATCAGCAAAATCAAAGTCAAAAACCTTAACCCTAGCCTTGGCACCCTGAGTCAGATAAACTGTGACAATTTCGGCTTCTCCATTCGGATTGGCTGTCAGATATAGGGTTTTGGATCCTTTTGTACCCTTGGTCAAATCGTATTCTCGATCTCGGGTGACACCGCCAGGTTGGAAGCGCTTAACCATCGCTCTCCCTGAGGCTCCGTCCAGATAAATCAAGTTAAAGGTGAGTCGATCATCTGTTTTTCGATAGATTCCAACATGAAGGATGTCTTTTCCCATGAAGACTTTATCCTGAATTTTGGAAACCATCATTTTCCCATCCCGGCGGATTACGATGATGTCATCCAAGTCAGAACAATCGCAAACAAATTCTTCTTTTTTTAGACCTGAGCCAACAAATCCATCTTTGCGATTGACATAGAGCTTGGCATTGTTTGCAGCTACTACAGTCGCCTGAATGGTGTCAAAGGCACGAATTTCAGTCTTTCGCTCCCTTCCTTTCCCGTACTTTTCCAGTAATCGCTCATAGTATTTGATCGAATAGTCTGTGAGGTGTCTAAGGTTGTGATTGACTTCTTTCAATTCATCCTGCAGCCGCTTCATCAACTCATCTGCCTTGAAGGAATCGTATTTGGAGATTCGCTTGATCTTGATTTCGGTCAATCGAACCAAATCTTCTTGGGTAATATCCCGATAGAAATCGGGCTTATAGGGATCCAAGCCCTTATCAATAGCCTGCAAGACCTCATCCCAAGTAGTACACTCTTCTATGTCTCGATAGATCCTGTTTTCGATGAAGATTTTTTCCAAAGAGGAAAAGAGCAGTTTCTCCATCAACTCCCCTTTTCGGATTTCTAATTCCTGCTTGAGAAGCTTCTTGGTCTGCTTGGTATTGTATTCCAGAATTTCATTGACTGTAATGAAAACCGGCTTTTCATTGACAATGACACAGGCGTTTGGAGAGATGGAGACTTCACAGTCCGTGAAGGCATACAAAGCATCGATGGTCACATCAGGAGAAACTCCCGGTGCAAGATGAATCTGTATCTCTACATCTTTGGCCGTATTGTCTACAACTTTCTTGATTTTGATCTTTCCTTTATCATTGGCTTTCAGGATAGAATCAATCAAAGAATCAGTAGTCGTTCCAAATGGTATTTCCTTAATTGCCAGTGTTTTGGAATCTTCCTCTTCAATTCTTGCTCGAACTTTTACTTTACCGCCTCGAAGACCTCCGTTGTATTCTGAAAAATCCGCCAAACCACCAGTCAGAAAGTCCGGAAGTACGTTTGTGGTATTGCCTTTCAAAATTTCTATGGAACCTTCAATTAATTCTCTGAAGTTGTGCGGTAAAATCTTGGTAGATAAACCTACGGCAATTCCTTCCACCCCCTGTGCTAGAAGCAATGGGAATTTGACAGGCAAAGTAACGGGCTCCCGCTTTCTTCCATCATAGGATAATTGCCAATCGGTCGTCTGTGGATTAAAAACTACTTCAAGAGCAAACTTGGAAAGCCTGGCTTCAATGTATCTGGCCGCTGCAGCGGAGTCACCGGTGCGGATATCTCCCCAGTTACCCTGGGTTTCGATGAGCAGGTCTTTTTGTCCCAAATTGACGATGGCATCACCAATCGAAGCATCACCATGGGGGTGATACTGCATGGATTGACCGATGATATTGGCGACTTTATTGAAACGCCCATCATCCATTTCCTTCATGGCATGGAGAATTCGGCGCTGAACGGGCTTTAGACCATCCTCAATGGCTGGAACTGCCCGCTCCAGAATGACATAGGAAGCATAGTCCAAAAACCAATCCTTATACATGCCTGTAACAGGCACGGAATTGTGTAGGCTATCATCCGTCTCTTCTGGTTTATTTGTTTCTTCGCTCATGTATTAATGTTTATTTGGAGGGGATTTTTCAACCCTTTTCTTTTGCTCTTGCCAACATAGAAAGCCTTGATTGCATTTTTTATGCAATAATCGAAGTATTTCACTATATCGGCACTCAGGCTGCTTCCTCCTCTTCTACTTCTTCATTATTTTTTGGGTCATCAAGGGCAAGGTCTTTTTCGATCTTGAGATTCTTGATGATGAAGTTTTGCCGGTCAGGCGTGTTTTTTCCCATATAGAAACCTAACAGATCCCCGATCTTGGTATCCTTCTTCAGAATGATGGGCTCGAGCCGAATATCTTCCCCTATAAAAGTCCCAAACTCCTCCGGAGAGATTTCTCCCAATCCCTTAAAACGGGTGATTTCCGGCTTATTTCCGAGTTTATGAATGGCACGCTGTCGCTCTTCATCTGAATAGCAATAGATCGTTTCCTTCTTGTTTCTTACACGAAAAAGTGGGGTATCCAAGATAAAGAGGTGCCCATTCTTCACCAAATCCGGGAAAAATTGCAAGAAATAGGTCATGATCAGCAGACGGATATGCATTCCGTCTACATCGGCATCGGTAGCAATGACGATTTTTCGGTACCGAAGCCCTTCGATTCCATCCTCAATATTCAAAGCATGCTGCAGCAGATTAAATTCCTCATTTTCATACACCACTTTTTTGGTCATGCCATAACAGTTGAGTGGCTTTCCTCTCAATGAAAAAACAGCCTGCGTCTGGACATCCCTGGATTTGGTAATAGAACCCGAGGCAGAATCTCCCTCGGTAATAAAGAGCATCGTGTTGTTTTTCTTATCCTCATCTGCCTTGGGATCATCATAATGTACCCGACAATCCCGAAGCTTTTTATTGTGAAGATTCGCTTTCTTGGCTCGTTCATTTGCCAACTTCTTAATCCCTGAAATCTCCTTTCGCTCCCGTTCTGATTGTAGAATTCGCTTTAACAAGGCATCAGCTACCGCTTGGTTTTTGTGGAGATAATTGTCCAGTTCGGTTTTCACGAAGTCATTGACAAAAGTTCGAAGAGTCGGTCCATCCGGCCCCACAGACTGTGAACCCAACTTTGTCTTGGTTTGAGACTCAAATACGGGTTCCTGCACTCGTACGGCTATCGATGCCACGACGCTTTGTCTGATATCGGAAGCATCATAGTCTTTCTTGTAAAATTCCCTAATGGTCTTTACGATGGCTTCTCTAAACGCAGCAAGGTGAGTTCCTCCTTGAGTGGTAAATTGACCATTGACGAAGGAATAATACTCCTCTCCATATTGATTGGAATGAGTCATGGCCATTTCTATGTCATTTCCTTTCAGATGAATGATCGGATAGCGGATCGCTTCCTCATCCACCTTATTGGCCAAAAGATCATACAATCCCTTGTCAGAAAAGTACTTCTTTCCATTGAAATTAATCGTCAGACCTGCATTCAGGTAGGCATAATTCCAAATTTGATTTTCAAGGTATTCCGGGATGAAATGATAGTTTTTGAAGACTGTTGGATCTGGAGAGAAAATGATTTTTGTACCATTTCGATCCGAGGATTTCTCCACTTTTCGGTCTTCCTTGAGTACACCCTTTTCAAATTCGGCAACTTTCGTCTCTCCATCTCTGTAGGATTGAACTTTAAAGTACTCAGAAAGTGCATTGACAGCTTTGGTACCGACTCCATTCAAACCCACGGACTTTTGAAAGGCCCCTGAGTCATACTTTCCACCAGTATTGATTTTAGACACACAGTCAATGACCTTCCCAAGCGGAATTCCACGACCATAGTCTCTGACCTCTACTTTATGCTCAGAAATTTTGACATCGATCGTTCGCCCATATCCCATCATGTGCTCATCGATAGAGTTGTCCAAAACCTCTTTGACCAACACGTAAATCCCATCATCTTGGGCACTTCCATCACCCAATTTACCGATATACATACCCGGTCGCAATCGGATATGCTCTCTCCAATCAAGGGATTTGATACTATCTTCGTTGTATTTTACTTGGTCTGCCATAGTATATTTTAGTACTCTGAAGGGTTTTGAAGTTTTTTGGTTTTACCCACAAAAAGCAAAAAAAGTGCAATTATCCAGATAAGGAGTAATGCAGGTATAAGGTAAAAGAAAACGCTGAATTGATCTGCCGTGATCTCTTGCTGATTATTGATAGAGTGGGTATAAAACACCATCATTCCTAAGCTGAGATTCAACACTCCACCAAAGGAATAAAACCAAGTAAGCAAGTAATCCCGAAATGGGTCACCGATTGGGAAGAGACGATGAAGTTTTTTCCATGATTTGGTTTCCAGGAGTTTTGGTGGCAAAAGCGAAATCAGGTTGAAAATCACAAAGAGACTAATCATCCCATAGAAATAAGTGCCTTTAGGCCATCGGTCTTCGGCGTCTAGCTGAAAAAAAACTTGCTCTGGTAAAGCTGAGTAGAAATAAAGAAGGAAAAAGAGGAATATAACAATACTGAAGTAATAGAATGCCTTTCCGAATCTATAATACATGTGAAGCGATTTTAAGCTGCTAATATAAAGTATTTGCCCAAACCGACGGCTTATTACCTCAGGCAAAAGAATGACAAAAACTGTCATAACTTTCCAAAAGTTTGAAATTCAGTTTAATCGAAAAACCAAGTGAGCAAACAATTTTACCTGGCATCGATTCTTAATCCCAAAATAGATTCGTTTCAAATAAATCTAATTTTAGGACCTTCTTCAGTGAATAAGCCATTACATTTGCAATCCATGAAAACACGCCTTTTATCACCCATCGTTTTTGCCCTGATATTTTCTTTGAGCTTAGCATCCTGCAGCCAAAAATTAGATACCGAAGGACTGAATATCGAAAACTGGAAAGAAGACAGATACGGATGCAAAGGACTTCGAATCCAAGATATTGGGGAGCTGGAAAGAATAAAAAATAATTTTTTGGGAGCCAGTAATCAGGCTTTGATCAAGACCTTTGGGAGACCGGATCGAGTAGAGCTCGTCGATAAAAGTCAGAGCTTTTTCTTCTATTTCCTCGAGGCTAGTCCTGAAAATTGTGAAGGTGTGGAAAGCGAAAAAGAACCCCTGAAGGTTCTTTTCCGAATGAATGCTATATCCAAAGTCTCCGAAATTACAATCACAGACCTGAACCCATAAAACAAAGTGCTGCAGCACCCAAGGTACCGGCATTGTTTTCTAGTGTAGCTTTTTTGAGCTTCAAATCTTTGTTATAGTACTGTGTCAAATATTGACGAATGGTACGCTCCAAGGCTGGCATCATAAACTCCAAACCAGCAGAAATTCCCCCTCCGAAGTAAACTTCCGTTACATCCAAAATTCGGACAGTCGATACGATGGATTGTCCTAGGATCTCGCCTACTTCTTCGAATACCATCAATGAGACCTCATTCCCCTCGCGTGCAGTATCCACTAGCAAATGTGATCCCAAGGTAGCTCCCTTGAGCCTTCCTGCCTTATCAGGAAATGCATCTATCATTCGAGATAAAATATCCAAGATGCCTTTTCTTCCGATCAGAGTTTCCAATCGCGCATTTCCTCTGGAAAGCATATGACCCATCTCGAGGGCATTACCTCTCGAACCTTTAAAAACCTCACCGTCAATCACATAAGCACTTCCAATTCCAGTGCCCATTGTAATGAAAAGGAAATTATCAGAGGGATCATCTTTGCCATAATAGAATTCTCCGATAGCAGCTGCTGCGGCATCATTCTCCAGAAAAAATTCTTTGTCCGGATATTTTGCTTCGAGGCTTTCCTTGAGTTTGAATTGATTCAGGGCCGGAATAGCGGGAATCTCCAAAGGGGTAGTCCGATCCTTTGAAATTAATCCCGGAAGACCAATCCCCACTTTTTCTACCTGCGGATATTTTCGAAAATATTTCCCCAATCCTTCTGTGAATGCTTCTCCAAATCCATCAGGATGTTCTCTGAATGGTTGCGTTTCTTCTTTATCAAAATCAAGGATTTCACCACTCTTATTTACCAATCCGATTTTAAGATGGGTTCCTCCCACGTCCACTCCCAAAAAGTGTGTTTCTGTTGTAGCCATTGAGTTATTTATAGGTTTGATTGTCAAAAAAGCCAAAATTTCGGCTTACTTCCTATACTCTTTCTCTATCTGGCGGAAAATTTTATGTACCGCCGGACAGATGAGTGTGTTTTTCAGACTCAAGTTAAGAATCCCTGCCATATTTTTTCGATTGGTATGCGGATATTCCCTGCACGCCTTCGGTCTGTCCTCGTAAACTAGGCACTTATTGTCCACGCCCAAAAATGGACAAGGTGAGGAATGAAGCACAAAATCGCCTTCTTCGTCGCGCTGAAGGTATTCGTCGATAAATTGACTTGGCTTCATCCGGAAAACTTTGGCGATGCGATCAATATCTGTCTGAAGAAAAATCGGACTGGTAGTCTTACAGCAATTAGCGCAGTCCAAACAGTCGATTTCTTGAAAAACCTCCTCATGATTTTCCGCAAAGCGCAAATCCAAATCCTTGGGCTTTAGCCTTCTGAGCCGGTCTTTTAGCTTTTTGTTAGTGGGAAAATCAGATTGACTTTCCTGTCGAAAAGTCTCAAGGTCTATCACTGCTTCGAATCATTTAGCTTGATGCCATCCTCCAAGATCACAATTTCTTTCGCCTTGTAAAGCTGTCCGATACATTGTTTGAAATGCTTTTTACTCATGCCGAGCACTTCTTTGATATCCTCTGGATCGGATTTGTCATGAAGTGGCAAAAATTCCCTTTCTCTTAATACATACAGAATTTTTTCAGCTCCTTCCTCGTATTTGGCCCTGCCAATAGGCTGAAGCTGAAGATCAATTTTACCATCATCCCGCTGCTTCTTCACAAAAAGCCGACGGCGCTCACCAAGCCTTAAAGGTTGAAAAACCTCATTTCCAAAGATCAGCCCTTCATACCTGCCTTCGAGCAAAACCTTGTAGCCTAAATCTGTCTTTTCAAAAATCAACCCAGACACCTCTTGGCCAGGTTCGTAATCCTTGGGTGCGGGATAAATAAAATCCCGGTATTTACTACTACCTATCAGTCTATTGGTGCGATGGTCTGCACAGACCCGAATGAGATATTTCTCTCCGGGACTCATATTTTTCCCCATTTCAGATTTGGGTACAAAAAGATCCTTGGGCAATCCCCAATCCACGAAAGCCCCAAAGGAGGTTAACTCCTTCACTTCCATCACTGCCCACTCATCCAAACAAGCCTTGGGAACGTCGGTGACTGCAACTGGCCTATCTTCACTATCCGTGTAAATAAAAACTGACAAGACATCCCCTTCTCGCTCATTACCAGTTAGATAACGATTAGGAACCAAAACTTCCTCGCCGGATTCGGTAGCCACATAGGCACCTGAATCAGTGAATCTATTGATGGGTAATAAACTGATTTTTCCAAGTTCATTCATGCCTCAAAGGTACGAGATAAATTAGAGACGAGAACTTAAATCATGACAAACAAAGTCAGATAAGCGAAGGTTAAAAATTGGAAAAGCTCCAATTCAGCGGTAGCTTTGAACCCTCGATTCGAAAAGAATTAAACCCAAATTAACGTAAACTAACATCTAATATTTATGCAAAACATAACTGTGATCGGTTCTGGTACCATGGGAAATGGCATCGCCCATGTTTTTGCCCAGCAGGGCTTTCAGGTATCTTTAGTAGATCTGAAAGAGGATTTTTTACAAAAAGCGGTATCCACGATCAGTAAAAATATGGATCGTCAGGTAGCAAAAGGAAAACTCAGCGAAGAGGACAAAACTGCTGCGCTTTCCAGAATTAGCACCTTCACAGACTTGAAGTCAGGAGTTTCTTCGGCAGATTTGGTCATTGAGGCAGCTACCGAAAACTTAAGCATCAAGCTTGACCTGTTTCGACAGCTGGACGAGTTGACTCCCAAGTCAGCAATTTTGGCTACCAATACCTCCTCTATCTCCATCACCAAAATCGCAGCTGTCACCCAGCGGGCCGGTCAAGTGATCGGAATGCACTTTATGAACCCTGTGCCTGTGATGAAACTCGTTGAGGTAATCAGAGGCTATGCTACTTCGGATGAGGTTACGAACGACATCATGGAGCTTTCCAAAAAGCTGGGGAAAGTCCCCGTAGAGGTGAATGATTATCCAGGTTTTGTAGCCAACCGTATTTTGATGCCTATGATCAATGAGGCCATTTATTCCCTTTACGAAGGGGTAGCTGGAGTGGAAGAGATCGATACGGTCATGAAATTGGGAATGGCGCATCCTATGGGACCATTGCAATTAGCGGACTTTATTGGCTTGGATGTTTGTCTTTCTATCCTGAGAGTACTTCATGATGGTTTTGGCAATCCTAAATATGCCCCTTGCCCGCTTTTGATCAATATGGTAGAAGCTGGATACAAGGGTGTCAAGTCAGGAGAAGGATTCTATCAGTACACAGCCGGCACCAAAGATTTGGTTGTAGCATCAAGATTTAGCAAGTAATTTCTATTAAAAATATGCATTTAGCAGTATCCGGAAATATCGGTAGCGGGAAGACTACGCTCACAGAAAAGCTGGCCAAACACTACGGTTGGAAGGCTGAGTTCGAAGCGGTCGATAACAATCCATACCTTCCTGACTTCTATGAAGACATGAAGCGTTGGGCATTTCATCTTCAGGTTTATTTTTTGAATTCCCGTTACAATCAGATCAGAAAGATCCAAGACAATAAGGAGAACACCATCCAAGATCGGACGATCTACGAGGATGCCTACATATTTGCAGCGAATCTGTACAAAAGCAATTTACTGACGGAACGGGATTACTGGAACTACAGAAGTTTGTTTGACTCCATGATTCAGCATGTGAAAGCTCCGGACTTGCTTATCTACCTCAAGGCTGACATCCCAAAACTGGTAGGCCAAATCGAAAAGCGGGGAAGAACTTATGAGACAGCCATGCGAATCGATTACCTCAAAAACCTCAATCAGCATTACGAAGATTGGATAGAAAACTATCAAGAAGGAAAACTGCTGATTATAGATGTGAATAATTTAGACTTTGTCGAGCGATCAGAGGACTTTTCCTTTATCGTCGAAAAAATAGAAAGGGAGATGTTTGGGCTATTTGCCTAAGTAGGGCCAGCTGAAAAACGCATGGATAAGCTAAAAGCTATCATTCCAAATGGTAAGCTTATGCTTATACCAAACAGTTTTTCTACAAGTCCAAAGTTATTGCCAATAAAAATCTGTTTTCTGTTCCAAAAAATCTCAACATTGAGATTTTTAAGCTGGCCTCAGGCATAGCATCTTCTGCGTGAGTCTTCGCTTGAAGTATAGGCATACATCTACGCTTGACAGCCTTGAATCTGCCATGCCTGAGACTTTTTCAGCAGTCCCTCATATCACCCCATTTTTCTAATTAACCAATTGAAAATCATCTCTTTTTGTTCATCCTTTGGATTGATCAATAGCTGATCCAATCGCTTCAAAGAACCCCCTGTCATCAAGGTCTCAAAGGGGCAAAGACGAATCAACTTATACCCATGATGCCGTGTGAGTAAATCAATTTGGGCATCATTGTAGGCTTGAAGCTTCCACCCTGTAGAACCATTTCCCGAAAAATCACCTGGCTCACTGGAAGGACCAAATAATCGCTGGGCAATGGGAGGCCCCTCCCAAATCCTGGCCTGCAATCCAGCCTTCACAGCCTCTTTCTCCTGACTTCTGCAGAGTCTTTTGTAGGCTTGATCAAAGAAAAAACTCATTTCTGAGTACAATTCAGACCTCAATGAAGTCAGCCGATAGCGATTAAAATGAACTTCTGTATCCCAAAGAATCAAAAAGCGATTAAGCTTGAAGTCAAACTTCATCTTTTCAAGCAAAGGAAGGTTTCCCTTTCCTCCCAAATCTTCAAAAATCTCCTCTAGCCAAGTTTTGCCCTTTTTGTCTAAATAGTTTGATTCGACGGGAATAGAAACTTCCCATTCGTAGTCAGCCCCGCCCTCTTTCAAGATCAAATCGAGCTGCCGAGTCATCAATTGGCTCATAGTTTAGGTGTTTTCCCGCAGAATTTCCCAGGTATGGTCTGCCAGCAGTTTTACTTCAGCCACAAATTTGGCCCAATCTTTTTTCCGACCCCATTCATCAGGACCGATCAAACTCAAAAAGTCCGTACCATCCTCTTTTTGGTACAAAAAATATCGATGGTTAATCAGGGGTTCAAATCCCATCGCTGCTTGATAGATTCGTTCGGAAACTTCCACGCGGGCTTTGATTTTTTTTGCCTGATCCGCCAAAAGCTGCATCTGCTGGTAGATCTGAGACATTTGCATATCAGTCTGCGACTGCATGGCTGCCACTGCTCTTCCAGTGATTTTACCGGTATCTTCCGGCTTGACGATCGCGCTCCCAGAATGATGGGCATAGGGCAATAGACCTGGGTTTTCAGAAGTTTTCTCTTTCATCTGGTCCAAGTCCAGATTTTCAATATTGATTTTTTTACCGCTCATTTATTCTTCTCCTGTACTGATTCTTTCTTTTAAATTTCCCTTCGACCCTGGAAAGGTGGTCTTTTGGGAGATGTCATATCCTATCCATAACATGATTGCCATGAAAATGATAAAAAGAATCAAGAATATTTTTTTTCCTTTGTTCATGTCTTCCCTACTTTTCGATAGACAAAATAAGTGAGTTCACATCAATTTCCCCTTCTTTTGAGCAAACTTTCATACTATAAATAATGCATTTCAAAAATTGTTTCTAATTTTAGGGGGAGTACCAAACAAACTTTTGTTCCATTCAGATTTTTATCCCCATGTATCAATACATAAGTGAAGCCTCCATCTACCAATATTTTGGAGATGATGATCCTGAAATGATCAGGGATATGATTCAAATCATATTGGATACCAATGTCCAAGATCTTCAGGAGCTGCCAAAATTTTTAGAATACGGAGATTTTGAAACCATTAAAAAAAGATGTCATAAAGCAAAACCATCCATGAGTTATATTGGAGCCATGAAAACCCGAAAGCTTCTGGAGAAAATCGAGGAAAATCTCGAAAATTCGAAAGAAGAAATCGATGAACTCCACGGACACATGGATGAAATCAAAAGGGAGCTTTTGGATTTTCTGAAAGAAAAAACTTAAATCTCTCTTTAAATGATCAAAAAAATAATTTGGATTAGCCTAATCACCCTAATCCAAGGTAGCCTATTTGCTCAATCCTCCCTTTCTGTAGAATACATCATGCGTGATCCCAGTTGGATGGGATATTTTCCATCTGGAGTCGAATGGAGTGATGATAGTAAAACCATTTACTTTCAATACAATCCCGAAAATAACCCAGCAGATTCCCTATACCAGATTCAGCTTAGCGACCTTTCTTCTATCGAGAAAGTTGACTGGAAGATGGATCGGGAGCGATCAAGGTCTCAAGAATCCTTCAACTCCGATAAAAGCCTTCGGATATTCGTAGGTCCAAATGATCGGATTATTTTAGAAGACCTCGAAAAAAATTCACAAAAAGAGCTGCTTAACTGGCACACTCGGGTTTCTAATCCCACCTTTTTGGCGGATGAAGACTTTCTCTTCTTTGAAAGCGAGCAGAATATCTACACGCTTGAGATCCCCACCGGAGTAGTCAAAAGAGTGACCAATATTTCCAAAGGCTCCCAACCTTCTTCATCAGGATCCGGAAAAAGTGATTCAAAGGCTTCCAAGCCATTTTTAGAGTCAGAAAATTTGAAGCTTTTGGAGGTGGTACGTCAGCGGGAAGAAAAGAGGGAAATGAGACAAGCTTATCGGGAAGCAACTCAGATTACACCTGAAAAAGAATTCACCTATTACACCGGAGGGAAAAATCCATCCAACTTACAGCTTTCACCAGACGGAAGATTTGCGAGTTTTTCCTTTTTCAATACTTCCAGCAATAAAAATACGGCAGTCCCTAACTACGTCGATGCATCGGGATACACAGAAGACCTAAACGCCCGTCCAAAAGTAGGCACTAGGCCTACTACTTCTGAGATTGGAATTTATGATCTGAATAGAGATACGGTTTATTTTATCGAAACCTCCAAACTTCCCGGAATCAAAGATTTGCCTGATTATGTGAGTGATTATCCTGATCGGGAATGGGAAGAAAAAGAGCGGGATTTGGCACTATTTGGACCGGTGTTTTCCCCTGATGGATCGCAAGCCATAGTTGTAGCAAGATCCATTGATAACAAAGACCGCTGGATTACCTTGGTTGATTTGGAGACAGGGGAATTAACGACTTTAGACAGGCAGCGGGATGAAGCCTGGATCGCCGGGCCTGGAATTGGTTGGACTTACTCCGGGGGTACTTTGGGATGGCTACCAGACGGAAAACACATTTATTACCAATCGGAAGAAAGCGGCTATTCACATCTTTACATCCAAAATGTAGACACGCAAGTCAAAACAGCATTGACGAGTGGAAACTATGAGGTTTTTGACCCTTTCATCTCCAAAGACAAAAAATCCTGGTATCTGACCACCTCCGAAGTTGATCCGGGAGAGCGGCATTTTTACCGTATACCTCTGATGGGTGGGAAAATGGAAAAACTGACCTCCATGACCGGAAACAATGAAGTCATGCTTTCCCCGGATGAAAAGCATCTTGCCATTCTTCACTCCTACTCCAATTCTCCCACAGAGCTCTATCTCCAAAAAAACAAAGTAGAGGCTGAACCCATCAAATTGACCAATGGTCAAAGTGAGGAGTTTCAGGCTTATGATTGGAGAGATCCGGAAATTATCCGTTTCCAAGCATCAGATGGTGCGATGGTTCCAGCACGGATCTACGAACCCAATCCAGAAAAGAAAAATGGAGCTGCCGTGATCTTTGTGCACGGTGCAGGCTATCTTCAAAATGCCCATAAGTGGTGGAGTAGCTATTTCAGAGAGTATATGTTCCATAATCTTCTAGCCGATTTGGGATACACCGTTTTGGATATTGACTATCGTGCTTCAGCAGGATACGGTCGGGATTGGCGAACAGGAATTTATCGCCATATGGGTGGAAAGGACCTTTCTGACCAAGTAGATGGCGCAAAACATTTGGTAAGCAATTATGGAATTGATGCAGACCGAATTGGGATTTATGGTGGAAGCTATGGAGGTTTTATCACGCTGATGGCCCTATTCAATCACCCGGATGTTTTCGAATCAGGTGCAGCGCTTCGCTCCGTCACGGATTGGGCTCACTACAATCACGGCTACACCTCCAACATTCTCAATACACCTGAGGAGGATCCCATTGCCTATAGACGCTCCTCGCCTATCTATTTTGCTGAAGGACTGGAAGGTCACCTTCTCATCGCTCATGGCATGGTGGATGTCAATGTTCATTTTCAGGATGTCGTGAGACTCTCCCAGCGATTGATCGAATTAGGAAAAGATAATTGGGAAATGGCTGTCTATCCGGTGGAAGATCACGGATTTGTAGAGCCAAGCTCCTGGACTGATGAATACAAACGTATCCTTAAACTCTTCAACAGCACTTTACTGAATGAATAAGCAAGTTTACACGAGGGTTGCTGCTCTACTGTTGAGCATCCCCATCCTAGTCTTTTCTTGTCAAAACCCATCCGAAGAAAAGGAACCCAAAAGAGGCCTGATTGCAGAAAAAGCCATGGTTGTTTCTGCTCGAGGAGAAGCTTCTCGCATTGGGATTGAGATTATGAAAAAAGGCGGAAATGCCTTTGACGCCATGATGGCTACAGAAATGGCTCTTGCCGTGACCTTTCCTTTTGCAGGAAACTTAGGAGGTGGCGGTTTTGCGGTCTATCGCTTAGCCAATGGAGAAATCGGCTCCATAGACTACCGCGAGAAAGCACCGGGAGCGGCACATCGGGATATGTATTTGGATGAAAATGGCGATGTCATTCCTGGTCTGAGTACGAAGGGAGCCTTAGCTTCAGGAGTACCGGGTACAATAGCCGGGATTTTCGAAGCTCAGTCCAAATTTGGAAAGTTGGAGCCAAAAGAAATCCTCCAACCGGTAATCGATTTGGCAAGAAATGGATTTGTAGTCAGTACTCAGCAAGCAGGACGGTTACAGAGTATTCGCGAGGTGGTTCGTGAAGTAAATGGTGAAAACACCTTTTATGGAAAAGAATGGAATGCAGGCGATACCATTAAGAATATTGCCCTAGCCGAAACCTTGGAGCGCATCGCCAGCAATGGCCGAGATGAATTTTACCAAGGAAAAACTGCCAAAATTCTTGTGGACCACATGCAAAAAATGGGTGGTATTATCACAGAGGAAGATCTTGCTGCTTACGAGGCAGCTTGGCGAGAGCCGATTGTATTTGATTACAAAGAACTACGAGTAATCTCCATGGCACCGCCTAGCTCCGGTGGAGTGACCATTGGTCAGATTTTGAAAATGGTCGAACCCTATGATCTCCAAGCAATGGGGCACAATTCGGCAGATTATGTACAAGTATTGACCGAAGCCATGCGCAGGGCATACGCCGATCGAAATTATTACCTCGGAGACCCTGACTTTGTAGAGATTCCCATTGATGAACTTTTAGATGATGATTATTTAAAAGAAAGAATGGGAAGCTTCAACCCGGAAATGGCTACCCTGTCAGCTGATATTGCTGAAGGAAAAGTCCTTTTTGCTGAAAGCATGGAAACCACCCATTATTCCATCATGGATGAGGAAGGCAATGCACTTGCTGTCACCACGACGCTAAATGGAGCTTATGGATCCAAGGTTTATTTAGATGAGCTAGGCTTCTTTATGAATAATGAAATGGATGATTTCAGCAGTAAAACGGGCGTTCCAAATATGTTTGGACTGATTGGCGCTGATGCTAATAGCATTGCACCGGGAAAACGAATGCTCAGCTCCATGACTCCTACTTTGGTTGAGCGAGACGGGAAATTATGGATGATACTCGGAACTCCAGGCGGGTCTACGATTATTACAGCCGTAGCCCAAACTATCCTCAACGCTTACGAATTTGATATGACCATGCAGGAAGCGGTTGAGGCACCCCGATTCCACCATCAATGGTTACCTGATCAGATTCTGTTTGAAGAAAACACTTTGGATTCTGCTTTGCTAAAGGCTCTATCAGCGAAAAATTACCTGATCAATGAAGGTAGAACTCCCATCATCGGTTCGGTAGATGCCATCATGCTTTTGCCGGACGGAAAACTTGAAGGTGGAGCTGACCCGCGTAGGGAAAATGAAGCGGCGGGGTATTGAAATCAGGGATAATACAAAAAAGAAGCGACCATATTTAGCAATTGAGTCGCTTCTTTTTTTAGTATAGAGTCTATGGCTTTTGATAAGCAAAACAAAGTAATTAAGTCATATAAAAATGCAAAAGGACTATTCCTTGGACTAAATTAACTTAACGAATAAACACAAGAGCTAAGGTACTCGAACAACAACGACGTTTTTCTTATTTATGCAACAGAGTTAATTTTTTTAGGAGTTATATCTTGATACTTTTTAGCCAAAAAGTATCCAAAAGGCTTGTCGCAGCTAAGCTTCCTCCCGCATTGCCAACGCATGGCTCGCGGCTGCGACGGCCCACCGCACCTTAGAAACCAAACCATCAGTCCTAGAATTAATTAAGATATATCTCCACGAAGTAGGGCTTCCAATAACGAAAAAACCTTTACACGCAATCTTCACCTTTATCCTTCCACTTTCTTCGAATACACACGCCCAAAACGATCCTTAGCTTCAAAAACCAGATTCTCAGAATTTCTAGGTTGGAAGAAGAACATGTGATCATTCAATTGAGGCTCTACCCATTTGCGTCTAGCAGGTAATTCCGGTCCGCTATGCAATTCCATACTCCAAGGATCTTTTGCCATAATCTTCTCAGGAGAACCCACCTTTATTCCATTTTCATACCAGCTGAGCTCCCAAGCCGGATCATAATTCCAGCAATTCACAGAAACAAAATCCTGAAAATCCGAATGATAACCTTTTGGGTAAACCCTAAATTGTTCCTCATCGCTCAAGCCTGTTCCCTTGTAGTGCCATTTTAGTTCGGATCCCTTTGCCTCATAAATCGCATAACCGCTAGGCGTGCCATCAAAACAAATTGGCCCTGACCACCAGGCCCCACATACAGTACCATGACAATGCTCATAGACATGCCCCATGATCATATTATCATTAAAATGGGTATGTCCTGATAAAATATGAGCATTGTAACCTTCCAATAATCGATAAAGATGCTCTCGATTACTTACGGTACCTCCCAAGGTATCCCGGTCTGGATAGCGCTGCACTGCTCCTGTGTAGGTGGGAATATGCAAGGAAACAACCACAGTTTTTCCTTTTTCGACCAAAGCCAAATCCTGCTCTAGCCAAGCCAATTGCTCCTCCGGAATATAGCCGATGTATTTGGTGCCAACTCCGAGGTAAAACACATCATCCAAAACCACATAATGAACCTCTCCCCGATTCCAGGAGTAATAAGTAGGGCCAAAATGACCTTTGAAAGTCTTCGCCGTTCCCTCATCTGATCGCACCCCAAAATTCATATCGTGGTTGCCGATGACCTGAAAGAAAGGAATACCCGTTGCTGCTATACCCTGATTGTATTCTTTGAAAAGTTCCAATCGATCATTGACCAAATCCCCACAACCAATCCCGAAAATATTGGCGTCATTTAGCCTAGCAATCGTTTGCTGGACATCCGGAATGCTTGTACTGAGCATTTGTCCTGCTTCATAATCATCTTGAATCTGCGTGTCTGAAAGCAAAAGAAAATGATGGTTTTCGTCCGACGCAGCATTAGGCACTAAACTAAAAGAAAGCAATTGCTCTCCTTGGTTGGGATTGATTCGCTGAAAGAAAGCAGCAGATCCATTTGCCTGCTTCTCGATCTGATATCCCGAAGGAATAGAAAGGAAAACAAACTCCCGATCATTGGAAGAAATCAACTCATATTCACCATTTCCATCAGTAAGCACAATAGTACGACCATCAGACACGGCTACGCCGGAAAGCCCCTTTCCACTCGCACTTACCTTGCCTCTCAATCGTATGGCTGAAAATGGATTCAAAAGCTTCCTGGAAGGAAGGGGGTCAGCTAATACAGATGTACCCAAAGAAAGCCAAGCTGCAGAACTCAAGCCCAGTGATTTCAGAAATTCTCGTCTTTTGAACATGTTATTATTAATTAATTTTTTGAAAAAGGAATAAGCAGATTATCGAAGTTTGCACCACCCTCCCCTTTGATTTGAAAGGTTATTTCTTGATTCTCCCAGTCAATTTCAGCCAAACCGTAGTTTAACTTGGCAATCAGGTCTCCGATGCGATAGCGGTTCGGTTCCTCGGATATGCTGCTCCAGGTATGCGTCAAACCACTGGATGTAATCTCATAAATGCCATCAGGGAATCGCTCATCAGTCATTTTCATCAGTTCGGCGATATGCCGATCTCCACTGAGTAGAATTGGCGTTTTTGCACCCGATGCAGCAATTAAATTCAGCAGACGCTCCCGCTCTTGAGGAAAATTGGCCCATTTTTCATAGGCATGTTGAGTAGGCAAAAACTGAATTCCCGACACGATCAGATTCACCTTGGCAGGACTTGTTTTCAACTCATTCTCCAGCCATTTCCATTGCTCCTCTCCCAGTATTTGGCCGTCCACGTTGGGTTGATACACCCGGTCGATGCGCATCAAAGTATCGCGATGATATCGCGCATCCAATAAAATTACTTTGACCAGATTTTCTCCCTTTCCAAAGATATGGGCAGCATAAGCACCTTCCCGTTTACGCTCGGGTGCAACTTGGGGAACATCCAGAAAGTCTAGCATCAACTGTTGGGAAGCTGCTTTTTGGGCAAAATATTTTCCCCCATCATTGATCCCATAATCGTGGTCATCCCAAATCCCAATGATTTTGGAAGTGCGCTTGAGTGCCTGATAACTTTCTACCTGATTCTGGCGATTGTATTTGGCTCGAAGGGTGTCCATATTGGGAGAATCCCCGTAAATATTGTCCCCCATCCAAATCCAAAGCTCCGGATTATCTGCCACAATGGATTGCCAAAGGGGCTGTGGACTATCCTGACGATTGCAGGATCCAAAAGCAATTCGGGTGATTTCTTCATTTGAGGTGGTCAGACCTTTTGGTTTGCAGGCAAAAAACAAGGGGAATCCTACTAGAAGGATAAGACCAAGCGTTTTTAAGTTTTTCACGGCTTTTGATTTTTCTTTTGAAGATCGAAAACTTTGGGATTTTCTCTTCCCCACTCCAAAAATTTATCAATTTCTTAACCTTCCATTAAGGCAAAACCTTTTGCTTGTCATTCCCATTTTTTTTTCCAAAATTTAGAATAAGTGCTGACATAGAGCAGCTTATGATTTTAATCCTAGTTTTTTAAACCTTTTCAAATTCTTAGCCATGGTCAAACATTACATCATCACCAATCGAGAAGTCACTACCCGCCGAAGTAGAAATTACATTTCCGTCAATGAAACAGAGTATATGCGAAAGGACGGCGATGAGGAAGCTCGTCATAATCTACGCTACGGAACGATCAGCTTTGACCCCAAAAAAGCCAAAAAACTGAAAGACTTCGATATCCAGATTATTCCAGAAGTAGAAGAAAGCCTATTGGCAAACTATGCCGACGATAAGGACGTGAGCAAGGCTAAGTTTCCTTCTACCGCTATTTTTACCGAACTGTATGAGTCGGGAATCAAGACTAGCAAAAAGAGTCCTGAAGGCGATCATATCCGCATCTCGGAAGACATCCTGGTCTTTGTGCATGGATTCAAGTCCGATTTGGAAACAGCCATGCAAACCCTCTGTGAGCTCCACAAACGATATGTAGAGCCGGAAAACTCCACGATCAAGCACTTGGTATTATTCACTTGGCCTGCCAAGAAAAAACTGCTCAAGTATCGCTCGGACGCCTATGATGCGATGCAGTCGGGCTTTGCCTTGGCACGTTCCATGGCTTCGCTTCGGGAGTTTTTCAAAAAGAAATTTGTGGAAGAGCGAAAGCCGCTATGTGATCAAAAAATCCATCTGATGTGTCATAGCATGGGAAATCGGGTGCTGGAAAACATGGTCAAAGGCGTAGAAGATATCGGACTGGACATCAACTCGATTTTTGGAGAGATTTTATTGGTGGGCGCTGATATCGATTATTATGCGCTGGAGCGTCCAAATCCACTCTATCGCCTGATTGATTTTGGGGAGCGAGTGCATGTGTACTATCACAATAAGGATCAGGCACTGGGAATCTCTGAGCTTACCAAGAATGCCTTCAATAGACTGGGGAGATGGGGTGCCAAGAATTCAGTCAATCTGGCAGATGACATCTATCAATGTGATGTGACCGAGATCGATGATGACAAGGGCTTGCTTCATGACACGGTTCATCATTGGTACTACACCAATTCCCCATCGGTGGTGGAAGACATCATCGAAGTGATGAAGGGTGGAAACTCCATTTTCAACAGATAAGCCATGGGTAAGAGTAGATTTTCTGACCTGCACTGTCACAATCATATGCGTGCGCATTTTCAGATGCAGGAAAAAGCGAAAAAATTCAGAAGAAAAGGAGAATTCAGCCCTTGGACCGTCATTGCATCCAATCATCGAAACCATCAAAAGGGCGTGATGGGGGCCAGCTACAGTCAGATCGATTTGGTCAAATGCTGGAATTCCAACCTTCGCCTCACCTTCAATTCCCTGTATCCGCTAGAGCGCCAATTTGTGAAGGGCATTGACCCAAAAATCGGAAAAGATAAATGGTTCCGCTTTTTGACCTCTGCCATTTTGGGTTCAAAAGGGATCCGCCGGGACCTGCTACAAACTGCCTATATGCGCATTCCGGATAAGGTCGTGGATTACTTCCAATCGGATGATTATGATTACTGGGAATCACTACAGCGAGAGCGGGATTTTGTCATGATGGATTCGGGAAAACGAATCCGGAGAAATGAAATTCACGTTCCCCAAGCTTTGCTCCGGGAGGAGCGACTTGCCAGAAAACTAGCCAATCAACACCCAAGGCTCTATTATGCTGAGAATGCCTCCTACCGCATTCCAAAAAGTCGGAAAGAACTCCAAAAATCACTGGAAGACGATCAGGAGATCACCATGGTTTTGACTATCGAAGGAGCGCATGCCTTAGGTACCGATCGGGTACAATCCATCGAGGAAATCTCCCAACGCGTGAAGGAAATCAAAGAAAATTGGGAGGCTCCGATCTTCTTCATCACGTATGCCCATCACTTTGACAATCATCTCTGTGGTCATGCCCACTCCATTCCCGGCATGGGTAAAATCCTCATGGACCAATCCGAGCGAATGAATGCGGGTTTCAATAATGATGGCAGAAGGATTCTCAAGGAACTCCTGGGCATTAATGGAGATTTTGAGCGGGATGAATCGCTCGGCTATCGCATTTTGATTGATGTCAAACACATGAGTGCAAGATCAAGAAAGGAATTCTACAGTCTGGTGGGCAAATGCCTGGACAAAGGAGACAGAATCCCTATCATTGCCTCCCACTGCGGCTATTCGGGAATTTCCAGCTTGGATCGGCATATTGAATTGGAGGATTGCGAAGTGGATGACTATACCGATGAAAGCGGGAAATTCAATGCTTGGAACATCAATATGTGTGATGAGGATATCGAATGGATAGTCAGAACTCGGGGAATGTTTGGAATCTCATTTGATCAGAGGATTCTGGGAATCACCAAAAATGATTTGAAAAATAATCCCAAACGAAACGGAATTCAGCTCATTTGGGAAAATATCGAAGCCATCATCAAAAGTGCCTACGCCAATCCAAATCTAAGCGAAGAAGAAAAGCCACTTGTATGGAATTGCCTGACCATCGGAACGGACTTCGAAGGCTTGATTGACCCGGTAGACTACTACCCTACTGCTTTGGAGTTTGGATTATTCAGCAACAATTTGATTTTCGAAATCGAGCAGGCCCGCAAGAAAAGCGGACAAAAACATCTTGCTCATCTCAAATCCAGAGAAGATGTAGAGAAAGCCGTGGAGGATTTTTGTTTTAATAATTCGAAGCGTTTTGTGGCTGAAAATTATCTGAGTTAAGGGCAAAAGGAGGTTTCATAGCCGCTGTCACGCTGAGCGGAGTCGAAGCGTCGTGTTATGCTGTACCAACCCTCCAAGGGTTTTTCTAAAATGGTAATGAATTAGTAATTCCCATAAATTTCAAATAACCCAATCCCTTGGAGGGTTTTTTCCGTTGTGCTGCTTTTCCGAAAGCAGCACTCAGCTTAGGGTAGCGCAAGTCTCAGGACTTGTGCTTTAATTAATACAGTCTCCTGACTGCCAGGGTTAATTCGTTTCCATCTTGCTGACATCAAATTTCACTTCCTGTCAAAAATCAAGGGCCAGCGCTGGGGTGGTTTTGTGTTTTTTAACCCAGCATTTCGCTTCGCTCATACTGGGCTTTTACGAGTCGTGCCTTCAGCACTCACTCAAACAATTTTGTTGTCCTGCTTTTCCGAAAGCAGTACTCAGATTAGGTTAGCGCAAGTCTCAGGACTTGTGCTTGAACTAATACAGTCTCCTGACTGCCAGGGGTTAATTCGTTTCCATCTTGCTGGCATCAAATCTCATTTCCTGTCAAAAATCCAGGGCCAGCGCTGGGGTGGTTTTGTGTTTTTTAACCCAGCATTTCGCTTCGCTCATACTGGGCTTTTACGAGTCGTGCCTTCAGCACTCACTCAAACAATTTTGTTGTCCTGCTTTTCCGAAAGCAGTACTCAGATTAGGTTAGCGCAAGTCTCAGGACTTGTGCTTGAACTAATACAGTCTCCTGACTGCCAGGGTTAATTCGTTTCCATCTTGCTGGCATCAAATCTCAATTCCTGTCAAAAATCCAGGGCCAGCGCTGGGGTGGTTTTGTGTTTTTTAACCCAGCATTTCGCTTCGCTCATACTGGGCTTTTACGAGTCGTGCCTTCAGCACAGCGAACCCTCCAAGGGTTTTTCGTTGTGCTGCTTTTCCGAAAGCAGCACTGGCAGATTCCCTAAAACATCCTGCTTCTGGAGAAGCAGGATAACTCGAAATTAAGTGTAGAAACACCGTCTTAATCCCCTCAATCCTCTCCAAAAATCTCCTTCACTACCCAGCCTTTGCCCCACTCCTCTTTTTCCTTTTCAGTCCAGAGTTCCGGGAAGAAAATCACCTTCTGAAAACGGGGAGGTAGGTACTTTTGCCAGTTGGTACCTCCTGTAGCGGCAATATCGACGGGATCCCGCTGCAGGTAACGAACGGCCGATTTGTAATGCGCCAAGGGCCAAAATACATTCGCCTTCAGATCAAACTGTTTCATCAATTCCACCAATTCCTCGCTTGGGGAATTGATTTCCATGAAGCGTTGCCAGATATTTTTTCTCCGATAGGAATCGATAATTTCCTTTAGCTTCTTCCCGTATTTGATATTGAAATTTTTCAAAGTCAGCGTCTTTTGACCGGTAGCCAATTCGATCGCACCCTGCTGCCAGTAGAGATGCTCAAAAATATCATCTGCCGGAGAGTGATAGTCAAAATCGTCTCTGGAAGCTAAGGCCACCAATTGAAAGGCGTCAGCAGCCATCAATTCGATCTCCCGATACTGAGCACTTTGAAAGCCTGATGAAGGAAGCAGGGACATTCTGAATTTCAGGAACTGCTCCCGCTCCATCCCTTTCCACATCATCGCAAAAGAAGCAATCAAATGATCAAAATACATCAGAATTCGTTCTAGACGGGTTTTGAAAAAGTCCTCGTCCAGTTTTTCATTCTCGGAAATCTGCTCCATTTCAGAAATGATCAATTTAAAATAAAGCTCGGTGATCTGATGATAAATGATAAAAATCCGCTCGTCCTTAAAACTGGTTTTGGGTTGCTGCAGAGATAGCAACACATCAAGATTGATGTATTCCCAATAGGTCAGGTAATCTGCATAAAGCAGTCCTTCCAAGTAGGAAAGCATATCCTGGCCGGATGCTTTAAACTTTTCTTCGAGTTGTTTGATTTTATCTAAAATACGTGGGTCAAATTGGGAGTTACTCATGGGTAAATTTTATCAAAAATGGTAGTTTTTTCCCCTTCGATCTATTTACTTCGAAAGGTCTTGGGGCTTTTCTTCCCGACAAAAATCAAGCATTCAATTCAATAAACCAAAAAAGCATGGAGGCTGTAGGAATTCAAAAATCACAGAAGCAGGACACCTTCGAAGGGGTAGATTTTCTCGATATAGACGATTTGTTGACGGAAGAGCACAAACTCATCCGTAGTTCGATCCGAGATTTCGTCAAGCGGGAGATTAGTCCATCTATTGAGGATTGGGCACAGAAGGCTCATTTTCCATACGAAATCGTCAAAAAATTCGGAGATGTAGGTGCTTTTGGTCCCCAAATACCCGAGGAGTACGGAGGCGGAGGTTTGGATTATATCGCCTATGGTCTGATTATGCAGGAGATTGAGCGAGGAGATTCAGGGATGCGCTCCACGGCTTCTGTGCAAGGATCCTTGGTCATGTACCCGATCTACAAATTCGGATCCGAGGAGCAGCGACAAAAGTACCTTCCAAAATTAGCTTCAGGTGAAATGCTCGGTTGCTTCGGGCTAACCGAACCCGACCACGGTTCCAATCCAAGTGGCATGGTCACCAACTTCAAGGATATGGGCGATCATTACTTGCTGAATGGGGCCAAAATGTGGATTTCCAATTCTCCCAAAGCCGATATCGCGGTAGTTTGGGCTAAAAATGAGGAAGGTAGAATTCACGGTCTGATCGTCGAGCGCGGCATGGAAGGCTTCTCAACTCCTGAAACACACAACAAATGGTCACTTCGGGCTTCCTGCACCGGGGAGTTGGTGTTTGACAATGTGAAAGTTCCGAAGGAGAATCTCCTACCCGGCAAGTCAGGATTGGGAGCTCCGCTGATGTGTTTGGACTCCGCCCGATTTGGAATTGCCTGGGGGGCTATCGGAGCGGCAATGGATTGCTATGAGTCGGCTAGAAAGTATGCGATGGAGCGCATTCAATTTGACAAACCCATTGGCAGCTTCCAATTGATTCAAAAGAAACTGGCTGAAATGCTTACCGAAATTACCAAAGCACAATTGCTGGCTTGGAAAGTGGGTAAAATGATGAATGAAGGCAGAGCCAAGACGGTTCATATTTCTATGGCCAAGCGCAACAATGTAGAGATGGCCTTGAATATCGCCCGGGAAGCCCGTCAAATCCACGGAGGAATGGGGATCACCGGAGAGTATCCCATTATGCGACATATGATGAATCTGGAATCCGTGATTACCTATGAAGGAACCCATGATATCCATTTGCTGATTCTCGGAAATGAGATTACCGGAATTCCGGCTTTTAAATAAGGATCTTCAAGAGGTATTGAGCTCCCCCATTCGGATGAAAATTTGGATGGGGGATTGTTTTTTAGTCTTTCTGAAATTTGGGGAATTTACAAAGCCACCAACTTGAAATACCCCCTACTTTAAAAAAAGCTATCACAAATTTACCTTAAAATGTTTCCCCCAACATTCGAAACATTTCGATGGGGTTCACATAAGTCACTCCCATATCCATACAGCAATCAGGAATTTTGATTCTCTTTTTTCCTTTTGGGTCGCTTACTTCTCTGGTAACAATTATTCTATTTTCAAGATCAGCCATTCCATTTGCTATAAGGAATGCGTCTGCTTCATCAGCGGCCAAAAACTCAGTTATTGCTTTGGGTAGGTAATGGGCTCTCTTAGAATCAACCCATATTGATATTTTTGCATATTGAGTTAAAACAGGATCAGTATCTTTAAAAAAATCTTTTGGGAGATTTTTTTGACACCACTTTTTGAGCTCATCATTATTCTGATAAAGTTCGTCTTTTACTTTGTCAATACTAATTATTTTACCTTCATGTGCTAACTGCTTTAATTTTGACCAAAAGCCAATTGCAACATCTAAGGGGTAAATAGCCCTATGTGCCTCAATAAAAAAATTACTATCCACAACAAAAACCTTCATTAATATAAATGATTAGTGAAAAAATTGTGAAAAGTGTCTCCTTTAAGGCTTGTCAGCTTATATGCATCCCTGTATAAAATTTGACCAGTTTTAACTGCCTGATTTATATGTGCCGCATACGTTACACTTAACCTTTTTTTGGTTGTTGCAAAAAAATCTCCTCCAGAGGACTGGTTCTCTTTTTTTTGAAACTCACGAGTTTTATATTCATTATAAAAAGAAAAAAACTGAGGTTTTCCCCATTTCCCAGTATCTAAAGCACGACGTGCAATAACTATCTCACTAACTTTGAAATGTTTGGCTAAATAACCAGTATTATTATTCCAAACCTCATTAAACGCTTTCTCAGGGACAAGAAATTCGGCAGCGACTTGGTCGCATAATCTTTCCATTGGATCATTTGCAGGCAGCATTTTTCTGAAATCAAAACCAGCACTACTTCCAGTCCATACATGGGCTAATTCATGGACAATTGTAAACATTTGAGCAGCTTTGAAATCGCTATTATTAACAAACATGAAAGGAGCATATTCGTCTACTAGTACAAAGCCTCTACATTCGTCCACAGGGATTTTTCTACTGGTATTATTTTCTACAACCCCATTAAAAGTGGTGATAATTCCAGTATCTTCAATTATTCCAACCAAATGGTTTAATGCATCAGTCCAGCTTCTGAACTCGCTAGCCCAATTTTCTCCAAGATTTAGAACGCTTCGAATGTCAGCAACAATTTCCTTGACATTTAAATTATTTTTAAACTTTCCCACAAATGGAAGAGGTTCATTATCATTATCGAGAAGATAATCCCTAAGCCAATCTTGACGTTGCTGAAGAAGCAAAATTGTATCATACACATTGATGCTTACCTTTTCAGCTTGATCTCCATTACTTCTAAAAAACGGAATTGGAAGTTTTTCCTCTGGAGGTTGAGGTAAAAAAAGATACCCAAATGGCACATGAACTTTTTTAGAAAACTCCTCTAATTGCTTTACCGTTGGTCGCTTTTCTCCCTCTAACCATTTAATGATTGGTGGATATTTTTCAAAAAATGTCGGCAAATCATATCCAGCTCGGTCTATTGCCCAAGTAAGAACTTCATTATTTACATCAACTCTTGTACTCACCTTGTAAAGATAATCCGTTTAGCTCTTTTTAAGTTTGGATTGGCAAGTTAAAATTTCTACTCTTTTCCTTCCCCTCCGGCTTGCCTGCCGTAGCTTCAGCGGAGGCAGGCTCCAGCGCCTCCCTCAACACCTGCTGCAAAAGCTGCTCATTTTGCTGCTGACTCTCTTTGATGCTTGCCTCCAACGCATCACAATACTGCATCAACTCATCCAACTTGGCAACTATGCGTTGTTGTTCGGAAAGCGGGGGAATTGGGATAGGGAAGTTTGCAAGATTTGACATGCTTAAATTTGCACGACCAGGTGCAAATTGCATTGCGAGCATCAAGTTTATCACAAACTCTGAATTCATTAGGTTCAACAAATAAGACTTGTCAATAAAATCATGTTCGATTCGTAGTATACAAACAGCTTGATTGATGTTAGCTACAAAATCCAAATCGAAAAGTGCTGTACGGCCAATTGATGCACCAACAATGTTTGTAAGTAAATCTCCTTTCTGAAGAATCGATCTTGGTTCTATTTCATTGAATTTTGCTTCAACAAATGAAGAATCAGATAGATCAATTTTGAAGGAATCAACATTCTTACTTGTAATGAAAAGGATTCCTTTCTCATAGCTATCTACATAATTGACACCTTGCCATTTTGGTGAAGACCCCTTTGTAATTGTGTTGCACAATTCCCCCAACCTACACCACACCCAATTCTCCGGTATTTCAAAAGGAATTCCTGCCTTGCCGGCAGGCAGGTCGTCTTCGGTGATAGGCGGTAGTGGTTTTTGCTTTTTGATTTTCTTCCCTGCCCGTCCGGCAGGCGGGTCCTTAATCAAGCGTTCTTTTTCGGCTTTGATTTTTTCCAGCAGCACCGATGCGGGTTCACCCCCCTTGCCCCCCTCAAGGGGGGAATTACGCCATTGCTCGGTCAATTTGCCTTGCATCGCTTCCCGCAAAAAGGCCTGGCGGAGTTGCTTAACTAAATCGAGTTGGTGGGTGAGTTCGTTGGAGAGAATATTTATTGATTCTCTATTCGTTTTAAATTCCTCAATAATTTGTAATTGTTCCTCTGGGCTAGGCAGGTAAATTTCATTATCAAGAAAAGAATCTTCATTAAGATACTTTCTATGTGTAATCCCGGAGCTTGCTCGTTCGCATAAATCGTAGAAGTCCTGTGAATTTGTGAATTGATTAAACCATTCAATATTTACTAGTGAAAAATCCACATCATAAGCCCAGAAATTACCAGTTATTATCGCACCATCAACCTCTTCGGGTGCGATTCCGAAGGCACCATATCGTGCATCAATTTTTGAAAGGATAAATTGTCCAGCTTTTAGAACAAATTGTTTCTTAGTCCCAATCTTTTTCCCAATTTCTTCATCCCTGAGTGAAACACCATTATGCTTTATCTTAATGGTAACCCGCTTGTAAAATTCATTATCCTGAATTTCTATTGGAATTTTACTTCGTTTTAAGAAGTCTCTAAATCTCATTAGTTTCCAACTCATTGAACGGCTGCTTTTATGTTGTTCAACAAATCGTGGCTTTTGGAAAAACTCTTCTCCAACATCTCCATCAATTCCGCACTGCTGTGGATGATTTCTTCTTCTTGCTTGGTGGGGTTTTTAATGTCCAAATCATAGTTGCGGTCTATGATGGTTTGAATGTCCACTTTCCAGCTTAAGTCAGATTCCTTGCGGTCGTTCCACCATGCTTTTATCGGGTCAAACTCCTTTAGTTGCAGTGGTCGGGTTTTGTTGTAGGCTTTTTGTCCTTCGGGCAGGCGGTGTTCGTAATACCACACTTCTTTGGTGGGCGTGCCTTTGGTAAAAAACAAGAGGTTGGTGGCCACCGTGGCATAAGGCTGAAACACGGAGTTGGGCAAGCGGATAATGGTGTGCAGGTTGCATTCTTCCAAGAGTCGTTGACGTACCCGTTGCTTGACTCCCTCACCGGTCAAGGAGCCATCAGGTAATACAATGCCTGCTCTACCGCCATTTTTCAGCAAGTGAATCATCAAGACCAAAAAGAGGTCGGCACTTTCCTTGGTGCGGAAGTTTTGTGGAAAGTTGTTTTCGTTGTTGTTGGCTACTATGCCACCAAAAGGTGGGTTTGCCAAGATGGCATTCACCCGGTTTTTCTCAGTGTAATTGCTTAGCGGCTGATCCAAGGAATCCCTAAACGTAATATTGGGCACCTCCATATCATGCAAAATCAGGTTGGTAGTGGCTAGCAAATACGGAAGTGGTTTGTATTCCCAGCCAATGATGTTTTTAGCGATACTTTCCCGTTCTTCTACGCTGTTGGCTTGGGCTTTCAAATGCTCGATAGCGGCAGTCAAATAACCTCCAGTTCCGCAACTTGGATCCAAAATCTTTTCACCCAATTGGGGATTGATCATTTCGCAGATAAACTCGGTGATGGCTCTGGGTGTGTAGAACTCCCCACTTTTACCCGCACTTTGCAGTTCCTTCAAAATCGTTTCGTAGAGTTCTCCAAACGCATGGCGGTCTTTGGCAATGTTAAAGTCAATCTCGTTGAGCTTGTTCAACACCTTGCGGATATTGATGCCGCTTTTCATGTAGTTGTTATTCCCTTCAAACACCTCCCGGACAATCAAAGCCCGCTTGTTTGCCAGGTCATCACTCATTCCTACTTTCAGGTTTTTGAGTGTCGGAAATAACTTCTGATCCACAAAGGCCTGAAGCTCGTCGCCGGTTATTCCTTCATCATCACCTGCCCATTCATCCCAATGAAATTCTTCGGGAATCGGGCTTTCGTAATCGTCTTTCAGGATTTCTAGTTCCTTGTCTTTGTCGGAGAATATTTTTAGGAAGAGCATCCATCCGAGTTGTTCGATTCTTTGTGCATCACCGTTTAGTCCGGTGTCTTGCCACATGATTTTTCGGATGGAGTCTAGAATTCCTTTGAGGTTGGCCATTTATTTCTTTTTGTTTTTAATCGTTTTTTCAAGTTCATCCAGTTCTTTCAAATCTGTCTGCTCTGCTTCAAAGCGTTTACGCTTTTGATCGAACGCTTCATAAATACCTTTCACATGACTTTCCATTTGTTGATTACTAATGGATCCTGTTCTCTGGAGAATGTTTTGATCGTTCATTTCCAAAATCCGATTGACATTCTCTTTCCAGAAGTTCATGGTAAGTTCTTGCCTATTTTTGGCACGAAGCTCAGCTGTTTCCAAAAATATGACAGTCAATCTATTGAGGGTATCAATTTCATCATGCGAAAGGTAATTCTTAGCAATGGTGACATCCCCTTTTCTCACGATACTCCCTTTCCATGAAGTCAAGGCCATATTGGGTTGACTGGCATCGGCACGAGAAACGATGATTTCTGCCGCTGTTTTACCCGTAACGGCAAAGAGCAATTTGTTTTGTGTTTCTGCAAAAAACATTTGAGTAGCCTTGTCGGATGCATCATAATCAGTACTTAATGCAAAGAGATCTCGTACTTTTTGATAAAAGCGCTTTTCAGAAGCCCTGATATCCCGGATGCGTTCCAGGAGTTCATCAAAATAATCCGGTCTGCCATCAGGGTTTTTCAAACGTTCATCATCCATCACAAACCCCTTGATCATGTACTCACGCAAATTTTGGTTGGCCCAGATTCTAAACTGGGTACCTCGCTTGCTTCTCACTCTAAAGCCAATTGCTAAAATCATGGCAAGAGCGTAAAAAGTTACCTCATAATTTTTGCCATCAGCGGCAGTTGTAAAGTAATTCTTTACAACTGAATTTTCTTGCAACTCCTTCTCTTCCAGTATGTTCTTAATGTGCTGACCAATGTTTTGCTTGGAGGTGTCAAAAAGTTCTGCTAGTTGATTTTGGTTCATCCATACATCGCCATCCCGAGCATATAATGAGACACTAGCCTTACCATCTGTCGTATTGTAGATAATGATCTCCGACATATCAAGCCCCTGTTTTATACAATTCTTGTTCTAATTCTTTCAATGCTTCCAAATATTGCTTCTTTCCACCAAATCTGCCGATAATCTCCAATGGCCCTCCAAATTGATCTAGAGGCTTTACCTTAAGAATATCCATACTTTCCAGATTCGTGATTCCTTCATCGGAATACTTATCTAAGAGTGCTTCCAATACCTTTCTTGCCTGCTCTCCATACTTGGTGAAGTAGTCCCGCTTCTTCACATTATTGGCTCGTTCCTTTCGGGTAAGTGGCGGTTGGTCAAATGCTACGTGACAGATTAAATCAAATAAGTCAACTTCCCTGTTTACTGCATCACGTAACGCATCTACCATCACCCCTTGATCCTCCAGTTCTTTGATGATTACTTCTTTCTTATCGCTGCTATTCCAGCGATTTAAAAAATCGTCTAGCGATTCAAACTTGCCCTTGATGAGTTCTTTTGTGTGATCTTTTAAGCTTGTTGTAATGGGTTTACCCTCATTGTCAAAATACATTTCACGACTGATCAGAACTGAAACATCTACCCCATTGACGTACACCTTTCTCCTAGGCTCGTGCACCTTAGCAGTTGGTGATTGTGGTTCTGGTTGCCGGATTTTAGGTTCAATGACGATTTCTTCCCCGGACTCTTCATCGATAATGGGTGAATCATTCGATTCCTCCTCGTCAACAATACCTACTAAATCTGTTTCCTCTGAAACAGGCTTAACCCGGATGGGATCACCGTCAAACTCTTTATCAGCAAATAAATCAGTCACATTTCTAAAGTCCAGAATGGTGAAGTACATTTTACCAAACTCCTCATTGATCCTTGTTCCTCTACCGACTATCTGCTTGAACTTGGTCATGGACTTGATCTCCGCATCCAGTACGATGACTTTGCAAGTCTGCGCATCAACACCAGTAGTCATCAATTCAGAAGTTGTAGCAATGACAGGATAGGTTTCTTCTGGGTTGATGAAATTGTCCAATTCTCGTTTTCCTTCATCATTATCCCCTGTGATCTGCATGATATACTTGTGGTTTTTTGCCACTAAGTCTGCATTGAGATTGGACAATGCAGAACGCATTCGCTCTGCATGATCTATATCCGAACAAAAAACGATGGTTTTTGCGAAGCGGTCATAGCCTTTCAAAAATTCAGTAAGTTTCTTGGCAACCGTCTGCGTCCGCTCCTCAATGACCAAGTTTTTATCAAAGTCTTTTCGATTATATACCCGGTCTTCAACTTCATTTCCTTCCTTGTCTTTTTTTCCTCTCTCTGGTCTCCATCCTTCCGCATCTACATTCAAGTTAACTCGTATCACTCGATAGGGGGCTAGGAAACCATCATCAATTCCTTGTTTTAGGGAGTAGGTGTATAGCGGTTCACCGAAGTACTCACTATTTGAAACTTCATTGGTTTCCTTTGGAGTGGCAGTCAAACCAATATGAGTTGCCTTTTTGAAATAATTCAGGATTTCTCTCCAAGCACTATCTTCTTTTGCACTTCCTCTATGGCACTCGTCTATGACTATGAGATCAAAAAATTCAGGTGAAAATTGCTTATAAGCGTTTGCTTCTTCATCTGCACCAGATAAGCCTTGATAAAGAGCTAGATACACTTCGTACGATTTATCGATCATCCGATGCTTTACAACCGTCATTTTATCCTTGAAGTGTTTGAAGTCTCCTCTCCTAGTTTGGTCAATCAGAGCATTTCTGTCAGCCAAAAAAAGAATTCGTTTTTTTGCTCCACTCTTCCAAAGTCGATGAATGATCTGGAAAGCAGTATAGGTTTTACCTGTTCCTGTTGCCATGACCAGCAAAATCCTATCCTGACTTTTGGCTATGGCTTCAACTGTTCTATTTACGGCAATTTGTTGGTAGTATCTGGGTGAGCGACCACTCCCGTCAAAGTAGTAATCCTGAGCTACTACCTTCTCCGCTTCAGCAGTTTCAATACCCTTGTACTTTTTGTATTTCTCCCAAAGCTCTTGAGGCGAAGGAAAGCTGTCAATAGCTAATTCAGTTTCAACATTTCCGTCTGTTGCAGTTCGGTCATGAAAAATAAACCCGTCACCATTGCTACTGAATACACAGGGAATATCCAAAATTTTAGCGTAATCTAGTGCTTGTTGAATCCCAGCTCGGACAGAGTGTTTGTTATCCTTTGCTTCAACAATGGCAATTGGAATATTTGGCTTGTAGTAAAGAATGTAATCTGCCCGCTTTCGGGTTCCTCTGGCTGTTAACTTGCCTCGGACATAGATTTTTCCATCAGTAAAAGACACCTCTTCAAGCAGCTGAGTCAACTTATCCCACCCAGCTTTTTCAATCGCAGGAGTGATAAATTTGGTACAGATATCTCTTTCTGAAAGGTCTTTTTTATTCATGCTCAGATTGAATTAATTCTTTGGGATCAACATCAAGAATTTTTGCTATTTCAAAAAGTACTTCCAATCTTGGTTGTTGTCTATTCTGAACATAGGAGTTCACCATATTATAGCTCTTCCCAAGTTTTTCTGCTAACCATGTCTGTTTAATCCCTTTATCCGCAAGCACTTCCTTAATCCGATTCATTGCTGTCAAATTATTCGGGTCTAAATTACAATTATATCTCAAATAGTAAGATATAAACTGATAGTTATTATGGGTAAAGCGCGAGAGATTTGGCTCTTTTGCAAAGCTTTGGTTGTGGGTTTGCTTGTGGGGCTTTGCAAATGTGCCAAATGTGGGGTGGCAGAGAAATTTTAAAAAATGCGAAGCGAGGGAAATAGAAATCTTGTCATTCTCAGTCGAATGATAAAAGCACGGTTCAGTTCGTTTGTCTGTCCTGTTGCTCCATATGTATCTTATTTCAGTTTCACTTCTTGTCAATGGTTTGTCGTCTTTTTTTGCATGTTGCCCAACGTTAAGTATAAGCGTAGTGCGGGATTAGAAGCACTTCACTTTCAGTTTATCCTTATGTTTGTAAATATTCAACTCGTTTAAAATTAGCACTTTATCCCGAATTACGCTTATACAGTGTTAGGCTTAGTTATTTTACAACTCAACCGCTGGCAGAATATATTTTTCTAATATTTCAAATGGTTTTTCTTCCATCTCAGGAAACAGATTATAATTTCCCCCTGTAAAGGTGATGGTCATTTCAGCCTCAGGAATGATAATCAAAAATTGCCCACCATTTCCCCAGGCTTCAATGGTTCTCATTTTTTTTCCTCCAACATTCCTTTCCAATAATCGCCATAAGTATCCATAATCTGAACCCTTAGGCCAGCTCCCTTTTATGTGTGGCTGTGTAGAAATGCTAATCCAATCAGAAGCTATAATTTGTTGATTATTCCATTTTCCATCATTCAATATCAATAATCCAAACTTAGTAAAGTCGATTGGTCTTAAGTAAAAGTCTCCGGGTAAATAAGCCCTTCCTTTTGGAGAAGTCCTCATTTGGAACTTTCGGATGTCCAATGGTAGAAGAAAATCTTCATAAATGAAGAGAGGAAGATTCTTTTCAGTTGCCTGCTGGATAACCCCGGTTAAGAGGTTCATGCCACCTGATGAATACTCATACTTACTTCCTGGTTCATATTCCATTGGTAAGTTTAATTTATAACCAACCCAATCGTTATTGTTCCATTGCATTTCATCCTCATCTTCCAGTTTTATTCCTGTACTCATCGTCAAAGCGTGATGAATAGTTATGTCTTTTTTTTCTTTATCTGAAATATCATATTCGGGATAATAATTTAAGATTGGATCATCAAGGTGAATGCTTTTGCTTTGCATCATTGCCTTTCCAAGTAGCATAGAAGATATTGATTTAAATGCAGACCTGATATCGTGCAAATATTCTCTATCATAACCATGAAAATATTCCTCAAAAACAAGTTTGCTGTTTTTTGTAATAATTACACTATGAATGTGGTCGTACTTACCGCTATTCATTTTAGGCATAAAACCCAGCATTGAACTGTCAATACCTACTTCTTGAAGGGAGGCGGTATTTATGACTGAATCTAAAGGCTTTGGAATTCTATAAGTATATTCCTGCTTTGGTAAAGGTTTATAGCCCATCAAATTTGATGGGTTTAGCTTAGTCATATTTACTCTTCTTTTTCCTCCGGTATTCCCGTAGGCTAATAAGAGGTTGTTTTTTTCGGCATCATATTCTGCAGAAATCCCAAATCTGTTGTTGGTGATATCAAATTCTATATTATTGTCGTCTATTCTTACAGAATTTATCTTGAAATGTAGTTCTCTATTTTCTTTGTTACTTTGAATTTTCGCTTGAAGTATTCCCAAGGTATCTTCATAAAACTCCAAATATACTTTGTAGTCAGTGTCTATAATTTCAGGTTTTTGTATATCTGAAATCCATTTATTACCCGATTTCGAAAAAGTTAGACTTTGGCTCCAAAGGTCATTCGTTAGCACACCATAGAGAATGGGCGAATTATTGCCGTAAGTCGCATCAAATCTTAATCCATCATCAGTTCTGAACGATAGATTATTGCTTACATTTTTCAATTGATAACTCTGTTCTTTACCATTTTTGTATAGAATCGCCTTCTCTGGTTTTTGTATTGGTCTTAATGCTATTGAATCATATTTTGTTTCTGTCTGAAATAAAAGCCCTGACCAAACACCTATCAGTTCTGCCTTGTCAAAATCAGATTTTTTTTTACTACAGGAGGATAACAATAAGATTGCAATTGTAATTATATAGGTTTTTGAGTTCATTCAGATTCTCGTTTTAATTAAGCCTAACGTTTCGCGTATATGACTTGTGGCGGTTTCCGAAGCACTTTCTTGTCGGCTTGCAACAAAATTACTTAAAAGCACAAAGCTTGAATTTACCACTTTCCCCGCCATAAGTTATATACGCTGTTGTGCTTTCGTGCTTTTTATTCTTAGTCAATCGGGAACCCTTCACTTTTTAATTCTTTCTTTTCTTGGTCGGTGAAGTTGTCAATAATCAAATCCATTTTACGTTTATATTTCTTCTTATGATAGACCCAATAATAAAGAAGGCCTAAATGAGCTTGTCCTTTATACCATTTTCCTTCAGGATTTCGTTCCTTGTCATATCTAAATTCTCTCCATTCTTCTGTCCTATCATTTTCTAAAGTGCCTTTTTTCCATGGTCTAGGTTCGTCAAATTGAAGAGTCCAAACTTCTTCAATTTCCTTTTTTAGCTCAGGAGATAGAATATCTTTCTTTGGAAGTATATAGTGGTTAAAATTTGTTTGATAAGCCATTTTATTGGGTTTGGGGTCATCAATTAGCTTGTCGACAAACCGTTTTGCTACATGCTCTGGTTTTCTGCTTGTTTCTTTAAAATCAAACCCTAAGTCTTCGATTTCCTTTCGTAGTTCGAGTTTCTTTTTCTTCTTATTTGATTGTTTGACTCCGACAAGCCAAGTTCCCAATCCTTCTCCTTTAAATTTGTATCTATGATTAACGCGTATATCTTCTCCTGCGTCCATTGCTTCTTTAAGTAGGGCGAGCCATTTTTCTTCTATGAGTCTCTCACGTTCCTTATGACCATCTTCAAAGTGAAAATCAATTGAAATTAGTTTTTCCAAATGCTCTTCAGGCATTTTGAGAGTTGGGTGGTTATATATGTCCTTTTGCTTTCTATACCAACCGTAAAGAGTTCTGTCAGGATAGTCTTTGGGAACTGTAGTTTTATTTTCCTTCTCCTTAAAAGACTTCATTCGCTCAAACATACTATCCCATTTTTCAAGATATTCTTCGGTGATTTTTAGTTCGTACTTCTTGTTGGGTTTCGTTCCTTCGGTGATTTCAATTTTACCTAACTCTCCAATTTTGGGATTCTTGAAACGCTTCTTAGTCTCATCATGCGTCTTCTTGACATAATCTTCTTCGGATTCATATTTCTCGATTGAAATCAGCGAATTATCAAGCAAATACTTAATATGTTCTGGTGTAACTTTGTCCAAGTGTTCACTAGAAAAATCGAGAAGTGGTGCGAAATAGTCTTTAAGTTGATTTAAGACCTTCATTCCGCTCTTATCTTCACTTGTAAAATCCAACAGAATTGAAGATTCAACATTGAAAAAAAGTCCTGTTTTCGTCAGGTTAGACGAACCTACGATTATTCGATTTCTTAGTTGCCCTTCAAATAGGTACACTTTTGGATGGAAAATAAATCTTTGGGAATTGTAAATATAGCTGTCAACGTCTAGCTCTAAGAGCATTTCTAACGCTTCCTTTGAAGTTATTTTTTCATCAATACCGACAAAGATTGTCAATTTTCGGCCTTCTCGATTTGCTTTTTTTATGAAGGGTTTCATCTCTCGCAGTCCTTTACTTCTCATAAAGGCCACAAAAAAATTCATGTCAGTAAATACTTCATTGTTTATTGAGGAACAGATATGATTACCCGCAGACTCTTCGGTTTCGTCATTAATTCCTTGTCCAATAAATTCTGTTATCATTTACGGTGTCTTTTTCTGCATGAAGCACAACGGTTTCGGGCTTGGCGAAGGTGGCGATTTTCACCACAAATGTTGATGCGGAGAACCATACTTTGATTAACCACAAATGTGTCTGCGGAGCACTGAACCGCCACTTTTGCCAAACCCGTGTTATGCCTTCGCCCTTCTATTTCTGTCGTTAGTTTAATCTTTATGTCATGTTGGTTTTGTCTTGCGTTGCTTATTCAGTCTTTATAAATCGTCCCAGTTGATTTTCTGTCTTAAGAATATAAAGTCCAGTTGGCAAGTCTGAAATATTTATTTGGGTTGTTGCTTGGCTACTCTGTTTAACCAATTGTCCTGTTGAACTATAAATTTGAAAGCCTTTTTTGCAGTCAAAATTGATAATTGTATTTGCAGGGTTAGGAAAAATAGAAACAGTACCTTGATTTGGATGTTCAGTTACACTCAATACTTTATGATTGAAGTCATCTGAAAAAATCTCACAGCCTTCTTCAGAAACATGTTTAACCGAATAACTACCGCTTTGCGTTGGGTTAATGAATTGATTTGTTTCCCCTATCAGTAGTGTGTCATTCAAATACCATTGATTACCGTTTTGGTAGCTTGATTGCAATTGATTGCCGTTAAGTGTTATTGTCGGTTGCTGTAATTTTATTGGTATAATTTGCTCAACGAGATTTCTCAATTGAGTAAGGGTTGGTTGAATAATTTCTAATGACCTTCGTCCAAAAAATATGCAGGCAATATTTCGACAACGGTCAATCCAAGGAGTAAAACCAAAAGCACCTTGACTACCGTATTGTGTTGTTTCACCATTGGTTTCTTGTTCAACCCATACACCATAGCCATATCTGAAATTTTCTCTTAAAGGGTCACCTGAATAAGGAGTACCATTTAGTGGAACACCATTTGTCTGGTCAGTTTGCATCATTTTCACGGTCAAAGAGTCAATAACTTGAACGTTGTTGAACTCCCCATAGTTCAGAAGCATAGTAAGGAGTTTAGAAAAGTCTGGCATAGTGGTACCCATTCCACCTGCTATTCGATAATTTGTTGTTGCACCTAAAGCAACATAATCTGTATTTGTCATTCCAAGAGGAATTGCAATTTTTTGCTGAAAAAGCCTATCCCAAGTCATTCCTGTTGCAATTTCAGCCATTCTTCCTGCTACGTGCATACTTACACCACCGTATCGAAATTCAGTGCCAGGCGTATACGAAATTGGCGTATTCAACCCAATACTATCCACCGCTTGTTGCAATGTGTAGCTATTATCAGAGATATATGGCGATTGTCCCGGGAGTCCGGATGTATGATTCATCAACTGGTGAAGTGTAATGGCTGGCTTGCCGCTAAAGCTTGGAAGAAAATTTTGAACTGTATCGTTTGGAGATAGATAACCTTCGTCAATTAGTCTCATAATCAATGCCATTGATGGCATCTTTGAGCCCGAGGCAATCGGTTGATACGTATTGCTGTTCCAAGTTCCCCAGTACTGCTCGTAGATTACACTATCACCTTGCACTATCATAAATCCACAGTTTTGTCCTGACTGACCGATAACGCTAATACTGTCCGTAATTAATTGTGTTATTGGAGTAAAATTGAACTGGGCTTTTAAGTTGCTACTTTGTAGAGCTATAAGGCAAATGATTATTATTTTTTTCATCTTGTCAAATTGTTTAAAATTTACATTCGTTTTGACTCTTAAAATTGTCAAAGGTTTAATTTAACGGTCTTTTTTTCTTGTCTTGTCGTCTTTTAGGGTGAGGCATAACTTATTTATTTATGCACTTTTGGTACATTTATCCATCGGTTTTGGATGCATAAATGCACCTTCTTTACGCTTATCTACAAATCATCAAATGGACCTTTTACATTCTCCAAACTTATTTGAACTCATGCCTATAGGTTTCGAGAGTTGGTCCTCATGACTGAGAATTAATCTTTTCTCAAATTATCAATTTTTTAATTTCAAATGGAATTTTAGGTAGTTTTTTTTCTCCCTGCGTGGGGACACGCAGGGCGGCAAGGAAAATGCTGCTTTCGGAAAAGCAGCATAGCACAAAAGACGCTGTAGAGCCAGTCCGCCGTGGAGGACGTCAAACCATTAATACTTGTGCGCCGTGGCGTAGCCCCAGGTAAGCAAGCTGAGAAACGAGGCGAAGCGCAACCTGGGGTAATAGGTTATCAATATTACCCCGGCGCTGGCCCATTGTCTATATTTGAGAATTTATACTCCGTGCCAGCAAGACGAAGCGGGTATATCCTTGCGTGGAAACAGTCAGGGTAAGCATATTGGAATTCCCTGCGTGGGGACACGCAGGGGGGCAAGGAAAATGCTGTTTTTGGAAAAGCAGCATAACGATTGAAGGAAAGCAGCATAGCGATGACCACTGCTTTCGGAAAAGCAGCATAAAGACGCTGAAGGCGTCTAACCATGAATAGCCCCAGGTAAGCAAGCTGAGAAACGAGGCGAAGCGCAACCTGGGGTAATAGGTTATCAATATTACCCCAGCGCTGGCCCATTGTCTATATTTGAGAATTTATACTCCGTGCCAGCAAGACGAAGCGGGTATATCCTTGCGTGGAAACAGTCAGGGTAAGCATATTGGAATTCCCTGCGTGAGGACACGCAGGGGGGCAAGGAAAATGCTGCTTTCGGAAAAGCAGCATAACGATGACCATTGCTTTCGGAAAAGCAGCATAAAGACGCTGAAGGCGTCTAACCATGAATAGCCCCAGGTAAGCAAGCTGAGAAACGAGGCGAAGCGCAACCTGGGGTAATAGGTTATCAATATTACCCCAGCGCTGGCCCATTGTCTATATTTGAGAATTTATACTCCGTGCCAGCAAGACGAAGCGGGTATATCCTTGCGTGGAAACAGTCAGGGTAAGCATATTGGAATTCCCTGCGTGAGGACACGCAGGTGGGCAAGGAAAATGATGTTTTTGGAAAAGCAGCATAGCGATGACCACTGCTTTCGGAAAAGCAGCATAACGATTAAGGGAAGGCAACACTACAGAGAAAAGCAGCATAAGGCGACTAATGAGATTGCTTCTCCCGACCTTGTCGGGATCGCAATGACGGAGTTAACTGAAGAAAAGAAGCATAACGGTAAGAATTTAAAACCTCCACCCCACTCTCAAATCCATATTCTCAGCCACATGCCCATGAGCCTTCATCCCTACTCCTAGTCGTAGGTTTTTTCCTAGTTGATAGGTCAGGGTGTATCGCTGATAGAAATTCCGGTCGGCTTGATACGAATCGGGTTTGCTCGCATACCAAGCAAATCGCTGCTGGAAATCAAATCTTCCAAACAAAAAGTGATTAGCCAAAAAAGGTGCCGGCATCAGGGATTCCAAGCGGCTTTCCTCCACATCCAAGGAAAAATCCTTATTCAAATCCAGCCCGGCCCCCATGGCCCAAATGCCTGTAAATTTCTTAAAAAACCCAGCTCCCAGAGAAAAATTGGGAGATCTACCTCCGGCGATTGATTCCCGGGTATTGAATCCCAAGTCCAAGTAAAACTCAAAATTTCTCGACAGTTCCGATTTTTGATAGCTCGGCAATTCTTCTTTTCTCAAGAAATAGGTCCCTTCTATTGAAAACATCGGATAATTCATCCCCCGATTGGGTTGGCGCTGTCCCCCATTCGAAATATGGTTGTAAAAAAAGGATGCCGTCAGATCAAAATCTGAACCGATAGAATAGGATAGCACTGGGCGGACATAAAGCAGGAAGCTTAGTGGTGCGCTGAAAAAGGTATTTCGGGGATTCTCAATGGGATCATAAACCTGCGTCAGATAAGAGGCGCCAATTCCCATATCCAAGGAAAACTCCGCTTTGCCTGCTCTCCATAAAATGGGTTGAAAGCTTCCAAAAGCCGTCCAGGCCCGACCTAATTCGGCGGGATTTTGAAAATCCTGAACCTGCAGCCCAAAACCCAAATAGTGAAAGCAATTGCATGCCTCCCAATTTTCTCGATTCCCCTGAAGCACTTGATATTTTAGGCTCAAGCCGATGGGGTTTGACTGAGATATATCGGCCAGTTCTTCGTTGTGCGGAATAATCCAGCCTCGCTGAAAAGAAAAATCCAGGGCCTGTCTTGCGCTTTGTCCATAGACCGAGCCTAAAAATATCCCCATAAAAAGAAAAGGCAAAAGTGATTTCATGAATGATCGCTTCTGCCTTTTTTAACTAGACCCAAAAATTTTGGTTACAAAATCAGCTAGGGATTTTTGATGAATCGGGCCTGATAGACTGTTTTATTCTCACCATAAAGCTGAATCCAGTAGACACCCACCGCCAACTGACTGATGTCCAGATCAGCGGAGATTCTTGTGGATTGAATCAGCTGTACCAGTCCTCCTACCTCTTTGCCCTCTGATGAGAAAATCTGAATACTCGGCTCATCCTGTCCAATTTCTTCTGAAAACTCAAGACGAATTCGCTGGGTAGCTGGATTGGGATAAATTTTGATGCTTTTCACCTCAAAATCTGGCTTTCCTCCCAAACCGGAAATGGTCAGTGTCACGGCCGGCAGCAATGTGCTACATCCTGCTGAGCTGGTCAGGGAAACAGCATATTCTCCCATCAGATTTGCTTGATAAGTCTGAAAATTTGCGCCGTCAATGAGTTCTCCGTTTCGATACCACTGATAGCTAAAGTCACCCGCAGGTGCTGTCAGGAGATCTCCCTCCACTTCAATTTCTCCGCTTGGAAGCGGGTTTACCTGTACGGCTACCATAGCTGAAGATGAAAGACAAGCTCCCGCATAGCGGATCCTTGCCTGATAGTTGCCGCTTTCGCTTACCTCGATAGAAGTCCCGTTCTCATCGGGTATAATCGTACCGTTTCTAGTCCAACTCACCACTTCAAAATCGCCTGTAGCATTGACAGAAAGCGTAGAAGTTTCTCCTTGGCAGAACTCCAAATTCCCACTCAAAGTCACCGGCTCGGCCTCCAAGGAAATAATACTCAGGGTCGAATTAGCTTCCGTCACATTTCCTGCGAGATCTTCGGCGCGGACAGTTACCACAATCTCTTTCCCGATATCCTCACAGTCAAATTGACTTTGACTGAGAGTAATTTCCAGCTCTGAGCAATTATCATTGGCTGAAATGATGAGATCATCTGCCGAAATCGATGCTTCACCAAGCTTCAAATCCAACTCAACTTCTAAATCCCGGAGTTCGAGAACCGGTGCAATCTTATCCTCTACAAAAACCAACACCTCAAAAGCCCATTCCACGCCACCTTCTCCACTGATTAGTAGCTGAACGGTATTATCACCCAAATCCGCACAGCCAAATTCAGATTTGGATAGCTCAAAACTCAATCCCGAACTATCGAATGGCCAGGTTTCAAATAGGGATTCAACAGCCAAAACGGCTGAACCTTGCTCATTAAGCGATAAATTCACTGCCTCTTTCACGGCAGGAAAAGGAACCTCCTCTACTTCTACCACCAAGGACTCTGAGTTGACCAGGCAGCCATTTTCCAATGCCAAAACAGCCGTGTATCTTCCGGGACTATCCACGATGATGGAACTTCCTTTCTCTCCAGGAACCTGCTCCAAATCTTTTCGCCATTCCCAAACATCATAATTCAATTCCTCTCCCAAGCGCAATTCTACAGTTCGCCCTTCATAAAGAGGTCCTTGGGCAGTTAAGGAAACCTTTTGGGATTCGATAAATGTCAGTTGTGCGTAGGTCGGATAAACCGAGGTATTTCCAGAAGCATCTGTCACGACCACATCCAAGTCAATGGGGTAATTTTCACGTTCGGAATCAATATCCGCACAAGTCACCGATGTTTTGCTCAAACTAACTTCAATGCTTTCCGAGCCACAATTATCGGTAGGAGGCGAAACAATAAAATCTTCAATATCGAAAGTGAGTTCACCAACACTCAGGTCAAAGTTGTATTCAGCTGATTTCCATTCCAGGGTTGGAGGCAATTCATCCACTACCTCTACCAAGATTTGATCCTCTCGAAAATCACCTAAATCTGTTTCTAAACGTACCTGCACTGTATTTTCACCCAAATCTTCACAGGAGAAAATGCTTTTATCAATTGTAACTTGGACTTGTTCTGAAATTGGCCAGGTTTCAAAAATCTCTTCCAGTGAAAGTTCAGCCACACCACTTTGATCCAATTTGAGGGAAACTTGATCTTTTACAGCAGGGAAAGGGTTCTCTTTCGCTTCTATTTCTATTCCCTCAGAAGCAACCGTACAACCATTTTCTAAGGCCAATATGGCAGCATATCGACCAGGTTCAGATATTGTTAATGAGGTACCTGTTTGCCCAGGAATAACATTAAAATCCTTTCTCCATTCCACTACTTGATATTCAAGTTCATCTCCAAGTTGCAGATCGATTGATTCCCCTGTAAAGAGCGTGCCCGAAGGAGTCAAGGAAACCTTTTCAGACTCAAATAGCCTTAATTCCGCGTAGGTTGGGTAAATGAGTTTATTTCCAGAATCATCAGTAAGAATAACATCTAGCGTAATCGGGTAAGTTAACCGCTCAGAATCCACATCTGCGCAAGTGATAAAAGTCTGAGATAAGCTTACTTCCACATTTCCTCCTCCACAATTGTCTGTAGGGGCAGAAACAAGGAAGTCCTGTGGATCAAGGGTCAATTCGCCTGAACTGAGATCAAAATCATAGGCAACCCAAGTGAATTCGCCCTGAGGCGCAATGGTATCCACGACGATTAAGCGAGTGGTATCCTTAAATACCTCACCATCAAACTGACGGGTGGAAGTCACGATCAGTTCCTGCTCACCAATCGCATCACAATTCAACTGAAAGCCTGTAGAATATTCAAAAGAAAAGTCTTCATCAGGCTGCTCGACGAGCACCTCCTCGGGAGTCAAAAATGCTCTTCCTCCTTGATCCAAAAATAACTTTACTGAGTCTTTCAGCTCCGGCACAAAAGCTTCTGATTGGAGTAAAACCTTCAGGGAAACCTCATCTCCATAAACCCGTCTTTCCACATTTTGGAGATTGTAGTTTTGATCCAAAACCGGAAAAACATAAACCGGTGAAAAATCAATCTGAGCGAACTGATTTCCGTTTTCTACAATCCGCTTGACATTCACTTCCAGGTGACCATAATGCTTACCTCCATCAGTCAAAATAGGATTGCCGCCTGATGTGGTCCATTGCTCAGGTTCATTTTGGTCAGCAGTCCATTGCTTGAAAGAATTGTAGTTTAGCAATTGAAGCGGATTACTGAACCAGTTTCGCTTTTCACCTCGCATGCCATCTCCTGCCACTCCCACGTCATAGTACATGACGCCTTTTCCATCATTATCCAGATCTACAAATGATCGCTCAAAAAGCTCATCATGTCCTGACAAAACAGCTACCACTCCAAATTCCTCGAAGAGCGGATGCAAAACCCGCATCGGAACCCCACTTTGCCCTGTCGCCAATTCATGATTGATAGGGACTCCATGTTCCCCGGAGCTGTATGCGGCATGGTGAAACTGTACAAAAATCAATTGACCTGATTCTTGGGCTTCTTGCAAATTGGCCTCTAGCCACTGGTATTGCGGACTACCTGGCCCAAAGCTACTCAGATCAGTGCCACCTGCAGCCTGATAGGCGGATTCTGTGTAGTTTTCCTGCGTATCCGTTCCATTTACGGTAAAGTCCTGATTCTTGAGTTTTTGATCATCCGGAAAATCTGACCGAGACTGATCTGGAGTGCCATTCGAAGAGTCCAAAGTCAGGATGGTTACAGGACCATAATCTACCCGGTAGTAGCTTTGACGATGAAGTTGTAAAGGATCAGCGCTAGGCGTTTCGAAATATTCATGAAAGCGCTCTCTGCCTAATTTGGGTAAAAATTCACCCCGTTCGTTGAATCCATAACTCCCATTTTTGGCTCCGAAGTTTTCCCAATTTCCCAATGCAGGAATGATGGGATAGTTGGACAAACCTTGATCATACTCTCCGGCATTATGCCTCCAAAATTCATCCCAAGCAGGCTGATAGCCCGAACCTTGCACCAAGTCTCCCGGCATCAGCAAAAAGTTAGGCAGGCGTGAATTGATCACCCGGAGGTTATATTCATAGCCTTCCTTTTCGGTCAGCGCATAGTTGATAATATCAAAACCTTGCTCTTCGGTAGTTCCAAATTTTGCTATCCAATCTTCAAAACCACTGCTAGGCCTTGAAGTAAGGCCTGCCGGATACCAAGCTCTGCGATTGACCCGACCGAGGGGTTCGGTTTCGCTGTCTGAAAGCGCAATAAATCGGATCGAAGACCAATTGGCTGGATCAGGGGCAGTCTGAAATCCTGATGAAAAAGTTTCACCACCCATTTTCACCTGATAAAAATAAGCTACCCCGGGATCAAGATTTTCTAGACTGACTCGAAAACGACGGGTTTGATCCGGAAAGAGCCACGAAGCGGGATCTAAGCCGGGGATATTTTCATTTTTTTCAATGGATGTATAATAGATTTCGGCAACCTCCTCCCCTGTCAGATTTTCGGTTTTTACGGGATTTCCCTGCTCATCAAAAAGTATAAATTCCGAACTGCTTTCACCTGTAGACCACCAGGTGATTTGGAAATTCGCTTTTCCGTAAGTCTGCAAATAAGGCTTTACTCGAAAAGTTGAGTTTTCACTTGCCTGCTGAAAAGACCACAGAATTGTGGCCATCACTAAAAATAAAATACCTAGCCGTTTATTCATTTTCAAGATTTATTAAATCCTTGAATCTAAGTTAGAAAAATTCGCTAATTATTTAATCCTAGATTTGAGGATTACCGATTGAACAGGATTCAAAGGATCATTGGAAAAAATGTAAATATTTCGCTGATCGATCCCTCTCCTACCTTTTGGGTCGAATGTTACAATCAAATCCATGCTTTCTCCGGGTCCTAATTCAGTTTTGGGAAGAGTAAGGGATAGACAGCCACAATTTCCCTGTACTTTTTTAATTTCTAAAACCTCCCTTCCCCGATTGGTCAAAGTATAGGTGAGCTCTTGGATTTCATCTGCAGAAATTTCTTTCAAATCAATCTCTGAGGGACTGATCCTCATTGCTGGAACTGACCCGAGCTCGTCCTTTGCAAAACCCGGGTAAAACTCAAAAACATTTGCTATCACATCGGTATCCGACAGCAAAGAATCTGACCAAAAAAACTGAATAGGGTCTTCTGCATAACCCAAATCATTTTTCGTAGCCCCATCATAGCCAATTTCCAGAATACCACGATGTCCCGGAGCAATGGAGTCTTGAATTTGTCGAATCTGAATATGGCCGGGTCCAAAATACCGAAGGCTATCAGCCCGAAGAACCGAGTCTGAGAAATTAAATATTTCTAAAGCTTTGAATGATGGTTCGTTTGTGAAAACATCCCCCATATTGGCCTTTTCCTGACGCATCCCAACCGGTCCACTGATAAATGGATATTCTATCTCAGGGTTTCTAGGCTTGGGGACTGCCTTCCCTTCTAGATAGAGCGTATCCATCATATTGGCAAGATTTCCCTTCACCACTACCAATCGAGAAAAGCCCCCAACAGCCGATCCGGGATCAAACGCAACCTTCAAGATTCCTGTCTCACCTGCTGCCAAGGAATCCTGAGTATATTCCACAGTAGTACAGCCACAGTCCGTCCAAACTTTCTCAATCCAAACCGCCGAGTCTTGGGAATGAGTAAATTCAAAAGTTGCTTCCTGTATTCCCTCCTCTTCCAAGATGGCTCCCAGGTCAAGTTTATTCACTTTCCAAATGAGTCGAGAATCCTGAGTCCCTTGAGCATGAAGTACTTGCGCATTTAGGCAACACAGAAGGATGAAAAAAGCTGAAAATCCAAATCTTTGCATAGGTACAAATAACGGATAAATCCGGACGAATTGTAGGCTGATTTATTTAATTTGCGCTAAAATTAGACTGATGGCACGAGTACTGACAGGCATTCAAAGTAGTGGAAGACCACATTTAGGTAATATTCTAGGAGCAATCATCCCGGCTATCCAACTGGCTAAAGAAAACTCCGAAGAGTCCTACATTTTCATAGCAGATTTTCATTCACTCACCAGTTCAAAAGATGGAGAGCTTCGCAAAGAAAATACCCTAGCAGTGGCTGCGGCATGGTTGGCCTTTGGCTTGGACATCGAAAAGACGGTTTTTTATCGCCAATCACGAAGACCTGAAGTAGCTGAGTTGACCTGGTACCTCAATTGCTTCACCCCTTTTCCCATGCTTGCCAATGCGCATAGCTTTAAGGATAAATCCGAAAGACTGGCAGATGTGAATGCAGGGCTTTTTACCTATCCCGTCCTGATGGCAGCTGATATTTTACTATACTCTGCTGATTTGGTACCGGTAGGAAAAGATCAAATGCAGCACTTGGAGATGACTCGTGATATCGCTACTGCCTTCAACCGGATTGTGGGAGAAGAAATCCTCACACTCCCTGAGGCCAGAATCGCAGAGTCAGTCAAGACCATTCCGGGTACTGATGGGCAAAAAATGAGTAAGTCCTACAATAATTACATTGATATATTCCTTCCGGAAAAGCAACTCAAGAAGAATGTAAATAGCATCGTCACAGACAGCACACCTCTTGAGGAGCCCAAAGACCCTGATACCTGCAATGTTTTTAAGCTTTACAGCCTCATAGCTGATGAAAGCCAAACAGCAGAACTTCGCCAGAAATATCTAGGGGGCAATTATGGCTACGGACATGCCAAAAAAGAATTTCTAGAATTGATTTTGGATAAATATGCTGAAGAGCGAAAGGCTTTTGATTTCTACATGACGCATCCTGAGGAAATTGAGAAAAAGCTATCCGCTGGGGAAGAAAAGGCCAAGATCGAAGGAGAAAAGATTCTGAGCCGAGTTAGGGAAAAATTAGGTTTTAGATAGAGGCTGAATGAATATGCAATTTGGATCTCCGCATAAATATTAAATTAAAACAGATTAATAAAAGGACATCCAAATGAAGCACTTCGATTTCAAAGAACGCAATTTAATTTCTGGTCCTCATCTACTTGGGTTATTACTGGTATTCACAGGCTTTTTTGTGTTAGTAAGCCCGGCTTTTCTTTCCAGCGGAAGTTCGATTGAAAAAGTGTTGGCCGTTGGTATGTGCTCGGTGATTATTGGTCTTTTGATTGTACTCACTTACAAAGGAACACTCATCGACTTTGAGGAGAAGAAATTCAAAAAGTATTCTTCCATTGCAGGATTCAAGTTTGGAGACTGGAAACCCTTGCCACTTTTATCCAAAATCAAATTGGAATCCAAAACTTATATCAGTAGAAATACGCCAAACGGGATAAGCCCGACCTTATCTGGAAGAGTGACCGAATTCAATACCACTATTTATTCTATCACTTCCGAACCCATTTTTTTATTCAACTATTCAAATCCGAAGGAGTCCCTCAAGCAAGCTAAACGCCTTGCCAAGGGTTTGGAGATTGATCTGGCTTTTCATCCTTTAATTGAGGAATAGCCCAATTGAATTATGGCTTTTTTGACTTATCTAAAAAAAAGTGGGTTAATGTGGTAAATTGAAGGAACTTGGATTTCTAGATCAGATTAGGAAAGCTTTTCTATTTCCTTGATAAAAGCTTGTTTCTGCTTTTTCCAGAAAAGCACAAACATAAAATCCGGCTGATTTTCAGATTAAGAAGGTATCCGTGTAAGCTATACGATACAACGGTTCCATTTTAATGATCGCTACCGGTATTCTACATTTTCTTCCGAGTTTTCAGTCCGACCCTGATCCAAATGAAATTCTAATGTAGATGTTTGGAATTGGCTACCTCTTCATTGGGATACTGCTATTTAAGGACTATCGTTATGGGAAAATATTGGGAGTGATTTTACCACTCAATGGATTAATTGCTGGCTTTTTGAGTTTAAGTATAGAAAATTGGAATGCGATGTTTTCGCTGATCTTTTTAATCGATACCATTGTAATTTGCATCTGTCTGATTCTTATTTTTAAAAATCCAAGTTCAAAATCGCCCAGGTTATAAGTTCCCTTTTTGGCTTCTCTTCCAGTTATCCTGATTCTCCAGAAGCAGGACATTTTAGGTAATTTGCCAGTGCTGCTTTCGGAAAAGCAGCACAACCGAAGAAGTTTTTTTTGAATTTGATTTTATTTGAAAATTGCTTCTAACCAATCCTTTAGATATCTTAAGGCTGCTTGGAATAATTTTAACCATCAACCCGTAAATACCATGGCTAAAAAGATCGATTGGACCAATCAGTTTTTCAATTTTTTGGGAGTGATTTTGGGTGTTTTATTGGCTTTTTTTATCAATGAGCGGGCAAATTCCAATAAAGACAGAAAAGAAAGCCTCATCATTATGGAATCCTTGCTTGGTGACCTTCAAGAAGATATGCAAGCCTACGAAAACTTCTTAATTCCTCAAAACAAACTCATCCTTCAAAATTTAGAAAAATTACTAGAACTGATCAATGATGGGGATTATGAAAATATCGATGAGCCTTTCAGCATGGCTCTTCAAATCGAAAACTACGGTCCAACTAGCGCTACTTATACTTCTACCAAGAGTACCGGAAAATTAGCTCTGTTTGAGGATATAGAACTACAAAAGCAACTCAGCAATTACTATGAATCCATTGCAGAGGAAAGTGTCAAAAAAGGAGAATATCAAGTTCAATACTTCACCAGTGAACTGCTTGCTTGGTTGAGCAACAACATGGACTTAATAAGCAATCAGCTTTATAGACTAAGTGATTCTGGCATTTTACTGAACAAACTGCTAATCTATTCCTCTTTAATTGATCAGAAAATCGTATCCTATGAAATTAGCTTAGAAAATGCTAAAATTTTGAAAGAGGAGTTGGAAAAATCTCTGGAAGAAAACAGGAGGTAACCTTCAAAAAAAGCTATAAATAAGTTAGTATCTTCAATAAGAATCTACATGAAGCTATTTAAGTTCTATTCCCTTTCTCTTTTTTTTTTTCTTTTTTGGAAAAATTGCCAATGCTTGTGATTGTTCAATCCCTAACCTTTTAGATAATGTCAGAGAAAGTGATTTCATTGCAAAAGCAAAGATAATTTCCCTCAGCCCAGATCCGGAGGATTCGGATTATCATAATGCAGAGATTGAAATTTTAAAATTATACAAAGGAGAGTCAATCAAAAAAATAAAGGTATGGAGTGTCTTGAACAGTAGCTGTTCATTTTTACCAGATGAAGGTAGCGAATGGCTGGTCTTTGCTGGCAAAAATAATCAAGGGCAGCTCGGTTTTGGTTCTTGTTCTGGATCCTTACAATTAGATCGGCAGTTTGATGAAACACGATACCCTGGAATCACTGAAAAATATATTCGTGAGATTAACCTCAAAATGCAGGTTTTAGATTTTTTTGTGAGTTCTAAACTAGAACCAAAAAATAAAGCAAATTTGGAAATTTCCTCTTCAAGTAACTTTTTATCCGAATATAAGGGATCTGAGATAGAGGGTGATCGCTTTGCTCTTTACGAACTCAGCATTGATACAAACCTATCAATCAAGGAAATCAAGCCAATCAAAGAATTTACTTTCAGTTCGTCCCATGGAAGTTTGATCCCCCATTTAAAAAAGGATCTTAAAGTGTGGGCTAAAGATCAAGAAAAAACTATTGCTAAGCCTCAAAAAATGATCCTTGCTATCTACTACTATCCAGCTGAAGGTGATTACGAAAGCTTTTTAAGCCTTTTTGATCTTTAGAATAAATTTATTTACATAAAAAATCAACTTCTTGTCACTCAAAAAAATACCCCGCTCCTTTCGAAGCGGGGATTGATTTTATCGGCTTCGCCACAAGTCTTTCAGCGGCTGTCCATTGATAAGCATTACAAATCTCGCAGGATTGGGAATCAGCACAATTCGTACATCCTGCCGGTCAAACTGATCTGACTCGATCGGTACTCCCTCCTGTCCTTTTACTTCGTAACTCACGATTCCTCGCGCATCCGGAAGCAAGGGTTTATATTTATTTGCAACATAGGCTGTGGGAAGAAGGATATCTGTATCTGACTTCAAAAGGCTGTATATCTTTTCCAGTTCCTTTTCTAAGATATCTTCGTAATCCTCATTGAAATCATCCTCCAAGTCATGAAGTTCCTCCTCAATATCATCGTAATTCTCGTCGTTGTAATCCATTCCAGCGAGTTGAATCCGCTTTTCTACAATTTCGGTTAGCTCCTGATCCAGCTTATCCCAATTCATGCTTTCTGTTTTTGATTTTGGTTTTTGTTTGAAACCACAAAGATGAGGATAATGTCCTGCAAAGCATGGAATTTTGGCGGAAATTAACTCATCAGCAGAATTTTTCCGTTTCTACCGGGCTTTTCATAAGCCTCGATCGCCTCACGGAAGGATTCTAGAGGATACTTGGCTTCGATATCAATCTTGGAGCTCTCTGCCATCAAAAAGCCGAAAACTTCTCCAAATGCTTTTTTGCGGGAATCTTGATCCAGACTTTCAATCCAAGTACTCAACCAAAACCCTTCGATCGTCAAGCCCTTGAAAATCAATAGTCCACTATTTACAGGCATATTTTCAATACTGAGGGCTCCGAAAGCCATCATCTTGCCATTTTGGCGTAGACAACTCAAAGCTTTAGCTCCAAGCACCCCGGATACGGCATCGAAGATGATATGCACACCTCCATCGGTCTTCTCGGGAATGACTTTCTGAATTTTCTCCTTCTCAGAATTCACGACCAAATCAGCACCCAAATCTTTGAGCAATTCGATTTGTTCGTCATGGCGGACCGTTGCCGCTACTTTGATACCTTTCTTCTTGGCCAATTGTATGGCAAACTTTCCAAAAGCTGAGGCTGCCGCCGTAATCAACAACCATTCACCTGCCTGAAGACCTGATTTTTCGATCATTCCATATGCTGTCAATGGATTCACAAAAGCCTGGCAAGCTATCTCGTAAGGCATTGGCTCAGGAATAGGAATGACAGCCTGCATGGGTACACAAACATACTCTCTCCAAGTTCCAATTGCTGAAAACATTACTCGTGTACCGGCGGGTATATGGCCTGCGGCATCACCTTGCTCCACCACCCCTGCTGCTTCAAATCCAGCGCTGCTTGGCAACTGTGGTGTAATTCCATACATCCCTTGCACAAACATGATGTCTGAGGGGTTGATATTTCGTGCCTTCACGCGAATGAGTACCTCGTGGGCTTTTGGCTTGGGTATTTCGGAATCTACGAGTTGTAAAACATCGAGTGGCTTACCTATTTTTTCAAAAATGATCTCCTTCATGAAATTTGGATTTAATGTTGGATAAAACTATGGATATATTTTAAGTCTATCCTTCTCCAAGGCCTTTTTTTTTATATCTTGAAAAGAAAAAATCAACCTTCATAACATGGACTTATCTTCGGTTTTTTCTCTGGATGGAAAAGTAGCGCTGATCACCGGTGCAAGTAAAGGAATCGGCTTCAGCATAGCAGAAATTTTTGCAGCGGCAGGTGCCAAAGTTGTCATAAGCAGCCGAAAGCAAGATGCGCTGGATGAAATGGCGGAAAAGCTTCGAGCCAAGGGCTACGAAGTCAGCGGCTTTGCCTGTAACGTAGGCCATATGGAAGAACTACCCAAACTAGTAGATCAAACTGTTGAAAAATATGGCACCATCGATATTCTGGTCAATAATGCAGCATCCAATCCAGTTTTTGGCCCCGTTCACGAGACAAGTATGGAGGCCTTTGACAAGATCATGGATGTGAATGTCAAAGCACCATTTGAATTGACCCGACTCTGCTTTCCACACTTGAGGAAATCTGCTGAGGCTTCGGTGATCAATATCAGTTCGATCGGAGGCATTTCTCCTGAAGCGGGTTTGGGGATCTATTCCGTGAGTAAAGCTGCTTTGATTTCTCTTACGAAGGTATATGCGAAGGAATGGGGTGATGCAGGCATCCGTGTCAACGCCATCTGCCCAGGGCTGATCCAAACCAAATTTTCGGAGGCCCTATGGACCAATGATAAAATCATGGGAATGATCATGAAGCAACTCTCCATAAAAAGAGCCGGAACTTCTGAGGAAATCGGAGCCATGGCCTTGTTTTTAGCCTCTGCTGCATCTTCTTATACTACTGGCGGCGTATTTACTGCTGATGGAGGTTTCACAATCTAAAGCTATGCACCCAACCCAAAATTTACCTAGTTCTGAATTGAGCAAACTGCTGGACTCTTATCGGGAATTTGTAGAGACAGAACTCTATCCCATAGACCTCAAAGTGGTACAAGGTCCTTTTAGGTCTTATCTACCTCAACTGAATGAACTCCGGGAAAAAGCCAAGAATCTAGGGCTATTTGCCCCGCATCTCGACAAAGAGTCAGGTGGCTTGGACTTAAGCTTAAGTGATTTTGCCAGAGTATCTGAGATATTGGGAACAAGTCCATTGGGACACTATGTCTGCAATTGCCAAGCTCCTGATATTGGAAACATGGAATTATTGGAGCTTTTTGGTTCGGGTTGGCAAAAAGAGACTTTTCTCCACCCACTTCAGAAAGGAAAAATCAGGAGCTGCTTCGCAATGACCGAACCTGCCAATGCAGGTAGCAATCCAGTTGTCCTAAGCACTACTGCTACACGAGAGGGCGATTCTTATGTCATTAATGGGCATAAATGGTTTACCACAGCAGCAGATGGAGCTACTTTCACCATCGTCATGGCTGTAACCAATCCCGAGGCAGAATCCCCTTACCAGCGAGCCAGCATGATCTTGGTTCCACTAGACAATCCGGGCTTTTCACTCATCCGTAATATCCCCATCATGGGCGAAGAGGGTGAGGATTACCTGTCTCATGCAGAGGTGAAGTTTGAAAATTGCAGAGTTTCTACCGATCACCTGATTGGAAAAGAAGGGCAAGGGTTTGCATTAGCGCAAGAGCGACTTGGCCCTGGAAGAATTCACCATTGTATGCGTTGGATAGGCATCTGCGAGCGTGTCTTTGATATGATGTGCCGTCGAGCTGTATCGCGTGAGTTGCTCCCTGGAAAGCCTTTGGCAGAAAAGCAGAGTGTCCAAAACTGGATAGCTGAAAGCCGGGCAGAAATCAACGCCAGTCGTCTGATGGTTTTGAACGTAGCTTCCAGAATGCAGGATTTAGGCAGTAAAGCTGTCAAAGAAGAAATTTCTACCATCAAATTTTATGTGGCTGACGTATTGATGAAGGTGATCGATCGCGCTATTCAGGTTCATGGAGCTCTTGGAGTCACAGATGACACCTTGCTTTCATTTTGGTACAGACATGAGCGTGGAGCCAGGATTTATGATGGCCCTGATGAGGTTCACAAAGCATCCTTAGCCAAAAGCATCTTAAAAAAATATCGGCCGCAATGAATGAGATGAACTTTGATCGCTTAAAGCTTTTCCTAGAAGAAAAGTTTTATTGGGATCCTAAAAGCATTAAAATCAGTCCGCTAAATGGTGGATTTTCTAATCTCACTTTTTTGGTAGAAACACCCAAAGGAAAATTCGCCCTACGAAGACCTCCTTTTGGCTACAAAATAAGCACCGCCCATGACATGGCCCGAGAAAGTGGGATTCAGGAGGCCTTGCATCGAGCCGGATACACAAAAGCGCCAAAATCCATTCTACTGTATGAAGATGATCGAATTTTAGGTGCCCCATTTTTCATTATGGAGTATATTGAGGGGATTGTCATTCGAAATCGAAGACCCTCTGGCATCATCCCGAAGAAAGAAGAATTTGAAAAACTAGCTTGGAATACCATTGATGCCCTTTTGGAACTTCATCACCTTGAGCTCAGAGAATCTGGACTTCTTCGATTAGGTAAACCCGAAGGATACGTGAACCGGCAGATACTCGGCTGGACAGATCGATATCAACGAGCTAAAACGGATGAAATTGCGGAAATGGAAAAGGTGGCTGACTGGCTAAAGTCCAACATTCCACAAAAGGAGAATTACGCATTCATCCACAATGATTTTAAATATGATAACTTAATCCTTGAACCTGAGGATATCAGCGAAATTAAAGCTGTTTTAGATTGGGAAATGTCTACCGTCGGAGAACCCTTAATGGACTTAGGGACAAGCTTAGCCTATTGGGCGCAGGAAGATGATGAAGAAATCCTGAAAATGTTCAATCTTACTCATTTATCAGGAAATCCTACACGGCAGGAAGTTATCGAATACTACGATCGAAAATCTGGTCTAGACTTGAGCAATATGCTTTACTACTATGTCTATGGGCTATTTAAGGTAGCGGTAATTGCTCAGCAAATTTATAAACGCTACAAGCTTGGGCAGGCTGAAGATCCGCGTTTTGCAGCATTGATCGAAGTAGTAAAAGCCGCAGGTAGAAAAGCAGAAAAAAGTATACTCACAGAAAACATCTAATATGACCATCCAAAAAGTTTGCATTCTTGGTGCCGGAACCTTGGGTTCGCGTGTTGCTCTTCAAGCAGCTATTTCAGGCTACACCGTCTCTGTCTATGACATTCATGAAAAAGCGCTGGATTTCGGGTTTCAGACCATGAAAAAAATCTTGTCTCAGTTGGAAAAAGGCAAGCTCCTGAAGGAAGCCCAAGAAAAAATACTTTCACGGATTTACTTTACTACCGATGCCGAAAAGGCGATTCAGGACGCCGACATTGTCAATGAAAGTGTGACTGAGGAGGTCGAGATAAAGAAAGAAGTTTGGAGAAAGTTCGGAAAAATTGCTCCGAAAAAGACCTTCTTCACCACCAACACATCCTACATGCTTCCATCTATGTTTGTAGATGAATCAGGTAGACCTGAGATGTTTTGTGCTTTCCACTTCCACGATGTCTTTTATTCAAGAGTAGTGGATATTATGCCTCATCCGGGTACAGATCCGGCAATGATTCCTATGTTAGAAGACTTTGGCAGAAAACTTAATCAGGTTCCTGTGCTGGTCCAAAAGGAAAACCCAGGCTACATTTTCAATACCATGCTATTAGCCTTGATCGGTGCCGCTGGTAAATTGCTTACCGGAGAAGTCGGTAGTGTCGAGGATATTGACCGGTCTTGGATGGTCAACTTTCATATGCCAATGGGGCCGTTTGGAATTTTGGACTCGATAGGATTGGATACGGCTTGGCATGTCACCAAAAACCGAACAGATTCTGCCTCAGTGGCCTTTGCCAAGCATCTAAAATCCTATCTGGATCAAGGAAAACTCGGTGAAAAATCAGGTGAGGGTTTTTACACCTATCCTAATCCTGCTTATAAAAACCCGGATTTCATCCAATAAAACGAAACTTCAGGTATTTGATTTTCTCTCCCTTTTCAGAAAACATTTTCTCATAGCGGGTTTGAATACCGAAGTGATTATCCTTCCATTCACTTTGGTAAAAATCATGCGTGTGACCCAAAACCTCTATGTCTTTTCTGGATTGAACTAAGTTCAAAGAGAAATCAAATAGCCCGGTATTATCTGTTTTGAAATGGACTATTCCGCCGGATTTTAAAAGGGGTCTGTACATATCCAAAAAACGATCAGACGTTAATCTTCGCTTTTCGTCTCCATCCCTTGGAAAAGGATCAGGAAAGGTAATCCAAAGCTCATCTATCTCGCCCTGATCAAAAAACTTATCCAAAAGCTGAATCTGAGTTCGTAAAAATGCTACATTCTCCAAGCCTTCTTCAGTAGCTGTAGAACTCCCCTTCCAGATTCGGCTACCTTTGATATCTACCCCGATGAAGTTTTGATGAGGAAATACTTGTGCCAAGCCGACTGTGAATTCACCCCTCCCACAAGCCAATTCAACGACTAAAGGATTTTGGTTTTGAAATTGTCTAGATCGCCACTGACCTTTGATTTCCTCAAAAATAGGCTTTCCCTCTTGTACGACGTTAGGGTTTTCTTCATTCGCCTTGAAGCGAACCAACTTTTTTCTACTCATTACAGCTCTTCGATTTCCGCGACCACAAAAGTACTGCCTCCGATAAATATCAGGTCATTTTTACTCATTTTTTTCGGAAATGAATCGGGCTTTACATAGTCATAATTTTACTTTCCTATAGACTGCTCAAAATGGAATTTAAATCCCCAAATCTTATAAAAGGAATAAGAAGTCGATCTAGAAAACCAGCTCTACATAAAAATCCGTATCTTTATTTACCACGTTAAGACAATCAAATGGACATTTCGGTAAAATATAAAATCATATCTGAAATCATGAAAACCAAGGATGAAGAGATGCTGAATGCAGTCAAAACGATTTTAAATATCGAGGACAAACCTGATTTTTGGGAAGAGATAAGCGAGGAAGATCAAGTGGCTATCGACCAAGCCTTGAAGCAACTTGTTAGAGGAAATTTCATCTCAAGGGAGTCCCTTAATGCAGAAATTAAAGAAAAATATAATTTTTAGAATTGAGCCTTCCAATTCGATATTCACTCCGAGCTAGGCATGAGCTTTTGGATATATTGGACTACATCGATCAAAATTTTGGTCGAAAAAAAACGAAAGAGATTTATCAAAGGTTAGAAAGGGCTATTGACTTGATTTCTGAGGCACCAGAAATGTATCCTGAATCCAAGAAAAGGAAAGGATTAAGAAGATATGTTTTCAGTAAACAAACCAGTATTTACTACCGTCTAAATTCAGATTGCATTGAAATAGTAAGTCTCCGACCAAATAGAAAAGACCCAAAAAACTTTTAACACGGATTCTAAGGCATTGAAAAAGTAACGTGAAGGAGCTAGCGAAAAGGTGATTTAGTGGAAGATTCCTACATTTATTTCTATGAATTCGGCAAAAAGTGAAATTATTCTGTTTTTCATTAAGCTTCACCGTCTTTCTACCTCTTGCTGGCACCCTGAATAAATGGATCTTTCAAAGATCATGGGCCAGCGCTGGAAAGGTGTTGGTTGCCTATTACCCTAGGTTGCGCTAAGCCTCGTACCTCGGCTTGCTTACCTAGGGCTATTCATAGTTTGACGCCTTCAGCGTCTTTTCGAATTTCTCCAGTTAGATGTAATTATGCTTTAGAATCTGTAGTAGCCTATTTCGACTGGCGAGAAGAGATCAAACTGCAATAAAATCAATCCTCCTGAAACGGAGAATGAGACATAGCATCGCGCCGTTGACTGAGATAAATGCAGCAAAGCGATTGATTTTGTCCGCCGCGGCGGATGGGCTCAAAATATTTATGCGCTGGGGCGTAATAAGTCTAATGCGTATTTCGGATTTAATCCTTTTTTTGAAACTACAGCTCTTCGATTTCTGCGACCACAAAAGTACTGCCTCCGATAAATATCAGGTCATTCGCTTGGGCTTTTTTTCTGGCAAATCGGACAGCCTCCGGAATAGATGGAATGATTTCACCCTTCAGGCCCTGAATAGAAGCTTTTTCAGCCAGTTCTTTTGCAGGCATGGCTCTGGGGATAGTTGCTTCGCAAAAAATATAATGGGCATTTTTAGGCATCAAACTCAATGCCTTCGAAATATCCTTGTCGCTGACCATTCCTAGGACAATCCATAATTGGTCAAATTGATAGGTCTTCAATTGATCCAAAATTGCCTTAATCCCAGGTTCATTATGACCTGTATCTGTGATGATCCAAGGATTTTTACCCAAAATTTGCCAGCGACCTTTCAGACCTGTGAGTTGAGAGACTTTCAAAAGCCCTGTACGTACTGCCATATCGCTCAGCTCCCAGCCCATTTGACGCAGCTGCTCTATACTTTCGAGAATCCCGGGCAAATTGAATACTTGGTAGTCTCCCAAGAGACCGAATTCAAGTTCTGATTTTTCCAAATCATGAACTACCTCGTAGGATACCGATAGCAAATTGTCATTTTTTGCCTGGTCTTTAATTTTCTTTTGGACCTTCCAGTGATCATCAGCAAATACCAAAGGAGCATTCTTTGCCGTTGCCAGTTTTCTAAATACAGACTCACATTCCTCCTGGCTTTGGCTGATGACAACAGGAGTGTCAGCTTTGATAATTCCGGCCTTTTCTGCAGCGATTTTCGGCAAAGTATCCCCTAGATACTGCATGTGGTCCCAGCCAATGTTGGTAATCAGGGATAGTTCAGGCTCAATGACATTGGTGCTATCCAACCTTCCTCCCATCCCAACTTCAATGATGGCTATATCTACCGCTTCCTCAACGAAGTGCCAAAAAGCCATTCCGACCGTCATCTCAAAAAAACTGGGCTTGAGCTCTAATAGAAACGCTCGATTGGCCTCAACAAAGCGGACAACTTCCACTTCTGAAATTTCTATTCCATTGATGCGAATTCGCTCAGTAAATGACTTAAGATGAGGGGAGGTATAAAGTCCAGTTTTATATCCTGCAGCTTGGAAAACGGCTGCTAGGGAATGAGATGAACTCCCCTTGCCGTTAGTTCCGGCCACATGAACGGACTTAAACTTCTGCTCTGGATTTCCAAGATGATTACACAGCGCGAGCGTATTGGATAGGTCTTTCTTGAATGCGGCTGCCCCCACACGCTGGAACATAGGCAGGGAACCATATAAAAAATCTAAGGCCTCTTGATAGGTCATGGATTTAATCTACCTTGATAATAAATGTGATTTTTCCGCTAGAGAAATCGGCAACGGATGTACCACCTTGTCGCTTAAAAGATACTTTATTCACCACCTGACGATAGTATGCTAAGACCTCGTTGGAAACATTGTATTCCAGAGGAACTGCTTGGACTACTCGTCCGGAATCATCTACGGTGATTTTGAAAACAATACGACCACTTCGGGTAGAAACTTGGTCATTGATATTGGGTTTGGCTGCAAAATCCCATCCAGCCAAGTCCAAACTGTAGCCAGCACCGGAATTGGTGCCTTGACCTGAGCCTTGTCCCATGATCGCCCTACCGTCCACCGTTCCCTTTGGATCTCCGGCATCCCCTTTCTCATTGGAGTCACCTTGGGTACCACCAGCCGCAGCTTGGTTTCCTTTTCCTTTGGTTCCCCCTGCGCCCATCAGCGCTCGTTCATTGATTTTTGGCTGTTCGGGAGCTTTCTGAACTGTCTCTTCAGCCTTTGATTCAGCTGGAGTGGTGACGGTTTTTGCTGGTTCGGTAGGTTTAGGATCTGGTTTTTTGACTGTTTCAGTAGCTTTCTTTTCCCCTTTGAGAGGAGAAGGCTTGGCCGATACCGCCTGATTGGCGGAAGGCTGAGGGTTTGACTTTGGTTTGGCTTGCTCGGTCTTTGGTGCGGGAGTTGGCGTAGCTTCGGGACTGACTTTTTGAGCAACTTCACCCGGGGCAGCAGCTTCCACCACTGGCGTTTGTGTTTCTGAGGGTGGATTGGAGCTACTGATATCCCCAGAACCACTCGGTGTAAATCCCAGATTCAATTCCAAACCAAAGGTGGGAAGCGGTGGAATAGGTTGTTTCCACACGACAATAAAATAGATCGCAATCAGCAGTAGAATATTGACCAGAAGGGTAATGATACCCGCCCGCTTCTTATTTTGGCTTTCTACTTTGTCTGCGTTCCAATAGTCCATCTCAATACGGTTTTGTGGCGATGGAAACATTTGCTTCCAAGCCTGCTGCTATCCCGCCAATTTCTACCAAGTATTCCACAGGGACTCCCTTATCGATATGAAGTACCACCTGGCTTTCCTTTCCTTTGAGCAAAGCAGTCAATTCAGCCTTCACCTGATCCCGATTGACCACCTTATCATTTACGGCAAATTTCAGGTCTTTGGTGACCGAAACGGTTACCTCCTGCAAGGCAATATCCGATGTCTCACTCGAGGGGAGATTGACCGGAAGACCAGACGGCGTAATAAATGAAGAAGTCAACATAAAGAAGATCAACAAAAGAAAAATGATATCCGTCATGGAGGACATACTGAAAGCTGACTCTACCTTATGTTTGGATTGAAGTGCCATGTTTATTTTTCTTGTAAGAGTTCAATAAATTCTATGGAGGCATATTCCATTCTGTGTACCAGTTTGGATACCTGGGTGACTAAGTAATTGTATCCCAAATAAGCCAAAATACCCACCACAAGGCCAGTGGCTGTGGTGATCATCGCCTCATAAATTCCTTCGGAAAGGAGCTTAGGCGAAACCATGCCCTCTTCTTGAGCAATGGCTATAAATGCCTGAATCATTCCTGCCACCGTACCCAAAAACCCAATCATAGGAGCGGCTCCGGATACGGTTGCTAGAAGATTCAAATTCTTTTCGAGCTTGTAGATTTCTATTTTACCTACGTTCTCAATCGATACTTCGATGTTTTTCAAGGGAGAACCAATTCGATCCACCCCTTTTGCAATCATATTGGCAATCGGAGTTTTTTCGTCTGCACAGAGCATTTTTGCCTTTTCAACCTGTCCACTTGCCACCAAGACTTTCACCTGATCAAGCAAATGAGCAGGAGTTTTGGAAGCTTTCTTCAAAGTCATCAATCGTTCGATGAAAATATAGATAGCCAAAATAAATAAGAGATAAAGCGGGATCATCATGTACCCACCTTTGATCAAAAGATCAAGCAAACCGATCTGCTCGGCCGCACCATTCATACCCAGACTATCGGCTGCCGCCAAGGAATCTGTAGAGAGCGTTTGTAATAAGATCATATTAATATTTCAAAATCCACAATGCTTCGGTGTAATCGTCTTTGATCTCAGCGAGTGCATTATTTGCCTGTGTGAAGGAATTGTACTTTCCTAAAGCCAAACGATAATTAGGAGAATCTTCGTATGGGGTAATCAAATAAAGCTCCGGAACACGGGATTGATACTCTGCTGATTTGTCGATTGCAAGTCGCTCGGTTCGAAGGCTTCCCACAATAATAAAATAGGTAGCTCTTTCTCCCCTCGACTCAATTCTCGTCAAAGAACCTAGCTCTTTACGATCAATTGTTGTACCAGATTCCGCTGTGGGAGCAGGTGGATTGGGATTATTAGAAGACAGATTTATAGAGTCTTGATTATCAATACCTTCGGATTCATTATTTTGAGTGTCAATTGGGATAATTTCAGGATCAGAAGCCGAAGGAAGCGTACTTTCGGCCACAGGCTCCGAAGATGTTTCCTTACTTGGTGTAGGCGATGAATTTTCCTCCTTCATCAGTTGCCAAACCACAGTAGAAATCAAAAGCAATCCAATAAAGGCTGCCACCATCACCCAAGAACTCGACTTCTTTGCCGGGAGCTCGGGAGATTTTGCAGGAATCGTCTTCTTTTCTTCGCTCTTTGGCTCCTCACCTTCTCCTACATTTTCGGATTCGATGCTATCAGGAAATTCATCAAGCGGTTCTTTTTCTTGGATTGGTTTTGGAGGAATTTGAGAAAGGACCTTGGAGCGCAGCTCAGAGGCAGATACCGCTTTTTCTTCTGAACCTTCGATAGTAGATTCAGAATTTGACTTGATATTCTCCTCCAGTTCCTTGAGCTTTTTGATTTCTACAAAAGGTAACCCAAAGTCTTTGGGGTCAGTCCAGGTTTCTTTTTCTCTTTTCTTCACAGTCTATTGAAATTGCCTTATCACGAAGCTAGTTGATTTGATCAAAAAGCACAAAGAAATTAAAACTTCAACCAAGCTCCACCGATCAACTGCGCCCCACGAACTGAATAATTCAGCCAGCGTACGTTTTGACCGTTGAGCAGATTATTTCCTTCTACAAAAACACCGATCTTCTCTGTAATTTGGTAATCAGCCTTCAGCTGCAAGTCAGCAATGGTTTTGAGCTTTTCAGCAGAAAATAGGGCTTCAGGATTTGCAGTAATCCTACGGGCATTGATTCCTCCCATAAAATTCAGATTCGCCTGAATCAATAAACCATCCATAGGTGTGAGCTGATTATTGATCCCCACCTGCCAAGTAGGCCGATGCCAAGCTTCAGCCTGGAGGTTCATGTCGTATTGAAACAGGTCAAGCCTTGAAGCAAGCCGATAAAGCTCATTCACACGAATTCCCAATTCGGCATGGATGTTAAATACGGTAACGCGATCATCATAGACCAATACAAAGCGGGAGGTATCAGTACCCGAGTTGACGAAAAAGTGCATCTGATTGAATCGGCTTACATCTATTCCAGCTCGGTAATTGACTTTATTCTGAACCGTCCCTTCGATTCCACCTGCTACTTTATAATTATTGATCGTATTGAGCAATTGAGCAGATGGCCCGATAAAGGGATTTTCCATCGCAAAACTGTAATACGTATTTCGAATGACATCACCTGAAAACTCCCCGAAGAATCCAAATTCATCGGCAAATTGATAGGAAGCTTTCAAAAGAGGAAAAATTCTGAAATCACTGGATTTTCCCGGAACAGAATCATTTTCGGAAACCAGGTTTAATCCTGCGGTAAACTGAAAAGCATCTAAACGATAAACCACCTGCGGACGGATGGCAAAATAATTTCTGTTTACATCATAGTCTCTGTCCTCTGGACTTGTATGGAAGAATGCTAAATCGACAGAACCCGACCAATCATCGGAAGGTCTGAAAACTGCCTCCCCTTGCAACCCAATTTCAGTTTCTTTTGCAAGATAGCTATCCTTGAAGTTTTGGAAATGCACGTTTCCCTGATAGGAGATCGGACCGACCTTTTCGATATCCCGAAGGCCGGCATGGAGACGAATGGTATTGAATACATTTGCCTGAATTCCGGCAAACTCCAAATTGGGATCATTAATCACTGAAGTATCAATTCCATAAAACGAATACGAATCCTGAGCCCATTCTAAGCCTCCAAAAACCTCGATTTGATCTAAAAAGTAGCTCGCATTCCCACCAAGATTGGTATGGGATTCTTTGGACTCTTCACCCAAAATAGGTCCTTTACCAAAGCTTTGATGCTTCAGATTGAAGGAGTAATTCCAATCATACACCTCCGTCGCCATCAATCTAGCTTCCAAAAGAGGACTGGCAAAATTCCCATAGCCAGCCTTTAAATACCCGGGGTATCGATCAGCAATGTCTCGTCGATAAGCTTTTTGTACAGGCTCGGCCTTTAATTGAACTGGAGGCAAATCCAACTCATGCCTATTGACGGTGTAATTAAAATCGCTTAATCCTTTCGGCTGGGGCAACACGGGCAACTTTTCATAAACCCGAGGTTGATTAGGAAGGGTCAAAACCCGGTCCTTTCGGATGACAAACTCCTGGTCTTGAACTTCCCCTCTATTTTGTATTTGCGCCAAAGCAATACCGGGAGCTCCCAAAATCAATGCCGCAAAGATTATTTTTAGTTTTCTCATGCTTAGTTCAAGGTTTGGAGTTTGTCCAGAGCAAGTTTCTTGATTTCCTCATTTGTCGAGTTTTCTACGATGGACTCAAGCGTGGCTTTAGCCTGAAAATCCTCTCCAGAGAGCAAATAGTTTTCTGCGAGAAGTAGGAACATCCGACCATACCAATAATCGAAATCAGCAAAAGGACCGGACATTTCAAAAATACTGTCATTTGAAAGGTCGATCTGACCCTGCTTTTGATAGGATTCTGCCAAAAGGAACAAGCCCTCAGCCCCTTCTATCGTCTTATACTCATCTACCAAAACCGACAATGTAACCCCCGCCGCCTGATCTTGCTTCAAGGCAAATTGTGCCTTAGCCTTGTTGAGTAAAGCCCTTGGAGTGGATTCCGGTAAAATACCATCCAAGCTTTCCAATTTTTCTGCGGTGGTGATGACTTCCTGATAACGTTGCGTTTCATTGTAAGCTTTCAATAAAGCCATCAGCGACTCTGCCTCTTCTACTTTACTTCGGGCATTTTGAACGGCAGTTTCCAAGTACGGAATAGATTCTGAATAATTTCCTTGCGCGGATAAAATCTCCCCTATTCGCTGCATTGCCTTTAAGCGTTGCGGAGAGGCCGGTTCGCTTTCAAGCTGACGGAATACTCGCAAGGCATCATCTTGATTACCTGATTGGAAATAAGAATCCCCCATGAAGTACAGCGCATCAATCCGCTGATTACTCTCCGGATAGTTGCTTAGGTAGCGCTCAAAGGCTTTGCTTGCCTTGTCAAAATTCCGTTCGAAATACAGACTCTTGGCTGATTCAAACTCCAAAGCCTGCACAGAACCATTTTCTGGATTGGATTGCTTGTAGCTATCCAAATAACCTGAAAACTCCCCTGCTCTTCCTTGCAGTGCCAGTGTCTCTTGCAGACCCTTTAGGGCTGTTTCAGCATTTCCTGAATTCGGGAATTCATCCAAAATAGTTTGATAATCCCGAACCGTCTGATCGTAGTTTCGCTGAGAGAAATTGGCAACAGCTCTGCCTTCCAATGCAAAAGGAACAAATGGACTATTCGGCCGCTTCGAAATCAAATCCGAAAAGGCAAAAGTTGCGTCGCTATATTGGGTCTCTTCCATCAGGATTTGGCCTTTTTGGAAAAGCGCATCTTCCAGATACAGTGAATTAGGATAGCCTGCGATCAATTGATCCAAGCTTCTCAATGCTGCACTATTTTTTGATTGGAAATTCTGAACAACCCCTAAGCGATAGTAGGCATAATCAATACCCGCATTTCGCTCAGAAATCGCTTGCTGAAAAGTACTTTCTGCTTCAGCAAAGCGCTTTTGCACGTAGTAGCAATCTCCTAATCGAAGCAAGGCATCATCGTAATTTTCCTTGTTTTGACGGGTACGGATGCGGTCTGTGTATGTCTTAAATTGTGTCTCAGCCTCACGATATCGCTTGGAATTAAAATAAGCATAACCCAAACCGTACAAGCTCTTAGTCAAATAGGCACTAGAGGTGGTTCTACCCAACTGAAGTGCTTCCTGGTAGGAGGCAATGGCTTTATCCAATTCTCCATTGGCGGAATAAATCTCACCCTTCCAGAAGTGTGATTCCAAAATCAAGTCCTTATTGACTGGAAAATCCAAGGATTTATCCAGATAGGAAATTGCCGCAGGATATCTTTTGTCACGGAAATAGACCATTGCTTGATAAAAGGCAACCCGCTGATATGCTTCCCGAATACGCGGAGACTTATTTTGGATTCGATCCATCTGCTGAATCGCCCGGAGGTAATCGCTGGTATTGATCAAAGCTTCCGAAAGCAAGATCTCTGCCTCTGAACGAAATGCCCCTGAGGGATATTCATTCAGGTATTGATCCAATCCGGAAATCCCTTCCTGAAAGCTTCCTTTCTGAAGATTTGACTTGGCATAGTTAAAAAGTGCCTCCTCTTTGATTTTTGGATTGAAATCAGTGGAAGCCGCTGCCTTGAAAGAGGTGCTGGCAAACTGATAATTATCCAGCTTCAAATAGGCATGCCCCAAATAATAGGACGAAGCTTGTCCTTTTTCATCAGCTGTGGAAGCGGAAACCTTCAAATAGTCTGAGGCTCTTTGGTAATTTTCAATCTCAAATTGAGCAATTCCACCTTTATACACTTGCTCGGGGGTAAGTTCTCCCTTTCGGGCATTGATGAAAGCGTCATAGTTTTCAGCAGCTTTCGCAAAGTTCTTTTGCTCAAAATAAGCCTCTGCCAGGTAGAGATTGATCATTTCCTTGCGCTCAAGATTAGCTCCACTTTTGAGCTTATCTTCTGCATAGCTGATCAACTGAGTAAAGCTTCCCTCCTGATAATACAGTGAAGCAAGAAGGTAAGGGACTTTATCTCTGTAGAAGGGTGACTTTTCAGCGTTTTGAAGATCTTGAATCGCTTTGGCACTATTTCCATTCTGCAGCGCAATAAAACCGCTGTAGTAGTAAGCATCAAAGCTTACCTCCTGTCCAAGTACTTTTGCCTGATCAAAATAAGGCGCAGCTGAGTCATAGTTTTTCAATTGAAAATTGGCATAACCCTGCTTAAAAAGCAAATCTGCCCGCTTGGAAACTTCTAAATTTTCAGGACTTACCAAGGCGTAGCCATCTATGGCTTCCGGGTAATTACGCTTAAAAAAGAAATGATCACCTAAGTACAAGCCTGCAGTCGCTACACTTGGATGCTTACCATTGTCCAAAATGTAGGACTTCATCAGACCTACCCCATCCGGGCTTTCTAATTCCAAGGCAGATTGTGCGGCTAAAAGACGAGCTGCTCGGGATTGATCGAGGTAATTATCTTTGGAGGTGACTTTTTCAGATTCATACAGGCTGGCTGAGAAAAGCTGCTTTTCAAAAAAAGCCGTTTGATCATCCAAGAATCGCTGCTCTCCGGTCTGGTAAAGTGTGGACTGAGCCAGCACTTGTAAACTCAAGACAAAACCGGCAATGAGCACAAGGCAGTATTTCATGGGCAAATGATTAATTTCCAAATTATTTAAAAACCCCAATCGAAGCTCTTCTGGGAGAGATTTCATTCTAGGAATTTTACATGTAACAATAGGTTCAATGCAAAATTTTATACACGAGATCCCGGAGAATTTCAGCTTCACTCATATTTCCGGAATCCACTCCTTTAGAACGAAGATCTGCTTCTCTGATGTGTGCGAACACCTCAATTATCTTGCCCAAATTATAGTTGCGGGAAGCGGTGAAGTATTCTCTTGCAATGAATGCATTCATTCCTAAAGCCGCAGCGGCTTGGTCAGCATTTTGAGCCTTGTGCTCATAAATGATCGCCAGCTTGCTGAAATAGAAATAGATCAATGAAAAAATCGGAATGATGGGATGATTTTTTGGATTCTGAGAAAAGTATTGGATGATTTGATTGGCTTTGACCACATTTCTAAAACCCAAAGCCTTGGTCAGTTCGAAATTGTTGTAATCCTTGTGAATGCCGATATACTTGGAAATATGATCCACGGTGATTTTGGTACCGGCAGGAAGGTTGATAAACATTTTTCCAATTTCATTGGTCATTACCTCCAGATTATTTCCAATGGAATCAGCCAGAAGATTGATGGCATTTTGGTCGATGCCATAGCCTGTTTCTTTAAAGTATCCCTCCAGCCATTGCTTGAGCTTGTATTCCGGCACTTTCTCAGACCTCACATAGACAGTATGCTTGTTTAGTGCTTTGGCCAAGATGGTCTTTCCGTCAATTTTTTTATGCTTGTAGGCAAAAACCAAAATCGTACTGGGTAGCGGATTTTCTATGTATTTGATCAGTAATTCCGCGATTCCTTCATTTCCCCAATCGGGCAAGCTTTGGGCTTCCTTCACCACGACGAGCTGACGCTCAGCCATCATCGGGAATTTGCGGGCATTATTCAGCACTACGCCCATATTCGCGTCTTTTCCATATAGCGCCAACTGATTGAAACTTCGCTCATGCTCCGGAATCGCATTGTCCTCAATTATCTTTGTGATGAGATCGATGTAATAGGGCTCGTCTCCTTCTAAAAAATAAACTGGAGAAAATTTCCCCGCTTTCAAATCTTTGATGACGTCCGTCGGTTGTTTAGGCATGGTTTGCAATTTGAGACTTAAAGATAAGCGTAGCGATCAAAAGCTGCCAAAAGCAAATTGATAATTGTGAAAACTATTCTCCTGTTAATTTTGTAATAATTAAAAAGCATTCAAATGGACTTTCAGACAGGTATCTCCTATTATAAATCCGGCAAATTCGAAGAAGCATTGGTGATTTTCAACCAATTGATCACTGAAAATCAAGGTGAAAGCAATTATTTTCTCTTTCGCGGCAGAATACTTTCCCGTATGGGTCAAACTGAATCTGCCTTGGAAGATTTCGATAAAATAGTAGCTCTTGAGCCTTACAACACCGATTTTATTTCTGACCGGGCAGTAGTTTTGCATTTACTGGGTAAAAATGAAGAAGCTTTAACAGAATTTGATCGTGCTGCCAATCTAGATCCAAATAATCCATACCGGTATAGCAGCCGGGCATTTTTCAAGGATAGAATCGGGGATTTGATGGGGGCTATTCAAGATTATGAAAGAGCAATCGAAATTGATCCGGAAGATGCTGTCGCTTACAACAATAAGGGGATGGTGGAAGAAAAGCTCGGCTATCAAAAAAAATCTAAGAAAAGCTTTGAAAAGGCTGATGATTTGGTTGGGTATAAAGCTCCTGAGAAAAAAGAACCCAATCCACCTGCCAACGAAAAGCCAGCACCCCTACCGGAAATTCCAAAAAACGGGAACACTAATGAGGCTTTGACGCTGGGAAATTACTTCCAGATTGTAAGAAAGATTTTTACAGATCCTGAAACCCGATCTGAATTTTTCCAATTTCTGAAAAGGCCTTTTTCTTAAACTTAAAAATTCTTGATCACCCAAAGAGGCTTGGTGATAAAATAGGCCATTTTCTTGGATAAGCTTTTATTGAATATCTTTTCAAAGAAATCGCGTTGCCTACTCAACGTAATAAGCATATCCCCTTTGGCGGAGGTAAGATAGCTTTCCATACCTAAAGCAAGGTTGTCCCGAAAAGACTTCAGCACAAAATTCACCTTATCATACTTCACAAAGGGTGCTATCTCTTCCACCATTGATTGGTGTAAAGGTCTGTCCAGTTTTTTTTTGCCATCCGAGGCATGAACAATATCGATTTCAGCATCAAAAAACTTTGCAAACTCAACTACCTTCTGAATGGCTATTTTATCTTCTTCTCTGTAGTCTGTACCAAAGACCAGCTTCCGTGGATTCTTATAAAAAACCTTTCTAGGGACCACCAATATGTCCACGGGAGACTTGTCTACGATCTGACTGGTACGACTACCGATGATATATTTTCGCAAGTCATTCATGCCCTCGGTGCCCATGACTACTAATTGACAATCTGTTTCTTCGATTGTATTTAGGATGACTTCGATTACATCACCTTCCAAAATCATCCCTTCACAGGATTTCAGCCCCAAAGGGATTGATTCAGCTTGGACTGTTTTTGTAAGATTATTCAGCTTTTCTTTTAAAAAGTCACGTTGATAATCATTCTCTTCACGGCCTGGATTCAGCTTCAAAAAGTCCTCAATGTTGCTGACATGAATTAAAATCAGCTTTGCACCATATTGCTCCCCGATTTTGCTCGCATATTCAATTGCATTGAGCGAGCACTCAGAGAAATCGGTAGGGCAAAGAATAGTCGCGTTTTTTTCCATAGTTTAATAGCCTCGAGATCGGTTTACGAGATTCAACAAAGGTTCGTTGGCTTCCATCCGGCGGATATTCTCGACCACTTGTGGGGAAGCTGCTTCTGGATTGGTTACACTTGCAATATGAGGAGTCATAAATATGCTTTCATTGTCCCAAAAAGGATGATCTTTTGGTAAAGGCTCCTTCCGATACACATCAAGCATGGCCCCTGATAGCTGTCCTTTGGAAATTGCATCAACCAAATCCTCATCGACTAGGTGTCTTCCCCGAGCGACATTGATCAAATATGTCCTGGGATTGACTTTTTCAAATAGCGATTTATTCAAAATATTTTCAGTGTCTGAAGTCAGCGGTAGCAAACAAACCAAAACATTTACTTGCTTCAAAAACTCCTCTAATTTCTCCTTTGGAAAATATGGATAAGGGAAATCATCCTTCTCGGAAAAGCCAAAACCAGCTACCGAAAAACCCATAAAATCGAGTTTTTCCAATACATCAAACCCTAAAGCTCCTACTCCCATCACCCCAACGGTGACCGGAATCTCGGGTTCAGACATATCCCAATTTCGATCTTCTTTTAGTTGCTGATATCGAGTGACCTGCCTATGAAAATTCAACACCCCCATCACCACATAATTGGTCATTGACCAGGTCAACTTTTCATCTACAATTCGGACTATCGGAAGATCCTCAGGAATGGAATCATCACTTAGAATATGATCTACTCCAGCACCCATGGAGCTAATCATTTTTAGATTTGGAAAATCAGCAAGAATTCCTTTGGGATGCTGCCAAAGAAGGGCAACCTCAACCTTTTCAGGATATTGGATATCCGGATATACTTCGATTTCCAATTGATCGTTTTGCTTTCGGATCGCGTCGATCCAAGGTTGAGGATCTCTTCCAGGGCTGATAATTGCTAAGCTCATAATACAAAGGTCGACATTTGTAATTATCTACTCAATCTTAGTATAAAGCGATACATCCATTGATCAAAAATTTGAAAAAAAAACACAAAATCTTGGTCAAAAATTAAGCAAATTGCACCCTAACAACTGAAACAATATAACCATGACAAAATTTAACTTAATAATCTTTTTAGCATTTTTTGCTGCTTTGGAGAGTTCATTTGCCCAGCAACTTCAAATGCCACAGGCCTCACCTTCTGCCAGTATTTCCCAAAAGGTAGGACTCACTGATGTGCAGGTTGTCTATTCTAGACCAAGTACAAGAGGGCGAAAAATATTCGGTGAATTGGTGCCTTATGGACAAGTTTGGCGCACGGGAGCCAATTCGGCTACCACTTTAGAATTTTCCACGGAGGTAATAATCGATGGACGTACAGTTCCTGCCGGAAAGTACGCATTGTACACTATTCCCGGAAAAAGTGAATGGACCATTGTCCTATCTAAAAACACAGAACTTTGGGGCGCCCTTGGTTATTCGGATGCCGATGACTTGATGCGATTTGCCGTTACGCCGAACAAGCTTAGCAGAAAGTACGAAACCTTCGAAATCAGCTTCAATAATATGACCGACAATGCGGCTGACCTTTCGATGAAATGGGAAAATACCCGAGTGGACTTTCGGATTTCTACAGAAGTCGATCCCATCGTGATGGCTCAGATTCAGGAAATGGTCATTGATGCCAAAACCGATAACCCGAGCCTGCTTTATGCTTCTGCTTCTTATTACTTCAACAATAACAAGGATTTGAATCAAGCCTATGAGTGGATTAAAGCTTCCACAGCATCTGATCCAAAATATTGGACCATGCACCTAAAGGCAAAAATAGAAAAGGCATTGGGCAAAAAAACTGAAGCCCTTGCCTCAGCCAAGGAGTCCATGAAACTGGCAAAAGAAGCCAAGAATCCGGATTATATTGGCTTGAATGAAAGACTGATGAAGTCAATCAAATAATTTGAATAAACCTGCCAAGAGCCATATTTTCTTTGCTTATCTAGTTGGAAGTTGGAAGACTGAAACTTTCTTAATATGAACTTCAGGGCTTATTCTAGGCCAAAAGCTTCTCATATTGACAGAAATTAGATATTCAGATAAAATAAAGAATCGAGGCCCTTTCAATTTGGAAGGGCCTTTATTTCTTCACGGCCTGAAGAAGCATGCCAAAAAGCATAACGGAAAGACAACCGATGGCATTGTACCAAAGAAAGCCGATGTCCCATACCATTCCGAAGAGGCCTTCTCCATTCTGAAAATGGATCACCAAGATCAAAGCCTGAGACAGAAGTGCAGCCATAAACACAGCAAAACCTTTCACCCATTTCATAAAGAATCCGACCAGGAATATTCCAAGGATGGTTCCATAAAAGAGAGAGCCCAATAAGTTTACCGCCTGGATTAGATTCTCGAAAAGTGAGGCATAAATCGCAAAAAGGATCGCCAATGCACCCCAAAGGGCAGTAAACAACTTGGAAGAAATCACATAGTGACCGTCGCTAGCTTCCTTTTTGATGGAACGTTTGTAAAGGTCGATCGTGGTAGTGGAACCCAATGAATTCAATTCAGAAGCGCTGGAAGACATAGCTGCCGAAAAAATCACCGCAAACAATAAACCGATGATCCCAACAGGTAAATGATCCATCACAAAACGCATAAATACATAATCTGTATCCCGGGTTTCTGCTACGGGATCATTTTTGACGATCAAAGCTTTGACTTGATCCCGTACAGCTTCCTGCTTTTGCTTGATCTGATTTAGTGAAGCTTTCACTTGATTTTTTGCGACTTCATCCTCGGCATCCACTGCTACCAAAAGCTCCTGATAAGCTCCCTTTCCTTCCTCAAACAATGCATTAAACTCAACCTGAAGGGATTGGAATTCAGCGGCATAATCACTTTCTTGAAGCTTCTCAGTTTGTACCGTATTGAATACCACAGGAGGCTGATAGAATTGGTAGAATACAAAAACCATCACCCCAATAAACAGGATGATGAATTGCATCGGAACTTTCAAAAACCCATTCATAATGAGTCCCATGCGGCTTTGACTTAAGGTTTGGCCGGAGAGATATCGCTGCACCTGACTTTGATCAGCTCCAAAATAGGACAGGAATAAGAAGACCGCCGCAGTCATTCCTGACCATACATTGTAGCGGTCGGACGGATCAAACTCCAAATTGACCAAGTTCAGCTTTTCCATATTACCTGCCACATGCAAAGCCTCTGTAAATGAGACCGGAAGCATCCGAATGACTATGATTCCTGCCAAAAACATCCCTCCCATCATCACGGCCATTTGTTGTTTTTGAGTGATCGATACAGCAGCTGTACCTCCCGAAACGGTGTAAATTATCACTACTGCACCGATGAAAACCACTGTCCAAGTCAGATTCCAGCCCAAAAGTGTCGAAAGGATAATGGCGGGCGCGTAGATGGTAATTCCCGAAGCCAAGCCTCGCTGAATGATGAAAAGTAAGGCCGCCAGTGTTCTGGTCTTTAAATCAAAGCGGTTTTCCAGGTATTCATAGGCTGTATAAACCTTCAGCCGGTAATAGATAGGAATGAACGCTACCGAGATAATAATCATGGCTATGGGCAAGCCAAAGTAAAATTGGATGAAGCCCATCCCGCTTTCATAAGCCTGACCAGGGGTACTTAGAAAAGTAATGGCTGAGGCCTGTGTAGCCATGATAGAAAGACCAATCGTCCACCAATTCATCGAATTCCTCCCTCGTAGGTAAGAATCTAGGCTATTTTGGCCCCTGGTTTTATAGATACCATAGATTGCAATGGCACCCAGGGTTCCGAATAGTACAATCCAGTCTAGGCTAGTCATGAGAAGTGCTGCATCAGGAAGTAGAAAAAGAAAATCAATACTGCCAGATTAAGCATAAGTCCCCAATAGAGGCGCTTCCATTTGATATCTTTTTCTTCCATTAGGGTTTATTGTTCGATTAAGTTTACGAATAATTTCACGGCTCCGGGTACCCCGGCAGGCAGTTGTCTGAAAAAGGAAAGCCCTGTATATACATAATTTCCTTTTCCATAAGCAGCATGAATAAGGGAACCCGTCTTGGTTTCTTCTCCCGGATCATTCATGAATAATGGCGTGGAGTACTCCTCTGCTAGGTTTCCTGCGAAATATAATCCTCGCTCTTGTACCCAACCTTCAAAGTCGCTGGGTAATATTTTATTCGGCCCGGCCATAATGGGATGCGTATAGTCTGCCTCAACCGGTGCAGTTTCTACCGAAACCCGGTCTCTGGTCAGCGAGAAAGGGTATGGTCCAAGCTGATTGGTCAAAAGCCGCCCGGTGGTATTATACTGCACAATCAGGTTTCCTCCGGAAAGCACATACCCCATCAGCGCCTGCTGATTTGCTGCTGCCTGAAAATTCGTATTATAAGCACGGATTCCTACAACGACAGCCTTAAACTGTGCTAATTTCTCCAACTCAAAATCACTGTCACCAAGCATAGTCACCTCATAGCCAAGAGCCTCCAAGACCTCAGGAACCTCATCTCCAGCACCTGGCACATAGCCAATCTTACCACCTGACATATCCCAATCCGCCTGAATCCAATCAATGGAAGCGACAGTGAAAAATGTAAGATTGGGGATATGCTTGTAGGTGATGCGATTTAAAGTTTGGTCAAAACTTCCCGACGAAGTCGTGTAAGTAGCCACTATCCTCCGCTTTCCGACTTGATCAGAAACAAACTCTACTTGATATCTTCGCTGCTTTCTTCCCACAAGGTCTTCAGACTCGAGGATTCGATATTCGTTGGGATTTAAGCCCGCAAAACTCAATTCTCCATCAACGATTTTATCTCTAAAATTGACAATAACCGTAACCGCTGGCCTTTTTTCATTGATTCCAAAAAGCACTTTCTTCGACAGTTCCAAGTCTATCGATGGAGTAATGATAAATGGCTGTTTTACCTCTCCATCTACGGGATCATTAAATTTATAGACTAAAGGCGTGCTAATTGTGAACAACTGCCCTTCAATCTCCAAATTCAATGTGGCTTGTATACTCGCATCATTAAATGGCTTTCCGATCATTTGCTGATCGTCAACCGGATACATGGGGCCATCTTCGTAATTTTCAAGCCAATAAGGCTGGGTAAATTCAAAACCTTCGGGAATGGTCAAATTAATATCCTGACGGAAAGGCTCATTTGATGAACTACCATCACCTTCTACCTCAACTTTTTCTCCCAAAACTTCCACGCCCAAAATATTGATGGCTGTATTTCCAGGTGAATTAACCACCAAGTCTGTACTGACTGATGCCCCGGGAAAGGCCACTTCCTGATTGGTGACAAATTCTATTTTTGATCCTATTACTTTTAAAACAATATCATCAATCGACTCTTTTTTCTCTTGAAGCCAGAGATCGCTTCCTTCCATTTGATTGATTTGCTCTCTGATTTTTAATAGAGCAGAAAGATTGTTCGCTGTAGAACGAAAGTCAAAATTTTGAATCAGATCGTTTATTAAAAGTTCTGTTGCTTTTCCATTTTCAAAATGATCCCATCTGTTTTTCACACCCTCAAAGGGACTTTGCTCAAACTTTTCTCCTGCAATAAATTGAATATGATCATTTGAAGCCCCAATGTAAGCAGTCGAACCAAAGCCTTGAGACTTATGCATGGTTCGGCTATTCGCTGCCATTTGATTGTAGGTTTGACCCAATACGGGATTGTATTCACCGGTGGGAAACTCATGATAAACCTCACCTTCCTGAGCTTCAAACTCTCCTCGAAAATTATAAGCATTCCAAAATATCCGCTTTGCTGACCAAGGCTTTACATACTCAAGCTGCTCAGGGAAAGCATTTGGGTCTCCAGATATTGCAAAAGCTTCTTCGGCTAAAATTGCTGAGGTGGTATGATGCCCGTGAGTTACACCAGGAATGGTATTGAATCGAGTAATGATAATATCTGGTTGAAACTTTCTAATCACCCATACCACATCTGAAAGAATCGTCTCTCTATCCCAGTTTTGGAGGGTTTCACTAGGATTCTTACTGTAGCCAAAATCCTTTGCTCGGGTAAAATACTGAACTCCCCCATCTGTCATTCTAGCTTGCAAAAGTTCTTGAGTCCTGATTTGACCCAAACCGATTCCTAGTTCTGGTCCAATGAGATTTTGCCCACCATCACCTCGAGTCAAACTCAAATAAGCTACTCGGGCTTTTGTCTCGTTAGCCAAATAAGCAATCAGCCGGGTATTTTCGTCATCCGGATGAGCTGCGACATAAAGCACTCGCTTGGTCTCTTCCAATTTCAGGAGCTCATGATACATCTCGGAGGAAGACAAGGACTGAGCGAACAATGGAAAATTAAGCCCTAAAAAAACCAATATAATCGGTAGAAAGAAACGTAGTTTTTTCATCTGTTTACTTTTTGACTTCAAATTGCCAGATAGTCCCGAAAGCTTTCGGGATGACGATTAACCCCGAAAAGTCGGGGCATATCCATATGTTTTTAATGATGATTTTAATCGTGCCGATTTCATGAATTTCTTTAAATCAAATTCCAAACTAGCATTAGCTATGGGGAATAAAAAACAAAATTTGATAGGTGGGACTGTTTTATTTTTTTCTTAAAAACCGATAACCCAGAGTAAATTCAAAAAAATCAGCTTTGATTCTATGTGCCTTGATTTGAACACCCATTTGTATATTTTCAGACACCAGATATCTAAGTCCCACACGTTCATAATAGACTGTAACTTCTTGGTTTTCGCGATTTCTATGAAGATAAAAACCTAACCCAACGGGAGCATAGAGCCTCTCAGTGAGTTTCCATTCCCAGGCTCCTGCTATTGCCACACTGGTTTGATCCCAAAATCCCACATTGGGATTACCTGAACGTTCTGACAGACCTGGAGCAAAAAAGACATCTAAGCCCACCCCATATCGATATTTGTAATTTTTGTCCCAAATATAGCTCAGATTAAACCCACCTCTGAAGTAGGTCTCCTTTCCGATATCGTAATTCTTAGAGCCGGTGTAAAGCATAAAATTCCAGTACCCTTTTTCGAAAAGAATGGGGCGGTCTCGTAGAAAAGCTTCTTCGGGTTTAACTTGGCTTGGCTGAAAATTATACCGAAGACCTATCGATACCGGAACTAAATTAATCCCAGCGTTGGGCTTTCGGGTAGAGCCATTTGAAAAGTGCTTTAACCCAACCATTGAAAAAAGCTGAAATCGATCGGAAAGTGTATAATTGGCTTTAGCACCAAAATGGATGTAGCTGTTTAATTCGGAGCCTATAAACTGGTTGATCGGGTTATCCAAAGAGTCGTATGGATTAAGATTGAAGCCCAAACCCAAATGAGCGAAATAGGAAAAATTAAATCTTTTATCCTGAGAAAAAGGTCTAAATGGCATATCAAAAAACCAATAGACTCCCATCGGTCTGCCGATTTCAGATTGATAGGGTAGTGTGGAAGATACCCCAATCCCGAAAATAGGGTTTCTGTATAGATCTCCCATAAAGGTTTTGTTTTGACGCCATCCAAAACGAAAATCAAAAGCAGTGTAGGAAACTAAATCAATCAACTCATCAGCCCAAGGATCCCCATTGCTGATGAAGGGACCCGATTCTACCGATAGCTCAATAATCTTATCATAGTTTTGTTGAGAAAAAGCATGAAAAGAAACCAGACTTAAGCTGAAATAAACAACAACTATCAGACAAGAATACCTCATATTCAAATACAGACTACTGAAAAAATAAGCTAGTCCCATAAAATAAAGAATTAACAACTAGTCAAATCAATGAAACGAATATAATGAAAACAAAAAAGCTGCCACTTGGCAGCTTTTTATAAAATTACGAAATTTCAAATTAACCTTCCATCCAGTTAGGACCGAGAAGTTCAATTAGTTTTTTGTTATATTCTTCAGCTTTCTCGTCATTTTTCAAGCGAGTGTGAATCTGGAAAAGAATTTCCATGATACCGGTATCCTCAGGCTTTACTTCAAGAGCACTTTCGAAGTAAGTCACCGCATCGGCATAATATTCATTTGCTTCTTTGCCCATAGAATCAGAACGCTTCTCCCACTCTTCATCAGATAGATTATTTAATTCACTAAGAATTTCTCTCGCTTTCTCAATTAACAGAGCGGCAGCATAGTAATTACCTTCAAAGAATTGTGGGTCAACCTCAACTGACTTTTTGTAGTCAGCTAGAGCGCCTTCCATATCACCTGCTTGCTCTTTGAGATATCCTGATCTCAGCAATAAAGCGGTATTGTTTGGATCTTTTTCAAGAGCTGATTTGATTTGAGCCATTGCTTCGTCCATTTTGTTTAGCTGAAGCAATAGTTGGATTTCATAGGTAGAAAGATCCTTATCTGAAGGATACTCCTCTTTTGCTCTAGTTACCATGGCATACGCAGCTTCAGGATCTTCGTCTTCGGTAGACAAAATCTGAATCAAAAAATAGTATGCATTAAGCTTATTGTATCCTTCGATATCAAGCAAAGTAGAGAAGTGTCTTTTTGCATCTTCAGTCCTTCCAAGATCATTTGCCAGGAATCCAGCATTATAGTGGATAGTGGTGTCTTTGGGATCAATTTCACCTGCCAAATTGAAAAACTCATAAGCCATTTCATAGTCTTCCACATTGTATTGCGTAATAGCCTTGTCAAATGCTACATTTTTCAATTTATTAATTGAATTAGGACGCAAATTCTCAGGAGCTCCTGGGATATCTTCTTCGAAAATATCTTTTCCTACACCTGAAGTTTTATCTCCATCGCCCATTTCGAAGGCTTTCATGAAAGACTCATAGGAGTTGTTACCTACTTGAAGATTCTCCATGGTATTAGAAGAATCAGTAGCGAACAATCCTAATTGAATTTGAGCTTTTAATAAAGTGGTCTCAGGAGCAGAACCAGTCTCTGGATCCTGAAGAGCTGTTTCTACTTCTGATAGAGCAGTGGCATAGTCTCCATTTTTTAGACTTTTTGTGGCTGAACGTACTACCTTTTTTTGTCCAAAGGCCAAGGTCGTTGCTCCGACCAAAACCATTGATAGAATTAGCTTTTTCATTCTTGGCGTTTATCTTATTTTGGTTGATTATTCTTTTGTTTCATTTGGATTCTCTTCAGAATTTGGGGCAATTTCTGAAGAATTTAGATTTTCTTCATCCTCTTCTTTCGAAATTTTTTCAACGGACGAAATCTCGTCTCCTTCAGAAATTTTGATCAATCTCACTCCCTGAGTGGCTCTTCCCATAATTCGAAGTCCATCCACTGAGATCCGGATCGTAATACCAGACTTATTGATAATCATCAAATCATCGGTATCGACAACTTGTTTAATTGCAACAAGCGCTCCGGTTTTTTCGGTGGTGTTCATGGCTTTCACACCTTTTCCACCTCGATTTGTGATGCGATATTCCTCAAGGAATGACCTTTTGCCGTATCCTTTTTCCGAAACTACAAGTAGAGTCGCATTTTCCTCAGATGCACATACCATGCCAACGACAAAGTCATTCACATCATTTAAGGTTATGGCTTTTACTCCTGTGGCTGTTCGACCCATTGGCCTTACTACAGACTCATGGAAGTGAATGGCACGACCTGATTTTGCAGCTATCACAATATGCTGATCACCGTTCGTCATGTCTACATTTACCAATTGATCATCCTCCCGAATGTTCAGTGCTATGATTCCATTGGTACGAGGTCTACTATATTGCTCCAGAGTAGTCTTCTTGATGATACCTTTTTTGGTCACCATGATCAAGAAGTGATTATTGATGTAATCTTGATCATTGAGGTCATTTACCTGAATAATTGCTCTAATCCGATCATCGGAAGCAATATTGATCAAGTTTTGGATAGGTCTTCCCTTCGAAGTCTTTCCGCCTTCAGGGATGGCATAGGTTTTCAACCAGAACAATTTACCCTGATCAGTGAAAATCAGCAGGTAATTGTGTGTAGAGGCAGTGAAAAGATACTCGGTGAAATCGTCCTCTTTGGTGCTGACTCCTCTTGAACCTACTCCTCCTCTACCCTGTGTTCTGTACTCGGTCAAGGCGGTTCGCTTGATGTATCCCTGATGAGAAACAGTGATTATCACTTCCTCATTTGGGATCATATCTTCATAGCTGAAATCTTCAGCATTATGCTCGATTTCTGTACGACGGTCATCACCATATCGATCTCGCATTTCGGTGAGTTCGGTTTTGATGATGTCCATTCGCTTATCTTCATTCGCAAGGATGTCCTTTAGCTCCTCAATCAATGCCATGATCTCCTGATATTCCTGAACGATCTTATCACGCTCCATACCAGTAAGACGCTGCAGACGCATGTCGAGAATGGCCCTCGCCTGAATCTCAGTCAATTCAAAACGCTCCATCAAGCCATTTCTAGCAGTCTCAGGATCTACTGAGTTACGGATTAGAGCAATTACTTCGTCCAAATTATCCAAAGCAATCAGATAACCCTGTAGAATATGAGCTCGTTTTTCGGCTTCCTTGAGTTCATATTCCGTTCTTCTCACCACCACTTCATGTCTGTGACTGACATAGTGTACGATGAGATCCTTCAGGTTAAGGGTTTGTGGCCTACCTTTTACAAGTGCTACATTATTGACTGAGAATGAGGTTTGTAGCTGTGTATGCTTATATAAGTTGTTTAGAACAACATTTGAAATCGCATCCCGCTTCAATTCATATACAATGCGCATCCCGGATCGGTCAGACTCATCCCGGATCGCAGAGATACCATCAATTTTTTTCTCATTGATCAAGGCTGCAGTTTTCTCTACCATGCTAGCCTTATTGACCATGTATGGAATCTCAGTGATGACAATCATCTCCCGGTTTCCATTATCCTTCGTTTCAATACTGGCTTTCCCTCTAACGACCACTCTACCACGGCCCGTTTCAAAAGCTGCTTTGACACCATTGTAACCGTAGATAATTCCTCCTGTAGGGAAATCAGGAGCGGTGATATACTCCATCAGTTCTGGGATGGTAATTTCTCTATTATCAATGTATGCGATAATACCATTGATTACCTCAGTCAGATTGTGCGGAGCCATGTTTGTGGCCATACCTACAGCAATTCCAGATGCACCATTCAAGAGCAATGCAGGGACCTTGGCAGGTAGCACCACAGGCTCTTTCAAAGAGTCATCAAAGTTGAACTGGAAATCGACAGTGTCTTTATTGATATCAACAAGAAGCTCTTCGGCTATTCTTTTAAGCCTGGCCTCTGTATATCGCATAGCCGCAGGGTTGTCACCATCGATGGATCCAAAGTTACCCTGACCATCTACCAATTGGTATCGAAGCGACCAAGGCTGCGCCATCCGAACCATCGTCTCGTAAACAGCAGAGTCACCGTGAGGGTGATATTTACCAAGCACCTCACCGACAATTCTAGCGGACTTTTTATAGGGTTTATTATGAAGAACTCCGAGCTCTTGCATTCCGTAAAGAATACGGCGATGAACTGGCTTCATTCCGTCTCGGACATCTGGCAACGCTCTTGAAACAATAACCGACATCGAATAATCGATGTAGGCACCACGCATTTCCTCCTCAATATTGATAGGAATAATATTCTCGTTTTCTCCTTGGGCCATATAATGCTAATTCACGGGATAAATTAAAGCTGCAAGATAGTAAAAAGGCCCTGCTTTTGAAAAGTTAATTCCAAAGTCAATCAGGTTGGATCAATCAATACCATTGACCTATTTTTCGATTTTGGAGATTAAATATGGAGCTACCTCTGTACTCGACTCCATTGTGCATGTGTTTCATCACCACTCCGCATCCTGCGATTTTGCATCGCTTGGTCCCTGGGATCCGAATTGCTAGCCCTGCTTGCATGCCATAGACACGTTGGTCAAGCTCCTGAAATTCAGAAAAATCGGAGGCAGAATAAGTAAAACTCCGAATATCCATGGAGCCTTTAATGAAAAGTTTGGTGTACTCTGAAAAATCTCTTTCCAGCCGGAGCCCAATTCCAAATGCAGGCTGATCTGCTACTGCTAATCGAGGGGTGTAATTTGGGTTTTGAGTCAAACTGGGATTGACAAAATTTTTGATATTTAAATTACCAAAGTCGGCCTCAGCGATCAATCGCCAAGGATAAATCTGCCGAACTCGCTGTCTAAGCTCAGATTGCATGTAAAGATTGGCAGATGCATATCTTCTATATCGCCATTGTAAATACTTTGCTCGACGATTAGCATCCCAAAGGACCAAACCCACCGTACCATAAAAGCGGGTGGCTTGGTAGCTTGCCCCTTCGAAAGGAAATTCAAAATTTCCGCCAACCATAGGTTTGATATTCCCCCACTCCATACCATATCCCCCTCCGATTGTAAGAAGATTGAATAAATTCACCCGCACTCCTGCATTTAAAACGGGAAAGACCCAATCTGAGCCCTTCATAGGCAATGGATTTTCTTCAGAAATATCGAGTGGCTCATCGAAATTTTGAAACTGGGTGAGCGGATACAAATCTGGATTTGGTGAGAAAAAATCGGTTGAAAACTGCTGATATCCAGCTCCTGTGGATATTTCCAGTGCAAACTGCTCCAATACGTTTCTAAAAGCGTTTCCTACTGCAGATTCACTTTTTGGGTTCTTGGCTTTACGGGTAATCCCAAAAATATCTTCTTCTTGGGCAAAGGCAGACCCAAAAACCAAAATTAGAAAGCATAGTAGTAGCGTCTTCTTTTGCATCATAAGGCAATAACGAATTGAATCAAAGTATGGTGTGAATATATAAAAAAAGCCTCCCAGAAGGAGGCTTTAAATCAATTATGAAATTGAATTATTTTCCGTCTTCAGCTGCTTCACCGTCCTCAGCAGGAGCTGCTGCAGCTTTCATTTCTTCGATCATTGTATCTAGTTTTTCTTTTACAGCCGGATCTTCTTTAATAGCTCCTAGTACTTTATTGTAAACAGAAACAGAGATTACATCGCTGTCAGTGATCAGGTTAGTCTTGTAGTCAACAACACTTTGCTGAAGACCGCTTTGAAAATCCAAAATAGCTTGGTAAGCGGCTTTTTCTTCGTCTGTGACATTTGCCTCAGCCATTTTCGCTTCATCTCCCCAAGCAGCTTTGATTTCATTGTATCGAGCACCGCCGTCAATCACCTCATTATTGAGAATCATATTACGAAGCTCTTCCGTTTTTTGCTCTACATACTGTGAAGTCATTACTTCTACAGTTGCATATTGTGTTAATTCCTCATCAGTCACGGGTCCTTCAGTTGCCTCTTGTCCGAAGGACATAAAAGCAACAAACGCTACAAAAAACGTAGAAAGCAGAGTCTTTTTAATCATGATTAGTCATTTGGTTAGTTACAAGCTTGCAAAAAAACAGTCAAGGATCAAAAAATCAAGGAAATCGTTGATATTTTAGAAATTTTATGACAAATGGTCAATTATCAAGCTCTTTTGAGCATAGCAATAGTTTCTTCCGGAGATTTTGAGTTGAAAACAAAACTACCGGCCACCAAAATATCAGCTCCTGCATCTTTTAGTTTTTGGGCATTATTTAAAGAAACTCCTCCATCTATCTCAATTTGGGTGTTACTCCCCTTTTGTATGATCAATTCCTTTAATTTACTCACCTTGGAGTAGGTGTTTTCTATAAATTTTTGTCCACCAAAACCAGGGTTGACAGACATCACACAAACCAAATCAATTAAATCTAAGGTATCAGTCAGTAATTCAACTGAGGTATGCGGGTTAATTGCTACCCCCGCTTTAGCACCAAGATCATGAATAGCCTGAAGAGTTCGATGTAGATGATCGCAGGCCTCGTAGTGCACTGATATGTTTGCAGCGCCGGCATTTCTAAAAGCCTCCAAGTATCGGTCTGGCTCTACAATCATCAAATGTACATCCAGTGGCTTTTTGGCATGAGTATGAATGGCTTCAGTCACAGGAAGTCCAAAGGAAATATTGGGAACGAAGACACCATCCATAATATCGACATGGATATAGTCTGCTTCCGAGTCATTGAGCATTTCTACGGCAGACTGAATATTTGCAAAATCAGCAGCTAGAATGGATGGGGCAATTTCTAAAGACATTGAAAAGGCTAATTTGATTAGAGGCGGATTAACTTTTGTTGTTTGATAAGCTTTCCGTCCTGCATTTGGATAATATACATACCGGGTCTGATTCCTTCTAGCTGCAACTCATAAGGGTCTTTTGCAGTATTGCGAAATAGACTCTGATTTTGAAGGGTTTTTCCATTGAGATCAATCAATGAAAACTCAGCTGATAAACTTGACCCAAAATAAATGGTCAACTTATTTCCTTCCATGGGATTTGGAAAGACTTTCCAAGGGATAATTTCACCATTTTCTTCTACTGAAAGAATTTCTCCGTAAAGAGCTTCTCGGAAGTTTGGAATTCCATACCCTAAAAGATTGTCTGGATTTTCATATTGAGAGGCGCTTCGAAGAAGATTTTCTATTAGTTCCGCCCGAGTCCATTCAGGCTTAGCCTGCCACAAACCAGCTGCTAAGGCCGTGATTTGTGGAGCAGAAAAAGAAGTCCCGTTAGCAAAACCCACGTTTCCATTACTTCTTAAAAGCGCTACTCCATTGCCAAAAGCTACCAAGTCCGGTTTGATCCTTCCATCACCTGTAGGGCCTCTAGAACTGAAATTTGAAACCTCCAGGCTTTGATTGACCGATCCAATAGCCAATACATTTGGAGAATCCGCGGGAGCAAGAATTGAAGGCTCAGAGGGACCATAGTTCCCGACGCTATTAACCACCAAGATTCCTTTGCTGGAAGCGATATTTGCGGCTTGAGTAATTACAGCAGTTTTCCCATCCAATTGTCCTGAACTGTAATTCATCTCCGGATCGTCAAAATCATAATAACCCAAGGAGCTATTGATAATATCCACTCCGATGGAATCCGCATATTCAGCAGCTCGAAGCCAGTTATACTCTTCAATCCTGTACTCGGTTGCTACCTCCTCAGTCATAGCCAAGAAGTATTCTGCCTCCGGAGCGCCGGCGATAAAACTTTCAGTTTCTATCGAGGCTATTAAAGAAAGGACATTCGTACCATGCTGATCATCAGTAAAGACATTTTGATTCCAAGGCCTGACAAAGTCTTTTTGCGCAACAAGTTGATTATTGCTTAGCAAATGAGATAAGGGACCGGAATTATCTGTGCCCGGGAAACCTGCATCAAAAACGGCAATTCGGATTCCTTGTCCTTTGAACCCTTCCTCATGCATAAAATCAATCCCCAGAAGGCTATTTTGAAAATCTGAAGGCAATTCTTGTGCTGCAAGGGTTCGCTCAGCTTTTCCTCCTGGAGGGCACACTTTCGCGGTTGCTGTGACCCGAATTCCTGGCCTGATACGGGCATTGGGATTCGGAATGTATCCTTTTCCGACCAACTCCACTTTTTCTACAAAAGGAAGCTCTGCTATTGACTTAGCTCCCTCCATATCTGTCACAATCAAGGAGGCATTAAGCCATTTTGATTGATAAAGAATGTAATGCGAACGCTGGTAAACTTCATCGATGTATCGCTGAGTTACAGGCAGATCAGTACTGTCTACAGCAACGCCTTCTTTCGCTCTTCGAAGCAAAGCCCGATCTGTCAAAAAATCTTGTGGCTGATCTAGATTTAAGCCATCCTGAGGCTTGTACTTATAAAAAACAGCATAGCGATCTTGTGCCTCCACCAAAAATGGTAAAAGCAAAAAAGTGACTACAAAGATTAAAAGTCTATTCATTACCGTAAGTTATTAATTTCATATTCAAAAATCTACCAGAATCTATTAGCAGTTCTCCAAGACAATCGTTTCGAGAACAATATGTGAACACTTCTGAATACCTTTCTGTTAAACCAACCTCCTTCTGAAAAACGTCATAACGGATATCCCGAAAGGTAATTAGATCATCTTCGTTTTCTTGTAGCACCCGGATTTGCTCAGCACTAGGCCCGGATGATTCCTGAATCAACTCAAATTCATCCTGCTCAGCACCCCGATATAAATTTCCATTCCAGGTCAATCCTTCTTTAGGCGGAAAGGCAAGGATGACAATTGGCTGGTTGTTAAGATTCATAACCAAATTATTATCCCTGTTTACCAGTGTATAGTCAACTTCTATCTGCCAGTTTATTTGATCAAGAGATCGTTCTCTTTGGACAATGAAAACCTGTTCGCCAGCATCATTGACGAATAAACTTCGTATACGATCCTTCAAAAAATATTGACTATCCTCGAAGTCATTCTCACCAAAATACGTTCGCTCTGACACTTCATAAACCCAGAAATTTCCAATAAGCAATGGAAAGTAATCCAAACCGAGATCAATTTGTGGGTTTTCTACCTCTCTTTCGCAGGAAAATAGAAATATAAATAGAAAAACAAATGGTAATTTTCTCATCATATTCAGAACCCTAAATTACTGGTTTTACTTCAATTTCATCCAAAATCAAATTTGAAAGGCAGAAATGAAAGCAAAACTCTCATCATTGGTTAACTTAGCCAAAAATTTTATTTAATGGCTCTTAGTACTTTCGTAAAGATCAGCGGCGTAACCAACTTAAGTGATGCAAGGTATTGCGCTGGAATGTTTGTAGATCTATTGGGTTTTGATTTACAAGAAACCTCAGATAAGTTCGTATCACCAACTCAATTTCAGGAGATATCAGGATGGGTTTCGGGTGTTGATTTTTGCGGGGAGTTTGGAAATGATTCTTTAGAAACCCTACAGGAGAAACTCAAAAAATACCCCGAGATTTCGTGGATTCAACACAATAAGTTGGAGACTTTACTTCAATTTGACTCTGAAAAATATCAATTGATCTTTCAGGCAGACCTCAGTGAAGTCAGGCATATTGAAGAAGAGCTTGCAGAAAAAATTTCTAATCAAAATCTTCACTTATTGCTTTCAGTTGATCAAACTGAATTGAACACTGATCAGAAGGAATCCATCAGAACTATTTCTAAAAACGCTGAAGTCATCCTAGCTGGAGGGATAAGTCCATTTAATGTAAAATCAACCGTTTCTGAATTGGATTTATTTGGGATTGCTCTTGAAGGAGGAGAAGAAATAAAGCCAGGGCTCAAAGATTTTGATACCCTGGCAGAGATTTTAGAGGAGTTGGAGTTGGATGACTGATAATTTTTATTCCCACAAATCAGAGAGATTGTAAGGGCTTTGGCCCTGAGTGAAAAAGGTCCCATCAACAAATCGGTGGCTGATTCCGATATCTCTCAGCTCCATCATATCGTGATCGTCGAGCTTAATATCAGCTGCTTTTAGGTTTTCGATTATCCGGGATTGGTTTACTGATTTTGGGATCACCACAATATTTCGTGCAATCGACCATGCGATCAGCACTTGTCCCTCAGAAACTCCATGCTTTTTAGCAATTTCCTTTACTACCGGATTTGAAAGTAATTTCGGATCATTTTTATGCTTTTCTGCTCTCGAATCAGGCGAGCCTAAAGGACTGTATGCCGTCAATAGGATGTGATTTTCCCTGCAAAACTGGACCAATTTTTCCTGAGGTAGAAATGGATGCATCTCGATTTGGTTCATTTCAGGTGAATCACCTCCCATATCTATAAGCTCTTGGAGTTTCCGGCTATTAAAATTGGATACACCAATATGCTTTGTTTTTCCAAGTGCTTTTTGTTCCTGCATAGCAGACCAAGTTTGAGTTAGCGGCACATCCTTGTAGGTAAAAAACTCTTCTCGCAACGTCGCAAAACCAACCCCATGCTTGAAAGCAATTGGCCAATGAACCAGGTATAAATCCAAGTGATCAAGTCCGAGGTCTTGAAGGGTTTTGTCCAAAGCAGGCCCTACATCTTCAAGTCTATGTGAGTCGTTCCATAATTTAGATGTGATAAATACCTCTGACCGGGTGACAATTTTATCAGCAATGGCATCTGCCAAACCCTCTCCAACTTCTTTCTCATTTCCATAAATAGCCGCACAATCAATATGTCGGTAACCGGCTTCGAGTGCCCAGTAAACCGCCTGACGTACTTCTCCCGGTTTGCTTTTCCAAGTACCAAGACCCAGAATAGGCATGGTATCTCCGTTTTTAAAAGTGACTTTTTGCATTTGATGTTGTTTGATGGAGTTCAAAATTTGAATAATTGTAATTTACTAAAAAAACGGAGGTCAATCGGTCCTTGTTTCCAGATATCTTTTGAATTGGTTCATTACCCAAAGATGAAAGCGTGCCTGTGTATTCAGATAAACTATCCAAGGAAGACGGGGAACAAACTCATGGATAGCGGAAAGAATATAGTCTCCGCCTAGAACACCTCTAAACTCCAACCATCCATAATCAAAGCGCTTCACTAGCCAGCCTCCCGTAATATAAAACAACTGGCGCTCTTGATCACTGCGATCCGGAATCATGGTAAGCTGAAGCATGGGTTTCTTTCCCCAAAGCAAATGAAACCCAATGTCTCCACGATCAGTCCTTTTTCCGTTGATTAGAAATTTGAAAAAGCTTGGCAACCATAAATTATATCGGTTTGCCACCCAGGCAGCAGAGTGCCCATTTTTATTTCTCATTCGTTGAATACTTCTCACCGTATTTTTCACTCCTTTTTTAGTAAAAAATTTTGGAAGATTGGGCCTTTGATCGGATTCTAAAGCTTCTTTGACAGACTCTTCATAGGAGATATACTGAAGCTCTTTTAAATCAAAAGCCCTTTGGGCATCAACTTTTAGGGTATGGACCAAGCTTTCTACCAAGGGAGATACCAACTGTGGCGGACTATCCCCAAATAAGCCAACCCAAAACTTGGATAGCCCCAGGGAAAAAACAGGAACTGAGAAAATAATCCGCTTTTTGCCCAAGGCTACCGCCGTTTTTGCAAGCATGGATTTATAGGTTAAAACTTCAGCTCCGCCGATATCTATAGCACGGTCATAAGCATCCTCATTGCTAATGCACGTATCAATGATCTGAAGTGTGTTTTTCAGGGAGATTGGCTGGGTCTCCGATTCAGTCCACTGCGGACACATCAATACAGGCAATCGAGTCACCAGATTTTTGATCATATCAAAACTGGAGCCTCCCGGCCCTACAATAATGGATGCCCGCAAGGCCGTAAGCGCAGCGGACCTAGAGCCTAATGTTTGCTCTACTTCGAGACGACTTCTTAAATGCCTCGATAAGGTACTTTCCGGTTCATCGGGTATCAAGCCTCCCAGATAAATGATTTGCTGCACTTGATTGATATCTGCAGCTCTGCTGAAATTATCCGCTAAAAGTAAGTCTGTATCTTCAAAGCTTCCTTGGTTGAGCCGTGTGGAAGCATTCATCGAGTGTACTAGATAAATTGCCACATCCACCCCTTTCAAGGCCTCCACCGTGGATGAAATCGAATACAGTTCTACTTGTCTCCATTCTACTTCCGGGTAAGGGTTCTTTTTTACTTCTCGACGGCTTAAACCGATGATTTTGTACTTGTGCTTGTATTTTTCGATAAACCAACTCCCAATGTAACCTCCTGCTCCTGCTATGGCGACGGTAATTCGAGTATCTGATTGGGAGCTGTCTTCTTGCATAAAAGTAGATTTGATTATAAAACTAATTCAAATCCAGTCTGTTTTCGATTTTTTTATTTCGATGCATATTCCTTGGCTAAGGTTGTCGTATGATACTTGCTAATAATATTCGGCACCTCCCAATCCGGCATAGTGCCATTTTGGTAGTATTCCAAAAACCGTTCGGTCACTTGGGCAAAATGGGCCTCATGTCCATTGTGATAGCGATCGGGAATAATCACCCGATATTCACCATTACTGGTTTCTTCCAAATCAATTCCGGAATAAGTGCTTTGAAGCGTGGTTTTGACGGCATTTTCCAAATCAGCCAAATTTTCTCCCAAAAGTTGGACATAGAGTTCCGGACGGTAATTCTGCTCTTTTCCCTGTCGGATGACCAAATTTGCCTTCGTCCCACGCATCATGCTAAAATGCGTATCCCCGGCCCCTTCCGGTGCCTGAAAATCCCAGATTACACTGACTTTGGCGTGGATTCCCTTGAGCGTGTAATTCATCTCCCCATTGGAATAGACCTCCAAAGACCCATTTTTGATGTCCTTTTGTAGAAAATCAGGAAACTCAGCTTTCCCGGTCACTTGCCGGAATTGCTCCAGGCTAAGCGGCGTAACCCATCTTTTGGCTGAAAGCATGGTCACATCCGTGGTATCAAGGCTTTGATTGGGAAAAGCTTCCCACTGAATCAGGTCCACCAAGTGGGTGGTCACATCCACGATTCCTTCACCCTCGATTTCCACATCAAAAAACCAATCAGGTCTGACCAAAGGAACTCCAGAAACATACTTGAAAAAGTGATGTACGGACTCTTTGGTAATCGCAGGGTTATCCGGACTTCCTTTCTCCAATTCCCCAAAAACTTCAGGGATTTGAGAAAGCTCTTTTTGAAGCAGGGTGGTGATCTCAAACCGCTCGGTCATGATATCATAAACCAGCAAATCCTTCTCCTTGGCAATGGCAAAAGCCTGCTTCAGCTTTTCAAATCCTTCGCGATTAATGACCAAAGGCTTGTCGGCATACACATGAATCCCATTTTGCACGGCTTCCAGGATATAGTCTATCTTTTTATCATTCTTACCGGCTACCATCATCACATTGCCCGACTTTTGGGAAATCATCTTTTTTAGGTAATCATCCCCTGCGTAAACTTCCAGATCCCATGCAGTGGGATTTTCTGATCTTGCATTGTAAGATTCCAATCGCTTCAAATGATCTTTCAACTCGTCTCCTGGAGGAGCAAATATGAAAACGGTTGAATCAACTCCCGGATACATGGTCTTATGAATCAAACCGGCATGAAAATGCCCGGGATCCAAAGTCATGATTCTTACATTTTGAGAAGTGGATTCTGCCATATTGTTTCCAGATTCATCGGAGCCACAAGCGCTGAACAAAAGGGCCGTAAAGGCCCAGATTGTATAATTTCTTAAATTCATCGATAAATTTTTGAATGAATAGATATCATAGAAAAGCAATCCAAATTGCCTTCAAAAGCATCCCAATTTCACTAAATTTTAGGTTTTTCATTAATTGATTCCTGACTTGCCAAAGCCGAGAATGAGTAGGGCATGAATTCCCGGACAAAAACCAAAATAAGCATGCTTCCAGCTTCTAGCTTCAAACTTCCTACCCTCTGAGAATTAAAGGGAGTTCAAAATTAGAAAAGGTTCAAAGATCAAGCGTTCACATAATCCGTTCCCCATGGTCTTCGCTGAGGTCGACTGAGGTGAGAATTGGCTTCCGGGTCATTGATGAATTCTTCTTTGACCGGGTCCCAAGCCAATTTTCTGCCCATTTTCATGGCAATATGGCTAATCAAACAAACTGAGCAGGCTCGGTGACCAATCTCCACAGGAGACAGCAATTCTGCTTTGCCTTGAATAGCGTCCAGCCAATTGCCATGATGCTCATCACTGCGGGTGAATCGAATTTCATTCTCACTAATTTGGGAGGCTAGGATTTTTGGGTCTGAAGCATCCAGGGCTTTTGAATTGTTGTTTTTGGCTACCGGATCGGAAGAGGAAGCCTGATAGTTGCCTCGAGAAACCCAAATCCATCCTTCTGTTCCCTCGTATCGAATTCCGTTTGGATAGCCTCCAGAAGTGAACATCATGACACCATTATCGTATTCGGCCTTGACCATAAAGTCTCCATGCACATTCCAAAACCCGGCGCGAGGAAATTCTGCCACTGCCTCAATATACCTTGGGCCGGTCAATTCGGTATCCATTCCCCATGCTGCCGAATCAAAATGATGCTGTCCCCAGCCGGTGATCATTCCGGCGCCATAATTTTCATGCCGCAACCAACCTGGCCGACCGTAGTCGTTTTGTGGATGGACGCCGATTTCTGTATACGGAATCTCAGGAGTGGAACCCAACCACATCTCAAAATTCAAATTGGAAGGCACCGGCATGGGTGGAGCATCTGGACCCGATGGATCGCCAGGAAGTCCAATCCGAACGGTGTGAAGTTTTCCTATTCGGCCATTTCTCACCAGTTCTGCCGCTATTCTAAACTGCTCGCTCGAACGCTGTTGGGTTCCGAGCTGTAAAACGACGCCGGTTTTATTGACTACCTCGACGAGTTGACGTCCCTCTTTGATAGTCAGTGAAGTAGGTTTTTGCACATAAATATGCTTTCCAGCCAAGGCTGCCTCCATGGCGGGTTGAGAGTGCCAATGATCTGGAGTGGAAATGATTACCGCATCAATATCCTTATCGAGCAGCATTTCCCGGTAATCCCCGTACTGCTTGACATCCATGTACTTTTCTCCCAGCTTTTTGGTGTAGTAGTCTTCCACCAATTTTTTCCCGTCGGCCATCCGCTTGCTGTCTACATCCGAAACGGCCACAATTCGGGCTACATCGTGCCGCCATGTACCAGGCAAATCATGGTCTCGAGCAATTCGTCCGCAACCAATCTGACCGATATTGATCTTATTGCTTGGAGCATTTTTTCCGAAAACGGACGCAGGAACGATGGTAGGAAAGCCGAATGCGGCTCCTGCCAAAGCTGTTTTTTTCATAAAATCTCTTCTTTCCATATCCTTAGTGATTTATTGCTTGGGTTTATTTTACAAATGCTTTCCAATAGGCCTCGGCTTCTTCGGCCGTAAGATCCCCGTCAAATACAATCATCCGATACTTCAGGGAGTAGCGCTTTTCTGGCTGGATTTCCCAGGATTCATGACGGATGGGACAAAATTCGATGAACACATTTCCTTTACCATTATATTGACCCACAGGCCAAACACGCAAGGGTTCGGGATGGGCTTTATTGGTATTGTGGCTGAGAAAAAGAATTCCGCTTTGTCCTTCTGGTGAGTCGGTTTTTCCTTGGACAATAATCCACTTGGCTTCGGTCCCGTCGGCAGTTTTGCGATCGTGGCCTTCTGAAGTCAAAATAGTGCTGTTGTCATCACCCCATATTTCCGTAGCACGGAAACCTATCCCACCTCCGTATCGGTAATCATCCAAAAGGATTCCTCCGGGAATTTTGGTGGAAATAGTCGTGGTATAATCGACCATGTATCGCCCTTTGTCTGCCGGCTTCAATTTGATTCGCAAATCCTCTTCGATAGCCAATCTTTCCGACTCAGGAGCCTTGAGATCCATGTGATTTTGACGGACATTCAACTCTGCTGCACCGCCGGCTACTTTCTTGGAAAGAATATGGGAAAAATCCACTCGGCCCTTTTCATCCCCCAAATTCCAAAAATCCACCTCTTTCCCACTGATGGTAGCTCTAGTCCAAGGTCCCCAAATGCCATAGTGATGGTAATGGTCTTTTGGTTGAATCCGACTGAGGACTTGTCCACTAGGAGAGCTGATGGGATGGATAAAACCGGATTTGCTAAAAGCTTCTTTTACACCCTCAGGAACAGGCTCTTTGACCGTCTGATAGGTAAGAACTTTCTTTCCTCCAAAATAAAAGTCCACTCCCTTTTCGGATTCCTTAAGCTCGACTTCTTGCGCAAACGATCCCGTAGAAAAAATGGCCAAAAAGACTGCTAAGGTCAAAATTCTTTTGAAAGACATAGAAATTTCAGGTTATTGGGCTTGTGTTTTTGAAGTTATTAAAATCTCTTAAAAAGCCCCGAACTACTAACCCAATTTACCTATGATCAGAGCTATTATCTACGGAATCGTTTTCTTGTTTTCGTTTCAATTCGTCTCTGCACAGAGCCTTCCCGAAGTCACATTAGATGAAGCTTGGAAAGAGAAAATCAGAGATTTAGCACCTGAAAAACCAACTTTTCCAATCTCAAAAAAGAAGAAAGTTCTGGTTTTCTCCCTGCATACCGGATTTAATCATTGGGTGAGACCTCATACCGAGGAGCTAGTTAAGATTCTCGGGGAAAAAAGTGGTGCCTTTGAGGTCATCGGTAGCAGAGATATTGATTACATGGAATTGAAGACCCTGAAAAAATTTGATGTAGTGGTACTGAATAATACCAATTCCAAACCCGATAAACGCAATCTTTTTTGGGATGAGCTAAAAATTCAATCCTACGGAGATTCAGCTGCCATCATGCAAAAAGCGCTAGAATTGGAAGAAAATATCCGGGAGTTTGTTTCAGCTGGCGGAGGTCTTTTGGTCCTTCATGGAGGAAATACCATCCTAAACAACTCCATGGATTTCAGCCGACTTTTAGGTGGGAGTTTTGACTATCATCCTCCTCAACAGGACTTTCAGGTTCGATTGGAAAATCCCAATCATCCCTTGGTCCAAGCCTTTTCCCCGGAAGGATTCAATCATGTAGACGAACCCTATTTTTACAAAAACGCATACGAGGAAGGTGATTTCACTCCCCTTCTCTATTTCAACAATTCAGAAATCACGGGGCAACGTAAGGGACAGGAAAAAACCGATGGAAAAACCTACGTAGCCTGGATCAGACCGCAAGGCAAAGGAAAAGTCATGTATGCCTCCCCTTCCCACAATGCCCAGAGTTTTGATAATCCGCAGTTGCTTCAGTTCTTTCTAGATGGAATGCAATATGTGGCTGGTGATGTAGAATGTGATGAAACTCCTATTGGGAAGATGAAACCCTAATGAGTAGGCATGTACGAATGAATAATAGCCTGTGCAGCCGTACGCCCTGAAGTCATTGCGGCATTGATGGAGCCATTTAGAAGGTAATCTCCTGCTAAAAAGACCTGATCTGTGATTTTGCAAGCCGTAGGCGCAATCTCATATTTCATATCATCCACATGGGGAAGTGCATATGAGATTTCATACAACTTTAGAAACTTGAAGTAGTCTGCCTTTACTCCTGAAATCTTTGAAAGTTCTTGTTGCACCTGCGAAATAAGCGTTTTCTGATCCATATCCGCTTCTAAAACTGTGACTGAAAGCAAAGAACGATCTCCGTTTGCATAAGCCTCTGATACATCATCCATGAAGACGATATTATTGACCAAATGATCACCTGGGAGCAATCCGATCATCGGCCTAGCCAGAAATGATCGCTGTAATGTAAAGTAGAGGTTCCAAACCTTACGTGGGCTTCCAAATTGTCCCTGAAGTTGCTTCATCACTCGATCAGGTTGTACAGCAATGATTACCCGATCCGCAATCAAAGTTTCTCCATTTTCCAGATGGATTGCATTCCCCTGTACTTCCTTCACGGGATGACTAAAATAAATCTGTGTCTCACTCAATTGCTCCCGGATCATAGCAGGAATTTCTCCCATTCCTTTCTCAGGAACCGCTGCATGTCCTTGGGCAAACATCTTGAATACAAACTCAAACATCCTAGCCGAGGTATTCAAGTGCTTTTCTAAGAAAATCCCTCTAAAGAAGGGAGAAAAGAAATTCTCAATAATCCGATCTGAGAAGCCATAATTCTTCAAATATTGATGGGTGGGGATATTTTCTCCGGAAAAAATCTCCTGATTGGATTTGTTTTTTAATTCATGGGTAAGGGAAAACATTTTCACCTTATCCATAAAAGTACCAACTTTAGAGAAGGCCATACTGACCACCTTCAGCGGGTTTCTCATTGGATCTGAAATGATGTAAGTATCATTTTGATCAAAAATGACAGCACCCGGGTCGAAAGTTTTCAGGTGAAGAGCCTGAAAATCTAGATACTTTTTAGCCTCTGGATAAGCAGTATTTAAAACTTGAAACCCATGATCTAAAAGAAATCCATCTACTTCATCGGTTTTCATCCTACCTCCGATTCGATCACTTGCCTCCAAAATAACAGGACGAAATCCAGCCCGCTCTAACTCAAGTGCCGCAATCAAGCCTGATATTCCAGCGCCGATGATGTATATTTTTTCTTCTTTCATAGTTCAAAGGTTCAAATCATTCTAATTACAAAAATGGCCAAAATCTTGGAATCTGACCTGAATTTCTAACTCATGCGAATTCAAAGAGTTTTGCGAAATTTTGATGAAATCCATCAATGGTCTAGTCCTTTCACCTGCAATTTCTTAAAATCACAAAAAAAATTAGACCATGCGATCCATCCTATTCATTTGCTTTCTATTATTAAGTTTCTCTGCTACCCAGGCGCAAATTTACTTTCCAGAAAAAGGAAATTGGGAAAGAAAATCACCTCAAGAGCTAAACATGGACGCCTCAAAAATCCAAGAGGCCATTGAGTTTGCAAAAACTCATGAAAGTGACGCAAACCCCAATTTAAAGATAGCTCATTATGAAAGTGGCTTCGGAAGGGAACCCTTTGGCTACCCCATCGGGCCAATGAAAGTGAGAGGACCAGCCACAGGCTTGATCATTTACAAAGGCTATGTAGTTGGGCAGTGGGGAGATCCAGATCGGGTAGATTTGACTTTTTCTGTTGCAAAAAGCTTTCTATCTACCACCGTGGGACTGGCCGTCCAAGAAGGCCTTATTCGCAGCGAACAAGATTTGGCACATCCTTACATGGCACCGATCTATCCCTACCTGCCAGAGCGACCTTCCATCAATAAAGCTGACCATTTGGAAGAGGAAGACGTATTTGATCTTTTTGGAACAGAGCACAACCGAAAAATCACCTGGGATCATTTGTTGAGGCAAACTTCCGATTGGGAAGGAAGTCTATGGGGCAAGCCTGATTGGGCAGATCGTCCTGCTGAAGGAGTAGCACAGAAGCGAGCAAGACCCCAAAATGAACCCGGAAGCAAATATGAATACAATGACACTCGGGTAAATGTACTTGCTTTGGCTGCCATGAACGTCTGGAGAAAGCCTTTACCGGTAGTCCTCAAGGAAAAAATCATGGATCCGATCGGTGCAAGTGATACTTGGAGGTGGACAGGCTATGAAAATTCCTTTGTAATCATCGATGGACAAATCATGCAGTCTGTCAGCGGTGGATCGCACTGGGGAGGCGGAATGATGCTTTCAGCTTGGGATCAAGCAAGATTTGGATACCTGACTTTACGAAATGGTAACTGGCAGGGAGAGCAGCTTATTCCGGAGACTTGGATGGAAAAATCCAAAACCCCTACTCCTGCCAATCCTAGCTACGGGTTTATGAACTATTTCCTTAATGAGGATCAAAAGCAAGTCCCTGCTGGTCCCAAATCAGCTTTTCTCCATATTGGGGCAGGTACCAATATGATCTATGTCGATCCGGAAAATGACCTTGTAGTGGTAGCTAGATGGATTCCGAATGGAGATAAGGCGGAATTGGTGAGACTAATCCTAGAAAGCATTAAATGAAAAAAGCCCCGGAAAACCGGGGCTAGGTGATCGTGAACAACTTTTCACTATTCCTTTTTGTGACGGAAGGAGTACCGCTTAGTCGGCATTTTAGAACAACCTTAAACCTATTAACCTATTTCTAACCTAGAGCAAGACTAGCCGACTAAACCAAATAATCTTCTGTAAATGAAAATTATTTATTCGTCTTGCATACAAAATTACGGGAAAAATTAAGTCAGGGTTAACCACTTCACCTTTTCTTGACTTATATCAAGATAGAATTAAACGATAGAGGAAATAAACAGCATTAAAGCACTGTTGACTTAATAATGAGTTCAATAAAGTGCAAAGAATCGGGTCTGAATATTAAATTGGAATTGTAAAAATGAAAAGAATCGGGATTTTTATATTCGACAATGTGGAGCTCTTGGATTTTGCAGGGCCATTGGAAGTTTTTTCCATCGTGGGAGAAATCATCGGAAAAAGCGAATTGGAAGTAGTTACCTTTTCGGATAAGGAAATCCCTATCAAAACCATTCATGGACTTTCAGTCTCGACTGATCTCAGTCTAGTTCATCTTGAAAGCTTAGATTACTTAGTAATCCCGGGAGGAGATGGTTCCAAGCAAGTGATCCAAAATGAAGGTCTGATGAATTCCTTAGAGAATCTCATTTTAAAATCTGAATGGACCATGACCGTGTGCTCAGGGGCAAGAATTCCTGCTAAACTCGGTCTATTGGCTGCTAAACCATTTTGTACGCATGCTTTGGTTTATGAGGATTTAAATACGATAGAACCCACAGGCATCCCAAGGCCGGATCAGCGTTTTGTCCAATCTGATAAAAAGCTATTTACTGCGGCAGGTATTTCTGCGGGCATAGATTTAGCCCTTTACTTGACAGCAAGAACTTTTGGAAAAAGCATAGCTGAAAAAACTTCCGAATACATGGAATACCCAATGAATTACCAATGATCGCAAACACACCCCAACCACCCTATTATGCTGTGATTTTCACCAATCTCCTTACTGAGAACACGGATGGATATCAAGAAATGGCTGAAAAAATGATTTTGCTAGCTGAAAAGCAAGCTGGCTACTTAGGCCACGAAAGCGTCAGAGATGGCCTTGGAATCACAGTGAGTTATTGGGAAAGTCTGGATGCCATCAAAAATTGGAAAGCCGTCTCGGAGCATGTCTTGGCTCAGGAATTAGGCAGAGAAAGATGGTACGAATCTTTTAAAACAAGGATCTGCTTGGTTGAACATGATTATGGATTTGATAGAGAGTCAGATCAAAATGCGTAACCAAGGCTGATCCCAAAATAAAAAGGCAAAAAAGTGCCCGATCCAAAAATGGGAGTCATAGAAGCCCGAAAAAGGAAGCCCCCATCCACCGGTTCTCGCCTGTATCCAAAAACCATATTCCCGGCGATTCCTGAGCCAAAAGTTCGCTCATCACCCACGGAAAAAGTATTGGACCTATCTGCAAAACGTAGGTAAGTTCCTCCTAAGCCCACCTCGAAATACTTCCCATCTTTTCCTAAAAGATAGTTTAAACCAAAAGGAAAAGCAGCAACTGAACTTCCATTGAATGCGAAATAAGAAATCCCTCCTTTGAAACCCAATCCATCGAATCGCTTTTCAAATCGCTGATCATAATTAATCGAGCCAATCAGACCATTACCTAAAATCTCCACAAACACGCCTCTTCCCCTTTCACGGCTATTCTCCTGTGCCTGTACATTTACAGATAAGAATAACAACAATACCGCGAAGGCCAATCCTACAGATAGTTTCATAATCTTTCTAGAATGCATAGCCAATACCTATGCCGGCAAAAAGAGGCCAAAAACCATTATTATTATAAATGGGATTCAAATTTACCTTCCAGGTAAATCCCCCATCGACAGGCACTCTTCGATAGCCAAAATTCATCGTACCCATCATACTCGGGGATCCGTCTACATCCAGAATAAAGTTATAAGGATCTGATCCGAAATTAGTACAAATGTATTCTCCGGAATTTTGATCAAAATAACCGTCCATGCAGTATTCAAAGGCTGAATGATCAAAAGCGAAGAAAGTAAGGCCAAAACCCAACTCAAAATAGTGTGGCCCCTTGCCATACAATCTATTCACCATGATTGGAAGCGAAAAAAAAGAATCCCCATCGGACACCATGTATCCCCCTGCTCCTATCCGCATTCCCCAGGAATTGATATTTTCCTTATCGAAACGGAAATCATAATTGAAACTGTAAGGTAAGCCCGGTCCACCTAGTTCCACGAAAACAGCCTTGGTTGGAGAAGTAGGACTTTCCTGTGCCAAAGCGAAATTTGAAAAAATAATGGTGAAAACGGCAATTAAAACTTTTTTCATAGGAAACGATTTTTTTCTGTAACGCAAGACTAAAAGAAACGATACAGATTTCAATGAAATTTGTTAAAGATTCTTTCAAAAATTTTCGAATGGTAGAATTCTTTTAAATTAGATTAACGTTTATTCCATGAAAAAGAAATTAAAAGCATTGACTATGGTAATGGCAGGGTATTTTGCCCTACTACTTGGTCCTTCTTGCGTCGAGGAGCAACTACCTGATCTCTTTGCTCGCTGCCCGGATGCACGGGATGCCAATGCTGTAGACCTTACCGTTGATTTTGCTCCCTTTATGAACGATCGGTACGCTTCCTCTTCTGATACGGTTGACTTCGAAGATTTTTTTATGGTTCTGGATTTAGAAGCTGAAGTATTGTCAGAAGCTAGTTCCACTTGGACCTTTGGAAGAGCTTATGCGCTTTCATGTGCCCCGATATACAACTTTAAAAACATTTCCAATATCGCTGTGACATTGCGTGAACCTTTTGGCAGCCTGCAAGCGGGTACGGATATTTCTTATCTCTTTGAAACCATAGAAGGAACTCAGCTTTCAGAATTAAGAGATTTTCGGAATCTCATCCCTACTTTTGGTCTTTATTTCCAAGAAAGCCCTGAAAACTACTCTCAACTATCACTTCGAATATTTCTATTCCTAAGAGATGGAAGCCAAATCCTAGTCGATACCACTTCCCCTACTTTGAAAACTAACTAAGATGCTAAAAAAGCTGTTTTTATTCATTTTCGCCTCAGCGATGGTCATAGCTGTAGTATACATGCTAGGTCCTAAGGTAGAAAGACAAGAACTGACGATCGAATATCCTGAAGTTCCCACCCGACTGACGGAACTCGAGTCGTATCTGCAAACGCGAGAAGATACTGTCCTTGGTCTGAAAGAAGGTAATCAGGCCTACATTCAGTGGGCTGATGAGAGCAATAAACGAAAAACCCCTTATTCCATCGTTTACATCCATGGCTTCGGAGCGAGCCCCATGGAAGGTGATCCCGTACATCGATTTCTAGCAGAGCATTTTGGAGCGAATCTTTTGGTCACTAGACTTCCCGAGCATGGCATCCGACGGGCAAACGGGATGGAATACTTAAGTCCTCAAGTCTTGGCAAATGCTGCCGGCGAGGCCTATCAAATCGGAAAAAGCCTCGGAGATGAGGTCATTGTAGTCGGAACATCCATGGGAGGAGCTTTGACCCTGTTACTCGCCTCCCAGCAGCCGGATATCAAAGCAGTGGTGGTTTATTCTCCTGCAATTCGAGATTATGGTGGGCGATTGGAGGCGTTTTTCAGTCCATGGGCTCAGTGGATCATGGAAAAGACTAGCATGAAAAATAAAGTCCTACATCAAAACCGGGAAGGCGAAAAAGCTGCCTATTGGTCAGAGGATTACCATAGCAATGCCTATAAAAGTCTAGCGGTGATTATGTATGGCAATATGGAAGAAAAAACCTTCGAAAAAATCCGGCAGCCTCTGATGCTAGGATACTATTATAAAAATGGTGAAGAGCAGGACAAGGTAGTCTCAGTGCCCAAAATGCTGGAAATGTACCAGCAACTTGGAACTCCCACCGAATTGAAAATAGAGAAAGCATTCCCGAAAACGGGCGATCATGTGATTGCCAGTTCCATTACTTCCAAGGATTGGGAAGCAGTCTTATTTGAAACCATTGACTTTCTGGAAAATGTAGTTGGTGTTCCGGCCAATCCTAAGTTTCAGGAAAATATTGAAGAAATGACAGAGGCAAATGAACTGATGAAGAAATAAAAAAAGCCCGAAAATCAATGACTTTCGGGCTCTTCCATTCATATTTTTTATATAAACCTATTCAAAAGATTCTCATAGTATTCCTGCTTGCCGCTGATTTGCTCAGGTTCACCTGTCACAGCCGCATAGTTTCTCAAGTCTTCCAATCCAAGTTGTCCCTCTTCAAACTCCTTTCCTTTTCCTGAATCAAAGCTCTTGTATCGATTGATTCTTCTCTCCAGGTAATCGGATTTCTCAAGGATATCCTGAGCGATCAACATACTTCTTGCGAATGCATCCATACTTCCGATGTGTGCTAAGAACAAGTCATCCGCATCGGTTGAATTTCTACGGATTTTTGCGTCAAAGTTGACTCCCCCACCCTGAAGGCCTCCGGAAGTCAAGAGCACCAGCATCGCTTCGGTCAGTTCCTGGAGATTCAAAGCAAACTGATCGGTATCCCATCCGTTTTGATAGTCCCCTCGATTCGCATCTATACTTCCCAAAAGCCCTGCATCAGCAGCTACCTGCAATTCATGCTGGAAAGTATGCCCTGCTAAGGTCGCATGATTCACTTCGATATTTAATTTGAAATCCTGATCCAAGCCAAAGTGACGAAGGAAACCAATTACCGTTGCAGAATCATAGTCATATTGATGCTTGGTTGGCTCCATGGGTTTTGGCTCGATGAAAAAAGTACCCTTGAATCCATTCTTACGGGCATAGTCTCTTGCCATGGTTAGAAAACGAGCAAGGTGCTCCGTTTCTCTTTTCATGTCGGTATTGAGCAGGGACATGTAGCCCTCTCTTCCTCCCCAAAACACGTAATTTTCTCCATCCAATTTGATGGTCGCATCGATGGCATTTTTGACCTGAGCTCCAGCCCAAGCTACGACATCAAAATTGGGATTGGTGGAAGCTCCGTTCATGTAGCGCGGATTGCTGAAGACATTGGCAGTCCCCCAAAGCAATTTCACGCCAGTTTCTTGCTGTTTCTGCTTCGCATAATCGGTGATGATTTCCATTCGCTTTTCATACTCAGCCAGCGAAGCTCCCTCATCTACCAAATCGACATCATGGAAACAATAGTAAGGTGCTCCGATCTTGGTAATAAACTCGAAAGCCGCATCCATTTTGTCCTTTGCTCGCTGTACCGGGTCTGGATTTTTATCCCAAGGATGCTGAATGGTACCGGGTCCGAATGGATCACCGCCCGTTCCGCAGAATGAATGCCAATAGGCAATGGCAAACTTGAAATGCTCTTTCATGGTCTTTCCGCCTATCATGCGATTCTCATCGTAGTAGCGAAAAGCTAAAGGATTATCACTTTTGGGTCCTTCAAAAGGGATTTTTTCGATTTCTGGAAAATAATTTGTTGACATGTAGGTTATGTTTAGGTTTGAGATTTTTCGAATTATAAGTCCATTTTTTCAATATCGGAAAGGCGTTTTTTCCATCGGGAAAATAACTCTTCGTATGGCTCAAAGAAATTTTCATTGGGTTCGTAGGTTTCAATCAACTGAAGCCCTTCAAAAGCCTCTGATTCATTGGAAAACAAACCCATCCCAATTCCAGCCCCCCGGGCAGCACCTTGCGCCCCATCGGTATTGTACAGTTCCAAGGCTACTTTATTCATGTGGATAAAGGCACTTCGGAATATAGGGCTTAAAAACATATTCGCCTTTCCGGCTTTTACCGTCTTGAGGTCCATGCCCATTTCCTGCATGATTTGAAATCCATAGGTCAATGCGGAAACAATTCCTTCCTGAGCTGCTCGAAGCATATGTCCTTTGCTATGCTTCAGCAAATCAAGCCCTATTAGATGAGCGCCTAATTGTCGGTTTTGGAGGATCCGCTCGGCTCCATTTCCAAAAGGCAGGAAAATCAATCCGTCTGAACCGATCGGAGCAGATCTTGCCGAGGTATTCATTTCAGTGTAGTTGATATGGCTTCCACCTAGAAGTTTACGCATCCAACTATTTAAAATTCCCGTCCCGTTGACACAAAGCAAAACACCGTAAGAGGGTTTTGCGATGGAGTGATTGACATGTACAAAAGTATTCACTCTCGAAAGTGGATCATGAAGGGGCGTATCACAAACTCCATAGACTGTCCCTGAGGTACCGGCGGTAGTCGCAAGTTCACCGGGCTTCAAGACTTGCAGCGAAAACGCATTATTGGGCTGATCCCCAGCTCGGTAAGCAACAGGAACTCCTGTCTCTATGCCTGTCAGCTTGGATGCCTCAGCTGTGACTTTTCCCTGCTCCGAAAAAGAAGGTACCGCCTTAGGCATCCAGTTCTTATCGATTTGGTAATTCTTTAAAACAGAATCGCTCAGACCATTTTTCTGAAAATCCCAGAATATCCCTTCAGAAAGTCCCGTCTCTGAAGTCATGATTTCCCCTGTCAACTTCATGGCAATAAAGTCCCCGGGAAGCATCATTTTATGAATTTTAGAGGCGATTTCAGGTTGGTTTTCGATCACCCAGCGAAGTTTGGATGCCGTGAAATTCCCAGGGGAATTCAAAAGATTATTCATGCAATAATCCTCGCCAAGAGACCGAAAAGCTTTTTCGCCAATTCCAACCGCACGGCTGTCGCACCAAATAATGGAAGATCGAAGCACATTTTGATCCTTATCGACCAAAACCAAGCCATGCATTTGATAGGCTATTCCGATTCCTTTCAGTTCGCCCTTTTTGACATTTGCCTGATTGATCACATAGTGAGAGGCCTGCTGTACATATTTCCACCACATTTCTGGATCCTGCTCAGCGTAGCCTGTTTCTGGAGCGTCGATGGGCATTTCTTCCTCTGGAAATGCTTTTGAAACAATGGGTGCTCCAGTATCTGCGTCTAAAAGAGAGGCTTTGACGGAGGAGCTCCCGATATCAAATCCGATTAATAAATTTCCCATTTACCAGAAGATTATATAAAGTGCCGCGATAATACCCGAAATCAAGAAAGCACCAATCTTGAAAGTAGTACTTGTCTTGAAAAGCTCCCGGTTGATATCAATACTATTTGGATGGTCTTTGCCTTTTCCTTCATACAAACTGATTGCAATCATCAAGGCCGCAAGCACCAAAAATACGATCCCCATCCTATCAAGGAAAGGAAGATCAGGGAATGCTAATTTCAAAACTATCGAAAGCGGAATACTTAATCCTGCCCCTACCAAAGCGGCATTGGAAGTGGTTTTCTTCCAAAATACTCCAAAGAAGAAAATCGCAAATACTCCGGGACTGATGAATCCTGTATACTCCTGAATAAACTGAAAGGCTTGATCCAATTGTCCCAAAGCAGGTGCTACAAAAGCAGCAATCACAAAGGCTACTACAGCAGTGATTCTACCTACCCGAACCTGCTGCGTTTCTGTCACATTTTTAATAAAATATTTGGTATAAATATCCATGGTAAAGATAGTAGAGGTACTATTGGCCATGGAAGCCAAAGAAGACACGATGGCCGCCGTCAAAGCAGCAAAAGCAAGGCCTTTCAATCCTACCGGAAGTAATTGCAAAAGCGTTGGGTAAGCTCTATCTGATTTGATCAGTCCGGTAGCAGGATCTTCCATGGAGGAGATAAAGCTAGCATCCATGCCATTATTCACGATCACCAATGCCGCAATTCCAGGAATCACCACGATCAAAGGCATCAAAATCTTCAAGAAACCAGCGAAAATCATCCCTTTTTGGGCTTCATCAAGACTTTTTGCTGCCAGAGCTCGCTGAGTGATATACTGGTTAAAACCCCAATAACTCAGGTTGGTGATCCACATTCCACCTACCAAAACACTTAGGCCCGGCAAGTCTTTGTACGCATCATAGGTTCCACCTTTTCCGTCAGGAATCATCATTTCCCCTTTCGACAAAATCATGGAGAAATGGTCCGGAACTTCTTTTCTAAGTAGTCCTAAACCTTCCCAAGCATCTCCATTACCGACCATTTGCAAGGCAATGTAAGTAGTAGCAAGACCACCAGCGATTAGGAAAAAGACCTGCACTACATCAGTCCATGCCACAGCTTTCAAACCTCCATAAATGGAATAAATCATTGCAAACAATGCCAAGCCGATAATTCCGTAGGTCAAAGGAATATCAAGGATAGTATTGAGACTCAAAGCTCCGAGATACAACACCGAAGTCAAGTTGACAAAAACATAGAGCAAAAGCCAAAAGATCGCCATCGTGGTCCTCACCCTGGTATCGTAGCGATCCAAAAGGAAACCCGGCATGGTGTAGATTCCTTTTTTGATATAGACCGGCAAAAAGAAAATAGCCACCACCAATAAGGTCGCAGCGGCCATCCATTCATAGGTGGAGATTGCCAATCCAAGGGCAAAACCCGAACCGGACATTCCGATAAATTGCTCTGCAGAAATATTAGAGGCAATCAGTGAGGCGCCCACGGCCCACCAAGGAAGTGCTTTGGATGCCAGAAAGTAATCTGAGGAGTTTTTTACGTGTCCTTTTTTTTCTCGGGAGACAAAAAGTCCCATTCCGATAATCAAGAGACAGTATCCAATAAATACTGCCAGGTCTAAAGGTTCTAAGAGCATAGGATTTTGGGTTGAAAAGCTACTGAATAAGGTTTTGGTTTAAAGACTAAGGGATAAATAGGGACTAAATATAAAACTTTCATGCAAACGTATGCGTGCCCTGTTACCATTTTCAAAGAGAATTTTTGTAAAAGGCCAAAAGGTAATCCGGGAGTTCGGTTTGAAATAGTTTGAAACCAATTTGTCCTAATAAACTGATTCCAGTCACATTACTTACCCATACGCTGTCAGCCTCTAAGAGATCTTCGACGGAAAATAGGCCTTGCGAAAATTCAATCATACTACCCTCCAAAAAATCAATAAGGCTCCTTCGCATCACTCCCGCAATACATCCGGATTCCAGGGAAGGAGTGTAAACTTTTCCTTCTTTTTCCCAAAAAATATTAGCCGCTCCTGCCTCGGCAACATTTCCTTGATTATCGAGGAGAATTATTTCATCTGCCCCATTTCTTTTTCTTTCCAGATTGGCCAAAACATAAGGTATCCCATTCAATGTTTTGCTTGAAGAAAATATGTGATGGCTTAGACGGATATTTTCAGAAATAATCGCAGTCTGCTTAACCGCCGGAGCTTTATGAAAATCAGAAATCTGAAGGAGCTGGACCACATCGGATGATTCCGGAGTGTATTTCCCACCTCCCGTTCTAAAGACAGTCCAACGAAGTCGAAATTCACCGTGCAGGTTCAAAGATTGTAGGAGCTGGAGTATGCTATGCTCTTGCAGACCTGATACTGATAGATCAAGGATTTCCATCCCATGTCTGAGTCTGTCTAGATGAAAATCGAAAAGCCTGATCTTTTCTCCATCCCAATACATCGTCTCGAATAAACCATCACCAAAACTCATGGCACGATTTGGAGAATCCACCTGACTTGTAGGGGACCAAGTATCAGATTCGGACATTTTTATAAAAATTGTATCGCTAGCGTTCATTAAACCGTTCATTTTCGAACATAAAACTTCATAACTTATTTAGACCTTTGTTAAATTTCGCCATTGGTATAAAGATTTTTCTTCTATTTGACTAAATATTTACATTTTTGACCCGTCAAAATAATCCAAGCTTTCATTAGCATCATTATTGACTCATTCGGGCGATGGCAGGTAAAAGTAGCATTTTTGATATGATCGGACCAGTGATGATTGGACCTTCTTCTTCTCACACAGCCGGTGTGGTTCGCATTGCACGTGCTGCCATTCGCGTTTTGGGGGAGACACCGGATCATGCAAACATCGTCTTTTACAATTCCTTTGCAAGGACCTATGAAGGACATGGAAGTGATCGTGCAATTATTGGAGGATTGATGGATTTCAAAACAGATGATGATCGTATTCGAGAAGCTTTGGATCTGGCTAAGTCCATAGGTCTTACCTATCAGTTCAAATCCATCGGCAACTCCTCTGTTCATCATCCAAATACCATTAAACTTAACCTCAAGAAAGATGACAAGTCTGTGGAGGTAGTTGGAGAAAGTCTCGGAGGAGGGCTCATCAACATTGCGGAAGTGGATGGATTTGTAGCCAATTTCTCGGCACAATTTCATACGCTGATTATCAAAGCTCAGGATATTTCAGGGGCAATTGCCTTTATTTCTTCCGTCATTGCTCAGGAAAAAACCAATATTGCTACCATGTCCGTTTCCAGAAAAGGAAAAAATGATCTGGCATGCCATGTCATTGAAATGGACTCTGGTATCAAGCCTATTACCATTGAATACCTTAAGTCTCTTTCTTGGGTCAAAGAGTTGATATACATTCCAGATATAGATTTGTAGTACAAAAACGAATTGAAATTTTAAAATAAATGAATTTTCGACTTGCAACAATCATCTGATTATAAACAGATTAACCAAAAAAAACTAAACCAAATGAAGAAACTTTTATTAGGTTTTGCATTGATGTTTGGAGCTTCTTTAGGAGCTAAAGCACAAAACTCTAGTCCTTATGATCTAGAGGGTGCTGTGCAAATTGCCCTGGAGAATAACCTAACGCTCAAGCGAAGCGAACTAAACCAACTAACCAATGAAGCCAACCTCCTGAGCGCACAAGGAAATCGATACCCTACCCTTTCGACGGGTGCGAGTAGTGGATTCCGATGGGGTAGATCTATCAACCCGGTGACCAACCTTTTCGAAACAGAAAGAATAGGAAACATCAATCTTTCACTCAATTCCAATGCAACTCTTTTTTCGGCCGGAAGAATCAACAACGCGATCAATCAAAACAAAGCGAATCTGGAAGCAGGGAAATTCAATATCGAGGCCACCCGAAACGATATCATCTTAAATACTATCAACTTGTTTATCAATGTTGTATTCAATCGTGAGCAGGTAAAAATCGCCGAGAATCAGTTGGAAACTACCGAAGATCAACTTGCCCGTACTACTACGCTCGTTGAGGCAGGTCAATTGCCGCTATCAGATCAGCTTGATCTACAAGCACAGAATGCTACCAATCAACTGGAAGTGATCAACGCCAAAAATGCATTCCGAATCGCTAAACTAAATTTGGCACAAGCCATGCAGATTCCCTTTACAGATGATTTTGACATCGTCGATCCTGAGCTGGAAATCGATCAAAACTTGATGGCTAGCGAAAATCCTGCTCTGATATATGAAACGGCTGTGAACATCATGCCTGAGATCGCGGCAGCACAAAAAACTATTGAAAGTGCCGAATACGGAGTGAGATCAGCAAAAGGAGCCTTTTATCCTTCCTTGGGAATAGGAGCCAATGTCTTCTCCAACTATGTGGATCGAGCTGCTCCCGGGCAAGAACCTCCGCTATTTGCTACGCAAATTGAGAATAACCTCTCCCAGTCGGTCAATTTACAATTGAACATCCCGATTTTTACCCAATTCAACAATCGCTCCTCTCTGCAGCGGGCCAGAGTCCAAAGACAACTCGCCGAGGTAGCTGAACTAGAGGCTAAAAATCAACTGAGACAGGACATCGAAACTGCCTACAATCAAGCGCTCGCCGCAAAGCTTTCCTACGAAGCTTCACTAACCCGCGTAGAGAGCCTAGGCGAAAGCTTCCGAATCGCTCAGCAGCGATTTGATCTGGGTGCGATCAATTCCGTGGACTTTCAGGTGGCTCAGACCAACTTCTTCAATGCCCAAGCAGACCTGCTTAATGCTAAATACACTTATATTTTCCGAGTAAAAGTTCTTGACTTTTACCTCGGAAATCCAATCAACCTAAACTAAACCATGGCTACAAAAAAATCCAACAAATCACTCTACTACCTCCTGGGCGTAGTCGCCTTGATCATTGTTTTTGCAATCATTGCCAAATCTGCCGGATGGATTGGCGGAGAAAGAACTACTTCCGTACAATCTGCAAAAGCCAAGAAAACCAAGATCATAGAAAAAGTCTCCGCTTCCGGTGAGATTCAGCCGGAAATCGAAGTAAATCTCAGCCCCGATGTCGCTGGAGAGATTATAGAACTCAATGTCGTGGAAGGAGACTCTGTGGAGATGGGTAAGCTTTTGGTTAAAATTCGCCCTGACAACTTTATCTCTGCACTTGACAGATCGAGAGCAAACCTAAATCAGCAGCAAGCTAACCTTGCGCAGGCAAAGGCAAGCCTTCAAAGAGCAGAAGCGCAGTTTACCCAAAGTGAGCTTAACTTCAACCGTCAAAAGGTCCTTTTCGAGCAAAAAGCTATCTCAGAAGCTGATTTCGAGCAGGCTGAAGCAAATTACATCTCTTCCCAGAAGGATTTGGAAGCTGCGAAGCAAAATGTGGTCGCCGCAGAATTTATCGTGAAAAGTTCACAGGCAACTGTCAATGAGGCAGCTGAAAATCTCCGATTGACCAATGTATATTCCCCCGTATCAGGAATCGTATCCAATCTTCTTGTAGAAAAAGGAGAACGAGTAGTAGGAACGCAGCAAATGGCAGGGACGGAGATGTTGACCATTGCTGACCTGACAAGAATGGAAGTACGGGTTGACGTCAACGAAAATGACATCGTGAGGCTAAGTAAAGGAGATACTACCATCATTGAGGTGGATGCATATTCCTTTTCCGGTAAAACATTCAAAGGAATAGTGACCAGCATCGCCAATACAGCCAATCAAAAAACTTCAGCAGATGCAGTCACTGAATTTGAGGTTAAAATCAGAATATTGAACTCTTCCTACGCGGATTTGGTCGCGGAGGGCAACCGCTACCCTTTCAGACCTGGAATGACCGCGGCAGTAGAAATCATCACGACTGAAAAGTCTGATGTACTTTCAGTTCCGCTTTCGGCCGTAACCACTCGGGAAACCGAATTAGACACCCTTTCTGATGGATCTACCCGTATGAAGGAACTTATTTTCGTGGTAGAAAATGGAACTGCTAAAATGCGTACCATCAAAACGGGGATCTCTGACTACCAAAATATTGAGGTATTGGAGGGTCTTTCTGAAGGTGAAGAGGTTATCTCAGGCCCCTACTTCACTGTCAGCAAAGAATTGAAAGATGGGGATAAAGTCGAAGTAACAAAAGCCCCTGCCATGGGCGAAAGTATCGCTGAGAATTAATTCTAAGTCTTTTTTCGCAAAGCTTTCTTTCAGGGGTCTATTGGATAAAACCATTTAAAAGACCCTTGGAAGAAAGCTTTTTTGTTTGCGTCGAAATCAGCCATGCGAACTTTTTCAAAACATATTTTTTTATGCTTCTGTATGATTTAGCACAATTATTAAATCGTGCACCAGCTAAATTGCAGTTCATTTTTACCCATGGAGCAAAAAACCCTCAATAAACCAAGTACGACACGCATTTTCCCCGTAACGGGAATGACTTGTGCTGCCTGTGCTTCCAGCGTAGAAACTATTTTGAGCTATACCGATGGGGTTGTTACGGCAGCAGTCAATTTTGCCAGCAATACAGTAAAAGTCGAATTTGAAGAGGGTATTGATCCCCAACAACTTCACGATGCTTTAGCAGATGTTGGGTATGGTCTGATCATTTCTGACAAAAAGGTGCAAGACAGTGTGGAAGAAGCTCAGGCCGAGCAATATCAAAAAATCAAAAAGCAAACGATCGGAGCAGCCATTCTTAGTATTCCTGTTTTCGTACTTGGAATGTTTTTTATGGATTGGCTACCGGGAAGATGGATCAGCCTTCTATTGACGATTCCGGTACTTTTCTACTTTGGCTCTCACTTTTTTGTCAATGCATGGAAACAGGCAAAAAGTAGAAAGGCCAACATGGATACCTTGGTTTCCCTATCCACTGGAATCGCATTTATCTTTAGTAGTTTCAATACCATTTTCCCTCAAGTCCTCAGAAATCAAGGACTGGAACCACATGTGTATTTTGAAGCTGCGGTAGTGATTATTACTTTTATTTCCTTTGGAAAACTCCTGGAAGAACGCGCCAAATCCAGTACTTCAGCCTCATTAAAAAAGCTAATCGGACTCCAGCCAAAGACGCTGACCAGACTGCGTGGAGAAATATCGGAAGAAATTCCCATCGAAGAAGTCCAAAAGACGGATATCATTTTGGTCAAGCCCGGCGAAAAAATCCCTGTGGATGGCAAAGTAATGGGAGGAATTTCTTTTGTGGATGAAAGTATGATTTCGGGTGAACCCATCCCTGTCGAAAAAAAATCCGGGGATGAGCTGTTTGCCGGCACGATCAATCAAAATGGTAGTATTCAGCTTCAAGCCACTGCAGTGGGCTCGGAAACTATCCTTTCACAAATCATTCAGCGAGTTCAGGAAGCACAGGGAAGCAAGGCTCCTGTACAAAAATTGGTCGATAAAATAGCCGGAATCTTCGTTCCCACAGTAATGGGTATTTCGATATTGACCTTTATCCTTTGGATGGTTTTTGGTGGTGAAAATGCACTTACTCAAGGATTATTGGCATCTATTGCCGTTTTGGTGATTGCCTGTCCATGTGCACTGGGATTGGCGACCCCAACCGCTGTCATGGTGGGAATGGGAAAAGGAGCAGAAAACAATATTTTGATCCGCGATGCGGAAAGTCTCGAGCTTGCTCATCAAGTAGATGCCATCATTCTGGATAAAACCGGAACGATTACCCAAGGTAAGCCTGAGGTTCAATCTGTAAAATGGGCTAACCACTTGGATGCAGAGCAGCTCAATAAACTTTCCGGAGCCTTACTCGCAATGGAATCCCAATCCGAGCATCCGCTAGCCAAGGCTATTTCTAAGAATCTACAGGAAAAAGGGATCAAAGCTCAAAAAGTAGAAGACTTCCAAAATCTATCAGGCCGTGGAATTCAGGCTTTCTTCGAGGGTAATAAGTTACTGATTGGGAATCATAGCTACATTCAGGAAAATGGTATCGAAATCCCCGAAGCCTTCACTGATTTTTCAAAAGAAGCGATGCTTGACGGAAGTTCTACCATTCATTTTGCAGATGAAGAAAGAGTCCTTGCCGTTTTCAGCATAGCCGATCAGGTTAAAGAGGGTTCGCTAGAAGCAATCAAAACTCTCCAAAAAGACGGAATTGAAGTTCACATGCTGACAGGAGATCAACAGAGTGCTGCGGAAAAAATTGCTAAAAGCACCGGCATAGAACATTTTAAAGCAGGAGCACTTCCTTCAGAGAAAGGTGAATATGTGGAAATGCTGAAATCCCAAGGCAAAAAAGTAGCCATGGTAGGCGATGGCATCAATGACTCGGAGGCGCTAGCCCGAGCAGATGTAAGTATCGCAATGGGCCATGGATCGGATGTGGCCATGGATGTGGCAAAAATCACTCTTATTACTTCCGATCTTCGAAAAATCCCCCAAGCAATTCGACTTTCCAAGTTGACGGTCAAAGGAATCCGGCAAAACCTGTTTTGGGCATTTATCTACAATGTAATCGGTATCCCGATCGCTGCCGGCTTGTTGTACCCGATCAATGGATTTATGCTTGACCCCATGATTGCAGGAGCAGCCATGGCATTCAGTTCAGTATCCGTGGTGGGAAATAGCCTTTTACTTAAGAGGAAATCGCTCTAAAGTTTGTTAAGTGAAAACTTGTTAAGGATTGTAGCATATATTTTGCAAATTCAGTTTTCGTATAAAATCTCAAAATCATGAATAAATTAATTCTATCATTTTTCACCTCCATTTTGATTCTAGGTGCTTTCTCCGCAACAGCACAGCAAATGGAAAATATCCCAATTATCGAGGTGATTGGGGAAGCTAGCAAAACTACAACGCCAGATCAGGCTACCTTCAATATCCAATTAGAGGAAAAAGCCATGAATGTCCCCACTGCTACTGGCGTGTTGAATTCAAAAACAAAAAGCCTTGCCGATGCACTTAAAAAAGCGAGAATCAAGGATTACAAACTAGTGGCGGATAATTACTCCGTCAATGTCCATCGCGTAAAGCGCGGCGACTCCCTACAGGACAGCGGATTTGTGGCCAGGCAATCCTTAAGAGTGGTTACAACCAGCCAAAATGAGGACTTGCAAAAAATCTCAGAAGCCATCCAATCAGCAGGAGACATGAGTTATCAGCTTCGGTTTGAGCTTTCGGAGGCGCTGCAAAAATCATTGGAAAACACCTTAATCACCGAGGCTCTCCAAGATGCTCAATCACGGGCCAGGCTGATCGCTGAAACATTAGGTATCCCGTCTATCCGGGTTCATCATGTGACCTTTGGACAGAATTTTAGATTAGCAGGAAGGTCAATGATGGATAAATCTGAAAATCCATCCATGCTTTTGGCTCCTGATAATCAAGAGGTTTCCAAAAAGGTATTTGTAAAATATACCTATTGATAAAAAATAGGTCTTGGGTTAATATCCCAAGACCTTTAGCATACTTTCTTGCGTCTGATCTTCGGCGAAAAGGCGGTGAGTTACTTTTCCATTTTCATCCCGATCAATCAACACATGCTTTGGCGCAGGAATCAGGCAATGCTGAATTCCCCCATACCCACCAAGTGATTCCTGATAGGCCCCGGTATGGAAGAATCCGATGTATTGTTTCTTGCCTTCTTGAACCTTGGGCAGGTAAATATTGAACTGATGCGCCTCCGAGTTGTAATAGTCCATGCTATCGCAAGTCAGACCGCCGAGTGAAATATTGTGATATTCCTCCTCCCAGTTGTTGACTGCCAGCATGATGTATTTTTGATTAAGTCCCCAGCTATCAGGTAATTGTGTGATAAAGGATCCATCGATCATATACCAAAGCTCCTTATCATTTTGCAGCTTTTCATCCAAAATAGAATAAAGCACTGCACCACTCTCCCCTACTGTGTAGCTACCAAATTCAGTGAAAATATTAGGCTCAGTCGTGTTGTTTTTGGCACACATCCACTTGATATTCTTGACGATTTGATCTGCCATGTATTGGTAATCATAGTCAAAAAAGACATTGGTCTTGATTGGCCAACCGCCTCCAATATCCATAGTATCGAGACTAGGAGCGATTTTTTTCAGATCCACATACTTCTGAATGAAACGTGTCAACTCAGACCAATAGTAAGCAGTGTCTTTGATTCCGGAATTGATAAAAAAGTGAAGCATTTTCAAGCTCACCAAAGGATGATCTTTGATTTTCTCCTCGTAAAGCTTGATGATATCATTGTAGCGAACACCCAGACGAGAGGTGTAGAATCCAAACTTTGGCTCCTCGTCAGCAGCAATACGAATTCCTACCTGAAAAGGTACTTTCACATGCTCCAAATAGTAATCGATCTCACTTAGATTATCTAGAATCGGCACACAGTTTTTGAATCCGTCATTGAGCAATTCGGTGATGTATTGCTTATACAAATCTCTTTTGTACCCATTACAGATAATGAAGGTATCCTTGGTGATTTTTCCACGCTCGAATAAAGTTCGAACAAGCGGAATATCGAAAGTGGAAGAGGTTTCGATATGAATATCGTTTTTCAGTGCCTCATCCAATACAAAGCTGAAATGCGATGACTTGGTACAGTAGCAATAAGTGTAATTCCCCTTGTAGTCATGAGTCTTTATCGCATTTCCAAAGTAAGACTTAGCGTTTTGAATGCTTTCAGAAATCTTCGGAAGATAGGTCAGTTTAAGCGGTGTTCCGTAGGTTTCAATTATCTCCATCAAGTTGACCCCATTGAAGAAAAGTTGGTTGTCTTCTACATGGAATTCCTTGGTAGGAAAGTCAAAAGTCTGTTGAATGAGGTCTATATAACGATTCATTTTTAAATATTTTCTTCTTTACAAAACTGCCACAAAATTTGGTGAATACCATGAATTTTCAAAGACAAAGGTACTTCTTCCTTATATAATTTATTTGAGGCTACTTGTGTTTGAATTCCTCAGGTTCATCAGGCATATCAACTGCCAAATACCGGGATAAGCTAGATTCCTTAGAGTATATTAAGTACTTTTGCAAGCTGAAAATAATCCACCCAAAATACCATGAGAGATATCCGACTTGTAGAAGTACGATCAGAAATAGCTGCCGGCACACGAGGAGCAAGTTTAGGAATAGATGCACTCAAAATTGCTTCCTTGGATGCTAAATCAGACTTTTTTACTCAGTTTGAACCGATCAATGTGCCAGATGCCAATGATTACCTCTGGAAAGGCAATAAATTTCCTCATGCCAAGTACATTGATGGCGTATATCAGGTTTTGAAAAATGTGTACAGCACTATCGAATCGCTAAGAATCGACAAGAAATTCCCAATAGTCCTGGCAGGCGATCACAGCACTGCAGCAGGAACCATCATGGGCATCAAGGCCGCCCATCCCGATAAGCGCTTGGGTGTGATTTGGATCGATGCACATGCAGACCTTCATACGCCATTCACCACTCCTTCCGGCAATATGCACGGCATGCCTTTGGCTATGGCTTCGCAAACAGATAATCCCAAATGCCAGATTAATGAGCCGTCAGAGGACACTTTGATTTTTTGGGAGCGTATCAAAAATATCGGTGGCAATTTCCCAAAAATCAATCTTGAGGACATTGTTTTCATTTCGGTAAGAGATACAGAGTCTCCGGAAGATTTCTTGATAGAAAAGCACGGAATCAAAAACTTCAAGACCAAAGAAGTAAGAGATTTGGGAATTCAGGAAGTGGCAAAGCAAAGCTTGGAAAAACTGAAAGATTGTGATCAGATTTACATTTCCTTTGATGTGGATAGTCTGGACTCTTCCATTTCAGTAGGCACCGGTACTCCTGTTCCGGATGGCCTTACTGTGAAAGAGGCCATCGAACTCAATGCTGAACTCATCAAAGACAAGCGCGTCTGCTGCTGGGAAATTGTAGAAGTCAACCCTACCTTGGACACAGAAAACACCATGGCTGAAAATGCTTTTGAAGTCTTGGAAGTCACCACCAAATCACTTGTAGATAATTTCTAAGGCATTTATTCAAAATAAATCCAGACGGCGACAGATAAAAATCCAGAAAACTGAATTATTTCTGGAGCAGTCTTAAATTTGCCCATCGAAATTTAATACCGATTCAGCTTATTTCACTGCGAAAAACCTAGCATGACCATTCAAGAAAACATCCAAAAAGGCATTCAACTTGCCTTCCAAAATATCTTCAATCATTCGATAGAAAGTCAAGATTTGGCATTGGCCCCAACCCGAAAGGAATTTGAGGGCACCTATACTTTTGTGGTTTTTCCCTATTTGAAAATTTCTAGAACTACTCCTGAAAATACCGCGACTTTGATTGGTGAATACCTTCAGGAAAATGTCAAAGAAGTAGCAGGCTTCAATGTGGTCAAGGGCTTCTTGAATCTTGTACTCGATCAAAGTTCTTGGTTGGACCTTTTTACAAAAATCTACCAAAACTCTTCCCGAGGTCAAATGCCTTCCAATGGAAAGCGGGTCATGGTGGAATATTCCTCCCCCAATACCAACAAACCCCTTCACCTCGGACATTTAAGGAATAACTTCTTGGGCTATTCGGTCGCTCAAATTCTGGAAGCGAATGGCTATGAAGTGATCAAATCCAATCTGGTGAATGATCGGGGAATTCACATTTGCAAGTCCATGGTCGCTTATCTCCGATTTGGAAATGGAGAAACTCCTGAATCATCCGGACTGAAGGGAGATCATCTTGCCGGGAAATATTACGTTCTTTTTGATAAAGAGTACAAAAATCAGATCAAGGCACTGGTAGCATCAGGGCAGACAGAGGATGCTGCCAAAAAAAATGCCCCTATCTTACTCGAAGCTCAGGAAATGCTCCGAAAGTGGGAAGCAAATGATCTGGAAACCGTCGCGCTTTGGAAGCAGATGAATACTTGGGTCTACGCAGGCTTTGATGAGACCTATCGAAAAATGGGTGTGCAATTCGACAAGTTTTACTACGAATCTGATACATATTTACTTGGAAAAGACATCGTCGAGGAGGGTTTGCAAAAAGGCGTCTTTTTCAAGAAAGAGGATAATTCCGTTTGGGTAGACCTGACTGATGAAGGGCTTGATGAAAAGTTGGTTCTTAGAGGTGATGGCACTTCGGTTTACATCACTCAGGACATGGGTACGGCTGATTTGAAATATGAGGACTTCCATATAGATAAGTCTGTCTATGTGGTCGGAAATGAGCAGGATTACCACTTTGATGTGCTTTTCAAAATCCTCAAAAAACTAGGCCGTCCTTATGGCGAAGGTTTGTATCATCTCTCCTATGGTATGGTAGATTTGCCTACAGGGAAAATGAAATCCCGGGAAGGGACAGTCGTAGATGCAGACGACTTGATGCAGGAAATGGTCGATACTGCTGAAAAACACACCAAGGAACTAGGAAAAATTGAGGGATTCAGTGCAGAGCAAGCAGAAGAGCTTTATCAGATTCTAGGACTTGGGGCTTTGAAATATTTTCTTCTGAAAGTGGATCCGAAAAAACGAATGCTCTTCAATCCGCAGGAATCCATCGAATTTCAGGGATTTACCGGGCCATTTGTCCAATATTCCCATGCTAGGATTGCCTCCATCCTGCGCAAGGCCGATCAGATTGGAGTAGACTATCAAAAAGCAGATTTCGCAGGAATCGGCTCTGTGGCCCAGTCTGAATCTGATTTGATTTATTTGTTGAATGAATTTGAAAACAAACTCCGACTAGCCGCGGAAGAGTATTCACCTTCTATCATAGCGCATTACCTCTTTGAATTGGCTAAGGAGTATAATCGCTTCTATGCGGATCAGCAGATTTTTGCTGAGGAAAAACCCGAACTCGTAGCCTTTCGAGTTGCACTTTCTTCATTGACCGCCCAAACAATCAAAAAAGGGATGGGTTTACTGGGTATTCAAGTACCAGACCGAATGTAATATGCAAAAGCTTCTAACCTTCATTTTTGCCCTTGGCGTCCTGTCCTGTGGCCGAACTCTAGAAAGACCTGAAAATCTTCAGGCTGGAATGATACCCGTAAATACAAAAACAATGGAATCAGAATTTTACAATTTCAAATTGAAAGACCTGGATGGTAAAGAGGTAGACTTTGAGCAGTTTAAGGGTAAGAAAATCCTTGTGGTCAATGTAGCATCTAAATGTGGCTACACTCCTCAATATGCAGCTTTGCAAGAACTGCACGAAAACTTTGGAGACAAAATCCAAATCCTTGCCTTCCCTGCCAATAACTTTGGAGGTCAGGAGCCTGGTTCGAACGAGGAAATCAAAGAATTTTGTTCTGCAAATTACGGGGTGACTTTCCCGGTTTTTGAAAAAATATCTGTGAAGGGATTTGATAAACATCCTTTATACCGATGGCTTTCCTACGAAAAGCTGAACGGCTGGAACAACCAAGAGCCGACTTGGAATTTCTGCAAGTACTATATCAATGAAAAAGGAGAATTGGAAAAATTCTTCCCATCATCCGTTGCTCCATTGGATGAGGATATCTTAGCATTGGTAGGAGCTTAATTCAGAATCTTAGTGAAGCACTCCATTACAACAAAAAAAGAAGCCTGGCTGCATGCAGTCAGGCTTCGTACTTTACCTTTGGCCTTGGCCAGTATTTTTGCCGGATCAATCCTAGCCGCTTACTACGGCATTTTTAGATGGGAAATTCTGATTCTGGCTTCCCTAACCACTATTTTTCTACAAATCCTCTCCAACTTATCCAATGACTACGGAGATACTGTCCACGGAGCTGATTCCCAGGAGCGAGAAGGACCTGTAAGAGCAGTTCAGTCTGGGCTGATCACTTTGCCCGAAATGAAAAGAGCCATGTACTTTTTTGGGATGCTTTCATTCATTTCGGGAATCAGCCTGATCTACCTGGCATTGAATGATTGGATCTTATTTAGTGTATTCTTGGGATTAGGAATTTTAGCCATTTGGGCATCTGTTTCCTACACCTCGGGAGGAAATCCATACGGCTATGTAGGGTTGGGAGATTTATCGGTGTTTCTGTTTTTCGGAATTTTGGGAGTGGCTGGAACGTATTTTCTCCATGGCTTAGAGCTGAACTGGCCCGTATTTTTTATCGGCGGATCCTTGGGATGTTTCAGCACAGCTGTTTTGAACATTAATAATATCCGGGATATCGAATCCGATCAAAAAGCAGGAAAACGATCCATTCCTGTTCGAATTGGCAGAAAAGCTGCCGTGAATTACAACTGGAACTTGATAGTAGGCGGGTATGTCCTTTTGATGATTTTTATCCTAAGCACTGGAGCCTATAGTGGATTACTTTCAATTTTAGCATTAGCTGTAATGATTCCGATTGGATTGGGAGTACAAAAAGCCAAAAACCCGAAAGAAACAGATCCATTTCTGAAAAAAATGGCATTGAGCACCTTGCTTTGGGTCATCCTTTTGGGTGTGGGCTTATTGCTTTTTTGAAATCGAGCCTGCCAAAAGGAGACAGGCACTTCGCAAGCGACACACACCGGGATACCCCGATGGATCGGGGAATTCCTACGAGATTCCATGTGGCCTTTGAAAATCAAATTATATGCACATGAAAGCTGACAAAAGTCCTTTTTTGCTAAGGAAATTATGCTAATTTGGCATAAAACATTAATCCAAAAACCATGACTAAAGTACTTGTACCTTTTGATTTTTCAGAGGAAGCCCAAAACGCGTTGGATTTTACTTTGGCTTTTGCCAGTAAACTCGACAATGTTTCCATAGAGGTTCTTCACGTCTTAGAGATTCCCGCTACCACAAGTTTGGGAACCATGGGCGGAGGTGAAATGATGGGAGATATAGAAAATCAGATATTTTTCGTAGAACTCATGGACAAGCGAAAAAAACAGCTGAGTGATTTAGAAGCTGCTCATCAGAATAAACCTTATGCCTTTAAAAGCACCATCAAACTTGGTAATGCTTTCAAGAGTATTCAGTCTTCTATTTTGGAAGAGGATCCTGATTTAGTGGTCATGGGATCCAAAGGATCTTCGGGTCTGGAAGAAGTATTGATCGGATCAAATACCGAAAAAGTAGTCCGGACCGCTCGCTGCCCAGTCGTCACCATCAAGTCCCGGGTAAATCCATCTGATTTGAAAAAAATCGTCTTCGCAAGTGACTTCAGGAAGAATTCTGCCGAAATCGCAGCGCGACTGAAAAGGTTGCAGCATATTTTCGGAGCTGAGGTTTACTTGGTGATTGTCAATACTCCCGGAAACTTTGAAACCACCCGAGAATCAATTTCAAGAATTAAGCGCTTTGCTAAGGAATTTGGCTTTGAAAATGTAAAAGCTGAGGTTTACAATTCTACTTCAGAGGAAAATGGCATCATCGAGTTTGCTGAGGATATAGATGCAGATTTAATAGCTATGGCCACTAGTGGGCGTACAGGCTTCCTGCATCTAATCACCGGCAGCATCGCTGAAGATGTAGTCAATCATGCCAAGCGGCCTGTTTGGACGCTTCGAGTGGAAGATTAATTCTTAAAAAAGACAGTACCTAAAGCCTGCATATCAGCAGGCTTTTTTAATTTTAAACCATGGGAAGAAAAAATAACGATTGGAAAAAGCGAGACGGCGTAGTCTATTCCACCTCATCGGATTTTGATTTCAATTACGACTCAGAAGAAATATCGGAGACCCTCCCTCCTCAGCAGCAGAATCTAAAAGTCATGCTGGACAAGAAAGCCCGAGGGGGAAAGCAAGTGACGTTGGTGTCTGGATTTGTTGGATCAGAGGATGATTTGAAGGAGCTCGGAAAAACGCTCAAATCCAAATGTGGTGTAGGCGGCTCAGCAAAAGAGGGTGAAATTTTAATTCAGGGAGATCATCGTGATAAGGTCCTGCAAATTCTAACCGAGCAAGGATATCGAGCCAAAAAATCAGGAGGCTAAGTCATGCTTTCCTATCGACTTTTTCAGGCAGGACTTTTTCCTTTTTTACCTTTTCTGATTGCTGAGGCTAAGGCTATTCGAAAAATCAAACCCATCCCCCCTGCTCAAAGCAATCATTTGATTTTAGGAAGTGGCGACAAAAAACTATTGATTTTTGGTGAATCAACTGCGGCAGGTGTTGGAGCTAGCAAACCCGAAAAGACGCTCGCTGGACAAATCAGCCTTCATTTTGCTCAAGACTACCAAGTGATTAATCTGGGTAAAAACGGCTTACAAGTCAAAGATTTTTTCAATGAGTTTGGGGAAGAGATCAGTAGTCTCAATGGTCATGTAAAGGGAGTTTTTCTTTTTTTGGGAGCCAATGACTGCTTTAGACTTACCGAACCAACCAAGTACAAAAACCTACTTGAAGAAATCATCAATCATTTCCAGAAGAACTTTTCCCCGGAATGGATCTATCTGGCAGCCATCCCCCCGGTCAATAATTTCCCTGCCTTTTCTACCCGTATGCAGTTTTTCCTCCGAAATCAGCGGACTTTTTTGACCAAAAAAATGGAAGAAATCAAAGAAATATACCCCAATATTATTTTTGAAGAAATCGACCTGAAGCTTAGCCCGGAGTTTTTTGCCAGTGATGGAGTTCATCCATCCGACATTGGATACGAAGCCATTGCCCAATTTGCCATTGATGGAATAAAAAGATGGCGGAACAAAGTCTAGCGACATTTTCCCTAAATTTCTTTCCCAATCCAGACATTTAGCTATGAAAACTAGTCATCCCCTATTTATTTTCATACTCTCCCTGTTGATTTTCTCCTGTCAAAATTCAAAAAAACAAGAGGAATTGATTTTTGACGAGGCAGCCCAATTCCGACTGGATTCAACACTTGAGGCTTTCGTATCTCAGGGAAAAGTTGCTGGAATATCTGCCCTGATTTTCGAAAAAGGGCAAGAGCGCTATTTCAATGCATTGGGATATGCAGACAAAGAGGCTAAGCGTAAAATGAGCCGAGAAACATTGGTGCAAATTTACTCCATGACTAAGCCTATCACCGGTGCAGCGCTGATGAAGGCTCATGAGCAAGGGCTCTTTAAACTCGACGACCCACTGGAAAAATACCTCCCCGAATTCGCTGATATGAAGGTATATCAAGGGGTAGATGAAAACGGGAAAATGATTTTGACGGAAGCCCAGCGATCCATCACGGTACGGGATATCACCAGACATACCGCCGGATTTCCCAATCGAGACAATATTCCCGGCCTCAGCGAAGTCATGGCCGAAAAGGATGCTCGGAACTTCAACAATACACTGAGTGACATGGCTGCCAAAATCGGGAGTACTCCACTTTGGTTTGAACCGGGCACTCAGTGGGAATATGGACTGTGCGTAGATATGCAGGCCTATTTGGTGGAGAAAGTGACCGGAGTTCCTTATGAGCAATTTGTGAGGGAAAACATTCTGGATCCCCTTGATATGAATGAAACCATGTATTTCGTCCCAGAAAATTACCGGGATCGAATGGCTGCCGTTTACCAAAAAACCGAAGAAGGTGGAGTTGAAAGACAAAATGATTCGATTGCATATCGATTTAGCTACAACAAATGGCCTTTGACACCCGGAGGATTTGGGCTGAGCAGCACGATAGATGATTATTTAAAATTTGCCAAAATGCTCCTCAATGAGGGAAAGCATGAAGAGAAAACCGTCCTTAAGCCAGAGACTATTCAATTGATGTCTACCAATCATCTACCCGATTCCATCCCGGAGGACAAGCGATCTTGGCTCCCAAGCAAGGGTATGATAGGTTTTGGGATTGATTTTGCCGTCCGAACAGCTGCTCCCCAAGGTCCGGAAGAGAATCCGGGGGTAGTCGGAGAATTCTTTTGGGATGGAGCGCTCAGTACCCTATTTTTTGTCGATCCAACCAATGAGTTAATCGCTATTTTATTTGTTCAATTAACCCCCTACGATGGAATTGGACTCCACCATGATTTTCGGGAGGCCATTTATGGTCCTTGGAAACCATCAAAAAATTAATCTTGCAGAAAACTATATCAAGCTTTGTATGTTTTGAATCGGTGGTTAACTTTGAATTCGAAATGAATTACTCCAAAGCACATAGCGCTTATTTTTATTCACATGCCTTTCAGGTTCATGTGCATCATTTCCATCATTCCTCTTGAGAGGAATATTACAAACACCCCACCCGGTGACGCTGATGATAGGGATTCGGCCTTTCACCACCATTTTACACAATCATTACATTTCTTAGCGTAAATTTATTCATGGAAAAAATTATCCGTATAGCCGTCCAAAAAAGCGGTAGACTCTCTGAAGATTCATTGAAGTTGATTAAAGAGTGTGGCATCAAATTTTATAATGGAACCGGAAAATTAAAATCCACCTCCACCAATTTCCCAATTGAGTTTTTATTCCTTCGGGATGACGATATCCCAGGCTATGTTTCTGATGGGGTTGCTGACTTGGGAATAGTTGGCGAAAACGAACTCGTAGAAAAGAACAAGGAAGTAGAAACACTAAAAAAGTTGGGTTTCTCGAAATGCCGGCTTTCATTAGCTATTCCAAAAGGAGAAAAATATCCTGGAATTGACTATTTCGAAGGAAAGAACATTGCTACTTCTTATCCAAAAATTCTTGGAGGTTACCTTCAGAAAAAGAATATCAACGCAGAAATCCATGAAATCAGCGGATCTGTTGAAATTGCTCCAAGCATAGGGCTTGCTGAAGGGATTTGCGACATTGTGAGCTCCGGCTCTACCTTGATGATGAATGGACTGAAAGAAGTTGAGGAAATCTTCAACAGTGAGGCAGTATTGATAGCTAATAAGGATTTGGCTGATTGGAAGAAAGAAATTGTGGAAAAGCTACTTTTCCGAATCAATGCCGTTCAAAAAGGAAAAAGCAACAAATACGTCCTTCTCAATGCGCCCAATGAATCACTGGATAAAATCATCAGCCTGATTCCAGGAATGCGCAGCCCAACCATACTTCCCTTAGCACAAAAAGGCTGGTCATCTGTTCACTCAGTGATCAGTGAAGACCAATTTTGGGAAAATATCGAAGAACTGCGTACTGCTGGAGCTGAAGGCATCTTGGTAGTTCCAATCGAGAAAATGGTAATTTGATCAATTAGCAAGCATTAAAACAAAAAGCTGATGAACATACTCGTCAATCCTGAAGAGAAAGTTTGGAAGAAGGCGGTTGAGCGACCTGTATTCAAGACCAAGCAAATCAATAAAATCGTCAAGCCTATCCTCCGGAAAGTAAAGCGGAATGGAGATAAGGCATTGATCAAATATGCCTATGAGTTTGACCATGTGGAGTTGGACAGCCTGCTGGTTCCGCAGTCTGAGATCAAAGCAGCTGCTGATCAGCTGAGCCCTGAACTCAAAGAAGCCATCCAAAAGGCAAAAGCAAATATTGAGCGTTTTCATCAAGCTCAAGAGGCTCCGGAACTGATCGAGGAGGTAATGCCAGGAGTAGTTTGCCGACGAAAGAGTGTCGCCATCCAACGGGTAGGACTCTATATTCCCGGAGGTACGGCACCACTTTTCAGCACAGTACTCATGCTTGGTGTCCCTGCCAAAATAGCCGGATGCAGGGAAATTGTGCTTTGCACTCCACCCAATGTAGAAGGCAAGGTTCACCCAGCCATCATCTACACAGCGGATTTGATCGGAATCCATAAAATCGTCAAAGTTGGAGGGGCACAGGCGGTTGCCGCCATGACATTTGGGACCGAGACCGTTCCGCAAGTAGATAAAATCTTCGGCCCGGGCAATCAATTTGTGACTGCAGCCAAGCAACTAGCAACCAAATATGGAGTAGCTATCGATATGCCTGCGGGACCTTCAGAAGTTTTGGTTTATGCAGATGATAGTACGCCTGCAGAATTCGTAGCCGCAGACCTTCTCAGTCAGGCGGAACATGGCGTGGACTCCCAAGTAGTATTGGTAACCCATAGTCAGAAGTTCGCCAAAAAAGTACTTAAAGAAATAGACGTACAATTGGAAGTACTACCTAGAAAAGATATTGCAGCAAAATCACTGGATAATTCCGTTGCTATTGTAGTCAAAGATCTTCTGGAAGCGCTGGATTTGATCAATTTCTACGCGCCGGAGCACTTGATCATAAGCGTGGAAAATGAAGAAGAGGCTGTGGAAGGAATCGTCAATGCAGGGTCTATTTTCATCGGGAAATATACTCCCGAATCTGTGGGTGACTATGCCTCCGGCACCAATCACACACTCCCTACCTATGGCTATGCCCGAAACTATAGCGGAGTTTCATTGGACAGTTTTGTCAAGAAAATCACCTATCAAAAACTTTCTCCCGAAGGAATCGAAAATATCGGTCCCACGGTAGAAGTGATGGCAGAAAATGAACTTCTTCATGCACACAAAAACGCTGTTACCGTTAGGCTTAACTCACTCAAAAATAATAAGTAATGTCATTTGATCTAAATTCATTGCTTAGGCCTCACATCAAAGATTTGAAGCCCTATACTTCTGCACGAGATGAGTACAGTGGCAAAGAGGGAATCTTTCTGGATGCCAATGAAAATCCGCTTGGCTCGGTGACCCAAGAAAACTTCAATCGCTACCCAGACCCTTATCAGGCCAGCCTAAAAGAGGAGCTGTCCATTATCAAGGAAGTCGATCCCAAGCAAATATTTCTGGGAAATGGTTCGGATGAGGCCATAGACCTACTCTTTCGTGCCTTTTGCAACCCCGGAAAGGACAATGTGATTCTCCTTCCCCCTACTTATGGCATGTATGAGGTCAGCGCCAATATCAATGATGTGGAAGTTCGAAAAGTGAGCCTGACGGCTGACTTCCAACTTCAGCCCTTGAAGATATTGGAGGCCGCAGATCAACATTCGAAGATTTTATTCATCTGCTCTCCCAATAATCCTTCCGGGAATAAGGTGAAGCGGGAAGATATTTACTTCCTCTTGAGAAACTTCCCCGGACTGGTCGTGGTAGACGAAGCCTATATTGACTTCAGTGATGAACCTAGCTTTACTACCGAATTGAAGAACTATCCTAACCTACTCGTGATGCAAACTTTCTCCAAAGCCTGGGGATTGGCTTCGCTTAGACTGGGTATGGCTTTTGGAAGTGAAGAAATCATCCGGATACTGAATAAAATCAAGCCTCCCTACAACATCTCAGGACTGACTCAGGATACTGTTCTCCATGCCTTGAAAGATAAAGGAAAGGTTGACCTGATGATCAAAGAGATTTTGGCAGAGCGGGATTTCTTGGAATTGGAGCTGAAAAAGCTTCCATTCGTAGAGAAAATCCATCCTTCTCATGCTAATTTCCTTTTGGTGAAGCTTCCTCATGCAAATCAGGTTTATGAGGATCTCATTGGGGAAAAGATCATTGTAAGAAATCGTGCCAAGGTCACTTTATGTGAAGACTGTCTCCGAATTTCAGTGGGGACAAGAAGTGAAAATGAGGCATTTATTGAAGCTTTAATTAAAATTGGAAAATTGAAAAATTTAAAGATTTGAAAATTGGCATTCTATCGAATTAGGAAAGGATGCTTTGTTCTTTCCAATTGTCTTGTCGGGAGTTACATGGACATTGGTGTTTGTTCCGCCATCGCGAGGATTAAGATTTGGGATAATGCACAAAACTAGATGACGTTTTGATTTGAGAAGTTTTGTTTATCGAAATGCCGTAGGCATGAATCATTAACTAGCCAGCCATTTCAATGGCTGGAAATTGTAGGCTACAGATTTCATGAAATGCCGTAGGCATGAACGACAAAACTTTTGTAACCAACTGATCTTAATTTGAAAATTTTCCAACCCGTCATCAAAAGGAGCAGACCTCACTCAAAACGGAGAACCAATCATCCTTGAAAGCGACGAAGCCCGCCTCACGGAGGGCAGGCAATATTAAGAGCGCAAGGTTTGAAGAAATAATGACCATTGATAATCAAAAATAAACAGATGAAAAAGAAAGTGCTTTTCATAGACCGGGACGGGACAATCATCAAGGAGCCACCCACTGACTTTCAGGTCGACAGCTTGGAAAAGCTGGAGTTTATCCCGAAAGCCATCTCAAACCTTCGAAAAATAGCGGAGGAAACAGACTTTCATCTAGTCATGGTGACCAATCAGGATGGTTTGGGAACGGACTCTTTCCCCGAAAAGGACTTTTGGCCGGCACAGTTCAAAATGCTCTTAACCCTTGAGCAGGAGAACATCACCTTTGATGCCGTACACGTAGATAAGACCTTTGAGCATGAAAATGCACCGACACGCAAACCAAGGACTGGATTGCTTCAGGAATACTTCTCAGATGAATACGATCTGGAGAATTCCTATGTAATCGGTGACAGATTGACCGACGTTCAACTAGCTGAGAACTTAGGAGCCAAAGCCATCTTCATAGGAGAGCATGAACCCAGAGCCGCGCTTTCTACCAAGGATTGGGACGAGATTTACACCTTCTTGAAAATGCCTTCACGAAAGGCAACTGTCAGTCGAAAAACCAGTGAAACCGATATTGAAATCAATTTAAATCTGGATGGAACTGGTTACTGCAAGATTAATACGGGCTTGAGCTTTTTCGACCACATGTTGGAGCAGCTTGGCAAGCATGGTTCAACTGACTTGGAGATTCAAGTGAAGGGTGATCTTCACATTGACGAACATCACACCATTGAGGACACTGCCTTAGCATTGGGAGAAGCTTATTTGAAGGCCTTGGGAGACAAAAAAGGAATCTATCGCTACGGTTTCCTATTGCCCATGGACGATGCCTTGGCTCAGGTAGCTATCGATTTCGGAGGAAGACCTTGGTTGGTTTGGGAAGCTGAATTCAAGCGTGAGAAAATCGGTGATATGCCCACAGAGATGTTTTACCACTTCTTCAAATCCTTCTCAGACACTGCCAAGTGCAATCTGAACATCAGAGTAGAGGGAGAAAATGAGCATCACAAAATCGAAGCAATCTTCAAAGGCCTTGCTAGAGCTATCAAAATGGCTGTCATGCGGGACCCTAGAAACATCAATCAATTACCAAGTACCAAAGGAGTGCTTTGAAAAAGAGTTGACACTCCCATAACTGGAAGGTAAATAAGCTATTAACATAAATTTGGATTTGAATTAGCAGTCCTGCTTTTTCAAATCCATATTTTTTTTGTTTATTTCGGTATGCTACGAAATTTTAAAACTATTCTCACACTATCGGTCTTGGTATTTTTTAGCTCCTGCAGATCAGAACTTTATGAAGCTGAAGAACTATTTGACGGAAAACGCTACGAAGAGGCTATTTCTTCCCTGAATGCCTACCTCTTTTTTCATGTGACCGATGTCAAAGCATTTCACCTCCGAGCCCGGGCCAAAGAAGAATTGGGTGATATTTCAGGTGCCATGGAGGATTACGAACGCATCATTCAGCTTGATAATAAATATGCCCAGGCTTATGCTGGAATTGGGATCATCCTTTTTAATCAAAAGAAGTATGAAGAAGCTGAATTATGGCTTCTTCGTGCAGCCAAAACCGATGCAGAGGATTTTAATATCCTCTATCACTTAGGCAGGGCCCTTTTGATGAATGAAAATTACACCCTTGCGGAAGAGTTTTTCCTTAAAGCTAAAGAACTCAACGAAAAGCACCCTCAACTTCACTTTTACACCGGAATGGCTCGAGCCTTTCGAGGGGATGTGCTGGGTTGCGCGGCTTCCTTCAATACCTATGTAAATTTAGAGCCCAACAATATGGTAGGACGCTACAATAGAGGTTTTGCTTTGATGCGTGCGGGCTATCTAGAATGGGCTTTGGAGGACTTTGATGCAGTACTTAAGACCGATCCAAACCACACAGAGGCATTGGGTAAGAAAGGCATTTGCCTAGCTCAATTGGGAAAAACTGAAGGATGCAATTACATTCAGCAGGCTGCCTCCAAGGGTTCGGACTATGCCCAAAGTCATTTGGATCTCTGCTCTTAAGCCAATTTTGATCGGATTGCAGCTCGGTAATTGGGCATGGCTTTTTCACTCAGTCCCAAAAACAAATACGGCTCAATCAGCTCTAGCTCCATCAGGTAAAATACACCATCTCGCATCACGCCATCTACTCTGGCATAGAGCGATTCGGAAGCAAAATTCTTAACAAAACTTGTAGCCGATTCAAGCATGGCCACATCGGGATCAATCTCCTGAATTGTACCCCCGAAATAGTGCTGCACGCGGAAATCTTCCTTCTTTGGAGTTTTCAAAACAGCATGGGAGAATTTCCCACCGAAAAATATCAATGAATACTCTCCTACCTCAGCTATTTCCTTCACAAAAGGCTGTGCTAAAAATGCTTCAGTCTCCAGTAGACCTTGAATTTGATCTTGCTGCGCAATTGCTTTTTCTAAATCCAGTCGAAAAGTATTCTTTGCTCCCCCACTGACTAATGGCTTGATGACAAACTCTTTTACCGCCAAGTCATCGATTACAGTTTTTGGATCAAAAGTACTTCCCTTTTCCAAAAGCACTCCGGCAATTACCGGAAAGCCTTTTTTCTCCATTTCCAGCAAGTAAGTTTTGCTACTGTTCCATCGGATAGTTTTCAGATCATTAAAAACCGGGATTTTCAGCGACTCCATTCGATCCATCCACTCCAAAAACTCCGGATAGTAATCGAAATAATCCCATACAGATTTGATCAACAAAGCATCATATTGAGCCCAATCTACCTTTGGGTCCGACCAAGGCATGATTTCATTGTCAAAACCTAAGTCTGAAAGTGTCTTGGATAATATCTGGTCCTCATCGATAGTATTGTCATCATAGGCCCCTGTAGATACGTAACTGACGATTCCGATTTTCTTTTGCATGATAAAATTTTGCCCAAAAGTACACTTTAACGATATTTTGTACGGACCGTTCTTCAAAAATCGCCTCGAAGAATTACTTTTGGGCTTTGCTCTACCTATGAAACACCGTAAGCTGGTCATCATTCCTACCTACAACGAGTCCGAAAACATTCAGGACATGGTTCGCACCGTGATGAATTTGGATGGTCATTTCGAACTACTCGTCATCGATGATGGATCTCCAGATGGCACAGGAGAGTTGGTCAAAGGCTTACAGACGGATTTTGATGGTCGTCTACATTTGATCGAGCGAAAGGGGAAATTAGGCTTAGGGACTGCCTACATCACGGGATTCAAGTGGGCCTTGTCTCATGGCTACGACTATATCTTTGAAATGGATGCGGATTTCTCCCATGATCCCAAAGACTTGATCAGATTGTACCAAGCATGTGCTGAGGAAGGATTTGACATGGCCATTGGAAGTCGGTATATCACGGGAGTAAATGTGGTCAACTGGCCTATTGGACGGGTGCTTATGTCCTATTTCGCCTCAGTCTATGTTCGCTTTATCACGGGATTACCGATCAGTGATTCGACGGCTGGATTTAAATGCTATCACCGAAGTGTTTTGGCAGGTATAAAATTGGATGAAATTCGATTCATCGGCTATGCTTTTCAAATTGAAATGAAATTCACCGCCTGGAAGCTAGGTTTCAAAATCAAAGAAGTCCCAATCATTTTTACAGACCGAACGAGAGGTACCTCCAAAATGAGCAAGGGAATTTTCAAAGAAGCGGTTTTTGGCGTGATTTGGATGAAAATCAAGAGTATTTTTTCTCCCTACCAACTCAATCAAAGCGAATGGACTGAATCGGGTTTACCCGTGAAATAACAATCACTGGAATCCACAGCACCAAAGCAGTCAAAATCGTGATCCCAATATTCAGTCCGATAAATACAGGCCAATTCCAATCTATCGGCACATAACTCATGTAATAATTTTCAGGATTGAGCGGGATGAGGTGGAAATAGTATTGCAAGACCCCAATGCCCAATCCCAGGGAATTCCCAATCAAAAGTCCACGACCTAAAATCCGCATTCCATTCCAAAAGAATATTTTCCGAATCTGAAGATCCCTGGCTCCCAAGGCTTTCAACAATCCGATCATCTGTGTTCGCTCCATAATCAGGATAAAAAGGATAGCCCCCATATTGAAAACGGCTACAAAACCAATTAAAATCAAGAATACGTACACATTGGTATCCAGCAACTTAAGCCAGTCAAAAATCTCCAAATATTTATCATCTGAGGGAATTAATTTCAAGTCTAATTCCAGGACATTCTCTATCGAGCGGGTAAGCGCTTGGCTTGGCTGACCTTCCAAAAAGATCTCCAAGCCTCCTACCTGATCTTCATCCCATCCATTCAAATTGCGAATGGTTTGAAGCTCTCCGATGATGATTTTTTGATCAAAGTTTTCCAAAAAAGTCTCATAGATCCCCACAACTTCCACCCGACGATAGCGTGGTGGGTCTTGGACAAAGTATAGCAGAATCCTGTCTCCTACCTCCAAAAGCAGACGATTGGCCAAAAACCTACTGATCACAATCTCATTGGATGTGCCGGTCTCCGGAATGGTTATAAATCGTCCTTCAACCATGTATTCTCGGAAACCCAAGGTATCAAAGTCGCTGGAAACCCCTTTCATCAAGATACCTTCCACTTCCTCTTCCCCTTTCATCAGTGCAGCTTTATGAGCTACTTGTTGCACTCGTTGAATTTCCGGGATGTCTAGATAAGTCTGAGGATAGTTGGGTTTTAGGGAAAAAGGGTTTTCCTCAAAGGAATTGCTCATCGTAAAGCGCTGCACCTGATAGTGCCCCGTGAATCCATATACCTTATCCGAAACCGTCTTTTGAAAGCCTCCCAAAATCATGAATGCTAGAATGGAAACGGATATTCCAATTCCCAAACTTCCCACAGCGATTTTATGAATCGTCGCAGAAAAACCGCCTGTCCGGCTAAAACTGATTCTTTTGGCAATGAAATAGGAAAGGTTCAACAGAGTGGTTTAATTTGTGAAGACACAGCGCAAATTAGCATGAAGAAGATGAAAAAATTAATCCAATTCGGTTTTTTGTCAATTTTGATTCTATCAATCAGTCTTGGCTCCACTTCACTTTTTGCTCAGGTACTAACTGGTGCTGAGCGACACGAATTATACCTTCCCATGCTGGAGGGGAAAAAAGTTGGCTTGGTTGGAAATCAGACCTCCATTCTTCCCCAATCCGACAACAAACATATCGTGGATTTTCTGCTTGAAAATGGCGTTCAAATGAAAAAGGTTTTCGTACCTGAGCATGGTTTTAGGGGTACCGCCGATGCCGGAGAAAAAGTGGACAATAGCATAGACCAAAAAACCGGGCTGCCGATTATCTCACTCTATGGAAACAATAAAAAACCAGCAGCGGATCAAATTCAAGATTTGGATGTGATCATCTTTGACCTGCAAGATGTAGGGACCCGTTTTTTCACCTACATCAGTACCATGCATTACGTAATGGAAGCCTGTGCTGAGCAAGGCAAAAAGATCATCATTTTTGATCGTCCCAATCCAAATGGAGGCTATGTGGATGGCCCGATCCGAAAGCCGGGTTTTGAATCTTTTGTGGGAATGCATCCCATCCCGGTTGTTCATGGACTTACCGTAGGTGAGCTCGCGCAAATGATCAATGGGGAAAAGTGGTTAAAAGGCGGAATCAAAGCTGATTTGGAAGTAATTCCTGTGGCTAATTGGACTCATGAGCAAGCCTACAATCTTCCCATCAAACCTTCCCCCAACCTACCCAGTGATTTAGCTATCAAACTCTACCCTAGCACCTGTTTTTTTGAAGGTACCGTCATGTCATTGGGTAGAGGTACCTATGAACCCTTTCAGATGTATGGCTACCCGGACCCAAAGTTTGGAGACTTTACCTTCACTCCAGTCAGCATAGATGGAATGTCCAAAACACCTCCCCATCAAGACAAGCTTTGCTATGGAGTGGATCTACGCGGAGAGTCATTAGACCATCACTTTACTTTAAAATACATTTTGGATGCCTATCAAAAATCGGGAATGAAGGAAGATTTTTTCAATAATTTCTTCAACACCCTTGCCGGCACAGATGAACTGAAAAAACAGATTGTGGCAGGAAAAAGCGAGTCGGAAATCCGAGAAAGCTGGAAGGCAGGATTGGAAGATTTCAAAGCGATGAGATCAGCTTATTTGTTATATGAATGAGTGGGGAGTGGAAGTGGGAAGAGGGAAGTTGGAAGTGGGGAGCATGGAGATTGAAGTAAATAGTGAACAGTAAATAGTAAGTGGGTGGGGAGTAGGGAGATGGAAGCGGGAAGTAGAGAGATAAAGTTGAGGTAGATAGTGAAGAGTAAATTGTAATTGATTTGTATTTAATATAATTCAAATGCCGTAGGCATGATTTATTTTATAGCCAGTCATTTTAATGGCTGGAAAGAGGAAATAAAAAATAAGTGAATTGAAGTCAAAAGAGGAAATGAGGATTATTTATATGGGCACTCCGGAGTTTGCGGTGCCGGCCCTTGAAAAACTAGTGGAAGCGGGTTGGAATATCGTCGGAGTAATCACCGCACCCGACAAACCACAAGGTCGGGGAAGGAAATTGGTGGGTTCGCCAGTGAAGCAAGCTGCAGAACGTCTTGGACTCCCTATCCTTCAACCTACCAATCTCAAAAACCCGGAATTTCAAGAAGAGCTCAGGGAACTAAAAGCTGATCTTCAGATCGTCGTGGCCTTTCGAATGCTTCCCGAATCCGTCTGGAGCATGCCGCCCTTAGGCACCTTCAACCTGCATGCCTCTCTCCTTCCCGACTATCGTGGAGCTGCCCCGATTAATTGGGCAATTATCAATGGGGAAACTGAAACCGGTGTCACTACTTTTTTCCTCAAGCATGAAATCGATACAGGAAGTATCATCTTTAAGGAAAAGGTAGCCATTCTTCCGGAAGACGACTTGGGAATTGTCTATGAAAAATTGATGAATGTGGGGTCCGATTTGGTAGTTCGAACAGTCGAAGCCATTTCAAAGAACGAAGTAAAGCCACTTCCTCAGGACGAAACCAAGGCTCTGCACCATGCGCCAAAGATATTTAAAGAGACCTGTCAGATCGATTGGACTCAATCATCTGAACCCATTCACAATTTGATCAGGGGTCTTTCTCCCTATCCTGCTGCATGGACTACTCTCCACGATAAAACCTGCAAGATTTTTAAATCCAAAGCCCATCCTGAACCCCTTCCCGAGCTAAAACCCGGTGAATGGAAAAGCGACGGTAAGAGTTTTCTGAAATTTCAGTGTGGAGAAGGATATTTGGAGGTACTGGAGCTGCAGCTTGAAGGAAAAAAACGGATGAACATTGGAGATTTCTTGAAAGGGTACAGACTAGAGAAATAGAGAAATTAATACTAATCGTTTAAAGGCAAACCTCATCCTATTTCCAACTGATTCACACAGATAATAAAAACAAATCTGAGATCATCTGTTGAAAATTCTTTTCTCTTCTCCCGCTGATTTACGCAGATTTTAACCGCTGATTTGCGCGGATATTAAAACCAATCTGCGATCATCTGCGACTTTTTCTGCGAATATCTGCGGGAAACACTTTCTTTTCTCCCGCTGATCTACACAGATTTTAACCGCTGATTTGCGCGGATATTAAAACCAATCTGCGATCATCTGCGACCTTTTCTGCGGATATTTGCGGGAATTCCTTTCCTCTTCTCCCGCTGATCTACACAGATTTTAACGCTGATTTACGCGGATTTTTAATACCAATCTGCGATCATCTGCGACCTTTTCTGCGGATATCTGCGGGAAATTTTTTTCTTCATTCAAAAGTCATTTTTCCAAAAAATAACCTCATTCATGAAAATCATTAACCTTTCGATGAATTGAATTAGAAATATTTTCCGAATTGAAATTTACCAATAGACCAACTTTCAGGTTTGATAATCTTAAATAGGTAATAAGTTGCTTAAAATGTACTTCAGCCAGGTTTTCTACAGATTTAACCTCTACAATTACTTTATTCTCAACCAACAAATCAATTCGATAGCCAACATCCATTTTCAATTTTTCATAAACCATCGGCAATCCAACTTGTTGGCGAACATTTAAGCCTGAGTTAATTAACTCATAGGCTAAAGCCGCCTCATAACTTGATTCTAAAAGCCCCGGACCAAGTGCATTGTAGACCTTAAAAATTGCTCCACGGATCTTATAGGTTATTTCATTTTCATGCATGTCCTAAAATAGTAAAAATTGAAAATTTTTGAATGCAATGCTTAGAAATCAATTATTTGAATCACAATAACTTAAATATAAAAATTGCTAATAATTACATTAATTTAGTGTTTATCTGTGCCCCTTTCTAGGGGTAATGTTTTCTTTTCTCCCGCTGATTTACGCTGATTTCAACCGCTGATTTGCGCGGATTATTTAAACCAATCTGCAATCATCTGCGACCTTTTCTGCAAATATCTGCGGGAATTTATTTCCTCTTCTCCCGCTGATTTACGCTGATTTTAACCGCTGATTTACGCGGATTATTTAAACCAATCTGCGACCTTTTCTGCAAATATCTGCGGGAATTTATTTCCTCTTCTCCCGCTGATTTACGCTGATTTTAACCGCTGATTTACGCGGATTATTTAAACCAATCTGCGACCTTTTCTGCAAATATCTGCGGGAATTTCTTTTCTTTTCTCCCGCTGATCTACACAGATTTTAACCGCTGATTTGCGCGGATTATTAAAACCAATCTGCGATCATCTGCGACTTTTTCTGCGAATATATGCGGGAATTTATTTCCTCTTCTCCCGCTGATTTGCGCTGATTTCAACCGCTGATTTACGCGGATTATTTAAACCAATCTGCGACCTTTTCTGCAAATATCTGCGGGAATTTCTTTTCTTTTCTCCCGCTGATCTACACAGATTTTAACGCTGATTTACGCGGATTTTTAATACCAATCTGCGATCATCTGCGACCTTTTCTGCGAATATCTGCGGGAATTTATTTCCTCTTCTCCCGCTGATTTACGCTGATTTCAACCGCTGATTTGCGCGGATTATTAAAACCAATCTGCGATCATCTGCGACTTTTTCTGCGAATATATGCGGGAATTTATTTCCTCTTCTCCCGCTGATTTGCGCTGATTTCAACCGCTGATTTACGCGGATTATTTAAACCAATCTGCGACCTTTTCTGCAAATATCTGCGGGAATTTCTTTTCTTTTCTCCCGCTGATCTACACAGATTTTAACGCTGATTTACGCGGATTTTTAATACCAATCTGCGATCATCTGCGACCTTTTCTGCGAATATCTGCGGGAAATATTTCCCATCAATTGATAAATTAGAATTATAAGATTCCAAAAATTATTTTTTCAATTCCACTTATTTTCAAGATATTTAATATGTTGTTTTAGAACAATTTAAATACTTTAATCATGAAAAAATTACTTTACATTTTTATCCCTTTTTTAATTCTAGCTGTCCCCACGGCAGAAGCTCAGATTCTCAAAAAACTAAAGCAGGCAGCCGAGCGAGGTGCTACAAATGCTTTGGAGAAAAAAACAGAAGAAGAGATCAATAAGCTCGTACAGCGCCAAATCGAAAAACAACTCAGTGCTTGGGGAAGTAATGAATCCAGTCCCATCAATATGGATATGGAGTCCATTCTAGCTGGAATTGGCGAACCTGTCGATATGGAGGATAGCTATGATTTTACAGGCTTTATGACCATGGAGATTGTCAGTACCGATGCCAAGGGAAAAACGGAAGACCCGGTCACCATGAAGACCCTTATGACCGACCAAGAGTATACAGCAATGGAGATTAGTGACCCTGAGGCAAATGAAGGTCTGATGACCATAGTATTTGATTTTAAAAATAGTGCCTCAGTCCTATTCATGGATAGTGAAGGTCAAAAAAGCAGCTTTGCTTACAAGTTTGACATGAGCAAAATCGCTGATGAAGACATGGATCAGCAGGTTGAGGATTATGATGTGAGCTTTGAAAAAACAGGGAATACCAAAACTATCTTAGGCTATACTTGTGACGAATATGTCGTCAAGAGCGAAGATGGGGAAGGCCATTATTGGATCACCCAAGAGCCCATTGAGGGAGTCAGATCCCTTTGGAGTATGGACAGCCCATTGCTTAAAAACGCCACCAAGGAAAAATATGCTAAGCGATTCGCCAATTTACCCTATGGGGATTTTATGGAAATGAGCTTTACGGAAACTGGAGGAGATAAGATAGATATGACCGTCATAGAAATCGAAAAAAACAGTCCCAAATCCCTCACCACTGCTGAATATCCAAATGTCATGGAGAGTATTGACAAGGATTGATTAGCAGAAACAAATAACAAAGGAAAGGCGATGAAAAATTCATTGCCTTTTTTCGTTTAAAAGCCACTAGTCATCAATTCTCATTTTTATAAACCAAGCAATCAAGGTAAATTCAGCCTCGATCAAATAATACAAATGAAGCTTACCATAGTAGCCGCAAAAGCAAAAAACAATGTAATTGGGAAGGAAAATGACCTTATCTGGAGGTTACCTGCTGATTTCAAGCGATTTAAAGCGATCACCACCGGCCATTATATTTTGATGGGGCGAAAAACTTTCCTCTCACTGGGAAAACCACTACCCGACCGAACCCATTTGGTCATCACACGAGATCCTAATTTTGAGGTACCTGAAGGGCATTTTACTTTCGGCACGATTGAAGACGCCTTTACCTTTTGCAATAAACTGGGAGTAGATGAACTCTTCATCATTGGCGGAGGCGAGATTTACGCGCAGACCATAGCTATCGCTGACAAGCTAATCTTAACTGAGGTGGAGGCTGAACCCGAAGGAGACTCCTATTTTCCTGAATTTGACCCACAGAATTGGAAAGAAGTCTTCCGGGAATATCATCCGGCCGATAGTAGACACCGGTATGCCTTCTCTTTCGTAGATTATGAAAAAATTGAGCAGTCATGAGTCTATCCGTCATTTGGATCACAGGGGCCTCCTCTGGCATCGGTGAAGCTTGCGCAAAAAAATTCTCCAAAGAGGGTCATGCACTTATTCTTTCTGCAAGAAATCAAGAGGCTCTGGAGCGAGTAAAAAAAAGCTGTCAGCATCCGGAAAGAATCCAAATTATTCCACTTGATCTGGCGGATCAATCAGACTATGATCAGAAAGTTCAACAAGCCCTCGGCTATTTCGGTCATGTGGATGTCCTTTTGCACAATGGAGGAATCAGTCAACGTTCGCTGATTTCAGAAACTCGATTAGAAGTAGACCGGAAACTCATGGAGGTGAATTTCTTTGGAACTGTAGCCCTGACAAAGGCCATCTTACCTTATTTTATCCAACAGGGCTCCGGTCATTTTGGGGTGGTGACCAGTTTGGTGGGAAAATTCGCTTCCCCTTATCGATCCTCCTATGCGGCTTCCAAGCATGCCTTGCATGGTTTTTTCGACACACTCCGGGCAGAGCATGACAAGGATGGCATTCGAGTAACGCTAATTTGTCCCGGATTCATCCACACACAAGTTTCTGTAAATGCCCTTACCGGGGATGGAAGTCCTTTAGGCCAAATGGACGATGCCCAAGCCAAAGGCTATCCGGCAGAAAAGTGCGCTGCAGAAATCTATTCTGCTATCCGAAAAGAAAAAGAAGAAGTCCTAATTGGTGGAAAAGAAACTTATGCCGTTTATTTAAAGCGCTTCTTCCCCCGTATTTTCTCCAAAATCCTTAAAAAAGCTAAAGTCAGATAAAATGAAACTGGTAAAAGCCGAGATCATCGCCATTGGTGATGAGTTACTTTATGGCCAAATCGTAGATACAAACAGTCACTGGATCTCTCAAGAATTAGATCTAGTGGGGGTAAAAGTGGTGCAAAAAACCACCGTTGGAGATAAGCGAGAGGATATTTTGGCAGCATTCGAAGCCGCTGAAAAGCGAGCCGATTTAGTCTTAATGACTGGAGGATTGGGACCCACGCAGGATGACCTGACCAAGCCACTTTTAGCCGAGTATTTTGAGTGCCCTATTCACGAAGTTCCTGAAGCGGTAGAAGCTATTACGGCCTTTTTCAAACGAAGAGGTCGGGAAATGACTCCTCTGAATGTACTTCAAGGTCACCTTCCCTCCTGTTGCACCTACGTGCCCAATGAGGTGGGAACTGCCCCCGGAATGTGGTTTGAGCAAAATGGTACCTACTGGATGTCCATGCCCGGTGTACCCCATGAGATGAAGAAACTCATGAAAGACTTTGTCTTGCCCAAACTACCCACGCTTTTTGAATTGCCGGTGATCTATCACAAGGTGATCAAAACAGCCGGAATCGGAGAAAGCTGGCTGGCAGATATGATCAATGATTGGGAGAATGCCCTTCCAGAAAATATCAAATTGGCCTACCTCCCTTCTTTGGGACATGTCAAACTGCGCTTGACCGGCTTTGGAACAAACCATCAGGAGATACAGGATGCTGTAGAAAAGCAAATCCAGCTGGTACTTCCACGCATTCAGAAATACGTTTACGGATTCAATGAAGAGCGGCTTGAGACAGCCATTGGGAAACTTTTGAGAGAAAGTGGGAAAACCGTAGCTTTGGCTGAAAGCTGTTCGGGAGGATATATTTCCCACCTCATTACAACGGTGCCGGGAAGTAGTCAGTATCTGCAAGGGGCAATAGTTCCCTACCACAACGAATTCAAGGAAAAAATCCTAGGCGTATCCGCCAAAACCTTGGAAACTTGGGGAGCGGTGAGCGAACAAACTGTCCAAGAAATGAGTAAAGGGGTAAGAGAACTCTTTCATGCAGACTTTGGGATTTCCAGCAGTGGAGTAGCCGGTCCGGACGGTGGAAGCCCTGAAAAACCGATTGGAACCGTATGGATCGCCTGTGCCGGAAAGGACTTTGTGGAAAGCAAAAAGCTCCAACTTACCCAAGATCGAATGCTGAATATTCAACTGACAGGGGTTGCTGTTTTGAATTTGCTAAGAATCTGCATTGAGAAATATGACAAATAAAATTTTATCTTATCCGTTTTGATGGATGGTAAATAAAATTTAATTTTAAAACTTGATTATAAACCCAATTAAATATCAAAACCAGAATGGCTAGTGTAGAAATGCTCATGCCCAAAATGGGTGAAAGTATCATAGAAGGAACCATCCTGTCCTGGCTGAAAAGCGAGGGAGATGAAATCGAACAGGATGAATCAGTACTGGAAGTAGCAACCGATAAGGTCGATACAGAGGTACCGGCAACCCATGGGGGGATTTTGAAAAAGATCCTGGCCAAGGAGGGTGATGTCATCGCGGTGGGTGCTCCCATTGCAATCATCGAAACTTCCGGTGAGGTAGAATCTCCCGCTGCCGAGCCTAGTGATACGCAAAAAGAAGAATTGGTAGCTGCTGCACCTGATAACACAGCATCTATTCTCAGCGAGCCTGAAGTGAGTTCTGTAGACGTCTCTAGCGAAGATGGACGCTTTTATTCCCCTCTGGTAAAGAGTATTGCGAAAGAAGAAGGCATCTCAGCTGCTGAGTTATCCAAAATTCCAGGCACAGGTAAGGAAGGAAGAGTGACAAAGCAAGACATGCTTTCTTATCTGAAAAATAGAAAAGCTGCTCCTGCTCAGGAAACCACAGCTGCTCCTGCCCCATCCATTGCAGAACCTAAACCGGTTCCTGTAAGCATTTCAGCATCTGATGAGATCATCGAGATGGATCGCATGCGTAAGATGATTGCGCAGCGGATGGTAGACTCCAAGCGCATTTCTCCTCATGTCACTTCCTTCGTGGAAGCAGATATGACGAACATTGTTCTGTGGAGAGAGAAAAACAAGCATGCCTACAAGGAAAAGTATGGAGAGCCTATCACCTATACCCCATTCTTTATCGAGGCCATTGCAAAGGCAATCCGGGACTTCCCGATGATCAATATCTCCGTGGATGGAGATCGAATCATCAAAAAGAAAGCCATTAACATTGGTATGGCGGTGGCCCTCCCTTCTGGTAATCTGATTGTGCCTGTAATCAAAAATGCAGATCAGCTTAACCTAGTTGGCATCTCCAAGCAGGTAAATGACCTAGCCAACCGAGCTAGAAACAACAAGTTGAATGGAGATGACCTCGCTGGAGGAACCTACACGGTATCGAATGTAGGCTCTTTCGGAAATGTAATGGGAACACCGATTATTCCACAGCCTCAGGTCGCAATTATGGCAGTAGGTGCCATAGTCAAAAAGCCAGCTGTAGTCGAGACTCCAACCGGCGATGTAATTGCTATCCGGCATAAGATGTTTCTCTCCCACTCCTACGACCATCGGGTTGTAGATGGCTCCCTAGGCGGGATGTTCGTAAGACGAGTAGCAGATTATCTGGAAGCCTTTGATATGAATTCTAGTTTTTAAGAGCTAAAACCAGGAAAAACATCAGGGATAAAACCACAAAGCACCAAGATCAGAAAAGTTATTTTCTCTTGGTGCTCTTAGTGGTAAATATTTGTCGAATCGAGGAATTGATTAATTGGCTAATCGTCACTGCGAGGTGAGGAACGAACCGTGGCAGTCTCTTTTTCCAATAAGATTGCCTGCCTGTTCGGCTGACAGGCTTCTCCCGATTCTCGGGATCGCAATGACGGTCATATCTAGATTCTTGGCTCTAAATTCTTGTTTCTCGGTTCTTCACAACTTACCACTCACTACTCACCATTTACACTTTGACTATGCCTGAAAATGGTTGTCATCATTCTGACTGCAAATTAACCCCTATATTTCTTTCATGATTAATCAAGGCTAACACTGAAATCATCTGCCTACGCTCATCTATTTTGTTTACAATAGCATACCCTTTAAAAATAAAATCTCTGATTTGATCATCTTCAAAATAAATTGACCGCCTATTTTTATAGGGTTGGGAAGTAAGAAGTTTGAGGCTTTGGATTAGTTTAGCTTTGAATTTTCTGGCGACACTTGGTTTGTCTTCGGCGATATAAGCAACTTGTTGATTGAGTTTATCTACAAAAGAATCTCGAAATTCAAGTTTCATGTTGCCGAATAGTTTTTTCTAATAATACCTCTAGCTCATCGACGGAATAAGATTTCGATTCTCCAGACTCTAATCGCTGAAGTTCCTTCTGAGCGTGGATTTTATCCTCTTCAAACTGCTCGTTATTTTCAATTACCTGAAGATCTTCTGAATTAAACTGCCTTAAAAGCCAAAGGACCTTATCCAAAATTTTATCACTTACCTTAAGTGTTATCGTTGCCATATTCTATAATATCAATTGTTATTTTTCAACCTCATCACTAATCTAAGCATACTTTTCAAAATTCTTTTTGAACAAAAGCCCAAAAGTTATGAATTCTTGGTTCTTCACTGAAGTTTTGTCGAATTGTGGAATCGATGAATTGATGAACTGAAAGGCATTCACAGTGGCGAGGGAAAATAGGGTGTTAACGGTTAAAGGTTAAGGGTTAATCGTTAATCGTTAATCGAATCGGAGAATGGATGGTATAAATGGTCTGGGTTCTGGGTTCTGGGTTTTTCACCACTTACTTCTTATTACTCACCATTACTTTCCTAATCGTTAAGCGTTAAAAGTTAAGTGTTAATCGAACTGGAGAATGAAAGTTCAATTGTTCTAGCTTCTAAGTTCTCAGCTCTTAGTTCTCGATTCTTACTTTTTACTACTCACCACTAACCACTTACTCCTTACCACTTACCACTTACCACTTACTTCCTACACCTTGCCGTGAGTGAAGATCCTCCACGGGCGGACAAGCTACTCACAGCGGCGACAGTAAAAAAAAACCACCAAGAGCACCAAGTTCACAAAGGTTTTATTAGACTTTCTTCGTGCCCTTCGTGTCCTTCGTGGTTAACCTTCCTTAGTACCCTTTCCCGACTTTCGGGCCAAGCTGTGGTTTAACATTCTGCTAAGCCCCCAAAGATGCTAAAGAAATTACATTGATTCCATCTGGGCGTCGGTAACTCATCCCTGTTCCCGTAATAATATTCAATGATTTTGGGACTTCCATTTTTCCCGTGTCGATATTAGCTGCAAAGTTTTTGAGATTTTCTGCCGCTTGGTCAATATAACCTACGCCCAGTTTTATTTCAAATGCTACATAATCCCCGTTTCGTTTCTGGACGATTGCATCTACCTCATTACCGTATGAATCGTTGTAGTGAAAAACAGTAGCATCATTTGCTTTTGCGTAAACATTCAATTCATGAATTGCCAAGGATTCAAACAGAAATCCCGTGTATTTCAAATCTTTCATTAATGACTCCCTATCCAAACCCAATGCCGCTACAGATAATGAGGGATCACATAAATGTCTTTTGGGAGACTTTCGCAAGGATGCAGCTGAACGAATATGAGGATTAAAAGCCGGTTGCTCATATAGTATCATCAATTTAGACAGCGCTTCCAAGTAATCGGAAAGTGTATTTCTTGAAAGCTCATGATTTTCATTGATTTTCACATCCCTCTCTAAGGTTTTATTGTCGACTAAAGTCGAAATATTTCTTGATAAAGAGCGTAACAAACTTCGAACTTTGTAGGGATTTCTCTTTACTCCAGACACTTGACTCATGTCTACTTCGCAAAGCAAATCAATATAGCCTTGATTCATGTACAAGGCATTTTTGTAACCCTCATTAAGCAAAGTAGGCCAACCTCCAATACAGATTCTTTCAGTAATTTCCTCTAATGAAATGGCAGGCTCGTAAAAATCTAAAATTGTCCCCTCAAGCAAATCTGATAGTTTGACCATTCCGCTGGAATACCCTAATTCTTGCCAAGTCATGGTATCCATTTGTAAGACAGTAAATCGACCTGCACCGCTATGAAGCCTTACATTTTCAGGTGGATTGGCAGATCCTGTCAATAAAAATAAGCCCTTTGACTTACGCTCATCCACTTCATGTCTCACATAATTCCATATTTCGGGGTGTTCTTGCCACTCATCAATCAATCTTGGCGTATCCCCTTCCAATACTAATCGTGGATTAGTTTTCATGATTATAGAAACTTGTGGATCTCGATCCATTCTCACAATACTCTTTGCATATTGTGAAGCTGTTTCTGTCTTTCCAGATGATTTAGGGCCTTTAATTAGGACCGCACCTGAGGCCGACATTTTTCTCCTTAAGTCATTTTCAATCAAGCGCTTAACGTATCCCATAAAATTAAAGTGATGATAGCAAAAGTACTATAAAAATAAAATTGTGCAAATTTTAGACTTTTTATTGTGCGTATTTTAGATACTTTATTGTGCAGATTATAGATATTAAGACTAGAAGAATGAGGGGTGAAAGATTAATTTGGGGAGGTTGGAGTTCGAGGTTCGAAGTGCTACGTTCTTGGTTCTGGGTTATTTAGTACTCCCCATTTACACTTCCTACCTGGTTCAAAAAAAGAAAACCACTAAGAGCACAAAAATAAAAACCACCAAGAGCACAAAGTTCACAAAGTTTTTTTCTTAGTGCCCTTTGTGTCCTTTCCCAAGTCCCGATACATCGGGACGGGACAAGCTGTGCCCATAGTGTCCACTTTTTACTGAAGGGTACTTTTTAAAAAGTTTCTTTAAGTCCTTTTCAAACTGGGAGGTTGGGATTACTTTATAGCTCATTGAGTAATTGCTCGATTGATTTTGGTTGTAATTCACCTTTTTCAATCGCGAGTGATTCCTTATAACCTTTTGCTATATTTTCTAGAATACGCTTTTCTTCAAGCTTATCCGAAAATTCGGAAAGTCCAATAAATTTCATTTTCATTGCCTTTGCAAAGGCCTTTAAAGCAGTTAGCTGCTCTTCATTTTCAAATTCTATTGATGCAACTTTCATATTTCAAAGATAAGGATTCTTGTTTATTTTCCGTTGATCCACGAACCACCCCGAGTAGCTAGAACAAACAATCACCACTCACTACTCACCATTTACACTATCCTCTGGTATCTGTCGAATTGAGTGTTTCGAGGTTCGAAGTTCTGGGTTCTGTCGAATTGTAGAACTGCTTAATTGATTTATCGTCACTGCGATCCCGAGAATCGGGAGAAGCCCGCCTCCCGAAGGGTAGGCAGTCTCAAGTAAGTGAATGACGACTTGTGAGATTGCTTCGGGCGTCAAAGTGAACAGGCAGCTTTAGGGTTTATAGTTTTGCCCTCGCAAAGACGGTCATATCTAGATTCTTGGCTCTAGATTCTTGGTTCTAGGTTCCTCACAACTCACCACTTACTACTCACTTTTTACTACTTGCACTTCCTCTGTGTCTCCTATGGTTCAAATTAATTCGTGCCCTTAATAATCATTCAGACATTTTACCCAAAAGCAATTTCAACTCCTTATCGCTTATATCTGATTTTTCTGATTTATCATATATGGACACTAAAAAAACAGTCTCTGCTGTAATTTTAAAAAAAGTAAGTATCCTAGCTCCGCCACGTTTTCCTTTTCCCTTTGAACGGATGGCTAAGCGAATTTTATAAAAACCATTTCCTAGAGATACTCCGATTTTCGGATTTTTTTCTAATTCTAGGATCAAATCGAAAATCTCAGATTTAAGAGAAGGAAACTTTCGAATCAACCTTTTGGCTTCCTTTTCAAAGTTCTCAATGGTTTCAACCCGAAATCTCACAATTCTTCCAAAAACTCTTTAGCTGGACGACTTTTCTTTTTCCCTTCTACAACCTTCTTTAGCTCATCAATCCCGAACTTAATGTTTTCACGAATCTGTTCATCTGTATCCTCTTGGATAGGATCATCATCTATCCTAACAAAAGAAAAGTTCCGAATCAGCTCCTTGAAGAATTTAAGTTTATTGTTTTCTACTTCTAATATCAATTTGGCCATGTAATTTTTCTTTTATTCAAAAATACAGAAAAGCATGCAAGCAAACAAAGTAGGAACATTTGGGACTCAATTGAAAATTAAAAAACCACCAAGACCACTTCACAACACCACTTACTACTCACCATTTACACTTTCTTCTGGGTTCTGTCGAATTGACTGACTGAGGAATTGTCGAACTGTCGAATTGAGTGGTTCTGGGTTCGAGGTTGTTGTCGAATTGATGAATTGTCGAACTGTCAAAAGGAAAGTCGTTAATTGTTAAGCGTTCGGGGTTCGGGGTTCGGAGTTCGAGGTTCTGGAAGCTGTCGAATTGGGGAACTAGAGAATTGTTGAATTGATGAATTTTCGAATCGATGAACTGAAAGCCCAAATGTTCTAGGTTCGGAGTTCTTGGTTCGAAGTTCTTGGTTCTTCACCACTTACCACTCACTATATACCACTTACTTATTCTGGTACTTAATACAATAAATCACCACTTACTACTTACCACTCACACTTCCTTCTGGGTTTGTCGAATTGGGGAATTGATTAATTGATTAATCGTCACTGCGATCCCGAGAATCGGGAGAAGCCCGCCTCCCGAAGGGTAGGCAGTCTCAAGTAAGTGAATGACGACTCGTGAGTTTGCTTCGGGCGTCAAAGTGAACAGGCAGCTTTAGGGTTTAAAGTTTTGCCCTCGCAAAGACGGTCATATCTAGATTCTTGGCTCTAGATTCTTGGTTCTAGGTTCCTCACAACTCACCACTTACTACTCACCATTTACTACTTACACTCTCCTCCGTGTCCTCTGTGGTTAATTTGTTCGAGGTTCTGAGTTTTGTCGAATTGGGGAACTGAGGAATTGATGAATTGAGGAACTGACATCGTTAATGGGTTAATCGTTAAATGTTAAGGGTTCCAAGAATGAGGAATGAGGAATTAGGAATTGGGGGAAACGTTTAAGGTTTTGGGTTCTATGTTAGTATCTCATTTGCGGGTCTTGAAGATTAGCCTACCTTTCATTGAAAAAATCTTGGTACTTCGTACAATAAATCACCACTTACTTCTTACTACTCACCATTTACACTTCCTACATGATTCAATAAAAATAAAAACCACCAAGAGCACCAAGTTCACAAAGATTTTTTTAGTAGTGCCCTTAGCGTTCTT